>Ga0210040_10000006_pt1 | contig 1263879 bp, 1017 predicted proteins | sample CryGeyCG12114_NA_FD_185462 | JGI IMG/M metagenome (GOLD analysis project Ga0210040, IMG submission 185462) | Groundwater microbial communities from aquifer - Crystal Geyser CG19_WC_8/21/14_NA (SPAdes) (version 2) | ecosystem: Environmental > Aquatic > Deep subsurface > Groundwater | place... | reverse complement strand
TCACACAGCATCACACAGCATCACACAGCATCACACAGCATCACACAGCATCACACAGCATCACACAGCATCACACAACTAACACCCCACGCAGGCTGCGACTACGAACGCAACCAACGCCCACACCTCCTACCACCTCATCCCCAAGAACCACTGGAAACCTCCATCCCACATCGACACGTCGCGCTTCCACGCCTCCCTCTCCTACCTCGGCACCCTAGGCGTCGGCAAGGGATATCTCCTCTCCTACCGCAACATGTGCCGCTGGAACAGCGGCTTCTTCTACCAACACCCCGCGCTCGCCTCGTACTCGTACTACTGGCGCGTCGAGCCCGACGTGCACTTCTTCTGCGACATCCCGTACGACCCGTTCCGGTTCGTGCGCGACAACGGCATCACCTACGGCTTCAACATGAACATCCTCGACGACGCGCGCAGTTTCGCCAGCCTGTGGAGACGCACGCGTGAGTTTATGGCGCGGCGGCCCGACCTCGTGCACCCCGACGCCGACCTGAGCTGGCTCGTCGACGACACCGGCAACGGCGGCGAGTACAACAACTGCCAGTTCTTCTCCAACTTCGAGATCGGCGACCTGGACTTCTTCCGCGCCGAGCCCAACGCGGCGTACTTCGCGTACCTCGACGGCGCGGACGTCGCCGGCTTCTACTACGAGCGGTTCGGCGATGCGCCCGTCCACACGCTGTCCGTGGCCATGTTCGCGGGCGGCAGAGACAAGATGTGGTATTTTCGCGACATCGGCTATCAGCATGATATTGCGCGCCATTGTCCGAGGCCGGAGGTCAGGAGGGGCATGTGTGATTGTGAGGCGACGGGGTTGGATGAGAACTTCTACAAGTTGGTGCCGATGGAAAGTCCGCAGAGGAAACCGGCGGATAGCTGTTTGAGGTTGTGGCTTGGCGGAAGCTGGCTGGACAGGAGGGAGGGGTATGATGCGGAGATTGATCGAGCATTAGGAGGGGACGGGTTGGGCGGGTATGTTAGGAAGGAGTTTGAGTGAGGGGGAGGGAGAGACAGGGCTATCTTCGAGAAATGGTGAGCTGTGCCTTGAGGGAGGGTCTGGGGAAATCGTCGCGAGAAGTCTGAACTAGCTTCACTGTTAGAAGAGGAAGCGGGTAGTATTCGGTGCTTGCGGACGTTGCAAGTCATGAGCTGGACAGTTAGTCGGAAGGACGCTTTCTATCTTGCTCACGAAGCAGGAAGCAGCTGAATATTCGGAAATTTGTTTTGTGCATTTTTGAGGTGTCACACTAAGCAAGCTCTGCGCCTGCCGTATCTGCTCCGAAGGGACGCAGCCTTCGGGCGAGCAGTACTGTGCAATTTCGTACTTCGCAGCCAAGCCCAGACTCAAGCTTAATCCACGATCTGCACTGTCTCATCTCGTGCACACAGCCATCCTGACCGTCTCCGAAAACAAGTCGAGCTGCTGTACTCTTCTCCGTACCGTAGCAACCACTGCAGAAGTGATCGAAGAGGTATATGTCTTGTCGTCGTATCTCGCTCCAGCCAACAAACGTTCACACGCGAAAACAAAACTAGTAACCCATCTCGGCAAGAGCCTTCTTGGTGTCGTCCGACGCGCCAGTCTTCTTGGCCTCGGCGAGCTGTCTTCGTTGGGCCTTCTTTCGCTCGTAGTATGCGGAGCCCTTGGCTTTTCTTCGTTCCTCGAGTCTACAATAACGTCAGTCACCAGCCCCTCTTCCCGCGAGTCTTCAAGTAATTTGACATACCTTGCAACGACATCCTGGTACTTCCAGCCGACCTCGTGAGACAGACGGCCGACCGTGCAGAACTTTCGGCCAGGCTTCAATCGGAGGATTCGCAGTGCTTGTGGGACGACCATTCTCTGCTTCTTGTCGTATGGTGGTGGGACACCCTCAAAGACCTTCAGTCTCTCCATGGCGGCGGCACCTCTGGCAGTCTTGTGTGGGATCATGCCTCGGACGGCCTTGTAGAAGATTCGCGATGGGGCTCGGAAATGGAATGGACCTCCTCGAGTTGGGTTGTATCGAGTGATCTTTCGGAGGTAGGCATGGTACTTCACTGTGTGGGATCGTGTTAGCGCTCTGCCCTGCTTGTTGTGTCTCCCGCCTCTCGCTCCCGCTCATATTCCTGCTCGAAGGCGTATCTGATGGTAGGTGGACGTACGCTTAGCTCTAAAGAACTCGCCGGAGATGTTGAGGGCTTCACATCTGACGACGACAATCTTCTGACCGTTGAGAAGCTGCTTTGCGACTGTGCTGGCCAGACGACCGAGCAAGTGGCCCTTGCCGTCAATAACAACCTGGAAAATGTTAGTCCTCCATTACAGCATGCGCGCCGAGTGTGCGATCGAGGTTGAACGTACGACTGGCTCGAAGGTCGACATCTTGCCTACACTGGAACAAAAGGCGTGTAAGGACAAGAAAAGTGGTGTGGTTGTAGCTGACAATAACTTGCAAGACGTCGAACTTGTGGTTCAGATCGTCCAGCCAAATTCCGACGCACCCAACTTGACGCCAAGCAAATTCGTTGTGTGCTTTCCTCCTCTGAAGACGCTAGCTATGTAACCGCGATTGCCTCAGGCATCAACATGCTCCGCAAACAACCAGCGCATAGAACTTTTCAGCATGATCAATAGAACCATGGAAGACACAAGATGCTGACCGAGAGCTTCATAGCAGCCACTGAGACGGTCAAACCGTCGGCTGCTCACCTGAGCTCAAATCTGAAGGATGTAGGCATCTTCTTGCACGAGTATCAACCCCAGTGCATGATTCGGCAGGGCTTCAAAAAAAGTTCTGTAGCAAAGAACTGTCTTGTCTCCAGCAGCACCCATGTCTTCGCAGCGCAAGCAGGCAAGGCAGTCGTCAACGTCTACAGCATAGAGAAAGGCAATCAGGAAGCGACAGTACCATTTCCGCAGAAGATCTCGAGCCTGACCTATGCTGAGAAAGCTGCTATCGTTATCCTTGGCACGCAAGATGGAAAATTGATGCTATGGGAAGTGGCGACAGGTCGTGTCAGCACATCGTCAGCATCTCATATTGAGGCAGTCACGAGTTTGGTGGTATCACCAGATGGCGAACATGTTATCTCTGCCTCTGCTGACTCGAGCGTCCATGTGTGGTCAATTAGCAATCTTGTTTCGATAGAAAGAGCTCAGAATGGCTTCAGTAACGCTAGAAACAAGAATGAACCGATTGCGACATTCCCTCAACATAGATCTGCTGTCACGGCAATCGCTACGGGACATTCCCAGCACACTGCTACCAACTTCGTTGTCTCGGTTTCAGAGGACAAGACATGCTACATCTGGAACCTCGAAACGTTACAGGTCTTGCGCACCATTCTCTTGTCTTTGACAGCACAATGCGCAATTGTCGATCCTGCTGACAGAGCAGTATACTTTGGTTCCCGCGATGGCAGCATCCAGACAATCAATGTGCTTGAGCAGCAAAGCACTTCCCAATCGTCTATATTAGACAACTCCTCGCGAGTTGCTACAACGGCAACCGAGCTTAGCCCGACTGGAGTTTGGGTGGCATCAGCACTCTCTGGTGCAGATGCAGCGCAGTGCATTACACTCAGCTATGATGGAACCTCGCTGCTCACAGGGCACTCTTCAGGCAAGGTACTGCAGTGGGAAGTGGCAAAACATCGAATGACCTCGATAGTATCGAGCCTGACCGGACAGTCGGTGACGAACCTTCAAATGCTGCGACCTGTTGGCTTTCAACAGCCGCGCGAACAGTACACGTACAAGATCGCGACAGTGGTCAAGCCACGACCCGATCTTGCGGATACCTCGAGTTCGTCGTCTACTAGTGCGATACCGGCGGATTATCTCTTTCATGCGCAGGTCACGCAACAGAGCCCGAGCAGACCTTCTGAGACAGATATTGAGGCCGCGTTCCGATCGTCTACCATTCCAACATCGCTCCTTGATGCAGCAGTGCAATCGCTGGTTCAGAGCAAGGTCTCTAAGGGGCAAGATGGCAGAACCCAGTCAAATGGTGGAAGTACGAATGCCGATTTGCACAGAATCGACCAAATGCAAGGAGAGCTAGTTAAGCTCCGGTCGCAGGTCGCAAGTCATCAAAAGCAGGATCACGAGCGTGTCGAGAGGCATATGGCTCGTATGAAGAGACGGGAAGCAGTTGGTGTTCAGAAACGAGAAGCATTCTTCGCCGCGAAAAAAGCAGGCAGGGATGGGGATGAAGCAATGAAGCCGTTTATGCAGCACGAGAAGGACATTGATGGAGAAAGCGACGATGAAGCCCTCGCAGAAGGCAACGGAGATGTTGAGATGAAAGGATGAGAAGGCTCATGAGGACACCACTGAAAATGAGGTATTGGATATTATCACCATCATCGCTGGAGCAAGACTTCGACCCAGGGGGAGGTGGCGCGAGCGATTTGTGCCTCAGGCCGATCACGCCATCGGCCAAATATCGCCGCTTCTGCCTATGCGGCACCTGGACCAGTCGGCTTAGAAATTCAGCCCCACTAAGCCTGACCGCAGGACCATCTCGAACAATCAGCGAAGGTTCAAACATAACGACGCCTCCTAGGTCTCGTAATCTTCACCGTCCATATATACCCAAAGACGCTCCTGCTCACTTGCAAATAAACAATCATCTCAACGAAGCTCATCACAGACCCGACTTCCTCCACTCATCGAACGGTCGTACTTAGCCGCTCAACAGTCGCAAGCCAAACGCAAAGCAGTCAGAACGTGCCAATCTCCCTCGGACACTCTGCGAACCATTCAAGCAGACCAGTACCCCGTATTCCTCTTCACAACAACAACGACACCAAAGACCGGGCCTTCGTCTCTCCCCAAGATGTCTGAGCACCAATACAAGTTCAACGTCACAATGACCTGCGGCGGCTGCTCAGGCGCAATCAACAGAGTGCTAGGCAAACTCGACGGTAAGCCCTCACCTCACCTCTCCAACCCCGCACACTACCAGTTCTAACATTGCATCTGGCACAGGTGTAAAATCCTACAACGTCTCCCTCGAGGACCAGACAGCCGACATCACAGCCGACGAGAGCCTTTCCTACGAGCAGGTGCTGGAGAAAATCAAGAAGACAGGCAAGACGGTGAACAGCGGCGAAGCAGACGGTGTGCCGCAATCTGTCTAGATAGACCAGACGAGAAAAGAAATGAGGCTGGATTTGCTCCGCGATAGAATGATCTGATTTTTGTCAGGATAACTAGCTAGTTACTGAGCGAATGAACACTTGAATACCAGCGAACCTCTTTGCAACGGACTGAAAGCGCGATTACACTTGGACGAGATACGAAGCAGATCCTCGATGGGTGCTCTTCGACCCGTTTGGTTCCTCATCCAATGCACTGATGCCAAGGTCAGGGAAGTTGCGTGAAGGGATGTACAAGTCCAAGATTACTTCGGGATGCCCTTGATACAGGCGTTACAAAAACAAGTCTGAATCAAGGAGTCGGTGACATGCATAAATCCATTCCATTGTCCGGAACATAAAGTACTTCAACTAGCTGAAAAGCTTCGAACATGAAGGGGTATTCAGTTACGTGTCGGAACTCACCCCTTGACCGACACCTTTTGGTATGCCTCCTGACCAGACAAGCACTTCGTTCAAAATCACGACAGCTCTTGCAATAGCTCTCTGCACTCAATAACGCTCGTCATGCCTCTAGCTCGTTTCGTCTCTTCATTCTCATGGTTCGGAATGCAACTTCATGCTTGAAATGTAGACCCATATGCTTGTGTCCCTCATGTACGCCTTGCCCGTACTCACTCACCATCACGAATTCTGGAAAGCGTTGAAAGCCTTGTATGTGTACCCGATGAACGGCAGACTCATCTCCGCATCCTGCTCTGGTGCAGTCTGTCTGGCCTGAGCACGATGTATCGCACTAGTATCTTCCTGGGGAATCTCGTCGATCGGGAAGTAGCTGACATCGATGTTCGAGGATAGCTTGGGTTCAAACGGAGCTCTTATCTTCCGTAATTGATCCCAGACCACGCCTCTAAAGAACGGATGTCGCTTAATCTGTGACGCACCGTCATGAGCACCTCCTTCTTTGCCGAGTCGGTCGTTAGCATCGCACAAGAATCTGTGACATTGTTAGCTTATTGATCGAGAAGAGAGGGCAGGTGTAGCTTACCCTCTGATCATATCTTCAGATTCGCGGCCCAGAACAAGCTCATCGGGAAAGTACAATGACTCTCGCCAGTTCACAATCTTGCGGTAAGTGTCGTGGGTATCCTCGGCACAGAACGGAGGCCAGCCCACAAGACATTCGAACATGATAGCACCCACAGACCACCAATCACAAAGGTACGTGTAGCCCTGCCCTAGGAAGATCTCTGGAGCAATGTAGTCAGGAGTACCAACTGTAGAGTACGCCATATGCCTCCTCGACTTCCTCCATGTGTTGACCTGACCCCGGTTGCTGACAGTCAGGTTTATCTGCTCATTGAATGCCATCGAGTTTCGGTTTCCACCTTTGTCGGTAGCGTTCTTCAGCAGGTTTTGGTAGTATGAGTTCTCGTGCTGCTTGCGACCGCCAGTTGATAGACCAAAATCTGTTAACTTGATGTGACCGCCTCTGTCGAGCAAGATGTTGTCTGGCTTGATGTCTCTGTGTAGGAAACCCAGCTTGTGAACTGCTTCTATGGCCATGACTATTTCAGCCATGTAAAACCGCGTGATATCTTCTGAGAAGATTTCGTACTTGATTAACATGGTCATCAGGTCACCACCAGGCAGGAATTCCATCAACATGTACAGGTAAGCATTGTCCTGGAAGGAGGCATGCAGCTTCACTAGCCATGGGTTGTCCTTGGAATCTGCAAGAATATCTCTCTCGGCTCGTACGTGGGCTAGTTGATCTTTCTTGAACATTTCTGACTTGATGAGGGATTTCAGAGCGTAGATTTTGCCGTCTGTTTTGCGCTGCACAAGCTTAACCTCGCCGAAAGCACCCTTTCCAATGATCTTGATGGTGGAGAAGTTTTGAGGAGACTCTCTCGTTCTGATGAATCGCAAGAAGCGGGCCTCCTTTTGAGCCAGGTTGTGGACTTCTTTCTGCTTCTGCATTTCGGGTACAGATGGATCCTTGAGTATTTGGTCCAGCTCTTTCGCTCTAGCGTTTCGGTCTCTTGCACGTTCAATGTTCTCCTGGAAGAAGCTGTTGACCAGCTGCTTAGCAGCGGTACCTCGCTGTAGCACGTTGGAAGAATACTTTGCAGGGTTCTGTGTTTCCTCCTCTTCTCTTTGCACAGGTCGTGGCATAGGAGGGGCGAGATGTGCCTGATGTGGTTGTCTCGCATCGCCAGCCGTCCTTGGGCGTGACGATGTGGCTGGGGAAGGGGTTCTATTCATCTGACCCGCCCGCGGGGCTCCAGACAGGTCTTGATTCTTGAACTGTTGTACTAGCCCAGCAGGACCGTCGTTGGCGTGGTTCTGCATGTAAGGCCTCGAGTTCATCTGGTAGGCGGCTTGGGGTGACTGCAGATTCTGCTGGTAGCCATATTGCTGGGCGTACTGAGGGTTTGCTTGGGTGTAGGGGTGGTTCATGAAGTAGCCTTGCTGCTGCTGCTGCGTAGGGTGCGGGGACATGGCAAAGTCCTGTTGCTGGCCTCCATAGATGGGCTGAGGAAATGTCGAGGGCGTGGTTGGATAGTAGCGAGGGTCACCAGCATTCCCCTGATGCTGATTGTCGAACTGAAAGTTCAGACGTAGACGGCTGTTGTCGTCCATGGTGGGGAATGGGTGACGGTCAAAGAGCGTTCAAGTTTATCTTCAAAAAGACAAGAAGTGGTGAAAGATCTGGCGTGACCTCTGTCGAACTTCGCACACGAAAGTGAAGGTGTAGGTGTCTTGAGGTACCCTTGCTTCGTTGCACCACACCGGTCCCAGAAATGTCAATAGTGAACGGCCGCCGAGGCTTGATGCACGTTACCAAGGCCCGAGCGTCTCTTCTTGATAGTGCAGAGCAGAGTCTCGTTGGAACAATGTACAGAGAACCAGGCTCAGAATGAAGCAACTGCCTGCGTTGCTTTTGAGGGTTTGGAAGCAGCGGTGGAGGGTTTGAGCACGCATAACAGTAATGGCTCCTGCCCCTGTCCTTGCTCCAACGAGACGCGGGCTCGTGGACGAATTCTACGAGTGCAGTTTGGCCCTAAATCAGGGGCCACAAGCTTATTTTCTAGGGTAGGTATAATTACTCGTGGGCAGCATGACCCCTCCACCTCCTTTGGCACATGCAAGGGTCAAGATTCACGTGAAGGGTGAAATACTACTGTAGGTAGTCAGCTTCTACAGCACCTGATCAGCAGCAAGCTGTCGTCTTGATACGACACGATGATTGCCCGCTCTGGTAACATGGCTATGAATGTATTGAGTTATATGGAACATTTCCTTGACTTCTAGACTCCCTGCACATTGTGCGCCTGGACGTCTTTGGTGCTGGGCCGCTCTCATAGCGTGATACTCCAGGCACTCTAGCCTGAAAACTCTTAGCTGCAGAGGCGTAACGCTTCCTCCCTTTTAGCCTCTAACTCAGTTGTAGCGATGTTCAGCCTTGCTCCGAAACTTTTTTGTCCATGTTGGAGAACGCGAGCATGTGCTCTCGTTGAATCAACAATCACGACGCTGAAGCTCCGAGCTCATCATCTTTCACGTCGAACATCTGTCGAATTGACCGGCGAGACATGTCGGAGCCCGTCAAGCAGGATGGGCCACCTCAACCAAACTCGTCTACGCCTACGGCTGCAGGAGCAGAGGCTCCCAAGGCCGCAAAGCCTGCACCTGCAAAACCGCCGAATCCAGTGTTTCGCATGATGGGTGAGCCGAGTACACTGCCTGTTGACTGCAGAAACTAACCTTGCAGGCCTACCGAACCTTCCAAAGAGGCTGCCTTCGAGAAACTGGTTGATCTTCTGGGGCGTACTTCTCTCCTTCACCGGAGCCAAAATGTACGATACGAGAGAAAAGAAGAAGGCGCAGCAGAAGTGGTGCGATCTGGTGGCGCATGTTGCCCAGGAGAAGCTGGATGTACGCCAGATGCCGAGGAAGCTCACAGTCTATCTCTCAGCTGCACCAGGTGATGGCATGGGCTCCTCAAGAACGTACTTCAAGGACTATGTGAAACCCATCTTGGTAGCGGCAGCAATGGACTATGAAGTGATAGAAGGACGGAAGGAGGGAGATGTCAGATATGGTACAGCCGAACAGATACGGCGTCTGAGACGGAAGAAGGGTGAGCAAGGGACCACCGAGCACGAAGTCGACACCGCCATGGCAATCGATCTGATGCGAGAACAAATGATGGTCCAGCCTGTACCCGGCGTGAGAGGAGACCTCGTGTTAGGGAGACATACTTGGAAGGAGTATATCAGAGGCATACACGAGGGCTGGTTAGGACCTCTGGACGAGCCACCAGAACCGGTCGTCGAACCCTCACCAATACATCCGCCAACTGAGCCCCGAACCGTGGACCCAGAAGCCACTACTTCGCCCGAAGCGGCTGAAAAGACTCTGGCTGATCAAGAAAAGCCGCCGGAAGAGCAGAAAGAAGAAGAGAAGAAGACCGAAGAAAAGAAGAAAACATATCCACCGCCAGCATATCTGTCAATCCGCGAATACTCCGTTGCACCTCTGTCTCCCCATATACCCACCACACTTGAACCTTCCGAGCCCATACACATGCAACATCTACTTGGCTTTCTGAAGACACCCCAACGAATATACAATTGGTTAAACAGGAGATCACTTCAAGACCAAATAGGCCGACAAACAGCTTCGATAGTGCTAGCCAACTACAGACCATACCAACACGACGAATCCTTTGCATCTCCAAACCAGCTTGATGACGCAGCGCCTCTGGCTACGAAAGCCCCGGAGAATGATCATGCTGATTCCTTCCCAGTACAGACATCAGCAACGTACGAACAACAATCCCTCCTGGTCGAAGAAGAACCTTATTGGCACAAATCAGTCCGCAAGCCCACGACCACAGACGACGAGAAGGAAAGGATTTGGATGAGAGATATTGTGCTTGATCCAAGGATAGCGGAGCGAATGCGTAGGTTTGAGCTAGACCCAGAGCAGGAGGAGAGAGTAAACAGGATAGCGGCTGGTGATGACAGTGCCAAGTGGGCGGTACCCGTCCAGGACCTGAGACAGCAGAAGCCCGTACTCGGTGATCCTGACCAGGACTCTATGGAGTGAAGCACTCACAGACCCCAGGCGGCAAGATGCGATCAATATCACCAAGCATGCAAGGACGTCTGACCTTAAAACATGACGTGCCACAAGAGAGCCCAAGCATCCGGCGCATTGTGTCTGCGAACAGACTTTAAGCGTCCTGACATCGCCCATTTGCCTCAGGGAGAGCGGCTTGAACAGTCAGCCACTGTTCTGAGTATCCCGTCGATAAGACTCAAGCTGTCCAGCCTGCGAATGCTCTTACTGTGTCTACTTTAGTGTGCAGGGCCGGAGGTTCAGGGGAGCAGGCATCACTGAAGCTGTGGCATTGAGTTAGCATGCTCGAGGGCACATTAGACTTGAACATCGGAGTCTGTGTTACGAAGCGTCCAGGGGCAGGAGAATTTTGACGTTGCGGAGGATTGCTTGTGAGTTCAGATTTTTGGGATGCATGACGAACTCTCCACACTTCGAGTTGTACATTGTATGTAGAAATGTATTATCACTAATTGGTCCAAGTCTCGTATATACTTATGTCGCCGAACACACATGTACCATGCGTCGTCCGTGCGCCCGCGAGAATGGTTCTTGACTAACGTGCACAACGAACTTGACTTATTTGTGACCTAAGCTTAGGTCGGTCTACTTGCTTGGAACGACGAAGATCAAGTACCCACTCTCGTCCCGTATGCGCTCGTCGCTACCTGTGGCGAGCTTAGCATTTAGGACGGCAGCAATACTCATGGTGTGACGACGACGATTGAACCCACGTATGTGCTGACGGGGAACCTTGACTTTGTGCTTGGAGAGCTCGCGAGCGAACGAGCATGGCCTGTCTGGTCTTAGCCATACGGGCGATGTTGTTCACAGAGACACACATAGCTCGTCTTACAGGCACTAAGTCCATTTCGGTAGCCATGGCCTTCTACGGCCTGGGGCCGTTGATCGTTCTCGTGGTCAACTAGCATGTACATGCTCGTGAGGGTTCCAGGTTCACTGGCCTGAAGCTCTTGGTTACAGTAGTCGTCGGGTATGTGCGTGGCTGTGCTATTCTCCATGAAGAGAATGTGCCCTGGCCATTTTGAGTGTCTGTGATTGGGACGAGGGGTTCTTTGGAATCATGGCTGGAAAATATAGGTCGATGAAAGCCTGTGCAATGAGCAAGTGGGATATATCGTAAACAGTCAGGTCTGTTAGCTTTGGGGTGGTGGGCGGAGTGTGGGAATGGCGCTGTGGGTGGGAGAGAGCGCAGTACACAAGCGGTGGACTTGGGTAGGACCTGGGCAGCCCGTCTGCATCGAAGCGCTATCAACGGAGTTAGAGATGCGCGTGGTCGAGGCTGGCATCGTTTGACATGACATCAAGCTTAGAGCGCGGCTAGATAAGCAGACTAGATCTTCCAACGTCTACAAGGATGACCTAGCTGATGGCGTAAGACTTCCATGGTATCATGTACCCCAGACTGATAGGCGCTAGAGATCCTCTATGATTGGCCATAAGAGTCCGCTAGCTGTGCACAGCTGTGACGATTTGCTCTACCTGAATTCAGCCAACTGCGCCTGATAATTGTGGTGTTCGGTGTATAGAGCGCTGCCTGGCCTAGCTGTCTGCGCGTGCGCCCTGCTTCGCTGTGCCGGGGAGTTACCGGCTTACGCTCATCGAAGCGCACCCTTTCCGGTTTCATGATGGAAGCCAAAGGAGTCCGGGAGTGTTAGGCTGGGAGTCCTATGTCACTGCTGGTGTCGCTGCTCCCTATGTGGCTCTTAAGTGGCACGTACGAGACGAGACGAGACGGGACCTCCGAGTTATACCGGAAGAGCAGCCATTCAACGTGTGCATCGCTCAGGACGGTCCAACGTGAGGAACATGAGGGATCGTTGTTGCGGTTGGGGTTGCTGGAATAAGGAGGAAACACATAATTGAAGCGGTGAAGGTGTCGTTGTCTAGATGTGCACGCCCATGGCCTGTTGCGACGGTATTAGACTCTCGTTCCTGCGCTACTGTAGATTGAGGTGTTGTCGGCTCAGTGGTTTCGGCTCCTTCTTCTCCAATCACTAATCCGCGCATCTTGCTTGCTAGTTGTGCTCAACCACAATTGACCCTCAGTCAACCATACCTTCAATTTATACTGTCACGACCACAGCCGGTGAGCTTTTACTACCCCGTTAAGATAACGTTTGCTGATGAGGCGCAGTGGTTGCATTACCATATCCACACTCCTTCTGCCCGCATCAATCCGTGTCGAACAGGCGACCTCTCGTATCCAGTACGCCTTCGTATAAAAACCTAGACATCGAAGTCCAGAGACAATGCTCCCAAAGAAGAGCGTGCAAAGAGAAGGTGGAGGGAAGAAGGATACCACTGCTGCGGTGCTGAGATATCGAGACACCGCTGATGCCTCGCATACGAAGGGTGTTGATGAGGAGGTGGATGGATTCATCATCATTGACGGTATGCAAGCATGCTCCACGGCAGTGCAGATGCTGATATCGATGCAGGACCTGGAGATGAGGAATTCGTTGTCGTCGATAGTAGGTCGTGCGCATGAGACACGACACACTCCAGGCTGATGCTGTGATAGCACCCAACTCAAGGCTCTTAGGTCACACAGGCGCCCACCGGAATGATAGTAGGCCACAGAATTCCATGCTCGAAAAGGGGACGAGTTCACCTGACAAGAGTAACATCCGTCTCGTATGCTTTGCGTGAGTATTGCTAATGATATTTAGTTGCCTCGACCGTATCAGAGCAACTCATCGTTGGTGCCGGCGAAGTATGTTCCGACATCATCTGCTATCCTGCTGGAAGCCAGCTTCTCCTCAATCGGTAGAGGATAAGAAAGAACAGACGACAGGTCGTGGATATCACACATCTCGATGAACAGACTAGCTGCAGTCCTTCTAGCAGAACAAAGTCATAATTGACAATCGAAAGGGAAATTTTGGTGTGATGACGGAACGACTGAAATGATTTGACTATGAGATCGGCAGGACATGCGTCGGTACTTATCGATTGACATGGGCGCTGGGGGCAAGGCGCCAGCATGGCTTCGGGAAAGGCGCTTGTTTTTGTTACTGGCCGCGAGCTGCTTGAGCATGGTGCCTGGCGCTCATCGCATATAGGATTCTGGGCATCTGACGACCATGTCCTCGTTATTGCGTCGAGCCTCAACGGTACCGAATAGTTTTGGCATTGAGGTTTGATCAATGACACTCTTCACCTATCATGGGATTGCCTCTGATTCGCTGCATCACTGTGTCACCCAGCAAGCCCGTCTAACATGGTCAAAGACCAACCAGCCCTTGCTTGCCGCTCCGGTGCTCAAGAACATCATAATATGCTGCAGGGTTAGATCTCAATGTTGTTGAGTTTCTGACCACTTCAATTCAGCGTTCTGAGAGGGTTGAGGCTAGTGGTCATCTGCTCCGGACGAGGGCTCTTGCAAAAACGCGTTCGGACCACAGCATAACAACTCCTTATAAATCTCTGAGTTTATTATGTCTTGGCAGGAGCTAGGCCGAACAGGATTGGCTGCATAGCGGAAGTATTTACTGCACCATACTTAGCTGTATTTCTGATTGGTTGGTGCTAGTATGCCTCGGTCACAGGCGTGACAACAGGCTCGAATTTATGGCTGTTAACGAGTTACACATCTAAGCAGAAAGCAATGGTCTGACTCGGGATCGTGACACAAGTTCGCACTCTCTTGGTTAAGCCCGCGAGCGGAGGCTCAAATTGGACCTCAGGTCTAGGTAGATTCACGCTGTCAGCAGGGGTCCGGGAGCCTGCTGGCCCACAGTGCCTTGTGAATGATGCATGTTTTTACACATCTTGAATCACCCGATATAAGCTCGCACTAGCTTAGTCTATTGCTCACGGGAGTCGTCACATACTACTAGGTAATGGATGCTTCACCGCAGCTTCACCGAGCTCGCACCTGATGTGACTGACCTCGAGGTTGATGACATGCTAATTACATGTCCTATCATCACGAATGGGATATACAACTGGTACGAGCAAGAATCGTACGGCTCGTGACCCAATCTGGGATTCCTAGGCTATCCTGACACTGGCGGCGGCATGACGGAGTAGAACATGGTTGAGCGTAAAGCCCTCACAAGGATCTGGACCACGTGCTACTCGATGTTGCTGCTCCTATGTAGCCGCTCGCCGTCGGGTGGCATGCTGTCAAGACCACAGAGCTGAAAGTGGGAGATTGCTTTCTTGTGCTTGGAACTGGTAACTGATCCTTTGGTTATCTGGCCCCACATATTCTGTCTGTAGGAACTTCATACTTCATGAAACTGGGGGACGAATGAGGCTTATCATCGAGTGCTGGTAAACTCACAAAGCCCATCGTTCTAGCTGTAACACATGTCCTTATAGCTCACAGCATCACCAACATCTTAGTCTCCGAGCCATGCGCCCTTCGTGCTTCACAGGCCAAGGCAGCACGTGCAGCCCACGAGATAAGACCCGGAGAAGTTGACATTCCCTCTTTTGTTCAAAAGCACTCTTCTGACAACGGCACCGCTCACAGCATCTGTCAACGGACAGGAATCCAAGCGGCGTTCGATATCGCGTGGACGGCTGTATGAGGCAGGGGGACAATCATGAACGTTGCGAGATACGAGGCCACCAGTCTCGAACCACCGAACCCTGATCCCTTGAATAGGCGGCGGATCACAATTGCAGGCTCAGACACCTGCAAAAGAGCTGAGTTTGACGAAGTGATTTCTGCGACTACTGAGGGGAGGATCAAGAATCCAGAGGCTGTGATCGCGGCTAGGATGTCTTTAGAAAGAGCTGTCGAGAACGGGTTCAGACAGTTAGTCGCTGGTGTCGAGGGCCGCGTCAAGATCCTGGAGAATTCTTCTTCAGGCGCGCAACAAGTCTGGTTGAAGTACGGCGTTTTGTGCCTCCTGGAGTGCCCATTCGGGAACATGACTGAGCTGACATTGCTGCATGGCAGTGCAAGCTCGTAGGGACCGCTTAGCTGGCGTCCGATTCGTCTCCTCCTTGCTTGTCCTGTTCTGTTGTCCCCCCCCCAAAAGTCCATTTCTGCAGTCACCACAGACAGGTCCACTTGCACTCCCCTCTACTTCATCGTTCGGTCTCTCGTAGAGTCCTAGCACTCATTCAGTGGCAAGAACCGTTCGACTTCGAGCGCCTGAAGAAGGCAAGCTGTCCAGGATGGCTTCTGCATCTTGCCGCTAGCACAGTTAATGTTGATATGAATCTCGGGTTGGGGTCAGATTCTCAGACACAGATCCATACTCTCGTTAAACACTGTCAAGGTTGCGTCGAACTGGCCGCCGACGTGCTGTCTCAGGTCGGCACCAACGTCCGTATTCTCCTTCATGGCGCCTCCTGGTCTCTGCTTCTCGCGATTGTCCCTCCAATATCGTACGTGCAGTATATTGCGCAAAATCTTATGTTCTAGACCATTGTGCTCGCGTGCCTGTTCAAGGAAGTTGATGGTATTCTTGACTTTTCGAGGGGTAAAGGCAGCAGCTGGCAAGTTGCGGAAACTGTCTCGCAATATGCCTTGCACTTGGTATCGAGCAGGGGTCGAGAATCGCACTGCCTGCAGTGATACTCGTAAGAGCTGCCTGTATGCTGACGTGACTGCTAGTCCGGCTTGGGTCATCTGCTCGTCGCGTTGTTGTTTGTGTGCAAGAAACAGTGTCGCGACTTCCAACTATTACCACCTCAGTCTGGGAATGCGCAACAAAGAATACAGCAAGCAGATGGACTGGATGATGACACGAAAGCCTCTGCCACGTGGTCGAGCCTTCGGTGCCAAGCAGTAAGTCCGAGATGGGCTCGTAAGGCTTGAGAACGGCGCCTAACTGCGACTTGCATTCTTTTCCTTCTTTTACCACTTCATCGCCACGACCAATATCGTTGAACATCCATCACAGACAGTGCCTCTCGTGCTTGCAAACGCGCTGCCTGTCAGTTATCAGATTTCCAAGCCGGTGGGGTCTTCTGCAGCGGGATTCTGTAAACTACTGTTTGACTCCATACTGCTGCGCCTGCACGACTGCGCTTACAGCTGCTCTGACATCGCACTACACGTTCCCAGGATTCGTCACGGACTTGTCGCTGTGTGCAGACTATCTCTTGTCAAGACTGATGCTCTAGGTTTATCCTTCTCCGAGTACCGCCGTTCTTTTTTTTCTGTCGTCCATTGTCAGCATTTTTTGCATTGCCATCCTTAGCTTGTGTTTATGGGTCGCATGGCGCCTCAAAGAGCCAACAACAAAGGCAATGCCTCGGGCTCGGGCGGTGTTCGAGGTGCGAAAGTACAGAAGCAGCGTAAAAAGCACAAGGTAGTGCTCGAAAGTGCAGGCAATAAGGACGATGACAAGCTCAGAGTTGTGGTGAGATAGGGCTCAAACGTGCGAAGAGACACTAGAGCTCACGAATTACAGCTATCCTTTCATGCAGAACCACCTCCTGGCTATACCTTCATCCCTGCCGGCAACACTCAGTTGACTGCGGCAATGAAGGCATTTGCGAAAAGAGGGGGACAACAGATTATGGCGGTTTCGGTCGGTATGTGGCCATGCTCCTCGAATTCAGCTGACCCAAACCCAGGCCACACCCCATGCTCAACGACATGAGCTATCCCGAGAAGTACACCGAATCGGCTACCATATCCCTACTGAAGTTGTCTCTCAGGTCTGTTCGCACTATGGCATTCGTCTCGACAGCGCTGGGCGCCTGATAGGCGAGCAAGAGTCCGAAAAGCTGTTCATGAAAATCTCTCAAAAAGGAGAAGTCGTGCTGAACGAGAACATTCGTGACCAAGTGACCATCAACACTGAAGCCAAGGAGATCATTCGTGACCTTTTCCCCAAGATACCGGACAACGACCTGTTTCAGATCATCAAGACCGCTTTCCAGCTCGGTGACAAAAAAGTTGGTACAGCAGAAGAGATCCCGCTTGTTCGTAGAGCCCAGCTTTCCGTTGTTGCCCACATCCGTCATTCTTACACAAACTACGATAAGTTGCTCCGGCAAGTGCCCTACAATGAAGCTCGTCATATGGTTGAAAAAACTACTCTGAGGAAGCTGATTGAGTGGCGTGGAGATGAAAATGATAAAACGGAGGAGAGCAGAAGAGCTGTCGACGATGCTGTGCGCGAAGTGGTCGTCCTGTCCGATGAAGAAGAATCTGATTCGGAGCTCGAGGAAGGTCAAGTCGTTGAGGGTAAAGACGTGAAAGTAGAGCCTGTGCGCAAGCCAGCTCGGCCTGAAGTCACAACTGAGCACAGACCTGTATCGCCTGGCGAGCCTTCATCTGGCGAGGATGCGCCTCGAGGATACCGATATGTGCCTCAAGCCCCAAGAAGAAATGCACCTGCGCAGATAGCCCCAGAGACCACGATTAGGCAACAGCAAAATCGATATGCGCTGTGGGACCAGGTGAGACATGAGTACCAGCGCGGCGTTGCAACCCAGGAGGTCCCGCGTGTTTTTGCTCGGCTCCCTCTGGATGATGCTCCCTCTCCCAGGCATGGACCAGGATCACGAGATTTAGTATATGATCAAATGCCGCCTGTACGTTACGTGCTCGAAGAACCACAACCAGTAAGCGTGATACATAGAACGAGCAAGTTCTATTGCTCCAAGATTCCTCTAGAGACAGTACTGACAACCTACAGGCGCGCATTGTACGCCAGCCAAGTCCACCGAGCTTATTCAGAGGCCAGGATGGCAGACTCTACGAAAGATTACCCCCTCGACCCGAAGCAATCATGCCCCAGAGACGAATCTGCACTCCCCCGGCAGCTCGGGCTGTTCCAACTAACACCCACAGTCGCCGCTCTGCTTCTCCGAGTGCTCGTAGATCACAGTACCATCAGCGAACACCCAGCATGAACGATGACGGCACGATCATACAGTCCATCGAAGATTCTGACAGTGCTCACAAATCCTCAGGGCTCCAGCAGAACCAATTCATTATTCAGTCAAGGCAGCATTATGATGCTCCTAGGCGGTTGCCCGAGCGTCACAATCAGCTCATTGATCTGACAAGAAGTGCGCAGCGAGCAACAGAGCGAATGCGGATGTGCTCAAGTCCCCCACCATCACCATATCTACAGCAGTTGAGGCAGGGTGGCAGAGATGTGGACATGAACGACGAGAACCGGCCGACTCGACAGCGGCACCTGGTTGACATTGAGCATTCATTGCCCACGCCTGTATCATGGCAGCGGCACGACCCTGGCTTCCAGCCTGGCATGCGGACACGTGACGAATTCGTGCAACCGCCTAGAGTGCTGGTGCACGAAGATTGCCTACCTATGAGGCATGATTATCCGGTACAACCCTCGTATAACCATGAGTCTTCTAGGGTCGCTTCGAATGTTGGCGTGCCCGCCCATAGACAAGTTGTGTATGAGCCTATCGACGATCGACATCAATTGAGCAGATCGGTCAGATATCTACCTGAGCCACCTGCTTCAGCACACAACTCTAGGAGCGACCACCAATACTACGTGCTGAAGGCGCCGGAAAAGCGTCACGTACAGTCTCAACAGTACTACCCTGATGCTCCCTCGCGTCAAATCACGCTCGATACCTCTGTACCCATGGACGGTGTCCAGCATTCAGCTGATCCTCGGTAAGTGACCAATAGCACAAGAAGCGAAAGTTCATGAGCCTTGCGACGCAACACTACCAGAATATACCTAGCTAATGGCTCCATAGGTACCAACCAACATATCGCACAACGTATGTCCAGCACTGAGAGCTGGCCGTTACTCAGCTATACCACACGTGAAAGCAGTGATCGCTCATGTTCAAGTCTCTTTGCCACTGTTGTTTCCACGTTCAGCTTGAGGCTCATCGCATCGCTGGGGTGGTGTTCGGGACTATGCCTACCAAAGATGAGCTGGAGGAGCAGCTGCGTGGAGCGGCACTTTATGGTAATCCTGTATTTACGATACCCCTGTCGCGTTATCTTCTTGCTAAACTCCTTGGCGAGTGTACCAATCATGAGCATGATGCGTCTGTTGCGAGGACATTGTTGGCCAACAATAGTGTGCAGAATAGCCGTCAACCTATCCTTTTCAGGCCCCAAAGTCCCATCAGGACCTTGGCTTTAGGGAACAAATAGTCATTGCATCTTAGGCTCACAACCTTGATGTTTGTGTAATCTTCCAATCATCAACTGCTCTGCGTCCAAACGAGTTCTACTTTCTTTCTCCATTAATCACCCGCCCAGAAGTGTGATTTAGTCTCTGCTCTATGTCACGTGGACAAACTATATCACCGTCTGCCACATATTTGCTTCAGCGCTGCGCAGCTCGATTTCAAACATACTTGGTCCGACTCCGCGTATGACTACACGGCCATTCAGATGATTGGCGTAGTGCAATACTCAATAGCATAATTTTGGCGTTATTCCGGCGGTAGTAAGATGCACTGTAAGCGCAGGGTCGACAAAGAAGTGATTAGCATTATTCGTGTCTGACACAGTCTCCAAATCGCCTGCTCAGGGGTAGCATGCAACCTGTGACACCGTCCGTTTGCCCAGGACTAGAAGCTCGAAACATCACCTTCATGTGCACGCATCCAGCAACACCGCCGTGGCCTCCTTTTCGACTCAAACAGAACAAACAAGTAAGCGATTAGTCACCCCATAACACTCTCACTTTCCGACAGTAGTATCAACAATGTGTTCAGCATCTACCGCGACCTTGGTCACGACTGTCAAACATGCCACTTCCATTGCGTCTGCTATCAACCCGCCGCCAGGGTTCGACTGGTAAACCTGTGTATGTAAAATTGTTCTACTAATGCACTACGGCATCTCCATTCCGAAACGGAATGGATTTATCGATCATGATCATGGGACCTATAATACTGACCAGCAGTTTCAAGGTTCATGCACTATATGGTATGTCTCAACATCACTGGAATTAGTCGTTGATCGATTGAAACTCGCTGAATAGGTAGGTGGAATCACAGAGGAGCACTGCAAAAAAGATATGGAAGATGCGAAAGCCCTGGGCCTTGACGCTTTCGCTCTGAACTTCAGTAAGTGCTGATAGGGTTGCTGCTGTCGGACACTGAGTCATTGACCTTTCGCAGACCAGTTCGCAGATTGGTCTCAACGAACCGTTGATTATCTTTTCGACAACGCGGACACCTATCAATTCAAGTTGTTCTTTTCGTTTGATATGGCATCAGGCTATTTCTCGGACCCTAACCAGTATGCACGTTACTTGAGTCAATACATGTCTAGAAACGCGTACTTCAAGATTGGCGGTAGGTCAAAAGTCCCACGGCTCTTCTGTCTGAATTAGCGACTCTGCTTATGATACATAGGCAAGCCTTTAGTGACAACATTTGGTGTGAGTCTTTGTCATGCACTACGAGCTTAAGAGGTCGTTGACCACCTGTTAGGGAGGTGACGTGACTGATAGTGCCTGGAAGAGTTTCAAAATGTCTTTCAACGTTGAGATTACCCTTATCCTCGGTCTACATAGCACTGCCCCTTCCTTGTCACTCTTCGATCGCTATCCATCGCTGGTAAGTCTCGATGCTATCCATGAACACTGTTCCTCCCGTTCAAAAGCTAAAACCGATGTCGTTTTGCTCAGGACGGCATTTTCAATTGGGATTCCTGGCCCAGGGTCGATCAAGGCAAGAAAGTCGTGTCGACCGATGGAGATAAAATCTACCAGAAGGCAGCAAGGAAATGCGGAAAGCTCTTCATGATGGGTCTTTCACCCCTTCAGTTCAAACACATCAACAATACGGATAACTGGTACCGCCTAGGCGAAGGTAATCTCGAAAATCGCTTTGGCCAAGTCTTGGACCTGCAACCCGATCTTCTAGAGATTCAATCGTGGAACGACGCAGGTGAGTGCCATTACATGGGGAACAGCTGGATTGAGCCGGTTTGCGATGCTAAAGAAATCTGTGCCTACACCCAAGAGTATGATCATCGAGGTTATTGGCAAGTCTTACCATCTTTCATTCAAGCTTGGAAACGGGGAGAAAGGACAACAGCAAACATGGTTCCAACAACGCCTGGGATAGCCGCACAGGGTGTCTTTTGGCATCACACGCTGCTCGTCAGTGGGAACTGTGAGTCGGATATGTTTGGTCTTCCAAAGCCAGAAGGTATTGAGAACGCAGAGGATTCCGTTACAGTGAGTAGCCTCTCCAGCCTGACAGAAGTCCAGAAGTCCTCATAGTGCTTGTCTAATACCCCCTTCCAATCTTCTTGGTCCTCATTTCACGCATGACGATATGCCTGTGAAGCGCTTTTTTACTGTTCTACAGCAGCAGCTTTGTCACCTCCGCATGACAAGATTGCAGCATTTCGGTCGAGTACTAATCATCATGAACCACAGGGAATCGTTCTTGTAGCCAAAGACCAACAGGGGCTCATTGCAGTTGTCACGAGTGGTGCCAGACGACTCGGTACTGCAAGACTACAAGCCGGGTACAACAAGTTCTCTTTCAGGGGTATGATCGTGGGGACGGTTACGGTAGAAGTCCAGAAAGGAATGAGGAACATTGTTAGTGGATCCGGACCTATGAAGGTACGAATTTGTCATATGTGCACCTTTGTCCTGATTGACTGTTAACACGAACCTGCAGGTGATGGATTCGGCCAATCTGCACAACTATAACTACCAGGTCGTTGGTCTTCAGCCCTGCGACTAGGTTCTGAAGTCACCTTTCTGTCCAACTCCGCTATCGCCGAGAGACAAACTATGGTACAGTACCTTTTTGGATACGCTGGGCACGAGCTGTGAGTCTCTGACATGGTGAGCAGGCTCCAGAAGTGTCTGCCCTTCTCCTCAATGCCACAATTCACGTAACAATCGCCACAGACAACTTATACGTGATGCACGAAACGCAGACAGTCTCGCTGGCATCAGCAGAACCACCAAGAGCGGTCTACATTTGGTTCAGCATACATCAAGTGTTGCCGGCCGAAACCAGGAATGTCTCCCTGGTGTCAACCCAGAATGCTCGAGAGCAGACCAGCTGCCAATCTTCAGGTGCGGATGAACAGGGTATTTGAGCGCGAGATCTACCATGTGAGACGTTATTTATGATTGTTAAGTCAGTTGTTGGAATCTTGTTCACGCCGGTGTCATTTGTACCACGTATGCACAGGCACGAAACACCCATGCAGTATTTGACGCGCCAAGAAACGAGGGTATCAGACGCCACATTCTGACAGAATCAAACGCCACGTCTTGATCGACCGTTGAAGCACCTGTTGGCCGTTGAGGATTAGCGCTGGCCATTAGGTCAAGCGGGTGGTCTGACCTGGGCCATAAACGCTTGTGGCTTGCGCTTATTTACGGTAGGATCATCGCCAGGTATCGGATCTACGCACGAAACTCAACGCATCGTAAGCACAACCACTTATCTCGCGACAGATCGACTAAGAAGTGCTTGCTCGCGCCACCTTAAAGTTCTTGGGTCGATGGTTCGGGGCAAGAAGGCTGACACTCGGTCATTTCACAATAACTTTATCCTATTAGCGCGCTATGTCCACAGCGCTCCCACTCTCGTGTTCCAAAAGAGCAATGTGCCTGTACTTCTCCGCATGGAACAAAAAGGGTTGATACCTACGATAATGGTAACGAAGCTGGTAAGGTCGGTGCTGTCACAGCATGAGTCTACAGAAGTGCTTACCGCCACTCACTACTACCCAGCATCCTTGAAGAAGCCTCAGCTGCTAGACGTACCAGAGCTGCTACTACTCCTAGCACTCAGCATTGAAAGCTGGGACATTGACAGCAGAGGTCACTTGTGTTGCTACATTGCTTAGCATTTGACATGTCTGACTTGAAACTAGCGAGAGAGATTTCCCGTTCCCGTGTTCTCTCAAGCATCAGGATGGCATATCCAGGTAGATGCGTCAATGCCTGCTGCAAGAGAAGAAAAGCATTGCTGAAGAATTACCGAGACTCCTTCACTGCAATCATCATCCGGGCACTAGCACATTTCGTCGCGTGCGTAGCTCACCAAGTATTCGGATCATAGATACAGTGACGAGTACTTTCCTCTTGATTCTTCGGAAATACGATCGTACTTGGTCGGACCCCAGTTCTTTGGTGAACTACATATTGCCACCCCCGTTTATGCACCTAATATTTTCTTCGTCTACCGCAGCTAAGCTTCGTAAGTAGAGCTTTGATTCGCTGTACATGCTTCCACTTAGAGATAGCGGACTACCCAGTCTTCAGCTATTCGCTGTAAAGCCCTGGATCTATCGGTGGCGACGAAGTAACAATCCACTCATAAGCGAGAGGCGAGATGCAATTCACCAAAGAACCAGGATCCGACCAAGTATCAGCGAGTGAATGTATCAAACCCCAGACAGAAGCTATATCAGCCAAGTATAAGCCACTCATAACTAGCGTGATCCTCAAGAATCCACGAGGCGAGGAGCAGACCCAAAGACTGATCCGCCTCGACCGGCTTGGCGTGAAATATCGATAATGCTGGCACGTGGCTTTGTGGAAACTGGAGGGGCACCTATATCCACTTGTGACACTGTCGCTTCCTTGTCCGAGCGACAACTTCAGAGTGGCTTCAGACTTCCAACTTTTGATCCCATGCAATACAACGTCAAAGACCGAGTTGGCATCTATACGTCACGTATCAAAACTTCGTGTGTCTAGGTAATTAGTTGTGCAAGATGGGATATTCAAAAGACAAACTTCGAAGTTTTCCACGAGAACCAGCACGTCAAACCATTCAACTTGGTATTCGGCCCCACTTCGAAGCGACCAAGCTGCCATCGATCCCTGCCGGTCTATGAATAGACTGACGACCGCGGAACCGACATATGGTAGGAATCACCCAGAATTGATACTTGTATTATATGATCTCATCTAGCCGTTGGCTGACGACGCCACTCCTGTGAGTATATACTCATTGGCCCTTGAAATGGTGGTGGACCAGCATGGTGTGCTGGCTGTCTCGGACATGTGAAAAGGTCCTCGGCAAGGGACGGTGCTAGTCAGCAACCGAGCCATTGGTAAGCTTGGCGCGAACGTTATTCGGCCAAAAGTACACGCCACAGGGAAAATCCTTGTAGTGCGTGAATTCTGATCGAAGCTACTGGGGGCACCACCTTACCGCCTGGTACGAGACCAATCTCTCTCCTTCAGGTAATCTAGGTCTGTTGAGTGGCTCGGTTTAGGGATGGAGCACAGCTACATGTCTGCTAAGCCTCTTGATTCTTGTATCACCGCTACTATATCTTTCAAAACAGCATCCACTAGTATCGATATCCCTGTTCGTAACGATTCAACTTAGGCTACTTGTGGCTCAACATCTGAACGAAAATGACATAGCTCGACTGAAGAGGAATGTGTCTGCTTAGCGCGCTTGTTATCACGCCCGATACAACCTTATCTAGACAATCCACCTGGCCAGTAACCGAGAGAGGGTCGCAACACACGCGCATGACGATCAAGATGTGTCTGAGCGGATGTCTGCGCCGAGAGCAAGTGTGCTCAACTGACAGGCTGTGTCTGCGGCGTACCTTCATCCCCACCTACTAACAAGCCCGAGCCACAATTCTCTGCAATGGGGGCAACTCAGCCAGCCATAGAATAGGGGTTCAAGAAGTTCTGTGCTAGCTGGATGGGCGTAACATGCACAGAAAATTGTTCCGTCTGGAAAACCACCAAACAGCACTGACATGTTCCTCAGACCGTGGCACACTTATCCTCTGACTCAACAAAAAGTAAGCTGGTCCAAATCTGATGCTTAAGTCGAAGTTGGAAAGAAGGCTAAAGTTTCGCATAAGTTGCCGTGGGAATATAAGGTTAACTCCAGGAAAAACCAGGCGGATTACATCGTCGAAAAGCAGAACTTCATGCGCATGCTGCGTATGCATCCGGAAATATGGTCAGCATGGGGCTGCATCGATCGATGTGTGAAACCTGCTGCCGTTAGCCTGAGCACGTCAAGGCTCTCGGAGAATTCGTTGTCCACAAGTTGCTCCTGTACACATCAGCGGTGACTGTACCCAATATTCCCTGAACATGGCAGCATGTGCGCCACAGGATTCCAACGAGTCTGCTCTTTCGGCGCAGATTCGAGGAGATGCTGGTCGCCAATCAAAATGTCTTATTATCCAGCATCGAGAGGCGTCAATGCAGTCATACGGAGTCCTCCAGTATCTGAAAGGCTACGAACGTTCCCAACCACGGTCAAGGGTCTTTCGGCAACTCATCACATCATTCACGCAGTTCAGGAACGTATGAGCCCACATGCGTAGGAGAAATTCAGGCCCGAAGATGCTTTCCCAACGGCTGTTCTCGAAGAGGATGCTCTCTTTTCCAGTGCGTTGATCTACTCTCTGCTAATCTGGAGACTATTGGAATTGCTTTCTTGACTCTTTCATGTCGGTCAGCGTGGGTCACTCGCTTCTTCTATTGACAGTAGATCTCGCTCATTAGGCTCTTGCCAGAAGCCTTTATTACCTGCAATCGAGTCATACGACAGTCGCTATACGAAAGGACTTCTTTTGCCTGATGGCGTACTTCAGGGTTCTCACCACAATTCTTGCACTTATCACGTTCACAGGAGCTCTCAGATACAGCCCAGATCAGGTCGGCTATAACCTCAACGAGAACCAGACAGCCACCGATCCTCTCGACTATTGGGGAGAATGGAACGATCATGTCTATCATCCTTCCCCCGCAAATTGGCGAATGCCTATGTACACCTTCTTCGTTGATCGTTTCGTCAATGGGTATGTCAATCATCGATGGCCCACACATCAGTGTTACTAATACTTAGAAGGGACCCAACAAATGACAATGCGAACGGCACGCAGTTCGAACACGATATTCTATCCAATCAGCTACGAGCCGGCGGAGATGTCAAAGGACTTCAAGACACTCTTGACTATCTACAAGGGATGGGCGTGAAAGTGTTATATATCATTGGCCCGCCCTGGATCAACAGACCATGGGGTGCGGACGGTTACAGCCCTCTCGACCAGACTCTGTTAGATCGGCATCATGGAACCATTGAGGATTGGCGGAATCTCATTGCCGATATTCATCGTCGTGGCATGTATATCATATTCGACGATACAATGGCTACTATGGGAGACCTGATGGGGTTCAAGGGATACTTGAATCAGTCCACGCCGTTCGACAATGAAGAGCATGATGTTATATGGAAGTCAGAAACGCGTTATCATGATTATTCTCAAAGCGACGAGAAGTTGGAAAAATGCGAATATCCCCGGTTCTGGGACGATCATGGCCATCAGGTCACTAATCTGAGTGACTTTTTCGTCGGTTGTCGTGACAGCGAATTTGACCAGGTATGTTCACCCACGACTGATCGTTCACGACAGAGAAAAGTGCGGTATGTTCGTACTAACTGAGTCTTTAAGTATGGTGAAGTCGCGTCTTTCGGCGACTACACTGAATGGCAGCGCCAGCTGTCGAAGTTCGCTTTCGTCCAAGACCGCCTGAGAGAGTGGAGACCTAGTGTGCTTGACAAAATCAAGCACTTCAGTTGCCAGACGATAGCAAGCTTGGATATAGATGGATTTCGCATAGACAAAGCTATCCAAGTGACAGTGGACGCACAAGGTGTGTGGTTTGTCTAGCATCGCTTTTACATGACTGACGTTAAGCAGGCAGTTGGAGCTCCCACATAAGAGAATGTGCTCGGCGATACAACAAAACCAACTTCTACATCCCTGGCGAGATCGTCTCCGGGAACACCTTCGGTGCCATCTACGTCGGCCGCGGCATGGAGCCTGAAATGGCAGTCAGTAACCTTACAGAAGTCGTGACCACCAACAACGCCACTGAGCGGGAGTACATCCGGGATCTGGACCAAAGCGCTTTAGATGGCGCAGCTTTCCATTATTCAGTATATCGAGCTTTGACTAGGTTTCTTGGGATGGACGGCATTTACGACGCCGAGGGTGATCCCCCAGTCAACTTTGTCGAGTCCTGGAATACCCTTATGATGACCAATGATATGACGAATGCTTACACTGGAGAATTCGATCCGCGACATATGTTTGGTATCAGCAATCATGATGTTTTCCGCTGGCCTGGTATCAGAAATGGAACAGAGAAGAATCTACTGGGGCTCTACGTTGTCACGCTCTTGTTTCCAGGTCTGCCTGCGTTGCTATGGGGTGAAGAGCAAGCATTGTACGTTCTTGAAAGTACCAACGCTAACTATGTTTTTGGTCGGCCTCCAATGTCGTCGTCGCTGGCGTGGCAGTTACATGGCTGCTACAAGGTCGGATCTGTGAAATATCATAACTTTCCTGCCGACTCTGTTCTATACGGTTGTGAAGACGATAACATCAGTCTCGATCACCGCGACCCCTCTCACCCCGTCCGGAATGTCATCAAAAGGATGTTCGAGATGCGCGAGAACTATCCAGTTTTGAATGATGGCTACTATCTCCAGCAGCTCTCAAACCATACTTACGATGTTTACCTACCTGGTAGCAACGGTACTCGAACGGAGACAGGTCTCTGGTCCGTCTATCGATCTGCTTTTAGCGGAGTCCAGAACCTCACTGGCACTGGTGAAGGCAATCAAAATATATGGTTGCTGTACACAAATGAAAACCGTACCGTCGATTATCAATTCGATTGCACTGACAATGCGAGCCTGGTATCTCCGTTCATTGGAGGCACTACCGTCAAGAACCTTTTTGCGCCTTACGAGGAGTACACCCTGGAAGATGGTGCTTATACTCTGGGCATCGAAGGAGCTACCGAGCCCAATGGTTGCTTGTCAAACTTCACTATCGATCCTTGGGGCTTCAAGGCGCTCGTACCTAAAGACAAATTCGTTCAACCACGTTCAGCACTCACTGCAGTCTATCCTGGGCATGACTATCGCAAGTTGTCCACTATCAACAGTGGAGAGACGGTTAGTTTCAAGCTGGGATACTCTAGAGAGATGGACTGCGCTTCGATATCGGACAGTATACAGATTAGCTCCACTACTGTTGCTGGAAATGTCGCAAAGCTCAACTTTAGCAGCATCCGCTGTTCGGCCTTTGAGTCTGTGGCAAAATGGGTGGGCGAGCCGCCAACTACATTTGTCTACGAGGCTGACTTAGAAAACGTGCATCACGGCGTCCACGAAATCACCGTCAACAATGCGTCGGCTAGTGACGGGAGTTACACAAATTCGGTGGATAGAATCTTGCTAAGAGTTGGCGACTTCGACAACCCAATGGTTTTTCCGCGCGTGGCGAATTACAGCACGTCCTTGTTCTTCAAGGACAACGACGACAGTCTTTACTTGTCGCATCATGCTTCCGGGGCCGATCTTTGGCGGTACTCTTTGAACTTCGGTACGACTTGGAGCGACTGGACCACCTACACAGGCGAAAACAGCACTCTTGCCCCTAAAGTATGGTCCGGGACAAAGCAGCAGGCCTGGGAAGGCGAGCATGTCATCGTTCAATACTGGGGACGGTTGGCAGCCTCGAGCGACCATTATCAACATGGTGATCTGGATTGGAGCACTCCCCGACGGTTTCCTAACTTCTGGATAGAGGGGAAATTCAATCAACATGGTTTTGATGCCGGGCTTGCCAACCAGCTGAAACTCAATCAGAATAGCACCTGGGAAGTCAACTTTCAGGCAGAATGGCCAACCAGCGTGTCGTTCAATGCCTGGGGTATCAATCCTGACGGTCAACCTGATGCTACTCAGTTGTTTGGAGATATTGACGGAGGTAAGTCGCTTCACGTGCCTTCTCTGACTACGAAACTGCTAACATTTTCCTAAGACAACGTTCTCGACAGGATTGCGCCACAGTCATTGACCGACAATGTAGTCAACATCACAGATCCACCTGCTTCTCCTTTCATGGCCTATCGACTCGAGCTTCACGATGGCTCGCTACACTACAAGCTTGTTCCAGTCGGTTCCAGATGGACTCAACTCGTCCTGTATTTCTTACTTGCATTGATGCCACTCCTTACAGCCGTTGCCGCCACCTATGTCTACGCAAACTCGTTTTACCAAGTTAAGTTCAACGAATATGGAGTGTCTCATATCGCGACTTCGCTCCCGAGGCTTGTGCTTAACAGAATTCGAGGTTTCCGGCCGTTTGATAACGATATCGGCAGAGAGGGTGCTTCAAGGCGTAGCCCCGAAGAAGAAAAGAAGCGCACGACGCTTCTATCCTGGTTTCCGACATCGCGACCTTCACCAATCGTATCTACACCAGGTCATTCGGGAACTTGCACACCCAGACCATCCACACCGACTACATTCGGAGCTACGATCCATCCTTCTCCCGTCGAAGCAAATGCCCCTGCTCCCAAGAGACGGGTCGTGCTCATAGGGACCATCGAATATGATATCCAGGACTGGAACATCAAAGTCAAAATTGGAGGACTTGGTGTCATGGCTCAATTGATGGGCAAGAATCTTAGTCATCAAGATTTGGTCTGGGTTGTACCTTGTGTAGGCGACATTGAGTATCCCGAGGATCCGGACGAGGTTGCCGAGCCAATGGCTATTACAATACTTGGTCAAGTGTACCAGGTCAAAGTTCGAGTGCATCAACTGCAGAATATTACTTATGTGGTACTCGATGCACCAATATTTCGCCACCAAACAAAAGCAGACCCATACCCCCCGAGAATGGACGATCTGGAGAGTGCAGTATACTACTCGGCTTGGAATTCTTGCATCGCCGAAGCAATTCGGAGGTACAAGCCAGATCTTTACCATATAAACGATTACCATGGGTGTGTGGCACCCTTACATCTTCTTCCAGAGACTATACCGTGTGCTCTATCATTGCACAACGCAGAGTTCCAGGGGCTGTGGCCGATGAGGACGAAACATGAACGAGAAGAAGTTTGTAATATCTACAATCTCCCCTCTGACGTGGTTCAACAGTACGTCCAGTTTGGCGAGGTTTTCAATCTCCTACATGCCGGCGCAAGCTACCTACGCATTCATCAAAACGGATTTGGCGCGGTTGGCGTGTCGAAAAAGTACGGGAAGCGATCTTATGCCAGGTATCCGATTTTCTGGGGTCTCAAAGATGTTGGTGCTTTACCAAATCCAGACCCCAGCGATCTTGCAGCAATCGATCAGCCCGAGTCTGGAGATTCTTCCGGTGCTGTTACCGTCGACCCAGACTTCGAAGCTGGCCGCGGTAATCTACGCACAGAGGCGCAGAAGTGGGCAGGTCTGAATGTTGATCCTTCCGCAGAATTGTTTGTGTTCGTCGGTCGCTGGTCGATGCAAAAAGGTATTGACCTCATCGCCGATATCTTTCCGTCAATTCTCGAGAAACACCCAAAGACACAACTAATATGCGTCGGGCCAGTCATTGATCTATACGGTACGTTCGCCGCCATCAAGCTCGATAAGATGATGAAGGTGTACCCCGGACGAGTCTTTTCTCGACCAGAGTTCACAGCACTCCCACCATACATCTTTTCTGGAGCTGAATTCGCGCTGATCCCGTCGAGAGATGAGCCCTTCGGTCTGGTTGCTGTGGAATTTGGACGGAAAGGCGCGCTGGGAGTCGGTGCAAGAGTGGGTGGCCTAGGTCAGATGCCTGGTTGGTGGTATACCATCGAAAGCACAAGCACCAAACACTTGCTCCAGCAGTTCAAGGGAGCAATCGAGGGGGCACTAGCTTCTCGATCTGAGATTCGTGCTGTCCTTCGCGCTCGAAGCAGCCATCAGCGCTTCCCTGTTGCTCAGTGGGTTCAGGACCTGGACACATTACAGCAAACCGCCATTGCCAAGCACCAGAAGCACGGCAAAAAGCACATGCGGCCTTCGCGGGCTTTCAGGAACGAGAGCGGTACTTCTACTCCAGCGACACAGTCACGACCAGCGAGTCGAAGTCGCTTTTCGACTCCATTACTACAATCTCCAGCAGGGTCGAGGTCGGCTAGTAGGCATCGGAGTCTAACTCCTGGGACACAGTCGCCCGCACGGTCGCGCGCAACGAGTCGAAGTCGAAATACCTGGCGTACCTCGGACCCTGTTACACCTCCACAGGTACCCCCAATCCCACAGTCACTGAGGTTGACGGAGTTTCGGAGGCCGAGTCATGGACTGGACTCACCACAGCACCTTCAACAGGAGTCTCCAAACACTGTCGGGAGTATAGCAAGGTCTAGCGCACGTTACTCCGATGTTCAATGGGACACTGAAGACGCCAACGAACGGGAATTCGGCCAAGACCTTCATCAACGCTCTCCCGCGGCTGGAGAGTATGACTCTGCGGGACTTGCTCTGCAAGCATTCCTACAAGATAACCCCGATGGTTTGTTGCGTCCTCCCCGTTCAGATTGGCCCCTGCAGAACGCCTCTGGCAACCATTTCTCCCCTCTGGAACCTGGAATGATCACGCCGAGTAGAACATCTATCGATGGCATGATCCCACTGAGGCCTGGCCTTGGACATATCAGAGACTACTCTCAGTCACTATACACCTCAGCCCCAGACGAGCCCCCACGCTACTCAGCATTGCTCAGCAGCGACAATGTCATAGGAGAAAAGAAAGACTTCAAGCTCCAGAAAGTCGATCCTTTCTTCACCGATTCCCGCAAGGATTACAGACAAGCATTCTCTCGCAAGCTGCAAGACCTCAACGGCCGAAACACCTACGATACCGTGATCGAGGAGTTCATCGAGAAAAGTGAAAAGGACTGGTTCAACCGTCTGCGCGAGGTCAAGATGGGCAAAACCAGCACACCCGTTGGCAGCGTCTTCCGAGGCAAAGAAGGTGGCACTCCATCACGATCCATCTACTCCGTCGACACTGATCTAGTGCAAGACGACGACGACGACGACCCTGACTCGCGTGGCCAGTTTCTGCTCGCGGAGAACTACAAACCGCCTACAGGCGTCAAGAAGTTCATGCTACGTCGGATAGGGGACTGGCCGGTGTACTCGATACTACTAGCTTTTGTACGTTTGGAGCAACATCGTTTGTGATATCAGAATCAGCCAGCTAACAGACTACAGGGACAAGTCATCGCTGCGAGCTCATATCAGATCACCCTTCTCACTGGCGAGGTAGGCCAGGCCGCCTCGAAACTTTATACGATCGCAAGCATCTACCTCGTCACATCGATCCTGTGGTGGTAAGTCAACAACTTCAATTCTTCTTTGCCGAAGCTAACAAGAAGAAGGATGGTGTATCGAACGATGAAATCGACCTGGGTTTTATCTCTTCCGTTCGTATTCTATGGGGCAGCCTTCCTGTTCATCGGAGTCGCGCCGCTAGTGAGAGGAAGTCACGGCAAGGAGTGGGTTCAGAACGTCGCCAGCGCTTGTTATGCCACTGCGTCGTCAAGCGGATCGCTGTTCTTTGCTCTTAACTTTGGTGACATGGGCGGCAGCCCGGTGTCTACCTGGGTCTTCCGAGCTTGCGTTATTCAGGGCACGCAGGTGAGTTGGCAATCGAAGCCGTGCAGTTCTATTCTGACATATCCGCAGCAAGTCTACATCGCTTTCCTCTGGTGTTGGGGTGCAAGTCTAGCCAAGCTCTCCGAGGCCGGTGTGGCACAGTCCAGTCCTATCGTCAGCCAACCGGCTATCGTCTCTTCGATCGGCATGGTCATCGCTGTCCTATTGTGGGTTCTGGGCTTTGTACTTTTCAAAGGACTACCCGACTACTACCGTCAATCCCCCGGCACGGTCCCGAGCTTCATTCCTAGCATACTCCGCCGCAAGATCGTGCTATGGTTTTTCATGCTGGTGGTGAGTCGAAGATCTTTGACTGTGACGCATATCGTTCAACGGCTGACAATGACCCAGGTTATCCAGTGTTTCTTCCTTTCTGCACCATACGGTCGCAACTGGCTCTACTTGTGGGACTCACAGCATCTGCCATACTGGACAGTCAGTATTTTGGTTCTCTTCTTCTTCGTCGGCGCCTGGTGCGCACTATTATATGGCGTGTCCGTGTACAGCAAAAGCCATTCCTGGTTGCTTCCCATCATCGCGATCGGTCTGGTGTGTCCACGATGGTGCCAAATGCTCTGGGGTGTCTCAGGGATCGGCCAGTACGTACCATGGGCAGGCAGCCCATTTGGCTCTGCCTTTGCTGGACGAACCCTATGGCTCTGGCTGGGCGTCTTGGATGCGCTTCAGAACGTGGGATTCGGCCAGATATTGCTGCACACGCTGACACGATTCCACATCTCCTTTACACTTATCGTGGCGCAGGTTCTGGGATCTTTAGCGACGATTGCGGCCAGGGGTATCGGTCCAAATAGACTCGGGCCCGGTCCGGTGTTTCCTGATTTCAGTTTCGGCATTCTGCAGGGGTTCTCTCACGCCTGGTTTTGGGTCGGGTTGTTTGCACAAATAGCGATTGTCTTGGTGGCTTTGAGATTCTTCAGGAAGGAGCAATTGTCGAAGCCATAGTCCATTGGCAACGGTTGTCCGAGTATTTGTCTCGGGTCGGAATCTTGGGAAGGAGTTTGTAGCCGGTGTATTGCTAAAAAAAGGTATAGATTAGATCTTAGTATCACGAATTCACATTCACAAGAGAAAGACTGTAATCAGCCTGCTGTTACACTTTGTTCCAAGGCGTAAGATTGGCAGCCTATTCTACTCGGTGTGACAGAAAGAACTTGCTTCCATCCCTCATGAATCTCAAGAAGTCACTGCAAAGGTAGAGACTTCCCGCGACAACAACCAAAGGTTCCTGCTCGTGCTTTGTGTTCCTCCCCTCCTTCCATTCTGCCAAGATCCTTTCCACGGCCTTAAGCGCCTCGACGATATTGTTGGTCGGAGACTCAACAATATCTGGCGAACGGACAAGGCGGTTCGCACATTGGAGAAGTGCATCAACCGATGCAGGTCTGACCCAAGGCATGCCATCAACTGGACCAAAGGACGTAAATATGATTTTGGCAGGACTTGAAAGTGACGAGTAACGTTTCGATTCTTCCAAGGCCGAGTCTGGGCCCGAGACCAATTGTGGAAAGAACTCAGCCAATACTTCGGGCGGAGGTTTTGTTGACGAAAGTGCGATAATCCAGATCTCCGGCCTCTTCGGTTGCTGATTGCTCAAACACCTCGATGATGGAGACTGGATTAGGAGCTTATCGTCCAGGTATTTCCGCAAGACTTCAGCTGATTGTGCATTGTGCGCTCCATCAAGCAGGACGTTCGTTCCATTGAGAAGAGGTAGGCTCTGGGCTGCAACCGTGTCTTGTATCCAACCGGGTTGCAGCAGCTGAAGGCGGGCAGGGTAAGATTCTGATGCGTCCTGTAGAACGTCCTCGCACAATGTGGCGGACAGAGAGTTTGTAGCTTCATGCTGCTTGTTGATAGCCACCGCAGCATGTGTGAAAGCGGCGAACGCTAGAGACAAGTTGGCGAGCTGATGCGGCATCAAGCTACGTAGGTTCAGGTGTTTGCCTTCCACGGCAGCCTCTTTATTCAGGTCCTCCTCTTCAGCGTTCAACTGACGATGGCCAATCATTTCATTGAGAGCCACCAGGACGTCGTGGTTAGAACCAATCTCTTTGTGCTCGAATCTCGCCTCGATCGCTCTTAATACCATACTAGTAGCTTCTAGGCCCCAGTCCTTATTGATGACCACCGGCACGTCTTTTCGCACGATACCACATTTCTCACGCACGATACTTTCGAGACTCCCTCCGAGCATACCAAGATGGTCCAGTCCGATGCTCGTGATGACACTGACTGCAATTGCCGAGTCCGGCAGGGCGTTAGTGGCGTCCAACCGACCTCCAAGACCACATTCGACCACGACGATATCACAGGGGACCGGCGCAGGCTCTGAGAAGATGGCAAACGCTGTAGCAGTAAGGATCTCGAACTCTGTAAGTCTTGCATCTTCGTCAACTTGCTCGATCGTTGGCTTGTCCTCGCTCGGTACAGCAGAAAACTGTTTGCGCGCTTCATTCCGTAGCTCCTCCTCAACGACCTTAGCAATTGCCTTCACCTTGTTCTCTGCCACAATGAACACATCCTTGGATACAGGTTCGTCGTTGATCTGAATACAGTCCCACTTATCGATAAAATGGGGCGATGTGAACCGACCTACTCTGAGAGGAGCGCCATCCTCTCGCGATCCTTGCCGTCGCAGCAGAGCAGATAGGTACGCAGCAACGCTACCTTTACCATTAGTGCCAGCTATGTGGACAGCTTTCCACGGTGGATTGAAATATGGCTGTTGGAGATGACTCTGGGCGACATGCTGGAGGAGACGCGTTATCCGCTTCAAGCCGAGATTGATCATCCCCCGATGGAATGATCGTCTCGTGGGACGCGTGCCTTTCCTGACGATTTCGGGGTATGACAGTGATCAAAAGCGCTCATGAAGGCACGTCGACGGCGAAGTCGAAGATGGAGAAAAGATCGCCCGGGTATGAGCCGATGACAAAAGGGCACAGAACCAGCCCTGCTTAGCCGCCAGCACGTAATTTTAGGCTTGGAACAAGTAACACAGGGCACCAAAGCTAAATCTAACGATACACCTGCGAAACGCCCCTTAAACATTTCCACACGTGTTCCTTCAAATCATCCAATTCAATCAGAAATGGTTATCAAGCAGGCTTGAACGCTGCAGTATGTTCCTCAACCTGGTCTCGTTAAGATTTGTGATCGTGACCCTAGCAAAGCATGATTGCAGTAATCGAAAGGCTTCAACGTGAGATTGAGGATTATGTTACTCTTTCTAGCTACAGTAATCGTAAGTCACAGATTGTCTGCTTGTTTAGATAGCCGCAAATGTCACTCAAGGCGTGTTAGTCAAGGAGATACTTCTCAACAGACTCACGCAATCGAGCATGTCACAGTCCCATAAGACGCCTGCTCAAACAAGGACGATGTTCGTCGAACATAGGCCGTGAATGAGAGCCAGATCCGACACGCACTCCGCCAGGTCAGCATGGTTTGATCGCTATCATTCTTGCAATGTCTGTGGAATGTATGCCTCTAACCAACTAACGGAAGCTTCGCCAGGTACTTCTCACCGGCACGATGAACCCTCCATACTTGTACCTGTCGACAACACCGCCAATATGCAATGTAGAACGAGCCTTGCAATGGATTCGAGTCCTCCATCCATCTCATAACATGCCTACAGCGCCTCATTCTCCCCTTTCCCGCCTTTGCTCGATCACAGCATATCCCCGGCGTCGGCACTGGTCGCAAAACTTAAGCAAACATCACTTTATCACAGAGAGTACGTGCCAGTCCAGCCAACCGAACCTATGTTGTAGGCCTGAAGGTTTGATCGCTTCAAGATCCTACACCGTCTAAGCCCAAGTGTCCACAGTCGGACTACTCTGAGCCTGTACAAGGAGGGCATCCGCTTGGCATCATTCCAACAAGTTTCTAATTACAGCAGAATAAGAGAGCATGAGATCAGGCGAGTCTGTCAATTCTCAACGATAATAGAACGAGCGATAAAGGGCGATGAAAAGAGTACAAGCTTGGCGGGTGCCTGAGCGCGTGTTGCTACGCTATTCAACGTATAAAATTTATTTCGCTAATGCTAATCACTTATGGCGCTGCGGATGAGTGCCGCGAATGAGACCTTCTGCCAAAAGAAGGCGCCGGACTATGCGGTGGAGCATGTTCGAAATGAGGGGCCAGAGAAGGATTCTGAGACGGCGGAATTCTGGTATCGGTGATCTCTTGCGGCGAGAAGACTGGATCCTCAGTTGAGGTTGCTGGGTGGATCTCGATGCCACTCGTTCCTTCGACTCCTGACGGTGCTCGTGATCGTTGGAACCGGACCGTCTCGGCTTCTTCGTCGCGTCTTTCTATGGGCGACCAGCCTCCAGCAACACTGCCGGCCACTATGCCAGCCATGGCTGCGACAGGTCCAAACACAGAGTTTGAGTTACCACGTGGTCGTCTCTTCTGCTTCTCGGGAGTCGCAGGTGGCTTCGCAACCTTGGCCTCGTGGGCTGCCTCGGCATAAGCATTGGCGACAATCTTCTCTGGATCGTCTTCGTCGCTCTTCAACTGTGATTGTGACGAGGACCGTGATTTTGGTAAGAATGATTGTCTAGGATGTTGCAGCTTGAACGCTAGCTGTGACATTCGTCCTCCGCGAAGCTTTTGGAGGAATGTGAGTTCGTCTTTGATATCTTCGAGGGCCGGGTTCCACTGGGTAATACCAGCCTCGTCGTCCTGAACGACGAGGTCCGGACTCGGACGATGTCGTCGTGGTAGGCTCGGAATAAGCTTGGCGAACATTTCGTCCGGGAAGCATCTTATGACGACGGCGAAAGGTATTGACAGTATGCCTAAGACAATTGAAAGACCCCATTGAGCTCCGGTGATGCGATGGATTGAAAAGGCGGCACCACCGACGAACATGATAATAATCTGTCCGCCTACGATGATAAACTGGATGCCGATGAACCAGTAGTTTTTGAGCATGCCTTGGAAAATGTTGAAACCATTGTCGAGTCGACGCGCATTCCACTGGTTGAATATCTGCATCCAGACAAAGGTGTTGAAGATTGTGCTTTGGAGTGAATTCAGCTCTTCTTGTGAGTCATAGCTAAGAATCTTCTTGCCGGCGAAGAAGAGAACGAGAGTGACCACAAGTTGATAAATAGACTGCCCGACGATCATCTTCCACATCGTGAGTGTGATCAGTGGTGCGGACTTTGGCTCTGGTCTTCTATTCAGGATCGTAGGGGAAGGCGCATCTGTTGCTAGCGCTAGTGCTGCGAAAGTGTCCATTATTAGGTTGACCCACAGCAGCTGAACAGCGGTGAGCACCGACTGTTCATCGTCACTAGAGACAGCGGATATGAATGTAAGCAAGACAGCGGTGATGTTCACAGTGATTTGAAACTAAATTTGTTAGCAGTGTCCGACTACGTTGAGTTCGTGACATACCTGCAGGAATTTCTTGACAGCATCGTTGACGGTACGGCCCCATTGGATTGCTTTCACAATAGACGCGAAGTTGTCATCCATCAGAATAATTGCAGATGCCTCTTTAGCGACCTCAGTACCGGCAATACCCATCGAAAAACCAACATCGGCGGTTTTCAGTGCAGGCGCATCGTTTGTGCCATCACCCGTCACAGCGACAGTTTCTCCGAGCTTCTTGAGGTGGCCGACAAGCAATTTCTTATCCTCAGGACTTGATCTCGCGAGGACCTGCAATCGAGGAATGACCTGGTTGAGCTGCTTAGGCGTAAGTCTACGGAAGATTGGCCCTTCCATGGCAATACCACCAGCCGTAAAGATGCCGCACTCAGTCGCAATGGCCTTAGCAGTCATCAAATTGTCACCAGTAACCATGCGAACAAAAACACCAGCAATTTGACAGTCGTGCACGGCATTTGTCACGCCCTGTCGCAACGGATCCTGAATACCAACAACTCCCAGGAAAGTCATGTCTTTGAAAACAGCGTCGAAGTCTGCCTGTCTCGAATCTTCTCGAGACGCGGCACCTCGAGGAGGCCACTGCTCGAAGTCACGGTACAATAAGCCAATCGTTCGCAGGGATCTTGAAGCATAACTGCTAACTATGTTGTTCAAAGCCTCCACCTGATCAGGCTGGATCGCAGTGGCGTTTGTGGCCTTGGTTGGCTCACTTATGATTCGTGTACACTTTGCGATCAAGATTTCTGAAGCACCTTTGACCAGCATTCGAAATTTGCCATTGGTCATCTTGACCACAACCGCCATGCATTTGCGACCAGAGTCGAACGGTACCATTTGCACGACTTCAGCGTTGGCTCGTTCTTCCGCCACAGATGCTAGGCCGAGAAAGGTCTGTGCAAAGGTGAGCAAGGCCGTTTCCGTCTTTGAGCCAATGAAGACAACCTGTCCGTTTTCTTCCGCCTCAAAGGCAGTAGAGTTGAGCACGATAGAGTCTTTCAAAAGGTTTTTGACATCTGATGCGATCGTTTGGGCAAATTCTGCCGAGGAGACATCATCTTGCTTCTCCTCATCAGCGTCCAACTTATGATTCGTTGCTGCGACCTGGTTCGCGGCTCTGTCCTTGTCACCAAATCGGGAAAACGTACCCAGTGTTCCGGCGACAACCGTCATCTTGTTCTGTGTGAGCGTTCCAGTCTTGTCGGAGCAGACCGTAGTAGCATTGCCCATGGTCTCGCAGGCACGCAGAAGACGGACTAGGTTGTTGTCCTTCAGCATACGAGTGGTGGCAAAGGCTAAAGCAAGAGTCACGGCCAGAGGTAGACCTTCAGGCACGGCCACGACGATAATCGTTACAGCAACAATAAAGATCTGCAAGAATCGCTGACCTTTTGCCTCGGCACCTCCACGGATCGAGCTGAGTTTGGCCAGAAATTTGATGAACAGGACCAGGAATAGTAGCAGACCTGCACCAAGACCAAGTTTCGCGATGTATTCTGCGAGGATGTTCAACTTGGACTGCAGCGGCGTTGTTTGGCCCTCGTCTTTGAGCGACATGAGGATTTTCCCGTAGCTGGAGTTCACACCTGTCGAGGTAGCCAAAAACGTACCGACACCTTCGGAGACCTTTCCGCCAGACAGGATGAAAGGGTCGAGTTTCTTGGTTGCCTGATTGTCCTGTATCGCTCGGTATACCTCGTCACCAGGCTGCTTGCGAATGATATCGGATTCACCAGTAGCAGAAGACTCGTCGCACTTCAAATTGTGCCCTTCAATAAAGACTCCATCAACGGGGATCAAATCTCCAGGCTCGAGGTGGACCACATCTCCGACCAATATGTCATATACTGAGATCTCCTGAGATCTGCCTGATCGAACAACTTTGACCATGCGTTCCTCTTTCTTCTTGTTAAGCTTGACAAACTGACGTTCTTTTTGATAGTCATTCAGAGCCCCAACGAGTGTTACCACCAAGATTGCAACGATGATAGCCACACCTTCAACCCACTCGACTCGTGCTTCATGCTCGCCTGCCTCTATCTCTGCCTGTGTTGGAGCACGCACAGATTGGTAGATGCCCAGAGCGAGTGATACGACGGCTGCCACAGACAGCAGTATGAGAACTTTGTCGTTGTATGCTATCCAAGCAAGCTGTAAGAACGATTTGGACTTTTTCTCTGGCAGCCGATTGTCCCTGTAGATTCTTCTTCGGTCAGCAAAGGCGTCAGAAGAGGGCTTGGTTGGTCCGTCTGCTATGGATCGTGTTGTTGTCGACCTCTTTGGTGCGCCGAAGTCGCCTTCGGATTTGTTAGCGGCATTGACAGCTTCCTCGAACGAGACTTTGCCGTCTAGCCCTACTTCGTCGGCGCTCAGACCGCTGTTACGATCTGTTCTCAGACCCTTCTCGATACCAATAAGACCCCCAAGAGCATAGAATGCAGACAAGCTCTTTGGATTAATCATCTTGTTGAGTTGCCCAACGGGAAATGCGAATGGACTGTTCTCGGTCTGGAAATCTGCTTCTGTGCCTGGGTCGGGCTGGAGAGCATTTCGGTCGTTGATAATGTCTGAATTGTCCACGGCGGAACTCTGAGGTGGGGCTTCGTCAGCGGTAGTAGAAGCAATTCTTGTGTCACTACCAGAAGATGCAGCCGAGCGGTTATCAGAGTCAGTAGACCCAGCTCTTTCTCTGGCGCCAGGTACCGCTAAGAACGTATTTGGTCCTGCGCCATCCATCCCAAACGTGCGCGGTGAGGAGACATTATGAGGCGAGGTTGGCCTACTGTCCCTCACATCGGTGGGAGAAGGAGCAAAGCCTTGTGGGAGTGGCCCGGGTTCGTCAAGACCTCCGGTCTGTAATCGTGGTAGAGGGTGCCGTCTGTCCGAATATGGAGAGGTAGGGCTGTCGACAGCCGCAGTATCATCAATGCTTATGGTTGGCGCTCGCTGTCTTCCTGACAGAGGTTTGTCCTCGTTTTTCCCCTTCTCTTCGGTAACTGCATCGTAGGTAGACATTGCAAGACGTTTGGGACGGTGTCGTATGGTCACACGATGGTGCGGCTTATCTCGCTAGGTCTTGTACTTTGCGCTCCCCGACTGCACCTCCGGCTGCATACAGTAGGCGACGCGGCGTGTGTCACCAACTCCTTTGATATAGTTGCCCGTCGAATCTCTGTGAATCCAACCTTCCAAGAGACTTGGGCCGGCTTGTTTCTGTTCCCGATGAATCGACCTTCACTGCAATAAATGCTTTTCTTGATACAGTACAAATTACGTCTTTTCCAGTAATTCAGATCGCAGAATCAGGACCCTAAGGCGTGTGGTCGTAGAGCACGTGGCCAGCAAACGTGCTTTAAGGGTTGCTGAATGGTAATCAGGCAAACGTCGGTCGTTGGTAGTAAGCGACAATGGTAGAAGGAAAGAATAGAGAATGTTCAACGGTGTGAAAGGACTGAAACCGCGAGGTCAACGCGGGGATCTGCTGGATACTGGCATCACTGTGAAGAATGGTGTGTCAGAGGGGATAAGAAAGTACACATAACCATGTCGTTGGATGTGTTCACATACCTATGGACGACAGTTCAGATCTAGAGTACCAGTGACATGGCAAGCGTCGGTTGGACCTGCGCATGCTACTACCGTTACGTTAAGCATTAACTGGAGTCCAACATTTGGCACTACTACTAGTAATGGGAAAGTGGTCCATGCCGAGCAAGACTTAGCGACTCCGCCAATTAACTCTTGAATCCGCTTAGATGCGCAACCCACCATCGTTGCCTGGTGCTACTATCAAGTTGCAGTGTCAATCTGCTGCAGAGAACCACGCTCATTACAGATTCCAGATACCGTGTGTATTAGAAGGACTGCTACCTAGGTGAATGTGTATGACCTGTCATGCACTTGGCGACAAATGCCGAAGAGCATCGCGCGTCGTAACCAAATCGAGAGAGTGGTAGCCAATAATCGACATCGATGGTACCACTTGCCTTGCTGCGCCCCATCTAGCGTTAGAATCCTGCATTCGCATTCAAACTCATTTCGACTCGTTGGCGCACGGACCACGACCTCTTATACTACCTAGGTAACACCATTCCCTGCGTCATGTTCCTCCCTTACAGTCTTAGCGCTACCACTGCCGCATCGCCAGGATGTGGTACTGGCAGAAGCTTCAAAAGAGAAAGACTGGTGCTGTACGATGTAGATGACAGTCGGCACCGTAGACACCACCCTCCATGGACATCCACTACTGTCAGCCGGAAATGCTGATATCACCACGAAATTAGCCAAGGAGTTCCAAGAAACTGCCAAGAGACTCCGGGAGATCTCTTCGTCCAAAGCACAAGACCAAACCTGATTCTTGAGCTTAGCATACCTTATGCGTGTGCCTGAGATGAAGCATCCGTCTGCGGCTTGATCCTGTTTCTTGTTTGTGCGTGCCTGACTCAAGCTTCAAGCTCCATGAGTGGTTCCAATTTTGCCGGTCGCTGCTTCCTCCGGAGTGAGCGTGGTCCTGATGCGCACGTTGGCCAAGCTACAACATATGCAACGTCACACATACACCATTCACATTGCTACCACAGATAATGTAAGAAGAGTGCTATTCGAGTTGCTTGGCGCACACGTTGACTCGAGTAAATACTGACTGGCATCCCCCCTGGTGTCAACAAACCCATCCACCGTCAATGGTTATCGCTGCCCCAGTGACATATGATGACTCGTCACTGAGCAGGAACGCAATCACTTTCGCTACCTCTTCTGGCTGACCACCTCGCCTTAGTGCAACACCACTCTCACTCAGCATAGTTCCTTTTTCCTTCGACTCTGCTCCAGCTATCTGTTCTGCCGTACGGACCATAGGCGTCTCAATCCGACCCGGACAGATGCAGTTCACCCGGACATTTCTCACACCCACTTCCTTTGCGGCTGATCTAGTCAAGCCTAAGACGCCGTGCTTGGAGGCGGTATAGGATGCGTTGTTCTGCCGGCCTGTCAACCCGGCTACGGAGGAGGCGTTCACCAATGCTCCGCCGTCCTGAATGCTCTTCAGCTGAGCTCGCATGCAATGCATAACACCGTTGAGGTTGACGCCCATAACAAAATCCCATTCATCGAGATCCTGCTCGTCCACGCCCTTCAGACCAATCGACTTGGGAATGACGCCAGCCAAGTTCGCTGCGCCATCAAGTCGGCCGAAGTGTTTCTTCGTTTGGTCTATCCAGTCTTCTACTTTGGAGTAGTCACGAACGTCCATTGGGAAGGAGATCACGTCTGTACTGTGTTTGGTCCTGATCTCCTCCGCATGCTTGGTGAGGGCATCGGTAGAAACGTCTGCCAAAGATAGTTTCGCGCCACGACTAGCTAGGAGGTGAGCTGTTGCAAGAGCGATGCCGCTGGCAGCCCCCGTGATAGCTATCACTTTGTCTTCAAATTGCTTCTGGAACGTCATGGTCGCTTCGTTTTTGCCTCCATGAAAGTGTAGTACGATGAACTACATCACGAGCTTTGCGTAGGTCGAGTCCGAGTCGTTACTGTGCCGGGCTGTGCATTTGGCATCAAGTTCGGTCTGCACCTTGCTCCGGGCATCAGCCTATCATTTTCCAGGGGCTCTCCAAACACCATCGTGAGTCTTCCCCGCATGCAATTGAGATGCGCGAGATATTGTCTGATGCTCGAAACCACAAGCGGTAGTACCGGTACCTAAGCCGGAAGACGTGTTCCAACTTAGAACATAGCATGCGACGTCGATAACGATGATCGGCCGCTCAGGTCCGTAAGCTGCCGAGCGAGCATTGGTGTGTTCATCTGTTTGCACTCGATCTGATGAGCTCTGTAAGCAGGAAGAGTCTTCGATCATACTCCGAGAAATCGTTCAAATCTCTTTCATCATGCTGTCGCACGTAGTTGTTGGACACTTGAAGGCGACAAGCAAAAGTGCACGACAGCAAGTATTAGAACAGTTCGAGACGATTGTGAAGTTTTCACAAGCGGATGAACCTGGTGTACTGCGATATGCTATTACTATACCAAGAGATACAACAGATGAGACCACAATCTATGCAATCGAGGAGTAAGCAGATCTCTAGTGACGGTCAAGGACTCTCGTACCGAATTGCCCAAGAACTGCAAAATAACAATTACTGCGCCAGGTACGCGGACCAAAAAGCCTCGAACGACCACATTGCTTCTTCACCTGTTCAGGGCCTGATTTCCATGTTTGGGCATCAACCAGCCGTGTTCGCTGCACCGCCAAAAATCCATCAGTTTGAATATACAAGCAAAACACACCAATACACCAGACCTGAAGTCAATGCTAGCTCTGACCCGTTCATTGTGTTTGCGTCAGCAACTCAGACGTCCCGAGGTTCCACGGCCGAGCTTACGGACATTTGGACCAAGGTCGTGGAAAAAGCCCAGGCTGATGAGCCGAAGACACTACTCTACGCATTGCTGCGGGACAAGGAGAGTCAGAACCAGCTCGGCACGATCGAAGCGTATGCCGATGAGGCTGCTTTCGAGGAGCACTGTAAATCTTCCGAGGTAGGAGACCTGGTTACGAGGAACAAGCAGAGCGGTGGGGAGATGGGGTACGTAGCATTGAAGATGGTGACTGGGTGGCTGTCGAGATAGCAGTGGTGAAGTTGCGCACGGAGGAGCGAGCTGATGGACTTTGCAGACCTGCAAACTCGATTCCTGGGTCGAAAGGTTAGCGAAACCTTGGGTCTGAAGCCCATCTAATCAGATGATCCATGCTTTCTTGATGTGATGCGTACGTGCTCTCTGCAGCCAACACGATTTCGAAGTCACGTACGGACGAACTGACCGGCTAAACCGCAACCGGTGACTAGTAATGTTAGGTTCATCCTGATATCATATCGTTTGCACCTCTCCTTTGCTTTGCCTTGTCGAGTCGCCCGAAACACCAAGACAAAGCTGTACTTGGCCGATCGACCGTCCACCTTTGCCTAGAGGGTTGGTCTTCATGCGGGAGCGGAGGGTAGGGGACGAGCATTGCTATGGGATGGACAAGCATGACAGCTGACAAGAAGGCCCATGTTATACGACAGCTGCTGGGGCGCTTCTCACGGTGGAAGCATGTGGCGAGCCTGAAGCAATGGACTCCAAAATCGCAAACGTTGGACGGCACTTGTAGGCTGTCGATGTTGAAGACTGGCGCAACTCTCGACAAGATATACCTGCAATTTGATGAACATTCATATGAGCCATACGATGGCTCCCGGCTGTGTCCAGTCATTCTCGTTGCAGCGTTGAAGTATATCATTCCACAGCTACTGACAGTAATTGCGAGAATTTCTCTTGATTATTCGCACAAGGAGCTGTTGATAACATATGGGTAGGCGCGCCATACTAAGGACGGCACGGAGTATGAGGAGACTCTGTTTATCACGAAGGCCTCTTAAGCGCCGCTTCTTGTCCAAGAGCTGTCGGCCGTGTTGCTGGACTGACGTGCGTGCAGTCCATGCTTTTTTGGCATCTGGCTTGACGCGTGATGGACGCGTAAAGTGCGACCAATTGTGGTGCATTTAGCTTCTCAGCTCAAACTTCACCCACTGGCCTGTTTACATACACAATCTGTATCTACCACTACACAAAGACTCATATACTTACTTGCAGAGATGAAGTCGTCCATGAAGAGACTGGCCAAAGACCAGTTAGCACTCCGGAAGAGTCTGCCGCCGAATTACCTCTTCGAATTCGAGGACGACCAGGGCCTCCCAGACGATCTGACACAACTGCTCATCTGTCTCACAGGCCCGGAGGGTACACCGTATTCTCAGGGTCTGTGGCATATTCGACTTGACATCCCAGTTGAGTACCCCTCGAGTCCACCGACCGCGACATTCAAGACACGAATATTTCACCCGAACGTCGCAGAGGAGACCGGTGCGGTCTGTCTGGAAACGCTGAAGAGAGATTGGGATCCAAAATTGACACTGAAAGATATATTGATTACGATATCGTGTCTGCTCATACAGCCCAATCCAGACTCGGCGTTGAACCAGAAGGCGGGCGCCCTGATTCAGGAGGACTATGACGCTTTCGCGAGACAAGCCAGGCTAATGACTCGGATACATGCGCCCATATCCGAACATCTGCTACCCTTCGCCCAAGAAGCAAGACGGAGAGGTGAAGAAGACGTTGTTCGTTGTTCTGACGCTGCATCCCGCGGCTCCGACGTCCCTTTGACACCTGCAGCTGATGGTCTCCTGAAAGAGAACCAGCCTGTTCAAGACATAGAGTGCTGGAAGAATGGAAATGAGAAGCCTCTGAAAAGATCGCTTGCAGATGTTTCAAGCCCGACCGATGTGGCGCGAGAAGAGCAACCACGACGTAAGTCACCGAAGTATCGGCAATATCCAGCAGGGTCTACAAGTACAGAGACTGCGACGAAAGGTCCTAGGCAGACCGGTCTTGTCGAACATGGCAGCATATCGAACGTGCCAGCCAAGGTTGTTTTCCGAGCGCAATGGAGTTTGCCATCCGGTTCGCAAAGAACTACCGCACGATTGGGGATACGCCGGCTATGATCAAGATTCGAAAGTTGTTCATCGAGCTAATCGAGATGGAAGTCAACTATCTACTAAGTTTCGCGCCTGCCACCGACCTACCACTTCACTAGGGCGCCACTTCCGAGTGTCATCAAAAGTCCCGGTGCGCCTGTCTGAGCTATTGCGTGGCCCACGGCAGATGGTGTCCGACTCGGCAACCTACTCATAGGTGAATACCCTTGTTACGTGTTGTCGGCCCAGGTCGCCCCGGTCGCGTAAACAAAGATCGTCATCTAGCGCGGTGCTGAAGTGGTTGCCTGAGCACCAGCCTCTCACAATTCTCCTAGCGCCATTGTGGTTGCCCCACTTAGTGTGTTTCGGGACGTGCCAGCCATTCTTTTTGGAACTCTTGGCCTTCCTCATTGGTCGCAGTAAGAATCCCAACCTCATTTCATTGGTTTCCTAGCTTACAAGCCACACAGATGGGATGCTGGTCTTTGCCTGCCACAAACTACAACGAGTAAATGTGATGGCTGAACTGACTGTGTATTAATGCTGCTTCAGAGACCGTGCTTCCCTATTCTCAGCATCATCAACATCGCACAGACACAACAACAAGCAATCAAGACCTCAAATAGCTATTCACTCAGCATACTTCACATAATCATCAGAGCTTCAGCTTCACTACGCAAACCATCCACTAAAATGGCTCCATCCAGCAGAAATGTGCTCACAGCCACTCTCATCTTGGCTTCCACAGCATATGCTCTGCCACAGCAGAACGTTGACTCCAGTATGCCGGTCTTGTCGCAAGCTACCGCCACTGCATCGGTCGAAGCTTGGCAGTCATCATCAGCATCCGCAAATGAATGGTGGACTCCTGAGGCAACTCAATCCGAATGGGACTGGAAAACATGGTCCGCTTCGCAAGTCCAGTCAACGCCAGTCGCAGTGGTCGCAACATCACCGGTTGCTCAAGCTGTAGCCACGTCTGAGAGCTCCACCCCATACTCGAACCCTTTCACCATCTACACGACCATGACCAATTCGCTAGGTGTCATCACTGGCATGCCGGCAGTTGTTACAGCACAGCCATCTGAGGCTGCAGTGGTCTCAGTATGCTCTGGCTGTTCAAGCGTCATGAGCGACCAGGCAAGCTGGTCAAGCATGGTCGCTAGCCTCTACACCACTTCCACACCAGTGGCCGCCGCTGTCGCAAGCTCAACGATGTCTTCCGATGTCGAGGCTCTTTCTGCAGAAAGCTCGGCAGCAAGCTCAGCAAGCAGTTCTGTTACCTTCAGTCAGAGCACGGGTGCCGCTTCAAGAAGTATTGCCATTAGCGGCAGTGCTGTACTTGCCATCATCGGAGCCATCGCTGCCTTGGTATGAGATGCTGGTCTCTGGCTGAAAATTTAAAAATTTGTGTATACATTACTTCAATGGATCAAGAGGGCGTCGACGATTGGGACTGGAGCACTCTACCTGGGTTTTGGAATGAGCGGGAATGCGAACTGAGCGTACACAACTTTACATGATACTACGGAAGGAACTTGAAACTGTACAACGATATCTACATAGAACAAATCTCATGACAGATGTGAGATAAGAATTCAAAATCATCTTTGAAACTTACCAGCTACTTTTGATCGTACCTTGCTTGGCCAGTGATGTTCCTCTAATCGTGTCCATGTCGTGCTCACTCGTTATGAGGCCTCCTTGATTCTACCAGGCATCATGAGTAAGACACAGTAACTCGTTGCAACTCTATTATCCATGGCTTGACGTCGTCAAGCTCTAGTTTGTTTGTTCTTGGTTGCTTCTGTGCATAGCCTCGCAACGTAACGTTATCTGCACCCTCCTTAATGTCGTATCCGAACTTAAATCTGAAACCTCAAATGCCAGTCTGAAGCCGCACTGGGCTGAACTCAGGTCGAGGCGGCAGCGAAGAATGCAACAATATCATATTCAGTGCCGACCTCATAGCACTCGACAAAGGGCGGTGAACGAGCTGTGCTATGCCCAGCGACGGCTGCTAACCTCCCGCCAGCGTTACACAAAGGTAACTAGCATGAACACCTGGAGCATCTGACGATCCGTGCTACCAGTCGCGACTCGATCATGCAGCACAACCCACTCACGAACAGTCAGGCCCAGCTTAATAGGACCAATCCATTGTCCCAGCCGTCTCGTCACATCAGCCACTCATGCTCGTGCAGCGTGTCATTCGACAGAACTTTGGTGCCAGCGAACTAGGCAACGCTGGTGACACGAACGCTACATCGACATACTGAGGCGAGGTTGTTGTCAAGTCGAGTTTCAAACTCATTTTTTCGTCATGCCGCTCAGACCTTCTTCAGCAGTCCTCTCGGAAATTTTAGGACGATCTTCGCCTGTGCTCAAACAAGCACATGGTGAACGCTTGGGCGGTGCTCCAGATATTTTACAGTTCTCCACATTGACAGTGTATCTTCAGACATACTTAGACAACGAATGCTCTGCCGCGCAGATCCATACCGAAGACTGCTTGGCAGCTGGGTAATCCATACTTGACACGGCCGACTCATGCATTAGATTCATGAGCACGGGACCCTGGATATAAATAGGTGCGTCGCTCCTCGCTGTGAGAGACACTAGCCAGTAGCTGTTGCCGAGTGCCATGAAGTTGATCCATACCTTGGAGACTGTGCAGCGATTCTGAAGTTGTCTGGTCCACTGGCAGTGGAAATCGCTTTGAGTAATATCTCCCGAAGACGTGGGAAGGAGATCAAACCACTACAGGATCGGAGCTGCTGACTGATGGTACTGACTGCTAACTTTGGATCAACTGAAGCCAAGCCGCTCCACACAGACATCCAAAAGCAGGATTGCAGGATCTCAAGCAAACTTCAACTAGAGTGGTAAGAGTTGACAGGGAAGTGACGATAGACTTGTAGCTCGCAGCTCCTCGGGCCGCAGCGGCTTTGGTTTGCAGATAGCGAGCATTTTGTGTTACCCTGACAGCATGACTGTATAGTGACTACTTTGCTACTAAAAAGGCTGCAATGACCAAAACGTGGCCCCGTATCAATGTTCTTTCGAGGGGCGCGATTTCTTTTGACACACACCATGATGCACGGTCAGTCTGGCTTGAAACGTCTTCTTGCTTGGAGAGCGAGCGAACGGACCTAGACCGACCAGCAAGAGACACCATCAGCCAATTTCTTGGTTTTGCCTGCGCCATGAAGTAGGCGATCGGCAACCGCGGCATGCTTTTTCCTCTGATCCCCAGACCTTAGTATTCAGTCAGTTGGGCTATCGCTGCATATCATACTGCATGCGCTGGTCACAATGGCAACCCACCGACCTGCATCTGTGTATAGAACGAATCAATGCGCGAGCTTCGCTCAGACAATGGAAAGCTTGGAGGGCTAGCGAAAAACATTGTAAACCTTCGTGTAGTGTCCCAAATGTACAACTTAAGTACGTTGCTTGAGTGGAGAACTCTTTCTGTTTCACATGACCTGAATCTTCCTCTCAAGCTGATCTAGACCGTTGCTGCTGCCGGATTACTCAAACAAGTCGCAGCTCAAGCTAGCAGTACATTTTCAAGTGGTATGCCTTAGCATATCCGAGCGAATACCACTAGTTGACTTGACACGAAATTAATGACGCTTATATTGGCAGACGAGTCTGTATCCCGTACGTTAGACGCTTCGAACCACTAAGAGCTCGAGAACGAGTCCAGTGCCCATCCACGCTGCCTTCCAATCCTTGCCCAGGAGAGTCTAGCTGAAAACAGCCACCGAGGAGAAGTTCGCGTGTACAGACGCGCTTTGATCACCAGATCAAATATCGCAGCAAGGACCTCATTTGTTCTTTCAGACGAGATGCCATTTCATTGGCTCTATGACTCACTGATACTGTAGCATAACCCGCACAGCTCCGCTACTATGCAAACCTCTGGCGATGTCATTGGTTCAGACTTTCTCACAAACAGGGAGAGCGATCGAGGGCTAAAGCAGAAGCGGCTGAGATGTCTCTCATGGCCCACGACAAGTCCGGACCTTAGCTGAGGCAAACAAGCAGAAGTTCAGGCTTATGAATGCATTAAAGCGGACGATCTACCATTGGCTGGCGAAGGCTAAGACCACATGTCGAAGCAGAGGAAAATGGAGGGTATCGGCGGGCCAATGAAAGATGAGATGTCCTCGATTGTCCTCGGATGGCCTCATGCTCGTCGTAGTGGCGCACGTTACAATCACGCTTTCTGAAGCTGTGTATGAGACAGTAACGTAAGCTAATCAGGATATTCGGAATTCGTACCAAGTAACATAGCTTGCGGGAGATGGTAGCTGGAGAGGTTCATGAAGGTTTGAACGGCAACCTCTGGCAATGGTGCTGTCTTTCTCGTGCTTCTCGTGTACTGTAGAATGACCTCGGGGCGTGTGCTCGACGCCCCTCTTCGTTTCCACCCCTCGCACCATCACGACTTGGTATCGACTTGTTCTGGTGCTTGGAGGCCTGGTAGCCCTGGGATGCATAGCCGTGCACTTGCATACAAGTCCAATGCTCGAGCCAATGAAACATGCTACCACGGAGAGTCTCCACCAAATAAGTGCTCATGTGCCACAAAGTGTATCTGGCATACGGCGCAATGGCTTTGGTGCATTGCGTCTGACAAGCATTAAGCAGCTGATCTCATGGTCAGCTTGAGGCGTCTGCTTCCTGTCAGACTTCGCCCACTTCTCGTCTCAGTGAGTCCTCTCGGATCTCACGCCAGAAGACTAGGATACGAGCAACAGAAGCGGTCGGCTTCGGCAAAGCTGGGTAAGTCGGGATCCATTGCGCGTTCCTCCAGTTAGTGAGCATCGCTTGTTGCCGGCGCCATCCAGAGCCTACGCCTCTCTGTGCGATCAACCTGAAGGGCACTTCGTCACTCGCCAGCATCTCCTCCTCGATCCATGTGCAGTGCATTGCTGGTTTGCTACTCTGCTTCATCCACTCGTTCTCTGCATAACATAGTAGCAACAGCCTGCGAGGCTCTCCTCGGCTGTCCAGTCATCGCGTCCAGCTTGTAAGCTACAACAGCAACGCACATCCAGGCCACCAATAACTACTGTGCCGTCGGCAGCATCGTGCAGCACCTGCGGCCGCCATTCTACTTAGGCTTCCATTAAGCATCAGTCGTCATCGCGTCAAGTCGACCATTCAGCAACATCGTCCGACGCGCTTCACGCTCATCCGCGACGCAAGCAACTGCTGTAGACATAGCTTACACAACCGCGACAACTACATCGAGCGTCGCGTGTGGCTCTCATCAGATCAACAGCGTCAGTACCAGCGGCATTGGTTCTTGCTCCACCGAAACCACGTCAAACCGCCCAAACTCGTTTGCTGCCGCAGTTTGCACCACCACACCATCATCGCCTGAGCGCACCAGCATCCGTCAATCATCCTCGCTAGCAGACTGTGCATACGCCAGTACACGATCGCGCGTCACCAGTTAACCGTGGCTCCCTGCTCGTAGCACCAATCTCGCCGTCGCCGAGCGCGGCAGTCACAGAAGCAAGTAGCCGAAGTGGCCGTCCTTCCGGCAAGCTTTTTGGTTACCGAACGACACCCTGTGCTGCGTTGGAGCAGCTTTGGAATCGGCGCTGATGCCACACCTCACACAACTTGCGCTGTCCTCCTCGATCTTCGACACATCCTGATCTGGCCCTGAATATGTCTCTTTACTCGCCGTCCGAGCAGTCCTCCAACGTCCCAAACGGTTCTAGGAACATGACCGATGGCATTGGGACTATCAACCCTGCCGCGCTCAGTGGTGGTGGTAAGTCAGCCATCTCCTTGTCTATCACCTGGCGGTGATGCGCTGGCACTAGTCCTCGCACAAGACACCCCGACTCCTTCCAGAACGTTCTTGTATTGGTACTCAGGCTGACTCTTTGATGTGTGTAACAGTGCTGATCCCCCAGACGAGTGTCGACCAAAGTCCTCGAGGAACGAAACGCAGTCGGTCGCCTGACGAGTATAGGGACTACGCGCATGCGGAAGAGCAAGGTAAGCGGTGTCTTCATCAACCACTGTGCATAGTCAGCGTCGCATGCTAATGCCAATCGTGAGTAGATGCGACCAAGCCCCGAAAAAGAGGGAGGCCTGCCAAAACACCACGAACGTCCGGCGATTACACTCATGATCAATCGGGCGCATTACCTACACCGTCGAGCCAGGCCTCGCCAGGCCTAGCAACAACGCCTCATGTCGCGTCACAGACACAGACCGCGCAACCCGTCATAACGCCGACACAGTCCTCACCCGGGCCTCGGGCTACGCCCAAATCGACTCTGAAGGCGCTGCCAACCGTACGAGACCATACGAGCGACCAGCTAGGTGCCGCTGGGGATGAATACATTGCAAGAGAATACGACGAGCAAGGAGAACTGAAGGTCAATGACATGGGCTACCTGCAGGGCGGCAGGGAATACAAGATCCGCACCTTCACCCTGCCAGGCAGGGGCGATAAGCTTTTTATGCTCGCCACAGAATGCGCGCGAACACTGCAGTACCGCGACTCCTACCTGCTGTTCAACAAGAACCGGTCGCTATTTAAGATCATTGCATCACCCAAAGACAAAGAAGAGCTGGTCGCACACGATATATTACCATATTCATACAGATCACGACAAATCGCGCTGGTCACTGCGCGGTCTATGTTCAGACAGTTCGGCAGTAGAGTTGTAAAAGATGGCCGACGCGTTCGAGACGATTATTGGGAAGCAAAAGCCAGAAAACAAGGCTTCACGGAAGAAGATGCAGCGGGTGAGAAGAGACCTGGTGCAGCGAGAGCACGCGAGGCTGCGGCAGCCGAAGCACTCGGGCACCGACAGTTGCAGCTGTATGGTAACATTGTCTACGCCAACGATCCTAACTTCGCCAACATACAGCCGCCTCCATTGCCACCTGGCATAGCGGCCACAATGCCTCAAATGCCCATGATGGAGGCATACGACGCTAAGTACCGAGACGTACAAAGACCACGCATCGAGAATGTTGGCCCTCCTTATAACGACATCACACGAACAAGCAGTGATGCCGAGATTGCGAACCAAGCCAGCCATGCCGCAGACTACAGCAAGCAAATCAACGTTCAGGGCAGGTTTCGGAAAGGAATCGTCGAGGATTACTGGCACAGACCTCACGACCCCCCGGTGTCGACGCCGCAACCAACAACGATCGAGCCGGCCAACGTGGCTCAAGCATTACAATCGCCGACCTATGACCATACGGAGGACCAAAGACAACAGTCTATACCCTTGCCACGACAGCAGACGACGCAGACACCGATGAACCCCCCATCATACCCACATCCGCAGAACCCCATGCAATCGCCAACACCACAGCATACCTACACACCGTCGCGCAGCCATGTGCCTAGGCAGCCATCAACCCTGTCCACCATGCAGACACATCAAAGCCTGAACAACTACGGCTATTCACCAGTCAATCAGCAACAACAAGGCTGGGGTGGGCCGCCACCCCAACCACAACAGTCACCAGCTATGCAGCACAGGATGTACAACCAAGCACAATCATCACCACACATGGCACAGAACCAGATGCCTTCTCCTATGAACAGCCAGTCGCCGCATGCACAACAACAGCAGATGCAGCCTCCACAATTCAACCCACAAATGATATCTGCAGGAATGGGTGGCAGCGGCCAGTTAGTAGGTCCAGGCGCAGGTCTCAGAGCAATGAATGCCGGCGGCTACAACCCTATGGCGGGGATGCCGCAAGCACAAATGTACAGTCAAATGGCGAATCAGAACTTCATGCAGCAACAACATCACGCTGGCCAACATCAGCAGCAGAACATGTATGGACAGCAAGGATGGCAGCAGAGTTATCAGTAGGATGGTCAGCGTCAAGTGGCATCCCAATACAGCAATTCGACCCATGAGTCTTTTCTTGGGGACAGGGCAGACGACCCCTCGCTAAATACATCGACCTGCGCGTCCACCGGCACGACTGAAACGCCCGACAATTTGACAAGCATTCAATCAACAACGGCATCACAGCAGTCAGCCTCAGGAGCAAAATAGAACGAGAATGAGCAACAGTACGCAACACAACGTCTATGTTCTATCAGTATCTTCGTACTCACGAAGTCCTGACAAGAGGCGTAAGCTGAGATGCCTTTGTCGAGTCTCAAAACATAAGCCATGCGTTCGGCTGTCCTTTCCAAGCAGCCCTTCCACAGCTCCTCGAAAATGCTCTTCCACAACCTTTCGAGAATCGAAGCCCAACAAGTATGGCCACTTCTGATGCTGCTCCTAGCCAGAGTGCATGAATAGGCTTTGCGAAATGTTTAGGTCCCCACTGATACATGTATGGTGTGGATGGATAGCAAATCCTATATTGCTATCCACGAAAACGACGCAACCATACGTCAACTCTTCCGATGAGCTACACCTACCATTCTTATCTATCGCGTACAAGCATCTGGGTCCGGACCAGCGTTTGCCGCAGCTCATGGGAACAATCTTCCAGATTCGCGTATCAGCATGGAAACGATTATGGTTACCTCTTTTCTGGATTTTAGTCAATGCTAGAGCTTTTATGCTGCTTTTCAGTTTGACATAAAGCTTGCGTCTATGGGGAAATCATTCTTCATGATTAGCGAGTTATGCAAGCGGGACGGTGATCGAAGTCCAAGCTGCAAGGACATCACACGGCTGCTGTGGCGACGCCAATTGCTTCTTTGCTCATCTAGTGTCCTGACGCACGCTGCGGTCTAGAAGAGCCCTCGCTATTGATTTGACTGCTCGTTCTTGGTTGAAGGACATCGATCAACAGCACAGTGCACCAGCAAAGTGGCATCGGCAGCATATTGATTTGCATCATAGCAGGAGTTTTAGGGAAAGGAGGATGTTCAGCATTTGCATTTCGGTTGAAGGAAGCATTCTTCGGACACCGCATTGTCAGGAAGACGGGAATAGTATGGCTGCGGCTGCTTTTCTACTTCGAACTTTGCATGCGTATTCGCATATGGATTGATACCCGCGCGTCACGGGAGTTGCATTTGCACTTCTTGAATATGTATTGGCTAGTCTGTGTCAGACGCCACTTAATAACATGATCTACTTTGTCCCTTCACAAAATGGTCTTCTTTACAGCTCTCGTAATGTGCAACCATTGTAATTCAGTTGCGGCTCGTCGGGCGGACATGTCCTCCGCGGTCAACTACAAGACTTAGCTCTATAAAATTGAGTGGATGTCTGAGAGTGATCGAGGACGACGTACCTTGTAGTAAATTTTGGTTCATAAGGTCCGCCTACTGTGTTCACTTCAGAACTTCAGACAGCACTGTCGAACGCCTAGAGCAGGCAGTCGAGAGGCTCGTGTTTCCGTCATAGCACAACACAATCTGCAGTCGTAAACCTCTTTTCAAGAACACTGGTCAGCCCAAGCTGTACTTCGTGTGGTGAATTGAAGATGGCAGCTATGAATGTTCTTCAACAACTTCTTCTGCTGGTATTCTTCGCCGTGAACACCCTATCGACGCACTGTGACGCGCCATCACCAGCATTCCTCCCACCACAGCTTGATAGCAAGATCCATGCATCAAAGCTCCACACCACCACGAACAGAATCACTCATGCTGTCGAGAACATCATCAACAGACATGAATTCAACACAACACACTTGTCCCTTGAGGTCACATCACAGTCCTCTGGCCTATTGTCAATTCAACACACAGCACGCGAGCGCTCAAAGCTTCGTCCTGGCGCCGACCACATTACAGACAAGTCTATGTATCGGATTGCATCCATGACCAAGCCGTTCACTGTGTTGGCACTCTTCCAGCTACAGAAGGCTGGCAAGCTGGATCTCGATGACTCCATCCTGTCATACTTGCCAGAACTGAATACAACAGGTACGGGCAAAGGCAGGGGTGGCCTACCATTCAAGGATATCACGTTGAGGGCACTAGCAAGCCAGATCACAGGCATACCGAGAGACTTGGCTCAAGGGGACATCCTCAATGATCCAGACCAAGGAGAAAGTCTTGGTCTCCCTCCACTACCTGACGCGGGTCGGTTTGAAGGAGATCACATCCTTCCACGCTGCGACGAAAACGTCAACTATACTCGCGCTTGCAACAGTACTGATCTCCTGGGCTGGGTCGATCAGCTCCGACCTCTTTTCGCTCCGAACCAGAAGTCGAGCTATAGCAACATCAACTTTGACCTCCTAGGGCTCGTCATAGCGAATGTGTCGGGCATGACCTACGAGGAGTACATTGAGACCAACATCCTGCGCGACATTGGTATGAACAGAACCTCTTACAACACCCCACCAGATAACGTCGCGGCCGTCCCAAGAGGTATCGAGTACTACTGGCCATTTGAGATCGGCGTACAGAACCCGACGGGCGGGCTATACAGTTCATCATCGGAAATGTCGATCTGGCTCCGATACGTGCTGAGCACATTCAACGCCCAAGCGACGGGCGTGAATTGGTTCAATCCCACATCATTCTCTGGCAGCATAGACACGTACTACGGTATGCCATGGGAAATCCTCAGAGCTAAAACAATGAGTGTCATTCCTAATACGTCCAACAGTACGCGCCCGCTGACTTTTATTACTAAAGGTGGTGGGCTCCCAGGATATACGAGCGATGTCATTATGGTTCCTGAATACGGGGTTGGCATCACGATTCTCATCGCAGGAAATGGGGTGGCCCTAAGCGAGATAAGAGAAGTCGTTACAGAAGAGATAGTCGCGTTTGCCGACCAGGCTGCCATGGAAGAACTGCGCCATCGCTACGTCGGCGTGTTTCAAGACTCCGCAACCAACTCGACAATGGAAGTCGCTGTCTCCAATCGCGATGGCCTTCATATCACCCATTTCGTATCCAACGGCCGGGACGTGAAAGCCGCCATGGCTGGCGAAGACGAGCAAATGGTGTTTCACCTCATGCCGACACTGCTGTTCGTCGATGAAGAGAAGCAACAGGGCGAGAGATGGAGGATCATAAAGCAGAAAGAACGCTCAAGCGCGAGTGGGAAGGGAAAGAAGAATGTGTGGGATAATTTCTGCCCGAGTGATATTTCAGGGAAGATGTATGCTGGGAAGCCCGTAAATGAGGTTGTGTTTTGGGCTGGAGGGGCTAGTGAGGGACAGCGAATGGGTGAGATCGAGTTGACGGGGTTCAGGAAGGTGTTGAGCAGGCAGGAGGAAGAGGAAAGTGGTAAGGTGGTAGTTGACCTGGTAGAACAGTTCTAGCGTCTGCTCCTGTGAAAGACGTGGTAGCCGCAGTGAAACCACATGCCCAATCAGAACGTGTTGATCTACCGGTTGATGGGCGATGCAATGCAATGCAACATCGCTACTTCGAAAGTTATCATAACAACATATTATCAGTGTATGAGCGAAATTCGGTGCCTCGTTCACCGACAGAAATAATCTGCTCGCAATTGCTCTGGAGATGATCAGCCAACGTTATAAGTAGCGAGCCCTGAGGCTTCAGGCAGCCGATCTCTCGCTCGACTTTCTCTCTGGGACCGACCGAGCCAAGCCGCTAGTCAAACGTGGGATCTCCAACATCGTCAATTTGCCTTGCCATCTGCACCTCGTTTTCGTCCCTCACAAACCTCTACAACCGGACAAGCCAATACCAATTGAATACAATCTCTTGGAAGACTGATTCAAGATGTCGAAAATCACAGTCGCAGGAGTCCGAACGGAGGTCAACTCTCTTTTGAACTACTCCCTCAACGAGAAGAAGCGAAACTTCCTCGAGACCGTCGAACTCCAGATCGGCCTCAAGAACTATGACCCTCAGCGAGACAAGCGTTTCTCGGGCACCATCAAGCTCCCAACCATCCCTCGCCCGGGAATGAGCATCTGGTAAGTCTACTCGGACATCTTCTCGCCTTGAACAAGCAAGGGAAGAAAGAAGGAAAAGGACAAAAGACTAACGAGCCACCCCAGCGTCCTCGGTGACCAACACGACATCGACCGAGCCAAGCACCTCGGCATCGACGCCATGTCCAGCGACGACTTGAAGAAGCTCAACAAGAACAAGAAGCTCATCAAGAAGCTGGCGCGCAAGTACGACGCCTTCGTCGCCTCGGACGCCCTGATCAAGCAGATCCCACGTCTCCTCGGCCCCGGTCTCTCCAAGGCCGGCAAGTTCCCCACGCCCGTGTCGCACGCCGAAGACCTGAACAACAAGGTCAACGAGGTCAAGAGCACGATCAAGTTCCAGCTCAAGAAGGTGCTGTGCATGGGTGTTGCGGTCGGCAACGTCGGCATGACCGAGGACGAGTTGATCTCCAACATCATGTTGGCTGTCAACTACCTGGTGTCGCTGTTGAAGAAGGGCTGGCAGAACGTCGGCAGCTTGACCATCAAGGCTTCTATGTCTCCTCCCAAGAGACTTTACTAGATTGCCCTCCTGGTGCGTGGCTGCGTGTGGTACAGAGTACCCTCTGTGAGGGCAGGTCGTTCCGAACAGAGCAAAGGACGTGACGAGGTTGGAGTATCATTGTCGTGGAAAAGAATGACGACCAAAACACCGAGCATATGCTGTTCACCGCTCATATGTGACCCGGTACCAGAATAGCTGACAATGAGAACCGTCAAACTCGTCGTTCAATCAAGAAACCTGTTGCCCTTCACATCTGTGCCATAATCGTACTGCCTCGAAAGACGCCGTAATTGACTGAAACTGTATCATCCACATACTCCTGCCATGCCTTGCGTAAAACAGTATTTGCTCGGCCAGTATATATATGTCCACACAAGTGAGGCCTGCGAAGTATGCACAAGCCACTGAGACGAAACGCGCAGAAACGCAGACAACATACATCTGCACAATCCGCACCACAGATCAACACCTCGCCATCATCACCACGACCCCTGCCTGTCACCGTCTCCCTTCCCCATTTTGCACTCACAACATGCCCGGCAACAAACTACTCCGATCGACCTCCAACCACCTGCGGCCACAAACCTCCCTCAAGCCCTCCCACTCCTCGCCGGACTCCTCGCCGTGTCTCGTCTCGTCCTTAAAGCCCCAGCCCTGCGCCACGCGATCGAACCAATACCGTTCGTCCTCCCTCAACCACCTGGTGGCCAGCCCCGTGCCGGGGACCCACCGGACCCTCTTGTGGTGGTCGTTCCACGTGGTGACGGTGACAAACAGCAGGGCGCCCATGGTGCCCAGGTACGCCGTGCCGCCGGCAATGCACATGTAGAAGAACGTGGCCGGGTCCCAGCTCAGCTGCGTCGCGGCGGCCGAGTTGCTGAGCGACCACGACAGCGGCACGACGCTGCCGGCGAGCGTGAGCGGGAGCAGGGCGCGGCGCACGAATTTCGCCGACTGGAACGCCGGCGTCGCGACCGTGGTGTCGATGATGCTGATGCACAGCGGCATGTCTTTTGCCGCGATGGCGGTTTCCATGGCGAGCGTCACGAGCGCTGGCGGCACGCCGTATTTGGGGGCGCGTGACCACGGGGTGCGGTAGGATATTGGGTGGGAGGCGGGTTTGGGGATGGGTTTGTGCGCGTAGAGGTGGAAGATTTTGGGGAGGTATTGAGGCAGGTGTAGGGTGCAGAGGGTAGTTACGTAGGAGGTGAGGATCGGCTCGCTGATGTAAAGTTTGGGGTCTTCGAGGAGGGTGTAGAGAGTCTTGGCGAGTTGGAAGGTGTGGGATTCGTGATCGGTGGTGGTGTTGTTGGGAGTTGAGGTGGAGGTTTCCGGTTTCGATGCTGATGGTGGGAAGATGAAGGGTTTTGGAGCTTCACTGAGGTCGCCGAAGAGATCATTCTTTGAGACCTGCTTTGGAGGAGCTGTGGTTTCGTCTCGTGGTGGACTTGACACCGTCTGCGCCTGGGGTGTGCTGCTCAAGACCTTGGCCAGCACTTGGGCGCGGGCGAGTAGGTCTAGCACGACCGCTTCATCTGGTATCCTGTCTGACTCTAGAATCGATAGTGCGTCCTCTTGGATCTTTCTCAGCTCCTGCCGTGGGTTGGCCACGTGCTGGGCGCTTTGGCTGTGACTGAAAGGGGTGGTTTGCGCTACTGGTATCTCGCGCTGGACTGTAGACGGTTGCGAGGTGGCCTGCTGCGCGCGCTGAAACGTCTTGCTTGCTGCATCTCCTATCCTTTGTGCGACGCCGGCGTGCTGCTTCGTTTTAGTGCCCTGCTCGCGTTCTCGTAGCTGCTCTCGAAGAGAAGCTGATCTCCTAGTCGAACTTGCAAAGGTGCGCAGTATGGCTCGTGATGTCTGCGTTGATCGGCATGCTTTGCATACGTACGGCGCTCTATGTGGCAGTAGAGATGTCATGGTTGTTCGTACTGTCGGTCGCGTATTAGCAACTTGCAAGTATCCTGAGGCCAGTCAAGTCGCTGGCGCTGGAGTCTGGAGTCGGGAGTCTGGACCTTGTTGTTGCAAGGACACCAGATCGTGTGGGGAGGTTCTGCCGAAGTGAGTGCGGACTCGAAGTTTCTTGGGCATGCATCACCCACGGCTATTTGCAAAGGAGCTACAGCAACAACTGGTTCTGAATGCATCTGGCCACAAACACCACAGCCTGGGGCGTCTGGGTTGTAGTAGCACGTGCGAACATAGATCGTCGACCCAGCCTGCAGGCCGCGAGACTACGAGGAGCCAGAAGTCGCAGCACATTAGCACAGCGCGATGGCTGACGACAAAACCCATCTTCTATCGTATAACAAGGATTCATTTTGTATTAGCTATTACTTCGTGCAACTATTTCTAACCTAGACAACGACAACAAGGTAGACTTGTTCTGATCATAGGTCATCGACTTGATGACTGGCAACCATCAGCCAACCGCTCCGACATGATAATGCCAGAACAGTTTTCCAACAGTTACAGTCCAGAGCCAATAACACGAACAAGCCTTGACATCAAGCCGACCGCTGACTACAAGCCATTAAACCTGTGCCCTGTCCTGCTGGTATCCCTTGTGATATGTGTCGTAGTCCAGGTATCGGGGTATCTCTCTCATCAAGGAATCAACAGCTCGCTTGACTGGGTATCTGGGTATCGCAAACATCAAAAACTCAACGAACAACCAAAAACAATTTTGTCCATCCCATGCTCGACTCGGGTACCCTGGTGGGTATGGTGTGGTATCCCTCACGAACGAGTGTCGTGATAGGTGGATACGGTGAGGGAACCGGATTGCATCTGTGACACGTTGGCATGCTTGCGTGTCACGCGTGCAACAAGTGAGCCTCCTGGACCGCGAGGCCAGAGAGACGAGAAGGGCTGCGAGGAGACATACTAAAAGACTTCTCGTCCCACCACTTCTCGAGCTCAACTGGGGTCACTGATCGTGACATTCGGCGCATTTGAGAGGGAGATGCAGGTGGAGATTTGTCTCTGACCTCATGGCACCTTCAAGCTGTAGACTTTGTCTCCTCCGGTTTGTTTGTAACAGCGTCATGGAAGGTGGATGTGACCTGGTCTCCGACCGTCTCGGTCTCGCCGTGGAGTTTAGCGACATCGGTCTCGGCTGGTGTCTCGGTCTCGCCGATGGTCGTCGGTGCCTCAGTAGCGGCCTCGGGCTGAGCGATAGTTGCAGGAGCATCAGTCTTGGACCCCTCGGTGGTGTTTTGGGCTCTGCTAGGCTTTCCGAAAAGGCCACCGAGCTTGGATGGCATAGGAGACTTCTCTCGCTTGGTTACCGTTGTCTTGGTCTCGTCAGCAGCAACAGATGATGGGCCAGGAGACTTGTCGCTCTTGCGCTTCAATGTGCCAAGCGAACCAAAGATGGATGTTCGTCGCTTCTCAGGCGCTGGTCGTCCCTCCCTCGCCTCAGCTTCGTTGATGGGGGTCTCAGTGGCAGGCTCAGCCACGGCAGACTCAGACGCAGCGTTGACAGGAACAGCCTCCTTCGCAACCTCCTCGTTTGTCATCGGTTCTTCTCTGGCCCCCTCCCTCTTGTCTTGCTTCTTCATGAAACCAGAAAGGAAACTCTTCTTCTCGCTCCTTGGGCTGAGTGTAGTCTCACGAGGAGAGGCAAGTTCAGCTGACCTTGGTTCTTCGGCGGTGGTAGCAGCAACCGGGCCGGCGGCGGGCTCAGTGCCGTCGACTGGAGCAGTGACAGCAGCGGTATCCAGTGGCTTGGTGGCAATAGGCTCATCAAGTTTTGGTGCAGTTTCGGAAACGGCGGGAGTCTCATCCTTGACTGGCACAATGGGAACGACCTCCTTCTCAGACCTCTCGCTGGAAGGGCTTGTAACCTTGTTCTTGCCGAAGAAACCACCGAAGACGGATGCTCGCTTGTTCTTCTTCTCGGTCGGCGAAGTAACCTCCCCTAGCCGCTCGACTGGCTTGTCTGCGGTTCTCTCTTCCTCATTCTTGTCGGCATGAGTAGCCACGACAGGAACGACGGCTGGAGCAGCAGCGGCAACGGGGGCGACCTCAGAAGTTTCGTGGGCCACAGAGTGGTCGTGCTCAGCTTTGGCCATTTCCTTCTTGTGCTCGGCTTCTAGCTTCTTTTCCTCCTTTGCAGCCTCGTGGTCGCGCTTCTTGGCCTCGTGGTCGCGCTTCTTGGCCTCGTGTTCGCGCTTCTTGGCCTCATGGTCGTGCTTCTTAGCCTCATCGTGGTCATGTTTCTTGACGACCTCGTAGTCACCCTTCTTAGCGTCATGGTCGTGCTTCTTGAGGAGTTCTTTCTCTTGCTCTGCCTCGAGCTTCTTGTCAGACTCATCTTTCTTGCCAAAGAAACCGAAGACGCTGCTTCGCTTGCGGGATTGGGACCGCTCTTTCTTGTCGGCCTTCTTGGCCCGCGTTGCCTCGTTGTCAGAGGACGAAGCAGACGTGTCGCGGTTGACGGCCTTGTTGATTGGGTCGACTGGACCCGCAGCTCTAGCAGTTTCGGCGTCGATCGAAGTCCTTGGTTCGTCGGGCTTAAGGGCAGTTGAATGAGTGCCTTCAGATGCGGCATGAGAGGCTGAAGCTGCATTAGCTGGCGAATATGCAGATGAGATGTCACTAGTGGACTTACATAGATCTCCAAGGGTGTGCTTGTAGCTTTCGCGTCCCGTGATATCCGCCTTCAAGCCCTTGGATCCTTCCACAATCTTCTCGATAGCGACGACCCAGCTGTCTCGCTCGGCGCTGCTAGCAGCTTCGAACTTGTGGGTGTGGTTGTCAGCCTTGAAGGAGAAGTCGTTCGAGCCAGATTTGGTGACAGCAGTGGCATCAGCCTGAAACGAGTTAATGGGTTTAACCCTGCACATTGATATATCCTCTTACCAGAATGATGATGCCAGATGGGGTGGCCTTGTCCTCAGCGCGCTTAGAAAAAAACATGAGACCCTTGCCAGTCTCTCGAGCCCATGCAGCATGGTCGTGGGCAACCTCTGCCTTCTCACTCTTCACGTACGAGTCTAGGGCATCGCGTGATACAGGCTCGTCGCTGAGCCAGAAAAAGTGCTTGACATATCGAAATTGCCTGGAGGAGTAGTCAGTACGCCGTCTGGAATAGCGAGTTAGATAACCCACTTGAGTAGACCAGGAGCCTTGTAACCCAAGGTGCCCTCCGTGGTAGGCACGGCCTCTACAACAGCATCATCCGTTGTGGCATGTGTGACTGGTTTGGCCGCCGCGGTCTCTGTGGCGCCTGTCGTCTCCATGGACTCAGTAGCATGACCCTCGGTAAGGGGTTCAGGCTCAGTAGTGCCAAGGGTGAAATCTGTTGAAGTTGTATGGTCGGCACGTGCTGTAGTCGCCGGGACAGCGGTCTCAGCAGGAGTGGTTGTAGACTCGACGGGCATTGCTGCAGCTGGAGCAGGAGTAGTCTCCACGACCTTTGGTGTTTCGGCAGACATGCTGTATATTGTGCTTGTGAATGTTCCTAGCAAAAGGTATCCGAGAAAATATCGCCGTGGCCTTGAGTGAGGGAAGATGACTGTGTCTGCAATCTAGCGAAAGATGGCTGAAAGTCGAGCTAATGCAGGCGCACAGGTCAAGGGAGACACACAGGTCAAGGGAGACAAACAGGTGAAACCTGAAACGGGAGAAGATGACGCTGGGTAGCCTATTGTGTTGGGTAAGAACAAAGGTGTGAATTGCAATTGGCTCGTAGCAGGGTAAACAATGGATCAAGAAGTAACGACGAATGAATTGGGTATCTCTGGGTATCTTGGAGAAGGGAAAAAGAAGGTGAGCAAGATCGAGCAGTCACAGTAGTTTTGAGCAGAGCAGGTGATCAACAGCTTGCGGCTTGAGACGAAATAATCTGCTGCGCCCATCCATGATCCATCGTGGTCCATCCTCAGCGTGGTCAGCGTGCTCGGGCGTGGCAGCGCAGCCTGCTTACCATGTGCTAGCGTTAGTTGCAGTTTGATTGTTGCTTGGAGTCGAGTCGCGTCTGCATTCAAGCCTCCAAATCTCTTGCTACGCGCTAAGCAGCCGCTAAGGGACTCTAGTCCGCTTTAGAACACCTAGTGGTAGATCATTCAAAGCACTCTGAGCCCGTCCTTTGTCGCTTCTTCCAAATCCGCTGGCCATCAGTCTGTGCTCGTTATGGAACCCTTTCCGATCACTAGTAGCATGGCACCGCGCACAAGCCTAGATCAAGGTCCCTGACCGAAGCGCTTGTACCGGCGGAGGGAGCCCTGCTGCTCGGTCCACGGTTGTTATGGAAATCGAACACCAGACCTGCCACGTTTTGTGGAACATCGAAATTACAGGGGTGCAGTCAATTGCGCGCACTGTTCAATCAGACGTAGTAAGATGCATGAGGAGCTATGGGAGACAACACGCATCGAGAACCTTTCGAACAGTCATCGGTCACAACGACGTTTCCTCGAAATCCTTGACTTGTGACTTTCGTCGATGCGAGCAAATGAGGAGATGGTCACTGATCCTAGCGCTTCCGTTCTGTGCCTTCTACTTATCAGGCAAACATGCTATCTGCGTTCCTCCTGAGCGAATCACAACCGCCAGCCAGTCTGGGTCATCCTCAGGTCTCGTCACTCTGTTGCGAAGTCCTCCTACAGGTGACTTATGAATGGACAGGGCTGTCCACGAGTCGCCTGAGCCCCGCACGGTCTTCGTCTTGTGCTTGTCTGTACCTCTGTGTACGTTCTTGATTACACTCATGCCACCCAGCATCGTGAGATCACAGAGAGCCGCCTCCTTGTGTCAGCCAGTCAAGGTGTCTTGCTGTTCTGCAGATCATGCGACACACCCAGGGTGCCTTGCACAAGCTTTTCTAACTGCTGGGGCAGGCCAGCAAGATTCTATGTTTGACTTCTACCCCGACCTGGTCTTCGTGTTCTTGCCGATAAGTCCACATGATGTGCCTCGCATCGAAGCCGACGTCATCCCAGACATGTTTCATGTGGATCTGCTTGTACTCACATTGAGTCTTGACAAGCATATCTTATTCCGAGATTTTTTGTTTAACCGCGACCAGTCGCGTTAACGATCCAAGGATATTACTCTAGACAGAGTATGTAAAAACGTAACCCGAGAAGTTAGTTCTCTAGATCACGGATCGTAGGCTGAAGAAGTCCCTCGTCTATACCGTAGTCCGTCACGAGCCATGGATCCCGACAGTAGTGCCAAGGGCAGCGCGGACAGCTACCCGTATACCCACTGTGTTTCAGCGCCTGCGCCGCTCCATGTGGACTATCCGAGATTACTGGAAAACGAAGGACCCTTTGATTTTGTGCACGTCTTGACATGTGCACCTCCTATACTTGTACAGGGAACTAGATTGCAAACCACAGAGACCATATGCTGCTGTACATTAAATACCAACCCCCTCTCAACAAGGCAGTCTGTCTCTACTACGAATCTTCCACCAACGCCATGCTGTAAAAGGAACTGGTGCAAACCAGATTGAACAAACGGAACTTATCCTAAGAACACTGTCATGGGGACCAAAAACCCATACTTAGCCAGCCGCCGTCATAACATATGCAGTAATAGCATCCATACGTTCCTTCGTCAACTTCAAACTGATCTTCAACAGCTCTTGCGCAATCTCTGGGTGTGCCTTCTGCAGCTCACGCCACTTCCAGTCCGAGAGCTGCCATATCACGCAACTTGTCTCGGCTGTCATGCTTGCTGTCCGAGGCGTGTCGGAGAAAAATGGCAACTCACCGCAAGGCCTCTTCTCGACAATCAGTTCTGAATACCGGCCTTGGGGTAGATCGTAGTCAGCTCGTAACAAGCCTTCCTCGAGCAGGTAGAAGCCGGAGGGTCTGTCTCCGGTATTGAAAAGTACCGACCCTTTGGGATACGTGACCTTCTCGAAATACGGCGCCGCTTTGTGCCAAAAGTCTTCGTTCTGGTCTGAAACGTCCTCAAAGATCTGCATGAGCAGAAGAAGGGGTTGCTTGAAGACTGACCACTTTTGTGGTGATGAGTGATCTTCTTCCAGTGTTGCTGTGGCCGCTTCGTGGAGCTGATGCTGTCGAGGAGAACTGACCAGAAACTCTTGACGGTACGATGCTGAGTAATCCAGGTTTCGATTCTTGTTAGGAATGTCGACATGCGACAGGGCGCGTGAGGATCGTTTTGCGCGTTGCTTCTGCTGCTGGTACAGAGCCTTTAGCAGTTTGTTTTCAACGTCTTGCAAAGCTGAGTTGAGCGTTTCATATACTTCGACCTCTGCATCGTCGCCGCCGAGCAGGCCAACATTACGTAGAGCTCGGCCGACCTCGCCATCAAGTTCCAGGCCACAGATGATCAGCCGAACGTCGCGTTTGCTTAGCAACCTATTAATTCGAGTAAAAGCCTCGGCCGCAGAGAAGTCTATTCCGTTGATGCTGGCCATGTCAAGAATGACATATCGCAAAGGCGACGAGTTGAAAACCTCGTCGGCCAGCAATGCTCTGATACGGTTCTCAACGCCAACGATGGTGCCGAAGAACAAGAAACCTGCTAGCTTTATGACGAAGGTCTGTTGACCTGTCTCCTGTAAGAACTTGCGCTGCATCGGCGGCCTTCGCACCGTAGATTGGGCTACGCCTCCGGAGTACTCAGCTCGAATAGCTGTACGTCGGCTGGTTTGCACCACGAAGTTCAGTGCTGCGAGGACAATGCCAACTAGAATGCCAGCGACGAAGTCCCACACACCCATGGTCACTACTATGACCAGGATGGTAGCATATTCAAGCTTGTGCACCTTGCCGAAGGTATCAACAACGGCTTCCTCCAGCAGCTCGATCCCAAGCAGGAAAATCAAGGCGCCAACTACCATGATCGGTATGTAGCCCACCATGACTGGCCCAGCCAGGAGAAGGCCAAAAGTTGCGGCGGCAAGCATTATGCCTGCGAGACGATCGTTCCCGCCGCAGTCAATGAAGAGAATGCTGTTTGTGTACACTAGGTAATTCTGAACGCTTCCGCAGAGGCCGCTGAGCGTATTGGAGATGCCGTGGGCGATCAGCTCTCGATCGACGTTGAGGTTGTCCTCTCCCGTCGAGATACCGAGTGCAGGCACGTTGATCGGAACGTGCAGGATGCCAAAGAACGTCAGGGCAAACATGGTCGGTATCGTGTCGGCGAGAGCACCCCAGTGGACCGCTTTAAAATCATAAAGCGTCCACGGGTGGTACCACGGATTGCCGGCTGGAGGACTATCGAATATCCAACCTCGAGAGTGCAGGGTGTCCATTTGGATGTCCATAGCAAATTTGAAGAAGTAAAATATGGCGGCAACCGAAATGAAATATCCACCGACCAGGAAGTTGGACTTGACATATCGCTGAGTGATCATGAGTACGATAGCAAGTGCGAGAGGAATGGTCCAGAGCAGGATCGTGTCAGATCGGAAAAGCTGTTTCAGCGTAGGGATGTCGTACTCTAGATTTCCTGGCAACCTCGCAGACACTTCGAGCCCTGTGGCAACGAGGAACCAGCCGACACCTCCAATGCAACCAATCAAGATATGGCGTGGAAAGAAGCCAATGAGCGAGCCGAGTCTGCAAGCTCCCATGGAGAAGAACACAGCACCTGTCAGAACCGAGCTCACCGCAAACGACAATATCGTCGTAGCAAGCACCGACGTAGAATCGTCCTCGCCTACCCTCTTGAGGATTGTAAAGGCCATCTTGTGAAAGAAGGGCACAACCTCAATCATCTCAGAGCCAACGCCACCGCGGAATATGGATCCGCCGCAGGAGTAGACTAGTTGCGCAATGATTGTGCTGACATAGAAAATAGCGATGCCGTCGGAGCCTAAGCTGTCAAAGAGTTTGTTACCCAGAGGGAAGAGGATCATGCCGTAGGACAAAGCGTCTAGTATGTTCAGCAGCGAAGCGGTTGCCACGGCGGGCAAAAGACTTGCAGGCCTGACCACAACCTGAGACCAGACGAACTTAGGACTCCAGGTCTTGGGATGGGTAGCAACATAGCAGCCCGCCGTGAGATCAGACCAAGCAGATCGGTACCACAACTGAGCTGTCTTCTTGTCATCCGGAACCTGTCGCTCGACCTCATCAGCACCATCGAAACCAGAAGGGCCTTTTCTGTCTTTCAGCAAGGCAGTCCTCTCGTCTGGATGGTTATCCATGCTGTCGCGAAAAGGATCGTCCAAGAGGGAGGACGAGTGAGGGCGGCGAGAGTCGGTAACAGATGGTGGCACGGTTGGTAAATCTGGAGTGGCAGGTCTGCTGCTCGTGTTGTCATCCGAATCTTCAGGCGACACGGGTTCTGAGACTTCCTCTATGACTGGGGGATGTACTTGGCCATCTTCCGAGCGCTCAGGTGAATGCTCGGTGTTATCAGAGTATGCTAAGCTAGCTATCTCGGCCGTCTGCTCTCTCAGACCGTCTGACGAGTATTGAGCGGCATCCAGCTGGCCATGGAAGGAGCGGTGGTAGAAAGAGCGACCAGGTGTTCTAGCAACGGACTGGCTGGTCTGGTTTGAGGCCGAGTTTGCACGAGGTCTGCTGGGGTCGTATGCCCGGTCTCCGACGGCCAGAGAATTGCCCGAATCTGGGTGTCTAATTTCTTGTGGACGCTTTGCAGCATTTATTGGGAGTGTGCCCGTCTTGTTCTTCCTTATTGACGAGTGCAGAGAGCCACTCCGGCCACGAACCCTCTCCGGCGTCCAGCTACTCATGATGTCGTGAGGGAGTTTGGGGCTGGCGGGGAAGCATCAGAGTGTTGAGCCGCGCTGCGTTCAGAGGAGCGAGGGTCTGGCGGGACTATTGGTAGTTCCTGCAAGCTTGCTGATGGACCGTGGGAAGAGGACGTCGTCGACAAACGACACAGGCAACCGCGTCGTGAGCGAGTGCTGCGTGTGTTGATAGGGTCCGCGAGAAGAGGCGTGTCGAGAGTCAACGTGCTGTTGTCAGGACATGGCCTAACTGCTGGTGCTAGGAAGATTCATGTTGAGAAGGATACTCGAAGACAGCCATAGCATGCCATTACAGTACGTGGTGTGCGCACATGCTGCACATGTCTGCAATAGGCTGGGGATTTGTGATGGAGAAAACTTTGTTGATCTTGGGCCTCTCGACATCCTGCAAAGTGGCAGGCATGTCGCGGCTAACCGGCGCCCGTGCAGAGCTTCCCACTTCCCGCTGAAAGCTTGACGTCGATCTCTGCCAGCTAACTCGGATAGCGTTAGCGCGCTGATAGGAGAACTTATCGGCATGTAAACCGTGGAATAATTTCTACGTGCAGCCCATCCTGCCCATCGACAGGCTGAGCAATAGAGTGGCAGAGGAAGCTAAAGGCGTCAGATACAAGAGAAACTATGCCACCTCTCCAAGGGCGAAATGCAGCACTGAGACTTGAAGAACGTGCCATTAAAACCTCTGCCTCGAGCAGGGACGCCATGTCTAAAGAGCCCTCAGGATCAGAGTCCCTGCTGCACGCCAGTGTTCATGTTTCCTTCATGGGGACTCGCACCCTGCTGCTCGTCTTTCGATACCCTGCATGATGCCTGCCTCTGTCGGCTTACGACGCATGGTCATGTCAGCCGCTGTAAAAACCCTTGAGTGATGAGTCTTTCAACGTCGGCCAGGCGGACATAGAACTGGGAGTTCTTGGTAAGATTGATGGCCCTGGGCGACGAGTTAGCAGGCGTCGATGTAGAGAAAGTGGCAAGCCTGCATACCCATATTCAGTCTGGATCTCCCCGGCGTCTTTCAGGACCCTGACGTCCACGAATAGATCCCGGGGTGGCTCCAGGCTTCCAGTAAGGTCGATGTCTGTCCATTGTCCTTTGTACGCCGATAGCATGTCGTTGTACTGCCTGAAGTAATCCTCTTCCTCGGGGCTCAGAGAGCTCTCATTGCCTGAACTCGTGTTTGCTTGACCTGAGGGTCCCTGATACGTCTGGTCGAGCACATCTTTCCCTTCCCAGCACATCTGATCGAGCTTCTCCGCTCGAGCTCGATGGTAGGCCAGAAGACACCTCTTGTTCCTCCGCATGGACAGGTGGTCAACAAGCAGCGCACAAGCAGTAGCGGGCTCGGTAGAAGGGTTGAACGACCCTTGGAAGGGTTCGAGAATCTGATTTACATCTTTGTCGAGATCCACCACCTCTCGAGCGACTGCTCGAACCAGCTCGGTCTGGTAGCCAGGCAGGTGGTTGAGACTTTGTATGCGCTTTGCGTGCTGCACCTGTCCACAATTTAGCTTCCGTACGTGAATCCTTGCAACTTGGGCTGGATTACGAGTTTGTTGCCTAGCTCGCCATGCATGAGTGCTGGGCGCAGGCTGCGATGGCTGATCACAGCAAGGCTTGGTGATGCAACAACAGCTCGCTTCCTTCAATGGATAAATCATGTGGGGTGCGACGCGCCGAACCCTCACGAACGCGCTTGCCAAATGCGGCGCGAGTCAGAAGAGCTCGTAGCACTCGGCAGTCTTGACACCACAACACAATCCATCATGGTTACAGGTTGGTATATTCACACGTGCTAATCAACCGCTATCTAGTCATACACCAATTTCATACCTCGATTACACTGCCTCCATCAGTCTCTACTCAGTACCCGAGCAGCCATCTATACACGATACTGTTGTTCGATCGACGCTGTGGACTGCGGAAGTAGCAGCACGCCGCCATCGGACACGTTGGTGTAACTCCACCACAGCGATGGAAGCCAAAAGCTACTCATACGTTTCTTCGTTCTCCAATAACCAAGGCGGTATCATGCACCTTGGTTGAACCTGCTGAACTCCGCGTCGAACGCGCTACCCACATTCCCGTGCGTCCGAGGCGACCACATCGGCTCCGCCGGAGCTAGTGTTTGCAGTCCTGGATGTACCACCGGCTGCTCCTCCTCATAGACGTGTTGAGTGCCCTGGATGACATTCACGGGGTCTTCCTCGTGGAAACAGCCGCCGTACTGGTAGTTCGTCGTTGGTGCAAAGTCCCCCAGGCTTGGGTCAATTCCGTACTCCGGTCTGACAACCACCTCATTGTCCATCATGCTCTCGGTGGTGGGCGGCAGACCAACAAGCTGAGACTCGTACTGACTGTATTGTGCTGGCATTGAAGTCGGTGCATATTGGATAGCATGTGGTTGTTGATGGTAAGCCACCTGGTGCTCATATTGGTAGCCCTGACCATACTGCAGGGCAGCATGGTTCCAGTGATCATACTGCGTCAGGGGAGGCATCAGATGTGGATTGCTGGCCTGATAGGACGATGGATGATACTGCGGAGTACCATATACGACTTGTGCTGGCGTGGAAGATCGACTCCGTGTGACGTCTCGGTCGTTTCGACCTCGCATTCGCTTGCTTGAATACGAGGAGCCGCCCTCCCACTCGCCATCTGACTCATCATCATCGTCACGTTCCCGCTTCTTGGTGTTCTTGATGGGCGCAAACTTGTAATGCGGGAAGGCTTTGGCGTGGTTGTCCCTCTCGACAATGGCTAGTCGGGCATATTCCGCTTTGACCTCCTCAGGCTCAAGATTCCAACTCAGCCCTGCCACCGAGGAGATGAGTTGGTTGTTGTCACCCTGTTGTCCCCACTTCTTGATTCGCTCCTTGAACGCACGGCGGTAGAGCATGAAGGAGTTCATCGGTCGCGGAATCTTGCCTTTCTGCTTGCCGTCGACCTCTACATATCTGTCTGCATTCGGTCTGTTTACCCATGTGTTCATATCTTCCACAGGCACGTCATACTCCTTGGTCATCACACTGAGTGGCTCCTCGATTTGGTACACCAGCTGCTTGTCCTTTCCCTTCTTCTTTCGCGGCCGAGGGGACTGCGACATGCGACTCGACGGGCTACTCTCTGTCATTGGGGTTCCGAGAGACCGCCCGCTTCTGGTTCGAATACCCTCGTTGGTAATTGGCCGGGGCGGCGTACGGTATGTTCCTTGTCGATAGAATGCCTAATGAAAGGTTAGTCTATATTTCTATTCAGCCTGGTCGGCGAGCTTACAGGTGAATCTTCATATTCGGGAGTATATTGCATTTGATGTTCTATTGGATCCGAATAGTTCTAACAAAATTTAGCTTTTGCGCATTGGCAGCGAGATGGAACAGCTTACGCTGGCATATTCTTGTGTTGGATAAGAAGCAGGTGGAGTGTAAGGACGTTGCACTGGGCGGCCGGGCATTGGACTATGGCTGTAGTCACTCAGAGAATACTCTTCCTGGTTCGAATGCGGTGGTGAGGGTTGGCCGTGGTTAGAGCCTTGATATGCCATTTTCGACTTGTTTTGAGCTCAAGGCGATGGGATCTGGCTGAATGGGCAGGTAGGTATTGCACAGAAGCGATGTCTTGTGCAAGGACGCTCGGAAAGCTGGGCTTTGGTTAGATGCTGGTGACAAGCAAAGCCGTCCACGTCGCCAAAGGATTGTGGTCAACGGTTCGGTGACGATCTGCAAGATGTTCCCCGACTGTCACGATTCGATGTGCACCTGGCCTGCGGAACGATGTTGTGGTTGACTTCTTCGATTGTTGTGATTACGGATATCGACAATCCATAAAGAAACTTTGTTGTCGCGGAAGATGGAAGTTGAGAAGAGAAAGCCGGATGTCAAGATCTTCGCAAGAAGCCGATGTTTGATCGCAGCAGTCCCAAGTCAGGTTGTTCCTGCAAGACAGCTCTAGCAATCCTGAGACCTTGTCTTGTTGAGAGGAAGCGGTGTGGTAGCTCTGGTGATGTGCAAAGCGCCTTGCCGTCGGAGTACGTCAGGGCTTTGTCTCGGATGTGCAAGAAGGTGAGAAGAAAGAGTTGATAGAGCCAGAGGATATCCTAACTATCTAGCAGGTAAACATCTTTTGTTCCGCAAACGCTTTAGTCGAGGTCCATGTCCATCTCGTGTTGCGCTCAGCGTCGAAGTATTTTCGTCGTGTTCGACTTGCGCACCTTTGTCTTCTTCATCGCTGCAATCGTCCCTCCACGAAACTTGCCGGATCCGGCATGCTCTAGTGCTTTTGACCAAGAACATGTGCATTGGCTGCCAGAAGGTGGCTTCGAGCAGCGATGGAGGCAATATCGAACCTTAGCCTATGAAACAGAGTTCCCGAGCATGAGATTAGTTGTCTACAATACTGGACGTGTGCTGATAGTCTGCATGGCAAGCCTCAGCCTCACAAACAGGTTTGAGACCTACATGGGGATGTGGATGGCTCGTGCATTGAAGTCAGCCAACCCAGATTGGGTACACCTTTGCTGTCATTCACCCACTAAGGTCCACACACATATGCTTACAAGCTTATGTTCCCATCGAGGTAGCAGCTGGAGCGGCCATGCATCAGCATTGGGGTGCCATCACCTGCGGACGGTCTCGCCCGAAGAGTGGACCCATGTCAAGGAAGCACGGACACCTTGGAGCACGCGGTTGCCGCTCCCATCCTCACATTCCGTCCGAGATTGGATACGCACGGGCATCCATACTACAGCACACTTGAGCGCCAACGATCAGGAGCTCCTGAATATCGAGCTCGAGCCTCGTCAAAGCAGTATGCTCTTCAAGCTGAATGAAGACGTGGATTGAGGTCACAAGTGTCCGGCAACGTGCATGAGCGCTGGGTCATTTGCACCCTAGTGTCAAATTTGTGTAACGAACCGTCGCAGGCGAGTGGCATCCGACGAAACTAATCCACATGTCAGAATCGCTTATCTCTCTATTTTCCGAGCCGTTGGTATCGAAGCCGTGAGCATTCGCTAATAGGTTCTCGAAATGACCAAACCTCAGGCAACAATCATTTTCCCTTCATGACTACTCCCAAGGCCTTAGCAGAACTTCTGAAAGTTTTCGTTGGAATAACGGCACTCCACTTACAGCTGGACAATTCTGGTTCGAACGGCGTTGTGGCACTTTACTATTCTGGTCAGTAGCGCCTTGATCTTATGGATACTGGCTATGGAGAAGTATGAGGAATTGTGGCCATGTGTGTACTCACAAGTATCACTCTCATCGGCGCCAGCTCATCCCAAACACACTATGTCCCTTGCTGGTACAATTCGAGTATTGGGTCGCTCTACAGTCAAACCTTGTTGAGGGCCTGCTACGGAGTCTGCAGACTGCTCCTGTTCAAAGCTGCGACCGAAGGCTTGCAGGTACAACCCTGTTACTCGCCGCTATACTTGAGTACTCCTTTTACACCGAGAGAGGTCGTTTGCGAAGCTAACCACCAGCGGTAAGGTTTACAAGACTTGAATGCAGTGAGGAGACTGCGCTCGATCATCAAATGCTACATGGACCGCATCATTGGAACGGAGCCAGAATCACACATGCCTGCTCAGGTATTAAGTTACCAATTTGAAGCACGAGATAGCAGCAGCTGGTAGTGTTCCGACTGGTCGGACGTAATGGCCAGACTATGGGATCCCATATCCGCTACGGTCGAAACCTTCTTGGGGCCTTCTTGACCTCCACCTGACACTGCCTAGAAAGCAAGAACGGCTCGGCCTTAGCTGGCTTGCTTCGTCGATCACGGTTTGTCCTTTTGGGCCCCCACTGATTTCAACCACTGATTTCGTCCGACCCCCGGCAATCCGCAGGCCTGCCCCAGTCACCATATCTTTCCTCTAACGGATGGTGGTGGGGACTAAGGTTCAACCGCTGTCTCCGAAGCATCTCTAGGATGGCTTAGAACTACCCCATGCGGACAAACGTCTCGCTTCTCGTATATACTTCAGCCCTACTAGCCCCCTCGGAGCCTTTCAACATTTGAGCCGCCTTTGCGATCGACGCTACGACTCACACTCGTCACCTCCACAACGACCGTGCTCACACTACCATTCCCATCTCCGTCCACACTCAAGTGCGAGGGCAGTGGGGCACCATACTACGCCAAACTGGCCTGCGCGTCATTCTGTTGGATATATGGAAGGTCTCCCAAAGTTTGACTTGGCTTGCATGATCGACAATGCCCCTACACAGAGTTTTCATGTACGCCCTCACCCACAAGGCAGCCTCCTCCATACCATGCCCTTGGTATTTGTCAGCCGCATCCCCATCTTGCTCCTCCTTGACGTACCTGACCACCACTGTGACTCTTGCTTCTGGATACCCCAGAGTCACATGATGGAGAACGCGAACCTGAAATCGAATACTATACCGGAAGAGGACATTTCGAATTCTTGTCTAGCGTCCATCGAAGTCACAGTACATGGGATGCGTCACGACTCAGGACCGGTCAGCAAAGTGGCCTCCATAGCAGAGACTCACGAAACGCCACAAATGACCCAATCGCATATGCTCCAGACAAAGGCCAAAAAAACGCATGACGGGCGTATGCACAGGCTTGCTTGAACTGGTGGTCATGCTCTGCTACGTAGAAGCCCATCCACAACAAAGAAGAACCACCCGGCTATACCTCAAGCATTCTTCGTCGACGTACTGTCTGTCGGTCAAGTCCCGAGACCAAGCAACATCCATCATGTTTCCAGATGCAGACCAATTGTTCATCGCTGCACCGTACGCTGTCAAAACTGCCTCTTCACGCAACGCCGCCCAAGTACACTGAGAAGCAAAACCAAACGCGATGTGATCTTCCACGAACAGCAGCCGCATTAGTGAGCTAGTATCGCAAACCCGGTGGGTCATATAGCGTTGCATCGAACAGGCATGCGACCTCCTCAATCACATCCATTCAGCAGACATGTGAACGTCCCTCATATCCTCTCCCCCTTCTCCGTCTTCGGCAAGCCATGCAAATGAATCAAAGGCACGCACGCAGTACACGCACGGCACAAGACAAAGACGGACTCGAGCAAAAGAGACAATCGTGTCTGCAACAGACTTGGCTCGTACCTAGATGTTTCGCCGTCCTTGACATCCACATCGTGCCAGCCTCACGATCGCACTGAGGTTACATGATCTTCGTCCTCGACGCGTTTCCCTCCCCAATTGTCCTGATTGCTTGCTGAAGTTCATGGAGCCACGGACAAACGGTTGCACTGCTCTGTTCTCGGGAAAAGGAGGCAGAATCGGCCGCCGAGGTCACGTTTTTTTGCGGTTCTAACCAATTGATTAGGATCCAAGGCTTGGTCTGCCAGTCTATCAAGGCTGTTGGCCAGCCAGTCGAGCAGCCATTCTCAATGCTTCCAGAACAATAGTAAATCAATCATGCCTGTATTTGATGCAGCCGTCTAGCTGATGAATGATCCTTCCTTATCCGGCCCCCAAAAATGCAGTACAAAGTAGCTATGATGTGTGGTTAGTAACGCTGAGAAAGAGAAATGACTACCAAACGCCCATATACCAAGACTCCTCCTCATCCGAACGCATCTATAACTTCCAGCGGCCAAACCTCAAAAGTGCTCGTCCAACTCGTCTCAATCGTAATGCCGTCTAGGTCGTCACGGGCAGCATCCCAAGAACAGTACTACTGCACAGTTCCCGGAGTCTGCTGGGCTTCAGGATACGTGTTCGTCGTTGACCCATCCCGTCTAGGAGTCGCACCATTGTCAAAACTGCCCTGCCGCAATGGTGGTGACTGCTTGCTCGGAGTGGGTACAGGCTCGCGGTTGAGTTGCTGTGGGCTGGGTGCGAGGTTCTCAGCAGGTGGAAAGATCGGTGTACCGGACACTGTACGCGATGCTGCAGCGTTGAAACTCGACGATGGAGTGGTGTAGATGCTCGACTTGGTGGGCACGAGTGTAGGCTGAGGTATTGGAGATACAGACGTTCTTTGCTTGACGGGCGACAGGCCTGATACTGGTTGAGTCGCGCTCTGTTGGGAGGCTGAAAAGGACGAGTTCTGTGAAAAGGTCGGTTGATTCGGTGTGCTTTGAGGCGGCAGACCATTTGCGTGATGGCCATTAGTGTAAGGTGTGACCATGAACGCCGGTTGCATCGAGGGTGAGCTTCCTGGAACACCCGCTATAGGACCGACATCGGGATTACCCTGAGTCGGCGACATCGTGGGTCGGTTCATGATAGGTGAAGGTATTCTGTGTGGCATTGGCGACGAGTTGCCGTTGACTTGTGAGTGGGCAGATGCTGGCGCTGGGGTCTGGGAATGACTTGATGCAGGTCGTAACGAGGGCTGTTGAGCCATCGGCGTAGCTTGCTGGGGATGTAGAGGAGGATTCGGATGCGAGTAGGCATTGTAGTCGTACTGCTGAGTGTCACTCACGTATGAAGCTGGTTTGTGGGCTTGCCTCATGGCATAGCCGGGCATTGAAGGCTGAGTGACGGGCGGCAGGGTTTGAACAGGCGCTAGCCGAGTCGTTCTTGCAGGATCGGGCGCCAGATACCACTGTCCGTCCGGGCCCATGTATCCCGAAGCAGACGAGCGTCTCAGTTCGTCGGCTGGTGCTAGGTCGGTCGACTCGGGCTTCTGCTTGACAGGTGATCCCTGCCTCGTCCGCTCGGGCGAAGACGAAGTCGGCCGAGGTGGTGACGAGGACTGTCCAACTTTGAACTTGAGAGAAATCTTTGGTCGGTTGGCATCCTCCTCTTTTCGGCGGCAGTCGCTGCAGATGAAGTGGAAGTCGGCGCGTTCAGCAGCAGATTTGGAGAAACCCAGGCACTTGCTATGCTGCCATACGTTACAACGCTCACAAGCAATGCTGTGTTCGCCATCGTCCCAGTTCTTTCCATGCTGGCCACAGCCAGAGCAGTCGAAGGACCACTCGTCCTCGGAGAACTCTGAGAGTTCCTTCCTGTGTCTCTCGATGCGCTCCTTAAGCTGTCTCGAGCCACGCGCACCTCCTTCTTCGATTCTCCTTTCTTCCTCAGAATCTCGAGCCAGCTGTTCCTCCATGAGAGCACGCTTGTAGTCACGCTCCTTGATGCGCTGTTCCCTGGTCAACATACGCGACTGACGTTCATTCTCCATCTTGTGTTGTCTTTCCTCGGCTCTGTGAGCCTCAGCAAGCAGAGCCTGTCGCTGTCTCTCCTCTTCTGCAGCTTCAGCCTCTTCTCGTTCTCTTTCTTGCTTAGCGGCCAATCGACCTGATCTTTTGGCACCCTGCATCTTCTCTTGCAACTGTATCTCTCTCAAGTGAGCCTGGATTTTGGCTTGCTTGCGTTCCTCAGCCCTGGCCAACTCGGGTATCATTTCTCCCTCGATCATGGATTTGAGGTTCTTCTCGTTGGGGTCTTTCGATTTGGCGATCGTAGCAATGAAGCTGTTGAATTCGTCCAAGGTGATCGCGATGCACTCCCATCTCAGCTCCCCGTAGGTGTTGAGTTTCTCAGGGTCCGTGTCTGCGATGGATTGGGCTAGTGTGGTTTCGCCGTCAAGCTGAAGGTCGTTGGTTGTCTCATCGGCGTCGGCCAGCTCGGCGTCGGCATCGTCCGAGTCATTCACTTTCCTCCGCTTTGATGACCTTGATTTTCTCCGCTGTGCTTGGGCCTTTTTCGAGGTGTACTTGAGTTTGGGCTTCGATTTCGACGGCTCAGGGATGGGAGGATCTTTACGGCGGTAGAGTCGGTTTCCTGACAACTTGTAATAGACACGGTCTTGACGGTCCCAGCCGGCTGGATGTGCTTGCTAGACGTGGTCAGTACGCAAGACAAGGCGTGGAAGAGAGATGCTATGCATACCCATTCAACATATTGGTCCTCCCAGTCGACCTCGGGAAAGTGTTGTCTCATGCGGTCGGGGTTATGGAAGGTCCATACAGCTAGCTGGTATAGCATTCTGAGTTTGGTAAAGATGTGGAAGTCTCGAAAGTGGTTCGGTTCCTCGTCGATGCCGTAGGGATGAGGCTTGTCTCTCGTCTTGTATTCATACTGTGTGCGTACAGTTTTGTCCCAGTTGTCCAGCCTGGACACGGGTTAGCAAAAGTACACAGCCCAAGATGGGAGGGACCATACGTCAGATCACGACGAGAAGAGATGAACTTCAGCAGTTGAAGACCCATCTCTTCCAAGATGCGGCTACGCTCGGGCTTGACGCATTCTGTCTCGAAGTCCTACAACGGTCTCGGTCAGCGCGTGCCGACACGGGCAGACATCCATGAGAGAGCCCTGCTAAGGGTCGGAGATGGAATTGGATGCATGCTGCCTACCTCGACGTCGATATGTTGGATTTTCACTACAGGGCCGAACAATTTGATAAACTCATACACTGCTGCAAACTCCCACATGTTTCTGATCTGATGCAGCAGCTCGACCTCTTGTGGTGGTGCTGGGGGGTCGGAAGCGACCATCTCGTCGTGAGTCCGCTTTCGCGGCATGATGGTGAGGGATGTGCCTCGATGCTCGGAGGTTGATATCAGCCTAGTTAGAAAGTATGCTCGGTAACAGATGGCCAAGGTCGTCGTGGGTGGTCAGTAGAACAATACTGGTACACGTGCAGGGAGGGCCGGTGGTAGCATAGACATGCGAATGGCACGCAGTCCCAAGTGATTCCATGCACTTCAATTTCAAGTTCGCGATTCACGCGCGCCGACGGAGTCGTGCAGTCCTGCTAGCTAGATGGGGAAATGCCGGCTACGTGCCTGGCTGCCTTACACACCACACTCAGGTCGTGCCTGCCATGCTGTGCTACATCGGTCTCTTAGCCCGCTTATACGAATGTCGTGACCCTACACATACACGTAGTAAGATCACCTTCCTAGCCATGGCAACAGTCGCTCAGCAGCAGGGCGACTCCTTCAGTTTCCCCAAGATACATACAGATTATCCACCATTCTTCACCATCCAGATCGCTGCTTCTTCACGGCAGGCACAACTAGAGAGATGGTCGAGATTGATCCAACGTTACTGTCGCCACCACAAAATATTTCAGCTGTCAATAGTCGACTTTCAAGACAAGGACCTCTTCAAGAACGCCAAGCTCAATAAAACACTCTATCCCGACGATATCAGAAAGGTCATCGATCACATGGTCAGCCAAGATGGCCAACAGCGCGCCGAATGGCTAACTCCCGCCAAAGCATCAGCTTGGATATGGTGGCGCCGTCCCGAAGAATGGGCCTTAGCTATCGCTGCCTGGGTAGATGACACCGGTCAGAAAGGGAGTGTTCTGACACTATACGAGATCGTCGAAGGTGATGCAACCGAAAATCAAGAATTCCATGGCATGGACATGGAAGTTTTGCGGAAAGGTCTGGCTGTCTTGACAAAACAAGGGAAAGCTCAGGTCTTCGGTACAGACGACCAACAAGGTGTCAAGTTCTTCTGATTATCGTCCCTCCCCCAGTCGTTTGTCGTCGCTTGAAGTGCAGCATCTGACTACTGTACACCACTTGCAGCCTGACACGTTTCATCAACACCAAACACCACGCTAAATACAATACGTTCGATACCACATGCACGTCTTCAAGCTTTTGCCGGATGGAGCTTGTATGGTCCCAGAGGCTGAATCTCTTGTCGGAGTGCAGAGCTCAACAGCCATTCGGCAATCAATACGTGTGGAGCGCGTCCACTGTCCTCAGCCATTCGAACGAACTTAGGCCACAGTCTTCGGTCTTCCTCGTTGTCATTACTGATGAGATAGACCTCATCATCACCCCCATCCTGTGACTCGCTCTCACCTCCACTCTTGCGATTCGGAATTGTCATATGCCGACCACGGTAGTGCGTCAGAGTGGTACCATTAGCTTCGGCAATACCTTGAAGCGTCTCGAAGCCACCTATGATCTTCTCGGTACAGTAGATGGTTCTGCCCTTCAGCATCTGCTGCTTGTTGGCTCTCGCCTTCTCGAGGACTTTCTTCAACATCACACCATGTTTCTTTTCATTCTCTTTGTCGGCGAGCTCGTAATCGTCTGGCTCGAGAAATTCGTCCTCCTCCAGACAAGCTTCGATGTAGTCCGTGGACAGAATTTGGGGGGCGTATGCTATAGCGACCATGAATTTAATTGTCCGCAGGATCTTAGGCGCAGCTACGTGTGTAGCTTTCGAAGGGTCATCCGTGATGGCGATCCCCAGAGCCCGAAGTCTCTTGGTCTCGTCGTCCTCTTTCTTCGGCTTGCCAATCCAACCCTTGTACCCAGAGATGAGCAGGTGCATTTGCGTCGAGGGCGGGTCGGTTCGTGATCGCTTCGCAGCTTTCTTGGCAGACATATCAGCTTCAGCGGGCTCTGCAGAGCGCTTGCGACCGCTATCGACGCGATCCTGGTCGCCCTTGCGCCTGCCTCCGTACACAACACCACCAACGCGCTTTCTCTCTTTCTCGAAGAGCGCAATGTCAGGAGTCATGTTGTGCAATTTTGCTGCTGCAGCTTCCTTCGACTTCCGCGAACCAACGGTAGTTGGTGTCAGATTCTCCTTCCCTGCGGCAAGCACTCTCGATGTCGCAGGTGTCTGAGCTCCGTTAGTCTCGGCTGTAGCCTTTGCATTCGGCACAGGCTGAGTGTTTGCCTTCGCGGGGGTGCTAGCATCCAAAGCCTTCTGGTCGACCTGGCCTTTGCGAAGGCTTCGAGGGGTGTCCACATCGCTTTGAGCCGGAAGGAGAAACTTCTGCTCTATGACTTTTCTGTCGATTTGAGTCTGTCCCACAACCTCGCCAAGGTTAGTCTTTGTCGGAAAGTGGACGTATCTCGAGTTTGTCACATTCTGCATCTCCCATTTGGCGTAGCTTTCTTCGATAAACAAGTGGTTGACTACGGCAATGTTCCAATCCTCCGCGGCTGCCACTTTCTCGCTCTTCTTGTGCGCGGTGATAAGATGAGTGTTCTCTTGCTTCAGTGTCTTGGTACATTCGGCACCTGTCGCAAGTATAAGGTTTTCAAGGTATGTTCGTGCTTCGCCACTGTAGTTTGATAGACTGATTTTCAGGTTCTCGAAACCAGGCAAAGGTTCTTTGGGCACAGGATAGTGTAGTAATCGTCGATATGGAGACGTCCAGAGGTCATGAACGATGAGATAGTACAGCCATGCAAGATTACCGACATCGATCTTCTTGGCTGTAGCCGCAAGGTAGTTGTCCCCATGGCGGTATTTGCATATCAAGATGTTAGCTTCCGAGACCTTTTGCACGACCTTTCCATTGCTCCTCAGAATCATGCCGTTGATGACGTTGCGCAGAGACTGGCTGATTTTCAGATCTTCGTCAAGCAGTACTCGCTTGTTCTTGAAGACCCTGAGGCCTTCTCGACCGGACAGACTTGGGACAGTTTCATCATGGGGATGCGATGCGGTGGCGCCTGCGACGTGCTTGTTAGGCCGACCGAGAGGTGCCTTGCTGCTTACTCCCTGCAGGATGTCGGGGTCTGGCAGCGTGTATGGACCTTCGTCGATTTTCTTGCCCAGCTTGAGACAGTCGTCGAACCAGTGAGGTAGAACTACGGTCATGTTTAGGTTGTTGCTCTTGACTTGTTCTACCTTGTCATTATCCATTGTCAAAGCCACAATATGCGTCACTTGTGAGGTCAATTTCGACGAGTAGTTTCCACCCATAGCCAGAATACCACCGGCAATAGCGTCCTTATCGCCTGGGGGCAGATCTGCGCACGTCGCCACAACATCAGACATAAACAACTTCGGATCAGGGCTATATTTTCGAGGATGTGCGAGCTTGTCGGTTGCGACGGAGGCAGTGATCCAGGCAGGTCTCACGACCTGAACAAACAGGTCGAGCGCATCGTAATAGTCTGGGAAGTCGAAGGTGGTCGTGATGATGTGCGTGAGGTTTTCGAGGGTGAGTCGTTCATCGGGATAGTTGTCGACTACCACTTCGCCGCCGTGAAGTTCTATCTGTTTTGTGATCTTCACAAGTCAGCTATGTTTGCAAACAAGTGTAGCAGAACGAACCTCGGTCGCGGTAGCATCGTTGAGCGATGCGCTGCGCACGATGGCGAAGCTACTCTGAGAAAAGATGCCGTCCTTGCCTTGATTTGTACCTTCAGCCATGACAGGAAGAGCTCGTCGTAGAAGCGACGTGAAGAAAGAGGTCATGAATACTGCATCTTTCGAGACTGCCGCACGAACAACTACCTTGCTTCATACGCCTTCCACATAGTGCGGGCATTTCCTGAATCGAAGGCGCGTCTCGACGCGCTTGACGCGTTCAGGTCTTATCACGTGCTCGGACCAGCTCGCAGGCAATTAAGCAACTGCCGCAAGGTCCTAGCCGGCGGGCCGAAGAAAGTAACATATGGTGTGGTTCGAACAATGCACGACAGCCCCATCACCCTATAACGCCGTCGAGAGATCTCGTATGATGGGTCTCTTCACCCGGAAAGGCAAACCATCTATGGGATACTGTACATGGTCTTCACTTCTCGCCTGGACTAGGCCCTGAAAGTCGACCAGAGTTCTCGTTTTGAGTATGTAGCGTAGAAGCCGATGTCAACTCAAGCAATACTTCAGCCTTGTGAAGGCCCAGTCTGTCTGAACCTCATGATCAAACCCAGAGGCTATCAGCACGAATGAAATAGCTATGCTTGACGAGACGCGATATTGCCCCGCATCTGCATTTTGCCATTGATTATCACGGCAGATCACGTCAACTGAACAGGGACAACCATTTTACAATATCCAACTATCATGTAGATGCACGTTGGAGCATTCATTATCAAGCAAATCTCGCTTTCGTGACTGGTTACAGATCTGGCACTGGTACACCAGGAGTGGGCACACGGGGAATCGCCCAACTTAAGCCTATTTGCTGATTTGACGGACTCGGCCCCCAAAGAAACCGGTCTGTAACTGCGGTTGTGGAACCTCTCCAAATTGGATCAGGCCCCCCGTATCTCAGCAGTATAGCCTCAGGCAATAGCTGATACGGCCAATCAATCTTCCATGGAGCGATCCACAGGCCTCGCTGAAGACCGCGTCCAGCCCATGACCGGCAGGTGGGCACAACCTTGCAGACCTTGTACGTTGTACGCTGCTCATTGTTTCATTTAGTGTCCCTCAGATTTGTTCACATATATGAAGTTAGCTCCTAGACCTATAACATGGATCAGTGCCGACTTGATGGGACATCTAGCATATTTCTTGCTTGCTCGTTCCCCATTGAGCTGGGAGGTACACCTGAACAGCGACAAGAAGCGCTTATAGCGTCTCAGTCGGCAACTTTGATGCGATGCCCTCACCGCAATTCCATACTGTCAGCCAAAATGATGATTACAGACTAGACGACTTTCCTCAAGCGCCACTACAGTATTCGCGTCACACTCTTGACGCGATGGAAAGCTCGAAAGCACCAGGGAGATGGAAGTCGCTCAAGTCAGCCTACTCTCCTCAAGCCACATATATAACCATACCGGACGCCTATGTGAATCACGACGCCAAAAAGAGACCCAACGCAAATGACCGCCGCAGAAGTTCGCGACTATCGCTTCGCCAGCTAGCCAACCCAGTCTCGAATTTCCGAATACCCACATTCGCGGCGCCGTGGCAACATGGAAAACCCGAGCTGTCGCATTCCTCACAGGTCAGTACTGTCAGAACATTCAACCAGCGCAACCAGAGACAACGCGTATTCGTCAATGGCATCCTCCAATGGCTCGTTACAGTGGGCATCGTCCTCTGCCAATTCGCAGCTCTATACGGGTTTAGCCAGCCACATACACTGAGTCGAGGCGAGAAGTATACTTTCAATGCAATAACCACTCTACTGTCTCTCTGTCTCGGCATGGCTATTGTCACAGCGCTGCGGTCGTATGCCAAGCTACTAAGTTGGAGGTTTCTAGCTTCGGGTTACCGCGATCTACAAGACTTTGAACTGATCATGAATTGTGATTCACAATCCAAAGTGCTCAAGCTTTTGGTATCTGGTCGCACTCCTGGGAGGTTTTGGGTCAACAAGACTCAACTTTTGTGTCTTGTCTCTATAACCCTTGTTATCGGCCTACAGATTGCAATCGGTCTTCTAGGATTGTGCTATGATATCGACACCTCCAACTACCTCAAGCTTACGCTGGGTACAGTGTCACTTGCTGACCTCTCAAATGTTTACCAGGACCCCGCCTTCAATGTGACTGGAATCGGAGACCAAACGGGTGCGAGCAACTATTATGGCCTGGTAGGACAGAGCTACGGAATTTCCTACACTCGTGTGGGTGAAGGGAACAGTGGTCTCGAAACGATTTACACTGCCGACAATATCACCTTCTTCTACCAGTACATCGAGCAGTCCGTTTTGAAACACAGTGCAACGACTACGCCCTCGATAGCGACGTCAACGCGGTACGTCACTGCAGATGCGAATTGCGTCCAACTCGAAATTATGTCCGGTGGCTATGTCACTGCTGAAAGTTCCCAGAGCTTCCTCGACTATAGGGACGAGTACGGTATCGAGCAGAGTATCTTCGTTGATGGTAATACCGTCGCCACCTCAACTTACATGAGCAATAGTTCCTCGAACTGTGGTAACCGCTGCACCAGTATCCTAATTCTCGATACCGGCCGCATGCCTGCCGAGAATGCTGTCGAGTCAGATGGTGTTCAGATCAAGCCCCAGCTCTTCGCATGCAACTCCACTGTATCTGAAGTCAAAAACATTGAGTCATGCTCATACCCCGCTAACTGCACCTTGTCTGATGAAAGTGCCAAATACCTAGCAGGAAGCATTGGATGGACCGGCAAACTGTACCCCAAGGGCAACCCCCTTCAGTATCATACATATCCGCCAGGATCACCGTGGTCATGGGATGGGACACAGGACTCCGAGTATCAGAATGCCGAGTTCAGAGCACAGCAAGTCGCCATGTTCACTGCGGATGGGCTTGCAGCGATGGATGATGCGGGACCTCGCATAACCATGGATGACATGTGGGCACCAAGACCCGCTGTTGCACTAAACGTCAAATGGAAATATGCAGCTCCGGTACTTTGTGTAGTCCCAGGGGTACAACTAATCGTCCTCATGGTCGTTTGCATCTTCGCAAGTGGCGCCTTGATCAAGGATGGTGGTTATTTATCTGCAGCACGCTTATTAAGACCTGTTGTAGAGAAACTAGAAGAGCATGGGTAAATTACGCACAGCCCTCATAACAGACGCACATCGCTAACAGAGATCACTAGATGTGCTCTTACCTCTGATGAGGTAGCACGAGAACTAGGCAACTTCAAAATAATTTACGGTGTGCGCGCACCACCAGGGACAGTCAACGCATCTGCATACACGCCAACGCTGGGAGCAAACGTCGACTGGCACGTCGGAGTCATTGCAGAGAGCGAAGGCTATGGAAAATCAGCTGAAGAAGGGTGGAGGCCTACTGCCAGATTTCCTGAAGGCAGATACGATGGTGTTGGCTATCCTGCGATCCTCGAGCACTCAGGCAAACGACGAAGGGTGCGAGTTGTCATGGAAGACTCATCGGACGACGATGTAGACGATATGATGGACGAAAAGGCTCGATTGTTGCATGCGGGATCGATGTGAAAGTGTAACTCGTCTAGAGGTAACCACAAGCAAGTCGGACCGCCGGTACCACAGTAAGTGTGGCCCAGGGTATCCACGACTTATGCTTAGGCTCCAAGATCAGAAAATCAGAAATAGACACAAGCACTTGTTTTCTTGCTACTACAGTGTAAATTCTGCCTCCGTTCTCTGACTTAGATGAAGAGGAAAGGTGGAAAGTCTCGGGCATTCAACACACCGGATTTGCGAAGCTTAATCGCGGTTCGGTTCAAGCAAAGACTCACACCTTCTATCGCTCTTGATGTCTTGGCAACAATTCCTCTACTTTTCAACCCGTTGTTGCGGGTAGATATAATCCACGAGGTTCGTGTTCATGGCCTCTTGCGGTCTAAGAGCCGGCCACGACTATTCTTCGCCGTCCTGCAATCTGCTAAATGCCGCCACAGTGCGGAGATGGGGACGCAATCGTCCTCTCCAACTCCTGGATGACTGCACTTATTAGAGCAGGGCATCACCCAGATATCTGAATAAGGCTAAGTTACCAAGACATGCATGATCTTTCGGTTGGCATAGTAGGCGCAGGAATAGGAGGCTTGCAGGCCGCTTTGGCTCTTGCCAAGGATGGCCATCAAGTTACAGTATATGAATCAACGAAGGAATTCCTCGAGGTAAGAGTCTGGAGTTCCTTAACCGGCGACCGCTAAATTAATTCTGCAAGGTTGGAGCTGGCATTCGTGTGCCTCCCAACTCTTCTCGACTGTCCTTGTCTTGGGGAGTCGATCTCAAGGCACTTAAAAAGGAAGTGTCGTGCGGCAATCGCTTCGTTGATTGGAAGGGCAATCACCTGCTGGATTGTTCATTCGAAGATGTTGAGGAACGTTATGGCGCTCCATACTATTTCATCCACCGCGCAGATCTCATTGACGCTCTTGTTAAGGCCGTCATGGAGAAGCCGAACGTGAAGCTCTTGATGGATACGAAGATCGAGGAATACAATTTCGAAACCCCTGCTTTGAGAACTTCTGCTCGAGGTTGGCAAAGTTTTGACCTGATTGTCGGCGCAGATGGTATCAAATCGACTATTCGAAACGTGATCAATGGCAAGCCACTGGATCCAGTCGATACTGGTGATGTCGCCTATCGTATCTTGGTCCCTGTTGCACCCCTCTTGGCCGATCCCGATACGGCACATCTTGTCAAAACTCCATGGGCGACACATTGGATTGGACCAGAAGCACACGCTGTTGGTTATCCACTCCGAGGAGGCACGATGTACAATATCATCATTGATACTACTCACAGCACGGATAAAGGTAAGCCGATCGGCTTGGAAGAGTGGCGGTCGGAAGCTGAAAATGCGCACTTGGTCGAACGCTTCAAGGATTGGTGCTACCCCGTCCGAAAGATGTGTGAGCTCACCGGGACATATCTGAAGTGGAAGCTGGCAGACTTCGACCAACTAGACCATTGGGTTCATCCATCTGGAAAGACAGTGTTGTTGGGCGACTCATGCCACCCAATGATGCCATACATGTATGTGGGAATGTTCACTCTACCGGCTGTATCGTACTAAAATCATATGACAGGGCGCAGGGTGCCGCGCAGGCTACAGAAGATGCTGCAACACTGGCAGCAGCGTTAAAATGCTCTGGAGACATGGCGTCTGCCCTACAGGCATATGAAAGACAACGACGCCCACGAGCAGCCTATGTAGCGAGGAACACAAGGGTCTTACAGCAATGGTGGCATCTTTACGATGGGACAGAGCGAGATCGCCGTGACCAGATGATGCAGCATGACAACAAGGACAATCCAATGTTTTGGGGCTGCTCCGAAAGAAGGGATTGGCTGTTTGGCCACGACGCAACACGCTTGGCCAGTTTTGAAGAAGACATCGACATACCTGAGTTGCCACCCTTGCCCCACCCAGACGCCTCAGTCTACACGAAGCGCTCCGGAGTGAGACTCTAAGCTGAACATGAGGTCGTAGTGATAGTCTTTGGCCTGTCGGCCAGCGGTATCGGTGGTCATTTTGCTAGAATTAGCAAAGACCATCATGGTAGACTAGCCGTGTTATGTATCCCCATCTTCGACACAATCGCAAATTTCGATGTTATACCGTGAAGCTTGATTTTCACGTTTGCAATGATCTGCTGAATGGGTAGGCCGGATAACATCCGTGCGTAAGAGATGCAGGTCGCAACTAGACAGCTGCGTATTTGATGGCCAACAGCACAACCTATGTAGACACTCGTTTTAGGACGTGGGAAGCATAGTACAATTCCTAACCGCAGCGTCCGGAAGAGATAACCATCTCCACATTGGCTACATTTCCGAACCCCAAGAGGTCTTCAACTTACCCACCCTCGACATCACAAGACCTGCGTCGAACAGCGTTGCCAAGAACTGCATGTGTTCCATGTAAACTGTAGGCACGGGTGCAGTTGAACAGCGAGGTGCTCGCTGAAGGCACATACCGGCACGGCAGGGCCAGCAATAATCTCCGCGATTAGACGTGGCTGCGCCGATCGTGTCTAGGCGGGATCGCTTGCCAGACCCAATCTTGATTCTCGCGTGCCACCGCCCAGACTGAACAACTTGCCGCCGAGGACTTCGGATTCGTGCATCTCTGCGGCTCGACGGCTTGCCACCCAAGCACATGCTACTGAACACTCTGGACGAGACCGGTGGCGGGTCTATTCAAAATGACCGAGACCGCAGTCGGTCATGCAACGGATGTCAAGCGACCGGCAAATAACCTATATATAATAGAGCATGTTTCACAACCACTGCAGGTCATTCGAAGCTTGTTCCGCCTCGGATCTTGATGAAAGGCAAGGCATGCATGATATCCACAAATTTACAACAGCTGCTCGAGACATGAATGGTCGAACGATCAGACAGCGACCTTGGAGATCTCGCCTCCAAACGCTACTCGTTAGCCGCTGCGCTAATAGAGGCGGCTAGCAGAGGAGGCTGCGATGGGGGTGTATGTGGCTGGTCTGGGGGAGATCAATTACTTATTCACCCATATACCTGTCCTCCTATTCAGACAGTGAATATTCTTTGCAGATATAGCTTTTCCAATATCATATTCGACACAATCGTTCGTCCGTTACCTCGCAGCAGTAATTCATCCATTCATAGGCTTTCATTGATCCACTTTCCGACACCACAGCGTAAATATGCAGTTCAAGGCTCTCCTCTTTGCCTCCGTGGCATCCGTCGCCGTTGCACAATCCGTCACTTCGTCTGCCGCCACATCGACTGGGACTTCAACATGCGCCGCACAGATGTAAGAATGCCTCCCCGCGCCGTGCTGTAACCCGCTGCTAACGCGCCGCAGCATTCTCGATTCCTGCAAGGGGACGATCCAAGCACAGCTCAACTCGTGCTCGAGCAGCGACTACTCCTGTCTGTGCGAAAACTACATAAACATGCTCCAGTGCTACGCCAACTGCCCCGACGACACCGGCGTGCAGACCGTCCAGCAACAACGAGAGCAGAACTGCCAGGCTGCGTCCGTTTACGGAAGCACAACCGTTCTCGGTACTGCGACTTCGAGCAGTGCCGCTTCGTCCGCTACCTCGACCGGCTCTGAGGCTGCTGCTCAGACTACTGGGTTCGCCGCCAGTACAAGCACAGCATCCGACAGCTCTGCCAGTGAAACGGCCTCCTCTGGCGCAGAAAGTGTGAAGGCTGCAGGTGGTCTTCTTGCTTTGATCTTCGCTGGAGCTGCTGCTCTGTTTTAATTGTGTTCGGCCCTAAAGAGGAGGATTATAATTATGTGCTTTATGTTCGTCAGCGTGGAGTCGGTTGGAAATGTTCAGATACCTGAGCTCATGCCAGATAGTTAATGTAATGCATATACGGGCAATGACCAATCCCAGCAATTTGGTCTTGTAAAGCTATGCTTTCCTTCTTTTCGACCGTCGAAGACCACCATCGGTATCTTCTTGTGACTCTGCCTTCCGCCGCACTCGTGCCTGTTTTGTGTCGCTTCTTGCGAGGGCCGGATCGTCACCGCGACCTTTGCTCTCTAGCTGCTGCTGCTGCCCCGCTTCAGGGCCATCCTTCTCTGCCTGAACAGCAGTTGCTGGCGCGCCGACAGATTGCTTGAGCTGCTCCCTATCATCTTGACCAAGTTTGTCCGCATGCATCAATACGTAAGTCGTCTTCTCCAACGTCTGAGCTTCGACGTTCCTGTTCAGAACGATGTCCAAGGCCCGGCTCAGTAATGACTTATACTCCGCCTTATCGTACTTCAGCTTCCCTGTATGGTCTGGATGAAGACAAAAGAACAGTTCATCTTCGAAGAAGGGGACGGTCTTTGGCTTGAAGACGCTCAGGACTAATGTCCCTGTTGCTGGACCCACGCCTTTAAGGTTGCATACCTCCTTCAAAGCAGTCTCGACGGTCGAGGTGATGACGTTTGCGCTTTGAGAGTGGTGGATGACCTTCATGAGACTGGCTGCTTTTGCGGTATGTTCTTGGACCTCTGCGTCGGTGTTCTTTTGGATCATGCCTGGTAGGAATGGTCGGTGAATTCCGTGAGTGCTATATTGGCCCGGTCAGCTGCGGCGAGGAGAGACGTATTCCATAGGTGTCAGTGTAGCACGGTGTAGCACCGTGTAGGAGCTCTATAACAAGCCGACCTAGCGTGCGTAGAATCCTTCATGCCCAGGTGCAAACGCGCACTATTGTGAGTGTTGCGAGGTTGAGAAAGAGGTGAAGTTTGGACACGGCCGCCAACGTACGTTAGGATTAGAATCAGAGCGCTTCACTTACATCTTCCACTTGACCAACCTTACGAGCTGTGCTTTTGAAAGTCTCCCGCTTAATTCCACAGCGCTTGGAAGCTCTTCGTATCTCCATTCATCATCCGCGGCAATATCCTTGAGGTCTAGCTTTGGTCGAGACTCTGTGTACACTGAATCTCGGACGACGCTGTACAGACTCAAACATCTTTGAGCCACAGGTCTGTGAATGGACGCCTCGTCCATGAACGGTCCCGAGATCATGACTCATGAGTCGGGTACGCTGATTGTGCATATAGACGGCTACGAGCAGCTTTCTATATTACAGAGCAGTGTGGTCCATTGCGTTTAGCTCCGCTGCCGCGACAGTCACGTGGTTCAGTTCTTTACTCCCCAAAGTGATAATTAGAATTGTAGGTAGCCCACCTAGCCTGCCAATGACTTTCGGCCCCGGAGCTGCAGCTTGACGTCAAGTTTGTGGCTAATCCCAGGTGAGCCAGGCATGAAGAGTGACAGTTTCAGGTAACTCAGCTTGCGACCTGAGCCCTTCTACAACGGTCTTTCAAGCAGAAATCTGTTCAAGAAGAGTAGATCACGAGCTTCGCCAACTCCAGCTACTCGTGGCCGGCCACACCTGTCAGTCAACCGAGATGAGACCCTCCGCCATCCTGCGCATGTACTCATCGCGTCTGACTTTGTTCACGAAAGCCGAGTGTGGGCTTTGCGACACCGCCAAAGCTCGATTGGCACAAGTACAGAAGAGGCGGACGGTAGAATACAACGAGGTCGATATCATGAATAAAGACAATCATAAGTGGTTCAACATGTATGCTTTTGATGTGCCAGTGCTGCATGTCAGCAGAGTGATGCATACATATTCCAAGCCCGACATAGTCTGTGAGGAAAAGAAGCTCATGCACAGATTTACAGAAGAAGAAGTGGAGGCTTTGATTGATGAAGCTGAGCAGCAGGTGCAAGCGGGTTGAAGATGGGTTTAGCTGATTCGATCATACATGCGACCGCACCGAAGGGATTGTGCCTGGCGAAGCAGTCGAGCAAAGCCACTATGGTGTTTTAAAAGTCGGACTGCGAACTCTCTCAAGTTCTGTGCTCGCTGTGCTAGCCGCTTTGAGGACAGGCGTCAACGATCAAAGTCACGATCTAAGACTTGTCATCGGAATCCTTCGAAGCCAGGTTGACCGCGCCATAAGCTGCGCCCTTTACTGTTTGCGCCGCACTATGGCCCCAGGTGCCTTTAGCCGTCGACAAGGATTGTGCCATGAACGTGGGGATAGCGGTCATGTCGTTGATGACTGAGATCTGAGTATGCAGTTAGCGATTGCCTTGCGAGTACAGATTCCCAGCAACAAAACGAACCATTTGGAATCCTTCATCGGCATATTTGCGAGCGACGTCGCCATTGGGACAATATATCCCTGACCACTTCCCTGCGGCTTTCGCAGCCTCGCGGATTCGGGTGATAGCGTCCTTCAGCTCTTGGTCAAAATCACCCTTGACTGGGTGACCAATGTTGTTTCCTAGATCCCACGGGCCTATGAATCTGTGTCCAGTTGTCAGTCTTCTACCTCAGCTGAACACAGAATGCGGTTGGAAACCTACAGCACATCGATACCGTCGACTTGGGCAATAGCCTCGACAGCATCCAGTGCCTCCTTGGTCTCGATTTGCACCATGGTCAGAAGGTTGTCGTTGGCGTTCTGCATGTAGTCCAGGCCACTTAGGTCACCCTTAGCATCAAATGTTCCCATTGAGAAAGGACTGCCGAAGCCCCGTCTGCCTCTTGGTGGGAATTTAGCCGAGTCGACAAGCCTCTTCGCGTCTTCAACGCTGTATATCAGCGGGCATAGAACTCCATGCGCCCCAGCGTCCAGTGCCCTTAGTACTGTTAGGCCACGAAGCCCAAGGTTGTTGGGCACCTTACCTCTTGACCATCCAGCCCTCGTTTGCAGCTATTCTGACAACGGGGCTTACTCCACACGACGCAATGGCGTGTACAGATTCGTGCATCTCGTTGTCTGAATAGCCATATGATTAGTCGTTCGGCAAGCAGTAATGTCTATGCTTACCAGCGATGTTGCCATGTTCGGTATCGACCAAGACCCAGTCGAATCCAGTTCTTGCGATGACACGCGACAGATATGCACCAGGTAGCATCTGCCAGCCCCCGAAAGACAGGCCGCTACCTCGACTTAGAGCCGCGCGCAAGGTGTTTGCTTTCTGCATTATAGACGCCATCTTCAGCCAGCTTCTGTTGTTTGTGCTACTGTAGTAGATGTTCTGTCTGTACCAAAGCACAGTACCATGACTGGAGGCTTGAGACGTTGCTCAAGTTTGCGGCTTTGCCCACTTGGGGGTTAGAATGGAGCCGAAGTCGGGGAGCAGCACTGCATTACACTACCGTATCTACACAATAATCCAACGATGGACCTTACCTGTTTGTTCGCTGCGTAATGATGCGAAGTTTACTACGTGCAATACATGACAAAACCGTGCTCGCGATGCTTTGTGTATATTGTCAGCTTGCCCGTTGCTTTGGCACGCATCCACATCCCATATGCTCGCCTTGCCTGGTGCTTCTTATGAGAAGTCGGTACGTCGGCACGGAGGCTTCGATAGTAGAACCATCGAGAGTGTCCCGCATGAGGGGCTCGGTCAGGCTGATATCAACCTGCATGAGCACGCTTTGTGCCTCTTCGTTGATGCTTGAAGATCGTTACTCAGTTGGCCGCAAAGGTCGAATCCTCCATGGAGAACATCTCCACGTGCGCCGTCTGACCACCATGAATTGCACATGGAATTCACTGCAGTGCGGGAGGATCTTCTGGTAAGGTTTCTCGGTACTGCATCGACGGACAATATTTGCGATCAGTTGTGAGCTGAACGAGTAACATGCCTGCCACTTGTCCCTGCCAAGCGAGGGAGCACGGGCGTGCGCCGAATGACGTTTCGCTTCTCCTTTCTCCACTGGCACCGCTCGGCACATGCCATCTGGTTGCTCCTTTGTCGGTCGAACAAGACCAACACATTTCGCGGCTCAATGCTGCTAGTAAGCACTTTCATTCTTTGTACATATATTCAATCTGCGGTCAAGACCCTGGTGAACCCCTTGTAGTTACCACCTCAACTTGCAAGCAGGGTCAGCCATGGCGGTACAGGACGTGAACGGGCAGACCGGCGCCAAACCCACCGTTGTACCCTTCATAGATCTGGCCTTTGATATACACAACCTCGATGCATCGGCACTGAAGCTGGTATACTGGGTACGACCGAAGTGGAGGGACTGTCCTCAAGAGCTCAAGATTACCAAATTCACCGAGGGTATCACAAACACTGTATGTTACACGAGCTGTGCATGAGCACGTGCTGGTCTAACATGGCGCAGTTGCTCCAGATCTCGCGCTATGGACCAGGTACTACCCAGAGTGAAGCAGACAGCGACTCTGTTCTCATGCGTGCCTATGGCAATGGCACCGACCTCATCATCGACCGTGATCGAGAAGCGACCTCACACAGCCTGCTATCAGACCGTGGCATGGCACCACCCCTCCTGGCGAGGTTTCAGAATGGCCTCCTGTACGGCTTTATACCGGGCAAAGTCTGCAAAGCGCAAGACTTGACCGAAGAACCTGTATGGCGTGGTGTCGCACAGAAATTAGGGGAATGGCATGCGAGGATTCCCATTGCCGGTGTCAGCTCACAGCCACCTGTGCTCGATGGGATTAATGGTCATGCCAACGGTCACTGCATTGCCAGCAGAACACACAACATGCGCTCAAAAGCCAGTGTTCTCGCGTCGCGCAGTCCGGTCCCAAACTTGTGGTCTGTCATGCAGAACTGGGTAAATGCGCTGAGCGTGGACACTGAAAAGGACCGAGCCAGAAAAGAAATGTTGCAGCAGGAACTTGAGAGATCTTTCGATGAACTAGACAGCGAAGATGGTATTGGTGAGCATGGCTTCGTTTTTGCGCATTGTGATCTGCTCTGTGCGAACGTGATCCAGCTGCAAAGCCCAGACGCACCATCGACACCCGACATCCAGCCTGTCACGTTCATCGACTATGAATATGCAACACCCGCCCCTGCTGTATTTGACATCTCGAACCACTTTGCTGAATGGGCCGGCTACGACTGCGACTATAGCATGGTTCCCACCAAGTCCGTCCGTCGAGGATTCCTCGAAGAATACATCGCTTCGTACAGTAAATATTCCAACCTGAAATTCGATGTGTCGACCGTGGACTCACTTTACCGAGAGATCGATCGATGGCGAGGAATTCCAGGCCTGTACTGGGGTATTTGGTCCCTGATCCAAGCCAGAATCTCCGCGATCGACTTCGACTATGCAAACTATGCCGAAGAGAGGCTGGGCGAATACTTTGCCTGGCGAAGTGAGATCGATGGCACTCGCAATCGAGACGGTCGAGAGATGCCGCTTCGTGAGCGCAGATGGGCGGAGGAATGAAGATGTTCAGATTGAACTCCTCCTAAAAGAGCCGCCGGACCCTGTGCAATACTACTAATAAAGCATCTAGTTTGGTGTCTGTGCTCACTAGTATCGAGTCGAGCATGACTGGGTGAACGCCTGTTCTGGGCTGCTCTCTGCGACAGCCCATGGCATAGTCAAGCTGGGCATAGTCGTTTTGAAGGAGGTTCAACATCTTCGGAAGCTGGGCTGCATAACTGCCATCAACTGAGCATCATGCATGACAATAGTGTGAGACAAAGTGCACAACTTCTGCTCAATAAAAAGGCCCGTTAGGGTAAAGTTGAAACCTCTCTTCGAGTCCATATGCCTTCTGGACAAGGTTCGCATCTTGGGATGCTGGACACGCTGACCTTTCGATGACCCGGATAGACTACACCGGAGTGATGTGGAGTCGGTACTGGCAGTGTGAACTACCTTAGAGAGGACCTCAGAATTATAGCTCGCCTGGCTGGAGTATAGCAACTAACTTTCAGCGTCCACTTCACCAATACGTCAAACATCAAGAGGGCAATTAGCTTGCCCTTGCCAGATTCGAAAAACGTCGAACAGATTCGTACTGTGCTCTCGTGCGCGCTCAGATCTCATTTGTCTTTTGCCGGCGCCAGAGTACCCGCAAGATAAGCAGCGTCCATTGTTGTGGTCTAGTGCAGCTCTTGATGTGACTTACATGGTAGCCACAGGCAACCCTTACCGCTTCACCAGCGTCGCAGACTGTTGGAAGAATAGCATTGCGTCATGAATTCGGACAAAAAGTGCTTTCACGCACCGGAGCTCTAGACTTCAACTCCAGCATCCGGTATGCATCTCAGCGTCTCTCGGGCTTTTGGCTTTTGACAGCAGACTCCTGCCTCTCCTATGAATTGGAGCATTGTCAATCTTCCAACTGCCAACCAAACGGATTACCGGGATCTCTCACTCTCTATGACCTGAGCCTCCTGCAGGGTCTCCTTCCTTGTCCTTATCACGACCTCTTTTCCTCCTTCCCTGGCACCTGTCCACATTTTTGGCATTTCCCATGAATCTGGAGCACAAAGCCACAGCGAAGATTACTGAGCTGGTGTGGACGGCAGGCTCTGACCCGCGCGAGCCAGACTACGTGACCTCCCTCGTCAAAAACGGTGGGAGTCTATAGATTGCAGGAGATTGCTTTATGGTTTAGATTGTGACAACCATGACGAGCCTGATTCTCGTCTGAGGGCGAGAAGTGCACCGTACTCTGCCATACGAACTCGGAAGCTGTAAGGGTCATTATCAAGATGTTGACATCCAGGAAATATCTAGCGTCTTTTCTGCGACAGTAACGTGTTCTAACTTATCTACTTACGACCTCTGCAGCTACTTTGCAGGCCAGCCTCGAGTAAGCACTTGCACATCAATGGTATATCACTAAAGAGGTCCTCGACTACCTACCGGAAACAACAACCATGAGTATTTTGCGCGAGCCTTCTCGTGTCGGATACGAATGCTCGGAGATTCTACGGTGACGAGCCCAAGGCATGCAGTAGGTTGCGACAGCCATGCTCACACCTTGTATTGCAAGCACTAGAAGGTCGGCAAAAACACGACCCTTGATGCATCATCCGGAAGTGTTCAGGTCGAATTCGAGTCAACCACACGCGCCAAAGGCTCGTTTGCCAACTCACGGATCACGTAAAGTATGGCCAGATGCAGAGCATCTTGCATTTACCAAAGAGGAAATACTATTGCAATTGGTTAGTTTACAGTGGTGGTGCTTGTTGCTCGGAAACACCACGAGTCGGAGATAAGACGCACACAGCACACTGGTCAACAAGACATGTCGAGTGCGTGCATGTGCGACAAGAAGCAACGATCGACAAGGGGGCAGAGGCCGAGACAGAGACAGAGAGAGATGCCAACTTCGCGGATGAGGACGGCAGCGACGGTGCGATTGGAGGGCCCGATGTGGCTTAAGGCTTGGCGCAAAATGGGGCTTCGACGTTGAGGATGATTTGAGCCGGCTTTAGCGTTGGCCACTATAGACGCACTAGATCGGAAATACTGGGTCCCTGTCCCTGCAGCTATCCTGTCACAAGCTTGCGCACCACAGTAGTATCCACTAGATACCTTGTCATAGGGTATTTAGCAACTCTTGCTTTTCCTTATGCACCCGCTTAAGTGGTCCTTCTTCCCACTTCCTGTCATCGATTCCTACCTGCTGCTCTTCCGGTTGGTTCTCTGCCTTGCCACACGCGTGCAAGTAGGAGCACTGGAGTGCGTAAAGTTCTTATTTCACGCGCCTCACAAGCTCCCCTAGCTTGCGTCTAAACTCTTTCCCTTACGACTTGAGCGGATTGTCGCAGGCGTCTCTTCCACTTCCACGCACGCCAGAGCTTTGTTCGTGTCATCAATCCGTCTATCTGTCTTATTACTCTTCCTCCCATTTCTCTTCCTTTACTAGCATTTGGTTTTCTTGTCCTTTCAAACCGCCTTGTCGGCTTTGTAATACTTACTTCTTTTCGCCTTTTGTTCTTATTGCCACTACTGGGCACCTTAACTGGTAGCTTAGCTCTTCGGGTTTATCCAGCCGATTGTAATCGTCATCCGCCTCAGGCCGTATCACTCGCGCAACCAACTCTGCGCTGCGCCACCGTAACGACAACTGTACCATCGTTACACTTGCCACCTGCGCGTCTATATTAGCATTCAACCGCGATCATTATTTGTCGCTGGCCCGGCATACTTTTACTTGACAAGTCGACGCACTTGCTCAAATCTTGCCGTGTCTTTGCCACACAGACCACACGCAGGCGCATTCACACTTGTGATTGACAGAAACAGGATTGGAGAATTTGTGAGAGATAGTGGCGGACGCTGATGGCAGTGTTGAAAAACAGTGCTGCCTGGTGACTCGATCAGGCTGACGCAAGTGGTTGCGGTGTTTTGGCACACAACAAGGATTGCCCTGGAGATAAAACAAACATGTTGCGCATACTGTCCTGGAACTCGAACACGGGTTTTGAAAAGATGCAATCACGGGACCTCCCGTCTTTTGCTCAAAATGCTTCACCTTCCACGGTGTCTTGCGCGGGTGCAACCACTAAACGAAAGCGACCGTTGGAGCCTGCAAGCTTGCCTCCATCTACTGACCAGGTGGTGAAACCTCCCCCGAGCGCCGAAGTGAATAAGCCTTTAGCTGCACAATCTTCGAACAACACTTCAAGCGCATGCACAGCCCCAAATGTTGCCGAGTCTCCTGCTCTGCGTTCGATGCCTGCTTCTAAGGACTTCGCTAACGATGTCATAATGGAGGTTGACTCGAAACCACTGTCTCCCGACAAGGTCAAGTCAAGGGAAGAAGCCCAATTGGCTACTATGCGTCAGACCATCTCTTCGCAGTTGAGCTTAGAGATACTGCTGAAGCATAGAGAATTGCGTTTGATTGATCAAGAATTAGCCAAGTGTCAGGTCGCTTTGGAGCAATTACGGAGGTGTACCGAGATCCCGTATCCTGCCCTACAGCAGCCGTCGGAGCAAATATCTTCGGGCAAGGGCTCAGCTGTCCGCAAACCTTCTGAACGACATCCAGCCCGTTCACCTGCTCCGTGGGGCGTCACCGATGGTCCGTACTCGAGACACTACGCCAAGTGGTTGCTGTCTGACCCTCATTTCGATGGCGGTGAGCCTGAATCAGTGGGATCTGTGTCCAATGCGTCTGCTCATGGTCGTTCAACCCGTGGTCACTATACCGACTTTGCTCAGATGGTCGGCAAGACTTCTAGATCTCAACGTGCACTAAATTCAGGTTTGCCAGCAGGTTATGCAGAACCAAAGCAGAAGCCGACCGGGCCCATGGTCTTGAAGCGCAAGTCCGACGGCAAAATGGTGAAGTTGGTGTGTCCAGATTGTGGCAGATTGGATTTTGGCAGTGCTCAAGGCTTCATCAACCATTGCAGAATTGGCCATCAGAGAAACTTCGCCAGTCATGACGCAGCAGCTGAAGGATGTGGTGAGCCGCTCGAGGTCGACGAGAGCGGTGCAGTTAAAGGAACACCGGCTGAAACTCCAGTAGCAAATGTGCCTACAGTGCTTGCCATACCCGCCATGGCAACGCCTCCTACCACACCGGTGTCAGCCCCTACGTCCAGCGCAACTGCTCATCCCCTCGTCAGATCTGCTCATCTAATCTCCAAAGATGCGCCGGCCAAGCTGTTGGTGAAGGGAGGGTGCATACGTAAAACGGAACGGAAGGCATCCAAAGCTAAAAAAGCTGCACCGGCACAAGGTCAATGTCCTGAGGCGCCCCACCTCTCTGCCTTCCTACAACAACAAGGCGTGAGCTTGAACTTGCAGGAGGCCGTGTCTGATGCAAAGGTGAAGGTCGAGGTTCATGAAGACATCGATGATGAAGACATGGATATGGATACTCCACTTCCTACGCCGGTTGGAAACAGTAGACATCCTCAGGTAGCTGGTAGCAAGCAGCCTGTGAAGTCTACTGTTCCCACTGGCGTCTCTCGCAAGTCCAACTTCGCCCAAGCACAAAGCTCGGAAGGGGTCACCACACCCTTCGCTAATGTCGATACCGCCACCGAGGGCATTCAGTTCAACCACTTCATGCCTCTTGTTCCTTCCCCTACAAATGAGTCAACACAAGCTCCTAGTTTGATTGATGATGACGAAGAGATGGAGCCGCAATCTCCCCCAAGCTCCGACGAAATGGACGATTCCGATGTTCATTTTCACGTTAGGGACGACGAACATCCTGAAGAAGGTAATGAGCTTCGAGGACCGGAAGTGCCAGCGCAGACAACATGTACACGGCCGGCAGCGCCAGTCCAAACCCAGATGGCGGCACCGCCACCATTCGCTCAACAAATGGAGCCCAAGGTCAAGCGAGCCAATTTTGTCGCGGAGCACCCTCGGAGCGAGGACCAGAATGACCAAAAAAGGCGGAAAACCGGACCGTGAACATGGTCGGGTAAAGAACGACAAAAATTCACCCCTCACGATTTTCATTGTTTTACTGCTTACGGCCAAGACACCTCTGGCGTTTGGAGAGTAGCGTCGCCAGGCAAAGAAGGAGAAGGAGCGGGTTAGCCATCGCTGATGCAGCGTTTGTGACAGGACGTTGTGGGCGACCAGTGGACTTTTGCAGCTTCACGATTCAACTTGTATTATTGTATATACGTCTTCCCCATCTGCCATTTATAGATCTACGACGTTCTGACACTTGTCAAAAGGACAAGCATCATTGAGCTCAGCGCTCAATGAACCCACTCTACTCAATGATAGACTAATCACTTTTACTTTCTGTTCATGACATTGACTCCCGGGACATCGAACAGCAGCAGCAGCTGGTCGAACTACAGTAAACCACGAGCAAGCCCAAGAGAAAAAATAGATGTATTTCTTAGCACGTCTATCTATCTATCTATGTATGTGTCAAGACTGCCTCGTATAAAGCGACCTCTCCCTCCACCGTCCGCCATACCGATACAACACCATCGGTATGGGCGCCAACGCAACACTAATGCCCGCCAACACGGTAAACCCGCAGCCGTATCCGAACCTCTCGACCAAAGGGCCCGCGGCAAGCGGGAAGAAGGTGCCCATCAAACACCGCGAGACGATCATCGCCGTCATGCCCGAGGCCGAGTACACGCCCAGGGCGTCGACGACATAGGCCATGACGGGCAGGTAGCCGAGCATCATGGTGAAGCCCAGCAGGGCGACGCAGGCCAGCATGGCGGGCAGCGGGAGGCGGGTCTGCGCGATCCAGCCGTAGGCGGCGACGGCGACGGGCAGGGCCAGGCTGCCGAGGATGACGAGCGGGAGGCGGTACTCGGGCGCGTTGACGCCGTGGTGCGTGGCGCGCAGGTGGATGTAGATGCGGTCGAGGTAGACGTTGCAGATGGCGACCATCAGCAGCGAGCCGACGCTGAAGCTGATGAAGCTGAGTCCTGTCTGCGCTGGGGTCAGGCCGTAGATGTCGGCGAGGATGTCCGGGAGCGTCGTGCTCATGATGTAGAAGTAGGTGAAGGTCATTCCGGCGAAGAGCGAGAGGGCTAAGAGGACGGCGGAGCTGGCGAACACGAGGAAGGGGCGGGTGATGGAGTCGAGGAGGGCCGCCGTTGGCGTTTTCTGCTTGGGATTGGTTTCGTCGAGGTCGTAGACTGTTTTGAGGGCGTCTCCGCCGGTTTCTTGGCTTAGTCTTGCGGCTTTGCGTTTGAGGATGGTGACTTTGTACGTTTCGCGGAAGCAGCAGAGGAAGACGAGTTCGCAGGCTGCCATTAGGGCGGCGGACATCCAGAGGATTTGCCTCCAGCCTAGACTCTCTGCGATTGCGCCGGCGATTGCGGGGCCTAAAGGGGGTCACGTTAGAGCGCGTCCAGAGGGAGAAGGGGAGCCGATATGCTTCTGGGGTTTGGGGACTGACCTATGGCGCCTCCTAGCAGAGGTGCGAGCATGATCAGGCTCATGGCTGAGCCTCGTTGGTCGGGCAAGTAGATGTCACCCACGACGGCTGGGTTGAGGACGTTCGCGGCCACGGAGACGCCGGTCAGAAACCTCGCTGCTATAAGGAGGTGTGTACTTTGGCAGCATGCCGCGAAGACGGTGGCGGAGATGAAGAGGGCGTTGGCGACGTTGATGACTCGGTGTCGACCGCAGAGCTCGGACAGAGGGCCTATTACAAGAGGCCCGGCAGCTTCGCCCAACTCCCAGATAGTCACGAGCAGGACGCTAGAGCCCTTGTCGGTGTGGTGATCGGGGTTGAGGTCGCGCACGATGCGGTTTGCCACAGGCACGACAGAGATGCATGTGAAGGTTCTGCGGGCTTGTCAGTACGTTCACACAATGTCTTACTTGTTGCACGAACGTGGTGAAAGCCATCAAAGCGAGCAGGGCAACAATGCCCCGTTTGTAAGCCTTGGGCCAATCAATAGGATTCTCAGGATCGCCATTTGGGTCAAAGTCAACGATCTGGCTGGTATCGTAGCCATCTTTGCTGGGTACGCGCTCGAGGCCACCACTCTGAATGGCTCCGAGCAGAGGTTGAGTCTCGTCCATTTCACTTGCAAGACTAATCAAGAAGGGGGGAAATTGGGCAAGTTGCCTCTGGCAAGAGCAAAATCTTAAACTTTCGCCGAAGTGCGCCCTTCAGATCATTGGGTAAGCATATCTCGTTTAGGAAGGTCGTACATGGACTTAGCTACTATAAGCTTGGCGCGCTACGGTTGTCTTAGGGTTGTTTCCAGTGAGGGTGTCTCGTCATGGAAAGCGACGAGATTGTGTCATTAGCTACAAAACACCCTGTACACTAATTTGGGCGGTGATGGACGAATACGTAAAATGACTCACACGAGAACCCGAGTCAGTAGAACATGAACATGAAACGTTTCATGTATTGTATTCGATTATCCATGTGCTTGGCTGAGAAGATACAGCCAGAAAGTGCTCGCAGGGGATCCTGCATGAGTCAACAAGATAATGGTCTCCTCATCCATTGGTTTGGGGTATAAGCTCATAATGTCGTTTCTGGCATGAAAGTCGTGTATTGTATCACAAGATTGTGTCCCAGCTTTTCACATGTACAAAATGTACAGAAGTATCGCAAAGCCCGCCAGCATATTGACTATTGCGGACAAGCAGCAGCAGTGAAGGACAGTCAGTGCATTAGTGCCTGAAAAGTCCACTGAGCTCATCGCAGGTCCACTGAATGGAGGTGTCTTCATTGCCTTAGTGACCACTTCCGTTAATGTCTTCGTTTCGGTCGTCGATATAGTGGAAGTCACAATACTTGTAACATTGACGAGGTTTGTAACTGTCGAAGTCCAAGCCAAAGTGGTAGCGGGAATGCCTAGATTGTTCGTGCCTGACGCTGGAACGATAGAGGTCGAAATGACAGTGACGTTTCGGACAGAGTTCCACCATGGGGTATAGCTCCCAGGGTCGCCAGTGCTGCATGGAGAAGGCGTCGCAGGCTCAGTACTGGTCGACCACCAGCTACTATAGCTCCCAGGTGGGGCTGCCGTCTCTTGCGGGTGTGCACTAATTGGCTGAGATGGCGGGCCCGATATTGACGCAACTAACGGTGGCACTATAGTTGTGTACATAGTATTGGTCGACATTGTCAACAAGGGACCCACGGGCAGGTCTATCACCCCATTGACCAGCGGGACTGCTCGCGGTTCGCTGGTGGCATGCGGCAAAGGCCCATTTACTGGTGTTGGGTACGGATAGAAGCGACCTTGCAAGTCTTGCGCATGAGCGAAAGCACTCAATGTCAAAAGACGCGCAAGGACGATGAAGATACCGTGCGGTCTCAGTCTGCTTCCTGACCCGTGGTAGGAGGTGCCAACCGGAGTGAACGCTCGTGTGGAAGTGACTGCACTAACGCTCGTGCCGGTTATCGTGCTTGGCGATGTCCCTGAGGTCAGACCATTTGTAGTAGTCGGCGCAACCTTTGTAGATGTGAATGGCGGACGGTAAGTAATGTTCGCACTGCTTCCTGGAGAATTCCAGGGTGCCCATCCAGTCGGGTACGATGTACTAGTAGTGTTTGGATATTTTGGAGTAGGTGACGCAGCAGACTCGGGAGTAGCAGTGACATAGACGGTAACAACTCTTGTCGAACATGTTGAGGGAGGCGCAACTTCGCTATGTGACTTGTCTGCGTATGTGTTGAAAGAGTATACCTGCCAGTACCCCATACCACCACATGTCTGCTGCTTATCTCCATGACAAGGCTCGTTACAGTTGCTGTCGTTGACTCGCTCGTCGGCTGTTGGAGTGGAGTCGCCGCAATAGCAGTTGAAACCATCTGTCAGGGCCATAACGGGCCAAAGTTCATTGCCGCACGCTGACTGGCAGGATTCGATCGTCTGATTATGGTCTGTGTTGTCTTGCGAGAGTGGATCGGGCGCAGAGTAGCAACCAAAAGTCTGCAAGGCACCAAACTCGAGGGTACGGACAGTGCTCGGGGTTTCGCTTGCAGTGGCTGTGGCAGGAACAGGCTTGACTGTGACGGTGATGACGGGAGTTGTCGTATGAGTGGCGGTCTCAGTAGGCTCTGGAGAAGCGATTGAAGACGCTTCGTCGGGTTAGTCAAGGATAGTGACTGGGAACGGGTATAACTCACAAGACGGTGAGGAAGATGCAACAATAGTATCACCATAGATGGTGGTGGTAGCATCTGGTGGAGTGACAACTATCTCGTCTTAGCTATGGCTCTCGTAGGCTGAGCCGAGCTTACCCTCCGTGACCATGCTAGTAGTTGTACTTGTCAAACTGAGTGTCTTGAAAGGTGTTACAGTGGCATTCGAGTAGAAAACACTAGAGACTGTGGGTGGCGTTAGTCACGACCTGCGACGACGCACAAGACAACCTTACCACCCACTGTGCAACCTGAAGAACCACAGACAGGAGCAACATCACTGGTGACAGGACCTGGCTTGACAGTGACCAAGATGACGGTCGTGGCGGTGCTGGTTGTTGTATGACCTACAGTGACCTTAGAAGTGTGTGCGCCAGTGTCATAGCCTGCTGCGAGAGCGGACACCGTGGCCGCGAGGAGGGGTATGGCTTTCATTGGCCACGTAAGACGAGGTTTGGGACGTGTTGAGGACGGTACTCGAGGAAAAGCGTGTGATATAACGAATGCAGTAAACGAGCGTGTGTAAGAAGGAGATTAATGAGCGACAATAGTTTGTTTGTGTGGATGGGGATGGGTGAAGAACGCCAGAAACCATAACAATAACAACTTGGACGAAGTGAGTGAACGTCACGAGACAAGGCTGTAACACTTTCTGCTGCAGTCTTCAGCTTGATGTCGTGGCGAGTAGTGCCCTATGCACAGTATGCATGTAAAGAGCCTAGCATGTCATCTCTGTACTCGAATGAAAAGGACTTAGCTCGAAGCATGTTTGTAGCACAGATCTGTTCGGATCATAGAATAGCACCTCCAGTACCGGCTCCTACCACATATCTCAAGCACTTTAATCTGGGTCGGTCACAGTCCAAAAGTTAGCCAGCTAATCTTGTCATGCTCGACTGGCTGCTCAAACCAGTGAGCTGTAGCCCTGTTGTAGTAAAGCTTTATCCCACTCATTCGCCCCATCTAACCAACACTCGCTGCGTCAAGGCACGGACGAGCTAGGAATACGACGACAGGCTCAAGGAATTAGTATAGAGCATCTCAAGGTTTAGTGAGAGGACAACAAACAGTGGTGAAAGGGGAAGAGCAATGAAGCCATACAGGATTTTGCCTGGTTTGACATCTAACGAGTATCTATTTTAGGTTTAGTGCTGGTATGGAACGCCACCTTCTCTCTGTCGGTCACAGGCAATGACGTGCATCTGTCAGCGAGGCTCTGGCAAACATTTACAGAGTAGACAAGTCTACAGCAATTTGTTGAGAACCAAGTTTACGATTCCTGCCGCAGAAGGTTCTCCTCTAACTCGGGGCATAACTCAATACACTAGCAATGTCCTGCGAGCACGAACATCATGGACACGACCACCACGGTCATGGCGATGGCCATGACCATTCTCATGATCTCGAACCAGCCCTGCAGTCTAACCTATACAAACAGATCCAGTTTGACAGGATCCGCACTCTAAACGAAGCAGAATCTCGATCAGGTGCTGCCATTGTCCAGAAGGAGTGGCAAGAACGACTCTCGGACAATCCAGTGCTCGAGAGTGATGCCGACGAGCAGCTCCTGATGCACGTCCCGTAAGCGTAGACTTGCCATCTTCCGGCCAAGACTGACAATTCGCTGTAGGTTTGCTGGCTCCTGCAAGCTCTACTCCATCCTCATCCGCACGTCTGACACGTCGAACGCTCCTCGCAAGCTCAAGCTCTTTCGGAACCGAGACGACCTCGACTTCGGTACTGCCTCAGACCTTCAGCCAACACAAGCCATCGACCTGCCACGATCGAATGATCTCGCTGAGATCCCGCTCAATCGTGCCCACTGGAACACCACCACGTCCATAGATCTTTTCTTCGAGGACAACCATTCAGACGGTGACGAGGATGTGAGTCATGTGTTTTACCTCGGTTTCAAAGGCGACTTTATGGCCTTGAACCGGGAGCCAATTAGCGTTCTGTACGAGGCTGCTGCGAATCCGAATGATCATAAGGTCATCCAGGGACTGCAGAACAGTGGGCAGCAGTCGCTAGGGCAGTGAGGGTCGAGATAATGACGATAGATCTTTCAAGCTGCCTCAAGCTGTGCTCTTCTCTGTCGCGCTCTTTCCTTTCGCTTTTGCTCCTTGTCGATTTCTGTCTCTGGCGCATTAGGCAAGTCTCCCTCTGTGATGATGGTCTTCGAAGGAGCATCTGGCAGTTTGACACCCTCCACTTCTCGTTCGAGGGCCTCAAGCTCATCCTCCACGTCATCCTCTTCCTGGTTGCTCAATTGACCAGCAAGCGCCTCGCTTATCTCCTCCTGTTCGCGGCGTGCTTCGGCCGAGTCTTCCATGATCTTCTCCACGGACGCGAGGCCGCCCATCTCCTTATTTATCATCGTAAGGACTTCGGTCCCCCTTTGCAGTCCAAAGACAACATCCTTCTGTACTAGAGCGAACTCGACGTTAGAGGTGAGCTTCTCCAGCTGCTCGAGCTGGCCATCGGTCTGCGAGAGGAGCGATTCCTGGTACTTCTTTCTACGCAGAGCTAGAAGGGCCTTCTCTTTCTCGCCCTTGGCCAAGCACTCCCTCGCAATCTCCTTCTCGCGATTTGTGATGACGGTGATCTTCTTCTGGTATTGCCTGAGCTTATCTCGCTGGTTCTTCATGTCCAGGATTGCCCTGTGTGCTAGGTCAGTCACTGGTTCTGCAGGGCTGGCTGGCTGGCTTGTAGTGGTATTGGCTCACCTGTCCTGAGCGGAGATCTTACTCCCCGAATTGCCCATTGCGATGACTGCATGACTCGCTCTCGCGCGAATCACTTCATCAAGACTGCAGGCAGGTGGTAGACCAAGGTTGCTCACGGACTGGCATGTCGCGCGTGTCCGAAACACCTAGGCATGACATCATCGTGGCATGGGCGTGTCAACAAACCTCGACTTCTCGCAAGTACGAAGTGATACAAAGTCACCTCTTACCTCCGTCGGCGCGCCCTTTTCGAACGTAGACTTCCTCCTCTAATTCCAACGTTGGCACTTCACACCTCTTTCAAAGCCCTAGTACGAACATCGAGCCTCATGCAGACCTGGCTTGGATCTTCGCCAAGTAGAGGGGTAGGTGTCGAGCCAAACCTGGTCCGTAGGAAGTCGTTCTTGTCGTCCGTTCGGTGGCGCGTTACTCATGCCTGTCGGCAGGTCTGCTAGTCTTTTGGCCGGCGTAAGAGTGTAGATGGGACAACCATTTTGTGACAACCTTACACAGCTACAAAGAGAGGTTGCCGAAACTGGACATTGCGTAGCCGATCAAGCTGTCCAGTTGACACGAATAGTATTTACTCGCACGATTCAGCAACGTTCTATTTCTATCTCTATGCTCCTTTTTCAATGCGCTGCCTCACATTCCGGGTGCAGTACATCTCCGTTCATTGCGTTCACTTCGCAACCTCATCCAGCACGTCCTTCACATCTTTCGATGAAGCATTCGTCCCACTAGACGCGGTCGGCAACATGATGTCCCCCTTCACCTGCGGCAGCTTCGCTCTCACCGCCTCCCTCGCACACTGCGCCATCAACGCATCCATGACCACCAGCGCCGCCATCGCCTCCACAATCGGCACCGCCCGCGGCACAACACAAGGATCATGCCGTCCCTTGGCCTCCAACACGCCTTCCTCACCCCCATACCTTGCCGTGCTCTGCTGCTGCCCAATCGTCGCCGGCGGCTTGAACGCTGTGCGGAAATAGATGTGCGCGCCGTTCGAGATCCCGCCCTGGATCCCGCCGCTGTTGTTCGTGCGCGTGCGCAGTTTGCCTGAAGCGGCATCGACGATGAACGGGTCGTTGTGCGTTGAGCCGGGCACCTCGCAGCCGCCGAAGCCTGACCCGATCTCGAAGCCCTTGGTCGCGGGAATCGACAGCATGGCGTGCGCGAGCGTGGCCTCGAGTTTGTCAAAGGCCGGCTCGCCGAGGCCGATGGGGCAGTTCCGGATCACGCAGGTGACGGTGCCACCGATGCTGTCGTGAGCGTCGCGGAACGATTCGATTGTTTTGGTCATGCGTTCGGCGGAGGCTTTTTCGGGACAGCGGATGGGCGCGAAGGAGTCGACTTTTTCGCGCGTCACGGTGTCGATTAGGTTGAGAAACTCGGGCTGTGTGGCGTAGGTTGGGTGAGACTGGGTTGGGGGAAATTGGTGTTCGTTGCCCACGGAGCTGACCCAGGCTACGATTTCGACGTTGTGGGCGAGCTTGAGGTATTTCTCTGCTATGCCAGCTGCGGCGACTCTGCCTACGGGGTGGATTGTGTTAGTCTGTCTCTCTGCGTGACGGTGATGGCGTGAGTTGGGCTTACCTATTGTCTCTCGAGCTGAGGATCGTCCGCCGCCACTGCTGGCCTTGACGCCATATTTCTCCAGATAGGTGAAATCAGCATGACTTGGGCGTGGGAATGAATCCATGTCACTCTTGCCTCCGCCACCGTAGTCATGTGGTCGTTGATCTTCGTTCCGTACAACCATGGCAATTGGGGTGCCGAGGGTGATGCCAAACTCCGTACCAGACTGAATCTCGACCTTGTCTTTCTCATCTCGGGGTGTGGTGAGTGCTGACTGGCCTGGTCTTCTTCGTGTCATTTGTGGTTGGATGTCGGCTTCTGTCAAGGGAAGGCCAGGTGGGACACCATCGACAATACAGCCGACAGACCGGCAGTGAGACTCGCCATAGGTTGTAACACGGAAATAGCTGCCAAAGGTTGACATGATAGCAGATTGGCGGGACAAAGTGCCTTGAAGGCCGGGCGAGTGTTAATGAGGGTTGAGATGGCAGGTCTCGGTAGCTTCTCGAGACTTCAAGACAATGTTCGTGCTCGTGAAAGTCGATTTGTCTTGTTCAACCCGTCCCCGGAGAATTTGGGGCTGTGAATAGATGTCACTTGTTGAGGTGACTTCGTGAACGGTAGATGTTCTTGGCACTTTACTTCGTGCACCTTCGGGCTTTCTTGATTACAAAGCAGGTCCGATGGGTTGCGCTCTGCCTGTGATTGGATTGTCGTATTAAGAGACGGAGAAAGTGAAGATGAACGAGACTACTATCGCACTATAAGTGGTGACTCGCTGCCAAATTTGTGACTGTTCTGGGGGATCTCAAGAAATGCTGGAAAAATAAAAATGCGGGTCCGCGAATCGGACGACGAGAAAGCCAACCTTGATGTATGAAGTCAATCGCTAAGAACCACTGATTCAGGGACTATCCAGTCCATTTGGTCGCAGTGAAGGACCGCCCAATAAGCACACCTGTGGGAAAGACAACGGTACGGAAGCTGCTTAGAGAGATTGTACTCGTACAAGCCTCTGCGAAGCCACTGTGAAGTGCTAAGGAGCTCTTCTAGAGCATATGTGGAGGACTTTACGCGGAGTAGCAAGTGCTCAAGACGTAGACGGACACTGATACTAGGTGAGGCCATAAATTCGTCATTCATTTGGTGCCGCAGGGTTCAGGTGTGGAACGTGCGTTGGTCGACATCAGCTACATTGTAATCACCACTGTCCAATCAGCCTCAATCCCCTGCTTGGATTCGGATCGACAACCGTGATATCTGACAGCATCTCCGATTGTCCGGGGGACTGCCGGTTTGTTGTCCATTTGCTCAATCAAGCCCATACTCATCAGCATCTGGCCCTGCGAGACGTCTTCCAGATTGTGCGAGCCGTTGCTTTGTCATGTCTAGACCAGTCCATTTCGCCGCCGTGGCCCGACCCTCGAGCAGAGAGCCTGTGCACTTGGCTGGCTTGCATTCCTTAGTAATCGTCACCTCTGCTCACCACCTCTTTCACATTTGGCCTAAGCAATATCGTGTGCTCAAATTGTGCCGTGTAAGACCCCTTCTGATCGACCAGAGGTGGATAGTCTTGCACGATACCATTACTCACCAGACTGTTCAAGCCCAACAAGTACTTCTCCTGCCCAAGTCTGTCAAGATATCTCCTGCACCAAGGCAACGTGCCAAAGTTCTTCTTGATAACATTCAACAAACTCTTCGCACTGCTCACGCGAAGAGGTACATTCGGCGCATCGGGACGTAATGCGTAATGTGAGACCTCCATGTCGTCTTGGACGTAGCCACGGCCAGTGCTCCCGAACGTCTCGATGGCGAAGATCTCGCCCTCTTCCATTTTCGTCTGGTCGTTGCTCTTGACGATCGGTACGCTCTTGCCGCCATGGATGGAGCCCTGAATGATATCGTGGCCGTTGAGGTTACGTATTGATTTGATGGGGTATGTCTTGCCGTCGATCGTGACTTCGTAGCTTTCCATGGCTTCTTGAATCTGCTCGCCGATTTCACCTAGTCTCACGTCGATGCCTGCTGCTTTTACACCAGTGTTTGTTGCGTCTTTGACGGCGGCGAGAAGGTTGTCGTATTGGGGGTCCCAACTCATGGTGAATGCACTGGGGTTGTTAGCGTTGATCTCGCAGCGTGCATAGGAAGAGGGGCAGAGCGGTGTGCTTACCTATCCACAATTCTCTGGTTGACATGGACACCGAAGTCGACTTTCAGCACATCCTTTTCGCCCAGCACCCATGGCTTCGAGGTGGTGTTGGGTGTGTAGTGGGCGGCGCAGTGATTTATGCTGAGACCTGTGGGAAAGCCGACACCCGCAATGAGGTTGTCCCCCTCTTCGAGACCTTGATGACCGGTGAGAGCTCTCGTGCAGTTCTCGATGCCCTCTGCAATCTCCGTCAGTGTCATACCGGGCTTGATGTTCTTCTGTGCCCATTGACGGGTCTGTCTGTGGATTTCTGCGCCCTCTCTGTATTCGGCGAGGAAGTCGTTCCTCGTTCGGTCGAGATGTCTTTTCTCCTCAGACGTCGTCCTGTACTGCTGACCACCCTCATACTCGACCTCCTGGCCAACGGGATATGTATTGTTCGGGAAAAGCTGGGATACCGGTACTCGAGGAGGGTCAGATTGGACTTTTGCACCGCCAGCCTTCTTCTTCTTGGGCTTCTTCTTCTTCTTCTTTTTCTTCTTGTCTCCAGTTGCTGCGGTGTTTGCGGCTCCAGCTTCGACCGCGTCGTCCTCGTCGCCCTCGTCCGAGTCCTGATCTGAAGCGTCGGCCGCGGTGCCATTCGTGCTGTTCTGGTTGGTGGTGGCTTTGTCTGCTGAGCCGTTCAGCTTCAGCTCCGAGAGCTGATCTGCTGCTTTGGCTGCCATGGTTGATGTAGCCTCGTTGTGAGAGACTATGAGGGTAAGAGATCCCGTAGTCCAGGTACTAGTACTATGGGCGACTCGACTCGGTTCAAGGTGGGGCCCCCCAAAAGAATAAATCGGGCTGTCAGGCATTCATAAGCCGAGATCCGCAACGGGCAGATTGATGCCCGGATCTCAAGGCCGCCAGCTGCAGTGGCAGTTCGCTGTTCAGTAATGAGGTCACTCCGAGCTCGCATGCTCGAAAAGTGTCCAACGACTGATATTGCTACCTACCGTTGATGTCGTGCTTCCTATCCTTAGCTTTCAGCAGCGCGTCAAGCATGAGGCATGATCAGTCGCCCTCTAATTCCTGCCGGTCGCTCTTTGGCACCTTTACAGTCTTGTCTACTGCCTGGCCATAGTGCGCGACCTGCCAGGAGAGCACTTCTGCCTCGTCCATGTCTCCCATCCTCACCATGTCGCGCCTTCACCACAACCCTGTCTCTCGGCCAAGAGAAATCGCACTATGATGTCCTTGGGTTGTCGTCCGACGCAACCAGAGCCGATATCAAGAAGCGCTTCTATACCCTCTCTCGAGAGACTCACCCAGACATCAACCGCAATGACCCCAATGCAGGCCAACGATTCTCCGAAGTCTCGGAAGCCTACTCCGTCCTCGGCAATGAAGAGAAGCGCAAGAAGTACGACCGCGACGTTATGCCCCGTCACAGGCCTACACCCAGCCGCAGCCACCACCGGAATAGATCAGGCACGTACGCTGGCTCACGACCGGCGACAGGTCTGAGCCAGCGACGAGGAACGTTCCGTGGCCCACCACCAAGCTACTATCAGAATCCCGCTGCAAATCAAGAGGAACACGCCCGAAGAGAGCAAGAGGCATATAGTGCTGGTGCCCAGGCTGGCCAGTTTGACGCAAGCCAGTTTGCTGAAGCTGGCAGATGGGATCCGACTTTTAACCCGACCCCCGTGTACAAGACGCAGAGTGTTGAAGACCAGAGGAGGCAGCGGAGGAGACAGGCTGAAATGGCCGCTGCACAGCAGCATGCTGACGACGAGTCCAACTTCTGGGCCCGCTTTATCATCGTCAGTGGAATTGTAGCGTTTGGTGTCGGCGTCGGAACCATCCTCAATAGAATGAGTGCAAGCCCAAGAGGCGGTTTATTGAAAGCCGATGGCACTAAAAGAGGCGCTGAAAGAAGAGCAGCGTCGTGAGTGGGTATTTCAGATCGATGGTCGATTGATAGATTTGTGGGCGAAGCAACTGGCCACATGCAACTTCAAAACTGGTAAGACGTGGTGGGGAGAATCTAGCCGAAGAGTCATCAGGTTGAAAGGCAAGCACGGCGCCATTGTGTTGGATCAAATGGGCATCGAGCCGCTGCAGTCACTCCTACCACACAGACGCACGGAGAAAAACCATTCTTCGTACCAGATCCAGATGTTACTTAAGACCACGTGTTTGCGGTACTAGAGAAGACATAGTTTTTAAAGAAGTGTTTAGACATTGGGTCGAGATATAGAACGCTCCTGCTCGCTCGAAAAGTCCGCAAACAAGGTCTCTTCCAGCGCTCAATGCTCAAGCATGCTCACCAAACACGTGCATATCAAATTTCTGTACAATTGCTGGTCTCGAGGGTTCCATCTCTTTTGCAGACAAAAGTCGTAACAGTGCGCTGCTTAGCCTTCGAAGGTGAACGAAGCACCAACCTTGTGCGCAGACTCCTTGAAGTTCTGGGTGTCGACCGACGCACCAACACCGAGAGTAACGCCAGTGCTGAGTTTGACGTTGTAGGCGAGGGCAGCAATACCCTTGTCGTTGATCTTGGCCTGTCACGAACAATTAGCATTTTCTCGTCCCACACTAGAGCATTTCATACCTTCGCGAAAGAGCTTGGGTCAAGCTTGTACTTGGTCGCAACCTCCATAGTGACGTTGGAGCCAGCGTTGGAGTCCCAGGTACCCTTAGCGCCAGCCTCTACCTCAGTGTTGACCTTGTGGTAGTACGCAGCAGAGAAGACGCTCAGGTTGTTGGTGGCGGTGATGGACGCAGCGTAGGTAGGCTGGGAGTAGCCGGCAGCCAGAGCGTATCTTGTAATGGCAGCCTTGCCAACGTCGTAACCACCCTCAGCACCGACAACCCAGCCCTCGTGGCCAACTGTGGCATCGAAGGTTGCGATGGGACCCTTGAACAGATCGGTGAACAGACGGGTGTTGACCGACGGCTGCTTGTAGTAGAGGTTGAGCTTACCGCCGTAGGACTGCTTGGCTGGCAAGTAGTTGGTCAGGATCTCGGCTTTGAGGCCCTTGGTGAGGTTGTCTTCGAGCTCGAGCTTGGTGTCGAGGGAGTTGGCGGTTGTCCATGTCTGGGTCAGCGCCAGGCCTGTGGCTGTGTCAGTGTGGCCCTGCGTGGAGTCTGGAAGGTGCGATCATACCGGAGGCCTTATCGGTGTATTTGCCCTCGAGCTTGGTAGTGGTATCAGTATGTAATATCCAGAAGTGTTGACTTATGATGAGAATGCCTACCGAACCAGTGATCGGGCCCTCGTGTGCGCTTCGGCCTTTAGCGGTGAAGTTGACGCCATTTGGTGCTTTGCTCTTGACCTCGAGCGCAGCAGCTGCGGTGTGGTAGAAATCCTTGTTCAACAGCTGTAGCTCAAGTTAGTGGAGAGTGACACAGCTCAGGAGCAAGAATGCGCTGACATCGTTGACAGGTTTCGAGATGTCCGAGAAGGGGACTGGGACGGCCATTTTGACGAGAGAAATGTGGAATTATAAGACTAAGTGGACGGTTCGTATTTGTGATGATTGTGGTCAACCTGGAGGTATTGGGAAGGTGCTGAGTTTCAGTGCAGTCGCAGCTGCAGGAGAAGCCGATCGCTCGGGCTCGCGATTTTTCGGAGAAGCTTGTCAAACAACCCAAACACGGCAACTAACGACCGCGCCAACACCACTGTGTCCAATGGGAAGTTACTTCTTCACCTCATGCTCAATGTTCACTCTTGCAATGACTTGGCTACTAACAGAGACAAAGGGACGACAGTACTTCATCGATACCAACCATTCAGGTCAGACAGATCTATATTCACTGCTAAGTAGTGATCCCTTCGAGCTAGCCAATTTGTGATGCTCAAAAAATATTTCCCGCCTCCCATTCAGCCAAATGTTATCCAGTCTGTTGTCTTGCCTTCCATACAAGAGACTGCACTCCCACCTATTGTATATACATAGATCTCTTTTGGGTGGCCCATATATACGCGGCAAATGCCAACGCCTCGTGGAGCGCTATCAGTCAACTCGTAACTCTCGTGCCGAAGAATGCGTGCCTGCGCCTTCGAACGAAAGAACTCTTCCCCTTAAGCTACGTTCTCGTACTTAGCGGCATGCGTTGCGATCGCTCGCCCCGAAGGATCAGTCTGCTTCGACCATGTCGGCGTCCACCTCATAACTGTGCTGGCACAGTACTGGGGGAAGTGCTGGTCAAACATAGTTCTATACCAATATGCCTCCTTGCTGTCTGGTATGTCACTACCCCATTCAGGCTTGGGGTTCTTCATCATCTCATCCGTAACGTGCTGCTCGGCGTTGTCCTTGAGTGCGTCGATCCAACCGTACCCGACTCCGTCGCTGAACTGCTCCTTCTGTCGCCAAAGGATATGGTCTGGGAGATAAGGCTTGACGTCCGGCTCATCAGAAGTGTCAAATGCTTTTCGCAGAATGTACTTCTCGATGCGGTCTTTGGTGATCATCTTCTCCTGAGGGTCAATGTTCATGCACGCCTCGAGGAACTGCTTATCCAGGAACGGCACTCTTGCTTCCAACCCCCAAGCAGATGTTGACTTGTTGGCTCGCAGGCAATCCGACAAGTGTAAGTTCTTCACCCGTCTGACTGTCTCCTTGTGGAATTCTGCCTTGTTGGGAGCAGCGTGGAAGTATAGGTATCCTCCAAATATCTCGTCACTTCCTTCTCCTGATAGCACCATCTTCACGCCCATTGCCTTGATCTTTCGGCTGAGGAGGTACATCGGAGTGGAGGCTCGGATCGTGGTTACGTCAAAAGACTCGAGGTGGTAGATCACATCGCTGAGAGCGTCGAGGCCTTCTTGGATGGTGAATGTCATGTCGTGGTGTTTCGTGCCCAGGAACTTAGCCACCTCAATCGCAGCTTTTGTGTCTGGTGCGCCCGGAAGACCTATCGAGAAGGAGTGCAGTTGCGGGAGGAATGTGACCGTGCTCACGTCGCCGTCCTCATCGTCGATGCCAACCAGGCTGTCTCCGTTCTCTTTGTGGCCGTTGGTTTGCCCGTTGGCTTGCGCGCTGGCTACTGCCTGCTGCCTCAAAGTTTCCCGCTGCGCAATGGAAGCTGTCAAGCTGGAGTCGAGACCTCCAGAGAGCAGAACACCATAAGGAACCTCAGCCATAAGTCGCTTGAGCGTCGATCGCTCAAGGCTCTTTCTGATGAGCTTGTAGTCTATGGGTGTTTCCGGCACTCTGTCTCCGTCCCACCACGTTGGCTCAAAATACCTTGTGAGCGAGTCCGTCTTCGAATCGTACACGTGGCCAGGGGGGAAGAAATCGATCTTGTCTGTCACTGGCGCAAGAGCTTTCAGCTCAGAAGCGAAGTACACTGCGCCTGGAGTCTTGCTGTTACGGCCGATATAGAAGGAAGTAATGCCGATTGGATCTCGAGCGGCTATCGTTCGGTTCTGCTCCTTGTCGTGGAGCACAAAGGAGAACATGCCGTCAAGATGCTTTGGCGCGTCAATGCCATATTGCTGATACAGTGGGATGATGACTTCACAATCCGAGTTTGTCTTGAAGTTGTAGGGTTTCTTGAGCGACTTTCGTATTATTCTGTGGTTGTAGATCTCGCCATTGACCGCAAGGGCAATTGTGCTGTCGTCGTTGGTCAGGGGCTGAGCACCAGAGTGCACACCCACTATACTAAGACGTTCGTGGCACAAGATGGTGTCGTTGCCAATCCAGTTGCCGGACCAATCTGGCCCTCGATGTCGGAGGCACTTCACACATGCTAGGGCTTCCTTCTTGAACTCGTTGACCTTTGGGTGGCTATGCAAGGGTTAGCACAAGTACTTCTGGAGAAAACAAGCAGCATACCCGTGGCAGGCGAAGATTCCACACATCTTGGAATGTCTGCAGCTGTAATGAGGAGAAGATCAGAAGCGGCAGAAGCAAGTGAAAGATCGAGGTCTGATGAACCAAATGGGTGCGCAGCAGTGAGTCAAGAATGCAAAAGGTAGAACAGCGTCGCACAAGTGGCACAACCACCAGATAAGCAACTCTATCAGTGGGGGTGTATGGCTGGAAGAGCAGAACGATCCCGTCGACCGCACTGGTTCTGTAGGACAAAATATTGTGTGGAGCGTCACAGGGTTTGGCGAATATGAGCTTGAGTTTGAGCTCGAGCCGATAATCGGGTGAGCATAGGCACACGACAGCTCCATTCTGTGCCTGACTTGTAAGGATTTGGAAAGCTCTAACCTCCTTTTCGCCTCTGACTTGTCGCAATGGCAAATGTTCAGGTGCGTGTAAAGCGTGAGTACGTGGATTGACTTCACAAATTATCGGTGTTCTTAAGTAAAAGCCCCGCAGCCGGCGTCGCGCTCCCTATCACGCCCACGCCACACGCGTTGAGGTGCTTGAGAACCCCCACGCCAGTCCCGAAAAGGTACCGCAACTCATGTGTAGGGAGTCAGGGGCCTCCTCTCCTTGTCCGTAGTTCGCAACGGCCAAGCCTTCTGCTACCGGTCTGACATTGACGCTTTGTGTGCTTTGCTCATCAATTCATTGCTATCGTGCTTTCGTGATACCCAAGCGAACCGTGTTCGCGCCCTGCGCCCTGCTAAAGACATAAAACCCTCCTGACTTGAATGGTACATACACCCGCTATCCCACACCCTACGAAGTACTCTACTACGGAGTTGGATTGTCCTTGACCACTGACTTGATCTTCCTTTCGTACGCCACCCGATCCTTCTTGAAAAGGTTGTACGCTTCAGCCTGGGCTGGGGATTCTGGGTTCGGATCGTTCAGAAGATCCTGAATGCCCATAAGAATCTGTTTGATTGTGATTGCTGGTTTCCAGCCTTCTTCCTCGTTCAAAATGGAGAGACACACTGTGCCTGAAGGATAAACGTTGGGATGAAATAGAGGCGGCGTGAACTTGCCTGCGCTTGTCAGCATCTGGTCAAACGTCGTGTCTGAAACTGCTTACATTTGGGTGGCTTCGTAGGGTACTCATCAGGGAAAGTCATGGTCAACTTGAACAGTCCGCCCGCCCATATCGTGCCTGCCCTGCCTGGTATGCCAACCTCCCACATCTTCAGATCTGTGACACCATTTGCGCCTCGTGCTGGCTTAGCATAAAAGCCGAATGGATGGTCCTTGCGCCATTGCTTGCGCTCTTCCTGGAGTCTGTTGATGCACAGAGACATGATTGCGGTGTGCGCAGACAGTCACGGAGTTGAATTGTTGTGGAACTTGCAAGGCTCACAGTGTGATCGTGCCAGAGATAGGTTGTACACGCAGTGCAGGCTGTTCGTCACAAAGCGAGTGTAAGGCAAATGGCCAAGAGAAGAAAAGCGCGGCTGCTTCTTAACATTGGCGTATTTCCCCGCCGAGGCTTGGCGTGCTTCCTACTCACTCACGCATCGAATCGCTTCTCACCTGTTCCTTGAATTAAGCTCTAACTTTCTCCTGGGCGTTTGCTCGTCGTCCTTGGTGAACGCGCGTTGACGTTGCGCCAAACCAACATGAAGTCAAAATCAGAGCACGATGTGCGACATACATATGCTTCCTGTTATCCTCGCTATGTGCTTAAAATGAAAGGTGGGTCCCTGTGCTTTGCGAACCGTGTTCTACCATTACCATGGCCGATGTACAATTCCTTACCCAGGACGAGATCAATAATTTCGTGACTCAGCTTGACAGAGACAACGATGGCTGCGTTTCATACACCGAGCTTGAACAAAAACTAGACCAAGTCTACAAGGAACTACAGCCTGAACCCAAAGTTCATAATTTACATCACTCCTCGCGGAAAGACCATCAGCGACATGAGTTTCTCCGTTCTATGCTGGGAACCGAGAAAGACAAGATCCCAGCCGATGACTTCAAGAAGATCGTCAGAACATGGCAAATCCCGTCCATGGAGCAAGAAAAGCAGACAGAGAAGGACGAACTCGAGTACTTGAAGAACATTACCTGGGCTCGGAAGCTCAGAGCGATGTGGGAGGTTGAGGGTCCAGAGTACTGCTTCATCGTTTTCGTGGTCAGCGCACAGATTGCTCTCGGCGTCTGGCAGTGCGTGAAGTATGCGGAACCCCAGTATCAAGCCGCCTTTGGCTGGGGCGTTGCATTCGCAAAATTCAGCGCCGGCGCCCTTTGGCCGACAATATTTTTCCTGCTCCTCAGCATGTCAAGATGGTTCCAGACTTTCATGCGAAAGTCTTATTATGTTTCAAGATTCATCAACTCCGACAAGAGCCAGAGCTTCCACATTTACATCTCAATTTGCGCCATTTGCCTGGCGACCCTTCATGCTATCGGTCATCTAAGCGGAACGTTCAATTATGGCTCACGCGCTAATCGTCAGGATGCTGTCGCAGCGTTGCTGGGCTCTGACGCGGTGCCTCGACCATATGTGGCGTACGTCCGATCGCTACCGGGCTGGTCTGGTCTTACTGCACTTGGAATACTTTACACCATTGGCCTGCTTAGCACGCCATATATCCGACTAAAGTCCTATGAGATCTTTCAGCTGGGACACTTGTTGATGTATCCCTTCATCGGCCTGATCATGGCACACGGTACCCTAGGTCTCCTACAATTTCCTATGATGGGCATACTCTTGGCTTTTCCGACACTATTAATTATCATGGAACGGGTAGTAAGGATCAGTTCAGCATTCTACAAGATACCAGCGAAGCTCGAAGTGCTTGACGAAGAGACGGTCATGATAACGTGCACAATTCCCAAACGACGACTCTGGAATTACGAGGCAGGACAGTACATTTTCCTCTGCGTCCCACAGCTGTCATACTTCCAATGGCATCCCTTCACAATATCAACCTGTACTGGGCGCGAGATGCAGCTTCACATCAAGACTGATGGTGACCGGACTTCGAAGCTTCAAGACCTAGATCTCAAGCACGTGTCGATAGACGGTCCCTTCGATGCACCTGCACAACGTTTCTACGACTTCGACCAAACCATCATCGTAGGGGCCGGCATCGGTGTCACACCTTTCAGCGGTATTCTCAACGACCTGCAAGTCCGCGAAGACAATGACTGGACACGCCGCCGCGACTCAACGGCTTCGAACAGATCCAATGACAACGAAAGTCAGACCACCCAAGTTGCCCCTCGATCAGTGGCCGAGAGAACATCCGATTCGGTTACACCGACAAGTTCTGACAGAAACTACACAGCCCCGCCACCGGCCAGCAACGTCGAGAAACACGGGCCCAAACGTGCCGGCCTAGACCTTACCCTCTACCGCCGCGCCGACTTCCACTGGATTGTCCGCGACAAAAACCACCTATCCTGGTTCTCTGACCTGCTCAACAAAGTCAGCAAGTCAGAAGACTCCCCTGGCCACTCCCCCAACCTCGACATCCGCATCCACCCACACCTCACCAAGAAATTCAAGAACCCACCAATCTCCCTACACATCTACCGCTGTCTCCTCGAGAAACACCGCACCGAAGCACAACCCATCAGTCCACTCACAGGTCTCATCGCATCGACAAACTTCGGTCGTCCCGACTTCCCGAAAATCATGGACCAGCATTACGGGGAGATGTTGGCGCTGTTTGGAAGGGACAAGCAGAGGCGACGGCGGGTCGGGGTGTTCTTTTGCGGTGCGCCGGTCATTGGGGCGCAACTGGCGGATTTGTGTCAGCAGATGACGTTGAGGGGACGCGAGGACGGAAGTGAGATTGAGTATCATTTCAAGATTGAGGTGTTTGGGTAGTAGATTGTGCTGTGATAGTCAAGCAGAGGTAGGGTTTTCTTTCGACGGACGTGAGCGAGACGTGAATTTCGGGTTGACAGACCTACGGCGTAGCTGTTCTCGTAACGGCCGGACTAACGTTAGAGAATGTTTCTATAGACTGATGTAACACTTTCAAAAGAGGTACTGTTCCATTCAGCTAGCCTTTGGCGGCGCAGAACGATGGTGAGCACCATTTCATTAGCAAGTCCCTGGTGTAAGCAGACGCTTTCCATAGATCCGCTGAGAAGCAGGTAAACTAGGGAAGGTCAAGGATACGTGAGAGACGAATTCATACTTTTAGATCGAGACCTGCTCGCTAAGATGAAATACATAGCCATCTGTCTCAGGGGATCTCCATCGTATACCCTATGTGCAACTTGATACCATCCACGTGCCCGGTGGCGAGGTATATTGGGACTATCTCTGGTCCTGAGCATAAGTCGAAGCAGCCTCAAGATCGGTTGGACCTGTTGGGGCCCTCTTTGTGAGTCTCAAATGTCGTGAGCTGGACTTCCGCAGAAGGGTGATAAGACCCAGTAGTATCCATCAAGCGCATGTGTAGGTAGCAGCGCTATACCACCCAGCCGCGACCATTTCGGTTTTCCCTTGTCCGTGGTCATCGACCAACACCAACGCATTTGGGCCTAGACGATGACCTGGTAAGGCGGACTTGTGATCGTGCGCTGGACAAACATCCAATGGGCGAGGCAGGTCCAGCCTCTGATGCGGCATGGTGCTTTATCGGGGATAGGTACGGTGGACAGGCACTGATAGAGGACTCGTAATCCGGCGATCCGAGTTCGATGCTCGAATGTTTGCTGAATCGGCTCTCTGCCGGCGCTCACTCGCAATGCGATACTGAGTACTTTCATTGAATCGGCTACTGCTGTTTTATGTGGTGGAGACGAATTCCTCACGATGCTGCTGAGGGCGCCTGTCTCCGGTACGAGACCTTTTCAACGGCCACATTTTCATTGCCATTGGCATCAGATCGGAGTTGGTAGACGTAGAGGACAAGCACGTCGCCCTGCACCTGCGCAGAGTTAGCTAACATGGCAACAACAATATGGACCAACCTACATCCATCAAGCAAAAGCTGGGCACGAGCTCTTCGTCGCTTGCGCCCCAGTTGGTGCTGAAGGCACCAGTGGCGCTGCCCGGATTGACGAAGAACTTGCCTTCTAGCTCGTAAGCTTCGAACTTGTGAGTGCCTCCCCACAGCAAAACATCTACGTCCATCTGTCGGGCAGCTATGAGTAGTGCATCTGCATCGCCCTGTGGTATCACTGTATGACCGTGTGTGAAGCCAAGGCGCATGTTGCCGTGTTGTACCACTTTTGACAGAGCCAGATTTGGGGTGTCGACATCATAATCACCCTTGACAATATGAAGCTCGGGAGCTACTTGTCTCAGATAGTCAAAGGTCTCTTTGTCTTTCAGGTTGCCCAAGCATATTGTCTGCCCGATCTTTCCAGGTGTGAGGAGCTTTCGGAACTGCGCATTGTAAGCGACGAGTAGCGATATGGGGAGCCCAGCTGACTGACCTTTGCTGGAATATCCTATGAGCGGTCAGAGAAAAGGACGGCGCGATATGCGGCTGACGACTCACTGGTGCCCGGTCTGGAATGAACAGGTCGCCGAGAACGAGAATCAACCTCGAGGCCATTGACGCAATGGCGAATCGTGCTGCTCTTCTGAGTATGCGGACGGAAGTAACTCTACAAGCCGGTAACGAAGGATCTCTGCTAGAGTTGTCGCGTGGTGATCTCTGGCAGTGCTGAGCAGAATAATGTCACTGTCCGTACCTGCCTAGCAGACGTAGTCGCTCACGTCAGTCAACATCCCGCTAAGGCTCCTCTCACGCGCGCCGAGACTAACGTTAATTTGGGAAGGATCAACACGAAATGGACCAGAAGATATATTAAGCTCTGCCACGAGACAGATCTGCAAGGTACAATGGCGAGTCGACGAAGGCTGTTAGACTTGTCGTTCTCGCAATCAACATGCAGGCTGAAGTAACTGCGTGAAAAGGCAAGCTCAGTCCTCTGACGCCAATTTGGTGCTTACAGACCACCATCATTTGACACAAACGGCAGTCACCCCCTGGGTGTCCAGAGGAGCCTCTCTGCCTATCTCACGCTGTGTGCTACTGTGGACATTGCACTTTTATTCGTGATCGAACTGTGCCATGTTGTCGCAATGATCATTGGTCGTCCAATTTGTGATTACTCGGTTACATCGTGTCTATCGAGTAACCACGAACGAGCACCGTTGTCTGACGCTTCCAGAGTCAACTCAGGCACCACGACCGCCAAGATCGTAGTCCAGAGCTAGACTGGTCGTCCTTCTCGGTGTTTGGTTCAGCTCTCTACCGCTACAGACGCCCATGCGCCGAAACATCTCTATTTTAGTCGGCCTCAGAATGGAGGCTCGAGCCGAGACACTGAGGTGCTGCTAATCTTCGTGCTTCGATTTATCGTTCCAAGCAGCAACAGGTCTAGCTTCCACTGAACTTGATACTCGACCACATCGGAAAGTTGCTCCGCGACTAAGGTCCATGCAAGAATTACATCGATGCTTGCGTGCATGCAGAAGCAGACTCTGCGTTCGAGCAGCTATACTTGCGCACAGCAGAAATGTGTTACTGCATAGAACCCGTTCCTGGAAAACAAGTAAACTCGCATCTCCCACCCTGTCAGATGCAGGCCCAGCTCCTCGTACTCCCGGTGATAGAGGCTAGCCGTACAATACGATCACAAACCAAATACACACCTTCAAATGCGCAATTCTAGCAGATCAAGTGCTGGCTGTGCGCAGTGCCGCAAGCGTAGGGTCAAGGTAGCTTGTCCAATTCAAACTTCAGAGGACTGGCGCTGAAGCTACCTAGTGTGATGAAGGTCGACCCGGATGTCACAAGTGCGCCCAAATACGCAAGTCTTGCCCTGGATATCCGCACTCGATAGAACTTCACCTTCGACCTGATGCTATCCCGCAGAGGACACAATCCGCACCGGAAGTACAGCGGCATGAGCCCGTCATTCCTTTAGGGGGGTCCTTTCTCGAGCGTTCACGCTCTGCCACATCGATCAGTGCCTCGCCTGTACCCCCAACCCTCTTCACTTCTGGCCTTGTCCATCCCAAAGTCTTTCATCCTCAAGCACCACGAGAAACCAGAATCCTTGGAGTCAAGGATGAATCGCAAGAGCATAAGAGCAAGCTGCTCCAGGTACCGGTCTATCGCTCTAGGTCTATCATCCCGCCGCCAAAGTACGACGTACAGCACCAGGCTACTTGCTTCTTCCTGAATTTGTTTTCTTTCCAAGCTAGCAAGAAGTACGGCATACCCGTCTTTGACTTCTTGCCTGATATGCTTCACAAGTCCCAGGCGCATACTGCGATTTATGCAGCGTCGACAGCCGTCTCTAGGATGACCTTAGCAGACCGGTATAGCGGCACTGATGTGCGACTGCAAACACACTGCGAATACACGAGAGCGATCAAAAGTGTCGCTAATATTATGTCAGACGAAAGCGAAGCCGTCAAAGACGAAACCGTGACCGCAGTGTGGCTGTTGGGACTTTACGAGGTATGTCCAGCTGCTGCTGTGTTTCCTCCAGATTGCTCACAATCAGTAGGCCATCAATTCGGTGCTAGTCCATGGGCGAATCGACGGTGGACACCGAGACGTGGACAGAGAGTGGAAGGCTCATACTGCTCACATGCGCGGTGCCATGCAATTACTGCGTATCCGGGGTCAGAAGCAATTTGACAACCCTAGGAGCGAGAAGATTTTCCGCATATTTAAAGCAGCAATACAGATGCGCCTTTTCACGTTAAACTCGGTCACTTCCTCCGACTTCGATTACCTCGAGGTCGACATCTACAAGGACGAGAACGAGTTTGTACCTTCTGAAACTGCCAACAACGCCACAGCCTTCTTTCTGAAAACTGCCAGGCACCTTGAGGTGACAAAATATACACTACATAAATTCGGCCTACAGCCAGAATCGGAAAACCTTGCGACCGAGCTTGATCAACTGCTTTATGAAGGCGAGCGCTTAGATGAAGGTATGCTCAACTGGAGCAATAAAGAGCCTGGATGGGATATGATGCCGGTCCGAGGTAATTTAGCCGGCACAACGTGGGCATCATATCCCTTTCACGCACGACACTATTTCTACAGCTTCTGGGTCTTTCTATATTGGCTAAGGTTTCTTATGGCTCGGATCAAGCTTTACGAAACCTTGGTCACAGTGGTGAAGGTCAAAAGAAGTTCGACATACGACTGCGATGTACACCCGAGCAGAACGGCTCGCTACGACTCGAAGGTGGATTCCTTCATGCGCATCATTCAGATGACAGCGAGCGACCTGATTGGGCTGACGGCTTATGCGCTTGGCGATATCTCGAACACGGGGTACTTTCTGTCCGCACCGTCAGGGTACAACTCAGGCGGTGGATGGCATGAGGTCAATGTTGTTGCTGCGATGCAGCTTGTTATCCCATTTAAGGTCCTGCAGCGGTCGCCATATTGCCTGCCCGAGCAAAGGGGAGCAATCGATCTTGCTATCACACACATTGCAGACGGTTTCAGGAGGCAGCCGGTAATTCCAGAATTTTTCGGGTAATAGGGATACGGAACAATTGCAACAAAAAGCAATCGAGTGGTATTATCACACGCGACAGTCGAGGAGCCCCTCCACTCTATCGAGATCGACACATAATTGTGATACCGTTCTCCTTGGAAGCTTCCGCACAGACTCGAACACCAGGTGACACAAACACGCGGTCCTCCTTGCACCTAGGGAATGCGTGTTCTCTCGGGGTTACGACCTCTGGGCATGCTCCGGCCGGGGCATACCGCAAGTGCACGATAACGTCAGGATCTCGAGTTATCGCTGTGTCTCGACCTCAAGGTCCCGGTAGCACCAGACACAGCAGAAGAGTTGTGAGTTGCGAGTGATATCTCAACTGACCCGTACGCGGCTTATGTGATGAGAACCTTTGCAACGATGAGCAAAATGATTGATCTGAGAAACAGGAAAGTGTTCGGCACAACGTTTGGCCGGCGGAAGTGAAATTCGGAGGTCGAGTCGCGTGCCGTGGAACCTCGCTCGCTGTGAGTACGCACTCGTATCGTTCTTTTCAACACTCTCTATCCTCTTGGGTGTCACGGCGATAACCACCATAAGCTTTGACGCATTGTCCGATTCGATGAAGCGTCGCACTGTAGAATGTCTCTTGTCCATATGCAAAGCAAATTCTTCAAGTATTCTTGGCTTTTCGCTGTGAGCGCAGGTGGCGTGTGGAGCCTCACACTCTCGGTCCTCCTCGTGCATTGGCTTGCAAGAGGTCGACCGACTTACCCAGTGCAGAGCAATCCCTATGTCGCCTTCATATCCGACATAGCAGCATCCGAGCTCAGGCCAGTTTTCATCGCTGGCTGCACCATCACAGCGTTGACATATCTTGCCACGATATGGTCGGCCAACCACATTCGGTACGCTCGAAATGGCTACGCCCTCGGACATGATGCTCGATGGCGTAAAACCATGTCTTATATTGCTGTACTCCTCAGTTTCGAGGCTGCAGTATCGCTATTTCTCCTGGCAATTTTCGACACTGTCCAAGCGCACGAGAAACACCACATTCTACTACTCTGCACATTCGGCGGTCTTGGATCAAGTGCCATATTCACTGGAGTTACTTGGTCTGATCAACTGAAGCTTCGTGTGGACTATCCCAAGTTGAGAAGATGGTAAGTGGTCATGTCTAGAGTAGAACCCGACCTGACCGGTGCAGGTGTATTGTCAACACTGCCCTCGTGATTGTCATGACCACGCTTAGCATAACGTTTGTGGCCCTAATGTATCTCGACAGGTGGAGAACAGCAGGCTTTCTGGAATGGACAATCACTTACCTTGGTGCCTTTTGGTTGCTTTCTTTCATTGGCTATTTGAAGTGAGTCTCCTTCGACGTATTGCGACGCACCATCTGACTTTGATCTAGACTGCCCGAGAAGCGAGACGGTCAGAGATCCGACGAACGGCAGCCCTTGCTATCAACACATTCAAGTCCTTAAGATCTTCACTACTTGATGACCACGACTCTACGCTCACTTCGATTCGGTAGCCTACACAATTGTGAGATCTTGTGAGAATATCGAGACTCGGGCCTTTCTCGATGTCTTCCGTATATATTCGCTCAGCGCCTGCCAACGACCAGCAAGACAACCACTGTCTTCCGGACAAGAAACGCAAACCCTAGAACTTCTGTCGTCAGTCGCTACAATGGAGCACATCTTCTACCCGTACGTATTCGAGCTCTCCAATCACAACTTCACTGACAACGAGCAGGTACGATCGGAGACTCGGCGCACAAGATCTCCTGAGCTACTTATATCTCTACCGAGAACAATTCAGCAAGTTTGACCCAATGGTTCACGAGATCACCCATGAGCTTCAACAGTCTCGAATTAGAGGCAACTTTACTCATGGGTCTAGCGGGAGGCAGCTGGAATTGAAACTGAAACGTTACTATGCCCTCCGAAGCAAGGCCTCGAAGAACAGCTACAAGATCTCGAGACGCGTCCCACTTCGATCTCGGTACTGATATGCTATGGGCCATCTTGGATCAAGCGAGGACAGCCAAAAAGTGGACGGCGTTACAGGTGACGGATACAGACTGATGTCTCAATCATGGAGAAAGTGAACCTCAACAATCAAAGTTGCGCAATGGGCCTGTCGGCGAGCACGAGCCATGGCTGAAACGATCGGCGTTCTGTCGATGGCTCTTCCAGATGATCGTAGCTGTTGATCAGTCAAAGTGAGGGCTCAATACAACATAGAGGCTGATATGACATCCTTGTGTGGGTGGTGGACCTATGCAAAACCCTCCAATGGCATCACATTGACAACGACCTCAGTACCATGGCACTATTACCCACACACCCACTGAATTGACCTCCCTGGACTCCGCAACGCACTGATCCGGATCTACTCTGCCTTGTAGCAAGGTACGCGATGCGACCCTCAGCACTCGCTGACAGTCGCATTGGGAGACGCCATGACAGCCAGAGCTCATCAAGCAAAACATGCCTCCAATCATAATAGAAGAGAACAATCATTGGATTCGCGTTATGTATCAAGCATTAGACTCTGCTGATGTAGATGTCGAACTGGCTTCGACAGTGTACCCCCAGGGCTTCCTAGCAATCCTCCCCTCACGACTCAACACCCAAGTCTTCCTTAGTCTTGAACTTCAATGTTGACCTTACTATCGCCCTTCGGGATAGCCTGTCCATGCTTTGGAACTCGCAGCCTCAAGAGTCCAGCTTCCAACTTGGCGCTCAACTTCTCCATGTCCATTTCGACGGGGAAGTAAAAGTTGCGTCGGAAAGCTCCGATCTTTCGCTCTCCGACAAGGAGGTATGGTTCGGGCGATTCTGATGGCTTGGAGTCGCCGCTGTCGTCCGTCGCCGTCGCTTTTCCAGCGCCCTTGTCGGACTTCCACGCTGGACGGGTCACGGTGCCGGTGACGACGAGACTTTTCATCGAGGTCCACTGGCATGTGATTTCGCTGCTGTCCTTGACGCCGGGGACTTCGATCTCGATGAGGTATTCGGTTGTTGCGTCGCGGATGTCGACGTCCGGGTAGTTTGGATAGAGCTTCTGGTCGGGCTTCTGGTGTTGCAGGTATCGCCAGAAGGTCTGGTGCTGGTGTGTGCGCTCGTGGGGGTGGTCCACTAGTGGGTAGGGGGCGCCGTAGCCGTAGACAGCCATGTCACCCATGATGAGATCCGGGGCGCCTGGGATGGGATATGGTGTGTTGGTCTGGCTGGGTGCTGCGGTTGGTAGGTGGTGGGTGTCTTGCAAGGTGGGCATTAGCTCTGCTGTGTTGAGTGTTTTCGTGTTTGAAGGACATCAGTGCTATGTTTGCGACAGTCGTTGGACGTCTTTATAGGCCATCCTGTGTGGAAGTCCTGTAGCCATGCTGTGCTATGAAAGGAACGACAAACCCCTCAACAATACGAGCCTGTGGTGTGATATGTCGGAAGTGACGAGGAGAGTCTGGTTGATTCCAAGACATATCAGCTGTTCATCCCAAGGAACATGTTCTTCAGGCGGCTGGCCAGAGACTGCCGAAGTACATTCGGCACCACAAACCTTTCTAAGCGACGAGAGACATCGATAGGCTGTGCAGCGACTGCTTGTGCTGCAGATCTGTGGTCTGACTGCGTTCGCTTCGCATTCAAGGGTGTGTGCTGTTCCCTCGGTTAGGTAAGCGACGGGGTAATCCGCGATTCAGGAAATGAGGCTTTTAGATCACGTGGGGCAACCACTGGTACCGCTCATACGGTATATGGCGACTACCGAAGTAACATACGCACACGTGGGTTTGGATGAACATGGTAGATGCAGGACCACAACGTGTCAGTCAGGGAAGCGGGATGTTGCTGACTATGATGGCGAGTCTAACTTTCTAAGTTACGCATCCCAGGGAAAAGTTCAGGCAGTAAACTACCTACGCAGATAGGCATTTGACGCTTTGCTGTGTTTGCCAACATAGTTTCGTGCCTTTCATCAGCCTCAGCATGCACTTCTCAATGTTAAAGCTTGAGCGAGCAAGCATGAATCGTATGATGGCGGACACATGAGATACCAATGATATACAAGATTGCTGATTTCTGGACTCCAGGCAGAGCTCCTCGCTTCGTGTGGACAGGTCAAGCTCCAACACGACCACTCCACGATCGTCGATCAGCGGACCCGATCTTAGCCCAAGCCGGATGATGTCAAACACCCGACGTGGCTTATTCCATGACGCGAGCAGTGTTCGCACAGGTCTCCCTCTCGAGCTCTACCGCCTATCAGGCTTCGATCGCAACACCTTGCATCCTGGTACACAGACAAGATAGATCGCATAGCTGATGCTCCTACAGTCGACATAGCTTTCTTGCTCCATCATGTAGTTCCAATCTAACTGCAGGTGTCTTGTGCCGTACTTGTTGCTCTGCTAATCTGCTAACTTCTCATGACGCCTGTTACCTGACGCGTCGAGTTGCTGGTACCAATCATGCCGTCCTCTGTCGTGTTTTACCAACTGTTCGTCTGAGCCCACTGACCACGATACGCTCAGCCACACCATGGATTTGGAGAGGATCAAGCAGAACTTCAGGATACGATCTGGCCGGAACAAACAGCACAAGAAGAAAGCTAAGCCAACAGCAGCACCAGTATCATCGAGCCAACAACCTCGATATAGTCAGTATAGCCAACACAGCCCTGATTCAACAAACGGTCACATCCACAAGCCAGAGGCACCCAAGCAGGATACATACAAAGAGCAGGAAACCCTGAACGACCAACCACGGGAGGACAAGAAGGCCGACGAGCAAGAGCAGCTGCAAAATAGTACCGAAGAGGCGCATGAACAATCACTAGATCTTATCTCCGCAGCTACTCATGAGAACCAGGATACCCTAGAAAGCGCTTCTAACGACGTAGAGGAACGACCTGCACAGCCTGAGGACGACGACGACCAACTCGAGCCGGAGCAGCCAAAGATGGCTGAAGTCAGTTCGGAAGCAGAGGACTTTGACCTTAACCCTCCTAAACCACGAGCTAAGCCTCCCTCCCTCGAGGCCATCTCCGAACTTCTGTTCTCGGCCGGCCATCTTGATGCCCTCCTCCACCATCCTCCGCAGCTTGCTCGATTCTCAGCTTTCCTCCAAAAGTACATACCTCAATATCATCCGTTACTAGCGCAATACCTCGAAACACAAAAGGCAATCAAAGCCGTGGCTTATGCAAATGCCGTTGCTGAAGGGCTAAAGCCTAAAGATACTGGTGAAGGAACCACAACCGAAACAAGGCAACAGGCTGCGAGCCTAGACTCGGACTTTGAAGCTATCTCGAATGCCTCCTTCAAGGCATTAGTAGGCGATGCCTTCCCTACATTCATTTCATACTCCTTGGTGAAGACCGTCTCGGAGTGCTTGATCAACGAAATCACTGGCAGGAGCACGCCTATCATGCGCGACATGGTCGAAGGCTTGTCAGAGGTGTTCTGCTTAGCCGATCCCAACCAACAGGACAATCCCATCATCTATGCTAGCGAGGAGTTCTACAGATTGACCCGCTATGGTCCTGAGGACACTTTGAACAACAACTGCCGCTTCTTGCAGGGACGAAAGACAAATCCTGATTCTCCACGACGTCTGAAAGCTGCCATCGAGAAAGGTGAGGAGATCAACGAGACATTGCTGAACTACAGAAGAGATGGTAGACCCTTCCTCAACCTGCTCATGGTGGCACCATTGCATGACAGAAACGGTAAGCTGAAATACCACATTGGAGCTCAGGTCGACGTGACAGGTCTGATTGAGGGAGGACGTGTGCTTGAGAGCTTCCAGCGCTACCTTCACCGCAGAGACGAAGAACAGAAGAAGGAGGAACGAGAAAAGGCGCAACAAGATCTGGACGATGACCAGCGCAGGAAGAAACGGGCTCTTGCGCGTTTGAGAGATCTCAGCGAAACATTTGACCTCGAAGAATCTGCTGTGGTTCAGGCCAATGCCAGAGCCAACTCTTCGACTCGTGACGACGACGATACTGGAAGCATTGGTAGTGGAGAAAGGCGACAAAGACGTGTCTTTGGAGATTCCGATCCGTCCGACGTCGATGACGAGGATCAAAGTCAGCAGCCCCGTGATGCTGCAGCCTGGGAGCTTGGACAAGCTGGTGATGGGCGACTATCAGGAAAACTGCCGGGTGTTTACGACTCTTTCATGCTTTTAAGACCCGCCCCGTCGCTTCGAATCGTATTCGTCTCTCCTAAGCTGAGGAGGATTGGCAATGTCCTACAGACGCCTTTTCTGTCGCACGTGGCGGCTCCTGATGCCACCTTGAGAGGTCTCGCCGGGAGTCTCAAAACCGGCGTGCCTGTATCTGCCAAGATTCACTTCACATCTGAACGAGGCGAGAACAGAGACGGGAACAAGCTACCGAATGGTACAAAGCACGACGATGGCAAGAACGGAAGAGCGATCTGGGTCTCTTGCACTCCCCTCATTGGCGCCGATGACCAAGTTGGCGTCTGGATGTGCGTCGTCGTTGAAAAATCTAAAGTCGGTCATATCACACGGCGAAGAGAATCAGAAATGGAAAAGCAGGCGGACCACCCAGTACAATCTATCGAAGACAGGGACACGTCTAGCAAAGAACGCGCTGCGCGAGCGAACGATACTGAGACACCATCAGGCGCTGAAGATAAGCCGATCAAGCCCGTCAGAATCGACAGTGACACGGTCATTACGGAAGAGCAAGACAGTCAAGCTAGCGAAGTCAAGGCGGATGCGCCGGATAATGAGAGGTCAGCTAAATCCATCCGTCAAATGAAATCCGTTTATTTTGACGCCAGTGCTGGACAGGAACCTGAGTCTGTAGAGACTATACCAGATGATGACAAGAGGGCAGCCGAAAACCAGGAGTCTGAAGCTACCAAGGCTATGACAGATGACGACGAGAGCCCAGCCAAAAGACATGAACCTCAATCTATGGAAGAATCACCGGATGATCAGAAGTCAGGCCACAGACAGGAACCTGAGTCCATGGAGAACGCACCCGATAATGAAGAGTCAGACAAAGGCCAAGAAGCTGAGTCTACGGAAGATCCGCCGGATGATGAGAGGTCAGCCAAATCTATCCGTCAAATGAAATCTGTTTATTTTGACGCGTATGGTGGACAGGAACCCATACACGAACCTGTATCTGTGACTACTGACCCCGAAAGCCACGACGAGCCAACGCCGCACCCTACAGAAGCCTCAGCGGTAGATGAAGACGACGAGTCCCAGCTGCCCACCACGCGCGATCGCGATCATGATCACCAGGCTCCTACATCACCTGCTGAGGATGTTGCAAAGCTGGGTGAAGATTCCAAGCGTTCCAGTATGGATACATCTGATCACTCGCCTGGAAACATGCAACAAGGTTCCGCCGACGAACCCGCCAATACACGCTCGCCGCCGCTGCAAGAGCCAGATGCTCAGCAGCTACGCGAGGGTGGCGAGCAGGATAGCGATGTAGCCGCAGCCAGGGACACCGCTATTGCCTCGCCCGAAGATGACAAGCCACAGAGCTTGCAGTCACCTCCGCCTGCCCAGTCTCCTGCAAGTAATATCCCGCCTTCAGTTCCGTCATCTGCACAGCTATCAGACGAGGATGAAGACAGAGAACAGGAGGGCGATTTCGATACTCCGAGACAGCCTCGATACGCCCGGTCGACACCCTCACCTGACAAAGATGATCGGACCGAGCGCCAGAGCGACACTGAGGCTCGCCCCACTAGCTTGATGGATCCACACCCAGATCACGAAACCAGCCAGGATGAAGACCAGTACGACATGGATGACACTACAGCTACCATAAGGGCGGCAAGCCAAGATCGTAACCAAAGCCCCAACGAAGACCAAGACCCGCCCAACGAAGACCAAGACCCAGCCAACGATAGTGGAGTCTTCATGGACACACCAAAGAAAGCCCAACCCACATTGCGTCTACGTCCTTCTCGGTCTTCGTCGCCCGAAATGGTGAAGCAATCTCTACAGGCTGAAGATGAGGACACGGAAGAGCAAGAACACCGGCATGAGCATGATGTGCAGAAATGGGTGGAAGATGCTCAACCGCCGAGCGGCAAGCACGATTCGAAGGTGGAGATGGATTATTTGGTGGCTGGTAATAGTCGATGGCCGCTGGGTTTGGGTCATGACGTTAGGAAGTGGGAAGACGATCGGTCTGCGGCATACGACGATTCTCTCATGAGCCCGTACTCTGTTGATTGAGCTATGCCGAATGTGTTATTTGGGATAGCCGAATAGAATCATTGTGCTTTCTCAGCAACGAATGATCTAGATCTAGATCTAGATCTAGAGCTAGAGCTGCTCGAGGGTACGCAACAGTACACACTCTCTCCGCAGGTGCATTCATGGATCTGGAGCCAGAGGGAGCAACCGTTACTGGCCATCATATACGTTTCTGTGTTTGAAGGTCCCTCCGTCGCAGACAAGATTAAGGAGGTCGTACCGGTGTACGAACTCCATGGCCTGCGTTCTCCCGCCCTGATCGTGGAACATGTCGCGTGTCGAGGAGATCACTTAGTGAAGGCTGCCACAAAGGTGTAGTCGTGTGATGTTCAGTGAATGAGGAAGGCTGGAAGAGAACTAAACTCCCCTTTGCGCGATGGCAGCAGCAACGAAGATGACTTGATGTGCTGCGATTGCAAGGGTTGTGGGCCGGGTGTGATGGACGGACGACTGAGTGTATCGCGTGCACGCTCTGTCACGATCCGCCTGGCTCAGTCAAGCAGACTGGTTCTGCGGCAGGACGGCGTTGGGTGTTCGAAATCAGAGGGGAATGGATTAGGAGCTGTGGGCAAGGCGCAGCGGAGGACTTAGGCTAGCTTGGCACCCGACATAGAATCGAGGGACTGTGCGATTGCGAGCCGCTGTGCTGGAGCGGACAGGTAGACCGTCCCACACCACAATAGTATCTCTTTAGGCACATGCAAACGTCTTTGTAGAGGACATGAACCATCGAGTGCATTGTACAATCGGAGGAGGCTAGTCGGCGATACTATCAATGGGCTCACTCCACTAAGTGCCCTCGTCGTCCTCCTCCTGCTCCAGAACCCTATACTCCTCCGCCGCCTCCAAAGGGCTCAAATCCGCTGTGCCCTGCCTCAGCACATACCTCTTAACCCACCAAGGCGCGTACTCCAACACCTGATACCTCACGAACCGCCGCGTGCTCACTGCAAACACCAGATCTAACTCATCCAGCGTCTTCAGCCGCGTCTCTGGCACAAACAGGAACACAAGCACAAACGCAACGACGTTGAGCGCCGCATACAACGTGAACGCACCCTGCGAGCCAAGAAAGCTTAGCAGGGCGGGGAACGTCAGCGATAGCGCCGATGCCCAGAGATTCGTCACGGCCACGGCTGAACTCATTCCGATCTCGCGGTGGGAGAGCGGGAAGACTTCGGCGCTGTATGCGGCGGGGACGGGGCCCATGCCGGGACTGTATTCTGCGCAGAAGAGGTAGATGGTCGTGGCGAGGAGGGCGAAGTGTGCAGGGCTGGAGCTGGGGATGCTGAAGCTTAGCCCGGCGGCAAGCATTGTGAGCGCCATGATCGGGAGGGTCAGCAGGAGCAAGGAGCGGCGACCGAGCGTGTCCATTGTCCAGACGGCGGGGAAGGCGCCGAGGAAGTTGACGAGGCCGAATGCGACCGAGGCGAGGAGGGCCCCGTGGTTGCTGAAGTTGGCGTCGGCGAAGATGGTGCTGCTGTAGAAGGAGATTATGTTGATGCCGCAGAGCTGTTGGGAGATCATTACGGTGTAGGCTGCTAGGGTGGCGCGGCGAATGCGAGGCACAGTGAAGAGCTGGACGAGAGTCGCAAAGTACGAAGTGTCTGCTTTGTGGTCGGTCCTGCTGGTATGCCGTTGGAGGTAGGTCTGGTAGAGCTCTTTGGCTGCTTGGAGCTCTGTGTTGCGGAGGCGAGCGAGAGAGCGGAAAGCTAGATCGTAGCGTGAACCGTGCTTGATGTGCCAGGATGGAGACTCTGGGCACGCATACACCAGGAGCAAGAGAGGGATCGTCGAGAGAGATGGAGCTGCAAGTTGGAGGCGCCATGTGTTTGGACCGTACTGTAGAACGTCAGGATCTGCTGGGTCTGATCGCGGTTGGAGCAGTACTTACGTCGTAGACAGCAACATTGGCGACGAACCCAATAAATATACCGAACGCACAAAAGCACTGCCATGAAACACCGATCGCGCCTCTGATCGCGGCAGGAGCACACTCAGCTACGTAGACATTGAGTGTACTCGAGATCACTCCCAATGCGCAGCCCAATATGAGCCGGAAGGCTAGGAGCTGTTGCCAGTTTTGGGAAAGTGCGCCTCCAATGTTTGACAATAGAGAGATCGTAGTTGCTCCGAAGACAGCTCCTCGTCGACCAAAGCGAGCGTTTAGAGGAGATACCAGCCAGGCCCCGAGTAGACCACAGCTGAGATAGATGCCGCTGTTGATCAGTCCGACAATAAAATTGTCCCTGGAACTATTCGAGCCAATCCCAAAGGCGGCTGGGAAGTAGAGGTTTGCGCCATTCATGCTGGTTTGCGCCCAGCCTTGTCCCATCGCACCCAGGGCGGTAATAGCAATGGTGAGGTACATCGCCATCGGCTGGCGCCATTTACGAGCTGTCTCATTCTTGAGTGCAAGAAGCTCACGGTGCGTGATGTTGGGAACATCGACAGGTTTCGTGTCTCCCTGGATCAGTGTTGCTGCTTTTTGGAGGATGTCAAGCTCCTGGCCCATTCCGTGAGTCTTCGCGAAGTGTTGTACTTCGTTTGATGTGCGTTCCGACGACGAACCCTGTGTAAGCTCTTGCTCTCGATCTGGTCGCTCATGATGATAAGAGGCGCCTGTAAGCGGCTCTGATGCTTCACCATCACGGTCTCGACCTCTGCCCATGGTTCAGGAAGACTAAGATAGATACAGACTACTTCTCATGTTAGGAGGTGTAGAGAAATTAGGTTCATGGATGTGGAGATTGGTGGAGTGTCAGCGTTTACTGTTCTACTAGGGTTGCTATGGCACGCTAAGTCTCTATTCCATTCGGGACACGATCTGTCTGTAGCTTGTCCTAAGCCTACTACGCGCATCATCATGTACATCTTATCGTTCTTGTAACAGCGTATCTTTGTTACTGTTCAGAGTATCAGTCACGAAATACAGGAAAAGCGACCTATGTTTCGCTTAGGCGACGTCTTCGGATACTCAGTATACTTGTGCTACTCGCACTCATCCGTCGCCATGCCTAGAAGTCCTCGAAGCATCTACGTGGCCGAACGAGAGGACACTCAGTGCTTTTAAGGGCACCTTAGCCAGTCAGGAGGTTCTGGTGCATCGTGAGTATTACTCGAGACACGAAGGGCGCTGTCAGTCAACAGTTCTTGCGCGTCAGAGCCTGGCGGAAGATAGATCAAATTGGGAAGAAATGTCTTATGGGATTGAGGGTTGAGCATACTTGTCAATTGTGCTGTTACCTCGTTGTTCATTACATGGTGTGTTACCTTGACCTCCTGAAAGAGTGATCCGGCTATCAAAACCATGGCTTGCGGTTTATCTCGCAGTGCATTATCTATTGATCAGTATGCCCAGCCTCCGCTTCCGGTTGACTTTGCTTTTCGCTCAACTTCGGGTTCCTCAATAAGCACGCGAAGACAATAAGGGGCACACAGAGACAGGCACCCACAATGCACAAGGTCCTCTGCAAGTGTCGATAACTCTCGACAATAGCCTGTCTGATTGGATCATCCATCGGATAGAGAACCGCCACGGTCACAGGCGAACCATACACAGCCTCTGCAAGCGTCGCGTTATTCGTGAAGGCGAGGTTGGCCGACAAACTCTCGTAGAGAGTCTGCGACCAAATTCCGCCAGAGACGCAGTTGCCAAGGGCGGAGCCGATACTGTAGCAAGCCAAGTACAGGCCAGTGACGATAGCCACGTGCTCGTGTTGCGTCGCCGATTGGATAGACGCCTGAGCTGGGTAGGGGAACATGCCGCCTGCCAATCCCAGTAGCACTTGCGCGCCGATGACACCGGACTTCGAACTATCGCCTGCGCCTCCTCGGTACTCGATGAGTAGACCAAATGCAACCAAGAAGAGGACAGTGCCGGCAATGATGAAGTACTTCAGACGCCTTGTATAGTAGATCAATCCAGACGTGATAAGACCGCCAACGACTGAGAAAAAAGAGTAGAAGTTGGAGATGCGGGTCGCCATCGCAATACTGAAGTCGAATGACACGATAAGGACAGTATACAGGTAGTCACCCTGGAGGTACCATGCGAAGTTGAGGAACGTGGCTATGCCAAGCGCTGCCCACACACCTCTGTCGCGCAGTAGGTAGAATGGGATAAGTGGATGTCGTGCGCCGTTCATTTCCCACACAACCCAGGCTGGAATGCAGCAAAAGCCAATGACCAGAGGTGCAATAACGTGAGCTGATGACCACTCTTCTGAAGCGCCGCCAGCGATAGTGAGTGGCGTTAGGATGAGACCGAAAACAGCGATCAACAGAATGATGCCGATGACATCGAGTCGGTGGAAGAGCTCGACTGTGAGTTTTTTGGCGCCTAATTGCTGGAATGGTGATTTGTAGGAGTCCAATCTGCCAGATGTTTTCGCTTTGTGACCGGTCCACCACAGGGCACTGAGGAGCGGGATAGAGCAGACAGGATAGATGATACACCACATGCCGATGCCCCACCTCCATGTCGTTGTACCAAGGGTGGACTGCGTGACATTGCCACTCACCCAGGTGTTGATAATGAATGGCGATGCAGGAATGTACGAGAAGAACACCCGTGCTCTCATTGAGGTCGTGTCAGCAATGATGACCTCAACGAGGAGGATGACGCAGGTATAGCCAATCTGGTAAAGGACGGCACCGGCACAGAATGTAGCCAGACCATCTGCCGCTGATTCAACGATCGTGCCGACAATATAAAACACGATGCTAACCAGGACCAACTCAAACCGACCGAAGACGTCGGCAATTTTTGCTGCAGTGGGTTGTGCAGCAGCTGCAATGACTGCACGCACGACGCCGATAGTTGCCAGATATGAATGGAGATCGAAGCTACTAGTCGCGTACGTCTGATAGGTGTATCGAGTCTGTCCATCGAGAGTATAAGCATATGCGATGAGAAACACACCAAGGAAGAGCCAGACGCGGTCCTTCAGGGTGAGGTGAGAAGTGATGGCTTCAATACGAGCAACACCAGGAGACTTTGCGCCCACTATCGAAGTTCGACGCTCTCCGTCGTACTCTCTGAGTTGCTTCTCGTGATCAGAAGTATGTGTATCAGAGGCATCGTTCGCGTTGCCTTGCCATCTGGGGTTGTTGTCCGGGTAGAACCGATCTGTGTCCACCATCGTTCAATGTTCAGGAGATTGCGTCTCCGGAATAGCAGTGCCGTGCTCTTCTCTATGCTCGGAGTTTGGGTCTTTGAGCTCTGTATGGTCAACCAGATCAAGAGCACGTCCAAACCAGGCCGTGCTTTAGGTAGTCAACCTAGTTCAAGCACGCAGGCCAGTGAAGTCAGATGTAAGGGTCTGCTGAGGGTAGACCGAAGCTTGAGAATGTCAAGGACGAAGACGACGTGCTGCCGGGGGAGCACAAGATATTATCTACAGCCTCAAGGCGGTGCAAGTGCAGTTATCGATCAGATAAAAGAGAAAGAAAAATTTACGATCAGATAAGATCCGCTGACGACGAGGGAATCCAAAGTTGCCGGTAGAGGAGCTCTAACTGGAGTTTCTGGGACCTTGAGTGGGGCCAGAGGCTTAGTACGTCACAAATCTGCAAAAGGCTTGCGACCTTTACCAACTCTGCATTTCACGCGCCGATGTTTTTGTGGTGGCAGTGCTAGCAGGAGCATTGAATTTCTCGCTGCTGGCTGTATAGCTATAGTAACACTTGCGTAGCTCGAAATATTGGTTAAACCGCTGAGCTCTTCTACACTGCACAGATAATTCGCCAAGAATAGACTTCGCGTGCCGAGCTAGCCATGATGCACTGGTGCATGGTTAGCGCAGTGATTGCGTGAATTATGATCAGATTGCAGCTTTATCCGTTGGCCGTCACGGACAGCATCCATTTTAAGCGACGGAATCGACTTCAGGAGCTCTCGCTTCACAACCCTTGAATGGGTTCTGTGGAGCTACCAAGTGTTGCACTGCTGAGTACGCGCAGCTTCGACTTCTTCCCGAGAAATTGTGGCCCAACGGCTCGTAAATCGATCCACAGCCAAAGCCGGACAGCTACATCTGGGAGCTAAGACATTATTAGGGCCAGCTTCACGCAAACCTCTCAAGCACCTTGGCTCCCTTATAAGCTGTTGCGATGTGCCAAGGTATACAGCCGCTTCGTGAATCGAGACACCGTCTTGCAACAGCCAGGGTATGTAGCCCTCGATACTGGACTAAGATAGCTTGCAGGATGTGTTCGCGATCTTGCAGAGAGATTGGGCTTGCCGGCTTCCTTGGGACAGAGATAAGATTCACGCCTAGGATTGCCATGCTTGCTCCACTCGTGGACTGTGGTGCTGCTCTCTTCAGCAGAAAACCGCTCGCTAGTGCTGGCCTTATTTCGTGCAAGTTGAAAGATTGTTTCAAGCCAAAGGCCAAAGTTGCTACCCAGCTGTCTTCCAGAGGGTCGGTAAGAAATGTCTCATTGTCGCCTCCAGCTTCGGCATTATGTTCGGGCGGCGTCTGGGCACTGGCAGCAAAGCCGGCCATCGTGGTTGGTGTCGCCGGTATCGTTTGCTCTGGGGATGTTGTATTGATTGCCTGTGGTGTTGATACAGGTGTGCTCAGTGTGTGAGGGCCGTATGTGTTCGAGATATGGAAGTGCCTCGAAGAGGAGCCTGAGGCTTGAAGAGACAAGCGTGACTGGAGCTCGACAGTAAACAAGATAATGCGACTAAGTGTGCTTTGCTCCTCACTTAGCTGGCCTGACATGAAATGCCATTCTTGAAGCTCTTCGGCGTCGAAGACGCCAACCTTGACCACAGCCAACCACCACTTCGATTTTTGGCGATCCATCAATTGAATGGAGGTTTCGTACATATGCTCGAACACGTCGGCGCGGCTGCGTTCTGCGTTCCTCGTCTCATCAAACAAACAATACGACATCGACAGTGCGATGTTCCCTATAGCATCTGACCACGTGGCTGCTAGCCATCTCTGATCCGAACTTAGGCAGTACGCCAGATGGCAGCATTGACCATACTTCGCTAGTGGCGATACCATCTTGCCAGTCATTTCGAAATGGATGTCGCGTGCGGCTGGCTCTTCCAGTAGCATTGCTGGAGCGCACAGGGCAGGGTTCGGCTGATCGATGGTCGGGGGAACGCGGTGATAAACCTCAAGCGCAAGATCGACATATTGTTCTTCGGAAGGGATCGTCAACGTGTCGCTGCCGACCACGAAGGAGCTCGGCACGAGTTGCAGGACGACATCTCCCATGTCAGGATGCGAACCATGGTCCATGGCTTCGTAGACTTCGATAAAAGCATCGCAGAGTTTTAAACACGAGGTCAGGTCATCACCTGGTATAACCATGTAGACGACTGTGCATTCCTCTTCGCTGTCCACCGATGCGAGAGCTTTCCCAATCTCCTGACAGACGTAGGGTAAATCCGCAATTGTCTTCCAGCCGACAAGGCCGGTGGCAGTCACACCCTTCAAGCTGTTCCGGCGATGTACACCCAGGTTGCAAGAACCGTAAGTCTCACTCATTCGTTGCAGGAACATATCGCAGCCTTGGACGTAATTGAGGCCTTCAGGATGAACACACAATGCAAGAACGTCCTTGTTCCCGCTCAAAGGTTGCAAATTTAGAGTCTCCCAAAAGTTTCTAATAGACAGCTCTGCAACTATGTCACTGTCCGCTTGCCTTAAGCGCAACTTGCTATGTTCTATAGCTGACATCTTGGAACTAGTTTTCGCATGCGGGTTCGTAGGTTGTATAGCAACCAAGTCACCTATCGAAGCGGGGTTGAGGCTTGTGCTGGATCCTGCATTGTCCACTGCGACATCGAACACCGCCATTGGATTTGGTTCAGGAAGTTGCAGGCTCTCCGAGTTTCTCAGGACACTGGACTGTGTCAATTGCTCCGACAGCAGTTGGGTAGCCATGGTCCTCCTTACTGCATCATCCTGTCCTTCGACATGTGCATTAGGCTGTGCGGGGACAGAAGTGGTGAAAGGCTCGAGACTAGCGGCTACGGCTATTACTCTCAGCAAAGCATCAATTTCGAAATCGACCTCTGCGCTAGGAAGATTTTCGGTTGCACCCGATTGTGGAACAGTAGCTTCAGGCGAAACTGGATTGTACTGAGTCCAACTGCCGGGAGCCGGTGCCTCAGCGTCTTCGTCTTTGGATGTCAACGACAACCGTGATGAGCGCGAGGAGTCAGAGCTTGACGACGTTCTGCGGTGTGATGGCATTGGAGCTGGGTATTCCTCAATAGTAATTGCCGGCTTCTTGAGCTCGAACCAGTATTTGCCATGAGGTGCATATTTCGAATCTCGCATGTTCTCTTTTCGAGGCGCTGCGTCGTAGGCGCTTGATCGCCGCCTCTTAGCTGAACGTGACCCGGTGTCTGCCGAAAAGCTGGAGGTGCTCTTCGCATGTGTATCGCCAGTTGTCCTTGGTGCCGCAGTGGGCGTGCCTTCTACTGGGTTTTGTGGGACGGCAGCCGGCAACTGCTGCTGCTCCTCGTTTGTAGCGTGGTTAACCCCTAATATAAACCCCTCATCAGACCGTCTGACAATCACACTAGACTGGTCAGCTGTGAACGCCTCGGGTGGTTCGATCTCTCCAATGTCGACACTTCCAGGCTCAGCAACGTCTATGTCGCCTGTCATGATGTGGTCCGCTATTTTCTCTTCCGGCTGATACTTTGACTCTTCATCGCCATTGCCCGCATTGAAAAAGTCCCAGTTGGGTTCGTTCGCAAGAGACTGCCGGTCAATTTCATCGTCTTCCATGTCGTCGAAAAGGTCGTCATTCTCATCATGGGCCAGAGAATTGGCTGTGGCTGGCTGCTGTACAGGGGCACCTCCAGCATCCGTCATCGTCGCTAGGGGCGACGATTGATAGGCGGCTGGCGTCTGCTGGTTGGTCGCAGGTGTCTGCGCTGCGCCATTGACCGAAAAACCAGGGGTCGGCTGAGTATTCATGAAGTCTGGAGGTGTTGGATAGACAGTCTGTGCTTGAGCAAAAGCTTGCATAGGGAAGCTCATGGATTGCTGCGGACTGCCGCCTTGGACCTCATCGTCGAACAGCTGACCAGTCTCATGGGACAGGTTGTTGTTCATCTGATCCTTCATAGCAATGTCAGCTCTGTGCGCATCCGCAGCTCCGTTCAAGTACCACTCTTGAGCTATCTGCAGAGGATCATTGAGTCCTATGTTGGACTGCTCTCCCCCATTGTTCTGTCTGCTATTCAGGAAGACGTAGCAGAGTACTACTGGCCAATAAATGGTCTTCCACTCAATAGATTTTCTGCCAGAATCATTGCTGTCGGGTTGGCTGAGCACCGGAATCTCTGCCTGAAGCCAGATTGTTTCCGGCCCGAAGCAGATCGGCGGATCAACGTTTCTTGTACTGAGCCATGCTTGCACCTTTCCCATCCATCGTATGCGATGTCCCAGACCCATGGTCTTGGTATGCTGCCCTGCTAGGGCTGCTTGTTCCAAGCTTAGGGATGTAACACATTCTCCACGAGATCTTGCCAGTTGACCCGTCGGGAGAAGGTACAAAGTGAGCCCATCTCCCACTTCGGCAGGTAGAGCCTCTGTGCCGATGACATCTGGGATCGCTCTCAGAGGAGGCCAGTTGGCATTTTGGACAGCCAACAACAGTTGGCCGCTGGGCACGACTTGTAGTTCAAGCTTTTGGAGGTACCATTTAGTTTGTGGTGCTTGCATCGACCATGTATCATCTGAAGCCAGTGGTTGCGAAGGCATCAGATAAATTCGAGATCCAATGCTAATGGCTTTGCTTCCGTCGTATGCGCGTAGGCGTAGGTTTGAGATCACGGCAGCCGAGAAGAGCTCATATGTTCTGGCCATCTCGGGCTTCAGGAGGTCAAGCACTCGACAAGCGCCCTTTTGTGCAATGACGCAGTGATTTAGCTTGCATACATGGCCGAATTTCGACAAGACGCTCTTTTGGTCCTTCATGATGTCGACCTTTTTGTAGAAAGTGAACAGCTCCAGCTTCTCCGGATCAAGACACACCATGATAGATGCTTGTCGAAACTGCTTCTCGGCATTCCTAAGTCGTTCTAGCATACGTGACTTGGGATGGCCATCCTGAATATTGCTGTTCTTGTCTGACACGGTAGGAATAGCCGCTGAGCATACTATGTACGCTATCTCTGAAAAGTCATGCTACCAGAAGTAAGCTCGTCAGGCTCTCGAAGACTGGGCAATAAACAAACCAGGATGTAGGTATTGGTTGACAGGTTGCCAGGGAACTCGCTTTGGGTGGCCATGTCAGCCGTTCGGTCGTATGAAGAAATTGAAGTAGTCGAACGAGTATCTCAAGTCAGATAAGTCTCCGCTACTCAGCATCCTCATGCCTGAAATGTTGCAGGGGTGGAATGATTCTCGGTGGTCGCTGTTAACGCGGTCAGGTTGACAATACTCATCCACTGCGCGACTAGAAGGTATCGTAGTGTTTCGTAGTATCAACTCTAAACGCCTTATTTCCGATGATACAAGTTTCCACGTATGTTAAGCTAGATGAAGGGTAGTAAGCCTGATGAACAGAGACGTCGACGAGATTAAGATGCCGACAGGAGGCCTACACAGCCATTTGGGCAGTATGTCACGTGATCATGACCTACCCCCAATCGATCCTAGTCTGATATCATGGATGGGTAAAAGGCGTGCTAGTACTATCGTCAAGCATTTCATACCACGGACTTTATGAGTATTACCAGCCTGTTAGTCGATGTGCTAATTAGGAGATCATCTGCCACATGTGGTTATGCCCTACAATCCTAGATAACTTTAGCTGCCGGTGATCGTCATGCTTGGACTGGCTGCTACTGAATATACTCCACGTTTGGACCTCAAAACTTGACCCATTCATGTCAGCTACAGCAGGCAGGCACAAGTCATTAGGCAGATCACGGCGACCAAATATTTCGACAAGTCATTCTACCTCGGACTCTCCAAAGCTATGATGTCGTAGAGACTGGATTGTTCCTCCCCTTTGCTAGAGCACCGTACTTGGCCTGCCAGCTAAAGAAGTATATCATGGCTGCTAGCGGCTGCCCCACGAACACAAAATTCACCCAAAACACACAGTTCCCTAGCACCTTTCCTGTAATACTCTTGCTCTTCGACAACGGATCAGTCACCAATATCAGTGGCAGCTGCAGTACCATGCCGAGAAATGCGACCCCCAAGATGGAATGAGCCGGGACACCCACGGCCAGCTCGTGTAGAAATCCAGAGAAGATGAAGACGGCAGTGGAGGCACTCAGATGTGACCAGCCGCGACCAACGAGCGGCGAGTAGATATGCCTCCGCATGAAATGATAGACTGGCTTGTTCCACGATGACCAATATCCTTTCATCGACGTGCTGTTCCACCAGTCGCCGTAGAACTCTCTGTCACCAAATCGCAGAAGCTCGGCAAGCATATTGAGGAATGATTGGAAAAGGGCGAAGAAACCAGCAAGCCAAATGATGAGAGAAATGGTGGAAAGCTTCATCAATCGCTCCAGTATCGAAGGGTAATCAAGGGTCACCATTTTATCCAAGCTATTGAGAAGGACTGGGACGGCATACTGGGCACAAGTGATCCACATGAACACTGCCAGAGCACACATTTCACCCAACCTCTTCAGCACGAAGAACCAGCGAATACGCTCGGTTCGAGGATATGCCGGCTGGTATACCAGTGTTGGTGCCCACCAGAAATAGGTCAGATTCGAAAGAGTGATGTTGTTCGGGTAGGAGCATCGCTTGTAGACCTCGGGAAGGGCTCGTGAAGAAGGCGACGGATGTAGCATGGCATGCCGCAAGTCTCTGTTGGTGAAGGCATAAGAGCAGGTCTTCAACCACACCACGATGGCATGTAGCTCGGATATAGTGCCAATGCCCGGATTCTCAATCGCGTAGAACACCACGAGTGTTGTTATGGCCAGAGCAAGAGTGGCATTGACCGCATGGCCAAAAGCTATCCACCTCCAGGTAGCTCGAAAGTCTTTGCGTTCTCTCTCGGTCTCGGGGGCGTCAATGCCTGCATCGCTCCTCTTTCTGTGTCCCAATGCTCTTTTCGCCTGGTTCATGGCTACTCTTTCGATCACATATGCGGCGAATAGGTGACACGGGGTGAGGGCATAGAGCAGAAGACCTATCCGCAAGTCATAGCTGCTGATGTTGGATTTCAAGGTGACCAGAAGCCCGTACTTGCGGGCGTTTTCCACGACGAGTCGGAGGTTCATCACGACTGCAACAGTCAGCATGTTGACGGTGAGCTGAGGCGGCTACACTCACTGATGGTCAACACCATGAGATTTCTAAAGCCGAGAAAGCTGGGGACTTCAGTCGAGTCGTGACTGAGCACTGAAGGGCGGGCGATCTTGTGCGCAGCTTCGACATGTTTGTACTTGCTCCGAAACTTGACTGGTTTTAACTTGTCCGCGCTGCCATTGACCGGGGCCGCAGGTGCTTCTTTTGATCTGTTCGTATCTGCCCATGTTCCGGACGAGACGAGTCGTTGTGCCATGGCTGTTGGCAAGCACGAATATTGTCTGTCTGCAATGTGATCACAGTGGACTCAGCTGAGCGTAGAAAGCTGCGACACTGTCAACCAGCGCTCAATGCAGGTGTGATCCAGGTTTTCATGCAGTAAGAAGACCAGTGAGGTCTCATATTTGAGAACTTGTCGCTGTATGCACGCATGGAGGCTTTCCCCCGTGGTCTGCTCAAAGTGAACAGGCAAGAAACTTGGCCCTGAACAGTTGAGCTCGATGCTGGAATTGGATGAATGCGACCCCACGGAGGAGATGTTGGGGCCAGTGCTTAGAGGTGTTTTCATGCATAAGGTGCCCCTTCGACGTCACCCGTGAAGCCCCCACCACGCCCAATGTGCTTACTAACCAGCAGGCTGGACAGGACATGTGCTTGCGACCCAAGCAGCAGTAGATACGCCAAAAAGAAACAGAGTACGATACGAGTGTCCTAACCGAAGGTACTTTGGTACCTGTGATAGCTTCCTAAACAACCTCTTGAGCTGCTTTGAGCTGGGTATCATCTATAACTGCTTACACATCGATCGATCAATCAATATCATAGGCACTTGACTCCTGTACGGGGGTAGCACTTGCGGCACTCGTTTGCGGCTTCTGCTCGGGCACTGCATCGCCAGGCTCACCAGGCTCTCGCTTTCTGCGTTCCTCCTCCTCGATTTCACGAAGTCTTTGCTGTCCCTCTTCATTGGTTGCATCGATGACGCCTTCTTGAAGACTCAGCATGCCACCATCGCCGAGCTTCTCAACCACCTGCTCCGCTTCGTCGACTGCCATCTTTCCAAGCACGTCGTTGACCTTGTCGAGGCTACCAGACTCCAGCGCTCTCTGTAGACCAGGTGGGAAGCTTTCGAAGATCTTTCTAGCTTCGATTTCTGTTGGATCGCTTGAGTTGGGCTGCGGTACGTTGATGTGTATCTCTGTGCCGGGCTCTACGGCATGAAGCTGGATTTGCTCTACTCCGCCCTTTTCATCGGCCTCCTGCTCCTGCCTTTTGAGCTCGGCTGTGCGTGATTGGATGCGGGCGTAGGTGTCGTTCACGTCGTCCACAAAGACCTTGTGAGCTTGGTGTCCCTTGGTTGTAACACGCTTGAAGAAGACTCCAACTCCATCCTTTCCGAGTTGTCTGCAGTACTGAACCAAGAGAGCTTGATGTACGCATTGCTTTGCGTATGCCTGCTGGCCTTTCATCTGTGCACTGAAGGCTTCGCCCAGCAAACTATCCTGCGTCTTCTGGTTCATGATCTCGTCGTAATTGCGACCAATGAATTGGAGTGAAGCCTGGAAATCGCCCATCTTGATCTTGGAGAACTGCGTGGCTTCAGGAGTGAGGTCGAGGTCGTCCTCGTCCATCTCTTCCTGCTTGGTGATCAGGCTTTCATCCTCTACATCAGCTTCGGCGCCTGAGGAGACCTGGCTATCTGAGCGCTGTAAACTGCCTCTCTTGTCTGAGGCGAGCCCAGCAACGGACTTTGTGTTGAGAAGCTCAGGTTCTTTCGTCGTCTTCGACGCCTTACTCTGGGAAACAGGGTCCTTGTCCTTGGGTTTCGACTTGCTCACGGAAGAGTAGTTCACACCCTCGTGTAGCTGATCACTTGTAATCTTTGATGCCTCCTCTTTTTCCAATTGGCCCAGTTTCGTAAGCAGCTCCTGCTGGAGAGTCTGCACTTTTGTTAAATGGCCTCGTACTCCATCGATGTAGTCTTTGAAACGATCCGAGGACTTTTTCTCGTCGACCTCCTTCTTGACCTGATCAATGAGACTAGCCATCATCTTAGAATATGCTGGCTGGTCCTTCTGGTGGGTGTAGACCCCTTCAGGCGGCTTCGGTGGCTCATCCTTAGCAGGATCGGCAGCGCTTTCGATGAGGGACTGGAAGACCAGCTGATCGGGGTCCTTTGAGCTTGCCTCATCTTGGTGCTTGTTGAGAGCATCCAAGAGTGCATTGATACGCTCTAACAGGCCATCATTGATTATGCGTTCGTATTTCAACGTGTCAATCTCTCTTCTGCGCTCGAACCTCTGTTGGTGTATCTGATTCTGTTTCGCTCGAATGAACGACTTCTTGTCCACGTTAGGATGAACTTCTATGTCCGAGTCATCGGACAGCTCGAGAGCATCCCACTTGCTGTAGTCGACAGGCATATTTGGGCGGTGGAAATCAGAGGCATTAATAAGAAAGCAATTGAACTAGTCAATTCGAGTTGTCTGGCAGTGACGCGTGTGGATACCGCAGTCTTGGGTTTGGAGGGGTCGCGCAGGCTAACAAATGAGCTTAACACGCCCTAAGATCGACCGCGGCGGCATCGCAAGAGCAGCGTAGCAGCGTAGCAGCGCTCCATGGGCTGAAGTCATTTGCTCATCATGATTGCCATCTACCTGTACATCAGCATCCACGCCTATCCTCGACTCAAGCTTCGCCGTCGCTCTCTATCGCATGCTCCTTGATTGTAGAACTTACTCTTGGTCAACATGGGAGGGAGACAAGCAAGCCGATAGTATTCATCTAAGAGATCTCGGAACTATACGATGCGCAGCTCCTTGCTGCTTGGAGCTCGAAGTTGGAGGTCATTGACACGACCACAGCAGCAAGACCAAAATGTCCTTCTCTCTCTGTACAACTCAGCTCCTCGCCACTCGAGGATAGCGGCTCAGACTGTACGAAGCTTTGCACATCAATCCCGTGGAACTCAACCAAAACCACCTGGCCTGCTTTCCCAGTCCCACCAGCACTTATCAGGGCCAACTGCCCCTGCGACATGTAGAGTGTTGGAACATGTGCGGCGCATATCCACTGAGGCCGGCAAAAACGAGACTGTGACTCCAGTCACAAGGTCAGAGAAGGAGTCGAACAGTCGGCAGAAGCAGGAAGACCAGGATGATGAACAAGAGGACACCTTCCAGAAGAGCGAGAAAGCGAGTCAGGCAGCGCAGGTCAACCTCAGCGCTCGCTTATCAAAGGAAGGTGCCGCTGCTTCTGGAGGTGCAGGCTTTGGAGAAGTATGGCGTTTGATCAAGATTGCTCGCCCTGAAGCAAAGATTCTGGGCCTGGCTTTCATTTTCCTTCTGGTATCCTCCTCCATTACCATGTCAATTCCTTTCTCCATCGGGAAGATCTTGGATATTGCAACTCAGGGAGGAGCCAAGCCAGAAGACTTAGAAGGCGGTGAAGGGAAGGAAATGCTCTTCGGCTTTTCCATGTCCACCTTCTACATCGGCCTTGGATGTGTCCTAGCAACAGGTGCTGCAGCAAACTACGGCCGAATCATTATCCTGCGAGTGGTGGGTGAGCGCATTGTTGCTCGCTTACGTTCAAAGCTGTTCCGACAGACTTACGTCCAGAATGCAGAGTTCTTTGATGCCAACCGAGTCGGTGACCTCATCTCCAGGCTGAGCTCAGACACCATCATCGTAGGCAAGTCGATAACGCAAAACTTGTCAGATGGCCTACGAGCCTTTGTAAGTGGTGCAGCAGGCTTCAGTCTGATGGCCTGGGTATCAGTCAAACTGACCGGAGTCCTTGCCCTGATGTTTCCACCTGTTGCCATTGGCGCCTTTCTATACGGCCGAGCGATACGCAATCTGAGTCGCAAGATCCAGAAGAATTTGGGCACCTTGACCAAGATTGCAGAAGAACGACTGGGCAATGTTCGTACATCTCAAGCCTTTGCTGGTGAAATCCTGGAAGTGCACAGATACAACACTCAAGTGCGCAAGATATTCGACCTCGGCTTGAAAGAGTCTTTGATCAGTGCCACGTTCTTTTCCTCCACTGGCTTCATGGGCAACATGACCATCTTGGCGCTACTCTACATTGGTGGTGGTATGGTATCACACGGCACGATCACTATTGGCGAGCTTACCTCTTTCTTGATGTATACTGCATATGCAGGATCGTCGCTTTTTGGACTATCATCCTTTTACTCCGAACTGATGAAAGGTGTGGGCGCGGCATCAAGACTATTCGAGCTTCAAGACCGGCAGCCAACCATTTCGCCAACTGCTGGCAAGGCTGTCGCATCTGCTAGGGGTCCTATTCGCTTCCAAAATGTCTCTTTCAGCTATCCGACGCGCCCAGCCGTCAGCATCTTCAGAAATATCGACTTCGAGATACCTCAAGGGTCCAATGTGGCCATTGTTGGTCCGAGTGGTGGAGGGAAGAGTACGATCGCTTCTCTTCTCCTCCGCTTCTACGCACCGACTGAGGGCAAAATCTTGATTGACGGCCAAGACGTTGCGGGTCTCAACGTCAAGCAGTTGCGACGCCGCATCGGCGTTGTTTCACAAGAGCCAGTGCTATTTTCTGGCTCTATAGCCGAGAACATCGCGTACGGTAGGCCGCAGGCTTCTAGGACGGAAATTTTGCGTGCCGCCAGACGAGCCAATTGTCAATTCATCAGCGATTTTCCAGACGGGCTTGACACCCACGTAGGTGCGAGAGGGACGCAACTCTCTGGCGGACAGAAACAGAGGATTGCTATTGCTCGCGCTCTTGTCAAAGAGCCTGATATCCTTATCCTTGACGAAGCCACCTCAGCCTTGGACGCAGAATCGGAGACTTTAGTGAACGCAGCTCTAGCGACTCTGCTCAAGAGCAACAACACCACAATCTCGATAGCGCATCGACTTTCGACCATCAAGAGATCAGACACAATCATCTGTCTGGGCAGTGATGGTCGGGTTGCGGAGATGGGCAGCTACAAGGAATTGAGCAGCAAACAGGATGGCGCTTTCTCAAAATTGATGGAATGGCAGATGAGTGGCGGCGACTCAACCAACGAGAGATCTGAGCAAGCTCAAGCTCGCAACAATCCGGCTCCAACGGAAAAGGAAGAGATCGAGTACACGCTGCGCTCGGGAGAGGACGAAGTCGACGAAGCCAGCGAAAGTAACGAGGAGATGCAAGGCTCGAAGGTGCAGGAGACAGTGACTGAAGCTGTCGAACAGAAGAAGTAAGCGTCACACTTCCAAGACAGGAAGTGGTGTAGCTGGCCTGTTTCACGTTTCCTTGTGATTGTAGAAATAGCGTCGGTACAAGTGAGTTACAAAAGGAGTCTCAGCTCATGCCTAAACGACAATGAATATATTGTGCTATTATCCTATGGCGGAGCCCTCAGTAGCACATGGTGTCGAGCTGCCATGCGATGAACATGTTTTGATCGCGTTTGGATACATCCGTAACTTGAGCCGTCCACATAACCCCGACGACTTCTAGAGTGACATCTCTGATTCTTCTGACCTTGACTAAGTCACCTTCGCTGACCTGTGACTTGAACACTCGTGACTTTGTACCTATATTTAATACTTGGCCAGCAGAGAGTTCCGTATGGCGTTGCCACTTAGTTGGTCCCACTGGATACCTGTCGCACCACCAAGTCGTCACGTTCCGAGGCAGCCTTTGCCTACATTACAATGTTCTCCACAATAATTTCCTTGTGGTGTACCCCCCGGACGACATTTCCACACTTGCTTCAAGCACTGCGAGCCAGATCATCATCCGTCAGGCGCGCCTTGACCTCACTCGGAATTGTCAAATTGCCATGCTTACGTGCAATCTAGCTCGAGAGTACGATGTTACTGAAACCCTGCTGTCGATGGCGCACAACAAGGAGATGGCCGAAATCATTCGCGATTCTAAAAGCTTGACACTACTAGGTCCCACAAATTCACATATCAGTTTCGCGAAGCAGTTTGATATCCAATGCGTTGTTACACATCAGCGACGAAAAGCTTACCAGCATCTTTGTGCACCGCCTACTGCTCGTGTAGTCTCAGATGGTGGTCTTCAGGATGCTGAAATCTTGGACTTTATCGTGCCTGTCGAACGTGATCTACTTAGGGCCGGACTAAAGATTGTCGGAGACGCTCAAAAAGGCCTAGCAAATCCGCATTTGCAAGAGTTGAACCAGAGACTGCAGGGCCCAAAAGTCTATGCTGACCGTTCCTGGCGGGAATTATTCTCCATTCTACTAGCATATGCTTGTCACTGATCAGGACCGCGCAGACGATGATCTACGCTAGTTATGCAAGGAACGAGGCCCTGGCGTCTCTTGAGGCACGAATCACCTCCCCCTATCGCTATCTGACTAGGGGTTCCTATCGGTGCTTACTGCATGTTCCACCGACATTCAGCGTTTCAGAGTGCAACCCATCATGCTCGCACTGAACGTTGGCTGTTCACGAGCGGCAAGTGGCTTGCCTATCTTTCTTAGCGAACTTTGTTTCTTTGACCGGACTCTGGCTGATATGTGGGTGGCCTCAAGTAAGCTTCATCTCGGATAGGTACATGCTTTTTGTCAGAACTCAACCTGAGTCGTTGCGCGTCACTTCGCACCGGTTCCAGTCAGCTTCGCGATCTTGGTCCTCAGTCATCCTCCTGCACCGTGCTTATTGTCCTACCATCTGCTCGGGAGTGATACTTGTACAAGCGTTGATCGATCTCCTGCTCACGACCAACTCGTTCTCGATCGCTCACGACCTCTTCCAATCTCCGAGCACGACATTTGTCTGCCCTGGTCGGCCCTAAGATCGTTCCGTTCGATAGTGTTCTCACTCGACGAAGAACACACAACACAAAGTCCTTGCGCAGACCAGAATGTCGACCCTACTGAAGCGAAAGGCAGCTGTGCTGGCTCTGACTCTCTCACTCTTCGAAATTACATACGCGGCACCGCTATCGGGACATCTGCTCAAACGAAACATGACAGCTGGCGCACGAGCTGGGCTAGGAATCGGCATAGCAGTGGCCATTGTCATTGTCGCTCTCATCATCACATTCTTCCTCCTTCATATGAGGCGTCGAGCCCGCAGCCAAGCATTCGAAAATACACGAGCTGTACTAGCAGGAGAAAAGAACACCGATGGAACAGACAGAGTTGACAAGTTTGCGCCCGAGCCACAAGTTTCGTCGATTCCACGCAGGAACAAGAGCGTCAAAGACCGACTGATGGGGCCGCTTTACCGTGAGAGCATGTACATGCCACCCTTGCCCAACCGAGCGAAGCTTGCTGGAGGAAGAAACAATCGGCAATCTACCATGACTATTGGTGGGGACGAGCCTCTCTCGACTAAGCCATGGCAAGGTGATGAAAGTAGCCCACGGCCCAGTTTCAGTAGCAAGCGTGCCACGAGAATGATGATGATGATGTAGGATGGCGCCAAGGAAGGATCGATCGTGCGACAACATTATACATTAAATAACGGCTAACACTACGGCCCTTTGATGGACGATAGGAGTGGCCTAGCAGTAGGGATCGGCGCACACGGAGTTGATGGCAGTGATAGGCGCTGAGCGGCGTCAAGGGTCACAGGACTGGGAAGACCCGCATGGATCACCGTTGCAATGCCTGCAATTTGCTTGTACATTAGGGACTGACATTTACGGTACGGACTACTGTTCGAGCACAGACGTCCCACAAGCTCGGAGGTATTTTGTAGATATGCCAGAAGCAAGAAATCGAGATGTTCGAGAAAGTCGGCGTTCAGGTCTGATGCGCACTGCGATCCCCGTGTCTCAAAAAGCCCTGTTGTTCTGTGTCCCGGGCTTCTCGCCTGCCCGCATCCCAAAGCTTATCCCATAGACGGCATTGCTGACCAGGGACATCTCAAAACATTCCAAGCTCGTCGACTGTACGACGACGTTTCAAACTATAACCTGAAACAAGATCACTCGCGGCCACACATCGAAGACAGAGCGCCGGAGCCTACACACTTTCATGGTTGAAACATATCAAGCATATATTCCATCACACCCTAACGCCTCAATGCTTGCCACTCCTCGCGACAAGCCACTGTAGGACAGCCTCGAGATTCGTCTCCTCCTTGGCACTCACTCCATAACAGCTGATTTCACGGTGAACAATCTTCTTCAGATCCAGAGCTTCAATGATCTCATCCACGCTTAGCCTCTCCTTCAAATCGGACTTGTTCGCCAGCACCAGCAAGGGGATAGTATTCAGCGTGTCATGCTGCAACAGCGAGAACAACTCATCCTTTGCCACAGACATTGCATCACGATCAGAGGCGTCGACGACGAAGATGATAGCATTGACATCGCGACAGTAGCGCTCCCACATGCTGCGAAACTTGACCTGGCCGCCAAGATCCCAACAGCGAATCGAGACGTGGCCTTTCTTGACCTCTTTCTTGTTGAAGGCGACAGTCGGTACGCTGTCGACTGTGAACTCCTGGCCCTAAGTCCCTGTGAGCATGATTTGGTAGGACGGATTAGAGGGAGTTGCGTACTGCTAGCACCCTGACCAATGAGGTCTTGCCGGCATTCTGTAGTCCTACTATGGTCACATCCATCTCTGTGGACCAGAAGAGATAGAGGAGCCAGTCCCATAGCCAGGTGAAGAGGCCCATGGCTGCCCGTGTTTTCTGTGCACTCTATGTGGTGTATTGGACCGCACGACGCTTATAGCTGTATGCGCTCGTACTTCTTAGGCGTTAAACGAGAGACAGTAGTAGACAATTGTCAATGTTGGATACAGTAATTGCAGCAGATCCGAAGTGTTGGCTTGCTCCTTGTGAAAGCAAGCTGAAGTTGGTATCTGCAACCAAAAGCCGTCGAATCAAGGCTGCCTTTATTGACGATGCCGTCAGTGGTCAGTTGCTCCACACAAGTGCACTGCACTGCATGCGCCGGCTCCAGTCAGTTGCGGCGAAATATGTGCAAACACGACAAACATCATGGCCGGCTCCAAAACTTTTTGAGCCTCGAGCATCGAGCCAGCTGATCGTGATGCCGTCGGCGCGGTGGTTGTACGAGCTAGCGGTGATGTTCCAATCCTGTCTGTATACTCTCCAATAGTTTTGCGACCCTACCGTCACCATGTCGACCACGACCATCTCGACGAAGCCGTCACGGACGAGCACCAAGTGGGATGTCGAATACCAAACCACCCGCCGCCAGAAGCTCTTCAGGAACACCCCCACCGATCACACGGCGTTCCCTCTACTTCACGCTGCAATCAAGCCACATGTCGACTCCTTCAACGCCTTGTTCGAGCAGGGTCTTATAGATGAAGCCCTCAGAGACATCGGTACCCACACCGTCACCGATGGAGACCCCAGAGACCGCAACCCTCGCACGCCGAGGAACAGACTCGACCTCAAGGTTAAAGAAGTCATGCTTGACAAGTCATATCTCCCCTCGACCAATAGAGACAGCCTGGCACGAGAGATATTCCCTGCCGAGTGCAGAGAGAGAGGCGTGACATATAGAGGCAAGCTCCGTGCGAGACTACAGTACCGTGTCAACGCAAATGAGTGGAAAGAGACCGTGAGAGAGATTGGTAGTCTACCCATCATGCTGCGGTCAAATCGGTGCCATCTGGAAGGTCTCCCACCAGCTGAAATGGTGAGGCGCAAAGAGGAATCAGAAGAGCTAGGTGGCTACTTCATTGTCAACGGGAATGAGAAATTGATTCGGATGTTGATTACCCCGAAACGAAACTATCCTATGGCCACTTTGCGTCCTTCGTTCGAGAAGAGGGGAGCTACATACAGCAAGTTCGGCATAATAATACGCAGTGTGAGGCCAGATCAGACGAGTGTGACCAATACCCTGCACTATCTGACCGATGGAAATGTCAGCTTTCGCTTTTCCTGGCGTAAGAGCGAGTATCTGCTACCTGTCGTCATGTTGCTGAAGGCACTTGTCGAAACAAACGATCATGAGATTGCCCAGGGCATAATAGGAGCATCAAATAGCTCAGACCCGCCAAGTTCATTCGTCTCGGATCGTGTCGAGCTCCTCTTGCGCACAAACAAGGGCTATGGTCTGAAAACGAGGAAACAAACGCTAGAGTACATTGGAGAGAAGTTCAGGCCGGTACTGCAGACACCCGTCACAATGTCCGATGAGAAAACTGGAGCCGAGTTGCTGAGGAGGGTGGTCTTGCCACATCTGGGCAACATCAACGTCTCACCTGCGCAAAACCATGACAAATTCCAGCTGATATTGTTTTCTGTACGCAAGTTATACGCGCTTGCTGCAGGTGACTGTGCCCCAGACAACCCGGATGCTGTCTCGAATCAGGAGGTGCTCCTTGGTCCCTTCCTTTACGGCATGATTCTGAAGGAGAGCATCCACAACTGGCTGCTGTCGATAGGATATCAAGCGAGGGAATGGGCACGGACGAGAAGTCCTCCGAGCTTTACAGATACCAAGTTTGAAGGAGATTTCCTGTCAAGGATCGTGCGTAAAACCAACGAGAATATCGCACAACGTCTCGAGTACTTCTTGTCCACCGGCAACCTGGTCAGCGAAAGCGGCCTTGATCAGTCACAGACGTCCGGCTACACTGTCATGGCAGAGAAGATCAACTTCTACAGATTCATCAGTCACTTCAGGTGTATACATCGTGGTGCCTTCTTTGCGCAGCTCAAGACCACGACTGTGCGCAAGCTGCTGCCGGAGAGTTGGGGTTTCTTGTGTCCCGTTCATACGCCTGATGGTTCTCCTTGTGGTTTGTTGAATCACTTATCGCATCAGTGCGTCGTTCAGACACACAACGTTGATGCCAGTGGCGTTGAAGCAGCTCTATCAAGACTCGGCATGACTAAACATCCGGCAAGATCAGTCGAAGACGGTCTGTCAGTTCAGCTCGATGGTCGTGTGCTGGGTCACATGTCGGTGAAAAAGGCACAAGAAGCAGCTCAGCTCCTGCGCCATTGGAAGGTTAGAGACGAAAAGCGAATACCTAAGGAACTTGAAATCGGCTTTGTGCCCACCTCCAATGGTGGCCTTTACCCTGGTCTATATATGTTCAGCGGTCCAGCCAGAATGATCAGACCCGTCAAATACATCCCAGCTGACAAAGTCGACTTCGTTGGCCCTTTCGAACAGCAGTACATGACTATAGCGTGTACAGAAACGGACATCATACCAAACCTCACCACACATATTGAATACAAGCCTACGAATATCTTGTCAATACTTGCCAACATGACCCCCTTCTCTGACTTTAACCAATCGCCCAGAAACATGTACCAGTGTCAAATGTCGAAACAGGCTATGGGTACACCTTCGTCAAACATGATGATGCGAGCAGACAATAAAGCCTATCTGTTGCAAACAGGTCAGACGCCTGTGGTGCGACCGCCACTTTACAACGAGTACGGCCTCGACAACTTCCCTAATGGCATGAATGCGGTAGTAGCCGTCATCTCCTACACAGGCTACGACATGGACGACGCCATGATAATCAACAAGTCCAGTCACGAGCGCGGCTTCGGCGACGGCGTGATCTACAAGACGAAGTTCTACGATCTCGCCGAGAAGACAGGCACTGGAGGCGGTCGAGCATCAAAATCCAAAACCGAGATCAAGAGCATGTTCGGCTTCGCAGAGACCGACACCAACGTCCCCAGCGACGTTCTTCTCCACATTGAAGAAGACGGACTCCCCAAGATCGGCGCCAAAGTCCAAGAAGGCAGTATAATCGCCGCATATCACACCGTCATGTTCGACCCCTCCACCAACACCCTGCGCAACCTTGACGGCCAAACGCACTACCTCAAATTCAAAGACAGTGAAGGCGGCTACATCGACCAAATCCGCCTCTTAGGGTCCGAAACAGGTGACACCCCCCTCCAATGCATCTCCATCAAATACCGCATTCCTCGGCGTCCCATCATCGGAGACAAATTCTCCTCGCGCCACGGCCAAAAGGGCGTCTGCTCTCAGCTCTGGCCCAGCGAGTCCATGCCCTTCAGCGAGTCCGGCATCCAGCCCGATGTCATCATCAACCCACACGCCTTCCCCTCCCGCATGACAATCGGCATGTTCGTCGAATCGCTCGCAGGAAAAGCCGGCGCTCTCCACGGTCTAGCACAAGACAGCACGCCCTTCTCCTTTGACGAGACACACACGGCCGGCGATTTCTTCGGCGACCAATTGCGCACCGCTGGCTACAACTTTTACGGCAACGAGCCGATGTACAGCGGCATCACGGGTAAGGAATTCGCAGCCGACATATATCTCGGTGTCGTGTACTACCAGCGGCTCCGCCACATGGTTAGCGATAAGTTCCAGGTCCGAACCACGGGTCCTGTAAACGCTGTGACAGGCCAGCCGATCAAGGGCCGATCCAAGGGTGGCGGCATTCGTGTCGGAGAAATGGAGCGCGACTCGCTGATTGCGCACGGTTGTGCGTACCTGCTGCAAGATCGGCTGATGGATTGCAGCGATAAGCAGCGCGCGTGGATCTGTCGGGACTGTGGCAGTTTCTTGTCAGTGCAGATGGTGCCGAACCCGTATAATGCGTTCACAGGGAAGAGAGCAGTCGGGGGCGTGGGCATGAGTGTGCAGCCGAGCGGGATTGTGAGGTGTAGGACCTGTGCAAGGGAAGCAGTGTGGGAGGACAGTAAGTTGAGGGTCTGGGCTGATGGTGAAGGAAAAGAGTTTGTTGGGGGCGAGAACACGACTGTGGTTAATGTGCCGGGGGTGTTGAGGTATTTGGATGTTGAATTGGCCGCTATGGGCGTGAAGACCACGTTTACGATTGAATAGATGGTCTTTACGGTTGAGTATGTGGACCACGAGCCGTTGCAAAGTATATACATGGGGCACGACTGAGATAAGTGATGCGACAAGCATGGTATTACATTTTGTGCTCGGTGGATCGCGCTACGCTAGCTGAGCAACGAATAATGTCACGAAACGATTACCGGTCTTTGTTGTGCGTCATGCCTTCTTCTTCCTCTTCTTCTCCACGTCTCTGAACCAGGTCTAGCGATGCAGTTCTATTGCGCACTTTCGGACCCGATTTATCGCAGAGCACCAAAGGTGATCTGGGTGCCCGGAAGCTAATACAGTCGGGTCTTGCGGTGCGGAGCTCGCCAGGCTTTACTGGTACAAGGCCCGTAGGCTACGACACAAGCTTAGATAGTTATGAGCTCCATGCAGTGCGCGGCGCGAGAACGTTCGGATGCACTAAAAGAGAGACGCAAGAACGCTCTCAGAAACCCCTCGAGTGCTTCAGAAGTTGTCTTTTCCCCCAACAAGCATACAATCACTCATAGATAGTCAGTTCCTGATTGATCCGGGTACACATCGCGAGTATGCCACCTCCAGCAACACCTCCCCCTTTTACCCTCGACCTTGGCACAGGCCTGTCCTTGGCTCTTGCCTTTTCGTTCATGCCAGCGGCCCAGATTGTCGCAGGTCTCGTCCTCCCAAAGACGGTCTCTGGGAAATACTACTGGATCTTCGTCTGGTGCGCCTACGACTTCCTCACTCACAGCATTATTGAAGGCTCCTACCTCTACCACTGCTTCTTCTCGTACGAAACCGTCAGCATCACTTCCGACTACCCCCATCCAGCATCTCTCGGCAGCAAAGGGCCTCACTTTCTTGGTCACAGCGACAGGAACTATGGCTCGTACTATTCGACCGCTCCAATGGCCAGGCTATGGCAGGAATACGCAAAGGCCGACAGTCGATGGGGAGGTGCAGATGTGACCGTCATTTCGCTTGAGCTCCTGACGGTATTTGGCGCGGGGCCAGCAGCCGCGTATATCTGCTACTTGATCTCGAGGATCTCGAATGCCACAGAGCTCACGCTACGAGCCCGGCTTGATGCCAGGATGTGGTTTGTCGCCGTTGTGTTGAGCACCGGCGAACTGTACGGCGGCTTCATGACGTTCGCCCCAGAGTGGCTGTCTAGCAATTCATCGCTTGCAGGGGATGATCCCATCTACCTCTGGCTGTACCTGGTGTTCTTCAACATGCTGTGGGTCTTCGTCCCAGCTTGGGTTCTATACGAAGGCTACCGAGAGTTCAGCAATGCTTTCGTCCGAGGAGCGAGCACGCAGCACCTCAAGAAAGTGACCTGAGCACTCGCCGCCACTTACTCTACTACATCACGGGTTGGGGCAACCTCATCATCCCTTTCGAGGCGGGACAAACGAAGCCATCCTCAGGCTCATCCATGTCAGTCACGGAAATAACTCTAAACCCCAAGCTCTCGTATATCCTCTCGCCCGCCGGCCGACTAAAAAGCCAACACACGATCTTCTGACGATCAGCCTCGCCCGTTACAACCTTCATCAATTGCCGTCCAACACCGCGCCCCTGGAACTCAGGCAAAACCATGAGCCGGCGCACAAACATGTGCTTCTTACCGCGAACAGCGCCGATGTAATGGTTCCGGGTCTCGACGTATTTCGCTTCCCCTCTCTCTAGTCGGCGAGCACGGACCTCCTCATCATTGTCTTCTTTACTCTCTGTGTCATGCCGAAGACGCGACGACTCCCTCGCAAGGTCCTCCACGAAGCCAGACGACGGATCCTTGACGTCCTCACGCTCACCCTCACGCTCACCGTTACTTCCACTCTCCAACCGCTCAATGTCCTTCTTCAAATTGCACTGTGCGCTGTGATACCCGCCCTCGAGGTGGATATACCCACACATCCAATGGATAAACCCCACGATCCTCTCCTTCCCCCCGCCGCCGTCCGCTCCCGAGTCCGTCTCGGAATCGGACACGACCGCCTTGACAACATGGTAACTCGGATCGCTCAGCGCCCCGCTCACGGCCTCGACCGTGGACTCCCACTCGGTGCGGCCGATGTACAACGCCATCCAGCGTTTCAGAGGGTCGCCGTCCAGGGCCCGCTCGTTGATGTCGGCGAGCGCGGGAACGTCGGAGTTGGACGTCACTGGTTTGAGTGTTATTGTTTCTGCCGTTCTTGGCGGTCCGGGTTGGTGGGAGGTTGGCTGCGGCGCGGACATGGTTGGGCGGGTAGATGGAATAATCTGTGCCGGTGGTGATAGTGGCGGGCTGGCGGGCTAGCTATGGAAGACCTCGTTGGGTGCGAGGGAGGCGGGATAGATCCTGGCTTGAAGCTGTATGTATACAATCTAGACGCCGGCGATCTAGTCTAACACAGTAGAGCCTTCCTAGTATAACCACCAACTCACCAAAAATTTCAGAGAACAGCAAACGCAGTGTATCGCAGTACATGTCCGCAGGCGCGCCCTGGTCTGGTCTTCTTCGTTGACCTGCAGGGAGCGAGTGAATGCCTATTTACTTACCTTAGTCTCGCGTTCAGCCATCGAAACCTCTAGGTGGGCGCGCACGTACAGTACGTGGATGTGAGTCAGAGCTGGACGGAGTTCGGCCGGGTCGCGGGACCGCGTGGAGACCACCGGCACGCTACTACTATGTCAGCCAGTAAGTCGGTCAGGTCAGGTCCGCTTGAACGGGTGACTGTCGAGGGGCGTTGCGGTGTTGAGACGTACAGTACATGCTTGGACTGCGAGTGTTCGCCGCTGACGGTGTGATCAAGTGCAGGTGGACACTGCGTGTCGCTCCAGTGAAAGAAGCAGGGCACGGCGGGAGTGTTGTCGGTGGGACGCTTCTTGGTCTGGTGTGCGTCTTACAACATCTCGTATGTGGGTATGCGGATCTGGCTCGTACATGTCTGCGGCTGCAGAGGGAAATGTGGTTCTAGAAGGTTTAGGTAGGTACGGCAATGCTCGTGGGGTATCTCGAATTACATATCAAACAACAGCATTACTCATCAGCCATGCTAGATAAGGTACACGGCGCGCTGGAGGCCAGCTCACACTTTTACATGCCTCTGAACTGGTTCTTCGAAGCACTCCTCCGATCGCCGCCTCTCTGCTGCGTCCGGCCCTTGTCGAGATCGGGCCTGGTCCTCTTCTTGGGCGCCGCGTCAAACGTGATGGTCCTCTCACCGACCACGCCGCCGCCGCCGCCGGCGCCAGACCGTCTGTCACGACTACCACCAGGCTGGAAACCCGCAGCGCGATCGCCGAACGAGCGGTCCTGCTGTGTTCGCCCGCCGGCTCTAGGCCCTGCTTTCGACGACGAGACCTGCATGGACATGCCTGCTGGTTTCTGCTTGCTCTTCCTTTTGTCTGGCCTCCGCTTGTAATCGGCCGTGGAGATTCTGTCTGCTCGCCCGTCCACTTTGCGATGAGCGTAGTCGTCGCCCGAGCTGTCTTCGCCATCAGAGGAGCCCGGCACTTCATCGATCATGTCTTCTTCCACCGCTGTTAAGCCGCGCTCGTGATCCAGATTCGACCGCGGCTCCACCTTGGTGCTAGGGTTGATGCTCTGGAACTCGCGCGAGGCCTCATCGACCACGAAGTCGTCCTGCTCGAACATCTTGGCGAAACGCGAGTCGACGAGCAGGCCCTTGTCGTCGGTGTTGGCATGCTCGGCGGCTTCGGCGGCGGCTTTGTCGTCGCCGCCTTGGGCAATAACTTTCTGTGCTCGTTTCCTCTCGTTTTGCGCTTCCTTCTCGAGGATGCGTTCGGCGAGTTTCCTGTTGACCTTGGCCGTCACCTTCTTCTGTCCCCGGATTCTACTTTCCCGTTCCTTGTCGATCTTCTGTTGGACGCGTTTGGCACGCTCTTCTTCGTAGGATGTGGGGTTGGCGATTAGACGGGCCTCTTCGTACAGTTTCTGGGCCACGAAGTAGCCGTGCATGTATGGTCTGAGTAGATTCGTCTTGCCAATTAGATGGTCTAGGTTGAGGGTGCGGAGTTGGGGTTGGGTGAGGAATTTGAAATTGTCGTAGACTTCGCCTGATTTCGTGGACGAGTAGGCGTTGGGGTCGTTGGGGTCGTCGGCCATTTCCTCGACGACGTTGTCTAGGAAAGCGGCCCATTTCGGGGCAGGGCCTAGTTGAGGAATGAGGAAGGCGTGCTGTTGTTTGCCTTCGTTTGCGGTGAGGATCATGCCCGAGTCGGGACACCATGCCACACAGTTGATGTCGACATCTGGTTCGACCGAGGTCCAGGGTGTGCCGTCTCTTTCTTCCCAGATTTTCAGTATGCGCTTGTCAGCGGAGAGGATTTTCGGCTCGGAATGGGCTGCTCGAGTGGTGGAGTTTGAGCTGAGGAACTGAACGTGATGTATGGGATAGTCGTATCCTTGGTCCTTTTTCAGAGTGGGCACGGGCGAGCGCAGATCGTAGAGGTATATGAGGCCAGTGGAGGTTCCGACGGCGTTTCTGATCCCCGAGGGGTGAAAGTCCATGGCCGTCACCTCTGGCCTGGTCCCAAATTCCGTCGGCATAGTCAAGGTGGCCACTCTCGTCCTGACTCTTGGATCCCAATACTCGACCGTGCCCAAGGATGTTCCAAAAGCGAGCAAGCCATGACTCTCCTTGGCGACGGCGCCCGTGTTCACACCTCCGACGCCGATGCCACCTTGCAGGGCACCACCGCCGGAACTGGTCATATCGTCGCCGCCGACATCGATGTCAAACTCGTTCATAAACCTGCCCAGCTCTAGGTTGATTCTGAAGACCTGGCCCATGCCGTTCGCATTCACGCCGACCGAGGGGACGTACAAGTCGGTGTTGCTGCGATCATAGACCAAGTCACGGCCGTAGCGGGGGATCCTTAACGAGTAATGGCATCCTCCCGGGGTGTGGAATTCAATGCTCCGATCTTCCTGCAGATGCACGCTCTTGCTGTAGTCGGCACTCAGGAAGAGAAAAGTCTTGTTGATGGTGTCGGTGTGGCGAGCCCACGAGAGGGCCAGGTTGGGTAGGTAGTGGGTGTGTATCTGTGGCTTGTAGGTGCCCGTGCTCATGACCCAGTCGCCGTCGGGCGACACGCGCACGCAGTGGGAGGCCTCTTCGAACTCGAAGTCCTGGAGCAGTTCGATGTGGTTGGCATAGTCGTGGCCCTTTTTCAGCCTTTTATTCTTGACCCAGTCGGGGATGTTGCCCGAGGAGGAGGCGCCGGCGACCGTGTAGACTGGCACGGCCGAGTTGGTGAGTTTCATGATGCGAGGGCTGCAGAGTGTAGCCCAGACCCGCCGGCAAGATTCTGTCAGAGACAGTGAGCCTGGTGTCTTTGGTTTGCCCAATGCGACTTACCTTGGAGAGGAGCATTGCTGCCACGGCCACGGCCACTACCACTGCACCTGCTGCTGGGCGCAAGGAAAATTTAGTGCAAACATGGCAAACTCGCGGTCTAATCTAGCTTAAGGTTTCGCTTGGCGCCTTGGGGGTTGCTGGGGGGGCGCTGATGCCTGGAAGCGTTGTTGACAGGCGCCTCATGCGCCCATGACACACCACCACTGCACCACTGCACCACTGCACCACTGCACCACTGCACCACACCACCAGACCACTCGACAATACTAACCCAAGCAGGTAGACTCCAGTAGCCGGCGACGACAATATTCGACCCCGACCCCGACGCCGTCACGACATTACGTACCAGAAACGAGACATAGTGATGCAGTAATATCCACCGTCCATGGACGCAACACCACCACTCGAGATCATCCTACCACTGTAATGCCCGACTTGGAGAGATCGATGCCCTCATCGCCAGCTCCTGGCGCATCCCCCGAAGAATCGCTCCAGTACTACAAATCCCAGTACGAGTTTCTGGAAGCCGAGCTCGCCGACTTCCAGGCATCCAGCAAGGATCTCGAAACCGAACTCGAGCGAGACATCGAACAAGCGGAGAAGCGGGAGCGCCAACTCAAGCAGCAGGCCGACGATCTACGCTACCAGGTCGACGAGTGGAAGGAGAAACACAAGCAAGCCAAGGGCGAGGCGGCCTCAGCTCAGGCCGCGCTGGAGAGGGAGATCAAGACCCTGCGCCAGGAGAACCTGACCCTGCGCCAGCGGGTGAGAGACATCGAGGTAGCCAACGATGACTACGAGAGGAAGCAGCGCTCCACCGAGGTCTCCTTGGACGACATGGAGGCCAAGGCCAATCAGGCCATTGAACGAGCGGTGATGCTGGAGGAGGAAGTCAAGCTCGGCGAACAAGAACGAGAGGCCCTGCGCATCGAAGCCCAACGCCTCAAAGACGACCTGGCCGACTTCAAGATCGAGGCGGAGATTGTGCGCAAGAAGCTAGACCAGGCCGAAAGAGGCCTGGCCCCCAAGCGAAAGTCTCTCACCATCAGCCCCAACGTCGTCGCCGCTTCGCCCCGATCCGAACTCTCGCCAACCACAACCGAGGCCTCGGCGCCCTCATTCGACACCCCACGCACCAAGGCAACCACGGCCTCCAGCGTGTCCGACACCCCGACACCGCCCTCACCGCCGGCCTCGGACAAGCTACCTGCAACACCGCAGCCTTCCAAGCCGAGACTTTCGATGGCACCGGCAAGAGCCACGCCCAGACCGCCAGCAGGATCAGCAAGAGTCAACGCTCACACGCGCAGCACATCGGTTGCCGTGCCCGGCAGGACGCAAGGAAGTGCAGCCGCCCGACCAGGCCTCGGCAAGGGCACCCGGCCTGCACGCCAGCCCAACATCCCTGCCGCTCTTCCCAAGTCCTCATCCATCATTCAACTGCGCAACCTGCGAGGAAAGATGCAGAATCTGGAAGAGCGGGTCCAAAAGGCGAGAGCCAAACTGCCGGCGCCGACTGATACACCACCAAGAGGCTCGCCGAGGACGGGCTCGGCTCTCGGCCACCATGTCCCGGCCTCGGTCACCGTGCGCACTGGTCGTCGGAGGCCCACCGGCAGCATCCTGAGCGGCCACGACTCGGAAGACGCCCCAAGTACGCCCTCCCTACAACGGCCGAATGCGACCCGCCAGGCCCTCGCCGGCCAGCCTGCATCACCAACACGAACCAGCATGGCAGCACCGCCACGACCATCGAGTCGAGCCAGCGCAGTCTCGAGCCGACCTTCGATGAGCCATGACCAACCTGGTCATAGCAGACCGACGAGCCGAGCAAGCATCTCTGGGCTTCGCAGCCTGGCCAACGGGAACAGCTACGCGCCCAATGCCAGCACCGACCGGGTGCGTCCACACTCAAGCTTGAGCCATCGCGGGGTCAGCTACGACGGGGCACTCGAGACCAGCAGCATGGACACCTCGAATACAACCCCACGGAGGAGCTCGTACGCCAAGCGCACCAGTGATGTGGGCACAGCCATACCCACGCCGGGGGCTTCATCGAAGAGGCCGAGTTTGGGCGGGAGCAGTAGGGTGTCCGCGTTGAACCGACGGCAGAGTGCTGGCAGACCGACTGCTGAAGCACGGCCGCCGTCACGTTCGCTGCTGGACGGGGTCAAGGAGGGCCTTCAGGACGAGAATGACGATGACGAGACGTTTTGATGACTTACGAGTAAATGTGGCACGAATAGGATGTATGAATTATGTGTGCTCATTCGTGCCAGCTCCACTCGGTCTTTTGACTTGTTCTTGGGGTTCGAGCTGACTTGTTGCACTTCTACCATGATCCATGAGAGCATTTGCTTCTCGGCCGCGACCCCCAAGCATGATGTTTTCTGCCTCGGTCAACATGATGATCCCCGAGGGCGAGAAAGAACTTCAGGCATGCGGGTGATCGCCCAACGCCAAATCTTTCTCATGCAGCACTGCCACCACCAGCATCATTCATTGGACTCAGGCGAAATTGACAAAGGCTTATGAGCAGGCTAACACCCTATTGGGACTAGACCGGTGGCGCGAACCTTCTCAAGTCAAGTTTCACAAGGATCAAAGATCGACGAAGCGACGATCTGTGCTTACACGACGTCATGGCCAGTCCTGGCATGCGCGTTTCCTGCGAAGATATAATATCGGCCACGCAACTCGTCACGCTCGCACGCACATACCCTCGTATTGAGCAGCAAACCAGACTTCAGACTGCACATCATGGCTACTCACAGAGAACTTCCTCACCGCACCAACACCGCCTCAACAGGTTACACCTCCGACGACGATGCGGGCCCCAGGGGTGATCCATCGAGCACTCTCGGCCTGCTCCAGGAAAGGCTGCAGGCATGGAAGCACATGACGGCCTACCTCGAAGACTACGTCAAAGCCGTGGCCAAGGACGCACATACACAGAGCAAGGACTCGGACAAGATCCTGAAGACCTTGAGCCACCCCCTCAAGGAGGGCCACCACTTCAACCAGGAAGTCGGTGGTGTTGCCGGCCTCTTCGACAACCTCCGAACAAACACCCAAGCCCAGAGCCAGCTCCAAGCAGAGACGTCGAAGAACCTCTCCGACTCCGTCCTGCCGGTGCTCGAAAGACTACACAAGGAGATCAAAGCCAAGCAAAAGGAGGTCGACCACGGTGCCGGCAAGCAGAGCAAGACTGTCGATCACGCTCGTAACGATTCCCAGAAACGTATCGAGCTGCTCGGTCAGAACACCGCGAGCTTCGACTCTGCCGGCGGCAAGACTACCGCCGCCAATGATCCATACGTCCTCCAACGAGGTGTCTGGCACAGCCTCAACAAGCAACTCATGGAGGAGAACACCCACCGCTCAGACCTCATCAACATCCAGAACAACTTCCAGCAGTTTGAGAACCACGTCATCGAGACTCTTCACAATTTCTTCAACTCCTTCCACTCCTACATGGCCGGCCAGGCTGACCGCTCGAAAGCCATGTACGGCGATATGGCCAAGACAGCGAACGCGGTCGACCCCAATTTCGAGTGGAACGGTTTCATGAAGCGGAGCGGCCATGTCATGATCTCCCCCAATGCACCTCCACGCTCCATCGACCAAGTGGCCTTCCCCAACCAGGGCCACCGTGCCACGAAACCCCTCATCGAAGGCAGCCTCGAGCGGAAATCCAAGCTCGGTCTCGGCGGCAACAAAGCAAATTACTATGCAGTCACTCCCGCTGGCTACATGCACGAGTACAAGGATAACGACAACTTCCGCACCGACCCAGCTCCCGAGTCCTCCCTCTACCTGCCTGATTGTGTCATCGGTGCCATTGACGGCTCAGTCTTCACTGTCAAGGGGAAGAACACCGCTGGAAGCAAGCTCACCTCCAAGATGCACATGTCATCCGAGTACACCTACATAGCCCACACTCCTAGTGACGCCCAGCAGTGGCATCGAATCATCGAGGCCGTCTGCACTGGCAACGTACAGAGCTTGTTAGCTTCTGCTACCAGTCCAACCGGAGGCCGCGATCAGGGCCAGATGATGGGCGGTCTGGACACTGCCGCCGCGTCAGAGCACAACACCCGCCAGCCTGCCTCGGTCGTCTCGCCTCGAGAACAAGACGCTGGACTCGGTGTGCCTCGCCAAGATCCCGGTGTTGCTACATCGGGGTCGTACTACTCGGCCCCTAGGCAGAATGAGTTGGAATCTAGGAGGTACTAGTCCTACCAGCGATGAATGCTGTCGCCTAGCCATGATCCGTCTGGTTCGGGTTGCAGCTTGCTAGCTTACAGGTGGCATTTTAGCATTATAGTAATTACAAGATACCCTTTGCATACACACCTTCTTGTTCTATCGTACGAGGAATTGGTCCATCCCATGGAAGTCGACTTGTAATCACTTCCCCACACCGTGCTTGGTACATCACCCGGCCTCAACATGAACAATGTGCAGTTCCCCTCCTTCGTATCTGACACTACGCAGAAGCCCCAATGGACATGCGATACCAGTGTACGCTTGCTGACGGCCCTAGTCCGTCGAGCACGATATCACGGTCAGTCCACCTGGTCGTCTCGCGTCCATGCCCGTCACGCGCACGTACCGACTTACGTACGCTTGAGCGAGCGCGGGTGTTGGTCGCGATGGTAAGATCGTGCCGGTCATCAACAGCCAATTCAAATGCTCATGCATGCCCGGTGTCGCCGACTTGCGTCTAGTGTGCCGTTCTTAGAACGCCACAGACACTCAGCTTCCAACCGGGGCCGACGGCAATTCAATCCTCTCTCGTGTTCACAGCCGGCGTGCTCTCCGTCTCTGTCTGTCCATGGCAATGTTTCCCATGACCTCGCCCACAACACCTCTGATCCTCCTCTCCTCGACCATGAATGAAAACACAACCGCGATGATGAATAGAGGTATGAAGAAGTATGGCGCTATCGGGGCGCGATCGAGATTGTGTCCGCTGTCTTCAGATACGGGGCCTTTATTACTGCTGACCTCCACTGCCTTTTCGTCACGTGGTCCGTCCCCTGCTAGACTGTGGCCAGAGGTAGAGCTCAGGACGGTTGGAAAGGATAGTAGGGTAGGAGGAGAGAGGACTTCTGTAAATGGGCTTGCGCCGGATCTTGGTGTAACTGTGGTTGCGTATGGACCTCCGATGTAGGTAGTCATTGTGGGTAGTGTTGAAGGCGTGAGTGTAGGCGTGGTAGTCGCAATGACGGTGATTACCGATTTAGTCACGTCTACTAGGATGCAGTATGCGCCAGACGTGGATGGGCAGCTTTCTGACGGGATGGCAGGTTCTGTCGTGGAAAGTGTAGGCGTGACAGTCGCAATAGCTGTGATCACCGATTCAGTCACATCTACGAGGATGCAATATCCGCCAGATGTGGATGGGCAGCTTTCTGACGGGATAGAAGGCTCTGTCGTGGAAAGTATAGGCGTGCTTGTGATGGGCTCCGTGAGTTCGGGCTGGTCGGGTTGGTGTGTCTGAGTGGACGAACCAATCGAGGTCGGCACTGTTGAGGGTTCAGAGCTGGAGGCTCGAGAAATCGTCAATACTTCTGAAGGAGCGGTGAAAGATGTTGAGGTGGCTGTGGACCGTTGAGCAGTCGTCTGGGTGTGAGGACTGCTCGAAGGTGAGGGTGTTGTGAGGATTGCACCAGTGTCAGAAGGTGTCGAGGATAACGCGGGCGAGGCAACTGATGCTACCGATGTTAACGATCGCGGACTGGAGGATGACTGGTCTGCAGAAAGCTCGACTTGCGTGGACAACGTTGGTGGGTTGGGGGTAGAGGTTTGTGAGGACACAGCCGTGATGAGCGAGTCTCGAGATTGTGATGTAGATGTAGGTGTATGTGCACAAACGTCAACGGTAACGACCTCCGTCACATATGTGACGGGGATAACTGATAGAACTGCGCTTGCCATTCTGCAATGAATGATGCGGTAAATGACAAGAAGCTGTTCTTGTACAGATTGCAGAGATTGACAAGTTATAGCTGTTAGCCACCGTCGCTCAAGCCTTTCGTTGCCATGCGACTATGTGGTGATACAGCTGGCCAGCCACGCACACTTGACGACAGAGTCACTTCTTTCGTTTGTGTACTGCAACCCATGGTGTTGTACGGCACATATCGGCCCTGGTCCATGACGTTCCCATCTGGCTTCCTGCGTCTTTGTGAGGCTTTGGCTTTTCAGTCCGTGACGCACTGGCTGATAAGGACACACGCGAAATAGACAGGCATATGGCTCATGATTAGAGGCACGATCAATGCCACATGAGCCCAAGTTGGCCATTCTGTGAACTGAACCATTGCTGCTAAGAATTTGATCTCAACGATCTGATCGCTAATCTGTAACTTGCACGGTCTCTTTCGGGGCGTTTCTGGCACTCTTGGTACATCTATTGCCACATTGTATTGCTCGTTGAGGATTGAAGGCCATCAGGCCGATTCCTTTGGTCCCAGCATAGTTCGCAGTATCTGCTCCGTGGTTTCATCGCTGCTAGACTTGGTGGAGGGGGTCGTCTCGAAGCCGTTGAGGTGAATCACATCTACTTGAACCGTTTCCCACTTCAAACGTGCTGTGCCACATTGCTGACCTTTAGGCTGTCTCGTAGAAAATCTGACCTGCTGGAATACAATCCGATGTTCAAAGCCACTTCCTGCCAGATGCTGCAACTCTAGTTCGAAAAGCAGGACTCTTGATCTCATCGCCAATCTTGTAGAAAGGGTTCATCATCGTCTTCACCCAAATCTCGTAAACCTCCGTCATGAATTGCCGGATAGCTTCCTCTGTTTGCGGACTTGTCGGGTTTTGTGCTATTGAGCTTGACGATAGTGTCGAGGTCCTGTTTCCCGCCGCAGCTGCTGGACCGCCAGGCTGATGCAGGAGCATGAAACGCACATTCGTCCCTGTCATGAAACAACTTATGTGGGAGTTGGTCGGAGCATAGTGGTCAATCACCTTGAGCCACATGTTCGGACTGAGCCATTGAACTTCCTCAACCATGTCGATTGCTGCATGGACGATAAATTGGTTCATATACCGTGACGATTCGCCATTGCGAAAATGTGCCTGGCCATTGCCTCCTGCTTTGGACGTCCCGAAGGTATACTCAAATAGGGGCGTATCTGTCGGCGAGACGATCACAAAGTAATAGGACATTTTCGGGGGCCTTTGTTAGGCTCGTGCGTGTTGAACCGCAAAAGGTGTCGGAGCCTGGATCTAAGACAAGTTTATCTCACTTCTTATACCACACGAAAGCTGTCACCGGGCATAGCAGTTTCTAGTGCCTTGATACATCATTGTTACCAGTATTCTCTTAGCAGGCACGTATAACCACGCCTTAAAGCGCGTCGCCGACGTCGTGTTCGTAGCCTTGTCTGCGACACTCAGCCTCGCATGAGACTAGCACTCTAGCCCGAAACAGTCAATCTCAAATTTCCTGTCCCTCTTGCGCGAATACAAGTTATTCCTTCGATAATGGAACCTGTCAATGCGGGCCTCAGAGTCGTTGATCTGCTTGAGGAGGGACTCGAAAAGTCTCAGTGCTGGCGTTGGAGCAGAGTGCCAAGATACTCCAGACCTCGCCACCTGTTCTGCCCGTCAGACCGACGGTGTACACGATGGCTTCAATATGCGAGTATCTACCCTGACAACTGTGACGAATGAAATTGACCGAAGCTACGTCTAACGCAGCTGTCTGTGATGAAAGTACCACCTTCCAGTCAAGATGCACCATGATCTACTTTGCATCCTCATTGGTGTTCAAAAAACATTAATCATCTAGTATCACATGCGCTAGCTTGCTGTAAGATCCTACCTTCACTGACAATCCTGGAATCGGCCTCTCTCGATGTCAGACAAAGCCTCGTACAGCCTCGCTAGTTTCTTGATCTTTAGCATGAACTCCTAACTACATCATTCTTCCTCTTCTCTCTTTGCTGACCGTACTGTCACCGACTATGGACAAATTTACTTCGAAGTTCAAGAAGCATTTTGGAGGCGACTCCCACACTTCTGAGAGCCGTCACAACGGGCCTCCTGTACCCAAGAACCTCATTCTGGTCCGCGACCATGACAGTGGTCAGGACGCTGTGGATGCAGGCGCCCCCGCAGCTCGCGACATCAACATACAGAATGTTGTCGAGTTAGGCAATGTTTCGAGCATGTCTACGCTCGTCAAACGAGACCTCGGCTTTCAAGGGAAACTGGGACATTACATCTTGCTAACATATGGCGACACGATGTTCACCGATTCTCATGGCAGTGACGAGTTTCGAGGCATGACTTGCAACTCTTCTGCCATCGCCTGCGACGATGCGACACAGGTGTTCGACGCCTTGTTGGACGATCACGGCTATCCTCACTGCCTGCTGAAACCTAGCGAAGAATATGGTGAAGACCCAAGCAAGTACGCATTGGGCATTACCAACGTTGTCGAAACGAGTCATGACAGAGGTAAGTCAGTTGGTACAAACCTGTTGCTTGACATTGACAATCGTGAGGCATCTTGTACTTCCTCCTGAACCATCGACCTGACTTCAAGGACCATCTACTTGGCGCTGGAGTTGCTGAGGTTTCCATCGATACTACTGGTGCTTACCCAGTTCCCAAAGCTGAAAGACTCTGCAAGTACTGGTGGGATGGAGAAACAGAACCCTGGTATGGAGACGTCTGCGCTCTGAAGGCCGGTGGTTATATTTACGCATACGGTCACGCTAAGGATAGTCCTTTCGTCTACCTCGCTAGAGTGAAGCAGGGTGATGCGACTAACCTGAACTCGTACGAATATTGGAATGGAGAGTCCTGGCAACATGAGAGACTCGAGAGACACAGCCTGGGTGAGAAGGAAAGCGTCTTCTGGCAGATCAACCAGGGCCAAATAGTTTGGTCGGATTACCACCAACGCTTTCTGTTCATCTACTGTGACAATTTCTGGTCGTGCCAGGTCTTGGTAAGTGTCGTCCTTCGTGCAGAAATATCTGATATTGACAGTCAGCAGGTTAAAACGGCTTCTGCACCAGAAGGGCCGTGGTCAGAGCCACTGACAGTGTACAAGCCAACGCCTATCCAAGAAGGCGGCAATATCTATGCTGCAGTACCTCATCAATATTTCGACCCTTCCGGCAAAACCTTGACGGTTACCTACACGAATCACCCGAATGTCATCCAAGCCATCAGAATAGTAAGTGATTGTCGTGGCCCAGGTCAACTAGATGGTTCCGTATTGACCATTACAAAGGAGTTCTAATGACGACAAATATTACAACCGTTACCACAGGGTAGTTGTTGGTAGAGATCGACACATTTCAGTGCCATCTCGCGAGATGTCACCTGCAATGTGACTCAAGCCATATCGAACCCACACTGTATGCCTTTACACACCTCCCAACCGTGCTTCTGGAATCGTGGATTATGTGGTCTTGCGATTCGAACCGAAGTGTCCATAAGAGTCTAAGCTGCCATCAAGGCGCATAGTCACCACGCCATGCCCGAAATGGCCTGAGCACCGAAGCCACTGGGTTTTCGTTGTTTGCTCTCATGTGGCACGACTGCTGTGCCTCGGGCCGCTTGTCTCAAACATGAGCCCGCGATAACCCAATCATCAACCACTTCACTGATGCTCAACTGTCTTTCCACGACCTCGGCGCAGAAATTGACTCATGTGATGCTTGCGGCGTTCATCCCACCACTATGGAGCGACAATCGCCGACTCGAGAAGAGCACCTCATAGTTAATGCATGAATCTCAATATCCCACGTACGACTATTTGAGGTTGCAAAGCTTCTAGTCCTCGGCCTCGCCGTTGCATGTCACCTGTGATGTCTCTCAAACTCGTAGCAAACATGTTGGCGCTAACGAGATTCGTTATGGCAAGAAAGTGTTGCGCGCGAATGTGCTTGATATGGTGACAGTCTTCGACATCTGAGTTCAGCCACTCACATCAGTCAAGAGTCAAATGGATGAGGCGCATCGCGAACACGTTCCTCGGCTCGGACAAGCTGCCCGCCGTTGATTCCAATTCTCATTCGTTGGAACAAGACTGCAGCCCAAAGCCCCAGTATCTAGGTGGCTCGATCGGAATGCACAATCCCCCGCCAAAAGCTGTATCCACAGGCGATCGTGCGGAGTTCGAGGCCACTAAGTGCAGAAGCGAGGATCACCATCGATCCACTACGCCAAGCATCAGAGCGTACCCAGCAAGTAGCCCCGCGTACCTCGTCGAAGTTTGTATAAAGCTAACACGATCTAGCTGCATTAGCGTGTTGTCTATTAGAGCTACGCTTCAATGCAACGGTGCTACTGAGCTTCGAATCGCCCCCAAGTCCTACACTACTACGACGAACAAGCTGGGTGCGATGCAATTTACGCACGGCCGAGGCTTGACGAGATCAAGATGGCAATTTTGTTCGCGTCGATGAGTCGGAAGCAGTTGCAGCAATATTGGGACTGGCAGCATTATGATTGGCACTAGTAACGACGGCAACGTTCTGCGCTTTTCTGTCGCGCTGGGCGCTGTGCTGCCCCCACTCCTAGCGCAAATCCCACTCCAGCAACGACCGTTTAGCGACCAATTCGTCGCTCTCCGCTACCCGTGTCAGGTCGAGGTTGTTTTGCAACCTGATCTGTTGCACCATAGCCGTGTAGTATGGTATCTGCTGCCCGTCAACCGTGCTGTTGACGCCGACGAAGTCGACTGGCAGAGTAGAACTTCCCTGTGCAAGCACGATGTTGTTCACAACCTCCTCATACATCAGCGCCCGTATTCCGACTTCTTGATACCCTGGTATCACGACCAGGTCTTGAAAGATAGCTACACCTACATCGGTGCCGTTGACAGACAGTGCGAAAGACACGTTGCCCATGCCTAGCGTCATAATAGTTGGGTTGACGATTGCAGCTGTGCCGACGGTGTTTATCCCATTCGCCTCGGTCTCGTTGAGAATACCCCAGGACAGAATCCCGAGATTCTTGAAGCCGTCGAAACCTGGTTGTGGACGTTAGTATCCGAGAGCTCTGCCATAGTTCGCGAAGATTGAACATACCCGTCATGGTGATGTTTTGGTCGTAGTGCACGCTCGTCTTTGGCATTGAGCCTGTGCTAACAGCGCCGTGGCCACGCAGGCCGATGGTGTAATTCTCGCTGCCAAGCGCAAGGATTAAGTAGCGAGTGAACTCGTCCATGTGGGTGATGTCGATGCGTTGTGGCGGCACCTCCGTATCAGTGTCATTCGATACTTTCAGTAGCTTCGAGGTTCGTATTGAGGCGAAAGCTGGGTTGTTCCCACTGTCGAGCAGATAGAACGACGCATTGTAAGGGTAGAGCGTCGGCTGGGTACTCCTGTTGCTGTAGTAAACTTGGTTGAATCCCATCTCGACACTGTCTGGGGTCGGATTCTCAATGGTCATCGACGTGATTTGTAGTGAAGAGTCGTCGAAGGCTCTCCGAGCGATCTTTGGGTAGGCGACATAGATGCTGGGTGTCGAGGTTAGTGTTGTCCTGCCGTCATTGTCCTGACTGCTACTCACATCGGCAACACGACAGCGAGGACTATGATGATGAAGAGCAGGAAGAAAAGCCACCAGAACCTGCTACATACATGTCCTACTCGATGGCTCTTCGGAGACTTGCTCCAGTCGCTGCGTCCTTCGGGGTCGTGGTGAATGGCCTCTGCCTTCTCGTGAGCCATGCTTGAGTGCTGCGTCGACGACCTGGTAGAACCAAACACCGAAGTCGAGTGTGGTCGTAACAAGTTGCAGCACAGGGTGTTATCTCACTGTGTCATGGAACATATCTAATGATGATCGCCGAGGAATTATGCTTCATCAAGGTGACCCGACAAGAGGTTCGGCCATCTTCCTCGCGTCTTAGCGGTGCGCATATCTGAGGCGTCTGAAGCCAGAAGGGTGCAGACCCATGTTCTAGCCATCATCCGCAAGTGGTCTTTGTCTCCGCACTTTCCATCCCCATGGAGGAGGTGGAAGACTCGGCTGAGAAGCGCGAACCCTGATCCGGTAAGGTTCCGAACCAAACCCTGCATTTCGTGGGGAGGTCGAAACTCTATCTGTTCGAAGCACATGTCGTAACATGACTAGTACTCCTCCTGCTCGATACCGAGGCTCCTTGGCACGAGAAGTACTACCACACGATTGATGACCGCTTTGGGCAATGCGGTGCACATCTCCACAAGCCTCTTACGACACCAGATGGAGAAATACTTAGTCGCGGACCCGAGTGTGCATTGCAAGCACCGATGATCTGGTCAGGTACCAGTTCGACATCCAGACTTGCTGCTTCTGGAACAGAGCTTCCCCGGGAGCTGGCCGAAGAATTGCAGCACGCCCAGCTCCGAAGAGGTCAACACACGTGGTCGCGGTTTACAAACAAACTCTCTGCTTGATAACAAAACAAGATGTGTATTTGTTATAGTTGCTACTGAATATTCTGTGTGGTGACTAACCACATCATCAAACCGTCTGTACACAACCTCTATCATAATATCTGAAGCCCCTCTGGAGGGATATATCCTATCCCGGGCTCTCCTGGAGACATAGGCAGACCTAGTAGATCAGATCCCCCTTGCACCGTGAACATGTCTTGCGCAGCGTCGGCGGCCACCCTGGCGTCTACCTGCCGCTGCTGCTCTTCCACAGGAAGTAAATCAAATGCTGCCTTGTTCTCATCCCAAGCTTGCACACACTCCGCGACCCAGTTGCATGATTCCACCTCACCGTACACGGGGTGCTTGTAGCGAGGGTGGTTCGTTGGCCATTTCGACGCATGGTAATGGTGCTTGACAAGTGCTTGCTTTGCATTGTGATTGCCAGAGTCCGAATGGCCCTGACCAGCAGCGAATGCCTCCACTGTAAGAACAAGGACTCCACCAACGACTCTTGACTCGTCCATAGAGTGGAAGAGATCCCACTGCACCTCATGTCCAACTTGTTGGGACATGTATTTGAGAATCGCGCGAGTGAACGCGGAGGGTCCTGTGCCACTGAGTACAGCATCGAAGTCGAGCTTCACCTCTGAGATTGACACGCCCTGCTGCCTCGCAACGTCGTTGATCCATTCTATTATGTGGTCGACAAGCTGCATCATGACTGGTACTCTTGGTTTGCTCATGAAGGTCCACTGGCAGAAGCTCATCGACTTTGGTCCGAGGATGGCATGATCCTTAAACTCGGGCTGATCTATCTCGATACCGATAACCATATCAATATCCTTCTCATCAAAGCGCGATGGTATGAACCTTTCGACAGGTCTTAGCGCCTCAACGTCGATGTCGGCGTACACTCCGCCCTCCACGTACATGATCAGATAACGCAGTAGATCAGCTTTGATGATCTTTGCGGTCAAAGACCGATAAGTGTGGACTATGTCAGGTCTGTTCAGGCCTGCGGGTCCGAAATGGCTTTCGACGTAGTATAAATCGTTGTAATCTGTTAACACTTCATATCTGAAGGATGGATTCTTTTGCGGCCATGTTTGGGCCACCATATGATCGCGATCGTCAAAGGCATATGGGTTGACTTTCCAGCTCTGCCATATCCTTCGTGGGAATTTTTCTGGTTGATGGTTCGACCAGTGGTATTGCTCCGCGCTGGCCGTATCAAAGGGGCCGAAGTTGGAAATGAAGCACATTACTAGCATGATGATGCCAGCTAGAGGAGCCATCGTCCTCTGGACTTGCCGTGGTAAGAAGGCCGTCCATTTCGTGGCTGTTGCAAGCGATGGGTGCATCTTGTTGACATCGAGCGGCAGCAACCGCGCCGCCAGTCGAGCTCAAGGTGTTGAGTAAATGAAATATGCCGTGCTCATATCAGTGAGCAACACTGTGATGGCAGAGACAGGTACTTCAATGTCGGATGTTCTCTTGCTTGATATGAAGCTGTCCGAGGTGAACTTATCTTGCCGACCGACTTAGTTGTGATCAGCGATGTCTTGCAAGTTTTCCATCACTGTCCGGACCCGCCAGACTGGGATCAATAGATCGGCCTAGTCACCAAGGCCGTGTCCGCTATACTTCCGAGTACATAGCATGATTGGGAGCCTTTAGACGCTGGTTGAGAGCAGCCGCTAAACCCATATTGGGGTTATCACCAGTCTGGCTAACAACGGAGTCCCATAGGGTGGAGTCGTTGTCCAGCGGGATGCCGAAGCTTCGTGCCTGACCATGCCGGTATCCAAACATCGGGGTGGTTACTATCAAGGTTGGCCGGAACACTGCATCCACAAAAGGTAATAATGAAGCCCTGAGCTACCCCAGAAACCTTATGGGTGCCAGCTTTGTGGCGAACTGCATGGACTCCGCGAAACCTTAAGCCTAGGCTTACGATCGTTTTGAACAAAGCTCCGCGATGATAAGCGGCCTTGATGATTCGTGCCACTTGCTTGGTACCTCGCAGGGTCATGCAGCTTGACATGTGAGTTCCGTGGGAATCCCCTGTACTCACGCCCGGCTTAGAACAAGTTGCGTGAGCGTCTATCTCGGATGACAATTCGGATAGCTGTATTTGGTCTTACAGCGTATCTTCAGAGCTTCTCGGCAGGCCTCGATATCTAAGTCTGTGCTGGAGTCCCTTCCTGTGACATTCATTCGGTACACAGTGGACTGACTGTTAGCGAAAGCTTTGGAAGCTCGAAAAGCCTCGGTAGTTGGAGCTCCACACCTCCCAAGCCACTTATTGGGTTATACTAGTCCCGATCGTGCATTGCGCTGTTTTCAATCGAGGAATCTTAGGCGCAACTACGCTGAGACAAGGATTACTGAGTTCGCGACCAACCTGCGCTGGGTTCGCTCTCTGGGACTAGATCAGCGCAAGCTAAGCACACCGGCATCATTGGATCACGACAAACAGGATGCCTAGGCTCATGCCACTTCTCGCGAGGTCAGGTGGGCCTCGACCTCGCGGTACAACCACCCATTGCTGCTCTGAACTGTACAAGCCAATACAAGCTCTGTTTAGCCGCGTATTGTTGTGACGAGCCTCTACGCCAGAAGCACCTCTCTGACTAGAAGTCGAGTAACAATTCTGTAGGCAAGGCACTTCGGTACACACAGCTCCTGTACATTCAGTCACTACGACATATCTGAGTTGTACTCTGGACGCAGCGTTCGAGCTCGTTGACATCTTGAGAGTCGACCACAATGGGCAATCCAGAAGGTCTTCTTGGCCAAGAATACTGGCAAAGCGTGAAGGATAAACAGGACCAGTATCTCGCTGGCCGCACCGGAAGATGGGCTTTGAACGTCATGCGCCCTTCTATCTTCGCCAGATCATCAGGAAGCCGTCCGCAGCGCTCATTGAGGACTACTGCATACCTTGACGGCCTCAGAGGGTTCGCCGCTTTGCTCGTGTATATTGGCCACCACGAGTTATGGGCACATGATTCCATCAACCCCGAGAAGATCTTCGAGAATGTCTTTGGTTATGAGCAACAATACTACTTCTGTGTCTTTCCGGGAGTACGGACGTTCTTCGCCGGAGGCCATTTCGCAGTATCAGTTTTCTTCGTCATATCTGGCTACGTCCTCGCAGCCAAACCACTTCAATACATCCATGCTGGAGACCATCTCAAGCTTGGAGACAATCTTGCGTCGGCCCTTTTCAGAAGGTGGCTGCGACTCTTCCTTCCAGTCGTTGCTGTGACGTTCTTGTACATGGCTTCTTGGCATGTACTTGGAGTGCGGGTCGATGCCGAACAAGAAGGATCTCTTCGAGCGGAGATCTGGAGCTGGTACCTGGCCTTCAAGAACTACAGCTTCATATATCACGGTGATCCGACGTTTCGGTACAGCTTTCACGTCTGGTCCCTCCCGACCGAATTCAAGGGCTCCATTGTTATCTATACGACCTTGCTAGCATTGTCTAGAGCACGCCGCAATGCCCGCTTAGTGTGTATGATGGTACTGATTTGGTACTTTCTATACGTCGTTGATGGCTGGTATTGTGCTATGTTCATGATGGGCATGCTGCAGTGCGACCTCGACTTACTGGCGGCAGACAACAATCTCCCAGCACCTTTTGCAAAGCTGGCTCGCTTCAAAAAGCTAATCTTCTACACCCTTTTCGCAGCCGGTATGTACCTCGGAGGATGTCCTGCATCCGACGCCGACATGCAGATCCTGAGAGCCTCGCCAGGATGGTACTATCTATCCTACTTGAAACCACAAGCCATGTGGGACTACAAATGGTTCTATCTGTTTTGTGCCGCGAGCATGACAGTGGCCTCTATTCCCCGCATCCCAATGCTAAAACGCTTTTTCGAGTTGCGCTTCAATCAGTATCTCGGTCGGATCTCTTTTGCGTTTTACCTCGTCCATGGTCCTCTGATATGGACTGTAGCTGACAGGCTGTACGCTGCTGCAGGGTGTATAAGGGAGTCACACGCGGCAACAGCTGCTCGATGGATGAACATGATGCCAATACCTAACTTTGGACCTCTTGGTTTGGAACTCAATTTCTTGGTGCCACATCTCTTGATCTTTCCAATAACGCTCTGGATGGCAGAGATAGCGACGAAGTTATTCGACGAGCCCAGTGTCAAGTTTTCACAATGGCTCTATCGGAAGACGTTAGATAGCGCCGAAAAGTCTTGAGGCTTTTGTACGTAAGTAGTGAGATTAGAACACACCATCCACGAAATAACTATGAGTCCTGTTTTGGGCAGCATGAAGAACCACTGTTGCCATGAGCAAAAGGTCATTGTCACGTCTATACTGCTCCATTATCGCACGTACGAACTCTTACTGGATGTTACGGTAATGAAACAGCCTCAGAGCATTACAATTAGGTACATAGGTAATGAGCATCCGACGTCGAGCCCCACAATTCTCCATGCACCGTAGTAGTAGAATCGCTGGTAGCATGGCCTGTTAGACCTCGGCTTGTGGCGCGTGCGAGCCCACCAATGCTCCATCCTCCAGCAAGCTCAGACCTTTCCCCGATATCCCAATTCTAGACTTGCTCTCTAGTCCGAGTAGTTGCCTGTTTACAGCGACATGGTAACATTCGATCACAACATGTGCATTGTACACTGGGATCGGCACAACGCCACCGTTGGCCAGGTTCTTGGTTCAGTTACCATGTCATTACCAGTCGTAGTTACCGGACCCTGTTGTATAGTACCTGCCTCACTGTGGAAAGTGGCCGCATAGAAAGTTGGTAGATACTGCCACCTTACGCCTTTGCTGCCCTCGTGCCGTCATGGTTGAAAGCTCTTGAAACTCAACAACATGCTCGTTGTCTTGCTGAAGCGTCCAGCATATATCTTTGTACCAGTCTTTCTACTACTGTTCCTTGTATGGACCATATACCACAATGGCGTCGACACGATTCAGTACCATCGAAGTCTCATCAGTTCGATGTTTCGCGGGACTTCGTCACGGACACACAATGTGGTATATTCAGTCTCAACAGCGGACCGGAAATTCTTCATGATCGACTTGGGTGATCAAAAAGCCATAAACCCAAACATGATCCCTCATCCTGTTCTCGAGGACACCTGGATTGTGGTGGCACAATTGCTCCCCGAGGGTTATCAATTCGCCGAGCTTGCATGCAACGCCAAGTTCGATAACGGTACATTGCGGTGTGTCAATCATGCTGTTGCGTTGCCAATAGCACCTACCTTCGGAGACAAATGCACGGGTGACCTGGAGTTCCTGAATTTGAACAGGGGACCTCATGACGCTCGCGTGTTCTATGGTCCACGGACTCCATACACCATATACGGCTCTAATTCAGCGTTCGCCTGTTTCGGGCAATGGGTCCAAGACTTCCGAACTCTGGTGGAATGGGGATACGAGACATTCGACGAGAACGATTTCTTTCTTGCAACGGAGCTTCAGAGACCGCCGCCGTGGGGAATCATGGAAAAGAACTGGTTCCTGTTCTTCGATCAGAATGACCAGGCATATCTTCATTATGATGTGGTCCCTAACCGAGTCTTTGCCAAGGTCGAGACGAACGGTGCTGTCGGGCCAGATCTAGCACCAACCACAGCTGCGCATGATGAGGCATGTATGGCAAAATATATGCCCAAAATTGGTCCTCAGCTTGAGTCAATACACCAGGCGACCAATTCGCTGTTGGTTACACTATGCAAGCGCCATGACCCGTTATGCACACCCGACGATTCGAACACTTTCATCTTTACTGTTTTTCAACACAAAACCTACTTCAACTTCCATGCTATCTACGAGCCATATATCATGCTCTTCGAGCACACTGCACCTTTCAAGCTCCATGGAATATCGAAAAAGCCTTTTTGGATTCATGGCCGGGGAGATAGCGTACGTGCAGTCCAGACAGCAGATCCACAATCGGTGCGGCGTAGTGTTGGCGAGTCAAGCGATACGTTGAGGGAAGAGATGTTCTATGTGACTAGCGTGAGCTGGAAAGATAAAGGGCAGAAGTACCATGGTTACATTGACGACGTGCTGTTCGTGGCGTTTGGAATTGAGGATGAGCAGACTGCGGCCATTGACGTCGTTGCTGGAGATCTTCTGCGTGGTCTAGGAACATGCTAATTGTGTCTCTTCCCCTTTGCAATGTTTCCGCTTGTCCTTTAGTCCGTCACGGTCCTTGCAAGACATTGTGTTCCTGCTGGAAGCATCTTGAGGCAAGGTTGATTGTCTTACTCTTCTACTGGTGGTAGTAACCTCATGGTACCGATTCCTTTTGCGCCGGGAGTGCATGCCTTATGAGGCAGCTATCGATGAGCCGGATAAATACGTCAAGAAGGAGCGAGTTGGCTTCGAACGCCGCAAGGATGCCCTTGCATCGGTACTCATACGTGCACGCGAGGGAGAGGGCCCCCACTCGCCTACAGTTGAGCTGCCCGCTTGCCATCAATGCTTGCTGCTCGATATTGGCATTCGTAGTCTCTACTGTGCTGAAATGAAGGTCGATCGTAGCGTCTACTTCCCACATGATGTTCCGCAGCTAGACTAGAAACGGGATCATCATTGTCGTTGAGCCCGATCGTCTTTGCCTTCGTCCTGACACTTTACGCCCTAGAATCGAGATGTGATTGAGTATATTCGGTGGATATGAGCTCCTTATGTTGCCGGTGACCAGCACTACTGAGGTCCTCTGAGTATCGGTGTATGAACCTGACAGAGCATAAATACTACTGACTAGGAGAATGAGCAGGTCTCTGGTGTTAAAGTCGAGGTCACCGGCAGCGAGATCGGCCCCGTGTTCAGGCAAACCTCCGCCAATTCCGCCAATTGTTCTAGAGCTCGTAGGTCGCTCCAGCATCAGGGTCACATCGAATACAGATATCTCACCCAACAAAAGGTAGTACTATGCCATGCCATCTCGATCGCTCCGCTGAGGCTCTGGCAGTTGTTTGGACTGGAGTTTCAGACACAAGTGAATCCCGAGACACCAATCTGAAGAAGAATTCTCGCTGTAACTCAACTGTGGTGGGACAGCTTGGCGTCACTAGCACATATCTGAATTATGTAGCGAGCGATTCTCCGTCAAATCGAACCTCCAGCCGGAAAACGAAATCCAGCAGCTTTTCCTGAATCAGGACTGCGATCAATACCACGTACAACTTGCAATCTTTCATCTGGCGCCTTGGCTTATGAGCACTAGCTTAAGCACTAGAGTCGTTGACTTTGACCGCCAAGCTCTTTTCACCGCACTCTCAGCACAACTCTGATGTGCCCCACCGTCTGCGCACGCGCTCATTACGCACCGTAAACTCAAGAATAGAGGGATGCGCTGCGAGACTGGAGGAAGTAATTATGAGCAACGATGTTTCCACCGAGTGAGAGGCTTGAAGTTCAATGTACTCTATCATGTACCGCTCGGTTCCACTAGCCAAGGCCGCTAACCACTTGGCCCAGTATGAAGCACAGCGGGCCAAGCTCTTGCCGTGGCTCTTGTTTCCAACAAAGCTCTTTTGCAGTTTACTCGTAGGAGCAATGGTTTGCTTCGAGACACGCCGGGTAGTCCCATGATGATGAAGCACGCTCTTCCGCGATTCCTGCCTTCCTGATTGAGCGTGCGCCACGCCTGATTGATGTCTGAACAACCCCAATACTTCCCCAGATCTACACTTCTCTCCTCTCGCCAGTGTGCCCGCATCCTTGATTTGCACCCACGAGCTGCAAGATGAGGCAATGTTGCTCAAGCCCGTGCTCACGATGATATCGATCTGTGAGATCGCGCAGCTCATGGAACAGGAGCTCCTCCCAAACTCATTAGTACGGGCCACTCGGGCCGACATCACATGGCGCACAAGCGCTTGGCGGAATACTTGTGGCTGACCATGGTCGGTCATACTATCGGCTTCTCGCTCCGACTGGGTCCCCGCTCGGTGGGACTACCCCATTCACTGGCATTTCGTAATGGCACCGAAGCTGGGGTTCGGCCCAGATATCGAGGAATATAAGAGATATGCCAGTGCCTCCCTTATACAACTGGTCATTCAGCAGAGCTTCATCATTCGAAGTCATCCTAGCAGAGCTCCTTCCCGAGGCCAATAATACTTGCCCATACCGAGTTCAGGGCTTACACCATGTCAGGCAGGAAAACGTCCGTGGTCACCATCGAGCGTCGTGATGATGGCGTCGCCCGCGTCAACGACGACGCCGTTCGACGTATGTCACTTGCTCACAACAACATTGGGCAAGAGATAGAAGATGCCAAAAGCGCCTCCCGAGCCGAGAAAAACATGTCCGTCCGAGATTCACTCAGGCTGTACAAGAAGGCTGTATGCTTTTCGCTGGTTATGAGTTTGGCTGTTATCATGGAGGGGTAGGTCCATCACGTTCGACCTGGAAACATTCAACTAATCGGGAATCAGTTATGATCTTTCTTTGATGGGGACCTTCCTGGGCTACGATTCTTTCCGAGCAGCTTACGGTACAGCAGTTGATGAAAATGGCGATCCCATCATCTCCGCTGCTTGGCAAACCGGATTGCAAAACGCTGTCCAAGTAGGCTCGATCCTTGGTCTCTACCTCAACGGCTGGATCTCAGAGAAGATCGGCTACAGAAAAACAATGCTTGGCTCGTTGGTTCTGATGGTCGCATTCATCTTCATGCCGTTCTTCGCGCAGAACATCCAGACCATCCTTGCAGGCGCCTTCCTGCAGGGAATACCATGGGGAGTCTTTCAGACCCTTACCGTCACCTACGCTTCCGAAGTGATGCCAACTAATCTGAGGGCTTACCTAACAACATATGTTAACCTTTGCTGGGTGCTGGGTCAGCTCACAGCAGCAGGTGTTGTCCGAGGATGTTTGAACATTGAAGGACAGTGGTCATACAGGATTCCATTTGCGATCCAATGGATATGGCCCGTACCTATCTTCATTGGCGCGTGGCTCGCGCCTGAATCACCATGGTGGTTAGTGAGGAAAGGTAGATATGAAGATGCACGTCGAGCGCTTCAGAGTCTTACCTCTCCAACTCCATCTATTCCCTTCGATGTTGACGGTCAGCTGGCTATGATCAGGTCCACCAACGAACTGGAGAAAGCAATGTCCGAAGGCACCTCCTATCTTTACTGCTTCAAGGGCGCTGACTTGAGACGTACGGAGATTGCCTCCATGGCCTGGATCGCCCAGGCTTTCTGCGGAGCGGCCCTCATGGGTTACTCAGTACAGGTATACCGTGAGGCTGGTCTCAGCGAGGAGAACGCTCTGAATCTCAACATCGGTCAATACACCATGGGCGCTGCAGGTACTATCGGTTCGTGGTTTTTGATGAGACGTATCGGGCGTCGAACCCTATACTTGTACGGCCTGGGTATCCTTTGCGTCCTCTTGCTCATTGTTGGAGGTCTTGGCATTATCTCGGACACCAACGTTGGTGCGCAATGGGGCGTTGGCTCTATCATCCTGGTATACACGTTTGTGTACGACATCACCGTCGGGCCAGTCTGCTACTCGCTCGTCGCGGAGATCCCTTCAACCCGACTCAAGATCAAAACCGTTGTGCTTGCCCGAAACTTCTACAACATGGGAGGTATTGTCAACAACATCATCATGCCCAAGATGCTAGGTCCAAATGACTGGAACTGGGGAGCCAAGTCCGGCTTCTTCTGGGCCGGTGCTTGTGCATTGCTTGCTCTCTGGACCTTCTTCAGACTCCCGGAGCCAAAGGACCGAACGTACGGAGAGCTTGACGTGCTCTTTGAGAACAAGGTGTCTGCTAGGAAATTCCACAAGACGCGCGTCGATCAATTTGCTGGAGACCACACTCAAATCGTTGCCGATGACACCAAGGGGGACGTTGAAATGCACGTTGTCGAGACGAAGTTTGATGACAGCTTACGTCAAAGACACGCCTCGGTAGCGGAATTGTAGGTCGGATCAATCGGAGTCACGAGATGAACGTCTTGTGTATCATACTCTTACTTCATCCTCAACATTTATATAGCTCTTATTCTAGGCCTAGAAGGTTGATGATAAAATCGCGGTGTCGGACTCGATTCGAGGATACACTGACATCTTTGTGCTCGGCATGTGCTACGACTGACCACTGTCGGCCTGTAAACACTCATCTTCATCACATCGCTTCAAGCCACGTTGTTTTGGTGAATGCAGCACTTCGAATACACGATATGGACAAGCTTCCATGGTCCCTATAAGAAATGCTTAAGCACTACGCGGAAGAGCACTTAAGTGACGTGGGATGCGCAGAAAGTGCATACAGGCCTCGATCGTAAACAACAATAAGTTGTGGAATAATAGGTCGCGTAAATGACTGTTTTACAAAGTGATTATAGCCTGGCTTTAGGCGGCCGTAACCACTTGAATAGCCCTAATTCTGTACTGGCGCCCCCCTGAAACCTACAAATACTACTGTCTTCAGCTTACAATCAATCAACGAATGATACTAGACCCACTATTCCACAACTCAATGTTATTTACGATCGAAGCCTGTAAGTGACGTTAGGTAGCAAAGGATGCAGCACCTGACCCGCGGCTCGAATCTGGGCTTGACGGGCGTCTTGCCCGAAGATCAGCCGTCATGCAACGGTCATGTGATCATAGCCTAATGGCCCTTTCGACGCTGGAGTTGAGCATTATGGTCTCTTCAATGTGGTAAGGGTTTCGTGTACTATTTCGACCCTACCAAGGACCCTCAACATGCCGGCGCTGGCGTTTGGCCTCAATTCGGCGAAAGGTGCCGCAGGTCCTGGCCGGTTGCCTCCCAAACGCAAAGCCGCATTCGACGACGCAGAAGAGGACGCGGCCAACGATGACAACGATGGTGCCTTTGGCGCTCTGTCAAGGCCGAAGCCTAACTTGCAACGCAAGAACAACGCCTTGCAGATGTCTGGTCAGCCACCTCGGAAATCCCCCAAACTTGGCGAGGAGGATAGCAAGGAAGATAGCTCGAGATACAGCAACCTCTCCGCACTCCGCAGCGCAAAGCTCCAGGACACTGAGGCGTCTAAACTAGATGCCTCGGTCTACGACTACGATGCAGTCTACGACACATTCACCGCGGACAAGAAAAAGAAAGAGGCCTCAAAGGATGGCAGTAGTGAAGTACCGAAGTACATGAGTAACCTCATGGCCTCAGCCGAGATACGTAAACGAGACCAGCTACGCGCAAAGGAGAGGGCGCTACAGAAAGAGAGGGAAATAGAGGGAGATGAGTTCGCCGATAAAGAGAAGTTCGTGACAGGAGCGTACAAGAAGCAGCAAGAGGAACAAAGGAAGCTTGACGAAGAGGAGAAAAAGCGGGAGGAGGAAGAGGAAGAGAGGCGCAAGAAGGGCGGTGGGATGACAGCTTTCCATAAGGATCTGCTGAAGAAGGACGAGGAAAGGCAGAGGGCGGTGGAGGAGGCAATGCGGGAAGCGCAGGCCCGGAAAGACCAGGCTGGTGCTGTCGAGACTGGTGTCGAGCAAGAAAACGAGGAAAAGACGGATGTCAAAGTCGCTGCCGAGCTCAACGAACAGGGCGGACGCGTCGTGGTCAATGACGAAGGTGAAATCGTGGATAAGAGGCAGTTGCTTACTGCTGGGCTAAATGTCGCTCCCAAGAAGCCTGGCGCAGACACGACTGGAAAGAAAGCATCTTCAGCGAGGTCGCAAGACTGGCAGAGGCCCAGCAAGCAGCAAGATGCTCGCAACGCCCAACGCGAACGGCAGTCTCGTATGATGGAGCGGCAGATTGAGGAGATAGAGGCGAAGCAGAAGGAAGCTGATCTTGCCGAGCAAAAGGAGAGGGAAGACAAGAACAAGAGCAAGTTGACCGAAACAGACAAGCTGAGCGCCAAGGAAAGGTATCTACAGCGAAAGAAGGAGAGAGAAGAAGAGGCAAAGAAAGCAAAAGCCGGTGCGGGATGAAGTACACCATTCACGCGGAACTTGGAAAGAGATGAATTGCGCTGAGCCACACCAAAGGTCGAGCTCTTGTCATCACCACCACTTCCCCATTATGCTCGCTCTGCATCGTCGGAGCATAGCCAACAACAACCGCAATCACTGCACGAACAAGCCACCATCAACTGCGACAACCTTGTTGGTCACGTAAGCAGTCTTCACCATCCAAACAACTGTCTCTGCGATTTCTTCTGGCTTACCTAATCGACCGATGGGGATTTCTATGCATCTAATCAGCCACGAAAGCCCCACGACGTCGGCCTTGAGATGCTTGCTTACTGTTGGAAAGAGTCTCACTGGTACCTGGCAACATCGACGTCCCAGTAATGAGGGCTGGCGCCACTCCATTGACAGTAATACCCTTCTTTGCGTAGGCACTGGCCAACCAATGGACCAGGCCGTGCAGAGCTGATTTTGAGGATCTGAACATGTCAGCCTCAAGGGCGTCCTCGCGAAACACGAAACTTACGCATAATGCGGCCCAACTACCCCACCCGCAAAACCTGCAACGCTCGAGCAGAAGATGATGCGACCGAACTCCTTCTCGACCATGGCAGGCATACAAAGCTGCGTGAGCAGGAATGAGGTCCCGCAGTTGGCTCTCCACGTCTTCTCGAAATCCTCAATGCTAATCTCACTGATATCTTGAATGCCAGATTTGCCCAGAGTCAAGCCTGCATTATTGAACAGAATCGATGGCTGTCCCAGAGAATCCACGACTTCCTTGTGCAGCCTCCGGGTATCATCGTATGATGAGAGATCTGCTTGAAAGTGCTTTGAGCGGACGCCCATCGAATCAAGCTTTGATACAAGTTCCAGGGCTTTCTCGGCATTGGCATTGTAGTGGACTGCGATGTTGCATTTCATTGCACCCAAAGCTAGCGCAGTTGCATGGCCGATGCCTCCAGTCGCACCGGTAATGAGAGCCAAGTGACCAGAGAGGTCCGTAAACAGAACGTCCGACATGATGACTGGAAACCAGTGTAGGTAGGTCAACTTGACACAGCACTTGCAACAACACGAATTTATACTAGCTCTCCGAAGACGAGATGACAGCGCCGACAAAGGTTGATGAGGTAAGGTAGGTACTGCTTAGACATTACGCAATGCACGTGCCAGGGCTGCCTGACAGCCTCGTGTACCTATGAGTCTTGTGGTCGGGTCGGAAGACTGTTTGAAGGACTGGAATACCAAGTCACTGACAAGTTCCCCAACGCAAGACAACCCTGTTTCACCCTGTTCGGCCTTCATGATCTCCTGGTCAGGTCGCAAACCGTCTACGATGATTTTGACGTGTAATCTGCATTCTCTCGAGGTGAGTCTTGTTCGCGTGGTATCGGTCCGGGTATTCAAGGTTCTACCCTGGTGACAAGCACCGATAAAAGTCAGCATTACATATCTGACCAGGCCGGGACGTGAGTAGCCTGATGAGATCTCAGGATATGCCGCGTTTGAGACATATTCAACGTTCGTTTGATGCTCGTCAATAAGGAACGACGGCTGGCGATGGGGGATTGCGCGGCTCCTGTCGGCCGTGTCGCAAAGACAATGCCCTCGGATCACCTTGCTTGTTCGCCACGTCCCTTGAGCTTTGTCCATAAAATGAGCCTTAGCTCTCTGCATACAATATCATCTCTCCAGGTCCTTCAAATTACCTGTTTACCCAAAGTCCTCTTCCTAGATACGAAACCGACCACGTACTCGGAACATCGAAATGTCTAAACAAGAGCCACAGTGGACCGGCGCAACTGCCACCCCTCCACCTCACTACTTTACGCCAAGAACAGATGAGAGGGTGCGTCCACAACATACAGGTGCTTCCAGAACACCCTATGAGTACGAATTAGACGACATGCGCAGGGAACGCCCACTCCCGCCTCAAGGGTACACCGACGAATATTATTGGTGGAGAAGGGGAGTCGACAATGACATGCCACACCGACCGCCGGGCAAGTCCAAAGCAGCTCATATGTTCGCTACCTGCTGCTGCGGATCCGCTTGGGGTATCGCAGCTTGGGTTATTGGTCTTACCCTGGTCATCGGTGCCACCACAGCACTCCTCGTCAAGGCTCTGGTACGCTATCATCCGTGGTAGTTTTCTCGTTCATCTAACCTGTATCGCAGCTTCCTCATAACAGTCCTGCACCAACGCCGACACCGGTCTCTAGCGTGTCTATAAGCACTGTGACAACTTCCATCTCTTCGAGCTCGTCGCCTGCAGCTTTGACGACGACTATTTTCACAAGTTCCGACCCCCCTATGACAACTACGGCTACTACCACTGCTACCACTACTTACAGTCCCCCGTCATCTGCTACTGTCACTGTCACGACGAACTCACCGACCATGGAGAAGGAGACTGTAACTAGTAAAGAGACAGAGACCATAACCACAAGTTCGCAAGGGCCGACGACCTTTACTTTGGTCACAACTAGGAATCCTGACACTATACTGGGGACCAATTCGGGTGCCGCAAGTAAGTTGGCTTCCTAAGGCACTGTTATCGTGAGCTTTCTGGTAAGCCATCTGTCCGGCATTACTATAGAACCTACACAATGAGCAGTTCCGCGTGACGCTTGCCAGCACGCATTCCACTATGACTGCATGTAGAACGGCCGAGGAGACTGACCAGACCGACAGAATCGACCGCATCTTCCGCTATTACCACGACCTACCCGTCCCCCACCACTACACTAGGTATCAATGCTCCTAAGCCGAGCCCATCAACCTCACCGAGTAAGTTCATTTTCTTCGCACCCTAACGGTCTGAAACGTGCTTGCGACCCCTCCTTTCTGTTCAAAAGAACATTGCCCTCAAATACTGGATCGACATGGTTAGTCACCACACGAGGATACGAGAATCTTCATATCTGCTGTGAGACAAAAAATGCAGCTTCCGCGCCAGCACCACTACATTTTACGTATATGCGGAAGCGATCTCGCCGACTCGAATGGCATAAGATGTCATTCAAAACGTGGTATCAAACACGATCTTGTGGACATCGATACTGGCATATATGCTCCTACCACACCATGCTAGGGCAAAATATCGACCTGCCACACCGGTTCCACTTGTACCTACAGCGGACCCATCGCACTGCTGCGATCCAGACCTCGATTCAGCCGAGCACATGGTCTGCAAGTTTTGTGGCTTTAGAGGGGACATGTGAGCCTAGCTCGAGACACTGCCTTGGCCGTCATCAGCACGTACAGGATCGATGCAGCGTGTCACTCGCGGTAGCCTTGATACTCGTCGAGCGACGCTGATAGCTCTTGACAGATTACGACCCTTGCACCTGGAAGGTCAACACCCGCCTGTGCGCCCTCTATAATTCCTGCGAGAAGCCCGCGCACGAAGAGGACAGGGACACTTTGTGTTCGAGCAGTTCCTGGTGCACGGACCCCTGCAGATCAAAAGAAGAGCAAAAACAGTGTCAAGACTGTTTCTGTCCAGTGGACCCCACGGCGCCTCGACCGACCTGTCCTGCATAGACACGGGGTCAAGGTCACTTCGATTTCGACACTGGACATAGCTGCCAGACACCGAAGGGCCACGACATCATGTGTTTGCATCCTCTGATGCTTTTCTTTTTCCATTCTATACCAGCACTCCAGTGAGATCATCCAGCACCAGTGGTTGGAGCTTGGCTAACCCAGATCTTCATATAGGCTTTACCGACGATTCCATCAGTGTCAGCTCGAGCTTGTCTAAGCACGGTGGTTCGGGTTCTCGTTCTACGACGTTTTCCACTAAAGCTTCATCCTCGACAGCCCAGTCTCCTGCGAATAGCAAACCGCCTCCCGCTAAAGGCTCGCTCTTGTCATCGCCAGCGAAGCCTCTGTCCAGTACCACAATGTCTTCACAACCGAGCTCAAGTTCCACTGCAAAGCCACCCAAAACAACCTGTCAGCCATATTTTAATGGCCAGTGGTGGGTGCCATGCAGCTACTAGCTACTCAATAAGACTGCATCGCTCTTTGATTCGCGGAGCCGTTCACATCGCGACACGTCGCACGGCTGGGGACATCGTTCACCTCGAAAAGACACAAGCAAATTCTGAAGACTCGAAAGTCTCGAACATCTAGAGTGGTACATAAGACTGGACATCCAGTACACCACCAACAACAACGCACAGGGGTCGAAAGGCTATCAAAGCGATCTTCGAAACAATCCCCGAATACGAGCAGACCTCTTCTTTCCATGGCCCTAGGCAGTCCATCTAATCCTTCCAATCGAGAAAGCCCCTGGCCGAGATCTCCTGGCTCCCACTCGTCGTGTCCAGTAGTGCTTGTGTACTGCTTATAGCGCCAACACACTGACTGATCCACTCTTGCTAACAACGCGTCCCACCCAGAACCCTCCTGCACAACCGGCAAGAAGACGCTCGACCGCGACAAATGCGTCTACCGCGACGGATGCGCCGACATCTCCAGCCGCAAGCAATGCGACGGCTTCTGCGACTCCATCTCGGTCCAATGCTCCGCCATCGACCCCGGCGTATCCGACGGGAAAGCGAAACAAGACTGCTGCAACAAATGCAGATGCGTCGTTGGATCGTCTGCATCCCCGGCCTTATCCCCGTCCACGTCCAAAGCGCCGCCTCCGCCGACTACACCGCCACCTTCGACGCCCCGACCCTCCAAACCAACGTCTACCGCATGCGTCTCCACCACAATGACCATGAACACGGAGTGGTGCGTCTACGTCGACAACTGCGAGACCAACCCGGGGAAGAACGGTAAAGGATACCAGTTGTGTAATGCGATCGATCCGAAGGATGGGAAGAATGTCTGCGGCAAGCACAGCAAACATGACACTTCGCCGGTAGGCGTGTGCTGCAACTGGGGGTGTCATGGGTAGTTGACCGAGTGATGCACGTGGACTGAGTCTGACGAGGTTGCTCGCTCAGCAAGTGGTGTCGTTTGCTTTTAGTATAGCCTCTTCATAGTGTGGTTTCATTGACTTCAAGGACAATCACAACAGTAGAATTTTGAATCATCAGCTGAACTAGATTCTGAATCTACTGCGAGCTATCTTAGGTACACATCTCACATATATGTCCGACAAACCCCGAAAAACCTGCGATGGTCGATGTCGATGCCGGTCCAGTGACGGGACCTGCAGGCGTCACGTTTGGCACAATGAGCACCTGGTCGTTCTCCTCGAGGAACTCCACGGTTGTCACAAAACGGAAAGAGACCTTCAGGTCCCCTGCTTTCTCCGTTCGTGTCTGTCCTTTTTCGTCGTCATCGTCCTCGAATGAAAAGACTTCGTCATGAGAGGAAGCCTGTGTATCCACGGACCCATTCAGCTGCCTCGCTTCTTTACGGTGGTCAGCTAGAGCTACAGCGGTCACTTTCACTGCAGCCCTGATAGTGTTAATGTACGCTATGGCATGACCGCCGAGAATAAGTGGCGGCGATGTTGTGCTTCCGAAATCCGAGTACGGGAAGGTTGCCGTAAACGATGTATAGCCTTGAAAATCTTGGCTGGAACGAGCTAGAACCATGCCTTTTCTAGCCTTGTCGAGAGGAATGGTCAATATTGAATCTGTATCGGCGGATTGAATTCCCACAGTACCTGTGTCACTGACATGCATTGAAGAGACTGGCAATCGGAGGTTGCGCAATGATACCACTTTCACGTTAACGTACTTAATCTGAGTCCCTAGCTCATCATCAGGGGCATGTTGTCCGTTCGATTGCGTGGAGTTGGAGATGTTTTCGGAAAGACAACGAGGTAGTGAATGCCCAGGGGACTTGCCAAAGTGTGACGATGCCCTTCTTAGGGCACGAGCGGGCAAGGTCTCGCCAGTGTCTGCTTCCACCAGAAACGGGCCCAGCAGCAGTTCGTCGCCTAACGCAATCGTGCCTGCAGCTATCAGACCGCAGAGAACAACTCCATTGTCGGTAACAGCGCGCTCTGTGGAGCTCGAGTAGACTTTCGATGGCGGTATAGCAAAGACTTCATCTATCCGGAAGACCACGTGCTTGTCTTTCAAGGTCTGAGTATGAGACACTGTGTGGACCGATGGAGCCGGTGGAGCCGGCAGAGCTCGAAGCATAGCATGCAGACTGGCGATGCCTGAGCCGGACAGAGCGCTTGTCATGACGATCGGAACCGATGAGCTGATACTCTGGGTAGATGCAAGCCTCTCGTCAATATGAGTCTGCTCCCCTATCACTAGCTCGTCTATCCTGGTGGAGAAGTCTATGTCGTCCTTCTTCGTACTCTGTGTTGCAGGTGTATTCACAAGGATCGGGACTTTGTCGGCAGCCTTCACCACGGATAGTATCTGCGCAAGCACCTGCCTCAAGCCAGATTTGGTTGCCAGATCCATCTTAGTAATCGCGACTACGAATGGCCTTCCAAGCTTGAGACAGAGCTCCAGATGAGCCAAAGACAAGCTAGGTCCGGCAGTGGGTTGATCCGCATCAGGCACGGGAGGAACAACAGCAGAACCTTGGAGGGTATTCTGCACATTGTCATCCGCCGCAATGCATAGCACGACCCAAGCCGGGTCCCAAGACATAAGAGCACGAAACGTGGATTTCGAATAACGAGGCAATCCGGGTGAGTCTGAAAGAAAGACCAGGCGGTTTGCCAAGCTGTGAATGTCCGACCATGAGGAAACATCTCCAGTGGCATAGTTGATAACGGCATTTCTGGCAAGTACTTTGACATCATAGCCGAGTAGCTCCTGAGCCACGGAGCTTGTGATACCAGAAGCGATTTCATGTCTGTGCTTGAGCAGCGATAGACGGCTCTTGCCTCTGCCGTTGTCAAGCACTGAAGTCGTGAGAGTGCCGAGCAAGGAGGATTTCCCAGCGCCACTGCAACCTAATAGAGCTGCGCGAACATGCTGTTTGCAGTCCTCTTCTGCTGTCGTGGTTTGGCCTGGACCTTGTTCCTGCAAATCAAGCACCTGTGGAGTATTGTCTGCAGCAGCAGGCACCACTTCGACACTCTTGTTGTCGGGTCTGACGAGAACTTCTGCAACCCAGAGCTTGCTCGCACGGGTGAGAGAGGGTAAATCTCCCACACCACCTTCGGTCCACTCGCAGTCACCAACAACGACGCGTCTGTGGACATCGACTACGCAGCCCAAGCTAGCAGCCATTGCTCGCAGGTTCGTCAGACTCTCCTCCAATTCCTCGTCGACGAGGCCCACAAGGGTCCCGTCGTCAGCAACGCCGATTTCATACAACGCGCCCTGGCTCTCCTCAAGGCCGGGCAACAGCTTCGATGGACGGTCTGGCAGGCCTAGTCGAGGCGTTGCCTCTGGCAGGACCGGCAGAACTAGTTTGCCATTCGATGAAGAATGGAAGGGTGAAGACTGTTGCAGACGCCAGAGCAGCTGGGTGGTTAGCTGCTGCAAACGAGCCTGGCGTGTCTGGGTGGAGGGCTGATAGGGAGATCTTGTGGGAAGGCCATCGCTAGTAGTGGGATAAGAGGCTGCAACAGAGTCTGAGCGATTGTGCTGATTAGACCACATGGGCACGGAGGTAGAAGAGTAGTTAAAGGCCCTTCGCCATCGGAGCAACAAATGCAGCTTGTATTCAATGGGCCCATCGTGCTTCTCCGGCTCTAACTTGGTTATGTTACCAAGGCCATCATTTCTGTGCGCATCAGTGACCGCTTGACCCTGCACATACACGGCGATCTGGGGTGTGTTGCTTCCCGGTGTGCTCCACGGCGACTGCACTCTATGCGGCTCTTCCTGATACGTGAATATCGACGCCATAATCTAGTGTGGCGCAGTGACTCTTGCTATCCTGTATGCACTCTCCTCTTTAATGAAACGCTCTTTCTGGCTACTGTTCATGTCTCGTGCCAATACCTGGCGGAAGCTCGTAAACGTGATAAAGACCGTGTGTTTGTATGGCAGTAGAACAGCATTTGTTGGAGTTTGAACATGTTTGCCGGAAACGGGCGTAAGTCGAGCACATCAGAGATACGCAAGACCTCAAGCTACAGAAAGAGTCATAGCCAGGCTTGGTAGATTGAGCAAGTAGATGGTTCAAGTGATCGAGGCAAGAGTCACTGACTTCGGCGCAACAGTGGAAGGCGCGATGTGGCGTTGCAGCCATGGAGCCTTAGGAGCCTTAGGGACCTTGTCTGGGGAAGCCCACCAGGCTCCAAAAGTTCAAAGTCAATCACCAGCGCTGCAGCTGTACTTTGTAAACAACCATCCTGCCGAGCTTCTACAACCAAAGGATCATCGTCTTTAAGACTAAGATCGGGCCTGAACAGCGTCTGTTAGAGTATTCTACTACTTTCAGCATGACCGCCTCTGCCTAGACCCTTCCCAGGCCAGCTCGAGGTCGCTTTTCATGCTTACTGAACAGAGACACCCCACAAACATGGCAGCCGCCGGCGGGATTTCTCTTCTCCGTTACCTCCGTCTCCGGGTCCGGGTCCGGGTTCGGGTCCGGATCCCTATCTGCTCTGCTGGCAGTGTCTTCTCGGCAGTCTGATGGTGTGTGGCTCTGTATGAGCTACCGTGTTCCACTGTATATTACACGCAGGAGCGTGTTCAAAGCATGGAGCAGACGCAAGAATCGGCCCCGCGGCCTGATCAGCCTGGACTGCGACCGAACAGGGCTTGCAGGAATTGTATACAAATCAAAGCCAAATGTATACCTCTGACTGGAGCCCTCACTGCCTGTGAACGATGCAACCGCCTTGGCAAAAGCTGCACAACTCCAGCACCGGCTCCACGTCGTTTACGGAAAACGTCGAAAGTCACACAGTCTCGGCCAGAGTCCAACTACCTCACGCTGGCGCCAAGGGCACGCCAGAAATCCCACTTGCCAACATTGACAGCCTCTGCGTATGACCTTGGCCGTCCATCTTTGGAAGGCTCTCAAAGCACGACAGCAAGTGGTGAGTCGAGTCCAGGCGGTATGGCAACTCTAGTATATATCGTCATGTGAAGCGTCCCCAACACTTCAGTCTTCCATGCCCAATTCATGCCTTCTGTCGCAGATGTGATGCACTTTGAGAGAGCTAGAACAAGTCTCATGGTGGCATCATGCTATCGCAATGAAAGCTTCGTTGTTGAGATACTGACTCATGTATGTGTAGCGCCGTCAGAGCCCATGAATTCGAATCCACAAGAGCATTTTTCTAATGGTCGCACACACGGCACCCATACTAGTACCATCTTTGATATCTCGCCAGAGATCGGCCACTTCTTTGTCGCGCCCATACATGAATCGCTTTTCGAGCAATACAGAACGTCCATGAGCGGACATTGTCCCTTCGTCCCTATGCCGCCTGGAATCTCAACATACAGCATGATAAGAGACAGGCCGTTCCTGTATACCTGCTGTATTATGTCTGCCGCTCATAGAGATCCTCCGCTTCAAGAACGAATTGCAAAGGACATCTTGAAATATGTTAGCGAGCACATGATCTTAAGAGGCGAGAAAAGCCTAGACCTGCTGCAAGGTCTTTTAGTGGCGACTACCTGGTACCCTGTCCACACCCATAACAGTTCACAGTGGATGAACCTCCTGCACTTGGCAAAGGCTCTTTTGGTTGACCTGGGTCTGAACCGGCCTCCAGATTTTGGCATATTCCAGATGAAGACGTCCAGTGAGGCAACCGGTATGATTCACGATAGCAAGCACGAGGCACGGTTCCATAGTCTCGAGGAGCGCAGGGCATGTCTTGGTGTTTATCACGTCTACAATAAATATAACGCTGCTTTCCGCCATGCGGACCCCACCGCTTGGAGCGAACATCTTGAACAGTGTTGCCAAATCCTTCAGACGGCCGCCGAATATCCCTCCGATGCAAATGCTGTGGCATACGTAAGACTCAACCATCTTGTGGAGCGCTACACTGGCGCAGGAGGCTTCAAGCCTGGCGCATTCATGCCCATACCCGCGTATATGAGGCTATTTTCGGAGGAGATTGATCGCTTGAGACAGAGTCTGCCAGATCTCCTCCGCAACTGTCCGTCCATGCTTGACGAACTCCAGGCATCGGAGCTCTGCCTTTTCGAGCCAATAATTGGTGCGGAGTATGACCTGCCGGCGCAGAAGGTCGAGGCATACCATGCTTGCCTAAAAAGGTGTTTGGCTTACTGGGAAGCCTTCGTGAGTCAAGATGTCGCGAAGGCGTCTTATCTACCCCTGCTAAACTGGGTAATGGTCAAGCATGCATTGGGCATTGTGGCTCAACTGTCATTCGCCCAGGCCGAGGGGTGGGATGTTTCCTACGTCCGGAGTGTAGCAAGTTTCGACATGCTAGCAGACAAGATGATGGCACTGCTCAAGAATGTACAGGCATATGAGGACGCTACATATCCCAAGAACCGGTCGATACGGTTCAAGGTCTTCTGCTTGCGCGTTGATATGTTCAAACAGTGGTTCAATTCTCAGATTCAGCAAGAGACATTATCAGAACAAAGACAGGGTACGGAACATACGGACAACGAACGTTCTTCGGTAGCTCTAGACTCGCTTCCTAAACTCAACGACTTCTCGGATTTGCTATGGCAAGATTTCAACATCGAGTGGTCCAGACTCGACAGCGATTTTAACTTCAACTGACCAAGCACCTCCACGTAATGTATGCAAGCATAGCACGGACAACAAGCTCTGCTAAGCAAGCCTGGCGTCGAGTATACTACACAGCCGGTCTCATCCCATGGAAAGCTACTGGGTGAAACGACCTACACTGCAAGGATGCCAACCGATTGAAGCAGGCCAAGAAGAACTCAGATTCGGGCCCGGAGTCGGAGTGTCGGAGCCGGAGACGGACCATCTCTGGTTTCTCCTGGTAAGTGAAAGCACGCCGAGGACTCAGGACATATGTATAAGAGACCCTTCGCATGCCATGGTGGTCGCTCTCATCGTCCCCAGACTACTTGCAACGGTCCACTGCCTGTTCGTCGTTCTATATTCAAAATGTCCTCAAAGCCCAGTCCCGAGATCAGTGTCTCACAGACATTCTCCCCAGACGACCAACAAACCCCAGCAGAGCCCGAGAAGGCACAAACAGAAGAGGAATATTTGCACGGCCGCCCCCTCTACCTCCTCATCATAGCACTTGTACTCGCAGTCATCATAATGGCCCTCGATATTTCCATCGTCGCCACGGCCATCCCACGCATAACCGACACATTCGACACCATAAGCGATATGGGCTGGTACGGTGCCGCCTTCGTATTCACCAACAGCGCCCTTCAGCCCATGTCCGGCAAGATCTACACGTTCTTCCCCATCAAGCAATCTTTTATCGTGTTCATCGCGGTCTTCGAGCTGGGCTCACTGCTGTGTGCAACCGCCGTCTCAAGTCCCATGTTCATTGTCGGTCGAGCAGTAGCCGGCCTCGGTAGTTCGGGTCTCGTCAACGGAGCGCTCAGTACCATTGCACTTGCAGGTCCACCAAGCACAAGACCGATGTTCATGGCCATCGTCATGGCCGTTGCCAGTGCAGGCCAACTTCTCGGCCCCTTGATCGGAGGTGTGCTCACAGAGCATGCCAGCTGGCGCTGGTGCTTCTACATCAATCTCCCCTGCGGCGCGCTCACAGTCGCCTTTCTTACTTACATCCGCTTCCCGAACAACGCCTTGGCGCGCAAAAAGTTCGCCCGGAAGAGCATGGTCAAAGACTTCGACATGATCGGCTTCATCCTTTTTGTGCCAGCAATCATCATGCTCATGATGGCCCTGCAGTGGGGAGGCATCAAACACGCCTGGTCCAGCGCAACAATCATCGGCCTATTCGTGGGCTTCTTCATCGCCCTTCTTCCCCTCATCTACTGGGAACACCGCCAAGGGGATAACGCAATGTTCCCCTTCTCCATCCTGCGCATTCGCGTGATGGCCTGCGCCTGCATGACGGGCTTTCTCGCCGGCGGCTCCATCCTCCTCCTAGCATACTACCTCCCGCTCTGGTTCCAATCCGTGAAGCTCGCCGACCCCTTCCACAGCGCAATCGACACACTCCCCTCCTTCCTCTCCCAGATCGTATTCGCGATCGTTTCGGGCGCTCTCTGTCCCCGGCTCATCCCCTACTTCATGCCCTTCGCCATCACCGGCGCAATCCTCTGCACAGTCGGCAGCGCCCTGATGACAACGTTCACATCCACCGCACCCGCCGCAACCTGGATCGGCTTCCAGGTCCTCTTCGGCGCGGGTCGGGGCCTTTTCATGCAAATCCCCGTGCAGTCCGCGCAGCAACACATCCCCAAGGACCAGCTTGCGGTTGGTACAGCCGTCGTCACATTTTCCCAGTCCTTCGGCGGCTCGATCTTTCTTGCGCTGGGGCAGACGACGTTCAGTAACCTTTTGACGCCGGCGTTGGGCCGGTTTGCGCCGGGCTTGGATCCGGACGCAGTGCTGGGCAGTGGTGCGACAGATGTTAGGGGGACTGTGCCGGCGGAGTATGCGGAAGGCGTGGTGCTGGCGTATAATGAGGCGATCACGAAAACGTATTATCTTGCAGTTGGGATGTCGGCGGCTTGTGTTTTTAGTGCTATGGGGCTGGGCTGGAGACGGGTCGAGAAGAGCGAGAAGGTGGCGGCTGTGAAGGCTCTGGGGACGATGGAGAAGGCTGGAGGGAATGAATCTAGGAGCGAGGATAAGGGTGCAGACAGGGAGACTGTAGGTGCCGCAGGCAGTATTTGAGGCGTGATCGTGGCCTTGGATTGCTTCGGACCTCTGGTCCAGGTGTATTTTTATTGTATGGCGCCATGACATTTATTTTTGACTGGGCAAAACACATCCCCCATCTAATCTATGTACTTTTCTCGTGGACCTCCGACGGGCCAGCTCTAGGCGGACCAAATCGAGAGATTAGGTCGGGTCAACGCCCGAGTAGGTTGTAGTACAGATGCTGTAACATGACGGTACGTCTAGTAATTTGGTATATCAGCACAAGAGGCGAGCTGGGTTACTATCCCGTCTACCATCGTCGTGATTCTTGAGTAATCTGAGCAACAGGCTTCTGACCAGCATTCAAGCTACTACCCTGCTGCTTTGCTTTGTCGAATTCTCGCACCAGGATTTCACAATTGACCTCTGTACACAGTTTTTTCCTCCTCTCGATCGGTAGCTTGTCAGCGAAGGTCAACCCGCTGGCCCTCTCCACAGCTTCGAGGGGAACCTCAAAGTCTCTCAAACTCTTCTGGTTCGGTATCTCGGTATTTGGCAGCACGAATGCACCTAGTGCAACCTTGCTGGCAGGGTTGCTAAGGTGGTCTTCTCCATAGATGACCTTGTAGAAGTGGGTTGGTACTGCTACGTTGGGCGGGTTGCCGATGACCTCGTAACTGACCCGCCATTTTCCGTCTGGATGCTGCTTAGGAAGATACAGCGGCCCGGTGACCACTCTCACGCTGGGGTAGCGCTTGGTCAAGTTCCTGCAAAATTCCTCGAAATGTGCCCAGTAGTCTCGATTGAAACCCTCGCCGACCTGGGGACACATGTTACTCAGCACGAATGTGGTGTCCATTGCGTCTTGCGACCACTTGGCATCTGCGGCTGGTGTCTGGTGGCCTCGATCGTAGCCGCTGCGGAAGTAGTCGTGGAGCTTTGCACGGAACATGGGTGGGACTGTGGTATCTTCGTAGAACACACTGTTGCGTCTGGAAGCATTGTTCTGAGACAGGGATTGAGGTGTGAAATGTTCGGCTACCCAGTGGGGATTGCGCGTCATGCGGTTGTACGAGGAGAGGTGGGAAGGTGTGATGTTTGTGTCGGCGATGAGAGGGGTGAGGCCATATTTGAGAACACCCGATGGATTTACTGGTGCTAGAGGTAGATTTGAGGGAACATGCTGAGATATGGGTGCTGGTACTGGGAGCGGCTGTGGTGCTGGTGCTCCGGGGGATGAGGATGGACTCGGAAGTGTGCTTGTCGGAACTGGCCCTCCTACGGGAGTGTGCTTCGATCGTGACGAGAATATTAAAGCTGTCAGAGATGCACCTGCGGCCGCTGAGCCTGCAGCGATCAAGGCAAGTGTCGACTTGGACATCTTGACGATGGATCAGTAAAGCTGTTAGCAGGCACTACGACCGCAGTGAAATGACCTTTTCGGCTCCAAATCGCTGCAAAAGTTCGCGTCTAGCCTGAGGCGATCACGCGTGCATCGCGCCCTCGTGCCTTTAAGGTTCTGATAGAGGACCTCGCAAGCGCCACCAATGAGCATCTAAGCTCGCCTGCTGCAGCGCTTCAAGGTTAACTTGGGGTGCAGATAAGGTCGTCATGGGGCAGGCGCCACATGCGAATGACCGTGACTGCTATGATAAAAACTGAGAACCTTAAGTGGGCAGTCAACTGGTCGACAGCATGCACTGTTCTTTCGAGTCCTACGGCCGCAAACACTGGCAATATGATACCCTAGATTACTGAACATTCTGTACCTTCGATTCATCTTCTGCCGGCAACATCGCCAGTCCGCCTTCGCCACGGCGCCTCGACTCACTTTTGGATGGTTGGAGAGCTAGAGCAGGAGCAAAGATGGTGCTCGACAACGATGTTCGAGGATGGATTATGACCGGTGTCAGCGCTATTGGTACGGGAACATGAACGGCTAGCTGTCTGCAAGCACCCGCTGACCTCTGGAAGCATGCATTTTTGGCTCGAGCATAATATGCATCGACATCATCATCAGGCAGTTCCCACGCATGCATGATTTCTCGATAGCAGAAAGCGACACTTTCCTCTCAGCCGCGCTAAGCTTGAGTTTTGGTGTCATGGTAAGTGCAGCGCCAGCCATGGAGACCCCAGCGCTGACCCTGGTACAGCTCTTCATGTCTCTGTACTCTATGTTACCCAAATCGAAATCCTACCTCATGGACGGTGGCTACTCTGCCAGGGAAGCATCGTTCATGCTCATCGGACTCTTTCTTGCCGGCGTGGTGGTTATAAGAGGCGTTTCGAGTATCATGCATCACTTCATCCCATCTCACGTGGTGGACTGTGATCACAAGCACGAAGACGAAGAGGCGAATATCAAGCACGATGGAGGTGGGGCAGGGAACGAGCACGAGCACGCTGAACGGACTCCACTCCTATCGTCGCGAAGAAACAGCTCTCGAAGGGCTAGTGACGCCGCTCTCCGTCCGGCGAAGCGAGGAAACGGCGCTTCGCTGAGATCGGACACTCGGAGGCCATCCACCCTTAGCAGCACCTTGACCAGGACATACTCGAAGTACGTGCAAGGACAAAAAGACAACTGCGACGAGTCGGGCCCATGCAAGGGCTACACAGATCCTTGTGGTCAGGATTGCTTCCACTTCATGCAAAGACGTACTTCATCGCCCATCGTCCGCCAGGGTCCGATGCCTCGCCAGCCGACCTGGAGCAGAACGATTCTTCCGCAGGCAGAAACCGTGCCAGAAGAGGCTGACGAAGCTGCGTCTCATACTGAGCCACATTCACCTCGCGACAATGGCAGATCTCGAGCTCACTCACATGCCAAAACCGATGGCTCGGTGACGCGCTCACGGTCCGCAACTCACCACTACCATCACCCCCCAGGGGAGCACGATGCTGCAGCAGCAAAAAGGTCGCATTCCACGCATTCACATGCCGAGTCCGAAGGACAGGAGCACCATCACCACGTTCCTACCAATGCTTTCATGGCAATCGGCCTACAGACGTCAATAGCCATCGCTCTCCATAAGGCACCCGAGGGCTTCATCACTTACGCCACAAATCATGCTAACCCTAATCTAGGCTTTGCTGTATTCGTGGCGCTTTTCATTCACAATATCACCGAGGGCTTCGCAATGGCACTACCACTATTTCTAGCTTTAAATTCTCGAACCAAGGCCATCATCTGGGCCTCCTTCCTTGGCGGCGCATCCCAGCCACTCGGGGCAGGCATCGCAGCATTATGGTTCAAGCTTGCACAGAGACATCATCATGCCGGACCTAACGAGGCAATCTATGGAGGCATGTTCGCCATCACTTCGGGCATCATGACAAGTGTCGCTCTGTCGTTGTTCTCAGAAAGCTTGCAATTGAGCCACAAAAAGGACCTATGCATAGCATTTGCGTTTATTGGTATGGGAGTACTCGGCGTAAGCTCGGCGCTGACAGCTTAACGAAAGAGTCAGTATGAAGCAAGAGCGTGATGATGGATCCTGATACCCAGCCTGAACTAGATACACGTTTCATATCATTGTTCTGATTCCGCAGCGTCAGTCGTCCCCAACGTAAACTTTGTTCTGACAAGCCGATCGGTGGATATCTGTGTCACGTGAGCCCGCGCTTCCCGCTACCGTGTGGCTACTACCCCCCGCGCCAAGTCCAGTGCCCTTCGGGTCTTCATTGCGTAGCAGAGGCATTGCTTGTTATCGGACTACCCTTCACCTGACAAACATCAGAGCAGACATGGCACAGATCAGTCTTGTCGACTCCGGTCGGCTGTCTGCGCTGCTCAAGGAGGCAATGAGTTGGAACGACAGTATTTCATCCATCCTCGTCTCGGCCCAGAACGGGTCAATCCTTGCCTACGCCTTCCGCCAGCACACACCATCTGTCAAAGCAATGCGCACGCGTTCTACGACAATGACAACAGCATATGCCATTGCGAGACAAGACACTCTTGTCTTCGAAGCACAACGCACAGGGGCGTTGACAGTAGTCTCTGCCCTTGCTGATCAGATTCTGCTCTCTGTTACTGGACCTGAACCACAAGACGTCGATCCCTACGAGAAGACGGTTCACGAAGCTGCACAGAACGACACAGACGGTGCAGCAATGGAGAGTTCACATGAGCAGGATCCCGAGATGGCGCGACTTCGGTCAGAACTCGAGACGGTCAACCAAGAGCTCGTTGACATGATTCGCGACGACTTGGCCGAAATGAAGTGGCCTGAGGACATTTGAGCTCAAAGACTGCCATACTGCAGACGAGACAATCACGTAAACGGAAGTACGAATCCCTCATGGACACTGGCGTACATTCTAGTCGCCAAGTGAAAGCTTTGAATACGCTGTTTCAGCTGCTTGGGTGGGCCCGGTTTGGGTACCGTCGCTTCTACGGCGATCCCTCTTAAAGAGGTATCAGTGGTGTGCTCGAACGATCCAATCGGCCATCTCAATTGTCAGGTTCGAGCCAGGTCACGAAACCCTTCACTTTGTAAGCGAGTCGTTACTCGCGTGGGCTGCATTTCTCGGTTTGGCAAGCACCTCGGTACCTTCCTAGGGATGGGCAGATGCATGACAATACCGAGATCGAGCTCGAGTTACAGGCCAAGACAGCGTCCCCAGCATGCACTCTGGTTCGCGAGAGTGCACCAGCGTTTGGACCATACATCCTCGGTCACGCCAATATCTTAGAGGGTAGCTGACTAAAAACATTGTCTGCACTTGTGCGAAGGCAGACCCTGGGCAAGCACAAGTGTAAAGTTCGGCGCGGCGCGACCAAAGTCCCGCAGGCCAGAGTCAAATGCGACTCCCCGCACAAACCGGCTAACTAGTTCGGGGTCACCATCCTTACCAGCCGCGAAGCTGTTATTTTCCCGTGCCAGCTCACAATCTGCATCTTCAACATCGTTCCACCAACCGAATTGGCAGATAACAATATACACACCACCTTTCCTGAACAACATATCTGCTTCCTGGCGCGTTTTGCGCCGAGCGCGCCATCATGTTGTGCGTATCTGCTGCATGCGACTGGATTCGCTTTGGCTGATCATAAGCGCTGACTCCATCTCTCGCAGCGCTATTCCTCCACCCCCCCGTTATCCTACGGCAAACGGCCTGCCTCCCACACCTATAGAGACTGCCAATCAGCTGTCGAAGCCTGAGGGTCCTGAGTACGCCTTCCAGTCAGGCGAAGGTACACTGTTCACCACGTGCGACCAAGTCAAGGCTGATCTTGTGCAGGTACATATGTTCTGCGAGACGACTTGCAACTTGCAACGCCCCCACCCCACCCCTCAGAGACGCCGATGACGAACCCTAACCCGCTAGCCACTTCGACGAATCCCCCCACGAGCGGTACCAAGCTCACTCTCTTGACGCTGAACCCTCGTCAAGTGAAGCCGCAGTTGAATAAGACGACCACCACCACCAGTAACCTGTTAAGGTGGAGAACCTTAGCCAGGACGGACACTACCAAGGCCAAAGACACGAAAGAGACCACAGAAATAGAAAAGGAACCTCGCTTGTCCTCGGACGACAGTAGTGCTAAGAGTGTCAACAACGAGTCTAATGCTAGCACGAGATCCTCTACAGCTCCAGCATTTGGAGAGGGTAATGCGGCGTTGTCACTCACAAACTCCAGAGATGCGCTCAAGAAGAGGAAGCCGAAGAACAACATGGTTAAGAGTAATTCGTCCTTCGTTTCACGCGTCATCCCGCACGACAGTCTTGCTAAAAGACTGGCCGAACGAGACCCTGGCGGCACCTTTATCTTCGTCAACATCAACCGGGCCTTTCAGTGGATCGACACCTCCTCAAGCATTAAGGCCGAACCCCTTACAAAGATATTGTTCACAAAAGCTCACATGCTGTGCCATGATGTCAACCAGTTAACCAAAGACGAAACCCATATCGATGTGGTTATGGGATCTTCGTCGAGCGACATAATCTGGTACGAGCCTATGACACAAAAATATGCTAGAATCAACAAGAACGGCATCATAAACAGCACTCCAGTCTCCAAGATAAAGTGGATACCTGGATCGGAGAGTCATTTCCTTGCTGCCCACCAAGATGGTTCGCTGGTTGTGTACGACAAAGAGAAAGAAGACGCTCCGTTGGTTCCCGAAAGTGTTGTCGACGAAAACATCAGGGTTGAGGACGATCCAGATTCGACTCTGAACGTTACCAAGAGTGTCAATTCGACCAACCAAAAGGCGAACCCCGTAGCTTGCTGGAAACTGACGTCGACACCCATCAACGATTTTGCATTCTCGCCTGACAGCCGGCATCTAGCTGTGGTAGCAGAAGATGGCTATCTGCGCATCATCGACTATCTGAAAGAAAGCCTTACGGATGTGTTCTCATCCTACTATGGAGGCTTTACGTGTGTCTGCTGGTCACCAGACGGCAAGTACATCCTCACCGGAGGACAAGATGATCTCGTCTCCATCTGGTCATTGACCGACCGGCAGCTAGTCGCCCGCTGTCCGGGCCATGCTTCATGGGTCACCGCGGTAGCATTCGATCCCTGGCGTTGCGACGACAAGACGTACCGATTTGGCAGTGTTGGAGACGACTGCAAGCTACTGCTTTGGGACTTCAGCGTTGGCATGCTGCACCGACCCAAAGGAGCCTTCGGTAGAATTCGAGGCAGTATTGCAGGCTCTGTCTCGCTCGCGCGACACCGAACGGAGAGTGCGTCGGTCAACCGGCTAAGATCCGGATCCAATAGGTCAGATCCTATACAGCAAGAGGAGGAAGAGGAACCCGAATTCATCAACCACCCCATTGAGCCTCGCGTGAGGACTGCTCAGCTGCCGCCTGTCATGGTCAAAGCAGTCGATACACATCCACTCTGTGGCCTTGCCTTTGAGCAGGACTGCATTATCACATCATGCCAGGATGGTCATGTAAGAACTTGGGACCGACCTTCACACAATGCCAATGCTAGTCAGCTTGACCTCAGCAACGCCAGATGAGCGATCTTGCTGTCTTTCGCACAACCACTGCTGTCTTCAGAGCTCGCAGATCATGGCCTGTCTGTATAGGCATAGCACCAATCACATCCGTGAGCCACAAGGATCACAAAGCAGGAAACGCCACAGCCTCCCTGGCATGCTGGCTGCCAGGCGGAAACGCCCTTTCTATGGTAGATTTTGCAGAGTGCGCCTCAGGAGCCCAGCGTGGTGATACTCGTATGCAAACAACGGCCCGACTCTTACGGGACATGCAGGCCCAAGTGCATGCAGGACAGTGGTTGACTGTGAATACTGCCGGCCATCGCACAGATTCACTCCCGGCCCGAGGAGCTCTAGTTATGGATCCTGGTAAGAAGCTGCATTAACACGTGTCTCGCTGATCGCACTTGTGTGACCCTGGTTTTGCTTTCCTGGATGATTGGACCATATCTGCAGCAACAAGCGTGTTGTGAAACACGATTGTTACGCATCGGCCTTACTCGAACCGGAGGCAAACAGAGTGGTGGGCAACGTACAGGTTCAACATTCGCTTTTGTCATCCTTCTTTAGAGGATGCAAGCTGTATGTCTGCTCTGCTTGATACAGCAGACTCGGCGGACAGGCGGTGCCACATGGGTATGCCATTCCATTGCGCGGTCGGTCAGTCACGCTCAACAGCTCAACCAGACTCGCAGCAGATCAGGCCCTACATACTACTCTACAGGCCAGCATACCTGGGTGTCTATGTTCATAGCGATGTTGACTTGTTGTTTTTAAATTGTGTGGAGGTCGGCTTGACATGGAATCAGCCACAAGCGGCGATCATGGAGCTTCCTCGGGGTTGCACATTCTTCACCGAGGGCTTGACCACTAGGGTCTATCTCGGCGGCTCTAGTTTATTCAGGGTTTGGAAATGCTTGCCGACTATCAGTAGCTTCATGAATGGCGTGAACAGAGGATCTACCAATATTGAGGTGTACGAGGTTGCGTATTTTGCCTGCTGTTCAACATGAGTACCTTATGCGGCGTCAGCTTCTGCCCAGCGTCAGGATTTTCCGCAGCACAAGTACCCTCCGTCCAGTCATGACTGCCAATAAGGCGGGGCTATGCTCGGCCGGTTGCATCCGTATCGATTGGATCTGTCGTAGGGATTATTGACATATTAGCAGTAAGTTCTCAATCAATTGCGTCTTTTCGGTCTTTTGCTTATCTCGAATATGCATCCACTTGGTACCTGACTGATCATGTCATGTCGTTTGCGTGCCCAGCTGGTTCCAGTGTAGAATTAATCATTGCATTTGCTTACGATTCTGACGATTGTGTCCCTCATTTTCTTCAATCTCCTCCGCTTTGTCCTCACCATAACAGCGATCTTCCGTTGGCTTCCGCACTGGTCAATCTTAGTTCCCGTCCATCGAAACATGGTACTACCTGTTTGGCAAGACAAGTGAACCCAGCCCATTGTATCACCGCCAGCACATTGATTCAGCAGTTCGGTTGATCCCTAATGGCTCTCAAGTTCCTGAGCGCCCATACCGGCAGCGGAGGCACTAGTAGCAGCGTGAAGCTATTCGATATACGGCTCGACAATGAGTACATAGTCTTCCGGGGAAGTGAAGAAGAAGCAGGCAGTGCACAGCTGGCGGGACAACTTGTGCTAGCTCTGACCGAACCTTTGACCACTACAGGTATCACCCTGACGTTAAGTGGCATTCTGCACATGTCGTGAGTCACATCTGCAGATGCTGGAGCGAATGTGTACCACATGACCATACGCACGATCCAGGCAGCCCATCATTCCAGTTGACAAGCTGGCTAATGCTCTCTTAGATATAGCACAACTTCTAGTTCCTCGTTGTCTGGCAGACGTAACGCATCGAAAGAGAAACCCTTTTTCCAGAAGACGTGGACGTTTCGAGATCCTGGCAAAGGACGAACTGAAACCCTTCCGAGCAACAACTACTCATGGCCCTTCGATCTGGTGCTAGACGGCACCCTTCCCGAGAGTGTGGAGGGGTTGAAGGAGGCATATATCGTTTACAGGTTCAAGGCCGAACTTGGGCGCAAGAGAGCAAAAGACATCGTGGTCAGAAAGCCACTAAGAATTGTACGAACGCTAGCCTCCAGCGCGCTCGAGTTGAGTCATGCGATGAGCGTCGAAAACGTCTGGCCGAACAAGATCGAATACTCGATAAGCACCCCCAGCAAAGCCGTCATATTCGGTTCCTTCCTGCAGGTCGACTTCAAGCTCATACCCTTACTGAAGGGTCTTGTGATCGGGTCTGTCAGTACACAATTGAAGGAGGAGCATGAATTCATGATAGATCCGGAGTGGGGGGTGCAAGCACTCAACGGCGGCATCATGAAAGACGACCGAATCATCGCTTTCGACAATTACACCCTCAATGCGGAAAATGACCTCCAGATCATAGAGGAGGCGGCAGAGGGCTTCCAGTTCTCGCGCTATCTCGAGTTGCCCAAGTCTCTGACCAAGTGCATGCAGGACTGCAATGTGAAAGGCCTCAAGATTCGGCACAAGATCAAGTTCAACGTCCAGCTGCATAACCCGGACGGCCACGTCTCGGAGTTGCGAGCAAATCTACCCGTCGCCCTGTACATTTCCGAGAGTTTACCGCTGAACGAGAATAATGACCTGGTCGACCAAACGCCACAAGCTGGACGCGCTGCTGTCGAGAACGACATGCATCATTCAGCACCGCCGCTGTACGGTGAACATCAGTTCGACCAGCTGTATGGCGATCAGCAGTTTGAAGCAGTATACAGCGGCTACAGAACACCCGGAGCAGCTCTTTCAAATGGAGGGACACCGTCCTCGCTCAGCAGAAACATCTCATCTGAGAATCTGGCAAGCTTGGCTGGCGTTGCCGATGGCCATGTGGACTCTACGCATGTATCCGCGAGCGCACTCCAGCATAGATTGCTGGATTTGCGCCGCTCGGACAGAGTGGTTCCCTCTATTGCAAGAGACGACTATGATCAGCCAGCCCATGGAAGCTTATCGAGACGAGGTTCTATACCGCATGCAAGTGGGGACTATCATCATGGTATTGATGAGGCGGACGGGTCTGGACATCATTCTCGCGGTACAGTCAGCGGTAGGAACAGCGTGCCAGAGTCGAACACTGTGTCGCGGAGGACATCGAACGAGAACCACACCGACACATCCGGTACTGCCACACCATTTTTCCAAACGGATCATTTCGAGGATCTAGCGAAAGTACCATCATATTCGACGGCTATCAGAACGCCAATCCCGCGGTCGAACAATCCTGGTGTAGATCTTCCAAGCTATGGATCCTGCGTTGCAGAATCAAGACCAGTGACGCCGATTGCACCACCGATGGCGCATCTGAGAGACGCAAACGGTCAGAGTTTCAATTCGTCGTACCAACCTCCGGAACCGCAGACAGTGAGCAGAAATCACAGCGACCGCCAGAACGATGAGAGACGGTTACGTTTGATGCAGCTTCGTCATCGAACTTAGTGGCAGCGCATGAAGGACAAAGCATTTTTGTGATTATGGTGTTGCATAAGTGGGCGTTTGGGAAGATACCCTATGAGTACGAAGACGATTCGGAAAGACAAGGTTTGGGCTTGTATGGTATAGGGGTGCATGTGAAGAATGGACAGTTGGATATGAGCTTCCATGAGCCTCTTTTTAATCCATTGTTTGGCTTATGCGGGCATCTCCAGGCACTCGGTTGAGTTGATGCCGACCGGCTGTATTGCCAGCCAGCTACATACTACGCATCTGCGTGAGCGCAGTGCTTTATATAAGAACAAACACATTACAGTTGAACGCGCTCCAGCTATCGAAGTCTCTCGGTCTGTGGTCTTTTGCGACCAAGAGTCAGCTTATGACGCGGCGGCCGGACACTGTTTTCTCTTTGAACTTCTTGCACTTGCAGCCGGGTTGCAGCCGCTAAGCTAACCTGAACCCATAATAGGTAGGCGGCTACAGCTTCCGTTCACAATGGTCAACCCTACAGCCTTTGTGGATGCCGCTCGCTTGCAGCTTCTTCCCGGCTGGTGTTTACCGGTACTGCCTCTGGGACGAGCTGCCGGTTGTTCCTGCCCTAGGGTCGATCGACCTGCCTGTGACTGCGTTACCGCCCCATCCTTGTCGCATGTTGTCCTTCGCGCAGGAACGAAGTCTTGAGTACCGTAGGACCGGCTTGGTACCCCCGGCCGTCATGATGTTAACAACTTGGGACGTCGCCCTTTATGCAAACTATCTCTTGAAGCACCGCCGCTCAATCACCTAGCATGGTGCGGGCCAACGAAATCGTCTTGTCGTGATCTCACAGCATTGCGACTACAGCGGCATGTGGACAAGCAGCAACGAGCAGAAGCGACCATGTCTGTAACTGTACGACATCTGAATGGCGACAGCTCTTTCCTACTTATTTTCTCGCCGCAAGAAGACCCTACGGCCGATGACTTGCTCTCTGCCAACGGCGCTTTCAGCGTCCTAATTGACCCATGGCTGGTCGGCAGCTCAGTAGTCAACGCGAAATGGTTCGCAATCACAGACAGGGTCGTCCCAAGTGCCATCAATAACCTCTCCGAGATTGAAGAGCCCGATGTCGTCCTAGTGTCGCAGAACAAACCTGATCACTGTCACAAGCAGACGCTGTTACAATTGAAGCCCGAGGCGAAGACGCTAATTGCCGCAGAACCTGGTGCTGCCAAAGCAATCAAGAGCTGGAACTACTTCGACCCCCATCGTGTACAGTCACTGGCCAAGTATGATGCTAAGGCACGCTTTGGAAAGACCCTGCGATTGAGGTTACCACCTTGCGGACCCGACGGACTGCCGGGCGAGCTCAACATTGCTTTCATACCTGCCAGGAACTACGTGACTGGTCTGCATAACGCTTTTGGCATTACTTACCAGGCGCCTACTCGGGTCAAGGTACTAGCACCCGTCACCACGATTGATTTGCCGAGCAAGGAATCTTGTGTGCCTCTCACGCCTGCATCGCTACCACCGCAGAGCCCTTTGCCCATGCTCTCACCTGAATTGGCAAGATCAGCTACTTCGTATATCGGACCACAATCCGGCTCCTCTTTCTGGCATCCATCGACGATACCAGGGGGACCAACTTTCGAGAAAATCCATCGACCACAGCTGTCCCGGTCATCTAACACGAAATCCTCGGAATTTCTGGCGCGGACCGACCAGCCGATAGCTAGAGTTACAGATGACGACTTAAAGCAGCCACAGACTGCCAAAAGAGTCAGCCCTCTGAGCACGCCTGAAATTGATTTCGACGCAGATGCCCTGATAGATAGTACCCGTTTGGCAGCCACTCTGCCCACACCACCACTTTCGCCTTCCTTCGGCCCTTCAGCATTCTCAATACGTGGATCAGCCTCATCAGAAGAGCCACCAGTATCACTGAGTGCAGGCACAAACACATCCTTCCCGTACTCCCCATCCCTCCCGGAACTTCAGTCACGCTACTCTCGACCGCCGATTGTTCGTCCGGCAAGGCCAAAGGCAATCTCATGCCTCTATTCACCGCACGGAATTCCTCTCTCCGATCTTCAGTCATACATACAGACTCACCTTGTCCCGTTGCCGGGTGCTCTGCCATTAACTTGTCTCTTCCACAGCTTTGATTACGCCTCCAACCCCTGGTGGTTCGGCGGTAATATCATGATGGGTGCTGATGCTGGGCTTGAAATTGCAAAAGCACTTATGGCAAGATGTTGGATTAGTGCGCACGATGAAGTCAAAAGGGACAGGGGAATCGCCGTAAAACTTTTGAATTGTGATCGGAACAGTGCCGAGCTAGTCGCGGATAAAATTAGTCAGACAGAGGGAAGCTGGGTGTGTGACGTGAGGAGCCTGGACGCTGGCGCCGAAGTAAGACTTCGAGCTGACGGCCACCAAAAAAAGAAGCCGACAAACAAGGGCCTAGGTCTGGGCTTGGATATCTCCCATTTTCGTTCCCACAGTGGTGGGTAGAGATACGGTCCATGGACCCACGCACCAGAACACTGATATCCAGGAATTCAAGCCTCACACCAGGAAGCCCTAATTTCTTCCCCAATAAGGATACGGCAGCTACATTGCGTTCACATGTGCTGTAAGCACAAACGATGTACGCCTGGAAAGGAATGAAGCGGCAAACATCTCAGGCTAATCAAGTCACTACCATGCTCGTCGCATCAACCCTTGGGGGTCGGGGCTGAGTGCTGTGAAAGAGCAATTTATGATTCCACACTTGTGAAGTATGGTCCCATGCGAGTCTACCAAACACCCCAGGTGTTAGAAGTATGTGCGGGGTTAGGATAGCCAGTGAAGCCGATCGCAGTCGACCGCGAAGCTCGCGCTGCGTAGTGACACTCACAATGCGCCGACAAGTGCGAGTGGAAAACAGGCTACCCAGAAGATGATTTCAGACCATCTCTGCGCAACAACTCCACAGCTTGCATTCGTCGGCACGATTGAATGTACCACTTGAGGTTAGAAGACCTTTCTCACCACCCCACAGACCATGTGCGGCGTAGATCTGGCGGCCTGAGACGGCTAGATAGGTAATTGCGGCTGAGGATTTCTGATGGAATCTGCGTGACGCTTCTTAGTGGCTACAAAGAAATAAAGAGGCAGCTTAGGCCCTGGTGACCACAACGCTAACAAACGACGAAGCAGGAGAGAGGTCATGTGGCAGAAAACCGCGAAATGTGACCTAATCCAGGTCGCGCACCTTTTGTCAAGTATGAACTTCTGTGTAGGCTTAGTAGTGAGCCAACTTCCTGCTCGGGAGGCCCAACCGGACGAAAGGGCTCCGGCAAACGCCGCAAGGTGGTTCGCGATCAAGTCTCTTAGGTCCAGTGCTTGTATTCAATATGCACTCAACCGTGCCCCATCAGCCATCGACGTAACTCGTACATCCCTCATCAGGCGTCCGTCACCAGGCAAGTCCAATGGTCAAAAGAGCAGAAAGAAGAGGGATGCAGTCCTGCTTGCTCGAGTGACGAAACGTAGGAGCATCGATGGGGAAACCAAGTGCTGACATCGGATCCCAGTGTCTCAACAGCCAGCATCCCCCTTCCGGGTCCCGACCACAGAACCGAGCTAGCCTCGGGGACGTCCACCGTCTTTCCTCCCACCTATACCTCGGCATGGTGAGCCTGTGCGCTCGCGGCAGCATACACGGTAGGGCCATCTCGCGTACCCCACGGCAAGGCACATATGCACGGGGCATCGATGGACGTGGTAGACGTGCGCTTTGCGACTGTCTCGCTGTCTCTGTGTCCACGAACGCGTGCCAGGGGAAGAACATTGACAGAGAACACCGCGTGCCTGTAGGGTACTGCAGGCGCAGCGGACGGCTCCTAGGTCTGGCGCAGGGCGCGAGCATCTATCCGGCCATGTAGTCTAGGCTGCTGCCGTGCGTCGCGTGGCTTGAGGGCAAATTGTGCGAGAAGGGAGTCTGGACTGGACCAGACGGGATTTGCGTGTCTGTCTATATGTCTATCCATCTAATCTACACCTGGCCACGATCGGACAAATGCTGCTAAGAAAAGATCAGAATCTTAGCGTCCGCATTGAACTGTGATGTACTGTACTGTACTTTGCTGAACTATAGAATGCAGAAGCCAGCGTCTTAAGACGCTTTTAATCGGCTCGGCTCAGAGGCAATCGCATAGGAGAGATGAGGCGTGTATGTTGCTCTGTCCTGTTCCCGTATAAATGTCTCGCTAGGTAGTAATCTAGTCATTATTGACAAGTGACGCGTGCCTTTGCAGAGTTTAGCCAGCCCACGAAGCCGAGTCAAATCAAGCCTTCGTAACCCCTTCGCTTCAGCAGTCTACAAGTGGCCGTCAAGATTTCGCGCCGTTGTATTTTTCGAGACGTTCCGTTTTTAGAGCAAAACACATGACCCTGCAGGCTCGAGAGAAGAGTGAGGCGGTCTTTCCGTGGAGCGGCGACTCCGTTCCGAAGTCACGCCGAGTTAGCGCTGGACACTGAACTTCTGTCTTTCTGCTTCGACGTTGCCTTATCTGGTGTCGCGATTCCACTTTAGCTTGCCGTGCGAGAGCGTTGGAGCTTCGGTTTCTGGAAAGTGTTGGCTGAAAGACTTCGATACCTGTCAAGAGCTGAATTGCCGTGCTCGAGTTTGTCCTGGCCAATCTCGGCAGAGCCGAACGGTCGGCGATCGCGGACCTGAACATCCACCCGGTGGACTTGTCTAACGCTAATCCACATCTGTAGAGTAGCGCTAAGGCTTAGCGTCTCTGCAAGTGTGTACCGCAGTGCTTAGAAGCTTGCTCGTCATGAGTATCGACATCTCTGTAGCCTGTGCTGCTGATCTTGGCCATCCTTTCTTTGGCGTTCGACAGAGAAGAGGTAGCTCAGAAGGTTCAAACCCGCACATTTCTAGAGCACGAAACATACGTGCTTGAACTTGAATCATTTGAATGAACAAGTGACGTTTCTTCTGGTTATGATCATGTCGTCTAGTGCAGATCGGAACTGCATGGCTGTTTCCAAGGGTAGTTAGGCCTTATTCAGATCATTCCACATATTCCACAGATGGAACCTCAGAACAACTTGGGTTAGGCACGTCCTGGCTAACTTCGTTGATCGAAACGTAGTACCTAGTCCATTTACCGCAAACGTCCAATTCCGCTGCAGTTTACCAATCCTGTCGCGGGCTGTGCCCAGCGCCGACAAACCAACAACGCCGAGTGTTCCTTTGTCTCGTGCCATCTGTTTCCAGTCATGGAACTCATGATTACCGAGCTAGCTGCTCTTCAGAATCTTTGCAGCAATGGGTGTGAGCTTGAGATTTAATTGCATCTTGACTCGCTGAGACATTTTGGTGCGGCGAGCTTGTCACACTGCTCACAGAGGATACTTACTGCAATGCTGTTGCCCACTTGCGGTTGGCCACTTGCGATGTGCCAATGGAATTTGCTTTTTCAGACTTCGAGATGTGGCCTGGGTGGAAGGGAACATGTCACTGCCTTGGCCGTCGTATCTGAGACACCTAGTCCTGTATGCACAACGGCGCTTCGCCATATTTTCAGCACATGTTCTCTGGCAGGATCGCCCTATCATTTACGGTGCTTCTTCTTCTTCTTCTTGTCCTTCTTTCTCCTGCAGGGACGTGTCCTTTTCCTGGTCAGACACGCCTTTGCACTTGCCGCCGTACAAGTGGCCATTGCGTGCCGTAGTTCGAGTAAACTCTGTCCCACAGTGGGGGCATCGGGCCTTATTTGCGGTCCCACTCTTCTCGCGTTGGTGCCGCAGAAGATTGCTGAAGGTCGAAAATTGACGTCCGTTGCACCCATGATCCCAGCACTGAGGCTTTTGCCTGCTGCCCATCACATCGACTTCGTTCGGTGTGGACTCGAGCGTTTGAGGAACTGCAGGGAAGTTCGATGGAACGGGAGCTATCGTCGGCATGTGCTGTGTTCGTGACTGGGTATACATCATCTCTGGCGGGCTGAGGGTGGATCCCGGACCTTGCGGTAGCTGCATCTCGTGTCTTACTGTTGCATACATACTTGCGGTGTTTTGGGTTTGCTGAGTTGTCAACTGGGCATAGCTCGAAGGAGTGCTTGTTGAATCCAAGTAAGGCTGCTGATGCAGATAGGGTGATGTTGATGGTATGAAAGCATAGGCCTGAGGATGGTATGTGGGCTGACCATGCCCAATGGAAGGCACGAACAAAGCGCCTGCACTGTCAGGTGGCCCTTGTTGCACCTGCCGCGCGTGTTCTTCAGCAAGCGCCATAAGCATCTCAGGACGACTGGTGCTGCGGTGTCGCGATACCTCTGGTCGCTGGTGTCGGATTGGCGTAGGATCTCTGATACTCGGCGATCTCGATGCCCTGCGGCCAAATGTTTGCTGCGTTGCCCACCTCGGAGGAGAAGCGTAGCTGGAGTGCCGATCGCCCACAGTATGTGGCAGCTCCGACCCCGAAGCAGTCACTGCGTCTTGATGACCTATATCGTTTAACAAACAAGACTTTGTGAGGAAGACTTTCTGTTTCGTACCTTGATATTGGCCATAGACCCCTGCAGGATAATGACCCGTTATTGTACCAAAATGGTGCTGTGGTTGGGAAAGCACAGTCGTTGCCATACTGGAAGTGTCAGCTTCACTCAAAGTTCAACGCAGCGGTCACTAACGTCTGTTGCACTCCGTGGGCCTCGGGTTGATAGGAGTAGCCTTGTGTCGGACCGAGCGTTGACTGGTCAGGCCCCAGCAGCTGAGAACGATGGTAGAAATTGCTTCCTGACGCCTGACAGCTCCTGTCTATGGCAGACACCGCTCTGTGGATCTCTGACGATGTCGACGCAGGGTCAGCCGACACATAGAAGCCAGTGTTGTTCTCAGCAATAGATCGAGAGTGCTGAAAGTTGCCTCGCTGAAAGTGGGCAGGCACTGCGCCCGAGGCTCTCGGGTTGCTCGTCGTGTCCTCTATGTTGAATGTTGTCAAGGAAAACTCGCAAGCCTCCGTTGGGGTACCGAAGCGCAAACCTCCAGCGCAAATCTGTCTCGCTTCTCTGACCGACTGACAAGTCCAACATACGTGCTTCCGCGATCCGCAAGTCAATCCTTCTTCCAAGAGTGAGCCAAGTGAGCCAGCAGACGTCCTTCAGAGGAATCGCAACGTCTTCATGTGTTCGCGTTGAGGCTTAGACATCTAAGGAAGAGCGCCATAGGCTAAGCATAGATCGGAGCGTTTTAGAGTCGTAAGGATGACAAGTCACAACGCGAAAACACACGGGGTGAGGCAGAGGAAAGTGCGGGCACGTTATGGAAGTCAGGTAACTGCCATGGGGACCATGCTCTTCTAAGGTAGTCTCGCTACTCATAGTGAATGATGGAGGCCTAAGCTAGTCCAGGTTAGGCGAGCAATAGAAATCTGGCGCAAAATGTGGTATCCAAAAACTCCATTACAAACCACATGACGATTGGAGGGGGTGTTTCAGGTTATTAATCAGAGAGTGAATGTTGGAGCTTGCCTTGTGGCGCATGCAGGTCGTCTGCATAGCGGCAGAACCAGAGAGGAAGAGCACGACTGTCTCGTGATGAGTGGGTGCAACGCTCCGAACCCTGGCGCTGACACCTCCGAGGATCCGAGCATCTTACCATGTTCCAGTCCCCACCATACTGCTTTGACCGCACGAACAAGCGGTTCCAGAGTTCGTGGGCGACTAGTGACGTATGAAGGCATACAAGCATAAGCACGGCAGCTCTCGTGAGGGATGAAGTCAGCGCTCAGAGCTGTCCAGCACTCCGCACCGCGATGTACGTACAAGTGTCCGGCCAGCAGAAACAAGTCTGGCTTAGGGAAAGGCGACCAAGGCAGGGCTCGATCAGCCAATGCCATGACCGGAATACAGAGTTTTCCGAGGAGTAACTTCCAGCCTTGCGCTGAAATGAGAAGGAGGAAACGAAGAAGGCCCGGAGGCAGATGGTAGGAGCACCGAGCTGGGTTGCCAATTCCGCCCCCAGGTTGCCAGAGAATTGGGACATGCTAGTAGACGTCGATCGTTGGTACAGAATGCTTAGCGTGTAGGCTAGGTTATCACCACTGTCGATTGGCCTATGATGGATGGAGCATATTGATGAAACGGACCTAAAGTAGACTGTTGATCCGTTCAGGCAGATTCTACCTACCTGCATCAAGTTGGCGATAAGACAGAAGCATAAAAAAGAATGTTTTGCTCGTAGCATTGCGTGGGAATACCGCTTGACGTTTGCTGTCGGTGCTCCAAACCTCCGTGTTGCGACCAGAGCAATTGGTGCCCAAGAGGATTATTTATAGTCAATATCCACCTGGGACCCATTGCACTAACTGAACCAGGAGTCTTTTCATCCAGAAGCCTCCTCGTAGTGATGTTTGGCCTTTGGGGGAATTGATGTTAACGTCAGTGGCAGCTCGGCTTGCTTGAGTTGTAGAAGCGTGTCACGGCAAGCTAGGCTTTACTTCTAATTCGGTACTCTGAACGAGTGTGATGTAGAGTACCTAGAGTTTTTTCCCGTAACGATAATTCGGACTAGGGCGAAGTCGTTTCCCTTTACCGTTTTTGCATAACGAGTAGTGGATCTTGCATTAACCGGCAACATGAAGCAGACCACCCGACTTGCGCACATGACAGAGCGATTCAGATCCCTCTACGCCCTGTCGAGTGTGGTCTCTTCAGCTCTTTTCACAGGCTCATGAGAGGAGTGAATTAGCCACCAGCAACGAGTGACCAGGTCATGGATCACGATGTCGCCAGCATGTTCCTACGTAGCGCCGTACTCGATACCAGTCAACGATGAGAGTTGGTCTCTCGCTGTGAGGCCGCCAGGCTACAACCGTGAGAACACGCGAAACATAGGAAACTACGAAGAATACCACCGTCGTGCCACAGTGTCTCTCAAGAGTCAAAGTGGCTATGTACCAAACAGTGATCAGTGCGTAGTGCCCAGGGCCATAAAAATTGATATTGATGGCCGTGGATGTGAAGAAGGAAGTGTCCTTTCGATGGCTGTCAGATGACCTAGCACTGTCATTGGCCTTCGTGGTGGACTGCCGTCACCAGCCCGCGCAGGTGATCGTTCTCACTGGCACCACAAACAACACTGCTGAAATGAACACGCTGTTACTACACGTATACGAAGGATAGCTTGTCTTCGTCGCATCGCTGTCCTTGTACATCACTCACTGCTTGCCGGGCAGCTCTGCAACTCTGACGACTCTGACACATCTGGCTGATCTGACTGCACCACCATCATCATCACCATCATCACCACCAGCATGGCTTCTTTCCTTGAAGACCTCTGGGGTAGCATTTTCACGCCTGGCACGACCCCGACTCTACTCATCGCAACGAATGCGTCTTTCGCCGCGTTACAGTTCTTATTGCTGATACTGCTTTTGGCGACCTACAGCATCCACTTCCTGATTCTATCAATACTGTCTGCGGGGTTGTGGTATGCCATAAACTGGTTCGCGCAAGAGTTACAAATCGAACATGCAAAGGCGGCGGCCAAGGAACAACAAGATCGACAAGAAAAGTCACAAGAGCCTGGTAGTGATACCGAGACGGAAATGGACACCCAACCTGCTGTATCAAAGGACCCTAGCCCCTCCAACAGCAATACGCCCACTGCGACTGGCCACCTACCAGCCACTCTCTCAGCTCCAAACGACGATCTGCGACGGAGGCGTAGTCTTGGGGACAGCAGTGGCTATGTCAGCACAGATTCGGAGTGGGAGAAGGTTAGTGAGGGCGGCAGCAAGATATGAAAATGTTGGCTACATCGAGCCTTCATTGCAGGTTATGTTTTGCAGTTATTAGGAGGAAAGTGATGCTACAGTGCAGCCAAGCTTTCACAAGCAGATGTGAGCACTTATCAGCGCTTGTCTGACCTGAAGCCCTCCCCTGTTGCTGGCTGAGGTAGTCTTACTGAGCCCTTCATGCTTATGATGATAGCTTGATTTTCTCCATACAAGCTGCACAATAATCCTATCCAGCGAGTCGCCAGTGCTTCTCGCATGAATTATGAGAAGCAGGGAGCAGATGAACTCTTGTACCCGCTGTAGTACCCCACGGCCCTGGTACAACACTTCTTCCGTCGCTGTGCTTGATAACCAAGCTTTCAATGCACCCCATCGCGATTGCACCAGACGACTGTTATCTTCGAATTCTGCAAAACAGGCCCCTGTCATGCTCACGACCAATGTGTCCAGACTTCCCACTACCTGTTCACCAGTACGACCTTTCGTAACACGAACAAAGTCTTCAGCACGAATACCAGTCGTACTTTCTCAGACGCTATTCACCGCAGAATGTCCGAGCAGACGAGCGATTATTCATCACACCCCCATCCTCGAGGTTCTCGCAGTAGCCAACGCCGCCTAGGCTTTCCACACACACACGCTCAAGCCCAGAGTAGACTACAAACTGCATCGAGCTTTTATCACCAGTGTTAAAGTTCTGGGTAAAGGGTTGAGGCAAATGGTAGTAAAATGATATAGATGCGACGGCTAGCGGGGGTGACTTGCGAAGTCAAACAATGATGAATCGCATCAGAAGAGTATGCGTTGCATCAAGAAAAACACGTAATAGTGTAGAAAACACGATGTTAGTACAAAAAAGCCTGTCAACCACCAAGCTACGCTGTACATCCAACGCACATGCAAATGCATACCAGTCCCCAGTATCCGTCTCTTAACGGTCGACCCGTCGTGTATCGTCACATCGTAACCCACCCAGGTGTATCACATCCGCACCTCGACGAACCACTCACGCCGCACCACCAGTCACCCTTCTCACCACTCTCCTGGCACCCTCTCCAAGAACCATGATCTTCCCCTCCGCCTCAAGACCCCTAATGGCCTCCGAGAACTCCGCGCCCTCAACCTCAGCCGTTGCGCCCTCAGACACACTCCTATACAGATCCGCATACCTAATCGTGCCGCCACCTCTAACATCTTCATTCCCATCAAGGCCCATGAGTATACTTCTCTTCAACTCCTCTTTTCTCCGTCTCTCACTCGCACCACCGCCTTCACTCAGCAAGCCCATGTCGATCAGACCGGTCCGTGCATCGGTCGCTGAGGCCTTGATGGCCGATTTGATGAGTCGCACTGCCTCCTGGACGTCAGACTCTTCAACAGTCGGCGACAGCCGCATCTTGGCATGCGCTTCGCTGAGTCGGATCATGGATTCGAGCTGACGTGTTGTCGCTGTTATGCGTCTGTCGGAGGCCTGCAGACTATTCCCCAGGTTTCGCATCGTGACATATGCTTCTGTCAGGGCGTTGGCGGCGGGCTGCGTTAGTGTTGGATGGCATGTTGTCCTGGCGTGGGAAATGTATAGGGTTAAGAATTCAACTGGCTGTACAAGGTTAGCATGGGACATCCAAGAGGAGAGGTTTGCAAGAGTTCACTGACCAAAATCTCATCTCGGCTGGCATTGTCGGGCGTGTCCTCGAGATACATTCCTACCAGATGCTTTGCCAGCCTCCGGTCAGTAGTTTCGTCTATACGGTCAAGAACGAGATATACTAGATCGAATCTCGACAATAAGGTTGGCGGCAGATCAATGTTCTGCGGGACCGGTAGGTTGGGATTGTATTTGCTCCCAATAGGATTTGCTGAAGCTAGGATACTCGTTCGAGCATTCAATGTCGTGATGATACCAGCTTTCGCTATGCTCACGGTTTGTTGCTCCATGACTTCGTGCAGGACTGATCGGGTGCTCTCGCTCATTTTGTCGAACTCATCAATGCAGCAGACACCGCCGTCAGATAGAACGAGGGCACCTGACTCGAGGACTAATTGTCGAGATTCGGGGTCCCGGGTAACGTAGGCTGTTAGACCGACTGCTGAAGAGCCCTTGCCTGATGTGTAAACGCCTCGGGGCGCAATCTTATGGACGTATTGGAGCAGTTGTGACTTCGAGGTCGAGGGGTCACCGCACAGAAGGACGTTGATGTCGCCTCTATACTTAGGACTGCCGCCCTTTTCGAAGGATTTGTTTGTGCCTCCAAAGAGTTGCAGAAGGATACCTTTCTTCACGTCGTCCATCTCGTAGACGCTCGGGGCCAGACTTCGAGAGAGGAGCTCGTAGACGTCGGGACGTTTCGAGATCTCCTCGATTCTTGCTTGTTCATCCGCTGTAATCTTCCGGACTTGCTCAGTACCGCCTGCGACCTGTTCAGACAATTCTTGCTCGATGGTGCTGACATCTATTCCGAGCTTGCGCTTGTCGACTTTTTGAATGTGCAGCACATCGACATATGTCTTGAACAGCGACTTGATTGTTCTCTGACGGGGATTAATCCGCACAGGCAAGCTTCTGAATATGCCTGTTACCTCGATCCTGTCACCTGCCTTGCACACATCCACGAGCTCGTCATAAGCGCACAGCGAAACACTGTGCGGTGTCTGGCCGTCCGGTACCGAGTCGGGTGTTTCTTGCAGCTTGATGACTTGTTTGTCTGCAAAGTTACATCTGTTGTGAACGATTTGCAGGCTGTCCTTTGATTGACATGCTTGTCGAGGGCATTTGACAGGCTCTGCGATCTTGCCTCTGTCTATGCTGACCAGCGTGGCATGATTGCAGACTGTACATTTGAAGAAGGCTTCTTTCATGTCCGGTATGACCGGGGTGGTGCGGATGACCAGGCCTTTCACGGACACCAGCTTGTCCATGTCGGTCGGGTCGAGGTCCCTCATATTGACCGTCTTCTCAAGGCCAAAAGGCAGAACTTTGTAATTGCGCAGTTCCACCTCTGTCGCCAGATCTGGCACCTCTGATGGTGCAGCTGGTGTACCCGCGTCAGAGCTTGGATAAGGAAGCGCCGAGCTCGACTTTCGGGATCTGTGGGTCGGCCGAACAGCGTTTGCTCTCTGCATTTCCTGCATCTGCCTCTTTGCGAGCTCAAGCATTACATCCTTCAGTGCTTGATCCATCAGTGGTATGATTTCTTGTGGATAAGCATGCATCTGGTGCCAAAGCTTCAGCGTTGCTGGGTATGCTTTCAAGTTTCTCGCATCCAGATTGAGGCCTTGCAGACCCATTCTCCGAAGGTCATTCAACATCTTGACATATTCCTTTTCGTTCGCCCTGTCGCCCATGGCTCGCGTCTCGTCTTCTGACACACCCTCAGCCCACATCCTGTATTTGGGCGTGTAGTTGTAAAGAAAATTTTTGAAAGCTGCCATGGAGTCGGTGATAGAGATGTTCGTGCCCCAGATGACTCTTGTAGAACCTCCTCCCAGCATGTCGGCGTCGGAGGTATCAGGGTTGGCATTGGAAAAAGTGGCTTCCGAGGCCGGCTCGGAGTCTCTGACTGGCATGCCATCTTCACCGACGAACACTCTTCTTCGATTGGCAGCCGAGCCAGCAAAATTGTCTGAATGTATGTCTCCTCTCCTCGACGAGATCCTTTCACCCTCTGATCTCAAGAAAAGCCCGCTACTGCTGGAGGGCGCATCTGTTCGGTCTTGCCTCGACCTCGAAGGACTTGAGCTGGGGTCATACCGCACAGGTGATGAATCTGCGCCAAGTCAGCGCTGGTACATTCGGCACATACGATGGGAAAGCTCACCAGCTAGATTTTGTGCTCTACTTGCTTTGGGTGTCACATCCCGGTCATCGGCCGCAGATGGCTGTCTTGGTGGGGAACTGATAATGAAATCGCCATTCGTGGTCTGACTGCGTCGCGGTGTAGAATTCGGATTTGCTGGTGAGGACCTATAGAACAGCGGAGAGGAGGACGCCGCAATGTCATCCGAGGGGGGCTGTCTAGCTGGCTGTGGGGTGGTACGCGAGGCTCGGGAGGGCGTTGTGTTCACGGAGCCACGACCGTTCCTTGCTGTTCTGCGCGACGAGGGGGTGGACATTCTTTTACTTGTCGCTTTGTTTTGCTATCAGCGACGCAGAGAGTGATCTACTTTGGGGCTCGAGGGGAAACATACGATAAGTGCACGAAGCGCGTTTCGACGCGTAAAGTGGTCAGGGGTTAGATGGCAGGTTACCCGGAGACGCTAGAAAGGAGGTCACGTCGCCCGTTATATGTGCTCCTTATCTTGCTTTTAGATGCAGCAGTGCCACACAGAGACGACGATCGATATGTGGCATTAGTGTTCATTATGTGTTTCCTTTACTCGTTCAACGTGCCACCTTCCCTTTGACGCGATCATTAATCGAGTCAACTTGTCACTATAAGCCAGCTGACCTCAGCAACAAGGTCAGGGTGAAAGGTCAACATCCTATGGTGTCGGTGCTGGTTTGTTTTGCCACTTCCCTTCTGCATCCCTGTTGATCAGTAGAGTGCACCGAGAAGTGCGCATCACCGTGCTTTCTCGCAGCAATTGAGCCCTAGCCCCTACAAGTTTTGGCATCGAAAGTCTTCTGGCTGCGTAGTGGTCAGTACTGTGCGCAACTACGGCCGTTCTACCATACCTGATAGAAGGTCTCGTCATCGGCAGTGAATGCGATGATACCTTGCGTCTGTGTGCAGCAGATGGCAAGAGCGGGGATGATGCAATGCTCCGGGTCTGTGCCGGTGCTCTCATAGCCACCTACGAGTCTTCGTCAACAGATCAAGCGTTTTTCCTACAGCTGACTCACATGAATAGCCCGGATACTTTGCAACATCTGGAGTCAAGAGGATCCAGTCGTTTCGGCAACAAGTTGAGGCGGTTGTGTTTCCCCTACAGACTGGAGTGGGATTGCCGCCGTCGACGGCCATTGCTGGTGTGAATGGCGAGGCGCTTGTGACTCCGCCTAGTGCCGTCAATGTAATGTGCAGAAGCATTTTGAAGCTGAGCTGTACACCTAGAGGAATCTTTCAAAGATGAATATTGTTTGAAGTCAATGTGTGCAAGTATTCTGTTACCAGCAGACAAGATGTTTGCTTATGTTCTGGTAATGGCTCCGGAGAATTGGTTGGCACTGGAAAGAGTGTGGGGTGGGGACCTTGTGAGTGAAGGCTATAAGCTCGATTCTGAAAAAAAGGTGAAGTTGTGAAACTGTTTCCGATGTCTTTACATCCTTCTCCATATGGTTTTGTGCTGTCCACAGACTGCGATTCGAGCTCCTCGTGTCACCTATTGACCTTTCTAGATCTACAACTTGATCTGTACACTTGCAGGTTAAAAATACCGACACGCCACCACAACTCATTCTATCGACATGGATCCATCGCAACTCGAACATCTGGCTATTGTCCTGACCCACCTCAACGATGCCACTGTCGACTGGGCTAAAGTCGCGGAGGAACGTGGCGTCAGCCGAAAGGACAATGCTCTCACCAGCTTCAAGCAGTTGATGAAGAAGCATGGCGTGCAGTATGACAACAAGAAGTTCAATCGCATCGTTGATTTCAAGTTCGCAGCCAATGGCTCAGAAGGAAGCACACCAAAGTCTAAGAAGCCAAGCACGCCCCGCAAGCGCAAGTCCCTAGATCGCAACGAAGATAGTAAGGAAGAGAAGGCTTCGCCAACCAAGAAGCAGCAGTGCAAGAAGGCTGCAGACAGTGTCAAGGAGGACACGGAGAGCGAATCTAAGGGGTTTGTCAAGGACGAGAGTGATTGAAAGAGATCTGAAAAGCGCAGCTGCTCAACGAACTTCTCAATCAAGGGTAAGACGGTCGTCGTCGGTGCTTTACAAACCAGTTTGTTGACTAACGAAAGAAAGTGCATTCTTTATGGTCCGAAGCATCGGCACACACATTTGCTTGATACACAAGATTACTTGATGCCGCACGTTCCTTGGGCAGCATTAGGAGATTGATCGAGAGCTGCAATGGATAGTTGAACGGACAGAAGCCTGGACTATGCACTGGAGGAGACACGTTGTTCCACTCCACTCAATCCTCGAGGATGGACTTATCAAACGGAAGATTGAATAACAGTACAGCAATGTACGTTGCCACAGCATGAATAGGACAGGCTGCAACTCGACCGGACCGAAATGCTACGCATCTATCCTGTCCTTCCGTATCGGGATGTGTATCTGCAACCGCCTTGCTGCTGTGCTGGTTTAGAAGAGCTAATCAATGGTAGCTACGCACACTGAAGGTGCATAGTCGCGATTGCCATACTACGGCCACATGCACTGTTGTTGAGATCGGGAGCCCAGCTTAACCGCACAGTAGAGAGAGGCGGCGACGCGACACAAGACCATGAGTCTCGATCTTTGGTTCTAGACTCCGTAATTGCGAATTGTGACTTTCCGTGGACCTGCATGTCATTCGTGTGCCAATTTCACGGCGGTACCTCCTTCACACCGCAAGTTTGGCAGTGCTCTAAAGTACCAGACGGCTTCCGAGGCTTCTACGGGTTTCTAAGAGCCGAAAGCTAGACAGGTTTAGGCATCGTCTAACGGAGTATAGGCTTTACTTGTAATGCTTGCGACCTTGTAAGTTGGTCGATCGGCTCTCGGTCGGGCGCGATCATGTTGTGAGTTTGTCAAAGGCAGGACCTTTTTCCTTCCGCGTGACCGTGCAAGGTCCCAGTTGCTCTACCACTAGGGCCATATTGACCACCTCCGACACGCCCGTCTGGGGAAGGTGTTTGTAAGCAATTTCGGACTTCGTTTACCAGTGTCAAAGGCTAGATCTGAGTTCGTGCTCATGATCACTCTGAAAATGGACAGCCGCCCGACAACCGCCGGGGGGCCGAGGGCTAATCAGCCTATTTGATCTAGTGCATCATGGGTCGAAATGAATCAGAAGACCTGTTGTGAGGCAGAGGTAATAATATGAATAAGTGATGCTGCCCAAGTCTTAACCGTTGTCCTCTTCGCCGCTCTTTGGCTGCCTCACCATCCGCGGAATGTCCCCCACGACGCTGACAACCCGATGTGGAGGCCACGGTACAAAGTGGCTGGACCCCGGGCAGGCGCAATCAACCACGTAGGACTTGGTACCTGAGACTAAAACATCTGACCTGTCAGAAATGTCGGCTCGCAGACTTGTTGATTTCGAGGCGACATGGTTGGGTGCGTGTCACGATGATCGACCCTCAGCGTGCTCCAGAGTACAGCGAGACATTCGCCCCCTGATGCCCTCAACAACATCGACAAGGTGACCTCTCTCTCGATTGCGCCGTCACTCCCATTTTCTCACTTCTTTAAACCACTCCGACTCTCTCCAGCGAACATTGCTCTTCAACAATGTGGGAACGCCGAGATTTCGCAGCAGTAGTTCGACCTGCTTTACATGCACAGGCAGCAATAGTGTGGCAGACCTCGATTCTGCCTCTGCTGCTACCGAGTATTGTATCAGCCTCGGCTCCGAATCAGCAGGATCTTTAATTGCAGTTTCGACCAGTTTGCTGCGGACTACAGCCCTTCGAAAGTCCCCTACGTGCAATGGAAGTCATCGTTCGGCGTGCCCACGGTGTGGTTGTCATCCAACAAATCCACGCCAACCGCAATCCTTCTCCATCACGTTGTCAAGCATCGAGATCCCTCCGTGCCAGATACAACCCACAATCCACAATCGCACCGATGAGCAATCACATCGTCTGCGACTCAGCTTACACTGGACCCTGCCTCGATTGACTTTCGCTAAACAGCTCTAGCGTGCGGGAGGTCCACGGCCACGACTTGTTCCTTGCATTACGGCACTCGGTCCTGCTTCGGAGATGCGCCGAACATCCAACCACAATTTGCCCGTTCATAGCATGGACCTGACGTACTCTGCTATCGCAGGATTTTCGTGCTCCGTAACTTGAAACGCGCAAGGCAGCTGTGTCTGACGTGTTGGACCCTGATCAACACCATACCACATGGCGTTGCGTACATCAGCCAAATCCAGCGAGCTGAGTTGGCAAATAAAGGATATTTTCTGTCACGACCCACAGAACGAGAAGGAACACGACGAACATGATTGAAGTTTCAACTGAGTGTGCAACCGCACATGAACGAGGTTATTGAATGAGAACCTGTCCTGTCCCTAACCATACACAGCGACTTCTCTTCCACAAATGAGAACAGCACCAGCCCGATCCATTCAGTGTCCCTCTGACGCTCCCTGGGCCTGACCGGCTGGCGTCTGTCCAACGTCGCCAAACGTCGCCTCCAACTGGGTTGCTTAGTCAACATAGTTCTCCGCGGCCGAGCAGGCAAAAGATGCAAACAGAATAACATGCATCACATGGAAAGCAAAAGCAAACCCTACCACCAGCCCTTTTGGCCCTTCACAGCACAGCACATCACGACCCACAGCACGTTGCTGGGTTCCATCTCCTTCCAAGCCTCCACTTGCATGTGGACGGACCCATAACAACAAATACAACAATGTGAACCGGACAGGTATACAAACAACTGTTCGCCCTTCGGTCGGCTGGTGCAAGGTCAAGAATGTTGTTGATTCTCGTTGCTAGACGATCGTGCTGCTGGCGAATGCCTGTTAGGAGGGACGCAAGGGGCACATTGCGCACATTGCGCCTTCCCAATCACCTCCCATGTTCTTCCATGAGATTTCGAGCCACCTCGTGTACATTTCAGTTTTTCGTCCTCAAGATCCGGCATAGCGCAGGGGGCAAAGTTGAGAGCACGATCGTGGTGATAAGAGTAAGTTCAGAATTGATCTATGTACTGATGAGTCTCTAGGCTATGCACGCATTCCTATCGCTCAGCAAGGCACTATCACCAATGCCCAGGCATTTCATCAGATCGGTTGTTGAAATTCAACAAGCACAACAATTACTCCAAAATTGTGCGAACCCACCACCAATCTGTATCGTCGGCTCTTGCATCGCCACTGCCACATTGAATCAGGATTCATCGAGCCACCACCAGGCCACAAGACGAAGCGTCCTTCGTCTGGCCACAATGAGGTGTTCATCGACTGTTCTGCAAACCCGCGCAGCCAATATGCTTGAGCGGGCCACTTGGATAGGGTGGTTCGGTTCGCACAATTACACACCGAAGAACGAGAACTTTTGCCGATCCCCCTTGCCTCCCTCTCTCCTTCGCCGGTTGTCAATTGCAAAATCCTAAATGACAAGAAAGCATGATCCGTTCACGACATCTCTGATGCCTCGTGTCGGTCGTGGAATCACCCATGCCTGCGACCTTTCGCAGAATGGACAACGCCGGTGTCTATTACAAATGCATAACAATCAGCACCAATTAACGCCTTGCCGGAAACCTGAAAGAGGATCTCCCTAGAGTCGAGAGACCAGAAAGAATAAAAGTCGAAAGAACCATTCGACAATGCAAACGTGCGACCCAAAAGGGTGGAAAGCGGAGCGCTCAAACCCGTAACACTGCTCATGAGACCATAGTAAGGCCAGTGAAGGCTACTATCCTCCGTTGAAGTCAGAGCCGGTGTCATTGCGTGCCCTACTCAACTTATGCTGAAGTTGAGTATGTGTTGCGCGATGTATGATATCGACGGGACATCTGCTGGATTGTTGCCACTTCGGTGTTTAGCCGAGGATGACCGTGGCCTGTGGCGCTTCTGCCAGTAACGTCTCTGATGACGTCTGATGATAGCGGTAGCCGAAAGGCGTAGGTGAGTTCGATCTCGAGTTCATACATGATCCCAAGAAGGAAGATATTGGTGATGATGACCGCGTGAAGTCAGGCGTGGCAGCTTTGTATGACGACAAGTCGGATGGGGGCGATAAGGTCTCAGCCTGAGAAGGAGTGGAATAACCAGAAGACTGGGCACTGCCCATGCTGACATCCGAAATAGATCGATCATCAGCAGCACCGTCAGTCAATAGACTGAGAGTCTTCTTCATAAGTGGAGATGATTTTGCACTCCCAAACTGCCGCAACCATTAGCATCTCATTTCGTTGATATCGCCTCTTTTGACGTCCGAGGGGTACCTACAAAGCAGTACTTGTCCACGAGTTCCTGGTAGGACTGGGAGGAAAGTGATGGCTTCTCCGAGAACAGAGCGGCTGGCTTGGACGTCACTGGTGGCGCGGTCACTGCAGGCGCAGATGACACAGCTGACACATTGTGAATACCATTCTCAAGCTTTTGGGGTTTCTGAGATGCGCTCTTCGCAACTACTACAGGAACCTCGCGGAAAGACTGCTTCGTATCATTGGCAGGGAGTCCGCTATTTTCACCAAGTATGCTGTATGCACTGTTCTTGGCAGCAGTGAGCGAAGAATTGAAGTCATATCTGGTGGCGAACATGGGTGCAGCTGATCTGTTCCGTCGTGCCGGAGCATCAGGCACCAGTTCCTGCTTAGAGCGCGGACTCCGCAGCTTGATCTTGGGCTCGCCGATCAATGAAGTTGGAGACTCAGCAAATGTAGCACCCACACCAAAGTTGTCAAAGCCTGAGCCGAAGTCATCGAAAGAGATATTCATAGACTTTGGACGACCAGCTGAAGTAGGTGGCGATGGTCTGCTTCTGGGTAGAGCGTTCAGAGGCCTGGCGCCCAGACCACTTGGCTGTGACGTCTTAGCCTTAGCCTTCTTCGTGAAGTCGACCTGGTAATTGACAGAGTTGTTGCTGTCCCAATACTCCGTACCGTTGACGTTGTAACGGACACAGAAGAACAAAGTCTTGTTCTCCAAGTTAGCTTGGTCAGCAAGACTAATGCTGAAGGTGAAATGGTCCAGGTTGTCAGTCGACCCATTTTTACGTAGATCGGTGCTGAACTCGGCGGCTACCTCTGATGTGGTCTTCCAGTAATCAAAGGTGAAACGCGTGGTGACCTGCTTCTGGAACGCAAGATTCTGTACTGCGACAGTGCCGATGAGAGTCTTCTTGTCAGCTGACAAGAAAACCCTCTCTACATGGACGGGCCAAGCTTTACGATCGACTGTTTGATGCGGGAAGTTGGCCAAGCGGATGTCCCACTCGTAGGATGTTCCACGGGACCTAGCGCCAGATTCATTGGAGCCGAAGGGGAATTCGCTCTCGCTCTCATAGTTCTCAACCGGGGACGATCCCGCACTAACGGCTAGAGGTCTGTCGACTTGAAGGAAGTGTCGGATATGTTCAAGCTGAGAATCGAAATGCACAGCTTTCGAAAAGGTGGGGGTGCCCGGCATGCTGGATGGCCGTCTTCCGGCTCGAGAGTGGGGTCTCAATGCTGGCTTGACAAGCTCGCCGGATTTCTTTCGGACCATGGGCGGCCTGCGAGTAGAGCCGATGGTGTCGCTCTCATCACTCGAGGAGTCTCCTTCTCGTGGCGAGAGCAGACCGGTCTGTGTTGCAGGCTGAGAAGTGGCAGGTGTGACCTCGAAGACGATGTTCGAGTCTGTGCTCGATCTCGCGTGCGAGATCTTCCTTTGTGAGCTTGATAGAGGTGGGCGAGTGTCCTCAGCCGGCGAGGAGCCTTCTGAAGCAGCCTTGTGGCCATTAACCTGGGGCGGCTCTTGTGTCCGTGTAGGCGAACCAGATTTCCGTTCTCCTCTGAGACCTCTAATCGCAGCTTGAAGCTCCTCCAGATTATCCTTCTCCAATTCTCTGCTTCGTCCTCTAACCTCTTCATCATCGCTGTTGTGGGTGGACTCTGGAGGTGAGATGGTCATTCCCTGGGGTATTATACCATTTGTTCTGGGTGGGGGCGATTGTCGAAGACTGTTGTGGGGATCGAAGGCAACACCTCTTTGAAGATCAGTCATGACTTGGGGTAACTCATTGCCCGTCGGCGTTGAGGGACTCCGCCGTTGCTTCATCAGGTATGATGACGAGCCAGCCGACCTGGGTAACGACGGTCGTGCATTAGGCGTTGGAAATGAGAACTCTGATTGGGTGTCGTACTCTATGTAGGAAGGTGTGCGAGGAGCCGTGGGTGTTGAGTGTCTCGAGGTAGCCGGTGAGAGCTGTGATGGTGGTGTGTAAGGCATTGGTGCGGTGGCCTGGTAAGTGAAACCAGGATATATTATCGGGTAAGTCGAGTGAACATAAACTCGCTGTGGCTGGCGAAGGAAGAATGAATGCCAGAGCACTGCAAAGACAAATGTCAGCCGGACTGTCTGATGGCAATTAGCAACTGCTTGTAGCTAGAAGGCTATCGGGAAGCTATGGCAGCTGACGACCTTGGCTGTGCCTGCGCCAGGATGCAAACAAGCTCAATGTTCTCTAACCAGCAGGACCGGTGATAATATTCGAATGAGAACTTACGTAGAAATGTCGACAAGAATGATATGCTGCTAACGTAAGTCGACTTCGTGTGAACAGCACGCCAGTTCGTCGTTGTTCCCAATGTTTTGGTTCTGCGTTGAGAAAAATATCGGATCGGCTACTAGTAGCAAGCGCGACTGCCGCCACGGGATCTAATGATCGACCTGACTGGTGGTGCACACGCGAGTTCGACGATTCGACAACGCTCTCAACGGTATGAAGAGCACTTGTTCCACGATGAATCTTTTCCGGTAGGATGTGCTTGAGTCTTCTTTGTTGTCCTGACCTGCACTATTCCAACAGCTGTAGACAAGTCGTGCTGAGACAATGGCGGCCACAAGATTCTCCCACTTTTCGGAAAAGCCGGATGCTCCTGCCCTTGCCAATACCGATTCCTTTCTGCGATAAAAATGGCACACAGAGCGAGGGGAAAAGAGAGTAACACAGAGATGAGGATAAGAATAGTCGGACAATGCGGAGGTGGAGGGTGGTGGATGGCAAAGATATTGTATGCAAGAGGGCAGGAACGCAGGCAAAGTAGAGGTGAGGCAGAGTGAGCGTTGAGTCTAGGCGACTCAAAGAGGCTACGGCAATATTGCAAGCGTACGAAAACCAGGTCGAGAGAGCAGGCCAGCTGTGTGCGGGCTCCAGCTTGATCAGCGATGGAGACGATGTGGGTGTCGGGGCGCCACTTGGTGCGTGTATGGGGCCCGGACCCAGCACACCACTTATCTTTCGCTGCGAGCAATCCGCACCTAAAAATTTGCTGGAGGGGCTAGGCAGTAAAACACGAAGACGACATGGGTTATTCTGCAGCTATCATGCATTAGTGAAAAATCAAGATCTTTTACCATGTCGAACTTTCGTGCTCTCGTCTTGAATTCACTCGCACTCCAGCCTGGGCAAGCAATTGGTCTAAGACGTGTCGTCCACTTTGCTCCTGTTACTACTTGTACACGCGCTTGACACATATCTAATGAACTCACTCAAACGCCCCCTGGGGAATGTGCCGTGGAGTGTCTAGACTTTACAAAGTTTAGACTCGATAGCTGTTTGAGTATACCCGTAGTGCAAGAGCATCATCTACCACTATGCTTATTACCAAGACACGGCTTGTGCGACTAGACACCAAATATTGAGGCAGTACAGCTTCTACTTCCTGATTATTCATACAGCGAGCATGTGAACAGCAACGATAATAATGCTGATCTGCTGGTTGTTCACGATTCATGCGTGGTCGGAGGACAGTTAACCTGCAGCAATCCTTCTCTCACATGAAATTCTTTCTGTAGTGTCTTCTCAGTGTTCGCGACTCAGGATCTCTCAACTTTGCACCCAGCTTCCGATGGTACATGGCAAGAAACACACGCGTTCACGCGTCCATGGGCACTACAATGTTGTCTAGAGACACAATATGCTTCAATGGTATTTCTGATAAAGTGAGCATAATTGCAAGAAGGAAAGACCAAGCTACGGACCATAAACGGGCATTCCGTCCGGTTGATGCGGCTGCTTTTCCTGCTTGCCGAGCATAGCACGAGATGCTGGGAACGAGCTTGCAGGTCGGACGAGCATCAAGAGCTCTCAGTTGACTCGCTGTTGCTGTCACTGTCATCAGTTGCCTCGCAAGAGCTCGCCGATGCTGCTTGCCGCTCGCTAAGCTTGTGCAAGGTCATAATCCGACAGCGAGACGAAGAAAGTCTCTATTCCATCCTGGTGGCGGGGAACGAGCGCCGGCCGCTGCCCGTTCAAGCTCTGACGCTTTACGCGTGCTAGATCCTGCTTCAGCCAGCTTGCACCAACGAACGTGCTCTATTTCGTCGTCTACAGGATCATGACAGTTATATTCCAATAGTCAAACTTGGTATGGTAATGTCCTACTTTGGGTTTTCCTTCAGATGCGTGCGGTGCAGTGCAAAATCTACTCCGCTGCGTCTTTATCGATCGTTCGCACAGCACAATTCGAGGAATGTTGTTGATATGGCCCAAGCGTTAATGGCTGACAAACCTGCAATCTCCCCACTCCCAAGAGCGAAAGCAGGAACGCTAACTCCTACGAGTGATGCATTTGAAACACAGATCTTCGAGCGTGGACGGCTTCATTTCTAAATGTACCAAAGGCAAGCTACCGCACCTGGTCGGGGTGTAGCCAAATGTCACGACTAGTCATTGAAACTATTGTGGGATGCTGCTGGCTTTGTCTGCACTACCCATGGTACAAGAGCGTAATGCCTGATTGGTGACGAATGATGCTGTACCTGCACGGTCTTGTCGTGTGAGGATCGTGCCGTCACTACAGCCCTGCTGGGAGGAAAGATACATTAGCTCAGCTAAAGACGTAATGGCCTTAGGTATGGTCGTATGAGTCCTGTTTGAATTGAGCATGATCCCTCTCAGGCAGTCGTCACCAAATGCATGCTGATGACGCTTTGATCATGACAGTGGCACAGCTCAGCTGGCAATCAAAAGACTTGACGGAAGGTGAACTCCTGCACACAAGATGCAATCGGCATTCCTGTTTAGTCTGGGGAAGGGTTACCTTCCATGGTCTTAACAAAATAGCCCATGTCCACAATTCTGGTGTTGAGACAGGACTGACCACGAGGATTCAGAATTGCTACAGTTGCATGTGGAAAAATTTTCCGACTACGTGTAGCGCGACCAATCAGGTTTTGGGTCAGTAGGGCGGCCCACGGTCTCCATGCACAATCTCACGACTGGTCAACGGTGCACCAGCAAGATATCGTGGCTTGATCTAGGTCAGTCTTCTGCTCACAGCCCACCTGCTCATAAGAACGTCATGAGAAAACCCCCTACCGGCATAGATAAGTCTTGAAATTCATAGATAAACACCAAGCGGTTCGCCAGAAGCTGGTCAGTTCAAGACTTGATTTCCATAAGTGCTTGCAGGAAATCCTTGTCATCGTAGGCAGGGCATAATGGCAATCATGCTGATCTTTATCGGGAGCATGCGCTGGTTCAATGAACGAGGGGTGCTCAACCGGACTTAGAAGTGTCCGAGTGAGCTGGCTTTTGCTCCGCCGGTTCTACTAGCGGCAACACCAAGCAGCAAACTCGAGGCGGTCAGCTTCAGTGCCGCAATGTTCCACCAATCAGGGCGTTGTGGCTTCCATGATCTTTTCTGACATTCGCGGGCGCCCATCAGACGTTCAGCATACACATACGTCTGCAGGCGGTCAGGTATCACCCGCCCTGTGACTGGATGCGTCCCTACTTCCTGCTTGCAGTGGATAGCTTGCCAGGTTTCCGCGTACCGAGGAGAACGAAGATACCAATGCTCATGATCCTATCAGAAGTCAGCCGGCTCCTGCGTTGAAATATCAGCAGCACTTGTAAAGTTTCGCTGCTCATCCCGCAAGCTCGTATGCTGGGCTCCATCTGTCGAGGTACCAGACTCGCATCGCTAAACGCGGATAGCAGACCGTAGCACGTGTCATCCCGAGCAGTCGCCAGCACTCGCCTTCCAGGGCTTGCGGGGTGGATATCCGTTGAAAAGGACGGATTAAAGTCACCACTCGGTAATGGCCAGCCCGCAGTAACGTGAGAGGTCAGTCATTGTTGCTTCGAGGAGTTACTATGCCTTTTTCGCCCTACCAGTACTTGGAACTCCCAGGAAGTGTTCATTCGTATTAGGATATCCCATAGTAGCATGATCTGTGAGCCAATCGTATAGCATGCCTTGTCATAAGCTGTATCCACTAAACGAGGCTGATTCCATTGCAGCTCCGGTATGTTTAATTTGTTCAATTGGTTGAACGAACAATACCTATCCTAGATACGCTAATGCGTATCAACACTTCCTGAGAGTTCCAAGTACGTCTTCTAGTCGAGTCTTGAAAGGATATGTTGCGTCTTAGGGCCAGCTTTCTACAAGTCCGAGACTCGCATAGAGTTTCCTATCCTCGACCTTCAAGATCGAAGCATCCTCATTGGCTACAAGTAGGTACTGTACTCCTGTAACTTTTCTATCGCGGGAACCACACGCGGAGTCAGCAACCATTCATCATACCTAGCAGCTTGCTCCATAGTTGCAATGTCGACCCCACAGTCTATGCCCAGTGGCCTCTCCTCGTCCCCATCGAACCAGCGTCCTGCACGACCTGGACATCTCGAAACCCAAAGTGATACTGTCGCCGGTCTGATGTCGAACAGCATACTCTTCAGACCGTGTGGCCTCATTGCATAAGCCTTGCACAAGCGCTTAATGGATCAAGTATGGCATCTTCTGCTGGCAGCGTGTCGTCAACCGATCCAAAGCACCTCTCCGCTGTGCGAGCCCACCACCAGCCACACTCTCTATCCATTATTGTGCCGGTGGTGACTACGGTAGCTTGTCTCCTACGCCAAGTGGTTCTGGCCAGCAGTGATGCCCGATCTGTGTACGGTACAGAGACCATCGGTCGGCGGACTCCGTGCTACCAGTGTAATAGCATCCCCTAATCCTGCATCCACCTGAGCATCTCGGAGATGTCGGCAAGGGAGTATACGTACAGACCAGGAGATCTGCGACAATCTCAGGAGCAAGCAGCCAAGCGTATGGGTTCTAGGCTCGAAAGGCCGTGTGAAACCCCACGAAGTAAGTGTTGTAATCGCGCCGAAGCTCACTTTTCTCTTGCAGCGTTAGCCTGAGCTTATAATGTCCTAGCGAGGAACATGTGCACCCTGCATTTCACAAGCTTCGTGTCAGATTTCAAACAGGATTGGAGGGTACAGTCGGCGACAAGGCTGATATTCGACAGGAGCAACTATCTGTACTACAATTGGTTTCGGCAGCCGCTTGGCCTTACCATAAGGGGCTTTTCGTGCGCCATATCTGGTTCTCCCACTTCAGATGGCCCATCAACACAAGCTTGAGAAACAGGCAAAGCAGTACGCTGACTCGTGCGCGTTCGTCTACATGTTCTCCTATGTTGTCAACACTGTCATATGGTCAAGTCCACTTTCACGCAGTCCTTGTCAATACCAATCATCGATGCCGTGGACCTCTACAACGACGTAGGGCAGAAGACCTTGGCCAATATCCAGCAATATGCAGGCATGCTGCACCCCGCGTCTCCAGACGACCGTCAAACCTCGAGATCGCTCACATCAAACAATATGGCAGATGCAAACAATGTTGGCAGGTGCGAAAAGTGGCGCCAAGGCTGAGTAGATCGTGCATACGTTTGGACGTGTTCGGGAGACGCACATGCTCCAAGACGCTGGACTGTCGTGATTGGCGCCAATGAGTGTTTCCACAAGTTTGTCAGCGTGCGCAATCCTAGCTTTGTCTCAACCGATACCAGCGCTCGATTGCGACAGCTCGACGGCGTGTCCACATGGTAAGTGATGAAGGTGGAACTCGCTTCTTCAGCTAGACGTCTGCAAATTTCGAGACGACGGCGAGTTCCAGGGTTCTTCAAAAAGAACATGAAAGCACATGCAACGACTATTATCAAAGAACCTCCCAACAGATTTCGAGATCGATAATTAGTTTCTAACAAAATCTGAACCCTGCAGCGATCGACGCTTACCGCCGGTGTTGCCCCACACATCCCGCGTCCAGCACCAAGGAGTCCCAGTCGAAGACCAACAGCATCATGTTGCAACTCACAAGCATGTGGTCATCGACATCGACACCACAACAGCAGCTTCACGACAACAATCATGTCAATTTGACTACATGACGCAAAGCTTTGCCGTACTGACGCGAAATCTTGCCCTGCATGATAATTACCTTCTATTCTTTAGAGATGTTATCCCATCAAGCTTCCTATGATGACAAAGTGTAGATGCAGGCCAAACAGCATGAAACGCCAAAAGGACATTGGCAGGCCTGAGGCCTGATTATGAGCCTGTGTCGAAATTGCCCGGGGTCGCTGGTGGCGGTATTATGCTGAAGGCGCAGTCTCCATCTGCTGATTTGCGCACATATGCCGGCGACATCCCTACCGTGCCAAGGTCGACATGGAGGTCGAGCATGCGCTAGCAGTCCCGTCAACAACAACAACAATCCAACTGCGGATGGACATTTACTGATCTACAACTGCTCGCTGATGACAACAGAAAACTATCTGATCGAGATATTCCCAAAGTCGTCGTATGCTCTTGCGACTCGAGACATCCCAACAGAATGCAGACGCCTACCGGGTTCCCCACGGGGCATGCAATGGCCAGTCATTCTATGGATCACAACAGAAGCTAACCACCATAGGGCATCCTTTGCACATAGCATGTGCTCGTACTATGCAGCCAGACACCGCTCCGTTCAGAGCTTCTCGAAACGAGACTTCTCGACAAAGGATCATGCTTGGATGCATTTCAGGTACAACTTTATCCTAAGATGCATGCACGACATGGCACCTACCGGCGCGTCCCAGAGGATAATGGGAACTCCACCGACCTGCTCATCGAACCACCCTACAACTCCCGATGTTTCGCCTGCATCGGTAGTGATCATGCAACCTACTATGCAAACGATCAGTCGTACTCCAACGTTACACAACGCTCGTTGATCGAAGATGCGCTTGGGCGGCAAGGCAGCTAGGTGGCCAGTTTGACACAGAGTCCAGACGCGCTTACTAAACGTCCCCAGTATTAAACCTGCATGTATGGAAGGAACCATTCTGGCTATCTCAACGATCTCGCCACCAACGTCTTGGCGACTTCATTCCTCTGCCTGGAAAGCAGGGTTGCGGTACCAGAAGCTAAATTACCCAACCACTGTACCACTGCTCGGTCTACTCAAAACAGCGATGCGAGTTCTACGGCAAGTCGTTTGAGGTTCGTGCTGTGAAGTGGCAATCTGCATCTCGATATCGGAGAACACTAACCATATTGAGCTCTTTCTTTCGCCTCAGAACTTCCCCACAAGATTCCCATTGTTTGAGAGCGAACTACGGGTAAACCTGCCGCTCGGCTCCCATTGTACGGATCGTTGTCTTATGCTCATGGCAGCTCGACCCCGGTAGACCTCTAGCATACCGCTCAGTCCACAGTCTCAGGACCACAGACCAGGCCAGCGAGTACAGCCCTTTCCATCGCTCATCTCTCGCTCGCCTCTACCGCACCATCCCCTCTGACACAGTCAGTGTTCTGCAAACGCTCCATGATACGCCAAACGGCACGGTAAACTCGTTGCATTGCAAGAAAGACATAACAGATGTTACGTGTTTTAGCCCCTTTGTGCCTCGTCCAGTCTACCGAGAAGCGAAGTCCCTCGAACCACCAAAGTTGTCTTGCAAACAAGCGGGTGTCTCGTATAAGCAGGTCGACGCCGTGTACGCTCAATGAGGATTGTCCCATCACGTCGTGATAGCCCGTCTCATGATCGAGCAAGTACTATAGGCCCGGCTTTCAGTGACCGGACAAGAGGAAGGCAGGACTGCGAGAAACCAGCCAACTCTTCTAATTCATAGCACATAGCAGAGGCCTGCCATCCCACAGGCTTCAGCCGTCCAAGCATCCCATACCTTGCCAGTTTACTATTGCTAAAGCGCAACCATCACGCTCATCTCTTGTTACAGCCATGCGTAGCCTCTGGGCCGCATATGACCTGAAAGATTGATCCAGTAGAAGACTCTGCAGTGTCGATGTCTTCCGTGCGCGAGAACCATATTCGAACTCGTTGTATCAGGTCCAATCGTCGAGAGCTGCGCAAAAAGTTGATCGGGTCGTGTCGAGCCGAGAGGATAAATCTACCTAGCCTCGGACGTTCGACGCTACTACTCGACAACTCTCACAACCTTTGCAAAAGGACGGTTTGACAGACTCTTCGAATCACTGCTGCGAGAAGCAACGATAGATACTCAGCTGGAGTTGGGTATCGATAAACATGTATTGTTGTCCAAACTTCTCAAAAGTGTTAGCTAAGCCCCGGTGGTGTCCCAAGCCCTGATGTCCTCCCGGCGTTGCGTTCTAACGATCCAACTCTTTCATCGCCAAAGGCTGATGCTACAAAGTGTTCCTTCGCCAGTCCGACGTCGACAAGTGACAGTGTCCAAGCTTGTTCTCTTGTTCGTTTATCCGTAGTTACAATTCCATGTCCTGCATGTCCAAGCACTTGATCGTCCTGCCAACCTCGCTCCAGTACCACACTTAGCCCCTTTCGCGCCGCCAGCTCTCGCCGCACCCCGCCTAGTATCCCATCAATTAGTCGGCCCGCTATACTTCGCCCTTGCAACCCAAACTCTAAAAGACTCCCTCACTCTCACCCCGTCCTCTGTCCATCTCACGACACTCTCCTGCTTCGCCCAACAAGCTCGATTCCCGATCCGTTTTAATTCCTCCTCCATGCTCTCTTCCTCGCCGTTGATGTAGCGATGGTTGACTGGGCCGGGCAAGTGCGTGACGAACCAGTGCATGAAAACTCTTTTTGCGTGGCGGTTGGCGTGGGCGAGGCAGTGGAATATGCGGAAGCTTTCGCCCGTTGCACGGGTTGTGATTATTTGTGAAGAGCCTCGTTTGGGTATTTCATTCGTTCCCGAAATGCTCGTTGGTGGACTGCTGGGGAAAGGAGATTGTGCGGTGTCGGGGCCAAAGAGATCGTCGTCTTCGGTGGTGGATGACTGGGGTTCTGCAGTCGTCACTTCTTCAGTCGTTCGGTTGGAGGAGTCTAGGTGCTCTTGGTGTTCAACCTGATTACTGAGAGGAGTTCCAGGGGTAGGGATAGACGAATCAGACCCGTCGCCAGTATTCGCCATGCTGTGCTCCCGCGGCTCGTCTGTGGGCGTAGTCACGGCCGGCTCTGCTGACGAAGCAGTCAAGCCTCGCTCTCCACCTTCCGCAACATCTTCCGTTTCATCATCCTCGTTTTCCCGAACGGGCTTGACAATCTTCTCCCAGTCTACGAACCAAGTTTTAGGTGGCTGACAGGCTTTGTAGACCTTTGCATATTCGTATGCTTCTTCACTTGGGTTGTAGGTCTCCTCCTCGATCCACGTGCGACAACCAGCATCTTGATTTGGGCCAAGTTTCATCTGTTGCTCGTACTCGAAACCATCTTCCTCAAGGCAGATTGAAAAAGGCCCCACATCAGAGTCTGGGTTGCGTCTGAGGTATGCCTTCTGGACCCTAGGTGCCACCTCCAAGACCTTCTTGATAGCTCTTTTCCTGCTCAGAAAGCTGCCGATCACACACTCATCATGGTCCCATTTGGGAGATACACCAACGACTAAGGACTTGACGACGTAGCGCCTGCAGACCGGTTGGTCATCTTCGTCTTTGCCTTCTTCAGTAGTTTCATCCTCGTCTTCGATGTCGGTGTCGGAGTCGTCAAACTCGTGTGAAGATCCGACTTCGAAAAGATCGTCTTCCACGACACCAAGACTACATTCGTTGGCGTCCGGCGCTGCGACAGCCGCTTCAAGTTTTCTTGCTTGCTCAGCTCGAAGAGCTTCCTTTTCACGCATGTTCTGCAGCATCTGGGAGTCGTGCCTTTGAACACCTTGAATGCCAGTGTGCTCAATCTGTTGAGCTCTGGCTAGCATCTTTTGCTGCAAAGACTGGTCAGCCGCTTGCGTTGGCTGCGCAACGGCGGCCTTCTGGGCAGACTCTCCCGGTCTTTGATCCTTGAAACGTGTGGTCTCTTCGATAGACGACACTTCTTCGTGTAGTTGAGGTGCTCTATTCGTGCTACCTAGAGGTTTCGCGGATGCATCAATAGCGTCTTCCTCGCTGACGAGACTTTCGTTGTCTTCAGGATCGATTATCTCCAGCTCCCCACCGTCTATTGCTGCGGCCAGCGGAGCATCACTTTCATTGAACTGCGCCAACTGGGCACGGTGCTGCTCAATCTGCTTGTCGAGCGAGCTGTAGTAAGCTTGTCGGCACTTTTCAGACCTGCTTCTGCCATCCGCCAGTGTTCCACTCCCCGTCTTCACCTTAGCTTTCCCTGGGCGCATATTTCCAGTCTTGTGGTGGTAAGTGCTGCATTCGGCCTGCACGAGAATGAGTTCAGCCTGTGTTTTCGGCTTCTCGCGCGCCATTTTTTCAAGATATCTTGGAAGCATGATATCGTTCAACTTTTCATTGACCAGATCTGCGTCGGTGTCGGATGGCAGTCTTTGCAAGCGGCGTTTGACGTTATCATTGATATCTCTCACACGTTTCCTGGCGCCTTTCCCTGACCTATCCCTATCAAGCACAGCGGCAGCAAACTTTTTGACCTCTTCTAGCTGTTTCATGTCTATCTCCCGTAGCTCTTCGATGGCAAGAAGAGTAGCGAACGCCTTGTAAACCTCGATGATGACTTCGAAGTCCTTATGCCTCTCCTTCAGTGTCTCTCTTCTCTTAACCAAAGCTTGCCTGGTTGGTGACAGGGTTGCATAATTAGATGGTAAGTTCAGACCTTCTCCTTGTGGTAGCAGCGTATCATATCTGTCTTGAGCTCTGTCTGCATTCGCACCGTCACCAGCGGCCCCAGCACGAAGCCCGCTTAGCTGTTCCAGTAAAGCAAACGTGGGAAGGGCCAACTTCGTCTGAGGGCCAGCCGTGATGTTTCCATCAGACTCGAGACTTCGAGTCTCATTAGAGGGCAGGTCATCTGTTCCTGGAGCTTGAAGAGTCCCCATCAATGCTCGTATGGCTTCGCGAGTCTGTTTCGGAGGGCGCTGTGCAGAGCTGTTGTGCTTCGACGCCGGCTTTCCGTCGAACGGCGCATGGAATCTTACCGGTGGCACGGCCGCCCGATTTGCCCGAGCTCTTGGTCCAGAATCTGGCTTCCTGCCCAATGCATTCATCTTTATACGCATCAGCCGCTCGTCTGCCCTCCGTTGATCTTCTGGATCAACGATGTCTGGCATGTCATTGCTCCTTGGGGATGTCTTCTCGTATGCCAGATCGTCATCGTCGTAGTTAAGATGGCGATTCTGTGTGCGGTATCGCTCAGCAGCACTCTGTGAGAACGGATCCGGTCTTGGGTGGTGCGTTCCACGTTGGCGACTCGACGAGGTGGTAGCTTTCTTAGAGGTTCCGCTCTCCTTTCGCAACCTCTCAGCAAAATCGAGCTGCCTCTCAATTTCGTCGGCGGAGAGCTCATCCCTATCTTCCCACTGTCTTTCCCTGTTTTTCTGGATCTTGTACGGAATATTAACGATCGGTGGAGTATTCGTGGACGAAGCTTGGGATACGGATGGAGCGACAGAGTGCAGGTTTCTGCTCATCTCACGAGTCTTTCTCTCTGCACGAAGCTGCTGACTTCTAGAGATGCCTTTCGCCTCTATGGCATCTTTTGCGTTGAGGATTGCATCAGAGTCAGGAGCTGGCTGAGCTGAACAGCCCCTTTGAGTGCTGTCGGGTGTCACATCCTGATTCACCAGCCGTGCCATTCGCACGCTCCATTCATCTGCATTGCCAATATCTGGGCCTTGATTTTGGCTTTGATGATCGTCTTGGCAAGTGTTCAGTGTTTCGAAGCTCCAGCTAACGCGACCTGTGTCACTTCCAGACAGTCCGAAGCTGGACTGTGGCGAACTCCCCTCCGTCCTAGGGGGACTCGGTAGGCCAGAAGATCTATACATGTTCTCCTGAGCCTCCTTCGAATCGAATAACTTCCTCTTGCTGCCGCTTTTGTGTCTCGTCTCAGGATTCTCTGCCTCTCGGTCTGCAGATTCATTCGAGATGTTGCCCCGGTCAATGATCTGTGTCTCGGTCGAAGCCGCATTGGAGGTTTGATTCGGAAGGTGTATATTTCTTATCGGCATGTGAGCGTCATCAGCAATATCGTCGTCGGAGTCGAGCATGATTATGTCCGGATGTTCGCGGAACTGCTTGAGCACTGCATCTCGGGGCTCTACGCCGCGGCGAGGAGTATGCTGCGGTTTGAGAGCTGGAGCCTCTCCACAGTTGCTCGGTGGGTGAATCTCGGGTGGTGCTGATGAGTCTTCATTTCTGGGCTCCATGTTGAATTGGATTGATTAGTCACTAAACTCTGCGAACAACCAAGGTCCTCTTAGGTATGAGGTGTCTATAAGCGTCAGTGGTGGAGAAAGGAGATGGTCAGGGAGAGCGCCCTATGTAGAAGCCAGAGGGAGTGAAAAATGTGATATGAGTAGTTCAGCCAGACTGTCTTGGTATCAAGCAAGGCTCAAGGGATTGTCTGCGCCCGAATAAGGGTGGTATGAGTACGGTGATCGACCTCAAGCTCCCTTCAACATTCTTCCTGGTTGTAACGAAGACCGAGGGTGCCTGATAACATGAGAAGAGGTTTGGACGTGGGTCGCCTGATCAAGCATCGTGTACTAGTAAATGATTGTCAAGGATAGAGAATTGTAGCAGATACAAAATTGGGGTTACATTCACCCATGCTCCTTCACAGGTCTTTCATGTCAGGGCTGCGTAAGAACAGTTCTCACCTGAAGTTCAGATACCTATCGATTTGCAAGGTTCAATCGCAGTCTTCTGCTCAGGTGACAGCGATCTCGACTTGTTTTGTTGGTTCAATTCTCGAATTATACAGAACGTCTGCCAGCCAGTCCATGTCTCGCTGCATCGCAAACCTGAGAATACTTCTGAGGCTGATGATGCCAACTGACTAGTTTCCGAACCTAGGGATGCAGACTCAGGGCTTCAGTGGACATTTGTTAGAGGGTGTTGATCTGGTAAGCGTCAGATGGTCTCCGAGTAATACTGCTTCGATTGCTGATGGCCAACGCTTCTCACCCCAGACACACGTTGCCTGGTGCCAGAGAGATGGCGTTGTGATTGCACGTCACGGTTGTTTGAGCATCGTAAACCGCAGGGAGGGCCGCCACGCGCGTTGTATGCATCGTCACGTTCCTCCGCTGTCTCATTACCGCTCATGACCCATATTGACGTCCTCGAGGAAGGGACAGTCGTGAACGTGATCAGCATCCATACATGGAGGCCGAAGCCTAGCTGCTCTAAAGGCGAATCCCGGCAATAGTACGGTCAGCTCAGTCTAGTGATTCATGCATGAAATAATCAGCAAAAGCAAGAATATTGATAGTGAAAGGTTCAGCGTGGCTGGGCATGTCGCGCGGTTTGGGCCTCTAGAGTGCCTTTAGGGTGCCTCTAGGGTGCCTTGGCGGTGTGAGGCGCCTCAGGCTCGTGGTTATGACGACCTTCCCTGTTCCAGTGAGACATTCAGCTGCACGAACATTACATAGCAGCACATGGCTGCAACTATGCGGTGTCTGACTGTCGGCCTGCACCGCGCATCCTTGCGCATGGCGATGTAAATAGGTCGCTAGCATGGTGGAAAGAGCCAAACCTACTTGATTGATGCCTCTTGCTTCCTCACAATCGCTCCAACCATGGCGGCAGCAGCAGCTAACATAGGAAGTGGCCTGGCGAGCTTCGAGAAGGAACTGATATGCTCGATATGCACCGAAGTGCTCTACCAACCACTAACAATCTTGAACTGTTTGCACACCTTCTGTGGCTCATGTCTGAAGGAGTGGTTCTCCCACCAGCACCGCAAAGCCTCCTCCTCCCGTTCCTCCTCGTCTACAGCCAACCCGTACAGTTGCCCAACATGTCGCTCCGAAGTGGTAGACGTGCAGCACAATGCCACCGTCAGCAACTTGCTCGAGCTGTTTCTGGCAGCCAACCCGCAACGCGATCGGAGTTCCGAGGAGAAGGATGAGATGGACCAGATCTACAAGCCAGACGGTACCAGACCGGGTGAGAAGATCCTGCCCAAGGTCGAGCGGCGGCGTGAGAGGAGACACAGGAGAGAGCACAGCGAGACGGCCCGCGAGAGGCAGATGGTTGAGGAAGCCCGTCTGCGGAGCTTGCGTGAGCTGGACATCCCTTCATCGTCTACGACTAGCCTGGCTCCCCCTCGGCCTGACCGAAATAGAAGTGCAAGCGCAGACAGAGACGAGAGGAGACAGCGCCGCCGCGAAAGAGAGCGCCAGCGAGAAAACCCGACTGCACTAGCTGGTCCCTATGCCTTGAACCATCAACGGCCCCAGGATGCTCAAGACGCTGCATCTTTGCCCGTCTCCTCACCGCGGCACCCTAATGCAATCGAAGTACGTCAAAGAGAACAGAGAATGTCCCATCAAGCAAGCCTCCGCTCTTTGGTCAGTGTCTCTGAGAGTGGTACAGGCACAGGTGATAGTCTAGATGAAGCTCGTATCATGCAGGAGATCCTAGATGAGGGTCTCTTGGGTGATATTGACGTAGATGCATTGACTGAGGCCGAGCAAGATATGCTAGCTGAACGTATTGCTGAACTCTACAGACAAAGACATTCTTCAGGGCCAATGCCTGACAGTCCTCCCCCTGCCTCACGGCAATCAAGCAACAGCAGCCCCGAGACTCATTACGCCCAATGGCGATCACAACGTGACCAGCGGCCCAGGTCAAGCAGTGCACAGCGAACCACCCTACCTTCTGCCACACCGCCTGCTTCTGAAGCAAGAGCTCGTGCTGTCTCGTCAAGACCTCAACAGCCACCTCCTACGAGCATTGTACGCTCGAATTCTCAAGGCTCATCCGTCACCATTCAACATCGACGGCAGAACTCAGATCAACCTCTACAAGCTCGAGCAGCTGGAGGATCTAGGCCTTCGAGTACCGGGCCCTTGACCTCAAGTTCCTCTTCCAATCTGGTCGAGGGTAGAAGGCCTTCCAACAATACCTCCAGGGTGAACACTGACCCTACGCGGTACGTAAGCGCCTCCGACGTCTGGCTGCAGGCTGGTGGAGAAGGTCGTAGGTTGAGACCTCAGAAAGGTGCTTCACCTGCTCGTTCACCGCGACATACGCAAACGATGCCCACGAATGCGACCACAGTCGGTGGTATGGATCCAGGCAATGGCATGGTTATCTCTGAGCTCGACGGTGCATCTGCTCCGGAGGCCCCTTCGTCTGTACCGAAAGCCTACGAAGAGCCCTCAGCAACGTGCTTCCGATGCGACAAGGCCGACATCCAGTACGAGATCTCTCGGCACTGTCGTGTTTGCAAGATCGATCTCTGCATGAAATGCTATCGCGAAGGCAAAGGATGTAAACACTGGTACGGCTTTGGTCACGCTGCAGACATCAGCTTCGCGAACTCCAAAACCACGAATGAGGACACAGAACGACCACATGTGCTGATCGGCAGGCAGTACAGTAAGCCTGCCGTCTCTGCAGTGACCGCTACGCGACCATCAAGTCGCCAACGAGAGCCATTGCCCAAAACAACAACCTCAAATCCAGACGACAGGCTCCAGGAGGGCCATTTCTGTGACCGTTGCGGCACATTTGCGAACTCACAATTCTGGCTGTGCGACACCTGTAATGACGGTGAATGGGGCTTCTGCAAACAGTGTGTCCAAACACATCGTTGCTGCACACATCCGCTTCTGCCCGTAGCCTATGTACCACGCACGCACCCGCTCTTACACCCATGGCAAAATCTCCACCTCGGCGATGCTCCCAACGCCTCCCGGCGCCCAGCCAGCACTACCAACAGTCGCCCAACTACGCCCAACTCAGCGATATCAAACCGTCACTCTTGCCACAATGCCGGATACGACTACCTCTCTATCAACGTCAACTGCGACATGTGTCATCAGATAATATTTCCGTCAAGTCCTCGATACCACTGCCCTTTCCACCAAACAGACTACGACATTTGCACTTCCTGCTACAGCTCGTTCGTTCACTACAGCCGAATGCGCCGAGACGGATACTCTTCAGCTGACGTAGTAGCCGGCTGGCGTAAATGTCCCCAAGGCCACAGAATGATCATCCTAGCCTTCGAAGCAGACACCACGGACGACAGCGACGGCGGTATGAGGAGGATCGTCAAAGCAGACCTGGTCGGTGGGTGGAAATTGTCAGAAGCAGAATTGCGGACTTGGAACCAACAACACAACATCTACACTTCTCCACCGACCTCACCACCTCTAGCCGGCTTCGGCGCTAATAGCAGAGGAGGCACCTGGACTTGGAAAGAGGACCAAACCGGCACCCGAAAGACGCGCTCAAGACTATCTACGCTTTCTGGCGTCAACAACGTTACCAGTCAGGGCCTGTCGCGCTTCCCACCAGACGGGGGCTTCGGCATGAGCGGAGTTGCAGTCTACGCCTACTGGCCAGAAGACGGACCAGACGGCGAAGGCGAGCTGAGACTCCCACGTGGCGCCGAAGTGACAGAGATCGAGGATGTCAATGGCGATTGGTGGAGCGGCGTATACGCCGGTGACGTCGGGGTGTTCCCATACGGGTATGTCAGGGAGATGAGGCAATAGCACCTTTGCCTCGGTATCTATCTTGACTCTTCATTACAACCACTTCGGCTGATGCTGCTGCTAGTATTACTACTGTTACTGCTACTACTGCTTACTCCGACTCCCAAATCACTCAGTCTTCACGAACACAACCTAGAACTCAACGTGCGCAATTCCAAGCACGGTGAACTAGGCAGCAGCGGTGTCCATACGAACCAGCCAGAAAGCACCACCATCATCGGCATTGTCAAGCGGCAAAGGCCAGGTGACTCCGCACCACGACAGCTGGAAATGTCTCCTAGAGACCGACGCCAGATCGATGTACCCCACAGTGCAGTGAGGTGAAAAACAGCAGGTACCAGCGGCTTGACTGAGCTATTCGGAAGGTACGAATGTACGCCGGGCGGACCCAATCATATCCACGATTTCTTCAAATAATAGCGGTGTGCAGAAAATAGCCAAAGAATATGTTGCAAGCAGCGAGCTGTCCCAGCTATCAAAACGCAGAAAACGATGCCACCCTAACATTCTTAGCATCATGCCCCTAAGACTCGCCGCTGACCTCAGTCGTGGCATCACCCTCTTGCACCGCACATTCATGTGTTAATGCCTCCTCAATCACATCGGTGATGTTCTTTGCTTTTCGATATCCATAGCCCATGAACGCACTCTCCTTTCGCATCTGCAACGCCACCTTGCTGACAGTAGGGTCCCTAAGAACCTTGTCTCTCGGTCGCTTCTTCTCCTTGGATTTCATCACCTTCAGGTAGGGTGTCGGTGGTAGCTTCGCTTCGAGGTCTACACCTGGCAGCTCTGGACTAATTGCTTGTGCTTCTTGCTGATGTTGACTCGGGTCGAGGACAACACCGTCAAGCTGGAGCGTCTGTGAACCGTCCTCCGAGGTACCACTATCAATGTCTGAGACAGGACCTTCGTCGTCGAAGTATTTGGTATCTTCCCAGCTCTTGACACGTGGCGTGAACGGTGGATCGTAATCTCGCATGTTCTCCCATGGGATGCCAACGAAGAACGGGTGGTTCTTGAGTTCTTCGGCGTCATTGGGGTATACAAACTGGCCGTTGTAGTTTCTGTGATTCTTGTCCGCAGGAACGAGTCGCGACCCACCCTTGAGCCGACGTCAGCATGTAACGAGGAACAGTACGATGGCAGACTTACTCCTATGAACCTTTTCATGTAGTCATTGAGCTCGTATCGGCGAGTGCAAAGCCTGATTTCTTTCTCCACAAGAACTTTCTGCATCAAGTCAAGCGCTTCGATTGTCACAAGCTGAGGTGACTCGTGCAGCTCGGGAAAACGTAGGGTTTCCTTGTGCCTTAGGATCTTCAGCTTTGTGTTGTGGCGGTCTTCGCAGGCGAAGGGAGTAAAGCCTCGGTACTGTTAGTGAACCAGCATACCTGCTCGACGATATTAGACTCACCAAAGAGACACTCGTACATGATGATGCCAATAGACCACTAATCGCACCTACCATCGTACAATTCACCACGGATGACTTCTGGCGCCATATATTGACTCGTGCCGACCACAGATCGTGCAAGCCTTCGCCTTTGGTTGCGGTTGCGCCAGTCCACAAGCTTCTCCTTGCTAGCAGCGCACATCTTTGCGTCTGAGATATTGGGCGTAGGCTCGTAGAAGTCTTTATGCTCGGCCTGGCGTCTCTTTCTTCGGGCAGCATCCCGCTGGTCCTCGGCATCACCTTCCACATCAACGCCGAGTTCTGACATGAGGCTCTGACGCTGCTTTTGGAAGTATTTCTGGTCGTGTTCCCAGTAGCCATCGAAGGCCAGACCAAAGTCCGAGATCTTCAGATGACCATCTGCGCCAATTAGGAAATTGTCTGGCTTCACATCTCGATGGATCCACTTCATCTTGTGGGCTTCTTCAACACATAGAATCATTTCTGCCACGTACCATTTGGTGATCTGCTCGCTGAAGATGTTTTTACGGATCAAGAGGCCTAAGAAGTCGCCGCCAATACAGAAGTCCATGACAAGGTAAAGATGTCGTGTATCTTGGAAAGCTGAGATCAACGGCACTACCCACTTAGAACCTTCGGCTGCGACCAAGAAGTTGCGTTCTGCCCTCAGATGACCTTCTTGTGCATTCCGAAGCATATCGGCCTTCCGGATGACTTTCATAGCATAGACCTCTCTGTTTGGTGGTAGCATCTGATGCCTTGATCGCGACAATCCTTTGACAATAGTGGCCATCGACGACTTCCGCGAGGTGGAGTGCGAGAGAGGTTGAGAGTCAATCTTCCGCAGCTTGTTGTTCTCACGTACCGAAGCAGGTAGTAGTTCTTGATCTCTCACCAGACGAACGACGCCAAAACTACCTTTTCCTACGTTTGATCATCAGCATTGCCTCACCGAAACCAAACAACCCTCATACCTAGTACCTTGATCACTTGGTAAGCACCAATGTTAACAGCATCGCGACTATTCTGTTGCAAAAGGCGGCCACGCCTGAGAGCATCGGATTCGCTCTTTTCCTACGTTTTTCGAACTCGATGCGTGAGGTATGGAGGCAGCTGCATCTGCCCAAGTCGTTGTTCGAGATCTCCACGTCTTTTCTGTCGGGGTGATTCGTGGTTCAAAAGTGTGTTGAAATGTGTCTCGAAGAAGATTCTGAGTTCATTAGCACCGTGGTGGCAGGTCTACTGTTGACTCACTTTGCGGCAGCTGTAGCCTCGACAGTCTTGACTGTGGCCACTTTTTGTTTATCCACCTCGTAGATAGTCGACAGTTTTCGTGGACAAACGTTATTTTGGTCGAATAAGACCAAGAGCCGATCGGTGGCAGCCGCCAGGTCGACGTCATGTCGTCGAACCGAACCAGGAGAGCCTGAACTCATGCCGTCCGATGTTGGTGGGGTAGAGCTATGTTTTTGTGTTGTAGATGCACTGCCACTGTCCTGCAGAGACAGGGAACCAGAGGTGGTGGAGCTTCTATCGTTGCAGATTGTCTGTACGCTGGGTCGAGATCTGAGCTCAGGTTTGCGAATGACTGTAGGGCTGGAGTATGTGAAGGTATCTCGGAACCTCTGAGATATCCGACGATGTAATGGACCAGCAGAAGTATAGGACAAAGGACTGTCCTGCCTGTTCGAGCCAGGCTCGGCAGATCGTGGCCCGCTGTTCAACAGCAGCTGTCTCTCTTGCTCAGTCATGTCGATGCCAGCCAGGTGTATCCTCAATGGGTTCTTCGTCAGGCTTGGGGCACTGCCGAAGCCAGCTTGTGTACCGTCCTGTGAGATGAGTAAAGCTTGAGTAGTCGGGGAGTCATTGTTGCAATTGTCACTGCCTGCTGTCCGGCTCTTGAAGAAAGACCGGATGCTGGAAACACCTTTTGACAATCTCTGCCGGATGTTGCGGTTGCCATTACCACTCACTGAAGAGAGAGTGCGCTTTGGCTTCACAATGCTAGGGATGGAGGGGACCCTGAGGGGATTGGCACGTCGTGACGCTGTCCGTTCTTGTAGTCGGGTTATATCCGTAAGAGTCATGGTACCGAAGAATGTATCTGATACAGGATAGTGAATGCACATCTATCGTTAGCGAGCCAAAAGTGGGGGGCATGCAATGCGTGGACGAGATCAGCAGGACAGGGTCGAGCAGCGCGGGAAAAACATACGGCATGCCTGCAGCCGCAGCCGGCAGGAACGACCCAGAAGCACACCTGTAACGCAGGCACGACGACTGAGCTGGTAATGAAGCCAAGAGAACTTACGCCAGTGAACGGATTGAGGTTCAAACAAGAAGTCACTCGTTAAACCGTAGAGGAGCCAGCCCTCTCTCCTTGACCGCTCGTTGCACCTCCGTTTTGAGGAAAGCTATAGTAGCCTGCCACGCCGCCCGAATCTCACCGTTCTCAAATGGCCAATCTTCAACCAGATACACGAGCCAATCCACTACTGCCTGAGCTTTCGCCATATCTCTTTCTTCGAGCACCACTCGAGTGAGGTAGACTCCGAGCGCATCAGTATCCTCCTGGTAAGGTCCTTCTTCCCCGTCTCCAGAGAAAGCTTGTACCCATTGTGACATAGCATCACGTAGCTCCGCCACGGTACTCAGCTTCCGGGACGTGAAGGTTGGCTTAGGTTCTGGTCGGGGAATACTCAACTTCTGCTGGCCTCTAATGGCATCGTCTTTCTTAACCCCTCTGTTCCTTTTGCGGCTGTCAGCCAGACTGAGCCCGGACTTCTGTTTCATCCTCTGGCGCTTTTGCTCGGCCAGAATCTCAAGTCTGATCTCTTCAGGCAGTTCTTCAAGAAACTCTGTAGAGATTTCTTCGTCCGCCGCCATTGCTTCAACGGCGGCTGAAGTACTGCGATTCCTCATCGACACGAAGTTTGACTGCGTTAGAGTGGGCATCGAGGCGCTATCTATCTTCGAACGGCCTTTCGCGAGAAAAGAGCTGATCTTGTGTTTCTTCTTTGGGGTTGTGTTGATTTTCTTCGTCGGCAATGGCCGCGCTTTCCGTGGTGACTGCGGCAAGAGTTGTTGCATCTTGCGATTTGTGTTGGCTCTATTAACGTTCTTGTACTCAGCCAGGAGCTCTTCCCGAACGTCGTCTGGTAGCGCTGCCAACGTCTCTGGATCGATTTGACTCTCACTTGGAAGGGCCATCTCCGAGTCGCTAACAAAGGGCGACTGCGAACGCGACCTCGCCTCATCGCTCACTGAGTCCTGGTTGACCTCTTTCTCGAACAGCTTGGAAGTCTTCGGCGCCAGCTTACTTCGGATGTCAGCAGGCAGCTCGGCCAAGACCGAAGGATCAATCTGCGATGGGATCACGAACTGCGTCCCACCAATGTTCAGTGGTGTGTTGAGGCCATCTTCGAGCTGAGACAGTTCGTTACGTGCAGACAACGTTCTAGATTTTTCAGGAGAGGGCACTTCTTCGATGGGGTCCTCGGATTTCTTGACTTTGGGTGCGGGTGTCGCTGCCGAAGGCGGATCAAAGGCTGGTGCAGTATTCTGTTTCGAGTAGAGGCTTGAGGAAGTTGGAGAGGGCCGACTTGGGGTCTTGTCACGCGTGTCAGGCTTCTTGAACTGTAATCTTCGCTGGCTGCTCTCTAGCGCCGTAGCGGAGCTGGTTGCTACCGGCTTCAGCGGTTCCAATTTCTGCATCTGAACACCAAGACCACGGAGTTCACCAGGTGGAAAACCATAGCCACGAAGAATTGCGACAGCCTCCTTGCCTAGGATCATTTTGTCGTTTGTAGCAACACCCAAGACCACACTCTTGTTGAAGGTGTCGCACTTTCCATGACCAAGGTTTTTGGGTGGATCCAGGCCTGCATCTGCAGCTTTGCGCATAATCTTCATGGTCAGTTGTCTTCCCCTGACAAGTTGCTCAAGCAGCCTCTTTGACAGTTCTTCGCACAGGGAGAAGACGAATTCTTCGGCTTGCTGCTGGTTGACGAACCTGATACCCCAGTTCACCTCGGCAGACACAGATTTGCGTATGACCTGCTCGCCAACTTCCTGTTTGTCAATACCACGAGAGTAGTCCCAGATCTTCTCGCCTGTTTTCGGGCCCAAGGTGTTTATCAGCTTCTCCTTGGTTAGACTACGAACATCTTTCACGAGCTTGACACCAATCTCTTCTAGCTTGTTTCCGATGCTGTATGCCACACCTGGGAGGTCCATCACGGTCAGCTCACCAATGAAGTCCAGAACGGCGTCAGGGGTAATCAGGTGTTGACCTGCCGGCTTGGCTTTGCGAAGGGCAACTTTTGCGAGCAGGATGCTGCCACCGATACCGACAGAAACTTCGCAACCAGTCTTGTCCCTCACCAAGGTTCGAATCGCTTCGGCAAGCTCGTTGGCCTTGGCTTGCTCACGGTAGATGGAACCTTCGGATAGGCCTTTGCCGTCAGAGCCACCAGCTCGAATGCACTGATCGGTCACATCGATCAAGGCTTCGTCGATACTGATACTCTGGACGATACCGTCAATGGCGAGAATGGCGTCGTAAAAGTGCTTGCTGGCATCTTCGTAGGCCTTGTAGTCGTATGGTAGGACTTTCAGGTCGGGACATAGGCCCAGAGCATGCTTCATCCACATGCCATTCTTGACGCCAAATTTTCTGGCAGGGTAGTTACAGCTTGCAATCTCGGAGCCCGGGCCGCTTCCATGGGCGACGACCACAGGTTTGTCTTTGAGCTGAGGGTTCTTCCTCAAGCTGACAGCAGCAAAGAAGCTGTCGAAATCCACGTGCATGATGTATCTACGAGAGCCTGGCAGTCTCTTCGGCCTCTGTTTCTGGGAGGAGCTTTCCTGAGCCCTTGCCTGTAGTTGTGCCTTGAGGTCGGCCTTCCAGGTAGACAAATGATGCAGCCGAGACTCGCGATAGTACTGGTTCAGAAAATCTGGGTTGGCGGTACTTGACTTTGCCATGTGTGGATTCTCAAGGAGAATGGCATTGTGTTCCTCGGCTGTAAGCGCTTTCTTGACTGGAGTTTCCATCTCTACAGACTGAACAAGCTGGGTACGCCCTGAAGTGGAGATTTCATGTTCGATTTGAGCAGTAGGGACAGCGACACCGACGGTGTGGTAGGTTTCGGCTGTGGTTGGCTCATGCGCACGGTCGGCGAAATCTAAAGTGGCCTCTGCTTGCAATAGATCATCGTCGGCAAGTAGTTGTGATGTGCCGGGGCCATCATCTTGTTCTTCTACAGATGCTTCGTTTCCAGCAGGAGGCAATGTGTCATTAAGCCTACCGGCAACGTCCTTAACCTGAGAAGTATACCAGCTCGTGTCACTCTGATCTCGATAGCCCTGCTGTTGATGGCTGGCCTGGCTGACCATGTGACCAGCATCGAAACCAAGCAGCTTCTGGTTGACACCCTCGTCAACCACTCGATAGTTCTCCCACGGCAGCAGCCTCGCAGCTTGCACGCTGTCGACGACCCATGCGGGCTTGACAATTCTATACCTGGCGAACTCGACCTTTTTCTTTGGAGTGAGCTGACTCGCTATAACGTGTGTGACTGCCGTCTTCCCATCCAAGTACTGCAAGAAGCCTCCACCATGGCTGACGATGAGGACGTGCAGATCGGCAAGGGAGGGCTGGGTGTAGCCGTTGACGTAGACGACGACGTTGCGGAAGATATGTGGCTTGTCTGACTGCGAGCGCAATTCGGCGTCCAGGTTCTGCAGCTTGACCTTCTTGCGCCTGAGATAGTCGGTGAAGCCGCCAAACTTGGAGGCGGTGTATTCTTCGCCATCCTCGCCGTCAAAGGTGTGCCCTGCGATGCGCTTCCGCACGTCGTTCGACTTCTTCTCTAATCGGGAGCCCATGACGGGCAGGTGGCACTTGTCATAACGCACTCAGCATGCCAGATGGAGCAGTCCAACAGTCTTCGAACGAGCAAGTCACTGCGGCGCCCAACGGCAAGACAATGGATGGCGACCTGGTCGATGAAGCACGCGTCAGGCCTGCGCGACGCCTTGGCGCGAAGAGCAGCCTTAGCGCCTGATGAGGTGGGTGTTTTGGCGGCAGCCTGGTGGGGTAGATGAACGGCCGCTAACGCACGCTGGAGGAGCAGGGCAGCAGAGGAGCAGAGGAGCAGAGATCTCCAAAATTCTGCTCGAGTCGCGCGAAACTTTTTTGCTCGACTTTTAGGCTCGTCGCAAGTCGGACGAGACAGCTTCAAAAAGTATTCTTCTCGTCCGTCTTCCTTCTGATATTCTCTACCATACTCACATACTATCCCAGTCATTGCACAAACCTTCAAGATGTCTGGTACTCAACCTGTGGCGGTCTACGCCATGCGTATTCCACCTGGCGATGTCATGGTCCCAGCTGTACCTAACGCTGCCGCTATGGTAAGTAATGTCTCTTTCAAGTCAAATGACTGATCCGCTAACCACTACAGTTCCGTGTCACCATGGCTGCTATCGACCCAAGCGAGGAGCCTGACCTCGACGCCGCCGAGGACAAGACTAAGCCTCGAGCTACCCTAAAGCTCGTCCGAGTTCCTGAGGAGATGCTGGACGACTCGGATGACGATGATGAAGACTTCGAGGACATGGACGACGAGGACGAGGATGAGGATGAGGAGGGAGTCAACGGTGGTCCAAGCCACAAAAAGGCTCTCAAGGCCGACGATGATGAGGACGAGGATGAGGACATGGACGACGACTCGGAGGATGAAGCTGCCGCTGAGGCTCTTCTTGCCAAGCTCATGAAGGCTGACAAGAAGGGCAAGTTCAAAGCTCTGGACGGTGAAGTCGATGAAGACGATGACGACGACGACAGCGAAGAGTCGATGGGCATCGAAGAGTGTATCATCTGCACGCTAGACCCTGAGAAGGTATGTTGGACTCTGTCAACCTATCTGCCACTATTTGCTAACCACTTTTACAGAGCTATCAGCAGACCCTTGACTTCCACGTCGCCGAGGGTGAGAACGTCTTCTTCAAGGTCTCTGGCAGCCTCACTGTCCACTTGACTGGAAACTATGTCATGCCGCTCGACGAGCCTGAGGGCGACGAGGACGACGAGTACGACCTCTCCCCCGATGAGGATGAACTAGACGGTCTTGACGCTCTCGTCGATGGCGAGGAGTCAGATGAGCTGGACGACCTCGAAGACCCTCGAATCATGGAAGTCGACGACGACGAGCAAGTCAAGCCAAAGGCCTCTGCAGCCGCCACAAAAGAGTCCAAGAAGGGCAAGAACAAGCGACCAGCAGAAGACGAGGACGTCTCCCTCGACAACATCATGGCGAAAGACGCAGCTGCTGCTTCAGAGCAACCCAAGAAGCTGAGCAAGGCCGAGAAGAAGGCCGCCAAGAAGCTGAAGAACAACGAGGGCGAGGCCGCCGCCGCACCCGAACAATCAAAGAAGGAGTCTCCCCAAGTCAACGGTTCCGACTCGGACAAGAAGAGTGTCAAGTTCGCAAAGAACCTCGAGCAAGGCCCCACCCCGTCCAAGGCTGACGCCAAAACCGACGCAAAAGCTGACACCAAGTCCGCCGACAAGCCCAAATCCGTCAGTCTCGGTCTCAAGGACGTCAACGGTGTCTCCGTCGACGACCGCAAGATCGGCTCCGGTCCCGCCGCCAAGAAGGGCTCCCGCCTCGAAATGCGATACATCGGTAAGCTCGACAACGGCAAGGTCTTCGACAGCAACAAGTCCGGCAAGCCTTTTGCCTTCAAGCTCGGCATCGGCGAGGTCATCAAGGGCTGGGACCTGGGTCTAGCCGGCATCAGCGCTGGTGGTGAGCGACGACTTGTCATCCCAGCTCACCTCGCTTATGGCAAGAAAGGCGTCGCTGGTATCCCAGGCAACTCCACCCTCACCTTCGACATCAAGTGTCTGTCGGTGAAATAGAATGGCGCTGGTAAAGACACCCAACCCGGAGACAGCGACTCGGAGAAGCTGAACATCGACCTCGACGGCAACGACTGCGAAGACGCCCTCGAGCACAACTTGAAAGCAGCTAGTCCAAGCCCCGAGCAAGTTGCCGTCACTGTCGAGAAGTCTGGCGTTGAAGTTGAAGTTGGAAGCAAGAAAAAGAAACCCAAGAAAAGCCGAGCCTCGAGAAAGCAGAGACGGAGTGAAGGTGTCCGACAAGACACCACTAAAGAGGAAAAGCATGGTGACAACGCCCACCGGGACAACACCGACGACAAACACCACAAGTCCCAGCCCAGGTCCGCCTTCGCCGGCACCAAAATCAAGCTCGAGCCCTCCTCAGACGGCACCGTCAACGGCTTCGCCTGACGAGGGTGTCACTCTGCCCCGACTCGTATCGTCAACGGGTAGATCGTTACTCACATGGATGTGAGACATATTGGCGTTAGGGAACAAAAAGTGCTTTCCAAGATACCCGGCTTGCAAGGACTGCATGAACTGTACAGTATGTAAGATGCAAAAGAGTTTGTGCATAGTCAGCTGGAAAACACCGGATATTAGGCTAGGTATAAATGACCAATATGCTCAAAAAGAATTATGCGTGATCGTTATGAGGAGGCACTGTAGGCCACAGTGTACCTCGATGTCTTGTTCCCGTTCTGTTGCTTGTTCCCTTGATCACTTTCACCTAGATTATAGTCTCGAAAAAGTCACATGGTGCCTTCTAACATTCGGTGTAGCTTGACTCGAAAGGAGCAATCTCAAGCTATGAACGACTGTTCACAATCCAATCCATGATAATGAGGTGGTGCCATAACTGCACATCCCAAAACACCACGCTAATATAGCCACCGAAGGACTCGCCCCGGCTCCAGCTCAGCTAGCCCAGCTAGAGGAAGATTTGAGAACACATACCCACGATGAGCCGACAAGACAAGACTCACGCTCACAGGGTTTTTACCTTCATCCATTCGCCAGTGCCAACGCCCAGGTTAAGACCGTTCCTGGCCCACCACTCGCGAACTTCACCCTCGCCGCCCCCACCCACCGCATCTTCCATCGCTTCCTCGATGTCGCATGTCTTGTACTCAACGCGGAGCCCCCACTTCCGGCTCGCTTCCTTCCACCACTCGAGCACCTTCGCATATCCATGCTTGGTCGGACCAACCAAGACCTGGTTGTCAAAGATCATCTTCGAACCCTTGAGGCTATACCACAGATCGAGCACTTCGACATGTCCGCCTTGCGAAGCTACCGTCGCCACCCGCTCTTCATGCCCGTACGCAATGCCGCTTCGTTCCCACCACGCGATAGACTGTGGACGGCCACACTGCGCCGCTAGCCAGATCGACTTGCCGACTTTCAAGGGCAATTCCCGGTCGGTGCCTGCGAGCTTCAAGCTGTTAGTGCGCCACCACTCGAGGACTTCCACCAAGCCCCTCGAGCTTGCGTTCTCCAGCGCTCGATCCGTGTAGTCTAGCAGTAGCCCCGACTCGAGCCACCACTGTAGAACCTCGATGAACCCCTGGCGAGATGCACCATCTATCGCCTGTGCATTGTAGACTTTCTGTATTACTGCGGGGCAGTCCTTCCACCACTGGAGAATGGCGGGGGAATTGTAGACGATGGATGCTTTGTGGGGTAGCATGTCCGAAGGGAAAGAGGTCCAAAAGATATCCTTTTGGTGTGAAGCGAGATAGGTCAGCACGTCGGTCCGCGCGAAGCGGAAGATGATGTCGAGCGAGATCGAGGACAGTGTTGGAGGCGACTGATCTTTGGTCTGCTTCTCGAAGAACGCTTTGACCTGAGCTAATGGCTGGGTCAACATGATCCACTCTAAGGTCCGTAGTTTTGAGCCAGGTCCAGGCATCAGATCATGCCAACGGGTAGGGGTAGGCAGATGGGTGTAGATGTTGAGAGCGGTGGCGACCTCCCAATCGCCCAGACAGTCAAAGATATGCGTCCAGATTTCCGGAGGCAGGGCAGGCTTGCTGGACGATGAGGTCTTGGTCTGCAGAGGTAAGAGCGATATCGCACGAGCCTTGCGAAGCACCATTTGAGTCTCACTGTGCAGACACTCGAGCATCTCAGCTGGGCCGTCCCAGGTCCAGTCGATATCGTCTCCATCCTCTAGGTCCAGCGCGCCTGTCGATCCGTCCCAAGCCTTTAACGTCCAGGTAGCGGGTCCTAATACATGGACCCAGTCCCATTTCCGTTGCAATTTGGACATCTGCTTCTTGCGCATGGGGTTCGTGTATTGCTCGACGCTCATCTCTGGCAACAACAGCATCTTCTTTGACACGTCCCAACATCTGATGGCATGCAGGATGATATCGGTCGTAAGGCCTGTCAGCATGAGCGACAGCATTCCAGCATCCGCAACGAGCAACATCAGGTCAGCCCAGCGTGCCAGCTTGTGGCCCTGCATTTCGTGCTGCCTCTTGTATGGATCCACTGGCGCATTCTCGATCCAGTGAAGTCCAGCTACGTTGATGGTGTTTCCCAGGTACTCTTGAAATTCTGACTTGGGCGTGTCCGAGATGACCTTGAGATTGACATCGGGACGATGTAACAGATGGGGGAGGATGTCGGGACCTATCTTCGCGGTCAAGAAGACGAGCACATTGACCCTCCGCTTTGATGGCCGGCAGCCACTGTCTGGCGATACAGAGTGCATTGTCATAACCTGCTCCGTTCCATCTGTGTTGAGAAAAGAAGAAACAAGTCTGTCGCAGGCAGACCAAGATGCAGCATTCCAGCTCCACACAGTATCAGCAGGGGATTCGTTTCGCGTGGCAATGTTTGGTTGGCTCAGGTGATATGCAATGCGGTCTGAAGCATCTGGCGGTGTCTAGGTGGTATGTGTGGCGGTAGTACTGCTGCTTCTGGTCGAGAACTGGTCGTGCTTGCTCAGATGCGATACTTTGATTCGATTTGTCCGGAGGAACCAGGGGGCGTGGTCTGCTCCGTCTGCTGCGACTTACAGAATTTCAGTGGCGTGGTCGTTGATTTGCATAAGTCCTCGCTGGGGAAGCGGGACGCAAGCACATGCGCTGAAGGACACCACCCACTCCATGACCTCAACGGAAGGTCTTCCCGTAGCGCCCAAAAGAGCTGCGAAGTCTAACGCCTGGCGCCTCCAGACGCCTCGAATCTCGGGCTAGAACAAGTTGGTTCTAGCCGCCGTCGACACCTGCACGTCAAGCCTCTTGGGCAGCACCAGCTTAGCGATATCGTTTTTCGACGCACTGTGCAGTATACAGTACGACAGCAGTCGAGGGCTATCTCATCGTCGACGTGATAAGATCTCGAGCAGCACATTGACAAATTGGGCTCGTCGGAGTGCAGAATTGTCTACGTTTGGATAGGCGGTATAAAAGCCCTCGTTGTGCCTGGAGGTGGATCCTGTATACGACATACACCACCTGAAAAGCCCGGGATTGCACTGGAGCGCCACACATATCATAGAGGGTATCATCAGTGAGGAGACCGCTGAGTGTACCAGGATTTGAGAACACGATCTCATCTGGTAGTGGAAGGACTCAATACGAACGGTTCAGCCAATACAAGCTACTAGACGCTCGATCCGAGGCAGCAGCAAGCTATTCTACATCTATCACCCAGCCACTTTTCCCTTCTCCCGCCTCCTCTTCATCCCATGAAAATACTCTCGCGGCGTGCCAGCATTACCCTCCAGCACCTCAAGAAGCACACCTCCACCAGGATGGCCTCCACAGTATCCGACCCCAACGCCAAGTCCGCCATGCTGGAAGACTTCCACGCCCACCTCCTCAAGTCCCGCCGCATCGTCGCCCTCTTAGGCGCCGGACTCTCCGCCAGCTCAGGCTTGCCCACCTTTCGCGGTGCCGGAGGCCTCTGGCGTACCCACGACGCCACTTCCCTCGCTACCCCCCAAGCCTTCGCCGCCGACCCGGCCTTCGTGTGGCAATTCTACTCCTACCGTCGCCACATGGCATTGAACGCCAAGCCGAACGCAGCACACCACGCCCTCTCGCAACTAGCAAAAACCACCACCGACTTCCTCGCCCTCTCCCAGAATGTCGATGGTCTGTCCCAGCGCGCCCACCACCCACCGTCGAAACTCAAGCTGCTCCACGGCAACCTCTTCGACCTCAAGTGCACAGATCGGAAATGTGGCTACAAAGAACCCAACAACACCACCGACCCCATCGTGCCCGCCCTCGCTATCCCGCAAAGCGGCCAGGACCCAACAACCACAGCCACGGAAGCCAACGCCCACGCCAATCCCCTGATCCGTGGCCTCGACATCTCCAACCCCGACCACGCCCTCCCTTCCATCCCCACCGCATCTCTGCCCCACTGCCCTCAATGCCGTAAATCTCTCCTGCGCCCCGGCGTCGTCTGGTTCGGCGAGTCGCTTCCCCACGACGTCCTGTCCGACGTCGACGCCTTCTTCAGCGTCGACGAGCCCGTCGACCTCATGCTCGTCGTTGGCACGAGTTCCGCCGTGTATCCGGCTGCCGGATACACCCAGATCGCGCGGGCTAAAGGGGCGCGGATTGCGGTCGTGAATCCTGATCCGGGGAGTGGGAGGGCGTTGGATGAGAAGAAAGATTGGTTCTTTTGTGGAGACGCGGCGGAGGTTTTGCCGGAAATGTTGAGGCCTATTGTGGGCGATGTTGGGAAGATCATGGATGGGATGAGGGTCGGGGATGGGAACGGGGATGCTGCGAGGGGGTAATGAGAAAGGACCCGGATGTCACGTGGTAATTAAAGATAGCTAGCTGGGATCGCAGCGGGCTTGGGCTGTGGTGCAGAGGGCGTTGGAACATAGGAGCTCTGGGGTGAAGGGATTGCAAAGGAGCCAGTCGACCCGATAAGCTTCGAGTCCCTGCTGTCGGGGTTGGTGGAGGGCGCGAAGGACATTCCCTCTATGTTTCTGCATGTCAAGCGGGCTCCAAGGAGGCCCAAAGTAAGCATTTATAGACGTTGTGAATACATGTTTGCTCCAGATCGACCTTCGCGTGGCGGCTGTCTAGCCTGTCTGGCTAGCATAGCTTGGTGAATGCCATCGTTCCTTCGACAGCAGAATAAATCATCATTCCAACATCCCGCCCCTGTACCAAGGCGAGATGGCATGGACATCGTTCGTCGAGGACGATTTTGTACAAACTACGATCATTTGCGTAACTAGTCAGTCTATCTGGGTATCACTGGCATTTCCAACAGCGAACGTGGTCGTCGCTTTCCTAGTCATAATTCGTAGCTCTCGTATGCCAGCAGTGTGTGCGTCTCTAAGGTCATAATACCCTTCTCACAATAAGGTCTTTCATGCTTCAGCGATTCTCCATAGCTCTTATACCTTTCTTGTTGATAAACTCACAGAACCGCACGCCATAACTCCAACCACCAGCATGATAACTGTCCGACTACAACCCGACTTCTAGAGTTGCCCAAGTCCCATCCATCGCTGAGTTCGTCTCGATCCGATCGTGCTGTCCGACTAAGGCGACATCGTATCGGATAATTCCACTTCACTGAGTGCTTCACTGCCACTTTGTCCTTCCCAACCAAACTCATCTGGCTCAATCTGGCTGTCGAGCAATTGGAGATGATCCATCAGTGTTTGGACTTCTTGCAGTAGCGTATCATCCTCCGCAGTTCCTGTGTCCAAGTAGGATCTGCACGCCTCCAGGACTCTGATCACCTGACCAGCTTGGCCTGAAGACAGGTTGATTCTCGCTTGTCCGGATTGTTGTGTATCCAAATAGTATTTTTGTACATGACTAAGGGATCCATTGGCGAGGCCGCGAATTGCTGTCATCACCGCCTCTGTGCCTGAGACCTCATCCACCGGGGACTGCTCGAGCCGGTCGAATAAGAGCTCATTAACAGTCATCAACGCCTCATTGCGTACGTCTCTGTGCATACTATTGGAAGCCATGAGCAGCATAGGGGCCCAACTGCCAATATTCATGCGAACAATGGTTCGGACCTGCTCTTGTGTCAAGCTTGACGCCTCTTGCAGGCTGAACAAGCTCTTGATGTAGTCGAGATACACCTCACTGTAGTAGCCATCTGTGTCCGATATCGCCGCAAGGGTCCTAGCAATCATTTGGATAGCCCGCTTCTGCACTGGGCAGTACTGCACAAAAACAAAACATGGTCCAACAAAGTATGCTGCGTTTGAGTATTGGCGTGTGCGTTCCAGTCCACTGATGAGTGTCTCATGCATCCTACCCAGCAAGGGTGGATACTTACAGAGCTCTTTGACCACAGCTTCCGCAGCCTCCGTGTTCGAGCCTCCAAAGATCAGTCTTCTCAGCCACTCGAGCAACCCTTCTTCATCTAATTGCAATAGGACTCTCTCCTCATCCGAAGGCTCGAGACCATATTCCGTCGTCAACGGTTTGGCCAGTTCCACGAAAGGAAGTAGCTGCGCGAACAATTTCATCGCCACACCGTGGTTGAACGTTTTGTTCCGGTCACGTGCAGCCAGATATACGTTATAGCTCTGTCGAACTGTCCGTGGCATCATTTTAGCGGCAGACGCTCCTGCGTGTATCCACACAATCTCTGCGGTTTTCTCGAGGAAACCAAGCTCAACCATTGTTACTGCCTCCTTCTTACCCAGCTCAGCGATCGTACTGAGAACTGCAAACAGTGACTCCCACCCTCTGTTTGCTCTCTGCAGCTGTGACCATTCCTTCACGATCTGTTCGAGACTGTTATTGGTGGCGTGTTCCAGTCTTTTGCGGCTGACCTGCAAAGAGTCATCTTTCTTGTCGGGATACCGGTGAGGCCACAGAACGATATGGCAAGTGGCAAAGAGCACACCAAACTGCTTGCGAGCTAGCTGGTACGCTGCTCGAAGAATACTGTTCATGGTATTTGAGTCCATCTGGAACCACTCCAAGACCTTCAGCGCGCATTTGGTACAACCTCGAACATAGCTGCAGAGCAACTTAATGGTCTCCTCAAAATCGGGTACCTCTTTCCATCTGGAAGAGACTTGTTGTACATAGCCAAGGACAATTTCCAACAGCTTGTCCTCGAGTTCGTGGCGCTCGGAGCATGCTTCGCCATCCGAGTGCATACGTTGTGCAATCATCAGGACGAATCTAGCGTGAGAAGGATCTTGTGCGACATATCTTCGCAAGCAGATCTCGTTCTCCTGCGCAATCGCATTGTCTAATTCTTCTGGCAAGGCGACCGTGGCCGGCTTACTACTATCAAATATTGGATAGTCCTGCGCCAAAGATTCAATGCTCGAAGAGCGTTGATAGAACAGCATATATCCGCTGTAGTACTTTGTCAGTGTGCTGAGATACTGATCGCAACTTCCGAATGCCTGATCTCTCATCTGACTTGGATCAAATTTGGTTACGTCGTGGTCATTAAATTGGACCCATGTGTCCTTGGTGTCTTTGGACGAAGGTCGCTGACGGACAAATGAATAGTAGTGACCCGTCTCGGCAGTACCGGAGTGTATGATCACTCCCACAAGCTCAAAGACGTCCGGTGGAAAGCTTTGATCCGGGTTGCTTAATGCGTCTATAGTGTAGGGCATCATGTCAATAGTCTCAGGAAACTGGAATTCATCGTTGACCTTTGTTCGCATGCCGGTCAAAATGTCGTAGTCGAAGCGCTTGAGGTTGAAGATGAGGTTGTCAGGCATCTCCTTGATGCAAGCTCGCTTGACAGCATCGACGTGTCGATTGCAGCCTGTACAAGAGTATTTGTTCTCGCCTTGAAGGACTTCGCCCTCCACGTACGCCTTGAGGCCGTCTTCGAGACCGGATTTGCCTTTGATCTCGATCTGTACAGCACTGAAAGGCTCTAGTCGCTCGGATACGTGGTCACACTCCTTCGATTTGATTTGTTGCACAAGCTGGCCCCCATACATTGACTTAAACACCTCCCGAGCGGCAGGGTCGATGATCTGAGCCTCCAAGCGGTCAAAGAGTAGGTTGAAGAACTCGTCTACATCCATCTGTACCGTAACGTCGATTTGCTCTCCAGTGTACTGAGTAATTGATTCGACGGCGTCCTCGGGGTTCACAAATTTCTCATACGAACTTTGCATGTTTGCGAACACGTTGGCCAATTCAGCAACCAGCTTTTGCTTATTCGTGTCGACAACATTGATTCCAATGATCAGCTCTCGGAATTTGACGTTCATGAACAACTGACAGAATAGCGAGTTCAGATAGCAGGTATTGGAAAGATTTTTCAGACCAGAGTAACCTTCATCAGATCTCAGTGCTTTTCTTTCATTCAGCATGATCGGACTGAAGGCATCATTGTCAACTGTGCTTTCAGCCAATTCCCCTACAACAGTGTAAAATGCCTGGGCGGACTGGCACGCGCTCAAGACCAGCTGGTAGAGAGCTATACGAGTGTCCATCTTGACCATAGGAATACTCTGTTCTTTGAGTGATGCCGTCGCAGCGTCGGATAATGGTGGGAAAAGAAACCGCTGGAAAACCTTGAGGACGAGGTCATTGGTGCCCGGAGGCGGAGTCTTCAGAGCTGTTAAAGCTGTATTGCATTGAACAAGCAGTTTTGCCAAGCCAAGCGGCAGATACTCGTTCAAGCAATAGACTTTGCGGCCAGGATCATGCTGGTCGAGCAAAAGAGCCTTGAACTCAGAAAAGGTGGCAAGCAAGGCTTGGTCTTCCAATTTCTTCGAGACAACTTCGAAGACAGCCGTCGCAGCATCTAGCACCTCGCGACAGCTACTGGGTTTCTCGCAGGCCTGTGTCACCAAAGGACACAGATGCGACCATAGATGTTGCAGGCAGTTCTCGACTTTCTCAACAGTGAAGCGCCCTCTTGGTGCCCGTAGATCTGGTTTGATCAGGCCTTTACCTGGCACCACACCAGCCAAGCGGGATATGACCGCCTGAGCGCTCTGGCGATTGCCCACCCCCGGGTCCAAAACAAGCGCAGAGGTGAAGAGACGATCGAAGTCGTTGTTTGCATCAAGGTACTGCCATAAACGATTCTCGTGGAGACAAGCTTCGACAATAGTGTCTAGAAAGGCACGATCTAGACATGTTCGAGAGCTTTCTGCGTCTGTACACTGACTACAGGCCTGTATACATCTCCAGGATGCCAAAACGTCTTCAACAAAGGATTGTGCATTTGTGAAGTAGGAGTTCGAAGTACTTTCGGGAACCTTCGCTCGCAGTGCAAGTTGAAGCGTCTCGACGATGCCCCTCAAGATGGTGACACGCAGATTCTGCTCTATATCGACGAGCTGGATGTTTCTAAAGGTAGTGACTATGGTGTGCACAGCATATACCAAAAAGTCTGCGTTTGGCGTGCTGCTGTAGGACTCCTCCTCGATACAAGATCTGAGGGCTGTGGCGAAATAGAGCAGCTTGAACGGCTTCTGAACAGGCAGCAACGCTTGTGGATCCAGTCTCATTGATTTGATATCTGTGACGATACCCTCTTGAGAAGAGAACATTGTCAGGAAATCAAATATTGCTTTTGCAACAGCCTCGCGTGCCTCTAGAAGGGCATAGAGTTCACCGAAATGATGCATGACTTTTGAATCAACAGGAGACGAGGCTCGAATGGCTCTTGAGCCTGTACTAGTGGCCGCTATTGCTCTGTTGACCATCATCACACCGGACCCGAGCTTCGCATCCTTGATGGGGTTCTTGTCGTCTTGTAACTGCAGTCGGACACCACTTCTGATGAGGTTTAGCTGACTCCATCCAGTTATCTCAGACAGGAACTGCCATATCTCGTCTCCAGTATTCTCATCCCCAACACTCCATGCAAGCTGCTCGTCACGCATTTGAGAATGTTGAATGATGCGAATAGGGATTTGGACAGGCTCCCCTCGCTTCGAGAAACGGTCCAGTGCGGGTCCTACAGCTTCAGATGCTGCGGGTTTGTACCGTGGCCTCAACTTCAAGCCTTCCAGGAACTTCCGCAATAACATCAAGGATCTGTGCAAGCGTGCCTCACACTGGCCTCCGATATCTGATAGTCTACCGTTGCTGGGGCGGTTGAGGGACGTTCCTTCTATTCCCGGTTCAATCGACATGAGGTGTTGTGCAGAGTCGATAACAGTCCGTATACACCTATCAACGAGCGCTGCATGTGTCTTCTCGATGCTAGGTGCACTTCTCTTCACAAGGATATCATGGTCTAAGTATACGCGGATGATGAAGTCCGAGGCCTCGCTCTGAACATTGAGGTCTGACGTCTCGAGCACTATCCGCCATACTCTTTCCATCGAAGGTATTTGAAGGCATTGATCTGCATCTTCGATGCCGTGTGCGTGGTGGCGGATCTCGAAAACAACGGACTCCTTTGCAAACTCCAGCACTGCCTTGTCAAGTTGCGAAGCAGGAAGTTTGTACATGAACTGCGACGAGATGTATTCTAGAAATGGATGAGGCGTTGCGACATGCTGGTAGGCCTCAGCGAGGCTGTTCCAGGCACGGGATCGTATCACATGAGGAAGAGCAGAAGTGAGCACGTTCGTCCAGAATGATTCACACAAGCTTTCGTCGAAGACATCGGGTGTCTTGAGGATGAGGTGGAACATGCAACTCAAACGCACTTGATACTCAATGTCGAGCGCTTTCTCCAAGCGAGCAGTCTGGCGTTGTGAGTGCCTCGCTAGTGCCACCATATCATCGAACAAAAGCTTTGCATAATCGTATGTCGCAACGAGTCTAGCAGCTGACAGGGCGTCAAGAGACTGTAGTAGAGCTGTCATGCCTATTACGCTGCCTGTCGCATGATCGTTGTGACACGCGATATCGTTGCAAATAGTCGTTAAGACATTGTCTCTTTCCTTCTCTGTCAGGTTGAGGATCCGCTCTTTGACCATTATGCTGAACACGTACTCTCGTACGTGGCAGGCAATTTCGGTGCCGCAGCACGTTGGAGTATTGGCTTCTCTTAGCAGGTGAAGGCACACTTCGGTCATTGTAGCGTTGACATAATACTCTTGGTTTTGAGCTCTGTCGTTTCTGGCCATCGTGTGACCCAGTAGTGACAAGACAAAGTCCAGCATACGACTGTCGAACTTTTCGATTGGCGTCTCGAGCAACTTCTGGTGTAAGTACAGGAGTGCCTCTAAATTCAGATGCATCAAGTTCGCCTTAAGGTTGTCAACAATTGCTGCGATAGACCTGGGGTCTTGGCTCTCCAAGACAGCTTGCCAAGCGATATCGCTATCAGAGGGTTCCCAGTGGTTTGAAACGCATAGAAATCCGATCACATTTGGGCTTCTCTGGACGATTTGTGGGTGCGAGGCAACCCCCAAGATGTACTTGACCATCTCGTTGTTGCGTAGGAAGCTGATAACAAGGTTGACGAAAGGCTGGCGGCGGTACTGAGGTACTCTCTGGCATTCGGTCCATACAGTCACAAAGCTGCTCGCCATACTCTCTATGCCGTAGACACGGAGCTCCATGCGTCCATGCTGGACTAGCTGCTTCAGGACGGCGAATTTGAAGGCCAACTCCGCGAGAGTCACGAGCTCAGCTGAGTCTTCCTCTGTGTACTGTACGCGCGCCTTTTGAAAGATGTCTCTTGCAAAATCTGGGAATAGCAAGACGCTGCATCTAGTCAGACCACAAAACTTGTCCAAGGTATCATTAATATTGTCGAGAACGAGCCAAGGTTGCTGCGTTGTGATGGCTTGCTGCAACGCTTCGTTTGAGATAGAGAGAAACTGGCGGATAGTCATCTTGAGCGATGCACGCTGTTGACCATTCAATGGAATTTTGTGATTATGGATCATCTGTAATAGGACTCGAACGTCAGATACGATATCGACAGCTGCGGTTCGCTTTTGTGAGCTCGCAGGGATCTTCTGGATTAATGCATTAAACAACTCCAGAAAAGCACGAAAGGGTCTCTCTGGCTCCTCCTGCAAAAGGCTGGCAGCCACCTTTGCAACGAGACTGTCCTCCTGAATATGCCGAGACTTTTGTATGGTCGTATGCAAGTGACAGTTACGGAGAGGCACAAGCAAGCCGAGAAGATACTGAATGTATTGAAAGGAGAGCATCCAAGGAGGCAAAGGCATTGTTGTGGCGTCAGCAACAAGCCGAAGTCTTTCGATGTCGAGCTTCAACATGTGCGTGGCGATACAAGCGAAAGATCTCGCGAATTGGACAAGATCTTGTTCCGTGACCGTCGCAGGTATCGTTTCTCTTCGCTTGAGTAAACCGAGCAAGAGCAATGGGAGCTGTTGGTAAACTTGGAGCTCTTCTGTGAAATTTTGCAGGCTGTAACTACTCAGCAAAGGCTGTATGCCAACCATCCACTCCGTTATTTCTCGGAGAACGTCTGGAAATTCCTCAGTTGTCCGATTCTCAAGGATCCCCGCAACATTAGCTAGGAGGTTAACCACATCAGTCATGGTGCCGTTGTTGCTATATGGAAAGCTGTGCCAAATCGGGGGCAGGTTGGTCATGTCTTGAGCTTTGCCGGGAGCGCCTGATATTGTAGACCAGGTCATGTTTTCCTCCGGGTCTCCGATGTCTTGAGGCGCGCTGATCTCGATTGGTACCTCTTCTCCAGGTGTTGAAGGGATGGAGATTGGGTCAGTAGCATCACCAGCGACTGCTTTGGAGGACTCGGCATGTGAAGCGTTGACTATGACTGGGGAATTAGACTTGGACGTATTGCCGTTCGATGCCTGTGTCTTTGTACCGTATTCATCCTTGCTGCTGACAATGTTGGCTTCCTGAGACGTAGACTGTGCAGATAGCGGTCTGGTATTGATCGTCATCTTGCTTTTAGGCGACGTTACTGTAGGTTGCGTTTCAGGCGCTTGGGTTACGGTAGGGGGGGTCTGCGGCCGATGGGAGTCTGAGGTGGGGTCGGGGGAGACGGTCGGACTTCCCGAAGTCGCGGCCATGGCGGCTTCAGTCTTTCGCGAGAGTGAAGGGTCTGTTTCTAGCATCGTATCCAATCGAGGTCGCTTGTGTTCGTGCCGAGGTAGCTCAGAGGCTCCGGTTGATACACTTCGGTTCCTAGACGCTAGATTTGATGAAGGGGTAGCCATGCTGATACAGGGTGTTCTCGATCATGTGCACTATGTGACAAGCATATCGATCGGACAGTGTTGCTGTCACCAAACAATCGATGTGAAAGCGTGGTACTCTCTAGCGCCTTGGCATTCACTGGAAGAGATACTAGGTGGCAATGTGTCACTTGTCCTGACGACTGGTAAGCTTGCCGTCTCTCAAAGCTCTCTGCAGTCGAGACAGAGCGCGGTCTGCAGTTGCGACAGTACGGCTTGAGTGCCAATTCTTGAAAAGGCTGAGGGTCGATGTACCTAGGTGGATTTTGAGCTGGAGACTGGTCCGAAATTGTCACAGTACGTCACTGGTTGTTATTTGATTGTGCGTGGCCGGAGGATGAAAGTGACACATCTAAGTACCGACGGTCAAGGACGGTAGACAAGTACTTTCGAAAATAGGTATTGAGTAACACACGAAGGTTGTGAACAACTTCAGATGGAGGAAGAATCAGGCTACAGTGGAGGCTTAGAAGGAGGAAAGAACGTTTAGAGTGGAGTTCATTGAACGCGTTGGACGCGACTTCCCTTCGGAGCGCCCCTCACTAAAAGCAGTGCCCTGCCCGGCAAACCTGCCTTGACGATGACATAATCTGCTCAGCTTGTGCAGGTAGAGCCGACTGCCTGTTCGTTGTAGACAGGTCCTACAAAGAGCAATTCGGTGAGCTTTATTACGATCTATTGCGCGTAGCACGTCCAAAAATCACTACTGACCGCGCTGCATGAATTGTCTGACCTCCACGAGATGAATTTAGTCTGCCCAGACAAGCAGCCTTCGAGCTTGCTTGTTCAAATTCGTGGAGCGACTGATTAGTGCCCAAGCCACTCGCCATGATGTCTTCGACAACACTTGCCCTGCCGTATGCTCAGGCGGCTGAGTACCACCAAGCGCCTTAGCCAAAGCAAGGTCTGCTCTTTGAGACACCGAATGCGACGTAACCTGACCACCTCTTGTCGATAGCAGGGCCTCTTTTCCACAGCTCTGGATTCGGTGCATTGAGAGGGTGTATCGATGGACGGCTCATGGGATGAACGGTATCAATACTGAAGTCTGTTCTCGATAGGCAAGGTAGTCCTCTCGAAAGAAGCTTATCAGGTGTTTTTCTTCGTGCATGATCCTGTGTGAGAAAAACTTCCACAATACTACAGTGTAGGCGGCAAAGCATATGGGGTTCCCCAGAACAAGCTGAGTACCTAGACCCCACCAGAAGAATCCGAAGTATGCAGGATGGCGAGAGATTCGGTAGACGCCGGACGTTACCAAAACATGGTCCTCCTTCTTGCTTGACTGAACAATGTGGTTGAAGCTGGTACCTGCTTGTTTCATCGCCAGACTTCGAAATGCCTGACCTACACCGACAAATGCGATGCCCAGCATGACGGGGACAGAGACGGGAAGGCGTTGCAGGTTTCTCTGCACCGTATCCGGGAGGACGACGGTCGCCAGGTCTCCGCTCGAGGTCAACCAGTAACGTAGTATAACTTCGAAGATGGCAGTCGCATGAGCGATATTGTAGGCTCTGCCATTGTTGAACAATAAGAAAGATGAGACTTTTGCGTCTGGCGGATTGAATCGTGCTGTCATGTCGAATTCCAGGAAGTGAAAGAGAGCTAAGATGGCACTGAAGAATGGTAGCCTCCAAAGATAATGCTCAGCATACGCCAATTGGACAGTGAGCATCAGTGAGACGCCTAGAGCGATTCCCAGACATACTGCATGCTCGGCTATGCTAGAGAGTGATTTCCGACCGTTAGGCATATACTCTGGGGAGATTCGCACTTGGGGAAATAGTGATGGGACATTTTGGTGATGAGCAGCCTGGGTGTCAAAGATTCTGCCGTTTGGCTGTGCTGCTTGCAGTCGTTCATCCATCTGCGTTGGACGGTCGTTCGATAGTCAACCTGTCCACTCGACAATCTTCGATGGAAAGTGTAGCAAGCAAAAGCATCATCGGTAGGAAGTCAGTACAGCAAGGGTCAAAGCAAATGAGCAGCATACGGGAAAGCTTCGAGACAAGGGGGAAGTGGATTGTTGTCATCAGCGCGGCACGCGGCACGATCAATGGGTACATCCGCACTTATTTAGCGCTTGCTTACTTAAGGTGGTTTCAGTTCTGAAGCCGTCAGTACAGTTTCTTCTCATTTGCTTGTTCTTTTCGAGCACTACTAGCCAACGCTGTACGAAATGGATCTCAATGGCTCTCTAGAATGGCAGAAAGCACAGCAAGGTGACCTCTATCACGCGTTTGTGCCAGAGCTGGTAGCTACCCGCGATAGATGTGCTGCAGCTTGCAATGCATTTAACGACAACCGCGATCAATCAAGGCGGACGGTCGTGAAACTTTGGAGAGCGTAGGTGAGCGCATTCTTTGTTGCACTTCGTGAACATCTCCTTACCTCGTCGTCGCTAGCATCACGAATGACCGTAGGTCGTTACCAGACCATGCACCAACCACCGAGGAAGACGACCAGCTCTTTGCCAATGAACCACTGGTCATTGCCCCTGTTCGTGCAGACTATGGTTTCAACATCAGGCTTGGAGCGGGCGTCTTCGTAAACTTCAATGCTACTTTCGTAGACACTTGTCCAGTCTCCATCGGCGCCAGAACGCTTTGCGGCCCAAACTGCAACTTCTATTCTGGGACTCATCCTCTGGATCCTGCAGTCCGCATGGGCATGACAGGTCCAGAACTGGGAAAGCCAATTACAATCGGAGAAGATTGCTGGCTAGGAGGTAATGTCGTTGTTCTCCCTGGTATCACAATTGGCCGAGGGTGCTCGATTGGAGCAGGTTCGGTGGTCACCAAGGTAAGCAGAAATTTTGATCTATGAACACGACTGAACTGGTGTAAGAATATTCCCGATTTCCACGTCGCAGCTGGCAATCCTGCTCGGATCATTCGAAAGATTGAAACGGCCATGGACCCCTCGCAGAGCACCACTGCTGTACCCGCCAGTGAGCTCGTGAAGGAAGGTACCGAAAGACTATTGGTAGATCAGTGATGAGTCGATTGTTTAGCTGGCAAGTGGATCAATGGGTACATCCTTGACACCAACAAGCTTGGTGTAGAGAGCCAGCGAAGGGTTGGATCTTCGCGACAATGTGACTCGTACGTATTATCTGTGCTGCATAGTCAGCATTGTTGAGCCGAGCAAGAAGTTCGTCGATTATAGCTTGTATTACGGACTATTTCCTTGCCTTCCTCCCAAACTGCTAGACACTTTCTCTGCGGCTTTGATCTAGGCTTCGCATCCCCAGTCTCGACTTCTGATATACACGTATCGAGTAGTCCATTGACATACGTTCTATCGTAATGAGATTTGATTCTATCGATCTTGACAAGCATCTCATATTCTGGTCTTCTAGCAACGCTCAGTGCTCGACCTGCAAAGACTAAGCCAGGCAAACAACTCGATAAGACCATCACCGAAGTATCCGATTCCGTAAAGATAGCTTGACAAAGTAACAACAGGCTCTTCACAGTCGTAATTACAAGAGACTGGCTCTGCGACAAGGTTGAGATGGCCAAAAAGCGCAAGCGAAACCAAAACTTACAATATGAACGAGATGCACCAGCATCGGCACCTCCAGTCCACACAGACCTAAAGCCGCCAGACATCAAGGGCGCACACCTCTACATGGATCCTGACAATATCCCGTGGGATATTGAGCCGTAGGTCAAGGCGGGCGTCAGTCGTCCTCTGCCAGACAGATAGAAACTGACTTTCGAACGACTGCAGTTACTGGAAACACCGGCATAGCATGTTCTCTTTGTACGACCACGGCATTTGGACTACGGACGACTCGTGGTTCGAGGTCACCCATGAGGCTCTCGCTAGGCATGTACAAGCACCTAGATGTGCTGCGATATTCTAATAAGTTGAGCAGGAAGATCGCCGACCATGCCGCCGCGGCAAAGCCTGATGGCAAACTCATTATGCTCGACTGCTTCGCTGGCATCGGCGGCAACGCCATTGCCTTTGCGTTGAGCGGAGCGTTCAAGCGCGTTTATGCGATCGAGAAGAATCTTGCAGCCCTCGAGTGCGCACGCCATAATGCCAGAATCTACGGTGTCCACGATCAAATCACTTTCTTCCACGGTGATTGCTTTGAGATACTTGGTCTAGACGAGAACAAGCAGAGCGGCAAGATTGAGAGTTTAGCTCAGGTCGTCAGTAAGGCTGGGATCATCTTCGGCAGTCCGCCATGGGGAGGCAAGCAGACGTGCACCTGGTGCTTGCATACACGCTAACGATAGCATAGGACCAGGCTATAAAGCCGCAGGGAACAGTTTCGACCTGAATGGAAGTGGAATGCCATATTCACTCGAGTACATGCACTCGCGCTTCTCAACGGTGACTAAGGATATGATTCTCTACCTTCCAAGAACGAGCGATTTGAACCAGATTGCCGATTGTGTGGAGAAAGACGAGAAGGCACAGATTATGCATTACTGCATATACGAGAACAGCAAGGCTCTTTGCGCATATCTCGGCAAATGGAAGAGTATCTCGCCTGCTTGAAGGGTTGTCCGTTTAGAGAGCACAGAATGGAAGGCTTTCGTCTTCACATCCATGCAGAGCGTATAGTGACAACGTATGCTTCCTCATCGACCATGACTAGTAGTAGGTAATGAAGTGAACTGTAGATGAAGGAGGGCTGATATTGTGGCACTAAGCGTACGCGAGTCATTGGCGGGCGAACCACTTGCGCCACGAGTCAGCAGATCTCGCGCTCCTCCCGCTTCCATCTGAGCACCATCACTTCCACAATAGAAGCCGATTACAATTGCATTCAACACGACCTTATCCTTAGACTGATACCAACGTATTCGAAGACACGTGAATCACCGCGAACACCAAACCATCGCTAGTCGTGATAGAGACCTGTCTTGCGCCGCGACTCGCAGTCTAGAGCGTGACATGTGCATGCTGCGCAAGCCGGCCGTCAATCCGTGGTGGGCGGGGTTTGCGCAGGCAGGAGGAAGGCAGGAATAAGGCAGGAGAGAGGAACACACATCAAGGCTGTCCCTGGACCTGACCGTCAAGATGGATCAAGAGCTTCCTACAATGAACGGCTCATACGAGGGCGACGGAGGCTACGATGATGAAGATCTGTTCGGCAGAGATGATGATCCCTTCGCTGATATGGACATGGAAGCGTCCTTGGAAGAACCGCAATCGGGGTATCAAGATGGCGAGGCGGCGGCGGCGCCCCCTGCACCCACAGAAGAACCAATGGGCAACGAAGAACTGGCAAGACTGATGAATGAGGGAATAGGCGAGGAAACGGCAGGAATCAATCTCGCTGACTTGAACGAGATGGAGCTGGATTTTGGTGGTGAGAAGGATGAAACAGCCGTCGACTACGCCGACATCGACGATGATGACCTGGCCGAGGAAGAGGAGCAGATGGGAGGCCCCGTCCAGCCTCCGTCCGCTGAGTTTCTCCATGGCACAGAAGAGAGTGCCGAGGAGCCCGATCTCAATGACTTGTTCGGCGAAGACGAGGAACCTGCAGACGTGTCGTTTGCGACAGCACCTCTAGACGATGGCAAGAGTGAGGTCGCACACAAGGACGACGCTGATTCTGTGGCTAGTGATCAGCCCGCCCCTGAGGCTGGACTGCTGGCTGCCTTGGGAGCACGCGATGAGAACATGACGGAGGAAGACCAGAGAAATCTCCGGCTGCAGATGGCCCTTCTGCGTGGTGAAGACCAGGGTCCGCGGCGGCAATATGGCACACTTGAGATCGACGACATGGACTCTTGGCTGCAAATCGAGTTTCCTAATTATGACCGCGACGATGATGCACCCTTTTGGAACAAGCTCATACCTATGAGACCAGGCACTTGGAAAGGGAAAGAACCGAAGAAAGCCAGGCCGATACGACCGACGAAAGTGACCTTGGACATTGAGCCCGATCAGAAAACACTCTTTACCGCTCCAACCGCTGTTGCAGCGCCCTTTGAGCCGAGGACGGATCTGATACATCTGCACACGGGCAAGCGAGATGAGGCAGTCGAGACTCTATCGGATTCTGGCTCTGAGGACAATCTGCCTAATGGGCTGTCAATGCAGGAACTTGAATTCATGTGCACAGACATTGACACCTTATCACATCTGGCTGAAGAAGACCTAGTCATTCCTGAGCCAAGAATAGTGGGAGAAGATGTCGATATGCTGGATATGGAGGACGAATTCAACGATTTTGAGCGACCAGTAAAGAAGCGTCGAACAGGTCTAAGCGCCCACGACATCGTAACGATCCACCAGTTCGAACTTCCTACGTTCGACAATCCGGAGAAGATGACTGCAAAGCTCTCTCACGAAGTTGTGCTGGACCTGAATGACTCGCAACTTCTTGTCGAAGAGCTTGACCAGGAGACGCAGAGACAGCGCAGCAGGCCAGGCAACAGCGCAGCCCAACTTATCAGCGTCAAGGAGCGGCTGGCACGTCGGTTCAAGACATCAAATGATGCCGCATACAACCTCCTGCAGCAGAACCAGAAGAAGGTCCGAGGTCAGCTCAGCAACATGACCATTGACCATTCTGTGCCTGCGATAAAGTTACAGTATCCGTACTACCAGGTCAAAATGACCCAGCGCGACATGCGGAACTGGCACCGCAAACAGATCCTCTTCAAGAGTGGCTTTGCATTCAGCAAGATCAACAAGCAAAAACGAAAGGACTTCAAGACCAAGTCGATTCGGGAAGCCTACAACAAGACTCGAGACTTGTCAGTCGCGGACAATTCGTATGCTCTGCTGCTAGAGTACTCGGAAGAGCACCCAATCATGCTGTCGCAGGCCGGTATGGGCAACAAGGTGGTCAATTACTACCGGAAATCCGACTCCAATGACACTTCACGACCCAGAAGCGAGATTGGCGATACGTCTGTCCTCATGCCCGAAGACAAGTCACCTTTCAATAATTTTGGACACATTGACCCGGGAGAGTCAACCCTTGCGCTGTACAACTCCATGTATCGCGCGCCAATATTCAAGCAGGGCCAAAGTAGCCAGGACTTCTTGATCGTTCGCGAGGTCACTGGCATGAACGGACAAATCCACTACCTCCGCAACATTGACTACCAGTATGTGGTGGGCCAGGAACTCCCGTCCGTGACGGTGCCTGGCACACATAGCAGAATGGTAACGACAGCATCGAAGAACCGACTAAAGGCTATCTCATTTCGGATTGCGAGAAGGAAGAAGAGTCACCGCATCCGCGTGGAAGAGGTGACGCGACATTTTCCAGACACTAATGATATGCAGAATCGTCAGAAAATGAAGGAATTCATGGCTTTCAACAAAGAGCAAAAGGAATGGGAGATGAGGGACGGCGCTGGCATACCTGACGAGGAGGAAATCCAGAAGACTCTCAAGCCCGAGGACATCTGTCTGCTGGAATCGATGCAAGTCGGCTCTCAGTACCTCCGCGATTCCGGCTTTGCTGAAGATGAGGATGCCGACGATGACAAAGACGACGACGACAAAAAAGACTTATCGATCGAGCAGCAACTCGCGCCGTGGAAGACGACGAAGAACTTCATTCAAGCGACACAAGGAAAAGCCATGCTTAGGCTGTATGGTGAAGGTGATCCTTCTGGTCGCGGCGAGGCCTTCTCATTCATCAAGACAAGCATGAAAGGCGGGTTCAAAGCCCAAGGTCTGTCCATCAACGAGAACGTCGGCAAAAAGGGCGACGGCGGGCATACCTATAATGTGGCCAAGCAACAGCAGCTGTATGATGACTCAATTCGGACTATCTGGGATAAACAGAAGGCCGTGCTTTCTTCTCAGGTTGAGCCAGAAGATATAGAGGACGAAGGAGTGGACGCACAGCTGGATCAGGCAGAACGGGCTCGAAACGTCCGTGCAACTCCTATGTCAGGCATGCAAACACCCATCGGTCGAAGGAGAGACGACGAAACTGGCACCTCGTTCAGCAAGCGCAGTGGCACGTCCCAAGCTCAGAAGTTTCTCAAGATTCGACGCAAAGTTTGGAATTCAAGGGAAGAAGAGTACGAGTATAAGGAGGTCGTCGAATCTGACCCGCAGGTTATCAAACTCTACCTTAAGCGCAAGGAACAGATGGAAGCCTCGAGCACAAGGTATGTGACACGAACAATAGATATGCCCGTACTCACTGACATCTGTAGTCTCCATGACCTGGTCCCGACGGGCGACCCCGAAGTGGATGCACGCCATAAAAAGCGCCTCGAAGCCGAACTCGCGCGTCTTGAGCAGACCAAACAGAAACGTCCACGCAAGAAAAAAGGTCAAGTTGCTGTTGCTGACGCCGGCTCTCCGGGGGCGGGGTCACCCGACGCTGACGGCAACGATCCTTCGACGCCTGTGCCTGTTAGTGGCGGCCGACAAACGCAGGCCACGGCACGCAAGTGTGCGAATTGTGGAAGGGTGGGACATATCAAGACGAACAAAAAGTCAGTAAGCTCTCGTTGCAAGTATTGCGGGTTCGACATGTTGCGGAAAGTGCAGGATGCCCATTTCGCAATGGCGCTGGAAGTTCACTGAGGATCAAGATCTCATCTGTGCTTCTGGCCATGGCAGGGATAGGCTGGGTATGCCGGTACTGCTGGGGTCAACTACGGTTGACTTGCCTGCCGTCGGTGTCCACCCGAGGTCCTGCTGATGCGGACTGGCCTGTAGACGACTTCGCCACCCCATGCTCGAGTTTCCATGCCTCATGTTTCTTTGCTCCGCTAACATTTGTCTCGTAACGTATGCTAACACATCTCATCACAGGCTATGCCCGCTTCTCAACGGCGAGATCCAGCCAGATGCAAGCGGCGCTATGGACGCCGGCGCATTCATGGGTGCGCCTCCGAGCATGAGTTGAGCCTCACGTTGACCTCACTCTTGCCGCGCCACCCGGTACGTGGGACGATATCACCTCGGCATCATCCCGCCCTTCTTTTTTCACTTCAGGTCAATCCGGCTGTCGGTTGAGGTTAGACGCGGGAGGTATTTGCATCACGAAGAAAATTCCTTCTTTTGAGGGTCTTTGTACAACCATGTTCTGGTTCTGGTTTTCGCGCATCGTTGCGATGTGCATTGTGTGCAGATGTCCTGTTACTGAAGAGCAAGGAGTTCTGGCTGATTTGGCATTGCGATCGGGGAAGGGAAAATGCATGGCGGATGGGTGGAGTGGTGGTCATGCTGTCAGTAGCTTAACGACAATTGCACGAAAAGTAATGTTTCCGTGGCCTGGCCAATATCGCGCCGGGGTTGATGTAACAAGTCATAGTCATAATCATATCTTCTTTATTCGTACCGAGTTCCGTTCTAACACCTGCTGGTTGGATGCTCAAAGCAAGTACCTAGACAGATGATCGTCCTAGCCTATCTTGCCTCGCATCCCGACCAGATCCATGACATAACGCCTTCCGCGTGTGTGACGTGCCAACCCGGGTATCATACGTACGTACGCCGCACATGCCTCCTTTCATGCCAACGCAACGCATCGCATCGCATCGCATCGGACAGTCGGCCCGACTCTACTCCCAATCATCGTCATCGCTCTCCTCCTCTCTCACCGGCTTCTCCTTCGGCGAGCTGTTGGCATGACTCGCCGCGCCCGAGACCAGATCGTAGCTTGCCTCGGACTCGCCCACGCTCTTCTCGTCGTGCGAGCGCCTGCCTGGCTTCAGCGTCACGGCGTCAGAATCTGTGCGGGTGTGCGATGTGGCCATGGTGTTGCCTGGTTGGGGTTGGGCTGGTGTGGGTGTGACTTCTGAGGGAGCAACAGCGAGGTCGGTCTTTTCTTCTGCTTTTTGTGCGGCGGTATTGGGTGCGTGCTCGGGCTCGGGCTCGGACTCCGAGTCTTCGTCCCAGGCTACTTGTTCGTCTGGTTGGTCTGCGGACGCTACAGGATGATATTGTTAGTGATTTGATTTCTTCTTTTCTTTCACCGTCACCAGAATTGACGGAAACTCACCTCGTAGCATCTCCCTCCTTTTCTCCTCCCTGACTTGCACGACATGTCTGAGGAAGTAATAGCGCGTCCAGAAGTCTGCGTAGTCGACGCGCTCGGGCACGAGGCTCTCCATGGCGGCGCGCAAGTCGGGGTGTTGATCGAGATCACGCGCTATGCGGTCCGTCTGGGCGTCGATGTCGAAGTCGTGCTTGAACTTGTCCCATTCGCCCTGACCTTGGCTGCTGTTGTCGTCTCCTTGGTCCGGGTCTTGGGTGAAGGAGGAGGGCGTGGTGTGGATGACGTGCAGCTGGGCGTCCAAGCGACTGGCGTGGATGACTCGTTTGCCTGTTCGTGCGTCCTTGGATTCGAAGACGACTGCGGTTGATGAGCCTTTGCTGGCGTCGGACGAGGGCGAGGGCGCGCTGACGGAGATTGTGTCTTTGAGGAAGCTGCGTATGTTGGAGCCGAAGCGCAGGAGGGCTTCATCGGCGGCGTCTTCAGCCTTCTGCACGTCCTTCAACCTCTTGGCGGCTTCGCTTTTGAATCTGTTCAGGAACGTCTCGGTGTCCTCGCCCTCGTGCTGTCCTTGCCCGTCTGCTGCTGCTGCATCCGCCTCTTTCGTGACCACTCCTGGCTCAGCAGCCTCTTTCTGCTTCTCCTTCTCCTTGTCCTTCTCCCTCCGTTCCTCATTCACGATCCCATCCAACCTGTCTTCTACCCCCTCCACAACGCCCATCGCCCGCTCTGCCACAACCTTCCTTGCATCCTCAAGCACACGCGCTGCCTCGGCCTCGCGTTTCTCCGCCTCGCGCCTCGCAACCTCGTAGTACGACGCGCCCTGCTTCTGCGCCGTGGACCACCAGCCGCCGAGCTTGGCGCCCCAGGGCGAGGCGCTGAAGGCGCGGAAGGTTTCTTGGAACTCGGTCTGGAGGTTTGCGCGGGGTGCGTCGGATGCTGACTGTGAGTCTGAGTGTGTTGGCGTTGTGGCAGCGGCGAGATCGGTGTCGGCGGGCTTGGGCGTGGTCGTTGACGAGCGGTCAGGGTCGTTGGAGTAGGTGCGCACTGCTATTTGGTCGTACGCGAAGTCCATGATGGATGGACGTAGTTACTGCATCTGTTGTGGGTATTCGGTCTTTAAGTATCGAGCTGTATGTTACTCTGTGCTGTGTTGTCCCTACGATAGTGGTGGTTGTGAATAGCGCAGATCAACAGGCACGTAAACGAGTACCCTGAACCTTGACTTGGGGGTCCCCTCATGCTTGATTAGGCATAGTTTCGGGGCACCCCAACCTTAACGCCCGCCTACCAAGTTCATCATCGCAGCAGTATTGAAAAGGTCTAATGCCACGAACTTTACACAAGCTTCGTCTTGGAATATGTGAACTACCAAGTCGATTTGAATTACCATGTTCTGCTTTCACATGCTCAAGGCATGCTTCTTGTACCCAATAAATGACCCATTCACAAGCATGCCCAGGTATCACCTGACCTTAGGCTCCTTCCCAGCTTCAAATCCCCATCCACCAAGTCCCTCACCTGCGCCTGCAGACATTCCAATGCCACTCGTCCCACCCGCCAATAGAGATCCAGCTGCCTGCCCACCAGCCACTCCTGGCGTGGTTGCAGCCCAATTATCAAACTCCGCTCTGCTCTTCCCGGTGTACTTCAAGTAGTCTTCATCGCTCATCCCACTGGTGCCAGGCCCGCGCCTGATCTCCCCCCACTTCTGATACAGTGACTTCTTTTTCGGCTTGTCTCCATCGTTTTGGGGTGCCTCCAAAGGTGATGCGTAGCTTGAGCTCGCTTCCTTGCCGGATGAGATCTTGGTGAGTTCCGGTGTCCCGACAGCCGGCTGCTTGGACTTTGAGAAAAGACCCATGATACTGTGGGTTTCGCCGCCCGGTTGCACCGTGCGCTCTGCGTCCCTGGAGGCTAGCTGTGGTCTAGCCGTTCGACCTGCTGATGACGGTGGAATACACGTTTAGTAGGTTGCTTTCTCGCCTTGTCTGTCTGTAGACGCCGTAGTGATCTGTGGTTGAGTGATCGCGTTATCGTAGGTGAAGGCGTTGTTATTGGTAGGAGTGGTGGGTGATACAGTCACGTCTTTATAGGGTTCCTTATGCTGGACGCCCTCTGCGTTGCGAGTGATAGGATCTTGGACCTTAGGTTGTTGACCAGGGAGTCTGTTCTCGAAATTGGTCTGATCTGTTTTCGCGCGAGGCGCGCCACACCGCAAGCAGTTGACCTTCTCCGCTGGATTGTGGCAGTCGCAGCCGTCGGCACCACAGCGCCAGTCGCCGGTCGTGGAGGGTTTGGTCTCGACGTGTGCGGAATCAGGCCCAACTCCTGTATCCAGAGGATTTTCCTGCTTCTCCGTACGTGGCGAAAGTAACTCTGATCTCTGTCGAGGCGGGTCTAGAGGGCCAACCGTGGTGTCTCTTCGACCTTGTGTTCCAGTCTCGTAATCTGGTATGCTGAAGTCGGTCTGGACCTTCTTTATAGGTTGAGCTGTTGCATCATCTGATTTTTCGCCCTTGAGGCTCGAAGACCCACAACCCATGGCTGTCGATGGCTGTCGATGGCTGTCGATAGAAGATAGCCTTGATAGTAGATCCAGGCAGTCAATGAGTGCTAAAATTAGGCACTGCCACACGAAGCAGCTGATCTTTGTTTTGGGGCGGTTTTATGGATGTAACGCAATGACGGAGTTTGGCGGGCAAAGCGGAGGATGTGCCTCACGAAAGCTCAAGAAGCTGTTGATCTGCCAGCCTCCGAGAAAGTAGCAAAGCGTTCCCAAACTGTATAAACTTGTTGTGCTGTGCAGGAAGAAACAGCTATGCAAGTGCTGTTTCTTGACGAGGTCGGTGCTTGCCAGTGACGATTGTGTAGTTTTTTTTGATTCGACAAAGTGCAGAACGAAGTGAAGACAGAAGGACTCCTCTTGCTGCGGATCGAACATTTACGCAACCTCCAAAGTCTTCTGGGATTAGAATCTGGGGCCCCAGCCCCACGGCTGTGACGGCCCAGCACCACGAATCAGGTACGTTTCTAGCGTGCCAAGGCCGGGGAGCCGTCTCGCCGCGCTCGGTGGACATCACTCGTGACCTGTCGAGAGCAGCGGTACCACATCAATGATGTCCTCAATCACAGGCTGATTAAAATAGAGCAACTTAGGGACACGAAGGCTGACGATTGACCTGCACCCACGTAAAGTGATCAGCATGTTCGACTGCTCTTCTCGTGGTGTTCATCGATACAGGCGAACCTGCCTCATCATTGGCTAAGACCCATGACACATTCCCGGCCTAGTCGGTGGTCATATTACATATATATGCTCGGCTTCAGAGCTGTGAGTAGCATCTATACTCGCACCTCTGATATGGCTGAGATAGGGGCGAGGGTGCCGTGACGAGCTCGATTTCGGGCACGCTTCAAAGGTGAAATGTATGAAAGGCTTGAGTCGATTTACGGGGTTCGCAGAAGGTCTGCAGTGATTGGTATGGTACGATACCGCTACAATAGCAGTAAGCAATCTCAGCCTGTGTCTCTCCGAGGAGAATATCCTTGACATCCGCACCGGTCCAGCAGCAGCCAAGCAGGATTTCGGTCAACCTCAGTGACCATGGTGCCTTACATCCTCTCTATACATTTGCCAGGTCTGTTCATGTCGTGGAACGAGGCATAGGGCTTATGTCCAGCTCTATTCATTTAATAATACAAAGCACTGACTTACAGTTTGAGAAGCTCGGTGTCGTCCATCTCGAGCAGTTATGTTCTAGACATGTAGCCTGCTGCTCGATAAGCCTTGACTTTTCTAGAAAACGCGCAATCACCGTGAGAAAGACGGGCATGCTAGCAGAGCGCAGTTTGAATGTGCTCGGTGAGTAGCATATCCCCTCCAGTAGGGTATGACAGAGAAGCAACTTGTGACGTGAGGGCAAGCTGGTGCGGAGTATTTACCCCGTCCACGAAGGGGCCAAGTATAGAGCAGAATTGATCGTTGAATGTATACAAGCCTTGACTTGTGTCGATTAGCTATCTGAAACGCCATTCACCAGCTCCGGTAGATATCTTACACAGTTATACAAGTACTATTCAACAGCTTCCTTCTCCAGAAGCTGCCGAGATGGCGGACACCTCCAAGGACATGCGGCAGATGTACAGCCTGACCGGTCGCAACTACATCGTCACAGGTGGAGGCCAAGGTATCGGCTTCGCCATAACTCGTGCTATATGTGAGATGGGAGGAAATGTCGCTGTGCTAGATCTTCGGGATCAGCCAGTTGATGCTTTCAAGGACCTTTCGAAACAATTCGGGGTCAAGGCTGAGTATCTGCAAACCGATGTGACGAAAGAAGAGAGCTTGACGACTTCCTTTGAGAAGGCCGTTGCGAGCCTGGGCAGTCTCGACGGTCTTGTGCCTGCCGCAGGAATTGTGATCGATAAGCCGTTTGTCGATCAGACTTGGGAGGAAGTGAGCAGGATCCAGCAGGTGAATGTACGCCGCCTTTGTTGCCATCCCCTGGCCCCCATGTTGATGCATCACAGGTCATGGGCACCTTCTTTGCGACGCAGCTTGCGGTCAAGCAGATACGCAAGCAGGACACACCTGGCAGCATTGTGCTGATCGCTTCCATATGTGCTCACCAAGCAGCTCCTGGCCACTTGCTGTCCGGCTACCATGCTTCGAAGGGCGCCGTGCTTATGTTAGCTAAAGCCCTGGCCGTCGAGCTCGCACCACATAATATCAGAGTCAACTCGATCTCGCCTGGGTACATCGAGTCCGACATGACGAGAACTTTGAGGCAAGAACACCCACACCTGGTGGAGATCATGCACAAAACGCCACCAGTAAGTGATGCGAACCTGACGTTGGAGGTGCTTGCTGACCGGTTCTTGCAGATGAAGCGGATTGGCAATCCCAACGACGTTACGCCTGCAGCTGTGTACCTGCTCAGCGACGCTTCTGCGTACACCACAGGATCTGACATTCTGATCACTGGTGGTCTCCACGCAGGTCGCATTGAAGCAAATTCCCTGGACTGAGTGTAGCGGTTAGAACCTGAACACGCCTCTCTTATGCAGGCTTGACGCCCTTGTGGATACTGGCAATGCCTCCAGTCAGGTTCTCGTAGCCCTTGCCTGGCACGGTAAATCCTGCCTTCTCTATCATGCCCCTGAATTCTTCCTGGGTTGGAAACTTCTCGATGCTTTCCACCAAGTATTGGTAGCTGTCCCTATCACCAGCGACGACCTGTCCAATAAGAGGTATTGCACCGAAACTCCATCTCTTGTACACCATATTGAACAGGGCGCTGTCCACATGACTGAACTCCAAGCAGGCAAACACACCACCTGGCTTAAGCACCCTGAACGCTTCACGTATGGCCGCCTCCTTGTCGGTGAAATTCCGTATGCCAAATGCGACCGTGTACAAATCAATACTCTCACTCTCCACAAAATCCAACTTTTCCGCATTGCCAACCTTGAAATCCAAGCGGCCCGTGTTTGCATAGGGCGTTTGTAGACTCCTCTTTTGGCCTTCAGCTAGCATGTCAGGGTTGATATCACTGACCAGCACCTTGGTGTGTAGGTCGCCGTTTATGTTCGTGGCGTGATCGAGCATGCGGAAGGCAATATCGCCTGTTCCGCCAGCTATGTCGAGGATGGACCAAGCATTATCAGGGGACGAGGTGCGGGTGCCAGGGTTGAGGGAGCGGACGAAGTGGTCTTTCCAGAGACGGTGGATGCCGAGGGACATCAGATCGTTCATGGTGTCGTAGGAGGAGGCGACGGAGGAGAAGACTTTGCCCACTGTGGAAGCGTATCATGTTAGCGACGAGCCCTGGGCACTACACGCATCACATTGTGGCTGCTCTCGTACCTCTTGCTTCCTTCTCAGCTTCTGGCACCGTCTCGAAGCCGAAGTGAGTTGTTCTGCCATCTTGCCCGGGGCTCGGCGATTGTTGCAAGCACTTGACTGTGCTTGAGAGTGCTCGAGTATGTGTGGTTCGACAGGTCGATGCTGCAAGATACCGCGACGGTCTCAGTAGCAATCGTGAAGCCATATCAGCAGTCTACCGCCCGGTGATTCGCGTGGTGTTGAAAGCAGTTGATCGTACTGATTGGTCCGAACTTTTTCAATCATCACCAGAAAGGCACAAAGTTCCCGGGGCAGGCGCGTCTTCAAGTTGGAGATGACCGTGACGGTTCCACTTTCCTTTCTAGCCGAGAGTAGCCGCGAGGGTCACTGTCACTGTACATGTAACGTGTAATGAGGGAGTGCTTTTGGTGGGAGGAGGACATGTTGCTTTAGATGACCGCTTGCCGCTCATGCAAGTCCTGCTCTACCCTGAGCAAGCCCCGGCATAATATGGTAACAGCTTTACATCTTCCACCAGCACTATGAGCGTGAGACGTGTGCTACAGCGGTCCCTCCGCCCAAGGCCACCATGTATAAGACCAATCCCAAACACAGCCTCACCACCAGTAGCACAACATGCCTGCTGCCCTGCCAGCGTCCGCTGCAAATCAAGCCATAGATCCAGTTCCAGCTCATCCTACCAACCCTCCGTCTCCCAACGCGACCACTCCGACAGCGTCAACTTCCCCGGCGCTCTGAACAGCAAATTCACCTCGACCATGGTCTTCCAGAACCCGGCCGAAAAAGCCGCAATGTCAACCTATCGCATCATGGACGCAGACGGGAACATAGTCGACAACACGCGCGATCCGCAGAACGCCCCGGACCAGGAGATCACCACCTGGTACCGCAACATGCTCACCGTGAGTATCCTGGACATCATCATGTTTGACGCGCAGCGCCAGGGCCGCACAAGCTTCTACATGGTGTCTGCGGGCGAGGAGGGAATTGCCGTGGGCACCGCGAGCGCGCTTGAGCCTGAGGATCTGTGTTTTTTGCAGTATAGGGAGCAGGGAGTGTGTCTGCAGCGGGGGATGACGGTCAAAGATTTCATGGCTCAGCTGTTCGCTAACAAGGACGATAGCGGACGAGGACGGAACATGCCCGTGCACTACGGCAGCAGCAAGCATAAGATCTTCACGATCTCGAGTCCGCTGGCCACGCAGATCCCCCAGGCGAGTGGTGCCGCTTACGCGCTGAAGATGAAGAGGATGATGGATCCGAATGTCAAGCCGAGCATTTCCGTGTGTTATTTTGGCGAGGGAGCTGCGAGTGAAGGAGACTTTCATGCTGCATTGAACATTGCAGCCACCAAGAACTGTCCTGTTGTGTTTGTCTGCAGGAACAACGGGTTTGCTATTTCCACAGCCAGTATCGAGCAATACAAGGGTGACGGCATCGCGAGCAGAGGTCTCGGGTATGGCATCGACACGATCAGAGTCGACGGCAACGATATCTTTGCCGTCCGTGAAGCAATGATCCAAGCACGAAAGATGGTGCTTGCAGGCGACTGCAAGCCCGTGCTGATCGAGGCCATGAGCTACAGAGTCAGCCATCACAGCACAAGCGATGACAGCTTCGCGTACCGGGCAAAGAGAGAAGTCGAAGAGTGGAAACGAAGAGACAACCCAATCACGAGGTTGCGCAAGTGGATGGAGAAAAAGGGTTTGTGGAATGAAGACATGGAGAAGGAAGCGAGAGCAAGCATAAGAAAGCAAGTGCTGCAGGAGTTCTCGGCGGCCGAGAAGATGAAGAAGCCAGCGCTGAGGTATATGTTCGAGGATGTGTACGAGGAAATGACCCCTGATCTCAAGGCTCAAATGAAAGAGCTGAAGCGGTTGATAGAGACGTACCCTAAAGAGTACGACGTCTCGCCGCATGAAGATGGCATCAAGAGCCTGAATCAATAATGCCAAACTGTTGTATCGGTTACTGAGAGAAACCACAAGATCTGCGAGTTTTCAATCGTTTGTGTGCAAGCCATATGTCCCGATGTTCACCTTCTTCGGTCTCTACGTGATCTCCAAGACCCCTCTGTACTCGACGCACAAGATGGCCGCACAATAACAATTCGCGCAACGTAACCCAAGCAGCCGTTAATACCCCCAAAAAGATCCCCACCACCCCCGAAGCTGCATGCTCTTGATGACCGAGGCGCTGCATTCCCCGCTATCAAGGCTAGTCCTCTCTTATAATTCTATGTTTCCGCCTGTATCGTCCGACACTTGGTCAGACAGAGTTTCTAGTGACTGCGCAGCGTGCAACAAAATTTTGGTCGCTATCAAAAACGGTATCGTCTCATCGCTGTTGATGTTTTGTCCTTCTCAAGTCAACGTTCAGCCTTTCGACGCTGATGCCGTTGCTTCTGTCTGCTTCCCTTTGTCGCCGTTCATTGCTGGCGAATTCGTGTTGGATGATCTCCTCTCTTCCCCAAAAAGCTTGTTCTGCTCGATGTATTCGACCACCGGCGCCGGGATGAGATACTGTACGCTCATGCCTCTCTTCAAGAACAGTCGTATCTTTGTGCTGCTCACGTCGTTCTGGATCAGCTGTTGTATGACGTAGATGTTGTCTCTATAGTTTTGCAAGCTGGCCAGGGCCTCGTCAATGTCTGTACCGGATCTCTCGACAATGAACGACCCGTATTTGCCCAAGATGTGGTCCAGGTCTTTTTGTGCCCATACTCCTGGTTGAGACATGGTCTGAATCAGATCTGCACCTGCTAGAAGAGCAATCTGTACTTGCTTTCTCTCTCCGTTCTCTGTTTCGATGCCCTTTCGTATGATATTTATTTCTTGATCGAAATGGTCAAGTACCAGGGCAGTGGGTTGATACTCGGGTGACTCTGCTTCCCACGTATCGACCATCAGCCAGTTGGAGGCTTTGTCGATAGCTAGCTTGCACATGTTGACTCTGTGTTCGGCTGCGGTCAGACCTTGTTTCTTGTAGGCATCCGACACCGGCGACAAATATCCGCCTATGACCTCAAAGTTGGTGTTGTGCTTCACGTAGTCGCCTGCCATGACGAACATGCGCAGGTGCAGGAAAGTGATGGGCGAGAAGGAGCCGCAAGCAATGAGCAGTAGCGGCGTCTTGCTTGGGTCATCCATCTTCCGCTTCAAGCGGTAGTCGGGAAATTTGTACTCGTCCATGACTGTCAAATTGTCCTCTCCAATGAGGGCTTGCAGCTTGGTTCTGCGACCGTGGAAGACAGACAATGCCTTCCTCCAGAAGCGAGGTCGATCAACTCGGCCGAAGTTCGAACGTGAGGAATATGTGGTAACCGACGGCGTGCTGCAATGGTAACGTCGAACACTGTGTGCGAGCGTGGGTTGGTGGAAGATGGCGGATTTGGCTCTAGTAGTGAGTAGCTGTGAGCGACTGATGCTTTCTAGGATATGTTCTATGTCTGGATGAAGTAGATGTCGCATAAGCATGTACAGTCACAATGGTGGGATGTGGGGACCTTGTCGGCGTGACTGTTTTGGAGGCTGAGCGGCCTCGACTTTGGCGGCTTCAGGCTTCTAGGCTTCTGTAGGCTGCTTGCCTGATTTTATACTGGAGCCGGTTTCGGTCGTGGGTCAAGGCAAACAAGTGCTGTATCCAGACAAAAAGCAGGAAGGAAACACAATTGCAAATGGTGGAAATAGACAAAGGTGCACGTTGCAGACCGGAAACAAGGATGTGGGGTATCCAAAGCTCGTCAACCAAAAAGTGAAGCCTTCGTCTTTGCCTTTGGTGCTTCTTGTGAAAGTCCGGTGGGAAGATTTCGGAGCAGCAGGTTCAGCAGGGCCGAGGGAAAGCACGACCGAGACCCTGGGCGCGCCGCGCCTGGTGCTGCCTTATCCATCCCTGCTGTTCGATGACGAGAAATTGGGCGATCGCCGTTGCGTCCCACCACTCGTGCCAGCAGGCGTATTTCCGAAAGACCCTCGCCAAACGCAGAAACAACCTCATCTCGTGCCGGCTCAGCATGATCCTTCCTGTCTTCAACGTCATGCGCAACCCGTCTGCATCTAACTGCCGACACGCACGTGCCGCAACACCTAGCTGTTTCGCCTTGAATACCGCGATACTTGACATGATGGCTACAATGATGGATGCGAGCCAACACGACGTCGCCTCTAAGCAGAGCCTCTGGGGCTTCGAAGCTGCTTGGTTGAGCCGTGGTCACGCAGGGTAATGGCTCGAAGGCTTCCAAAACCAGCACAGCTCCAGAAATTCCAAGCATATATATGTAATTAACCCATTCTAACCATCGCTATACAATGTCCAAACGGTGATGGTCTCGGCGCTGCGACATCTAAGGGCTAGCCTACTACATAGAGTCCTCTCTGAAGACGCTCCGAATATACCTTACATTATTGATGGTGCTTCTCCTTTCGCACAGAAGGGCAGACAGCCCAGAGACATTTCGTGCACGAGGAATGGCGAAGACGACGATGAAACGAAACTGCTTGCGTACATCCATTACCAACAGAAGGAATGTGGTACCGAGCTTGCCAATGAAGCACAGACAGACGTAGAGATGCTCTATCGAAGTGCTAGTATTCGTCCCAGACATGAAAGAAACTCATTTCCTCTTGGTCTTGAAGCTTTTCAACGGATCCAGCCTCTTTCCAGGCGCCTTGCCTCCTCGTCCCCTCCTTACACCTTTTCTGAATGGTTTCTTGTCCTCCTTGTTGAAACTCGCTAGACCACCATCATGAGTCTTCCGTTTTTTCCCGCCAGGCAGGAGATACTCCGGCACATGCTTCATGTGGCTCTGCACTCTAATTACCCCAGCACTACTGCTGGTATCATGCCTCAACGCTTTCAGATCTTCGGGGTTTTCCTCAAAATGCCTTGCCAGCTTCTCACTCTTCAGCAGCTCTTGCTTAATCTCTCTTGTCCTAGCTTCCCGGATCTTGTTAGGCGTGACTGCCTTCAGCGCGTCCTGCATACGGTACCTAAAACCTTCGACTTGCGACATGTTGAACTGGTAGTCAAGAATCTCTTTTCCCTTCTTTGCTTGCCTTGCTCTGATCTTGTCAAGAATGCGCTCATCGTGGCGCGAAGAAGGGATGGATGTGTACTTGTGCTTGCCAAATTCATCTCGAGGGATAACGAAAGACAGCGCCATTCCTGACTTTCCAGCCCGAGCGGTGCGACCTATGCGGTGTGTGTAGGCTTTCGACGAGGTCGGCAGGTCAAAGTTGAGGACGCAGGACACATTCTGAAAGTCAATGCCTCTGGATACTCCAAAATCCTTACCACGGCCTCTCTTTGCTGGCTTTGTCGCGACCTGCTGTTCGTCGTCATCACTGTTTGCGTCAAGTTCGGGCTCTTCTTCTTCCTCTCCCGCCTGAACCTTCTTCGACTTCCTTTTCACGCCCCCAATGACCTCTTGATCGTCCGCAGCTATCAATATGTCGTAAAGCCCCTTGTTGAATTCTTGCACAGCATGAAGCCGGGAGTTGACCGGCAATTCAGAGTTCAGTATACACGACTTGATGCCGAACTGCTCGAGATATAGCTTCAGCCGGTAGCTGCGATCCACATCTTGAACGAAGATAATACACTTTCCCTTCACCAGTTTAAGCTTGAAGATAACGAATATGAGCAAGAATTTGTCCTCTTCACCACATTTTACCACGTATTGCGTGACTTCTTGTCCCTTCTCTTCCTTGTCCTGGACGTTTACCACAGCATAGTCTTGTGCAAACGTGCTCCGAAGTTGGTCAACCTCGGGTGTCAATGTTGCGCTGATCAAAAACGTCTGCACACCGTTTGGGAGTGTCTTTGAGATCTTGGCCATATCGTCTTCGTATCCGTAGGACAGCACCAGGTCCGCCTCGTCTACCACCAGTTTCTGTATGAAGCTCAAAGAAAGCGTTGAGCCGGCCAGCAGTTGCGCGACCTTGCCTGGCGTCGATACAATCACATCAGGCGTCTCATTCAGCTTGGCCGTCAACACTGACTCGCTGACCTTCTGCGTCAAGTTAATCGCCCGTACTTCCTTCCCACAAGACTCGCCAAGGCTAGCGAACACTCGGGTGACTTGGTCTGAAAGCTCTCGGGTGGGGACGAGGACAAGGACCGAGGTGCTCTTCGTCTTTGAGCCATGTTGTTTCGAGAGCAGAATTGACTGGATACATGGTATGACATATGCCGCGGTTTTGCCGCTGCCAGTCTTCGATTTGGCGAGGATGCTCTTACCCTCCTGCGCAAGAGGAATGACTTGAGCTTGGACGCCGGTAGGTTCGGAATAACCAGATTTTGCTAGGGCCTGAAGAAGTCTCGGATCCAGGTTGAAAGAATCAAACTTTGACTCTGAGGCAGCAGTGGGGGGAACATCGGACGTGGCGGGCACTTCGACGGTAGGAGCATCGTTGACATCGAGTTTGCGCTTCATGTTGGCTGAATTGGACCAAGAAGTGATAGGGTATGCTCCTGCGACAGCAACGATCGAGGCCGCAGTTTCTGTCCAAAATTTTGGTCTCAAGTGGCAGATCTTCGGCAACTGCAGCTCCACTGCGGAGAGCCAGCGCGCACCAAGCGTGACCAAGTTGACTTCAAATTGCTAGGTAGGATTGTATCTCAAATTAGGAACAAATGTGTCTCATGCGGTGTGGGCTCTTCCAGGGTGAGCCTTTGGCCTGCGGACCTTTCTGAACGTGCTTCAGCAAGTTCTCAGTCCTGAGTATTATGCTTGTGTGCATGCAGTACGGCAGAAGTCAGCAGTGCTTGACATGGCTAATATACAAAGCACTCAATCCGTATCACTCTCCGCCCGCTTGCCTCTTCAAGATGTCATCCGCTTCCCTGCTCGTAAGATAGTACATCCTGCTCCCTTGACTCCATATCACGGCACTCTCAGCCTTACTTCTATTGAACTGCGCCAAAGCCTGCTTGATTCTCTCGTGGTCATTGCCATTTGCGTCTCTAAAAGCTTCAGCCAAACCCCGAACAGATTGCGAATCAACCGTCATCCCAATATCTGCGCCGAGCCCGGAGCTCGGACTACAGCTCATGGCGCAGTCGCCAATGAGGATGGTGTTATCGCCGTATACAAACTGCGGCGCCGTCACTGTTTCGACTGTGATTGGCGCCAAAGGGTCGCCCCAGACGAGTTTTCCGCAGTCCTTGAGGTGCTGGACAGAAGTGTAGGATGTACTGAGGCGGGCATTGATTCGCTCGAGGATGTAGTTCTCGAGCGCTTGAGCATCTGAGTGCAACGGCGGATCAGATCGTGGGTGCTGAAGGATCAAATGTGCCGCTGTTGCATGTTGCATCTGGATCTCCACAAGAGGTTGGGGAATACGGTTGGGGCCAGAGGTGTGCTTGCGGACCACGTGCTCGAGGGTGCCCATGGTCAAAGAGCGGTCTTGAACGCCAAAGACAGAATAGAGCTGAGACTCGAGGCTTTCGTCTCCATTGGCCGGTAAGCGGAGCGCGAGTGGTTCGTTTGACTCCGTCGGCGTTACCAGGTCGGCATCGGAAAGGATGACACATGATTTCCGCCGAATGTTAAGTTGGTCGGACAGGACGTGGTCATTCTTGCCTGATGCGCAGACTACCAGGTCCGGTGTGCCTAAACTCGTGCTCGTTCCTGTGCTTCGTTCGAGGGTGGCAGAGAATGTGTTTGAGCACTCGCTAGGCGTCAGATGAACTGTGGCATCGTAGACGACTGTGACGCCGAGGTCTGTTGCAGCTTGGGCGAGACAATCCTCGAGGTCTCCGAGATTGATAAAACTGCTGGGTACCTGCTCATTGATCTTGTCGGGTATCTCATACTCATCTTTCTGGACATTTGAAATTGAGTCTGGAGGCTCAGCGCCAGGATATCTTTTCAGGGGCCATTCGAACGCACTGCCATCGATCTGGCTTGTCGTCCGTCCTCCTGACATTCGCGTTATGCACCCAAGATTGCCATTCTTAACCTCAGAACTTAGGGCATATCGCAATGCACCCAGATGGTCTAGCTTCCTCAAGGCTTCTGGGCGGAGGGCGACCATGTTCTTACGACCATGACCCAGGGGCCTCGAAGGACGCTTTTCGACAACTTGTACATCGAAGCCGGACTGTGCTAAAGCAATTGATGCTGCTAGTCCGGAAGGCCCAGCACCTCTGACAACTGCCTTAAGAGTCACGCGATCACTCTCCGCGCTTGTTGACGTTGTTGACGCCAATACGTCAGAAACCATAACGGGTGACGATACAATACCGAGAGGATGTTTAGCAATACCGTTTCCTGCGAGAAGAGTGTAACAAAAGCCCTGTTAGCAATCCCAGACAACTGAAATGTGCCTCCTCTAAAACGTCTTCCATAAGGCGCAGGTAATCCCATAAGGTACTAGTTAAGTATAGAGAAGCTGTCCGAGTAGGGGACGCTTGTAACATGGGTGGCCTTACCGTTCATGTCATCGCATATGGAATGCCAAGCGTCAAGTGTACAAGGCTTATGGTCGGCCTACGTGCACGATCTCCAACATACGCCACAGAAGCAGACGAGACCGAGAAGCAATTCGAGCAATTGTTGGAACCTTGCGTACGCACGACCACACCTTTGCTAATGGGAGTGCCATTCCTGAACCCAATACTCATTTCGAGGTTGCAGTCGCCTGAGTCACGTCTTCGAGCTCGTCAGACGAACAAGATCACACGGAGAGATCTGCAGCTCAACCAGGTCGTACATAACCCAGCGCCAACATCTCGCGAAGCTCACTCTACCCGTTCATGATCGGCTAAGCTACCTTGTAGGTCCCCTGCATTTGAAGTTTCTCTGTTCCCCAGATTCGAGGTACGCTAGTGCCTGGCCTGCTACTAATGACGTACATGGTGATGTATGTTACGGCAATGATCACCGCAAAGTAAGTGAGCTCCTGTCAGACGTCAAAGAACTCAGAGCTGGTATATAGTAATCAAAGTTCGACTCCCCACGCTCAGAAATCACCTTTCGTACAGTTTCAAACATCAGAAACAACCGTCAAGATGTCATCCCGCCTCATTCCCTTCAGACGAGCTTTCGCAGCTCGCAGCACCTTCTACTCCGCTAGATTACCAGCACGATATGCCTCATCTGGTAGTCAGGCTCAGAGTGGCACGCACAACGACAATCCTCAACGCGAGGCCCAAGAAGACCGAGAGAAGATGGACACCCAATCGAACGAATATGCAAAGTCCGGTACCGATACCGCAACAGCAGGGCAAGACGAGGCCGCGTTCGACCCAAACCATTCTAATGACCCCGAGGAGGAGATGAACACAGCTGGAAAGGGAAACGACGTCAATCCACTCAACGCAAGTCCTGCAAACCCTGACATAAGTTCTGGAACGAGTGAAGTGTCAGGAGGTGCAGACAAGAAGGGAAGTGAAGGAGGTGGTGGCAGACAGGGAGGTGGAGATGCCACAGGGAACAAGTCAGCAGGAGGATCTGTGTAAGAGCACTAAGACATCGAGCGTGGTCATTGTGAGCCACAGTTTACCTTGCATGGTGGGAGGAGAGTTGTTGGCCTGATACGGACCTAGTAATGCCCATTGGAGATCGCAGTCCGTCCAAGGCGCAATTGGTCGATGTCAAGAACGTCTTGTATGTGCATTGCTTAAGCATCCTGCGCACACGCATGCACTCATCTCAATATCATCCTTCAGAGCAGTTAAACTGGAGAACTGCGTCCCAGATCCATGCCCGCCGGGTGCCAGAGCAGTGCAACATTTAGTTACCAGCTCTCTTCCGTTCTCAAATGACGCTAGGTTTGCAGAGAAAGAAAGGAAGGACGTCTCGATTACAGCCAATGACCGTAGTGCATACAGCCCAGGGCGGGTGGCGAATATACAGCTCGGGCAGATGATTGCTTCTACTGTTGTGTATAGGCTATTCGTTGCGGTGCTACGATCCCCAAATATTCCACTCTTGTCCACCACACCGTCCTGATAAGAGCCGCGGTAGACTTCGCGTTGTTCTCGTAGCAGGGCTGGGGTGTGTGCTGCCTCTCCTGCCGCCCGTAGTGTATTGCTATGCAGCGGCGTGGCTACTAGCTTGCTTGGTTGCCTTCTGACACTTGACATTAGACCACAATCGTGCGAACATGCGCCACTGTCCTGCCGGTATCAAAATACTCAAATGCATAAGATGCGAGCCCCATGCGTCGATGAACGAGGCGAAAAGATAACATTATGACAGATACAATCAATACCAGCAAGACGATCGCTCGAAAAAAACCTAGCACGAAGATGTGCAAATAAAATTGAGTCAAGAGAGCAAGTGGCTAGAGCAATACAACTATGGGCATTCGCAAGGGCCACCACAGGCAATAGTGGGGAGGAAACCATCCACAACTGAGCGTCTTCGCAAATCTCTTCAAGTATACCTCCGATCTAACCAATCTCTCATCGTTTCAGCGGGCTTCACACTCCGCCTCGCCTCCTCCACCGCACGGCTGTACGTTGTTTGCAGCGGTGCGGGAACAAGGCTAGCATTGCCTTCCTGTTGGGCTTGTCGAGTACTCCTTGAACGACTGGGTGTGATTTGTGGGTTATAGTAATGCTGTTTGGGTCGCACCGGAGTGTGGTCAGAGGCGGCATTGACCTTGTAACTTGAGTCCGTGCGAGCGCGCTTCGGTCGCGTCACTGATGGGCACGGATTATTGGCAGTTGGTTGCGACGCCAAGGACAGATCCGAAGACATTTTGCTGCGTGGATCTTTCCTCTCGGGGTGAATCTTCTTTTTGTTGGAAATCTCTCCTTTCTCGGCTCTGCTGATTTCGTCCTCAATGGGACCGAACTTGGCCTTTGCTTTGGCTCGCAAGCTCCGTTGATGTTTTCGCTTTTGGTATTGGTATTCTCTCACCTGGAACACGACCAGGACGAGGTTAATCAGCCAGACTAGGGAGCCAGTCGCGATTGATGCAATTTGTAGGTCGCCAATCAGGTAAAGAGTCGGATTGCATTCACGGGTGAACATGTTTGTGAGTGTACAGCTGTGGGGAATTGCTTTTGTGGTCTGGGATGGGTTTGAGTCAGATATATCTCGGCGCAGCGAGAGCGTGTTGAGCGATAGGGTGGACGATGCTCCGCCGGAAGAGAGTTCCATTGAGTTTGTGATTACTGCTGGACGCCAGAAACGGTAAAGACCTGACACGCCAGCTATGATCAAGAAGGTGAGAAGAAGAATGAGTGTGGTAAGAGTGACGTAGACCTGGACCTTCCACAGATGTGCTGATGGCTGACTAGGCTTGCTCCTTGACTTAATGTAGTCGATGGACTTCGCCGTCCTACGGCGAGCAAGCCAAAGCTTTGTGAGGTAGAAGAAACTGGCCGTGAACGTGATGAATAGTGGTAAGATCGGTAGTGTGTCTGGCCAGTCCCCACGGATGATACCTGTGCTGTGAAAGAAATTGGCGTTCCATATTGGGAGTACGGCCGCGAAACCGCATATCGTAACCAACGAGAAGAATGTGTTGAGACTGTGCAAGACCACCAGTGGACGCCCAGCGCTTTTGTGATGCCTGTGGTGGCGACGGTGAGGTCGAGAGGAGCCGCCCGAAGATCCGTTGCTCGAGGCATGTGAGCTCATGGTCGGTTGCTGATTGAGTGCCACCAGCAATTGCCGAGCTGAAGGATACGAAGCAGGCAGATAGACTGTTGGTTGCCGTGCCAATGATGCCGCTTCTTGAGCTGCGTACACTCAAAAGGTCGTCTACCTGAGTAACGAACGTGGCTTTGTCACGATACGGGGAGTCTGGGAATTCAGCTGTAAAAGGGAACGCTCCTGGCGTCAATGAATGAAAGTTTGAAATCGTGGATAGTGGTATTACCACATGAGCCAGCTCGATGTTACCGCGCAATGGTTGTGAGAAGAAACGAGATCAGAATGAACGAACGTCGAGATAGTCAGTCAATTCAACAACCAGAACAAATCCAAAGCAGATAGGAACGATCAAGGTGCTCGACTGGATGAGAACGCTATGTCGGACGGCAGCACTGGCACGTCGACAGTGACTGGACATCACTCATTCCGACAGATAGGACGGTCTAGGACCAAGGTAGAGCATCCCTTTAGCTTATGCTCAACGTCTCCGTGATGAAGAAGCACAAGCGCGGAACGCCTGTTACTCAACTGGCAGACGCGCTCTCGAAGCACATTCTGAAACTCTGCTCGTGCAGAAGGATATCCAGAAGGGTATCCAGAGTGTGGGAAAAGCCCAGAAAAACTGTTTCGCGGTGAGGACGAAACAAGCAGATTACGCGTGCTGATTGGTTGCCAGTTATAAGGGGCGAAGATTACATGCAATGCTTAGGGGGACATGTAGCGAGGTAGGTCGAGCGAGCTCATGTCTGCCAATCGGAATAAAGGTCTAGAACAATTCCATCCGTCCCTTCCGCCAACCCTATAGCGTCCTCGTCCAATTCAGACATCTGCGAAACTTTCCTTGATTCTAATAGCAGCCACCGTCTACGTGACAACGACACATAAAACATGAGGTACGATGCAGCAAAGGTCATCAAGATGATCTAGAGCCATGCCTTGATGGCGTCTGACACCATGTCTGCATTTCAAAGGATGCAGCGGCAAGGCTAAAACAAGCTTATGCGATGATGCATGCTTGAGTAAGGCAGATCGCTCCTACTGCGTACCAATGACATCAGTGCGTCGATTTGACCTTCTCGCCGGCTGCTCGCGCATCACACTACGCCGCTGGCTATGATGGACTGCTTCTATTACCCTGCAGGTTCTGAGTCGATATTGTTCTGTAATTACCACTTATTCCCTTGCATTGCCGATGTAAACTGAATCACTGGGGTTTCGAGTATCTAGCATTGACTTGTAATCAACAACGACCAGTTCTCCGGGCACTGCGTGCCGACGACAGGCAGCGAACTGGCGCTGAAAGCACGAACATTCTCCCTATGTCGCAGACGCTCAACTCTATCACCGGGACATCCATCGATTACGATACTTGTCCCGTAGCCGAGCCTCCTCACACCAAGTTCCCCTACCCTGAATCAAAGAGATCAACAAGGCCCCCTTCTCCGGTCAACGGTGATGGTGAAGATGTGGACGTGACGTCGGCGAACCGTGCCCAGTCCCTCAGCAATGGGCAAATCAATGACGCCTCGGTCCGAAAGCTCTCGCCTCTTCTCCTAGAACGACCTGATCTCGCAAGCAAGAAATTTGAGACAGAAGCACCACGGCCTGTGGGTGCTAGACCAATAGTATCTCAGGCCCCGCGACGTTCGGTTGGCGCGCACCCCAACAACAAAGACGCTTTGACGAGACGGTCAAGTAGTTTGTCTGATTCTTGGTCGGATTCATCCTCTTCTTCCGACGAGCATCATGAGCCCCACGCCGATCGCGACCGACAGGAGTCCAACCCCGAGCCCAGCGATCTTGCACCACGAGAGCTGAACAGAACGCGCGTGCGGCCTTGGCATGAAAATAGAGGTCAGCAAGTAGACATAGGCAATGAGCATTTCAGCGGCCAAGGCAAGATTGCAAAGGATGGTCGTCTCAAGGTCAGGCTGAACGAGACGGCTGACACAGGATATCTAGCCAGGGCCCTGGGGTCGGTAATGCATGGCCACCTGCATCCTCAGGTAAAAAAGGCCAAGGAAACTGCAGAAGCGCGCAATAAACGATTTGAAGAGATTAAGAGCACAACCACGATACCCCGCATGAACATAGTTATTATGGTCACTGGAAGCAGGGGAGACGTGCAGCCGTTTCTGAAAATTGGACGGATACTGCAAGACAAATATGGCCACCGAGTCAGGATAGCAACACATCCAGCCTTCCGAAAATTCGTTCAAGAAGAGATCGGCCTCGAGTTCTTCTCGATTGGAGGTGATCCCTCCGAGCTGATGTCGTTTATGGTACGCAATCCGGGGCTGATACCATCTTTCGACACTCTTACTTCGGGTGAAGTTGGCAGGAGGCGAGAGCAGATGTATGAGATGTTCAATGGCTTTTGGAGAGCTTGTATTAATGCAACCGACGACGAAAAAGATACTACGAATCTGAAGATGTTGGGCAATAGGTTTCCCTTCGTGGCTGATGCCATCATCGCGAACCCGGTCTCTTTCGCCCATTATCATTGTGCAGAAAAGCTCGGGATTCCGCTTCACATGGTCTTCACCTTCCCATACACGCCCACCACTGAATTTCCGCATCCATTGGCCAATGTAAAGTCCTCGAACGTCGATCGAGAGTACACAAATTATATGAGCTACCCTCTGGTTGATCTGGTGACCTGGCAGGGTCTTGGAGACCTAGTCAATAGGTTTCGTGTGAAGACACTCGGATTGGAGCCTGTGTCGACTCTGTGGGCGCCTGGCCAGCTAACAAGAATGAGAGTGCCGATGACTTACCTCTGGTCTCCTGGCTTGGTGCCAAAACCTGCTGACTGGGGCCCAGAAGTCGATGTCGCCGGTTACGTCTTTCTCGACCTCGCTAAATCCTACAAGCCGCCGGATGATCTGGCAAAATTCCTGGAGCGCAATGACGAGGACACGCGGCCAATGATTTACATCGGCTTCGGCTCCATCTCAGGCATCAAAGATGCCAAGGGGTTCTGCCAGCTCATTTTTGACGCAACGGTTCAGGCAGGTGTCCGAGCCGTGGTGAGTCGTGGTTGGGGCGGTATGGGCGACGGTATGGACGTTCCGGACGCAGTCTTTATGGTCGACAATGTACCTCACGACTGGCTGTTCCCAAAGCTAGATGCTGTCGTTCATCATGGGTAAGGCCATTGCCCCCGTCACGTTCAATGATTGATGCTAACAAGACCATTAGAGGTGCTGGCACAACAGCGATAGGATTGAAGCTAGGCAAGCCGACGATGATCGTCCCCTTCTTCGGTGATCAGCCATTCTGGGCAAACATGATTGCGCGCGCTGAAGCTGGCGCAAGGGAAGTATACCCTCTAAAGAAGCTAACCGTAGAGAGGTTCGCCACGGGCATCAGGCAATGTCTCGAACCTGCAAGCAAGAAGAATGCAGAAGCCATCGCGGAGAGCATAGTTGCGGAAGGAGACGGTGCGGACAATGCTGTCGATTCTTTCCACCGCGGCCTGGAGCTTTGCGGCAAATCTTCTATGAGATGCGATGTGTTTGAAGATCGAGTAGCCGTATGGCAAGTGAAGCATACCAACATAAAGTTGTCTGCTCTTGCTGCAGATCTTCTTGTCGAAAACAAGCAGCTGACATGGCATGATCTTGAGCTCAGCCACCATAAGAAATGGGCCGACTTTTCAGGTCCTGGTGAGCCAATTACCGGAGCTGGCGGTGTCGTTGTTGGTGCCTTTCAAGAAGCCCTTCATGGCATGACCGAGATCCACGACAGCACGAAAGCTGATTGGAAGCGAATCGAGCGTCGAAGACGAAAGAAGAATGCAGATAGCGTAGCCGATGGTGCAACGATGTCTGGCCAGGGTGCACGATCAAATCGCGCTACCAGCAAAGATGAGAACGCTACCGACGACGCCCAGGTACCGATCAACATGACAGGCGAAGCGGAACCTCTTCGAAATGTGAGCAGCATCGTCGGCGACGGTGACGGTCAACGGCCCCACAACACACGGATGGATACAAGCGGTTCGACCGTAGAAGGTCCGGCACCAGTAGTGTTGGCCAAAGATATTGGTCGTGGGGTGGGCCATTCTTTCAAGTCCATCGTACTCCTACCTATGGATGTGCTAAATGCCGTTACCCTTGGTTTTCGCAACGCACCCCGTCTCTACGGGGACAAAACCGTACGGCCGCCGCCGCAAAGCATACAAGGCTTCCGGCAAGGCGTCGTAATCGCTGGCAAAGAGTACTTCTTCGGGCTCTACGATGGTACCACGGGACTTGTCAGGATCCCTTATCTTGACATGAATGAGGACGGCATATCTGGCTTACCTAAGGGTGTGGCGCGTGGTCTGGGTGGCCTCGTATTGAAGCCCGTGGCGGGGGCTTTAGGTTTGGTGAACTACACTAGCAAGGGATGTTATGCGTCCTTACGAAGAAGGTTTAGAGATACCGAGAAATTGGATCGGTGGATACGACGAGCAAGGCTGGCGCAAGGTACAGTCGATATCCGAGAGCTGCGAGACCAAACGTTGAAGGAGCAGAAAGACCGGAGTCAGCCTCTCAGCAGATCTGACCGTGAAGGGGGCCAATTCGAAGAGGCTCGATCGCGGGCTCTGACTAGATGGACTAGTGAGGACAGGCAACAGCTTGAGGAAGGACGCGCGAAAGAAAGGAAAAGTGTGGCCACGCTTCGTCCTAGACGGAGCAAGTCAGGGAAAGCAGCGAAAGCAGCGAAAGCCGCCAAAGCCTGATATGTCCCTCTAGACACAATCCGGGGTATGTCAGGCTGAGAGCTGCACGGAAGCCACGTTGGGAAGCGTGTCATTTCGGTGTTTTGGGGAGCGTCGTACAGCGAATCAGCGTTCAGTGATAAGATGCGGCTCAATGGGAGCAGCTTGGCCAATGATAATTCTCGAAATGGCAACCAGTCTCACCAAAGTCAATTGACATATCGGCTAGAATAATAATAATTTCTAAAGCGGCTCGCCGCTGGCGTTGGCATTACTCGATGGAAGGAACATGTTGGGTTTCATATTACTACTGTCAGATTGATGTCAATCCTGGTTGTCTTCGTTGCGGGCCCGCCGTTCTCGTGTGGCACTACATTATTGATACTCATTCGGGATCAAAACGCCGAAGAACGAACAGAACTCGGATCGAACATTACATGTCAGGCACCGTAGCAGCAGGCATATACCCCACCAGTGATATCAGTGATCAAGCACACTATGCTTGCTGACGGCCGTGCTCTACACGAACAGCCATGGTCGCCACGGTAGTGATCTATCTCTTTGTTCCTGACGTGTTGAGGCCGATTCAGCACAAGCAGCGATCTCCATGTGTGCCAACGTATCCTGACAATCTCACATCGAGACACTTCAGTACCCGATCTTGCGTAGCAACAATCTGTCGTAGTAAACACTGCTATGCTAGTGGCTGGTTACCCCCAATCATCCATTTTCTTATCGCGGCGAGGGGCTAATGGGCTGGTTTGTGAGGGACAATTCAGCATGCGACATGCCACTCGTGCGGGATAAGTCTAGTGGAGCAAGGCCGAAAGCCGACAAGACCAAAAGTGACGAGGGCCCAGATGGCCGTGCAAGTTGGCCGAACAAACGCCCAATCACAAGGCGGTTCTAGGCATTATCGTACGGAGCAGGCGGCCGTGGCTGTGGCAGGGTCTGGTACCACCGGGACAACTCCGCCACCGGCCAACGAAGCTTACACTATTCCCCAGCAGAAAGCGATTGCACCACAGCCGAAGCAATGCAGGCAACGCTTACTTTCACGATGGGGGAAGGGCGCCGGCGCAGAAACGCGGTGACAGAGAGCCACAATTATGCCGCTTTCAGAAGTTGAGGTCGAGATACCCTTGTTCTTAGATCTTTTATTATCAGTTGCAACCGCTCTTGCTTTTTGACAACTTTCTTCTTTCTTTATTCACGCAGCTGCCTCAGCATCTCCCTACTACACAAAGAGAATATCGTTGGTCTTGCACAGACGTTGTCGAGAATACACCTATCTATCTCCTTATCTATTCGCAAGCCGCCAACATGGTTTCCGACAATGTCTACGTGTCCAACACCACCACCCTGGCCAAGTACATGAAACTTGAGCAGAAGGGAAAGGTCCTAGCCGAGTACATCTGGATCGATGGTACGAACGGTCTCCGAAACAAGACAAAGGTAAGCAATGTCAATGTTACGATATGTTGGTGGTTGCAGTGCTTCAGCATCTTGGGATCGGCGTCCCACAAGGATCATCAGTGGGCGAGGCGCCATTGCCGCTTTCAGCCGCTTTCAGTCGCTGCGCCCGATCTGAATCCGGCGGGTTCTCTGCCCTGCAGCATTTCGATCCCCACGAGTTCTCGTGTGACGCCATCCCTTTCTGCCGACGCTTTCAGATCTCGCGATGCCTAATGTTCTTGCGATTATTACTCGAAACGTTTGCTAATGCGTTTCCCAGACTCTGGACAAGAAGCCATCTAGTGTCGATGACCTCCCAGAATGGAACTTCGACGGTTCCTCGACCGGCCAAGCCCCGGGCGACAACTCCGACGTCTACATCCGACCTGTAGCAATGTTCCCCGACCCAATCAGACTAGGCGACAATGTCCTGGTCATGTGCGAGACATGGGACCCTGATGGAACACCAAACAAATACAACTACCGACACGATGCCGCTCGACTGATGGAGGCCAACGCCCAGCATGAGATCTGGTTTGGTCTGGAGCAAGAATACACACTCCTGGCTCCTGATGGATACCCATACGGCTGGCCAAAGGGCGGCTTCCCAGCTCCCCAAGGTCCCTACTACTGCGGTGTTGGCACCAACCGTGTCTTCTGCCGCGACATTGTTGAGGCTCACCACAAGGCCTGCATGTACGCAAACATTGAGATCTCCGGTACCAACGCCGAAGTCATGCCTGCGCAATGGGAATACCAAGTTGGTCCTTGCTCAGGCATCGCCCTCGGCGACCAGCTGTGGGTGTCCAGATGGTTGCTTCACAGAATCGCCGAGGAGTTCGGCGCCGTTGTCACTTTCCAGCCCAAGCCAATGCCAGGTGACTGGAACGGTGCAGGTCTCCACACCAACGTCTCCTCCAAGGAGATGAGAGAAGAGGGTGGCATGAAGCACATCGAAGCTGCCATGAACAAGCTGGAAGGTCGTCACTTGGACCACATGAAGGTCTATGGTGAGGGCAACGAGCAACGAATGACTGGCGGTCACGAAACCTCTAGCATCGACAAGTTCAGCTGGGGTGTCGCCAACCGAGGCTCATCGGTCCGAATCCCGAGACAATGTGCAAGAGAAGGAAAGGGTTACTTCGAGGATCGAAGGCCTGCTTCTAACGGCGACCCATACCAGATCACAGGTATAATCGTCGAGACCATGTATGGTGCTATCTCTCCATCGCCGAAGAAATAGATGCTTATAGATGCGATGCGGCATGGCGTTGGGTTGCTTCTGGGGCAGCATACGTGCTTGCAAATTGAATAGAGCCAATGGCTATTGATACCACGAATGAAGACTGATGTCCGAACGCATGCATTTCGTCCACAACGTGCCGGCGATAGTTAATCTGTGGGCATTCCCCACCGCTGACCATCCATACCGTCTACTACCCTGTCAGGTCGTCGAGTGCACGTCATCTGCTACAAATATGTGATAAAGTAAACATACTACCAATACAGGTCATGACGCAGCAGGACTGATTTAAGAGCTGTTACCAAGGCCAGACCTGATCCTGGACCGACATTTGTTCATAGGCACAAAGACATATCGAGTTGTTACAGATCCTGTTGCGGCCGTTGTAGTTGTAATAGATCCAAGTCCATGCCCAGTCATGGCTTGTTCATGCGGTTCTCATGTTGAGTGATCCTAGCCTTATCTCCAGCTTCCTGCCCAAGAACATGCCTTATCGGCCAATAGTAAAGCTTGCTGCACGCAAACCTAGATGTGTTTTCCACGCGATCTCCCCCTTTGCGTTGATAGGTTGATGCACCTTGACCCAAGCGTACCATGGTTCTCCTGTCCCAGCTTGAGCATCCCCGGATCAGCCAAGGAGATCGAGGACGATAAGGTACGTCGAAGCTTCAGCTTCGATCGTAGTCAGAAGTCTAGAGTATTGTGTCTGACGAACCACATCGCTTGGCTGTGTCTGACGGCGGAGGCCAAGGTCCATCCTCTGCCAGATCTGTTCGACGGGGATGCCGCCTGCTTCCAGGCTGTAGCTCCCGCGACAAACATGTGGAGCCGTGATTGAAGCTCTTCAGACACAAGCCAGGAGTACTGCGAACTCACTTTTGAGACAACCCTGAAAGCTATGTGCTCTAACGCACGGGGCAGGGGTCAGCAAAGATAAGCCATAAAGAAACACTTACTTCTCCCTCCTCACGTGAATCACACGAGCACAAGGGGCGCGCTTCACCATCAGAAGTAGAGCCTTGTGCAGTGAGCTGTAAAGGCTTTCGACCGATAATGCTTTCCCCATATCTGCACGAATGCTGATGGCGTCCTCACACAACTCACATCCGTCTCTATGTCAGCGCGTGTTCCACAAGGTATGGTGTTGCGTCCTCCACAGGCAGCTTCAGCCATGCCTTTCGCATCAAAAGCGCGCATGTCGGAGGCGAGATGCCAGCTCGGTATCGCTAGGAGGAGTCGTGTGCTGCGCTCGGTCAAAGTCCCTTGCGCTAGAAAATGGAGTGATGCACTTGCGTGGCCCACCGTCATCCTAGTATCCCGAATAGACGCCGTTCCAAAGTTAGCCAGGCTTGTGAAAGATCCCTGCCTGCCAAGCTGATAAGTCACTCTGTTCTCATTGGCCGAGCACGACGTTATAGCAAACCAAAACAACGATAACGATGTGCATTTCGCCATCAGATCCAACATGATTATTCAGAATTCAGCACCGGCTGCGATCGACAATCGCCGACTTCGGTGGGATCTATCATAGGTGCTTTATTCGCTGCACACAGCACAAAGCGTACCAAGTAGCCGATTGTCCGCATGAAACTGTACTGAAGCACGAGTTAGGCCTGACGTGGTGCTACGATGCCTCAGAGATGCGAGTAGAGCCGAGGTGCGACACGAGCTTCTGACAGCTCCATCAATGTAATCGTAGAAGTGAGTCCTTATCATTTCCAAGCACACCCAGGGAGATGTATCACGAAACATTGTGCACACTAGAGCAGCAAGCCAGCCAGTCGCGTCAAGAAGCAATATCTAGCCAAGCACAAGGCGTTCGGTCCCCAAATGTGCACTGACTCGCTTGCCAACCCGAAACGAGCTGGGCTGGCAGTAATCGTCAATGACATCTGATGAGCATTACCGTATTGACATCTGTCTGGGGGGCGTTGATAGGAGAAATGGATAGCTGATAGCCTATGCACGAGAGCCAGCCAGCATAATGTGCCCCCACAACCAATGTTCCAGAGACCGAGCTTCCAGATGCACTGGGTCATGGTGGGTGTTGGGATCTGCCATACAGCCCCAAAGGATAAGGCCTTGGCTTTGTTCTAGTACCTCTAGTCTCCGTTCAAGGACGGCTCCACTGATACACGCCTTTTCGCCCATACAATTGCTGTGTTTATGACGGTACTCCGATCGATGCCTCAACCTTTCGGTGAACTTAGGATCCAGCGGCTCTATCTATGTCGACCCTAGCAGGCCGCTTTATATAGCGGTCCCATACCTTATCTAACTTCGTCTTACCCTCTCTTTGACTCCGTCCGTCTTCTGCTTTCCCATCGCTCTGTGTGGTTTGCAACTTGCCTCTCACTTGCCACGAGACCGCACCTTCCCCGTCGCCGTCAACTACGTGTATGTGCTGAAGCCCTACCACCACGCTTGCCGATATCCAGACTCCGTTACTATTTCGATTCCTACCGAGCTGCACAAACCGACAACATGGCCAGTTCCGCCGGCGGCGGCGAACCCGATAGCCCCAATGTGTTCATCCCGTCATATGCATCCTACAACTGGATTGGGTCGCCCTCAAATTATAGCTTGACTACCAACGAAAAGACTGGTGGTGACTCGACAGTGGAGAACTTGAACAAATGGTTTCAACCGGGTGACCAGGCTTTCATTATTGTGGCCTCTGCTATGGTAAGAAGTCGAGCACAGGCAATACAACTAGAGCCAGCACTAACGTGTTGATTCAGGTGCTCATAATGGTACCGGGCCTGGGATTTCTATACTCCGGTCTCGCCCGAAGAAAGTCAGCTCTGTCACTGATGTGGGCTTGTATGGTTGCTGGTTCAGTCATCAACTTCCAGTGGTACTTCTGGGGCTACTCCTTGACCTTCTCTGCATCCGCCACAAATGGGTTCATTGGTAATCTGCAACACTTTGGACTTATGGGTGTCTTGGGTGCACCGTCCGTGGGATCTCCTCTGATTCCCGGTCTGCTTTACTCTTTCTACCAGGTATGACTGCCGTCGTCTACTTCATGAGAAGCGTCTTCTAACACACCTCTAGCTACAATTCTGCGCCGTCACCGCAGCCATTGTTGCCGGCGCCGTTGCCGAACGAGGCCGGCTCTTGCCATTCTGTATCTGGCTGTTCTTCTGGGCTACTCTCGTCTACAACCCGATCGCGTGCTGGGCATGGAATCCGAACGGATGGGGCTTCAAATTTGGTGTTCTTGATTATGCTGGTGGTGGGCCTGTCGAAATTGGTTCCGGTCTTTCCGCGCTTGCGTACTCCATGGTGCTCGGCAAACGTCAAGAGAAGATGATGCTCAACTTCCGCCCCCACAACGTCTCCTTCATCTTGCTTGGTACAGTCTTGCTGTGGTTCGGATGGCTAGGTTTCAACGGCGGCTCTGCCTTTGGTGCCAACATTCGAGCCGTCATGGCCTGCTGGAACAGCAACTTGACTGCCAGTTTCGCAGCGATAACCTGGGTCCTCCTCGATTACAGACTTGCACGAAAATGGTCCATGGTTGGATGGTGTTCAGGCACTATCTCTGGTCTCGTCGCAGCTACTCCTGCCTCTGGGTTCATCCCTCCGTGGGCTTCCGTCGTCCTCGGCATCACTACTGGTGTCGTTGCTAACTTTTCGACTAAGATCAAATACTGGATACGAATTGATGACTCTATGGATGTGTTGGCTGAGCACGGTATCGCTGGTATGGTCGGACTTGTCTTCAATGCCTTTTTCGGCGCAGATTACATCATCGGTCTCGATGGTGTCAATGCTGGAGCAACCGGCGGCTGGATCAATGGCCACTGGGCGCAACTGTACATTCAGATCGCCTATATCGTCGCAGCCACAGCCTACGCGTTCGTCGTCTCCGCGCTCCTGGCTTACGCTATCAATTACATTCCCGGCCTCCACCTCCGAGCTTCTGAAGAAGCCGAACTGCTAGGTATGGACGACGACCAGCTCGGAGAGTTCGCCTATGATTACGTTGAGGTTCGAAGAGATTATCTTGCCTGGACGCCATCGAACAAAGCTCAGAATGGAGTCGACCCGGAGATGCCGGCGGAGGACAGACACGGTATCCCCGAGCACAGCGCCATGCTTAAGAAGGAGGAGCTGAGCAGCGAGTCGGGACGTTCGAGTGCAGGTGGAATTCCGGCTGCTGGCGACAGACACGCTGTTGCGGCCGAGGACGAGAAGAGGGAGCGGACACTGGAGAACCACCCAGAACTTAGATAGCCGTGAGTACGATCTGCTTCTGATGCTTCTACTCTATTATATTGAAGGTTTACCATGACGGCGTTTGTGCTTTTGTTGGATTAGCGGGCGTTGGGATCATACGAGCATGAAAGAACTCGACACCTGCCTACATGGAATGGTTTGGTCCGGATGTAGGATAGACATGGACCCCCTGGCTGGACTACTGGATTGTAAAATACACAATCGTTGTGCTCCTTCTACTCTACCGAAGCACTTTCTTGGAACAATAATAGTTCACCGCACACCGTTCGCCAGACTCTCTTTCTCTTTGATTCTCATTTTCATGATGCCATGCTCGATCACACACGCACGCGCACGTCCGCATAGAGCCTAGCCCGAATGCACGGCGTTTCGTCTCGCTGCGACGGACGCCTCTGTACTTGTGTGACAGACACTTGACGTTTGACATTACCACCTACCATGCACGCACGCACACATGCAGCTAGCCGCCCGTCTGTCTGTGCACTCCTTCCGGATACGGTCATCTATCCACCGACTTTCTACTTGCGCAGCCCGCAGTGGTGAACAGGTCAGACGTGCCAGCCAGTCTAGCCGGGCAATCCGCTACGTGTTGAATGCGAGTGTGAGCGTAAGGCGCACGATTACTTCGTCGGCGGCGGCGGCAGCGGATGGTTCGGTCGTGATATTGTTCTTCCTGGCGAGCCGGCCGCAGCCTCGCGGATCATGCGTTCGGTGGCACATTACCTTTTGATACGGGGGTGGGCTTACGCGTCTACGCAGGTGTATGCCAGGAGTTGACAGTGATGCTTGGTGCGCACATGCTTGAGCTTTGTTAACAGGAGATTGTGGTGATCGGGATGTTACGGGATGGATTTCCTCGGTTTACTTTCCCTTTTCTGAGTCTGAATTTATTGCTTTGGCTGGATGACTACTCCTTCTCGTTGGGTGTTCTTACTCTCCGTGTAGATCTCGAATACCGTCTTTTTAACTCTGATACGGACTCCACGTTAATGTTATGGTAACAGAGATCACGGTAATGACATGGTAGACTACAATGTAAGGGGACGTGTCAGACCCTGTTTCAGGTCGTGTCCCGCTCTACAAAGTGCTGAATTTGTCGACCGGAGGTACACGTGGAGACGATAGTTTCTGGGGATTTATTAGACAACGGAAAGGACCGACAGATAGCTGGTTCATCGAATGACAATGGTCTTGTCGTGAACAATTGCATTTCGATACAAGTCTCCTCCTTCACATTCACTTGTCGACAAGGTTCTCAGATCATCACGATCAAGAACATTCACCCTACGTCCAGCTCAGCGTAACAGCACGGACAACGATCGGAATCATCCTCTAGTCCTCTTCTACCGCGGAAGCGCTCGCCTGCTCCTCTGGTACCCACGATAGCATCAAACCCTTGATCTAATAACTTCCTGCACGTGGACGAATTGGCCAAGATATCCGAGTGCTCGATACAGTCTTCCCACATCGACAATTTGAGTGCGCGATCCCCTGATTGAGTCGAAGATACACCAACTTTGTACCCCATGATAGCAAAGGCAAGTGCGACAATGGCCATGATGATCGTGGTTGTGTTGAAAATGAAGGTGCCTGCTGTTGGAAGATTGCCACTAGACGAGGCAGTTTTTGTAGCCGCTCGACTACTCGAGTAAGCGTTTTGCGATCTTGGTGTGGGTGGGGCTGAGCCTGGCCGGGAAGACGGTCCCCTTGCAAGGGCTTCCTCATCTGGAAGAGTTACCTCGGGTGCAAGACGTCTTCCTAGTCGCCGCCCTCGTCCGGTGCCTTTCGTGCTCGGCCGTTCAAATTCAATTTGAAGGTCAGACGAGGCCTCATATCTCTGATTTCCAAGCTCATGTGCACGAGAGTGACCCAACTGTACTGACGTGAGCGGGTCTAGCAGGATGGGCCTGTCTTCTAACCTGCGCTGCTTTCCATCATACAGCACTTCCGTTGCCCTTGCAAGAGTCGGGTCGCCATTGTTGATTGTGCCAACATCATGCGGGCTGTCCAGTCTTACTTCAGCATACTCATGAACCTTCGGGTTCTGGAATAGTAGGCTAGCGTCAGGCGCATTACCACGCTGGACAAGGGCAGCGTGTTGAGCGATCACTTTACCATAAGTGTGACCGCTAACACTTGCTTCACGCTCAGTATCGAGTCTTCTCCCGTAGCTACGAAGCTGTGACCTATTAACTTGCTCGGAAGCAATCACTGGTAAGGAGCTCTGGTGGGTGGATGAACCTGCTGTTCCTGGTAGCGATTGTCGCACGATAGGCTGGCTGACCGAGTATAGAGGATCTGCGAACCTTCCCTCAACAAGCATCGGTACACGAGGTGAGCCGGGTCGAACTTCCCTGAGTTCGTTTACGGGCGCTCCGATGGGTCCATACACGTCTCGTCCAGTACGTCCTGGCATACCTTCAGACGGCATGCTTCTTTCGAACCTTTTGCAGTTCACTCTGATCTTGACCGACAGTATTGGACGTACGTGAGGCTGTTCTTGCGATGTCTGCAGACTGTGCGTTCGATATCACTGTGACTCCCCGGCACACACAGGGTGATACGTGCTAGAATCGGGCACCTTTGTGCTAATAGCTAATGCCTCAGATATATGTATCGAAAGGCAAAAGACCGTCAAGGCATCTCAGCTGAGACGACTCTTCACAGTGTACATGTTGTACATCGACGTGATTGAGGCTATGCAGAGGCAGGTGGCTTGACCAATGACATTGGCGGGCTGCTAGCATTGTATGGTTGGTCATAACCCTTGTCAGCCAGTCAGCCTAAACCATGTTGGGCGAGGCACAGCCTTAGGCGGTTTCCTCGGCAAATCCAGGCAGGGCGGCAGGTAAGTACGCAGCGAAACGTGGCGGTGCCAGACTAACATCGTTCTGAACCAGATAACCAGAGCAGGCGGTTGCGTTGACTGAACGGCTCAGAACCCAAGCCAGCCAGCTCCTCTTCTCCTCTTTCTGACCAGGGGATAGACTATGAACGCGCTCAGGAATAGACCAACTGTAATCTCAATCGTTGCGCCACGCCAAATGCTGCAGTGAGGACCAAGCCCGTACTTCCACTTGGTCCTTTCACGTCGAAATTCCTCGAGCGCAGCCTTGCATACTCGCCAGTACTTCTCCGGGCCTTGCCGACATCATTCCAATAAGTCGTGTTTGTAACAACGGCATCTGCTGTATCGACACCGGTGACGAGTGAGCCGCTTGCAGCCAGCGCGTTAGGAATGTGAACGAGTACCGCCGGCAGTAGGATGGTAGCAGCGAGACTTCTAGTCCACCAGGCATACAGATTCGCTAGCAGTCCACTTCCAAAAGCAGAAATCATGCCGGCGAACTGTAAGTTCTGCGCAAAGCGATACAAGCTCCAATAGAAGGCTTGATGGCCACAGGTAGCGATGACCACCATAGCTGGTAGATGCTTGCGTTTAGCCTGATGCATGATTGAGATTGCGAGTGCAAAGATTGGCACCAAGATAAATTGACTGTATGTTGCTCGCCAGCGATTCTCCGAGTCAAGTGAATTCCAGTACCATGGCATCGTGCACGTATTGGTTTTGACAGCGCTGGAATTGACAAAGCCGGAGAGTGCGCTGCCTATTAGGATGCTGAAATCCAAGAAGAGTATGTAGAGGATTGCGTAGACCATCTTGACACTTCCAGATAACACAGCTCTATTCTGTATCTCGTGGGTTGCAGCTAGAATGATGTGTCCTGGGAGAATGAGAGCGATAGTCCCCTGAACAATACCACTGAAGCAGAGATAGGGTTTGCCTGCGGGGTCATAGATACTGCCCAACGCACGTGCGCTGAAAGCAACCACGATCAAAGTCAGGACCTCCAAAACGTGGCTGCGTCGAATTGGGGTGCGGAGGACAACGAGTTGTAGGATTGCAAGCAAGCAACCGAAGAGGAAAAGCCGTGGGAGATCGATGGGTCGGACAGAGAAAGCGAATGTTCCCACGCATACTGCAGCAATGCCATGAAGCAAAATGATGAGTAGATTTGAGTAGCCCTTGCGACGACGCATGACGCCGTCTAGTGCTCGGGTAGCGACTTGAAGGTCGGCATCATGTTCAATGACGGACGCGTAGACTGAGTAGATGCCTTCTAATCTGGGGAGGTCGACGTTTGTGTTTTCTTTTAGGAGATGGATCTCGTTGCGCTCGCTGCAAGCATTTGTCAAAACGACAAACATGCAGTGAGGAACATACTGAACTTCTGCGCCGAGTTTCACGTAAGCGGCAGTTGTTCGAAGATACTCTTCTAACCTGTGGGGTTGAACACCAAACAACAGAAATGCTTTGCATAGCTTGAGCATATACATGTTCTTTTCGAGAACATCGCTTGCTGATTTCGATCTTCGGCGCTCGGCTTCGCTTTTAAGACATCCTTTGCGCATAGCTGATAGTGTTGCGGTTGACCACGCGAGCCTTTACGACTGCCTGGCTGGTAAGGCGGAAGCGTATTTTTCCGTCTAGGCCTCCCACGTGTAGCATGAGCTTGAAAGGGTTTCAGTGTTTCAGTTGGTCCCTCCTCGAGTTGCCACGGATTGACTGCTGTCGTCAAAACGCTATTTCGACGGGTCAAGGCATCGTCGTTAGGATTGCTACACCCAGCTAGTATCGTATAAGTCGATTTGTGGACAGAGGTTCACGTTCAACGTCGCTACTCCGAGTTGAACAAAAGCTCTCGGAAGAGGTGGAATGTCTGTTAGGACTAAGGAGGCCCCCATATCTATCGAAAGGTGCTTGCGACATTGGGGATGCCACGAGAGTCGCAGCACTCTGTAGATCGTGCTCATCCCTTAGATTCGCTTGGTGGCCAAACTTTTCTGCACACGCCGTATCGATGAACCTGTGGCAGCAGTCGTCATGATGGCGACATCGGCCAAGAGTGGTTTGGTGTTCTTCTGGCCGTAGGATATCAGGCGTGTTATCTTTGCCATTGTATGCCGCAGCCGACAAGAACGAGCGAAATTTCGGAGACCCAGCGCGGGAGGAGACTAGAAGTGGTCAGAACCGGACAGCAATCGCTCATGCAGAAGCGTCAACGTACCTTGCTGCTCACCGAGTTGCACCTGCTTCTCTATACCTCGCGTCGACCCATCACCAAAATTTCCTTGTCTCAATCGTGGTGCTCGACACCTGTCCGTTGTGTAGGTTGGTGTACGGAACTGCATAGGATCCGGAGCTTGATAGGAGGGCCATAAATGAAGGGGTTGTCTAGAACCATGCGCGACTTCCTGTGTCTTACCTTTTCCAGCGCATGGTATCTCGCAGTGTTTTGTGGTCACTACCGTAGAGCGTGATCCTCAGACAACGCCATAGTCTGCTTTGTGATCGGACAGGAGAGTGCTACTTGATGAGTGTAGCATGCAATGACTCTCAAAATCTAGGTTCCAGTTCCACACACGAGAGCAGTTGCATGGTGCTGGGGCTTCTTGGACATTTTCTAGCTCCAGGTCAAGTTGCATGACGGAGGAAACGAGGCTGGGTTATAGCTGACACGGACCCTCAAGGAGGCTCGAGATGGGACTCACTGCGGTGATCAGATCTGTTGCTAGATGCAAACACAATGTGAGTGCTTTGGGTGCCATCAAATGCGCGAAGCTGCATGTCCTTAACGGTCTGTCGTTGTGAGTACAGCTCAATACTTCCCAGCTGCACATCAAAAGTACGGCATCAAACGGTGGGAGACATAGTATCGACATATGTCGTACCCAGAGAAACCATGACAGCATAAGAGAGCAGGAGCCACCGGGTGGTCCGCTCACCTTCTGAGGCTAGCAGATAACCTCGACCAATGCCTGTGCCAGCAAGAGCCTCAACAATGTGACAATACCGCCCATTCACTGTGATTGCGTCCGCACGTCGTATCATTGCCTCTTCGAGATCATGCATTACCTGCTTCGACCGTTCTATTGGCCTTACCAATGCACAGACTTTATGCGTCGGAAGGTCTCCTGAGATGCGATACACAACAACTCTGGCCCCCGTGATACCCTGCTATCTAAGCCAATACATCAGGTTCACCGAATTAACAGTAGCTTGAGTTGGAAGCCGATGCACATTGTAATTCATGTCTTGTAAGTGGCATCGCGTCCATCTTTACGAGAGGCGAAGAGTGAAAGGTTTCTAGACACAGGCCAGTGATCATTAAAGCCTTTCGTACCGGCGGCTCAGACCTGCCGCGGATGAGAAGGTCTTCGTAGGTAAAGTCAGGGCCTCAGCCCAACCAATCTCAGGCGGTAAGAAGCTGGACTCGGTGCTGTTGCATTCGTCAACTCGAAGCAGCTGCAACACTGTGCTCCGTCGGACTTAGTATGATCATTCTGTGTGGGATTACCGCATGTCCGAGTGGTAGATCCGAGCTCGTAAATGGGGCGGCAGGTCGCGGTAAGCACTAATTCAGAGGCTCTAGCCCCGATCTGCCTAGCTTAGAGCACACGAAAGCTTGAATCGCTTACCTAAGTACAAATGTCTCCGACCTATGACCTCGTGGTGTTAGAAGTGAACGAATTACCCACTATCTTTGTACGACATTCGGTGCATCTCATCGCCGCTGCATATGGTAGACTCTGCGTCAAGCCAGCACGGACACCGCTCGGTGTAAAAGCCCAGGGATCCTAATTATGACCATGCGAGAGATCAAGTATAAAGCAGTGTGCTGCGCTGCCAGGACCACAGGCTGTCCTACCTTCAAGCAACGGAAGCAGCTACCAGACTGAAGCATCCGTCTCCCAGACCTGACCAAAAATGTCTATCAATCGCATCCGCAAGGTAGCCATCGTTGGCGCAACAGGCCAACAAGGTAGACATATCGTCGAGCACCTACTCAAGGCAAGCCAACACACCGTCACAGCCATCACGCGAGAAGACAGCTCCGCTACGCCAGCCACAGGCGTCAAAGTCGCCAAAGTCAACTACGACGATCAAGAAACCCTAGTGGCCGCCCTGAAAGGCCAGGACGCCCTAATCATCACCATGTCTGTTACGGCACCCCCAGACACATCCGAGAAACTCGTCCGCGCCGCAGCCAAGGCCGGTGTCCCCTGGATCCTCCCCGACGAATGGGGCATCGACGGTGCAAACGAGCAATACGGCCGAGACTGCTTCCTCGGCCCGCCAAAGAAAGCCATCCGCGATCTGATCGAGGAGCTCGGCGTAAGCAAGTGGATCGCGGTGGCATGCGGCTTCTGGTACCAGTACTCGCTCGGCACCATGAAGGAGATGTGCGGCTTCGACTTCCAGAAGAGAGAAGTCACGTTCTACGACGACGGGACCACGAAAATCAACACGAGTACGTGGCAGCAGGTTGCGCGGGCGGTCACGTCTCTGCTGAGCATGGATGTGTCGGAGCTTGACGCGAGGTTCAAGAACAGATTTGCGTACGTGAGCAGTTTCTGTGTCAGTCAGAAGGATATGTTTGAGAGTGTGAAGAGGGTGACAGGGACGAGTGACAATGCGTGGAAGATTGAGTATCAGCCTAGCTCGGAACGTGTGGCGGAGGGGAGGCAGGCGATGCAGGAGGGACAACGGTTTGTGGGGTTCGTGAAGGTGCTGTACGGGCGAAGTTTCTATCCGAATGGAGATGCGAACTTTGAGGCTAAGCATGGGCTAGCTAATGATGTGCTCGGGCTGATGAAGGAGGACTTGGATGAGTGTACGAGAGGGGCGATCGAGTTGAGCAACAAGATCGCAGAAGGGAAGCGCGGATCCCACTGATTCAATGAACAGGGGGTCTCTGCGGGGCGAAGAGCTCAAAGGTCTTGTGACGGCTAGTATAGCTACCTGAGAACGAATAGAGCGCGATCTAAGCAGGGGCCGCAACTCAAGTCCTAAATAACCTCAATGCCTCGACTTCGGCTCCATCGCCATTCATGTCCTCGCCGTCAACCATATCTCCATCCTCGTCCTCCTCTCTCAGCACCCTGTCCTGCCCAAGCAGGCTGCCAAAGAACTCACTCTTGCCTCGATCTGTCCACATTGCGGTGTCACGGCCCACATCGCCCTCGCTAGCCATGAAATTCTGCAATTTGTCGTGTACGGTGTAGCGTATCTTCCTCCCTTTACTGGCCTTGGTGTCTATTGCTTTCTTGTTCTGACTGTTCCCTGACGGATGCAACCTGGGAGGCAGCGTTGAGGCCGAGATGTCGCTGGCAGAGGCAGCCGACCGGGCTGTTATCAGATCGCGGAGGAGGGATTGGTAGAAGACTGAGTCATCGTAGGCTGGCAGGGAATTGGCGCCAGCGCTTTCCTCGTCTTCTTGGCCTTCGGTGTGGTGGCTGCGGAAGAACTTTTCCTGCTCGTTAATGACAAAGGTGTCGAGCACAGCCGTCAGCCTGTCGTCGTGGGAGGAATCGAGAAATTTGGATTTAACGTTGCGAGCAGGATCGGCCTGCTTGGCTTTGGCGGACCATCTATTTATCGTCATTTGGCGAGCGGGCAGAGACTCGGCTTCGAGTTCTTTCAGGCACTTCCAGACAGAGTCTAGGTCGTCTGCATCGTCTGCATGTGATGGCCGCTTCCTCTTCCTGGCACCAGACTCAGAAGCTCCGGCTTCAGCGATGCTATCGCGGAAAGAGCCAATGGTGTTGAAGAGACGCAGGGCAGCGTCTCGTGCATCCTGTATAGCAGCATCTGCATCAGAAGTGAACGAAGCGGTATTCTGTTGTGCAGCCAGTTCCTCTGACGCAGTAAGACCCTTTTGAATCTTCATGCGGCCATCGAGTAGACGGTCGAATGTCTGGTTTTGTCGCTGGACAGCTTGTCCCTTATTCACATCGTCGTTGGCGGCTTTCGATAGCCCAGAGGCCAGATGCAGTGAGGTGCCGGCAAGCTGGGCTCTGATAGCTGCTCTGTCCTTATCCAATGCCGTGCCATTGACGAGTCTCGGGGCAGCGTGCTCATCATCCGAGTCATCTGCTTGGCTCACGTCTTCGTCCTCGTTCTCGGCGTCATGCGTGTCTTCAGCCGACTCTTCCTCGTCTTTGGATATGGCAACACCGCTCACGTCGTTCCCTTCTGCTGAACTGGCATCCTCGCCATCAGAAATCGCCGAACCTTCGTCCTCGTCTTCTCCCTCGTCGGCGAATGGGTCTTCATCTTCATCGTCGTCTTGAAGGGCAAATGGATCATCGTCACTCTCTTCTCCGGTCAAGGCTGCTCTGCTCACGGCAGCTGCGCCATATTTCGACCCCAGGGACACTCCTTCTGGCTTCCTCAACTTGCTCTTGCCGACGTGTTCGTAGTGTTCGCGGCCTCCAGTGCTGTCTTTGCCTTCCCTCTCGGAGCCACTGCCAGATTCGTCGTCCTCTTCGATACGTTCATCTTCTGGATCATAGTCTCGTGGCTTTTTCTTGCCTATAGTCAGCGCCTTGACGTCTCTTTGTAACCTCGACATCGTGCACGGATTGTGATGAGCAGGCGACCTTCACGGCATCAGGTCGCAACTGCCCAAATTAATTTCTTGCGGGCATGGAAAAATGTTCGCCGCAAGTTGCCATTTTGGCAGTTGGCAAGTCTAGCCGGCACAGTATGCCATAGCGAAAGGACCATGCTAACAAGACTCGATCGCTTCTATATCGGCAGGCGTACATTGCAGTATCATCGGCTATGCGCAGATGCTTCACCACATCAGCTCGCCTACTCAGCCATGAGAATCCACTAGGCTTGCCTCGAAGGGCGCCACCTGCTGGCCCAGCTCCCACCCTGCGAGGAGCACCTCGTGGCCTTCCTCCCAAGCGTCGCATTGCCCACGTCGACCATGTCATAGCCGTCTCGAGCGCCAAAGGTGGCGTTGGCAAGTCTACACTGGCCGTCAACCTCGCTTTGGCCTTCTCCCGCCATAATCTACGCACCGGCATCCTCGACACAGACATCTTCGGCCCATCGATACCTACCTTGCTCAATCTCGCCGGTACCTCCGAGCCTGAAGTCACCAATCGAGGCTCGCTTGTCCCACTACAAAGCTATGGGCTGAAGAGCATGAGCATGGGCTATCTGCTGCCTTCAGAAGCCGCCCCTGTGGCTTGGAGAGGAGCAATGGTTCAGAAAGCACTACATCAGCTGCTACACGAGGTTGATTGGTCCCCCAAGCTTGACGTGCTCGTGCTTGATCTTCCCCCTGGCACAGGCGATGTGCAATTGACCATAGGCCAGCAGATCGAACTGTCAGGTGCTGTCGTGGTGAGTACGCCACAAGATATTGCTCTGAAGGATGCAGTCAAGGGTGTTGGGATGTTCAATCAGATGAAGATACCTGTGCTTGGTCTGGTGCAGAACATGTCAGTCTTCGTATGTCCCAAATGTGGCGAAGAGACTAGGATATTCGCTCATGACCACTCTGGCAGTGGAGGAAAGGTTCACATCCTGGATATGAACATTGACCTGCTAGGGAATATACCTTTGGACCCTAACATCTGCCACGACGCTGACGCGGGTATGCCGACAATAGTCGCAGAAGAAGCTAGTGGAAAGCTGGTCAACACAAAATACTACGAGTCTATCGCCTCTAAGGTGGCGCAAAAGGTTGGCCTGCCCTGGTCCTGAGGTGCAAAAGCTAGGAGAAGTACCCTGGAAACAGCCAATCCATCTTCTTCAGTGCCTCATCGCTTTTACCGCCCTGATGCGTACTGACTCCGAACTTCCTATCGCCCTCAAGGTGCTTAGCCGCCACGAGATCAGCGTGCTCCTCTTTGCTGAGTTCGTCAAGTACAGCACCGATGAAGCGCCGCGCGTTGATGGCGTTGGCTTTCATGTGACCCATGACCATTTCCACAGACACGTCGCCACTGTCGTGCCAGCAGTCATAGTCGGTGCTCATCACTACCATCTGGTATGCCATCTCGGCTTCAGCTGCCAACTTAGCCTCCGGCAATACCGACATGTTGATCACTGTGCCCCCAAACAAGCGGTACATGTTCGACTCAGCTCGCGTGCTGAACTGTGGCCCCTCTACATCCCCTTGTTAGTGTCGCCTTGTGATGAGAAGAAATTGGAGAACATACCCATACAGATGACGGTGCCCTTATCGTGCAGCGTAACCCCCTCGCCTTCCAACGAGTGACCACACTTCCTCACGATCTTACCAACACCGGCGTCAAAAGGATCGGCAAAAGGCACATGACAAACAAATCCCCCCTCGAAGAACGTGAAAGGTCGGACCCCTTTCGTTCGATCAATGACCTGATCTGGCACAACAAAATCTCTTGGCTTGACGGCTTCCTGCAGCGAGCCTGCAGCCGAGAAGGCAATGACGCACCGCACGCCAATCGATCTCAGTGCCGCTATGTTGGCCCTTGCGGGAACTTCATGTGGCGCGAACTGGTGGTTGACGCCATGGCGCGCCAAGAATGCGACTGGTGTGGGTCTGCCTGTGGTAGGACTAGGATGTTCAGAGATAGTAATTGGGGACGATGGTTTGCCCCATGGTGTGTCGATGTCTAGACAAGCGACCGGATGGAAGTTCTCTAATGATTCGAGGCCGGTGCCGCCTATCACTGCTATGCGGGGTGTGCCGTTGTATGTTGTTGGTAGATCGGTTGAGGACATCTTGTAGAAGCGATTGCGCAGAGTGACTGGCCGTCTTGTGGTTAGGACGAATGATCGTAGCCAAGTTGTTGACGCCGTCTTGCAGACACTAGACCTGTACGAATATACGGGGGGAGAAAGCTTCTACTGAACGTTGACCACGTACCAAGTGCAAACAGTAGCGCACGAATGTGAGCCCTCACAGCTTTCTTAGCACGCCAATATTGATGCTTATCGCAGCAAAATTGATCGGTAGTTGTTTCCGCCGACCGCTTATCACCACGTGCCCTCGAATTCGACAGTACTAGCGAGTACCATCGTGATTGGCGCGCAACTTCTTCTGACTGCCTCTCATCCCTATACCATTTCTGCACGTCGCTCACAAAGAGGGGGCTAGAAGGGCTGGTAGAAGTGACTGAACAACCAGCCGTGACCAAGAACCCAAGTCAGGCCTTTCAAACATCTTGACGCGCCAAGACTTTCGACAATCGTCAGAACTATTACCATGTTTGAGGTACCAGCAGCGAAGCGAGTCAAGCGCTCGCAACTGTTTGAAGACGACACAAGCGATCTAAACGAATCGATCAGTGCAGCCAAACCTGGGGAGAGCAGCAACAACGAGAGCCAACTGGATGTGGTCCCAAGCTACGGCTTCGAATACGACTTCGTAGACCAACCACCGCTACTCACGGCATCACTCAACAAAAAACAAGTGCCAGACGAACCCAATCAAGCACAAGAAGAAGCAGAAACATTTCAATTCAACCTCTTCCGACCAAACACAACTCGGAAACCGCCAACCCCTCAAACCAAAGACAAAGATGGGACAGAGCCTCCACCCAATTCCCAGCCAGTCCTTGTCCCAGCTCTAATCTCCCTTCGCTCCCCGTCGCCACTCGCAGCGACAGATCCTTCTCTCGCGTATCGCCAACACCGCCCAGATTCATACTATTTCACAGTCACAGCGTCCACACCGCCCGACGCACTGAAGTCACTCCGTGCATCGTACGCTGACTCCGCCGTCTCAACCGACACGATAAATAAACACCTCGCTCGTGCCTGGCCGGGGACGTATCTTCCCTGGCGCGTGGTGGAGCTGCCTGCTCATAAGAGACAGGTGGTTGTTCTTAGGACCGGCCTGATGGCCTCTGGCGCGTCAGCCGGGAGTGGCGATGTCCCGGCCCGGTCACTGGGAGAACAAGCTAACACAGGCAGGAGGGCACGGCCGGGTAAGAAGAGGCGTGAAGTGCGGAAGGGCAAGGCAAGGGCGAGACAGAGGGTTGTTGATGAGAGTAAGACGAAGGAGGAGCATGAGAAGGAGAAGAGAAATAGAAAGAATAGAGAGAGGAAGTTGAAGAGGCGGGCGAAGGAAAGGAGAGAGAGGGAGGAGGGACGGGCTGGGACGGGGACTGGGACGGGGACCGGGGAGGGCGAAGGAGCAGGTAGCAAGGACGTTGTGGGGAGTGAAGGGAGCAGTGGCGATGATTGATATCTTGGACAAGGAACGTCTTTGAGGTGTAGTCCGAGGTGGCAGGTGGTTCTGGCCCTGGCCCGATCATCGAGCATACCTGCCACTCCGCCAAGTTCGACTACGAGTAATGACTACTCACCCTCCTCCGCATAGATCGCTTCTCGGTTCATCCTCATACCCGTCCCCGCTCCTCTTACTGAACGCACGTCCCAGATCTCGTCCCACATTGCACGGACGCAAAACCAGGATCACGTACCATCTTCGCGCTCTCCACACACCAGAAACCCAGCAAATGTTCAGTGTGAGGCGTTTTGTCGAGGTGTTAGGAGACCTGTGTCATTACTTCCACGAGGAGATTACTGATTGTGTTCGTTTTGAGAAGGCATGACAGGTTTCGGTGACGCTGGGGGGACCATCTCACGAATTTTGGTGTGCTATTGGGTTCTTGGTGATTAAGGCAAAAGTCTACTTGCGTGCGATGAAAGTGTGGCAATTACTGAGTTGGAGACGAGCAGCGAATTGCATCACAATCGAACGTTGCAGAGTTAGGCTAAGTTAGCGATCCTCAAAAACCCTACAAGTATCTGAGGAACGTTTTCCACATCAGTACGCGACCCCGGCTCTCATGCCTTCGGCGACGGTCGAGATGGCGCCCCACTAAGTAGACTCGGGTTGGCGGGAAATGTTGTCCTGGTACGCCATGGTCTAGTGACATTCTGTGTTTTTGTTCGGGTAGGCTGTCAATCTGGAAGATCAGGGTATCCATTGTAGACAGGATCCCACAGTCAGAAACAAGCGCGAACAGGATTAGATCAATAAGACCTGTTTTGCCAATATGGTCGGCTCATGCTGACTGGCAGCAAGTACAGGAGAGCTTCCATCCTCCCCATTACGAAAGCTGCGGCAAAGACTCGGACTTGGCGTGAAGTTACCAGTTCGCTTGCACTAGCTAAGTCAGAGTTTAGGGAGACCCATGCTGCCTGACCATAAACGTGAAGCTCTTCTGCTTTGACATCTCAAGCCGCCTCGTGGCAATCAGTAGTAGAATCAGAGTGTCACGTATGAAGCAGGGTAAAATGAGCTGTACGAAGGGCTTGGCTCGAACGTGCTAGCCCCGGTCGAGAAGAGCTGTCAACTTCGAGACGCAGCCAAGAAAGCGGTCAATGATGCGCCGACGTAACCCGAAATGGCATGCCTACTGCCACCCGCCCCGATGCAGACGTACTAGGGCTGAAAAGGCCATATCAAAAAACGTCCACGTGCAAAACAAAGATCGGTGTAGGCTACTGCATTGCCGTAAAGATTTATCGAAGTATGTTTCAGCCGCATATTCTAGAACAGGCCTGTACAGCAAGCTTGATGAGCAGTAACAACGACTAAGAAATCTGCTAATTCTCTCCTATCGTTACCAGAAAAGCGTGCACTAGGATTACGAAGTGTTGACTCTTGTTTGAAATCACCTGCATGCTGCTACGCAAAGCGTGTTTCTGCGCAATACAAAGATAGAACAGGATGACGCACGATCCTTGCACAGCCGTGGACTCCAAGAGGTCTCTTGCAGTTCGTGTTCTGTTCCAACACCAAGCACTTCAACCGTGGCGCTGGGGTAGAATTGTCTGGGCTGTGATGGCACCCTATGTGGCGCTAAGACTTTCGCTTAAGCACTGTCTCTTGGCCCTCCACCAGGTAGTAGGGGTCGAGTCTTATAAAAGTGGATTTGGCCTTCAGCCGACCCGCTAAGAGGAAACCTGCCGAGACCCATTGTCAGCAACCACGCTTTTGGATTGGGCTCGCATATACACCGTCGTAGCAGGCTGAGCTGAGTGGCTTCCAAAATGTACGATCGTTCCTGCTCTGTGCATCTTCAGTATATCTATCCATCGAGGCACCACCTCCAGCCTTCAAGATGTTTCACAGCAGAAAGACCAACAATCAAAGCTACTGCAAAATCGCTCTCTCGGTATTACTGAAGCCCTACTATTCAGTACTTTCACACAAGACTATGAGCGCCTATATCATGGACTTCGCTTTCCCAAGCTTTTTCAGTTCCAGTGCCAGCCTCGACGATGGTTTCTGGCAGGAACCTTCGACAGTCAAGATCAGGCTCACAGCTGCCGAAAGCTTGATTGCTGAAGCAGGAACATGCAATGCTACAACCACATCCGGCCTCATTGCCAAACACTCGATTGTTCACCGCCGCAACAAATCTCTGCAACTTCACTTCGCCGCCCCTTGCGCATGAACAAGCTTGCCCTCGGGTACCGAATATCAAACAACCAGAATGGCAATGCAACTATTAACAGGGATACGTCACATTACTAGCTACGCACCTCGAGAGCCGGTACCCGCTCCACTAAGACGTCGAAATCGGCAAACGCTAGTGGAGTACATCACGAGATCAATCGTACAACCGCGTACAAGTACAAAGCAGGATACCGCCACCAATGGCGTGTGGGACTCATCTGGCTAGGAGCACGCTATTGAAACAAGCTGAAGCTGTGAGACCTTGTCTCGGGAGTGCTTGTCTGCTACGCTATACTGAAGGACGGAAGATGCAGCGCACGATTCCACCAAATCGTGGAGATCGGCGTATTTCACCCGTAAGCTGCTATTAGAATACAATCTAGGAGACTTGTGGAGACCGCAAACAGGTCACGCAGTGCGCGGGTCTAGAACAGACGCATGAAGAACGATGCAAACGTGATGACATACTAATCAAAGACGAGAGGAGTGACGAATTAGATCTCGTTGAAAGGATCGAAAATGGACGGCCAGATCTTCCGCAATGGCAAGAGATTATCATAGCTGACGCGTCTGCAAGATCGTCGACGGCGTTGTTAAATCATAGGTCGGCCAATGCGCCATAGATTATCTCAGCATAGAAGAAATGCAAACAATCTTAGAGCATATTATCGAACTCCCATGGGCTTGTTTCACGATGAAGCATACGAGTAAAACTATCAAAGTCTTCTTGGCATAAGCTGCTCGGGGTTTGCTCAGTTATCTCCGAGCACTTGGGAGAAGGCCCCACGGAAGCAACGACGAGGCTCGGCTGCCTGCAAGATGCCGAAGTCATCACTGTTAATACTGTCGCTAATATGTGTACATTATGACCTTTTATCTGAGCATTTATAAGACGCCTTGGCATGATAGACCCTAGCTTTCAATGAGTGAGGAGTGATCTGGACTCGCGAGTACTGTATGTGGTGGCACCGCTCACGAATCGGAGCAGCACCAGAACGCCATCCGATCTTCGTCGTGATACAGCCTTTCTTTGACACCACAAGCGACCTCATCATACACCACTCGAGGTCCTTGTGGACTGTTACTGCAGCGGCGTAAATAGTCTCACCATGGATGTGCTCTCACTGCCACCGGAGATCCTCTCCCAAATCCTAACCCGACTTACCTATCCAGATGTACTAGCCTTTTCTTCAACATGCCACGAAGCGCATTCTTTCACTTCACAGAACAACCAGCTACTTTGGCAAGCTGCTTTCTTGCACAAATTCGATGACCCGCGGGATCGGTGGAACAGCCTCACGAAAGCCGCTCGCGCACAGCATAGCGCGCGGCAGCTCAGCTGGGACTGGCACAGTGAGCTCAAGAAGCGCACAGTCGCGCTCAAGTATGCGACAGTTGGCAACGTTGCCATTGAGCAAGATGACACCGAGACGTACGAGAATGTGGTCGGAGCACTGCTTGACATAATCGACACCGCCAAATCTTGTCCCACGCCAGAAGAACTTGAAGCAGGAAGGAGGCCTGAGGTCGACGACCGAGACTTGTCGCTTAACTTGAGTTTGTTGCCTATCAACTACCACTTTACGCTAGAATTCGATGGTTTGGTCCGCGGACTGCCGGCGTCTGTAGTCAAGAAACGTCTGCCCTTTGGCTATAGCATTGATAGTTCGTCGGCGCCAAGCATGCCAGGGGCCTGGGAAGCCTCGCCCGGCAGGCCGTTGACCCGATCTCAAGCAGTCAAAGAGATGGACAAGATTGTGCGGTCGGAAGGTGCGAGCCGACTACATGTCCTGTGTGGGCTGACGGAGCGTGAAGGACGAGACGACAAGGCAATTGGACGTGCGCGACGAATCACGTATGATTGGAATGATACAGATGAGTTGAACGAGTATGGACCTTTCAAAAGAGATGGGTCTGGTGAGACTGATTGGAGACGACTCGAGGCGATATGTACGGTTGTCGCCAAGCAGTTTACGCAGGCACTGGGAGGACGGATGACACTGCCACAGGGATTCTGCTTCTCGCTGCCCTACAGGACATTGGTTGACCCGACGGTGCCAGAGGATTGGGCAAGAGTACAAGGCACGTGGTGTGGGACCTACGTGTACCTGCACTGGGAGGAGCTTATGGCGTTCAACGCCTTTCAGAACGCGGTCAATCGCCCTACTATGGAGAGCGCGCCTGAAGCGTGTGGCGGACTGATGAAGTTGGAGCTGAAGCTTGATATGAGTGTGAGGGACGACCCAAAGCTGCAGACAAAGATGCCTATTTGTGAAGACCTCCCTGTCTTATATTTCCAAGGGCTATCGAAGAGCTATGACTTCCAGATGGCTACTGGGATTCGTGGTATGGTTTGTTTGGCACCTGGAGGACGAGAGGTGAGATGGCGGTATATTGTTCAGTAAGTGCACTCGTCCTCTGCGTGGGATATCTCTAACAAGTCAATGTAGCTACAGTGGTTCTGATCAGTGGCAGCTGGAAGGCGTGCAACCGGGAGGCATTCGATCTGGATGTGTCTACGGCACATGGACCTCGTGTGCGCACGAGGAAGGTGGACCCGTCGGACCGTTTATTTATGCTCCTGAAGAGCTGTGCAAACCAACTTCGATCGTTCTTGTTAGATAGCGAGCGACAACGCTATCTATGGAGACGGAATCGGGTCCTGGACAGCCGGTGTCGTGTTCTGCTCGCGAGCTTGCTTGTCGAAGCGAAGGAAGATCCTCAAGGTGCTTGACATTCCCACGTGGAGGTGCGACTGGGAGAGCAGGAGGCTTTGTGCCATCGGAATTTCTATGTGAAAACTCTCTCTTGTGCAGATCGCTACACCTTGAGAAGAGGTGTGCATCATCTGTGGCAGAGTTGAGCTGTCAGCGTACTCTACAGTAGAAGCACCTTTTGTTGTTTGTACGCTGTTCGTTCTCTGTGTCCTCTCAGCGAGCCAGGGCAATGTTGTGGCGGAAGTGGCGTTGGCCAGATGTCTGCGTTAACTACGTAAGGTAGATACGAAGTTGTTACTGGTCGTAAAACACGTTCGAAGGATGCACTGTTACAGGCAGTGCTACAGGTCGTGTCTGCCTACCGTAGCGGCTGTTATTGGGCAAGGGGCTTGCTAAATTGGGAACAAGCAGGGATCGCCGCCTGGCTACCGCTTGCATCAACTTCTGGCTCACAGCCTCGACCAACTGCCTAAGAAGGGCGCCCATATCAGAATGGTGATCACCAGCGCTGCCCGTGCGTTCGCGAAGCTCTATAGTTACAGCAGACGCACCCCTTGAGTCTCTATGCTCCAGACCTGCCTGGTCCAATTCTTTTTGACACAGTCGTCGATGTGAGCAAAGTCGCAACCGCTGCAACATGCCCTTCCGAGACCTGCTCAAGAAGAAGGAGCAGATTGAAGAGCAGACCAACTATGCCGAGCCGCAGCAGCGAGAGGCCTTAGAGCCTCTGCCTGGGTTCAAAATCATCCGAAGTGATACGCATACAGAAGAGCTGCTTGAGGCTCCTTCCTTCTCACCGGACGACGACCGCCTTGCACGGCCGGCACAGTCTCCTTCGTCTCCTCGGCGCTCTCTCGCTCGCTTTCGAAGTATCTCGCGGCCCAGCGACCCAGACGGTTCACCCAGGGGACTGAACAGACGCCTGTCGGAGAGGCTGCACTTGCACAGGGACAAGTCGAGGTCGTCTAGTACATCCTCTGCCAACCTGCCCTCGAATCTACCAGACATCCAAGATGCGTACACCGATAGAGGTGATGAGGAGGAAAAAGAGGCGCGATGGGAACAGCGTGCTACAATTCTAGCCAGCGCGAACAAAAGCCCCTCCATTGCCGCCAGCATCGGTGAATCAACGGCCCAGATGTCGCAGCTAAGCTTGAACAGCTCGCCCGTCCGGCCTCGACCCAGTCGAAGCATTAGTGATGCGGAAAGCGATGTAAACATCCAGAATGCAATACGTCTTCACGAGGCAGGTCAACTGGAGGATGCCACTCGCATGTTCAAACAGCTCGCAGCCGGCGGCAACGTGCTCTCCGAGGTCCTCTACGGTCTCTCGCTGCGACACGGCTGGGGTTGTCCCAAGGACGAGACCGCTGCCTTCATCTATCTCTCCTCTGCTGCCTCGAACTCTGCTGCCTTGGAAGCCGAGGCTCTCGAGGCTGGTCTCAAGAGAGGCGGTGCAGCAAAAGGTGAGCTCGTGCTTGCGATATTCGAGCTAGGCAATTGCTATAGATATGGTTGGGGGACTTCGATCGACAAGCCGGCCGCAAGGTAAGCTCCGCCGTCGCACCACACTCCAATCCGCAACTGACATACGGCCCAGACAATACTACGAGACAGCAGCAAATCTGGGTGATACTGATGCTATGTGAGTGTCCCGAGTCAAGGACTCTCGTAGTTGGTGATTCGCATTGCTGACAAAACATGAACAGGAATGAGGCTGCTTGGTGCTATCTTGAGGGTTTTGGTGGGAAAAAGGACAAGGTGAGCAAGACAACTCAACACTTTGCACTCCCGCCGTATACTGCTGTTTTGATGTGCAATGCAACTTTCGTGCCTTCATTCATTGAGCAAGATGGCGTGCGACCATCAACATGTGCCTATGGATCGCCGCCAGAGCCTCATCGTCATGTGTGCTTCAGACATGCATGTGAGATCACAAGGCCCGAGACCTGCATGTTCACCTGCCTTGTTACAAACGGCCCCGCTGCAAACAACCCCGGTACTGCAATGTGATACATGATTCATATGCACAAACAATCATGTGGGAACCGCGATCACGTCTCGGAATCACGTTACCGGCAAAGCCCCTAAATACCACGAGTACACTCCCAATACAGTTAACCCTCTATGGTAGCATCACTTTGGGCAGCAATGCATACACGAATCACAAGCATTGCGAGTCTGTGGAGAGGGCCGTACCTTGCATTAGCGACCACATGCAAGCAGAAGACCAATCAAGACTCGATGATACTGCATACGACCTATCTTTGGAACACATGCACCTGAAGGCTGACACATGATTTTCCATAGTTTAAAGCTGCGCAACTACTTCGACTGGCCGAGAAGAACGGTTCAAAGACTTTAGGAAATTCTTGGTAAGTTAACCACTCTCCTCTCGAATGTCTCACCTCGCCTCCCACTTTATCACACCGCTTCATCCACTCGAAAATCCTTCTGCAAAACCACGACCACTGGATCTCGTGGTTCCATGGTTGGGTCCTGCAGGCGGTCGCAGCCTGCGGCCGGCAGGAGCACAAGGTTTGAAACGTCGGAGAATTATTCTTAGCCAACCACGAAAAGCCGGAGGCGGCACTCTTATATTCGTGTTGGACATGTGCCGTCTTCGTACTGTTCATCGTCATCGGTGCATGCTGACATCAAGCAGGATCTGGAAGGACAAGTACAATCCGGCATAGGCACATTCCAGCAACGGTTTCGATTTCGACGCCGGCCCAGGGCAGGCCCCCCAAAGTGTCAGGCGATGCCGTTCACCTTGAACTTAGGTTGCTCTGACAACGAGGATGGCCATTTCGGGATTGTCGGCAGCCTCGTTGTTGATGGCCGCCCACAAACGATCTATCATGACTGCTATGAACCATTGTTGGACCCGGTCATGCTTCCTCGGCGAAGGATCTCTCTTTTTATTGGCGGAGAACTTCACTCTCGCTTGGAAGATACTTTTTGATAGCATGATCCTCTCGTGCTCTCCGTCTCCGGACCGAGAAGTTCGTCGAACAACATCGTCTTGGTCATGCTGTGATATCCTCTTTGCTTGTACATTCCACTGAGGACAGCCTGCTGAATGTCTCCCTTCGAAACCCCTTCGTGAATGTAATGAGCAGGCAGCTTATCACTCACTCGACTTGCAACCACTCACGGCTCCTCTGGGCAACCAAAGAATCCTCCATTAAGCAATAACATACAGCACCCAGTGCATTGTGTCCACCTTCACAGCAGACCTGTGCCACCGCTGCCGGAGCCCCTCTAGCTCTGTCATCGTCGCCGTAGTCTTCCTCTGCATCCACCACCCAATCATCTTTTCCCCCGATCGTCTCCCAGCCCAGCCCAGCCCAGCCCAGCATGCAGCTCAACAAGCCCTAGCCCGACCACCACGCCCCGCCACGCCATAGCACGACGACGCGGCATCGTGCTCTCCACACTGACCTCAGACTTGGATAGGCAGTAGACAAGGCAAGTGCCGGCCGGGGCCATCACCCTGCTCTGCTCCGTCCGTTCTCGTTCATCGTGTCAAGCAAGAACACATACACTTACACGCCCGGACCTGTATCCACCCCCGACCGGGCGCACGCAAGCTGCGGAGCCCTGCCTGCCTGCCTGTCTGCCGCATGCATGCACGCACGCACGCACGCATCATGACCCTCAATGGCCGTAAGCCTGACCCGCCAACCAATCGGCGGGTTCCGGGCCGTTGCTGCCCAAAATGAGGCTGAGGCGCGGGATCACGTTGGGAGTGGCAGCTGTGCAGTGCGCTGCGGTGCGGTACGGTGCAGGTCTCTAGAGGGTCGGGGATGGCTGGCGTGGCGTGGCGCGTTTGCGCTGTGGTTTGCTGGGGAGCGCTGAGGTGAGGTGAGGTCAGGTGAGGTGTGGTCCGTTGATTAATTGATTGGTTGATCCGTTGGTCGGATGTTGTTTCACGGCGGGTGTTCATGTTCGTGCTGTGTGGCGCTGGCGCTGGCGGTCACGGCTGCAACTTATCTTGGATTGTTGAGATGCGAGCGGGCTAAGCTACCTAGGCTTCGGGACGGCAGGGCAGAACAGGGCAGGGCAGGCTCGAGCCGTACCATGCGAACAAACAAACGAGGGTGGTAAGGTATTGAGAGTACATCCATTTGGACTCGTTTCGTGCTCGTCATGGCCGTAGTCTATTTACAGTCTTTTCTTCGTTCGTTCGTTCATTCGTTCGTTCATTCATCCACCCATCCATCGTCAGTCATATCCAATCCTGAGAGAGGGAAGCGCTTTGCACGTTCCGTCCGTGCCTAAGCAAACCATCGACAGACCCTGATCTGGTCTCGTATCTGGTCTCTAGCTGGAAGCTCCATGCTAGCCTCCTCGCCAGTTGGAAAGGCTCGTCTGGAAGAAACGGATCATGAAGATCCTTTGACGTGGTCCCAGCTTCTTCCTGGGGATACCAATGAGGATTCTCTAGACTGAACCCAGCCCTTCAGGATGACGAAATGGATAGTCATGACCAGTGCCGTTTCACCCCCTGCTCCCGCCCTCTGTCCTTGTCCGTCGTAAATCGTGATCCATTCCCTTTCACACGCGGCAGTCATTTCAGCCAATGGAGGCGCTGTCTTTTCTCCCCCACTCTCGTTCGCTATGATCTCGTGTAGATCGTGTAATGCTCGTTAGGTCGTGGATGTCATCATCATCATCATCATCATCAATGTAATTCGTTATTCGTTATGCACTTTGCAGCACTCTTTCGCCGGTTGAGTAGAGAGCAGTAAAAATCAAGAAAATCGTAAAGCTAGATACAGTGCTCGAAAACCAAAAAGTTCATCCTCCGCTTGGAGCCAGAAAAGCAATCCAGGCAGAGTTCGTATGGTGTGTACCATTGTGGTGTGTATGTCGTTCGTAGCTCCAGCGAGCTGTTTCATAGCTGGTCTATGTCATCATCAAATGCAGGTCGTGAATCTTGACCGTGAGGTCATGGTTTGGGAATTGAATGGCCAAATGAGGCCCGCTTCAAGAACGCCAGCCTAGAACCGGAGATAGGCTTTGAATACTTTTCGGTAGGGACAGATAGCGAGATGGTGGATGCGTACAGAGTGTAGCCCATTCACTCATGCATGGATGGTATGGGTTTGTTTGTTTTGTCGGACAAAGTCTCGGAAGTCATTCATAACGGTGTCGGGAACATTCAGCGCGCTTCGCTCGGAGGCTCGGTTTGGAAAACCTGCTTTCTCGACCTCGGACTTCTTCGCGTGGAAGGCAGCCATAGCTTGATCGAGACGAGACTGTTTCAGTGAATCAGGCATATCGGCCTCTGCGTCATCATCGTTGAGCTCACTCAAAGGGTCCATGATATGGTTGTAAGAAGCAGGAGTCATAGCGAATGCTTGTTGCAGCTGCTGATGACGGGAAGGTACAGTCAAAGTGGACGAAAGACGGTCGAGCCCGGAGTGTTGCTGTCCAGGTGTGAAGGACATCTGCGAGAGCTCCGAGCCGCTGATGGTGGTCCTGGGTAGCGATGCACCGGCTGAACGTGCAGGGATCATCTCTTGGGCGGATTGTGGGTTAGAGGACATGACAGCCTTGAGGACGTTCTCGGCATCTGCGCGATACTCGTCGGAGACTGTAGGTAGAGACACCTCGTTCGAGCCGGTTACAAGCTTCGAGAGTTGACCTCCGGCTGAGACGACGACAGCACCGAAGAGCAAGCACATGTAGAATGTGTTCCAGCTGAAGTCAGCATCGGCTTTCTTGTTGATGGTCGACGCGGCGGGCTTCGGGGTAGCCTGTCGCTGCATGTGATCGAGCTCGTTTGAATCAAAACCTGCGTTGTCGAAAAGTCCGAGTTCAGTCTCCCAATCATCATCGACGTTGAAGTCACCGAAGTCAGAAGTGAAGTTATGCATGTCCGACACTGGTGCATAGCCGTTCGAGCGCTGCGAATGCCGATCGAGCTGGTGGTCTCGAATGTACTCTCTCATAGCATTCATGTGTCGTCGACAATCCGCAGCCTCAATGGTCTTCGCACGGATAGCCTCGTCTCGGTCGTGCATCATCTGCTTGGCCTGCATCTCGTATTGCTGTCGCTGATGCATCCACTGCTGTCTTTCCAGCTCCAGCTGCTCTTGTAGTTGCGCACATGCATCTTCGAGATCGCACATTCTCTTCTCGTGTACTTTCTTCTCCTGTTCGAGCTTCTCGGTATGAGTCTTCTTGCGCTGTCGTGAGTCGAGACTGGTGACATCTGTTAGCATGGACCGTCCCGTCAGCCCGACGAGGGGAGACACTTACGCTGCTTGTCTGTTTCGCAGCAACCGCTTCTGTTGCTTGAGCTCTTTCTTCTCTTCTTCGTTTGTCGAGGCCAGAATCAGTGCGTCAATTGTCGCCAGATTACGCTCCTTTGGGATCTCGAAGCGGGCATTCTTCTTGCGAATGCCGTCGGGACGTACCACCAGTTGCGGTGACACTGGTCTGTATTGCGGGCTTCCTAGTGGGTATCGCTGATCGACGCCGTCAGACGAGGTTGCCGATGCCCATCCGCCCTGGCTGGACTGAGGAGACATGGATACTGCCGAAGCAGGATCTTGATTGAAGTTAAAGCCATGCTGAAGCGCGTACTGTGCCGGCTGCCCGTACGAGTCGACGCTACCATATGCTTGTGTCGGTGTGTTTGTCCCTGATTGCGAGAGGGACCATTGCGGCTGTGCATACGAAGCAGCAAAGTTGGGGTCTACCCGCATATATGGCTGGTGGTTGCTATGTGTGGGAATGGAGGACTGAGAATAGTGTCGGGCAGGATAATGATGCTCATGCGACCGGTCGTGCCACATGGCTTCATGCGTGGGATATTCCTCCTCTATCTTCAGCATAGAAGGCCGACGGCGGTGAAGAGGTACACCGTAGTCGGCAGGAGTTGCTGAGGCAGCTGGCCTGTCGTCACAACCGGAATCTTCTTCCCTTTCAGCGTACGCAGGCTTGAAGTCTTCTGGCCACTGATGAGTGCCGTATATCGTATACGGTTGTGGATGTTGGTATGACAAGTCCATTGTGTGGTGCTGGTGCCGGTGCCGGTGGTGGGCGGGCAAAAGGCGGTGAAGAAGTGGGGTCACGTCGTCGAGAGCCGCGGAATGTCGCCGTCAACGCAGCAATGGAGGCATCGACTGTGAGGATATTGAGATGGAAGGGACGGCGACGATATAGAGATACCAGAATTGATGTATCAAGGCGGATGTGCGAGGGTGGGGAGGATGGCTTTAGTAGTAGGCTGATCCAGTGGAGGCAGTCTTACGATACGATACAGGAAGCCAAAACCCAGGATCGGCCGTGGCCTTTTTCGAGTATTGGACGAAGGATACAGGAAAACCGGGTCAGACAAAGGACCAAGAGAGCAAGCAAACAAGAGTCGGGTGGAGTGGAGAGGATGATGGAGCTGGAGCTGGAGCTGGAACAAAACAGCCAGCCGGCGACCGACTGCACGAATAGAGCAGAGCGGCCGAGGGTGAACGAGAGCCAGACTCTCGTGATCAACTAGCCATGAGATGAGGATGTCTCATGGCAGGTGGCCAGAGCTTGGGTAGATGTGCGTGACTGTCGGAGCAGGCCGCGGATGGCAGATGATGGTTGAAACCAGTTGAGACCAGTAGAAAGACGACAAGCCGAAAGAGCGAACTCTGGCTGTCGATTGTGATCAAGTGGACGGCCGATCAGAGCCAATGCAGGATGTGCGTAGGCGTTGCATCTGATTCCAGACGGAGCATTTCTTTTCGAGGTCGGCTTCATGCGGCCGTGTTTTAGCTTGCTGCAGATGCCCCGATCCAAACGACCTGGGTTTCCTGTTGATGGCCTTGTTGGGCACAAAACTTGATCACGATGAGGCTGCGAAAGCTGGCGGTTGATCGAGAGATTGATGAGGCATCCCTCCCAATGATTCAATGCCAATTTAATAGGCCGGACAAGGACAATGAGGCCGCTCGTGCAAGCAGGAATGATAGAACGGTAGCCTCTGATTCGGCTGCCAAGACGCGCTCGCCTGTGCTTACCACGCACGAGGAAGTTGCCCGGCTTTTCACGGCGAGCAATTGCCGTTGGACTTGAGCTTCACAGTACGACCTACGCATCCTCTCCGAAGACAAAACTAATCGAAGTGCAATTCCACATTGAAAGAAGTCCCCTGCGATCGACAAGTAGTATGCATCCCTGTGGCTTGAGTCTCCGCCAGTAAGCCTGAGGCAGCTGATATGTACTACTTGTACTCTACGATCTCAATAATAGTGAGTTCGGGACGGGCCTCGTTAGCCTTACCAGCCTTCACGTATCCTGCCTCTACGGTCGACCACCCAACCAGAGGATGTAGCAAGCCATCTTTTCTGAGACTGAGAAGAGCTTTTGTTCTATTCGCGCTTAGCTTTGTTGCCTCATTCTGCCAGTTTGAAGCTGCCCAAATAGAGGAGAGATCCACTTTATGTAAAGGATGGCAGGTTGCCTAGTCAAGTACATCATGATCAGGTCCATGATGGTGACCGGCTGAAGAAGTCGCACGAATTGTGTGAATATTGTACACCGACATTGTGACCTCATGTCGTGTTTAGGAATACATCGAAATTGCCAAACCTCGCAAGATCTTCAGTGACAGCGCCGTGCTTCTTCTCACGTCTTGAGTGATATCCTTAGACCTTGCAGGGCAGGCTGCTTCGAACTTGGCCAGGTCAAGCTAGGAGACAGGGATAGTATGAGATGAGGTGAGTGCTTGCCTTGCACCAGGACATTGATCATTGGAAAAGACCACCACACCGCTCTTCCGAGGTTTCGGGCCCCTGCAGAGGGCGACGATCTCTTGCTCGTGATGCCGTGCGATAGAGCAGAGACTCGTGCACATCAGGTTTGCAGTTGAAGTTTGCTGCTGCTGGGCCTTCCTTGATCAACCTGCTCTTCAATCATCTGGCTTGACCTTGGAGCCTTTTGTGTTGACACCAGCGTCGCCAGAAGCATTGCCCTTGCTCTTGCTTATGGTCATACCTTTACGCGTCGGCCGACCAATGTTCCAACCCCAACCTCGCAAGGTCTTGACCACTTTCGGAGTGATGGCGGCCGTCAAAGGCACCCTAACGAAGATGAAGCTTTTGTGTATGGCATATGCCAGCGCAAGCTGAGTCCAGACGCCTGTTTCAAATGTCAGTGCCCGCGGCTTCACTATGCCGATAGTCAATACATACTAGCATCTTTCCCTGAGTTGGCTTGCTCGGCCTCTTTATACCCATGGTCTTCGATGGCGTAGGGTTGAGTCTCCTCTTCGAGTAGTCTCTTGCCGCCTTCAGGATTGATCGTTTGGTCGATTTTGTCAACAGCCTCCCCGATCGAATCTTGGACGGTGCCACTGATCGGCCACTGCAGCAGTCCTTTGACGTAGCCCACGATGACATGCTCCCAGTGCCCAACGGTATCGGTGCCGATCATCTTGACGGCGAGGAAGCAGAAGGGAAAGTCCAAAGCCGATAGACCCAAGTAGATGTACAACGCAGCCCAGCCGTACTCCCTCGACAACTTCTTCATGCGCTGGCTCAGGCTCAGTTGAGACTCTGGTTTCGAGTCGATGGCATCTTGAGTACTTTCACATCGTCGTGTTGTTCGAGTGCCTCTGCTGGTAAATCGCGCAGAAAGTGGTCGCTTCGGTTGCGAGTGGAGACACCGTGTCTGAGGGACTGCGCCCGGTCTCGTACGGAAAGTTGGCTGTGCCTGTGTTCGTAGAGCTTGGATTCTAGGCTGCTGTCGTAGGGCTTGTGCTCTCAGGAGCTGCCGTATCGACGTCCTCGAGGCATGCTGCAGCGCTTCCATGCTTGCGGTGACAAGGTGTCTGCAAGGTCTAGACGGATGATGCGACAACAAGCCGAGCTCGACTGGTTAGAAACAAATCAAACGGTGGGCATGATGATAACTTAGTGCTGGACTTGCAGGGACACATTTATTGACGGCTACGCGCGCATGATCTCACGGCGCCCGACCATCACGGATTCTGATCTCCGTCCTGATCCGGTTCCTCATACAGACCATCTATGCTTCTACCGCCCAGGCGAGCCAGCAGCTGTTCCTGCAGTAGGTTTCAAGCTGCAAAGTGACGGAGAGTATGTTGGTCTGCGTACAAAAGGTCCATCACTGTCGTTTAGGCTTGGAAGATGTCTTCGATAATGTTGATGCTCGGTGAGGACAACATATTCTGACGCCATCTATGAGTTGACTGAGGATAAATACACTGCCTAATAGCCAGCAATAGGCCAATACTAGGACCGCTAGATCTATCATCAGCCTATCCCGTTGTTCGTCGAGCACATGTACTAGAGATGCTATGGCACACGCACTCGAGGAGCCTGCCCTTCTCCGGCACGTCACCCTTCTGGACACCACTGACTCTGATGGCAGTGAACGCAATGCCCTTGACGAGGTCAATCCAAGGGGCTTTCACTACCGCCCACCACCATCGCCGCATCAACTAACATCGTCCAAGACGAGCGAAGCCAATCTCTTCCAAACCATACACATGGGCACCGCCGTTGTAGATAGAGCAAAGTGGCGCCTAGTCGTCGATGGCCTTGTAGCGTGCCCCTTCTCTATCTCCTGGTCTCAGCTTCTTCAGTTCCCAAGGGAATCAGTCACAGCCTTTCATGAATGCTACGGTAGTCCGCTAAAACCACCAACAACTAATCTCTGGCGCATCGGCAACGTGATTTGGACTGGTGTCCCGCTAGACCTTCTGCTTCGCCTCGCCCAACCACTACCCGAAGCGCGCTATGTCTGGAGCGATGGTCTCGAAAACGGCAGTTTCGGCACAGTGAAGGACACAGATCGCTACCAGAAGGACGTGACAATGGCCAAAGCCATGACACCAGGCTGTCTAGTCGCCTATGAGATGAATGGCGAGCCACTTGGGAGGGAACGCGGCGGACCAGTACGGCTGATTATCCCGGGGTGGTATGGTACCAACAGCACCAAGTGGTTGTGTCGGCTAAGTTCGCAGGACTCGAGGAGCAGAAGTCCGTTCACGACTGTCTACTACAACGAAAGCGATCCAACTGATGTGACTGGGGAGAGAAAGAGGCCGTGTTGGGACGCTGAGCCAAATTCCTTCCTACTGACCACGCCAGCCGAAGACGGCGAAGTGCAAGGCCCATCCATAACGGTCGCAGGCCGAGCTTGGGGCGCAATAGAAATCGAACAGGTAAGTATAAGTGTTCGTGAGGCTGGTGTATGGGTTGAGAGAGCATCGGTAATCCTGTCAGAACGAAAGCAATATGAGTGGCAACACTTCGAAACTGTCATTAGTCTACAGCCAGGCCGTCACAAAATCATGGCAAGAGCGACCGACAAGGCTGGTACAATACAGCCCATCAGCGGCAGAAGGAATCATGCTCATAGCATAGAAATCAACGTGCGATAGGTAAGCGAAGCTCAAACGCGAGAACGGGGACAGCGCAAAGAAAATCTGTTGGGAGCCACGAATCTCACATTGGTTCAATTATGAAGACCAGAACGGGAATAACATCTACCAAACAAGATCTTTGACATCTTGCCTCGCCGTCAACCATCCAAACTATTTACAGCTCGAATGCAAGTACCGGTTGTCTAGGAGTGTCGGACAGCGGCGTGGCCATGAGCATAGCCGTGGAATTTGTGGTCCTGTATGTGTCGCTTGATGCCAGCCTCATATGGAGCCTTTAGCTCGCCGCCAGCAGCTTGGTAGCTGGAGTACGCAGAGCACTCGTTTTGGAAGCTGTCGGAGTTGTAGTACTTGTCGGCGTCGATATCGGATGGTCGCTCAATGTATTGGACACCCATGCCACCGTCGGCGTGCCAGATGATGTGGCAGTGCATGAGCCAGGCACCTGGGTTGTCAGTTTGAAAACCAATGACGGTCCAGCCGGATGTGAACGCGGCTGGGTTACCGAAACCTGTCAATAGAGCGGTGTCTCGTCGGATCGGGTTGTCGAAGTTTAGTTGACCGACCATATCAGCGGTAAAGACACCTGAGCCCTGGCCAAGGACCGAGAAATCGTGACCGTGAAGATGCATTGGGTGAGAGGTAATGAAGTTGTTCTGAATAACAAAGTAGACCCAGTCCCCAGCAGCACCGTCGAGAACAACAGCATTCGTGTAGATGGAGCTGTTGAAGGCCAAGTCTGGGACGGTAGCGAGGGTCTTGAGTGTTGGCTGATCGAAGGAGACGTTGAGGGTCTTGCTAGCAAGAAGGCCTACATTGTTGGCGCTCAGATCGCTGGTGCCACCCATGTACCATCTGTTGACTGGACCATAACTGTCAAAGTTCTGCTGGGCAGCGTTACCAGCCGGCATCACCTTGGCTGTGGCCTCAAAGGAGGAGCTTGAGCCACCATTCTTAGAGACGTATGGGACAAGGCTTGCGAGGGGTTCGTCCTTGCAGACTCCGGTGGTGGTGAGGGTAAAGTTAGTGGCTGCCGGCTCGGAGGATGCCCCCTCGTAGGAGAAGACACCGTTGGAGTCGCCCAGGCCGTTGTTAGCACATTGGATACCACAGCCTGTCTGGGTGACGGCTCGAAGGTAGTAAGCTCCCTCGGGCTGGATATTGTTAGTGGCGCACAGCAACGACGAGGAAGCAATTTACCTGGTTCATCTCAACAACGACGTTGTATCTTTGACCACTTGCCAACCACAGCGTATCCGTTTCGTAGGGAACGATAGGAGTGAAGTCAGCGCTGATGACCTTCATCTTGTGGTTGTCAAAGTGGACAGCGAAAGCAGTCTGGGCCGAGCTGGAGGCACGTCAGTAAATTAGCTTGCCGAGCTATGGTCATATCCACGTACCTGTTGATGATTCGGAACAAGTGCTTCTTGCCCTTCTTGACGATCCACTTGGATGCTTCACCGCTGCTCCCATCCGGAGATTTGTTCTTGCCGTTGAGCATGTAGTTGGTGGATGGTGGGAAAGCACCACGCACTCGAGCAATATTATAGGCCATCTGGAAGATGCTTTGGCTGAAGGTCTCGTCGATCATGACAGTACCCATATCGAGATCATAGTTGTCCGTAGCAGGGCCGTGAATGATGATCGGGCCACGAATACCACCGCCATATTGAGCCAGGGTGTGCGAATGGTACCAACCAGTTCCGTATGTGGAAGCAAGCCATGTGTACGTTCGAGACGAGCCTGGCGCAAGGGAGCATTCTGTTATACCTGGCACACCATCCTGGTCGTTGGTGCCGAGTTGCCGGATACCGTGCCAGTGGATGGTGGTAGAATTGGTTGTCAGCTTGTTGGTAACAGTAATCTCGACCATGTCACCCCAGTTGGCAACAATGGCTTCTCCTGGTGTCTTGCCGTTAATGGTGAAGGCTGGCTTGGCACCAGTGCCATCGAAGTCGACTACTGCATCTTCGATCACCAAGTTGAACTTCTTGGTCTGACCAGTGCGGAAAGTGTCATGTGTGTCGTCCTTAATGGACTTGTTGTCGCACCAAATCGATCGATCCTCTGCATCATTACCGTGGTCGCCGTTCCGGCATTTTGGTTCGGGGATACCGGTAGCCTTCTGAGTAGAGTTCTGGCCCTGGCTCGTAGTCGACGTAGTCACCGTGGTAGTAGTGCCGTTGCCAGCGAAGCCTGAGTGGGTAGTCATTGAAGAAGACCCGGTGTAGGTCGTCGTTGTGGCGCCGCTGTGGAGCGAGGTGCTCTCATGTCCGTTGCCATTGTCGTTGTCGCCGTCCGACTTAGTTGTCGTTACACTAACTGATGTTGTCCTTGTGTTCCTCGTGGTTGTGCTAGGGAGGATATCTGCTTCACAGGTGAAGAGCTCGGTAATGGGACAGATAGTAACAGTCCGGGTCGAGGTCACGACAACGGTGGCGTCAGCGTCTCCTCTTGCTGCATAAGCACCAAGGAACTGAAATGGCAGAAGTGCCGGCAAATACTTGAGCGACCTCATAACGACGGTCGATGAAAGGAGCGACTGGAATAAGAAATGAAAGGACGAAAGCAAGTGCTCTCAAAAGTCAGTGTGTATCAAAATGATATGTTTAACAGATGGAAGTCAGAGATGAACGACGTGATATCCTGCACTTTTGACCTAGCCCACGGCGACTGGTGATCTCGGACACTCGCTTGAAGCAACTCATGGCGGAAAGCTTAGTACTCCTGTGGTTACGTAGCGATTGGCCGGATACGGTGACAAGGCAAATGCTCTATGCACCAGGCCTTAGCATCGTAGACAAAAAAGGTGATCTGGAAGATCTTTTGAGACAGGAGAGCCGTTTGGTCGGGTCTGCAATCGAACCACGGCTTAAAGTGGAAAGTACCCGCTGTGCCTGAGTGGAAAGGAACGAGACACAGGTGAGCGTGACTGGACTCATCCTTGCACAGGGGAGCAGAGGGGAGCATTGGAAATTGAGCCAAGGAATCCTTGTCGCTTGACAGGAGCCCATGCCAAGTGATCTCAAAGCAATTAGTGGAAATGAAGGTTTTTGATGCCAAGCTCACGAGGTCTTCAGGGGTTGATCAACTAAGAATATCACACTCTTTTGTGGTCGCAAATGCTAGGGCACTGGTAACCCCTCAACCCCTTCAATCTGAATAGTTCGTATTCAACTGTCAGACTGAGGCCTCGAAAGCAATATCAGCTTTGCGGCTCCATTATTATCAGGCTTGGATCTGCAGTGCAGTGCATCGAAGCGTTTGCCAATTTGCCATGCGTACAGACAGGCGAGGGGCTATTTCACCTTGCTTGCGTGATTGACTAACGTCAAAGACATTTGAACACTGGCTAAGGAAGTATGACCGTAAAAATCAGTATTTGGAACATCAGGTACGAGAACAAGCGAGGGGTTTAGCACATGGCTCTGCGTCCGCAACACTGCAACCAGCTGCCTCCAACATAGGCCGAATAACTGTCCTAAGCTCTTCTGTATTTCGGGACAAAAATATCACCATGTCTGTCGTCTTGCAGCGTCAAAGATTGCGGCTAGCAGACCGATGCCGCTTTTGCTGCGTGGCAGCCCCCATCCCTTTTCTTGAACCAGAGCCGCGTCTGTGAGAGTATGGCTGACTATCATGTGGACAGCGTTCGTGTCATGTCGCGATGACGCGATCTCCCCAACACACTTGGTCATGCCGTTCAAACGACAATGAGTATATAGGCAGGGATTATCTGCGCGACCTTTTGAAGTTTGCTTGCCGAGATAGGCTGAACGGTCCGACGGTACTCTTTTGACCGGTATGGCTGCTTCGACACCAAAAGCGGCGTACGCCGTTATTCACGTGTTGAGTGCTTGCAGGCCCCAGGACAAGTCAAACGCGTGCACAGGGGGATTCGCGTGCGTAGGCTCACTGGTGGAGCGTTTGCATCCTTACAAGCCTTGACGAGATCTGGTTATACAGGACATGGTCACCTCTGTTCTCATACGACAAGGAAAGCAGTAATGTCCTTGTAGGACATGCGTTGACAGCAAGTCAAGAACAAGTTGCTCCCAGGACGGCCATAGACAGTCATTCCAAATGCGTCTATGCCGCCACAAATGTTCTTCAATCCATGGGCAAGCCATGCGACCGAGCGGACTGACGTCCTGGCATGAAAGATAAAGGTCTCGCTCGACTGACGACGAACGGAACGAAGGATCACGCTACTATCTGATCTTTCTCTGTGAAGTGTCTTCCGCTTCTCCCACATCTAAGCATGCCCATTCGAGGACCAACGAAGAATAGAATGTGCCACATCTAAGCGCCGCATCTCTATAACATAGTTAGTAGGCCGTCTCTCATCGTCCGGGATGTGGAACTTACCATGTTGAATTTCGGCGTACGGTCACTGGTGAAAGAGCCCCAGTATTTCTCGCTGGCGACTTGACCGTCATCGCCAGTAGCATCTGCCTTGTTGGGCTCATCGAAAGCCTCAAACCAGAACAGGTCGACCCCCCAGTCGAGCATGGCGCAGACAGCAGAGTTCCAGTATGTTTCTTCGTTTTCAGTACTGGCCTTGGCGGCACCGGCGTCGCTCCCGCCATCACCTGGCCAGCCGGTCTCTGCGGCATGGTTAGTAAGAGGATACTAGAATCCACCAAGTGTTCACTTACCGCCGTTCATGAAATGAATGCTGTCGGTACTGCCAGAGACTTCCTGGACATGTGCCAATGCCTGTGCCATGTCGTCGAAATAAGTCTTCGTAGCATTGCTGATGTCTTGGTACTGCCAGTAAGCGAACCCGTTTGCCAGCCTGTGTATGTCAGTGTCTAGCTCGACGAGGTACCGTCTCTCTTACACGAGTTCAATGCCGCTCTTGATGATGCCATCCATGGTACCGTTGTTCCAGCAGTTCCAGCTATCAGCCGTGCCGATCTTGGTGTTAGGGAATGTCTCCTTCATGTCGGTGATCCAGTTGATGAGGTCGTCTGCGTCATATGTGCCACGATACATGCCCTCGGAGCCAACAGTGATCCCGAAGAGGATATCGCCATACTGCTCGACATCTGCATCGACAAGGGGAGCTTTCTCTTTCTCATAGGCTCCGCCATCGGGCCACATTCCGAGCAGGACCTGGACACCAGCGGCCTTGGCAGCTGGCAATATCTCTGAAGGGGTGTTGCACAGGTTGCCATACTGGTCTGAGGAAGAATATGTTCGGACGAGGGTCGACTGCGTATTGTCTGTGATTGCTTCGAAGTCGGCTTCGAAGTCGCTCTGTGTCTTGCAAGAGCCGTCAGAGTTTGTGTTGCCGACGGCAAAGCCCAGCTGTCCAGCAGCTGAGACTGCGGCAGGCACCACTGCCAAAGCGGCAAGCACAATGGTTCGAGCGTGCATCATGGCTTCTCGCTATTTCACTAATGTTGGGACTGGTGCAGGCTGGCGAGCACGAAGTCGAGCAAATGTTGTCGCGGACCAAAAGAGTGTAGATCTGTGAAGAGATTGTGGTTGAAGGAGTGACAAGAATACGCTGATATTACACAAAAGAATGTCGGGTCAATCACGAACAACAATGGACGTTGAACTGGGGCTGCAAGTCACAGAATCGAAGGGCCCCTTGACAGGACGAGAGAACGAGGCGTCCTCCGCATTCGAGATCGACGCGCTGGCCAGAAACGGTAAGCTCCAGTAGTAGCCTTGCCGTGCTGCTCCACCCAGCTAAATTTACATTCCATTGGCACTGGCACATGCATGGTGGTCTCCCCACAATACTGTACCAGCACCACTGCAGGAGCACGATTGAACAGACTATCTACGACACTTGTGCCATCATACAACATAGAGAATGTCCGGCTTCTCGCAGATGCTGGTCATCCTCGGCCTGCTTTCACTATTTCATGCGTTGGTGGCCGTTCACCCGGACTTGGATGATGCTAACTCGGCCAGCGCCTATTCGGCCCACGAATTCTCTGCCATAGCCACGAAGATACATGTCAAACCAGACCTCCCACTTGACGTCAAGCTCGAAACGCTGACGGCAGTGTTTCTGGCTTGTTTTGGCCTGGTGCTTGGCTCTGAGCCGCTGAAGCCGATAGCATGGAAGGTTTGGGCTGGAAACGTTGAAAAGGCAGGTGGTGCAGCAAATCCGTTCCGAGTATTGGAAGACCGGCCGAACTTCCTCGATATCCGGGCAAAGAGAAGGGAGTTCGCGGAGTGGGCTCGGGATGGAGAGACCGCTTCTTGAAGATGAATGCAGCCGCGCGGTTCAGGTTGTGCACGCGATACGCTGGATCAGGATTGCTCGCCCCCGTCTCCCGTACCCTGGCAATATTCCAGGTCTCGATCAGGCGTACAGCGACGGGTTTTGGTCATGGCCCGTTGCGGTAGGATACTGGCGTCGAGTGGGCAGCTGTACCCGCTAGCCATCCCTCCATTGAGCAGATCAGCTTCACCACCCTTTTCTGCGACGAACCTCAAAAGGACGGTAGGAAGTCTCCTCGACAAGAGCAATGGTGGTCACGGGCTGGCTACAAGCATTCTCTGTGAAATAGCCTCAGCCTCCGAGGAGCTATCCAAGCCTACTGGCTGGTCACTACAGCTCGTCGCATCGCTTGTCCATGTGGTATGTCTGTATCACCTACTAGAACAAGTATTCGCATAGATCTGTACCTGTGCTACTGCATATGCTCTGGAGTCTGATAAAGGTGAATTAAGGTTGACAACGGTGACCTCTTGCGCAGATTTACGGGAAGCTCCTCAAATCGATAGAGATGATGTCAGTCGAAGCTTCGATCGACGCTCTGTGCTGCTGTAAGATGGCCCAACGTGTGTCGCCTCGTAGACCTAGACTATCTCATCATTGATATTCTTCGAGTCGATATTTGAGGTCTGTTACATCTTCTGTGTCATCACCTGAGTCGCCATGAATTCCACGCGCTTTCTGGTCAGGACCGTCGTTCGTTCCAACGCCGCTCTCTCCAGACGACCACTATCGAGCTCAAGCCGAGCACTTTTTAAGGCAGAGACAGATGCAGTCTCACCACAACAAGTATCGCCACAACGGCAGCACGACAATGTCGATGAGTGGAGGGAGTCTCAGAAAGGGCGGCCTCTCAATCCTCACATGACGAATACCAACTCGGCCGAGCACAATGAAAAGGGCGCCCCAAGCATCGGGAAGGACAAGCCACCGCCGGAGTTCCTTAGCAAGGTCGGGCCAGACTACGCCCCGAAGGACAGGCACCCAGAGAACACTGACAGAATGACTGGAGGCACCCAGCCGGGTGACCCTGACAAAGTAGGTCAAGCAAGTTCTTCTGGTGACTATGGTGTTGGTGAGATGGAGGGTGCCCAATTCAAGATCGAGCCTCTGAGACGCACCGGGGAAGACCTGCCCACTATGAGATCAAGATTATTATGTTCGTACACTTCCGCTGAAGATAAGAGATGGCTACAGATTTCTCTACCGAACGCATGCTAACACATTGCTCGCGCAGACCAAAGCAGGAAACGAGGGACACTAGAGTCCGACCTCCTCCTCTCGACCTTTGCATCCGAGAAACTTGGGGATATGTCAAAAGCACAGCTAGAACAATACGATCTTTTCATGGACGAGAACGACTGGGACATCTACTACTGGGTTACGCAGACTGAGGCAGGTGGCTCGCCCACTTCCCTCGAATACGCCGAGGGCTCCGTAAAGGACACGCCTCCGTCCAGCACAACGGAGTACACCTCGCCTGCGAATCCAGCCACAGCACAGGAAACGGATGCGTGGAGACAGGGCCAACCTCGATCAGGTGAATGGGCACAGACAGTGGGAACGTTCAAGCCTGCTTACCGACCTGTGCCACAAAGGTGGAAGAACTCTGAGATTTTGTCAATGTTGAGACGGCATGTTAGGGAGAGGAGTGCTGGCGGCGTACTCGAAGATGTTAAGGGTGTCAAGGCTAGTGGACAGGGAATGGGAAGGATGCCAGATGTCCAGCCTTACCGTTAGTTAATCCCCCGACCATCTTGGACATAGCAAGCACATCTTCTGCATAGCTGTGACATTTCGATTTGCAATAGTAATGTAGTCTGTCTGAGGCGTTCAGTCCGATTGAACACATCCTCGCACTTTCCACGTCGATTTACTGCCTTAGCGCCCATTCGTACGAGCCGTATCCGTCAGCCGACCTCACACTCAGATTCGAGAAACAAACAGCTTCTATCTGATTGGCAGGAATTCAGTCTGCTCTAGCCAGAAGACGTTAGCTCGCATAGAATCTTCGGTGTGCTCGCCGTGTACTATCTCTTCCATTTTGTCGCTGGCAGCTTATGGCGATCGCGACAACTACATCTTAGCTGATCTCAAAAATCTGCCCAGAAGCATTGGTGATATAGTGTTGCATCACATTTCGATGTGTATTTTGGGTTTGAAATGATATGTCTCGCGATCTTCTCATGCTGACGGCTCTACAATCTTGTTGATAGACTTTCATGTTTGGGTTGGCCCGCGTCATTTACTACCGTTGAAATTGTGAAGCAAACAGCTTATCTTCTGCGTTCAATGAATACCGTCACCTGAACTATTGGGAGGTACTTTTACAGACGCTTGGCTCACAGCAGAGCAAGGCGTCGAGATGTCTGAAGTGCCAAGGTTCTACTCACAGGCCTTGGCGGCAGAGAAGGACGACAGTAGAGACACTACCGATCGACCAGATGAGGACGTGGGGGCCAGAGCGACTCAACAGTATGATGATCATCTGACGCCTGTACAAAGCCACACTTCAAGGCGTAACCATCTACAACCTACAAGATCCTATGTGGACAGTCACAGCTACTACAGTCGTCGCCCCTCCGATGTTGAAGTCCAGGACGACGATCCGGACCAGCTTTCAGAATCGAAGGGGGATTCCAACAGACCAGACGAAAAAGCGTTCAAGGAGGTCACCTTTGATGGACTTGACGACCCGATGAATCCAAAGAGTCTACCTACCTGGCGCAAATGGAGTATCGTTCTCGTCCTTGCTTGTGGTTCGCTCTGCGTTACGTTCACTTCTTCGGCCTACACCTCCACGTACGAGCAGATGAACGCTGAGTTTGGTAGCTCCGTTATCGTGGCAACTCTTGGTCTCTCTTTATACGTATTTGGTTTAGGTCTATCACCCATGCTGTTAGGACCTTTGAGCGAATTTTACGGGCGTAGACCTATCTACATTGTTGGCTTCTCTATGTTCCTGATCTGGGTCATCCCCAGTGCGGTAGCACAAAACATCCAGACAATGCTCATTGCGCGTTTTCTGGATGGGTTCAGTGGCAGCGCTTTCTTGAGCGTCGCCGGTGGTACAGTGGGCGACATGTTCACAAAGGAGACTTTGGCAGCGCCGATGATGATCTACTCTGCAGGTACGTGTTTCGATCTCCATGTTTACACGTCAGAAATGCACATTTGCTAACAGCTCACAGCGCCGTTCCTTGGACCAGGTATGCACTTTGACCTTGACTTTCACGTGTCAGAATAGCTGCTAACATTTTCGAGGCATCGGTCCAATAGTAGGGGGCTTTATCAACTACAACATCAACTGGAGATGGACCTACTACCTCATCCTGATATGGGCTGGCATCGAACTCGTCGCGATCACTCTCCTGGTGCCTGAGACCTACGCCCCAGTCGTCCTGAGAAAGAAGGCGAGAAGAAAGCGCGCAGAGACCGGAGACGGTTCGTGGAAAGCAGACATTGAGGTTACGGAGAAGTCGATTGCAAAGACCGTTGGGCGATCGCTGTATCGACCATTTCTGCTGCTGTTCTTGGATCCAATGTGCTTCAGCCTCTGCCTTTTCTCAGCAATACTCCTGGGCATCCTCTATCTTTTCTTTGGAGCTTTCCCTTTGGTCTTCAGCACTGTGTATGGCTTCAATCTCTGGCAATATGGTCTAGGCTTTCTCGGCATCTTGATCGGCATGTTGATCGCAATAGCATCGGACCCAATCTGGCATTACCTATACATCCATCAGCTCAACGTCCACGAGCGAAAGCACGGCGAAAGAGCATCCGAGCCAGAGTACCGGCTGCCATCAAGTATTGTCGGCGCCTGGTTTTGTGTCGTCGGTTTGTTCTGGTTTGGCTGGACCATCTACCCTTCGGTCCACTGGATAGTCCCGATCATTGGGACATCGTTCTTCGGCATCGGCATCATCCTGACATATGTCGGGATCTTCACTTTTCTCGTGGAGGCATTCCCGCTGTATGCGGCAAGTGCGTTGTCAGCGAACTCTTTCGCCCGAAGCTCGTTCGCAGGTGCGTTCCCCCTCTTCGGACGACAAATGTACAATACACTTGGTTTCCACTGGGCTACCACACTGCTCGCATGTTTGACATTGGTGATGGCACCCTTTCCCTACCTCTTCTACACCTATGGTAAGAGGCTTCGGGCTAAGAGCAGGTTCAGTCCTTAGAAAGTGACATAGAGAGCAGAATGATGACAACGGTGGTCGCGGACCGAAGTTTTATGTCAGTGCTCTTGTCATTGGTAGGACGAAACCGAAGCGGTCAGCAAGTGGAGTCAGCGTGCATTCACTGGAAGATGCAGCTGGCTTCTTGAGTGCGTATTGTGCTCGAAGCTGACACGAACGCTGCTGTCAACCGTCAAGTAGGTCGAACGTCTGCAAGGCGTGTCTGAGGACTTCGTATCTAAGCCAGTCAGCTGCTCTTTCGACAACAGGAGACCGATCAATACCGTAACGCCATCATGCAAAATCTTCGGAACGAAGCGCAGTCAGAAACGATTGATAATGAATACTGGATTACAGCTGGTATATATGAGAAGACACGCTCCTGGGTTAAGCATTTTGGCGCACATATAATAGAACGCTAAACAGGCACGGCGGGTACCACGCAGCCCACATGCAGCATATGCTTGCACAGACTCACCATGCTTTGCTTCGTGATGAGCACGGGCGAAGATGTTCGGCGATGAGAAATCTCGGATTTCCAGTTGGGCGCCTTCGAAATAATGAGGCTGCAGCTGGCAGTTTGGCCAATCATCGAGGACTGAACCAGTCTTGGACAGACCGACTTTTCTGTGCTTCACCAACAATCCCCCGTCTCCTCAAATCGCCGACACAGTGGGCACGTCCTCGTCATGATCCAGCTTCGTGGGCGTGATCACCTCTTCGCTTATCTGGTGCTGCAGGATCTTGCAAAACATCTTGAGAACCTTGTCACCGGAGCGATGGTATGCATGTCGGAGATTATGAACGTACGACATAAGGTACATCTAATAGTATGGTCCAATGGACCGCCTGTCTCATCATTCCTTTGCATGCTCAAGGGCGAGCATGATTTGTACAGACTTCAGATCGGTGGATTTAACGTCGCCGATTATCTGCTGTTGCTCGGATTAGTTGTTGTGGAGGATTGTAAGCAAGTGGCATTAGATGAGTTGGGACACAAGGTAGTGTACCAACATCAAGATCTTGGACACACAAAATATATTCGCACACTATGTTCTACCAAGTATCAGCCTCCGTACCTGTACCGGCATGGCCTACCTGGTAGTCGGTGAAATTGTTTGTATGTATAACACCATTTCAACGTAGGTACTGATTCCAAAGCCGACGGAGTAGTATAGGTCCTCATATGTGAGTCCACTGAGACGAGGCCGACTCCAGTCTGGCCAAGTCTATTTTATTCAACATATTAAAGGTCGCTCCTGTAACAGTGTCATGCGTACGAATACTTCCGCCGGCTACTATTGTACCAAGTAATACGCTTTCCTAATGATGATCTCGTTTCCCGACTGTAACATGCGCGCCTTACATACCTGTGATGTGGAGGCTTAAATTCGCTTCCAGTGACCTAGTTGTGCTGGGATTGCAACAAACTTGGCGTAGTTGTTTTCCAGTAATCGGAGCTACATGGTTGGGCAGTGAAACAAGCGGACCAGATGCTTTGACTGACGAAAGCGAGGGGTAGTCGACGCCAACTCGTGCCAACATCTCCTCAGACACCGACTGGAGGGACGAATCCACCATTCTAGCGTGGTACAGGCCTGGGGATCTTACAAAAAGCAGTTAGCCATTGGTGGACGCCGCCAGACACGGCTGGCCTCTCAGAGCAGCTCCGCAGTGCCCGCGTAGAGTTCAACCTGTCGTTCAGCGGGCCTAAACAGATGACTTGCGTTGCTGTGGGGTGCGAAGGCGCGGCCCAGCCGTCGACGAACCACAGTGACTTCTTCTGAACTCTGCGCTGCACAAATGCCGACTGCTCGCGATGTTGTAGCTAGGTGAGGCATGAGTGCGATAAGTAGATCACAAACGCCACACACGAAGGTGACAAGCACGACCCTCCAGCTCTCAAGAATAGCTATCGACCTCGGTCGTAGGCTACGCGCGACAACGGCCTCGTACAGCTTCCAGCCTCCGTAACAAACGACTGAGGAAAGAGCAACCTTCACCTTGCGCCTCGACCGCGCCTGCCCACTCGCACCTTTCGTGACATCAAGACTAGACTCGCGATCCTCAGAGAGCCGACACCCCCCGTCGCATGCACCGGCTGAACATCTGTTACTCATGCATGTTCCATAAGTGTGACACAAAGCCACAGCTAGTAGCACGGCAGGGCCTGAGGGAGAATCTGTCTACGTTGGCGATTCTTCCAAGGAAACAAACAGGAACAACACCTACTTGCACAAAAGCTGCAGAGTAGCACGGAAAAACTTGAACAAGACCAGCTTATGTTCTCGCATATGCAAGAGCTGACGTTCGACCCGCCAGTCCGGTGCTGACCAGGCCAGATTGAGAGAAGTGACTAGGTTGTGGAAATCTGCTGCCTCGTGGTGCAGGAGTGAAGCCCTTGCAATAGATTGAAGAGACTGGAGCTTGTCTATACCTTGTCAGGATAAATTCTGATCTGAAGGTGGTACAACGCAAATAGTACCTGGCTCTTCCCTGCCAGGCCTAGTGCTGCATGAGGAGGCGCTCCATCTGCTAGCTTCCAGATCTCAGACATAACACTTTAGCTGAACGCGCCTACCGCTATCCAGGCTGCTTCATAATGGATCAATCTGCTGCTTTCCAGGAACATGCCGACTCGAAAGACTTTCAATCTGGTAGCGAGAACGAGGAAGGAGATTCGATCATGACTGCTACCGAAACCCAGACCAACAATGCCCCTGCAAAGCCGAACCCAAAGGACCCCAATCGTCCCAGGAGGAAGAAGGCGAGGCGCGCCTGTTTCGCCTGTCAAAGAGCTCACTTGACATGTGGTATGTACCTGTGACTCGCTTCTAGCCTTTCTGAAAGACCCAATGTGACCTGTCATGGACCACTCAATGAACTCTGACTGACGGTGTATAGGCGATGAACGTCCATGCCAACGGTGCATTAAGCGCGGCCTTGCTGATGCGTGTCAAGACGGCGTCCGTAAAAAGGCGAAGTATCTACACGATGCTCCAAACGACGCGTTGTTGCCAGGGGCTGCCACTCATTATGCCCGTGGTGACCTGAAAAGACAGAGCTCTACATCTGCAACACAGAACGAAGATCAGCCAGCGCAGTCATTCTTTCAGAACACACAGCCGTTTCCTCACCTGTATACTACCACGCCCGCTGTCATGTCTGCTATGCCACCACCTAGCTTACACGAAAGGACAACCTCGTTTGGACAGCAATCTTCATATTCCAGCATGTCACAGTCCATGCAATCACCTGCATCTGTCCGGCCACATGCGCAGTCGGTATCCATGCCGACAAGCGCTTGGCAAGATTCTCTATTTGGTGCTGAGGATCTCTCTGTATTCAACTTTGATCTAGCTAGCATGAACTTCGGTAACCATTATGGTGCACTGGAATTTGGTATGCTAGGAAAGATGGCTACAGGAGCTGGAGATACACCGGAAAGTGAAACACCAACGCAAGCAGGCTCAGTTGGTCAGTATCACATGCCTTTTGGCAGCATAAGCGAGAGCCCTCAGTTGGCGTACAACGAGGGTATGATGGACTGGACGAATGGAGTGCCTATGTATGGCCAGGCGCAACAACGGAACGTGCCAAATGCCTTCGCCATCGAGTCAAACATGCACACATTTGACTCCCCGGAAGCATACAGTAACACGCCGGATACTGGCAAGCATGATAATTCACCTATGGTGTTGAACATGCAGAAGCAGAATATGAACATGACCAGTCAGCCACCGTCGAGCTACCTGATCCTCACGGAAGCACAAGTCTCGGCGTCCGATACGCAAGCACCGCCTGCAGTGCCGGCGTCGTTATCTACACCACAGCTAAAGGCAAAGTCACAGATACCGATCAAGGCCTCGACCCTCAAGCGGCCGCGAGACCCTTCATCGATCTACACATCTGTCACGACTCCTTACCCCTACACAACAGGCTTCCACAGTCTAATAGCATACCTACAGCGGCGCTTTTCGGCGTCGCCCTCGAAGACATTGTCGATAGCCAAATCACTGGCATCAATCCGTCCTTCTTTCATCGCCACGACCAAGACCTTGAACCGCGAAGATCTGGTATTCATGGAAAAATGCTTCCAACGGACGCTTTGGGAGTATGAGGGCTTCATAGAAAGTGTCGGAACACCAACCATTGTTGCTCGAAGGACAGGCGAGATTGCGGCGGTTGGGAAGGAGTTCCAGATTCTTACGGGTTGGCGCAAAAACGTCTTACTGGGCAGAGAACCGAACATGAATGTCAACACGGGGCACTCGGGCAAAACGCCGGCTGGGGGCGACAGTGGAGCGAACACAAAGGGTCGTGGAACTGGAATGAACACCCCTGCACGACGGCGGCTGGAGGACGAGCATAATGGGCCAGACCATGGTGGAAGGCAACAACCAGTCTTTCTGGCCGAGCTACTGGACGACGAGTCTGTTGTTCAGTTCTACGAAGTGAGTTTCTGGCGTGGAGAGCATTGTACACTCCGATCTAACCAGACCGCAGGACTTCTCGAGACTAGCATTCAACGATTCGCGAGGCAGCGTCATGGGAACTGGAAAACTTCTCAAGTACCGCACGAAGGACGATCAGCTATCGGCGACCCTCATGAAAGCCGAGAACGAGTGCAACAAGGAGGATAAGTCTCTGGATTCTATGCAATGGCCGACTATGCAACGGATGGACAGCTTCGCCGTAGCACGTCCGCAAGACGCGAAGCAAGGAATTAGTGGTGAAAGTGGGATGAAGAAGTTGGGGACTCAGGATGGGTTGATAACTTGCTCCTACTCGTGGACGATCAAGAGGGATGTGTTCGAGGTCCCGATGCTGATTGTGCTGAATTTCTTGCCCGTCATATAAGGTTGTCTTTGAGGGGACAATAGTAGGGATCGTGTAGAGTTCGGACGTCGAAGTTTGGTCATGGTTTTGGCTCTGAAGGGAACCACGGAGCCGAAATTCCTTGGCAGCACTAGGGGTAGAAGATCTTGTTGGATCAACGTTTTGGCGGCTCAAGCGCCTGGACCAAGATGCTGCAGCTTAGTGCTCTATCATGTGCTGTGATCACACCGTGTGCTTTGGCAAAGGTTATCTCTATTATAAGCAGGTCATATATATATGCGGCAACGCAATTCGAGATGTTCCAGGGTAACACGAGACATCACCGTGATTGGGAAACAGGGCTGGCGTTCAATCCTCTTCTACCGTCCACAGTCGGGGATACTGTAGTAGTCACTTGCCAAACTAAGGTGCTTTCAACTTCGTCACGGCCTCCGGCAACTAACCATGTTTCTTGGCGCCACGGTCCAGCATTTCGAGCTGCCAATTCGAGCTTGGCCAAGTCTGTCGATCATCATCACTTGTGCCTGTTACCACCACCTCAACCAGGGGATTTGCGTTCATCATCAGGCTTGTGACCCTGTGGAGCAAGCGCTGTACCACCGGCCAACAGGTATGTGGCTTGTTTGGAGAAGCTACGCTCTTGACCAATGCAATCCTACAAACATCAGAAGGTAATGGCGGAGTTCCACGTAGACCGACAAGAAGCTGCTGAGTTGGCAGAAAGTATGAATGCATGTCCGTCAACACTCGACACAAGGCTGATGATGATGTACTTGCCCTCCTTCGCTCCTTTGGGAAGGAGAGTATGTGCAAGTCCTTGGCTGCTGCTGTGTGCTGCACGATAAGGCGTGAGTAGCTCTAATCTATGAAATGGATCCTACTGAACGTTGCGAGTGACATCGGCAGTCGCTGCGCAGGAGCTAGACGCAAACTGGAAGGTCGAGAGTATGAGATCCTTATATAAAACACTGGCAGTATCCGCAACGGTAAGATGAGTAGTGTCTCTGGCCTCCGTCTGTGAAGGAGATTACGATGAAGATATCAAGTTGTCTCAGCTGTGCGCTGCTAACAGCAGGACTGTCCCATGCAGCGCCACTAATATCTCCAAACCCAGCAGCAGTCCTCTCACCTCGTCAAGCGGGTCTCTCTGACCTCTTCAGCTGTGCAGCGGCCACCTGGCCACCAACCACTGTTGGCGCCTACAACACGGCACAGTCCCCTGACTCTGAATTGACTGGTCTTCTCGCTCAAGTCTCTCCAGCGAATATCGAAGCTACCATCCTCAAACTTGTCTCCTTCCACACTCGAAACACTCTCTCCACTGTCATTTCCAACAGCACATTTGGCATAGGCGGGGCGCGAGACTGGCTCTTCTCCGAGTACTCCCGCTATGCCAACGCAAACCCCTCCGCAAACCTCCAGGTTTCATTAAACAGCTATATTCAGCAGCCAGACGGCGCGAGAATTACTTTCCCAGTCAACATCTCCAATGTCGTCGCCTTCCTCCCCGGCTCTACCTACCAATCGCCGTCGAACCCGGGCCGTGTCTACGTGATCAGCGGCCACTACGACACCCGCGCCTCCAACGTCACTGACTACATGGCCTTCCAGCCTGGAGCCGACGACGATGCGTCCGGTGTCGCGGTCGCTCTCGAGCTCGCACGGATCATGTCGCAGCCCAGTGCGCCGAAATTGCGCGCAAGTCTCGTCTTCGCGGCAGTAGCAGGTGAGGAGCAGGGTCTCTACGGTTCCACCAACCTCGCGTTCACTTACCATAATGCTACGCCTCCCGTCAACGTCGAAGGGATGTTCACATGCGATATTGTGGGCAGTCCCACGGCGAAGGATAGCTATGACACGGGTAATGCACCAAGTGACAGTGACCCGCACACTATCCGCCTGTTTGCTCAAGGACTACCATCGTTGGACGTGGAAAATGCCACGGTTCGTGCAACGAGGATAACGGTCGGTGGTGATGATGATAGCCCAACCAGGAACCTGGGACGCTTTGTGCGGGAAGTAGCGCAGAATGACGCGACTAACATGTCAGTCGCACTGGTCAATCGTCAAGACCGATATCTGCGAGGCGGCGATCATACGCCATTTCTCAATGCGGGATACCCGGCTGCGAGATTCACGGAGCCGTATGAGGATTTTCGACACCAACACCAAGATGTGCGAGAAGAGGACGGCCAGCAGTACGGTGACCTTCCCCGATTTTGTGATTATGACTACATAGCCCGTGTTGGGAAGGTCAATTTGGCGGCGATGTACTCGTTGGCTCAGTCACCGGGAATGCCGCAGAACGTGGGGATCAACACTAGCGCCCTAACCAACGATGCCACGTTTGTGTGGGATCCTCCAGTGGACGGAGAGGATGCGGTCGGCGGGTACGACGTCGTCTGGAGATCTACGACAGCTCCACAGTGGCAGAAGGTGCTTGACGTCGGCATGGGCGAGCACGTCGAAGGCGGTGGCGGTGGCAGGAGGCAGGCTACAGTGGGAGTGAGCAAAGATAACGTGGTTTTTGGCATTCGAGCGAGGAGCGTAGACGGTTACAGGGGTGTGGCTGTCTTTCCTTTCCCGGTTCAGTAGGTTAGTTCCCTGGGGCTGAGTGATATGGATTTGGGTGGTATCGGAGACTGGTCCGCCCCAGCCACTCTTCATGGTACGACTGTGGCACGATGGTTGAATGCCCAAGCATATTTTGACAGCAGATATCTTCGTCCGCTTCCTGCTCCTTCCTTTCTCTAGATGTCCTCATGCCGCCCCCCTAGTATATCGCAGTGCGAGTTGGACTATACTGCCAGCTAGCACCTGATCATGACCGCTAAGACCATTGTACCTCGAGGGTGTGACGTTCGCGCACAGATCCATGATAGAAATGACGTGAGAACCTTCTGCCCAAAGCCCGAAGCCCGAACGATTTCGGTTGGTTTATTAGTAAGCGTCTGAACCGTTAGAACAATGTAACCTATGGCATGGAGCATTGACCGACGAAATCGATTCAAAGAAATGTAACCGCCAGCGACACAAAGATGGAAGAACACCATGCAGTCAAAAGAGAAGCAGGGACTGAAATGTTTACCCATGTGTCTGGATGTGCTTATCGGATACTTCGAACACTATAGATAAGTTACTTGACCGTCACGCCACGTCTCAGCAAGCTCCTGCCTCCACATCCCGCCATGCCATCAGAAGAGCGTACAAAGATTGGACCCAGCACAAACACAAAAGGACCAGTTAATCCTCAGCCCTAAAGCTTCGACCGACCTGAATCGGCCCGCTTCTTGTCCGTCCCCTGCGAGATCTCCTTCTTGAATGCGTCCTTCGTGTTAGGCGCAGATGGAGCAGAGTCGCTGTCGCCGCTGCCACTGGCCGGAATGCCGTAAGAGTTGTGGGGATCTGCGCCGGACGGTGACTGTGATCGTGGGTCAATGTCTTGGGAGTCGGACGCAGGTGTTGGGTCCGATTTCGACTTCTCGCTTTGGTCCTTGACGCCGTAGTCGTTGTGAGGCTCGGCGCCTGATGGGGACTGGGATTGGGGTTTGTTGGAGGGCATGGCGGTGGTGAATGATTGTTTTGAAGGCTCAGGTTTCTGTGTTGCGAGATAGGTGAGAAGCAGTTGTGAATCTGACAAGCAGACGTCAGGGAGAGGAAGCGTGGACTTGAACATTATAAGCCGAGGTATCAGGCTTGGATGATGCTTTGTATGGCACGATGCTCTCCACGACGCTTCCTCACTCCGCGTTTCGGAATAGACATCCGCCCTCATGCAGAGAGCATCATGTACTGCGTGACGCTCAAACACCCCTGTCTATCGGTACTGCAAGCACAGTGAGCAAGCTCGCCGAGGATTCTCACGTGACGATGCTCAGCGTCATTAGTAAGAAGGTAGAAACGAGAAGAGCGCCACGTGACAGCCTCGAGAGTCACGTGACGCATGCAGCCTTGTACACCTAGTTCTGCAACTGCAAGCGGATGCAACTCAGTGAATCCATTATTTGCCTTTCAAACAACAACCACCACTTTGACGACCTCATATCAACCTCTCATGATCGCGTCGCATTCCTTGATCTACCTTCATTCGCAGCGACAACAAAGAATCTCGAGCCATACGCGTCGGGTGTGACGATAGAATTCAACGACATGGCGAGCATAGCGGAGGAGAGCCCTCTTGCGGATCAGCTCAAGAACGCCGTCCAGGCCAAAGCGCTGGAATATTCGTGGACACAAGATGAGGACGACACTTCATTAGCCGAGTATATAGTACTCATGGTCGCCAACGGCAAGAACCAGGAACAGATCGCGGCCGAGCTTTCTGGAGAACTACTCCAGGACGCAGAGGGCACGGAAGAGTTCGCGCAATGGTTGACCAACTATGTTGCTAAGCTGACGGGCGCTGCCGACAATGACGACTCTGCTCAAGCACCGCCAGCACAAGAAGACGCGCCCATTCCTGCAGCATACGACAACGATTTGGGTGAATCAGCGCCCGACAACGCGTACGTAGCCACCTCATACAGAATAAGACATCTGCTAACTTCAAGTAGTCCGAAAGGCCCCAAGGGTCTGCACGGTGGCCCTCGAGGTGGCAGGGGTGGCCGCAACTCGGCCCCAGGCAGAGGTGGCTTCGACACAGCACTACACAGAACGCGCGGGAAAGATAGGATAAACAGCCATACGAGGGGCGCCCCCACCGGCCCGAAGAACCTTCAGAGCAAAGACGTCCGGCCAGGCATGCAGAAGGCACTGAACGGTCTTCAAGGACAACAACAGATGCAGAACGCCATGATGCAGGGCGCTCAAAACGGCCAGTTCAACCCAATTTCACCTCAGCAACAGATGGAGTTCATGGCCATGATGGAACAGCAGGCCCGTATGTTGGCACAGTTTATGCCCAACATGGTCCCGCCTGGCATGAACGGCGGTCCTTCCCAGAATGGTCAGAATGGTCAAAATGGTCACAATGGTCGCTCGATGTTTGACAGGGTCGAACGTGGAAGAGGCGGTGCGAGAGGAGGCCGCGGCCGAGGTGCAAACTCTCAGGCTGGATCAAGAAAGCCGTCAGAAGCCGTGGAAGGAGAGATCCAGCCATCAACCGACACAGCCATGGAGGGTGCGGATGCCGCAGCTTCGGCAGGCCCAAAGGACCCCACCTCTACCGTCTGTTATTTTAATCTCAGGTGTCTAAACAAAGAGTGCCAATATGCGCATCAATCACCTGCTGCGCCTGCGGGCACTGACGTCGACATGTCGACCACTTGCAGTTTTGGTGCTGCATGCAAGAACACAGCCTGTCATGGAAAACATCCTTCGCCAGCGCTCATCACTGCGCACAAGGCAGAGCAAGAGTGCAAGTTTTTCCCCAACTGCACCAACCCAAACTGCGCGTTCAAGCACCCGACAATGCCTCTATGCCAATTCGGTGCCTCGTGCACCAACAAGGACTGCAAGTTCACACATTTGAAGACGAAATGCAAGTTTAATCCCTGCACCAATTCGAGATGTCCTTTCACGCATGAACCTGGCCAGAACAGAAACATGGCCGCGTTCACATGGACAAAAGACCAGGAGATGGCTCAGCCCGAGCAAGAGGAAGGGGTCGAGAACGAGAACCACGTGAGCAACCGAAGGTTCGTGGTGGAAGGCGAGGAAGAGTTAATAAAGGGTGGAGAAGAGGACCAAGTGGCGACGGGCGGCGGGCAGCAGGAAGAGGTTGTGACCTGAGAAGTCCGGCCTATGACGCTGTGTACTTGTATATTGGAGGACGCATCATTGTGTGATGCTGTGCGCAGGACGACTTATGAGCTTGCAGTCAAGCTTCTTAGATAGCACATACCCGCTTCGCTTGTGAAGCAGTGCTAATGAACACAAATTGATGGTGGCCTGTCAAAGGGTCATCCATGGCACCATCCGCTGTTTGCCCTACCCCGTGTTGGGGTTCATAAATTATGGCTCTGCAGGGGTCAGAGACCTAGCTGTTGACCTCACATCCCCTTTGCAACGCAACTACAATGTACAGAGACTCAAAGAGACTCACCAAAGGCCATCGTCAACGCTGTTGCTGAGGATGGACACTCTCCGTCTTCTGCAGCACCGCTGCACTATTGTCTGCGGTACAGTAGGCCCAAACTAGCATGCCCACGCGGAGAAAACAAATTAAAATCCTTCAGGCACAACAATGTCAGTATGACTCACATCAAGCGTGCTCACCGCCATAGATGGTGCGCTAGTGCCTGTCGCAGCAACGTACTCTCAGACTGCGTATCTCGTGCGGAGAATGATGATAGAAACAACTTTACAGGCTTGAGTTGTAGCCCGCATAGAGCTCTCAAGCCCGAGAGTCACGGTGAGTCCAGCGAGTCGCGTAGCTGATTGCCATTCCCGCCTGCTGTCCCCAACGCTCAGAAACATCATCTGTCTCTCACACCTAGCCATAGCGACAATGGAGTCCAAAACACTAGGTGATGTTCTCGACAACGTCAAGCGCATCGTCAATTCTACATCCTCCGCCGCCCAAGACAACTCCGTGGTCCTGCCGAAGGATATACCAGCTCTTCACCCAGGGGCAAGTTCACTACCGGACGGACCTTTGCCGCTTGGTCTAGCCATCGAAAGACTAACGGCAAATGTGCTCCCATATCTCAACGCAGCGTCCCTCTCGGCACGCTACTACGGCTTCGTGACAGGTGGGGTCACACCGGCCGCACTCATCGCAGATATGCTCACGTCGATCTACGATCAGAACGTTCAGGTGCATCTGCCAGCCGAGACCATCGCCACCGAGGTGGAGGTAGCAGCATTGAACATGCTTGTTGAGCTGTTCCAGCTACCAAAGCAGGAGTGGGCTGTTGGGACGGCTGGAAGTGGCGGCGCAACATTCACTACAGGTGCTACAGCGTCGAATGTGCTCGGGTTGGCGCTAGGCAGAGAGTTCGTCCTCAGTGAAGCCGCGAAACGAGCGACGGGCAAGTTAATGAGTGTCGGCGAGCATGGGTTGCTGGCCGTCGCTCAAGCCGCTCAGGTGGATCAAGTCAAGGTCTTGTCGACGTTACCGCACTCCAGTATCGCCAAAGCAGCATCGATTGTCGGCCTTGGACGCTCAAGTGTCGCGTCGATTGTCAAAGAAGGAACTGAGCTTGCCATCGACGTGGACACATTACGGAGCCTGGCCGAGGACGCAGAGGCGCAGCGGGTAGCATATGTTCTCGCCGTCTCAGCAGGCGAAGTCAACACTGGGCACTTCGCGTCTAGTTCGGCCGACATGATGAGACAAGTACGTGAGATCTGCAATGAGTACGGCATCTGGATTCACGTCGATGGCGCGTTCGGTCTCTTTGGACGCATTCTCACTGGACACAAGCAGTCCCAGGACTATCAGCACATCACAGATGGGACCAGAGGTCTCGAGCTTGCAGATTCGATCACCGCAGATGGCCACAAGCTGTTGAACGTGCCATATGATTGTGGCCTTTTCTTCACGAGACACAAGGCTTTGAGTGTGGACGCGTGCCAGAATGGCAACGCAGCATATCTCTCATCTGGTGTCGGTGGCTCGTTAATACAGAGTCCCTGCAACATTGGCCTCGAGAATTCTCGACGATTTCGTGCGTTGCCAGTATATGCTACTCTGACAGCGTACGGCCGAGGAGGATATTGCGAGATGCTGATCAGGCAAATCGGCCTTGCCCGGCGTCTCGCAGCGTGGATATTCGACCACGAAGGCTACGAACTACTGCCGGCGAGATTGGGTAAGGATGAGGCTCTGGCAAAGACGTTCATCATCGTTTTGTTCCGAGCGAAAGAGGATGCTGTGAACGAGAAGCTTGTGCAGAGAATTAAGGAATCGGGCAAAGTGTACGTTTCGGGCACAAGTTGGGATGGTAAGGCAGCTACGAGGATAGCTATTAGTAACTGGCGCGTTGACCCAGATGCTGACATTAAAGTTGTTCAGGGAGTTCTTGAGGATGTGCTGCGTTGATGCCACATGGTGGTTGGAAGGGGCACGAACAGATAGGAGAGGCATGGCCGTCTTTATCTTCTGACACAATGTATGGAGGTGTCGATAGAAGCAATGTTGAGCTCTTTTTCATACCTACAGGAAGAAGGAAGTGTAGAGTGCTCAGACACGATCTGATAGGTTGGGACTAAGATTTAGGGGTGAAGGAAACCCTGAGCCTTGGCAGATACCCCAGAAGCTAGTGCCTTGGGCTTGCCGTCATGACAAAAGACACCCTTTAGAACACCACCAGACTTCGACCCTTAGTCATACAGTACCTACACTGCTTGTATATCTTAAACTTCGTGAATATACTGTAACAATTAGCTGCTATTAGTGTGTCAAATTTGAGGTAGTATCGTCTCCTTAGGTTTCTTGCTCAATGACCTGGAAGTTGGGTGGTTCTGAGCAGTCTCTTTTAGCTTGACGTCAAGCCTAAGCCCAGCCGTAAGCTGGAGCCCAGAAGCCAGAAGCTTCGGTGCGTCCGCGACCCACACGCCGAGTGTCGAGTCGTAGGGCAGAGAGTGAGCGCATTTCACAATAATTGCTCCAGTTCCTCCCTGAACGAGTCAAGACACATCGACTTTGACCTCCTCTGTATCACGACGTTTGTCACTTGTCACTTGTCACTAGACATTGTTACGGTATCTCCATCCACATTCAATTCGACACATACTCGCTGTATGAGCCAATAGATTAAACAGTCCATCCACTCACGGTTTACGTCGATCCTACGGTTACCTCTATCCGGTCTCGATCGATATCTTCTGCACTATGGCCAGTACCGCAGAAGCTTCCAACGAGAAGACCCCAGCACAGCTCCTTGCTGAGCAGCATGCTGCCCATCATGCCACCGTCGAGGAGGTGGTTGACGAAGAAGACATAGCCCATCCTCCTCCACCACACAACGGCGACGGCGAGGCCACATCCAACACTGCCACAAGCGGTGTCATGTCCACAAAGGCCGCTGGAAAGCAGAAAGAGAAACCCAGCGTCCTCAACACTCAGGACGAGGAGGCGTTCCCCTCTCTTGGACCTGCTCCTAAGGCAACCACCACCCAGGCCCCAGGCTGGGGCTCCAAGGGCTCTCTGAAGACTCCTGCTTCCCCTGCCATGTCTGGTACTTCTACTCCAGGTCAAACGTCCTCCCGTGGTCCAGCTGCTGGCGCTGTCAACCTCCCTAGCGCCCACCGAGACTACATCGACGTTAGGAAGGAGGACATCAATAAAGCTGCTCCTTTCCAGAAAGTCCTTGCCGATGCAAAGAAGAAATACCGAGTGAACACCGGCGTGCAAGAGATTTCGGCTGGCCAAGCACATCGATTTTTCGCAGAGGGTCCTCAGCGAGCTCAGGTTCGTCAGGCTCTCCTAGATATTTCCAAGGCTGTCAGTCTGGAGAAGGACATCAAGATCGAGATCCCAGCTTCGGTATCGTCGTCCATCATTGGAAGAGCAGGCGCGAACATCAAGAAGTGGGAAGCCCAACACGGTGTTCGAATCAACATCAAACGAGATCCACGAGGTCCTTCAAACGATCCTACCGACCCAAGGATCGATGTAGTTGAGGTCAAGGGTGATTCTGCATCTGTCAACGATGTCGAGTACAAAATCGCCGCAATTGTCAAGGAGAACCAACCCAAGGTCACCATGCCTCTCAGAGACTTTGCTCCCGAATTCTATCCCTTCTTGGCTGGCCGTCATGCCGCAGACGTGCAAAGACTGCAGCAAGACAACGATCTGAGCATCAACATCCCCCAGTATCACACCTGGCAGGCACAGCCTCCACCACGGCCTGCCGCTGGTGGCAGACCTCAGTTCGTCCCACATGGCGACTCTCACATCATGCTTTCTGGCGAACAAGAGCAAGTCATGCAGGCAAAGGCTCAACTAGAAGCTCTGAGGCAGCAGTTGGAACAAGAGCTGATGCTTGAAGAGCTTACATGCGAACAAGTGCTGCATCCATACATTGTTGGTCCGCGAGGAATGGACCCGCTGGAATTCCTCGAGCAGACTGGCTGTGCTATCATCCTGCCACCGGGCCACGAAGAGACAGACGACATTCACATTGTTGGTCCAGCTGACAGAATTGAGGATGGCCGCAACCTGGCCGAGCAGCTGATGGCACAGAAATACAACAGACCTGTTGATCTCACCAAGCAGTTCGCCAACGCGCCACAGGGCCCCGAGAGGCACTCACGAGCTCTGGCACAATACCTGCAACGAAAGGCTCTGGAGCGTGACTTCATGAGCCAACACAATTCCGAAATTGTCTTTCCTCAGCACGCTAATGCCGCTCCAAGCTGGTCTGTTATCAGCAGTGACCAGCAGAAAGCAGTATCTGCAAAGAATGATCTAATGAAGATTACTCAGGCTTTCCCAACCTCACGAATCCAGCTTGTGGACATGGACCCATTTTACCATTCTCACATTGGCGACATGTATTCGCAACAGCTGCAAGATGAACATGGCGTATTCATGATTGTCCCTGATAACGAAGATGAGCCAGTTGTACTTGTGTACGAAGGTCTGGCACAAGAAGGACCTTTTACTTTGCCGCGCCAAAGACCTACTAGCCCAGAGCAGAAGGAATTTGAAAGAGCTCTGCAAGCCGCACAGGAGTATCTGCTTGGTGCGATTCCGTCTCAGCAAATCTCTGCCTCAGAAATTCCTGTACCACGTAAACACCATGACAGAGTCAGACGACATGTTCGCGGCGAGCAAGAAAGGTCGTCTGCGCCATTCCCGGTTCAGATCAACTTTGGCGAGCCGAGAGCGCAACGCCCGAGAGCGCAGCAACAGGCCCCTGAAAACATCTCTCTTCGCGGGCCAAGTGAGAGCGACATCGAAGCTCTCAGAAGGAGTATTGAGCAGTTTTTGATTGAGGTCGAGCAAGACGAGAAGGAACGTGATTACACTACTGAATGCCCCTTCCCTCAGAAATTCGTCAAGAACTTGGTTGGCAAGAATGGTGCAAACATCAAAACATTGCGTGAGAAGCACGATGTCGAGATTGACACCAGGGAAGATGGGAAAGTCAAGATTCAAGGTCCACAGAAGAAGGCTGAAGCTTGCAAGGCAGAGATCATCCGGCTGGGTAAGCAGTACGAGGACGAAGTCAATTACTCCATCAAGGTTGACCCTAAGTTCCATGGTGAGCTCATTGGCAAAAGTGGTGAGAACCTCACCAAGCTGCAGAACAAGGTCAACAAGGAGGTTCGAATCGACTTCCCACGAGTGTCTCGGTCTGGTGATGTATCCGACAATGTCGGCGAAGCTGATGCACAAACTCGGCAAGCACCAGATGAGATCCGAATCCGTGGTCCGCGTGCCAAGGCTGACAAGGTTCGTGACGAGCTTTTGAGCCTTACACAATACCTGCAAGACAACTCCTACAGTGCGACTGTCTCCGTCCACAGAGATCAGATCAGAAGTCTGATCGGTCGCGGTGGCGCTGAGCTCGAAAGGCTTCGAGGCGAAACCGGTACACAGATTGATGTGCCAAATAAGCCCGAGGGTGAACGAGTCACTGTCACCATCAAGGGTCCCAAAGCGGGAGTCGACAAAGCCAAACAGGAGATCGCTAGCAAATCGAAGGCGTTCGATGCTATCGTCACTGAGACCATTGATGTTGATCGGAAACATCACCGTGACCTCATCGGTTCAAAGGGTTCGAACATCCAGAAGATTGTTCAACAGGCTGGTGGTCCTGAGCGAAGTGCCGAAGCCGTTCAGTTCCCCAAGCAGGGCGAGGATTCCTCTACACTGACTGTCCGCGGCACCCGCGATGTAGTCGACAAGATCGTCGCTTCGATAAACTCCTTTGTAGAAGACAAAGACAGCCAGGTAACCGAAGTCGTCGATGTGCCTATGGACCAGCACCGTCTTCTTATTGGCACAGCAGGAAACATTCGAAGGTCCATCGAAGAGAAGTTCCACGTCACCGTCGACATCCCTCGTCGGGAATCAGGAAAGACAGGAGTCAAAGTTGCTGGTCGACCCGATGGTGTAGCCCAAGCAAAGGAGCACATCTTATCGCTCACCAAGCAACCTGAAGGCCGGACCGTCATGGTGCCTCGTTCTCTTCACCATACAGTCGCAAATGACGGTCGCTTCTTCCGCGATTTGTCGAGGCAGGGCATCAAGGTTGACCACAAAGGTCAACAGCCACCACGGAAGCCGGCTGCGAATGGATCGAATGCACGAAAGGCAAATAATGCTGCTGCTCCACTGATCACCGACGACCCGGGCCAAGAGCAGCTCTTCGCTTTCGACATGGTCTCTCTCAATGACGGCGCCGACGGTGAGACAGGCGAGATTCCCTGGGTCCTAATCGGCAATCGTGATGTGACGGAGGATAGCATTGCTAAAGTCCAGCGCCAGATCGAGGAAGCAATCGAAGCCGCCCAGGAGCCACGACACATCGGGTACCTGCGTCTTGCGGATCCAAGTTTGCACAGACATGTTATCGGCAGTCGGGGTGCAACTATCAACAGCATTCGAAAGAAGACAAACTGCGACATCCAGGTGCCAGGTGGCAACAAGAGCCAAAATGACGGAGAGGAGATCACGATTATTGGAGTTGAAGACATGGTTCAACTTGCGAGAGACTTGATCCTGGACGAGGTTGAGAGAGCTGGTAACTAGCAGTGAGTAGTTGTGCTTACTCGTTCGGGACCGTCTCATGTGATTGTTCGGTTGGTTCGGCGCCTGTTTCGGATCTACAAAGGCATAGAGTTGGGAAGAGGAGATCAGGAAAAGTCACAGATTGACTGTTTGTTGTAACATAGAATCCAGGAATTGAACATCACCAGCGTTCCAGCGTATCGACTGCTTCACAATCGTCATGGGATTCCTGTACTACAGAACGGAAAGCGTGGCAGCCACCACGGCAGCCGAGATGGCGTTCACGGTCCCTGAACTCTAGACTGTTTTCCAAACTGCTTTGTTAGCCCTCTCTTACGACCCTTTCATGACCTGCTACTCTTGAAGCCCTTATACAAGTGACAAGGCCGCGAGGAAAGAGTCTTTAGTTCGGTTTTTTGATATGGTACTTGTGTACGTGCTCTGATTGGTTGCTGGTAGTCTCCTACGTATCTTGGGCCCTACCGCTTTCACTTTCGATCTTGTACGTGTGCGTTGTATAGTGCTTGCTAAGAAAGCCACGAGGTTTTTGACATGAGTCTCATCAGAGACCATGAGGACGCGACATATACGCCACGCCTACTTTCGCCAGAACAGAACCTGAGATATTCGACTGACGTCAAGACACATGATCTTTGCTCGCCCCTGATCTATCGTCCCCTGCCCGTCCAGTTTAAGCCTGAACCCAGGTTGTGGTGTTGCTGACCCGACGCGCCAATTGACGAAGCACACTGCGGCATCTAATTCAACATGGACCACTTCAAACCCCACCCAGGCTCGACCTTTGAAGGATACTTCTCGAAGTTCACCCTCTCCACTGGCGGCACGGTCATCCTTATACTCTGCACGGTGCCTCAAGCACGACAGCGACAGCACATGCTATCATTCACCTATCAGCCCTCCGACACAAGCGATGCAAGCAACGCCTTCCAGCAGGAAGTCTGGCTGGACAAACTAGACCTCACACCGAATCCGGCCGACGGCGTAGCGTTCCAGATCTCTTGCTCGAATGGGTACATGAAGGTCTCCAGCGACCACAGGACGGAGTACAAGATCGAGCATGAATCGTTCTCGTTCCACGCCGTCACTGATCCCCTGACTCAGACCCCTTGGACCCCGGGTAGTGCCCAGCCGGTGGCGCCCGAGGGAGTCTTCGTCCACCTCCCCTTCCCCATGCACTGGTACGTGCACTCGCTCAGCACGCACTGCAGTGTAACCTTGACACTCGCCGAGCCAACGTACCTGAAGAACCACACTGTCCCACGCACGGACCTCGCGCCGCACCTCCCCGCGACCGTCCACCAGGAGAAGAACTGGGCCACGAGCTTCCCGCCCGCGCACCTCTGGATCCAAGCCCGCGACGAAAGCACGCGCGCCGGCCTCTGCCTGGCCGGCGGGCCCATCCTCGGCACAGAATCCTACCTACTCTCCTACCGCTCTTCGAGGGAAGAATACAGCTTCGCCCTCCGCCCACCCCTAACCACCACGCTGCTCCCCTCCCTGCTCCCGGCACCCCTAAACCCCAGCATCCTCCTCAGCTCGCGCCAAATCTCCTACCCAACACGCAGCGTCTCCCTCTCGTTCCTCACCTCGCTCCTCCCGCCCTTCCGCACCATCACCGTCTCCGCATCCGCCGCGCCCGCCTCGTTCTTCTCCCTGTCCGCGCCCTTCTCCGACGGCCATAGACACAATTTCTGCGCGCAGACCGACCGCGCCACCGTCAAAGTGCAGCTCTTGGACCTCGAGGAGCGCCTCGGCATCTGGCTTTACGTGCCGCTTGTCGGCTGGAAGCGGCTTGCGCTCGGGACGCACTGGAAGGTCGTGCATGAGGACGTGTTTGAGCGAGCGGGTCTCGAGTTCGGCGCCGAGTGGTATGATGGGAGGGGGTAGATCCGTGGTGCGGTCCAGGTCAGAATTTGAGCGTCGTTGCATGTTCTGTATGCATGCGGACCGTCCCTGCCGGTGCGGAAGAGTCCGGATGCTGATCTGGTGGCCGTTTGAACTCGTCAGGCGGCCGGCTGGAACCAGCTGGCTGGCTAGCTGCGCTGGGGATAGCGGATCGATCACGGCGACGCCGGAGCACCGTCGAGAGACGTGGCCGGGGGAGGAGGGCTCGAGGTGTGACACGATGCACTAAACGGAGCCTTTGTCGCTTGCCTGCCTGCCTGCCTGCCGCCGCCGAGATCTGTGTTTGACGAGTTCGGGGCTGGCTAGATCTGATTTGCACCTTCTCGATGGTTGTCAGCCCTGTAGCGAGACGATGCTGCGACTTGCGCGCTACGGGCGCGATAGCCCGTGCCGCAAGGCGTGGCTTACACCGCACAATCGCAGAAGATGTGCTATAGGGAAGTGGGGATTGGGGGTGATACAAGATAGGGGTGAAGAACGTCGAATGGATACGACAGACACCTGCGTGAGAACGAGCGTCTCTGACATCAGGACGAGGGTGGCGCACAGCGAAGAGGAACGCCGTGGACAGGAGCGAAAACAGGAGTCAAGGAGGCACGAGCTAAGCGGAACGTCTGGAGAAAGGGAGATGATCCTTCAGTCGTAACAACGCAGCCAGCAATGCAGCACTCCTGGTACGGGACTTGACACAACGGCGAACAATCGACCACATCTTCTGTTATCACTTCCAAGACCGCGTGTCTTCATATCTTCGTCGCCCACTCCGGCCACACCTGTTCTTTCCTAGGCACACTCGCCTCATCCCGATCTCCAATCAACTCCTCCAACGACAAAGCGCGCCATTTCCCATCCTCTCCCTTCTCCCCAAACTGACTCCTCACACCCATCTTTACCCCGCGATCCTGGGTGAATCGCGCATACCCCATCGTCTGCTTCTTCCATTCGTCACTGCTGATCTTTCCAGCGATAAAATCAGCATACGTCATCGCATCGAAACATGCTTGCGAGGTGGACGCCACGGTGTGCGGTCTGAAGCCGGCTAGCGCGTCACCAATCAGTACGACGCGATCGCCGAGCGCACTGTTCGCCGGTGGCGGAGGAACATCAGTGATAGCTTGCACGAACGGCGCCTTCGTCGCGCATACGATTTCTGCAAATTGAGGTGGTAGACGTTCCCTTGCGAGGGCTTTTTGTTTCTCCCAGGCTTGTGGATTTGTTTTGCCGGGCGGCATGGTGATTCTGTGCCGCACGCCGTCTTTGTCGGTCATGATCTCGTCGAGTTCCTTGCTGCCTTCGGGGAAGAGCGTGTAGTAAACGAAGTTTATCAGACGTTGGCCGGGTTCAACGGTTCCGTCGATGCCGGGGATAAGGTAGGCAAGGATTTGGACTCCAGGAGCGTGGAAGAAGGCAAAGCGCTCGCGGAAGGCGAGGAGGGTCGGAGAGGTGACTGCGTGTTCGGGAACTGTGCCGCGGAGCGCACAGTAGCCGGCGAAGGTACGTTGTGTGTCGGGGAAAAGCTTGGAGCGGATGGTAGATGATGGGCCATCTGCTGCTATTAGGATGTCGCAATCCATTGTTCCGCTATCGGTTGAGCCAGATCTGGTGTCGGTATAGTGGACGCGCACGCCGCCATTGGGTATGAGGTCGAAAGACGTAACCTTGTGTCCATGAACATGTACGGCCTTGCCTTGATGAGCAAGCGGTTCGGGTACGTCGCAATAACTCGACTTTACTCCGTCGTAATTGGCACGCATTAGAAAATACGTCAAGTCCCACGAGGTCATATTCTGGGTCATGACTCGCTCGTGCACAATTTGTCCATCTTTGTCGTAGTATTGCCGCTTCTGTGAAGTGACGGCAACGGGACGATCGCACCTATTGTACCGCTTGAGAAATTCCAGAGAATCGCCGCCCGCTACTATACCAGCACCTTGGTTGTGCAGAAGCCTTTCAGGATTCCTTTCGAGTATAGTCGTGTCATGGCCAAGATCCTTCAGGGCAAGCCCTACAGCAAGACCGCCGAGTGAACCTCCCACCTGGAAGACCGTCAGTAGTCGTTCGGCCTCGGCCATTCTATTCATGCTCGTACGATGATGAAGTGAAGTTTCTTGGCTAATGGCAGGTTGCCGTTGTGGGTGTCACCGTTAGTTACAGTCATGCTGCACGACAAACCACGTATTTGCGTAACTCGTTAAGCTTTGTTGATTGTCGTGGCTTCGCCGTTGCCATCACACAAGCTGCGCTGGTTGTCTGGCCGATACATGCTGCTTCGATTGGACAAAGGCAACTGACGTCAACCTCGGTCTTCAGGAGGTTCTGAGGACGCTAGGAGCTCATCTACAGGCTTCAGCCACTTCTAGCTGGTGTAGGGTAGATCTTGAGAATGTCGTTGTAACAGAGCAAATGGGTGTAAGTCTGCTCAATTCTGAAGCTCTCGATGTTACAACGACGAGATATGCTATGAGTACCGCAGCAGTCGAGTAATGCCCTGGATGCTACACCGTAGCTCCTGCTCGCCAAGACTCAATTCCGCCATCCTAGGAAGGTATGACGAATTTCATGTCGACGCGGTATCCTTACTAGACCAGGCAGGCACGACAGACAGACAGTGGCAAAAAGTGAGATGCCGATCTACAGAGTAAGAGTCAGGCGCAGTCAAGAAGACAATATCAGCATAATGTGGAAAAGTTTTCCCAAAATTCTGTTATCAATGGTCCAATCTATGGACAACATGCTTACCATTTGACATACGATTGCTGAACGACTGTATATGCACATCCAACCATGTCGGATCACAAACAAGCAACGGGGTGGGGTATCATTCTCAACCACTCGACTCGCTCAAGCTCACTCTACCAAGCCTATACATGTACTCGCTTCAAATGACAATGACCTGCGCAACCAGATCTGAATAATCTGCTATGTCCAAATCCAACGACGATGTGACAAAAGAAATGGTGGCACGTTCCTGCGCCACCCTATTATTAGTGGAGATTCTCCATCTCCTTCTGGTAATATTCATCAGATCGCCTCCTGCCTTGAATATGTCCTGACCTCGCTTGCTATGCTATGCAATCGCATCCGTCTGGCTCGTTGCTGACTAATTGTCCGAGTGCGAGCCGAGTGCATTAATTTTCCTCGAAAACCTCAACTAGGTCATCCTCTGGAACATTAGCCGACAATATTGTAGTTTCGGGACTGACGACTTTTGACACCAAAGACGGGGAAGACCTTGGACTGGCAGCCACAACACTATCTTGCTCAAGGTTGGCAAGCCGGTCGATGTCATCGGCGCCAATGCCACGCTCTTTCCCTTCCAAGGGACTTGCGTCCTCGTCTACATCGTCACCGAAATCACTGTCCGCATTCATCATCAGTGGTGTTGAAGGAGGCTCGACTTTCATGCTGGATGGCTGATGGATGACAGACCCCGTGGACTCATTCGTGCCACGGCGTGCTAGTGGTCGAGCACCCGCAAGCGTTCGTGGCTGGGTGCTGAAAGACCGAAGTGGTCGAGCTCCAGATGAAGGCGTGTTAGGCCCGGCCTTTCGGGCACTAGCCGCAGCAGCAAGAGGCCGGGCAGTGGGTGAACGAGAGCTGCCATTCGGTGATTGACTTGTGACAGGCTGCGTCATGATGCCGGCTAGTGAGTTGGGGGAACTGCTTGATCGCGTAGGCGTCTGTGACCCGATGTTGCTTGCAAAGTCACTAACAGCACTGCCAACACCAGAGTCTCTAATTTTCCGCCAATTGCCCCACGCAGCAGCCGCCACCATCGCCCTTGGACTCTGGGTCAGATTCGAGATGCCCGAGGTAATCGAAGCCGGCAAGCTGTTTGCCAAGCTGGCGGCACTGATAGTCCTTTCTCTCAGCTGTTGATCCATCTTGATTTGCGTCTTGAGGCGGATGGTAGCATCTTTAACAGCCGTCCGATTGTAGTCTGGCTTCTCAAGCGTAGCAATGAGCTCCTGCAAATCCTCGATTCTGACATCAAGTAATTCTCGAAGCATGACTATCTCGGTATCGCGCTCCTTGACTTTATTTGGTGCCTCCTTGTCAATCGCTGCAAGCTGGCTTTCAAGTCGGTCGATCTTTTGTTCGCGGTTCTGCAACTGGTCTTGCAACACAATGATCGTCTCACGTAAAGCTTGCGGAGATATCTTCTCTGGCAGGTCCGACCCTCGTTGCGTAGATATGCTTGCACCGCTGACCTGAGGACGGTGTGGTGGACTTGCAACGACACTATTCGCTGGAGTCGGCAAGTTCACCCCTTTCGATATGGCGGATTCAGCAGCAGCGCGTGCTGCGGTCTTAGTGATATCGAGAAGATGCTCAAGGTCCTTGATCTTGCTCTCGAGGTGCTTGTTCCTGTCTTGGCTGAGCTCCACTTTTGTCTCGTACTGGTGCTCGAGCGCTTTCAAGTCTTCGCGCGCATTGTTTACCTCTCTAGTATGCTGGTTCTTGAGATCAATAAGCTTCTCCTCATGCATAGCTAAACGTCGGTCTAGCTCCTCTGCATGCCTCTCGTTGACAGCCCTAATGGCAGAATTGTGGTTGTCGAACATCTTCTCCATGTTGAGTTCATACCTGGCTTTTGTTTCTTGATGCTCGAGAGATGCAGTATCAACTTGGCCTTGGAGACGCGCTATCCTTGCGTCTGAATCACATCGCAGGTTTTGCAACGAAGTTCTGGTCTGCTCAAGCTCGTCTTGTAGGCGACCTACTTGTGATACCACATATTCCTCTTGTCTTTCCCTCATGAAAGCGAGTTCTCGTTGGGCATTGTAGGCGGTGTCTTGATGGGTTTTGTTCTCTGCCTGCAATGCCACAACGGTCGCGGCCAATCTTGAAATCTCTTCCTGGGCAGTGTCGTGCTTGGATCTAAAGTGCAGGCCTTCCCTGTGGTCTTTGATGAGCTTTTCAGCATCAAGCTCCATTCTTGCCCTTCTGTTCGTCTCGTGGTCAAGTGCGGCTTGCAAGAGCTGATTCTTACTTAACAACTCATGTTCTCTCTTTCGAAACTCTGATTCATCATGGTGCACATCCTCCATGACCTTCGTCATACGCTCTTGAACCCGGCTGAGCTGCTCGCGGAGGACATCTCGCGATTCAGATTGATCGCTATGCTGCTGTCGTGCATGTTGCAGAGCTCGAGCTAGGCTGTCAGTGCGATTCCTCTCGGACTCCAGCTCGTCTCTCATCTCTTCTCTGTATCCGCGATACTCGTCCAATGTCTTCTCGAGCGCCTCGTTTCTGTCGCGAAGATCTTCCATCTCGTTTTCGATACCAAGATACTGATGTTTCTCAAGCGTGAATGTCTCGAGGTTCTTCTGCGCTTCTTCTGAAGCCTCCTTATGCAAGGCTGCCTGATCCTGAGCATCTTTCAGTTGTCGATGCAAAGCCTCGTTCTCCTCTTCGGCTTCGCGTCTAAGCGCAACCTCGCCGTCGGCTCTGTTCTCGGCCACCTTAAGCATAGCTTCAAGATCGTCAATCTTGGTCTGGAACTTCTGAGTACTGTCGTGTTCTGCTTCCACGCGGGAGCCCCTGAGTCTGGGGTGCGAAGCGATAACGTCTTCTAGGATGCCCTTCAGGTCGCCTATTTGTACTTCTCGGGTCTCCTGAACCCCGGTCTTCAGTTCGGCCAGGCTTTGCTGAATAGTTGAAAGATCAATCTCGGGAATAATTGGCTTATCAGACGCCAACTGCCGTAATTCACTAAGAGTCGCCTGCATGGCCTGCACATCGAGCTGCGTCTCTGCAGTACGCTGCTGGCCGATCGATCGCACCTCATCTATAGCTTTCGTCAACTCACTTACGTCTAGTTCGGGTGTTTTTGACTCTTTCTGATTGAAAGACCTGAGCTCCGCAAGGGCTTCTTGTATGCTCGAGATATCGACAGGTTGTTGCTGAGGCTGCACTGTGGCTCTTTTAGCTAGCTCCCGCATTTCGTCTAGAGCACGCTGGATGGAGCTCATATCAATCTGCGAAGCAGGAGCCGTCGATTGAGCGACTGTCATGGCCTCCAGTACAGCAGCCTTGATCCTTTCCTGTCGATGATCGCGCTTACTGGGTGAACTTGATCTGTAATGTGCATAGCCTTCACGTACATCTTCGTCATCTTCGTCATCTGCATCAGAATCTTTCTTCTCAGTCGACACGCTACGGCGACTCCTCCGTCCCTTCGCAGACACTTGCTGCATCGAATTCTGAATGTTTTGTAGGGCTTTCTCTAGTGGAGCAAGACGACTCTCAAGGACGTTGTCGACCAAATCGTTAACGTGGTCGTCGAAAAATTTCGCTCGTGATTCCAGCTTATCTTGCTGTCCAGGGGACAATTCAGCGTTCCAATCACTAACCTCATCACCGCCACCATAGTTGAGCTGATGCACTCCAGAGACCTCGAAGCCAAGGCCGCTGTATGGCATCTCTCTGTTGGGATCGAACGGTCGATTAAGTCGTCGATTTGGGCTAGGGCTTGGAGCATCACTACGGAATGGTTGTGGATATCTCAGGTCAACCAGTGGCGTCGACTTGATTGGCGTGTCTTCTCGTATGACACCAAGGTCTGGGTCATCTTCGAATTGCTGCATGACCGCATTGATTTCCTCATAGGTCAAGTCGCCAGTCTCTGAGACCATGGAAGGCGAACGCGAGTCGTGCTCTCGGTACTTCTCTAATGTTCGTGTTGCATGATCTGGAGCTGGCTCTGCATGTTGTTCGACGTCGATAGTCTCTGACCCGGCTGGCACTGGACTTGCAGGCTCTCCTTCGCGTTGAGCCACGTGATCGCTTAGCTCCGAGGCATCTCTCTGGTCGTATAATTGCTGTGGAGGAGATGAGTCCCTTCCAACCATGTTCACTTTTTCAGCTTTTGGTGAAATAGGCGCAGCAAACTTCGAAGCCATGAGTCCTCCCTTCCTCGTTTTGCTAGCGTTTTCCCCTACAGATGGCATAGCTGCCTTTGTGGCAGGCGCTGGAGCAGGATCTGTAGCCGCAGGTCGATACTCGAAAGGTCGGGCCGTGGCAGAGAGATCAGAACGTGGCTCAAATGTGGGGGCTTCAGCAGAGAGAGCAGGCTGAATCGTAGGCGCCTGAGCAGACAAACCTGGAGTCGCTGGCTCCTTTTGTTTTGGCGTCTCGGTTCCGTCATCCTCCAAGCTACGCTGTGCTGATTGTGGATCGTTGTCACCGTCTTCAACCTCCGCTGACTGACTAGATTCGTCTACGGGCTGTGTAGAGGCGATTTCTGACGAAGCTGGTTCTGATGCGTCGTTTTCTGCCGCATCATCACCAAGATCTGTTCTTTTGGTGAGTTCCGACTCACTGATCGACGATCCTGCAGCTTCATGTCCCTCATCTGTCTCGATTATTTCAGCCGCTGGCCTTGACTCTTCGGATGGTCCGGTAATTTTGGAGACTTCTTCAATTGTCCCGGTTTGTTCTTCTGCTCCTGCTGCCGTTTCTTCAGCCCGACGGTCTTCCGTAGACTCGTCTGTAGCTTCTGGTACGGCTTCCTGCTCGGATCTCCCCACTGGCTCAGTATCCTCGACCACTTCGCTAACCCCTTTCTCTTTCATGTTACTTTCCTCGTCCAGAGTGTTGAAAGGGGCTGAGTCTGCAAACAGCACTTCCTTGTTCTCCAATCCCGCAGTTCTTGCACGCTTGTGTCGATCAGTTGGCGCTAGCACTCTCCCATCTTCATCAACCTCTTCCGATTCTTCGAGCGGTGCACTGCCCTCTCTTGATGTCGGTCTGACTATCGGCAAAGCTTTGGTTCTTCTCTCAGGTTTGTTGGCAGGATCAATGCTGAAATCTCCAAAGATACTGCCGGTGCTGGTGAAGTTGGTCGGTTTCTCTGGGGTGAAGGCGACATCACCGAGCGAGATACCTGAAGGCTTAAATTCTGGTGCTTCAACATTCAAACCTGCCGAGCCGAAGCTAAATGCCGAAAAGCTTGAGGATCTTGGATCGAACCCTGACCTTGCAGGTGTCACCTCCTGAGACTTTTCTCCACCAGCGAAGCTGGAAGTCGACGATCGCGGATCAAACATAGACTTGGCAGGCGTCGCTGCTTGCGAGCTGTTTGCAGTCACGAAGCTGAACGTAGAAGCCTCCGGGTTGAATGCTGGTTTCTCGGGTGTTTGTTCTTCCGGTATACTGTTCGCTTCTAAGCCAAAAGAAGGTGGCTGTAGAGCAGGTTCAGGTTTTGGAAAAGACACCTGGTTTGACATGTCTTCCAAGGTTTGTGCAGATGCTGGAATCGAAGATGGGGCGGCTACTTGTCCCAGCACAGCGGGATTAGCCGTGAATAAGGGCGTGAAGACAGGAGCGGTCACGTTCAAGCCAAGGGAAGATGGGTTGTGCTTGTGACCAAATTGGGTGCCAGAAGCCACGGCCTTGCTGGGACTCGAAGTATGAGAAGCAAAAGCATTGCCGTCAAAATTGAAAGTGCTAGCGCTGGGCGAGAACGTGGGTTTCGATGGACTAAACTCCTTCGCCTGCACGTTAAGCTTGGTCAATGAAGGTTGAGCAGAATGACCCAAACCCGAACGCTTGTCGGAGAGCTCTGGCGGCGGAAGAGGCTTGAAATTCGCGAAAGGATTCTTATCGTCCAGTAGCAGCGGGGTACCAGCAATGCTTGGGTTTGTCTCAATTTCTGCTTTTTCGTCAATGTCTTTGATCGTTTCTGGTCTATGCAGAATTGGCAGCTCTTCTTGCTCTGCCTCGTCCTGGACTTCGCCGCCTTCGGTTCCTGCACTTGGCTGCTCATCCGGTCTGTCGTTGTCCAGAACTACCGATAAGCCTCTCGTTGAAGCCGCGACAGAGTCAGTGACGCCCTTTTCCAGGGCCGCACTCAAATTGTGGCGATGACTTCGCGGCGTCGGTTGCATTATCTCAGGTGGCTCACGTTCAGGCGAGGCGGCCTTTGGCGTCCTAGCATATTGTTGCACTTGGTCACTTGACATGGCTCGAAGAGGAAACATAGACATCTGTCTGTGGTGATTTGCAATCCGGTCCTGTACTTCTTGCTGCTGACCTGCGAGCACTTCCTGCTGTCTCTGTATTGCCTGTACTTGAGGATTGGAGAAATAGCCACGAGGAAAGTCTTGCTGGGAAGGGTTGACGGGTGAGATGAGGTTGGCCATAGTTTGCATATTCTGGACATGCCCAGGGGTCCATGGTCCTCTGCCATTGATGTGTCCATCAGGGGAGCGCACATTACCGTAGGGACCGGGTTGGGGCATTGGCTGGTCGAAGGGAGAGTAGATGCGCTGTCCCATCCCGGAGAATGCCACTGACTGAGTGTAGCCATGCATGGGTCGACTGTTCGGCAGGCCTGGCGTACCCCTCTGAGGAAAGGGATAGCCCACGGAGCCTTGGTGGCTGTTGGCAGGCGAGAAAGGACTGATTGACATTCGAGCACGATTGCTTGCAACGGATCTGGACGGTATGGGAGGAGATGGAGCAATGCTTGGGTAGGTCGAAGAGACCCTACTCATGGCGGAGGAGAAGGGCGAATAGGTCGAGGGCGGCGCTTCGGATGTGCTCGGTGTAACTCCCAGAGCACGCAGCCTCTCCTCTTTGAGGTAGCTGACCCACGCCTCCCATTCGGCTTGATCTGGTATATGTACGCTTGGCTGTGTGTTCTGGCGCTCTATCTCTAGGTCCACAGTATCTGGATAGGAGGGTCTGCTACCACAGCCAGTCCCAGGCGATGGCGAGTCCCAGTCGCCGATGCTGAATCCATGTACGGGGTAGCCCAGGTCGATCCATTTCTGTAGCAGGTCATGCTTCTCCTGTGTTGTCAACAGGGGCGGCAGACCTGCCTGATCGCGATCGGTCAGCGGCATAGCAATCATGCACGACTTCCCTCTCCATGGTACTTTCTTCTTTGGTCTCTGGAAAGACTGTGTAGGCAACAGTGTGGTAGGTCTCAGGTGGGCAGTAACGTTCGGGGTACTTGTCGTTGTTTCCGAGGGGAGGCTCGGCAAAGGTTTCTCATCGACCGGAGACGCGACTGCCACTCGTGCATCCATCTTGGACGAAATGTTGGGCGCGTGCAAAGTCTCTTTTATGCTAGAGGCACCATTGAAGGTCTCCGGCGTGATGGTGTCAACACTTTCCTTGACGTGATGGCTGCGAGCGCTCGAGGGGACCGAGTCCTGGGTGAGGAACTTCTGCTGGGTTGGTGTTTGCCAGAAGCCTCCCTCTGCTTCACTTCCACTATCTTCTGATTCACTCAACCAGTTTCTTCTTTGCGATATTCCTTGAGAGTCGATCGAACTCGACGACTGTTGATCGGAGGGCTTGATCGAGTGGTGACTGGGCAAAGACTGCTGTCTGCTATGCCTGGTAGGAGATCGATTCGTGATCGAGGTACGTGTTGCGAGAGGGGAAGATTCGAGGTCGAGGCTTCTGTTTCGGTCGGTTCGAGATGCGGAAGACTGGTTGGGGCTTGGAGTGGCGTACGGTGAGCCCCAAGCAGCTGCGTAATAAGCACTGCTACCAGATCGGTTGTGTAGTCGATCCTCCGGCGACCGATCTACCTGACTGCGAACCTTCTTGAACGCAGGTAAAGGAGGTAAGGTGAATGGGGACACCCAATCGTTGTCGTCAGGATGAATAGAAGAAAGGCCAGACCTCTGCGAGAGTGACGACCGCTTCGACGACCTCACACGGATCCGTCTACCTGTCGAGGTACCTGTCGAGGACGAGACAACAGGACTTGATGCTGGATTGACCTCGTCTGAATTCATGAACGACTCGGGGCTTTAGACTTGGATCTGGGTCATTGGTCAATGCTTATAGTTTGTGTTCGCCCATCGTAAAGCTCGTTCGTGGATGAGGACGCCATGTATCGATGTGACAGGTCGACTAGCAATGGTTGTGTGTGTACACACAGCACTGTGTTGGAGTGAAGAGCCACTGCTTGCCAAAATCTTGGATTCGAGGGAAACAACGCGACTCAGGGACCTGGCCATCAGAAGCGACGCCGAAAGCGCATTAGCAGGCGCCCCGTCCAATTGCAAAGCGCTAGTGGGGGCAACGGGCCCAGCGGGTGTCGGCAGCCAACTCGAATCAAGTTAGTAGCTACTGCTGACGGCTCATGCATCATCGACTTCAGATCAGAACATGCTGGAACATTGGAAATAGTAAGCAACACTTGCAGCGTACAGACACAAGCACCTATACACAAATATGTAAGCTCTGCACCTCGCGGCAGGAACAGAACTACATCGTTCTTTCCTTTACCCATTAGTCGGCTGTCTTCACCTCGGGAAGACCTACGGTAAGGATTACCCGGCAAAGTTACTAGTAAAGCCTAAGTTTCTCATTGGGATTGGGAACTCGCGGAATCCTTCTCCAAGCCTGAATTCAATTCATCACTCGTTCTCCTCAGATATTTCTTCCGGCCATGATGTGAGCTGTACAGCACATATGCCAGGGGCGCTCACCTCAGGCACTGAAGACAATTCCTTCTCCAACCACTGCATGCAATGCCAGCACCACGAGCTCGAACTACCTACTCCTGGACGTCATTCAAACACTCGTTGATGTATCGTGACCTCTATTTCACATGTTCGATCTCACATTTTTCGCCAACTGCTCGTGCGGTACAAAACCGACAAGCACCACAACGCCTTACTCGAAATCTTGGCCCAAGGCCCGTTACCCATTGGTGTCTAAAAAGGTATTGCTTCTCTTAACACAGTCCAATCCTTCCAAGTCGAGTCCTGCGCCAGTTGCATTTCAGCTCTTACCACCCGCTCATCGTACTCAACTCGTTTCTTTAGTTCGTGAACTCGAGAGCCTTCGGGCACAAACGCTCCGCCCGCCAGGCCTTGCTCTTCAATTTGTGCAATCCTCTCGGCGACAACAGCCATGATCGGGCCCTCCCAGACACCCTCTTTTCCGCATTTCTTGAGTTCGGTGATTGCTCGTCGCCGGAGCTGCCAGTCTCTGCACTTCCATGCAACAAAAAACAGTGGGTGAATGACACCAAGTTCCATACTGAACGGCGCTGTCTCCTTGTCTAGGGGCTCGCCAGCTTCAAGACCGAGTATCCTGGTCATGTCCTCTACCCTTGTCACCATCTCCTCGAACTGTGCTGTGAATTGATCGAACGTGGTCTCTGGTCCACAGTCTATGCATGTGCGCAACATGATCATGGCCACCTTGATTTGTAGAATCAGCCCAAGAATGCTTTTTGATGCTGTAATACCGTGGTTTCGCAACGTCACCGCGTCTGATGGTATAGATTTCTCCAACACATCCAGCCATGATTGAAACGTATTCAGTGCAACATCGCGCTTCTCAAGCCACGCAGGGGACACCTTATCCACCTTCCAGTACCTGAACATGCTCAGATCAGATCTCACCAGCTGGTAGACTGCGATCAACAGATTGTCCAGGTAGAGTCTAACTTCGGTCAAGCCGACTTTGTTGGGCGGGACAGCCGGTAGATCGACGTGGAGTGCTTCGGCTTTTGGTTTCGAGAACGTGCAGGCCTGGATATCGTAGCGTGCAAACACTCGAAGACAGAGATCGAGGTCATCTTGTGGCGCCGACTTGACCAGTGCCGCATTTGCATTACCCGGTTTTGGAGTATCTGAATGCCGGCGCTCATTCATCTGCTTCATCAACTGCCTCAAACCCTGCTGATAGTGCATTACCGCAGCCATGTCGTTTCTGCGCAGTACTTCGAAACCAGCAAAAACAATGCTCGCAATGACTGCTAAGTTGGCAGTCTCCCCGGGTGTAGTGTCGATCCTCTGGTACAGCTTCCGGAGTGCTTCACCATATAACCAGGTTGTATTGTACGACGCTGACGAAATCGCGCTCCGATAATATTGTCCCTCGTGGCTTTCGTAGTCTTCGTGTAAAGATCCAAGAGCGATCACCCCAGCCCGGATGACTGGCTCAGAAGATGCAGCTCTCAATAACAGTCCTGACCAGAACTCGATTTCTGACCCTCCCGCAAAGGCTGGCACAGTACGGTGCTTGAACCTTGCGAATGTTCTTTTCTCCTGGACTGTGCCTGCGAAAGGCTGGCTGAACGACGACTGGGGTACAAGTGTTGATACAAATACTTTAGGAGTCGAGCTTGGCTTCTTGACACTGCCCTTATTTGCGGGTGGCAACGAGCTCTGTGGAGTGTGGCTCGCATTCACGTCGCAAGCTGCTGAGTCCTTGTGACTGTAGACGTAGCCATCGCATGTCCTACCTGTACTGATGCAGCGCTTGCCTATACTCTAACGTAAGCTACGTGTTTTGCAATGTGGCATAGTGGATATTGGGTGACGAACAAAAGGGTTTCCCTTCATCACATTTGACCTTTCGTATCTGGAGAGGCAAGCTATGGTCAGCAGACGCTTGAACACGCGGCTAATGTCAAGTGCCAGGGTCGGAAAAGGAATTCAAGGTGTAATAAGCAACCAAACAGTATCCGTGAACAATTTTCAGGCAAGCTGGGATACTGGCGTACAAAAGAACTTGGATCAAGATCGGCTTACCTTACAGGTCGTGCACCCTGTCCGAACCTTTGGCTTGCTGGCTCGCTTACGCCGAATCGGAGGTTCCAAGCGGTTTTTGACATGTTGCTGATAGAATTGGTGAGGTGGAGGCGGAGGCACATCTGTGTACGTGTATTGTGCAGGGCACAAGGTGGCGGGTGGCTGAGCGTATGGCTGGTGAGAGACTGGGAACGACTGCTGGTGGTAGGGTGTCCACTGAGGCAAAGAAGAGAATTCACTATACGATATGCCAGAATGATGAGACATCGACAGGGAGAGCTAATGCCGCTTGTATGTAGGATGCGAGGTACGAGATTGACAACTCATGCTCATCCTGCGCTATAACACCAGAATATCTATTGATGTTATACCTATACTTCTTTTAGGCGTTGGTTCGAGTCGCCTTGAAGAGCTTTCAAGATCCCTTCTTTCGGTATGCAGCTGACGGCCTGAATGAGAAACTCATGATGAGTAGTCGAGCGCAGCGGCCTCGAGTCTGTGGAGCGCTAGATCGGGTATGGCGTTACAAAAGTACAGCAGTGGAGGGAAAGAAAGCCAGATCAAGGAGTTCCGCCAAGGAGGAGAGACTCGCTAGAAAAACGTCGGGCGCGCCGTTGCACAAGGATCGGTTGGCAACCCGTGGCACGCCAGGATTATCATTCGCCTGTTAAAGAGTAGCGTAGACGAATCTCGTTCGAGGCATCAAGAGTACAACCGCGCGCCGGTAGCTACTTATCTGAACGGTTCTTGGTCTTCTCAAGACTGCCTGTATCAGAACCATGGCGTGTTACTTTCCGACAAGTGGTCTCGCAACTTGAAACGACTACAAATTGGCTGCTGAATGGTTTGTTTGACGCATCCTCCGTGGGTAGCTCAAGAAGCTTGGCGCCAGCTCAATAGTGAGGGGAGACACTTCTACTCCGCTTGAGACGCAATAAACCCGTGCACGTGACTTCGCAACCTTGCTCGCAGCGCTCACCCCCATATTCTCCTCAACAACATCCTTCCATCCACAGATAACCCCCATTGTCAAAACCGGTGTGCGGTCACGTGTTGACCAGAGATTAGTGATGCAGTGCAAGGTAGGTAGTGTACAAGCACACCTTTTCGATCGAGGCTTCCTCCAGCCTCAGGCAGCTCATCGTGGTTCGAGTAATCGTGTTGCTGGCCACCGCATCTTCAGCATCGATACAGATTCACTTCACGTGATCGAAACTTGGCCTCTACTCCAACGAATGCGTGAAAGTGTACTTAAAGGGTTGGGAAACAGAGCGGCGTATAAGGGTGTGAGCATCTGACGAGGAGATCCCAAAAGGTTGCAAAGAAGGCACTCTCGAAACACTATGCTTTTCTGGCACTGCCTGCTCAACTCTACCAGGATACCGACTAGTCGCAAATTGCCTATGAAGTTCCTGTGAACTCAGTCATTCAAGACAGCCTGAACAGCAGTCCCTTTCACACACTAAATTGGGACAGCCACCAGTGTAGACTCGTAAAAGCTTACAGCGTTCTACTGCGAACTCGCATGTGATTTCCGACTAGAAGTTGGCCACAGTATGACTCTGCCGTTATGGTGCATACATATCTGCAGAACACAGTGCAGCCGCTGTTCCAGACTCAAGATAAACAAAGCCAACGGAAGACGTGTATATCGACATCATAGCGCGCAAAACTTTCTCATCGGCATTTAAAGTGCTATCAACTGACGGGCTTAGGACCATGAGCGTCCAAGGACTTGTAAATAGTCGCAAACCAAGACGTTTCATTGCCAGCGACGGTCCGGACAAGCAAAGTGGCCGCTGTTGCTGCTTTGTTTCAGCAGCTAAGGCGGCAGTCTGCCATATCCTGGGAGAGCCAATCTTGTACAGGCCTCGATCGGCAACAACAAAAAGATGTGGAATGGCGGGTTTAGTATCATCCCTTGTCTGTAAGCCGAGGATACATGTAGTGACATTTATCGGTTTCAGGGGTGCACGAATCCAGAAATGGGGCGATTCATGTGGTTACGGCCGCCTGAAGCCAGGACATGATTATTTTATAAAACAGTTATCTACGTGACCCGCTATTCTACAACTTGTTATTCATTATTTACGATCGAAGCCTGTAAGAAGTTCGTCAACAAGTCGCCGATCGTTGCCTACATGTAGTCATCGGATCCTAACACCTACATTACCAAGGAGGTATTGAGGAACGAGTTAGCGAGTGCTGATCAGTGATGATCGGCAAGGGAAAAAAGCGCGTGTGCGCTGCATAAACCCCCATAGCTCCAAAGACAAGAATAGCAACAGGCGGATCAATTTGTGACTATATTCAACACCCAGCAATACTATCCTATCGTAGCTGAATTTGAACTATGCGGTATAGCAAGCCTGCCAAGAAGGCCCAGATATTTTGTGACCGTTTTTCATCCCAAAATTCCTTCCTGTCGAAGCACCCTTACCCTGCTCAACGCTAGACCACCACCTCTGGCGCTTTAACCTCGTTGTTGCTGAGGACAACTCATCGGTGCGCAGGTGGAGGTGCGGAGCTCGGGGGCGCAACGAGGATGTTGTAGATGCAGTAAGTATGAACAAAGAGATGCCAAAGAAATGCTTGCAAAGGAATGTCGTCGGATTTCGTCAAATAAGAGCATAGAAGTGCAACGTGCTACTAATCCATTCGAAACATGCCCTCTTCCTCTTCGAGGGGCTGAGGGATCTCTTGTCGGTCGTCTCGGTTTGTTTTATAATAGTTTCTTTCGTCCGATAATTGGTGAGCCAAGGAGGGAGCCTGGATGCGGAAAGGGTTGTGCATGCTGTCCAAGGTTACAGACTTGCTGTAAGACTGATATTGTTCGGGAAGTGGCGGTACCGGGGGAATATCGTTACCAACAGAAGCTCTTGTTTTGGGCGTGCCACCGAAAGTCAGACCTGCAGTCGCAGCTGCAAGGTTCCCATCGTCGGTACCAGAGGTCGTCGGCCGGAAATCCACGCCCGAGAGCCGTTGAGGAAACAGGCCAGGGGAGAAGGCAGAATCCACGAACGAGGAAGATGCCACCGAGCGATAGGAGCGCGAGAAACCTGTGCTGCTTACGCTGTATCGCTTGGCCTCGGGCACGGCGTACTCTTCACTCATCGGTGGTGGAGTGGTCTCGACAGAGCTGACCTCGTCTTGCATTTCAGAAGAACCAGAATATACAGGTGAGGCCGAGGAATCTTCGCTGGGATCGAAGTGTGGTAGCTCAATGTCGGGCACTTCCGCTGTGCTCTCCGTAGTCATGTTACACAGGACGGACGCCGCTTCCAACAACTGGACCTGCTGGTGCTTTGAGATTAACAATTTGGAGGTCACGGCCCAAGCAGGATCATGTTCCCACCTGGCAGAGGTCAGCAGCTATCCATTACTCAGCTCATATTTCATCAAGGCATACATGTGCTTGGTCAGGCAACTGCTGTGTTTGTAACCCTTGCCGCAGGTGTCGCAGCGAAGCTCTCCCTTCTTGGTGTTGGCCCTGACCAGGTGAGAACCTTCGCTGGCACGTCTGTTCCTGTTCTTGGTAGTGCTCTTGTCGTTGGACGCCGACTCTTCATCCATGGACACATCCTCGAACGTGTCCTGCTCGATGGAGTTTGCGGTGGTACCTGGGCCAAAGTGAGAATGCATGCTTGGTCTTGCACTCATCGACTGGGACTCGGAGATCTTCTTAGAACTGGCGCTGCGACGTTGAGTAGGGAGAGGGAGAGCAGAGGCATCGCCATTTTCTCGTAGAGCGGCAGCGATAGCAGCCTGGGCTGTGCTGGATGCCGAGGCGTTGACACTCTTCCGACGATGGACTCGATGTGTTGTGTTCGTGGCAGACAAAGACAGCGAGTTTGAGTGCGATCGGTTTGACGAGGACATTCGAGGTAGACCGCCGGACATTGGACGAGAGACAGATTGTTCCTATTGCAAGCAGTCAACACCCGATGCTCACTAAGCAGCCACGAGGGGTCTCGTACTTTAGATGAAGCCATGATCCTAGTTCTCGTCCACGCTCGACTCTCTCACTCGAGACCGTGGTCCGTCAAGGATGTTTTGAGAGTCAAGAGTGGCAGCTGTTTCCAGGTGCTACCAAACAATGATCTGGCGGGGCCGTAGTCGATCTCAACTCGACGATCTGCACAAAAGGACGGGAGGATGCAGTTGCAGATGTGACAATTAGGAACCCTAGTCGACGCGTAAAACAAGCTAGAGTGAAGGAGAGAGAAACTGAAGCAGCACGAAAAAAGTACGAGTAGCAGCAGTGTTTCCAAAATTCTTTGTTGCAAGCAAGGACAAGAACAGCTGATTGTGTTGCATAGGTGGAATGTGGAATGGGGATCGGAGGGCACTGTGGCTGTGGACAGGGATTGTATGGATTGCTGCACGCTCTACACCCGACACGGGTTACTTGTAACTGACAGCAAATATAATTGTGGGTATCATGACACCTGGCCACGGGTCTGCGCTGCGTCTGCTGATAGCTGGAGCTCGTTCACTCCAGGCTGGGCCAAGGAGTTCTGTTCCACCGGCAGCTGGTGCTTAGGCTCCGTCCACGACTAGCCTATTCGCGGTTGCCTTGATGCGGGGTGTGTTCCTGGTCTCGCGCTTTCCCTAATTACCAGCTTGCCACGCGCCAATACCTGTAACACTCGCAATGGTTGACTGTTTAGCGTGCGCCATCACGACCACTGCCTGGTCTCGTCGAGGGTGTCATGCAGATCGGCTTTGCTGAATTTAGACAACAATACGCTTTGGGATGTAGCCGCGCAGTTACGGCAATCGTCTTGTCGTGCCCAGGGGCACTCGCCAGCCACTTGGAGCAACAAACGCCCGAACCGAGATCGAACGAACCCTCCTGAGGAAGGTTATCTGAAGCAGGTCTAGGCTGCCTCGAGCCGAGGGACATCGACGTCTACGACTATCATAGGCGCCATGGTCGCTCAGACGCGAAAGCTTCCTAAGCTGCAGCACTGTATTCCTGACAAGAATTTACTGGCCGAAACAGAACGCTCCTGCAATCCTAGCCAAAGAGACTCGAATTCGGTATGCGCCATGCCGTGCTTCCATAGTAACGTAGCCCACAGGATTGCTACGCAACAAGACGTGATCGGCTTGGGCTTTGTAAACAACAATTGCTTCAGGCACACTGTTTGCAAGTCAAACACTGGTCCAAGGAGGGGAAGCCTGACTTTTGCCCAGTACGGCCTAGGCCATGTGCCGGTCTGCGATTGCGATTACAGATCCACCATCACCCGCGCCTGCCGCGTGCTTATGGGGAATGGTCAGACACGAACGAAGCCATTCTGCGTGATCAGACATGGGGATTGGCACGATGAAATGAACCTGCTGCAGGGGTCTTGAGGGGTTTTATTAAAAGCCATGATCAGGTGCTGCGGACAAGGGCTATGCTGATTTTAGACTTGGTCAACTGATACGGAGTGTACGCAGCTTTCATGGTTCTGAGCACTTTCATCGGCGATGTCGGTGCGAATTAGACATGGTAAACTACTGGTGCCAGCTGAGTACGAGAACTCCGGCTGGTAACAATTCCAGGTCGAACGGGCGGCATGTCGCTGCGATACGGTCCGATATCACAGGTTCGCCCCTCTGTATCTTTGGATCGATACTATCAACTCTTTTTTCTTTTTTTCTTGAACAAGCGGTGGGAGAATAGTCCGAATTTACGAGACTGACGTTCCACTAGCATTACAAGAAACTCAATGGAATAAAGTGTTCGTCCCCCTCAGTGGCTTAAATTACTTGAATGATGGATGATTCGGTACGGCCGGCGTCCCCGCCAACGTGCCAAATAACGTGTCTGCCGATCTTTATGGCTTGATGTCCCTGTGCGAATGTTTAGGGATGCCCCAACTTCGGTACCGGCAATAAAGTCAATTGAGTCTTAATCTGATCACGAGTTCGAGTTGGCACGGGTTCTTCGACCGAATTATGGATTTATCCGGCATCTCCCTGGGTCAATGATGTCTTTGTTGTCACCCACAACCTGTGGTCCCTCTTGATGCCATCACGACCACAAACTCGTTTCGGAAGATGTGTCCTTCCTGACGCGTTCTTTACAGTCACTTTGACCTCCTGCATTCCGGTCTCCATCACTGACTGATACAGGTGGGCCGTGTGACCAACAGTTTCTAGATTTTGTCTTCTTCTGCAATCGCACCGGGCTAGAACATTCATGTGGAACGAATACAAAAGACCCAGCGACCCCTCATGGAGACGGCATATGTATCAGTACAGGATTCAAGCCGTACAGCGGCATTTGCAGTTACGGGCAACCCCATATCATGGATCCGGACCAATTGATCCACGTGCCGCTGAACTTTCAGAGGAACTGGTATTAAACAAGCGGCTGTCTTGTCACGACGAAACTTCATTGCTGTCGCGATAATTCCGCGAAATAGCCTACGTCAACATGCTTTGTGCGAGTCATATGCAAGATGTGTTCCTTGTAAGTATGAATCATTGCCCGAGGCTACCAGGTTTGTAGCTGCCGGCTCATGCGTGTCTTTCGTGTTCTGTGGCAGTAACACCTCCTTGAAGTTACAAATGGGTATACACATGTATTAGTAGCTCATGACAGCCTGTTACTCTACAAGAGCGGCGACCAAGTCGAAGACAAATTGATGCACATTCGATTGTAGGGAGCTCGAGTTCATCGGACGTTTACCGTAGCGGCGGACTGTCTTAGCGGACTTACAAGTCTCGAACCTGGCAGCTCCAGCAAGTGAGCTTCGAGGATCGCAGAGGCCGGTCATGAGGAAGGGCTGGAAAGTGTGAAAGACGTCTGAGTAATCCAGACAAGCTCGGCCTTCTATGACGAAGTGGAATGGCACTAATTTTACATTCGAGATCTTGGTTTCTAGCTGTGTTTCGGAAACGCATCCTGTAACTTGTGTTGCAACACCCTCCCGGTGAGCTATTTGATCCAGAAAGTTTATGCCAGTACGGGGTAAGGTTTGCACAGGGGTCCTCAACCGCTGTTCCCGGCACGCAATCTGGCGCGAAATCTCGTTTCCGTTTAACAAAACTGGACCTTAGCAACAATGACTGCGGAACCAGACACACAATCGCAGCAATCGTGGGCTGCATGGCTCCTTGATGCCTACACCAACAATGTAGCTACAGAGCCCCGCGAAGTTGGAGATGACGATTCTGCATACGAGTCGATGTCGCCAGCGGTCTCCGATGTTGGCAAGACAGAATCAGCGTCGCCGTATGGACCCTATGTAAGGACCGGCAGAGGAGGCGCTGGGAACTATCAGTGGCAAGCACAGCAGAGGCCCGATGTAGAAGCTCAAAAGCCGATGGGCCTGAAAGAGAAGAGAAAAGCCGCGGTAGCCATGGAATCTATCGATACAGCCGCTGCAATGAGGAACGCGCAGTCTCGAAACCCCTCGCAGTATACGCGAGCTGGTCGAGGAGGTGCGGGCAACTTCAGCACGTTCATTCAGAGCAACGAGCCTCAGCCTTCTCCAACAGCCGCAATCTTCAGTGTCAAGACACCGACGTCTGCCGGCAGTGCAGTGATGCCTTCCGGAAGAGGTGGTGCAGGCAATTTCATTGCTGCTAGATCTGCAAGCGAGTCTGTCAAGTTAGCGAAAGAAAAGGACGAGCAGGTAGAAGCCGAGAAGAGGAGAGAACAAGCTGAACAGCACGTTGGTAGTGTGCTGCATCCGCCATCGCAAGCATATATTGGCGACAAACGAAGGAGCACTTTACCCGAGGATTTCGAAGTTCCAAACTGGCCCTAAGATTACCTTTCGTACCTGCATTACTTCTTCAGGCGTCTGCTCGGTTGCTGACGGGGAATGGTCGGATCATTGGATGATGCATATGCCACGAGGCAGCACTGCCAAATGCCGGAAATCAGCTTCGGAGAATTGCTGACGTTTCAGGTTCTGGTTGGACACTCTCATCATCGAAGGACACCAAGCTTGGCTTTGGGAGGGGTATTTTCTGAGACCGATACAACAGTCTGACCATCGTGGTAATGGGTTTCTAGAGCCCGCATATTCCATCCTGGTTCAGAGCAACTTGAGGCAAAAGAATACATTTCGACGAGCATAAAGCTGCGGACTCCTACTTCAACAAGACGCTAACGCTTGTCAGAGAGCTGTTCAACATTTGAAGAGCAGACCGGACCTACCACATGACGGCACATCGAACCAGCTGGTCCTCTTTCAGGTCGGCAAGTCTAGGCTGATACGGTCACATCCAGAGGAAGAATACTCGACCGATGAGACAAGGGTCTAAAGATGTTGACAGGAAGAAAGAGTTCTACTTGGCAGTGACAACCGAAAAGACTACATGAATTTGACGACGGCCGAGGCGGTCTTGCAGCGTCTTGATGGAGGCTGTGGGTTGGTGGCGAGGTCTTGGGTGATCGTGGTGCAAAACTCCGTGTTGAGCTATGGTGATGGACAGGTAAGCAGATTGCCTGGCCATCATAGCAGTGCGGAATTAGCTGAACAAGGAGGAATTCCTCTATCGGGAAAGAGCACGAGAGGCGAAATGGATCTAACCGTATGCAGGTTGTCCAAGGCGGAGCGGACACTGTCGTGGGAGGCTGCAGGCCTCGTCCAAGATGATCGTCCTAACAAACGCTACCGTGAAAACCAAGCTACAACCAAAAGATGCTTAGGTATAGACCATGTGGATTGTCCAAGATGCGAAGATTTATCTTTCTGTGATCGTAAAAGGAGGGGCATGTGAGCAAGCTGATCAGCGCTTATAGAGTAGCCTCAGCCACGTCGAGCCCGCTGTACAACAAACCATGCGGTGTGAGCTTACTGTATGATCAAAGCACCAATCCCGTCATACCAGAACTACCTACCTTGGTAAGTCTCCAGCGATAGTGGGAAGCAGCCAACCAAAATTAAGCTTATTTCAAGCCTCCAGCATGCCAAGGCCCTTGCATCGAAGATGCGGCTATATCGGCGCTCCCAGACAGACGAAGTATTGGTGAAGCATGCCTCAGGTGCATTGAAGCTTTCGTTTCAACGCCACGTCCTGCGTTAAATGGCGATAGCGGGTTCATGATATGCTACGGACACCACGATGGGAGCACGGCCCATGCGGGCCGTTTGTTTTCAAGTTTGCACGCCAGAGCCGCCGAAATCCAATGAACATGTAACGAGGCAGACTTGTGTCTTCTCTCCTCTGATTCACATTCACAGGGTTTCGCCGAAACAACTTCTAAGCGCGACTACCAACGTAGATACCTGCTTACCACAGTGCATCAGTAGCAAGCCAACATGGTGTCCTCATCAGCAGACAAAGAAGCACGAGATCACGCTGATGCCGAGCCTGAACGAGTCCTGTACGACGATGGACGTACCGACAGACCTGCCCTTAGGATCCTCCACTTCAATGATGTCTATCATCCGCAGTAGGGCTAAAACGAAACCATCCCGTACTTCTGGAACGAGCTGATATTCTGTTTAGAGCGAGTGAGGAAGAGCCATTCGGCGGGGCAGCTCGTTTCAAATCGCTATGCGACTACTACCGGCGTGATGCGAAATTCGAGGAGGACCCCAAGCCACTAACTCTGTTCTCAGGCGACGCGTTCAACCCCAGTTACGAGAGCACTGTCACGAAAGGTAGCCACATGGTTCCTGTGCTCAACGAGCTTGGGATTGATGCAGCCTGCGCTGGAAACCATGAGTTTGACTGGGGGGCGGCCCATTTCGCCTACCTTGCCAAAGACTGTAACTTTCCATGGTTGCTAGCCAATATATTCGATCCACAGCTTGGCTCAAAATCGCCCATGGGCAATTGCGAGAGGTATCGGATCCTGGAAACATCAAATGGTCTCAAGGTTGGGGTAATGGGCTTGGTAGAAAAAGAATGGACAGAGAAGATCCACAGCTCGCTACCTTCTGATATAGAGTACTACGAGATGTTAGATACCGCCAAAGAGCTCGCCCCGAAGCTTCGACAAGAAGGAGCAGATATTGTCATTGCGTTGACGCACGCTCGCCAAACTAGGGATTTCGCCTTTTGTGAAAGCCTACCTGCTGGTCTAATAGATCTCGTTCTGGGAGGCCATGACCACTGGGTCAAGCACACCAAGTTTGAGAACGGCACTCACTTGCTGCGGTCGGGGTACGACTTCAAGAATTTGACATATACTGAAGCCTATCGGAAGGAAGGGGCCAACAGATGGGACTTCAAAATTGTGCGACGGAACATAACAAGTCAGATTCAGGAAGACGAAGCGATGAAGAAGCTCGGCAACGACATAATCTCAGAAGTTAACAGAAAGCTGGAGCACCTTCTTGGCTGGACATCTGTTCCATTGGAGGCAAGAGCATACCAGTGTGGGACGAGAGAGTCCAACTATGGCAACTTCTTGACAGACTTAATGTGCTTCAATTCTGGCGCTGATTGTAAGTTCAAATTACGCCGGTTAGATCTTGTCCACCGAAACAGTTGCTAACGCCTATTGTCCTGTGTGTAGGTGCGCTCATCAACGGCGGCACATTTCATGGCGACAAGATCTATCCACCAGGGGACCTTCTATGCAAGGACATCGTCAACTGCTTTCCCTTCGAAGACCCGATAGTGGTCATGAAGGTCACTGGGAAAGCAATCAAGGAGGCCCTGGAGAACGGTGTAAGTGAGTACCCGGAGCAAAGTTACAAGTTTCCACAGGTCTCACACATCACCTTTTCTTTCGACGCGAGCGCTCCCCCCATGCAGCGTGTGAGGGAGGTCACGGTGAGTGGCGAAGCGCTGGACCTCGAGAAGGAATACACCATCGCAACCCGAGCTCTTATAGGCGCAGGCAAAGGTAAGCGGGTTACTTAATCCGGTTTATGCTGATCACGACACTGACAAGCTACAGCTGGCTACGAACCGTTGAAAGGGAAAGCCGACGGTGGTACTGCAGAAGCAATCATTGACGACGAGAACGGCATCCTAGTCTCCGCCCTGATACGACAATATTTCACCTCAGCTCGCTTAATCGGCGCCTTCAAGCATTTCACAGGTCCAGAAAAGGGACATTGGGAGTCTGTGATCGACAGCGTAGGTCGGCACACTGCACGATACACCAACGAGCAAGAAAGACGAGACATAGTTACAAGGAAAGTTGTGCGGAAATGGAGACGTCTGATGGGTAATGATGTGGACCTCGAACGGGGTATGCTCGATGGCATCGGAGAGTTCTTCCCTGGCTGGTCGAAAGGCATCGCCCCGATGGTGGAAGGGAGGATCAAAGTCTTAGGAGCGCAGACTCATGAGGTGCACACGAACTGTGGCCAAACGAATGGCAACTAGTGTTTAGACCTCTCCTGAGATCACGAGGACGCAGGTATCGATCAACGAACCAGATTCACATCGTCACAGTGCTATTGTTATCGTGCTGCTTTATGCTGGGCCGACGTATTTTCTCAAAGGAATCATCTGCCAATAACTCGCTACTGAAACAATATCATTTCTATCGGTCAACAAACGCACGTCATTGTGCTTCATTTGCGTCATACCTCGATGAGCTAGTTACCTGACTAAATACGGTGTCGTCTTCCCAACCACGATGCACCTCAAAGTGCTAAGTGCACGCCGCCTCAGACAACACCCCGTTCAGTGCATTCACCATGAGCTCAGTACAAGACTCCGTGATCTTCCGCAACATCCTCTCTCACCCGCTTACAGCAGAGGTATGGTCTGACCGGACACGAACAAAGTACTACCTCGAATTCGAAGCAGCTCTAGCAAAGGCGCAAGCTCGCCTGTCCATAATACCCCAAGATGCTGCGGACGCAATTGCGAATGCCTGCTCTGACGTTGATAACCTCATCGACTGGGACCTGCTACGACAGCAAACTGAAAGCATAGGTTATCCAATCCTTGGCGTGGTGAAGCAGCTTGTAGCTCGAGTCAACAAGCAGAGCCCAGCTGGGGAGAAATGGGGCGAGTGGTCACACTGGGGTGCCACAACACAAGATCTGACAGACACTGCCAGTGTCCTGCAAATCCGTGACACGCTAACTATGATCGAGCAGTTCCTGGACCGAATCATCAGCGCGTTACGAGATTTAAGCGAGAAGCACAAAGCTACACCTATGGCAGGCCGTTCAAACCTCCAGCAGGCTGTGCCAATCAGTGCTGGGTTCAAGTTCGCCAGACTCCTTGCCACGTTTCTCAGGCATAAAGACCGACTTAAAGAATTAAGGCAGAGAGTGCTCGTGCTGGAATTTGGGGGAGCAGCAGGCACGTTAGCTACTCTGTCGCCGGATGGCTCAGACGACGTTGGCTTGCAATGTGAGGCCGAGCTAGCAAAGGAGCTTGGGCTAGAAGTGCCTGATATACCCTGGCACACAGAAAGGGACCGCATAGCGGAATTCGGCTTCTTCTGTACGCTTGTCACCGGAACATGTGCCAAGTTCGGCCTGGACCTGAAGCTCGAGATGCAAACTGAGGTGAACGAGATAAGAGAGCCATATGCACCTCACCGCGGCAGCAGCAGTACGATGCCTCAAAAGCGCAACCCGATCGGAAGTGTTTATATCACTGCTACGGCGGCCACTGTGCGTCAATTGAGTGCTGCGCTGAGTGAGTCTATGGTTGGTGACCATGAACGAGCGACCGGACCGTGGGAGATCGAGTGGATAGTACTACCACAGATAAGCACTTTGACCAGTGCATGCCTCAGACATACAGCCGAGAACTTGGAGGGTCTCGAGGTTGATGAAGATAATATGAAGAGGAACCTGGATATCACCAAAGGTGCGATCGTATCGGAAGCCGTGATGATGGGACTTGGGGCTACACTAGGAAGGTCTAGAGCCCACGACTTAGTGTACGACCTTTGCAGAGAATCGAACGTCAGTGGCAAGCCGTTGTTGGACTTGCTCGATGGCAGTCAGGACATTGACTTGCCAAGAAAAGAGCTCGAAAGGCTGTGCAGCGCGCAGAACTACCTGGGCCTCTCCGAAAAGATGACTGATAGAGTATTGGCTTTGTGCAAAGAGAGGTGATTTGAACGTCGCCGTCATCGAGGATTGTGGGCGGTGAGCGTGTGTCCTAGGATGTCTTTTATGTTTGGTCATGGTCAATCGTTTGATGATTTTTTCCCGCAGACTAGGGGGTTGAGGCAACGAGACCGAAAGCACCGTGAAACAAAAGATATCTTGTGCGACGATTTTGCTTGGTCGGCAAGATACTAGAACGGCTTACCTGAAAGCCGACAGGACGAGTGCCACGTCGCAGGTCTTGTATCAAGCCATTGCAGGTGTTGACTTGGATGCTGTCTATCACTTGACGAACCGCGAAGCAACAAACTCGTCGTATCTAGTTCCTGCCTGAGACTCCAGGCATTACAAGAAGCGCGTCCGGAGATGAACCGGAACCAACGCGTCATCGTCTCGGTGCCGACGCGTTCTTTCCTAAAATAGTAGACGTGCTCAAGCTCCGACGTTGAATGATATAGAACGACGTAAAGCAAGACTTGTCTTTCTTCAGCTGTGCCGGTCAACGATGCCTTCTCCAATCGTTACAGCAACGTGTCAAGCCGCTATTCTGTCCTCGGCTTCCAACATCCTTGCCCAGATCACAAATTCCTATCAGAAAAAAGTCAGCTACGCGCGAGTACGGCCATCTCCATCATACTGATTCAGACAGATCCCATTCCAATTTGATGTCTACGAGTTCCTCAGATTTGTTGTGCTTGCGTTCTTGACAGCGCCTCCCAACTACAAATGGCAGCAGCAGCTCGAAAGATGGCTGCCTGCATATGCACCCGACAAAGTCGCCATGCTCCCACTGACAACAGCGGATGCGAGGGAGGACAAGGATGACCATGAGAATGTGGATATCGGGCCGTCATCGAAGCCGAAGCTCAATATCAAGCATACGCTGATGAAGTGGTTTATCGATTGTATGACGCTAGGCGCCTTGTTCAATACAGTCGCGTTCTTGGTCTTGATGGGGTTGTTAAAGGGTCAATCCCGTCAACAAATTGGAACGAACGTCAGGGTGGTAAGTTCAGACTCTTCACCAGCTTGCAGCACTGACCCGTGCTGAACATGCACAGGAGACGCTTCCCATTATCTTCAACAGCTACAAGATTTGGCCTGTGGCTTCGATTGTCAACTTCGCGTTCGTTCCAGTCGAAAAGCGAATAGTGTTCCTCTCTTGCGTTGGCCTAGTATGGAACATCTACCTTTCACTTGTTGCCGCGAGTATATGAGAGACTGCCAAGACAATGCGCAGCAACTGCCGACAGGCATTAGCAATGTCATGCTACACACATCCCAGGCCCAACATGAGCAATGCAACGTCGTGTGCGACAAATGCATTACGTTCTAACGGTCCATGCAGTAGCTATGCATATGATTGTTGCAAGCGAGACAGCTTTGGCAGCGGTTAGTATCGGACCTCACATCACTCAGATCCCGTTCAGCAATGGGTTGCTGGCTCTGCTTCAACGTCCGACTTTTTCTCGACTCTTTGCGGATACCGAAAAGTGGTTTTCTTCCCGTGAGCCTCCCACCGGAATCTGCGATGTACCCCCAGTACTCCGTGCCAGTTGAGCGACACGAACAAGAACCTGGAGTGGTCAATTACCACTGCCGTGCGGCTGAACCGGAGTTGTAGGCCAAGAAATCCTCAGCCCACCGCTTTATCTTTGGTAGGCCGGCGTAAAGCGAACGCGGAAGCCTAAGCTTGTGCGCTAACGAGCTTCTGGGGCTTTTTCGGATTTGGCATCGTAAGAGGAAGTCCGCCAAGAGTGCCACACGAGCGTCTAGATCTGCGGTAGATTTGCCTAAAAAGGATAGGCGCGGCGATAGGGGAGCTGCACCAGCATCTGTTATATTACATGGAGCTCCGCGAGTGGCACCATGTTTGCAAACTGATGTCAGGTCAGGCCATGGTTGGCCAAGGAAGAGCGGAATTCCTTCTGGAAGCTCAAGTCGCTTGGGACGAGTTACCATTGCTTACTTGTGGACCCAAGTTTGTCCCTTGGGTGGCCCCGGTCGATCAGTCCAGGCCCATGGTCTGTTATCAATGCTACAGGTCCGACACTAGATTAGAATGGAATCGATATGTGGTATTGACAAAGTGCATATAATGTCACAGAAATCCTGATCATGAGACGTCTCGCTTTCTGCCAGTTCGCCTTCGCAGTTCTATCCAATACCGGCTCCACAAGACGACCTCAACGCTGGTCGCCATGCATTCGTCGCACGCTACCCCCGAACTCACACACCATGATGCTGAGAAAGCCATTGTCACCGAGAAGGTTGTCGAGCACACTTCCTCAGAGGACAATGTGGAGCCCGCCGAAAATGGGCAGCTCAAGAAAAGCCTGAAGTCGAGACACATGCAGATGATTGCAATAGGTATGTATATCTCACCAACATTGCTTCGGAAGTACCTAACGGTTTACAGGTGGCTCCATCGGTGCTGGTCTCTTCGTCGGTTCGGGTTCAGCGCTCAGGACCGGTGGACCCGGCAGTCTTGTCCTCGGTTTCATGATTACTGGATTCATGCTTCTGTGTACCATGCAAGCGCTTGGTGAACTGGCAGTTCTCTACCCCGTCAACGGTGCCTTCTTCTCGTACACATGCCGGTTCGTCGACGAGTCCTTGGGCTTTGCTGTCGGTTGGCAATATGCTTTTGGCTGGCTCGTTGTCCTCCCTTTCGAACTCACCGCTGCCTCCATCACCATTGAATTCTGGCGGGACGATATACCAGTAGCAGCCTGGGTGGCAGTGTTCCTGGTTTTCCTCATCGTCATCCAGTTCTTTGGAGTCCGCGGTTACGGTGAGGTTGAGTTCGTGCTTTCGCTCATCAAGATCATGGCGTGCTGTGGTTTCATCATCTTCGCCATTGTGGTGGACGTTGGTGGCGTCCCGACCGATGATCGAGGCTACATTGGCGCGAAATACTGGCACGATCCGGGCGCCTTCAAGAACGGGTTCCAAGGCTTCTGCAGCGTCTTTGTGACAGCCGCTTTCGCTTTCGGTGGTACAGAGATGGTCGGTCTCGCTGCTGCAGAAGCTGCAGAGCCACACAAGTCTCTCCCCAAGGCAACTCGACAGGTCTTTTTCAGGATTGCTTTCTTCTACATCGTATCGCTCTTCTTACTGGGCCTGATCCTGAGAAGCGACAATGAGGGTCTCCTTGGAGCTCACGGTGCGAACACCAAGGCCTCTCCATTCGTCCTAGCCATCCAAGAGGCCGGAGTGAAGGGCCTGCCTTCGGTCTTCAACGCCGTCATCACCATCAGTGTTATCTCGGTCGCGAACTCATGCGCTTACGGATCCACACGAACCATTCAAGCTCTGGCCACCGTTGACATGGCTCCGAAATTCTTCGCTAAGATCGACAAGGCCGGCCGACCAATCTGGTGTGTGGTTTTGCAGCTCGCCTTTGGCTGCCTTGCATTCGTGGGTGAGGCCAATGGCGCTTCCGGCCAAGTCTTCGGTTGGCTCCTGGCCTTGACCGCTCTGTCCTTCCTGTTTGTCTGGATGTCCATCTGTCTCTCGCATATCCGATTTCGCGCCGGTTGGAAGGCTGCCGGCTACACCACTGATCAGCTTCCCTACAAGGCGTCCATGGGTGTTGTTGGCTCTTGGTGCGGCTTCATCATCAACTGGATCGCCATAATCGCCACTTTCTACGTTTCTCTCTTCCCAGTCGGCGGAAAGCCAGATGCCATGGCCTTCTTCCAGTCATATCTCGCCGCACCAGTTGCTATCGCTTTCTACCTGGGCTGGAAGATCAAGACTGGCATTCAGACCGGCAAATGGCAGCTTCTGGTCAGAGCGGAGGATATGGACGTTACCAGCGGCCTTCGCGAAGGTACTTTGGAAGGAAAGTACCACGACGTCACGAGAAAGAATCAGCCGATGTGGAGAAGGGCACTAGGAACCTTTTTCTAGAACGTCTTACGAAGCGGTAGATAGAGACAATAAGGAAATGCATGAACGCTATTCAGCTGAACATCCTCTCGTTTTTGCCCCCTTCCATACCAATGTGTTTCTTTTGTAGTAGCCTGGAACATGAGCATAGCGGCGAGGAGAAATTTAGACTATCGTTTCTCCACGAGAGAATACTATTCCTCGTCCTATTTAGCCTGCGTTGTCCTGCTGACTTACTAGTACTAGTCAACATCAGAGTACTACTAATCGTGGTTGGAAGAGTAACTCAAGTCTTGGCATGACGGCCGGTCAACAGCGGGAGGTTCAGCAGCGAAAGGATCCGCTGCCTTCTGTTGTCCTCGAGCTGCACGAACCATAGGTCTTAGCATGCACTGTTGCGCCAGTATGGATCTCGGAGTTTTCCAATAGTCAGGCACGATCGACTCGAGACGACGTTGGCAGTTGGTCCACTGTGGGCGAGGAAGGAACGTCAGAAGGCGAATGGACCCCGAATTCAGCTCAATGATGCACTCTTTTGGCGCCATTGGCGCCCTTGGCCAGCGTTGTCTAAGGTATTCAAAACACACGCCAGATGTCTACATCTTTTTCTTCTGTACCTCTAGAGCCCACGAATGAAGACAGTCAGCCATTGTTTGAGACTACGATCAAAACCTCGCTACCGCGTAGACGTGCTTATCTCATGCGACTGTTTCGCCCCACTAGAGCATTAGAGACTCGCTCCCGAGAACAGTCATATGTGCATTGCTCAAGCATGAGCCTCTCATCAAAGCTCTCGCAGAGGCTTGCCTACCACGTGAGGAATGTTGACCTCAATTCCCTGAGCAGAATTCCACAGGCACGCCTTGGGGAGAGAGCCCTACCGAACGTTGGATTGATCGAGTTTGTTTCTGCCGAGGATTTTGCAAAGCTCTACGATGCGTTATATATCTCTATGTTCCCCCATCAAGCGGAACGGGAGCGTTCAGACTTGATCACTGACCGCTTGCAGCAAGAATTTGCAGGTCAACGTCGTAACCTCGGACCGTACAGGGTCATTGGTATACGAGATCACGACGGAAAGGCTATCGGCGCAGCACAGTTTTCTGTACTGCTGTTACCTGGCAGGCAGTATGCCGTGCCCTATCTGCAGTATCTCTACGTACGAGTCGAGAGCCGAAGACAGGACATGGCGGAAGTACTTCATACAATGGTCTTGGCTGTAGCGACGGCAGACGCAGAAGCCCACGACAACCGAAGCGTACCGTTCACGCTGTTCGAGACAGAGCCAGCTGGACATGGAGAGGATGGTGCTAGCCAGGCAGTCGCGACGCAGCGAGCAATGATACACACCAAAGCAGGGGCTGTAGCAATCATGCTTCGTAGAGAAAGTGATGGTGCGACGTCGAGCCCTCATGTGCAACCCGGCCTCGAGATAGACGACCCGCCATTGTCGCTCGTATGGGCAATCAGAAGATCTCCAGCAATGGTTGCGCAAGTGTTTAACGTGGACGTCAGGAACATAGGTGAAGATCTCATCGCTGCTTACTATCAGTCCTTGCGTGACGAGGGATTTCCTGAACCGAACATCCGGCTAGCAGAGAGCATCGTAACAGATCGATGCAGGGATCACAACTTCGTTCTCATGGCTCTGGGAGAGGTTGTGCTACACAAAGACTCTCTCTGCAATCTCGACAAACACTGACACGGCCTGCCTCTTATTCTTACCGCAGCCACACCAGTGAGGTAGAAGACCAACGGTGTCGTAGCGAGCGGAAGAAAATGAACATGGCGATACTAGGCCACTAAGATCAGTTTAGCCGCTTATCAGCAACCCTGTTGGGTGCAAAGAAGCACGACCAGCCTGAATCTTATTGGCTGTGAAGCGCCGAGGGCCGCGGGGGCCGCGACGCCCGGTGCCATCTCTGCCTAAGTTTGGTTTGTGGGTCTTTCGAAGACCCATTTTGCTCACAAACTTTCTTGCATTTTTGAAAGATAAGGGCTCGTGAGCCTCTTCTGCTCTTTGTCGTCGGTCACCCGCTGCTCGAACACGACATGCTTCCGTGCTGACAAGAACGACGCTGGAGGCGTCGTATCCATATCACAGTAGCTCCGATAACTCCCAACGTATCATCGCCGTAAAGGGTTGGGTCAACAAGTGCTTGGCCTGTTTCCACCGAGGAGTAGCAAAGATGTCTCAACAAGCAGAATTTGAGGAAGTCATACCGGGTACGCGACGGCTGTTTGACGAACATGGTAACAACCTTCCGGGAGACGAGCATCTCATTAAGCATGGAGATATTGTGCTCGTGCCACAGCCAACAGAATCACCGAATGATCCTCTAAGCTGGAGCATGGCGCGAAAGGTCTGGCATTCTTTTCTCGTGCTCTTCGTCGTCGGGTTGACCGCGGCAACGTCCAATAACGCCGGTTCAGGCGCGGATGGAGTTCAGGAGGAATACGGTATCAGCTACGGTGTTTTCAACACGGGAGCAGGCGTCCTCTTCATCGGTATCGGCTACTGGTGTCTCTTGAGCTCGCCGGCAGTCCACCTTTACGGCCGACGCATACTGTATCTGATCAGCATGTTGTTCTTGGTCTTCGGAGATGTGTGGTATGCTAAGATCGACAGTATATCCGACACTATATGGTGCCAGTTGTTCGTCGGTGCCTCCGAGTCCGTTGCCGAAGCCGTGGTCCAGCTGTCCCTGCTAGATATTTGGTTCGAGTATCAAAACGGTACCGTCCTGGGTATGTACACATTGGCGACTTCCATTGGGACATACTTGGGCCCGCTCATCGGCAACTATGCTGCGACTAGCCTGGGCTGGCGCTGGATCGGCTGGCTGGGAGCACTCTTCGGCGGCGGTACCTTTATCATGCTGTATTTTGGGCTGGAAGAAACAGAATTCCAGCGGGATCGCTACCTCATCAATCGCGGTGACCAGTACCTGGTAGATGGCGCTCCAGTACACGAAAAGACCCTGGAACATGCTTCAGCCGGTCCTGAGACCGATGTCGAAAGGTCACGCGCTCTCAATGAGAACCCCACCAGGAGCTCCGACGAACACAAAGAACGGCCAATACGGGTTGGCGAGGACAGAAAGGATGAAGAGCACGCCGGCGAAGGACGCCTGCCATCACCCGTCATTCGCAACCGGCTATCGTTGTCGTACTCGAAGGAGAAGACGTATTGGGACCGCATCCGCCCGATCACGCCCGCACCCAACCTCCGCGGGACGGGGTTCAAGCAGTTTCTCAATCGGCTCTGGCACACCATGCGTGTTTTCACGTTTCCCGCAGTCTGGTACGCGGGAGCGCAATGGGGTCTGCAGAACATCTGTCTCACCTTCTATCTCACTGTCATGGAAGACACATGGTACGGCCCGCCCTGGAACTACAGCAACGCTGCTGTTGGAAACATGAACATTCCGTGTCTGATCGGCAGTATCATCGGCTGTCTGTACGGTGGCTATTGTAGCGACAAGTTCATGATCTACATGACCAAGAGGAACAAGGGCGTCATGGAGGCCGAGTATCGTCTGTACCTCATGTTCCTCTGCGTCGTCATCTTTCCCACGGGCATGTGGCTGTTCGGCATCGGATCTGCGAGGGGCTGGAACTGGCCCGTGCCGTACGTCGGTCTCGGATTCATTGGGTTTGGATATGGTTGTGCGGGTGATTTGAGTATCACATACTTGGCCGACTCGTACCCTGAAATGGTCCTTGAAGGTATGGTCGGTGTCGCCGTTATCAACAACAGCCTCGGCTTGATCTTCACTTTTACCGCCAGCCAGTGGCTCGCCACGGGTCTGCGAGATTGTTTCATCGAGCTCGGAGTACTCAGCTTCGTGATTCTGGGTTCGAGCTGGCCCATGATTGTTTTAGGGAAGAGGTTCCGGCGCTGGACAAGGGACAGGTACATGAAGTTCATCGAGATTCGAGACGGTCTTTCCCAGTAGCTGTGGCCATCGGCATGTTGTCATCAAGGAACAGGAGTTTTGATGGTATACCAAGGGTATCGCTTACGAATGTAGTGTTGCAAACATTCATGTCTGTTCTGATGCAGCTTATTGTCGTCAGCTGAATTTGCAAAGCATGAGTGTCGGATCTGCCATTTCCATTGCACCGTCTGCCTAGATTCGCTGTCAATCGGCCTGATGATGGCGCAGCCACTTCGTATCTCAAGCGTAGACGATGCTTCTAGGCAGCCACCGGGTTCTCTGCGTAGCAGCAAGACTTTCCTAGCATGTCCACGACGGGTAGACACATACAGTCTTTGTAACAAGCAACATACCCATGTAGCTTTGTATTACAAAACGCACAAGGTTGGTTTCTCGTCAACGCATGCATATCCCAACAAGCGACAAGCTCGTAGGTTCAACGTTCAAAGACGTGGACAGTGCAACGCTCCTTCCTGCAAACCACTTTCCAGATCTGCTACCACGCACAATCGGCACCCTCGAACCTGCACCTCACCCCGATGACCGCGATGCCAGACCTCCGAATGGTTGCGAAGGGTAGATTCAACACAGGACATGACACGCAATTTGACAAAACAGTCGACAGGAGGAAGAACATACGGTAAATATTGGTATTGCCGAGTCACTATCTATCAGAAAAGGAGAGAGAGAGAGAACAGGACGGAGTGAACGAAGGTCATCGGCGCGACCATAACATCAACCGTCAACCATTCACGTCATCTCCTAACGCTATGGACTCCAAAGCTTGAGAAGATGTCGAAACAAGCATGCGCAAGAGCCTCCTTGTGGTCAGAGCTTCAGTTCTTGAGCAGGCGCTCGAGCCATATGCCCAGGGAACCGACTGACACGTTCAGCAGTCCTCTCTGTATGCTTGTGCCTTTACTCTTCATCTGAAACTTCTTCGTCCTCGTCGGTGCTTTCCCCTTCGTCGTCGGCAGTCTTTGGTTTGAGATCGTGCGCCCACTTCAGCGCCCATTTCAATGTCTCTTCATCCGCCAACTCATTCACAACCCCAGCAGCGAGTCTGTTGTGTCCTTCTTGTGTAGGGTCATGATCAAAACTCGGGTTGCCAATCTCACGCTGACGGATCAAGACTCTGATACGTCCAGTGGGTTGGTGGTACACAACAGGCCAGCTGATTCCAGAAATCATGACACAGCACTCAGCGGCTGGAACCCACCAGTCCTCCTCTAACTCCCACGGCTGCATATTGACGTATCGCTCAACGACCTCTCTGCGAAGTGCATCGACCTCGAATCGCTGGCAAGTGTTAGTATCTTCTGTTAGCGCGAAGAGATGGATGACTCACGTAAAGACAGTAGACATGATTATGATAATCTATGTGCCCGTGTCGAAGGTCAAACTCGAAGGGAATGTCGATAGTGAATGTGAACTCCGGTCCCTCTGCCGGGGCAGCACACTCTAAATTGCCAGCTTCCAAATAAGAGTTCATGTTCGCCTCGTCACTCGATCCTCTCAGATAACAAATTATGTCGTAAATGTCGGCGCAGTCGTAAGTTTCGAGGCTTTCACTGTATCTGATATGCTGTAGATGTGGAAACATAAGTGAGAGGAATTCGTAGTAGTCTTCTGGCCGCCATCGTTGCTCGCGTTCGGAGAAATCCTCATGATGACAGGTTGCGTCCACCTCAGTTGCATACTTCCGAGCCAACATTGGCATATTGAGGAGCCTGCCATTGTGTGGAAGGAAGACGCGGACACTTCCTATCAAGAGTGGTGATGACTCTTTGCGGACGAGTCTACTGGTCCAGATGAGGCCGACTTCAGACTTGAGTTCCTCGAAGCATGATTGCGAAGTATAATTCTCAAAAGCGTCGATACTGTACGGCGTCTGGGGTCGCAAATTGGCAAAGACCAACTTGTAGATCATGACTCTGATCTCGGACGGTAGACCAAGGAATGAAGCCGTAGCAGCTTGCACACTAGTGTCGGTAGCCATCGCGAGACGAGGACCTAGTCTACCAACGTTAGCAGACCCGAGCGTCCGGCAACTTCACGGTGTGTATGTAGCTGACCAAATTGCAAGACGAATTAGGGTTATCGAGGTTTCGCCCAACTGTTGGAGGTCGAAGAGTGGTAGAAAAAAGACGGCAAGAAATGTACCACCTTGATATGCCAAGTACCAAGCTCGCTGCTTGCACTTCGCATGCACCAATCTTCTTCCCGAGGGCGCTAGTCGGCGAGGAACGCTTGTTCATGGCACCTAAGCGATCCAGGTACTGAGTTTTTGCTGTATAGCTATTTGCCGGCTTCAACGCGCCTTTCAAGATTGGACGAGAGATGACTTGCCGCTCTGAGGATCGGTACACTTCCAACACCTTCTTTCGCATATTTCTTGTTTCATACCTTGAGCTCTACTGGTGAAATATAGTGTTGACATCGACCTCTCCAACGTAAGAGTTTGCCAGGGCGGCTCGGTAACAAGCTCAACCTTTCGATAACCATTCTTCCATTCAGTCCGTTTTGGTGAGTAGTTCCTAGTCTCAGGCTTCGCACGTGTTTCCTCCACCTGCGGCGTGCGTCGGAATGTCGGTATATCTGATCTGTATGCGTACTATGGGACTCGACTTCTCTGTCTTTCCAGGCCTAGACTTAACGGTCCAGATAATTGCAGCTTAGCTGGTGACTGTTTCGATTCTCAGGGCTCAGCATTAGCGTGGCTGTCTGGCTCACAAGGACGAGAGACACAACCATGCATGATGCCGCACGAGCAGTCCAAGTCGTTGGTCGAGGAAGAAGGCCGAGCAGTGTGACGAAAGGCATTTGCCCTGTATCCAAGACCGCAATCTATGTCTTCAACATCAGCTCCTTAGATCGCCACATGATCGTTTACTTCTGAGGACGTCACCGAGCAGCGAGGAGTGCAAAGACAGTTCAGCCCGATCGTGACCGAAAAGATCCAGGTGCCTGACCGTGTTCAGCACAAAACAGTGAACATGCTAGCTCGGAGCCTATCAGCACGCCCTGTGTACAACCATGTATCGACGAGTCGTGGTCGCGGGAACTCACGGTATGGATTATTAGCCTTGCAGTGACCCCTGCCGCCTTGGCCCTGTTGGTCACATTCCATGGCGAGAAGCTTTCGAACGTGGGAGTTGGCAGCAGCCTGGCGACCCACAGACCTTTAGGTTCAGAGTCACCATCGACTCGGTCGTGATCATGATTGCGACGTTGGTTAAAAGCATCTTCTTCCTTCCGCTGGCAGCCAGCTGGCTAAGGCTCGAGGGGCCAACAAAATGGGCGATTTCCACAAGTTTCAGCGCCGCAAACCGGGAGCCGTATGGTTCGCTATCGCTCTTTCAATTTCTGCGCACAAGGTAGACACAATGCTTCTTTCCGACGCCATGACTGATCACTATTCGTTCCAGAAGTTTGGCACGCCTGAGTGCTCTCAGTATAATAGCCGCACTGGCTCAGAATGGCTTCGTAGAATGAAATAGAGCTTCGTACAACTCCCGTCAACCCGACAGGCTTGCAAGCATGACGGAAGCAGATGACAAATAAACTGTAACGACGACTTGCTCAAGCCAGACAAGCCAGCACCAAATTAAGCAGTTCAAAAGCGACTCGCGGAGGGCGCGATTTCACATCCGGCCCTTTCTCAGAAGCTCCATCACAGCTTCTGCTCCTTCCTGTCCGGAACATCCTCAACGGCTCCAAACTCCTTCCTCCATTCACCCATCAGACTCAGTCTCATTGTCTTGACAAGTTCCGCCGCATCTTCGTCGTCTAGTTCATGTCGCTGGCCTCTTCCAAATTGAACGAACGAGGCACGAAGCCCCGTCGGGATCTGTGAAGGCGCGTACGCCGATCTACCGTTGCTCGTCGCCCTTTTCACAGGCTTGTAGTCCAAGGGCGGCCGCGGAATGATATGAAAGTGAACATGCGGTATCACCTGTGCCGCACCCGGCCCGTTGTTTTGGACGACGTTGTAGTCTGCCTCGCCGTGCGAGATATCCGGGAAGACCGAGTTCAGCACAGCTCGTGCAACAAGTGGGAGTACACGGCCGATTTCTGCTGCCTCACTTGGTTTGAGATCTCCCACTTTCACGCGATGCCGCCTGGGCGCGACGAGGACGTGGCCTCGTGTCAAGGGTGCAATGTCCAGGAATGCGACTACGTGCTCTGTTGACAGGAGGACGTATGTGGGAGGGTCGAGGCGCTCCGGGTCCCAGTCATCATGACTTGTGGTTAACGGCGATATCGGCTGATAGGTCGATGTGATGGTGCAAAAGGGACAAGATGAATCCGGGCTGTCGTCACGAGTGTGTTCCGGTATAGAGGGTGGATCATCAGCCATGTGGTGCACGAGCCGAGGGAGAGATCCCCAGGCGAGACGCGGTTACGTCAGGTATCAAGATCAGATTGCTAGACCCCTTGACATGGCCCAGATTAGATGCAGCAGAGTTTATCGTCAACAGATGAAAAGTCAAGACGCGACGAACGCGTTCTGATGAGAGGACCAATTCCGGGAAGCAGAAAGATGAAGCTCGGCAAAAGCGTCGATCACGAGTGAAGATGTTGACGTAATGTGATTGGCTTAGACACAAACCAAAGGCGACCTACATGCAACGTCCGACCTTATTGCTTAAGTTCACGCAGCATAGTATCGATGGTGTTCAACCATTTATAAAGGCACACTAATCCGTTGTAAATAACTACAGCTCGTCTTGTATATGCTACAATCTAAATCCACTCTACAGGGTGTCATGTCTATGTCTGTCGACGCCTAGCGGCACCGCCAGCGTCGTACCGCCGTGAAAGCGAATTCATATGACTAAACCGGATGCGTGGCACACCCTACAGCTTTGGACCTTCCGTTCTTCGTCTCGTCTGCTCATTATCCTCCTGCAGTGGCTTCGCTTCGTAGCCAAGCTGGAGCTGTGGCAATATCGCTCTTCTGCGGCGCATTCTTGTAGCCAGCTTGCTGGTTCGTGAGTAGCTTCCGTATGGATGGCCGAGGCAGCCGAGGCACCGACTCTGCCGTACGCGAATCAATCACGTATCTACGAGTCTCGATAACAACAACTTGATAGATCACCATGAGAGATGGGTAGTATGAAGGTGAGATGAGAGTGGACCTTGCAAATGCTCCGTTCAAGTTGTCCTTCGAGTTTCCGCTCTGAACATCCGATCAACGATGATCATCAAATGCAGGAACAAGCCTTATCAATCCTTTCTGAAAGCAGAAGTGCTTCCGAGACTCGTCACTAGGACCCGACATGAACTCGTACATTCTCCGTGAAGCCGACACGAAACCCACTCTTGGGCTTCCTTGATGCAAAAGCAGTCATCACGTCTCACACTCTGTTGCAGGACGGGATGCATTATCAGCTGAATACCTCTCTTGCACATAAAGCCCTACACGGCTCAGGTCGCTCGGCAAACGACTAGCCAAGGAATGTCGGGCATCATTGATTCACAGAGGCTTCCGTTCTAAACGCGCCGCTTCACAACCCCAGAGCAACTGCCCTCTTTGTTATCTCCGTCACAGGGAGCTCAGTATTGTCATTGACGATCGAGAAAGGGTTCTCTCGAAAGGCGTCGGACTGAATCAGATCCTCAAGTGTGCCCTTGACATCCCTTTCCACGATCTCCACGTCCTGCGGCAAAGACCCCTCGTTCACATCCAAGACACGAGATAGATATGTTAGAAGTGCAGCTAGCTGCTCTTCTCGTAATGCCTGATTAGGTCCTCTCACCCAGGCCAACATAGCAGGCATATACGTTGGTTGCACGGCCGGTCTTGCGTGCAGACTAAGTCCTCTTTCAAGTCGATCTTGTATGTAAGGCGGCAGCTTCTCATATACATCATCATACAATTCAGCCGTAGTCGCATCAGCAATCCTGCCCATGCAAAACAGGCGGGCTTTGGCGGACACTTTAGGACTCGTGGTGTCGAAATCCCCTTTGTAACCAGCATCGGCCAGCGTGCGAAGTCTGTGCTGCAGTATCCGTTCGTATGCTTGCTCCGGTTGAAGATGGCCTTCAACGACATTCAGCGATTGTAAGCGGGCTTCCATGTAACCCTGAAACGTTGGCTCGGTCATTGTCGCCGCGCCTTCGTGGTCCACGTGTCCCCTGGCGCCTCCAACGTCTAACAAGAGCTCCATGAATTTCATGTCTAGCTCTAATGGGTCGATCTGGAGTTCTTGAAGGACTTCCAGAGCCGCAGGCATGCATTCTGCTTGTACTAGCGAACCGGGATTAAAGTCGGCAGATAGTCGAACAAGTCTGCGTACTAGAGCTCTCTGGCGACGTGGTAAACGTTGAATTGAAGGTATCAGGAGGTCGCAATGTTGGAGTACCTGTTCCATCACCATATCATGGTTGGTGCTGGGAGATGTGCCGTACGGCAATCGGCTCCGGAGCTGGTCTGCCAACTGTGAAGATTTGCCTAGGTCGTTCGTCATTTGCATGACTATGAGAGTGAAAATCGCTTCGTGGTTTGTGTATCTATCAAGCCCGGCATCAAAGAACGAACGCAGTTCCCTGAAAGACCGCCGAGACAACTTGAATGTAGCAACCTGATTCTGAGTGAACGAGTCATAGTCATTATTCCGAAGCCACCGAAGGGCGAGAATTCCGGTAAGGGTTCTGTCGACCTCAGGTATACGCTCATGAAAGAGCAGCTCCGAAGGCGAAGAGCTACGTAGATCTAAAGGGTCTGGACAAGCAGCTGCGTATGCCGACTTGAGGTAGTCGAGCTCTTTCTGGAATGCTCGCTTCAAGACATGGAGGACGTCGAACCTGTTCATGCTAAAGAACGAGTCATCTCTTATGCTCCGGATTAGGACTTCGAATGCTTGATCGGCATATGGTGTGAGATCAGTGATACTTCTCGTAGGAAGATTTAGGGGATGGCTTAGGGTGAGGTAGTCTGTCTCGTCGTCAAGCTGAACACCACCTTCAAGCGTATAGAGATCTCTTCGATGCCTTGACATCGTCCCGTACGGCCATGTACTCGGAATAATGCTTGGTGGCCTTAACAAGCTGGACACTAATGAATGACTTGGCGGTTCTTGTATTGGTAAGGAGCAGGTTGGCAGGGGGACATGTTGATGAAAAGTCACGCTGCGTTGTGTTTGTTCCGAGGACGGTGAAAACACAGCGAACGGTGTCAGTAGCGTAGACTGCAGACAAAGCCCGCGCCGGATAGTCATTGCTTCATGTCTCATGTCCGAATCAGGCTCATCAGGTCCCATTACTTGTTTGGCTTTGTATGTCAAAAGCCATATACTCCATACCGGTGCAGAAAGAATGTGAATCTCAGCTTGGGCTAACCTGTATCCTGTGAGGTGCCAGTTGGGGCAAAGAATCTGGACCGAGCAAATATCCTCTGCCTGAACACGATGGTGTGCCCTGCTTGCTTCCGGTTCTCGGATGTTCTAGTAACGGTCTCGCTCCTTCGCTTGCCTACAAGGCTCTCAACGATTATCTAGAACCACATCAAGTTTACCATTCTTGGTCGTGCAATTTCCTTTCGCAGACACGGTAGGTATGGTATCAAATATTAGCGCGATGAGGTGCCTGATACACCTATGAGTGCCTTGAAGCTTTCACAGCCGCATTCCGACAGAGTATCGAGGCGCAGCTCTGATAAATCATGAAGACACCATTGTCCCGTTGAGAAGGGTGCACCAGAGGCACCACTGAAAGCAGAATGTTGTTGGCGCCACTCAGGAGTGAGATTCAAGCTTTGAAGGCACCAATGAAACGTTCTTCTGAACAGGCCAGGCATGAATGACAGGGACGCCAAGCCCAAAACGGTTTCAGCGCTGTCTAGAGCATCAAAAGGCCCTTGCACGTCTGCAACATCCTATCCAGTAATGGGTTCTTCTGAAGTCCATTGGTGGATTGTATCCATCTAGAAAGCAACCTTCGAGATATCGTCTGCTACGTCGTACTTGAAGGGCGTAATCACAATACATGGAGTAGAGGGAGCGTAGATGTGCACAATTGTCTATGAAATGCCAACGGCTAAGTCAAGGTAAGTTCCTACTGTTTCTGACTCTCACGAGTAGCTTCTCTCCGTAGCTCAGCAAGTTCATCGGCTGTGTAATCCGCCTTTGCTCGAGGTACTTTGCCGTATATCGTCAGGACGATAAGACTCAACACCCCAGCTGCCACACCGAACCAAAAGACATTCTTGTAGCTCTGCACCTGTCCCGCATACGGCTCCGTCTGAGTTCTGATAATGTCAGTCAGCCCAATGGCAACCGCCATCCCTAGCTGCAGAACAGAGTTCACAAAGCCACCAGCTAGTCCCTGCCGAGATAGTGGTAGCTGCGTCGTCACAAAGACCATCACGAGGGTGATGGACAGATCGATGCCAATTGTGCCCAATATCATCGAGGGTAAGAGATACGCCCAGTAGCTGGCTCCAACCGGCATCAAAGCTAGTAAGAGGTGGCAACCGAAGGCACCACAGCCAGATATTATAAGAAGAATCCGGCCCGGCATGATCGCCAACAGGAAGCCTTCACTGATAGCCAAGACAATTCCGCCTATCGCCATTGGTGTGTACCAAGCCACAACTTGCAAGGGGGTAGCGTCCAGTACGTACTGAAAGTATTGTGTACCAAAGAGTAAATAGATTCCGAGGGTACCGTACAGCACGAAGATGGCGAAGAAAAGTGGCGTCATGCATGGGACAGTAAACACGTCCGGCGGCAGCAAAGGACTTTTAGCAACCCATCCTTCGAAGTAGACCGCAAACAATAGCAGCACTACCGAGATGCTAAACAAAGTGGGGATATATGCGACTTTCCAGCCAATGTGCGCAGACTCGGTGATCGAAAAGACCAGAAGGACAACTCCAGATATGATGAGAGCCGAGCCGATCCAATCAATCTTGATATCATTCTCCTGCCTTTCCGAATTGCCATGAGGGATGCAACAGTATGAGATGGCAAGAGTGATAGCAGTAAGTATACCGCCGATCCAAAAGTACCAGCCAGATCGAGTGAATTGAGCCACGACTCCTGCGAAGAATATACCGATATAAAAGCCAGCAACAGCAGCGGTGCCGTAGATGGAGAATACAATGTTCTTTCTGGGACCCGGTCGGTATGTACTGCCAATGAGCTGCACACCGGTTGGTAAAAACGCTGCAGGTCCGAGACCCTGCAAGGCTCGACAGAAGATCATCATCAACCAGTTCTGACTAAACCCCGTAATGATAGACCACACAACGAGCCAGACCAGACCACTCATGTAAACAACATAACCACCATATTTGTCGCCGAGGCGCCCAAAGAAGAGCAGGGTACTAGCTATCGCAAGCGAGAAAGACGTCGCTGGCCATACACTGGAGGCACTAGGTATATTGAGGTCGGTGATCAAAGTCGGTAGAAGGATGTTGAAGCCAGACACGAAGTACTCGGTCAGAATCTGGCTCATGGCCACGGCGGCGACGAATCCAAATTCTGACCAGCCACTTTTGAAACTCGGAGGTCGTTCGCGGCCCATTCGCTCTATCTTCTCTGCTTCTGTCTCCTCGGTACGTAGCTTTTCCATGGTGGACGGCTGTCGCTCCGGTGACTGTACTTGTGTTGCCATTATGGTATTGACAGTGAGCCTCAATAGATATGGAGTCTAGTGCTAGAAGCGCTCATGGCGAAGTCGTGATATACCAAGGCCAAGTTGAGGCCGCATGGATATTAAGCACGCACGTCCACATAGAACGAGCATGCCATGGTGCGAAGATTCCACTGTCTCACCGCTGAAGAACGCTCTGCCGATGATGTAAGGTTGAAGATTGAAAGAATGGAGATTGAAAACGACAACATTTGAAAAAAGCACTGTCGATGACCACATGCTGGTCAATGGCCAACCACAGCCCTTCATGTGTCAAAGGAATAGAATGGAGCTTAGTGTACCCGAAGACTGAAGTATATGATTGGCCTTGGCTCGACCCATATCTTCGGATCCGAGTCGGAGACGAGCTGTAAAACTGGCAGTGATTCGATACAGGACAGATCGAACGGTGATCTCCTATGGTCATCCTCAAATAGCCGTCTTGATAGCGTGGTAAGCGGATGGGCTCTGCCATGCAACTTCCTGTACTGGTTTTACAGCACTGTAAGCATGAAGAATCCGGAAACACTCAGCGAGCATAAATCGAAGCCTCGTTCTCTTCTTGCTGGACACTGATCACCAGTGACGAATGGTTACAATCATGGTCTTATTCGAGCCATCTGGGCCCTCGACGCCAGTGTTGAAGTCGAGACCGAACTTATGGTACAAAAGCCAAGCCAACTTTCGTTTGAGTCCTTCCTTGACCGGTACTGACTCAAGCGCAGTATTGCCATCGAAGTGTTTACTCAATATCGGCCAATAATGGTGTAATTCGTCTCTCTCTTCTTCAGTCAAATCGCTGAACATCCCTTCATCGTTCAACATGCTATCATGGAGGAACTTGAGCCAACGCGACTCTTCTGGTGTGGCTTTCGGAGGGTTCTTGATAAGAGTCGCGCCGCTCATATGTCTACCATCTTTGAACGACCGTCCACTGGCACTAGATTGTCTGCTAACAAAACTTGGCCGCTGTGACCGAGTGAGCTCGCCCGATCTGGGACCGCTGATGTCATTCGAACTGTTAAAGCTTTGAGCGACAGACGCTTTCGATTCACGCTCTCTTTCTCTTGCTTGTCGCTTGGAGTCGCTGCTGACCCGCACATACGCAAACGTTCGCAATTGAGTAACCCAACCGTTCCTCATCAGCCAGGCTAGAACAAGCATGTAGATCTCCTTGTGATCGGGGCTCGGTATCAGAGACATGAAAGGTCTTGGAACTCCACTGAGCAAGCTCAAGAGCTTGGGAAGGCTTGGTAGTGAGGCAGGAAATTGTGACTCATAACTCCTGCACGCCTCTTTCATTTTACTGAAGTCGGCATTCGGCGAGACGATGTAAGTGTCTCGTTGGTTCAAAGGAGGAATTGCGATAGCCCGGCGCCAATAGATCAAATGCCTGGCGAGCAGCTGCACATCGGCAATAGAGATCTGGTGTTCATTGGACAGCTTGTAGAACGACTTTGTCGGTCTTAGCGCGGCGACAAACCTCGGTAGGTGGGCTGCGAGTGGCCCTCCAGCGGTTTGCGCATCTTTAGCAATTCTATGTGGGGGTGACTTGAGCAACAGAGTATAGCCTTTTGCAAGCTGTAAAGTACTTGAGGAGGTATGCTTGTCAGCTTTGCCAGCATCGGGTGGTGCTTCAGTGGCAGTGGTCAGCCAGAGACCCGGGGGTATAGGAGGTTCAGTGAGAGATGGAAGGTAAGCAGTAGACGTGACTGGTGGGATCTGCATAGAGATAGAGACACCGGGAACCAATGACACTGATGCGATCTTCGAGGCTGAAATGGCATTGTAGACGGTCACCAGGGCTTTGGCAAGCGACGAGGATCGGAGGAGCTCCGACATGACGGTTGCTTGAGCAAGGTCATTCTTTGTGAGGAGCTTCTGACCTTCAGCGAGAAGAGCTTCGGTCTCGTGCCTGACATAATCGTTGTGCACCTGCACCCATTTCAAAGCCCGAGAGAACTTCTTGACAACATTCTCATACAGCTCTTTCACGCGATGGGCATGATCAAGTGGTGGCGGGTTCATGACGAAGACAACATGAAACATGACGAGTTCACTTTTCGCGGTAGAAGCGTTTTCCTCCTGGTCAAGCCAATTGTGTGCGTCGGTAGCCTCGTTGGCTTCATCGTCCTCGGTGCTCTGTTCTGCTTCTGGCTTGACGGACGGCGGCTTGGCCTTTGTCGCTTTCTTCCGGCCTCGCCAGCAGCCATCTTGTCTTGCAAACACCGGCCGACCAACGAACGTCAGGTCGTTGATGCTCAATTCGAACTTTCGTTTGTTCCAGGTTCGATCTGGTGAGAGGAGTCCTACCAAGCCATCCTCGTCCAGACCAAACAACGTCTTCTTTTTGAGACCCGAGCTCTCGGCGTGTTGATCGATTTTTGGTACCGTGCGGTCAAATTTACCGCTGTTATTGCTTGGCACAGTGACAGGGCCATCGTTACCCCTGTTATTGCTGGGGTGAGTCAAGTAGTCGTCGTCGGAGGACCACTCTTCTGAATCATCGCTAGTGGTGTCGCCGTCGGTGTCTACCCGCGCCTTGCCCGATGAGCTGGACTTTACGAGGGGTTCAGGTGGCCAATGGAACAGAAGTTGAGGGCCAGAGCCCGAGCGAGTCTGGCATACCAGCAGGAGGGCGGAGAGACATGGGTTAGGTACCGAGATTGTGGAAGACATTGCCTGGTTCATGCATCTTGTGGATCAAGATAACAAGATAATGCCGACAAGAAGTGCACACGTTCTAGTGTTCGAGTCTGCGCGAGCAGAGACATGTTTTAGTGACGAAAAGTGGAGGTGCTCTGACGCGTATGGTGAAGGCGCGACACAGAGATGGACAGGTAACGCGCCAAGAACGAAGCAGCTGACAGGCCGGCAAGCAGCTGACAGTTCGGAGTTGGGAGTTAGAGAGATGTTCTTTCTTGAAGTGCAACAGGCCTCGTAGGCATCCGAAGCCCTAAAACTACTGACTAGAAAATGGACGTGGCCGACATACCTAGGTATGAAACTAGTCCTTTGGGTAGATTCGCCACGAGCCCTAGCGCTATGGCTCGTAATTAGTTCTGAACGTGCAAACTATTCTAGTGAGGATCACGACGATCACGACGATCACGAGCAGAGTGGCTGCGTTTGTCTCTTGAAGAACACACAGTTGAACGTGACGGCTTACTCAAACGTGATCAAGGGTGTTTAAGTAACATGCTATAGTGGTATGCGACTCACAAAGCTAGATGAGACGAGGAGCCAAGGCAGTTGAACACTGTGATGTAAGTTGGACGGTTGAGACTTGCGCAAATACTCGCCGTTCCGTGTGTACCCAGCCAACACATGCAATCGAGAGACTCTTGGTGCAGGCTTCGGGTGTCGCAGTGAGGCTCTTTGTTTGGTTAAGCGGCAGCCGTAGGTGCGGGAGAGGCCGTCAGAACGCCTGACCATGTTCGGAACACACGTTCGGATACTGGCCCATTCATGCCTGCCATGCCTTCTGGAGGCGCAGAGATACAGAGGTGACCAAGCCAAAAGAAGTCAGCCAAGGTCAGGCCGGGTTGAACAACTAATATCGCTGAATGGACTCAGCGACTGGCCGAAGTTATGCAGCTCTTCTAGGTTCTCGGCGGGGTTCAGTTGATTATTATTGTCAAATCCTTGGTGTGTCGGAAGTGCAAAATAATTAATGACCTTGAGTTTGGCCGGCCGAGTTCACGAATTTTTGGTTGCCTGTAACAAAATCATTTCCCTCTAGCCTTCTCTCATTCACCCGTCCACCCATCCACACGACCGGTCTACGTTTGTGTTTCAGTCGAACATATCTGTGGGACAGTGTGTGAATCGTCCAGAGTCCTTAGTCTTTCAAGCCTCTTTGCCGTGAAGCACCTCACGATCTTGTTGCAGACGGGCGGTTGCGCATTCTTCTTGATCCCTGCCCGCAACCTAGCGAGAGCAACCTTGCATTGACAAGTGCTTGAACTGCATTGCGACAGGCGACTTTCACGAGGTTCGAATTTCCTCTCATATCGACACACGACGGGCACAACAGGCCAGGGCGAGATAATACACTCACAGCAGATATAGTGTCGTGGGACATTCATCTGTCGTCGATTGTCGATTGTCGACTGTTTGGTCCGCCTGCGGTCTGCGTTTCATTGGTCCCACTCGAACGTTTTCGAGGACTTGACGAGCCTGACGCTTTCTTCATCACCATCTGTTGTCTCTTGCCAGAGTTGACCGGGTCTGTCTCGACTCTCTCGAATACGAAGACGGCCCTAGTGAGGTTGTAGTCGCCGAATTCTACCTCTTCTTCGACCCTAAGATATCTCGAGTCGAGCCTCCATCACTTTCACCTTCTCACCTGAATTGTCCATAATCAATTACCTTGGGAGCTGGTCTGAGGTTCGATCTATCAGCGACGTCGCAGACTCGTTGCCAGGCTACCATCCAGGTCTTCGTACGAGTTAGCGGTTGGGTCGACCAGTAGGAAACCAGCTGTGGCTGGCCTGGGGGAATAGAAGAAGCTTTATCACCAGACCAAAGTGGTCGCAAATCACACACACACACCTTAGAGAAATGGCGAACCCGGGCTTCTCGTACGCGCAGGCAGCTAAGCGTTTACCACCGTCTTCCAATGTCTCCTCACTTCCTGCGAGCTCGGCTTCGTCAGATCATGGTGCAAAGGACGCCCCAATAGCCTCGGACACGTCCAATATCCAGTCAAAAACGTCAAAAGGCATGGCCACCTTGTCGAAGCCATTGCAGCCAGCTCGAGCGGCTGAGGAAGATACCTCTCTGCAAACCAAACCTCCCGTGCAGCCGCATACCACCACGGCCGAAGACGCCAAGGTCACCGAAGTTCGGCAAACATCGCAAGATGAAGAGACAAATACAGTGAAGAGCACGGCGACTCCAGCTGGGACAGCTGGCTCCACAGAAGAGCAAACTAACCGCAGACAAGGTTCATCTGACACGACCGATGCTCAAGAAAAGGCAAAAGAGGCGGATGATGACTGGGAGAAGGTGTCTATCCCATCAAGCACCGCAGAGAAAGAGCTCAAAGCCGCTCCCATTCCCACTGTCAACATCTGGGCACAACGAAGTCAGACGTTTCAAGCAAAGTTGAAAGAACAAGCTGCTCAGAGACAGCCTGTCGCCGCCATCCCCCAGTCCAAGCCTCGACCTTCCGCATCTGCTTCAGATGACTCTAGAAGAAAGACACCAGGCCGAGACAATGTCAATGGCGATACGACCAGTACGCCTTCAGGAAGAGTTAACGCCAATGATCGAGTATCGCGACAGCCACCCAACACGGAGATCTCACCAAAATCGACTACACGCACTAATGAGGGCTCTGTTGCACAGCAGCTACCGCCAGTAGACGCTGAATCCTGGCCAACTCCAGAAACTGCCATTGTTGATGCTAGTCGGAGGAGCTCCACAAGGGAGCAAGGCGAAAGAGGCGAGGCCACAGACACGAGACCGTCAAACCGTAAGAAAGAATGGACCGCCATGCCATTTGTGCCGTCTGTCAAATTCGAAACCCAGATGCCTGGCGCCGCGAGAAGAGGCGGTCGTCCAGCTAATTCTCGTGGCGGAGGTCGAGGTGGTATCGCAGCTCAAGGTGAGCGACCGACCGAGAAGAACGAACCCGGCAGCATGGGTCCTCCACCTCTACCAAAGACAGCTTCTGATCAAGACCGCGGAAGGAAGGGTAATGCGGCTCGACCTCTACGAGCGAGCTCTGTTCCCAACGGAGGCCCGGGAGTTGGTGGTACAGAAGAACAGCAACCTTTATCCTCGATACCTCCTAGAAAGGACGTTGGTGTCGCTCCAGAAGTCCCTGCTCCTGGTACTCAAACTACTTCAGCACAAGCTCCTTCGAGGTCGTCCTCACGACAGCCTGCGCAGGCTGCGACTACCAAAAGTCAGAAACCGGAGTCCGACATGAACCCGTCCCAGATGTCCGAGGCAACGCAAAGCCCGGTCAGGCAGTCACAGCAAGGAGAGCGCCCGAAGGGCTCGAATGGCGAAGCTCGAGGCACGACTGATCTAGCTGAAAAGTCGCAAGGCAAGGAATGGCAGAAGGAACGTTCTGGTAACGGCCACAAAAGCGACGGCTGGCGTGCGCGAGGTGAACGCTCCGATCGTGGACGCGGAAGTCATCGTGGACGTGGTGGGCATGCAGGCTACAACAATCCCTCTTTCACCTCTCCTCTCCCTCAGAATGGATTCGAAGCACACAAACAGGGTGGACAACCTGATGTCCGTGCTCGGCAGCAATCCCAACCGTTCGGATCCCCCTATAACTCGGCTCGAAGCAACCCAAGATCACAGTCGATACCTATCCATACGCTCCAGGGTAATGGCTATTATCAACCTGGTCCAGGATTTTCGCAAGCATTACCACCAATACAGACAGACATTGGCTACAGTGGGTATGGACAAATGCCGACTGGTATGCCCAACGGAATCATGAGTGCTATGCCTTACAACGAACAGCTCAATGGGTTTGCGCTGATTTCGATGGTCGTGACACAACTGTAAGTTCGTCCTCGCGTTCTCCTGTTCGCTGCTAACACTTCTCAGTGAGTACTACTTCTCTTTGGACAACCTTTGCAAGGATATGTATCTGAGAAAAAACATGGACTCTCAAGGTTTTGTCTCCCTAAAAGTAATAGCCGAGTTCCGACGTATTAAAGCTCTGCTCGGTGACAGCTCAATGTCCTACGGACAACTTCGGGATGTTGCACAGCAGGTCCGAAATGCCGAATACGTCATTGGTGAAGATGGCGAAGATCGGCTGAGAAGTAGGGAAAATTGGAGGGATTTCGTGCTGCCAATGGAGGAACGCCTACCCCAAGCACAACACGATGGTCCGAAAGTCAGGTCGAACTATCCTCGACAATCAGCAAGCCTAATGCCGGACTTTCAGATGAGCAACGGCTTGAGGAGCGCCCCTCCGAACGTGAATGGCTTCCACGAGGCGTATCCCAACCATGCGCACCACTACCAGCAAGAACCTGGGCATGAGCGTCAGTCGACCGAGGAGTGGGTCTCTCGCGTGAATAGCGTTCGACACGAGGATGATCGGCGTCCATCCGTGACATCGCCGCCGCTCACCAAAGTCCAATCGCCAAGCCAAGAGTCGAAGATGCCCTACGGAAGCTTGACGAATGGTCACCGAGACTCGATGTCTAGCAGTACTACCGGCCTTGCCACCAAAGAGAACACTTTTCCCGATGAGAGTGTTGCAGCTTTGAAAGTCGTCGTCCGAGACCCTGATTACCGAGGAGATAATGAGAGCGCAGCAGCCAATGAGCCTGTCCCGACACGAGTCTCTGGTCTGCGAGGTGGCGCCGGCAGCCCTGAGCAATTCGACCGGGTCCGATCGCTGCAATATGGCCCAGATGCACCAGCATCTAGTAAAAACGACGATCCACTCTACTTCACGCAAGGCGAAGGACCACCACCGCACCTTCTAAACCCAGGATATATCTGGGAAGAATATGCCAGCCTGCGAGATCTAGCGTTCAGCCAACGAACACAAAACCACTTTGATGGTGCACTGGTGCCACTTTACCCGCTATGGGCAGAATTCCTGTCTACACCAAATCAATTCAATGTTGGCATGTACGAAGATTTTAAGACGTGGGCAATCGAAGACGAAGAAAGGGGCAACGACAATGGTAAACAGCATCTTGTCAAATTCTATGACGCCATGCTTAATAGCAGGGCCACCATGAGCGAGCGTATTGCTAACGACATTGTTGAAATTGCACGAAGAGAGTCTGGTGTCAATCGACCCACCTGGCTCAAGCTGAGAGCGGCCTGGCGCAACGGAGCTACTAACCTGAAGACCAGAAAGCGATTGAGCGATCTGCTTACCCAAGAAGAACAAGGCGAGCTGGACCGTGGCAAGTGAACAGTTCCAGTCGACGTTGAGTTCCAGTCCGCCGGTAAAGACGCTGCTCATTTGTCTAACAAAGAACGTCGTGCTCATCATAGCTCTGACTCAAACAATAGCACTTCACAGGAACGGTATAACGGCGGGATGCATTTTCCTGAGGACCCAAACGCCGCTGGGTACATATCTCCACGGCTTGCAGTTCGTCGGAGTGTTTGACACATAACCCGCTTTGTTGATGATGGCGCTTGTTGTGTGTTGGCAGGAGACCATCTGATGGCTCTCTTCCTGTACAGTCGCATGCTTGTGATGAAGCCAAGGTGCGTGCGATGAGCTACCACAACGCCCTCTGTCCTTCGCTTGAATATAAGACGAGCTTTCACAGAGCCACAGACAACAGACGACAGACAACAGAAAATTACTCAAGCGTTGAAAGTGAGAGACAAGATGGTAAGAGATATGGTTGCAGATGACGCAATGTGACGTGGTCACACAACATGGGGGAAGCTCGCATAGAGAAGGAGACACGTAATCACAATTCATGGAGAGCTAGTGGAATACGCATGGCATGGGAAGTCATTTCAACAGGGAAGAAAAGTTCACCAGCATGTACAATGGCCGGTCTCGGATCGTGACACCAAAGGTACTGCTGCTGTTTTATGGGTTTGTTTTAGTGATACCACCACAGTTGCGGAGTGTATTGAATATGAACCAGCTCTATGGCATCAGCGGACTTCTCCCTCGTGTCTTTGGTGTATGTGCAGTCTCTGCGAAACGTTGGTGTACCTGCTCTTTGCTTGCCCCTCTTGTAGGAAGGAGGCTTCACAACACCTTGTGGCGAGAACGTCGGGCTCGAGCGGGATGAACCTCTAACGCTATCGCCAGGGTCACAGTGCTTGCAAGCAAGACATCGGAAGAGTCTTCGTCTGTGGCACAGCCGGTGGCAGTCCCGCCATTTCATTCAGGGTGTACCCTATGATCCTCTGCATTCACGCTCACGCTCGTGCTCAATTCTCATCGTCCCATGCATCATAGATCATTACGTCCTCAACCCTCAATCCAGCTGCATCTTCCACAACCCATCCCCAAGATAATGCCCCTGGCTAATGGCCACGCCCTTCTTCGTCCTCTTCATCTCCTCACTGCCCACCTCCAACATCCCAACCATACACGCCTCGTTCTTCCCCTCGGCCGTGACAACCACCACATCGCCCTCCTCCACCTCCTCATCGCCTGCCTTCCCACTGGGCAACTTGCCCCCCTTACTCGTCATGCCCGGCGTCATCAGCGCCGCCCCGCTGAGCACGAACCGTATCGCGCCGCGGTCGATGCCCAGACTGCGGAAGCACTGCGGGTACATGTGCACGACGCGCAGGTGCGGGATCAGCGGGTCGTCCATGTGCTGCCAGAACAGCGGGACGGTCTTGTTATTGGTGCTGGCATCGCAGAGCACGTACAGTGTCACGCGGTCCGGCAATTTTATGGCGTCGAGTTGCGATTTCTTGGGGATGATGGCGTCGATGTGCGGCGTGAGCAGCGGGTAGGTCTCGAGCACTTTGGTGCGGATCGCGCGCGCAATGGAGGATTTGACTTTGGTTTTGGCCGAGGGGGTGAGGCTGTGAGAGGGTGGGTCAGTATGAGAAGATGGGGGGAGTGTGGTGTGTAGGTAGGCGGTTGAGGCTCAGTTTATGGGGCTGGTGGTTGGGTGTCAGAGGTCTGGTGTAGTGCTTACTCTTTTTTGAACATCTTGAGTTATCTTGTCTAGGTTCTGTGTGTTATAGTGAGTTGTCTTTGACTGCGCTGTTTGGGGCTGGGAATTATTTGCTTTCTGGACTTCTAGTATTGCAGTGTCCCGCAGATCGTCAATATTGCCCGCAGTGTCAACATGGTGGAACCCTTACGTAGATCTCCCGCCCTTCTGTCACCGGGCGACCCCACCACCCTCGATTAAGTACTAGTAGGCCATACTCGCCCAAGCTTCAAGCTATTGGTAGACTGGCATTCATGCAGAGTGGGCAAACGAAACAGGCTTGTATGCGTCTGTCGCCCAGTATGCACGATTGTGATCGCGTGTTAATCATGCCGCGTCCCATCAGCGACTGCAGGGGACTACACAAGATCCCTGCATCCCAGGATTTTTGGTCGTCTAAGCCTCAGCCATGATCCGACATATTAAGCTGCCGTGCCCAGCTAGGAGGGCTGGCTCGCTGTATCTAAAAAAAACCGCCGGAACTATCGACATCATCACATCCATACTTTTCTGAGGCCCGTGGTCTCTTACCAGTAGCTTGGTAAGCACAAAGGATGACTGCAAGCATGAAACGTAGCTTCGAGGAAGCTTTCAGCCCGGTTGGAGCTGCCAGTGCTGACACCGACCTCACCGATCTATGGCATGGAGCAGAGTCAACTGGGAGCACAAACGAGTCAGAATAAAATACGCACGATGACACTCTTTGTGCAGAATGCAAAAAGATCGACTTTTCACTCCTCAAATCACAGGAAGCAATTTCAAGTACCGGCAAGGCAGTATCTGGTTCACGGACCTCCTTTGAGCCTTCGTGCCAGCTGTGCAAAGTTGGGCAGGAATTGCTCAACGAGTAGTTCCCCACGAAGATGTGGTCAGTTGGACGTGAGGAATATCACTGGAGACTGCTGCCGCACTTCTGGTTCACTCGTTGTTCACCGTTCGGAGCAAAAGCATCCGAGAAACGAGCCGTACTCGCACCTGTGGCGACTCATCGTCTAGGCAAATCAAACTACCTCGCGCTGAGTGCCGTGGTGCCCCAACAGTTCCTGCGCTTCGTCCCAAGTCGAAAGCCGACCGACTATGCAATGTCCTGCGACATCAATGTTCCTGCTTAAAGGCACGATTTCTGCCAGATTGAGGACTTTGCAAGGTTTCGCGCTGCAGTCTCTGAATGTAGCAGAACAGCCGGCGGGTTACACGGCGCCCATCGGAGGTGTAATGCATCTGTCTGAGCAGGCGACTTCGTTACACAAGTTATTGACTGCTTGAGCATGAAGCTTGTCGTGCTAGAGCGAGGCATGTCATATCTGGCTTTAAGTTATGTCTGGGGCAACAAATCCACTGCTCAGGAAACTGTTCCTGCGACGGGGAATCAGGTGCTGCCCAACAGTATTCCACTGACGGTTGCAGATGCTATCATGCGACACGAGCCCTGAACCAAAGGTATCTCTGGGTGGACAGGTATTGCATTCTTCATTCTCAAAGCAAGCCTACGCAAATCGCAAACATGAACAAAATATATCAAAGTGCATGGTGCACAATAATAGCTTTGGATGGCGAGCACGCTGATGCTGGGCTAGCAGGCATCTCGAGGTCAAGAGAGGCTCAGAAGAGTGTGATGACTGCATCAGGCATAATTTTGAGTACCCTACCCCACATCCTGCACGAGTTGGAAACGTCAAAGTGGGCGACTAGGGCCTGGTGCTATCAGGAAGCGGTCCTGTCGTCTCGGTCACTTGTCTTCGCAAGATCTCAGGTCCACTTTGTATGCATGTCACAAATGAAAACAGAAGTTGGTGATAGTTTTCCTGCTGTCGACAAACATAGTGGTAAGGATATCTTCATGTCTTCGTTGATGGACCCTTGGTGGGCAGGTGCTGTTTCAGGAATATCACGTCCTGCCTACGCATCCAACGTATGGCAATACACCTCCAGAGATTTGCAATATGATGAGGACGCGCTGGCAGCTTTCAGAGGGATACTCGCTGCAGGCTGTACCCCCACAGTTTGGGGGCTGCCTTTGTACACATACGGCATGAGCGACGATGAGGTATCGAAACATATGTCTAACAGAGAGCTGGCTCTCGCTCTGGCGTGGACACCAGATATCTACTCTGCTGGCATTGGATCTTGGGAGATACGTTGAAGAGGTCAATTTCCAACATGGTCATGGCTCAGCCTTGTGTCACGAATCACCGTAGCTCACAAGGACTATTCTTACCCATACAAGTCCCGCTTACGCTCCACGATTTGATATTGAGGTCACAGCAAATGGGTGGAGACCCGTGGAGGATCTGCAGCAAGAACTGCAGCCAGGGTCAAGGATTGTAGAAACTGACGCGTATGGATTACGAATCTATGGCCCTTGGTTCTGCGGGGGTCTAGGTACCGATGGTACCGGTCCTCAACACACATGCACCGTTGTTTGCAATGAACACGAAAGCAAAGATTTCGCGGCAGATGCCCGAATAGCAACAGTCTGGGCTGATGAGCCTCATCTACTGACCACTGAATTCCTTGCAAACCACTCATGCATAATCTTCTTGTTCGACAGCGCAACCAGGGATGATTATCGCGCAGATGATGGAAAGCATGAGAGCCAATGGCTGTTAGTCGATGCAAGGGCGCGACCATTCTGCAGGTTGGGTATAGTTTGGGCAAACTTCTGTCTATACAGATGTTTGGGTCGTGATGCTGAGCGTTGGGGTACCAGGCCTTGCAAAAACTTCACGTGTAAGGATCTTTGGTTTATACAAGAACCAAAGCAATTCCATATTGAGTAGCTACTGCATTGCTCATGACCAACATCGAGACAAGCAGACGTAGGAGAATCTACCTTTTCAGCCATATCTAGGTACTTTGTCAAGGTAGTCGCTGAGAACCTACAAGGCTTACAGTACCAATCCGGGATGCTAATGCTATTCCCTCATTTCCGCTGCCAGAGGTCCCCCTTAGCTCTATCTGAGGCTCCAGCCATGGACCAGCTCTCTGAGACCAACAGGCAGGACATTCGGAAGTATTCCCGGGCTTGACCACGAGATGGAAAATATCTGCTATGCTGAACTCAAGGGGAGGCCTCTTGGTCCAGATGACACTGCAAAGCAGAACAGGGAAAGCATGAAAGCGCTCAAGATCATACCTGTACGACTTGGATCTGGCTCAATGATCACTGTGCTGCAAGAACACAGCAGGGCTGGTAGTGTAGACGGCACGAGGCCCACAGATGTAGCAGATGTAAGCTGTAGAAGAGATACACGATACAGTATCCAAGACAAAGTGGTTACGGAAAGATGATATCGATTTGGTAACAGCAGCGGTTAGTCACGGCAAGACACTTCTTGAAAGTGGGGCTGTAGCCACAGCACCGCCGCAAAACGTGGCTCGAAGTACCTTTAAATTCAATCATAAGCCTACACAGCGCCGTATCGACATATTACAAAAAAGCTCACATCGACAAAATGACTTCGCAACTAGAAGACAGCAAGCTGAGCTTCATTGGCGGCGGCAACATGGCCGCCGCCATCATCGGAGGCCTAGTCGCCAAGGATGTCCCCAAGCAGAACATCTACGTCTCCGAGCCTTGGGACGTGAACCGAGACAAGATGAAAGCCCAAGGAGTACGCACGACGACATCTAATACCGAGGCTTCGGAGGATGCCAATCTTGTGATTCTGGCGGTGAAACCTCAGGTCGCGAAGGGCGTATGCCAAGAACTCGCTAATGCTTGGTCGAAACGCGAGAGCTTGCCTGTGGTCATCTCCATCGCCGCAGGGATCACGTTGGAGAGTCTGAAGGAGTGGTGCAAGTTGGGCGATGGACGTACGCCACATATTGTGCGTGTCATGCCGAACACGCCAGCTTTGGTCGGCGAGGGTGCGTCTGGACTGTACGCGGGCGACGACGTTACCAAGGAGGAGAAAGACCTGGCTACATCGCTTCTTGGTAGTGTGAGCAAGGCTACCGAGTGGGTGGACAAAGAAGAGCTGTTGGATGTCGTTACCGGCTTGTCAGGTGAGTTCACGTCCAACTTGTAGCTTTGTGTTCAATCTCGAAACTAACTACCATCGAACAGGATCGGGACCGGCCTACTTCTTCGCCATGGTCGAGCACTTGATTGCCAGCGGAATCGGCCTAGGACTTTCGGAGGAGCAAGCTACTCGTCTAGCGAAACAGACCTGCTTCGGAGCAGGCAAGATGATGATCGAGTCATCAGACGGCCCTGCACAGCTGCGGAAGAACGTGACGAGTCCTAATGGTACCACCGATGCTGCTTTGAAAAGCTTTGAGGCTTCGGGCTTCAAGGACATCGTGGACAAGGCTGTGAAGGCGGGCACTAGCCGAGGAGAGGAGTTGGGAAGGACGCTGGGCAAGCAGTGATTCTTCTCTTCTAAACTAGGGGAGTGAGCCAGAGCTACGGTAGCGCATGTAGCCCTGAATCTGTTATCTCTCGAAGGAGTTTTAGATGGGTCGGAACGCAAGTACTCGGACTTTCATTCGTCTTAACACCATCTTACGCCTATGGCCCTGAACTTCTAATTCAATGTTCATACATCTTATATGCATAGTATCGGTGACTGTTGTGAGGAACCGGACCTTCAGCAGCCGTATAGGTGTCAAGCACAGATCCAAGCCTGAACGAGACTCCATGAAACCGCCAAGGAAGTCTTTGCCTGTACGATTTGTAGGTTGTCTCAGAAGTGCGACAGGAAACAGTAACGAGCATGATCGTTTCCAATAAAGCCACTAGCGATCATCATACACACTTTGCGGCACTTCTCCCATGCGACACAAGATTCAGAGACCGTACACATAAGCGAGTCTTTTGAGGCTACACGATAGAAACATCGCTAAGCAACGTACTTCTCTGTGTCGTTCCGACTACGCGTTATGCCATTGACAATGAGTTTCAATCTGAGATTTGAACATGTCGTGATACTGCGAATGTGACCAGCTCGTCTCACTGCTCTGTCTCAAGTCTGGTAGCCAGGCATGTAGACTGAGCCGTACTCTGAAATGTGAAGTCTCCATTCAAGCAGATTGTATATAAGACGACTTTGATGCACAAATATCGTAGCCGCATCTACCTGTCAGCAAATCTACCAACAGTTTTATCTCGTCATCTACCCCCTGCTGTGCAGACCATCTGCTTCGAAGGTCGGCCTTCGCACTAGAGTCGTACGACGACCCTTTCCCAGCTACCCTACCTCATAGTACGCTTTGTGGCGACTCATTTCAACACTATGCAGTTCAAACTCGCCCTCATCCTCCTTCCCATCCTCGTCTCTAAAAGCTTCTCAGCTCCCATCACCGCTCGGGCCGCCGCTCGCTCCTTCGCTCAGTTGAGCATCAGGTCAGTCTAATTCCAGCAATCGTCACCCAGATCGACACACGCTAACAGGATAACAGCGACGGAGAAGCCGGCAACGCCCAGGCCGAAGCCCTCGCAAAACTTCCTATCGATACCAATGACCTGGCAGGTGTCTCAGCCACCGAGCTTGAAACCCTTCAGACCGAGCGCGAAACCGCCGAAGCGGCAGAAACAGATGCGTTCAACCCTGCTATCGCAGACGCATCTGGAGAAACCGCGACTGCGCTCCAAAACGGCAAGATCAAGAACAAGGTGCTGAAGCTTACATTCGAGGTCACTGCATTGCAGGTGCAGCAAGCCCAGGGTAAGGACACGGCGGACAAGATTGCTGAGGAACAGAAGAAGCTGGATACTAATATTGCGTTGGATGAGAAGGCGGCTGGACAGGCTAGTCAGAGTGTTGACTTTACTGGATAGATGGAAGTGATCAAGAGTCTGTGTAACAAAAACGCAGGATGCCACAAGAACACGCGTTAATAGCTGGCTCTTCTGTCTTGTTAACGCAGAGCAGAGCAAAGCCGAACCCCTGGAAGGATCGCCATGTTAGATCACTTTCCAGCCGTAGTTGCATCATCGGGCCGTCCTCTCAGACGTACCCCATTGGTCTTGGCACCACTGGTAGAGTATGCAATTATTTTTGCTTCCCACGAGCCACGAGAGCTGCATCATATTTTGGAGAGGTCACATCAGCCTAACTTTTTTCCCACTTGAGTCGCAGGCCCTTGCATTCGCGCCTGTGCGGGCGCCCATTTTCACCACGTCTTCATTCAAGTCAAACGTTGTTTTCTTCACTTCCATACGCACTCTTTCCAACTTCGCAGCAGGACCTGCGCTTTCATCTTGCTCTAAATTCTCACCTCGAGTCGTCCTCACACCACTACAAAAAAGGACTTACGCCAAAAAGAAAAAGATGCCTCCCAAGAAAGCAGTCAAGGAAGAGAAGGTCTACCTGGGTCGACCAGGAAACAACCTGAAGAGTGGTATCGTATGTATGGGACCCTCTCAGCTCCGCATGGCCATCACTAACGCAGCTCACAGGTTGGTCTGGCTAATGTCGGAAAGTCAACATTGTTCCAGGCCATCACAAAATGCCATCTGGGCAACCCTGCCAACTTCCCGTTTGCGACCATCGACCCAGAAGAGGCCAAAGTCATCGTACCGGACCCAAGGTTCGACGCCTTGTGCGAGCTGTATAAACCCAAATCACAAGTCCCTGCCAACCTAACAGTCTACGATATCGCTGGTCTGACGAGAGGCGCTTCAACGGGTGCTGGTCTTGGTAATGCTTTCTTGTCACACATCAGAGCAGTCGATGCTATCTTCCAGGTTGTGAGATGTTTCGACGATGCCGAGATCACACACGTCGAAGGCGACGTTAACCCCACACGAGACTTGGACATTATCTCAGAAGAGCTGAGGATAAAAGACATCGAGTTCGTCGAGAAGTCTAAGGAAGCACTGTCCAAGCAGACTCGCCGAGGTGGTCAGAGTTTGGAGATGAAGAAACTGAAAGAGGAAGAGGCTACCGTCGACAAAATTCTTGCGTGGTTGAAAGACGGCAAGGACGTTCGACAAGGTACTTGGGGTCCAAAAGAGGTATGTTTCATTCCACCCGTGTCTTTCTTTCACCGATTCAATGATGAACAAGAACTTTATGTTCGAATAATCCCAGCTCGTCGAGCAATCTCACCTAAAAACAACGCAACGAGATTGCATGAGAAGAAGTCCCGTCTGATCAATCACAACTCATCAACACTCCATCACAACTAGTGTCCACACAGTTGCTAATAGTGCTCTCAGGTTGAAGTCATCAACCCTCTGTTCCTGCTTACCGCAAAGCCGGTAGTATACATGATCAACCTTAGCGAGAAGGACTACCTAAGACAGAAGAACAAATATCTTCCAAAGGTCATGGAGTGGCTGAAGGAGCACGCAGCTGGCGACCCGGTTCTACCCATCTCCGTCTCTTTCGAAGAGCGACTGTCTCAATTCGAGACACAAGCAGAAGTTGACGAAGAGTGCAAGAAGCTCGGCGCTAAGTCTGCTCTGCCCAAGGCCATCACAAACATGAGACAGGTCCTCAACCTTGGCAGCTTCTTCACAACTGGAGAAGACGAAGTGCGACAGTGGACAATCCGCAAGGGCACAAAGGCGCCACAAGCGGCTGGTGTCATTCACGGTGATTTCGAGAAGACATTCATCCAGATCATTGTATATAACTACGATGTGCTGAAAGAGTATGGCGATGAAGCCAAGGTAAAGGCTGCAGGCAAGATCATGACCAAGGGCAAGGATTACATCGTTGAGGACGGCGACATCGTGCTTATTAAGGTAAGCTTCCCGCTCTCTACACCATCGTTTTCACTTTACTAATTCGTGTACAGGCTGGTGCTGCTAAAGCATAAGATGATCGCCTGGCAGCGGACCGGCGGCTACGCTGAAAAGAAAGTTGTTTGATACCCAATTAAATGAGGCTGGCCTGTAGGCTGGCTCGATCTTGACCATATCTACGAAGTTTCAACGTGGCTACCTGATTTTATGATGCTTCCGAATCATGTATACAGCTCGTCATACGCTACATCCTTCGGGACGACTTACGCTATGCTTCTGTAGAGTGGCTGCGTCTATCTTGCATCATTAGACTCCCTCGGTGGCTTTTACGCGCTGCAGACTCATGTTCTGTAACTTGCATCGCACTCCTTTGACGTGGTCTAGGGATCTTGCGATACCATAACAATTCAGATTTGCCTCTCGTCAACTCACTTTGCTTTTCAGCGAGACGAATGGCATGGGACATCACATACTTGACCTCTATTGCCGCTAGAAGCTTCTCTGGCCAACTTAACCTTCTACCCGCGGGGGGCTCCACGGTCGACACGAAGCATCAACTGCTAGCTCTTGGCTTGCTGAAGTCCGATCCCGACATACGTGTCGTACTGTACTTTCACGGTACGGCTGACTGCCTGGCTTCAAAACAGCGACCTGACAACTACCGCGCAATCTATGCTGCCGCACCAGACAAGATCCACGTGCTAAGCTTCGACTATCGAGGCTATGGATTAAGCTCTGGCACCTTCTCTGAGGAAGCTCTATTGCAAGATGGCATAGCAGCCGTCCAGTGGGCGCTCGAAGTTGCTGGAATCCCGCCCTCGCGTATTGTGATATACGGTCAGTCGCTGGGTACAGCGGTTGCTTTCGCTCTGATGCAGCACTACGCGACGTTACCAGAACCGGTTCTGTTTGCGGGTCATGTTCTCACAGCCTCTTTTTCCGATGTGGCGACACTCACAGCGACGTACAGAATCGGTGGCGCCATACCTGTTCTCAGTCCGCTTGCGAAAATCCCTCCCTTGCTTGCATTCTTCAACTCGTTCCTCACAAACACCTGGCTGAGCAAAGACAGAATAACGGATTTCATCCGAGTCCGTGAAGCAGCCGGCACGGGTCAAAAGTACTACATTAACTTGATCCACGCAGAAGATGACTCCGACATTGCCTGCGAGCATAGCAACGTGCTGTTCTGGCATGCGGTCAACGCTTCAAGCGCCACAGGACAGACACTCGACCAGTTCAACGAGCAAAAGCTGCTCACACGGAAGGATCTTGGACGGGGCGGCTGGGTAGCTGAGCACAACACATCGCGAGGTCTGGTCCGCCAGACCATGCTCAAATATGGCGTCCACGACAAGCTCATGTCTTACCCCGTCACAAGTCTAGCAGTTCTCCAGGCTTTCCAGAACGCAGACCCTGAGTTCATGGAGTGACGAATTGACTCAGAACGAACATTCACTCCTCATACAGCCCTGGACCACTCGAACTGCCACGAACACTTCAGTGCGTAAACCTTTACATCCACAGTGTCCGCCGCCGCCTCGGCTTCAACGTCAACTCCAGCTGCGTCAGGGCATCGAGAAGCTAGACTTGCGCGAAGGGCCCAAAAGAATGCTTCCCAACGAGATCCTCGGTCGAGGATGGCAGAAAGTTCAGTCCTGCATACGGTGAATCTCGGCTTGCGACGAGAGCAGAGCACCTACCACTACATCCAGAGACGCGCTGCTGGACACAAACACAAACGTCCTTATCCACTGCAGCTCGTTGTCGGTGCGAGGGCCGTGCAGAAATTTCGAGTACAAGTATGAGCAAGACGCTGGAGCGGGGAGACCTTGACGAGCGAGCAAATTCGATGTATCTATCGGCTTTCGGTGATGACCCGTAAAGTCGTGGCCTAAGGCAGTGCGTGAACGTGTGGCGTGGCGTTGGACTGGAACATACTAAAGTCGAAGCACAAACGAACATCCTCAACAACTAACAAAGAGTACATGAGTCACAGCTGTCTACACGCTGGCTGAAGAGTCCAATTCTCAAGCATATCCCTGCTCAAGCTCTATAGTACATCAGCCGTCACTCTGCTGCGAGCAATTTCTTTCGTGGGTGCCACTACAAAGACACCACCACTGTCCCTGTCCAACCCATATAGAAACACATCCCACTGCATGTCATATCACACCCACATGATCACACGCTCTTCATCTTGTACTCAGTCCCCGACCGCATCCTCCGCTGAGTCCTCCCCCATAAGGATGTCCTCGTCATCATCGTTCCGGGTGCGAGAGAAGCTGTCCATTCTGATAATTGTAGCCGTATTCGTCCAACGGTTGCCAGCGCTTACCCTATGGGGACCCTGCTCCGCTTGGCTTTGGTAATTCGTAGTGTGGTCTTCGGGTGCTGCACTGTCCACATTGCTGCTGTGTTGATTGGCTTGCTGTGCGGTCTCGATGCCTTCAACAATGTTTTGTTCTGGGTATGTCACGAGAGTATAGAAGGAATTGATCTGAGGTCTCTGAATCGATCCAGCAGTCGTCATGTCTGATCCATCTCTCTAGGAATGATCGCCATTGACTGGACCGTTCTGCGCTTCAGATGCTAATACATCATCCGCTTGAGCCTCGCCTTGTAGATCCCGGAACCTTCTCAACTCGTCCTTGGCTTCTTTAACTAAGCCACTAAGGTGTTCTCTCAGCCGTGCCTTCTCCACATACTTCTTGAGCAATGTCAGTTCACCCTTTACTTCGTCAGCCGTCTTGTCTTCTTGCGAGGTTCCAATCGTCATGATCTCGTCAATGCTAGGAATATGGACGTCGATGCTATCGTCTTCTGCCCGCTTGAGCAAGTCGAGGAGGGTGGTGAAGAGCACTGAGCGTTGCATCTCTTGCTTGACCTGTTCGTCGGACTTTCCGGCCGTCTGATTCAGTTTCGACCAATCGTCCTTGATCAACAGACGACGCCATACCGTTCCACGGAGGCTGTCCTTCCTCTGGGCACTGATCTCTCGGGATGAAGCCAGATCAATTGCCTGAAGAGCCAAGGGGAACACTTCCCCTGATATGTCATCGACGTCGAGTTCAGAGTCAAGAGGCTCAAGTTGAAGCAATGTTAGAGCATCGACCAACTCAGAGGCAGATACCGTCTGATTTTTGACAAGCTTGTAGAGTGTCTCGGACAGACGCTTCCTCTGCTGTTGAGATTTCTTGTTGGTGACAATACTCTTTGGGATGAACCGTTCGACGGCCAGTTGAACGGCAGCTTGGTCGTCAACGGCATCGTAAAGGTTAGCATTGATGTGAAACGCCACGGACTCGATCACGCGGAGATACTCGAGCTCGAAGTCGAATTTATCGATCTTCGTCTCGTTTATGGCAGAGTTTGCGTCTTCCCGTGAGGCGAGACCTGCCAGTTTTGCAAGGCATATCTCCGTCTTCTTCGACCAGATATCCACTTCTTCCGTGTCAGCAACATTTTCGAGGGTTCGACACGCTGCATCGTATTTGTCCTCGCCGACAACGTCGTTGATCCACGCGACCTTACCGAGACGCTTGTCGTACTTGGAGCACGTTTCGAAAAACCATGTAATATAGGGCTGCTTCTTGCCACCATCAATTTGTCCTTCACCTATCAAACGGCCAAGCTCGCCACGCTCAATCATGCTACTGAAATGAGCATATGCCCAGTCATTCCCAAACCGGTCAAAATAGGTTTCAACATGATCTTGCACGGCTCGGATTTTCTGCCTGATGGTCGTCTCTTCTTCGGGATGCGTGACCACTTCCAGCGTCAGGTCGGCGAGATAGCCAAGGTTGAGCTCCACGAGGAGGCTACTGTCCTTTTGCGCCTCGGCCAGAGCGATCGAACCATCGCGATTGAATGGGGAAATTGATCGAATGCTGTCCCTGACTATGCCTCGTAGTTCCAGATCGAGAGCCTTCAGGTCTCGATCCTTTTCTCCTTGGCTGTGACTGGTCGCGTCGATCTGGAGTTTATGTTGAATGTTACCCTCTACAGTCATTCGATTGAGTATTTCGACCTGCTGGGGAAGTCGGTCAGCAAGTTTAGCCAGAGAGGCCTTCGACGGCGCTTCAAAAGGCATGCCTTCCATGTTCATGGGCATCTGTTTGGCTTTCTTCGCTTTGGGGTTGATAGTTCCGTTTTGTTGTCCTGAGGAATGGTTCCACCACTCTGAGAGGAATTTGCAAGCATCTCGAACATAATTCTCGCTGTGGTGAAGCAGCTTGGGGTCGGATGTCCAGGCAAAAGGCATATCGGAACCAACAGGATACCCTGACAGGAGGATGCCGTCCTTGAATGTCTCGTTGCCCAGTCCGTAAAGAGACGCGTTGTCTTCGCGGAACTTGAATGCGGTTTGAAGTGCTGCACACCACAATTCTATGCCTTCCAAGAAATAATCGCAAACAATGCCTGGATCGTTGAGATGCATTTCACCGAGTTCTTGCATGGAATCTTGGAGCTCACAGAGCAGTCTGACAATGGCAAACACGCTGTGAATGAGCCAGTGTCTGATATGGTCGGTCTCGCCCTTTTCTGGATCCGGATATTTTTGGTATTGCTCTGACAAGGCTCGAAGTGCGAAATTCAACCAAGAGATCTCACGATCATCCTTGCGCGGATAGGTTGCTAGTATCTTCTCTTGGGTCCTCCATATTGCCTGGGCGGCGGCGATTTTCTCAGCGTTGCCCAACAGAGCAAGTCTTTCCGCTCTGCCCAGACAGTCAGGATATGTCCTCAGGGCGTACTCAATCAGATCCTGCAACGCTCTAGCACGCTGCTGGAGATGATCTGCCGCAGATGAGGAGGATTTCGAGATGTGTCTGGACTTGGATTCGACGATTTCCTTGCTGATATCACCAACAGCTTTGCGAATCTCCTGTAGCGAATATGCGTCGCGATTCGATCGCCTCAGATCCAGCGGGTTGGCTTGTTTCGTACCGAAGAAGATGGCTTCCTCAATGCGAGCCTTGGCGCCTAGTTGGGTTACCACATCCTCAATCTCAATTTCGTCGTCGTTTGTAAGGTGTGACACGATCCTCATGACGCCAAAACCCTGAACGGCCAGAACGCAGCTGGGACCGGTGTCATTTTCTTCTGCAGCAAAGTTGATATTCCGGTAGATGGTATTGTCTTGAAGTCTGATACAGTCTTGGAAGAGTACTGGCAGTGCACTCTTCTCACTCAGAAGCTGTGACGAGGGTGACTCTGATATCTTGGCGACTGACATGACGACGACGGCCTTCTCAAAGACCAGGAAGGCAGTGGCAGAAGAAGGTGGTATACATATCCTGGGGCGGAAGTCGTCGTCATCGGCGACATGGTCAGTGTAGCATTTGATGGGGTGGACGACTCTTATGTAGGCAGTATCTTCGGCGATGGTGGCCTCGACAAGGTAGTAGACTGTCTTTTCTTGGCTAGAGAAGGCGACTAGCATAGTAATGGAGGAGGAGTCGGCGTCGTCGCGCGTGATGAGGCTATGAGAGGAGGGAGTTGAGGCGAGGCAGAAATCCACAATCTTGAACTGCATGGTGTGCTGAGTTGTATCCTGCCCAACATGTGTTTCAAGGCTGGCCAGCAGCTGATCTCTGATGCTCACCGTGCGTGATAGATTGTTTCCGGTGAGAAGGTTGTTCGTCCAAAACTCGAACTCTCCATCCTTAGTGCATACAACGACGTCACGCTGTGCTCTCGCAATGCGGCCAGGTCTTACTATGGCAGTGCCGTTGCGCTGGTTGCCACCAAAGGCATTGCGAATGGTTCCAAAAATGCCACCTTTCATCGTGCCCACGTTATGTTTTGACATGAATTGGACGCCTATGCCGGGCCTTCCGACTTGGTCTCTTATGGTCAGCTGGGCGACTCGGCCCTTTTTGAAAGATAGAATGAAGCCTGCAGGCTCAGCAGGCACAAGTTCTTTGACGTAGTCGGCGTGTTGCATGCCTGGTATGGAGCCCTGGACGCCGTTGGCAGACTGGGTGGGGGTGTAGGAGGTGGCACTGCTCAGAGTCTCCCAGTAAACCACCTTGCCCCATTTTGGCGACACCACGACGATTCCTGGTTCACCATTCGCAGATTTCGAGGTGAAGGCAGCCAAGGGTAGGGGATCCTCCGTGACAGCAGGAGGAAAGGGCAGCTTGAAGCTGAGGAGTTCTCGGGAAGTTGGGGTTGAGGCACTCGCATTGTACGACCAGACGAGGGCATCGGTATGGGTCAAGGCAAGGATGTAGTCGTTGTCTGGAGAGATGACGCAGGAGTAGGAGACGGTGGGAAGTGCTCGTATCTGCTCCGGCAGAGCTGGCAACTGCGAGACGGTGTAAAAGTCGTTGGTGGACAGAGTGAGCAGGCCTGCGCCTCGTTCTGCTCGCTTCTCCGTCTTCTTTCCTCCCCTTAACGTCAATGCTCGCGTCTGGGAAGCAGTACGAGGAGGGTTTTGCGATGGCTCGACTGGCGCGCCATTGGTCTTGTTGTCGGAGTGGGAATGAGCCCGGCCAGCGATCTCGTTCAGACTCGATTCGGTGAGTGGTTCGAAGGTATCGCGACGTAAAGCTGATCGTCGCTTCTTGGTAGCCGGCAGCTTGATGGAGTCGTCGTTGGCAGATGTTCGGTTGCGCTTCGAGCGGAGGAGATGCGACGACGACGACGGCGACGACGACATGGTTACGCGCCTCGTCTATATCAGCATGGTCGGGGCGATGGGAGTTGGAAGTTGGAAGTTGGGATATGGAATATGGAAGGCCTCGTGCGCACTAAATCGCGTCTTTGGGCTGAGGCAGGTGCGAGTGCTTGCGATGCAGGTGATTCGACGTAAAGACTGCGAATCTAGTAAACAGTTCGCTTAGCGCCGGCACTTAACTCCGGCCGCAGTGTCACTAACTTGTTCACTAAGTTCTTCCAAAGGCACCAATGCCCAAACAAACTAAACCCAATGCAGCCCATCCATGGCAACAATGAAAGGCAGGCACTGGACTTGCACTCCAACTTGCCTGGCGCCGCAGCAGCTGGTCCTGCCTGCCGCTACAGTGACATTGCACGGCTGTAGTTGAGCTCACCTCGAACATGCGCCGCCATGCCGATCACGCTTAGAAAAAGGCTGCAATGCCACTACTGCGGGAAGAGGTTGAACACCAGGGCACGACAGGGCAACAAGATCTATTGCGATAGCTGCTCGGCAGACAACTACTTCGACGAGCACAACAACGTGATAGACGTCCCCGTCTCAGAAGCATCAAAAGCCACCCAAGGGGGCCCCCTCCCCGAAGTCGAGTCAGAATCAGACGTCTTCTGCAAGACATGCCTCACCAACCAATCCTTTTATGTGCGCGCCCTTGCCGACTACCTGCCTGACGATGATGATCCACACTACCAAGAGTTCGAGGACGCTCTTCCCCAATTCAAGAGGGAACTCGACCTGCGCTACCCAAGATGCTGTGCTCAATGCGCCCCCAAAGTAGAGGCTCAGATACACCAAGCCAACTATACTGCCCAGTCGGATCATTTGCGGAGGCTGATGAAGCGCAGCCATGGCAGGAGACAAGATTCTCAACTCAGACTACGCAGCCTGTTGATTGCTGCTGCCGGCCTGGGCCATGCTACCAGCCTCGCAACACAACTCGGCTGGCACGCTCTTTCATCCCAGGCTGCCCCAGAACACGTTGTCTTGGGTTTGACTCCTCGACAATGTCTCTTTCGATGGCCTGTTCCACTGGAGTGCACTGACTACGCTGCCTCTCTACTGCCTGCCTCTCTGTTTGTTGCTCTTCTCTGCATATGGTGGAATCCCCACTGGCAGCACAGGCTCACCGGCAAAGAGGGCCGTCTCGTGGGCTTGCGGAAGTACTATCTGCTTCAACTGGCCATTCTGGCCATACGCTTTTCTGCCTGGACTTTCATCAGCCATATACCATCCATGTTAAGGTACCACCCTGTTGTACACACTGTGCTGTTTGGTCTCTTGGCCATGCTGTCTGCTTATTCGTGCTTTGGCATCATCAAGATCGACACCACGCCTTTGGTCGACTGGCACCAAGATCAGCAGCCCTTGGTCCACCCAGACCAGTTCCAAGCCCCACCCCAGCAACTCGAATCCCTTCCACCTTCCCAAGATACGAAGCGCTTCCCTATCGAAGCATTTGAGCCCCATACTCAGCCAGACTACGAGCCATGGCGTCCGCCAACCCCTCCTGAATCTGCCGATAGTATGGACTGGACTCCCACAGCCCTCCAATTCAACCCTAAGCCGCGCTTACCAAAGCAAAAGTTTGATCAGCCAAGTCCATTCTATGGTGCTCTTCCAGCCGCCCCGGCTCGAGGCTCTTTACACCCACAAAGACAAGCTCCGCCACCGCAGAAACAGGCGCTAGGCTTGCCACCTGGTTTTTTTGGCTTGTCCAAAAGCCGTGACCAGACTCAACAAAGGGAAAGCGGAAAGCCCGTGAAGAACGCGTTTGCTCCCGCAAGGTTCTTTGCTCAAGAGCGAGAAGCCGACACTGGTCTCGAGAACATCTTTGACAAGATGTTCTCTGTCAGTGATCCCTTGGAGGTCTCAGGTCGCTCTCAAGCGACGCAGAGTCCCCAGCGACCTCAGCAGCACATTTTTGGCCAATCCGGAATCGACTCGGTCCAAGGCCGGGACCCTTTACCTAACAGGCCTCATGCTCAGCCACCGTTGAGGATCGCCATCAGCTGCGCGATCATTGTTGGCCTGGCAGTCATAGCTTCCAGTCTCTCCTCGTTTGAGGTCATGTATGGCGGTATGACCGTCGATCCATCGGTTGTTCTGCCTTATACAGCAGTAGTTCCTGTTGTGCACGTTCTTGAGGAATACGTCTGTTTCGGGAACCTTTCGAGACTCCGAATATCTACATCAGCCTTTGAGACATGCGTTGCTGCATTGTCATACTTTTGCGTCCCAGAGAGCGGATCCATCTGGGTGCCCATGTGGAACAAGATGGTGATTGGCTTCGTCTGTTTCCTGCTCTTGCAAGAAATCTACCACTTTTGTCAGCTTCAAAGCACGCCTATCAGCCATGCTGCCACCGCTCATATGATCCAAAGCATGGAAAGAGCTGAACAGCAGCCTTCCTCAGAACAATACGACGTGTCTGCGACGTCCTACCCTTCGCCACACGTTCAACCATATCCGACGTCTACTTACTCCAGCCCGCAGGCTGCAAACAACCTTCAATCGCATAACACCATACCGGTACACGCGCAAAGCCGCCAAGTGGACAGCATTTTCGGCGACTATAGCGCAGTCCGCAAACGTGATTCCAACGAGTCGATCGGTAGCGTCAGCTCGATTCAGACGACATCTACCACACCCGACTGGAAGACACCGAAGAACGAGTCCAGAACATTCGACTGGCGAGAGTCAAATGCGAGCAGAACCACGCCTAAAAGACCGACCACGAGTATCAATCGTGGCTTAGGAGGTCTTTCGCTTAGTAGTGATTTTGGGACAGGAGCGGGGGTAACGGGACCAAGAACCAGGCAGGCACAGGCAAATCCATTTAGTAGGCACAGGTGAGTAATTATAAACAAGGCGGTACGGAAGCATGGCCGATTCTGGCCCATTCGGTATATTTGTTTTCTTGCAGCATTACATCGGAGTGTATAGATAGATTGGATGCATCTGCATCTGCTGCCCGACCAGCAAATGATAATAAATTGGCAGCAAGCCGTTTATCTCTCCACGTTACTCTGTGGTACTGTAAACCTCTGAGTGTACCGTATTCGTGAAAGCCTGAAGATAGTGCCGGCTTTGTACCTGCTCAAATGGTGTTTGTATCTACTAGCTACCTATCTCTGTTCTTCTGCCATGACTCAACCACATCTTCACTTGTGCCAGTGCTGCCTGCGTGTCTTATTGAAAGCAAATGGTCCTTGTATAAAGTTGAAAGGCCGTGATTAGGCAACTCTGGCAACGCTCGCTTCCACGCCAGGAGATATGTCGAAATCTTCGACACGAGGAATATCGATGGGGCGATTTATCCTGACTTCTGGAGCACCCCAGTACCTCTTAATTGCAATGTAGACGAAAATTAGCATCAAAAACGAGCTCGTTTTGGTAAAGTACGAGTTGTTAGGTAGATAGCTAATCTCGTCTTCCAGGAGCGCCTCAGTACCTCGAAAATGGATAATATAGAGGTACGACGGGATCGACAACGAGCTCGATTTGGTCATCCGCGATTTGTTAGGTACATAGCTAATCTCATCTTCCGGGAGTCTGACCTCATTTTTGCCATGAACTGCTCTAGGCCTTGCTGCGTGTGAGCAATACCATTCTTCTTGATGTTCTCGACAGCGTCTACAACAATTTGTGGAAACTTTTTGCCTGGGCTTGCTGGCTGGTGAAGAATACAGAACTTGTCCGTCGCAGGCTGATCGCATCGTTTGTGTTTGCACAGCGTATTACCATCGACCTCGAATTTCTTTTCTCGATGTATTCGATTTTGGCGGTCGGCCAGCATGCATATATCACATTTGTTGTGCATTATCGCGCCTTTAGCTAGGCTGTACGTTGTAAGTTGAATACTTCGATCCAAGACTCTTGCGTTGTCATAGCGGATCATGACCGATGCTGGACACGAGACTTCTCGGCCTGTTAGATCTCGATATCCTGTACAGAGAGTCTTCTGGTTATTGCTCGCCTTGAAGCGCTCAACCTCTTCGTCTGAGTATTGCAAACGCTTGAGTGTCAAATTATTGATGTTGATCAAGTCCGGTTTCTTGTGTTGTACTCTCTTGATCCATAAAGCGGTTTTCCTTTCCGCCATTGAATCGTCGGAAGAGTCAGCGTCGTTGGAGCCCTCGTTGATGTTCTCGTCTAGGTCCTCGTTGATGTTCTCGTTCAAGTTGCCACCTTCAGAGTTGTCGTACCGAACGGTCTTGATGCCTATTGTTGACAGAGGAAGAGGCGTTTTGACCCGGTGGATGATGTTTGGGGAATCTTGTAAGACCCTATCTAGAGCACCGTTCAGAGTCGTCCAAGCTTGGAGATTGAGTAGGTGGCGAGGTGTGATTAACTACCAGCGGGATTGATCGATAACGTTGATACCGGTGTGATAGAACGGGCATTGAACGAGCTTCGCGTCCTTCTTTCTCAGGGTGTTTTGATGTCTATCGCATATCAACAGGAATGGTAGGCTTTCGATAATAGGAGAGTCAACATCTTCCCAGTCCTCATCAAACCATGAGCTCGCACGGGCCATGTCCTTCAACGTGCCGGTGTTTCTCTTGGCCTCGTTACCAACCACCAAAGCAAGCGGCACAAGAGCTTGTTTGCCCTCATTTGTCTCAATGAAGATGGTGAACTGCTTGTGGATGCCTGCGGCTGTGAAGGCTTCAAAATCTGGAATGAGCCTTCAGGGATTTCAGGAACAATCATGTGCAAGAAATATAGGATGGCCTTGGCAGCTTGCGGATATGATGTTACAAAGCTCTGAGCGATCAAGCCTTGCACGTGCTTCCACCATTCCATATGGGCTAGCCATCGTTCTGGGCCCGGCACAAGACTTTTTCTTTGGCGGGGAATGGCTTCGAACGGCCTGAGACGCTAGTTGTACTGCTTCTTGGACTCTGAATCACCTTCTTTGTATTGCAGTTTGTAGAGACAAGCGTCAGCGATCAACTGCAGTTGCGGGATGAACTCAGAGACACTGAGCTGGGCTGCACTGTCAGGGGCTTCAAAGGTCCACAGCCTGTTCTTGAAGGGTGATTTTCTCACGCTTCGTTCGTAGAACTTGCGGGTGTTGGCGGCACGAGTTCTCTGATCTTTGCCAGTGTTGTCTTCTTCCTCGGAGGACTCTTCTTGATCTGGCACACCAACAAGAGGGTCGATGGCAGAGAAAAGACGGATACGGAAGGTAACGATCTGAGAGCGATGAAATGGTGGGTTCTGGCTGAGTGTTGGAGGCTTCACCGTGACCAAGGTGGGCCGTGCATCTGGACTTGAGATGAAGTTGCCAATGAGCTTGTGAACGAGCTTGTGAATGAGTTTGACATGCCTGTGGTGAGGGAAAGGTGAATCAACTTCCATGAGCAGAGAGGTTGATTGCCCAAGTCGACAGGGTTTCGTTTTGGCGTTTTCATCGAAACCTTTCGTCGCTGGGAAGGTGCGAAGAGGGGCGCCCTCCTCTTCTAGAAGCACCAAAGCACATATTGCGACTTCCAGTCCCTCTAAGACCTGAGCTGGCGGAGGGTCTATCAGCGCCATTCACATCGTCAAGGTGCTCTTTAGCCATTCTTTCAAATACGAGGATGCAGTCCATGCGCGCGCACTGTAACAGCCGTCATGCTTTATCTTGAGCAATGGTCGTAACAACGGTCCGTCGGTAGTCTGTAGTAGCCTTAGCGAGCAGGTGCCAAGAAGCGCGAAATCAGCTGACCAGTGATTGAGATTGTTTACTGGCCGTCAGGGGTACCCCAGTATATCTAGAAATCAATGAAACGGCCACAACGGCATCCGAAAAAAGCTCGATCTGAAACCTGTAAAGTGTTCGTCAAATACCTGTACCAGCTTTTATCTTTCGGGGGCACGCCAGTGTTTTGTTCAAGTATCTAATGGTCAATCATTTTGAGGTCATGGAGGAGGACAAGCTCAACAAGGAACACGTCATTGTTAACATCGTTTATTAGTCCTCTATTGTACAAGACCTTCTGTCCTTTGCTCTATGTACTTCCATGCAACGTCCCTCGACATATTCTAACAGACAGGAAATTTTGGAACTTAACAGTGTTGAACCATGATCTGGATAGCGATCCTGCGCTCAAAGTCTTTCAGAAGCCATATTGACCACACGCCCAAAACAACCGTGGATCTCTTTCTGTACGCTAGTATAACACGAAAGATTTGGTTCAGCCCCATCAAATCGAGTACGGTGCTTGTGGTCTCCGTACGAAGAGCCCCAAACCTCCTGATCTACTGGATGCTCAAGTGTTTTGCTTAGTGCTGCCGCTACTCGCAGGTGTTGTTGAGTTGGGGTCGGTGCCTTCGGCAACAGCAGAAGAGGTAGGTGCTGACAGAGATCTTGCATTCCCTGCTACAGTTGTGGGGAGTTGTGCTGGTGCAGTTGCGTCGCTCATGGTAGATGCTCCAGCTACGATTGGTGAAGCATTTGCCGCTGCTGATGTCCACCAGCCGTTGACTACTGACAGTGCATAGCTGTATTTGTGCTCGATCATGCTCTTCAATTGATACTCTCGTCGTCGCGCATCTCTCGCTGGATCATACCACTTTGTTGCTGGCGGAGGAGGGTCTTCATTCGCGACGGGGTCCTGGAGTTCTCGATACCGATCACTGCGTCGCCAATGATCAAGGCGAGCCTTATCGTTTTTGTACCGACTGATACGAACTGACGCCATTGCCCCATGTGAGTGCGCTTCATCGGAGCGGAGACTCTGTTCTATAAGAGTATCGAGCCTGCCGGCTGGCAATGAGTTGATCAGACGAGCGACAAACTGTTGTGGCGATTCGCCAGTGACTGGGGCCGATTCCAGTTGATCTCTGACTTGCTGGGTGCTGATCGTCAACTGTGCGTGGTATCGGTTTCGTTCAGCAGCGCTGTATACGCTGGGCATCCGGTCCGGCGCAATATGGGCGGTAATGAATCGTGTGGAGACTTGAAATATTGTCAATACCTGTACAAGCTGGATCTCGCTGGGGGTAAGTGGAGCTGGATCTGCCATTTCGTCTCTGTGGCCTTCTTCTCTGTTGAAGTATGTTTTGGACAACTGATACGAATACTCGTTCGGGGTCGAGGGATGTATGGAACTCTTGAATAGCCATCCTAAGGACAAGGTCTTTTTAAATGGATTGATCATGCAGCAGTGCACCAAACTTGTGGTATCACCAAATCACTTAGCAGCAACGAGACGATTGTAGCCGTCTCGGATTGCGGCACGATTTCGAAGAATGCACAGTAACTTTCCATCTGGTCGGGGTGACTACTGCTCGCAAAGGCTAGCGGAGGTTCGCTGAAGGAGTGCTAGCCACATTCACCACTTACCGCATAGTCGAATGTGTGCAGTCACCTCCTTCTGGCCTCTCGGTGGACACAGCCGCGACAGCAAGCGGACACCAAGTGCAATTTGGAGGGAAAGAACTGGCGCTCGCATCGCTGATATTGCGAACAGCAAGCCAGACGCGGCAAGCAGCATGTCAGTTGCATTATGGACAAGCGACAAATCGAACGAACCTTGACAGTTGAGTCCTAGAAAGTGACCATTCCTTTACCGTTCTAGAATGCACTTTGTTGTGTTCCAGGGACAAGACACAACCCATTGCGGCGTGTACGAACAGAACACCCGAGGAATGGCATCGTAGTAGAACAAAACAAATGACGTGACTCATCTAAGGCGCGACATTGGCTAGCTTGCAGTAAATACCCAGTCAATTACATCCGGAAGAGAATCTGTCCCGGGGCCATGATGTTCTTGCTTAAACCAGGAATTTGTCAATGCTGGAGGGCGCCGGTATGCTATGTTGCTTGCCAGGAGTCATGAGAAGACTGCCATCAAGTTATCGAGCGCCCGCCGACTATCTCATGATAAGTCAAGTTTTCCTGGGGCTTTGTCTGACTTAACGAGCCCTTTGTGACAAGATTGAGGCCTGTTGCAGATAGAAGCACTCATCTTTTTCCAAGCCACCGTAGTCTTGAGTATACCCAGCCCAGCTCCATGCCCTATACGTCGATGTCAGGTGGACTTCAATACCTGAAAGTACTATTGTCAACGTTGTTTGATGGGGTCACCTCGAATGCTTATCACTCATGGCAGTCTTCTGACACCCAGTCGTGCAGGACTAGCGATACATTTGCCTGTTGTTGAGATAGCACACAGCATATGATCTCTCTTCATGCTCAATGCAGTCGATGTCCGTTTAGTCGCATACTGAAAATCGAGGGAGATGGTGGGTCGCTGTCGCCAGACCTCAATTCGAAGCCTCTGCAGAATAGCAAACGAACGGCGGCTGACCGCCAACGACGGTGTTTTACGGCTGGAGGACCCATTCAAGGTTACCTGACGACCAACTCATTGTCAAAGCCAGCATACCTTGCGTACCTGTTTTCGACAACAGCAACCAACCAACGCTACTTCCTTGAAAGCGGAAGACGGCTTGCAACCGAAATATGCTTAAAGCAAGCAAGAACTATAGGATGAACTAGGAAACATCCAAGCGTATCGGCGCCATACAGTGCAACCTAGCTAGACACTGTAAGAGTACGTCGTGATATGCCAGATACAATTCGCAAAATCCTGGTAGAGGCGAAGTTCTGGTAGGAGCAGGATTCGTCGCATGGGTACTGCGCAGTCGTTTGGAAAACACTGGAAATGAGAGCATCCAATCTAGACGCAGTTCCTCATGTATCACGGTATGAGAGAGCAAAGAGCTCAGCGTCCGAGATGTCGTCGGTCTGGCACATAGCTTTCAGGTCCATAGTCAATTGACTACATGCGCGCGACTTGCCTGCATCGCTCGCCATTTCGTCACGGCTGCCCTGGGTCTATCGTATCGATTAGCAACAACAGCAACGTGTGCTACATAGTTAGCTCCTGTTGTGATAGTCCCGTATGGTACAGTGGTGACACAGTCTGTGGTAGCTTAGAGCGTTGCGGCGCGGTAAACTTCTTCCCACGGCAATCATCGATGGACGTCGCGTCCCAGCGAGCTTCGGCTCCTTCCGTCTGCTGTCGGACGTGTTCCGAGGCGGTCTCGGCGATCGGGTTTTCGGATGGGCACTAATCCCCATACGGGAACGCGCCCGCTACCCCTGAAGGTGGGTCATGTCGATCGTTCCCCGTACCGAGGTAGAAGGTGAATCACGGGTTTCATGCTGAGCTCGGGAGCTGTCCTTGTCGCAGAATGCGTAGGGGAGTCTGCATGGGAAATGGGTAGAAGGAGCTAGAGCTGCACGTAACCATGGCACGGCAGTCGTGAGGCGCCTTTGCGGTGAAGGATTCTCGAGGAGATCACGGATTGCAGGAGTCGCTCAGTGTAGCTATGCAGCAAATTCCTGTATACCAAATTCTATCCACAGATGCTCCTGTCTCGTGCGAGATAGCTCGTATTGTATGCTTCTCTGTAGAGCGAACCTGTACCCTGGCGGGCCCCCCACGTGAGCGTCTTTACTCTTCCTATCTTGTCCGTCCCTATTCCTCATATTTCCCCCCCACGAACGGCACCTGGCTATCCTCCAGCTTCTTCTTCAGGAATTCGTAGCAGGTGAAGGTTACAGCCTGGCCTGGCGCCACTCTCATCACTCTCGGCGTGATCCCCTTGTAAAATGCCTTTGGACCCTCCTGTCTGAACATATCTTTGCTGATCATCGTTATTCTCTGGATGGCGGTTTGCCCCGGCTCAGACGGTGTCTTCTGCAACCTCGTCTTGATGGTGTCGATGGGCGCATTGGTAAAAGGTCCGACTGCACCGCTTATCAGGCCGATCATAGTTGTCTGATAGCTGGGTAGGTTCTTGTTTTCGTACTGCGACTGAAGACCCTGCAACGTCTCTTTCAGCTCAGAGTAAACTAGGAAGTTAGCCGCCTGATTCGTGCCCTGCCTGAGGGCAGTGAGTGAGACACCGCGCCAGAGTGCGGATATGCCTTCGTCTTTTACGACGGTCAGGGCGGCATGAGGTGCGGACCGGTATTTTGGGACATCGAGGGGGTCGGAGAGGGAGTGGTATTGCGCCTGCATACGAATCTTGACGACTTCCATGGGTGTGACGACTGCGACGGCTTCCGTTACTCCTGCGGCCAGGCCGGCTGGATATGGGTATTAGCACATATTGCCATTTGCGCCGAGCTGCTGCAGCCGGTTACGGGCGATGCTTACCCATGAAAGTGGCACGTCCAGTCACTTTCCCGTCCTCACTCGCAAGAGCCTGCTTGTACCACTCGTAACTTGTGAAGCGAATTGCCATTTTCGGTACGATACCCGTTAAGACCGCACCCAAGCCCTTATACAGGCCAAATGCAGTCTCTTTCTTCACAATGTCTTTGCCAGTGGCAATGAAGCCTCTTCTCTTGGAGCCAGGCGTCCTCCCTCTTCTTGAGAGTTGCATGCGGACTTTGATTGTGTCTAGTGGATGGCACACGAGAGCCTCCATCATGCCAGCACCTCCTCCTGCTATCAGGTTCGTAGCGGCTGAGGCTGGCTTCTTGCCGCCTTCTCCTTTCACTGACTTAGCAGACATGGCCACTGTATTTGTACGGGCTGCCGAATGTACGAAGAGAGTTGAGTTGGTGGGTTCGCGATCGTGCGCCGGAGGACGCTCGAGTTCAGCTACTGTTTCACAGAAAAGCTGACTTCAGCTTGTATTCTGCGAGGCACTGCTGTCGTTTTGTCTGACTGCGAGGGCCAATGCAAGGGTCCAGAGCCCTAGCAAATCGGTGGGCAAGTGATGCTGTTCTTGAGCTGTGACGAGTGTCAACCTTTACGCGAGCTCCAGCAATGACAAGCTCGTATTTGCGCGAAAAGATCTATGTGTGCTCGGCTGATGATGGTCATGGAAATGCTGGATAGCAAGATGCGTGTATGTAAGAAGAAAGACAAGAAGAAATGAAACAGACAAGACAAACCTGGAACAGTTCAAGTGTACCTAGACAACTTTGAGAGCATGTTCTCTTACCGTCAACACCCGAAGCATGACTCTGCACACAATTCTCAGAAGTCCGTTGTTTATTTCGTCAGAGTTGGACCAGAACACGCGTGAGCTGAAGCTCCCCTTCCGCCGAGGTACAAATCAGCCAACCGGAGTTAGTGGCGTCACAGCATGTGAGTCTGGACGATGATCCTCGCCGATCGCTCGGTGCCGAATTTAGTCGTTTTGCGGGGTTTAGCCGAGCTCTCGTCCGGCGCTGTCGTCAGCTGAATGGCTCGATTCTCATGCATCACACTGAGCCTCATACGAACTATTGAGCTTCGAGGCCTCAGAGATGAGCATCGAAGCTCTGGCAAGCATAAGATTGTGTGACAGATTGGACGGTAACAAGCCCGACAAGCAGCTGTTCGGTCACTTGTACATTTCGCATCCGTCTCGGTCAAAGTCCGAGGTTGTGGATAAAAGACTCCGGATACTAGTCATCGCAGCAGAAGCCCAGAGCCTCACAGCTCCAGCACACCTGATCAATCATGAAACGATGTTTTGGAGAAATTATTACTGTCTAACTAATGATTGTAACTAGACCGGGCTATATAGTTAGCCCCAAGCTGGTAGATTGCTTTTCTGGCCACGTGCAAAAGACACAACATGCCAGCAGAAATCCTCGCAGACAAAGAGCTTCCCGACGCTGCATTATCATGGTTTCTGGACATAAGAAAAACCCTGCTCAAGTGCAACGAAAATGCATCATAGCTTCATACCTGCTCATCAAACCCTGTAACGCTTGCTATCAATCATGCATACCTCATGTCCGTCGTCAAATCCTGTGTGCCGTACGCTTTCGCGGTACACTCATATCTCGAAGATGGCCTGCTGCGAAAGCAACAACGAACCCATAGACGGCTCGTCAGGGGCAGGGCTTGCGAAGTATCGTCTCACCATGCGTTGTGGCATCATAATCTCGTCCTTCTCGTCCCTCGACATACGCTGCAGCATGGTGCCCTGTTCGGGTGATGACGCCGTGGCACCATTCGAAAGTGATGGCCCAACGTCAGGCTGCGCGGACTGCTCCACCATGTCTCGCAGTCGGTCGAACACAATACGGTGTTTTCTGAACCACCTTGCACGATCTGCACCTGTTTCATCGTGTACAGCCGTGAATGCCGTAAGCAGACGCGTCAAGCGATCTCTTTCTGGCGCAGCGTCTGCCATCGTGTGCGTCTTATCAGCGAGGAGAGCACCCAGAATCAGCGCAGCACGCAGTGCGGCCACTGTCAAGATCCAGCTTCGTAGCGGTATAACGCTGAAAGCAAGGAAGTCGAGGTACGTATCAACACATTCTCTGGCCTTGCGCTGACACACGCCGCCCGTTTTGAAGTATTCCTCTTCATGGCCCGGCAGTCTGCGACAGGCTGCCATGATGATTTGACAGTAATGAATATTGACCAAACATTCATGTATCCTGAGCGTACTGGATTCGGTCAGCTCATGCACGTTCCGGCAGTTGTCCTTAGCAGCTAGGTGTGGTAGAGCGAATCGTTCCAATGGCTGTATCGCCTGCATAGCATCCGCATGCTGTAAGAGCATCTCCTCGCGATCGATGTTTTCAGTCCCACAGTAAGCGGCAACAGATGCAAAAACATCTAGGCATTCGAGGTATGTAGCGTTTGACCAGTTTCGGATGTCGGGGAACGCGGCGCGCTCGAGTTGGTGCGTTTGTCCTAATACGATTGCCAGGAATGCCTCTTGTCGTTGCCGTACTCGGATGAGGTTCTCGACTGATCGAAGGTGACGAGTCTCTTCCCCGTACCTGTCAGCGAAGATGGATGTTATCGAGTATAGTTGCGCCATGCGCGTCACTGAGCCGAGCAAAGAGTAGGACAAGATAGGTTCGTGCTCGTCCTGGACCACTCGGGATATGATGAGTAATGTCGAATAGGCAGCAAGCGAGATTGATGTCTGCGCGTCAGCCATGCGCAACAACTTCATAGTTGTTGCAACATATTGACGCAACATGGACTTCCGGCTGCCGTCCTCCAGATCTGAAACTTGCACGCCGGCCGCAATGGCAGCACACAGCAGCGCGACGCACGTGGCCTCGTTCTTGAATGCCTCCACATTCCTGGTCTCGAGATACGAAATCAGGCGGTCCCCCATGGACTGATGAATATACTGGAATGACAGCTCCTGGATATGTGGTATACCTACGTCGACTGGGTATAGGTAATGACAAGCATTATGGTAGATCTCACAGTACTTTGTGACGTGCTTGACGGGAGGCAGTAATGCTCCGAGCTCATCAGCAGGTGTTCTGAAAGGTGTCTGAGCAAGGGCGGAGAGTCCCGGTAGAGGCAGTTGCGGAGCTGCTCCAGCGAAATGTGCACCCTGGTTGACTGGTACAAATGAGTTCGTTGGCAGAGCGGGGTGAGTGGCAGGTGGTGGTGTTGGTAAAGCTTCCGGAACCACGCTGTATCTCGGCATGCTCCCACTTGGTTTCTGAAGTGGTAGCGAGGGAGGCTTGGGGTCCAGACTTGCAATTGACCTCGGGGGGTCATGAGGCTGCAAGACAAGCTTACGCTCGTCGCCCTGCAAGGGGTAGCCTGACCCTGCTCCCACCGTCTGTACACCTCTCAGCAATGGCTGTGGAGGAGTCCTCTCATGCTTCAAGTCGTCGTTTGCCAGGCTCCCTGGGGTAGGCGACGCGGTATTGGCCGAGTGCCTGGGGCGGGCCGAACGTGGTCGATCGTCGTCGAAGGTGCATAGCTCAGCATTGGGTCTTTTGGTGCAATTGCTGCATGGTGTGCGTTCATCACGATCGCACTTGATCTTTCGCTGTATCGGATAGGGTTAGTGGTTGCCGGAAATTTTCATCTGCGACAGGTGTCACCAACCTTACTGCAAGGGTAGCATGCCCTGCGAGTGCGCTGGCGCTGCTTGCTGGACGGCTTTGCAGAAGGGTCGACAGTGTCGGTCGATGGCAGTATGTGTTGCGACACGGCTGCTGCAGGAGTCGTAGGAGCTGACTCTTCAGCTGAGCCGGTCTCCATGGGGAGGTGGTAGGGAAAGAGTGAAGAAAACGCGTGGGCGAAGAGAAAGGCCCGAGATGGTCGGGAAATGATGCAACTTTCGGCGTTGCACAGGGAGCGACAATTTGGCACCAATTCTGGCCGCAACTTCCCGTTGGTCACTTGGGACGAGCCGGTTCCTTTAGGGCTGCTGCGGCGCTCGCTGTTGGCTGGAAAGTGCTAGAGTGGCGGCTCCAGGCGCTCCTTCTCCCGAGCAGTCAAACTGAATTCTGTTTCTTCCGAAACTTACACCTGTCATGTTCCACTTTCCCGTCTCATGAATCCGGTGACACTGCTGCTTAGGACACGCAGTTGCCGAAAGATTGTACTAATCGTAGCCCCACCATGAACAAGTATCTACGAAAACGCCTGTTGCTCACGAATCTGGTAAAACCACCAGAACAACGATCACGATCCGATCACCCTTGTAAATGTCCGCGCTCGCTTGTGCTCCTAGCTAGACCGATCTTGGCTGCGACCGGTGCTTGCATGTTAGACGAATGGGGACAGTTTTCGGTTACGGCTGGAGAAGGCGGTTCAAAGTCCTGGCCGTCTCAGACCGTCTGTTGCGCAATAATTTTACGCTATCCGCGGGCTTGTGACCAGTTTACACTTTCCGGTCGGCAGCATGAAATGTTACACCGCAAAGCACAATATTATCCCCTAGCTATTACCAGTGCTTCGCATTGCATCTGGCATCTTTGGTTTACCTCTCAAGTCCCGAAGTACAACAAAAGAAGGTGAATGTGCCCCCTGCATAAGTCTTCGTGAAGCAGCAGTACGTCGATCTGGAGGGCCCATCCCTGTGGACCCCATGTGTCGCTCCGTGCGACCAGCCGAGGCCAATTCGCGGGGCTTAGGAGATGCTGCAACATATTTTCCACGCGCGACAGAATGAGTACCTTGCAACCACAGGAGTATGATAAAGCTTCGGAACACTGGAGTCCTGGATCTGTGTTACACAGACATTTCTTATGCATGTTTACATGAGCTCGCTGTTGTGGAGGCTTTAGGTTTCGCATTCGAGTTCGGCATGCGGAGCAGATACCCCCGAGCACCCGGCTTAAGCTCTTAGCCTGAACCCTGCCATGATATCATGGGGAATGTTGATACAACAACGAAACGTCGGTTACTGGACTCTTCGAATCGATTTATTCAAATTCACCAGAGTCAGTTAGGCCCGAGCCCGCAGACATCCAATTAGGCTTTGGAGAGCTTCCTTGTGCCAGTTTGGCCGTGCTCTTCTACCACCATCCTGACCTAGCGGTTGCTTCAAGGTGGTGATATCATGCGTCAGCAATGGGAATCCTTGTATTGACTGCTCCACGTGAGTCTTACGCCGTCTTCCCAACGAACTGTCGCGTGGCTGGTATGAACAAGGGACTACATGCCTGTCGAACAGCAGACTTCGGAGACAAAAGAAATAAAGAGGTCGATGAACTGTTGAAGGAGTGGGGAAGACGACATGATGGACGCATTGTGGCGCCCCTGGGTGCGTTCCTGGTAAGTATCTGGAAGGTGATCGCCAAATAATCGAGCTTCTGGCTAGAGGGGAGAGACGGACTTGAAATCAACGTGGTATATTTCGGTTCGGACCCACACGTGGTCCTAGTCGGCTTTTGACTGGCCGTTAATGAGAAGCTTCACAAATATAGTACGCCCTCCCATGGCTGAGAGCGAGGTTGAAGAATCCATCCCAACTTCATTCCCGCATCACTTTTACATCGTCCTCATTACAAGCCAATATGCAGTACTGCCGTTGGTGGCTGTTCGAAACCACGAGCTGGATTGTATACGACCCGATCTATGTCTTGAAGCAGTAGTGTCCTTTCGCCTCATCTTGGCCTTATCTGGCGAGTCCGGCCGAGCTTCACTTCCTGCATGTTGCCGTGAATCGCTTTCTCCTCCTTATCCGACACTTCCGCACGTGCTATTCCCTGCATCGATGCAGGTAGAACAAGGTACAGGGTCCGATACCTTGTAAAGAACGATACCAAACTGTGGAATAGTGGGTCTGGTATGGGATTTTATTGGAAGTAATTACCAGACAATACCTAGTTCTACCTATGGGTCTAGCAGGACAGTGAACGCAATCTCACAAGAATACAAGGCTAGTACCTAGAGCTAAGGCGAGAATACTTCCGTGGACAACAATCACTTGCAAGATCCACCGTGCCAAACCTTACTATTTGATTCTTTACTGTCGAGCCCCGTACATGACAACTGTCGGAAGTTTACGTACTTACACGTTTCTTGGGAATATTGCGTACGCGCTTTGATGGCTAGTCACAGCCTACATCAACAGGGATGACACCCGGCCAAGGTACAGAATGCGCCTTGCCGCAGCTCCGTGTTTCCGCGGTCTACAAGCACAGCGTAACATATACCATTTGTTGATAATTCATCACAGGCTGCAAAACGGAGAATGCTACTTGCTCGACGTAGTTACCCTCCCCTACAACGTGTCTGAAGGTTGAGTCTGTGGTAACGACGATGTTGACTGTCAAACAGTTGTGGGACGCGATCGCCTGAATGACCCCTGCGGGCTCGTGTGGCTATACATGAAGCCTGCGGGCATAGCCTCGAAAGTCTATCTTTTGCGAAGAGCATGCATTAGCTCATTGCAGGAATTGACGCGGCAGGCTATGGGCGACCCAAACTATGACCGCAGTCGTGCCCTTCGCTGTTTGTCCAACTCCTCAGCTCGGAAGTGCCAGTCGATCAAAAACTTTCTGTGGTTGGCCGCATATGGGAGTCTAGGACCTAGCCCTGGACTTCATCTTCCGCAACGGCATCATGTTCACGCCATAATGTCTCCAAGCTGTTTCAGCCGCTTGATTGTCTTCACTTTGCCATAGACCGAGAGTCTCATACGAAGCCGCAATCCACACAGCTGGTATCACCAAACTGTCTCATCTGCTCTTAGAAGCCCAAAAGGCTCAGATGAGGTTACTCAACGCTGCAACGCTGCGAACTGAACAACCCTAAGGCACACCACTCAGATATGCTGTATTATCGCACCAGCGGGATATAGGAGACTTCACATACACAAAGGTTTTTGAGCTGACGCGCGAGAGGAAGCTCCAAAGACACTCCCAAATGTTTGAATGTTGCAACCTGGCAGCAGTATGCATGGGTTGACACGTGCTGTATTGACAAGGCAAGCAGCGTAGAGTTCACGGAATCAATCAACAGCATGTGTCAGTGGCATGAAGAAGCAGAGGGGCGCTACGCTTTCCTTAGTGATAAGCATGTGGATGACTTGTCGTCGCCAGAAGACCGCGAGGTGTTCAAACAGAGCATCTGGATATCACGCGTCTGGACGTTGCAACAGCTTATTGCGCCGCAAAGGTGAATCTCCAAAACAGCGGCTGGAAGGGCTTGGCGTCGAAAGATCAGCAGTGCGAGCTACTAAGGGACGTAATCAAGATCAGTACTGAGGTTTTAAAGAAAACAACAAGGCTATACGAGTGCACAATGACTCGGAAAATGCCTTGGGCGGCTGATAGGATCACGGATCGTTCGGAGAAGCTTACAGCCTCCTAGAGATATCCACTAAGTACTCTCTTCGAGCAGCGTAGCCTGGCAAAGCCAGTGCTCACTATGTCCCGAGTCACCGCTCAAGGCTTCGGTGCCTCCTGGATCTTCCGATACGCCTCCTTCACCTCATCCATGCTGTCCATGTGCTTCAACCACTTTTCAATGTTCGGATACTTATCCACACTCAAGCCTCCATAGTCATGCGATCTAATCCAGGGCAGAAAGTGGAGGTCGGCTGCTGTAACGCCACCAGGCAGGATAGTCTGCCCATCCGACTTGGCGAGTTGACCCTCGACTATACCGTAGCAGCGGTACGTTTGCTCGACGTATCTTTCTAGTGCGTCATCGTTCTTTTGGTGGTGATAGTGCCTGTGTGGCTATGGTTAGTTGTTTCTCCTTCGTTCCCACAAAAGAGGGTACTCACTTGAACCAATTGACCTGTCCTGCATGGAGTAAAACACGTTAGCATCAGCAACAAACACTCGAAATCAAATCCGTCCATCCTCAAAACAAGACGACTTACCAGTCATAGGCCCCAAAGTCGACAGCAAGAAATACTCCCACTTCTCCAAATCCACCACATCCTGCTCACTCTTGCCCCTCGGTCCCAGCTTTCCTTCCTTGTCATACACCCTCCGCAGATAATTCATCACCGCACCACTTTCCCAGCTCACCACTCCCGTGTTGGGGTCCTCGAGCGCCGGCACGCGTCCGTTCTCGTTGATCTTCGTAAACGCGGTGCCCTTGACGCCTGTTTCGGCATCGTCGCCAAAGTTCCACATCTTGATCGTGTAGGGGACCTTCAGGAATTCGAGAGCCATAGCGATCTTGATGGGGTTAGGCCCTGTGGCGTGAGCGTGCAGGGTTAGGGGTTTTGTTTGGGACATCTTGGCGGTAATCTGTTCTCCGGTGGGGTATTCTATGATTGTGTGCTGGGCCGGCAGCGTTGATATCTTCTTGTATGTGTGACCAGGTGGTATGAAGGTGTCGTATTGTTTTTATGTACTCGTGCCTAGTCCCACCCCGAAGCAACACCGCTTTTACCGGTAGCCTTCAGCTTCGTCAGCGTCATCTTGAACTCACGTTGGCGCACTGACGTACTTGGAAGAGGGGACGAAGTCTACATATGCATTAGCGTATTTCACGATTGGTATTGATCGCTCAACCAATTGATCGAAGTAGACGTAAGCTGAACGGAGTCAGCCTCATCTTAGTGTATACGTCCTATGACAAGGCATACTATACATCTGGTAACAGATCATACCCGTCGAGGCAAATGCTAGTGCATATGTAGACTTCCATGTTCTTCCAAGTAACAGTATGGCATCTGCCAGGTGGTGGACTTCGTACTTGGAAGATGGCGAAAGTGTTCGCATGTATTAGTAAGCAGAGCCCTCTTGCCTAGTACTTGTACAAAGCACAGAGGATTCTCCACATAATGTCTGAAATTGGAGATTCTTGCCAAAGGCTCCCGAGAGTCCTGGCCGAAGTACAGAAAGTAGGTAGCTACAATGGAGTGCGTTATGCGGCCAATAATTGGATCTTGAAGGTACTGGCGTACCCCCGACGTCAAGACAATCGGCCATGTTGATATGATAGTATTGCCTTTTAATGCAGCTCGAACGCAGTCAGCTGATATCGCGCTCCTTGGCATTGACTCGCTAAGGCAGCTCAGGCTGCTACAACCACTACTGGACATTTCCCTTGTCCATACTATTCTGGCCTCAACGGACAACACAAATTGAAGCCTAGACGAAGACGGACCTGAGAGGTCACGCCAGGTATGATGGCTTCATCTAGACCATCGACCACCAGGCAAGACACCGACGACCTCGACACGACCAACTCCACCCATGATGAGCCCGATCTGCCACTCTCCATGTCAACATCGACCCTTCTTCACCCCAGCAACCTCCCAAGCGCAACAGCACAGGCTCTGCAACATATCCAGGAGACATTTGACTCACCCAGCCAGAAGGTCACGATCCGCTTCCAACCACTACCAGGAGCGCCACCTCCCAATCCAAAATGGGTGGCAGTGAAGGTGTCCGCTTCGCAGAAATTTGAATCGGTTGTCAGCTTTCTACGCAAGAAACTTGGGGTCAAGGGCGACAACGGTCTGTTCGTCTATGTCAACAAGGTCTTTGCGCCGGGTTTGGATGAGGGAGTGGGTGGGTTGTGGAGATGCTTCAAGATTGATGATGAATTGAAGGTATCTTATTCTATGGCGCCTGCATTTGGGTGAGCTGCCACAATGTCTTCGTCGACAAAGACACATGTGGTGGCGCAGACTCTGACATGAATTACTATACTGTTTGACATGTGAGAGCTCAAATGGAGCAGGAACGCCTCGTATGCCGCTACGAACGCGAACACAAACTCTGAGCGCTAGTGGATTCTCAAACATCCTTCGACATGCCAGCGATTGCAGCCCTCAACGCATCTGTCACCCTCTGATCGCTCTTATAGTTGTGCTCAGGCGCAGGATACGCCCGGCTCGTGACTTCCTCCTTGTACCGTTTGATGCCATTGAGGCTCGAGGTGTACTCATCACCGAATTTCTTGACGAATTTTGGCATGAAACTGTCCGGTGGCCTCGTCCCAAGCATATCAATTTGTACCAAGACTTGGCCGCTAGTCTTGTTTCCCGCACCGATGCCAATGGTCGGGATCCTCAATGCGTTGGTCACTTCCTCGGCAATATCTTGCGGCACACACTCCAGCACGACGCAGAATGCGCCCGCATCTTGCACAGCCTGCGCATCTTTCAGCAAGCTCATGGCTTTGGCCACAGTGTTCCCCTGCACCCTAAAGCCACCTAGGGCATGTTGCCTCTGTGGTGTTAGACCGACATGACCAACGACTGGAATGCCAGACGAAGTAATTTTGTGGATTGTTGCAGCCATTTCTTCACCACCTTCGAGCTTGACGCTTTGCATCCGACCTTCCTTGATCATTCTAATAGCACTTGCGAGTGCTTGCTTTGGGCTGATCTCATATGAGCCCATGGGAAGGTCACCCACGGTGAAAGATCGATTAGCTGCTCTCGCAACAGCTTTGGCATGGACGATCATTTCGTCCAGTGTCACTTCAGAAGTATCTGACATGCCCAGAGAGACCATAGCCAAAGAGTCCCCAACCAGTATCATATCCATTCCAGCCTCTTGTGCTATCAAAGCTGAAGGATAGTTGTGTGCTGTGAGCATGGTGATAGGTACCTTGTCGGAATATAGTTTTTGGAGGGAGTGGATGGTAATGGGTTTGGCACCCTTACTGAGGAGGCTTGGGGGTGTGGGCGCATGGGAGCTGTACCGCGCATGGCGGCATAGTGGAGGTAGCGCAAAGGGTTTCAAGGTCCTGCTGGTCTTTGGTGCACGCGACAAATGCCGTACCTGGTAAGGCAACGCATTGTGTATCGGTACCGAGGGTCTTAGGAAGGGGTAATGTCTTGCTAGATTCTGTCCTGCTGCGGACATGATTTGTAGCTTCTATCCGGGCTGTAGAGCTTCAATAGTCGAAAGCGGTGTGTGTGTGTGCCTGAGCTGACTGTGAGGTACTGACTGAGTCATCTCAATAATTGTGGTTCGACTTTGAAGTTTTATTGTTGTTGTCGTGCTGAGATGTGGCAGCGTAAATTTGAGGAAACAATCAGCTGGGACCGCAACCTCGGTGTGAATTTGAGCATCGGCTGCCTTATTAAGGCTCAAGCTGAGGGCTTCGTTGTAATAGCTCCAGGTCTGTGTGTTCCACGCTTAATACCAGGCCTGATCCCAAAACAGTGATAGGCGCTAAGCTCGATTATTCATTGGACGATAAGGGCAAGATCGACCCCGTGCTGACTACCGAAGGGCCGCTAGACTCCAGGCCAATGCATTCTGGAGTGGGCTTATATGTGATCTGCTTTCTTTATTTCTGAGTACCTATCGAGAATCAATCGTCGGATCACTCGCAGACCTGGTTGTGAACCTTTCTTGGTTGGATGAAATTCATGTGTCAGTGCATGGTCGAGCAGAGTGAGTGTACGAGGATCATTTGACGCGCCGGCAGCCGGGGTGCTGATACTGTCTGCCCAACGCGACCGGGCCATGTGAGCATCATGTTCTTGCCCCACGCTGCAAGTCAAGACCTGCTCCGAGCCCGCCCTATCACGCCTGACCTGCGTACCGTACTCAACTTAGATGGCAGGCACCTCCACTTCCACCTCGTATTCAACTCTTCCTTCCTTCCTACCTTACGTATATTGGTATCATCGACAGATCCTGCCCGGCGTCACTAATCTATTCTATGCCTCATATTGACTCGACAGTACCCTATATTCGCTCATTCTAGCTTTCGCCATCCGCTGCTAGCCACTTCCGCTTTGTGATAAAGGACCAACGTCTACGATCCCGGGAAGCCCAGTGCAAAGACTGAGGCCCTTACCAACGCCGAGAAACTGTAAACCTTAGGCGAGCCACTTCAAGCAACCTGAGGAGCACAACCAACTTCAAGCCCAAGATCCTGTGCGCCTGAGCCTTATACTCGAGAGCTGGTGCCTGGCGAGGTGTGGCAAGATGAGCAGTCCGAAGAGAAGAATAGAGACAGATGTCATGAAGCTCATGATGAGCGACTACGAGGTGACGCTCGTCAACGACAACATGCAAGAGTTCTATGTCATATTCAAGGGCCCAGTAGAGAGTGAGCACGTCCAACGTCTCCAGAAGGGTCACTCGGGCTGACGAAGTTGGCACAGCACCCTTTGCAGACGGACGGTGGAAGGTTCACGTCGAGCTGCCCGACCAGTACCCCTACAAATCTCCTTCGATCGGCTTTGTGAACCGCATATTTCACCCCAATATCGATGAGCAGTGCGCAGTGTCCTTGAATCCATGGCGGATGCTAATCCTTGTATAGGTCTGGCTCAGTCTGCCTCGACGTTATCAACCAGACCTGGTCTCCCATGTTCGACATGATCAACATATTTGAAGTCTTCTTACCACAGCTCCTTCGATACCCAAACCCTACGGATCCTCTGAATGGTGAAGCTGCGGCCTTGCTCATGAGGGAACCGAGGAGCTACGATGCACGTGTCAAAGGTAGGAACAATCGCGGTGCTCTTCCATGGTGGCGGCCAGTATACTGACAGATGCAGAATATGTCAAGCAATATGCCACCAACATCCATGAACAGTCTGACGAGGAGGACAAGAACGAAGATAGCGAGCTCAGCGAGGTCGAAGACTATCATACCGATGGCGAGGATGAGCCAGCAGGCGCTATGGACGATGTTTGAGCTTGGACGAAGCACATCAACGATGGGGCAGGACATCTGCTTTGCATACGGTACTTCTTGAATGGTCAAAGGGCGGGACGGCGCACACCACAACACTCTGTCAGACTAGGATATCTGCGCTGACGGCAACGGGGAGGTCAGATGGGCAACCCACGGAGCGGACTTATTTACTAGACATACAACTTCAGCTCAACTATACCTTCCACACTCATTGTGTCATATTTCCAAGCACGTGCAGCACGTTCTATAGCCTGTTTGACTGATCACATATCGAGCGCTTACTTCTTGAATATCCCAGCCTATTGAAATCTCCAGTAGTGTCGTCCAGCTCGGTTAGGTCGTCATACGAAGTACGAAGATCGACAAGTGCGGAGCAGTAGTGCTGCATGGTGGAGGACCCGCTCCAGACATGCTTTCCTTCGACATCATAGCTTCAGTCCTCTTTCATGCTCATGCAGCAATGGGCTGATGATACCAGCAAGAGGTTCAACCTCATTGAAATTGATTTAAGATGTTCTCATCATTCTTCTCGGGTGGCGTGCCCAAGTTCGGTCTTGGACGAACCAGCACAGCCGGTGCCATCGACATCGCATCAGTCGAGGTTCATGATGTCGAAACCTCAACAGACAAGCGCGACCGACGTCTCAAGCACCTTCTAAAACTCAACCACGCCAACTTCTCTATCTTGTGGAACAACCTCCGCTTCCACAACCACACACCGCACCTCCTTGGATCAGCCTACCTGTTGGGTGGCTCAGCAGATCATCTGACTGATATCTACGAACATGCCGCTCACGAAGGTCACGAAGAGTGGAAAGATTCGCCCGGCGAGATTGCTCTACATGACTACCGGGACTTCCTCGGTAAGCGTGAGTATCAACGGGCTTGGGTCGACTTCTTCGAGGACCAGCTTGTCGACAATAACTACGACTGGAAACTAGTTGCTGCCCGCTTCCTTTTCGAACGAGGCAAAAAAAACGAGCCTAATCATTACCCCATGTTCTCATGTCTCACTGCTGGGTTGGGCCATCCGTTGATTCACTTGGGCTACGCCTACGAACTGTCCTCGAGAGAAGTGGGTATGGAGGCTCTAGGCCTCATAGCCACTTGTTACGATCCTAAGCTCGCGGGACTATTTGAGGCCAATTCATCCTCAGCCTCGAAAGCCGGTACAGCAAATCCAATCACCTACAGCACTTCCGATCCCTTCGAGGTTTTTGCACGGGTCCAAGCTGACAAACGTCTTGATTCCCACTTTACCAAGCTCGGCGATGACAACCTGTCACGGCTCCTTTCTGATCAATCGCTGACGAGCATCCTCGCTGAGCACTTCAACGCATGGAACATCGAAGAGCCAAAAACTGCATTCGAACAAAGCCAACGGTTGGCAACAGCGTTACTTATCAGCACGAGCCCTGAAAAGCCAATCTGCGGACATGGCTACGATTTCTTCCTCCTTCACGTCTTGACTACATCACATGCCATCCGAATCATCATCCCTTTCCTACCTGCTGAGCACCATATCCCCTTGCTTCGAGAGTGGTTTCTCATTACATTAGCACTGTACATCGCACAACTCAGACCCACCACCTCGGTCCAGCAGATCCAGGACTACGACCTAAATGGCAAGACATGGGATGATGCAAGCAAGCTAGCGTTGGAAAGTGAACATAAATTCGATGAGCATTATGTTAAGGGCATCCGAGCAATGGAAGCGGCGGCCGCGCTATGGGGTGACCATGACCGCTTCTTCGAGAAGGCGGCTGTTAAGTTTGCACTCGAGTTTGAGGAATGGCAGGGCTTCAGCCAAGAAGCAGCCGAGCATGTGAAGAAAGATGCCGTTGGAAAGAAGAGAAGAGGCAGTTTTGGTGCCCTGTAAGTTCCGTGCACACATACCTGACAAATTTGGAAACGGGGGTTGTGTTTGTGCATGTTCTCCAGGCGTTGGGGTAACAGGCCTAGAAATTGACGAAATCAAGGAAAGTTCAGTACTCTATGTCAGGTTCATGTCTCTATATGCTGTCCTTTCTAGTGCTTGTTACATGATGGTAACGCTAGACCCCAGGACTCTCAATCGTGTCTCCGACCTCGAGCTCATAGTGCTCTCTTCATCTCACGCCACGTCACAATGACACCCAACATCTTGGCGCTACCACAGACGTTAGTGCGGGCGGTCGTCCCTAATCTCTCAGCCAAGTTCTCTTGACAGGCAAATCCCGTCCGACCCTCAAAACCGTCCCCTACTTATTGACATACCGAACATTGTCCTTGTAAGCCGATGCAGCTGCCTTGAGCACCTCCCACCGGCCAGTCGGTGGCCCATGAGAGCAAGACCACACTGACCCCAACGCACAGAGTAAACAAACATTGAGCCCGACTCTCTGCTTCCACTTCCTGAAGCACAACTCCTCAATACTACCCCTGCTCTGGAGACATCCACCATAAATGTAGGAGACTTGTCTAGGTGCACGAGGAACGAAGTGGGGAGCCAGCTTCGGCACATGGTGGCACAAGGTAGCAGCGAGTATGCGAGTCAATCTCGTCCGTTCAGAGCGTGGATGTACTAGAAGATCTTGACGAGGAGCTCGAGTGGGAGATCACTGATGTTCATCATGTGGTCGAGCATTGTTGTCGACTGACTACTCATTGCTGTGGACTCTATCAACAGATCGGATGGACCCGCAAGCTGAAGATACTAAGCGCTGGTGGCATAGGTCATGGTACACAGGGCTGTGTTTGGCTCGCGACGCGATTGTGGTGATGAGGACATGTCACCTCACTACAAGGCACTCCAACGCATGCGGGTCCACGGACACTTCTTTTGGCCACAGCGTCGCCATACACCAGAGCGCCAGCTTGGATGACATCGCAGATGGGGGAGGATCCCACCAGCACAAGAGAAGATCATGGTCAACTACCCGAGCTTACCGCCGGTACTCACCTACTGAAGGCTCAGCGATTACGACAGTATCGTTCGCACGCAACTGCATGACATGAGAACAGATGTGATCAGACACTCTGTTGCCCGCGAAGATAGACGATGTTCTTTGGTCGGTCCAGGGCACTCATGTGAATCCTGACTAAATCCTCCTCGTAGTCGTCTTCTATGCGGGGTATGGCTGGTCGACCTCGTGGCTCGATCAACGTACAGTATAGCACCACCCAAATGTCTCTCTCCAGAGCCGACAGAAACCTTTCGGCTAACATCACTTACGTATATACCACGCACAACTATACAACTGTCTGCGCAGTTCTTATTGAAGATTGTTCTTCTCGGGGCTGCGTAGGCTTGCCCATCCCTGGGGTAATAATCGAGGTTCGTGTTCATCGGAACAAGGTGACTAAAAACGAAGAATTGATCTGAACAAAACTATGCCCGTATTTTCAGACTGATAGCACCTTCCGTGCAAGCAAGGCTACTTCCTAAAATGGACGCATTGTTGAGCTCTGTAAACACCAACCACAACAACAGCTTCCAATATCACGTCTTGTGGCCTTCACTGTGCACACCGTATGCAAACTTTTGAGTTTGTAATGGATGATGCCTCGCATGATGGTTGCCTTCCCTTAGCGCTGCAAGGCGGTGCTCGCGTGCACTCCTCAACCTTTCACATCTTGAGTTTGCGACACGGCCTGATTGTGGCAGTGCATCATCCCAATGTACCGCACGCAGTAAGCACGTCTACATAAGCCAGGCAGTAGCCTGGATAGGACTCGACTCTACGATTAGAATACCACGCAATTTCCTTGCATCTCGATCATCGACTGCCGTCGGTCCCTAACACAATTTATACTCAACATTCATGACGCGTACATCGAGGACACCATGGACAGTCTGTTGTGTGGTCATGGAGACAACATTGCTCATATCGAGTATCACAATCGGCTTTTCGCTGAACTCGTCAATGCTAGTTGGGGATGCCTTGCGCAAGGTACATACTGATCCCTCTTTTACGCTCGCAAAGCGTCTAATTCCCCAACTCTAGTTTTGCAATGTCTTCGCAGCACTATTGTCTGTGTGGAGTGATAGGGTGGTAACAGCGGGCTCATCAAAGACTTACACCTATGGTGTGAGTCTTGTGTTTGTTTTGATAACTTCGAGATACTGATGTGCTTATTACAGTGGCTCAGAGCTCCAAATGTGACGGCTTTGTTCTCGGCGGGCATGCTCGCTGGACTGGCTATGCTATTACTGATCAATGCTGTGGTGAGGACGGTGTTTCTAGAGTATATGGAGAATCCGCTGGTTGTCTTGATCCTGGGTATCCTCAATATTGCGCTGTCTGTATTCAAGAAGTTGCTGAGTTTCACTCGGAGGACCAACCACTGTCTCGAAATCGATGAGCCCGACGGTAGCCAGATTGGCGTTGAAGTGACTTCTAACCACATTCACTCAGCGAACCACACTGCTCCCTGGGAGATGGGCGAGGTTGTGTGGGCAGTTTCCCTCGCCATAGCATCTCTCGCTATCTGGAAATATCCACGTACTAAAGTCGAGTATGTTGACCCAGTATTGTCACTAACAGCTTCTGTGGTGGTACTCAACAGCGTCATCCCGGCTGTTCAAGCTCAGAGCCGTGTGCTGCTACAAGCCGTACCAGTGGGCTTGTCCATCGGTGAGATCAGAGCAGATATCGAAGACCTGCCTCAGGTTGTGGAGGCACACCACGTGCATGTCTGGCAGTTATCAGACACAAGACTTGTCGCGTCGCTGCATGTGAAAGTGGATTGTGACTCTGAGATAGAGAGCACAGGAGGTGTATCGTACACGAGTCTTTCAACTGCGATTCGTGGCTGTCTGCACGCATACGGAATCCATGAGTCCACGATTCAACTCGAATGCACACGGTCCGCATCAATAGACCAGACTCTCCTGTCCAACGACGAAGGAGCCGGATCAAACTTAGTGAGCAACACAGAGGCCGTACATGCTCATGCCGCCGGCTCTGCTCGTGGAAATGAGCACAATCACACTCACACATCAGAGAGAGCTCCATTTATGAGCGGGGAACAAGGCTCAAAATACACCAACCTGCGCAGGAACAGAAGATCAACATCGAGTCTTAGTTCAGCAGACAACTTTGGTATCCATCCTGCCTCGTTCCGCAACGCTATTATCGAAGCAGCACGCTACCAGGACGAACCACCAGAAGAAGACGGGATGTCCGAATGCAGTGGGGAAGAGAGCCCCGTTGATCCCACATCCAGCACATCCACCTAAAGTCGCCCGCGAAGGGTCACCACAGCACTGTCACATCGCTTTAGCAGATGCGCTTCAATACCACATCCACGTGCTGTCAACAGAACCCCACCCAACACAGTCATACAGATGGGTTTAACTTGAGAGGAAGGTCATGAGTGCTCTCACGGCGCTGCTATCGTCGACATCGCGAATACGCGCGGACGTAGAAGTCGAAGCTGCACGACCACACAAGCTCACGCTAGTCAAGGTAAGCCGCAGTGGTGACAACGATGGGAATGACTATGTATGCGTATTGTCGTTTGAGGCGACGAGATTTCTTCGATGACGATACGGTCAATACCGGTGTTACTCTCACCTGGTTGCTCGCGACAAACTCGCACGGGACGACGAATCTCACATAAACGACGGGGAGGCGAGGCTCAGAAGCACATATTGCTCGTGATCCAGGTTCCTGGCGATAGCAGGCATTCTTGCGAAGACGATATCTTCGCTTAGTTATATGTACCTTATCGCGATCGGCACGACAAGCGTAGCGTATAGCTCGAGACAACGGTGTGGGAGTGGACGCAATGTCGCATTTTGGAAATGAATGCAACAGGCAACTTGAAGGCCTATGTGAGCAGCAGCGGAAGCTGTACAGCTAGCTGACCAACCGGTGGTACTCCTGACCTGTGTTTCAACAACTGGCGGTAATTATTCACGCCATCGATTTCGGTCGATATATAGCAGGCTGCGACCTCGCTGTACAAGACTATCAACACTGCTACAAATCCATAGCATGTTGAATAACCATGGACCACTATACCCGACTCTGATCCACCAGTCTGCTCCCCTTGAGCGGCTCGTCGCTGCCATACTTCAGCCGCACAGCGAAAGAAACGGCAGTCGCAGCCAAAAGCCCCAGGCAAAGCAGACTAGTTCCATATTTATCGTAGTATCGTCCACCAACCTGTGCTCTCCGCTTCCTGATCATCTTTACTCTCAGTGAGTAGATGACCACACTGTAGAGTAGGGCGGCCACGGCGACAATCGTGAAGCCCCAAGCAGATGCCAGACTGATGTTATCACCAAAGTTCACGAGGGTGGCTGCGATCGAACCTAGGATGATAGAGAATTCAAGCCAAGAGAGGAAGGTCCGCTCCGTGGCGAAGTACACCTTCGGCTCAACACGTACGGGTACATGGATCTTCTTTCCCGGTGGCGCCTTGAAGCGTTTAGTCGCTTGGACTGTTTGGCCCTGAGGGTTTACGCTACCCATGCCACCGCGACTAGACATGGGTGTTGTGGTGGGGACCTTGTTGAAGAGCGAGCTGATTGCGTGGCCGGCTAGGACAACATGATGCTGAAGGAACAAAGGATAGTAGGTCCAGCTCCCGGATCGTTTCGCTTCTTCCAGTCGATCGTCTGGAGATTCCTCTTCGTCTGTATCGTAAAGATACTCTTCGTCCACTAGCGGGATCTGCGCGATGCGCTCTTCTATGTCGAGAGCGTTCCCGGGCGCTCGGGGTTCGCCGTTAGGATGTGCTTCACGGTGCGCGTCTCGATGGTCTGCGCGTTCGGTTTCGGCCTGGTAGTCGTCCATCGCGGCGCGAGCGGCACGGAGCCTCCTATGGCCCTCGTCGTCGCCGCCTTCTTGCTCAGTGCCTGTTGGCGGGGTTTGGCCGGTCTGATGCGCAAATTCGTCGTCACTGTCATCATCATCTACGTCGCTGGTGGAATAAGATGCTGTTTGGTGGGGTCGCTCGATGCCAAAGCGGTGAGTGATTGGCTTGCGAATGTCGACGTCCATTTGAGGGAACCAGAAAGGTAACAAGTTGATTCTGGTGGGGAAGAGTGTTGCGGTACCGTGGATGAATTTGGAGAACTTGGGAACTGCTTCCACGAGATGCGACGAAGTAAGATCTTTAACCCATTGTGGTGGGTCTTGGCCAGCTTGCGTCTGTAGCTTGACTTCAAGTACTGCATAAGGGAATCGTTCGACGTCCTCGGGAGGGAGTTGTTTGAAGGGCCAGTCAATGCCGATGTCTGTTCTCCGCCAGTTCTTGCCGGCTCTCCGCTTGCCATCCAAGTTGTCCTCTCGAGTCATGGTCAATTCAGTATCTAGCGAGATACGCACTCGGGCATCTCCCGGAAGCTGGAATGCTGTTCTGTGGTAAAATGATCGTGTGACTGGGACAAGCTTCCTGGTTATAACGCGATACTGGAATTCGCGAGCGAGCTGTTCGAGGTCTGCAATTTCCTTCTCGCTCTTCTTCTTCTCCTTTTTCATCTTGGCGAAGACCTCATCCACGGTCATCTTGCCGGCCATGAATGCATTCACATTCTTCTCCTTCAGAGTGAAGCGGGCTTTGACTGATTTCTCGCCGGTCCAGTCCTCCCGATGGGTCTTCCTTTCCATGAAGATAGTCTCGGTTTCCATACCACCGTACCATCGGAGACGGATAGCTTCGGCACCCTCAGTCTTCTTCAGACGACCCTCGTATAGCTCCCACGTGTCAGTATTGTCATAGTAGATCGAGGTGATGGCAGAGTCCTTCTCTTCGAACTCTTTGTTGGGGTTGAAGACCAGTACGGGCAGGTGCTTGAGAATGATCAGCTTGACTTCGGTAATGTTGTCTGCATGGACCCAATATTTTGTGGTTTGTCTAACGAAGTTCTGCTGTTTCTCGCCAGCAGAGCTGTCTCCCTTGATCGGCTGTCCTCTGGTACGCACCAGATCATAGAGCCTCGAGAGAGTGACAATGAATGCATCGTAGTTGTCCTGGAAGAACGGCTTCGCCTTCAGTCGGGTAGCAAATGTCGGCCTGAGGGCTATGGCTGTCGACTTGTCGTGCTTCTTGATGATCTTCTGGAAACCGGTGTAGTTGAGCTGAGTGTACTTGGCTAGATCATGCACATCGGCAATGATATCGCTCAAGTCAGACTCGAGTAGCTCAAAGTCCTCCTCGAGACTATCATCGGTCTCAGCGTCGGAGGCTCGGTTCAGCTCCTCTTGACGGTTGACAACCTGGTTCACCTCCCCCGTGCTAGACTGTATGCGACCGATAATCTCTTTACTCTTTAACTTTTGGAAGGTGAAGACTTTGTCGAGCTCGCCTTCGAGCTGTCTGATAAAGGCTGCTTCATCGTCATCGGTCCAGTCTTCCTTGTCGCCTTCATCCCGACCTAGATTCTTGCGCGGCTTCTTCAGAGCATCTTTGAGGCCATCGTAGTCTATGTAGTGCCAGTAATAGTCCTTGATCAGGGATTGGCGAAGCTGCTGGCCGAACCTGCGTGTCAACTGTTAGCGAATAGACCTCGCATGGGTGGGGGCCCGCAATCTCGTACTTCATTGTGGTATCCTGCTACAGCTAAGCAAACAACATCGACTACTACGTGCTAACAAAGGGATGATTGTACAAGCATGTTCGACAGTCTATCAAGATTTCTAGGACTGCAACAGCACCGTGGTTGCATGGGCTCTCAACTTCCTTCCGAAGCTTTTGCTTGGGAAACCAGCAAGAACCACTCAGTAGTTACGCGGTGCCGCAGCGGCCGATCTTCAGGTGGATCTGGAGACCTTCACTCGTTCCTTGGCCAATGGTGAGAAAGTACCAAGAAACGTGCTTGCCTACTCGTGATTCCTAGCTTATCGCGCTATCGGTTGCTGAATTGTTGCATATGATGGGGAATATTGCCAGAGGCTTACGAAGCAATGGTATTGTACAATCTATCTACTTTTGTCTCCTTCCAATGCTGACATCAACGAGGCTCAAAAGCCATGCGACAACAAACACACTCGAGAAAGCAGCAATAATGCTTAGCGGCTTCCTCCTCGCAGACGCACCAGTATATTCGTAGCTGATGAGCACTTCCATGTCTCTCAGATCATCCACTACATTCGCAGCCGACAGTGTCAACGTCGTCCTCCCTAGGGTGTCCATGAAGGTCTTGTGAAGACCCTGACTTTCTGTGAGCAATGGTAAGTTGGCCCCTGTGGTCTCCCACTTTAGGATCTTGGACCCTTCAGGTAGGATAATTCGGAATTCCATACGCTCGTATTGAACACCTTCCGCCATCTTTGGCCCCTCGATAAATGGCACACGGAGAATGTGCGTATCGCTAGACCTCTTGAGCTTCCTCACGAATGAGCTGAGGGCGTTGTTCCAGCCGATCCTGAAGCTGTACTTCCATCCACCAAATACTGGATACCGTGGCTTCAATTCGTAGCTTGCATCCCGAACTTCACTCGGCCTGAAGCGAGATGTCGAGACGTTGCCGATGTCGTCGGTAAAGTAGACATCTGTGCTTCCCGCTTTCAGTGGCACTTTGAGCTCTCTCAACGCCGAGGTTGGTGCTTGCTGATAGAAGTTTGATGTTGCCCAGGTCACTCTGTTAAAGTTGTCCTTGAGGGTGGCGCCATCATTGCGCAGCCAGTACCGCTCCTCAACTGCTAGGTTACCGCCCCAATGCGACACCTCGACGTCTCTTTCTAGGAGTGACACAACCAGGACTGGCTTAGTGAATTCGTATCGCACTGTGACTGGCTGGACTGCTCCCGCCTCGACCTTGCTGTCATATGGCCCATACGTGAGCTTGGTGCCTTGTACTTCGGGGTCCTTGCTCTTGGTCAGACCCGTGGTTGTTGTGTAGTCTGGAATGTCGGCGGAGGCAAACTTTACGTTGGTCTTCTGCTTAAGAGTCGGATAGGCAGATGGGAAGTAAGCTGAAAAGGAGTAGGTCAGATATTGCTTGCCCTGCTGCTGGATCTGGGCCGGCAATGGAGTGAGAGCACCCAGAACGAAGTAGGATACCGAGAATGTCAGCTGTTGTTGTGGTGCGAGCGGTTCGGAGAATGTGATGATGTAGTACTGGCTTGGTCTGCTGCACGTTAGCATTAGATCCTACTTCTGTTCTCATGCTCATACTTGGTAGTAGTGCCATCATTCCCGGTCACAGAAGTCATGCCAGCCAGTTTGACATCGAAGGGGGGTTTGGCAGCATCCTTCTTATCCCGCACCTCAATCCCACCAATTCGTCCAATGGTGTCGTACTCAAATGGCAGATAGTACTCAGACTGAGCACTCTTGTCGACATTTGACACCACGATATTCACCGTCTCTCTCACATAGCCCTTCTCGAGGTTGGTGGTCCGCACAAGGTTGACATTTTCGAATACTTGTGGAGGCTTGAAGTCAGCCTGCAGTATCTGCTTCGACTGTTTGGGTTCTGTCACGTTCGATTCAGCTGTTATGCCGGTCACGAGCAGCGACGCTGCTGCCCATATACTTTGTAACCTCATCGTTGTACGAGCAGCGGAGATCCAGCTTGCTACTGTAACAGCCAACAGTACTGGTGAGCGATCGCATGTGAGACGTGTCCGCAGATCGTACCTGATGCGCAGGTCAACCGTATTCAGCTACGGTGGTCTACAAATCCCTTGCAGCAACCGAGCTCGTCACACTTGCTCTTCTGGAAACTGACAACATCGCAGGCGCGATTGGCCGAAGCTCTCGAGGAAGGTGCATAGACGTAGCAGTTGACTTGCGACAACTACTTCCTCCCAGCGAGCCACGACAACCACCACCTCGCCCACCATGGCTTCGAAACTCGTCCCATTCGCCGCAAGGCAAGCGACACGCTCGCTCGCCCGAGCTACCAAACCACACCAGATACAACAATTCACCCGGTCACTATCCACCACCCCCCAGCGGCGAAGTGAAGCCATGTCAGTGGTACGTCCAAGTCCACAGCAACAACCTCACCAGGAGGATCCTCGTAAAACTAACAATATCACAGCACCGCAACACTCCCATCAACAACCCTTCCATTCCCTTCTCCTTCTCCGAACAAAACAAAGCCATTATCGACGAAATCCTCAAACGCTACCCACCCCAATACAAAAAAGCTGCTGTGATGCCCCTCCTCGACCTCGGCCAGCGCCAACACGGCTTCACCTCTATCAGCGTCATGAATGAAGTCGCCCGCCTCTTACAGATGCCCCCCATGCGTGTCTACGAAGTCGCAACCTTCTACAGCATGTACAACCGGGACCCTGTCGGCAAGTTCTTCGTGCAGGTGTGCACCACATCTCCCTGCATGCTGGGCGGCTGTGGGTCCGACGTGATCATGAAGACGTGCGAGGAGGAATTGGGGATCCACAGCGGACAGAACACGGAGGATGGCCTGTTCACGTTGCTGGAGGTTGAGTGTCTGGGTGCCTGTGTAAATGCGCCCATGGTGCAGATCAACGATGACTATTACGAGGATCTGACGCCGGAGACGATGAGGCAGTTGCTGAAGGCCTTGAGGGAGGCGGCCAAGGACAGCAACATGAATCTTGAGAAGATTCCACGTCCTGGCCCGCAGTTGTATGAAGGAGTGCAGCGCATGACGTGTGAGCCGAGGCAGGGTCAGACCTCGCTTCACGACGTGTACGATCACAAAGCTCATTTGAGGACGGATGGAGAGCTATAGTGCTGGGGAAGAGCCACACAGAGGACGGCGTTGTGGTTGCGAGTGTATATACAACTTCAGTATCGATCGAATTTCTAGAGATCCCTAAAAAAGCTCGCATTTCTTAGCAAGGCTGAACAGATTTACTGCACGAGAAGCCAGTCAAATCCGTATCGGACAAGCGTTCTGACTCTGGGCATGAGCTCTACACAGTCTATGCTGACAATTCCCCCCTGTTGAACGATGCAGCGTCCGCCGAGTCTCGTGCCTCTGCCTCCACCCACTAGTCACTAGTCACTATCCTGAATATCATCATCCTCGATAAACAGCTTCTCCATCTGCTGCTCATCAATGCTCTGCTTCTTCACAACCTGCTGCGCACGTTGATTTTGCAACTGTAACACCTGATGAGCCGCCTCGACTTTCTGCGTCAGTCTCGCAGAAGTAGGCTGGGCTTGTGCTTCTCCCACTGCATCGTCATCCGGCTCTCCCTCCGTAGCGGCGTTGAATCCACGAAGTTGTGTGATTTTCGTCAGGATGGTGGTGTCTTCCCCTCTAGCGCCGTTAATTTTGGTCATGTATGGCAGGATCTCGAGGATCAGGTTGTCCTTGTTCAGGTCGGTGCGCGGTAATTCATCTTCCATGTCTTCAGAGACAGCTGGCTGTGTTTCGAAGGCACTTGCTCTGCTCTTCCACGTAGAGACCCCGCCAATATCTTGGCCTTGCTGCTGGTGACGGGGCTTTTGCCCCGAGATCTGCGTGGCGGTCAGTTCAAGCAAGCCTTCCATCTCTTCGATTGGTCTCCATAACCGGAGTGAGGCAGGATAATACATCTTGAATGCACCGCCGCGCCCAGCACCAGGTAGAGCGGCACGAGATACTGGAAAGGGCAAATTAAATAGCACACCTCTGGTTGCTACCTGAAAGCTAATTTCGTCTTGACGTAGTGAGTCCGAAGTGCCAAGCTGGAACATACTGCGTGTGGCCTGTGCTCTAGCCTTTGAGCGACTCAGGCCTCTGCTGCCAGGATCGAGAAGTTCTGCATCCGATAGAACGGCGGCGCAGCCGTCAAGATAGTCTACGAAATCATCGTGATTGCAGGAGAGGATATAGTTTTGGTGCACCGTTGAGACGAAAGTCTGGATGTCTGTGCCGGTCTCATTGAGCAATTCTTCAATATTCACTTGAGACACCTTCGGCCTATAAAAGTGCATCTGGTGGTCCGGAGGTTTAGGTGGTGGCTCAGCTCTTGTGTCGGAGACTCGAGGGTCCTCTCGCTTGTTGTAGCAGACCTTGCCAGCCGCATGGAACATGTCAAGGGTGGTCTCTCTTGCGCTTATGAGTCTAAGACTGTTCTCTTCGAACCTCGACAGGGGAGCAATTGACTTCGATAATCTTTTCGCATTGGCTGCGACAGTGCCAGACCAGTCACCGTTATCGTCGCCATGCGTGCATAGTAGTTGTAAAGAATTAATAGCATTTCGTACGTCTCCCATCTCCGCAAGTTTTTGCAACACAGCTGGACCAGGTATTCGTCGCCGTCTCGAGTCCCTAGCTTCCTTCTTGATCGCCATGTCGAGCGCTTTGGTGATGAAAGTTGGAGCTATTGGGTTGAACTCGATGACACAGACGGCCGGGTGATTTATTAATTCGGCTCCAAGCAGACGTTGGGCCGTGAAGCTGTCGGTGAATGCTGTCGAGGAGTTGACTAGAGTTTCTGATATAATGAGCACAACAGGAGGCGATCCACTAGGCTCGTTACTTCTACCAAAAGGCATAGTCGGGCCAGCATTGGTTGCGGCGTGTAAAAGGACAGATCGGAAAGAATCTACTGCGTCTGAGCTCCGTGTCACAGCAGCAGGGAATTCTTCCACAAGCAGGACACGACCAACAGCATTCATGTTTTGCGACAAGCCGCTGGCATGGCCGAGGGAGAGCGCACCGTAACTGCCGCCACGAGTAAGGAATTCAGCGAACTGTGAACTGGTTGACAACATCCCAGCCTCTGAAGTGTCAGGGTTTTGCCAGTTGACCAGCTCGTAGCCCCGAACTTTCGAGAGGAGTTCGATGGTTGTGCTCTTACCTGAGCCAGCTGGACCTTTGAGCACAAGCAACCTCTGCCGACTTCGCCCAGCTATAGCATCGTCGAGCCACTTCTGGACATCTTGTACCTTCTTCTTGTGGACAGCTAGCTCGTCGAGATTGGTAGGTCCGTAGCGTTCAGCCCAAGGAGTAACTTCGCCTCCGGTCTCAAGTTTAGATGGTTCATGGCTAGTGTCGGCCACTGCTTTCTTCAAGAGTACAGGCTTCTTGAACTTCTGACTCGATGTCGGTGGTGCTGTAGTCTTCGTCAGAGCCGGCAGCGCTCTCAGTGAGCTTGTTGGTGGTTCTGGCTTGACCACGTCCTTCTCTGACTGGCGAAGGGCCTCTGCAAGGGCCTCGTCCATGGACTCATCGTCGATGATGTCGTCTTCTAATGTCTCTTCCTTGTCTCCAACATCTGGTGTAGCAGATCGCTTGCGCCATCGTTCTCCTTCAGAGACTTTGTTGAAGAAGGTATGTAGTGACTTGTTCTTCGTGTCCTCGATGGTGAGCTTCTTCGAAACTCTCGACTTCTCAGGTGACGATTTGGGGGACGAATGGGCAGGCAAGGACCGTTTTGCCGCTACTCCAGGTTCTTTTCTGGGTTGCTCCGATGCTGTGCCAGTGCTCCTTGATAAGGGTTTTGTCGCAGCTCGTTTACTTGCGGCATCAGAACGTCTGAGAGGTAAGACACTGCTTGGACCTGGTTCCTCATTGTCATCTGAAAGTACGGCTGTTGACCGGCGCTGACGCTTCGCAGGCCGAGGATTGGAGGGCATTGCTAACACTAGGAGCTGTCATTGTGGGCTCGATGGGATTGCACTAGTAGTAAGCCGATAGCGAGCATGAAGGTAGCTCTTTCAGGTCGTAAGTGTAAATGGCTTGCTCGAGGCAGGTGCGGCTGCCTGAAGTTCACGTTACGCGCCGCCAGTGACCTTTTTTCACCATGTCAATAACATTCTGGGAGCAGCGGAGTATGGTAGACGGCTGCTTGTCACTCTCTAAAATGGTGATAGCTATCTCATTGCATACCTGTATTTGGCGCGTTCCACATGGCTGCAAGACATGAGGATCGCGCTGAAGTGCTCGCAGTAAGACAGCCTTGGCGCGTCTCCGTTGTCATCTATGCCTGCGTTGACCAGCCTCTCTCTCGACCTCAGTATGCCAGAAGTAAACGCGCTCTCTACCTAGCATGTTGACACCTTCACGCGACACTCGTGCTGTGAGGTCGTTCTGCCTAAGCAACCGGCCGTTTGGCAGCCATCTGGGATTTCTTCGACAGGTGGGAAAGTCTCGTTTTATATGAGTGAGACGGGTACACATAACACGATCGCACGATCAACGTTTTGTCATGGCTTACATATAGCCTGGTCTGCGCCTAAGTGATGGATTCTCTACATCAAAATGCCTTTTTCTCACACACTGCTTCCCTCCTTTTTCTCCTTGTTCAATATATGATAAGATGGGCGCAACGGTAGAATTACGCTTGAAAGTCACGCCGTACGAATTGTAGGATCGTACTTGAGAGGTATCCACTACGTCCGTCCGGACACAGCCACTTCCCACGAGACGATCAACTCCTTGCCAGGGACTAAGCTGAATGGGTGCAGTTCTGCTGCGCCAGCTCTCTTTCAGGGTGGAAGTGAGCTTAAAATAGTGGAAAGCTGAAGACAGTAGCATTCAGTGGTCTCGGGAGCACACCAGTATTGAAAAGAAGGCAATTGTGTGACTCAGAAGGTTGAAGGCGCCTAGGGCTAGGACGTTATTGCTTTCAATCGAAGAGTCATCTACGCTACCCATTATTCCACAGCTTTTTGTTGTTTACCACCGAGGGCTGTAGCAAGACCACAGCACTCGCAGTGGCGAGCAAGACACCACTTCACAACGGATCACAGGGTGATCAACGTACCTTCCTTCGTAGCTGGACACAACTCCGCAAGCTACTGATCGTGCCTTCCTGCGGAACTCTCAATCAGCAGTGGAGGGCGCCCCAACACCGTATTACATTATTTTTCAACTCACTCTTTTCGTTCGCAATCGGCCATAGGACAGCGAATAGATGCGTTCCCGTCCGATCACGCTTAATCAAACGTTGTGCCGTTCGGCTAGTAGTTGGGTGGGTGACCACCAGCGAATCCCGGATGTTGATTGTTCTCGTCAATTTTTTGCCTGTGGTGGGGGGATTTTCGGGGGGTTTCGGGGGCCGAGCTTGGCATCCGCTCCGCTCTCCGCCGCACCTTCCCTGTCTGCAAACTGTATCGTGCTCCTTTTCCTACTGGGGAGTGCACCAGTATCCCGGAATCAGTACTTCGACCACACAGCTTGAGTTGAATTCATGGCGTTCTAGTAGACTCTCAGCGAATGGCAATTTTGGTACTGGGGAGGGCACCAGTACCCCGAAATCAATGTTGGGCCACACAGCTTCGGTTGAATTCATGGCACTCTAGCAGAGTTTCAGCGAGTAGTATGGTCAGCATCGGGGAGGGCACCAGTAATGCGAATACATACACACAACTTCCGTCTGGACAACGCCAAGATCATTCATTCTACGATGCAGCGCAGGAGAGGTCTGGGGCCTAGGAAGCTTAGCGGGCGAAGTAGCACAGCGGTATACACTATCACTCATTTTGCTGCATGAACGAAAGGGCCCTTCATACGGGTCTGAACCTTCGACCTCGCCTAGGATGAGATATGATCAAATGCGACGTGTAACTTTGGACTGCATCAAATACATCGCTGAATCTTTATACTGCTTACACGATCCTACTATAGCATAAGCACACTTCGCTTCGTTCATTCATTACCGCTCAAAGCCTGGTCCTGAACACCAACAGACTCCTTCATGCTCCCATGCTCGCGTCAATTTATCTCCCCGTCAGGTATTGGAATTTACCCGATGCCATCCACATCTCCTCCTGCTCATGCGCTCACAACTCATCCTTGGTACTTTGCACAGCACTCGAAACACTCGACATAGCATCTGACGCTCCCCGGGAGACGCTCGACGCAAAATCAGATGCTCCGCTTGAAACAGCTGTTCCAAATTCAGCAATACGGCTGTTCGCGCTCGCGATAGCTTCGCTCATCAAACTGTTCATACTCTCAAGCGCACCCTGTGTAACCTCAGGACCATAGATCGCCGCGCTTACTCGGGCCTGTACTTCACCCGCCATGCTGGCTGCGGCATCGCTGGCGCTTGACGCGGTGTCTGCAACGTAGCTTGATGCGGCCTCAACGCCGCCTGGTGTAGTCCCATAGATCGCGGACGAGATAGCCTCCTGGGCGGAGCTGAATGCATCGCCCATAGACGATGATGCAGCCTCAGCATAGCCAGCTGTTGTGCCGTAGACTGCAGAGCTTGCAGCTTCTGAGACGGATGAGGCAGCGTCAGCGGCTGCGGATGAGGCTTGTTCATAATAGCTTGGCTCAGTACCATAAAAGCTCTTGGAAGCGGCATCAACGGCACTGTTCAGTTGATTTGTGAACTGAGCCAGGGCGGCTGTAGCCTCGGTCGGCGCAAAGTACGAACTGAAAGCTGAGCTGACAGAAGATGCCATGGAGTTGGCAGAGGCGACAGCTTCGCTTGCAACGCTAGAAGCAGAAGAGGCGTAGGCGTTGGTATAGTACACACTGCTAAACCGGGCGTAGACAGACTCGGTGAAAGCTGGTTCAGAGCCAGAAACGAGTTCAGAGAGATAAGCTTGGACAGCGGCGTATTGGGCGTTGGCATTGTCTGTGATCTGCGAAGTGTAGCCTTGGTAAACAGGAGTTGGGGTACCGCTGAGTGATATTAATACAAGCTGGGGGCCAGGATGAGGAGGACTTACTAGATTTTCTCACTAGCTGCTGCGACGAGAGAAGCCCAGTTCTCGGCTGCAGCAGATGTTGCGCTTTCGACGCTTCCAGTAGGTGCTCCATACACTGCTGAGCTAGCTTGGCCGAGGTATTCATCATACTGTTCATAAGCGTACCCAACAGCTTCGTAGTACCTTCTTCGTGCATCGTCGAGCGTTTTCTGTGCACCGCTCGTCGGTGTTGCACCAGCAGCACTCTTGGCGTTGGCATACTGGCTGGATGCTGCTGCTAGTGCGGATTGATAGTTGGCTGATGCCTGGGAGGAGATTGATTGTAATGGTCCTTGTGTTGGGACCACCGAGTTCGAGATTGATGAAAGCGATGCTGCTGCAGCAGAAAGCCTTGATGAAGCCGCTGCTACAGCACCTGAGTAGGCGCTGTCGGCTGATGACAACATCTCCTCGTGAATTGGCTTCGGGGTGCCTGATATCTGCTCGGATATGATGCTCTTTGCTTTGTCGAAATTTGATGAAGCTGCACCAAGAGCAGACGAGTATGCACCGCTGGCTTGATCATAGATAGAATCATCAGCAGCGACATTTGTGGCTGCTATGGCTGCCAAAGCCAGAATCGAGGTTGGCTTCATTGTTACTGAAGTTGACTGTCGGCCGAGGGAGGATGATACAGACGATATGCTACGCTAAGAAGTTTCAAGACTACGTACTGGAAGAAACGAGGTCGCTTGCGAGGCAGGTTCAGAATGAGGTTTTTGTGTGATACAACAAGCGAGTTGAGCCCACTCCAGGCGTCAAGGATGTGAGGAAGCGACCACCGACTTTCTTTGTTTAGGCTGACGTCAGTGGTCGTGTTCGACGTCGATGGCGCTTACGATTAGCTCGACAAACCTTGATTTTCGAGTTTCAGATCAATGTCAACAAAAAGCAGCCGGACAGCATGTGGCCACAGCAGCTACCTATGGATGCTTCGGGCGGAAACTCAACGTACCCTGCCTCTCCGTCTTCTTAGGGTTGCGCTCGAAGCGGTCATCTTTCAGGCGGTGGCACTACGTATGGTCATGTCTAGGTACCTCTCGGAAAGTCCTTTAGGTTCATGATCTAAGGGTCGAAGCGCTTGGTGTCCACTGAGACTTGGCTGCTTCGCAACAAGGAGCCGGTCGACTGAGGTGCCAAAAGGAACTACTTTTCCACAAAATGGTGTAGACAACTTGATGAAAACCGAGTCTCGTCAGCTACTATCCACACTCGTTGACGCTCATGAGCGAAGGAGATATTCAAGGGTCCAGAGGTAATGTTACGACATTTTGACAGAACCTTTTTCAACATTACGGACCCATCGATGGTCCCTGCTATTCAGTTTACGTGCTTGTAAAACCAGATATAATCACATGACTGCAAAAGGGTATCGAACATATCATCAGTGTCGCTTTATCTCATAGTCCCACCAATCAAGACCGAACACGCCGCAAGTACAATGTAACCCTCCATCAAATGGCCGACAATGACGAGGTCAAGTCGTTGGCCTTATCCCCAGCAGCATCAACAGCGTCTTGCAATTTTTGAGAGGCTGAGGCACTGGCAACCGCGGATGACGCGGAGGAGGATATTGAGTCGACAATGGAACTGCCAGATGATAGAATGCCCTCTGACGGTCCCGTCGTAGCTGAGTAGACAAGGGATGTTGCAGAGTCAGTGGCTGAAATAGCAGCTTCGGACAACTTGGATGATAGAGAGTCAAAGGATCCTGTGCTTGTGCCGATCACGACCGAAGACGCGTCTGAGGCAGCATCTGTAACAACTGCAGATGCTTGAGATACAACGGAGGCCCCATCCAGAGTCGCACTGGAGGCGACTGACAACGGAGTCGATGAGATCTCTGAAGCTGCGGACTCGATCGTTCCCGCGGTGCCCCAAACGGCCGAGGACGCACTTTCCGACAAGCGCGCCACACTAGAGGATGCATCTGATGCAAGCGATTCAACTGTACCAGTTCCACTAGGTGCAGCAGATGAAGCAGATTTGCTTCCGTCACTGGCACTCTGACTCGCCATAGATGACAACGAGTCGACAGTACCTTGGCTGGTCCCTACAACAGCATCCTTTACGTTTCCAGCGAAAGAGGAGGCGGCCGATGCGGCTGCAGCCACAACCGGAACCTCCCGCGTGTCGAAGTCATCGGTGGCGTCTCGTGCTGCTATCTTCCACTTGGCAACATCTCTTAGCCGAATGAGCTCCTTCGCGGCATCTTCGGTGATTGACATGCTTTCCTCAAGAAGCTTGTTGGCTTGTTCCTGTGCGTCTGTAATGCGTGGTTCAGAGAGAGCGGTCTCGCGGACTTCTGAACGCCAGTCGGCAAACTTCCTCTTGAGATCGTGGTATTTCTGCCAATGCTTGTAGGTGATGCCTTCCATCCATGCCCATCGCATACCAATCTCTTGAAGACCAAGGTCGCGGATATCGTCGAGTACTTGTAGGGTGGAATCAGTGGCGAGCTGTGTCCTCGCATCGAGGTCTTGCTTGTATCTGTCAGCCCAGACACGCATATTCTTGGCTTTGCCCTTGATGTTAGAGCCAGCTTCTCGCACTAGTTGCACAACTTCAGCGTCAGCAGCCGAGACATCGACGGATGGAGCGTCTTCTGGGAGCGTCAAAGCAATCGCGTTGATTTTTGCCTTGATCGAAGCCAGCTCAACCTCAGCAGTCTTCTCCAGCGCAGTAGCCACGCCACGACCTTCGCTCAATGCACTCTTAGCCATGCCATTCACAATATCCTCGATGCGCTCCTTGAGATCGTCGGTGCCTTTGTCTGCTGCAATGGCGAATTTCTGCTGCCATTTGACAAGGTCATCTGAGACAGTTTCATCCGTAGCAACGGTTGGAGTTGGGGCAGCTGACGTGGAGGACACTGTCTCGGCGATCGAAGCGGATTCAGTCGTTGTATCGGTAGTGCTCGTGGTGCTTGTAACGCTCGTAGTGCTGTCGCTCGCTTTGCCTTTAGCAAACGAGGTGCTGCCGGACTTATCGACCTCATCCATAGCTGACTGCAATTTTCGGCCTTCCTGATACTTCGTGATCCTCTCGCTAATCATAACGAGCTGAGGGCGCACGTTGTCGCCATAGACCTTTTTCAGGAAAGGCCAAAGCGTGCCATCGACAAAGATAATAACATTAGTCCAGGCATAGTGCACGAATGGCACAACTTTCTCGAGAACGAACTTCTGAGTACCAGCAAAGGCGGTATACAAGTGTGGCTGGGAATAGACTATGGCTGGAATGATATGCTTCTGATGGATGTTCACAGCATTCGCTCTTGCGGATTTGTAGTAAGGTGTAGTAGCCTCGGATGCTTTCTGGACATGCGGTGCCAGATTCTCATCATAGACCTGCTGGACAGCGTCCTGGGCCTTCCTGATATGAGGCAGACCATTCTTCTCCCACCGTGACAGGGTGTAGCCTTTCGCCTTTGCGACTTGAGGAGCAGCGTATCTATTGTAGTTGTTCGAGGCCAGCACGGTTGCAGGCTTGATTATTCGTGTATTCGCAGTATCCACGTAAGGCTTCACCTTCTCGACGTAAGGGCTCGCGTAGGTATCGTAGTAAGGGCCAACGAAAGGGTCGATGTAGGATTTCGTGGTCAGATATGGTTTGCATATTCGTGGATCGGTCGAAGTCAGTGTCTGTTGATCAGAAGGACATCGGAACGCGACAGTGATGATGGTATACCACACTGTCAACCTGCCGGCAGTTAGCATGCTGAACAGACCTTACGGGCCCAGTCGTCATCTCTGCTGCGTACCTCAAGATGCTGCCGGTGAGCCACGAACGCAGACTACGTTTGGGCTTCGTCCTTCTCCTGGCTAACACTGCTGTTTGCGAGGCCACCAACTGCCCATCTTTACGCTCTTCATCCTTGATGGCCCTACCATCATCTGCTTTCGCCATAGTATCCAGCAATTGTCGTCAGCATTGAGAGCAGTTAACTAATCACAAAGAAAGACCAAAGAAAACTGGCAATAAATGATTGGAACACTGTGACGCAGGAAGTTGCTGGTCTAGAATAGTGTTACTACCACAAAGGCTCTTGCAGGGACTCTGTGTAAGTTGATCTGAGGAACGCGTGACAACGGACCACGGGCAGGGATCCAAGTGCACGAAATCAGGAATTCGAGTATTAATTTGTTGCAGTGAGCTTGACGATTAGCACCCTGGGTTGGAGCACTATCGCCGTTCTCTTTCACATGCAAAGAATAATAAACTTGGCTATTCGAACCGCCAATGATCTTGTCCACAGCTGATGTCGCGTGTTTCATGAAGACAGAGAAGCAGTATTGCTGCGTACCTAAGTGTGTTCTGCTGCGTTGCTTGTGCTATGCTGGCAGAGCGCAGGAGAGGACTACTGACTGACTGTCGTCTGACACTACATTCTTTCTCCCCAGAAGGCCACGACAGAAACTTGCATCGTATTGAATCTTTGGAATGGAATAAAAGTAAATCTTCAAGCCAACGGCTACTAGGTTAGGGCTCTACCGTACTTGTACCTACCTACCTTAGGCCATCTGTTAACTTTAGCAGCCTGAACCAAGTCTTTCTTCACCACAGTTACGGGCACCAAGCCCCCACGTCTTTGGTTGTATCCAATGCACTCATAACAACCTCTTACCTGCTTCACTGTCACCACGGCTCTCCGTGAGATCACTTGTGATACGCGCGTCCTTGTCCAGATACGTAGAGATGACACAATAAGCCCGGCCTGGTTCGCGCCAACAAAGTATACAAGCTGGACTGGATTGGATTCGGATCTCCACGGACACACAGGCAGGGTAAAGCAAGCATCAAGTGGATGCGTGCATCACCGTCGCTGCACGTACCTGGTGACTGCATTCTCGAAGAAGCTACATACGACTGTTTCGGGCACATCTACCTAGAGTCTGCGTAGGGAAGCGCAGGAGGTTGAGCACAAATTGCATCTGCTGTGCTCCGTTCTTCCTGAATGCCACCTCTTCCAACGCGCCGAGGCAGGAAGTCTGTAACAGTAGTATACAATCTAAAGGTTGCTTTGTGAATCTGTCTTGAGACAAGGGGCACATCGATGTTGTAAAGAGCGAGCGACAACCAGGCAAGTCAAGCTCCTAAGGCTGTTCTGACGGATGGTCACTTGCAGGCCGTTTTAGCCAAATGACGCTAAGCTGATGCTCGTGCTGTAACTACTGAGGGAGGCAAGTTAGCCGGTTGCGACCGTGATGCGCGACAACGCGCTTCGAATCTAGGAGGCTGTCCAAATACAGCTAAGAACATTACCCTCTCCAGCTTTGACGTCGCTGTTTCTTGTGTACTATCAGTCAACGAAATTTGGTTTCATAGACAATCTCTCTCAGAGTTCGTCGAGTGAAGTTGCGCAAGACACGAGAAATCAAGATGGCAGAGTATTCCAAGAAAACCGTGGCCGACCTCACCGAGATCCTCAAGAGTCGGGGGCTCCCCGCTACAGGCAAGAAGGCAGATCTGATCGCGCGGCTGACTGAAGCCGACAAGACAGCCGAGACTACAGGTGAGTTGGTACACGACATATATGGCTTCGCCCTGGGCGCGCAAGCGCGCAAGCGCGCAGGTGTTGCGTATGTCGTTAGCGCGACGACCAAGCTAACCATCGTTACAGGGACTGGCACCTCTGCGCCGGAACCCGAATCAGAAGTGGCACCACCAGAGCCCGTCGAGCCGGTACAAGAACAGCCCGTAGCCGAAGAAGCCACAGCTGTCCAGAGCGGTGCTGAGGCAACCGAGCCAGCAACGGAAGCTGAAGCAGCGCCTGCCGACGATGCTAAGACTTTCGCAATGAACCTTGCTGCGTCAGATGTCGACCGGGAGATGGAGAAGAGGCAACGCCGCGCTGAGCGCTTCGGCACTGGAGGACAGGCCAACGCCGATGCAGAAGCCACGGAAACAGCGACGGCTGACACTGATGCCCAGAAGAACTTGGAAAGAGCCAAACGCTTCGGCACAGGCCAGACTGCGATTGGAAAGCTAGACGAAGCTCTGTCCGGTGACCGTGAGCGAGGGTCTCGAGGCAGGAAGCGTGGTGCCGGTGCTGTTGAGGAAAGCTCAACCCTAGACGACCCTGGCTTGAAGAGCAACTTTAACCGCAAAGGACGCTTCGGCAACCGCAGAAGAGGTGGCCCAGGCAAACCAACCGGCATCGCTAAGCCTTCTGCTTACTCTAGTGACAAGGATCGAGAAGCTGCCGAATCGAGAAGGAAACGGTTCGCTGCGCAGTGATAGTCGGGCTTCTTATCTGGACCTTTGTCGGCTCGATTCATTGGGCATGTTCCGACACGGGTGCGAAGAAATCTGCAATTTCTCGTCGAGACTGTGTTCGGCGTCATCTTCAAGATCTAGGGATTGGGCTCCTTGAGCATCGATCCGCGCGAAAAGCGTTGCAGAATATTATGAACTTTTCTCCCGCAATAACTCTATACCGGTCTGGGAGGCATCCAACGCTAACACTTCGTTGCGAACTCGAGAAAGTGGCAGCAGCTGCCAGATACCGAAGCACATCCGCTACAACCAAGCGCAGTTGAGTTGTTTGTCAGGTCTTCAGGCAGCCGATGCGCGAACGACGTGGAGAGCTACCAGTCGACGAACCGTGAGTCTCGCCGTGGATCATAACGCGCAAGGCAAGCTGCCGCGTTACCTTATACACAACATCTCACAGGGGAGCGCTGCAGAGAAATGAGCTGCATCGGGCTGCTTGAGGTCTGCACGCCGGCCACGCGATGTGGCTCTATCAGCAGACGCGTAGGTCACCTAATCAGCTTCATTGCAACTATACTAAATGCTTAATTAGCCTCTCACAAGTCTCGAGTGCTCTCGCCACTCATCGACCGGCCTTGCGCTAGGTCCACACGCAACAGAAAGCACGCGCATTCGAACACTCGAGACACGGTTGGGCTAGGTGAGGAAGTGCACATCGACTACGGTGCTGAATTGCTGAAAGCTGTGATCAATTGCTACGAGAGGATCAAGTTCAGCATCATGCGAAACCTCGGGCATCGTATTTGAGGTCGGCTGGGAGCCGCAATACGTCATTCTATCGTCAACTACCTAGTAGAGTACACCACATGAGCACATCCGGTGCTTTCTACAAGCAGCACCACTGTTGCTCTTGCATCCATCAATCAATAGACACCAGCAATTCTAATATCGCACCGTTCCATGAACTCCTTTCGAACTCTAATTGTCACCAGTCCAGCTCTAACAAGAAGCGCATCAACATCAGTCACTCACTCCCACCCTCGGAGTCCTCCATCCACCACCAAAGCGAACCGACGCGTGACGGCCACACCAAGCTCCCAACATCAGTTTTCAAGCTTTCCTCGCAAAATGGCCGGACCAAACGAAGTCGACCGGACGATTCACTCGCAGACCACCGGCGCGGCCGCCGACACAGCAGCCGCGCACCAAGACGAGAAGCCGCTCAAACTCTACGCGGGCTGGTTCTGCCCCTTTGTCCAACGCACATGGATCACGCTCAACGAGAAGAACATCGACTACCAGTACATCGAAATCAACCCGTACCACAAAGACCCGGACTTCCTCAAGCTCAACCCGCGAGGCCTGGTGCCAACGCTGGGCGTCCCTGTCCCAGCAGCCGCCGTGACGTCTGCGAACGCGCACGGCGACGGCAACGACGACATGAGCAACGGCGCCTCCGCCAAGAAGCAGCGCAAGTTGAAACCCATCTACGAAAGCATTGTCATCGCCGAGTACCTCGACGAGCACTACTCTGACACCGCGAAGCACGGGCCCCGCTTGCTGCCCAGCGGCGACGACAGTCTGGCCGCGTACGAGCGCGCGCGGTGTAGACTGTGGATCGACCATGTGTCGTCGCGCATCGTGCCGGCGTTTTACCGGTTCATCCAGCATACGCCGGAGAAGGACGGGCAGTACACGATCGACGACGCGCGTGACGAGTTGCTGAAGCAGATGAAGGTGTTTTTCCGCGAGGTCATTGAGCTAGATGGCGAGCGGGAGGAGATGGGACAGGAGGCTGGACCCTGGTTTCAGGGCGCGCGGTTCAGTCTGGTGGATGTTACGTTGATTCCGTGGGCGTTGAGGTTGTTCTTGATTGATCATTACAAGCCGGGCGGAGTGGGGATTCCAGAGCAAGGCAAAGGAGGTGAGGATGAGGAGGTGTGGGGACGGTGGAGGGAGTGGTTTGGGAAGGTGCAGGAGAGGGAGAGTGTGATGAGTACGTTGAGTGCGAGGGACAAGTATATCGAGGTTTATCAGAGGTATGCCGAGGACAAGACTGGGAGTCAGGTCGGGCAGGCAACGAGGGGCGGACGGAGCATGCCGTGATGTGCTTACAGGTCGTCCGAGTCTGGGTGGTAGTAGCAGGACGACGAGTGGATGTTGATGGCTTGGTGGGGGTCGGTAAATTCATCGTTCGCCTCGTACTCTAGCTTCACTATTTCCCTTTCAGATTATCGCTCAAGCTATACCCCCTCACTTTCTCCCACTCGATCCGCTGTCTCGTCACCGGCAACTGCCTCCGCAGTCCCCTGAAACTGCCCTCGTTCATGCCCACCAGCGCCCGATTGACCTCCTCCTGATACTGCTTCTCGATCTGCGCGATCTTCTTGACGATCTCGGCGCCGCTGTCGCCAGCACTCGACTCGGAGACTTTGCGCGTGGTGTTCAGCGCCACGTTCCCGTCCTCGTAGTAGTGGACCTGCGCCGAGAGGGTGCCGCTCAAGGCCTGCGACGACGGGTTGTAGAGCAGGGTGGTCCGCCAGCGGCCCGAGATGAAGTTGTTCGGACTCGACTTGGTGGCGCTGATGAGGATCGCGATGGAGCCGTCGACGGCCTCGGAGACGGTGTAGGCGGAGCCGGCCGAGACCTGGGTCGGGTAGTGTTCTGCGAAGTGCGAGGACAGCGATTTGGAGATGGACGAGATGAGGGCGCTGCGGGGCGAGTCGTGCGTGTACGACTTGCTGTTGCTGGCTTTCTGGGTGAGGTGGTCGAAGGTGAACGAGGTCGACGTCGTGGTGTCGTAGTAGGTGGTGTCGTCTAGTCTGTTGTGTTCGCTGACCAGGACCTGGTTGGCTGTTAGTGGGCTGTACTGTGTCTCTGGGCGATAGGGGTTGGAATGGACTGGCTGAAAGGGTGGCATACATGTTGGGAACCTCCTGGTAGTTTCGTGCAGACCAGTTGGCTTTCATTGTACCGCTGGAAGGCTGCCTTGACTTTGGGGTTCTGGAGGAGCGACGGGTCCGAGTCGGATGTGAGCGCCTTGATCGCCTTGACCACTTCACTGAGCTCCCCAGGCGGTGAGCCTTCTATGAAACTGGATACTACTTCTGTCGAGGACATGTTGGACTTGTGCCACGTGCCAGTGCGTGTAATAGGTGGGAACAGTGGTGTAGGGTATGGTAGGTGGGATGTGACAAGTGAGTCCGCCGACGAGGCTCCGCACTGCTTGCTTCTCGTAAGTCAGCGAGGCTACGTCTGATGCGATTGCCCTGAGAGACAAGCTGGTGCACGGCACCGCGATTTGAACTGTAGGAGCATATGGATATTAGTCTGTTCAGTACTTCAGGCCCCGTTCATATGAGGGTCTCATAGCTTGGTATCGTTACGTAACATCCTAAGTCTGCCGTTGGCAACGCTGGCCAGCAAATTCGCCTAATACCTGTACACGCCCATCGCTCAAACCAGCCAACCAGCTAATCAATGCTCATGCTCATGAAACCGTCACTCGCCTCCGTCATGCCTTGTAACCCCACCCTCTTCGGCCCATTCGCGCTTGTGCTACTGCCACTATTGCTTCTCTCTGCATGCGTCTTCGCCGGTGGTCGGCCCCATGCTTTGTCGTTATTCAGGGTTGGACTCTGAGGCACAACAGGCGAGCTATGAGCGGAGCCAACCATGCTGGGTGACACGGCCCGACGCTTGAACGAGTAGAGGTCAAAGTCATCGTCCCTGCGCCGCTTGTTGTTCACCTTTCTGGCTACATCACCCGCTGTTGGGGCCTGGCCACTGTTGCCGTGCACGTTAGCCGTGGCTTGCGATGCTGCTGCCGATGCCAACGGAGTGGTCGATCGTGATCGAGAACGTGATTGGTGCAGTTGGCGGAGGAGTGAGCCTCCATAAGAGGACTCATGGGCAGGAGTGTAGGAAGGCACCATCGCGTCATCAGATGCATTGGAATCCTGTGGCATGAGAGAAGGGGGAGGTGGCGTCCGAAACCTATCAATGTTGCTCGGAGGTGTCTGTTCGAAGTTGTGCCAGAAGCCAGGGCCTCCAGAATTCCTCTTGGCGTGAGTACTGAAGGGCTCGGCGCTGGGATCTGAGGCGTGTGACTCGTTGCTCGTTACGTGCGAGAGGTCGTGCCCGTTGGTGTTCTCGATCGATGCTTCCACAGGCTCTGCGGCCGAGTTGATGCCGAGGATGCCGTCGGGTTTGGCGGGATAGACATCGTCACTCTCGTTGACTTGCTTGATCACTTCGGCCTCTCTTCGAGCTTCGGTATGCAGCGGATCGGATTCTTCCATCAGGGCTGCCCTGATCCTGGCAAAACCTTTCGTCTTAGGCAAGAGGTTGCTTCTCCTCGTCACTGCCCTCTTGATGACACCTCTCTCGCTGGAGCCATCGTTGCTCGCATGGGCAGCATTGTGCATCTTGTTGTCACCCTCGCCCTCGCTGTCCGACAGGTGGAGGTCGTCCGTCCCCAAGCTTAGACTTTCTCTTCTTGACCTCACCTGCTGTTTCGTCATGCCAAAGTATCCCGAGCCCTCTACACTCTGCCGAATCGGAGGGGAAAGAGGACCGGGTGAAGGTCTGGTGCTGCGCATGCTGACGTTGCTGGATGAATGTGAACTCTTAGGGTGGCGCAATCGAGCTCTTTTGAAGCTCATGCGAGAGATTTGTGAGTTCGTTGTCAGATGGTTCAGCCATTCCATGCCAGGGCTTTGTGTTGCCGCCAGACCATTGATCTTGGACGCCGCAGGAGTGTTGAGCATTGGGTCGTCCATATCTCTGTCTACAGCCATGTCTTCTGAAGAATCGTCTGAGTCCGAATCCGAGTCGATCATGTTGATGCTACTGACCGAGCTGGACAGATTAGTCCTTTCAGCGTGAAGAGACGCCCATGCTGGATTCTGGCTGGGTGAGTCCAGAATAGAGCCGGTGTTGCCTAGTCCTCTCCTTTGTGGAATGTTGATACCACGTCCTGTGATGGGCGAGGCATCTGGAGAGCTCTCGGCCAGAGTGGAGTGGTGTAGGTTTGTACAGGCTCTTGCAAAGTCGAGCCCTCGTGACCTTCTGGGCAGGACGGAGGCGGGCGAGCCGTATATGCTAGACGAGTCGAGCTTGGGTGAGAGAGGTATTCGAGGGTTGGCAGTGGAAAGTCCATCTGGGTTGTCTTTGGTCGGCATCTGCAGTGATAGGCCTCTCGTGTGGTAAGTCGGTCTGCGAGGCGTGGTCGGCTCGGCGACAGCTGCGGAATCATCTTTGGACACGCGTCGGTTGGACTCCCTGATTGCAGGTGACGGCGATAAGGATGGCTTGGGTACGTCGGATAGTGATCTTGATTTGTTAGACTTGGGTGTCAGTGACCCGTCGTCGTGCTCCAGTTGGCTGGTAAGATTCGACCTTGCTAGTGCACGAGCATGAGTACTCGACCCCCCGGTCGGCGCTGCCATCATCGTGGCCGTCATCAAGAAGCACTCTCGTAAAGCTCAACACACAATGTCAAGTTGTTCTATTCTGCTGTATCTACATGTCAACAATACATACAGAGCGCCGTTCCACCGAGCATCGCAGGACGTGCTCAATGTCTGAAACCGCGCTTGATGGTTCACCAGCGGCACGCATCATGCATCATTTGTGGGGTTCTTCCATCATCTCGCAGCTCGGTGTATCTCGAGTTTCACTACGAGCACGCAACAGAAACCGAGTATAGCAATAAACTCTCGTAAGCTCCCTTTTGCCTCTGGAGTAAGGAAGTACATATCTACTCCTCCACAGCATCGTCTGCAGCTTATAGAAGCACTCGTTCGACGAGCGAAGGTGTTCGGTAGGAGCAACGTTGGAAGGGATCTGCAACTGCACGTCTACAGCCGGCGCTAAACTGCGCGGTGCTACAGATACCCGAATCTGGATGATGAAAGTACGTTTTAGTGTTCGCCATATGCTCGACTATGCATGACGCTTCATAGAAGAAATTCTTATACAAAACTAACGATTCTGAGAAGACCATCACGTCTTTCGAGCTTAACAGAACGGGAAGAATCTTACAAAGATGTCTAATCGAAGAGTAAAAAACGTTGATTTCGATGACGATGACCTCGACTACGACGATGACTACGACGATGACTACGACGATGGATTCGATGGTGGCCAGGAAGAAGTGAGCGCTCATGACAAGGAGCAGTTGCGACTGGGCACCATCGAGGTCCGGAAATTACTAGATCCTGCCTCCCAGGCCACCGACCAAGAAATTCAAGACAAGCTTTGGGACACTTATTACGATATTGGCAAGACAGTCTCCTACATCAAGAGTAAGTGCCAAGCAGGAAGTCGCTGTCTTCCAGGCTCACTGTTGCGCAGACAAACACAAACCAAAGTCGACACCTGCAAAACCTACACAACCTGTTGGTAAGTTGAACCTCTCCTTCTCCCTTCACTTTATCCCCACCACACATCTCTGCCGTGAAGGGCTCGCTCTGATGCGAAGCTCAATTCAGACCTACCTCCTATATCGGTGAAAGACTTCTTTGCGGATTGTCCTTGGGGCAAGGTGCCGGAACATCGCAAGGTCGATATTTTGGTTGAGCCCGTTCATCGCTCTCGCGGCTTGTTAGGAGGTGCTTCCAAGGACGGCAAGATGTCAAAGCTCGCTGCACTTGCTGCCAAACGGAGGCAGAAAGAGAACACCAACCCCGCCATGCCGACCAAATCGGAAGAAGAGGCCCCTCAAGATGACTACGCAGCCAGTCTCAGCAAGTTGACTTTGAGCAACGACAAGTCTAAGAATCGGGTGCAAAAGACGACCGGCAACGAAGGCGATGTCATGATGACCGACGCCGTGGCTACAGAGGCGAAGGCGAAGTCAGACTCAGAATCCACTCGCACTGGCGCGCTGCGTGGTCTGGAAGATGAGCCGATAGTAGCACGCACCAAACCTTCTGCCTTCGCTGGAACATTTCTCGACACTGAGACATCCGGCCTCAGCACAGCAATCGATTCGAGCATACTTGGGACTGCATCTTTTGTGTTTGACTTTAAAGATCTGAGTCCCGATGACATCGTCTACAAAGCACAAACAGGGCGCACACGTTAATTTGAGCGTACAGAGACATAGCTAATTCGACTTCGCAGCAGCTAAGAATGCAGCGCCTCAAAAGCAGCAACAGAAGACATCATCAAAAGCGAATATCACGAATGACGTCCAAAATCTCAGCATATCCGACACCCCCAAGATCAAGAGTAAGAACATCGATGTACTGGGAGAATACAACAAGATCAAGCACAAAAATGCTGCCAACTTCGTTGTCATTGGCCATGTCGATGCTGGCAAGAGCACACTGATGGGCCGTCTGCTGTTTGACCTCAAAGCCATCGATCAGAGGACGATGGACAGATACAAGAAAGAAGCCGAAAACATCGGCAAGGGCTCCTTCGCCTTCGCATGGGTGCTGGACCAAGGCTCTGAAGAACGAGAACGGGGTGTGACGATTGACATTGCTATGAACAAGTTCGACACTGAAAAGACGAGCTTCACTATTCTCGATGCTCCAGGCCACCAAGACTTTGTGCCCAACATGATCGCCGGTGCCTCGCAAGCAGACTTTGCAGTCCTTGTCATCGATGCTTCTCCAGGCAACTTCGAGTCGGGTCTGCGCGGCCAGACAAAAGAGCACGCTCTACTGGCAAAGTCTATCGGCGTGCAGCGCTTGATAGTGGCGGTCAACAAGATGGATATGGTGAACTGGTCGCAAGACCGCTTCGATGACATCAAGACACAGATGTCGTCCTTCCTCAAAGCAACAAGGTTCAACTTAGAGTCAACAGCATTCATACCTTGCTCAGGCCTTCAAGGCGATAACATACTCCGACCCGCCGCTAACCCCGCCGCCTCCTGGTACAAGAGCGAGCAAACCCTAGTCCAAGCGCTAGACGCCTATGAGCCCACGACACACAACCTCGATCGTCCGCTCCGCATGACAGTAGGCGATGTTTTCCGTGGCGGCGTGCAAAACCCCCTCTCCATATCTGGCCGCATCGAAGCTGGCTCCCTCCAAGTCGGCGACCAAATCCTCGTCCAGCCCTCGAGCGAGAAAGCAACTATCCGAGCCCTCGACCTCGACAATGACGACGGCGACGAAGTCCGCGAATGGGCCGTCGCCGGCCAGAACGTGATCCTTCACCTAAACGACATCGACCCCATCCATCTCCGCTCAGGCGACGTGGTCTGCGCGCCAGGAAAAGACCAGATACAGAACACAACGAAGTTCAGCGCGCAGATCCTCTCGTTCGCTCACCTGACGCCCATGAACGTCGATATCCACCGGGGCCGCTTGCATGTCCCAGGGCGAATTACTCAGCTGGCGGGTGTACTGGATAAGAAGACAGGGGACGTGATTAGGAAGAAGCCAAAGATCGTCAAGCCGGAGGAAGTAGTGAGGGTGACGGTTGAGCTAGAGCGGGGTGTGCCGCTAGAGGCCGGTGGAAGGGTAGTGTTGAGGAGTCAGGGGGAGACCGTGGGCGCTGGCCTTGTGGAGTGAGCGCCCCGACATCGGCCTCGACGTGAATGGCATATACATGAGATCAACAGTTGTGCCGCCTGAACCGGAAAGAACGGTGAACATCCACGCTCAAGATTGAAGCTTTGGCCATTTCGTCTTCGCGCACCTTTTCAGTCCCACCTTGTGCCGGACCCTCCCAACGTTGACCTGTCTGTGCGAGTACCCTCTACAGAACGTGACCTAGATCGAAGTCGCCAAGGGAAGAAAGTAGTCAATGTGACTTGGTTGGTGAACACGCACTTTCACGAATGACTTTATGCTCAGTAATACGTTAGAAAGAGCACACACTATCTACCAAAAGAACAGGAAAATGGACACAGTCTAGGCCAATATGCTGTCGGGTATCAATTTTAGGTATCTCCACGCGTAACGCTGCGCAACTTGCTGCAACGATCTAATCCATTTGCCCTAGCAACCATCGCATGACCCCACACTTCTCGCTCGAGGCGATGAGGAGAAACCATCTCATGCTTACAGATCAATCAGGTTCTCCTGTACAGGAGCCGGCGTAGGCTGCGACGCCGGCGGTTGGCTGTAGTAATTCTGCTGCTGCTGCTGAGACGGCGGCGGCGGCTGGCCGTACCCGTCAGCCTGCGGATATCCTGCATAACCAGCTGGGTTAGGTGGCTGGCCAGAGTGTTGTGACTGCAGTGGTTGAGGGGGAGCTTGGTACTGTGACGCCTGCTGGTAGTTCTGGTCCGAAGGTGGCATTTGGGGGTAGATGTTGGGTTGTTGTGGTTGTGGTGTTTGAGCTTGAGGCTGGGATTGTAGTTGATTATGGTAGGCGGTTGGTGAGGAGGGTTGCTGGGTGTATTGCCCCTGTTGAGGTGGATATTGCGAATATGGGGAGGAGGGCATGGTTGACTTCTGTTGACTTGAGTAGGAATAGGATCTTTGTGGGGGCGGTTGCTGCTGTGGTTGAGCAGGGTAGGAAGGTTCGGGTTGTGGCGCGTTGCCGAAGTAATAGTTCTCTGCTCCGCTCCCACCGTTGGCCACAATTGCGGGAGGCGGGGCTGAAGGAAAGTTCTGGTATGGCTGCGCGTATGGTGCCGAGGGAGGAGCAGAGGCCATGCCGTAACCGCCGTACGCCTGCTGACCGTATTGGTATGTCTTGTTCATCCTTTCCTCGAGCATGCGGTCGTAGTGACGAACGACTGTTGACAGCTTCTGGTGCAGGTCTAGCAAAGCCTCGTTCTTGGACATTGTTTCTCCCAGTGTTCTCGCCAGCTTTGGTCGAAGCTTCCCGATGCTTTCGTATAGTTCTTGGATTTGTGGCTCTCTAAGAATAGTGCCCGGAGGCTGGTGTTGTAATCGGTCTACCAGGGTAGAAAAGAGGTTTATGTTCTCACATTCCATGTGGGACAGTTCGTAGTCGTTCTTAGGCATGACGAATGGTTTGGAAGTGTCTGCCCCGTTGGTGGTATACGTAGAGGTCTTCATGGATGCGGCATGTTTCCTCGCCTGCTCTTCGGCCTCTTTCAAGGACAATGCTAGGGCGGCCTTCAAATCCGGATCGTCCTCATCGTCGGTCGGCATGCTGTTCCTCTGTGACTTTGACTCCTTCTTCACTGGCGACTTGGACTGGGGTACGTAGCCGGTGTTGGAGATGCCCTTGGCTTCCTCCAAGCTCATTTCCAGAGCCCTCTTCAAGTCGTCGTCGAAAGTGCTGTCGATCCTTGCATCTCTCGGCTGCATGTGCTGGGGCTTGGTAGCAAAGGAGACCCTCCTCTCCGAGGTTGTGTGCGACGGCGACTTCTTCTGCAGCTTCTCATAGCATCCATCATCCACTCGCACTGGCTGCATGATACCGAGGTGGGGCAGGGGCATGGACTTGCTGGAACATTGCTGATCGAAGACATTGCCACAATTGCGACAATGGTGTTTTCTGTTGGTGAAGGAAAAGGCGGTTCTGCATCGCATGCAGACATCGCTATCTGCCCACTCGGGAGGCGCACTGCTGTCGATCATGGTGCTCGAGATTTCGGCGCGGGGGGGAAACTTGAAGCCCTCTCTCTGCAGGAGCTGGTAGACTTGGTTGATGTAGGACAGGTCGTATCGACCTTGGGAGGCGCTGGCCCAGTCTTGTATCAGCTCGAGGATCTTCTGCTTGACTACCTCGTCGACTTGTGCAGGGCCATATGCTTTCAGCAGGGAGACCAGGTTGTCCATGAACTCTCTGGAGGCGATCTCGGTCAAGAAGTGCTGGCCTCCATTCTTGACGCAGGTGTCGGTCAGCTTGAGGGTGGATATCTGGATGTTCGGATTCTTGTTGCCTATTCGCTTCTTCAGCGAGCGCATGGCATCTTTAGGCTGCACCGTTTTCGATCTGATCATGTCGGAGATCTCCAGACTCGAGGCGATGTCCTCCAAGCTCGAGGAGGTGGCCTTCTCGATCTGCTCGTCGAGGGCTGACGTGCCTGAGTACAGCCATCCTGCCATGGTGATTCTGGCGCGGTAGGGAGGGTGACGGTGATGAGTTGTTGCTGTTGCATACAGGGTCGACGGCCAAGGTGGGTTTCGGCAGGTTGTGGGCAATGTCTGCACTGTCAGTCGGGGCTAGCGATGTGCTGGCATTGAAGTAGAGGCTGCTATGAATCGGTTCGACTAGGAAGCTGCGGTGAATTGATTTGGGTGCAGAGCGGCAAGGCTGACTACAACGACAATGACATCGGTTGGAGCACTAAGCGCCTAGGCAAGACCCCGGAAAGCGGATAGTCGAGTAGCCCAATCAGTGGCGGCCGCGGCGGCTTCTAAGGACCGAGGAGGACTCGCCTGCCACCCATGGAGTGCCTTAGTGCCTCAGTGTCTCACTAGATAGCCATGCGTGCTGCTGGTTATCTAAGCCGCGCATGTCATAGCCATATCCAGATCACCGCGTGCCATCTGACCTGAGTTAGGTCGATGTAAAAACGCTGGACTGGTGAGTACTATAGCAACGTTGATAGTCGCCTCCCTCCTCTCGAGCTTCCCTTCGGTGTGCTGTACAGAAGGTGAAGACCGTTTCCGGCTCAACACCCTCTCTCGGCATCCGACCACTCCCTCGTACATAACCTCGATGACCGCAATGCCTGTGAGTGTGGAATGAGGCACTTCAACCCAGAAGCCTGATATGGCCTCGTTCGCGACCAGGTTCCACGCCTCCTCGCCCACCAACGATACCTCTCCCAAAAGAAACAGCTGGGGAGATCCTCGCGATGGCAGTGGCAGTGGCAGTGGCAGTGGAGGTGGGAATGCCAGAGATCCCCCAGCTCACGCCAACGATCGAGCGTTCCCTCACGTCAAGGACCTCATCGCCGCTGCCCAGCCGACCTTCGATCCTTCCATACCCCTGCCCGAGTACCTGAAGGAGGCCGAGACGTGTCTGCAGACGTCCAAGACCTCGTTGAGCTTTGGCAAAGCAGACACGGCATTCCGCGACTACCTCAAGGCTTCCGAGATCCTCCTGAACATAATCCCCAAGCACAAGGACTTTGGCTTCTTCGAGTACAACAACCAGAACTGGTCGCAGAGGAACAAGACGGCCAGAAATGTGGTCAAGTCCATGGGCGCCCAGATGGAGGGCGTCAGGAACATAATACAGGACAACAACACCCGACACAACACACAGCAGCGCTCTACCACCACTGGCTACGACGCAGTCGCATTGCCATCCTCCTACACCGACCGACAGCAGAACCGTCCACAGTCACAGCCGAGCGCGCCACCGATCAGTGGTGGAGTTCACGATGTTCCAGAATCTCTCAGAGTCCAAAAGGCCCGTCCAACGAGTGTCTCCAAGCCTGATCACTTGAGAAGTGGCTCAATTCCGTCTGCAAATGATTTGAGCTCAAGGTTCGCACGCTTGAGGACGAGTGGCGCAGGCGCTGCCCCGGCGCCAGGCTCGCTGGAAATGCCAGATGCCGCTAATTTCATGTCCAATGGTGTCAATGGAGCTCCCAAGCCATCTGGTCCTCGAGAAATGCCAGGCCTACCTCCATCTCTGCCACCCAAGGTTCCCGTCGCCGCTGCGGCCATGCCGAAGCCTCCAGATCCCACCTTTTCAGCCACTCAATCTGCTCGAGCGTCCCGCGAGATACGCAGGCCACCGACAGAACGGAACAAATCTTATTATGGCCAACCCATAGCTAATATCTCGAACCCCCAGCTACAGAGACACAAGGAGGACGTGCAGCCCTACCGGCCGAGGACTCCAAATGGCGTCAATCTAGCAATCGTCTCTAAAAGCAATTCAGCCGAGTTACCTCACCATGACATGATTGACGCCGAGCTGCTGCAACGATACATCGCCAAATTCAACGTGCTCCTGGTGGATATCCGAGATAGACCCCAGTTCGATGAAGGCCACATCTTTGCCACTTCGATCTTGTGCATTGAGCCACTGGAGCTAAAAGAAGGAATGTCGGCAGAAATGCTCGAAGAACGCCTGGTGCTGGCACCAGACAACGAGCAAAATCTCTTTGCCCGTCGGAACGAGTTTGACATTGTAGTCTATTATGACCAGAGCACAAGCGACAACAGCTACCTAAGAGGAAGCCCGACCATGACTCGCACGCCTCACCTGAGAGCCTTCTTTGATACCCTATACGAGTTCAACGAGTATAAGCCTCTCAAGGATGGGAGACCTCCTGCCCTGCTACAAGGTGGTCTCGATGCCTGGGTCGACCTGATGGGTTCGCACTCCCTGGCCACATCTAGGACAGCTGCAACGCTTGGCACAACACGGCAAAGACCATCAACAGTCGGACCGGGCAGGCCGATTGCTCGTCAGAGAATGGTCAGCACAAACTCAAGAGTCGAGGTTCGAGATAGGCGTCTGAGGAACCAAAAGTTCTTGGATGAGAATGAACAGCGAGCCTGGAGACAACAAGCTCAACAAGAGGAGGTCGTGCATAACGATGAAGCCCACGCGAGTGACAACGAGTACGCTGAAACGGAAGACGAGCAACCTCCCTCCCCGTACATCCCAGACTATGAATCATTCCTTCGCCGCTTCCCTGCCATGGAACAGCAATCCATGGTCGCTCCGCCTCGAAGGCCAGCCGTGCCACCGAAACGGCCGGAACCACCACCAGTACCATCCATGCCATCTCGTCCGACGCCGGCACTCCCGCGACCAAGCTACACTGGTCAGTCCGACATCGTCCAGGCTCAAGCGCCATTAGCTCGCGTCACCTCGGCAAGTAGGCAGCAGCTTTACTCGTCCTCGCAAGGTTCCACGCGGCGTCGCATTCCTCGTACGGGCCTCACTAACTTCGGTGTAACATGCTACATGAACAGTACCTTGCAATGCCTGAGCGCCACAATACCACTTGCCAGTTTCTTCCTCGATGAAAGCGCCTACAAGCGCAATGTCCAGAAAAACTGGAAAGGCAGCAGCGGTATCATGCCTGAAATCTTCGCAAATGTCATCCGATCATTATGGAAAGGAGATGTAGACATGATCAAGCCAACCACCTTCCGCAATTTCTGCGGCCGGATGAATCGTGAGTGGGTGATAGACAGACAACAAGACGCGAAAGAATTCTTCGACTTCCTGGTCGACTGTCTTCACGAAGACCTAAACATCGCATGGGAACGCACACCATTAAAACCATTGACAACGGAACAAGAAATGCAACGCGAAAGATACCGCATCACGGAAGCCGCCCCCATCGAGTGGCAAAGATACGAGCACCGCGACCGCTCCTTCATCTCCTCCCTCTTCGCCGGCCAACACGCCTCCCGCCTCCGCTGCCTAACATGCAACAACACCTCAACCACCTACGAGGCCTTCTACTCCATCTCAATCGAGATTCCCCGCTCCCGACCCGGCGACATCTACGAGTGCCTCCAGAGCTACACGAAAGAAGAACGCCTCGCGCCCGACGAAAGATGGAAATGTCCACACTGTAAATGCGAGCGCGACGCCACGAAACAGATCATCCTCACGCGCCTGCCGCAGTTCCTCGTCATCCACTTCAAGCGCTTCAGCGCGTCAAAGAACGAGAGCGCGCGCAAGATCCACTCCCCAATCGATTTCCCATTGCATGGACTAAACATGGATCCCTACGTTTTGAGCCCTAAACAACAGCAGCAGCAGCCAGAGCACGCCAACGGCGACTCAAAGGAGAAAGAAGGTCCAGACCCCGCTACACTCCCGCCTTTCAGCTACGACTGCTATGGTGTCCTGCGGCACCTTGGCAGTTCCGGCGACGGAGGCCACTACATATCCATGGTGAAGGATCAGGGTCGAGGCTGCTGGCGGAAGTTCGACGACGAGCGGACGCTGGACTTTGATCCGGCGCAGTTGAGTGCGAGGGACAGGCTGCAGAACGGCGAGGCATATATTTTGTTCTTTCAGCGGCGGTAGCGTGCGTGTGTGCGTGCATGCGTACCTAGGTTCTACTCCATAGGCAGTTGTCCGGACGTCTCGCGCGCGGGGTCAGAGACTAAACGAATGAAGAGATGAGTGAACTAATGCCTCGCGAGCGGCTAGCATGTATGCATGCTTTGCACCCTGATATTTTGGTTCCTTGCCCTACCGTACGACGTAGCGCTCTTATTTCTGTGTCTTCCTCTAGTTTTCCTGGCTCGTGCTGCGTGAAAAGTGGCTTCACCCGTCCGGTCCGGTCCGGTCCGATATATCGGACGGCGGCCCGTTTGCATGTGGTATCTGTATCTGGCCGTCAGTGCCGCTGATGCGAACTGTCGGCGGGCCTCGAGCAGTACCTAGGTCGGTACGTGATAGCGTTGCAGTCTTTCTCCCCGGGAAGGAAGCCGAATGCGCGGGCGTTGAGGCGTGATCGGCGTGTTCCGGGCTCGAGCGAGTCCGTGTACGGTATCTTCGTGCGGGACGGCGACTAGGGCTCTGGCCAGGCACGCCGCTGACAGGGTATAGACGCCATAAAGCCCGCCGCCAGGGCGTCCTTGGAAATATTCGAGTTTAAGTTTGCTTCCGTTCAACACTCAACACTCTTGCATGTCCAGAAGGCCAGCACAAGTAGTCTAAACGGTGTCTGATCCTTGTTCGTTGTTATGCATACACTAGTTCAATACATTTACAAAGCGATCCATGGAGGATGCTTGCAACGCGCAAACACCGCAGCTGCATCCCCACACGTCTCTGGCGGCTTGCGCATCAACACCGACAGCCCTGTATGATACATGAAAGTAATGCGAACATCTCGTAGCCCGCGCCAAACAGGGACTAGTACAAAAGTTTTGTCTAGATCGGCTGATCAGGCATATATGCATGCCTGCCGCCCAGGACAGATGCTGTGCTACCAGATCAAACTAACATGTGACGTTGCACAGAGTCAGACCACTGATATCGATTCACAGCCTAACTAACCTGAACAATTCATGTCCATTTTTGGAAAAATGCTCGGCCCTGCATCCAGCACACTTACCAAGTGGCAAATCGGCCTTGCTGTTTATGTTTGTATTGGGCTCTTGTGTCGGCGGACACAAACCAAGTGTGCTTCTGCTGGGTACTGTCGCTATTCTCTCGTGTGCAGCGAAGGGTAGGTTTGTGGCGGCATGGTCGTCGGTCTAGATTGAGTGGTATCCAACTATGTGACAGCGAACGCGCTTCTTTTCTTCGACCAGGTGTTTTCAAGTCTGAGACGTTGATTGAGCCGATTGCGTCGGAAGCTTTCGAGGGTCTTTCCCGCTCGATTCGTAAGGTTGCTTTTGGCCGGGGGAGGGAATGTGTTTCTCTCAAGCCGGGTTTTGTTAGGCTTGGGTAGTAGTGAGCCGTTAACCACATCTGCGGACAAGACTACTGATCGCTCTTGAAAGCTGTTGGGCGGCACTGAGTTGGTGGGAAATGATGCCGTGGGTGACTGAGTGTGAGAAGGGATATGTGATATCGAAGAGGGGCCGATCACATCGTCTGCTCCCGAGAGCTGATCATCCACATTAGTGTCGCGCTCACCCACGGATTGCTCTTCCGCGAATAACGGTATTGCCTGAGGATCTAGCGTATTTGTTCGGATGTGGCTGGTGGGTGTGGTTGCATCCAAATCTTTACTATGGGCTTCAAGCACTGGATAGGTGATTGTGTCCTCGCTCTCAGCACTAACCAACGAGGGGGCTTCTGACTGAGTGAGAGGCTGCCCCGTAAGCTCAGCACCCTGAACCACCGATAGCGGTTCAACGAGCTTCTTCTCCGCGAGTGACTCCTTTCGGGCTGTACTGGTCGAAGCCTGTTTCTTAGTACCATGAGTCCTGCGACTCTTGAACTGTGGCTTTGCTGATGGCGTCCGGGTACTTGCTATTTCAGGGGCATCGTCACTAGCCTCAGCATCTTCGTCCGCGGTATGATAATCGTTGTGCGCACTCGAGTCTGCACTTTGGTTGATAATGATAGTATCATCGTTCAGCTCCTCGCTACCGTACCGCTTGTGCTTCGAAGTTGCTGGTGTCATGAAAATTTCAGTCCTTGTTGCTGGTGTATCGGCTGATATCCGTGTTGAAGGCTTCGCCACCGGGGTCGTATTTGCTTCGGCGGCAGAGTGGGTTCTGCCATCTTGTCCCTCCTCTGGTACAGTGTTCAGTACAGACGTATCACTGTCGACTGCATCGGAAGTGTCTAGTACTTTGGCGGACGCAACGTCTACCCCACTAGGATTGGCATCCTCTGCGTCGTTGGCACCGTCTAACCCGATTCGGGCGCGCTTTGGACGAGGACTGTCCTGTGGATCACGTTCGCGAACTCTTCTTTTGCGTAGCTGAGATGGTGTTGGAGTGCTGGAGCTTGGACTGTGAACTGTCCTTGACCGAAGCACAAGGTCCTCGGCTCTGGTCGTATCGACTCGCTTGTCAGCAGACCTTGTTGTGACCATGATGGCACCACGATATTCCGTAAACCCGAGAGTGGCGATACTCCAGCACAATATGCAGCAAGCAGAAACTGATCAGATAAACATAGAAAGGAATATAACAACTGGCCGTTTGAAACCAATTATGTCACAGCCTTGTTGAACGGAAGTTGCGATGCATTACTGGCACTAGAAAATAAATTTGCTGTACCAACAGGCTCCACAAAAGCGTCTTGGCAGTCGCGTCCATCTCGTGAAGTAAGTCTTGTACGCGCTATCTGCCATTATATTCTAAAGCTTTTGTTCAATTCTTACATACGTCGTTGGCATTCGAAGGAGATGAACAATACCTTGGGAGTATTAATCATGGATCTGGCGCAGACTACTTGAACAGACCTTTACCTCTCGAGCTTGAGATTAGTAGTCGCGTAATCCTAGGCGACAATTTCTTGCCCCAGAGCAGCGCCGTACATGCCTCCTGTTTATGCACCGATGTGACTCTTATGCTTACATTCTTGACAAGCGCATCACACCTGTTAACCCGTTACATAAGGCTGGAACCCTACGATGATGTTTATATGCTACCTATCTACGCGGATCGGGTATGCGAGGGCCTCCTTGGGGCCACAAGTGTACTGAGCGCGTCAAATTCATCACGAAACAGTACTGAACATCGGCTATCAGGATCACGAATGTCTTCTATAACGAGCTTAGTTTCGCTGGATCATGTTCTGACAGTCAAAGACCTTGATCTCTCGATCAAGTTCTATAGAGATTCCCTTGGGATGAGCCATACGGTATTCGCATCTAGGAGTGTCGAGGGCTACGTCCTGTTTTCAGTGCAGCAAAAGATCACCTGAATGTCAGTGGGAGACAGTTCGAGCCTAAGGCTGACAGCGTACGAGCAGGAAGTGGAAATCTGTGCTTTCTGGTGCAGAACCAGGTCGATGACGCTCTCGAGCGTTTGAAGTCAGACGCAGTACCGGTGCTAAAAGGGGGGCCAAGTAGTAGACCGTACAGGTGCTCGTGGAAGGCTGAGGAACGTATGCATCCGCGATCCGGGCGACATCCTTGTCGAGGATATCAAGCTTCGGACCATACCGGCATTGGGACTGACTCTTGTAGAATGTCAAGCGCGGCGGATCCTTTAGTCGTCGTGCCTACTTGATACGCAAGTCAGGAGATTGGTCCCGCCGGGGATCTGAGACACCGTGGTTAGTGCTTGCCGGAAAAGTTAGCTGCGAGGAATGACGAGGCCATAGACACTATCCGCAGCTCTTTATGTAGCTCATGCTTTGCACGTCGAGTTGGCCTCTGGTCTGAGACCCGGACAAGTCGTACTCTCCATGGTAACCGCAACCGCAACCGCAACTGCTATTGCTCTTCCTAGGTCTGTCCGCTTGCCAGAACGTAAGCGGGGTAGTCGAATGGGCCAAGTTTAGTGGTTGCGGACATAACTAGGTCTTGACGTGAATTCGCATCTTCTCTTACAGCATCGTCCACGGAATGCCAGTCCTGACTAGACGGATATGGTGGTCTAGAGAGCTGATCTGACCGTCTTGTTGGGTGTTGTACTCCTTCAGAAGTACCATTGCTTATAGCTCATGCAACATCTGATAGGATTTACCAAACAGCTGGAAGGCTGCATCGTCATGCCTGGTCCTTGTGGGTACAACGCAATCGGGGCATAGCAAGATTTGGCTTCGTGCGTCATAAGCGACGAGCACTACATTCGCATAAAGGTGAATGTAGCAATCAAGTAAGACTCACCGCAGTGTGCTTCGGAAAGACGGCAGCTGGTTATCACCTCAGTCATGTGTTCCTTAAGTTGGCAAGTCGTGGGGCATATTAGATGATCTTCTTCGGCGTCTGCACTGAATAGTGCAAGAGACGTGCGCGCGCCAGGTTCAAAGTAGTGCATCGTGCCCGATTGTGACTTTTGGTAGCGAGAAGGCAGCAGGGATCCGTACCACAAGCGGCTTCCGCTGGTGGCGTAAGCAAAGCCTGGTTACCAATGAGATTGTTGGCGCGATAATTAGCACCGTAGACCCTGGTTATATCCAGAGTTTGCTGCAGTCTGAATCCTCCGTGTCGAGGGAACGGTCCGGCATGCTCAATAGCAGCTGAATCCCCGATGCACGACTAGCTTTGAAGGACTTCTAGTAACTTAGTAGCTTTCAAGGACCAGGACGCCTGGAAGAACGAGCAACCGGTTGTGGCTAGCATTACCATATAGCTCTCATCGAACCACATGTCTAGTTGTCCGGCGAGCCCGTTCACACGTCGTGCCCTGGTCACGAGATCGGCGAGGATCAGCGTGTCTCAGGTTTTGATGATACATGTTGTTGCGCACAGGTTGCATGCCCGAGCCGTCAAAGGATTTATCGTTCAGCGCTGGTCTCTAAACAGGTCACAAACCATGCTACCGTGCAGTCAGATAGAGCTTAGGAGCCAATATCCGTCCAAGGTGTGACCTGGACTCACTCCGCCCAAGTAATAAATGCCTACTCCGGTATGTCAAGAATATCCGATAAGAGATTGTTGCATCCATAAGGTAGTCGCGCCACACTGCTGATACAGCACTAAGACGTACATCCCGCCTGACTTCATGCGATAGTCACGCTGTAGAAATGCCTGCTGAAGGTTATGCATCAGCAGCGGACATCGACTTGGATGTGAACTTTCGAGCTGTTGCGCTCGGAACTCTTGAGCCGTCCGCCAGCTTTCGTAGCAGCTGGGCTTACGACAGGTTGGCAAATACTGCGCTTTGTATCGCAGTTAACATTTTCACGAAGCCAGACCATCCTTGCAACGTCAGAACGCTTTTGGCTTGAAGTGACGGTCCTCCACTACCTGCAGCCACAACGTTTATTTCTTTCTTAGTTAGCTTGGCTCGTTAGGCGTACCTTTCGAGGTCTCCAACCCACAATATTGCCCTACGGCTCTACGGTCTGTCCCTCAAACAGGGCTCTCTACGCCCGTTTGTGTTTCTCGTCAAACTCTACTGTACCAAATATCTGCGATTGGCACTCTTTTCGTGAATCCGAATTTCGTAGTGGCCCCACGGCCGCTCTGGATTTGGTGTCCTGCAGCTCACCCGTGAAGAGCTATGAGTACCGCCCGCTTCCTTGACAAGGCCTCGGGTCTTGGAGACATGCATTTCCTTCTTACTCACTAACCTCAAACACCGCCTTCTGTTCCAACCCTGGCTACACGATCACCTGTTCCATCGATCTCGATAGACCCTTCTGAACCTCTTCGGCCCAAAACGTTACTCAAGACAGATTGCTAGCGGCTTGTGTAGCAACTTAGCCTAAACACGGGGATCTATCTTTTGCAAGTTCTTTTGCGGCGTGCATCACTTGCGACCACCGAAACCCAACTCAAACCAGCAGGGTTCCGACTATAAGAAGCTCCATCGCCACCTATTCAAGACTCATCCAAGCGTTGGCACAGCCAGGGCCTTCGCTGCCAAGCTTCGATTACTACCGTCGTACTACAACACCGCACTACGATACTGCTTGCATTGACAGCTACGCTGATAGGACAAAGGAGCAGCCGATATTGCACGTCTCAATCGCATTCAAAGTGGCGTGAGCACTGTTGTTCGAACCATGGTGACACGTAGATCTCGATGACAAAGTTGGACCTTGCGATTTTATAACCACATTCGTCCTTTGTTGTCTGTGCTGCCCGAGGGCATGAAGCGTTTGCCTCGAGACTCCGAGTTGAAGGAGAAGCCAGCATCCACACAAGCTGAGACTATCGCGCAGCCACGTGTCTTAGTGACAGCACCAGACCATATGGCTACGACGTTGTCGTGGCCCGCAGCACCCTATACCGCAGCACCATCTTCTTACGACTCCGGGCCTCAGCTGCCGCCACTAATACCTGCTGCTGCCCGATTTTTTGCGTCAGCTACTCCCTACTCACATACACCTGAGTCTCCAACCACACCGCGAAGTCCTTCGACTTCCTGGTCTCATGCCAGAGGACAGCACATCAACAGCCAACAGACATTTGTTGGAGACAGCAATGTGTCAACTGAACAGCCACGTAAACTCTCCGGTGGAGAGAGCTCAAATGACGGCAGCTCCCTACCTCCACGTGGTGCTAAGCGACAACTGGGCGCTCAGATCCCGAAAAGGTACCAGTTTTGAAGTGACTTATCAGATCCAGGCTGAACGAAATGCAGCATTCAGAACTCTTTCAACCCGCAGCCATATTTCTTCCCCGAAGGCCGACCGGCCCCATTGAACGCGAATTTGCCTCTACCTATACCCTCAAGGGCGATACCCCCAGTAGCACCTGCAGCTACTGGTTACTCAAACACGGCTGCCTACAGCCGCATAAGACTTCATCTTCGCCAAAACCCCCGAGCGGCAAGAGCAGGACCAGATGGCAAAGATCGCAGGTCAGTATGGGCTTGGTTTCAACCTTGAATATTGACATGCTCACACATCTTAGGACGATCGACCCACCGCCTGTACTTCAGCTGTTAATAGACGACTTCGATCAGGAAAACGATCTGCGGACACTCAAAGCACACGACTGGGTCGTCCACGCTAAGCTTGTATCTGCTCAAGAACCACGTGAAGACGTGACCACGATCGCTACTCAGAGCGACAGCGGCAACGACAAGAAGGTGACGAGGTCACTGTTAGGAACGACGGTCAGCAGTCCTTTCTTCTGCTCGGACGATCCAGATCCAGAAAACGCGCCGAAGCACCCCCGAACCAAGATTTCGCCACCACCAAGTCCGAGTATGAGGTTCATCACCACTTCAAAGAGGAGTGTAGACAACACTAAGGATCCTGACGCCTACAAGACCTTTCCTGGTGCCTTCTTCATCTTTGCGGACTTGTCGGTGCGGAAAGCAGGACGATACCGTCTTGAGTTCAGATTGATGAAAATGGACCCAAGTGTGCTGGTGCCTGGTGGTATCGTGCCGACGCTGTCCGTCGTGGTCAGCGAGGTCTTCCATGTGGTGAATGCGAAGGACTTCGATCAGGTGCAGCCAAGCACGAATCTTGTGAAAGGGTTGCTCGACCGAGGAGCTGGGTTCCCACTGAAGCTGAAGAAAGGACTTCGCGAAGGGCAGCGGCGTAGACCTCGGGGGGCGGGTTCTGATGACGACGAGGCTGACTCTCAGAATGAGGATGAGGACGACACTGGCTGATATACTCATAATAGATCGCTTCGATGGCGATGATTTCATGGAGACTGCAGCAGGCATTGTGCTGCTACAACAGTTGCCATCAAGGCAGAAAGCACCATTTCAGAAATGACAGGAACTTCCTGAACGATCGGGAGGCTCTTTTCATGGTTCCAGGGGGGCGGCAAGACGCTGGCAGATGTGCTGCGGTGACCCCCATTTCCTTCGTGGTTCCGGGACTTCTATCAGTGATGCGCTTGACTCGGGAGAGGCACTTCTCCAGAGTCCATATGCCGTTAGGGTCGTCTTCTGCGTTGTAATCTTGCAGCATTAGCGCGAGGAATTTGCGCGATTGGGGGGTAACCCATCCTGAGGCATGGGTGTGATCGAGAAGCTCACGTAGCATGGATCCACCAGCTTCAAGAGAGATGAAGGTTCGGGAAAGTGCAGCAGTAGCCTCAGCCCGCCTAGCCAGTACAATTTGCCGACCCTTTTGTTGAAGCAAGGCGTTGTTTGCCCACGCGAAGCCAAGATTCTTGGAAGCTTTTAGCTGCTTCTCTTTGATTGCTGATTGCAGTTTCTCGTTCTCGTCTGCTTCTTTCGTCGGTCTATCGCCGATAGCCAATAACCCGTCTTCTCGCCAGTAGTGTATTGCAAGCAACCAGCAAGCATCTGGCTGTGCATCACCCGCAGCGCACTCCATCAACTTCACCCAATCTTCCGAACCGAATTCCTTCTCCCGGGTCGCAATTTCGAAGCAAGCAGCAGGGTCATTGTAGTCGGTCAACTCGCGCAAACACGTGAGCCTTAGCTCTCTCAAGTCTTCCGCCGTACAATCATGGACAGGCAAAGACCATGTCTGACAGTTTTCCACGAGGCGTAACAAAAGTGTCCAAGGGTTGGCAAAGATTTGCCAAGCGTGCAGGTCGTCCTTTGCGTTGCCGGGCAGAATCTGATTACCGGCATGCTGAAGATCTTGGATAGCCAAGGCACGCTGCTGCGGCGTCTGCCTCCTTAATTCTACCAGGGAAGAAGCCTCTTCCATGTAGACGGACAAGGCTTGCCACGTACAGCCCCTCGGATCGGCTTCGACGGTTCGATACACCAAGTCCTTGGCCAATGCGGTGCTGGCAGCCCACCCTGATTCTTGCAGCTCCGGGTCGGCGCTTAGCTTTAGCAGCCAGACGGCAGATTCGAGGTTCTTGTAGTGTAAAGCAGTCTCGAAGATGTAAGACGCCTGTTGCACTTGTTGCGCCCGAGACACGCGGACTGTTGGACTCCCCGCTCTCTTTGAGTCAAAAACGGCCTTGATTGTGTGAAAGGCTATGACGTTGAGGGCTCGAGACATATTCTCTGGGTCGTGCTGCCCTATCAGTTGCGCTTGCTGTTTAAAGCTTTCATCGAATTTGAGATAACTCTCGCGGCCGGTAGACGGGGTGGGAGGGACATTTGATGGGTCTTCGCTCGAGCTGGCTGGAGGCGAGTACAGTTAAATTAGCGACAACGACTTGAGTTTGTGAAGCAGAAAGATTATCTTACTGTAGTTCTGTAGCCACCAGTAGACGTGACTAGGTGGCCAGAAGGTCTCGAGTCTGGACAGGAACATTCCCCTGAGGGTAAGAGTTTGCCCTTGGTTGAAGCCCAATGCTGCACAGGCGTTTACGACTGCCACAAGCAGATAACCGTCCTCGTCCAGATGTGTCTTGCCGTAGCTCTGGCCCAGCATTTGCCCATACCTCTTGGTTTTGATGGTTCGTGCTGACGCAACGATGGCGGAGCAGTGAAGCGGCAGCTGTGTGCGCAACGGTGTCGAGTGGAAGACAAACGGAGGAATGTGATAGACTCGTTTGGGGAATAGATGAGCTCTCAAGGCAGGGGCCATACAGCGTGACATCTTCCAAGGAATTGCTGTAAGTGGCGGGTCTTCATCGATGCCCCGTGCGATCAAGCGAGGCAATGCTCTTGTTGTGATGAGCAGGTCCTCTTACTTGCGCAGTGACTGATTAGTAACCTGACGTTTCGGAGCTTCATGAATCACGTTGACGAATCACAAGCCTGGTTTTGCGGAGTGAAGGTCGACGACTGGAGCCCCTGCATCGAAGCGGTCATTCACGGTGTCGCGTGGGGTGTTGGCCTACCCTTTCTTCCGTGTGCGAGTGAAAGAAGAAGAAACGCTTCGCACGGTGCAAACACGACCGGCTAGAGCACATCATTGGCAGCACTGCAACAGGCTGACACCACCACTCACGCCCAACTGTCTGGCTGAACGACCCAGTCATATTGTCCAGTCGCTCTTCGGTCTCTATACTCAGCTCGCCAGCGCGGCCACCACGATACTGCCACTCTCATGCCTGCTCCAGCCTCCACCAAACGCCTTCGCGGCGTGCAGATCCATCGGCCCTTCATTTTCGGTAGCGAAGCCATTCCCTTCGATCCTGCCAACCGACCCCGAGATGCACCGCCCGACCACACCCACCGCTGGCGCGTCTTCGTCCGCGGCATCCCAACCTCAAACTCTGCAGGCCAACAGCAACAGTCCACAGACATAAGCCACTGGCTAAAGAAAGTGCAATTCAAACTCCATGATACATACGCCAACAGCGTGCGCATGATAGAATCACCACCGTTCGAAGTCGAAGAGACAGGCTGGGGAGAATTCGAAATCGCCGTCAAGTTCTACTTTGTGCCTGAGTCCGGGGAGAAGCCGCAACAGCTGTGGCACGCCTTGAAATTACATCCTTACACCGGTGACATCGAGAAGCAGAAGGCTGACAGAACTATGGTCAAGAGTGTCTGTTACGAGGAGGTCGTGTTCAGCGAGCCTGTCGAGGCATTCTACGACGTTCTTACAGGTGGAGGCGACGCGCCCGGACAGCCGAGAGGAAAGGGCGCGAAGAGCACAAAGGCGGCTAATTCAGGCAGTCTGAGGACTGCCGAGATACCGAACAAGAGTATCGGAGCGAATGTGTGGAGCAGGGAGGAAGAGGGTAAAGAGTTGGATCGGCTGGCTGAAGCGGTCAAAACAGTCGAGAGAATGATTGTCGATGAGAAGGCCCAGTTGTTGGCTGAAGAGAAGAAGCTTGCTCAGCTGGAAAAGACAGAAGGAAAGCTCTTGAAGAAACGGTAATCAGGTGGTCCGACAGTTGGCCTCAACTACAAGATCTCTAGCATCCAAATCATCTCATAACGTGCTTAGCCATGCCAAACCAAATGCTGGACGCTGTTATGCGAGGTGGTGGAGCGATTCACTTACTTGAGCGGTACAGGTACTACCGGTCCCAACGCTCAGAAGAAAGTACTACGGTATCCAATCCAGGGCCTGGACTACAACTCTTCCTAGCAACCCCAAAAGCGCAGTCGACTCCGTGAGCATGTGGTGGAGCGCCGTCATCTCGACAACCACTGAGCGAACCATACGGACAGGAAGGAGCGACCAGTTTGAGACAGAAGAGCCTCTGAAGAAGGCTCTACCCCGCCGCAGAATGTGAAGTATAGTCGATGACGGAGTTCAGCAACGTGCTGACTACGGAAGGAAGTGCAGGAAGAGACCAGATGGAGGTCTCGAGAGCCAGCAACAGTATTGACTTCTGACCGCTTGAGAGGAGTCACTAGGGAGGAAACGGCACGAATGCTGGTCACCAGCCATGGGATGGATAGTACCGGGGAAGGTGCGTGATCTTGAACTTTTTTCGTTCATGCATTGCCTGCGGGTATCATCGTGACAAAGGAAAGTCTACAAGCTCCGCTACGTCGAAGCTTAGGTATGCGAGTCTAAACTGTTTCGCGTAAAGAGACCATATCCAAGCAGCACCACCTTGGCAAAGCGCTGGCCATGCCGACAATATAGCTTTTTGGATTTTTCTTCATTCATCGTAGCTTCATCAACGTCGTAATTTCCTACTCCTCCCTCCGTACCGTTTACATCTTCTTGAGGTGGTCGACGAGCTGGTTGAGCTCGAGACGAACCTCGTCAGTGAGCTGCTCCTCGGGCTCGCCTAGAACGTTCATCATGATCGGTGCAAGCTTTTGCGTCATGCCGGTGATGTGTTCGTCTTGCTCGTGATATAGAGTGATGATCATCTTCCACACAGGCTCATTCTCCTGGTAGTCATCCTTGAGCGGCAGTATGTTGACAAGGGCTGGTAGGACATCGCCAAGTGGCACGGCAGCCTTGTTCTTGAGGATAAGTCGGGCAACACAGCCGGCGGCATTGTCTTTGCACCGCGCATTAGAGATCGTGAGCAGGTTCTCAAGCTTGCTGAGGATGGTCGGGTACGACTTCTGCAAGGTCCTCGAGTCTTGAGACTTCTCGACGAGCCGACCGACAGCGTAGGCAGCATTCGACTTTGTCTGATCGTCTTCGTCAGACATTCTCTTCAGGAGAATTGTCATTAGTTTGTCAGTGATGGGCGTGACGGCGTCGCCCATGCCGACAATAATCTCGGACAGCACACCACAAGCACTAGCTCGACCTAGACTTTCGGCGCCGGATGCATAGCGCAGCACTGGTTTCTCGAAGATCTTCCATAACTCGCCGAAGCTGGGTCCCAAAGCAGCTGCAAGACCAGATATGACGTCCATCGCCGAGTCGATGACCAGCCACTCAAGCTCAGTGCTATCCATGTCCTCTAGATCGAGCTCCTCTTCAGCAAAGTCGGCTTGGCAAGGGTGCTTCTTAGTGATCAGAGAACCGACAGTTTGGACGACTTGCCGCAGGTGATCTTCATTGGCTATCAGGAAAGGACCTGTCATTTTGAGGTTTTCTGAAAGTGATTGGGCGATGGTGGACACAACGGCACTACATAGTAAGTCAGCACACGATTCATTCAAGTGGATGTGAACGAATGCAGGTTGGATGTGTATAAGTCAGAGGGTTGAAGATCGCTCTCGCGTCATCCATACTTTGTATGTAAGAGTGAGCTGGGTAGCGATGATGATCATCCTGGTATAAGCTGAAGGCGGATTGGGGACAAAGCACTTACGTATCTTCTTCATCAGGCCACGATGTGAGTGTGGCTGTCATCACGAGATCTCCGAGCTTCTCGAGCTCAGACACTGGTTTGACCTTCAGTGGGAAACCCGGTTGCCACTTTTGTTGTGCTCCCGACTCTTCTTGGACCTCGTAGAGAGCAGCATACGCACGGTGTAATGTGCTGAAAGCTGCTTTGCGGACATTTTCATATGAATGTTCGACCAAAGGGAGAAGCTTAGATATTGTCTTCTCAAAGTATGGCATGAACGCGGTCTTGGTGTTGCCAACGACGTCGCCGATGACTTCAATGGCGATCTCTTTCTCCAATGCAAGAGGAGTGACAGTCGTCAAATCACCCCAATCACTATCTTCATCATCGAATTCAACGTCTTCAATGTCGTCGTCTTCAGCAATGTCGTCATCAACAGCGTCAGCAACTTTCACCTTTCTGCCGGCAATGGTAACCTCTTTACCGAGCAAGTCTTTGGCACCGTCGCCAAGCTGAACTTCAAGATCGCCCTCCTCTTGTTCGATGCACTCGAACAGTCCGTTGACGACTCCACCAAGGAAGGGTGAGAAGTCCTCTTCATAGACCTTAGCAAGTGAGCCCCAAAGAATGTATGTGCTCTCTTTGAGTCTGCTGTGGTCGAGCTTTAGTGCTTCCTCGCTGGCCTGCATGAGTGGTTGAACGTAGACTTTGAAGTCGCCAGGGCCGACCGCAACAGCCATCTCACCCATTGCATCGGTGCAACTAGCGCGGAGATCAAGCTCTTCTTCGTTCTCTTTCTTGGTGATGAAACCCTGCATCGCCTGCATGGAATCGCCAAGGTAAGGCTTGAAAGGTTCCTCCACAGTCGAGGCCAGAGAGCCAAGGGCACCGGCAGCTAGTCCCTTTATCTTGAAATCAGGGTGTTGTAACAGTTTCTGCAGAAGTGGAGCCAGCTTCGGGAGATACTGCACAGCATCGTGAGATTCCATGCCATCAACGACCGAATCTATCGCGCTGACCGAAGATCGCATGATATCGATGGCAGGACCTTCGTCCTCACCCTTGAATTGTTGCATCGCGGCGTTCAGGTTCTGCGCCAACAGAGGCATAAGCTTCTCATGCTCTTTCGTAACGTCTGTTGGTAGATCATCGGCTAACCGAGCTGTCGTCTGCAGGGCTGCTTGACGAACGGAGACATCAGAGTCTTCGAGCAGGCGTAGGAGAACGGGGATGATTCGTGCAAGCTGAGTACTGATAAAATCTGGAGCACCTTCAACAGCATAGCCAAGAGCAAGAATACCAGCTCTTCGGTGAGCGGCATCGTTGCTCCCAGCATACTGTGGCAGTAGGTCAAGGAGGGGGGCAATGACCTGCTGTGCCGGAAGGTTTTGTGCCATCGAATCGATTAGCCCTAGAGCGGATCTTCCTGGAGTAATATCATCGTCATCATTGATGTCTTCGATTTCAGCGACCACGGCCAGCATGCTCTTTGTGAGAGGCTCGCCCATCTTCATGCCTTGGACTCTGAGTCTTCTGTAGATCACACATTGCATGAGGAAGCTAATGGACTGTGTTCTTGTCTCATCTGAAAACTGCGTATTGGTGGCGATCTGGTTCATAAGCTCAACCAAATGTTGGAAGTGTTTCTGCATAAGCTGATACTCGGTAGTAAGCAAAGTGTTGAAAACCTCGAACGACAGCATGACCTGCTCTTCCTTGCCATTTGAGATCGTGTCTTGCAGGACCTGTACCATAGCGGGGAACATATCTTGGAAGGCTTTGACAGATGCCTGATCCTCCTCGGCGTCGATGACAATGGCCATTTTGGAAATCGCGAGCAATGTGTTGACTCGAACTTCGAGGCTCTCAGGGTCTCTGATTGTATTGGAGAAGAGTTCGAACAAGGCCTTGAACTTGTCGCTGAAGCCCTCGCCCATAGTTTCCAATAGACTGTACAGTAGATAAATTCCTACAGCTCTTTCATCCGCATTTGAGCTGGTAGCAGCCTGTTGCAACATCCCAGGCAGCTCGCCCCAATCGCCATCTTCCAGATCGACCTTCGCGATAGTACTCACGAGTCTTGCAGACGAATGCCGTACTAGCGAGTGTTGCTCGGCCATAGTGGCTTGGAACAGTTGTGAACGGGCTGATTTTCTGTGCTCATGAGGGATTTTGGTCCACTGTTTCGCGACCAGCGGTCTTGCCTGTGTGGCAGCGAGCTGTTTAAGATCGGTACTATCATGAGAGATGATTATTTGCATTAGGAACAGCAGCGCTTCTGGCTGCTTGTAATATTCATCTTGTAAAACTTTCGTTGCAAGCTTGACGTCGCCTTTCTTTGGATCGAGGACAATCTGCAATTGCTGCAAGAATCTTTGTTGGTCCATGATGGTATGAAAGGGCGCCTGCGCCAAAAAAAAATTGTATATGAATCGCTTGAAGAACAGAAAGAGTGTTGAAAGCAGGATGAACAAAATATTATTGCAGCCGAAACCAAAAAAAAAAAAATTGCATATGGACGTGTCAGCCTCAGGCTACAGTGGGGTCCGTTCAACTCTCTTTGCACCCTGCCGTAGGACTTGGAGTTGTTCATAGGCCTAAGCCTTGCCCTCTGACATTCGTGTCGTTCTCGAGTCCTGGTCGCTCCAGGACTACCTACCTAGACTGACCCGGGATGTACTGAGCATCTGGCATCTAGCTTCCCCGTTCAATGTGCAGCAGCCATACTCGAGGACTTGGGCGCCGAGCCTGCCCACGTGTTCTTTGCTTACCCGTATAACCTGCGCCCCAGGGCTGGTCCCGTAATCTAGATGCCTTAATGTTGCCGTGTTTGTACTTGCGTGCATTGTCTACCACTTGGCGTGGAAAGCCAAGGCGTCACCGGGCATCGTTGCTTTGTCTGACAACAGCTTCAAGCTCCCAAAGCACTCTGGCCTCGACCTGCAGTGCAACTAGAGCTCGGAAGTTATAGCCTGCAGAGGTGCGCCTTCCGCTTTCCCGCAACGTCAAAGACCTCGAAGCGGAAGATATATACGAACAATGAGAAGGACGCAGATAGCCGAGTCCCTGACTGATATTCACGACATACAAGTGCTCCAGACCCGACTGGTCCGCTCCATGATATTACCGGTGGAGTCGCACTGCAGCTTACGGTAAGGCGCGATCTCTGGGGTAGGCAGGCCCTAAATTTCCAGGTAGGATAGGGTCCTTGCCTGCCTTGGTGGAGGGTAGGTCATCGCCTAAGCTCACCGGCCTGATCTACCTATGTCCTAGCTTGAATCGACTGCTACTAGTCACGGTCTAGCGTAAGCTCCAGGCTCTTCAAATCTTGCGAGTCCTAATGCTTCAGGGCTGTGGTCGAAGAGAAGACCACCAACGCCTCTCCTCGATCAATGGAATCTGCTTACCGAGCCATCAAGGCGACGAGGATACAAATGCAATCACTTTATTGGTTATAGGAGGTCTGTTGGTGTACAAAGTGGCACGTTGGTGCCTCTGCGGAGTATCACCTTTCTCGCGTTGTCATTGGTCAGGATATGCATTCCACGAACGTTTAGACAAAACTCGGGATGGCTTTCCGTGGATCAGAACCACAGACGGATTCGCATTTCCCACGAATCGTACGCAGCTACCGGATTTCAAGTTCCTTCAATGCAGCCGCGACAAAACGAATAATAACGGGTGTGGATTCTCCTGGTCCTGGGTATGATTGTTGTAATTAGTGGCGCACGATCGACTGCAATGTTGGTGGGATTCTAGCGTTAGCCTTTCTCGCGACGCCTTTTCGACCGACCACTGTGTTAGATCTCCTCTCGAAGACCAGCTTTCACGGTCGAACAACCCCAGAACCATTGTTACCGTACTTCTACCACAAATGTCGTTCTTTGATTTTGCGTTCCAACCCCTGGTCGAGATCACCTCAGAAACAGATTGTGTTTAGGAGAAAGACAACTTTGCTCTGTGTCTTTGGCAACTTCGCCTTGATGCATGAGATAGACGCCCGGGTTCGCAATATCCTAGAGGCACTGTGGGCTCCAGTACAGTGATGCCGCTAAGCGGTTCAGGCCCAGGCTGACGAAATGGCTTGCAGTGTGTCGAACCATATGGGTACAAAGCCCCCAACGGGTAGGAGCAGCTGTCCAATTGCGCATGACCCAGGGATTCTGCCCCATACAGCTTACTACTACTAGGATATGGGCCAAGCTTTATTCTTTGACAAGCCATTGCGTTCGAGCACATACGCGCAAAAAGGTTTATGATATCTTTTCATCTCGTCCTGGTCCGGTATAATAAACGAGCATTTTCCCGGTCGTCAATCTGGCAAACATGACAGGAGAAAACTGTTGAACCAAATTCAAATTCTCTGCTCCAATGTCGAGACCTATCGTGCCTCGCCCTCTTTCTGTGGACCTGGAATTGGTGTCATCCCATACCAAAAAGCCAAGAAAGATATCTACTGCATGTGGAGCTTGCAAGCAGAGGAAGACCAAAGTCAGAACACGTCGACGCCCATCTAGAATGTCGCTAACGATTGAAACAGTGTTCAGGTAGCGCACCTTGTGTCGCCTGTTCATCACGCGCAACTGCTTGTATATACGATGTCACTTCCGATCAGCGCAGAAAGGTCGCCAACCAGAAAAACATCCAGGAACTAGCTAGCACCCAAAACCATCTGGAGAGACACCGGGAGCTCCTCGGAGGAATACTCGCCATATTCCGTGCCGGCGGTGTTGACTCAGCTGAAGATTTAGTCGCTCTTATTCGCTCAGGACTTGACCTGTCGCAGCTTGCAGCACATGTACGAAACGCTCGCAGAGCGAACGCTGCTATTGATAAGTCATTCGGCGAGATCGAGTTTCTGATCGATGGAGGAGATGAGCTGCCGTCGCCTGGTCAGCTCTTGAATACGCCTATGCCTTCTCAAAGCTCTTCAACCTCCACGAATGTTCTTTCGGGTCCAAGCGATCTGCTAAGCTTCCCCAGCAGGAGTATACATCCGCTAGACGATTTCATTTGCTCAAGTTGGACCACACGCGACCATGAAAGGCAGACTGGAGCGGCGGTCTGAGCTTGCGAGAGCCTGATGCTTATTTTGCCACAGGTGTCCATCTTTTCTCCTCCGGTCTTTGATCACACGCTGACGCTACCAACTTCATTGCCAACAGCATCCCAGCTGTTATTTGAACGCAGCAAAAGCAAACACTGATGCACCGCTGAGACCCAGTGACTTATCATGAATCAGTGCCCTTGCAGCATAATTTGTTGTGGGTGCCTTGGGCAGCTCGGTGAATTGTTTCCCAGCTACGAAGAGGCTGCACAAACCACAAATCGAAAACAATATCAGCAAGCATGTGTTGAACCTCCAAATATCCGATACATGGTGGCGAGCAGTCGTTACCATACCCCCATCCGCCACGTTGTCCACCCAAAATGGTGCAAAGACCAAGATTCTCAATGCGAACAGGTTCGGTAAGAACCAGGAGATACGGACGGTGTGGGGAACTACTAAAAGAAGGGCAACGTAGCATCCAGTGACTGCTGCTCTTGTCAGCATCATTCGCTTGAATAGCAGATGTGGCTCGCTGGCGCCAGCACAAGCGTAGTGCAGAAGAGATGCTGGGCAAATGAAACGGGAAGGATTTGATCCAGCACGAAATATGTCCACAGGCGAGGAACACCTGCTTGATGGCCTACAGTACAGTCAGTTCCTGTTCTGGACAGGTCAAGATCCATTTTCATGGGCGACTTACCGATGAAACTCATCCACACGTTCCACACATAAGAATACAATAAAGCCAGCCTCACGTATGTCCATGTTTTGTCGTCAGTGAGTAGATCTTCGGCGAACCACTCGAACAGATTGGATCCTGTCGACCATTGCCAGATGTGAAGAGACTTCGGCCCGGTTCGGAGAAGACTACCAACGTTGAAAGCAACCGGGACACTATGCGCCGCTGCCCACTGGCAATAGGACACAATCAGAAAGTTGAGCATATTCCAGGAGGTGACGCTGAAGCTGGCAAGAGCCAGGGCCGGAAGTAAGACCCGCAGTCCCTGCGTCGTCCTTCTGTCGCAGGCATAAGCATTGGCGCGCTTCGTCTGCTTCCTAGTGCTTCCCAGTGTCCTCACCTCCTCCGAAGCTGAGCTTTCGGATCTGTCTCCTACATTTCCGTGTTCATTACGTGCGACGTTCCCTTATGCTCTATGTGCGATGTCTCGCAAGATGAGTCCGATGAAAACTAGAGCTGCAGCAATGTAGCTAATGAATATAAGTGCGCCCGCTATATTGTTGCCTAGTTGGGGCTGCGCGTGATCGTCTGCTGCTGGCGAAGCCCTAGATGGACAACACAAGAGAGGGAGAAATACCACAGGTAACATGCTTCGGCAGAACGGAGTTGGTGCCCTTCCTGTCTGGGATTCTCTGGGACATGCGGCTGAAGTCCAGAATTTCGCCTAATAGATACCTTTCGCCAGCGATTTCTGTAGAGAGACCTCGACAGAACCTAATTAGCTCGATAGAAGAGATAGGTAGTTAAACCTATTCTATCGAATCTACTCTAGACGCTCTAGTCCTTAGCTAAAGCGCTAAGTCTAAATAGAATAGGCTAGTACCTTAATAGATAAGGTATAGTATCGCTAAGCTATATTAAAGGATCTCGAAGGAAGGCTAAAGACTATATTTTATATAGTAGTAGGCTATAGGCTATAATAGTAAACTATAAGATAACGAGTATATCTAATCGTACTATATATATAGTTGCTTATAGTAAGTAACGGCTCGGCGAGTATATATTCGCGTTAGATAGTAGTATAGGCCTATCTTTAAGCTTATTAATTATTAAATTTATTAAATAAACGCTTAGCCTTAAATATTAAGTAAGCCTAGTATTAAGTATAAACTAATTATAATTAATAATATTATAAAAGGCGATAAGTAGTATATAATTAAGTAATAGAGAAGAGATAGCCTTACTAAAACTAATATACTAATATTAAGATAACTTTAATTAAGCTAATAACTTAACTAAATAGTAAAATAGTATATATTAAAAGTTTACTCTTACTACTAACTATAAATATTATAATAAAAAGGCTTTAATAGAAGGCTCTCTTTATATATAATATATATAGCGTATATAAGAGTAGTTTAATAAAGAGCCGCTAGCTAGGTTATAGCTATAAGCTACCTATAACTAGTATAAGTTTTTTTCTAAGTATAAAGATAACCTTACTATTAAGAAGACTCGAGCTACTTTTTAAATAGTAGAGCGTTAGAAAATATACGAAGCTTATAATAGAATAATAAATAGCTTTAGAAAGAAGCTAGTATCGTCTTAATTAGATATATATTACGCCTACTAAGGCTAGATATATAATTTTACCCCTTAAGGTATGCTAAAGGCATGCCTAAGGCAGGGGCGAGGCAGGGCAAAGGCATGCTAAGCCTATGCCTCCTATATATAGATAGTTATGCATAGCACGACTTAACCTTAAGCTCTCTAAGCGTTAAGTCGTTATTAATATACCAGTTATTATTACTTCTATTCTATTCGATTAGACTATTCTAACCGCTAGCTAACTAGCCTTAATATAATAATACTATCAAGTTAGTAAAGATAAAGGACGTTAATAGATAAGTTAGAAGATAAAATAAGTTAGCTACTAAAGTAAGATTAGCTAGCTTTACGTAAGTAGTAGATAAGCTAGCTACTTAAATTTATTCTCTACTAAGATTATCTTTCTATCTTAAAAATAGATTTAAGATAAGTAAGGTTTTATAAACCTTTATTATATCTTAATATATAATATTATAAAGATTAAAATATATAACTATAACTATTTTATTAATTATTTTAACTATACTATAGTAACCTTATATTACTAAGTATTCGTTAACTAATATTAGCTATATATTAAAATATCTTAGTATCTAATTATCGCTTAGCCTTATATATATTAGATATTTAGCTAGTAGTATAAAAACTGTTTATATTAGACTAATAGATTATAAAGCTATCTTAAGGTTTTATTTAAAGTTATTCGTTATAAATCGCTAATATACCTAGCTAAAGGCCTATTTAACTATTAGATAACTAATTTAAAAGCTATTATTAAACGCCTACTACTCTAAAGTTATATTTAACTCTAAGTATAGTAATAAAATATCTTAATTATAAGAGTAAATAGCGTTATTAAATAGTATATATACTTTATCGTTCTTAATATTATTAAATATCGTAGCTAGCCGTTTAATAATACTAGATTTCTTTAGTATTATTAAGTTATTTACTTAATCTTTATATAGGCTAATAAAAGCGATAATTAGCTTATTAAGTATAATACTAGCTTAGAACTTAGTACTATAAAAATACTTATAACTACTATAATAAGCTCGCTATCTATCTAGCGATTAATAAAATAAGCGAGAGCTACTATTAATAAAGATAAATATAGTATCTTATTTACTAAAATCGCTTAGGCGTTTAATATATTTATCTATAGCTACTTTTATTAACGTAAAATACTATTCTAAGGTCTTATTATATTTATTAACTAAGTATAGTATAATATTAATAATAATTATACTAATTCGTATAACTAATATATAAAAGATCTACTAGTTATAATATAGGTATAAGAGCGTAGCTAGCTTTAATAATATTATAGCTAATATATCGTAACTTATACAGCTATAGCGATTTCGCTATTTTACTTTATCTAACTTAAATAACTTAATTAGTATATTAATCTCTTACGATATAAATCGTACTTAATAACGATAGCGATCGTTACTTTAGTTATCTAATAACTACTCGCTAGCCGAGTATTTAATTAATAGTTAGTATAGCTTATCGATATCGTTAGTCTTATCCTTCTTATTATCTAGTAGTAGTAGTAACGCAGCGATCCTTCTCTCGTCTATCGTCTATCGTAGTTATCGGCCGAATACTTTAAATAGTAACCTATAGTCGGAATCTAATAGACGACGTTAATAGTAAGAACGCTACTAATTATATACTACGACGTTTCTGTAAGTTGGGCTCGACAGAAATAGATAGTCGCTATACACAGAGAACGGTGGCGAAAGGTATCTAATAGTGCGGTTCTGGTTTAGGAATCGGGCGCCTGCATCTGCACGGCAATACCTAAGTGCTCTAGGGTACTACTGACTCACGTAGACGCTTCTGACCAGGTTGCGTGTAGACGAGCGAGAATCAAGTGGTATCTAGTCGACTGGCTGACAGGAGTGCAAAGTCTTCTCCGACATCTGAATACCTATGGTTAGCTTGTCCCGTAGGTAATCTATGACGTGGACCGATGTGAACCTAACGAGTATTTGAAGCCCAAGAACCTCGATGTCAAGTGAGACGCCACGATGCATCCGAGCTCATGCAGGTAGTCATAACTCCCTCCATATGCCAACAAGACGGGTATGCATCGTATCGAGATGGAGGCCGGGCTTCTCGATACTAACGGTCTTATCCTCCCCTGGTTAACGCACGGCGACTGTGGCTTCCTATATAAATGTAACTTTGCTTTTCACGTTGCGAGTTTGAGAAAGGATGTAGACAAGATATATTCTTTCTAGATGTGCTCCCACCGGAACCTTGGTGGCGATATAGCGTCTGCGCCATTCGGTTTGTGGTGTGTCATTCGTGCCTTGCTTATCCGGTTGCAGTCGTGACGAGCTCAAGTCGCACAAGCCAAGCATGACCTACGACCTTGAAAGTAGATTGCGATGTTGTACGGTACTGTGACACGCGGTCGCAGTCCTTGCACCACCTACCAATCTGGTGAGCAAAGTCGTGCAAGGGTTATGGAGATCATATCCGTTAGTGCACTAATCGACCTGACCGATACCCGCGATTTCACGCTGGACTGAAGGTTGGTGCTTTGCCTACTTTCTAGGGTAATTAGACACAACCATTCACTGTGGCTCGAGTAGCTTGGTATAGGCGGGCGGGCGGTCTCTCATTATTACAGGTGCTGTCCTCTGCATCTGCCTAAGGTCTTCTTTTACAGTATGCCCAATCCCTAGTCGGCCGTGGGCATCTTGCAACGTCGGTCAAGAGGAATGTTTTTCAGACACCTGGTTGGTGCCGTCTACAGCAGGCGTAGCTGCCGCCTAAAAATGAGAATATTTGATGCATCAGTCGTGGTCTGACTTCGCTGTTTCGTGTTTCCGAAAGTTCGTGCTATAGATGAAATTGGTTCAATGGCTTTACACTGCCAGTGTGGCCTTCCCCGTCGTCCTTAGCTAATGACGAGTAATACTTCACGACGCGAAAACCTCATCGTCGCTGATGTTTTTCAGATAAACTTTGATGCCTGGATTCGTCCTTGTTCTCGGCGAAACAATCGAGCGTGTATATTCGACACTCAATGAGTGCTGAGACATTTGTCGAACCCTATTTTACCCTTCTTGACAATTCGATCTGCACATAGAGTCTAAGTCGAACAGAAAGCTTGCTTGTGTCTTATCTTGCCAATATGAAAATCAGCATGACATCGGCGAACTCTTCGAAAGACATCATTGTCGTCGGGTCCGGTATCATTGGCCTTACGACAGCTTGCACGCTTCAACGACGTCTTCAAAATCTCGGAAATATCACTATTGTAGCGTCAGAGTTTCCGAGCCCAAGTCCAATGGCAGCAATTTCACAGAGAGGCTCACAGTTGTCACCCGTATCAGCAGAGTACGCATCGATGTGGGCAGGTGCTCATTACAGGCCGATACCGCACCTGCCTGTATCACATCCGCAATATGGCTCGTTGACTGGTGAGCAGCAGCGCTTTCAGTCTCAACTGGCCAACGAACACTGTCTAGCCACCCGCACCGCAAGAGTTATGAAGCAGCTTGCTCGCGCAAGTCCCGAGACAGGTATCGAAATTATGCCAGGGGTTGAGTACCTCGAGAACCCACCACCAGAAAACCTAGCTCTGAAGTCAGCCGATGTTTATGCTGGTGATGACGATTGCTTTCGAGTATATACATCTTCGGAGGTCGAAGATTTGAACAACCATGCTGCTCGTGATGGCAGAGGGCAGATCAAGTGGGCTTGTGAGTACGAAACCTATGTCGTGAACGTTCACATCTACTGCGCTTGGCTTCTCCAGCAATTCCTTCAAGGTGGCGGCAGAACGATACAAAAGAAGTTGAGCAGTATCGGTGAGGCTCCCCAAGCTGTTCCAAACGCGAAATGCCCGATCATCGTGAATTGCTCCGGCATGGGCATATGGGAAGATCCAAAGACGAAGGTAATCCGCGGCCAGACAGTTCTGGTTCGTAATCACTACCACAGCACGGTCACACGGCAATGTGCAGATGGAACGTGGTCTTTCCTTATTCCACGGCCGCTAAGTGGTGGTACGATCGTGGGCGGTACGAAGCAGGTATCTGATCCTGAAACACGTGGTCGACCAGAAGAGAGACAGAAGCTGCTTGAAAATGCCGTCAAACACTTCCCTGACTTTGTAAGTGAGCTGAAGGACTTTGATATCGTCCAGGACAACGTAGGGAGACGTCCATGGAGGGAAGGCGGGATGAGAATCGAGACAGATGAGCTGAAGCAAGACGGCATGAAGCTCTCGGTAGTCCATGCCTACGGTGCCGGTGGAAGAGGCTACGAGTTGAGCTGGGGCGCTGCTGAGCAGGTTTGTGAATTGGTGGGAAAGTGTAGGAGCCCACAGCCGAGATTGTGATTTGGTCTTCCCTAACAGTGTTGATACTCCTGCCACGTCTTTTGTCTTTGGAGCACGCAACGGTCTTCCCAAGATGCACGAGTCCTGGTAGACGTCAAACGTGGAAACCAACTCCGTTTCAAGTCTTCACTGAAGGTCTAAGTCACAAGCAGCAGCCAGCTCAGTGACAGGAAGCTCGGCATCCCGGTCAGCTACCTCACCCGGTAGGCAAGTCGCGACCATGATCGCTAGCGCCGATCTGAGACTTCCAACCCATATCACGACCTGCATGCGTTAATCGCACGGGGTACGGTCTACGCTTCGCTACATAGATGGTTCTCGGGGAGTACGCCTGCACTTTCCCGGGTTACCAGTATCAGAGAACAGCAGGTCAGCCCTCTGCTTCGGGGCAAAGGATCAGTGATGAAGTCTCGTGACGGATCCTCATACAATGACTATGATGGGTCGAGTGGACATGCTCACCGCCTTGACGCCACTTCCAAACGCGTCAACTTAGCTCAGATTGTGGCAGTGTGAGATCTTCAGGTATGGGTTTCAGAACTCAGAGAACAAGACCGGGTCACGATACTATGCACTTGAACTGAGCAAGAAGAACACGATCATCCACCCTTGGCTACAACGAACAGAGCGAAGTAAGACTAAAGAATGGAACCCAGCCTGTACGACTCCAACGCCAAATCGATCCGACCTTCCTCTTTGCCCAGAGAAATAGAAAGAATGCATGGCCTCAGGGTGTACCCAAGCACTATCACCCCCTCCATTAAGCCACGCTGAGCACTAAGTGTGGTTGCCCTGCTGACGAATTAGTCTGCAGGGAGGACGTTGCTTAGGCACCATTCGATGCAAGCTTGAACACGAAACCATCGATTGGTCCATGGACACTCTGCTGCCTGATGGCTCGTTCGATATTGGACTTGAAAAGTGCCTTCCAGCATACCATCAGTCGCATGGGAATCTGCTGGTGTTGTAGGAACTTTGATCCATCGCCATGCAGTCAGCCTCTAGGTGTCTCGAGGAAAGCGCCAGGGCTGATCGGTCGGAAGCGCGAGCGTCGTTGTGCGATGCTAGACTCGTTGCAATCGTCATGTTGCTTGTCATGAAGTGTATCAGGGGTTGACCGGTGGGATCGCTGAGGACCGACAACGTGCAAGTCACCAAGTAAGCTTATGCTGAACAGTCTAAGCTGCGATATGCTGTCTTGGGATCATCGTGGTATTGACTGGCTGAATCTATTGCCCTGCAAAGCTCGTGCCTTGTGGCGTTTCGAACGTCGCGCTCGGCTCTTCAGGCGTAGTGGGGGAGAGACTTTGTTCCCCGCTAACGATTGGCTGTCGAGCAACCGACAACCCGCACAATCAACAATTTCCACCGCGAGCCAGTGATCAATGCCTGGTACTTTTGGCGCGGAGTACCAGTACATATTGTTGCTCTCCCCACGCACACTGAAACTCTTCTCCTTTGGCTTGTTTCGACATTTTCAGCCTCTGTTGCTCATTTGTAGCTCCACCCTCAATCTTCTTTGACTGGCAACAATGTTTGATCTCGGACACCTTCTTCTAATTCGCAGGGTGCTCCATTGGGTTTGAGGTCGACGCGCTGACTGACGCACCCTCACCATGCCACCATCGCGCGTGGAGCCTCACGCTCTCAATCTGACGTACACGCCAATAATTATCATGGTCTCTGGGGCACCCAAGCTTGGTCGCTGAAGTCGTCACAATGTTATCGATATCTGCCGTCGTCATAATACGACATGCCTGCGCTCGCTCATGCTTGCGGTCGCTCTGGTCGGGCCGGGAGCAACTACTGATGTTTGATAGTGTTCGGGTAGCGAGACCCTACGGAGCATCGTTCTGTGCCACCTGCATTCGACTGCCTCTTCCAATGCCTCAGGAGAGGCAACGCTGCTCACATTGATGATCAGAGAGCTGCGGATCAAGAGATGCATTCGAAAGAATGCGTGAAGGTGAAAAAGTATGAACCTAGTTTGACGTCACCGGGCTATGGTTTGTGGTATACCGAAGTCGACAATGCTGGTCAAGCTCGTCTTTCGAGGATGGCTTCAACAGCGTCTATGATGCCAAAGATGTACGATGTTCGGTTACGAGTATAGAATTCGGGTACGAATGGTGCTTGTCGTGCCGCCTCGTCCAGCCAGACCCCAATGGTCGGTTTGAAGGGTATGTCAAATTGTGCTAGGCTCGCAATGACCGGAGACGGTATGTTCTTCTGGCTCGAGATCGAGGAACGAGCCGTGGCCGTTCTGCATAGAGAAGGGCAAGACCTGCAATACTACTGTTAGCTGAAGCTGCATTAACATGAACTAGTTTGTGCACAACTCAGAATGCAGAGTTGCTGATATGGCAGCAAACAAAGCCCTCAGTCTATCCATCACTTACTCTGTGGTTGGCATCTTGGTTGTTGGGTGAGTACTTGCCGTCTCGACTTCTGCTAGTACCGGCTGTTAAAGGAGGTGAGTGCTATTGAAGCGCTGTCGAAGTGGCGTGGAGATTTGCAAGCAAGCAGGTACTGCAAGCACGGCTTATGTACGCACATGTCAAAGCGAAATGCTGAAGTGGAAGAGGACGTAACGTGGACTCGTCATTGCTGGTCTCGAACAGCGGTGTAGAACAACCGGTGATGATCTGGAATCAATCTGGTCGACCACGGCTCAAATCGAACCACAAACTCCTTAGTGGTTAGTTGATGCTTGGAGTGGCCGTCGGAATCCGCGACTCGCCTTTTTGCCAGTAATAAGCAGGGGTGACTGAAAGTTGGAGAAGTTCTAGCCTCTGTATAGTCTAACTTCCAGCGTACTACAATCTGGCATTTGATCGATACGGAATGCAGCGGTGTTGCAGCACTCCTCATAAGAACCTCTGCTCTCGTTCCTCACGACAGTGGCAGATTTGCAAAGCACTATACCTCGTCACCTTCACTGCGGGACAGTGTTGGACCTGGCTTGCCTTGAATACAAACCAGACCCTGCTCGAAACAGGCACTCGATGATGCAGTAGTTCCTGAAAGTTCCTGTACTTTGGTAGCGTCCGCAAAAGTTCCCAGTCCTGTGTACTTGGCAAAACCTGAGCATGCCAACGCTCGTTGGTGCCACCCTGGTGACACGAGCAGATACTGACCCCGACGAACACACGCCAATAGAAAGATCCCCCGAGGCCAACCCGGGGATGTTTGCTACATGTGGTAGAGAGAATGCCATGTAACCTGGCCCCATAACTTTCTTTGGTGTCTTCGTGCGACAAACAGCAAGAAGACCATCATCGTGCCAACGTGACTTACTGCGGCAGTCGAATGGTTGCACTGTACCCCGCTTGAAGTTCTAGTTAGATAGCTAGAGGCTTGTACTTTTGTTAGCAACGCGTTTGTCCTCCGCTTGAGTCCGACAACACTGAAGGGCTCGGCTGCACTCGCCTCAACCAAGATTTCGGCAGACCTCGTGACAGCAAAGACGTGCGATCGAGCACGCTTATTGATACTGGTATCTTCTCCATTGTAGAGGCACAAAGTACATCAGACAGGCTAAGCTCTCCTAGCACCCCAAGAACGTGTTGTTCTCCAGTATTCCCACAAAAAGACGTTGCTTTAAGGGAATGGAAGGGAGTCATCAGATGCACACAAAGGTCCATGCATGGTAATGCAAGGGACCCGAGGTGCTCGCCGTGGATCGGGCACGCGGCTCGCAAGCATGGGCCTTGCTGTCTCCTTGCTTAGCTAGACACTGGTGAAGCTCTCGATCGAGCGAAGTAACGCTTTGGATTTCGCCGATAGGAGGAGTCGATCTTTAGAGGTATGATGCCCCTCATGCTGTGGTCCGGTGACTCTCAAATACATCGCGATCTGTCACTGTCATACGTATCTTGACGTTCACTTGCACAAAAACCACGTTCCAGGTTGTCTGCCTCTCTCGATTTGAACAAGACTTGCGACGCCGTTCCATCTCACGCAGTCTTTGGCTGTAGATCGCAAGATCCCCATACACGTCATGGTGCCATGTTTCGAGCACGAGTTGTTGAAAGACCTGTATGGACATGCAAGTATGGGGAACTCGAGACTCGCATCCCTACATCTGGTGACACCAGCTCAGCTAGCGCCTCGTGTGATTCGGAGACTCTGCGCTTGTCGTTCCGAACATGCTGGGGCCGTCAGTACGTATCTAGGTGAGATGGGACTTCACTCGTCAATCACATGGTGATCCTCGATTGTCCAGTGCGGTACGGCATAAAGTCATTGATCGAAGTATGTAATGCTTTGGATGGGCTAGATATGCATCAGTTAATTGAACATGCTTTCCTGTACCCAACCTGGTGCACTGTGCCCAGCACAGCTACAATATGTCAAGTTTTCTTGCTAGTCATTGACCCATCATACCTCTCCGACCATGCTTTTGGTTCCATGACCTTATCCAACCAGTGCTGTCCGTATCGTAACGCCATCACTCATCACGTACTCCATGAATTCATACACGCTCTATCAATACCGACGTTCGACCTAATGATATCCGTTCTGTTTGTTAAGCATCACGGTCCGCTGCGAGTATACCGCCGTTCCTCCAGTAAAGTAATCGTGCAGGCAAGCTTGCTTCGCGGAAAGTCGTCGTGCTGGGTCGTATTCTAGTAGTTGATCCAATAGATCAAGACCGGCGTCATCGAGGCTTGGAGCAAGTTTGGAAGTCGTTTCTCGGCGCCATTTTGGGAAGGTCGCTTTGAAGTCAGGGAACGAGGTGACACCTGGCCAAGTGTTTTCGTCGGGAGTGCCGAGTAGTCTGTGCCGTCAAATTAGCAGAAATTGGGATGAGCAGTACTGCCTTGACTTACTTGAAAATCTTGAAGATCTCATCGATCTCCGAGTCACCAGGGAACAATGGTTTCCGGGTGCACATCTCTGCGAATATTGCACCCACAGACCACATATCGACACCTGTCGAGTACTGTCGACCACCTAGAAGAATTTCCGGAGCACGGTACCAAAGCGTCACCACCTGGAACATCCCGTCAGTATATCGTACAATCTGATGCCAGCCAAACGTACCTCATGAGTGTATGTTCTCAATGGCACACCGAAAGCTCTGGCCAGACCAAAATCAGCCAGCTTGAGATTGCCATCTCTGTCAATGAGCAGGTTCTGTGGCTTCAAGTCTCGATGCAGAATTCGGTGACTGTGGCAGTATCGGACTCCCTCCACGAGTTGTGCCATGAACTTTTTGACCATGTCCTTGCCCAGACCCAGTCTCTGCATGTCTTGTGAGCCTTCTGGGAGTGCTTTTCCTCGACCACCCTCTGCGACGGGTAGTGCTTCCATGTACTTCTTCAAATCGCAATCGAGGAACTCGAAGACAAGGTAGAGTTTGTGGCCGTCTGCGTGGACGATGTTGAACAGTCGCACGATGTTGGGGTCATTCATCTCCTTGAGCAGAGAGATCTCGCGAATGGCTGTGCTTGGGACACCCTCATCTTCGGCCTCGAGTCGAATCTTCTTGAGCGCAACAATACGACCGCCGTTCGATAGATCTCGGGCTTTGTAGACGACACCGTATGTACCTGTACGAGTCAGCGTACTCTTCTAGCATTTGGTGATGACAACAAACCTTCACCAATCTTCTCAATCTTCTGGTAGTTCTCCATTGTGACGGCTGTACCCCCTCAATTACTCGACAAGGGGTGCAATGCGTTTGGGAGAAAAAGAAGGCAAGAACGCTGTGTCGAAGTACGTTGAAGAGAACCTATATGTTAGTACCAAATCCCATCAGCGAACCGTGGAAGTATACACAGTTTCTGTCTGAAGTGCTTGCTCCTGAATTGATTTGTTGTCCAGCGTCCATCGATCATCCCTAAAGCCTGAAAATCAAAACAATGAATGCCTGAACGGCGACGCGTGAACATGTGCCTGATTGGCACCCTGGCGCGCCCCACGCGTTGGCTTCAAGGGACAGACACCATGACACTTTAAACCTTCCCGGACGTCAAGAATATCATAACTTTTTCTTAAAACGTCTTTCTCGTTACTTTAGCATGTGTGCTGATTGCAGACTTCGAAGCTAATTATGCCCTGACAGGTGTCGAATGCTGTGTTTACCAAGCCTTACTCACATGTATTTCATGAACTACTGCGAGTTTGTCCTTTTCCCAGACCGCTTAACACATTTGAACTTGATGAAGGCACTTGATGCGTCATACCCATTATGGAAGACTCATAAACAAAACTGACAACAAGATGACACGCGGTGCTTCGCTTTGGCAGATGCACTACATCTCACTGGTGTTGTGAATGGCCCCCGGAGTGCCCTTCATTAGCAATGCCTTCCTCATGCGAAGACCAAATCTGCCCCACATCTTGGTCGACGACTGAGTCTGAGCTTTAACAAATGTTCTTCGAGCGCGTCTCGATTCTTTACTAAGTGAGAAGATCCCTCCGACTCATGTCGTCTTGGACATGTCAGTAGTAGCATCCACGGCGCGCAGTCCATTCCACAGATGCGCGATTTCGATCGTCAGAATAGTCGAAGGCGCTCCGGTTCACCTCCAACAGACTTGGACGCGATAGAACGAGGCAACACTGATACAGGCACCCGCTAAGGCAGAATCAAACTTGAAACGTCCTCCGCATGCTCAAGGCGAAAAGCACAGAGTACGAATGTCTTACATCGGTATAGGGAATCCAAAGTTGATCACAACGACACAACCAAGTTGATTTGTTTGTAGACACGTCCAAGGACCGACCGTAGAGAAGCAGAAGGAGGCAGCAGGTGGAATACGTTTGAGGAGTGCAGAGCCCCAACAGAGGGGTGGAACAAGCCCGAGGACTCCCTAGACTAACCCGAACACAATGACACCAACACGCATGCCAGATAGACGGCAACTCGGGTGATTCGAGTCGCATTTGCCCATGGTCCCCCTGAGTTCTACCGAGGCAATCATCAACTGAAGTTCGACTATAACGAAGATACTGTCTGGGGCTGCATCATTGCTTGATGGCAAGCAGAGTCTTCATACCCGCAACACTCGTACTCACAGATTCTCGACTTTTCAACGTCAAGACAGCAGCGCGCTGTGCAAGGGGAACTATCTCCTCCAGCTTCACCTGCTGATTAGCGTTGATTGCAGCAATCATCCCAGCCATGACCACACCTAGCATCGTGTCACCAACTCCATTGACACTCACGATGTCATTCTGTCCGACTACCTCAGCCGGCGGGAAGAGACGCATGTACACCCCTCCGACTGGGCCAGTCTCGTATTTCGTCCGCGAGAGGATATACGGCGCCGACTCGGGGTTTGTGAGTCTTGGATCATCGCGCAGGAGAAGCATGGTCAGCAAGCTGCCTTGAGCCCCAAGCTTAGTGATGAGGTTTGGGACCAACGGTAGAAGACGAATGACTTGCTGCGGGATACCCTTGTCTACCAGCTGCGCACCGCCCATCATAACGAACTTGTCCCGCGACCCTGCGCTGCTCAAGCTGAATGAGTCGACTGTCTGCCACCACGCTTCTGACTCGAAAAGCTGGCTCTCTTGTGCAGCTTTGTGCATGGATGCTAGTTCGATCTCGTTAGGTGTTGCGAGGCTGACGAAGCTGTGTGGCGCGACAGCCGTTGAATCCTTGGTCACAGCCGTGTTGGTCTTGTCGAAGAGTCTCGCGGCTTTCACTGAGCTGACCGGTTCGAATGCCACCGGGACTTCAGATGTTTTGGCGGCCAGGAGGATGTTTGAGATAATGCTCGTCGACCAGTTCCCATCAATTACTATCCACTTTGGCTTCGACTTCTGGCTGGCGAGCAGGTTCGACCAGTACTCTGGCTCTTCAAACTCTGGATGTGAGAAAATGGAGAAGTCGCCCATTGCAAGCATCAGATCTTTGTTCCTGTCGTTTACTGCGACATATTGTGCCGTCCGTGCACGGGTGGCAGGATCCAAAACTCGAAGTGACTTGGTATCGATGCCGCTGCTGGCCAGGTCTCGAATTAGCGTTTTGCCGGCTAAGTCATCGGCGACCACACTGGCTAGGGAGACTTGAGCGCCGGCGTATTGAGCTGCCGTCGCCACATTCCTGCCCACGCCGCCTGCTGATTGTGAAATCGCAGCTGGATTTGAGGTGTGGAGCGTTGGCAACACCTCAGTTGTGGTTGCATCAAAGGGAGAATAGTCGCATGAGGTGTCGGCGGCAAGAGCACCTATCACGAGGATGTCGTTATCTTTCCCATCTTTTGGCTGGATGGGAAGTCGTGCTTCAGTCTCCGGTGCTGCTGGAGCACTGGGGCTGGTAGATGGTGACGATGTTGAAACAGCGAATTGAAGTGCTCTGCCGGGTGTTAGCAGCCATCCAACTTGAATGTTTTGCTCGTCAAACAAACCTCACCCGTGTGCGCCGTCTTCCTTATCTTGTTTTTCGAGCTCACAAAGCTCCGCCGCAACCTTGGTACCGCGAATCACATTTGCCTCGATCAAAGCCTTGTTCGCAATCACCGATGCGTTGTTACTCAACTCTCTTATTCGTTTCAACACGTACGGTGTGTTCTTTGCTCCCTTGATGCCCATCCCATCTGCCTCCTGCACCGCAGTAGCAATAATGCCATCAATCTCCTCCCTTTTCATGGCCGCCTCGACCGGTACCGGATTTGCAAACAACAGCCCCGAGTTCACCGGTAACGAGAACTGCGCGTGGACAATCGCGGCCGCATCCTGCTCGTTCTGTATCGTCTGCGGACTCTTCACACCACTGTCCCGACTGAAGAACGCTGGAAAGTCCACGCTTCCCTCGCGACCATCTGCGAATGTCCCCACACCCACTCCTTGAGTCTCGAGGTACTCCAACGTGCGCGGTATATCCAGAAAGCTCTTACTCCCGCTGCTGATTACACACACTGGCGTCCGGCCGAGCTCAGTCAGATCCGCAGAGATATCCATGCTGTTCTCACCACCCCTATGCACGCCTCCCAGGCCACCCGTTGCAAAGATCTTGATACCAGCAAGATGCGCCAGGATCATCGTCCCACTGATCGTCGTCCCGCCATTCAGCTTCTGCCCTCGCAGTCCACCGAGGCCGCCGATGAAGCCCAGGTCTCGTCTGCTGAGCTTCCAGGTATCTTTGCTGCCGGCGGTCGAGATCAGCCGGATCAGCTCCTCGGTCTCTAGCCCCACGCGCGCGATGCCATCGAGGACACCGACTGTGGCGGGGACGCCGCCGTTGACGCGGACGAGCGACTCGAGGTGTGATGCTAGGGCAATGTTCTCGGGGTATGGGAAGCCGTGGGTGTAGATGGTGGTTTCGAGGGCGACGACAGGTTTGCCTGTTTGCAGGGCATGTACGACTTCTTCGTGCACGGAGAAGAGCTTGTTGCGCGTGTGTGTCGAGATCGGGTGTCGGGTTGAGCCTGCTGTCCTGGCACTATAGGGGATGATTTTGGTGCGCAGGGTTGGCAGAGAGCTGCTGCACCGTTTGGCTGGTAGCATGTTCCAGGGATCTGTTCTCGATGTCTAACGTCTACTACTACTACCTACCAGCTCGAGAGTACGCGTTAAGCGACTCGAGTTTCACTCACCTTGGTGTCTTGCGATTTATTATCGCTGGGCGGAATTGGCCGCATTCGTTTGTTTACTCAAGTACGTCACAGCCGTTGACCGTTTCTGTGAAGCGTGCTCAATGGCTACCACATGGGTATGAACGTTGACTGGCATATGTTGGATTTGTCAGTCTGTGTCGAGTTAAGGGGTCCGCGTTCGTGTCCAAGCTAGGCGTTGAGACGACTTTTCACCAACCACCAAGGTAGGCTATATCTTTACAGTACGATGTGGACAGTGAGAATACTGGGTGCTGGGATAAGCACGTTTCGTTCGGCTCTAGATGTGCAATCTATGTAGCACCAAATCTTCCAATGCGTCCTCATTAGATATGCGGCTTCGGCTTGTCAACTTTCATGGCTGGCACCATGCCCAGATCTTCCATCTCCCGATACATTTCGAACACTGATTCCATCGTGTCGACGAAACCCGTGAAACCAAGGAGTCGTGCCTTGTTAATACTAAGCATGGCTGTAGTCCAAGCTGCGTCGCCACAAGAGAAATTCGCCTCGATATCTGTGAATGGATTGTGCGTCAGCTTTCCCCCAGATTGACTCATGAGCTCCTTCCAGGCTTTTTGGTTCGCTTCCTCTCGGGCCCACCCCGACAAAGTGAACGATGCCCTTATCTTCGTTGGCGGCCCATAGCCCATAGGCGTGTCCTTTCCAGCTCTGCCCGTCATTTCTTGATACTTGCTGTCATCCTCGGGCGGTGCAGTTACTCCCTTGTCGACACCGAACCATTGAGTGAGCTCATGATAGAATCTGTCCCAGCTAAACGGGCTGCCATCTATTGCATTGAATCTTTGGTCTTTGCATTTGTCCTCAAGCACTGCCCATTCGCTGAGATAGCCTGTCATCCGCGCGGTAGAATGAAATGTAAGTCCTTGCCATGCTTGCCAATCTCCACCAAAGGCAATAGGTTCCCCTTTGTAAGCTTGCACAGCCGCATAGATTGCGAAAGGGTGCAGTGCATTCATCTGTACATTCTTAGTGAGAGCAGATCATGACCCATAACAGACTGACCTGCGCATTGTTGGTAGGGCCAATAATCCATGCAGGCATCACGACATTCCAGCTCACGCCGTTCTCCTTGCAATACTTGAAGAGCAGTTCTTCTTGCGGGTAGTAGAAATTCGGCTCAAGATGCTTCGGCTGTGGGTCAGACTCGCAAGATGGGGTTCTGATACGACCAATATGCACGCCATAATTCTTAGCACCAGTCTGCAAGAGGAACCTTGATGGTTTGATACCGGCTTGCGGCAGCGCATCTAGGAAGTTAGAGAGCAAAGCAGAATTCACCTTAACGAGCTCATCTGCGTTGGACCAGATTGGGGCGCCTGGCGGAGGCTTAGGCTGCAGATACGAGTAGAAGAAGACATGCGTGGCCGAAACATTGGCCTCTTTGAGAGCCTGAGCAATCTTGTCTCTGGACTCGAGGAAATCGCAGGCTACGTGCTGGACGCGAGATCGCTGTTCTGCGGTCAGAAGACCCATCATTGGCTCTGGTGGAGGCCGTCTAGACAAGGCGTAGACCTTTGTCCATCGCTCAGGGGCGTCGAGTAGCGCTCGCATGGTATGAAACCTGGACCAAGATCAGCCTTATAGTCGCTGAGGAAGGTGGTCGTCGACAGTACCCAGAGATGCCATTGGCGCCAGTGATGATTGCAGTCAACCCTTTTAGGGACGGATCGAAATCTGGCAGATTATGGTAGATACCAATCTGTCTCAACGGCATCATTTCTGACCCCATCTTCTCCAAGACCGGTCAGTGGTAGTTCGTAGACCAACAAAGCAGAAGATGTTCCAACGACAAGCTCAGCTTCGAACAGTTCGAGTTGCACGTGAGATTCGTCTAGTACGGAAGCCAGTGCAGCGTCAACTGATCAGTATCAACTACTTTCCATCGCGTAGGGGTTGTACCGGGTTCGCTCCAAAGATTGACCTTACCTAGGCTGCTCCTGCTGTGGTTCGAATGTCGCCATGAGGAGAAACGTGGAGAAACGTTACTGAAGGAACACAGTCCGCCAAACCATCGACGGTCGATCATTTCCTTATAGAAGATGTCATAAGCACTCAATGAGTCTTCGTTCTCTTGATGTCACCCAAGATAGCCGGTTCACTACTTAAAGTGCTCTGCGCTGGATACAACTCGTGGTTACAAAAGGAGCAGATCGTCTTGAAGGGCTTCCGGTCGGTATTTAGATATGCGAAGACCTTTCCTTTCCGCTAATCTACAGTCGCTCACTGGTTAATGTCGGAATCACTGTGGCCGTGAATATATCTGCAGGGCCGTTCGTTGCTTTAAACGAGGAAGTTGTCTGTCTGAAGCCAGCGCAACCCAAGCAGGTAAGAACGCGATCACCAGACACGACGCGCCGTGCTGCCATAGTTTCCACGTTTTCAACCCTCATACATGGGAAGCATCCGCTTCGTGAGATTGACGGGGAGGGCTGTCGTGTGCTCTCTCGAGCGGATCCTGTGCGACAGGCTACATGGGTCACGACGCTTACGGACTTTGTTGTGACTGCCTTCACCGACACCTCGACAATACCTCTTGAGGCTGCGGATCATGAGAACGCGAGACTTGCGGAATGTTCATTCCATTGTCTATTCATACCTCAACAACTGATTTGCTGACGAGCACCGCAGCTTCAAGTAGTGCTCGAGCTTCTCAGCCTCCTCTAGCTCAGACAGTGTAGTGTTACGACTCACGACAACCATTACTAAAATGTTCCCCCAAACCTCCTCGGAACCTCTGTGATCTTCAACGAGCTTAGGTCTTGCTGATCAATGTGTTCGTGTTACATCTGGTAGGAAACTGCTTAGATGCCAACGCAACGGCCAGCAAGGCAGATGTCGGAGCAGCACTCGCCTTGGTTGGTGCAAGCTCTGAGACCTCTCAAGCACTCTCGCGGTTCGGACTGGGCATGAGTTAGCCTACTGCCTGCAGGTACCTTGTGCTTGGCTTACGGCGTCGTTGTCGCTGCTATCACTAGGAGTTCCAAGGATCACCCCAGAAGGATTGTCATCACTTACGTCGTCAGGGGTTGGGGCGGCATAGGCCGTAGCGGCGAAGAAGGCAGCCAAGACAATGGTGAACTTCATGTTTGCTGGGTCGTGGGTTTGAATCGTTCAAAAGGCGAGTTAAATGGATCAAACGAATGGACTGGTTGGTAATGAACGAACGTGAGTGTCTGATCTAATCGCTGGTAGAAGCTGAGATCCGCCGACCTTTTATGCCTGTTTGAGCATTCTCATTGAGGTTGCTTCATCTCAAGAAGGGTCACGGACTGTCTGTGCTCGAAGTTCACCGCGCCTCATCTTGAGCTCGGTCAAGTGACGAGACTATGCGCAAATCGTGGTCGGACAGTCCACTTACTCGTTCGGGTTGAGGCTCATAGCATCTGAGCGCAACGTGAGCTCAACAAAGCAACCTCTACAATGCAACACTGACGTCCACCTGACAACCATGAATTAACCGTCAAGAGCCTCTAGTCAAGGTTTCAAAGGTTCTTAATACCTTTTGAACGAATGAAACACAGGCCATGATCGAGATATCCGCGCACTCGCTGGACGCATCGTCCAACATTTCATGGGTAATACCTGCAACAGGTTTTGGCTTACTTGCATATTCTGCAACAGGCAGTCATATCGACCTATGAACCAGCTGCATCGTATGCTGGCGGAACTCACTTTCTAGGGCGTCGTCCAGCGAGAGGAACAGAAATATTCACAGCGCGCCAAACATGCAGACAGCATACCTTAGCATTCAGGTAAGGATGTCTGGGAGGGGATACGAAACGCATCTCTAGATTTGTTCACCTCGGTCTTCGGCCTTTCCCCCACTGTTATTCGAAGCAGTGAAGGGGAAGTTGTCTTGAAATTTCATTATGGTCCCGTGTGATGAACCGGCATCGACGCCGTAGAAGCCTGATTAAGAAGCTCAATTGAATTGCCGAGCAGATTGCCATGGCATCTGGCCAGAATGGTCGCCGGGCTTGGCGACAGTGGGAAGACAGCCAAGCTTGTAGCCCTGGTCTTGGCCAATCGTAGTGCCGGACTGTGGTTTGTTGCCCGCAGGCCCAGCTTTGCGCCAAGCGGCTTGGCTGCCTATGCCAACCACGATAGGTCACGCTTGATCATGAAGCAGCCCACCATACACTGCTGTGGCTTGCCCAGTCATGCAATCGTGCTACCACCTGCCAGTCCGACACAGTACATAAACTCATGACGCATGCTATGAGTTTCACCTGGAGGATGTTCGCCTGCAGTCCTTGCACCCGGATAGACTCCTCATCCTCGTGGACGCAACCTGTTTACTGCTTCCACAGGCTACACCATCATGGAGAAGGCAACGATAATTGAGGATCGGAGAGCATCCCGGACCATTGCCGACCATGAACTGTTAGGCGACAAGCTCAATACCTCCCACGAGGAGGCAATGCACTTTGGTGCTTTGACCGAGGAGGAGCTGGTCATTGAGAAGAAGCTGCGACGCAAGATTGATAGCCTCATAATGCCAACTGTGGTGTTAGTTTATTTGATGAACTATATCGATCGGTATGGCTTTGCAGTGCTTCTGATAGTATACTGGTTGACGCCATATAGGAACAATTATGCTGCTGCCCGACTCCAGGGGCTGGAGGAAGACCTCAACTTGACGGGAACTCAATATCAAACAGGTCTTTCAATCCTCTTCGTGGGATATATCATCGCCCAGGTCCCTTCGAATATGGTTCTCAATTATCTCGGGAGGCCTTCTTTGTACCTAGGGTGAGTGCTTTTTACCTGGCGTCTCGCTGTTTGAACCGGACAGAAGACGTTAAATACGTACTAATGTTGCAATCTGTTCCGTTGAAAAGCTGCAAGACTGACTTTAGCACCAGTGTTTTCACCATCCTTTGGGGCACAATATCGGCAGTGACAAGTCAAGTCACAAACTATAGCCAGATTGTTCGATAGACTCGGTGTTTTATGTTCTGCCGCTAACATTTGCAAGGTAGCTTGCCGGTTCGTCCTTGGCCTAGTTGAAGCCCCATTCTTCCCAGGTTAGTCAGTTGTTGTCTTGAGGGTCATGTCGCTGGCTCACTCTACTAGGCGTGCTCTTCTATCTATCGAAATGGTACACCAAGAAGGAGCTCAATCTCCGGATGTCGATCTTTTTCTCTGGTTCCTTGATCTCTGGTGCTTTTGGTAACCTCATCGCGGCCGGCATTCTCAAGGGTCTTGGAAATGCCCGAGGGTTGTCTCCATGGCAATGGCTCTACATCATCGAAGGAGCAATCACTGTTGCTGTAGGCATCTTGGTGTGCGTCATTCTTCCCGATTTCCCCGACACATGGCGGGCACTTTCGCCAGAGATGAAACATGTGGCGAACCGACGCTTAGCGATCGAGGCTGCAGAGGCGGACGTTGACGAGGCGGGTGGTATGTCTCAACTTCGTGGGTTCAAGCTAGCTCTGATGGACCCGGTAACATACCTGCTGGCTCTTGCGTACATGTGTACAACAGGGGCTGCTGGATTCCAGGTAGCTAAGAAAGACGGCATGTAAAAGGCGTGGATACTGACTGCTTTCAGAACTTCTTCCCAACACTCACAGCGACCTTGGGATACACACGGACCGTCTCCCTGCTACTCTGTGCCCCGCCTTATATCTTCATCACATTCTATGCCCTTGCTCACTCGCACTTCTCGGACAAGCTGGGTAACCGGTTCTGGTTCTTCATGTAAGCCAACGTTGTTCCCTTGCTGTGGTGTCGGAATGAGCTTAACATAAACCCAGGTACCCTATCCCGGTCACAATATGTGGTTTCGTCGTCTTCATGGCGACAGAAAACTTTGGTGCCAGATACTTCTCCCTGTTCTTGATGGTCGGTGTCTCCCAAATTCGCTCTGCGCAACACTAACCACAACTTTAGGTGTTCCTTTTTAGCATGAACGGCACAACTTATGCTTGGATTGCAAATGCTATTCCTCGACCGCCTGCTAAGCGTGCAGCCGCATTTGCGTTCATCAATTCGGTTTGTCGCGCTTCCGTGCAGCATGTCTGTAGGTTTGGCTACTGACTCAAGTGTCACAGATCGGCAACAGCGCTAGTATATGGACTCCCTTCACTTACCGCATCCAAGACCGCCCTTTCTATCGACCAGCACTCGGCTTGAACATAGGTCTCCAGTTGATCGCTGCGGTCTGCGGCGTGGCATTGAGATTCATCCTTACAAAGAGAAACAAACACCTGGAGAGGATGGAGAATGAAGATGTCGAGCTGACCGAGAAGGATCTTGCGAAACTGCGAAAGACGGCTGAGATTGAAGGGATCGATATCGCGGCGGCCAGAAGATTGCAAAAGGGCTACAGGTACATGATTTGAGCTGGGTGGAGCGCGCCGGTTGGTGCAATCGCAGCTTCAGATGCCCCTGTAGCGGCCATTGTCACTCAAAAAGACGGCAAAGGGGAACCTAGACACAAACACCTGCCAAATCACTGGTCTGTCAAAGGATGCCGCGCGCTGCTTGACAGGCCGTTTCCCGTACACAGTGGACGTCTGGGCTAAACGTAAGCGGACATTATTTGTGTCAGATGTGTCAAAAGACATGGTTTTGACATTTATTGAGTACACGTATGTTGTGTTGATGTCTTGGGAATGTTTATAGCTTTGTAGTCATCGAACACACGTCACTTTAATCACGAAGCTTGAATACAGTTTCGACCGCCAGTCTGAGTTCCTGTTCTTCGGCAACGCTCAGTATTTCGCCGCCGGCTCATGTCGCTTTACCGGTAGCTCAGATTCCTTCCTACTGGAGGAAGCTGAGTGCGGAGAATATGCCGAGGTTGACCGGTTGGAGCTCTGACACGCCCCCGTTGCTAGCAGTGTATCCTAGTGACGGCCTTGTGGCTGTTAACCCTTGTTGGAAGGCAGCTTCAAGTGGACAGAGAAGCATGAAGAAGACGACTGTCATGACGCTTCGGAAGCTTTCGATCTGCTAACGATACTGGAGGCTGGTACTTTTTAAGTCTTGCGCCGTCGCGACATTCAACGGGTCGCATAGCCAAACAGCATCAGTACATACAGCGCTTAAGACATATAAAGTGATAATGCAGGTGCACATCTCAAGGAGTGCCGTATCGATCGGTCGAGGGCACAACCAAACGAGGGTGTTATCGAGCACAGCAAGTGTCCTCCAACGTTCTCCGCAAAATAAAGCCTCGCACGCCCCTGCCGTACTACCATCGTTGAGCTTGACGAGGTCGACACTGTCACGTCATCAAAGCCCACACCAGGTGGCCCATCGATCTTTCTCGACTGCTGCGCAGCGTCAATCCAACGACGGTTCACAAGCAGATTCGACATATGTATTCAACGGCGCAGGACACAGACCTTTGGAAGGCGTATTGGTCGTGGCTCTGGAGCAGGTCATCAGTGGACCATACTGTACCCGTCAGCTCGCTGACCTCGGTGCACGTGTCATCAAGATTGAGCGTCCAGGAACTGGCGACTTCGTGCGCTACCACGACAAACGTGTCAAGGGAAAGCTTTGCTCGCACTTTGTTTGGACGAACAAGAACAAAGAGTCTCTGGCGCTTGATATCAAGAAGCCCGAAGATCTGGACATCTTGAAGGAATTGGTCAAGAAGGCTGATGTCTTTGTGCAGAACCTTGTGCCGGGAGCAGCTGCTCGCATGGGGTTAAGCTTCGAGGAATTGAAGAAAACTAACGACAAACTGATCATGTGCGAGATCAGCGGGTACGGTAGTGATGGACCATACAAGACGAAGAAAGCATATGACCTGCTCGTGCAATCCGAAGCTGGGCTTCTCTCTATTACTGGGACCCCGGACGAGCCTTCCAAAGTAGGTTGCAGTATAGCTGATATCAGCGCTGGTATGTACGCCTACAGCTCAATCATGGCTGCCTTGTTGCAGAGGCAGAAAACAGGGAAAGGATGCAGAATCGACGTGAGCATGTTGGAGAGCATGGTAGAGTGGATGGGCTTTCCCCTGTTGTACGCGTCGGATGGCCAGAGCCCTCCTCCAAGGTATGGAGCGAGCCATGCGAGCATCTATCCATATGGGCCATTTGAAGCTGGGGATGGCACGGTCATGCTAGGATTACAAAATGAACGTGAATGGACCATTCTGTGCGAGAAAGTCCTTGAGATGCCTAAACTTGAAAAGGATGCACGTTTTACGAACACAGGATTGAGGTCTCAAAACAGAAAAGAACTGCTTAAAATCATTTGCGACAAGTTCAAAGAAAACACCGCGGCAGAGGTCGTAGAGAAGCTTGAAAGGGCGGGCATCGCGAACGCGAGATTGAGGGAGTTGAGTGACGTCTGGGAGCATCCTCAGCTCAAAGCAAGGAGGAGGTTCATTGAGGTTGAAACAGAAGCTGGCATGGTCCGCACCACGTTGACGCCGGGAATGGACGGGCGAGAAGCTCAGCCGCGCCTAGATCCAGTGCCTGGTATTGGGGAGCACAATGATTCCATATTGGCCGAGTTTGGGCTGGGAAGCAAGTCTGCACAGGAACAGATTTCTGGAAGGGACGCAGAGATGAGCGTCTGAAGCTATAGGATATCTAGTTTTCGATAAATGCTGCGGAACTTTTCTGCTAGAATCATAGAGCGTCTATTGAGGCCATAAGATAGACTAGTCAAGTGCCATCGCAACCAATGCAGGAAGACCCGGCTGCTGATGCTTCCGTGTAGGAGAGAAGCAACGACCTGACAGACAAGTCAGCTCCTGCCACTGGGAGCATCCGCAGAAGGTCCAGCAGAACAAAGCTGGCGAAGTAGGTACTGACCTACCTAGCAGTACCAGTACAGCTAGGACGTGAGTAGGTCTCGCTTTGCATTAGTAATCTACAGTGCATAATGATAACCCACCCAGAACGAAGTACATCCCACCTTCCTTGATCGGCGCTTCGTGAAATTTATGCTCTTGTGCAAAAGTTACCGCGATTCCCCAGTCCTGGGTCACATAGCTCCACCCTAGAACGCTCCACTCAGCCACGTTGACTCAAGACACAGTTCCGTGCCCGGAGCTTGCCTCTGAACGAGATGATGTGCGTGTGCTTCGGCGCCACCATGTCATGGTCTCGACGATGCTCTGCGCGCCGTCAAATCCCCCCATGTGGACAGAGATCAAACAATGATGTGGTTGGTCGTACGGGTACTTGAGCCGGGCTAGGTGGACTAATTGGGGTCTGCAAGCTATATCTTCAGGCTTCCAGCAGTAGCTGAATCTCATCGTCTGTGAGCATGAGATCTTCATTGTCCTTGTATTGGGCCTTTGGAGCCCATCTCCATATGATATGTCAACACAGTATCATTTGTACCGATGCGCCGGTGATGGTACCCTGGTTACGTCCTGGGTGGCATTATCGGTGACACTGATTGGTGCTCCATAGTCGTCTCAATGTCACCGACCCTGATTCGAGACATTGATGGCGATCTACCTGTGGTTCCAGTACAAAATCTTTGGCCATTTCCGAGGAACGGCAAACCAGAGAATTGGTAATGCTTCTAAATTTCAACTATTACTTTCTAGAATGCTTTATTGGCGCTCCATTGGCTCCCAAATTACCTGCAGTATGGGGTCAGCGCGCATGATATCAACCAAGAAAGTTTGGCGCCATATGTGGCTGCTGCTGCCGTTCCCTACGGTGCAAGCGTTGAGCATCGTTCACCGACGATGCGATTCAGAACTGTCGATCAATTTTAAAACCGGGACCAACTGCATCGTGTCACTAATCGGAAGCCTCGCAATCATGTCTCCATCATATGTCTTGTTCGGTTTCTGACAAATACTGCTTATGCTGCAAGGGCTCCCAATTGCGAGCATTCATAACACCTACCATAAGCCGCTTATACGTGTACGAGAGACTTTCTCCTAAAGCAGGCCCTAGGGTTTGGCGGAATTAGTGTCGTCGCCGATGTTCCTCTATGCCGAAAAAGGAAGCTCGTGGGTCTGTCTGGTCGTCCGGACCTTGGAGCTATCATCTCATGCTATAAGTCTTGTGCCAAGCAAGGCCTAAAGCCCCCAGCCGTTCGTCCATCTCATGGATTGGTCCACGTCGTGCCCAAATAGCCGGTTCATTGAAGGGGCCACTGGAAGACGCGAACAGCAAACAAGGGCTTACATATTATGTATGGTGTTTCCCTCGGCAAGATCACGAGCGCTCCTCGTTGCTTCACCCAACACTTCGTTACCCGCAAAATATAATCGTGCAGCAAACGTTAATTGATTCATCCAGATTAACGCCACTAATCAGATCGTTGTCAAAACCCAAAGACCCAGAACTACTGGTAACCCACCTGTCGATTCACTTCATCAGACATGCTGAACGAGACTCGACGTTCTCGTGGTCGCTCTTACAACCGTTCCCGAGCATCTCTCAGGGTCTAGATTGTAATGGCAAAGGAGAGTTTCCTGTTTGTGCCGTATCATGCAGGACAACAAAATTTAGCAGACGTTAAATATGCTACCTCAGAGGCACGATCGCACGCTGCTGCAGTGTCACGCCAGCGGAGGGACAACAAGCGATCGAAAAGCCAACTAGTTGAGCAAGAGCCGACAACCGTTCAAACAGTTTCGATGCGTAGTATAGCACCATTGGATACAACCATCGTCTCAGCAGGCGACCAACACGACGGAGATCCTCCGGAAGAAAGCTCCAGCACCAGTCCTGTCCATAGCAAGAGTGTTGCGCGAAGGCGGCAGCATATGAGAGCTATGCAATTCAGCTGGCGAGCAGGTAACACGTCTTCCGATCTTAAGATCATAGGTGGAACTCGCACGGACCCATTCGGTTACGTGCCTGGCACCGACTATGGTCGTGCTGTGGTTGACTATTTCTGGCAAGTAATATCACCAGTCAACCAGCCGATTTATGCGATCTTTAACGTTACCAATATCTTCACATCTTACTGGATGGAATTGATGCGGCATGAGGATTATATGCCTGCAGGCTTAGCTATGGTGGGTGCCATGATGGAGAAGACGTCCCGGTCTGACGACAGCCCATCGAGAGAAGTTAGGTTAAACCAAGCGTCCGCGATTGCTCGCCTGCAAAAGAAATACAAGGATGCCATGGACGCCGGGCGCAACGGTATGGATGACATCGCGATCATCACAGTGTTGGCGTTAGCAAGTCTGTCTCGGTTCTTGGGCGATCTGGGCGCTTACGAAACGCATCGGCATAACATGCGTGAGTTGGTACGTGTACGGGGTGGGATGGACGCTTTGGGCAATGACGGATTGACAAAGTGTGTGCTGCAGCAATATGACAGTTTTTGGGTCTTCGAGACTGAAGGGACACCGCTGTTCTCAGACTCCAGACCCGAGCACATCCCTGTCTACCCTGCTTTTCCATTATCTGAAGACCTCCGAGATATCTTCACCAGACTACCTGCCGGTTTTCAGTCCTTAATCATGAAAGGTAAAATCTCGGTCGAACTGTTCGATGTACTCGGCCGCGCAGTAGATGCGTCCAGTTCTGGCGTACTTGTCTTGACTCCTGGTAACATGAATCACACTACGATGCGCAAGCACAACGACTTCGTGGAAGCTCTTCCGTGTCTAGGCACGCCAGACTCGGCGAAGACGACCATTGAAAAGGACATTTGCCTGGCAACGCTTTTGTACTGCTTCCACGCCTTCACAAACGCACGGTCCAGTGTGTCCCTGTACGCTGCGACTCGCACAGAGCTCACTCGTTTACTCCATCGCCTGAATGAGCAGCAATACTCGCTCCCTGAGCGGGAATGTTTGTATTGGATTTGTGCCGTTTGCGTCGACTCCTGGCGACAGAAAGGGCCCTCGTCTCCGCTGCTTCCACAGGGCATGGCGTTATTGCCCATCCTGAAGCGCCTTCAGGCTGGCTCTACGTCCACTAACATTCTACATAAGTATTTGTACAATCAGGAGCTGCTAGATGGATGTGACAGGTACCTTACCATGACCAGCTGATCAGCACAACAGTTCTATGTATGATATTATGGTGCCCAGATACTATACCCAGACACTACACTGCGCTCCGTAGTCGGGAGATGGATGAGTGTTGACTTCATTGGTCGGAGGCCTCCAGCATCATCAATACTCTCAGCGGCGCAGGCGCTGTGGTGGGAGTAGCAAGATCAACGACGACCAGGCTAGGAGACCTCTCAGGTGTTACCAGTCGAGAGATCCATTTCTTCTAACAGCGAACCGCGCTAAGAGCACGGCCATACTGCTTCACAAGATTCTTCAACGAGTCTCGCGGTTCATAAGAGAGAATGGGCTTGACGAGCTTGACATCGCCAACATCATATGGTGCAGGAAGCCTGATCTCGTCCTCTGCCATACTGGTGACATGACGGCCAGGGTTCACAGATTCAGGGAACTCTACAGATCCCTCGGTTCGCCCGAAGCCTGGCCACGGAAAGATAGGAAGTGACAGCACCGTCCGTTTTAGTTTTTGCGACTTCTGAAGGTCTGTCTGGTAAGAATCGAGCATTTCTCTGAGCTGGCCTCTGACCATTACTGATTGGGGTCATTGTGGGCGCTCATGTTATGAAGAACGAGCGACCAGAGCAACGGGTTAGCGTGTCGGTATTGTGGTAACGTCCGGAGAACGAACTTTGCGTAGAACAAGTATTTTAGATCTTTTGGGTGGCAGTCACGCAGCCCCCCAAGGAGCAACAGGCTATTGTAATTGAAGAGCGATGGTCTAAAAGTCTGAAGGAATGAACATTTAGAGGCAGAGAAGATAACAGGTCATGAAAAATGCCGTCTTGACTATTATCACCTGTTCTGCGCAGCGCCTCACTTGCTTGAGACGTGCAATGGGGCAGAGGGCGCAACACACAACGGAAGAAGACCAATTTTCGCTTGGATAGGGCCTGGCTGCAACACCCGCACGGATAGGTACTTGGCACATATCGAATGATTACACCATAGTACGTCAGGGCGGAATTTCTGGTTACAATCATCGTGCCTGACAACAACTCGATATTCAGCGTGCTGATGACGTCATTTCCGTTTCGTTGCGGAAAAGTAGTTGATCAAACCGCCTGAACAGCTATATCCAAATCCTTTAGTATTGCAACATGACAATCATGGGCACGTATCCAAAGACCACGAAGATAACCGACCTAAGGATTTATCCTATCAAGTCGACCAGGGGCGTTTCTGTCAGATCGTCCATCCTGTCCCGGAAAGGCCTTCAATATGACCGCTGCTGTATGTTTGTCGATGCGAAGAAAGTCTTCATCACTATTCGTGACAAGCCACAGATGACGTTGATCAAGACGGCCATCGAGCATGATAATGAAGGCAAAGCCATTCTGAAAGTGACTTTTCCTGCTGTCAACAAACGCGAAGCGCAAGACCCAGAGCCGGACTACGATAACGCTACAACGGTTTCGGTACCACTCGAAGCCGATCAGGATTGGCTTGACAAGAACGCCGAGCTTATCGAAGCTGAGATCTGGAAATACGAAACCGATGCCTATGCATTCAAGGCTCCAGAGATCGCTGATGTAGTAAGTAAATATTTCACAGCCTGGGATCCGGACTCGGAAGTGAGGCTTGTCATGAAAGGCCCGACTCCGCGTCAGTGTCGCGGGAACGGCGACCCCGAACACCTGGGTCGAAAAGAATTCGTCAATTTCCCAGATGTGCTCCCCATTCAAGTAGCGAACGAAGCATCACTGAGAGAACTCAATGGCCGACTCAGCCAGAGCGGCGCAGATGAGATCACGATCGAAAGGTTTCGCCCAAATGTAATAGTCGATAGTCCCAATTTGCAAGCGTGGGAGGAAGATGAGTGGAAGACGCTGCGCGTCAATCCAACAAAAGGGTACCTTGGTACGCTATCGACACTGACGGGGATCAACAACGAGTCAATTGATGTGGATGTTGCAGCACGTTGTGCGAGGTGCCATGTGCCAAATGTTGACCCTGACACCGCTGTGGAGAACAAGAAAGAACCATGGGGAACGTTGTGCAAGTACAGACGCATCGATGACGGTGTAAAGTATAAACCTTGCTTCGGGATGCTGTGCTGTCCGCGGAATGAGAACCGAATCGAGGTGGGTATGGAGGTCGAGATCAGAGAAGTCACACAAGCTGCGGGTGGAAAGGCAGAAAACCATATGTACGTCAAGGGGTTTTGAGCCATTCGACGTTGATGTTCATCAGATAATTCAAGGACGTCACATGGTCGAGGGTTTGTCTTTATTCATGTATTGGACCTTCGGGACCACTGTCGGTCGTTTCGCCAGAGCGTACTGTCATTATCAGAAAACACCCCTGGGACTTTTAGAGCTCAGCGTCGCAAAATGTTCTACTTATTTGCCAGTCAAGAAGCAGGCACTCGAACGGATGCTTGACCAGAGGATGGCATAGAAATTCTCCGGTGGAGGCAGCAGGTTGAACCCCTGTCTCTCCGTAAGAGCGAGCTGACCCAGCTCTGTCAACCATTGCAAAGAGTCAATACGACAATAAGTTTTAAACATTGCTCAACCAACACCTCTAGCTCGGCAGACGCAGCTCTTGTACTCAGCTGCAGTCAGCAACCGTGCCGTTCAAGAGGCTTGCCTCTGCCCAAGATGGAAAGAGCTACCCTGGCCAGTCTTGATGAACATTCAGCTTACCTTCACCTTCACCTGACAAGAGTCAACAGTCAACCCCACCTGCTGCTCATCCAAGTGTCAGGCTAAACTGTAACTTATAGAGTTGCGAGGTCAGTCAGGGCAGGCACCTCTTTGCAGACCCTTTGTGGTTCAGTCTGTTAACGCTACTGCCTCACAGGCACACCGCTCGCACTTCCCGATTCAATTAATCTTCACGGTTAAAATGTTCTTTTGAGACCTCAATCTGTTCTTTCACACATTCATCATCTCAGCCCAACAGCCAAGTTAGGCATTCTTCTCCACGACCTCACCAGTTGCTAATAGTATGTTTAGATAGTGAACAATGGGTGTACCCTACTCTTTATCGGACGTTCGGGTCGTCATTTGGCCTTCTAAAGGCACTGGAGCCTCTAAAGAGTATACAAACCTAGAGATTCAGTACGACCCTGACCTGGAAAGTCTGGTCATCAAACAATTCCCTCATCTATGTTCGACACAATCATACACGGGCTACGAGCTACCTCGCTCTTCTTTCTTATTCTTATCGTCGGAATCCTTCATGCACAACGAACGTATCGTCTCTGTTCGGACACACGAATCAGTTTCAGCCAAGTTGTCTATCAACATAAGCGTCATGGGTACTACTATTGAAGAAGAAATTGCCACACTCAATATGGCTTGCACACTTGTGGATACGAGTATTCCCGCATCTAGCAGGCTCGATATCATTACTACTGGTACACCAAAAGATTCAGAGAATGTGGCGCTCCTCATCGGTGCTTTTGGAAAGCCTTCCTTCATCACAGAAACTCCTCTTGACAATTGCAAGGACATCAATTGCTCCGACTCAATAAGCACCAGTTCTATCAGTATAGGCGGTGAGGATCTTGATAGGATATTTTCGAACACTACCAGATCATCTTGGTCTATACACCCCGACGGCATTCACACTAAGCAGCAAGACGACGGACTGCATCATAAGAACGCCGGCTCGCGGGCCTTCAACATTGCAGCAAAGCAAGAGCGCACATCGCCCAAAGCAATACGATCACCGAGCCTGCAGAATCCGATCATAATTGAGCAAGACCTGAGGAGCATTGCAGAATCACAGGCAAAGTTCTGGGACAAGGAGTACAGAATCGACGATGTCGAGCCACGTACACCCACATCATCTCCTACAAAGCAGGTCTTGACAAGACAAGCTAGGTCTACGCACGCATGGGAAGGCTTCGCATTGCAGCACGGAGGACAAAGAATACGGCAGTCACCGGTTCGCTACTTTCCTGCTGCCACTAAAAGCTTCCAGAATGCTACTCCTACCACACAAGAGCGTAAGAACGACACTGGCGGCTACTGCTTGGACCGAAATCGTGACTATACGAGAGCAGATGAGCAGAGCGGACTCAAAAGCTCGCCACAACAGAAGGGTCTAAGTAAGTGTCGAGCGTTTGTGCTGCGACCCCACGTCCGAGCGACGTTTGTCCCTCACACGCAGAAGTCGTCGGCCCGGCAGCAGAAATCTCCCTTCGAGGTCGATGTCAAACACACCGAGCAGCGATATTGGTAGAGATCAAGAGCACTAAAGCGAGGTGCAGGGCAGAAAGTCAGGGGCTCGAAAACGATCAGTCAGATAGTGGAGCTAGGAATTATGGGTGCGGAAAGATGTTTTGAAGCACCGGTGCTTCCTGACGCCCACTGGACTATTATCAGATATGGAGGCAGCTTGACCCATAGTGTGCTCGGCCCGCTCGGCACGATCAATGTTATCATGTGCTACAGAATGGCTACATTCACATACTCGTAAACATGCTTATGCTTGACCACACGTTTGTCTCTAGACAGAAACGCTCACTACCAATTGCCTTTGTGACCGAAATTGTGTAAATGAGCGGTTAGTCGGCTGATCGTATAAGTTGAGCGTTATACTCCATCGTTCGGTCCAGTCGCTGTGAGTGCTATCATCGGTGGGAAATGAGTACACCTGACACTACAGACTCTCGCATCGCGCCTTCTCGTAACCGCATGTACTGTTGCCAGATGCGACCCTCGTAGTCCTTCCGTTGTTCCTGTTACACTTGGATCTATGAGTCAACGCAGTATACTCGTTTGTCTACCGCAGATGGCACCTTGATTGACGCAACGCGCTTTTTCCAGATGTAGATCAGTTCAGTTTCACTAGAGCTCTTTCCAGATGGGTCACCGCATAGGTATGCTCGACTCGGCAAAGCCGGCACAGCGCTAAATGCAGCAACTTAGAGCCATCCAAGGACTGAACGAAGAAAACCTCATGAGTGGACTAACATCGTCCTCACGCGGTCGGCACTGAACAAGAACACAGGATGATGGTAGAGTAAGAAAGCAACAGAAACATAGTTGTGAGATGAGGTACTCGTAAATTCCATGCTACGACTGGACGTTCTTGTCCGTGCTTGTCGGATTTGTGATCTTGGTCGTAAACTCTGGCTTCTGCTCATTGGCTTCTCCAACGTTCAATGCAACCAAGAATCTCGAGACAAGATTGTAGCTGGCGACTGTAGCCGTGATCTCCACGACTTCCTGCTCACTGAACAGCTTCTTCACTTCGTCGAACAAGGCCTGGGGCACAGTCACATCCCTCGTCATCGCGTCTGCGTACCGCAAAGTTGCCCATTCCTTGTCGTCGAGACTGCCGGCAGAGGTCGGATGGAGCTCCTGCACGGTCTCGATCTTTGACTTGTCGGATTTGAAGGAGTCGGATTCCTCCAGAAGAGGGACGTGATGGGTCCATTCGAACCAGGCCTGGTTGATGAGAGCGGGGCGGCAGATTGCGATCTCCCGGATGTTGTCTGGGAGGGATGTCTTTGTGCGGATTGCGCCGAGGAGAGAGTTCCAGCCTTGGGATCACGATGAGCTTGGGATTTTTGGCCAGTGGATGAGGGTAGACATACCGTCGGCAACCTTTGGAGCGTGGAGAAGCGCGAGATCAAGTGGCAGCAGACCTCGCTCGCCCCGACGTGCTTTCACTCGTTCGAGAATTTGCTTGTCATCTTCCGAGGTGAAGTTTGGTGGGTTGTCAACGTAGGGGAGACGCATGTTGGGCAGGATCAGGAAAGTCCGGCTTTGTATTAAGCTGTTGTGTCAGTGTTAAGGATTCTATCGACGTGCTTGTGGTCTATTGATCTTGTGTTTGTGGTAAAGATGCCAGTGCCTCGGGTGGAAAACGATTGTCTGAGCTTATTACCATGCTGTTGTGCTCACCCACTTCACCTTCGCATGGTGCTACGTGCGGGGAGGTGCTCTTTCCATCATCTCGAGTTCGTCTCCAACTTCGTCATGCAGTGGCATCGGCTCTTTCCGAGAAGATATACCACGGCTACGGAATTGTTCCTGCACCCGCCTGGATATCCGAAGACTATGGCAGGCAGCTGAGGACACGGTCAAATCCAATCCACGTGACCGACAGCAATTGAATGTCTTTGTGCACCCATCCGTCTGAGCTCACAAGTCATTTATAACTAAGCATTCCATTGCTGGGTCCAGAAAGGTTTGGTCCAAGCAACTCGAGTCGTCACATATTGCCTGCGGCTGCAAGTTGCGTCTTCCACCTACGTCCGAAATGGGACGGCTTCGTGGGGTGAAGCAAACATTGAGCCGCGTCTCGTCATTCGGAGATGAGAAGGCCAGCAAATTACGGGGAAGCTGACTGTACTCTGTGCAGCACCCACAGCATGATACAAGTAGAAACATGAGGGAACACAGCAGTCTGGAATTCTAGGCAGGCACCTCGCGACGATTACAGATGCTGAATGGCTGGGGGGCTTAAGGTGTTTCGGGGATTAAGGTGTTTCGGGGATGAAGATCATTTTCTCCACAGGTCAGTCCCCGGCATAGGCCATGCTTATTCTGGTCTGGCTTCGAAGCTTCGTTGTTTACATGGCCCCAAAATCGAACCAGGCCGTCTAGGTTCACCCGCAGCAGAGTCGCAGTCTGAAAGACAGTACTCGCACTCAGGATAACCACTCATCGATCTGCTGATTCGTCACGAGACTGGTGCATATTGTCCCTGCTCAAGGGTCTTTACCGAACCTGGAATTGTAGCAGGCTAGCTGAAGTCACCGCCTGCTCTTCCTGCCCCCTCACAGCTCGCTCGAATTATACATTCATGCGCACCCTTGTGTTCGCTTGAGACATCGCTGATGAGCATTCATTGAACAACCTGTCAAGCCTACCTTTAGTGAAGCTCGATTCCACCAATTTCGTGCACACAGACCTAGCGTCACACTTTCCGTGACCATGCCTGGAGTTCGTACGTTCTGATCATCTCCTTTCACGTCTTACAGTACAGACACATATTGGCGTGTGACCCGATCGAACACGGGAGGAGGACTCATTACTGATTGTCATACCGCTCAGCTCTCGACGTTATGGACAAGCTCAAAGCCATCTTCTCTCGAAAGAGCAAGAGGGAGCCGAGTCCCTCTGCAACGGCAGACACCGAGACAGCACCCACTCATACTGATCCTCAAGTCCCTACGGCGACAAGAACCGACACTGCACCTGCTCCAACATCAATCGAGCCTGTAGCTTCGCCTGGTACGTCTGGTTAATCTCCACGTCCACCTCTACCGCTGACCAACACCTGCAGATGCTACACATGTCACCACAGAACCCAGCAGTGACAGTCCAGCCGCTCCCGTCCCATCCTCTACCCCAGCCAGCAATCCGACTCCTGCTGTTGCACGTCCCACGCCAGTCGCTGGAGACGAGGCTGCCGCCGTTCCTACAAGGTAGATGTTGGTGGTGATTGGTTGATAGAGACGTGATGTGGAGAAGAAGCCAGGAACAGGCAGGAAATGGCCCTGCTTGAACGAGATGCCCATCATGCGAGACATAACGCGATACCCATTGCTTTTGAGTCAGGGCGCAGTAGAGACGATTGACTACGAGGCCGCAGAGGCCAGCAGCATAGTTTAATACATGCCCCAATCTTCTTCTTGCTACTGTTCTTAGTTGCGTGTCTGCTTATCTGGTATAGCATTGACATCTTTTGACGGCTGTTGAGATAGTGTCTGACATTCCCTCCTCTAAGCTGTCAGCACGCATGTACCGACAGCACAAGCCCCATACGCCACACCCCAATACAGGTATAGTATCAATTGTCACGAATGCAAAGACCGAACGACGTCCGCCAGGTAAAATATAAGTGTATGGGTTAGAATTAGATCTAACGGTGCTTTCATCTCAAGATACTCGATTCTGACCTGGACTCGGCCAGCCGTGCAACAGAGTTATACTCGTCGCGTCTTGATTTGCGGGTAGTTCCACGATCTCCCTTCATTGACTGGCGGTCCTCATGTGACCAGAGCTGACATGTCTGAATAGTCTCAACAGTCTACTTCAGGCTCATCCAGGATGACCGAGCGTCTCTGTACAAAGCCAGCTCCTCCCCTCCCACTTCCATCCGGGGCCTTGGGCTCTCTGACTGGCTGGACTTCCTTGTTCGGACTCTCATGCCCCCGCGCTCGTCTCATGAGGTAAGCGGAATTCGGCTGCGCAGCATAACCAGGATCATAGACCTCCCTGAGCTGTTGCTGCTGGTATTGCTGATACTGAGACTGCTGTGGCCGAGGAGAGTTCTGCCCACTCATGTTTCCTCTTCCTCTGCCTCTCTTTCCTCCCCTATGCGGTGTTGAGGATCTGGAGCCTGGCGGTGTCAGATTGGTCGGGGTAGATCCTCCAGATTGACCATTGGACCGTGTGTTTTGGCCATGAGCATTGCCACTGCTTGAAGCAGGCCCAAACAGCTCAAGTCTCCGCTCCTCGTACTTGCGTTGCTTCTCTTCACGGTCTTTAGCGGCTTGTGCTTTGGCCTCCTTCAGGGCATTTTGCTGGGCAACCAGGTCATCTTCGTCCTCTGATGACTCTCCTTGCGCTTCGAGGTTCAAGCCCTCCAGGCCTGCTCCTATGTTGGCTCGCGACTTCTGTACTATAGGGCCCTTTCGAGACAGCAGGGTGGGAGGTGCTTTGAATTCCTGGCGGAGTGGGACGACATTTCTAGACTCGAGAAAGTAGTTGGTTTCTCGCGGTCCTTCCCTATACACAGTACGAATCAGCCTTCTGGTCGCGAGGCTGGAAGAGGTTGTACTACATACGCTTCAGCCCATAGCTGACGGTTAAATTCTGCTTGCGCTGCTCGTTTCTGTGCTTTAGTCTGCTTTGACGAGGCCTTCTTGGGCTCGGCCTCTGTAGACTGGACAGGCGCCTCCATAAGAGTCAGTACACATGGCTGATATCGAACGACGGCTGGTTACGTACTTGGACGTCTGCGGCAGTTGACCATTCGTCGTCCCATGCGTCAGGTACTTTGTTCATGAAGGGCGCACTTTGCGCGGGTTTCAGGGCGGAAGCAGTACTTCACAAGTACTGTGGGAGGGTATTTGTGGATAGACTTGTTTCCACATTGAGATCACTAGAGGATTGATCGAAAGAGAACCATAAGAAGGCACGAAGCAGGTGCAGTCCCAGTGTAGTGGGGTGGCCCAACCAGGACTGCACCACCGAAATTTCGCTGGCACAAACCGGTGAGGGCCACTGACTGCCGAAGCGTCACATGCTCGCGACCGTGTTTGCCTTGAGCTTCCACTCCCAAGAATCTCATTAGCATGCTGCTTCTGTCCATGCTACAGTGCCGACCAGCTATTTGCGGCACCGTCACGCGACGTGCTGTCAGACAGAATGCCAAAGACCTGGCATGTCTGACAATGCTCCAGCAGGTATCTAGAATAGTGCAATGTCAACCACTTCAGCCTTGTCACTTCGTTCCATGGGTCTAGCAAGACCTGGTCATTGCTGGCGAAGGGTCAAGTCACCGCAGTAACGCTCACAGCCACAAAGGAGACATGCCGAACACTTACGAATCGGTCGTTGTCAGTGGAGGAAACGTCCAGCTGGGAGACACGTACACCTGCAACAATAAGGATGACCCGGTTCGGCAGCGTTATGAGCAGATCGTTTCTTCGACCAGCTGGCCTCAGATGAGTTTACGGAAGAACCAGATCGTCGACTCATATCCAGACACATTCAGCTGGGTATTTGACCACGATGACGGCCAACACCCATGGGATAATTTCATGCAATGGTTGTCGGGTAGTGACACCACATACTGGGTCGCAGGCAAGCCTGGCTCCGGTAAGAGCACTTTGATGAAGTTTCTTGCCTCACACTCGCGAATTGATGAGTTGTTATGCTCAAGTCAGCACAGACAGCCTGTCATCCTCTACTTTTACTTCTGGGCATCCGGTATGGAAATGCAGAGGTCTCTACAAAGCTGCCTACGTACACTGCTGAACCAACTGCTTCACGCTCTGCCGCGCGAGATAGAAGACCTACTGAAACGTCAGTGGGATCCGCTATGGACGATGACCGCGAATAAGCGGACTATTGATGACTGGTCCATAAGATAGCTCCTCTCTACAACGAAACACATATTGAACACATCAGTAGAAGAGCCTGCCTTTTTCTCGATGGACTAGATGAGTTCGTGCCGCGGAGCAACGAGGATGACATCCTACAGCTTGTCACAGACTTAGGCACCATTCCTTCTATCAAGCTTTGCCTGTCCAGCAGAGAAGAGCCCCGCTTCAAAGACTATTTCACGAAGGTGTCGAAGCTCAGGCTACAAGACTTGACCCAACAAGACATGCATAGGTTCATTCGAGCAGAGCTGCTCCGCTGCTTGAGCAGCAGCCAACGTTTTCGGCGGATTGGTCAGCTTGAGATGAAAGAGATCTGTCAGATCATGGAGGACAAGGCTGAAGGTGTCTTCCTCTGGGTAGCTCTTGCAACCAAGAGCATCAGCAAGGGCTCACAAATGGTGACGATTGGAGCAACCTCAAGCAGCGGGTAGAGCGTTTTCCTCGCGATCTTACCGAATTCTACAAGCAAATGTGGGCGCGGCTCTCGGAAGACGACAAGGGCCTTTACCAGCGGGACATTGAACTATATTTCTCATTTTCCGACCATCTTCCAATGTCTCTACCGTATTTCACACTTGCGATCAGTTCTCCTCTCCGAGATCGTTGCTTAGGCATCGCCCGTTTCGACGAATCTACTTGGGATGAGCTTTACCACGAGTGTAGATCGACCGAACGGAGATTCTTCTCAAGAACAGCCGGGCTGCTCGAGTGCACTCATCGAGAAGCGGAGGATTGAACGGACGCTGACGATGATCAGGACTTCGACAAATTTATGGCACAGAGACAAAGAGCTGTAAGACAAGAACTTGCAACTGAACCTTACAGGATTGATCGCGAGAGCGGTTCGGCCTGCTACTCTGATTGTCCATTACATGAGAGACCCGCGGTTGGGGTATGCGAAATCACAGGAGAGTTGACCAGAAGCGGCCCCGGTCTTGCTGGAGACATCAATTTCGTCCATCGCTCAGCCTCCCAGTTCTTCCATCAAGAGACCTTACCATCGATTCATTCTAAAGACAGCCTACTGACAGCAGCAGAAGTACGAAACCGGGTTACAGAGGCTTTTCTCGGTACATATACTGTGGGCTGCACATGTATGGATATTGTCTCTTGGTTCTTCGAGAAGTTCTTGTCTCCATTGCGCGATCCGGCGCAAGAACCTATCACACCTGAGGCTGAAGAGGCTCGGAATATGTTGTTACGCCTACTGCTAGTGGAAGACACGATCGATCAGTCGCAACTCACCACAAGACATACGTACGGTTGGTACCATAGGCTTTACCTTTACGAAGGAGAATGCACTTCCAACTACTCCTGGCTCTCATCATGCTGTCTAGATCTCTGTGGTGTCATTGCTTCTCTAGGTCTCTACGAGCTGATCGAGTCATACCTCAAGAGCTCTCCGCTCAGTTCCAGCAATCACACCATGGGATATTTGTTGATATGCGCCATGAACTGTGAGCGCCTGTATCGCGGAGAAGACTTGTTGTGCGCCATCCTGCAAACCCTTAATTCGATTGAATGGTTCTTACACCAGTCATTTGAATGGCATGAGCCCCATCTTCTTCCCTCGAGCAGCTGATTCGGCGTAGTGAGCGGCGATCACGATCCACACATTATGGTGATACCAGCCACCGCATGCTGGCTGTGTCTTTTTCAATGCCTGACAATAACACATACTAGCTTCGACGGCGAACGGGAAATTATAAACGCCAGAATAAATAGCATAGCAAAACTTTTGGAGCCACACATCATCAGTGTGAAGTCCCCATTGACATAGACGATGGGGGACCTGTATCAGTACAACTTTGATGTCTACATGACGTTAGAAGGCGTTATCATAACCTTGGACCCCGCAGGACTGCACAGGTATCTAATGTCTAAGATCACGCCTAACGTGGCCGAAAGGTGAGTGGCAGTATCTCCATGTTGCTATCTCCTTCGAGCAACAGAACTCATTTGGCCAGATTGAGCCTACCCCAAGGAAGAATGATAGTGCTAACTCATGAACGGCAGACCGTACCTTTCAAACATGGCAAAAGTGGTTTTTGCAAGAAGACGATCTCCTGACAAGTTGCTCACTGGAGTGTCTCCTGACGCAGCGATGTCCGCTCGACTGCTAGACATTATGGACGACCATTTGGAGGACATTCTGAACAACCGGAAATCGACACTTTTGAACTGCCAGAAGCTAGCCGACATCCGGTCTACAATTGAAAGCCAGAAGGGTGAAGTGAAGATGAGCGACGTCCTTGCCCATTATCGCTACGCTTGTACGTTCGAAACTTACGGGCACGGAACCGCCATGTTACTGGTCCCTCCTCATCGCTACAAGGAGCCTGAGAGCGGCAACTGGTACGAAGACGGAGAACTCAGACTGTGGCATCATTTTCGAAGATTGCGACATCTGCGGGCTCCCCCAGGCGTGAGAGAGTTCGAGCAAGCTTGCAACATCGAGCTTTCGAAAGTACAAGGCTGACGAGGACGACTAGGGTGACGTGGACGATGTAGACGACGAAACCGGACAAGGACTAGGACAGCGTCTAACAACCTTAAAGTCCCACACACTGCGTCCAAGCATACACCGATTAGTCGCAGCCCAAGCACCCAGTCAACAAGCAGCATCGCCCAACCTCGCCCGACCATCGCACAACCCCAGCATCCTTCACAAACACGCTTCCCGGATGCTTACCAGTCTAGTGTTCTAGGCGTCCAATACTCCGCTCACAGCCTCATCCCCCTCACGCGCAAGGCCCCCACCTACCAAGCTAGTACCTCGCATCTATCCACCGCAAGTCTTATCCGCGACAGCAGAACGAGATCCTAGCGCTGCGTGCCATGCTCAGCTGGCTGCGCTATGAGTTGGAAGTGGTTCGGATCCAGATCCAGAGTCGTGTTGACTGCCTTCCAGCGACATTGCACTGAGCTAGTCTGCGTTGCGGCGTCGTTGGCACAGTACTCTAGACCAGAAAAATGTAACTAGGGTCTGTCGACTGCGGGTAGCGAGCAATACAAGGCGAGATTCAGTAGACATTAGCTTGATTAATATGTATATAGCCCTGGCCGCCGTAGCAGAGGTGGATAATGGAAGTTTATATGCTCATCAGACTCATAGAGGTTGTCGTATCCCGCTGTTTCGTTGGCCCTCTTCTTAATTCCTGGAACGTGTCCTGGCCATACCGTGCCGCTGATGTATATATGTATGTGGGGTGACCCGTATCTTGTAACCGTCGAACTCCTTGCACGCTTGAAGAACATGAAATCAAACAGAATGCCATCCTTGTCCTTGTTACCACCTTGGGTATCCCTTCCTCATGGTCCTCTCCCTCTCTCGCGCTTCTTCGGCCTCGATGGCTTCTCTCTGCTTCTTCTCCTTCATGATTTCTCCATGAATTCTGTCCCACTCTTCCCATTCCCGCCCGATCTCACCAAGCACGTTACTCATCACAGTCGCACTGGCCATCAAGCCGTGGCTCTCGTTTTCGAGTATACGGAGCTCGCACCTTCTCATTGCTGTGCTGAGCCAGCGGACGTTCTCTTGTGGTACTCGGGTATCGTTGGCACCGTGGTGTATGACCACTGCACGCGTGATGTCTGTATATCTGAAGCCGATGGGCCGTTTACGTTCAAGACAAATTATGAGATCGACGGCAGGGTTTGCGTTCAAGGTTGCAAGAGACCATGTACGGTGAGTGAGCGTAGTGTCGTACAGCTTTTGTCTTGCTTGAGGCGTAAAAGCGTTGCGTGACGAGGTCTGTGTCGACGTTGGAACCCCCGCATTTGTGGCAGGGATAAACGAGAAGGTACTTGATCGTTGTGGCGCACTAAGCGTAGGAGACTGGGGCGGCGAGCGGAGGTGTTCAGCTTGGTAGCAGGATGGATCGCGCTTCGGAAGTTGTAAAGGATGGTCGCTTTGCTGTGGCGATGATTCTGGGGTAGGAAGCATTGAGCCACGCGACGATGTCATGTCGGAAGCTGACAGACGGGCGTCTTGGTTGAAGAGTGCAGGATCAAGAGCTAGATCAGGGGCCGACAAGCCATCTCTTTTGCGTTCTTTCCGGGATCGTGGCTCGATGCTCGCGGATGTCGCGCTTAGAAAGCGGCTGTTCGCAGCCTTCATGAAAGACGCAGGTAAGAAGCTCAGGATCCTGTGAGTTGTAGGCAGACTAGCTGATCGAACATCGCCATTACGGCCTGATGCCGCGAATTGGGAAGGGGGAATCCACGGCGCGAGCAGGTGAATCCTTCCTCGGACGTATTGCGGCATTTTCAGAGCAGTCGCAAGTGCATAGATGGCACCAGCAGAGTGAGCTAACAGGGAGAACTTTTCAACGCCCAGGCTTGTGCATATTACTGCCACGTCATCTACCCACGCCAAGGGTGTGCTGCGTTGCGCTGGCATGGCGTCTGTCATTCCGACACCTGGTCTATCTGGAGTAATGATCCGCAGCTTCTGTGTCTTCGCTAGCTCGTCGTAGAAGGTAGTGACATATCTTGTCAGGCCCATGCCTACACAGCAGAAGACGACGAAACCATCAGGGTCACCAACTTCGGAGAAGGTGATTGTGCGGCCGGTTCTCGGATGGGGAATCTTTTGTGTAAAGCGTGGTGAATTGAGGAAAGTTTCAACTTCTTCCTCGACGCTCTGAGCGTCCTCTGGTATTGGCGTTCTCAGTAGAGAGACCCTTCTCAAACTGTCGGATATCCTCCTTTTGTGTCTTCTTACGCTCGACACGGAATTGGTCGTTGATGGAGTGACTGACAAATTCCTCCTCAGCGCAGTGTCTTGCTGTAGGGACATGTCTCCTTCAATGGGTGTTAGGGGCCCGTTCTCTGCGACATCAACAAATGCAGGCATGTTCAGAAGATCCATGCCTGTTACTGTTGCAGTGAGGCTCGGTCTATCCTCGGATTGCAGCGACTCAACGAGGTTAGGGTGCCATGAGCTCCTTATGCTGGGTGACAGGGATACGGGACTGGGACTGGGACTGGGACTTGGAGGAGGCATAGACCAATGCCTAGCAGCCTTTTCGGATCTCTTGGCTTCCTTGCGCCAGTCACTGTGGCGCTTCTCGCGAGCCTGCTGTAGCTCTCGTATCCGTTGAACCGTTTCATTGTTCTCTTCGATCAGATCTTGGTCTATGTTGAGGGTTTTCAGGTCCTTACTCCCGCGGGACGATCTTCTGAGACCGCTTCGCAGAGATGATCTGCGTGAGGGGATGAGGCTCTCGTTAGGATCGGCCCGGTGGGAGGGGTTGAACGAGGATAGTGTTCGGGCATCCGACTCTTTTCTCTCCGCGTCTGTCGACATCCTGCCAACGGTGACGAAGGCCGAGAAGCGGCGGGCGTCTCTTCCGTTCTCTTTGTCTGCTAATGGTTGCGCCGACTCGAAGCTTTGCGCTTTCGACAGAGTAGGCTCAAGATGATTGTGGCCATCTCCGAGCTTGGAGGGGAAAAACATACTGAAGGGGCTCTTAGACCTGCTCAACTTGCTATAGGTCGACAATGGTAGGCTGGCGGCAGAATCATTGCCGCAGGATGATTGAGGGGGATAGAACGAGGGAGATAGATCTCGTGGTTGGAGATATAGTCGCGGTTTCACCAATCTGTCTGTCCGTATGGGAATCTTGCTCCTGCCCTTACGCGATTGTCGGTCACTCTCCGATGTTGACGTTGCTGGGCGCACTGGCACTTTGTTGGTGTTAAGGGCGTTGATGGCGTTGTAGCCAGCTACGGGAGGCGGGCAGCAGTCCTGGTCGTCATGTTCGCCACTGAGGTTCTGGGGTTGTTGGAACGTGCGATAAGACAGCGGATCGCAGAAGAAGCGATCAACGAAACTTCCACTGTGGTTGTCTTGCCGTAAGACTCTACTTGATCGCGTATCGAACTCTGGTTGTTGCTGTGGTGTAGCTGTCGACGTCAAACCGTTGACCAGCGAGGAACAAGCGCTGTCAGTGAGGGATGCAGCAACGGCAGGTACGATGGTGGTGGTGGTAGTATGGGGGCCAGGGTAAGTGCCCGTGCGACTGGTCGCTCCTGCCCACGAAGTCGAACGTGGTCGTGTATGGCTGTGTTTCAGTCGCTTTGGCGATGCAGAAGCGATAGTTGCGTATACTGTCGCCTCATGTATTCCGGTCTGATCCTTGCTTTGATACACGGTCAAGAGCATGTCGCACAAGAAGCGACCTGGACTCTCAGGGATGCGCGTCGCTCGCTGATTCAGCCAATCGGCGGTTTATGGCTGGGGATTAGACTCTGATGCTTCGCGCCGCGTATCGAGTCGGTGTAGGTTTGCGTTGCGACTGCCTTGTGCTGTGAATTTGGTCTTCATTGCAAACACTGACATGCAAGGTAGACAAGCACGGCTTCGATGGCAGCATGGAATGTGTCGACGAAGCAGAAGGTTTAGTTTGATCAGCTACAGTCTGTCGGGTTGAACGCGCAACGAGACACAGGCCGCTGTTTCAGAATGCCTGCCCAGATTGAGTTCCCGCGCAATCTCGACCGTAGGCTGGCTCTAAAATTGCCCTGCCTTAACTCGAATGCCCGATTGGCACCAGTCGTGGAGCGTGACCTTCCCAATAATCTCAAGTTGCTTTTCTACGGCCCATCTCTAACCTTAAACGGCATTGCATGGAAAGACATGGTCTTGGGGATAGGATTCATCGTCCCAAACAAGCATGCTACAAGGATTATTTCGATACCTGGTAGGTACTTTCGTTTGACATCAAAGTCCTCGTCTGGGTGTAGCACTTGCGCAACGCGATTATTCAATCCGATCTAGTAGTGAGGCTCTTCTTCCAGTGGCGTGCGTGGTCAGTGGACAAAGCCCATGCTAGTAGCTGTGGCCGGTACGTCTACTCTCTCAACACTCGTGGTTCAGCCCTACGCTAGCGACAATTGAGCACGAGGTTCACAGACACTTTCTCACGCGGACGCAGGGCATGCTGGACTCGCAGCTGCATTGCTGATACATAGCTTTGTCAAACACGGTGCTGGCCCATGACGGAGAAGATGGGTTGAAAATGAAGAACGTCGAGGAGAGCATCATGCACGTGTTCATGCTTCTGGTGGTAGAGCTAAGTGTAGAAAGGGTCTATTATCCTGTGGTATAGCTTCTTTCTAGATGCCGGTCTAAGTAGTATATTGGTGTTGCCAAAAGTACAATGTCCGTGAACCATGCCGTAAGGATGGGAGAGCGGCCGAAATCCAGGCCTCGTGTGTCTAAGCCAACGCCGCCGAAATGCTTGTGAGAGCCTAGTCGCGCCAGTGTGAATGCATGCATGCCGCTGAACGCTTCAAATAACCATGTCGTGATGTCGTAGAGTGGTGGCTTGGGGGCAGTTATACCGTCACCGGCAGGCCCAGGCGGAGCCGTTCTTTCTCCTCGCCAAACACTTGACGACTCATTTCGAGGACCATCTCGAAGCCTTCTCGGCCCTTGGCAGCATTTTCGCGGAACCTTTCTACACACGACTCTTCGATTTTGTTCCGAATCTTCTGCCAGCCGCCACAGAATGCTATTATCTTGGCTTCCTGTACGAATTCGGTCTTCTTGCCATTGGTGGTTGATGGCTGGTAGATGACGGTCTCTCGGCACTGCAGCAGATTCGACCAGGTGATGTTTGCACTGCACATGGTGACCTTCTTGGACGTGGGGTCGACATAAGACACTTCGTACACTTGACTGGTCGTGTCACCACCAAGGATAGACAGTATCCACTGAGGAGCGTTCTGCCGACATGTTATGAGTCTCTCTGTTCGCAAGATGCCCGTCGCTGGGTCAATGTTCCGCGATAGGGTGTCGACGGCGAGGACGTGTTCAGCTTTGTTGTTCCACGGGCAGTATTTTCTCCAGTTGTTGGTCGAGACCTCCTCCCACGAGTAGTCAAACTCGTGAGCTGAGCTGAAGATGCGCATCTTGAAGGAGAATAATGAAGGTTGTGAAGTACCCGAGGTCGCGTATGATTTTTAATATTAAAAAAAACAGTCAAGCTAGAGATTCCGATAATCAGGGTCTATACTCTATTTGCGAGTGATCTGTGTTTATGTGCTGCTAGTAGGGCTCGTGGTGAGAGATGTTGGGTGATGAGAAGGAGGAGGAGGTCGATGTCGATGTCGAAGATGCTGTAGATATGTGGCGTTGATGGGAAGAGTGGGAGTAATGGGTGAATTGGATTGTGCATGCACAGAGCCGAGCTCGACCTCTATCAAAGGTCCAGTTGGAGGCAAAGGCAAATCTTTTCCTTTCTCCTGATCCACCCGATAACGCAGAGTTCCCGGCAAGACAACCACTCTGATTGGCTCAAGCCGGTTGGTCGTTCACGCCCAGAACCGCAAGCAAGGCATGTTTGCGGCGAGTGAGATCTGAACCGCCAGATCTTTCTTGCGGCAGCCGCGAGTCTGATTCGCGGTCGTGCCTGCGCGGTCTTCAGCTACCAGTCAACTGTCTCCCACACCTCTTATTCCAGACGTCCGACCGCACGACATCACAACCTCTAGCGTCTTCTCGCCTGCCTGCAGCCCGATTTCGCCTACATCTTCGGCTTGCTCGGTGTCGTGCTGCAGATTGCTTTGCGAGTGCCTCGGTGGCTCATAGTCTACACTTGGTGCACCATTCAACCCTCGGTCATTGCGCTTACCCACCATGTCGGAGCACTGGAAGTCAACAGTAAGTACCAGCCATCCGCTCTCCCGGTGGTAGATCATGCTGATTCTGTGTAACAGCCAAAGTACTGGTGCAAGCACTGTAGCACATATGTCAAGGACACTCCGTTCGAGCGCAAACAGCACGAGAACACGGGCAAGCACCAGGGCAACCTCAGGAGATTCCTGCAAGGCATTCAGAAAGACCATGCCAACAACGAGCGGGAAAAGGACAGGGCCAAAGCGGAGGTTGAAAGACTGAATCGCATTGCCGACACCCAATCGGCTTTAGCCCCAACCTCAGCCTCATCTGCATCTGTCGCACTGCCCTCCCCTACACCCACCTTCACCAAGACTGCTAAGTCTTCCTCAAACACTCTGTCTGCCACGGACCAGAAGCGACAATGGGCCCAACTCGCCGAAATGGGTATCCCCATACCAGAGCATGCAAGGTCGGAGATGGCCATGGCTGGCGACTGGCAGACTATCTCGAGGAAGGTTCAACCCCAGCCTGAAGAGCCTATCGATGAAAAACTCAACGTGGGCATTCGAAAACGCAAGTTTGACGATGACGAGGAAAGAGAAGAAGCCGGACAGACTGTAGCAGGGAAGGGCTGGGGCTCGACCACGAGGACATATCCAGGTTCACAGCCGGTAGATGACGACCTGCACGCTCTCCTCTCGCTTCCTTTGGTGAAGAAGGAGAAGGTAAAAGTCGAACCCCTTCCGGATCAACAGATCCCAACTTCCACTCCGAGTATATCCAGCGCTGACCCGCCCATCATAAAGTCCGAGATGTCAGACACCACTGACGAGAAGCTGCTTGGTGTCCATAACACAGGAACACAAGTCGTGCACGATACCTCGGGGCCTGCTGCCGAGATAAAGAGTGAAACCCTCGATACCGACGCTAAAGCAACCGATCGTGAACCATCTGCGCCTGTCTTTAAGAAGCGAAGAGCCAAGCTACCGTCAGCCGCCAAAGCCGAAAGGGAAGCTCGAGGGTAAGCCTGCACAGCTGCAGATGTCACGTAACCGAGATACAGAACCCCTCGGGGGCTGCACTTAGCCTCCATAACCCTCTGATCCTGACATCCACCACCCCACACTTGTGCCCAGCAGTCTGTGTCTAAACTGTCGTCCTGTCCATGCGACGCGTTGCACAGCTCCATCGTTGATGAACGCCCTAGCACGTACATAATCGACGTTACAGACTGGGGTCTGTCTGACAAGAGTACTGTACCGAGTGACAACCACAGCATTCAGTGCATGTCACATGGTGAGTGCAGAGCCTCTCAAGTTAGAAGGACACGGGCCGCTGTAGAAATGCTCCACTTGGTCTCCAGCATGTAAGAGGCAGTTGTTCATGCTTCGGGGTCCTTGCATTGAAGCGCAGTTTCCTTCGCTACCGCCGTCGCCCTAAAGTACGCACTGGACCGTCTTACCAAGCAGAATGCAGTCATGCTTCTCAGAGCGGGTGCATTCGAGAGCTTCACGTCTAGGCTATTCGGCCAGGCTACTGCAAGTACCCTCTTGATCCCAGCAACCCTGGTCGCTGTCGGTCGTCAACAGAATCACATCATCCTGTGTCTTGATTCTTGTTTCGCCGCTTCAGACCCGCTCAGGCCACTCCTGTAATGAGGCTGGCACTTTCGGGTAAAAACTAACGTACAGTCAATGATCATCACTTTTACCTGACGGGCTGGGCCATGGACAGTCCTCGGGCAGACGAGTTACAGCAATCCCCAGATATCAATTGCACCCGTGACTAAAGCAAACACCAGTGACCAAGTGCGGATTGTTTCCATCAGAAATGTGATGAAAACTTGTCGTCTGGGGCGGTTTGTGTCCCCTAGAACGCACCAGGGTACCGTATGCCCGACATGCAACAACCCCAAGGTAAGAAGGCCTTCGCGCTGCCTTGGATGGTCGGCAAGCAAGATTTTCGACGTAACACGAGAAGAGACAATAGTCCGAGTCGAGTGACAAATGTACTTAATTCGAGGTGCATGTACATACTACCATAGAGACATCCAAGCTCTTCTCTTTGTCTTTCCTCCCAAGCTTCCCCTTTCCCACTCGTCTCCGGCATCCTCTTGATTGACTGTTTGCTCCATCGAACCCTGGCGCACTGACCTCTACCTGATCTTCGGTACATACAGCAAGCTCAGGGCGACATTTAAGAGACTAAGATCGACCGCTACCACCAAAACAGGAGAAAAGCGGACCTTTTCTGGTTTTTCCACTCAGTAGGGTAGCCAGCCTCCGATACTTCGCCGTTCAATCGCATCCACTCCTGACTAGGCATTTGTTGATGTGGACAATTGAGGCTAAAGGACGGTAACCGTACCCGGACCACTCTCACCGTGCCTGGAGAGGGCCGTAAGCATATCTTTGGGTCAAGAAGCGAGAACGACTCATTGCTAACAGGTCATTTCTACCTGGGGTAACATCGTCGGTGGGCTGACCGGACGTGTACCATAGGTACTTTGCTGCAGGTGAAGTCAAAAATTGGATTTGGCTCACTGGAGTGCATTCGAGTGGCTTGGCAACGGTTTCGCTCGAAGTCTGTAAAGGTTAGTGGAGTGCATCCTGCTAGCCCAAAGCTTGCCCCTAGAGGATTGCCCAAGCTCTTCTGAGCACCTTCCTCCGACACGGACTGCACTTTTCATGGGGTTGCGTGTTGCCTGCGGTCATCCACCTTGCCTCAGATGGTTTTGAACAGGTTTTGCCGGAAAAGTGCTCTAAGCGAGATGCTGCGAATGGAACAATCAGACCCACAGGAATGCTACCCGAGTGCTTGTCGAGCACGGTTTAGTATCAGAGGCGATGCATAAGCGAATCTTCCCTCGTTTCGCCATTCGACGAATAATGGGTCCTTCCTCTTGCACAATGCCCAGGGCTCCCTTCACCTGTCACCACGCTCACTGCGTGGTGGAGATCATCTATACACCATCAATTAGAGACTCAGTGCTTATGAAGGACTGATGCCGACTAAGTTGGCTACTCTAAACGACAGGCTTCCGCTTCTCGTTCTTTCAGCTCGCATCTTCTTGTAACATTTCTTTTGAGTTTGACGCACATCGCTTTTCTCGAGGGTAGCGAGTTCTACAGTCGGCTAACCTGCGCGACGAGAGTAGGCTACTATTGCCAATCGACATCTACGACACTCGACCGTCGGGTGAGCAATTCATCGAGCGAAGCGATTTTCTTAGCAAAGGCGAACACTCGCGACTCTGGCTTACTCGTACCACCACTCATCCGAGCATTTTGCTCATGGTGATGGCCAACAGATGCACCACGACTACCATAGCATGAACACCTCGCTCGGCCAGGTGTCGTCGTCCATCAGTTTGCCGCCCATCAGCGCTATCAACTTTGACCATAGTCAACATGGTCATGGGCATGCATCACCACAAGAACTATCACAGCATGCGATCCCGCCACCAGCACGGACATTGCCACCATTACCCTATTACTCATCCATGCAGGCGATGCCCCAACCAGAATACGTGCAGCCAGGCCGGCCAATGTATGCCGGAGTACAGACACCATATGGCATGCCCATGAGAATGCCGTTGCCTTCGTCTGGCGACGCCGCAGGTATGGTTGGGTACGCACCAAGTCGACACGCACAAAAGGCCAAGGAAGTCAAACGAAGGACCAAGACTGGATGCATGACATGTCGCAAAAGGCGCATCAAGGTGAGTTCGACACATTTCCTCCATCGTGCAACCTGCCTGCCGACACCAGCCTGCGACGGGTAGCAAGGAAATTGGTGAGCGGTGCAGACAATGAAGGTTCATTCGCTCGTCGCACCTCGCGGTTGACGGTCGATCCCGTAAGCTTCTGCGTCCTCTCAGAAGCCGAATTGAACCTCGGTTACCAAACTCAAAATTGTGTGGCTGCTTATCAATGGCTCGGGCCTGGATCATGCTTCTCCCATGCCTGCGCCTGCCTTCTTTGGGGTTGTGACAGGTCTCCACCAGCACGCCACTGAGTCGGGCCTGGAAGTTTGGCATTCATGGCAGGTGCCACACCCGCAAAACTTTATTTTCCACGCAGGCTTGTTTCACAATCTCCCACGTTCACGACAATGAAGCTCAACCAGAGTCACATGGTATCAAGGCGATACTCTGTTCAATGCATCGATGACCAAAGTGTTTGTACTGACTGTGATGGCATAGTGCGGCGAAGAGCGGCCTCAGTGTCGGAATTGTATCAAAAGCAAACGGCAGTGCACTGGATACGACCCTGTATTCCAAGCGCAATCTTCGCATTCTATCCAGCCGGCTCCGGTCTCAAATTCCATCTCTACACCAGACCAGTCACATGGTCAATCTTCCCGATCGTCACATCATAACAACGATCCGACAAGCCCAAGCACTTCTAGCCATAATAATTCTGGCGCTACCAGTTCACCTCGCGACCATCCAGACTACGGCTACCATCGCTCTCCTGACGTAGCGGCCTTACCCAATATAAATCAAGGGTATAGACTGGAGAATGCGCACTACGGGTCGTCACACGTCAATCAAAGATGTGAGTTTACTGATGTCTCAGCGAGGCAATCCATAGCCCAGGCCGCGTTCCATACTGATCTTGCTCATGTTAGACCCGTGATATTCAGAGGCAGCCACACATGAGTAGTTGAGACGAGAATGGCCTCTACGCGCACGATCGAGGATCTCTGCGCCATCAATGGTCAACGTGGCCAAGAAGTACCTCCTCTTGGCCCCAATCTTGTGCCCAATTTCTCCGAGATACGCAAAGTCTACGACACCTTCTTCGCGCCAGGCCTTGATCAGCTCATCGAGACGGGAAGCACAAAATGGTTCGCACTGAAGGGCTGGGCTTTGCTCATGTACGATAGGACCCTTTTGGCGCAGTTCATGATGTACTTGACCCTTATTAGCACCTATCCGAATCCGTCATCGTCGGCTTCGGGAACGCTGTCACCGGAGCAGGCAGCTCCTGCAGCACAAGAGGCTAGGATGGTATGGGCATGTCTTAACCTGGTCGTTAGTCAAGCACAAATTGGCAACGACGACGATGCTCAAAAGTTCGCCAACAGGGTCAAAGCGCTCGAAGCAATACTCACTTCTGAATCCATTGTTCGAACAGGCTCGATGGCCGATTTCGTGCATCAAGACCCGGAACCCGAAGCTGATTCAGATGTCGACATGAGCGGCGTTCCAACCGTGGCAAATAATCCTCTTCTCGAGAAGCCGTTCAGCAAGCAGATGCAGGCACGTTCAGATAACTTCTGGCAACTGGTCGAAGAAGCTTCAGCTCTGCCAAGTCAGGTCTCGCCCGAGATGTTCGACCGGTTGCTGACTCTACTTGATGGCAAAGAGGAAAGGGACATTATCTATAGCATCATGTTTCTTGGTGCTCAATCGAACAGGTCACGGGCCAATACGAGCAACGGGAATACCAACAGCAGATTAGGTAGCGGCAGCTCTTCGCCAAATCGAGCAGCACGGCGTCAGCAGAAGGAACAAGCGATCCGTTTACTCGAAACCGAAGCCGCGGGTCGTGCAACCAATATGGTATTCCAGAACCTTGCAGGGATAGGACTGAGAGCGTTTGTCCAGTAACCTTGTGACAAATTTGCCAAGCACAATAACCACGGGCCAAGGGGGAAGCCTGACATGAGTTCGTTCTGTTGTGACTGGACAGTTGTCCGTAGAAATCCCAATGATCCTCAGACTAACTATCTCTCTACTGCACAGCTGGAAGTATTGGCTGATTGGAGGTGATCGACATGGTCGCTAGCCGCCAAAACCAGTTTTACGAAGAATTCTATTCAGCTTGGGTCACCAATGAACCCTCGTTACCGACAGGGTTCTACAAAATGCGGGTCACGAATAACAGAATAGGTACATCGCGCAGGCGTAAGAGTTGTATGTATGGACTACACAGAATGCGACCACACGTTCTACTGTTCTCACAAGTTACACAATCTAGTCAGAGGCCCTGACAAGAGCTCTGAGAGTCTGAGAGCAGAGGAAGCAGTACTGATGACCCCGAGAAGTTCTAATGCGTGAAGATAGAAAGGAACAATATGCTGAAACTTAGTCAATGGCCAGTGACCAGGCTTGCTCGGCTGTCTATCAGCACAGCAAGAAGGAATGATCAATGTATGACAAAGACGCAAAAGTTACGCGGTGTGAGCGCGGGCAGATTGAAGGCTTGTATCAGGTCCATCATTCTTTGGGTCGAGCTGCGCAAGAGTGTGTGAGTTCTAGGTGCAGAACTTTCGATCCCCACGGCAAGCGAGGAACAGGTGATACCCGTTTCCCGTATTCCACGACCTTTGTCGCGAGTATTAGCAGCGACGATAGACTGCTGAAGTCTTTGGGTCGGACGCAAAGGAGCATCACATTTGTCATGGCTTTTGCTCTGCCATTCTCCATTCACCTTGTTGGGTGCACTCCTCTTCTTTGACAACGACTTGTTCTTTGTTCAGGTGGTCTCGAACACACTCGCCATGGATCTTTCACAAACATGAACCAACCCCACCTCGTATTCGTGTAGTAGTATGCATGCTGAGAAATATCCAACCTGAGCCTGTGTAATTTTCTGACATGTGCCGATGCACAGCGATGGTCAACACGGCATGCGGAGTCTCGCGTCTCTAAGCGAAGCGCTAAAAGGACGCGGCGAAACTGGAGACTGTCACGCACATCTGGGGCTGGCTGTTGAGATTGTGATAGTCACAACCTGGCTCCTGTAATTACGGTCGAAAACACAGAATGAAGCCGCGGCAAAGTTGTGAGTAGATCTGAAGGAGCGGCCATGACGGCGATAGTGTAACGATAATACCGGATTTGGTCGACCGACGATATTTCATCTTCAAGCACTCCGAGATTAACATGCTATTCACAATTGCGCTTTCAAGAGAGCCTGCGGATGTCTTCCGACTCAGAGCTTCAGTCAGACAAAACAACATGAAGTGATCAACGAGAGTCGATGAGCTGGGCGTCATCGCCGTCCTCGTCTTCGAACCTTCCCATCGGAGTTTGCGGCTAGTCGTCAAGCGAGCTCGCCGGCTTCAAAGTGTTGTAAGGTTCTATCGTTCAGCACCTTCCATTTTAGACTGCAAAGGTCACGAAACAATCACAAAAAGCTTCACATTGCATATCTTGGATCTCACCTGACCGTTCGTTTTACTAGCTAGTCCAGTTCTCTGATTAAGTCTGCGATCCTCCGTGTCCCTCCAGAAACCAGGATTGTTGCATCGACAGAATGTCACGCCACTTCTGAGTGTCCTCAAACACTGTTCTCTAGGTCTATGACTTCAACCTACAGAGTCCAGGGAGCCTCACTTTGCAAGGGTCATGCTTCTGCGCCTAAGGTGCAGCAAGGATGTTCCCGGGACGTCTGCAGCTCGTTGAAAGCAGATCTCGTCTATCGAGGCGAGCTCTGGCGCGACACGCGACAATGATCTACTGTGCAGGAGGCTCCAAATTCATTGCACTTGAGACCAAATCTCCGTGTCGTTGATCGCTTCACTTACCGAGGGCAGGCGAACGTAGGCCCTCGGAATATGTCCTGTCCTGGACGCCTACTGCATCGATTATGCGGCTTGAAATCTACCATGAAGAATGTGGCCTGATCCCTTACATCTTCGCCTTGATAGTGTTGGACGATGAGGTGCACATACTCGTCAGCCAGCTCTTCGGACATCAACCACTACGAGTATGTGAACAGGGTGGTCCGCATCACATGGTAATCATAGCGATCTCAATGTGCGACCTTACCAGACGCACACCGTCAGGGCGGGAGTCTAGACCAGCTGCTGCCAGCTACCTATAAGGGGCACCAAATAGATGATTGGCGATATACTTTTGCCAGTACCACTTGTACCGATGAAGTATGGCCACTCCGAGATTGCTGGCAGACGCTCATGCCTGTCAGCGATTCAACTGAACAATGCCTTCGATGGTTGACAGCTCCGGACTGCAAGGAGCTGCGTTCTCAAGATTCTTCAAGTCATCGAACCCGAAAGAAAGAACCTCCTCACCATACAGTGCATACCCTGTGGACACTGCCGTTGTGGCAACTACTTATTCTGTCTACAGCACGAATCCACACGAAAGGCACCATGCTCCACGTCACCCTCTATCAAACCGTATTCCGGCTATGTGTCAAACAAACTGTATCTATTGAAGCACTCGAAGGGGTCAACTCTGCCACCGGCAGAACATCTTGTCTGACCAAGATATCGATGTGATCCTACAGGCCTTGAGGTTGCCAGCGCTCAACCCATCAACACATGACACAACGAGCTGCCAGAAAAAGAGGCCAACCAGTACCTGCAAATCTGAAATCAAGGGACGACCAACGTTCTCGAAGCATCTCTACCCGTATCCAAGCGATCCGCGGACATTCTAAATGAACACACAAGCTTAGCTAAAGATGATAACCCACAAAACCAGAGTTGGAATCCCAGGTCCAACACAAGTACTGATAGAGAGCATACTGCCGTGTATGCTTCCTCCGGATACCGTCCAACTGATGACCGCGCTCACAGTGTACACAACGTGGATTGGTCGCGGAAAGATGATGGGTTCGTGGCACCTATCGAAGGTTCATGAAGCACCGCTCGGTGCAGGTAAATTCGACGGACAAGGCGAAGCAGTGAGCTAGAGCCTACTCTAGAATACGTCCCTCACGTGTTTATTGTAAGTGGTCGGGTTTAGCACGTTTAAGCTACCAATGTGATGTCTAACATTACAACAGATCCTTACAGTATAGGACGGTTGTGAAGGAACCGTCAAATTACCAGTCATGTCATTGGAAGATAGGAATTCGATAACAGGTATACCTCTGAAAATGTATTTGAAGGTACTGGGGTGGTTCCCGGTAGTGCATATACTCTGCTGCAAGCTCTTGAAAGCTCTTCCTACGCCGATACCATCATCTTGTATTGTCTGCTGCACCGATTCCATATGTTGAAGAAGAATCAGGTGCGCGACTCTGAGACCTGATGGTTCGGCCGCGCCGAGGTAGGCACGACCTTCACTCTTGCATTACTCTCGAGTGCCAAGCCCCACCTTCAGCACCAATATTTTGGCATACTCTTGTCCACCTTTTGCTCTTTTTCCTTCCTCTTTTCTTCCACCAGCCATCAAGTCCAGTCTCATCCCGCGAGCGTACACTACCTGTCCACAGAGTTCAGGTAGAGATGGCACCATTCTCAGATGGGCCTGTCCAGATCAAAAGTCGGCCTCAAGTCTTTTACCGCTGCTTGGTCGAGTAATCGCCAAGTACGCATAGCAAAAGTGGTCTTCGCCTCAATAGAAGCAGCCTCAATCCAAAGTCATCAGAACGAATGCTTTGCCGTCATTACATCGACCGCAGACCAGATTAGCTTATCCAATCCTATGCTGGCCTTCTTGGCCTTGAAGCTCAATCACTCAAGGTACGCTGCAAAGCCCACCGAAAAATCAAAATGGATTACTGACACCCTCCAGGGTTGATCTTGACAAAGCATTGGAATATCGCAGCACACGCTCGGATGAGCTGTGTCCATAGTTTCCAGCGTCTATTACGCTCTCTCCTTACACAGGAAGTTGCAGCTCAACACAAGCTAGCGACGACAGTTCAGAAGGCACGTCGCATCACTCATCCTACTCAATTGCAGTTTCTGACCTCAGCAGCAGATCATCTTCTCGCATGCCGGCGACGGCCCGATAGGAATGAGTCTAAGAAAAGAAATAGCCATCACCAAAGGAGCCTTGTCCTTCGGCACGTTGTAAGCACATTGTAAGCACGTTTCTACCTACCTGTCAGCCCTCCACTGACATCATCTTAACAGGACCCCCAAAAGACCTGCTCATACGCAGGGAGGACACCACGTCGTCATCTCTGGTAAAGATGGTTTTCGTGAACAGCTCCAGGCAACGTCCGTCAACCATTGCAGAATCGCCAAAGAGCAAAGAAATACATACATGCCATGTGCATTTCAACATTTCGATCCTGGACCGCAGGCATCGAAGCAGGGAGAGTGAAAGTACAATCACATCTCACGAGATACTGCCGTTGCAGTCCCATCACACGAGTTTTGTTCTGAATCAATGAGGTATGACTGATCCAGCCGGCGTCTCTGAGTGCCACCGTACTAATGTCTACAGCAACCGTCAACGACTAGCACACTCTCATTGAATGAGACCCACGGCCGCAGTTGAAGCACACAAGAGACAAGCAGGCTTGTGGTCACCGCCCGCTCGACTCTTGAGTCTTCGTCCAGGAGGAAGGACAGTCGATGATCAAGCGATTACCGATATGAGCTCGAAAGAGCTCGCCTGTGCTGTCGACCACGGCAAGCGCAGTATTCCTCATCAGCCTTGCTCATATGTCTGAAGCAGTGTACTTCCGTCACAAACTGGCCATTTGACAGGCGACCTCACCACTTCCATCAGATCTGCTCGACAAGAGACATACAACAATCAGCAAGTCCCCCACAAGCAAGCCAGACCAACCAGGCTACCAAGTCAGTTCGAGCCTTATCAGGTCTCGAGCCACACCTCAAGCCTGACTCGGAGCGCTAGCTTCGAGTCTTCCATCTCGATACGTCGACAAGTAGATATCGAGCGATACAAGGCCATTCAGCTGCCCGATACTGACAAGATGACTATGGGCAAGTCATCCAAAGGTCATTTGAACTTAGGGAGGGAGAGCCCTGCCGATCTAGCGATCGCAACTTGCTGAATCAACTTCAGTCAAGCACTCTCCATTACTGGACCTACCTGCTTATATGCCGTTGGCCAAAAGCTCCGGTTGCCCGAATTTGCATGGGGGGTCCTTCCCGGAACTTGATCACAGCTCTACCGCACACAATGCCGATTGCCGATGCAGTCGAGGACAAGGACAAGACAGAGAGATCTCAGCTCGGTGGATCATGGTTCGAGCAAGGCATAGCATGCCTATGACTCTGCTCACAAAGTTGCCCCCTCATTCAGAAGTTTCGTCACTCGTTGCATCATTTCAGTCATTCTTTCATTCAAAGTCAGTCACTCTTTATAGTCAAGTCTGTCTATAGATAATTCATTTAATCCCTCGATGTATAAGTCCACTTTCTTCACTGAAAATACTCTCACAGTAGTCTTTAGCTCACCACTTCGCTCTTCCCTTGGTGCTTGCCACTCTGATGTCCGCCCTCACAGATTGGCCCTCCTCTCCTTCCTGATACCTTCCATATCATCCACTATAGCCTTCGGCACATCCACAACCTTGTCACGTATGTAGTCCGCGAACCCCTTCCCCAACGCATCCAACAGCCTGCAGCTCGAAACACCTCTACCAAGCGGCCCATAGACCACAAAATGCACCGCAAGCAGATGCGGGAACTCACACCTCTCCACGAAGTAATCCTCCCTCCAGTCATCGCCGATAAGCTCGATCATCTTCTGCCTCGTCAAGAAACACTGCAACCAGGGGTAATGAACCTCGTTCCGCACGAACAAGCCGATGTTGATGTTTGCGCCTTTGTCGCCCGATCTCGCGAGCACGACATCGCCCAGCCTTACCTTCACGGTGTCGCCGAAGGTCGAGATGCCGACTGGATCCGAGGTTTCGTAGTTCTCGCGTGGCTGCAGGTCCTGGTACTTTGGCGGGTGGCCGGCGTCGGCTTTCTCGGCAATTGAGCCGTCGCTTGCGAGCATGGCTGCGCCTTCGTGGAGTTCGGATTGGGCTTTGAGACCCGGGTAGAATGCGAGGTAGGACCTGGGCAGGGCCGTGCGCGTGTCGAGGCTTAGGTGGAAGCCGCTGAAGTGTTGCATGCCGAATTCGCTGAAGGTTTTGAGGAGCCCGTAGAGGGTCGTCTGGAGTCGCAAGAGTTAGTATGAATGTGTTCCGGAGGGGGCATTAGCGACCGCATGGATGTGGGTGTTCTTGTGCTTGTTTTCGTTGACTTACCTCCTTGTCAGCCTGGGCGAATATTCTCATGTAGGTCGTGCTCTCGAATTGTGATCTCGGGTTTGGTGCCGGCGTGCCCAGTACCTGGAAGTCCAACAGCTGAAATTTATCTTCCAGTCCTTTCTGCTTCAGACCGAATCTGATCTGTTTCTGGAGCAACTCGTACTTCTTCTTCGTGCCGTAGCCTGTTGCATTGACCAGGAGTTGACTCTCAAATCCACCGTGATAGAAGATTGCGAGCTTTGTGGTCGGTGGTGGCGGGTATCCTTTGACGTTGCTGAGCTTGACTCGGTCTTTGCCTATCTGTTGAATCTTGATGTCCTTGGCATTGGCCGTGACATCGCTGTTGAGATAGATTGCACCTTGCAGCTCGTACAGAAACTGGCACGTCGCGTTGTCGACGTTGACTAGGCCTTTGGTGCCCTCGTGCTTGGTGATCACAGATGTGCCATCTGCGGCGACCTCGGCGATGCCGAACGGGAGATCGACGAAGTTGTCGAGATCGTACTCGTCGAAGCCGGAGAAGTTCGAGCCCGTCGCGTATGCTGAGCATTCGATCAAGTGACCGGCGATGAGTGTGCCGGCGAGCTGATCGTAATCAGTGTCGGTCCAGCCGTGCCACCACCACGCTGCGCCAATGACAGGGCTCGCGTCTGCGACTCTGCCACAAAGGACAATGTCTGCTCCATATTCAAGAGCTTTGATGATGCCTCTAGCGCCAAGGTATACGTTCGCGGACACTACTGGCTTGCCTTTCGTATCCAGCAACGCAGTCGCGTTTTCCATCAAGCTGACCTTGTCGTTCTCCCCATCCAGGTGCTTAGGGAGTTCCCCAGTCTTCTGAAGCTCGGCTCTGACCTCGTCCACGAGGTTATCGCCGTAGACATACGCAACTTTGAGGTCATATCCTTTCTCCGTGACCATAGCCTGTGTCTTCTTTGCGAGACCAGAAGGATTCAATGCGCCACCGTTGATGATGACCTTGATTCGCTTCTCGTTGAGCACATCCAGAGTCTGTTCGATGCCATCCCACGCCGTTGGCTCCCAGCCATCGTGCTGACCCACGGCCATCTTCTCAGCATTCTCAGCGAGGTTCATTTCGGCCAGATAATCGCCGGTGATGAAATCCACTGGTCCTTGAGTGGCTTGTCGACGCATCTGATAGCCGGGGTCACCGCGCGCTCCTGAACAGTTGGCTATGCGGACTGGTCTGGTGCCGCGCTCGCGCTGCCATCGCGCTGAGTGTCCGGCGTCTCCCATGGTGCTGTGGATGATCCGTAGACGTACCAGGCTACGACCACTCACCTTCTGAAAACACGTTAGTCGTACTCGTTAGTATTGGCCTTGAATCAGCAGCAGTGGCTCGCGGAAAACGCAAGTGTGCAAGAATGGTTTCGTGAGGATCAATGGACGTGGTATGGTGTATCTGCGAGACTGCCTCGAACCTGCTCTCGGCACCGGTATTAGTGGTGTTCACTACCGTCCATGTTCACAGTATTCTGCAAAGACCGAGGCTAACATGCTGTGTCGGTTATGCGCAACACATCTATTGTGAATCGTGTTATGAAGGTGATAGTGTGGAGAAGGTTGACCTCGGGATGCGTCTCCGCACCGCATAGTGTAGCTAGAACCTGGATATTTTGTTTTGGTCGAAGTTTAGATCTTGAGCGTACTCCCGTTCATAAAACAGACGTCGATCAGAATTAAAACTGGGATCAGACTATAAGGTTTGCCAATATGGTAGCGCGGCTCTGACTCGACCAGTAATGCGCGAGCAAGACGTTCCGAGGTAGTGAAGCAAGTCGGCGTTTGGTTTCGCATATGGGTTGAGATTCCAAACCGTCGTTGTTGTTTACATTTCCTGGCAGTGAAGGTTGTTTATGATTCGTAAGACTTAGCATAAGGTGTGAGAACGTGTGTCCATCAACCGCGCTTGAACACCAAAGCAAAACAACCGGATACTACAGCCATGGGCAGCATTGAAAGGGAGTATTCGGTACCTACCGAAGCACGAAAGGTGTTGGAGGAAGGCATCTTCCAGAACCCCAGGCTTATCTCACTACTGCCCGCTGGTACCGAAGAGTTCGCCTCCAAGATCGCTTTTACCGGCAACGATGCCCCCTCGATCCCGATCAACTGGCGCTTCGCCGAGTCTGCAGCAGCCATGCATGCGCTTGAAGCATGCATAGTCGCACAACTCGTCAAGCAGAAGTACAATGTTGACCTTCCGGGAGCCACCATAAACTCCGACCATGCATCGTTGTTCTTCATGTCGACACTGATCTGGAAGTTCGCCAACTCCAACTCGACGCTTTCCATCTTCGAGAGTGCGAACGAGATCCACAGCCTCATTCCGAACTATGACTTCCACAAGCAGTCAAGCTCACTGTACAGACAGGCTGCGACAAATATCTACCGCACTAAGGACGGGAAGTATTTTCACCTGCACGGTAGCATGAACCCGGACCCGACTCTGGATAGCATTGGCCTCCCGCATGAAGCACCAGCTGCTAATCTCGAGGAGGCTATCAAGCCATTTATTGAGACGCTAGGGCAAATTGACAGCGCTGACATGCAGGATCGAGCAAGCGACCAGTACAAGCAAGCCGGCGTGATCGTTGAATCCGTCGATAGCTTCAAACAGACTGAACACGGCAAGGCCAATGCTCACGTCGCACTTTTCGAGCTCCATAACGTTCCGAATCCAGCACAGAAGCCAAGTTGGTGGCCTGATAGCCCGCAGACCTCCGCGCAAAGGCCGTTGGCAGGCTTGAAAGTAGTCGATCTGACTAGAGTCATTGCGGCACCAGCAGTGACCCGAGGTCTAGCTGAGCTCGGAGCCAGTGTCATGCGAGTGACATCCCCGAACATCTGCGACTTTTCAGCTCTGCACATCGACCTGAACTGGGGCAAATGGAATTGCAGCATCAATCTCAAGACAGAAGAGGGCAAGAAGCAGCTAGCAGATTTGATCAAGGAGGCTGACGTCGTAGTACAAGGCTACCGGCCTGATGTGCTGGACAAGTATGGCTTCTCCCAACAAGGTATTATTGACCTTGTCAAGGACCGACCAAGAGGAATAATCTCCGCACGTGAGAATTGCTATGGATGGAACGGTCCCTGGTACTACCGCTCCGGATGGCAGCAGATCTCAGATGCTTGTGTCGGCATTTCGGAAGGTTTTGGTCGAGCTATGGGCTTGAAGGACGGAGAAGCTGTAACGCCCGTATTCCCAAATAGCGATTACATGACTGGAATTGCTGGCGTTTGCGGCATTCTGACTGCACTAATGAAGCGAGCTGAGAAAGGTGGCAGCTACAGAGTGGATTTGAGCTTGAATTATTACAACCAGTGGCTCGCTGAGAGCTGCGGTGAGTATCCAGACGACGTCTGGCAAGATGTTTGGAAGCGCAATGGTCAGCGGCAATTCAGGTAGGTTCTACTTCGCTCTCGCAGTGAATGGCCAACGCTAACCGGGCAGGTGCTACCACAATATGGGTCAGACAATTCCTGCATTCCTCCAGATGATCAAGGAAAACAGCGGTTCAGTTGTGTTCTCGCCAAAATTCTTCGAGCATCGAAAGACGGAAGCGCTCGACACTACGATAGAACTTGTCAAGCCGATTATCGATTTTGGTGGGGAGGTTAAGCTGGGTTACAATGTTGGAACGAGAGGCAACGGCCACGATGCGCCAAGATGGCCCTCAGACCTGATGACCGAAGTTGTCACATAATCAAGCACTGCCTTGACGTCAGGAGTACTCCAATACCTCCAAAATCTGATAAGAAGAACGCATAATGGTGCAAGGAAGGAGCTCAATTGAGTGGTCTTTTTGATGTCATGTTTCGTGCTCGAGGGGCGCATCAGAGGCACGGAATAACTAAGCAGAGTAGATTTCTCTGAGATCGCTTGGACGCGTACAGGACGCGTTGTTCTATTTATAGTATTTGACCGAATGTGCCGCAGACCATGCGTACCTAGCTAAAACTGAACAGCGCAAAGCAAGACATTATTTGAAACTGGTAAAACCTATCACACTGGCTTCATCCTCGTAACATCTCTGGTTCGCCTCCTCGTTCTGGCTTCCCTGACAGCATGCGCACTTCCCCATACCCTCATCCACAGTGCAGCGTCCTCTCCACTAACCGGTGTCCTAGACAGTGTGGGCTTCTTATTCAAGCGCCTCTCTTCTCTTGCAGCGGTCAGAGAGTAGGCACTGAGCCTCCCAATCACATCTTCGATGAATGCATCCTGCTCTTTTCTGTTTCTAGGTGGACTTAGTGCCCTGTTGTGGTCTGAGAGGCCACTCCTGGAGCCCGGCGACGAAGGGTTATCCCCAGAAGAGCTGTTGGACCGCGTGTAGCATAGCTCGAGTACCCCCTCGGCCTCGTCTATGTGGTCTTCTGAGATTTCGGAGGAGGGTGTTGTGCTATGGCACTGTTGGTCCTGCCATTCCGGACATCCATGATGGACCTTTTGTGGAGCGAGCTGATTGAAGTCAAAAGGTGTGAAGTTCAGCTCTGTTGAGCCGTAATTCCGCGGCATCGGGAAGAATCTGAAGGAGCTTGCCATGGTTGTCTCTCCTGAATCGGGAGGGTACAGTAGTGGTAGGATAATGCTGTGGAGACGGGACAGTGGCAGATGATGATACGATGATGGGCTTGCAAGATGTCTGCGATGCTAGTATTCCGATATGAATGTGCCACTTTCACTTAGACGAAGTACAAGTACACGACCTTTATACACGCATCTTGACTACGACCTACCTTCACTCCGCCTGTTTTCGTTCACATCTCCGCCAACCACCTTCCTGTCGGCATGGTGTATTGGCAAATGTGGCTGCTCAACTACCTGTTTTTGCCTGACAGCGGGAGTGTAGCAAGCGCTCGTAGCGACATGTGATCTGTGCTGCATTCCTAGATGTGGCGAGCAGCAACCATGCACTAAGGCACACCTCTCCACAGCCCGCTTCCAAGCATCTGGGGATACCCGAAAACGTTCTGGCGCAACTACTTGTACATGGTAACTGTATTTCAAATCTGGCTGCAGTCGCCGAAAATTGATTGAGGTGAAAGGACCGATTCGCTCTTTGCAAACGTACCTCGGGAGGGTTCCATATGCGTTCAATGTGGTGTGCTTCAACACCATCAAAGTCTTGTATTTCGTTGGATGAGTGTAGTCTGCAACATCACCTGTAGCAGACTTTTACTAATTCAACGGCGAAAAGAGTCGGGCCGAGTCAGCCAGGCTCGCTGGACCAAATGCGACTGTTTTGAGAGCTATGATGGAGCAGCCTGTCAAAATGATCGTCGTCGTCAAAGGTGCCTGACTATCAATTCCGCATGAAGCTTGGGTTCCCCGCATCCGCTCCGATTTCAGCGGGCTATCTATGCACCTATGACCTCATGAAGCGTGGAGTCCCTGTATATGCGGCTTTGTCGGCTTAGCGTCGGTGTTTAGTGCCCTTTTTTCCTGCATGCTGGCGATCGATACTACACAGCTTGAAGTTCCTGAGCAAGCACCTTGTGATGAAGTCAGCCCAGTGAAAGTATTGCCGAGTAAGCTGTTCGAATAGCAAGCTCGTTAGAAGTATGAAATAAGCTGAGTTCCTCCATCTCCGCCCTCGAGCTTTGCCTATCTATCAAGGCCATCAAGATCAACCACCATGGTTTCCAAAGCAATTCTTGCAGCTCTAGCTGTTGCAGCTTCAGCTCATCCAGTGCTCGAAGGCCGTCAAGGTCAATCTCAGTCTCTTGAGGACTACATCGGCAGACAATTGAACATTTCCCTGGAGGGCGCCATTCACAATATTGGAGGCGCGAACAACAACATTGTTGAAGCTGCCGGTGAAGGATTCGTTGTCGCATCTCCCAGTACGATCAACCCGGACTATTTCTACACGTGGACCCGTGACTCGGCTCTGACTGAGTTGATGCTCATCGATGAGTTGATCTTCGGCACCGAGAGTGTGGGCAGCAACTCCCTCCAGATTTTGGTTGAGCAATACACCACCGCACAGGCTGAGCTCCAGACGGTCACGAACCCCTCGGGCGCCCTCTGGCCAGCTGGTTTGGGTCTGGGCGAACCAAAGTTCTACACAAACGGGACACGATTCAATGGTGCTTGGGGCAGGTAAGCTAGCAGTAGGATCAAACGAGCACTTGGACATGCCACTAACATATTGACAGGCCGCAAAATGACGGCCCAGCACTCCGGGCAACTACGTTTATGGAGATTGCGGAGGCTATCTTCCAGCGGAATCCTATGGCGCCGACAATCGTCAGCAACGTCTACTGGCCGCTAATACACAACGACCTGTTGTACGTAGCACAGTATTGGAATACTACCAGCTATGATCTATGGGAAGTAAGTTTCTCTTCTCCCGGAGGGCTCCGTTACAGCCTTGTTGCTTCGGTTTTATTGACCTGTCAATAGGAAGTCAACGGAAATTCGTTCTTCACTACCACCGCACAGTTTAGAGCACTCGTACAGGGCTCCATCTGGGCAGAAAGACTCAACAAGACGTGTGAGGCATGTGAACAAGCGCCGCAGATCGCCTGTTTTCTCACGAACAACTTTTGGAATGAGAGTGGAAATTATCTCCTGGCCAACATCAACGCCAACCAGGTCACACGATCACAGATTAATGCTGACCCAATTCTGGCAGCAACGCATGTATTTGATATTAATGCCACTTGTGACGTAACGGCGCTCCAACCTTGCAGCTCTCGCATTCTCGCAACCCACAAGGTCTGGGTTGACTCCTTCCGCGATCTATACCCCATCAACAACAATGCTACAGCTCCCGAAGCTGTTCTCGTTGGCAGATATCCTGAAGACCAGTACTACGACGGGAATCCGTGGTACATTACCACACTTGCTGCCGCCGAGGTCCTCTACGATGCAGCCGCTCAGTTTACCAAGCAAGGTTCCGTCACAATTGACGAAATTTCACTCCCATTCTGGGAGGACATCTACCCGAGCGCCGAGGAGGGCACCTTTACCGATGAATCTGTCAATGACTTTGTCACAGCCCTCAACAATTATGCCGATGGTTTTCTCTCCCTGATCCAGGAGTATACTCCTGCAAACGGTACACTCAACGAGCAAATAAATGCCACTACTGGAGAGCCAGTCTCCGCAATTGCTCTGACATGGTCGTACGCAGCTTTCGTTACAGCCGTTGACCGGAGAGAAGGCAACTTCCCTCCATCGTGGGGCGCAAACAGTACCACTGCGAACGATGTTGCTGATATGTGCATGGCATCCTCCTACAACGCGACCACCGAGTACTCTCCCGCCCTCGCAGCAGGCGCGTCTAACGTCACCATGGACTGCGAGTCGGAGGTTGTGTTCCAGCTGCTTTGGGTCACGGGATCAGGTGAAAACACCTACATCGTCGGAAACACCAGCATCTTCGGCAACACTTTGGAAGACACAGACGACGTCATTCAGGTGATGAGGACGAACAATTACACCGATCCGAACCCAGAGTGGTTTGTTCCAGCTTGGGTGCCCGCCGGTGTACCGATTGAGTACAAGTATGTGCTGCTCAACTCTACTGACAACTCATATACCTTTGAGAACGTCACGAGATACGCTTATCCAGCAGCTTGTGGCAACACTACTGTGGTGAGCACACTGGACACAGGTAGTTTCCCGGGCAGGACTTACGATGGACCTCAGTGATGCGGTGATGGGTCAGCGAAGTGAGACATATATCAGATAGTTAATGAACTCATTGTAATGAACCATGGAACTCAGTAAAAGCGCGATTTTTAAACAACTCCTTCACGCGGCCCGTCGTGGCGCTAAAGTTTCGCAATCAAGCCGTCCGACGACGGGGACTACGAGTGCCAATACCAAGCCCTGCCCGCGGTCAACGTCGGGCACACTTTCTCATGATCCCCTTGCGCTGGAGCCTGCTGAACATTGCCGTGTTCGTCGCTTTACATACGCTCCTTCCAGACACTATTTCTGCAACGAGCCTGGGCATTATACCCGACGTCCTACACGCGTGCCCAGCCAGAATTTGCCGGTAAACACCTGGCACCAACGATCGGCTTCCCACCTTTGGCTAGCTTCTTTCTCGTGACAGTCCTGGCGGCGCTGGTCTTCACGGTCGTTGTCGTTGGATTCTGGAAAGTCGACTGGGTGCTCCCTGACACAGCGGAACGAGCTTACGCAATATCAACCCTTTGCCATCCGCCTGAGGAAAGCTTGGACACACAAAAAGGTAAGGTGAGATACGATGTGATAGGCACGGATATCGATGCCACGGCGAGCTGCTCGTTCAGTCTTCTGTCAGTACGTCCATTGGATAGTAGTGAAGAGAAGGTCTGCTACGGGCTGATCGAAAGAAGAACCGAGGGAATGGGTTGATATGCCAGATACTACAAGTACGAGGGTGCACTAAAGTATACTAAGCGCATTCAGCAGAAGGAAGTATCGATTGTCGCCATCCTGGCAAAACCATGACTGACGGCCATACATTTGATACATCCAAATTGTCTATCAATTCCCCCTCGTAAGTCTATATACAGTGGTGTACGTCTCACGTTTCATCTCCCCATTGGTCTCACCTTAAAACTAGAACATCTGAGACCTTCCACAGCATCAGCCAGGAGTCGCCCAAGTTCACATTCTCTCGGGCAGGTATGATGCTTGCGTCTCGTCTTCCCTCGGCACATCTCGCTTCGAACATCCTCGACACCGCATATACCGCTGCAAACTCGCCCTTGGAAACAAGATACCCTACTCGTCACCGAGAAAAAGCGTGACCTCAAGTACTCGGCCCCTTTTTACAGGGTTTACAGGACATGCCGAAACGGGCCACAAGATTGTCCTACTACGGTAGATAGTACGGTGCGTGCAATCGACGTGTGCGCTGTTACGGCGCGAATTAGAGCCAGAAAGTGCTTGGGTACCGGCCGGTTACGGACGTTGATTTGTCCAGGAGGTGGTGGCAAATAGTTAAGGCACGATTAGATCGACAGGCACGTTGAGAACTGAACGGCACAGCTAAGCGTGAAAAGCATCGCATGCGACAGTGTGCCCGTAGGAACACCCCACCCCTCACGTGAGAACAAACACTGTGGTGTTACTGCAAGGTTTCAAGCGACCACCCCGGATCTATTTGTTCTCTATCATCACCGTGTTCCCGATCTACCATAATGAATACGTTCGACGGACTGTGATGCTCGTGATGAGGCATCTCTAATGCTCAGATATACTGGATCTATTTGCATGAAGGTTTGGGGCAGAAGGACTCCAGATTATTCTTGCTTTCAAGCTCTGTCATTGAATATGTCGAGCTAATGGGGCCGATGCTAATCATGCAGCCATGTATTTGACGAGTATATTACGCTCTCAATGGTGTGAGAAGTAGCGCATATACAGTCATGGAGGCAAAAGAGTGGACTCGTTTAGAGGTTTGGGTCTGGCAGATAGAGTGCCTACTCATCACCACCCTTCTTCTTCTTGTCCTTCTTACTGCTCACTGGGGCGCCTTGAGCTGCTTGATGTACCTTCAGCCGCGTCCACGACTCCTCGGGGTCCCACTCGAAGCCTTTCAGGTATGGTGCATCGAGCTCGTCGTCAGCCTAGCTTTGTCAACAATAGTGTGAGAAGAGGGGGTTCGGCAGCGCTACCTTCTTCTTGAACTGCTTGTGTATCGCGTCCAGCGCGTCCTTGATTGTTACACCCTTGAGGTTTCTTGCTGACACTTCTAGGCCAAGAGGGAAGTGAAGGTCAATCTTCTTCACCGGCGGTGTTGTGAGCATCTTCTTGAGCACTGCCGGGTCGTCCACGTTGTTCACGGAGTCGTTCACCTTCCTGCAGAGCTGTTAACACGCCAGTCTTGATCGGATCGGCCGGAACATACCAGTTCAGCTTCTGGGTTTCCGGAGCGATCTCAATCTTGGTTCCCTCCTTCTCTAAACAACGCGTCAATATCGTTGCAACTCTTTTGCACGTGATGGAGCGTACCAAGATCGTTGATGTTGAACACACCGGGGTAACTACTGCTCTTGCGCTGTCTTGTGGCACCCTTGGTGTCTGTGGGAGAAGAGGAGAGACCGGATACGGCCGAGTCGACCTTTGTCAGATCCGATGTGTCTGCGGACATTGTGTGTGTGGTTCGTTGTGATTGTTTGGGTGGAAAATGAGTCTGCAGTAAAGGAACACGATGCGTCAGCTTGATTTACAGAAACAGGCAGTCAGAGCAAGAGCTTGAGCTTCCCACTTACTATCAACAGCAGTGAAGACTTCACGAAGATGATTGGTGATTGTGGTCGAAGCTGATTTGCTTGCACACAACAGAGAAGGAGTGTAGAATCGGATAACGTGTCAAGTTCAGAGGGGAAAGCAGTCAGGGCAGGCACCAACCCCTCCTCTGAAGCTCGTACCTTCCGAGACTGGTCTCGTGACAGTCACGTAACGGTAGTGGAGGCTGGTCGAGCTTACGTACTCCACGCAGACCGTGCGGGGTAGAATCCGGGGTAACCGCTACTGCAGCCGCGTTCCTGGCAACCGTAGCGGCCCCTATCCGACTTACGATCAGTTCTGAGCTGTTCACCAATACTGAACCGACGGCAGCCTTCCCATCTGGGTAGACTCAGGACGCGATATAAAGTGAACATGGACGTCGGAACGTGGATAGAAGTCTTTGCTTGTAATAAGCTCTTGTAGTACACGTTAGGATCGGAAGTAGCTGTCCCGAAAGGAGTTCCACAGGGCACCTAGCAGGAAGTCATGTTTTGATCACCAGTAGTTAATGATACCCTGATCATGTCCTGTCATGATTGGCAGAACGCGACGAAAAATGTTATTTGGCCCGTTGAAATTGCCAACCATGCGGTCCGCCGAGCACTGGGATACTGTAAATGTCTCTCAAGCCTGCCCCTTCTTGAATGGCGGTTCGCGAGAAGAGACCTAACGCTTTCTCTTCCTTCCATCGCCAGACCGATTGCTCCTTGTGCCCGATGCGTCAGAGACCACACTTGCACCTCTTTTATGACCTGCTGACGTGGACCGCCCAGCTTGTGCATCCGTATCGAGAGCATCAGCATCTGAGTCGTCTCCAACATCACCGGTCTCGTTCATGGTGATGTCCTGTGTCTCATCGTCTTCTTGCTCCTCGTCTCCGTCTTCCTCATCTTCCCGATCTTGCTCCGCGTCTTCATCGTCATCGTTGTTCTCAGCACCACGACGCAGGGCCGAAGTTCCTTCATCATCATCATCGTCGTCCTCGTCCTCGTCGTCTTCCTCCTGTTCCTCTTCCTCCTCTGCTTCAGCTTCGACATCATCCTCGTCGTATTGCGCCTCATCTTCCTCTTCCTCCTCTTCTTCTTCCTCCTCCTCCTCTTCGTCTGGCTCCTTTTGAGCTATGGAATCATCAACATTGGTATCCTCTTGGTCTTCACCGTCATCAACCCGGGTCCGCTCAAGATTCGACTCATCAACATCATTCTCTGCTTCGGCATCGGCATCGTCGTCATCCTCATCGATGGCAGGACCGGGTTCACCATCCCCAGCTCTAGCTTCGTCTGGATTTCGAGGTTGTGTATTCACGCTTTGTGTGCCAACCACTCCATCTGCTTGAACATTGTGCGAATGCTCTTCAGATGAAGCGGCTTGCTTGTCGACTTCCATTGCGTCAACAGTTGTAGCCTCCTGTGGCGGGGCAGGTTCGCCCAATCTCTGCCGCCTCATCTCTTCAAGCGTCTTGACCTCTTCAGACACACGCGTAAGAGTCTTTCTGGCGTCAAGCAGTAACGATATTTGCCCGACAAGTCTCTCGAATTCCTTGCAGACCTTCTCAGTGGGCATGCTCAGACGGGCAGGAATTCCAAGCTCGGTGAGTGCAGCATTGATTTTCTGTGTCTGCACTTGAGATTTGGCCGTTGTGACTCTATTGATCTTCTCGTGACGGAACGAAACACCGCTAGTGAGGCGTTCCGGTGAGTGGACGACACCGTACTTCTCTTCCTCGGCTTTTGTAAGCTGTTTGGGTATGGGAGCCGATATTGATCCTTTCTTCTGCGCTTCCGTGGTGGTACTCTCCAAAGTGTCCCTTCGCTGCGTGGTAGATTGACGGGGTCGACCGTCTGGTGGTGCCTGTGCTGTGGCCGAGCTAGCGCCGGCTTCGCTATTGGGGATGGCACGTCTCTTAAGGTGCTTCTCTTTGGCGAACAACCTGCTCAGTAGATCACTCAGGCCAGCGCTGCTGAGGACGATGTTCTGCTCTTCGCCTCGCTCGTTGCGACGAAGTGAAGGGGCGGCTTCGAGTCTCGCATACAGGTCACGGCGCATATTGATAAAGTCATCTTCGTTCTTGGTGATTCGGTGGAGTTCTTCGAGCAACGTTCGCTCCTCTTCTGCCTCATCTTTAGTCCTCTCGAAGAGCTTCTCGGCCATTGCCTTTCTGAGACCTTCTGTTTTGGCGTCGAAATTACGCATCTTCTCCCATAGCTGAAACTCGGTTGGATTCATGTTGCTTTTAGGCGTTCTCAATTCGAGGTCTTGGGCAGCGACCTGGTAGTAACGCAGTTTCAATTGCTCGGTGGTCCTTGGTGGATAGGATTTGGCGATCTCGCTGCCAGTGGCTCCGTCGATGGAGGCCTTGATGTCTGCAGGATTGTAGCGATCTGAGATCAGGATCCAGCGCAAGTCATATTCTGAAGCAAGTCGCATGAGATAGTCGGTCTCTTCCCGCGACCAATCATCAGTGTTGAAGTACTTCTCGTACTGCTCGTCGGTATACTGCGGCACACGAATGCTGATATCCCACTTCTCCATGGGGAACTCTTCTTCGAATTGATACTCGGCCTTCAGAGGCTCTTTCTCCTTCTCCCCTTCACCCATTTCGACATCGCCGTTTGCCTGCTGCGGTCTTTGCAGCACGGTAGCTCTCTTCCAATGGTTCAGCGACAAGCCATCTGATCTTGCGCCCGGTGAAAAAGGTCTCTCCTCCCAATGCCGCGGCTTGAAGTGTTTCGCTGCGAGCGAAGGTTTGGATTTGTATCTCGGCGCTTCCACTATCTGCACCGGTGGGACACTATCGCCCATCAAGGCCTGTACTTCTCGCGAGATGCCTGAAAGTCGTGGTTGCGCTTCTACTGGTTTCTTCTTTTTCTTGTTTGCGGGCTTCTGAACAGGGCCGCCGCCCATGCCCATTATGTCGTGGATGTCCTTTGTAGACGCCATGATGGGACACCGCAACGACTACTGAACGGGCTTGACTGCTTGGGGATATATCAACGTGAAGGGGGTGAAAGTGAATGGAGGTCAAGGCGTGTTTGTCATTGATGCTGTCCTTTACGGACAAAACTGTGACAAGGTGGTCATGACAAATTCTTCTTACATTGGTCCATAAGCGCCGTCACTTGGTCGATGTTCTGTGAATAGCGCATAACGGTGAGCAGGCAAGAGCCAAGGTGGTAATGCATGTAATCGTGGTTCATAGTGACCGTAGGCTGCGTCGGCAGAGTTGCCGCATTACTGAATGCATCGCTCCTTCCGCAGAATTTCCAAAGTCCGAGTGGCCTCCGCAGATGCTTCTCGTCGAAGCTGTTCAACAACACTTTCTCGCCCACGCCAGCTGTATCATCATTGTTCTTCTTTCAACTTCGTCGCATTGTAACACCTGACATTTGCGCGACACTGCTCTTTTACGCGCTCCTTGAGATCAGGAAAGAGCATGATCGCCGCGAGGAGAGTGCCCTCCAGCGCCTCCCGACAGTATGTGAGGACAATACAGACTGTTTCTTCTGCACAGTCATCATCCTATGGGAGGACTGCAGCGTATCGAAGAATAGGACAGCTTTCAACGTCCTATCCTGCCCTCGCTACTCCATCTCATCATGCAACCTCCCCTGCTACACTCCTCCTTCCAACCATAAATCGATCTCTCCACATATCACGAACCCTCCAGCAGCAAGCACAGCCTAAGCCGGACCCTGCTCCTTCAGAAGACGTTCATGATCCTCCGCGGCCGCAGGGTTCTGATAAGTCTGACGCCAAATCAGAAGGGCCAGAGTCTGATGAGGCCAAGTCAGAAAAGGAAGGCGAGGAGCAGAAAGACAAGAAAGACAAGAAAGATGCCCCCCCTCCACCGCCGCACGGCGACAAAACACCATGGCAAGTGTTCAGAGAGACTTTCAGTACCGAGCTGAAGGCCAGCAAGGAATGGAATGAGTCTACGAAACAATTAGCAGGTGAAGTCCAGGACTTCCGAGAGTCCGAAGGTGTCAAGAAGGCTTCGGCCGCTTATGACAAGACCTTCGGTGCTGCTGGCCGAGGCGTGCAGGGCGCTGCCAAGGTAGCTGGCAAGGGCGCCGCTTGGACGTGGGAAACGCCTGTGGTACAAGGCATCCGAAAGGGTGTGAATGCTACCGGCAGAGGAATAGAACAGGTCACCAGGCCCGTCCGAGAGACGGAAACCTTCAAGAGCGTGTCAGAAGCCATAGACGATGGCAGCAGCTCGAGATACGGTGGCTGGATTGAAAAGGAGGAAAGGAGGAAACGTCGTGCTGAGAGGGATGCGAAAGACCCTGTGAGGAAGATGCAGAACTTCGAGGAGGATCCTAAGTGAGTCGAGCCTACCCGGTCTTTTGGTCTTAACTAACGTTCTTCAGCGCCGGCACCAACATCACAATCCACAAAGATGCCGCGTGGAAGGAAGCATGGAATAACTTCAAGGAGTCTTCCAAGTTTGGACAATCTATGCGCAGTTGGCGGTCGACTTATGAAGAGTCGGAGAACCCGCTGATCTCGACGGCGCGATCCATCACCGATCGCATATCAGGTTTCTTTGCCGAGAACGAAACAGCCATGGTCATCAAGAAGTTCCGAGAAATCGACCCTACCTTCCAGATGGAACCTTTCCTACGAGACATGCGCGAATACATTCTGCCCGAAGTTCTGGATGCCTACGTCAAGGGTGATATCGAGGTGCTCAAACAATGGTTGAGCGCAGCCCAGTTCCAGGTTTACTCCGCTCTGATGGAGCAGTACACGAAGCACGGTCTAAAGAGTGATGGGAAGATAGTGGATATCAGACATGTTGACGTCCTGAACGCGCGATTACTCGAGCCCGGCGAGATCCCTGTGTTTATCATCACCTGTCGTGCGCAAGAGGTCCATCTATACCGCTCGAAGAAGACGAACGAGTTGGCCGCAGGGCAAGAAGACCGGATCCAGCTGGTCACATATGCCATTGGTGTCACGAGGCTTCCCGAGGAGGTGAGCAATCCGGAAACGAGGGGATGGAGGATCATCGAACTACAAAAAGCTGCAAGAGATTACCACTGAACGACGATATCTGGACATACGAACACACATATCTCGACCTTCTACGATACGGCACGTAGAGTGCAGTATCTTTGTGCATTTAGCGAGCATTTTGGTGTGAGCTGGGGAAGACCGAGATCCTCTTTCCATTCAGTTTCACCTTCTTCTGTACTTTACCAGGGCAGGTATATTTGTGTATGAAAAGTCTGTTATGCGTGGCAGCACAAGGGCTAGGGGCACCCCCTGAGAGGGGTAGGAGGAGGCTGCTAACATGACCAGCCCAAGAGCCAAAATGGTGACCATTAAACTAATGCATTCATCTCTGCACTCTCTGAACAAGATTCTGGTCGATTGTATACAACATACAGCATGTCCAGTACGCCTCCCACCCTTCACCTTCTCAGCTCTTTTCTGTCCACGCTTAGGTGCTCGCCGCTCGATATGTCACGTGTGCTCGGAAGATATCACACGTCATATGCTAAGCAGGCAACCATATCACGAGGCACAGCCAACTTTAGATTACGACGTGCTTCAGAACATATTTCAATGAACCCGTTCCTCGACCCTTCTAACACTCAATTCACTCACATAGTACAACCCCAAAGTCCTAGCATATACATTCGAGAATTGTGTTAGAATAACAATCCGCAACTTACCAATCTGGCACTCTCCCTGAGACCGAATTTCAGACTTATAAGTTGCACTCAACGGAGACCGATCACGAGTACGTTAGCGCCCAGGATGCCTCTCGTTGTACCAGGGATCAACTCTGCCGATGGCAGCTCAAGCGAGTCATGGATGCAGAAGCTTGCTGGCAAGAAGATCACCGAGAGCGGATCGACCGATGACACCAGCTTCGCGAAGAAAGACCTGCCTCAGAACCACAGAGTGGTGGGTGAGGACTCCATGATGACGATGGACATGAACCCGGACAGGTAAGTCGAGACCACGCGGTCGTCCCATCTGCAGCTCGCCGGCAGCTAAACCAAGTCTTCAGGTTGAACATTCATACCGACAAGGACGGGGTAGTGAAGAAAGTTACTAAAGGCTAAGACGGCTGCGAAGCCCTAGATGTCTCTTCGTGAGATCGAATCTGTGCGGCACACAAAGTTGAGGCTGATGTATAGTGTTTGAGATGTGCATTCCTGGCAGGCAGATAGACTGAGTGGGGCAGTCCCGCTTTTCATACAACCCGGCTAGAACTTCACCATAGCTCTCAGGAAGTCGATCTTGAGACCAAATACTTTCAGCGCCTCTTCATTAATTTCCACTGCTCCCAATGCAGCGACCACGATGCTCGACAACAGTCTGAAAACAGCTTTGCCGGACACATCTTCCTTCCAGTAAATGTGTCCGTCGACAACACCTGCCCAGCCAAGAAGTAGCATGATGCTATCCATGGCCGAGTACATTCGTCGAAAGTACAACGTGTACAGCGCTAGCCCCATGAATGTCATCCGTGAACTGTAAATGATGAAGGTCGATTGTGCCTCCAGTGAGCGTGCTATCCGGTGTGCCAGACCGAACGCGTGGATCGCGGCCTCTGCAGCCTTCGCGTTCCGTAATGGCCACAGGCCTCGAACGTGAAACTCGTGGCGGGGATGAGGGCTGGCAGATAACGTAGACGTATCGTCTGGCAAACGAGGTAGTAGTTCTGGGAGAACGTCAAGTCGGCCAATACTCTTGTGGTGAGAAGGCTCACCCAGGTGTGAGAACAGCGATGACCGTTGAAGCAGTAACACTAGGCTGCAACCTCGATTCAGAGCGGTGAATGTCTCTGTACAAGTAGTTCATTTGTCTCCGCGGAGCACATCAGTGCACAAGCGACGTGCACGCTCTTCCGCTCTCAGTGTTACCATTTTTACACCCTCGGTCGCTCTCGACGCTAAAACGACACATCACCCATACTCGACGATGCTTACACCCAGTGTCGTCGATAGGGCAACGTCCTCATTAGCGCACAACTTTGACAAGGACAGACGACCCTAGAGACTCGACCACTGTTCTCACACCTACACTGGTTGTTACCAGCCTCGAGACATGCTAGTTCACGTGACCCGGATCTCATCGGATTTCCATGCTGGAGCCCACCTCGACTTGAACGATTCAGGATGACGGTTGAAAGGTGAGCGCTCGAAGGTCGTTCTCGAATTTTACGACTTTACTAGTTCTAGCAGGAGAACATAAACCTTGGCTACACAATACCGCTATGGCGCGATGATAACTATATCTAACACAGCTCCTTGAGGAGGACATTCGTCTCTACAAAAATGGACGATGAACTTGCTACACGTCAGAGCTGGACAGAGGAGGACCGGACACCGACATCTACCAGGGAGATCTATGGCTTCTATTCGTACAGCATGGCCGCTGAGGTCTTTGCGGTCGTCGGCGTTGGTGCCTTCTTACCAGTCACACTGGAACAATTAGCAAGGGAAAACGGTGTGTTGTACTCTGATCGTACCACACCATGCGTCGCGCCGGCGGCATCTACGGCAAGAATGCTAGCGAGAGCTGCGGAGGGTGCCAGAGATCCAGATCAGTGTCTGATACATCTGTTCGGAACAGACGTCACCACGGCCAGCTTTGCCATGTATACTTTCTCCGCTGCGGTGTTATGTCAAGCCTTGACACTGGTGTCTGTCAGCGCATTTGCAGACTACGGAGGGAACAGGAAGCGTCTTCTGCTAGGCTTCGGCACCACTGGAGCAATCATGAGCATGTCCTTCATGTTCGTCGTACCCGCCATCTACCTTGTCGGTGCACTCCTCGTCATCATCGGAGTAACATGTCTGGGTTCATCGTTCGTCGTTCTCAATTCTTTCCTGCCATTGTTAGCAGCGAATCATCCTTCAGTCGGCGAAGGGTCCAAAGAGGATAGAATAGCCTCCGATGAATCTCTTCCAACGCAGGGTAATACAGCTGAGCTGCAGATCTCGACCGGCATCTCCTCGAACGCGGTAGGTTTGGGGTACGCCGCCGCAGTCTTCGTCCAGATCCTTGGCATCGGCATATTAGCAACCATGAAGAAGCTATTCGGCGACTCTATTTCCTCGACCCTGCCTCTCAGGCTGATCCTGCTCTTAGCTGGTCTCTGGTGGCTTGCCTTGATGGTTCCCGCCGCACTTTGGCTTCGCAAACGTCCGGGCCCTCCTCTCCAGGAGACACAGCTATCTCAGCACAGCAGCAAGCTCATGACCATTATCACCTACGTACGGTTCGCGTGGACTTCTCTTTGGCGCACCATCAAGATCGCAGCACAACTCAAGCAGATGGTCATCTTCCTCGCCGCCTGGTTCTTGCTCTCCGATGCGCAAGCTTCGGTCTCTGGCACGGCGGTGCTCTTCGCCAGGACCGAGCTCAAGATCGGCACGATCGGCATCGCTCTGCTGAGTATCACAGTCATGGTCAGTGGGGTCCTCGGCGCGTGGCTCATCCCCGTCTTCTCGCGACGCATGCATTGGACCAGCACGCAAACGATCGTCGCCTGCCTCGTGCTCATGGAGGCTGTTCCGCTCTACGGTCTAATGGGCTACCTTCCCTTCGTGCGCTCCTGGGGAGTCGGCGGTCTCCAGCAATGGTGGGAAATTTATCCCCTTGGCTTCATCTTTGGCGTGGTCATGGCGGGCTTGTCGAGTTTCTGCCGCTCTTGCTTTGGACAGCTTATTCCCGCAGGCAGCGAAGCTGCTTTCTTTGCGCTGTTCGCCATCACGGATAAGGGCAGTAGTGCTATCGGGCCGGCAGTGGTGGGAAAGATCGTCGATGTGACGGGACATATCAGGCCTGCGTTCTGGTTTCTGGCGGTGCTGATTGCGCTGCCAATTCCGTTGATTTGGTATACTGATGTCAACGCAGGCCAGCAGGATGCTAGACGCATGGCTGCGAGGTTAACGGAGCAGAAGGGAATGAGCATGCAGTTGAGGACCGTCGAGCGTGGAGAAGAGGCGGAGGGGCTGATGAGAGTTGAAGAGTGAGGTAAGAATTGGATGTATCTTTAGTATGACTTTTTTATGTCTACTGCATGCTCAGAGCTTCGAGTCTCTTTGTAGCCAAACCGTCCGAGGAAGAATTCCACCCGATGCCCCGGCATTTCCCACCTGGCTCAAACTCTAGGCCCTGCTTTTGGAGCATCTTCTCACATACCCATCTCACAGTCCTGGTGTGTAGGCTACCTTCCGCATCGCCATACTCGTGTTCTTCATGGCTTTGGCGGGCTCCCCACTCACCTCCGTCGACAACGCTTGTTCCGCTACTCAGGGCTTGAAATATCACGAGCTGATCTTGTAGATATTCATCGACGCAGCCGCCCCTGTTCAGCTCGCTCTTCAACCCCCTCACTACGGTCTGACAAGCATGTTCGATCAATTTCCTTCGCTCTGCCTCGTTCTTGAGAAGACGTCCTGAGGAGAGAAAATCCTGTCCAAGTCTCCAGCCGTTAGTTGTGTGGGCAACAAGTAGCAGATACAGTCGTCTTGGGTCACCTGACTCTTCCGCCTTCGTGACCTCAAGGGTCAGATCTGACGCGAAGTGCTCAACTATCACTCCCTTCAAGGTCTGCTTGAAGCCTTCCTGATATTCATCGCCCATAACCATGTACACGGTAATCCTTTCGACATTGCCTCTATCCCTTACTTCAAATGACGGCAATGTAAACCCATTGCCTGGCAATCGGCGTAATCTGACATGTACTTCGCCGATTTTGGACGCGTTACCCGCCCACCCTCGGCCCTCGATTTCACACTCGATTAATGGTAGACCAATGCGACGTAGAGTTGGGAGTAGGACATGTCGAGCGTATTCGCCTGACATGCTTTTCGACACGTTTGTTCCGCCTTTCAATATCAGGCGAACGACAGTATCCTCGTTCGGCACATGACCCGTGGTGATTGCACTCGTTGAGACACGTTCACCTCCTGCCGTGCTAGTTAGAGTCACAAGCTTGCCAAATACAAGGAATGGTAGAATAGCCTGCAAGATGAGCCAGACGCTTCCCGGATTTCGCAACTCGATCGTGTCAGTCTCGAAGTCAACCAAAGCATTGTCCTTTGCAGCCTTGACGTTCTCACGTCGATCTTGGGCGGTGTCTGGAACGAACGTGATATCTCGACTTCCCACCTCGGCCCTTTCCACCCAAGCATTACATATCCGTGCGAGGTAAAGCACCGCAGCAAGATGTGACTCCTTCAAACCACCTTCTGATTTGCTGACGCCACCTCCAATGCTGCCCGTGTCTCGGCCTCTACGGCTCTGAGATTTGTTGCCGTGCTTCGATTTCCCCTGAGGTGCTCGATTGGCACGGATATTGTAGATGTGAACTGGTATGCCAGTTATCGCCGACAATGAGATTGCAACCCGGACGAGTTGGCCGCCACCTTCGAGCGTTGAGCCATCGAGTTCGATAGGCTTCACGTTTGGCATGGTCGAACGAGATCTACCAATGCTACTTTTATATCAGCTTCGGAGCTCGCTGCGGCGACCTGGGTGCCTCCACGTTCGTGTGATGTCGATCTTCCGAGCGTTCAGCCCTTCAGAATCATGAAGTGTTTGGCTAACGATTATGCGATGCTGCGGGTTAGAAAAAACGTCAGCTTATGGGGAAAATGGACTGGACGAGCTCTGAAGTGCGAAACATTATCTAAAGGCAGTAGTATTGGAATTTGGTTGTTGCTTGTCATGACGAAGGTGAGTCACAGAGTCGCGCCTATCGTCACTTGCACTGCCTGCGAGGTTCTCCCTTGCCACACGTACCTGACGTACACAATCTCATTCCACTTGTGGTACAGCCAGTCTTCTGCACGACATTGTATCAATATCGAAAGCTCCGGGCGTGATGCGATGCGGTATGCACTTGGACGTGCATGGGAGTGTATTCGACGGTTCTGCTAGCCTGACATCGTCGTTGCACAACGCCTTGCATAGGCACAGACCTGAGGGGTGTTGTCGATGTGCCCCACTGTCGCGACAGGTCTCTCTATGACCTCGAAGTTCTCATTGCTCGCGCCACACTATGGTCTGCTTGCGTGTATCGAAACTTTTGATCTGATAAAGAAGGGGAGCACAGAGAGCGCGAGAGCTGGGTGCATCGAAATTTGGCCTACGCTATCGCGCATCGCACTCTGCGCAACTTTCTTGTTGACTGTCCGTAGGTAAGTTCGGACTGTTATTGAGTATGGCACAGAAAAGAGCCTCTTTGCAGCGACGCCTCTCGGACATATCAACGGTCGAAATTACGGCTCACAGAATCTCCGATCGAAAAAATGGCTTTCTCGAGCGAGAGGTTGCGCCCCCAACGCGAAGCTCCAAACGGCGCCGGGAGCTGCAGCGATCAAGATGCTTTTATCCAGCGGCTAGCCAGGGTAAGCTTAGTACAGCCTAAAAGTATGGTCATTGAAATCAGACCAGTGGACTGCAAACTCCACTTCGTGCATCATGATCCAGGATTACCGTGGAGTTCCTGTACGAATTACTAGTAGGTGTACTTTCACAAAATGCCGAACGGCGAAGCGCGCACAGGAGGCGACGTGACTAATGCCTGTTTCCAAAGAACATTTCTTCACTACCCGTCGCCGCCGAGTCTTGTGGCTTCCAGAACTGTTTGCATCACTAACCAGTGTGAGACAGTTTGAGATTCCGCACGATCATGGGTTTGGATGCGAACGAGCCACACAGCGAGCAAAGCACACTCCGGGACCAAGATATGTCGAACGTCAACAAGAGCCCTCCAGAGTCGCCGTCCGACCGGGCACTCAACACCGCCGACGACGAGAAGAAAGATGTTGAAACACCTTCTCCGGAGCCTCAGAAGCCAGCCGGTGGTCCACCTCCACCGCCTAACGGCGGCATCACCGCCTGGCTACACGTGCTGGGCGGATTCTGTTTGTTTTTCAACACATGGGGCATCTTGAACACGTTCGGAATCTATCAAACGTACTACGAATCAGGTGCCTTGTTTATCGAGAGCTCCTCAAACATCTCCTGGATAGGCGCTGTCCAGGCATACTGCGTGCTTCTGGTCGGCTTCTTGTCTGGACCAATTTACGATCGTGGTTACTTCCGCACACTGCTAGCAGTTGGGAGCTTTGGTATAGTGTTTGGACACATGATGCTCAGTATCAGCGACCGATTTTGGCAGATTTTGCTCGCTCAGGGCTTCTGCGTCGGCATCGGAGCAGGATGTCTGTTCGTGCCGTGTGTCGCCATCTTGCCCAGTTACTGGAGCACGAAACTGGGATTAGCGATCGGACTTGCCGCTGCCGGATCGAGTTTGGGCGGTGTCATCTATCCCATTGTCTTCTACAAGTTGATCGATCAAGTCGGCTTTGGGTGGAGCACCAGAGTCATTGGGTTCATTGCACTAGCGACACTTCTGATCCCAAATTTTGTCATGAAGATGCGATTCAAGCCTCCAAAAGCACGAGCATTGATCGACTGGAGTGCCTTCACGGATGGGCCGTATGCTCTCGCAGTCCTGGCAGCAATGATCGGATTTATTGGGCTGTATGTCATGTTCTTCTACATTTCGTACTTTGCCCAGGAAGCAGGCATCACAAGCGCGAAAATGAGCTTCTACATCGTCCCGATCTTCAATGCGGCCAGTACCTTCGGACGAGTGCTGCCAAATGCACTCTCCGACAAGACTGGTCCTGTGAACTTGATCGCGCCCGGTGCTTTCATCGTGGGCGTCACACAATTTGCTATGATTGGTGTGAAGAGCGAAGCGGCGCTGATTGTGGTGGCAATTCTGTTTGGGTTCTTCAGTGGCGTGTTCATTGCATTGCCACCGGTGCTGTTCGTTGCACTTACGAAAGACAAGACCAAGATCGGGACCAGAATCGGTATGGGGTTCGGGTTCCTGGGCTTTGGTGTGTTGATTGGTGGGCCAGGTGGTGGCAGCATCGTGGGTGGCGGTTCGGGCACTTACCATTGGACCAGTCTGTGGGTGTTTGCGGGTGTCACGGGCATGGCCTCGGGTGTGCTCTTTGTCATCTTGAGGATATGGAAAGCTGGCTCGAAGTTGAGAGTTAAGGTCTAGGGTGTGGGAACGCATGAAAGGTGTAGTTGATCTTCTCTGAATTCATGTATATAATAGAGCCGGGTTTTGTAGCTAGACAAGTTCATCTCAGATTTTGAGCCTTCTTCTCTCCGTCTCCTTAATGCTTGTAGGACAGCTTTCGCGACCTTGTCTCTTGGTGGTCCATACTACGGCAGACGAAGCGGCGAGATGTGCTGTTCTGCCAGAGATTCTCCGCTTGGAGAAATTATTCGACAAGATTTCATGTCTCAGGCTTGACATCGCGACTCAAAGTGATTAACTCGCCATTCACAACAACGATGGCTGAAAAGAAGAGAAAAGGTAAGCATACATCATGGCTTTGCGCGTGAGCATCGAATTTGTTCCTGCGCTTTGCTTCTACCGTCCATCTAGCTGGTACTAACGGATACAGTGACTGATTCCAGTTCTGCTCCAGCGCAGGCTGCAAAGAAGACCAGAAAGAGCTCTAAGCAAGATATCAAGCCAGCTGCGAGCAAATCAGCTGAGACGACCGAGTCGGTCGATGCACCAACAGGTCTAGCGACAGCGCCAACAAAGAAGGCTCGGAAAAGAGCGGCAGATTTCCTCGACCATGAAGCAGAATCCACCCCTCCCCAAAAGGGCAAGAAAGAGACCAAAGCTGTCGAAGAGCAGCCGGCTACCTTGACGGCTGATGGCGCGAACGGCGTAGTTGAGCGCAGCGGTGACGAGAACGTCTCGATCACAACTGCAAAAAAAGCCAAGAACAAGTCGATGATGGCCGAGGCAGAACGTACGCAGGACCACGAGCTCGAAGGAGAAGTGGTCTCTGCGGATGGAGACGCCACGGACGACGAGGAGATCGACAGTGCGCCTGCACTGCTCACAGGCTTCGACTCTGACAACGATGATCTCGCCGAAGACAAAGACTTTGATGTGAACCGTGTCGCACCAATTCCACAGTTCAAGAAGACGAGCAAGAAGCTGCGGCAAGCGAAGGAGAAGAAGAGTGACGGCCCGGGCGTGGTCTACGTTGGTCGTATTCCTCACGGTTTCTACGAAGCACCGATGAAGGAGTATTTTTCTCAGTTTGGCACAATCTCTCGTCTCAGGCTGTCACGCAACAAGAAGACAGGCGCGTCGAAGCACTTTGCCTTCATCGAGTTTGAGAGTGACGAGGTTGCTAAAATTGTGGCCGATACCATGGACAACTATCTCATGTTCGGCCACATACTGAAGTGCAAGTATGCGCCTGAAGGATCGCTGCATGAGGATGTATGGAAGGGCGCAAATAGAAGGTATAGGCGAATACCGCAACATAAGCTCTTGAGGCAGAAAGCTGAGGAGCCGAAGAGCCCACAGCAGATAGAGCGAAAGATGGAAAGGGTGCAGGGGAAGAGAAAGAGGAAGTTGGACCAGATGAAGGAGTTAGGCTATCAGTATGAGCTGCCAGAGCTCAAGATGCCGGAAGCGAATGGTGTTGCGGAGGTCGGGGAGGCGAAGAACAACGATGTGCCTGCTATTGCGGACAAGGTTGAGGGCGCCCTAGTGCCGCCACCAAATGTGCCAAAAGACGAAGTTGCTACGAAGGTGGAGGAGAAAGTGAAAAAGGCCAAAAAGGATAAAAAGGCAACGGCTTCTGCAGAAGACACGGCAGTCCCAGCCTCAAGCGAGCCCGCGAAGAAGAAAGCAAAGAAGAGTGAGGAGATTGCTGACAAGCCACCAGCGGCTGGGGACGCGCATGCTGAGCATAAAGCTCCGGTCAAGAAGTCGAAAGGGAAAGCGGCCGCCACAGGGGGTAAGGCGGGTTCTGAGGAGAGCAAACAGCTCAGAGGGATCTTGAAAAAGCCAAAGAAGGCTTAAGTATGTGAAACTCAATTATGTGTATTTGTCGACGTCCATACGGTCTGTGCTCCGCACCCGCGTTTGATATGCCTCCAGATGGTGTTCGAGATTTGGTAACATGTCGAATAAAACTCTCATGAAGCACTTAATGGTCGGGCTCTTAGCTGAGTTGCCGCGGTCTCATGCCACACATATCTTCATGTGCGTCTGGACAGGTATAGTCAAGGGTCGACCGGATACACCATGCCGTCCGATCCGAGCGTAGTACATCTTCTCGGCAAATTTTTCTTCAGTAATTTCTCGAAAATACTTTTGGAGCAGTAAATAGGACCTATGACGGTCCCATCGCGATTTCATGCGTCTCCTAGCAGCAAAATTTGCTGATCATTCAGCACAAGCTAACGCCACAACGGGCGCTAGAAGCTTGCTCAATGCTTCAATTTGCCCTCAATGACGACCGAGCAACCAACGTCAAACAATTACCACTCCACCCTCACTCGCTACTGGACGGGCCTGCTATGAAGTGTTGCGACCCTCGTGGGAACCCCCGCACCTTGCTTCGTATATCTGAGTGGTTGGCAGTGACATAGCGGCTGAAATTTGTTCGTCAGCATCCACTTTTCCACCGAAAGTCGACCCGCCGACCAGGATGTTACTTTCCAACACAAGCACTAGAACAAAACAGAGACAGGACACGCGACGGGTGGACCTCGTTGAACAGCGAGGAGAATGTGCGGGTGACGCGGTATGGTAGATCGGAGAAGGATGGCGGGAGTCTCACTGGAGATGCTGTCGCAGAGCTGCTGATTACCCCGAGCGAGTACATAGACTTCCTGTGTCCGCTGCGACACAGCTCTGCTCAGCTGCTCCTCATTGTCAGCATAGTGTGAATAGCTCCCCCATCTTATCATCGCCCTCGCCATGTCGACCACCAAAGAGGCAACCCAAGTGCCTGAGCCCGCAGCACATCTCGATTATGAAAAGGATGACTCGATGTCCTCCTTCCCCAACGATGGGGGTCTCCGAAAAGGATCTGTGGCATCGCGCCGCATGTCAACGGCAGACGCCATGTTCATGGCTAGGGAGGACATGACAGCCGTCGACGCAGAGATTGAAGACTTTGAACAGCAGCTCCGGGACAATCCAATCCACGCTCCCTGGCTCAACCCAAAAGTCACACTGAAGGACCCGCGTCATTTCACCTGGCTACTAGTCGCCTTTGCGTCGATGGGAGGCATGCTTTCCGGTCTTGATCAGTCAGTCATCTCCGGGGCGCTCCTGTACATGCCGCAAGACCTGAACCTCAGTACGTCGCAAGTCAGTACAACGTCTTCTGCTGTGCCTCTTGGTGCGATCGGAGGTGCGTTGATCCTTGGTCCGATCAACGAAGCGTTCGGCCGCAAGAACGCCATCATAATCGCCTTGGGATTCTACACCATCGGTGGAGCTCTAGAAGCCGGCTCCATCAGCTTTGGCATGATTGTCGCAGCACGAGTTCTTCTTGGTATTGGTTTGGGTCTCGAGGGCGGTACAGTGCCGGTATATGTCGCCGAGTCAGTCGAGAAGAAGTACCGTGGTAACCTTGTCTCGCTCTACCAACTCATGATCGCATTTGGAGAGGTTATCGGCTACGCTGTGTAAGTGAACTGGAGCAAATCCGCGAGGAAACAGGTGTGCTAACCCATGAATGTAGGGCTGCTATGTTCGTCAACGTCAGTTCCGGCTCTTGGCGGTATATGCTCGGTAGCTCTCTGGTCTTCAGTACCATCATGCTGGTCGGCATGATCTTCATGCCAGAATCCCCCAGAATGTTGATGCACAAGAACAAGCCTCTTCTCGCCTTCGCTGTCTGGAAGCAGATACGGGGCGTCACAACGGATGAGAACAAACGCGAGTTCTTTATCATGCACCATGCCGTCGATTCCGACACGAATGCTGGATCACCCGAGACGCACAGAACGAAGATGGTCTGGCTTGACTTCTTCACCAACCCGCGAGCCAGAAGATCAATCATCTACGCAAACATAATGATCATGTTGGGTCAGCTTACAGGTGTGAATGCAATCTTGTATGCAAAGTCTCCCTATATCGTGAGAATGCAAACTAACTGTAAGCAGGTACTACCTTTCTACGCTCATGCACCAGGTCGGGTTCGACAGCAAGACATCTGTGTTCATGTCGCTCGTGGGTGGCGGAGCCTTGCTTCTCGGCACGATTCCCGGCGTTCTCTACATGGAGAAATTCGGTCGCCGATTCTGGGCTTTGCTGACCCTGCCTTGCTTCTTCGTCGGCTTGATTCTAGTCGGCATCTCTTACCACATGGATTCTCTCGTTGCCACAGAAGGGCTGTACCTCACGGGCATCATCATTTACATGGGCTTCTTCGGATCTTACGCTTGTCTGACCTGGGTCCTGCCATCTGAGGTGTTTCCAACATATCTCCGATCCTATGGCATGGAATCGACGGATCTCAACCTCTTTTTCTGCTCCTGGCTGGTCACCTTTTTCTTCTCTCGCATGCAGGCAGCGATGGGCAAGACTGGGCTTGCGCTGGGCTTCTATGGTGGAATCGCCGTTGTTGGGTGGTTTTACCAGCTTCTCTTCATGCCTGAGACGAAGAACAAGACCTTGGAAGAGATTGATCTCATCTTTTCCAAGCCGACAAGTCAACTGGTCAAGGAGAATCTGAGAAATACGTCCGAGACGATAAACGCATTGATGCATGGAAGGTTCAGCGAGGTGGTGGCCCCGGCGAAGGAAACGCATGCAACAGTCAGGACTGAGAGTGGCGTTGGCGAGGTGAAGGTGTAGGCGGTGGTTTGTGGCCGCGGTATCAGAGCTCTTAACGAGGTACACTTAGTGCAAAGTTAGGGATTTGATCAACAGCCGAGTCGACTTCCAACTGCAGCTGCCATCCAGAGTGATCGAGCAGCAAGGCACTGGTCGTCGAAGTCTGGTCATCTGCCAGAAACACATTAGATTGTGATCGTAGCTGATGTCGGTCGGGTCTAGAATGGAAGATTGAAGTCCAGGATAGCGACCACTGGCAATCAGCCAGCCGCAGTACATGTGTGATAATCAGTAATATTCTTCGCCCGCTGACACCATCTGAGATGCGTTCTTGGTCGACTGATCCTTTTGGCTCGGATCATCTTTGCGTAGCTCAGTCATATTATTTGGTTGGCAAGCAAACAATTGCTGGAAGCGTGTGGCATTTCTGTCAAACTCATCACGGTGCCTTGCATACCGTAGCCGGCACCGGAGCAGCGGCTGATTTGAAACGGGGCGGGCTATCAGGCTGGTGGGCTGCAGGCCTTAGCTTCAAAGTCAAGGTCGGGACTTGTGAAGGAAAACCTCAGCTATTGGCCGCCCCAGACAGACGGAGGCGGCGGGAGGATTTTAAGCAGTCGTGCAGCTCGGCCTTTGGTTCGCTTCTCCGCCGGATGGCATGGCTAGCCCACGCTTTAGCGACCAGACCAGTTCGCGAAACTCTTGTCTTCAATTTCAACTGGACGCCAATTTTCGTATCGTGTTGCTTCAATTCCGTCCTGCGCTCCTCATCTGTCTGACATGCAACTCTCACAGCATCGTGGGCAGACGAGGGAGCTGTACGATTGTGCTGACGACCGCTCCGACCATGGTTAAGATGGGATCTTGATTTGTACGAGAACATACTCGAAGTGGCAGGCTACGGCTTCTACGCGCGACACTGGAACTGACTGCTGCGACTGGCCGACATCAGGGTTGTGTCAAGACCAAGGTCGAAGTCAATAGATATGGCGTATACGGCGATGCATGGTCGAACCGACTCGGGCGTGTCTGTACAGTCAATCCACAGTCTCGTCACCTACGAGACTCCCCCGAGCCCGACCCTGACGAATCCAGACTCAATACTCCCCATACTGCCATGGCAGCGATCCTTGGACAGTGACGACGGGCAGCACCCGCTACTTGAACCAGAAGTCCCTCTGTCGCAGACGCTCTCCCACGATACCATCTCCACCCAGAGGAACAGTACTGCATCCGAAGCTTCGATCCATGTCGCAACAGCTGTACCGATGCCTATGGGCTCGAGGCTCTCCGCTCGCCCTCCTGCTACAATTCAAGGTGCCAGTGCGTCAATACCTTCATACGGTGGCTACGAACACGGTGCCCCCCTCAGCGACATCTACGAGGAGAGTGAAGCGAACGGGACCCCCAGGTCTGCTCGCCGCCGGACAATATCACCTGTGACAGAAGATGAGAGAGGCAGAGGAAGCACTACGCCCACTAAAACTTCCTCAAGACACAAGACCCGCCTTAGTGTTGTCTCTACCTCTAGCAGTGGCTCAGATCTGGGTGACTGGGAGCACTTCGATTCATCCAAAGTGCTTTCCAGCAGAGTTGCCGCTGATCTCGCCCAGCTGCGGAGAGAAGACACACTGGATGTTGACGAAGACACAATCAAGAGTAGACGGCAGAGCAGGGAAGAAGAAGAGCTGGCTGCTCTGAATGCGCGCGCCGAGCAGATCCTTGAGAACGCGAGGAAAAGGCTGACACACATGGAGGATAACCTGAAGTTTGCGAGGAATTCAATAGTAACGCCCAACAGGTCGCCAAACCTGGGGGCTGAGCACCAACCTGTTGGCGGTCTATACAGGTCAATATCGGCGGCCGGTGCAAGCAAGTTGGGAAAGAACAGACAAGGAGGGTCTTTAAGTCTCCGTACTACTGCCAGTTTGCAGCATATGCGAGGAGCAAGCGATGCAGGCGTGCCAAGTGCAACCATGAGATTGTCTCGTCTACCGGACTCGCGGTCGGCAAGTGCACTGGAGTACGGAGCCCCGACCAAATACAGCCTGTTTCCCCCGGACACGAGACAGTCACCCACGTCAAGGTTTCAGCCAAGCCCAGCAAGTAGTCGAAGCTACACCTCTCCCTTAAGGCCGCTTGAGGAAGAAAGAGGATGCCTCAGTACCGCAGAGACCACACCCGAAAGTGTAAAAGCACCTTTGATAAAGGGGCTCGGCATACTTAGCCCTCTTGCTGCTGCGTCAAGGGAGATACTCGCCACCACCGGCACTGTAGATGACCCTCCTTCACAGCAAACTCCTACTCCTTCTCAATCCCGTCGCTCAACGTCATCAGCCTCAACGAAATCTGCCAAGGAGCTTAAAGAGCAGATGACTGATCTCAAAATAAGAATCGCTGAACTCAGATCCAAAACACAGGAAGAAAGTCTGCGTCGAAGGAGCTTCCAGAGCAGTGGTACCATTAGCTCACTCGCGAATGCTGCCCCAGAGCAGTGGTACGCGTCGAGTCCTGCCTACAAAGAGACTGGAACGCCTGTCAGCGCTACCGCTGGTGTTGGTTATAGAAGCCCCACCTCCCCAACTTCGCCGAAGTTATCAAAGCCCCCACTGCAGCTGCAGAAGTATGACGGGCTGAAAGACTCGGCACCCGTCACGCCTGCAAATGCGCGATTCCTGGATATCGACCAAATGACGCCGGACACCGAGGCGAAACTGCTCAGCTCGGCAAGAACCGATAGAAATACTCCTTTGCTAGCGCGGCAGCGAAATGTGGTGGATGGACGAGAACAAGAAGATGATGTTGAGCGACAGGCTGTTGACTCGATCATCCGACGATCTCACTATGAGCATGACCCGGACAAGGTCGAAGATGATAGTGACGACGACACCGAGCCAATCGCTGAGAACGAAGAGGAACAAGTTTACCTTAATGAAGTGCTCGAAGAGTCCCTCCGTGATGCTGAGGTTGAGCCGGAGGTGCCAGCCATTCCTGCTACCTATGTCGAATCATCTGATGGCGTCCCTGCTTTGGTGAGACACGAGGCTCAGAGACACGAAGACCGCTTAGATGCCTTCGACTATGAGAACATGTTTCTTCATAGTGCAATGGGCACCTATACAGGAAGGAGTATCAATGGGTCTGATAGTGGATCTGATGCCGACACCGACAACGATGGAAGTGTTGAGACTAGCAGAGCTGACAGCAGAACTCCAGTAGACGATGCAGAAGAGGAACAGGAGAGAGAGACCGGGCCTGCCGCTGAGAAGGAGAAGGCAGGTGTGGTGACTAGAGGAGAAGGGTCCGGTCATGTTCGTCAAATTACGCCTCAATCCATCCATACTCAGTACGCTCAGAAACAGCTACGAACCCCTCCCAGAGTTGAGCTACCTCGACCGCCGAAATCATGGGTACATGCTAGGGGCAGCTCGATAGACTCGGTGGTGACGTCAGCAACATTCGAAACAGCAACGGAAGGCGAACGTTATGGGGGAACGCCAGTCGAGATGTTGAACTGGGATCCGGCGCCGTCAAGCAGTGTTGGCTACTCGCCAGTCCCTTACCAGGTGCATCGGGGTAATCAGACTCAGGGCTCGCCGATACGCAACAGACATGGCTTCTCTTCTCCTCAAGGAGGTGGCCGTACCACACCATCAACGACACGATCGCCGACTGTTAGTTCACCACTGCGGCAAGAACATTTTGAAGTCAGTTATGATCATCAAAAAGCTACGCAGTCGCCAGGTCTAGGCCTTGGCGTTATCGGAGCTGAGAACGGACAATACATCAACGACAATGGCGTGCCAGAGCGATTCCAAGGCCGACCAAGCCCAACACACTCTAGGCAGTCTTCTGTAGCATCGATGCAGCAAAGCTTCCGGCCCGAATCTCAGGCCACCATTGTCGCGGTCCCAGCAGCCAAAGGTCACAAAAGGCAGTATTCAAGCATTGACCGAGCTCTCCGGCCACTTACACCAACCGGCCGCACTGCAAGTCCAGTCATCGTCACTGTAGCGTCGTCACCTCAAAGGCAAGTCGTGATTAACAAAGCGTTGCAACGGCCGGGGTCTTATCATGTGGAGCCACAGACAGCGGATCCTCCAAACGCACCACTTCCAGCACCACCTAGCTCTGCAATCTTACAAGGACAGATGGCCACATCGAAGGAAGTCAATATCAGACGATCAGGCAGTAATGCCCAGAAGCGGGCACCGCCGATGTCACAAGGACAGTATGCCACTCAGAAGCAGCAGCAGGAACAACTTGCGACGTCACCAGAACTCCGACACAAGACGGCGGCATCATCGTTGCCTGGAGCACTACCAAATACGGAAGTCCTAATGGAGAGCCTCATCAAACTAGCAGATCCCAGCTTTACGCTTGCGCCGGGTATAAGGTTCGAAGAAACGGACAAAACTCTCGTCTTGAGTCTGCTTGGTGCGGTCGGTGGCGTGTGTGACGGTGTTTTGCGGGCGGGCGTGCAATCTGGCAGTCCAGCCATGGGCAAGACACGGGCTGAACAGCACGTGTATATGCTCAGGGCAAGACTTGAAGAAGCGACGGCTATCTTAAAAGGACAAGATCGAGAGGTTCCACCGCAACGGGGAGCACGGACTGTGAAGGAGATTTAACTGGGAGCAATGGCATCTTGAGGTTGGGTACACGCGAGCATGAGTTGGAAACCATGCGAGTACGTTCGAAGACATATATATAGGCTGCAAAGCTGGACACAAGCGGGCGTGTACTGATACGCAGATGCGACATTCACGTTCTGGAAATAGTATAGTACCTAGGTATCTATCGAGTACGGACGTATTTGACTATCCTCCAATATTCCTTCCTGGAGCCTGTTCGCAGAAATTCGAGTATTGCGGCATATTCGGGGCAGGTGAGCCGAGATACGGTATCTGCGACTGGGAGATCCTCGGGGCTCGATAAGCAATTTTCTGAAAGTTTTCTGGCAGTCGCGACTCGCGGAACGCAGTTGACTCAGTCTTTGTACCACATTGTTCTGCCTAAGTACGCTCGTTCCCAGTATGAGCATGGCAGATTCGAAGCGTAAAGCCAGCGGTGATGCTGGTTCGCCTAATAAGAAGATCAAATCTGAGCACGGTAACACGGGCGTACACCCAGACCGCCAGCGCTACCAGAAAGGTGGGAAGCCGAACGGGTTCAAGAAAGAGGACAAGGATGGCAAGGAGGCTTTTCTGAACGGTACGCGATCTCCCTTTCCTTGTTGCAATACGCTCTGGCGAACATCTATCTAACGAGTCGAGTCACAGGCCAATCTTCCCGCGAAGCCCACCACAAGCAAAAGCAGCTGCGACAAGAGCGACAAGCCGCCAAGCCAAACGCCGACTCTATCCAGCGCAGCAAGAAAATCTGGGAGCGGCTGCGTATAAAGTCCGCCGTCCCGAAAGACGAGCGGAAACAACTCGTCGACGAGCTCTTCACCATCATCACCGGACGCATCAAGGAGTTCGTCTTCAAGCATGATTCTGTGCGTGTCGTCCAGTGCGCTCTGAAGTATGCGACGCCAGAGCAACGGACCCAGATCGCTGAGGAGCTGAAGGGGAGTTACAGGGAGCTGGCGGAGAGCAAGTACGCGAAATTCCTGGTTGCGAAGCTGATCAGCGAGGACAAGAGTCAGACGGTGCGGGATGTTGTCGTACCCGAATTCTACGGGCACGTCAAGAGGTTGATAAGGCATCCTGAGGCGAGCTGGATCATGGATGACATTTATCGGACGCTTGCCACGCCCGAGCAGAAGGCGAGGCTGTTGCGTGAGTGGTATGGTGGGGAGTTTGCGGTTTCAGGGTTGCATGATGAGAAGGAGGGCGTGGGCGCTACGGCTGATCTCGCGGTGATCCTGAAGGAGAGCCCGGGAAAGAGAGGACCTGTGATGAGCTACCTGAAGGAGATGACGAACCAGCTGGTGCAGAAGAAGACGACCGGATTTACGATGTTGCACGATGCACTGTTGCAGTACTTCCTCAACTGCACGGTTGGCAGCCCGGAGCACACTGAGTTTCTTGAGATGTTGAGGGATGATGAGGAAGGGGACTTGTTCAAGAACCTCGCCTTCACGAAGAGTGGAAGTCGGGTTGTGCGTCTCGCGCTTGCGTACGGCACCCCGAAGGATCGACGGAACATACTGAAGCACTACAAGACGCACATCAAACTCATGGCTGGGGACGTCCATGCGCACATGGTGCTTCTGGCCGCGTTCGAAGTGATTGACGACACGGTCATGACGGCCAAGGCAATCACCCCAGAACTGGTTGGGAAGGACCTGGATGCGGAGACACGAAACCAGGAACTACTTGGTCTAGTGGCGCACATTAACGGGCGGATACCGCTGCTACACGTGATGGCGAAGGAAGACGAGAAGCCGAAATGGCTGCTTGACACGCCGCACCACGACATGTTGAGCGAGGTACGCGAGATCAGAAAGTTGACCTCGAAAAAGGACCCCGAGACACGAAGAGTCGAGCTCAACAAGGCCATCGCACAGCCGCTGCACGACTTCATCGCCGCTCAAGCCGAGACACTGGTCCAGACGAGCTATGGCTGCCAGTTCATCGGCGAAGTTCTGATCGGTGGCATGGCCGAGAAAGCGGACGCTCTGGACGCGCTGATCAGCCTCGTGACACGCGAAGACGCACCCGAACTACTGACCACACCCCACGCGGGCCGTCTGTTCAAGACGCTCGTCCAGGGCGGACGCTTCAACCCAGCCACCAAGACCGTCGAGCCAACGGACCCACCTCTCAAGTTTGCGGAGTTGCTGTACAACACGCTCACAGCCGACGAGGGCGCAGAAGACCGTCTCCTGCAATGGGCCACGGGCTCCAACGCATGGACGGTGGTAGCCATGCTCGAGAACGAAGGCTTCGAGCACAAGGATGCCCTGGTATCCTATCTAAAACAGCACAAACCCCAGCTGTCCGAGCCCAAGGAGGACAAGGCGGCAGGCGCGGGGACGAAGGTGCTCCTCGAGAAAATCGGCGTCGACGGCGCCGCCGCAGGAAAGTCGCCAGGCGGGAAGACGAAGAAAGGCAAGAGCAAGGACGTCGAAGCCGTGCTTGGCGACGAGATGGCGGACGTCAAGAAGGTGAAGAAGGGCAAGAAGGAGCGGAACTAAGTCAAGTCAAGTCAAGTCAAGGCGCTCATCCATAATAGGCCACGGCCATTCCCTGCGTATCGTGGAGTGTTCGTCTACCCCCGTAGCTGCGATGTATACTCGTCTCAATGCACCATTGGAACAGAACCCGGCGACTCCTTGCGATAAGCATGAATTCCAGGTATCCTCTCGTCAGATGCCAGCTACCTGATGTAAAGTGCCGAGAGGACGTGACGTGTTTCGTTAGTCAGCGCAGTGATGCCGCCAATATGTAATGAATGGTCCTCGGGGACCCCAACCCTAGCGCCGTTTGTTAGTGTGTGAGGAGGTGGCACGACCGCTGCCCGAAGAGAAAGGTGCGCCTGGAGCGTCAATTGCAAGGGAGAAGTATAAGGGGCCGTTCGGCCCGGTGGTGAAGGAGACGAATGATGGAAATGTCATGCACGGCCGACGTCTGATTTTTGTACTCGCTTAATGCATGCTCACGCTTTAAGCTCTTACGGGCTGGCCTCGTTCATCGACCAAATGCTCTTCTGTCTGTTCTGGGCCACCACCAACTCCTGTACAGATGACCCTCCCCACACCGGCCTTGAGTGTCATAACAGTCTTGGATTCGAGAGCACCCCGATCGTTCAGTGGAATGTTGCTGCCATACTCGCCGTCCCAACCTTTTACTGCCTGCAACACATACCTGAACACACCGGCAACAAGTTTTTCATCCTTCTCCTCGTAGTAAATGACGGCATTCGGACCGGCATCAAAGGTGTAGGCAGCCACGAGCTTGCCGGCTTTTCTGTTTATTGTCTCAACGGCATTCATGGCTGCTCTCGACACATCGTTTAGGTAGTGAATGGGCGGCCATGAGTCTAGACAACAAGCGTGGAAGGAGTTGCTGTCCTTCATGGTAGTCTCGGCGAATTTAGGAAAGTCCTTGGCCTTGATTGCCTCTTCCATAAGTGCCATGCGTTTAGGAACCGTCTCGTCGGCTCTTGTTTTGAAAAGCGTAGAAGTCTCAACAGTGGTTTGCATACCCGCGGTGGATGGCACACCCTTCTTGTCGGCACTCACAACCAGTATCAGAGCCCTCATCTCTGGCCAATGGCTTACTGGAGCGACCTCTTCTGCTATGCTGTCCTGACCATCCTTTGAAGAGCCAGCCCTCCATGCGACGTAGCCGCCCATCAGGCTGCGGCAAGCACTGCCTGAGCCTTGTCTAGCGATCAAGCTGAGCTGAGTGGGGCTGTGTGGGAGGTCGTAGAGGTTTGCGATTGCTCGGACAAGGGCAGCGAAGCCGGCAGCCGAACTTGCCAGGCCAGCGGCGGTGGGAAAGTTGTTGGCCGAGACGAGCTTCAGAGGCAGATCAGCTAGCTTTGGCAGTGAGGAATCTTTTGCTTCGACATCCTTGCGGAAGCGACGTAGCAGCTGCAGACAGGCTTGAGTCCTCTTGCTCGACTGGATGTCCTCAGACTCGCCGTTCAGGAGAAGCGAGTCCTGGCCGGTGTAGCTGGAGGAGCATGATGCTGTGGTGTGCGTCTTGAGAGACTTTTGCGAGAGGGTGACGGAGAGCGAAGAGTTCGTGGGTAAGTTCAGCGAGGTGTCCCTCTTGCCCCAGTACCTACCATGCTGGTCAGCAGTTGTGGTACAGGAGCCGTCGCACGAACGGGAGGGCATGCAGTGCGTACCTACTTGATCACAGCAATATTCACAGGCGCGGTGGTGCTCGCTCGGTAGACCGTGGTGTCAGACATGATGACGGTTGTCACAAGATGGTCACAGGGATGGTTACAGAGAGACAGTTGCAAGATGTTCAGAAGAGTGTGAAACGGCGGAACAGTGGTGTCGGACCAGCGGTGATGGTGGGATGAACACAAATTTCTCAAAAGGGAAGGCGCGTTGATCCTGGTCATGGTCGTACTTGCCTCGGACCGAATCTTGCATGAGCCAGGCAGGCAGGACCCACATGCACCTTCCGCCTCATCTTCGAGGATTGTTCTGTCTGGGATGGGTCATTGAACATCGCTTTGCGCCATCCTTACCCTACCTTGAACAACACATTTATCTCAACATGGGCTGGTGGAAAGCAGACCCCGTCGAAAAGACCAACGCGCCTCCGCCATATCCAACATCACAACCTCAACCTCAAATACCATTGAATCACCCGCCCGTAGCAGACTCGGCGCAACAAGATGCTTGTCCTGTGGACCACAAAACAAGAGAGATCTGGCTGCAGGCTGCCAAACGACAACAACAGCAGCAGCAGCAACAACAACACCAACAGTCGTCACCCACACCCACAGACCCTCGCAGCGCAACGTCACAGCAGCAGACCCGCACGCAACCGCCGAATTCTCAACCCTCTGCCTCACCCGTACAGACGCCAGCTCCAGCCGAAACATCAAGAGTAGGAGACACGCCTCTCTCCTTCGGATCCCGAGCCTCCCGCGAATGCTCAAGCACAACAATCTCCCAGGCACCAGCCCGAGAGTCCATCACCGTCCCCGCTGGGAAAGCCACACGGACCCTCTCCCAAGACCGCGAAGTCTCATCCATCCCCCGCGCCACCGCCCTGGGCCTGGCCCACGGCACGTCGCCCGCAAACAACGAAGTCGAGACCGGCCGCGACACCAGCGGGAACTGGATCTACCCCTCGGAGACTCAGTTCTTCAACGCCGTCATGCGCAAAGACACCACGAGCACGAGTCCGCAAGACCTCGCCCAGAGCATCAGCAGCATCATCCCCATCCACAACGCCGTCAACGAGCGCGCCTGGCACCTCATCAAGCAATGGGAAGGCGACTCGTCCAAGTCCTGCGGCGGCCCCAAACTCCTCTCCTTCCAGGGTCTGGGCGCCGGCGCCCTGAGCCCCAAAGCAAAATGGAACACCACCGTCATGGGCGCCAAGGAACCCTTCGACAGACACGACTGGGTCGTCGAACGCTGCGGCGGCGAGCAGGTCGAGTACATCATCGACTTCTACCAGGGCAAGGAGCGCGACGACGTGGACCCGAGGAGGAGAGCGCAAGAGTTGAACTTTTACTTGGACGTGAGGCCGAAGCTTAACACGTTCGAGGGCGTGAAGATGAGAGCAGAGAAACTCATGGGATGGAGGTGAGGCTAATATGGCCCATGTACAGAGCACTTGTATTCCTACTTAACGATCGTGTGAAAGATCACGACTCGTCAACTCAATAACAATTCCCGTCTGCTCCGTCAAACTTCTACAAACTTGTGTGCCGAGACCTGACTGGACCGTGCGCGTCTCGTGTCTCATGTGCCGTTCCGTTGGTGCATGAAGGGTATATCTAATGTGAGAAACGTGCCGTGAAAATGCCACCCTAACTCTAGCCATTGCCTGATCCATACATAACGCCGCTCAATGATTCAATCTTTCGAATCGGCCAATCACCAGTTCCCATTGCCAGTCCTCATGTTCATGATGGGTGACTGCTGCTGATGCTGGCTGTGATCCAAGCCGTAGGTCCCACTGAACAGCTGATTTCTCACATCCTGCCTCGACTGCATGTTCTGACTCTGACTGGTCGAGGATGCTCCCAGCCAGCCGAGAGCCGAGGCGAGCTCATCGCAGGCCTCGTGCATTTGTCCCCCCGACTTCTGGTTATGTGCCCTCAATTTCTCGCCCCATCCACCGTGTTGCAGCTGGATGCCACCACCTCGTTTGGCGGCCTCTTTGATGACTGTTGACCAGGCCTTGCTGATCTCGGCATAAGCGTTCTGTTTGGAAAGGTTGTGTTGGGCTGTGTCCCACTCAGGTAGTTCGGCGATGATCTGTGTCACGCCGTCAAGATACGCTAGCGAGATGGATGACTGTGACTCGTTGGGTGGGAGAAAGTGAGGAGTGAAGTCGGTCAGAGCATCGAGCAGGTCGTTCCACTGAGGCCGTACTCTGTCGTAGGAGTAGTTCGACCTTAGATTCGGGTCGAGGGGAAAGGATGCGCGTAAGCGGTCCAAGTACTGACGCAGGACTTCGAGGGTGCTGTTGACCGAGGGGCGAGGAGCGATGTGCAGGATGTCGTCTCGTAGCTGGGGATTACGGTCTGAAAGAGTGCGAAGAATGGATCGCAGGCTGTCCTTGTCGAGCGTCTCGAGGAGTCGATCTACCGTCAATGGTCGGCCCGTCAGATTTGGTCTGGCTCGCTTTCTTGACGTGGGCTGTGCAGGTGGTAGCCTCGCATTGGATGGCTGCGGACTCGTCGACATCTCGTGGTCATCTTCACTTGAGGGCGAGGCTTTTCTTTTACGAGAATTGGATGGTGTTTGAGACACTGGCGTGATGTTAGTGAATGGCGGGCAATAGATTTGGTGCATCGTACTGGATCTCGTAGGAGAAAGGCGTTGTTGTTCGTAAAAGTGAGGAGGGATCGGAGGCGTAGCTAGGCTACTCATCGCGGCAGCGGTTGTAGGCAGTCCAACCGTACAGTATTGGAGGAGGATTGTGTGGACTGAATACGGTTGTCGTAGGAAAGACCAAGGGCTATGAGAGGAGGTGCTGAGCGAGTTGACAATGGGCAGACGCAAAGCAGTGTCGACAACAAAACGGGTCGGAAGTCGTATAGGTCGCGAGACGGTGGTTAAATGTCAGAGGGTCAGGTAGCAATATAGCAATAGTGGAATAGCGGAGTTGGAAGGTGCAAGTCACAAGTGATCGCCCATGCACTAGTTGTAGTCACTGGCCGTGTGCCGTCCAGGCTGCACGTCACTGGGCCAGCCTCGCCACCTTTGCAAGGCTACAGTAGTAAGCTTTGCCTATGCGTTTCACCTTCACCCTTCTGCAACAAAGCACTTGAACCATCTACACATTCACTTTGGCGCGTGTGTATCTGAATGACGTTCACAATAGATTCACTGCCTTCATCGCGACACGGTTCAAACAAAGAATACCCGCTTGTCTGACCTAGCACGCCATTGACCAGCACATCCACCTTCCATCAATCCAACGCACCATTATTGTTGCGCCACCATGTCCGCCAATCTCGACTGAACGACAGCTCATACAAAACAATCTGCACGAGATACCGAACAAGTCATCTCCACCTGTCACGGCAACAGACCTTAGAACTTCCTCTGGCTCCTCCAAAACCATTGTATCAATGTCAACCCCAGCAGCACTCAGTGCTTTCATACCACGGGCCTCATGCTCTCTTCGCGCCTTGTTAGCCATGAACCCGTCAACATGCTTCGCGCACCTCTGCCATGCCTTCGCAGCCCGCTTTTGATGCTCGCAAACGACATGATCCCCTTCCGTGTTCAGTGACCTGTTGAAGACCTCGAACGAAATAATCCCTTCGTACCCAATATCAAGTAGGACGTCGAACACGTGAGCGACAGGTAGGTAGCCAGGCATCCGGCCTTGATCCATCGCCTCTTCCACAGCCGTCTCAAACGGAAACAACCGTGCATTCCTGCTCCACGTCATGCGCGCCGCCTGCTCGGCTTTGTACCACGGATGCCTTTCATCAAGCGGCGTGCCCAATATCTCGCCGTCGCAAAGCTCGACATAAAACACCTTCTTCAGGTTCTCCGCATTGCTGAACGTCTCCCTCAACTCCTGTAACGACACAGCCAAGTCGGTATCAGCGTTCCCACTCCTTCCACTCATCTCCCCTGGATCTGCATAAACCCGACCCGCGATATTGAAAGTATCCAGACACGTCCCAAAGTTGTCCCTATCAACACGCTTTACAATATCCCACGCCGCATCCCAAGTATTGACATGCGTCCCCCAACACAACGCCTCGTACGCGAACCGTATCGCGGGTATCTGCTGCGCACCAATATCAGCCACCTGTCTCAAGTCCTCCACAATCCGCGACGTGTCACCCGTACATTCCCGCTCCGACAGGAAGTTGCTCGGTATCTGAATCAGAGTAGTGCCTAGACGCTTCGCTATCTGGATCCACAGCTCGAGCTTCCTCATTTTCTCGACTCGCACTGCCTTGTCGAGTAGTCCTTCGTAATGCATGAACGGCTGCAGACAGATAATCTCAAGGCTGTGCGGGGTGGTATCAAGACACCATTGTCTGATCTGCTGTGCGCAGCTGAAGAATTCCTCGTCCTGATAGCTGAAGCCGGAGCCTGTGCAAGGAGGTGTGGGCTGGAACCGAAGCGCAAGCACACTAGGATTGTGGTGGAATTTCTTAGCAAGCTGAGCGATATCGTCGTAGAAGATCTCGATCGACCGTAGGCCTGCTGCTGCGGCTGCGCGCAGTTTGGCCTGTATGCAGTGGTATTGCGGATTGCCCAGGGATTGAGAGGCTATACCTGGGATGAATTTGTGGGACATGGTTATGGGTCCGACTGGCCCGAGGTAGTGATCTGAATTGTCGGCTGGCTTTTGCTTGAGATAGAGCAAGAGTTAAGGTAGGATCACGGAGCGGTCAGCAAAGAGTGTCCTTGTGGATGTAGTCTTGAGAACGCAATGTTTCAGGTTCGTGACTTGCCAATCTGTCTGTTAGCAAGAACGCTTGAAACGGGATATTTGAGTAATCAAGGCAGTGCGACCGCCGATTGGCAAGACCCGATACGACCTCTCGAATATAATATATAACTCCCATAGCCTATCACCCGCGCCTTGGGGTCGTCGCGAAGCGTGTGCATTCTGACTGATGTCGCTCGACGACTCTTTGTCTGAGGGCCCGGAAGAGGTCTCTGGAGGGAGGTCTGTGGTAATGGGAAAATAAAGGAGGTTCATCGTCGTTATTTCGAGAGCTTGGTATGCGCGATACGTCAAGCGCCCCCCGTGATACCATTCTTTCGTGTCAATCTTCATGTCATTACCAAGTATGTATCTGCCTAGCCGTAAATCCACCTCTTTCTCGAGGACTTACCCCATCGGATATGTACTTACCCGACCTCGGTCGGGCGAGCTCTGATCCCTGTGAGCTCTGCCAGGGTACGGTATACAGGGCCGACGAAGCTCCAATAACACAAACCATTTCCGCTTGGAGCTGTTGCGCACGGAAACAACGGTGTGCCACGGTGACTGAAAGATCATCGCGTGCCATGTGCAGAAAGAAAGCAAGCTCGTCCTGCAGGAAAAGTAGATGCGCGTGCATCGTAATATTCTAGCAGACCCTTTTGCGTGTGCAGATACAGGTCTCGATCGTAAACAACTTGCAGACCCTTGAGGTGTGAGCTACTTCGCAACACTGAGTAGCTGCATTTTGCTTAAGGCAAAGATCACGGCACTGTCATGAGGTTTGGAAAGGATCAGTTTTGCACGCCTGACTGCCTCGGTGTATAAAACCCCCATCAGGAAATGCTACGAAAGATCAATCAAACCTCCTGGACGTTTTTTCCATCAATCACGTACTGGTTGTCCTCCGTAGATACGTTATCAAACTTCTCATCAACGTGCGAATGCCGTCTAAACTCTCTATCCGCCTCTCGGACCTCAGCCAACACGATTCCATGCGCCTTTCGCGCTGGGTAGCTCTTGCTGAATAGCTTGTCCATTGCCTCGAGTGGTATACCTTTGGTTTCGGGTACAAGGAAAAATACAAAGACGCACGAACACATCATCAAGCTGGCGAAGAAGAGGTATACTCCGTACCCCATGGTTGCGAACATTTGAGGTGTGAAACGGGCGATCAAGAAGTTGAAGAGCCAGTTACATGCGGCGGCCCAGGCTTGAGCCAGTGTTCGCACGTTCTGATCAAACATTTCGGAGTTGAGAACCCAAGGTGTGCCGTTCCACGATGGTGTGTAACTGGCTGTCCAGAGGTAGAAGAAAACCATGGCTGAGATACCCCCAGAGCTCAGCTCTGTGGTTGGGTTTTCGGCTGGCTGGGCGACTGCGATGTATGCTGCGATGTAGTACATGCAGACCGCGCCTGCAATTGCGCCGTACATGAGAAGTCTGCGTCGACCAAAGTTGTCGATAAGGTAGAAGAGCCAGACGAGTGTAACGACGGTCTTGACGACGCCGAAGACACCAGTTGTCAGCAGGGAAGTTGATGTGCCCGTAACGCCGATCGACTTGAATATAGTAGGAGAGTAGTAGTCTTTATTATGTCAGCGAGCTTAGGGGAGTATTCACAGTCGGACTTACTGATAGCATTGATTCCGGTTGCATTCTGCCACATGAAGAGGGAACCGCCAAGCAGAAATCTGTACAGGACCTTCTTTTGTGTGAATACAGCCTTGAATGGCTGCCAGAACCCCATACCCACGGTGGATCTTTGGTCTTCAACGGCGCAATCAATTTGATATACCTCCTCTTGAATGTAGACGTGATCGGCATCAAGTTGCCTAAGCCAACAGAGGTTTCTGATACCTTGCTCTCGTTTATCCCTCGTGAACAGCCATCGTGGAGATTCTCTGATGCACAAGACGCCAATGAACAGTAGACCTGCAGGAATGAGTTGAATTGCAAATGGGATGATCCACTGCTCATGATTTGATGGTAGAGTCTTGTCGACGGCGAAATTGATCCAGAACCTGCATTTCTTGTCAGTGTCATCTCTCATACATTTCGACTGGTCACGAACCCTACTAAGCCGCCTATCTGCCAGGAAAGCTCGTAAAGACCAACAAGTCGTCCTCGAATAGCAGGTGGGGCAACTTCCGAGCAGTAGATAGGAGCCAGACTCGAGGCACCGCCGACAGCAATGCCAGCTAGCACTCTTCCGCCATACATGAGGCCAAGGCCACGTGCAGCGTTACAACCCAACATCATGCCCGCGCCAATTATAAGGATTGCAGCGAAGATGGCAAGACCCTTCCGCCGCCCAAGATAGTGGCCGCAGGGATACCCAAAGAATGCACCAAAGAAGGCGCCTGCCTGGTAGCAGGAAACAATGTTGGCCTTGAGGAAGTTGACGGCTGATGGTGATAGGCTTCCGAAGTCAAACTCAGTGGTGAAAGATTCAAGTGCGAGCGTGCCACCGATGAAAGCGCTGTCGTAGCCGATCATGATGGCAGCAGATGCAGCCACCGAGGCGGAGAGGTAAATGCGCCAGCCGTAGACACATTTAGGCGTTGGTCTATCTTCAACGATGGTGAGGAACCCCATTTTGACGGGAGACGAGCTCCGCGAGCTCCAAGAATCTGGTCTGCGTGACTGCAATTTTTAGTTGAGACTGACCACTGCTACCGACTTGGGTAAGAACAATAGCTATATTCGTCGAAGATGGCACTGAGAAGTGTTGGACTCTTGAAGAAGAAGACTCTGGCAAGGGAGCGGGCGCTTCGCTGTATATGAATTTTTTTGTCAGCAGGAGTTTTGGCTGGGGGCCCCAGGTCTCGTCTCCAGCCTACTTCATGAAGTAAAACGTGGGGCAGTACCCGAAGACGTGAGCTTGTTCCGTGGCCGGAGGAGACGCCATCTCAGCCCAATGTGGATACGGCAAAGACATTTTCCGCCAGACGGGGTCTTGATCGGCTATCAAATGTTCTTCCGTCCACGCAATTATGGCCATGAGTTTGCCCCACTGCAATGCCGATATGTCAGAAATGGACACGATCTGGGGTGTTGAATTAGCCAGGTCGATCTCGAGTACACTCATAAAATGAACCTCCCAGTACAACAATATTGTTCTGGGGAACAAGTTGAGAACAAGATCCTGTGTAGTTCATTGAGGAATTCACCCGCGTCTTTCAGCAAATCGAACACCCTGCACACCGCTTGCCATTTGGTACGATCATCAGCCATCCTTTGGACACGAACAGTATACAAATTTCGCACCGGCTCTAGTGTCAACAACTACTGATCATGGCAACAACCACGCAAGTGATTGACGTGCCTCCGTTGGTGGAGTACAGCGCTTCGAATTTCCGTCAACCAGACACATCTCACCTCGACAAGTGTGCGTATTTGGTTGGCAATCCAATAGCACATTCTCAATCCCCGGCTTTACATCATGCAATATACTCGTCTTTGGGACAACGCTGGGGCCAAGTACTGGCCGAAACGGACGACCTCGCTGGCTTTATTCGATACCTCAAGTCAGACACAAAGTCTTTCGGTTCAGGTGTGACAATGCCATTCAAGGTTGCTGTGATCCCATTCTTGGATGAGCTCACTGAAGCTGGTCAAGCTGTTGGAGCAATAAACACGATCTTTTACCGAACTGGTCTCGATGGGCAAAGACGGTATGTTGGCACAAACACCGACGTGCTCGGTATCAGGGATGCCTTCCTGAACAATGTTGCCGGAACATCGTACATTGGAAAGCCAGCTGTTATTGTTGGCGGAGGTGGAACGTGTCGGGCTGCCGTATACGCACTTAGAGACCTGCTTGGTTGCTCACCAATATATATTGTGAACAGAGACAAGTCTGAGGTTGACGCGGTGATCGATGAATATGCATCCCGAGGCGCAGCTCAAGGACTTATTCACGCCGCAACAAAAGAACAAGCGGCGTCGGTACCGCAACCAGGTATAATCGTGAGTGCTGTTCCGGACTTCGTGCCAAAGACCACGAAAGAAGTGGAGGCCCGGCAGATATTAGAGACCTTCCTACAGGGTGGGGATGCCGGCAGTCCCTTGCTGGAGATGTGTTACCACCCAAGTCCAGACACAGCGATCTCAAGGTTAGCAGAGAGCTCTGGATGGCAAGTCATTGGCGGTATCGAAGCTATGCTGGGGCAGGGTCTCGCTCAGGCTAGCTTGTGGACGGGCCTACCAATTGATGGGCCCTTGCGTGAGCAGGTGAGCCGAAGCGTGAAAGACAATCAGGCTCACAGACATAAACTGTAATACTTCTCTTTACGACCTTCGTTTGGCAGATAGATCGTGCTCTCCAGGATTGGATTGTAGGGTGAAATGACGATGAATCTTCCCAGATCAGTGGCCCAAGGTCATGCTTTTCCATCACGTTCTTGAACACTTTGCTGAAGCGCCTTCCACATCGCTGTACGAGGAGGTTTGCGGCCTGTCATGATCTCGAATTGCGCTGTAGCTTGTGCGTGGAGCACTTCCTGACCATCAACGATTACCCATGGCTTGCCAGTTTTCGCCTGTACTTGTTTGATTTGCTGGATGAAAGGCGTATTGATGTAGTACGCTTGTTCGACGGCCGTGCCACCTGTGGCGGATCCGAGCCACTGCTCCGGTACGGTGAAGTCAGCAACTTGTTGTTCTCCGGGCAGTCTTTCCTGCGTTACACACGAAACGATGATCGTTGGCTGGTTGAGGTCTTGGGGCCAAGCTTCGGTTGTGCTCTCGATGACCCTGATCTGTGCCGGAGTGGCAAAGTTCTGAGTAGCACACCAGCTCATGAAGTGACCGGCTAAGATCTTTGCGTTCGAAAGCGTGCGGTTGTGGATGCATATATTTCGGCAGCCCAGCTGCAACAACGCATAACAGGCTGCTCTTGCCATGCCGCCAGCACCCACAATAAGAGCAGATGTCTTGCTGTGTACGACATTGCGTGGAGACAGGTTCTTGTTCAGAGTGGTCTGTATCGACAGCCAGTCACTGTTATCTCCATAGAAGCCAAAGACGAAGCCACCTCGGTTGCGATATGTGGCTTGATCACCAGTGTCTTTCGAGTGTTCATGCTCACCACGAAGGGGGATGAGAGTGTTGATAGCGCCCATAGCACAAGCATGTTCACTCAAATGTGACAGCTTCTCGACTATCCTGACCTTCCAGGGTTGTGCTATGCTAGCACCACCAAAGTCAGATGCTTGAGCCCGACTTCTGATATCTTCCCAGCTATCAATATTGACAGCAGTATAGTCATGAGGTAATCCCACTGCTTTGTAAGCATTGTTATGCATGGCTGGTGAAAGCGAACTTGAGACATTCGCACCAAAGACAAAGAAGTGAAGAGGATCAAGAGTGAAACTGGCGAAGAGTCCCGCAAGTGCCTCACGAGCAGTGATATCTGGCACAACGTCCTTTGTCAGCCCGAGCTGAGGCCTGATACTTGCGTGAGTGACGCGTGTGAGAATCTGGTTGAAGATTTGAGAAGTTCGCCCAAACGGACCTGTAAGATATGCACTGAACCAGATTTTTGAAGCATATCTATGCCTCATAGACGCCATAAGCTGCTCGAAGCGTTCTCCATCGGCTCTCGTCGTCGCGTGAGCAGTGATCCGTATCAGATTGAGGCCCAAGGACAGGGCCTTTTCCAGCAGTCCTATGAGACGATCACTTCCCCTCACAAGAACACTGACGTCTCGGTGCCTTACTAAACCAATGAGGCGTGTGCATGATTCTCGAGGGGCAATCTCTGCTATCCAATTGCTCTCCAGGGTCAGATCGATTATCAGAAATTCGGGTGCCAGCCTCAGTGCATGGCGTATTGCATCGAAGTAGACGTTGACCGGAAAGTTGTCAGAAGTAGGCGTGACAGAAACCATGATTGGCATCCTCAGATTCCTCCTAACATCTGCAACCATACGAGTGACAAGACGCGCTGTGCCTTCTTGCCACTCGTTTATCTTGACTTCGGCTACATCGCCGCCGGCTTCAAGCGCGGGAAACTCGAAAGTCCCGGACCTGTACATCGATACAGGGAGGGAGAGGACATGCGTATATAGTTTCGATTCTATAGTAGCTTCGGTGCAGAATGCCGATATGTCGGCCTCGGGAGCTGTTGCAACTGGGTTTGCGATGATGCGAACGAGGCTGGAAAAGTCAGTTTGCAGCTCGCGCAGCTTGAAGGAGTATGTCGGTGACGCTCGATCGTCGTCTACATCGCCGTCCGTACCAGATTCATCCTCGATGTTGAAAAACTCGTAGTTCGAACATCGTCGGTGGCTCAGATCGCCATTTTCGAGCATCTTAGCAGACCTATCGCTGAGTCTCAGCAACTGCTTGATACTGCTCATGTCACGTTGGATGTAGATGACTGGGTTTGTCTGGCAATAGGACCTGAGATGTTCCTGGAGGGCTCTAGTAAGACTTCCCAGACCACAATCGATGACACAGCCGTGCTGATTGTCGTCAAGCATTTGGCGTGACACCTCAACATCCTGCTTGTGAAACTCTTCACTGCCGTGAATACGCAAGTAGTCCTGGCGAGAGGAACCTGTCACTGTCTGGAAGTAGTGGTCTTCAGTGACGAAACGTCTGCCCAGCGCAGCGGCCGCAATGAAACCCAAAGACCTTTTGCCACATCCTCGTATGCCGACAAGGACTATGGAAGCACCTTGGGCGAACCGTGGCTGTGTCTGCGAGCTCTCGATTCCTGGTCGCAAGGGCGTCTGCGTGCCGCTTGTGTCAGTGGGACGGACATACTCCCCATTTCTAAGGCGTTTTCCAACGGCGTGGGTAGAAAACGGCACTGGTGAAGACCGCTGGCTCTCATGACCAGAGCCAATGTCTTGCGATGCGGTCACCACGGACATAGTGAACGATTCGCGGTGTGGGCGTAATGGAAGGCTTGATAGAACCCTCTCTGCATCTTGCCATTGTACTCTAGCGAGAAGCAGTTCTCGCTGTATTGCCAGACAGCCTCACAGGCAAGTAGAGATAGCTACTATGTGCCTACTCAAGGTAGGTGTCGGGACAGGTCACAAGCTAAATCAGCTTGGCGTAAGCCACTACCAAAAACCCCCCAACCACAAGTAAGACGTTAGGTGTAGGGACGCCCCCCAGACACGCCATTTACGGCAGATAAGGTACCCCTAGCTGTGACCCCGCTAACCTATATCGAGCCTAAATTTACTGCAGCAACTTTTGCGGTTGGGGGGTTTTGTACTGGCTTAATTAGCGTGCATGGCGCCACGCAGTTCTGTTCTGTTGCTAAGAGCCTAGAGTGAGTGCCTGAAGTCGGAGGTTATCCCCGGAAGCTCGGTAATGAATGTGGTAGGTATGGCTTCCACGAGCCCCCGAGGTCCTCCATTTAAGCGTTGCACATCTAGTACTTCCCCACGCGGCCTCCTCATCAATATGCAGGACCAGATCGAAGGCTTCGACTTAGCAGCGTCTCTCTGTCTTTCGTGTTTGATTTCACTCCAGTAAAGCAGCACAGACAGAGAGCCATGGAGGGCAGATTGTATGGCTTCGACCAGCATACCAGCAGTCTTGAACAACTTCCCACCGCGTCGACATGAGAACGAAGACGATCGGGGTCGATTGCGCGTTTCAAAGGCGTGCGCTAGGTGCCGAACGAGAAAAGACCGCTGCGATGGACTGACACCCTGCACCATTTGTCGCGATGCTGGCAAGCCCTGCAGGTATGAGGCAACAACGAAGAAGAGAGGCCTCCCCGAAGGCTATGTTCGAAGCCTGGAGAAGCTCATCACGCTTGCTTCGCACACTATCGAAGGGCTAGAGGATGTCCTCGTCGGCTATCTGCAGGACGAAGAGGTCAAGGCGGGCTGGAGCGCTTCAGTCGGCGATGAGCTGTATTCGAGTTGGCGAGACTCAGGCTTATATCAGGAGCTTGAAACATTCCTACAAGGTTCTGTTTCGCACACGAATCCAAGCAAGAGGAAGCGCACATCCGAGGATGGCTCGTCAGAAAGCTCGGCAGAGCGCCTCAACACGATGCTTGAGCTCTGGCGCGAGCGCAAATATCGTGTAGCGGGGGGTGGTAGCGAGGAACAGGACGGTGCCTGTTTCCCCGGTATCAGCATGGGTAACGACAACCAATCGAATCTGGAATCAGGGGTTTCCTCGTCATTACCACCGAACAGCCAGGACCTCTTGGACTTGTTCTTTACGCATGTCCATCCCTGGTTCCCAGTGCTCAATCAGCCGTCCGTTCTCAAGGTCTTTTATGGGCATCTGCGCGGAAAGTCAGATACCTTGAGATCTAGCGGAGGGAGGGCATTGCTGTGGTCCATCTTTGCTTATGCTGTCACAGTTGACACAAGCAGTACTAGTAGTACTGAAGCTTTGAGCCGCAAGTACTCCGAAACGTCATTGAGGCACATGCCGAGCCCATGTGCCAATGCAGAGGACATATGTGACTTCGATGATATGCATGCCCAAGCTCTCCTGATCCTGGCTCTACTTCGATTCGGAAATGGCCAATGGTTCGGGTCATGGATGTGCACCGCGCGATCCGTTCGAATACTGCTTGCTAGACGCTCACAAAGTGCCAAGGGTGTGCTCCAAGGCTGCTTTATCCTGGAAACTTTGTTGAATGTCCATTTTCAGAACTCCCGCTCTCTCTTTCCATTGACGCTCCTAGCGGATATGGTCGAAGAAGACGGACACGATGAATGGGATACATGGGCGAGACACAACCATGCTAGCAGTAATGGGCCTTCCCTTGCTTTAAGTACCTTTAATCGCCTTACAAAGATCTTCATAGTCCTTGACGAGGTACTCGCCGATCCTCAGGCAGTCAAAAGCCCGATCTATATCCAGTCCAAGCTTGAAGCAATAAACCATCTGGCTCAGGAGCACTTTAATGCGGGTATCCGAAGCCCGACGTTACAAAGCCCGCCTCACCACATCTATTTCCAGATCGCTCTGCTTTTTGCCCAGTTGCAACTCATCACGAGCACGCCTTGCGAAGCACAGTCCCATTTCGATCTGATGGCACATATCAAGAATGCACTAAGCTTGTTCGACATGTGCGAGCAGTCTCACAATGGCCTCACCCGTGTTCCCCCTATATTTGCGGACATTCTCAATCTCATGCTGAAAGTTGTCGGTCCGGTTCGTGACTCGTTCACGTTGTCCGCTACGTCGCCGTGGTACGAGGATACTATAGCAACAATTTCGAGGTACCGCCACACGTTGACAGCAACATGGGCGTCTTATCGCAGCCCGATGCATGGGAAAGATTTCCGGACTACACCCTTGTCGCAGTCACATCCAGGGCCCCTTGATGCGGTCCAGACCATCCACTACAATGTCGAGCCTATACTGACGCAACGTCCGGATGCAGCTTCTAGTCTATCGTACCAATGCGCGCCACAGCAGCAGACACACTCACTCTCGTCACCTGTCCAGCTTCGAAACAGCTTCAGTCAGACCAGTTGGCCAACGCTTCCGCAGCCGCCCCGTTTTGGTACCGCGTATCCTGTGGCATCGCCAAGTTTCCAGGGCGACGAGGTGGACGCTGTCTTTCACGAGATGGCTCATCTGGACACCAACGAATGGATGGACGAGCGCGCAACAGGCTTGAGGGACTTTGGCTTTAACGATGAGTCTGCGTTCATAGATTTCTGCAACGATCCGGAAAGACTGGCCCTACCTGCCGAGGCAGGATTTGCGCCACTTTCTAGCAGTCGACAATCGTGGACCTTTACAATACCACAGCCGCCTTGAGATCGGACATGGTGATGGTGGTATTACGAGATTTAGGAAGGGCTGTTGGTAGAGATGGGGTGTTTCGCCGGCCTTTGCTACCCTTACGCCGGGAGTGATAGCGTGTGTGAATACGTAATTGCACTCAGAGACCAACAGTCAGCTCAACTCGGGGCCCCTTGCTCAGTGTGGAGCGCTCACAAGCTCCAGACTGTTAGTCGACCAATCACAGAGCTTTATATACTCTTACCAGATGGGGGCTATGAGCGGCAAGACTCGGCTCATTCCCGACACATGGTCATGCTGCTCACTATGCGTCGTCCTCGTGTCCATTACCACACCATCAAGTCCATCCTTTCGACAGATCACATCTGTTCTGGAAAGTGCGCGAGGACCTGATAGCAGGACCTCTATTGGATCACACCCGACGAGGTTCCTATCGTGAGAAGAATACTAGACATCAAGATGAACGGCGAAGAAGAACAATATGGCATCTCCGACGACAGACTTGAGTCAGTCTACCACTTCGCCATACGACTTGGAAGAGATGCGGGCCAACTCCTGATGGACGCCTTGCATTCTCAGCGGCAAGGGCTCCATGAACCAAGCGTTCCTGAACAGAAGATGAACGCTGTCGACATCGTCACCAAGACTGACACAGACGTTGAGGAATTCATCCATCAGTCGATCTCTCAAACCTATCCAGACCACGACTTCATTGGCGAAGAAACATACTCAAAAGGCCAGTCTAGGCAATACTTAGTGACTGACAAGCCGACCTGGATCGTTGACCCCCTGGACGGTACAGTCAACTTCACGCACGCTTTCCCAATGTTTTGCGTGTCTATAGCCCTTGTCGTCCACCAGAAGCCTGTTGTTGGTGTGATCTTCGCGCCTATGCTGGGTCAACTCTTCAGCGCATGCCGTGGCAAAGGTGCTTGGCTGAATGAATCGACGCAACTGCCGCTTCTTGGCAAGAGTTTAGGTCCGCTACCGGAAAACGCTCCTGGCAGGTGCCTTTTCTCCTGTGAATGGGGCAAAGACCGCCGCGACAATCCTGATAGCAATCTTCATCGAAAGGTCGATACCTTTGTCACTATGGCATCTGAAACATCAGGTCGTAGAGGATTGGGTGGGATGGTTCACGGCGTGCGCAGTCTCGGCTCGGCAACACTTGATCTCGCATACGGGGCGATGGGAAGTTTTGACATCTGGTGGGAAGGTGGCTGTTGGGAATGGGATGTAGCGGCAGGTATCTGCCTAGTGCAGGAAGCTGGTGGTTTGGTAACCACGGCGAATCCACCGAGCGATTGGGAAGGTTGTCAAATAGAGCAGACTAGATTAGGTGGGAGACTCTATCTTGCCATCAGACCAGCGTTCGATGCTGTTGATGGCAGTGAAACAGGACATCAGAGCCAGGAGCGGGTTGTGAGAGAAGTGTGGAGAAGGGCAGTGACATTGGACTATGAACGGCCTGGCTTGTCTTGAGGGCCAATGTGTTGAGCTTCATGATCAGCTCCGCCAGACTGATCGGCACACCCACAAGGCAAACTTAGTAGTTCAACTTCATCCTGTGTACCAAGATGAGTGACCACGTCGCCAGCAGTGACTTCTGTTGACTTTGTGGTACTCGCGTGCCAGCTACCAACATGTGTCGTTCTTAGGGCTCACACCGCTCGCATAGTACCTGTAGTCTTGGACGGTATGGCTTCGGGTCTTGAGTGATTCTCGAGGTATTGCTCGGTCTCTCTTTCTGGTATTTCTGACGTTAGCTTCTCAGTTTTGATGTTCTCTCTGGCTGGTTTGCCCTTCGCGGTTGTGCTCCCAACATGAATCCGCCTCTGCTGCTGCACCTTCCACATTCGCCACAACTCGTGCAGGTCCGAGTGCGTCTGGACTGTTATTCAGGAACTGCCAATTGCCGACCTAGCCAATAATCATAGTCGATACAGTCCACTACGATGACGATCATCCGTCGCATCTGCGTACGAGCCCATTGCGTGTCACGTGCAAGATCTAGAAAGGTTTAGCTTGCCAAGGAGATGGATCTGTATAATCTTCGATTTGCGCATGAAATCTTCTCCTTCTCTCTTTTCCACATATTATTGTCAAAGCCCTCAATTAACCCTTGTTAAAGGCATTCTCGCTGTTCACTACAGGAGCTCAGTTGCTTTCACACATTCCCGAGTGGCTGAGAGTCGAAAAAGCCTATCTAATCTGGTCAACTTGACTCTTTGATCGCAAGATCAGAGATCGTGGTTTGCCCGGTTCGCTTGCGGCTGACATCTCCCTTTCTGATGAGATTGATGTATCTCATTTACCTACTTTACCACCAGCACCTGGGAGGTCTGACGGCATTGTCTCATATACAGCAATTAGGCAGATGTGTGATCGCACTTGCCATCGCGCACCGTCAAATGAAGATATTCATCGACAATTTTCTCTGCCCTGCATGATATTTTCTCCAACCTCGAGTTCACTATCTCCGTCGCAAATGTTGACATAGAACGGCACTTTCGAAGCTTCATCGATCTCTTTCTTCCATGATCGATGTTGTCAATATTATGCCGAGATGAACACATCTTTACGTCTCTGTTTTGTTTCATTGCAGTCTCACATATTTTGTGAAATGGCTGTAAATGCGTCTCTGAAGAGACACATTCATGTACAGCTAGCTCTGTCGCCGTAATATCGTACAATTCAAGCCAAGCTGCTTCACAAACCAATAGCCCTCCATTCTCCATTCTTTCGCTGGCTCAGCTAACCCGATTTTGAACCTTCTCAGCAACTGCGGAACGAGTTTATTCATTTCGAGGAGCGAGATGTTCTTACCAACGCAGCTTCTCGAGCCCATCCCGAAGGCCAGAAAGTTTCTCTCCATTCTTTGCAGTTTTGTCCTTGCTGACTCCCCAGTATCATCATCCATGTTAGCCCACTCCGAAAGACCGAACCACCTCTCAGGTCTGAACTGATCCGCATCTTCCCCGTATACCTCTCGATTTCTGGCCACGACCCATGGGTTGGCACCGACTACGGTCCCGGCGGGGATAAAATAGCCACCTATGTTTACACCTTCTTCAGGCACGATCCTCTCCAGCAACAAGCCGACCGCTGGGTGCATGCGCATCGCCTCCTTGAGACAGGCCTGCATGTAGGGCATGTCACTGCTCTCAGCAAAGGTCACAATCTCGCTCAGCTTCCCAGCTCGATCCATGTCATCGATTTCCTCAACAAGCCTTTCCAAACACTTTGGGTTCTGGAGCAAATAGTAGAACATTGAACGTAAAGAAATGGCAGTCGTATCGGCGCCGGCAAATACGTTGCCCACTCCTGCCATGAGCACATCAACATCGGTCATTTGCACCTCTCCATCACTTTTCGTGCGCCTGAAGCGGTCCAGCATGTCTCGATACTTCAGCTTCTCCCGGTCCTTCGTCTCGTACCTTTGGAGCTGTCTCGCAGCGAACTCAACAATCCGCCTTGATGTATTGAGCTTTGCCAACGAAGGCACGAAATTGGCAACCCAGCTCACGAAATTGTTACCGAGCAAGAGTTTGTGGAGCGCTGGCCACTGTCCTATGGTAGCATTGTATTTGAGGCGGCCTTCAATGGCAGAGATGATGCCCTCGACATCTCTTTCAGCCTGCATGAAGCCAAGCCGATTCGAGAACGTTATGCTTGTGATCACATCAAACGCGTACCAGTGAAGCCACTCACCGAGATCCAACTCAATTTTATAGCGCTCTGCTTGCTCAAGCTTGTCCTTGATCTTGTCCTGGAATATAGCAATGCATTCATCGGTCAATCCTTCGAGCTCGAGCAAGGTGGTCATAGAATATGCTCCGGCAATGGGCCGCTTGATACCTCGATGAGCATGTTCGCTGCGCACGGAGAAGACAGTGGGAACAGATCCGTGCGCCGTCTTTGCGTCGAATGGCAAGTAGAAATCAGATTTCTCGAATTTTGTGTAGGCACTGTACACGGCCGAGAGGGCCTCTGGATTAGCGAAAGAGACATGCTTTGGCCCGACCCTGACCACAGTGCCATAACTCCGATGCAGCTCGATAGCGTCGGAATGAGCATGGCCATGTGCCACTGAGACCAGGCGAGGAAGATAAGAGAAAGAGGCGAAGAAAGGGCCAGGTATCAGTCGGAGGTGACTTCGAAGGCGAACCCGGATTAGGTACAACAAAAGGATGACTATACTCAAGCCAAGAGTCAGAAGTTGATGACTCGCCACACTCCGCAATACATCGGTGGCACTCATTCTTGCATCACGAAACTCCCCTTCACCGTTCAACTTAGATCTCTCCAGAAGCAAGTTTGTGCAGGTGGTATCGTCTAAAACTGTTACTTGGCAAGGTCGATAAGTAGTAGGTGAGTATAGTTTTTATCAACGGTTATGCATGAGCTAAAGTGCCGAAGGCCAATTGCGGGGAGACTGACTTGGTTGGTAAGCGTAATGAGCCTTCCGCAATGTACCTAGCATCGTAATTTCCTCAGGAATCACATTGGATCAGTCATTCCCAGTAGGCTATACTTGAGAACCATGCATAACTGAAGGTGCTGGTGCTAAAGCCATACAGAAGATTTAGCAAGATGTCGAGACAATCTCGACTGAAGGCCGCAAGGCTATAGATGTTGCTATACAGCTCACAGCTTCAGGAACAATAGAACATATCTCGTTGCCACCAGATCCTGCCTATGTATTCGTCGCGTACCATGCATGAAGAGTATCGTCTGCGCTGGCAGAGACTTTCATTCGTACCCAGCCCAATGTGACTGGCAAACAACTCGACCTCTGATCAGCGACTTCTGCCACATCCAGAGCAAGAAGACGCCGCCGCCTTTCTGCAAGACTGGCTGTATCTTTGTGTGCTGCGGGAAATGCTCGGGTAAGGAGCGACCAAGAAATGCCTCCCTAGGTGTTGCATCCGCTAGTGGTTAAGGTTGTGTGACGACGCTCAAGGTATTGGGCCACTCAGTGCCTCAACGTACTTTGGTAGTCTGGGCTCTATTACTATGGGACTCCTCTCTTTGAATCAAGGTGGGACACTTCGTGCTAACCAGTATTAGCAAGAATGTGGGAAGATGCATGGTCTCTACGCAGATATCAAGAGGTCCTGAACAGTTCTCACTAGCGTCACTGTACTGCGTAAGCCATTCAAGAAGGCCAACCACGACTAGGTACCACAGTCGATGAACGGACCGACAATATTTCGCCCGTCGACGAATGGAGGTACCAGACGAACCACGTACACAAGCACTGCAGCTGTTCTTTGCGGGGTCCTGATGTTGGCACGGTTGCGCAAATCATCAGCATTCAAGCATACAAAAGCCATACGATCTACGATGTTGATCACCCGCTCGACTGCCAATATCCAAGACTCGCTGTCGTGCAACTAGCTGGTAGTGATACAGCTGCTGACTTACTTAGCCGACGTAGAGGACGTGGAAGTGAAGATGGAGCAGCAGACGGCATTTCATATCAAGTGTGCTTGGACCGTGCAGTGAAACCGACTGCGTGTTGTAAGCCCTCAGCACACTACGCACGAGCTGACCACATTACCTGCGAAGACTCCTGTTGGCGAACCACGATCGCTGTCTTGGATGTACAGGTACGTACCCGCTAGTGGCCTCATCTCCAGGTTCGTACCGTTGTGGTATCAGGTGGAGTGCGTATCCGAGACATGCATAGCCGTATCGGCTGCACGATCAAAAGTGTATCTGTGAAATTCGACGGCCAGAACAACCACGATCTGAAATGTGGTTCAAGGTACGACAACATCAAAGGCGCATTTGACGAGCACGGTTCCTTCTCATTAGTCGGCGATGTTCTCTCGATAGCAGTATTTTGCGGCATTGGCAATGCACTAGCTAGTGCCATGAAAAGAGTCCAACTTTTGGCCGGGGCTTTCGCGATTGCATGCTCGGCGGCAGCTGCCATCAGACCTCCTAGAAGTTGTTCGGCGGCACATGGCTAAAAGGAGTCGTCGATCAATCGCAGAAACTGAATAACGATCTGGTAAACGATTGTCCACCTATTCAAGCTGCTTTCTGGATGATCGAGGCTCCTATGGCTTCGACGCGCGCAATAGTCAAGCGCGAGTAACAAAAATAGATAGGGCGCCCAGAACTGGTACTATCCAAGTCTAAACCACTCTATGTGAATGCTTCAGGCGACTATACTATCGCACATTAATCAACCTGGATCTAGCAGCTTTGCTTCCATAACTGGAATCTCATGCTTGCTGACGGCGGTCCTACAAAATCGGATGGCTGGTCAATGACTCGTGCTTTGTGTCCACAACCCCATGGCACCGTGCATCAGTTGTGATTTGGAAGCTCAAAGCTTTGGTATTTCTTTTTGGAGGGGTTTGAGCTACCAAATGTTGTACCACCCACCAGACACAACTTGACGTCACTGAAGTCGCGGGCATGCCGTTGGATCGCAGCAAGCACCGCTCAGACCAGCTCGACAAAAGATTGTGTCCAACGTCCAGTATAGGCGCCGAATATTAGAAGGCAGAAGTGCTTTGTCACTGAAAGCCGCTCGCGCTTTCTGTACGATACACCTACGAGGCTTCCGAACAACATAATAAAATTACCCGGCCATTGCCGTTTCGGAGTTCCGTGATGAACTCTATGCTATGCGAGAGCCGCCGAAAATATGAGCCGCAAAATTAATGACGTGAAATCGCTCACCGTACGGATCTCCGATCTGGACTCATCTGTACTTGCGACCGCTGAATAGAGAATCGCAAATGCAAACAGCTCTTTCTGCTCGCAGAGGTCAAGTTCAATAATCGCGCGGGCATGAGAGCCGCCGAAGTGAGGAGGTGCAGGTACAACGATCGTGACGTGAGCGGCATCATTGTGATCGTAGTGTTGGCAAGTCTGGGCTCGAGCAATACTCACATCGAACACCACGATGGACTAGGGTCGTTGGGATATCGTAGAATGTACGTACAGTGCCGAGCTGTGCTGCAAGACTATTGACCGCGAAGTGGTATGAGAGATGCGCTCGGGTTGCGGGATATCTGATTGTGATGTGAGCTACGCCCGCTCAATAGCTGCCCGAAGACAAGCGGCTCGAGAGCCACTATGTCCTCAACCCGTCACTATGCCGGCCGGATAGGCTTCTGGACAGGTACTTGTGAACTTTGAGCTGCAGGTACAACACTTTCTCACGAATTGGAACGTGACCGCTGGTACCTCATGCATGAGCGCCAATGCAGCGTCGCGGACTATGGGAAAATGGATTATAGGAATGCGCGATGTAGAAGTGCATGCAGAAGCCGCGAAAATTTTCACCACGAGCAGAAGGAATGATCCACGGCCTCGCGCTGAAACTGATCAGTGAACCTATCGGACACGTTATGTACCTGACTCTCGACGGCAGGTCCATGCAAACACGCTGCAGTGGTTTATGGAGTCCCGAGACTCGCGCGCCCGAGAGCATTGGCTGAAGACCCAATTGGCTGCACTTGGCACCGAAAGTGGCTAGTGAAACGGCGAGGCACCGACTTTCGCTAGGGCCGAAAGATGTCCAGTTTGAGCTTACTTCCCCTGTATCAGCAGCTGACTTTGACCCAGTCCGAGACCGCCCTTGCAGCCGGCTTTTCGATTTCTTCCTGAAGCTTCGCCGCTTTCAGCATAGTCGACATCGACCCGACCGTTGTGCGAGCCGGATTCGTTACGTGAGTGGCTGACATGGATGGCTGTTCCCAGGAACAGCCCTACGCTTAAGCCCCGCCAAGGGGAAGATGGAGTTGCCAGGTACCGCGCCAGGGGTACTGCAATATTCCACAACTTCTCCCTGTCTACTCTGTCCTAGCGGATATAGTCTCACCGCATTCAGCGTGCTCAGAACAACTCTCTGATTCTTTCTTCCAGACCACCATCGTTCTGGTAACGTTCCACGTCCATTCTCTTAGCACTCGTTAGCAAGTCTGTCATTCAATCGGTTCATCCGCTCTTTGCGAAGATACAAAACTTCGGGTCTAGCACTCGCCCTCATTCACTCTTTCTTTGATCTCCCAATCCGGCATTCACTCTCTTTGTGACCAGATCATCTCGTGAGCTTGACGCTCCGCATTCTGCACTCCTTCACGCACGTGGCCAAACGCCGAAACAAAGAACCGATCTATTCTCGAATCACTCGAAGTGATCTCACCGTCCACCGCGACTCAAAAGACACGACTGCTGGCTAGACCAAGCAAAACCAGAAACGATCCTTCACGAAACAAAATCTTTTTCGAAGAACGAAACAACAATGGCTTTCCTCACCAAGATCGTTGTTGCCGCAACGGCATTTGCAGCCTTGACTGCCGCCCGCCCTTTGGCCATCCGAGACGTTACCTCCGTCGTTACCGAGACCGACTACACCACCATTAATGTCCCAGTCACACTCTGGGTCGATGAGAGTGGCAAGCCCCTCTCGACAGTCGCTGATGGTGGTGTCTTCGGCGCCTCAGCAACACCAGCTGTTGAGCAAAGCAAGGTTGAAATCAGTGCGTCTCCATCTACACCTCACGGTGTTTCAGTTGTCCCAACCACAACTCCAGCACCACTAGCTCAGGTTGTTCCAACTACAACCTCAGCCCCCCAAGTTCAAGCTCAAGCTCAAGCATACACTACTCCTGCTGTCGTGTCAAGCCCAGAACCAGTAGCCAGTAGCCCCAGTGCAATTACTTCTTCCAGTTCTTCAGTGTCGTCTCCAGCAGCCACTACCACAGCATCAGCAGCCCAAACTAACACCGCCTCATCAGGACAAGCCAGTGTCTGCACTCCCGGCGCACCCTGCTCGGGCGACATCACCCACTGGGAAGGCGGCCTCGGTGCTTGCGGCTGGGATGTCGACTCCGACAACTCAATGCAAATCGCCATGCCCGTCGGCATGATGGGCTCGCTCTCGAACAGCAACCCGTACTGCGGCATGTCCGTCACCGTCAAGAACCCAACTACCGGTACGGAGGTCGTCGCCAAGGTCGGCGACAAGTGCATGGGCTGCACCGGCGAGTCCATCGATCTCACCAACGCTCTGTTCACTGCTGTCGGAAACAACTGTGACGGACGATGCTCTGGCTTCGAGTGGTGGTTCAACTAGATCGGATGTTTCTATGCTGGCAGCCCAGATAGATAGATAGATAGACAGGTGGAAAGACAGGCGTTATTTTGTGGATTTATACTTCTTCTTGGTACCCTATCTTGCGTGTGGTGTTTTTGGAAAAGATCATCGGGAATGCATCTTGCCACATGGTATGAGAGGCGCAACGCGGTATGATTTGATACTCGCGAGCAGGCATGCATGCATGGTGGGAAACCTCTGGCACGGAGGTTTTCGGGACACATCTTGGTGGCAGCAATAGTGATGGTGCTGATCGGCTTGAGACTTACCATAGGATCTTCTTGTCATGAACATAAGTTACTAGCAACTAGGCAACTACGTTGTCACTTACTTTCCTCTTCCCCTGGTTTTCCATGCCATGCCCGCCTTAGGCTATACTCATCGACATCCGACACCACGGTGCCACGGACGTACCAGAGGCATCACAGTACCGTTGTATGTACTTGCAACGTCAACGCGGTGCGTCAGATGAACAACAATGCTGTTGTAAAAGATCGTTCGATTCCGCCGTCAGCTCGAAACTCATATCTACTGCAGGAGAGTAATGCTTTTAATTTCCGAGTTTCTCGCCAGTCCGCCCCACCATATCCGATGCTACTACCCCAGTCATAAGAGCACGCCGTTCCGAGTTCCTCTTCTCCACATTGGTACTCATCCACACCATCACCCCAATATTCCTGATTCAACTGGCCAAGTACCAGTCCTTTATTTTGAGATGACAGCCAAACACACATTCATGTTGATGTGCAGTATGCTACTGTGCTGTGAGAGGACACAGTGCACGGAGATAAAAGAGATGATATGTGCTAAGTTAGGCAGCCCCAATCTGTGGCTCAATCGCGCCCCTCCTCAGTGTTAACGCTCCCATACTACATCGCGTGAAAGACGACGAGCAGTCTCGTCAACGACCAAGTGCCCTGTACTCTCCAAGATTGGTTCTCTGCCTTACCGCAGTGGACGTGCCGAAACAATGAAGCTCGGTAAAAGCCACGTGACTCTAAGCGTCGCAGAGCGTACCCCCCGCCGAGCTCATGGTCACACGAACGATCAGCACAGGAGCCTCTTTGTGCTGACGCCTCGGTAAAGCACAGCCAACAGGAGCAAGGGAAACAGGGGCGTTACTACAGTGAGATGTCTTCCACCAGCACATTGCAGTGCTAAGGGAGAGCTTTGAGGAAGTACCCGGCCGCTGTTCACAACAGGGTAACGTGCGATTCTGCATATCTGAGGCTCCAAGAAAACATTGTGGTGACGAACATAATGATGAGATATTCAGAGGTGGTCATACTGCGATAAAACGCTGAGCAGTGGCTGGTGCCGAACAAGGTGCGTGAAGAACTTGACAGACACCGAGTCTCTCGTTCTGCTTCATGACACTTTGCCACCGGCGTCTGACGATCCTTAATGCAACAACTTTTCCAGAGCAGTCATCCAGATCTCGCCATCTTCGTAAGATCAGGCAAACCGCGTTGGTCGATGCAAGGAAAAGTTACATTCATGAGCGTAAACTGCTGGTCGAATCACATATGCATCAATATGGGATAGAGTGTCCATGGAACCAGCCGTTCTCAGCCTCAGCCTCAGCCTCGAGGTACTACTGGAGGATCGATAACTTAACAGGGACATAGCTGCTGCTAACATCAATTTTGTCGTCGAAAAGATCTATCGCCTCCGATAGCATATCAAATGCGACGCTGCGAAACATGCGTACTTGTGATAATATAGGGCAGTGCTGTGGTGTCAATTGTATTAGCGCAATTGACACGTCAACCAAAGCAAACGATCTTGTCACCGTCCACTGATGAGAACACATGACTGTGGTTCTGAGAAGGTCTTCGGTGGACATGCAACAGTAACAGTGCTCCGATTGGTCAGAGTATGCCTTGTGGAGCTCCACCACAATTCAAGACTTCTACTAGTATTGTAAGCACGTCTAAATCTCCATCGATCCGTATTCATTATCATCTGAAACATCCAATACTGAACATCAGAAGCCAGGGTAAAGCACCACATGCTTACCTGTGCTCCATGATCGCCTCGTTGTGCTCCGCCAAGGCTTCACGAAGGGCCGACGCGCCTCAATAGCAGGTCTAGTGAAGCATGGATCGTCAGGCTAAACTGTTCCTCAGCAGACAAGCACAAAATGGGTGGTGCAAAAGCTAAGGTGGCGGCAGCAATGCGAGCTGCTAAGAAAGCCATGAATGCAGTGCCACAGCCACAACCTCGAGCACGAAAAGCCCCAGCCTTTTCTATGGCGATGGCGCTCAGGATACGTGAAGGACGAAATGTCAATGCGAGGCCGCTCTTAGAAGGGCAAGGCTCCTTGCCAGTGCTCAGATATCTGGAACCTAAAGCGCACGACCGCACTCACGCACAGTCAGGTCTTGAGAGCTCACATCAAGACTCATTTAGCAAAAGGGAAACCAAAGTCGCTAGCAGCATGCTAGACCCGAAGACGAAGGAGTCGAGGCCTAGATTCATGTCGATTCAGGAACTCAATGAACAAATCGCCGCTTCTCGTGACGCCGAGGCCGATGCATCCAGTCAGACAGGCCCAGCAGATAGGCCAATCGACCGAGCTGGATTGCCTGAGCTTGAACAGTACATACAAGACGACGTACTATTCGTGTCCATTGATACCGAAATGGTTCAGGACCCCGAGCAGAGCAGGTATGGAATCACCGAGGTTGGGATGTGCTTGCTTGACACTCGCGACCTGGGGCAAATGAGTGATTCCGGTGTGCGAGGTGACAGTGCCACTGAACTGTTCGATGCCCATCACTTCGGGCTGTACAACAATGCTATGTCTGCAGAGGGCGAGGAAGGGCGGTCAGCTCGGTCCAAGATCCGGTCGCGATCATACAAGTATATTTTCGGGAACGCAGCGGTCAAATGGATCTCAAGTGCGCGCATCGAAAGAGAGATGTCGAGACTCATCTACGAGAAACTTGGCAACGAACTCAGTCGCAAGATAGTTTTCTTGTACTTCGACAAGACGTTCGACATGCAATTTCTCCATGAGGCCAATGTCTCGTTGACGGAAGAATTTCCCAACCACGAGGTGATTGACACGCAGCTGGTGGGAGCTGCGGCTGTGGTTGGAAAATGTCTGGGCAAGTCTCGAGCATCGGCTGAGGCAGTGTACGATTGTTTAGGGGTGCCGACTACACTGTACGACAACGCACACAAAAAGGGGCATGTTGCCAATAAACTGCACAATGCAGGCAACGACGCTGTTTTCCAGATGCAAGCCTGGGTGGCGGGGCTGTATCTGCAAGACGAGCATTGGAAAGCACTGCATCGGGGTGCGAAGCTACGGCCCGAGATGAGGCGGGCTTGGAAGGGGAGTCCTGCTACCCCACCATACGGGGTCAGCAACTTGAAGGCAGAGGAGAAGACAATGGCCCATTAAGTTGTCGGTCAGATGCGTTGTATATCATGTGGAGGCATTTCATTTAGCATTAAGCGTCGAGTTGGATCGGGGGATAGCGGCTTATGCTGGGTGCCTGGACATGACGTCCAGGCATTATTCATTATTGCCAACCCAGTTTGGACAGCACTCCAGACGCATTGTAGGTGATAGTTAGAATGTAAGATATGATTTTTATGCTTGGTGTACCTGTCATCCATCTTTCCAGGGGTTGAAGTGCATTGGGATTATGGTTGCAACTTTTCCACGTGCAATTCGTGCAATTCGCGGAAGTCGCTGACACGGAAGTTGGGAGAGACCACATCACCTTGAATACCCTGTCAGGAATCCTTTTCGGTTTGACGTCCGACCGACCAACCTTTGAGTAGCACGCCCAACATGGATAACTCGGCCGCCTCAGGTACCTCAGCAGCAGCTCTCATCACCACAGGTGCACGCCAGCTAACATTGTCGGTGCAGAGTCGAAATCCAAAAAGAAAAGAAAGAACAAGAAGAAGAACCACGCCTCGACTGCAGCAAGCACGGGCACAAACACGAACACGAGCACACCAACACCCACGACAACAACGCAACAGCCTACACAGCCCGAGGCCAAAGATCACGACCCAGACCAACCAGACCACGATGACGACGAGTCGGAACACTCAGAGGGCGAGCACGAGCACGAACACGAACACGAACACGAACACGAACAGGAACAGGAACAGGAACCAGAACTGGACGATTCAGAAGCACCACCCGCCTCCACCTCGGCCGCGACATCAGTAGACGAAGAGACAGTGACGGCCTTGACGAACGGCACCTCCAGCATGAGCATCTCCTCGGACATGGCAGCGGCCACGGCGCGCTTCGATGCGCTGGTCCGCGACCGGGACGCCCTGCGCCTCGAAGTCACCCGCCTGCGCGAGTCTCTCGAACAGGTCACCAGCCGGCATGAGCGCGAGATGGGCGACATCCAGACCCAGCTGCAGGAAGAGCAGTCGGAGCGCGAGGCGGCCGAGGAGAACTACCAGAACCTGCTCGGCAAGGTCAACACCATCCGCAGCCAGCTGGGCGCCCGTATGAAGGCCGATGCAGTGAGTGTACGATAGCTTCCCCTGACCCGCACTGACCATAGCAGGAAGATCTCGCCCAAGCACGCACGAGGATAGACGAGCTCGAAGAGCAGAAGGCCGACCTGCAACACGACTACACCAACAAGGAGAAGGAAGTCGAGGAGCTGACCGGTCAGAGGGTCACCATGCAGAAGGAGTTGGACGAGCTACGCGCCAGAACAGCCACGAGTCAGACCAACTGGCAGAAAGAGCGCGCCGAGATGCACGAGGCCGAGAGCTACCTGAGGGAAGAGTTCGAGCAGGCCCAACAGGCCATGCACGACTGGGAAGTCCTGGCCATGGAAGAACGGAGCATCCGACGCGACCTGTCCGACAGGGTGACCGACCTGGAAGAGCAGCTGTCCAGTGTGCACAAAGACTACGAACGTGCCGCCAGCGAGCGCGACAGTCAGTCCAGCACCGTCGACGGCCTGCAAAGGGCCATGCAGGAGATCCAAACCGCCCGCAAGAAAGAGCTTCGAGACCTGGTCGAAAGCTCGCAGCAAGAGATGCAGCAGCTGAGGAAGCAGTCGGAAGCAGCCGCCGCCGCACTCACCGATGCCCACGACAAGCTCCAAACCTCGCAGCAAGAGCTCGAGCGAGCCCTGCCCTTCGAGAAGGAAGTCAAAGAGAAGAACCTGCTCATCGGCAAGCTGCGCCACGAAGCCGTCATCCTCAACGACCACCTCACCAAAGCCCTGCGCTTCCTGAAGAAAGGCAAGCCAGAAGACAACGTCGACAGGTATGTGCTCTCTAGCGACCTCTACCACCCCCAGCACTATCCTACTATGTCCCCAGCACTAACACCCCTACAGACAAATCGTCACCAACCACTTCCTCCATTTCCTCGCCCTCGACCGCTCCGACCCCAAAAAATTCCAAATCCTGCAACTCATCGCCGCCCTGCTGAACTGGACCGACGAGCAAAAAGCCGAAGCAGGCCTCCAACGCGCCGGCGGTGGGGGTGGCGGCGGCGGCAGCGTCAACTTCGCCAGTCTCACAGGCAGTCTGCGGCTGCCGGGCACCCCGATGATGCATAAAGCGCCCAGCAGCCCCGCGCTGTCGAGGCTGGAGGGCGACTACTTGGATTCGGGGCCGGGGGGTGCGGCGAGCCCGAGCGGGAAGGAGAGTTTGGCCGAGCTGTGGCAGAACTTTTTGGAGCAGGAGGCTGGCACGAGGGAGGGCAAGAGTCGGACGACCAGTACGAGCATGAGTACGCCCGGGTTGGGCGTGAGCAGTCCGACGTTGGGGTCTCAGCAGGGGCAGGGGCCATGGCCGGGAAAGCCCTAGGACAAGAGAAACATGGTCTCGTCTGTAGCGATGTCAAGCGGAGGAAGAGCACCTCTCAGCTTCGTCGGTGATTCAAAGGTTCATCATTCGTCCAATCGTGCACAGTACACGTTCCCTTCCGTTCAACGAAAACATCCATGTCCGCCAGCCGCCGTGTCATCTCACCGTCATCCTCTTCCCCATCTCACGCTGGAACAAGCCGCGCATGCCCTTCAGCAACACCGCAATGTCCCTCGTCTCGTTCAGCCTGCGCACCACCCTCGCCACGTCCCCCGCATCCAACCTCGGCCTCGCATGCACCACCTCATACCCGCCGCTCCCCGACTCCGGCACGTGCAGCTCAAACGTCGCCTCCCTTTCCTCTGTGTGGCCCCGCTCCGGCGGAAACCCATACACCACGCGGATCACGCCCTCGTCGCCGGCGCCCTCGATCCTCGTCCCGAGGTACGTCTCCCAGAACGCCAGCTCCGGCCCGTTCAGCTCGCTCTGCCGGTCCATGCGCGCCGCGTAGTCGCGCTGCGCCGCGAGTTTGGCGTCGATCTGCCGCTGCGTGCTCGCCAGCGCGTGCTGCAGCTTGTCGCGCTGGGCGCGTTGCGACGAGGCGTGCGATTCGAGGCGCGTGATGTGCGATTGCATCTCGGATTTCTCGTGCGCTTCGCGCTGCAGCATGTGCGTGTGCGAGGCCAGCGTGCTTTGGACCGTGGAGATCTGGGTCTGGGTCGATTTTTGGTCCTCTGGGGTGCATTGTTAGCAGGGGGAAGAGAGAGAGAGAGAGAGAGAGAGAGAGAGAGAGAGAGAGAGAGAGAGAGAGAGAGAGAGAGAGAGAAAAGAAGAAGAAGTGCTGCGATGTGACGCGCGTGAGGTGGTGTCATGTGCTTACCGTTCAGCTCGCTGAGACGTGCTCTGAAGTCATTGCGTTCCTCGAGTACCCGTTTGCGGCCCCGCTCGATGTAGGCGTCGAATTTGGAGGTGAATTCGCTCATGCGCCGGCGCAGGTCGTCGAAGTTGAAGTCGACGGTCGGCAGCTGGGTGAGTGGGCTGTCGCTGTAGGAGAAGGTGGTTGGTGCATTTTGATGCGACTGCGACGCGCGGAAGTCGGCTTGGGATGTGCTGAAGCTGGATGCGGTGGTGGTGGTGGCCATGTTGGTGTTGGTGTAGACTATGAGACAAGCGACAGTGAGGTTGCAAAGTGATGTCGAGGAAGGCGCAGGGAGAATGTTGCGCTCAAGGCGACGAAGTCAACAGTTCTCCATAAGCGGCTAGCGCGCTTCCGGCTCACCTGCCTACCTAGAGTAGGTGCAACACCGGCGGCCAGCAGCAGCCAAGCAGAAGCCAAGTGCTCTTGGTCTTAGCAGACCGTGGATCTGGCATAGGGCAGTCTTGTCCCAATGGCATCTTCAGGGCTGACGCATCGTTCTCGATGCACACACCTCGTCCTCATCGAAGTAGACACGTCAACGCCGTCAGCTGCCGGGGGTCGGTACGCAGGAAGAATGTGACAAGCACCTGATTGGCCTGGCTGATCCGGCATGTCCCAGCATATCTGGTTTCAGCTTTCTCATTACGTTGTCGTCCTTGTGCCACTGCATTGTGGGCAAAGCCTTCGTCTGTAGTATCGATGTTAGTGACTATGTCGACGTGATACAATCATCGGTTGTGATGTCACAGCGAGACATCCTGACCGGGCATCGCCCAGATCCTCCTCGGCGATTCTCTTCTCATCTACGCCAGCATCGGCTCAGCGATGCTCCCACCGGCTACGGTACCATCGCGCAAAACCGTCATCTCAGATACCGCTCAAACAGCGAACTCGAGCATCTGCTGGAAGAACAACACGAAGAAGACGAGCATGCTGACTCTGATGGTCTTTACCCACCCCACGGCTGCTGGACCGCCGACCAGGCGAGCCCCCCAGTAGGAACAGATCTCTACGGCCACGATGACTGGCCCATCTACGACAACATACACAGGATCCGTCATGAAATCATTAACAGCGTCGACGACCCCTACTCGCTCGATCAGCTGAAAGCTCCCCGCATGAACATTAGCGTTGTCCGACCACTCGTGGACCAGTTCTACGACACTCAGGATCTCAGCATCGTCTATTGCCTGCTCGTCAATCGGACCCAATTCATCCGCGAACAATCGTATGCCACCCACCATCAGACCGTGAATCTGACACGAGCACACGTCTGCGAGATTGTCGCCGAGAAGATCCTCCGTCGTTACAACGAGCACAATCCTGGCCCTAAAGGCCTCCTCAAACTCGCCAACATCCTTGTCGCCGGCTTCGAGCCATTCCAGAACGCCCCCGAACATGTCGTCAAGGACAACTATCACGTCCTTCAGTACATGCGCCAGAAAGGTGGCAACGACGAACGCACCATGACCGCTCTCGAGGTGGCCATTGTCAGTGAAAGCAAATCCTTCCTCGCCAGCAGTGCATGCCAGAAAGTCATTGACGCCATCTATCTTGGCAAGGTGGTCTACACCCCGAACAGCTTCATTGATATCCTTCCAGACTACTGGAAGAAAAGACCCATCTCACTCTACGATCCTCGACGCGGTCCTCTCTTGAATCAATACCGTCTCGCTGTACCACGAACGCGCAATGTCATTGAGATAGCGCAGTTCCTTGTCCTCTTAATACTGTACATGATCGTCATGGAACAGCGCAACATCCGTTCAACAGTCGACTACACTCTCATGGAAGCCGTGTTCGACCTTTACACCTGGGGCTGGATCCTCGACCAAGTGGCCAGCATGCTCGAACACGGCTGGAAGGTCTACAGTCAGAATCTCTGGTCTTTCCTTGACGTCATATTCTCACTACTGTTCTTCTTCTACTTCTGCGCTCGCATGTACGCCCTCGATGGCACCGGCAGTGTCGACTCTCAACAATGGGCGCTGCTAGCACTGGATGCCCTCAGCTGTTGCGCGCCAATCTTGATACCCAGGCTGGCGTTCAACCTCCTTTCTCAGAACCTTGTCTTCCTCTGCCTGCGGGATATGCTTGCAAACTTCATCGCTCTGGTCGCCTTGGCGTCTTGGTGCTTCATAGGCTTCCTCCTGAGTCTGAAATGGCTGCACAGCGGTGTATACCCCCCCGTCACAATAGGTAAATGGATGATCTGGATCTGGTTTGGGCTCGACGGTACAGGTATCGACAAATCAACCGACTTCCATTGGCTACTTGGGCCCGGAATCATGATCTCGTTTGCGTTTTTGGGGAACACACTGTTCGTTACAATTCTAGTCTCGATGCTCAGCAACACCTTCAGCCACATCTCCGCCAACGCCGTCCAAGAGATGCAGTACAGACGAGCGGTCCTCACATTCGAAGGCGTCAAGGCGGACGTTCTCTTCGCGTTCATGCCACCATTGAACCTTCTCGCAGTCTGCACCCTTCTCCCCGCAAAGTTCATCCTAAGCCCACGCTGGTTCCACAAGGTCAACGTATTCGCAGTCAAGACGGTCAACGCCCCGCTGCTGGCAGCAATCAGCCTCTACGAAAGACAGACCCTGTGGATCTCCACCAAGTACAAAAAGATGAAGCCGCAAGAAGTAGATTGGCGCCGTCTGAACGGACCAGGCGCCATCGCCATCTCGTGGTGGAACAGGACATTCCAGTTCTGGGACCTGTCCCGCTTCAGCGCCCACGGCGACATCCAGACCGTCTTCGACTCGGTCCCGCCTCAATCCGTCCAAGAAGACGGCGACAACAACAACGATCACGTCGAGGGCATCGGCCGCTCCCTGCGCGATCGGTTCAACAAGCAATTCGACCTGAAGAAGAAGAAAAACAACAACAAGAAGTCTCAGCAGCAGCAACAGCAGCCTTCGTCGACCGAAGACCTCAAGAATGGCCGCGGCGGCGACGGCGGCGGCAGCAGCGTCATGGCCGCGAGCAGCTCGTCCGCAGCCGCAACGCTCAAGCAAGAGTTCAACACCGACTCGGACGGCGACGACGAGAACGACGCGCCGACCGGGTACCGCAAGGTCGGCCGGCCGGGCACGCGCAAAGATAGTATCATGGACTTCCACGCCGACAACCCGGACCTGGCCGAGGCGAATGCGCGCCTGCAGAAGTTGGAGCAGAGCGTGAACAAGATCGAGACCTTGCTGATGCAGCTGCTGGGATCGGACCGGCCGGATGAGAATGTGCTTGGGGAGGACGATGCTGAGGATCACGTTGCACCGACACAGTAGGTGGAGAACGAGGCTTGTTCCCACGCAACGCAGCGGGAATGATACAGGTTTTCATTCTGAGATGACATGACTACTGATTGTCCTTCGATACGCGCCAGTCCGTCGAACGAAGCCTGTCTGCTTGGTTGTGTAAGGAGGTCATCTCGTCCCGGACGCCTGTCCATCATCGTGGCAGTATCTCAAGTTCATGCATCCATTCGCTCGTTCCAGTCTCACACTGCAGTAGATTCCCGCAGGCTCGCTTCCACCAAATCCACAAGTCATGAGTATTCGTAAATCAATCACATCCTCACCGGCTGATGATGGTGTGATGTGCACAACGCTAAGTCAGCCGTTCGCTCGCTCGCTCGTAACGCCCGGCTAATCAGATAAGCAAGCAAGTAAGCATCGAAAGAAACAAAGGAAACCAAGTCGTCTGCAATCACCATCGTTTCCGTCAGATCTCAGCTCATTCAGCTCAACGCCTTCTTGATCGCATCATCCAGATTCCTGTTCCCCTCACCTTTCGTCGGCCGGTTCCCCAGCCGGTTCTGCCTGTTCATGCTGAACAGTGGTTGCCACTGCAGATTACTCCAGCCGAGGACTATAGTGAAGATCTTGTCGCGGTCGGCTTTGTTGAGGATGAGCGTGACTTCTGACTTTTGCGGCGGTGTGTGGCTGTTGTTATCGTTGGTGTCGTTGGTGTGTGTGGTGGTGGGATTCGGCGGGTACGGCGTTTGAGTACGATCTTGGGGAAGCGGGTTGAGGGGGAGATTGGAAGGGTTTGAGGGCGGGTCTGCGACTGGGAGGGGCGCGTCGTCGCTGCCAGTTTGTCCATTGTCTGGCGAGAATATGAAGGCTAGGCCGTCGGGGAGCATCTGGGCGCCTGTGGCTTTTTCTAGCCACGTGGCCAGATGTTGGCTGCGTGACAGGTGGTTTGTGTCGGACGAGGATGAGGATTGGTTGGAGTGAGTACTGATCTGTATTTTGGTCATCCCAAGGAGCGAGGTGTAGGGATGAGCGATTGGTGGTTGTTTCTGTGGTTTGAGGATGATGTGGGTGCGTGTTAGAGTGATGTCGGCGGAGGTGTGTTCCGGAAGGAGGATTGTCCTGACGGTAAGGGTATCGGAGTCCTTGACCTTCTGAAGAAGTTCTGCATCGGATGAATTCAACGAGTGAGGCTCATGGGGGTCGGGCAAGACCGGTTCCAGAGGTGAGGCATAGGAATTGACCTTGTGGTTGGAGACTTCGTCGAGAGAGTTGTAGCCTTCTTCTTTGTATTTGAGTTCAGCCAGACGTTTAGCATCTCGCGAGACCGTTTTCTCTTGCAACTGACTGATGGCAAGCTCAGCCATGTCCGGGATGCCCCAGACTATCCAATTCCACGGGCTGACCACGTGCCTGTACTTCGGGTAATTCGCCGCAATCGGACAGGCAAAGAAGAAATAGCAACCGGCCGCAAACCAGATCATTCTGACGCAAAACTCCATGCTTGTCAGCAAGCAAAACAGAAAGCAACAAGAAATAACTGTCAAGGTCAACCGTGTCTGTAGCGGCCGCTCCCATCGGTAAAAGTTCAGCAGCCTTTCCAGATAGATAGATAGATCGGCCATTTGAATTTGCACATGCGGCCCTGCTTTGTCGAAGAATGGCTCGACCCAGTCATGTTCACCGTACCTCTGGATAAGCTCGCCCCACGCTCGCACCTTTTCCGCCTGGTTTCGAGATCTGTTGACACGTTCGCGTACTGTTTGCACACTTGTTTGGAAGTACCTCTCTCGAATTGTGGTGTAGATGACGAATCCAATTGCGAAAGTTGCAATGTGCTGAAAGTACCACAAGATCCAATATGTCAGCATGAACACCATGGTATGGCGTGGGTCTTCCCACCGATAGACATCTCGAACTTGTGAAAACCAGGTTTGCCATGGCGTAGTGACAGCTGCAAGGCGTTCAAATGTCAGAGCTAGCTCGCGAAGGTCGAAAGGGGGTTCTTCATAGTCGTCAATACGATGCGCGGTGAAAGGATTGGTGTACCACAGCGCTAGATGGCCCAGGTAACGATCCCATTGTACATGAGGTGGCTGATCAGGCTGGTCAGATTCCACGAGAAACTGAGCACGGTCTGGCTTTGACACCATAGGCTGGACAACCCTAGCTCTTACAACCTGACGGCCTAATATCCAGCCAATCTGGAGATCCTGACGTTGCTGTTGAGCGCGGTCAACCCGCTGTCGCGCATTGTCGACATCGATACTTGAAGCCTTCGTGGTGTCGATAAAGTCTGCGGCCTCGTCCTCGGTAATGCCGTTACGCTGCTCTGTTGCATGGGTCAGGGCATCGTCAGCCTCAAGTAGCTCATTATCATAGGCAATGCCGAGATCATGAGGGTGGTTTGCTATCTTAGCTGCGGCACATCGAGTATAATTGTTCCTCGATACTGCTTTCGGATTCTTAATCCCTCTGCCGAAATGCTTAGCACTGGTACTGAAGCGGTCGAGGAGTGAATGTTTAGGTGGCGGTTCTGTCTGAAGTATTCTTTGAGGATCAAACGCTGCATCATTCAGAACCCCGTCCTCCTGTGTCATTGTGGTTGTTTGCTCATGGTCATGTTGGAGCCGCTCTCGAGCGGACTGCTTCACCTGTTGCGTAAGGAACTTGACGCGGTCTAGCTTGCTGACCGTCGCAGGAAGATCTACAACGTCCGAATGGTCGTGTTGGTTTTCTATCGCCATTTCTTATGTGTGGCCATCCTTCACCAAGTAGGAAGACAAGACGAAGACGAAGACCAATCACTAAAATGTAGTCTGTGTGACTCTGGATTATCAGCAGGCACGTCCCACTAGCGTCACTGGAAGTGACATTTGTGGCGTAATCAACGCGGACTGGACTGCCGGTGACCACATATTGAGAATGTGCATCTCCAAGTAGCAGGGATAAATCTTGCAGATGGGGACTGAGATCGACCTTGGAAAAAACAACTAGGTAACCAGATACAAGCTTTGGAAAACAAGGGCAACTAAGTAGCTGGGGCAGCCTAGCTCAAGGAACCAGGTTCAGCTGTAGGTCTCATAAGACGGCAGTAGAGCACTGAAGGGATCCTTAACCTCCAGTAGCGCAGGCTTAGATTCGATACCGACCCACCTTTGCAAAGAACCTCAAGTCATCTCCAGTGTGGCTGGTACCCATACAGACGGACTTTCCAGGACCGGCCAGAGGCACCATTCAAAACACAACCTTGAGAAGAGCAGGAAAACAAGACGTCATATGGCGGATTATCGATTACACCTCTGGCGATGGAGCTGTCTTCCGTAACGTGGCTCTCGGTCACATCACGAGTCAGATCGAGACTGCATCGAGACCGTAATCTACAAGTACAATAAAGACGAAGTCAGCGGCACCAATTGCAATAATTCCCAGAGTTTTCGAAAATAAATGACGTGATGTTTGATGGTTAGCTCTGGCCACTAGAACTATCTTTGCACATATTATGTGCATCGATCGGCAGATCTGCCGAACCAGCTGGCGTGAAGAGCAAAGCCATGTGCCAGAAATTTGGAGCTGCCAAAGCCGAGAAGTTGAAAGTCCTTTGGAGATTGAGCGGCCTCCCCCAATTCACATGGTATGGCAGTTTCTGCAACATGAACTCGTGTCACCAGAAAGGCAAGATATCGACGTTATGAACTCAATGGAACGCGTGACTTTAGCGACTGAAGAACAGCCCATAAGGTTACCCTCCTCATGTCTTCGGTTACGGGACGGTGCATAAGTGTCGCGGGTTCCTCACTAGTAAGTGGCTTGTGTGGCCCGCGCAACACTACGTCTCATTATCTTCTATGGACTCCGCTCAGGTTGTAGGCTCACAGATCTCATCGTTATTGTCTATTCCTACAGACAGATGTTTTAAGCTTGTCTCGATAACGAATGCTCCAAAGACCTGTTCAGACGATTATCACCCAGTTTTCACACCCCTAGCATTCAAGCTAGGCATGGGGGACAGATAGGATCATAGAGAGTAAGCACATAACTTGCAGCACTGAACGAACCCGTTAACAGGTGACCTCTACCTTTCGATGAACTTGACGCTCAAACTATCGATTCTCGACCTCTTGATTCTTGGCGTAATCTCGAAATCGAAGTCGTCGAGTGCAGCCTGCAGGCCAGGGCTTGCCTCGACTCGATGTCTCTTCAGCAAAGTGCTCATCACGGCTGTAAACTCGACTTGACTAAACTTCTTCCCAGGACATATTCTAGGACCAGCACTCCAAGCAAGCAGATCCAGGGACTTGTTGAATTGTTCTTTCCCATCGACTGTCTCGATCCATCTTTGCGGTTTCCACTCAGCTGCATCATCTCCCCAAATGTCCGGGTCATGTTGACACCCTGCGAAGTTCGCAGAAACATACGTCTTTGCTGGTATGATTACCTCCTTTCCAGCGATGTTGATGGCTTCGACATTGGGCGAGTGTCGCGCCAGACTGGGGGCCGCGCCGTAAACTCGTAGTGTTTCATGCATTGCAGCCTGACATCTGATAGCTGTCGGATAGTCGTCTTCATATTCTTCATACTCCCCAATCGTTTCTGTCATCCATACTTGTATTGCTGGGTGTGTGGCCAGCAAGGCCAGCGTGAATAACATGGTATAAGAAGTGGTATCAAACCCTCCCAGCTGAATGATATACATATTTCCGAAGAGCTCATCGCGCGTCAGGTACTGGCGACCTCCTTTCTTCTCGTTCTCATTGGCTTCCAAGAATGACTTTACGAAGTCACCATCACCCCTTCTTAGTGACTCATCATAATACTGAAATAGTTCTTGCTTTGTGGCCCTCAACTGTGTCAGCTTCTTCGGCTCTATCATCCTGGGTAGATAAAGATCTCTCGTGGCCCACGCAAGGAACGTATTCCTGTATATAGAGATCATCACCTCTGCAAAACTCTTCGTATGACCCTGAGGAACATCTTTCAAGCCGCCCTCAGTGAAGTTGTAATCTTGACCAAAAGCTGCAAACATCAACACATTCGTGCTGATGGTGTCCATGTCATCTTCTAACGTTCTCATGCTTCGCTCATGAGTTCGGCTTTCCCAGGCATCCATCCACTGTTTCGCTTGCTTCATCGCGCTCTCCCACACAAGCGTGTTGTTGTGCTCCCTGAACCCGTAGTTGATGATCTTCCTGTGCCTCTGCCAGACTTCACTTTGAGAAGTGTTGACGTTTTCGCCAAAAGTGGCAAACACAGTGTACAGCTCCTGGGGCCTGTGCCATTTCTTATACTTCCCTACCACCTCAATCACTGCATCAACGTCCGCGATCATGACCTCGTTCTTCCCGGGGCTGACAACCGTGAATGCCTTGGTGTTGGACGTTCTATACAGCGAAAAGCGGTCATGCAACACCCAGCCAAGGTAGCTCCATTTGTACCATTTTCCGAAGGGTAAGTGCTGGATCCAAGAGAAATTGCCCCCAAAGACGTTCCAGAAGGGGTCTTGCCATGTGAAAGGAGTGACGAGGATGGGGAGGCCGATTTTCCGAGCTTCGATGTAGTTGGTAACAAAGTGAAAGGCGCGGTACGTAACAAGAATGGCCAGGAGAGTTATGGTAGTCGTGAGAAACATTTCGGAAAGGTCAGTATGGTTCCTGAGACTGTCAGCAACTACGAAGGTGAGACCCGCTGTACCGAAACATTAGTTGAGGTGCAAAGGAAACGGTCACGCATGATCTTGGCCTTGATATTGTTCATCGGAATGTGTTCGCGACGAAGCTCAGGGCCATGTCGACCGCTCAATGTTCTCGATCTCGAGTATGACCAGTAACTGCTGGCGTTGCAGCAGAACAAGACGCCCGAGCAGGGACTATATGCCATGAGTGGAATAAATATGCTCGCTTCCAGACAGCTAGAAGGTGCTATGATCTGCGACACATTGATGAGGCCTCGGTCTCAGCGCGCTAACGTGGCCTAACCAATGACGGTTCACGGTGGAAAGCACGACGACTTGAAACCCACATAAGCCGTGGTGGTTTAAACACTTTGGACAAATAGAATGTATACGTTACATCAGCAGAGATCCGTAGCATGGTCGTATCCCGTCGTTGCGGCACAAGCTCGACACATTGCCCCCAGCCCTCGACACGACATGACAACCGTGCGACTGCTTCCTTCTGAGAGTAGGGAGCATTGCATTAACATAGAAGGGAAGAAAGGGAGAAGAGCAAGTTCGTGTCACTGGAGGCAGGGACATTCGACAATGATAACATTATATCTGTTTCTACGTATAGGGTTCGTTCAATAGCCTAGAGCGTGTGCAAACATAGACATACAATTCCATAACATACAGTGGTGCCAACGCCCATACCAAAACAAGCAAGTAATGTTCTTTCCAACCATAACACGTAACCAATACATCGATGCGCAGCGTATGCTTTCAGGCAACAAGCTATCCCTACTAACCGGAGCACATGACGCAAGCCTCCTTGTTCTCGATCGAGCATGCTAATACCTTCTGTGAGTAGATATCAGCCTCTCGCTCTTCAGTAGTCCTCCCGTCCTCTTCCTGATCTTTCTTGTCCTCAAGACTCTCTTCTTCTGGCATGCTCGTCGGGTCAGTGGGCAAGACCTTGGGGCTTGGCTCATTCGAGCTAGTTTCAGCATCGCTCAACTTGCTCTTCTGCAGCTTGGCTGCCAGCTGCTTCTCGCCGTTGTCACTAGCTGGTGGCGTTGCACTAGGTGTAGGGATACCATTGGCTGTAGTAGCATTCTGCGTCGAGCTGTTCTTCTGCGCATACATCGGTCGCGGCACAGCGTTGAATGAGCTGTGGTAGCCTAAGCTTCCCTTCTTCTTGGGGCCAGAACGGTCACGGGCGATGTTAGCGTCCACAACCTTCAGCTGTTCTTGGTCGACTGTGAACTGAATTGGTGCGGATGCGGCCATCGTTCGGAGGTAGTACATACCCGTCTTGAGACCCATCTTCCAGCCAGCGAAGTGCATGGACGTAATCTTGCCCATGGTTGGCTCTTTCAAATGGATGTTGAGGGACTGCGATTGATCAATGAAAGCACCACGGTCGGCGGCCATTTGGATAATCGTTCGCTGTGAGATCTCCCAGACGGTCTTGTAGAGGGCCTTAATATCAGCTGGGATGTTCGGGACATTTTGGATGGAGCCTCCATCAGCGATGATTCTGTTCTTCATGTTGTCTGACCATAGACCAAGATCAACAAGGTCCTTGAGAAGCCAAGGGTTGACGACTTGGAACTCGCCAGCCAAGACTCGACGAGAGTAGATGTTGGACGTGTATGGCTCGAAGCACTCATTGTTGCCCAAGATCTGTGAGGTAGATGCAGTTGGCATAGGAGCGACGAGGAGCGAGTTGCGAACACCATGCTGAGCGATCTTCGCCTTCAAGCTGTCCCAGTCCCAAAGATCGGTAGGTGTCACTCCCCAGAGATCGTACTGAAGCTGCCCTTGGGAGATTGGCGAGCCTTCATATGTCTCATAAGGACCCAGTTGTTCGGCAAGCTCGCATGATGCGGTCAATGCAGCGTGGTAGATGGTCTCGAAGATCTGGATGTTCAGCTGCTTGGCCTCAGGGGATTCGAATGGCAGTCGAAGTGCCAAGAAAGCATCAGCGAGACCTTGGACACCGAGACCGATGGGTCGATGTCTAAAGTTGCTCTTCTTGGCTTCTGGCACTGGGTAGTAGTTGATTTCAATAATCTTGTTTAAGTTCCTGGTCATGACCTGGATGGTTTCGTGGAGACGACCGAAGTCGTACTGACCCTCGTTTTGGTCGACGAAGGACGGTAGAGCAACCGAGGCCAGATTGCAGACAGCAACCTCGTCAGGAGCAGTGTACTCGACGATCTCAGTGCACAAGTTCGAGGACTTGATGGTGCCAAGGTTCTTCTGGTTGGATTTTCTGTTGCAAGCATCTTTGTAGAGCATGAACGGATTGCCCGTCTCTGTTTGTGCTTCCAAGATAGCATACCACAGTTTCTGTGCCTTCATAGTTTGTCGACCTCGACCTTCTCTCTCGTATTTCTCGAAGAGTGCTTCGAACTCGTCGCCATAGCAGTCTGATAGACCAGGAGCCTCGTTAGGGCAGAAAAGAGTCCAGTCTTGGTTCTTCTCCACTCGCTTCATGAACAGATCGGGGATCCACAGAGCATAGAACAAATCACGAGCTCTGACCTCCTCCTTTCCGTGGTTCTTTCGGAGGTTCATGAACTCAAACACATCGGCATGCCAAGGCTCAAGATAGATGGCGAAGGCGCCAGGTCTCTTGTTACCACCTTGGTCGACATAGCGGGCAGTGTTGTCGAAGACCCTAAGCATGGGTACGAGACCGTTGGATGTACCGTTGGTACCTGCAATGTATGAGCCGGTAGCTCGGATTTTATGAACATTCAGACCAATGCCACCAGCATTTTTTGAGATCATAGCACAAGTCTTGAGAGTGTCGTAGATACCCTCTATTGAGTCTTCCTTCATGTCGATGAGAAAGCAAGACGACATTTGTGCTTGTGGTGTGCCTGCGTTGAACAGAGTGGGCGAGGCATGCGTAAACATCTTTTGGGACATGAGGTTGTATGTCTCGATGGCCTTTTCAATGTCATCTCCGTGAATGCCTACAGAGACACGCATAAGCATGTGCTGTGGCCTCTCCCAGACTTTTCCGTCATATTTCAGGAGGTATGATCTCTCCAGGGTCTTGAAGCCAAAGTACTGGTAATTGAAGTCACGGTCATAGACGATGGCAGAGTTGAGCTCATCGGCGTGTGTCATGACACACTCGTAGGTCTCTTTCGAGACCATAGGCGAGTGCTTGCTGTTCTTTGGGTTGACGTATTCGTACAGATCTGTGATGACCGCAGAGAATTGTTTCTTGGTCTGTTTATGTAAATTCGAGACAGCGATACGTGCTGCAAGGGTGGCATAGTCTGGATGGACGACGGTCATGTAAGCTGCTGTCTCAGCCGCCTGGGAAGTGTTAGCTCTGCTTGACCTTAGATACTGCGAAACTCTACTCACCAAGTTGTCAAGCTCGACTGTAGTCACGCCCTGGTATACACCAGAAATGACCTTCATTGTAATGGCTGCAGCGTCGACGTGTTCAGGATCGAGGCCATAACATAATCTTGAGACACGAGCTGTGATCTTGTCAAACTGCACCCGCTCCTTACGTCCATTCCTCTTGAAGACGAACATCTTGCCGGTATATGGCTATGAACGTGTCGTATAATGGGATGGATGTGGTGTGGCAAGCAATGGAGACGAAGAGAAGGTGTCAATGGCTTCTGCTTTGTGCTTGCTGCAACGACTGCTCCAGGTCGTATTCAAGTAAGAAGCACTCTGAGAGATGGTAGAAGTATGAAAGGATGGTAGAGGGGCAGAGTAGAAACACGAGATGTTAGAAAGTAATTAGATGCAGTGCTCAACGCGAACCGTGAGCGCGTCAGGCGTCGCTAACGTGTCTTCGCGTATCCATCTGGACGAATGGGAACAGCATCAAGATTGTCGGCTCCATTCTTCTGATCTCACCCAGCAACAGCACTGGTAGGCTCCCACTACGTAAAGTCGTCTCTAAGAGTTGCCTAGTACGGTCCTTCGCTTGCTCCACGATTGTGCCTTCATGCGTCATGTATTCTCTCACGATACGCGTAGAGCGCACCGTACAGTAGTAAGGTATTGTGTGCATACATGTCTCCTTTGGATTCCATCACGCCAATGAATCCGAATATGCAAGCACTTTAGGAGCATCTCTAGTCTAGAGAAGTCATCGTCTCATGCAGTAAGATTGTCGATGTAGTTACACCTACCTCTGCCTTCTCGCCATCGCGATGGTTGATGCTCGATCCATGAAGCCGATCATTTGACGTGGACATGTCTCCTTGTGACTCTGGTAATTTAATAGTAATTGATAGGCCCACCTCTCCAGTATGCGCCTACCTCGATCCCAATTACTGAACACGCATCTCCTCAGTACGGCATTGTCTCGCGCTCGCTCCATTCAAGGCCTATGAACTGATGCCTGGGCTCCCACCAGCTCAAGCTGAAGTGTCTGACATCTATGTACTCACCATTACACATCTTTCACAAGGTTGGCAGGTCCATCAGGTATCTATGTCAGCTGTGCACGGCGCTTCCCTGAAAGACAGGTCCTCACTAAGAAGCACACAAGCTCTGATACTCGCTCAACGCAGATGCGAGCATGTTTTCCCCCATCACATTTAGGCACGCAGCAAAACCTGTTTAGCAGAACCAAAGAATGTACTTTGTCAGTACCACGAAGTGCATATTGGAATTTGCGCGTTTGCAACGGGATGAGTATTTAAGGCTGGGCCACCCCGAGTCTTGACGACTTCTGACAGATCATTCCTGGCATACTCACAAGCTCACATCCAAGGAGACCTTCGTCTTCACAGATCTGCTGACTTGTCAATCATGAGCCTACACATCGACCCATCAACTGTATCGATAACAGCAACGAGCCACCTCCGGTCCTCCTCTGATCTCACAACAACAATGTCCAAGCAAGAAAATACAAACCACTTACATCCTGGAGCCCACCACGTGCAACCAAGAGCAATAGAGCTGAAGGGTCTACTAAAACTGCCTCCGGAGCTGATTGGGATCATTGGCCGAAACTTGATACGAGGAGTGCAAGGTACGGCATGTGGCAGTCATGTGAACGTGTTCAGCTTCGCTTTGACGTGTAAGAACATGTATAGTGTGCTGGAACACATTCTCCTAGAAGACATCCGCATCGTCCATAGACTGGAAGCGACAGAGTTGCGCAATAAGAGATTGTTGCCCCTGACTCGAGCCATTGAGCGCGAACTCACGCTTGGCACCCATCTCAGGAACTTCGAACTTTGCTTGAGGAGGCATAGTCTAATGCGAGACGTGTATAGGGGAGAGTCAATACAAGACATATATGGGAGAGAGTCCTACCTGGCAGAGGTGACAAGACAATGCCAAAGCTTTGGCAATTTTCTGCACGCTTATGCACCGAACGTGTCAGCTCCAAAGACGCTATATCCGCTGGGATGTGACCTTCTTGGCCGTACGTGGCCTAAGCTGGAGACGCTTATAGTATCGTCCATGGATGGGGCATTTGGAACATGCTGTGTATGTTTCAAGGATTGGGGCGGGTTCCAGAACTTCCCACAGCCCTACGGTCTTAATGTTACGTTTCTTGCGAGCGCCTTGCATTCGCCGCGACTCAAATGTCTATCGTTGGAAACAACCGAATTCAAGGAGGAGGAAGCGCTCTCGAACCTCCAGCCTCGTTCCATCGCCCTCCAGTGGCTCTCAATATCCACTCATGGAATGGAAGGCGCCACGATCTCAGCGCTCCTGCGGACGCCGAAAGCATTGACCGAGTTCCGACTGCCCTACTGCTGCCGGCGCGAACCCTTGTTATTGCGCGTCGAAATCTGGGACGAAGACTCCATGCTGGTGTCGTTGCGCTGACCACTTCTGGCGACAATTTACGAAAGTCTGAAGCACCTTCCTACAACACTCAAACATTTACACATACACGGTGCCAGCTTCGGTTTCAACAGGACTCTCAACATAGGCCACCGCTCGTTCAGAGACTTCTCATGCCTCCAGACCATGGAGATTGACATCACGATGCTTCTAGGTTGGAAGAATTGCTGGTTCTCTCGTAAGCCACCCCACGAAAGCCCATCGCTGGACCCGAGGGCTCTGGGTACCCTTCTGCCAGATAGCCTCCAAGAGCTCGTGCTATACATTGACAACGACTACCGCAGTCAAAAATCGCCTGGCTACACCTGTCTCAAGACTATAAGACTGTCTCCAGAGTACGTGCACTGCTGGAGCTGCTCTCACGCCGACGGGCGTGTCTGGGACTCTGAGGACGATGAAGACGAGGGGGAAGAGGACGAAGAGGAGGATGCCGAAACCATTGCGTATCGCGACGGGGTCAAAAGGCTGGCCAATAGCAGGAACATAAATTTCGCAGTGTCAAAGGATGAGCAGGACCGTGAGCTGCCTTATTAGTAGACCTTCTGCGGTATCAGTATTGCAAAGACCCGGCTGTGAAGCTTAGGGCAATTCAGCCCGTGGACTGTGTGCTGGGAAGCTGCAACTTGCATCTCCTACGTTCTTAACCACTTTGAACACGTATGCCGCGCTGAAGACCTCGAGGGTACACGAAGAGGGTCACCCGAGCAGACACCTGCTTAAACCTGCTCACAGAAGATACTGTTCATCGCAGAAACCTCTTCTAGATCCATCAAGACACAACACCCCATCATGACTCCAGACCGCTTCTACTGCCTACACTCTCCCTCAACCTCGTCTGGAACCCCTCCAAAGCCTCAATCTCCCACTGACTCAAGCTCATCCAATCCGGCACCACAATCCGATCGACCTCGATCTGAATCTTCAACTCCGGGTCCTCATGGATATTCCTCACCCTCTCCTGCTCCGTCGTATCAAACTGCTCGCCCCCAGGCCGACTGACGTGCACCTCCCCCTCGCCCACGCTACTCTCCTTCTCCGTCCTCCCCACCGCATTCCCAGCCAAGGTAGCATCACTAGCACCACCAATCGTGCTCGCGGAGTCCGTCCTCGCCTCATCCGCCTTCTCCGCATCCCTCACACTAACCACATCGGGGCCCTTGCGCATCCCACTCAGATCCACAGGCGTCCACCAGTAGAGCGGAAACCGCTTATACAAGTTGTTCACCACCATCGCGCTGGCCAGCATCAGCATGCAAGCCAGCAGCACAAGCGCGAGCAACCACCAGCCCAGCGCCGTGACGTCGGGTGTAGTCGCGGCCAGCAGCGCCGTCGCGCCCGCGGGCGGATGCACAGTCTTGGTGACGCCCATGAGCGTGCTGGCGACGGCGACGGCCAGCGCGCCCGCCAGCCAGCGCAGCTCCTCGAAGCGCGCGGCGGGCAGCAGGGCAAAGAGCTTCGTGATGCCGACGCCGACGACGGCGGCGAGGAAGTGGCCGAAGACCAGGTTGCGCGGCTGCGAGAGCGGCGACTCAATGGCGTTGTACTCGAGAATTGCGGCGGCACCGAACGAGGCAATTACGAGAGGCGCCGAATGGCCGCCAAGGGGTGGGAGGGCGCGGAAGACATTTTCGATGATGGCAATGCCGATGAAGGCGCCGAGGAAGGAGAAGAGGTAGTTGAGGAGGACGGAGCGGGGTACGGGTTGGGGGGAGGGCCCTGAGGCTGGTTGCTTGGGGGCGCGGTAGCCGAACCAGTAAGAGATTGGACGGGGGAGGAGGTAGAAGCGTGGACGCGGGATGATGTGGTTGAGGTAGTTGTCTATGTCAAAAGTGTGGATTGCATGGCGGGTTGGAGGGTCGGATTTGCTCATGTTGCGGGTTGTGATCTAGTTGTGTGGTTCGAGGTTGTACCACGTGCTTCGCATCCAAGGATTGTGGTTGACTGAATCGGCAGCTCAAATAGACTCGTGAAGGCCTCAGTTGTGAGCTCCACGACACAAGGCAGATGTGCGCATTCAACAGGCGATCAGTAGCAGCAACGGAAAGGATGCGTACCGCCTCGAACAAAAGCGCAGAATACGTGGATGAGCGATTCAGTTGATCGTCAGATTGGGAATTGAAGCTGAAGATTGACACGCACTTCACAATTGAAAGACTCACAACTCATCTTGGAGTTTCCCAAGGCAAGCACGGGGATAAAAAAGCGCGCGAAAGTTTGCTCCAGCTCCATCGAGTTTGTCAGCCATGCGCAATTTGCACTGTTTCGAGTCGCAGCTAAAGCTGGCTAAACCACGAGATGGTGAAGAAGAGGGTGCTTTCGCGTCGGAAACGCCATAAATCTTTCGTAACAGAAATGTTAGGAGTGGCCAGGACGCACGAATGACATAACGGGTACGAGATGAGGTGAAGCTAACGAATCTGGCTCTTTTCGAATCTGGGGTTGGAGGTGTCAGTCGATCGCCGGATCCGGTGGTGCGAATGAAATGTGCCTGACACCGAAAAATGTCCGTAGCTGTTGATCTTTCTGCATCTGGACTCTTCCATCTTTCATCTTTTGACATAGTTTTGTGTGCTCAGACACAGCGTACGCGTCGTGGTGTCGGTCAGCATCGCATTCAGTTCACTCCAATAGCTGCTTTGATCGAGCCGAGCGAGCACAGACGCGCAGGCTATGCGATATGATGTGTCAAGCTGGTGGGGCGTTGCCATAATTGCATCTAAGATCTCCGCGGCAAGATTGGGAAGTAGTACCGACTTTGAGCGCATAGTTCCGACACTGTCCTTGCTGAACACAAATTGCAGTTGTGCTTGAAGAAGAGAACGAAGGACTACGAAGAGCGTATCGATTCTTTAAAGGAAGCAGACCTTGTTTGATGTTGATAAGGAAGAGACAAGATAGGTATGAATAGATAAAGGCTCTGATAAGCGCGGAGATACCTGATTCGACCCTTGAGAATGCTATCCGCAAGCACATGCTTGCCAAGCAGCCACCGCCAACTCCCAAGGACAACCGATCACGTCCCCTACACAACGAGTAGTCACAGAGCACAGCACATTTCGCAGGTCGCAAGGATGTTACACAAGCAGCCGAAGCAGCCACAACATCAACGACATGCTTGCTAACTGCTCATGATACCATCCGGCCATGGAGCATGAATATCTATTCACGAGAAGTAATGAACAAAGTGGTAAGTAGGTATAGGTAAACAGTGGCGGCTGATTCGTGGTCATGGTGGGAATCGGAACCTGCAGTTAGAGATACAGCGACTGTGCTGCCACGATGTCGCGTCTCACCTTACCGAGTGCTTCCTCGAATTTCTTCTCTAGCTCTTCGCTACCCATCACTTTCGCTGCCTCGGCCATTTGTCGAAGCGCCTCTTCCAGTCGACGGAATGTTCGAATCAAGCTGCCTTCGTACACGTCGGTCATTTTGCTGAGAGATGTTAGTAGGCACATACGAATGGTGAGTTCAAACATACCATATCTCGGCGAATGACTTGCCAGTCGCCCATGCATACATGACAGGCATCAACTGCCACTTGAAGCTTTGTACGTACTCTTCCTCGTTCATCGGCAACTTCGACTCGATCGATACTTTCGCTATCACCCGTGCTTGTCGTTGGATTTCTCGGAGCGCACGCGTTTGGTCTTCTGTCAACACAGGCACCTCATTGACCCGTTCTTCGAAAACAAAGCAGCTCATGACTGCGGCGCACTGCTCTGGGGTCATGTCGTTGAAAAAGCGGTTGAACAGCAGCTCACTGAGCATCAGCTCGTCGCCAGTGCTGATCTGACATGCTACACGAGCCTTCATCTGCACCACCTCGTCGTCGTTGATAAATTGAAGCCGTCGAAGTACTCGCTTGCGGCACTTGAGCTCTTCCAGTTGCATGATTGCTTGTGCATCCTGGATCTTCTTCTTGATCGCTCGGATGTTCTCAGTGATCGCTACCTTCTCAGCGTACTGATTGTACAAGCCTTCGAGTCGAGGCGAGTTGTGTAAAGGATTGCTGACCAGTCGTGACTCCATGGCTTCGATCTTTCGCAGAAGCTCTTTGAACGATTTGTCGGTAATTTCCATGTTTTCGACGGGATCAAGCGTCGCTAGTCCGTCGGGAAAGCGTCGTTGAACCTCACTGAGTGCTCGTTGTATCTTGTCAAGCTCACCCTGCGTGCTGACATCCTTTGGTGGGAAGATTCGTATGTGCGAGATCTTGTGAACGCACTTGAGCAAGACAGGCACGACTGCAACTCGTGACTTTTCCCCTTCTTTGGCTGGCCTGATACCTGATGGTAGAGCCTGTGTCGCTTTGGTCGGTATGGCTGGACCGTCTGCGCACGGAAGCGCCACGTCCAGCTGCCACGACTCTTGTGGTGGGTACTGCTCTGAGCTGTCTTTGGGTTGTGCTCGACGGGCAAAATTGATGACGGCACCCCAACCGAAGTTGTGCTCACCCTGCTTGATTTCAACTAATCGGCCTGGTTGCATGAACTTCAAGGCATGGTTGGGATGTATAATAACCATGCGCATATCTTCGGCGTAGTTGTCAAGCTGCTTTCGGAGGTCGTAGTAGGCTCGGATTGTGGCTTCGTCTTCGATGACAAACTCTGACTTGTCGTGCTCAAGTTGTTGTAATTCCTTCTCGAGACCACTAACACCAGCAGTGTTCTGAAACTGGTGAAAACATCTCTCTAGCATGAACTCGGGTGAAATTCCTTCGACTCGCAGCAGGTTCAGTATCATATTGTAGCCTAGGTAGAAAGCAGAATTCAGCTTATCTTGCTCACCACGGACGATTTCTTTGGCGACAGAAGGGTCCATCTGCTCGTCAATCATCATGATGACGATACCGCGGTCGTCAAGACCTCTCCGACCAGCTCGACCTGACATCTGGATGAACTCTGATGGCGTCAACCATCTCTGACTGACACCATCGAACTTGCGTACACTTGTGAAAACCACGGTCTTGGCTGGCATGTTGAGACCAATAGAGAATGTTTCTGTAGCGAAGAGAACCTTGATGAGGCCTTCTTGGAACAAGATCTCAATCGTCTCCTTCAGGATAGGCAGAAGACCGGAATGGTGAATGCCAATGCCGCGTCTCAACAGTGGCAGCAGGTGCTCAATCTGAGGCAGCTTCTTGTCATCCTCGTTTAGGGAGTTTAGAGCACTGTTGAAAACCTGGGTAACCATTGCTTTTTCGGAATCGTCGTTGAAGCTCATGGAGCTGGTTTGAATGGCGTTGTGCTCGCAGTCTCGTTTGCTGAAGCTGAAGACGATGACAGGGTTGTAGTTCTTGGTCATGATCATGCGGATGATTTTGTAGAGGTCGGTGGGGCCCTTCTGACCACCCTTGTTGGTGCGCTTGTCTCTGCCTCTCCCGCGTCTCTTAGCCATGGCGTCGGCAGGATCATCGCCTTGTTTTTCCGCTATTGTGCTCATTGCTTTCTGAAAATTGTCCTCCCTGAACACGCCTTTCTCGTCCACAATCAAGTGGATGCCATCGGCGCTAGCTGGGAAGAAGTAATGCTGTAGAGGAGTGGGACGAAAGTCGGTATAGACAACGTGGCATGGCTGGTTGTGAGTTTTGGTGATCCATTCGGCAAATTGCATAGCGTTAGGGATTGTGGCAGACAGGAATACGTAGCGGACCTTGTCTGGTAACAGAATGATGGTCTCTTCCCATACAACACCCCTCGTCTTGTCGCGCATATAGTGAATCTCGTCGAACACGACCCAGCCAACTTCTCGCATGATCTCCGAACCCCTGTACAACATGGATCGTAGAATCTCGGTGGTCATGACCAGGCAGGTTGCGGTCGGGTTGATAGTCACATCGCCAGTCATCAGGCCAACATCACCAAAGATCTCGTTGAATTCTCGATATTTCTGGTTGCTCAAAGCCTTGATAGGACTGGTGTAGATGACTCGCTGGTTGTTGTTCAGACATTGCGCAATGGCATATTCGGCGACGACGGTTTTACCAGCAGACGTGTGGGCTGACACGAGAACCGACTCGTTCCTTTCTATGGAGGCAATAGAGACAGCCTGGAAGGGGTCAAGCTCGAAGGGAAACTCTCTCGCCGGCTTTTCGGGAGGTTTGTGCTGGGAGATGGGCACGTAGGGGTAGTCTGGCGGCAAAGAGACTTGATGACGGACTTGGTGAGACAGGGTAACGGTGCCGCTCTCTTTCGAGGCTTGAAGGCCCGCGGCGGCCTGAACCTCTCTGGATTTCTCCGTCTCAAAAGTGTCGGTGACGACGGGCTCAGGCTCGTTCTCCGGTCGTTGTCGCTTCGGCGCTGGGCCGTCGTCGTGCTTGCTTTCGGTATCTGATGGTGATGGGCTCTTCTGCTGGCCTTCTTCGCTAGGAGAACTTGCTTCTCCATCCTCTTTTAGCTCGCCATTGGCTTGTCGTTTGCGCCGCCGCTGCTGACCGTCGGTGCCATTAGTATCGCCATTGGTGGTTGGGGGCACGGCTTTCGGCTGCTCGTTGAAGACGTCGAACAGGTCGTCCATGGTATAAGTGTTGGCTGTATTGCACGAGGTCAGGGTGCAGGCGTACAGGATGTTAGAGAAATGCGACCCAAGCCAGAAAATAGTTTGGAGGAAGGCGCGAAGTAGCAATCACATGACGTCGTTGATGCGGTCCTGTTGTGGAAGGTGCGCCGTGCGGGTAGACAGCTCTGGTCTGCAGTACTCATAGTACTCACACCACCATCTAGAGACACTCCCATTCTCGCACAATCGCACTCTACACCAAGCCGTCCGCTCCTTATACGCCACCCGACGAGATGTACTCACGAGCAATCACTCGAGCTGTGGCTCCGGCTGCACGACGCACGTTCACCACCACCCGATCACAGATGGCCAGTCCTTTCCACTACCCCGAGGGTCCGCGCTCCAACTTGCCGTTCAACACACAGACGAGATTCTTCGCCGTGAGATACTGGCTGTTCATGGGTAAGGAAGGCTGCAAGCGCTGGAGAAGGAAGTACTAATATCGAGCAGCCACCGGATTCGGCGTCCCCTTCGGCATGGCTGGTATGAGAGCTTCCAACGTCTTCCTGAGAGTCGCTACTGACACACTACGCAGCCTGGCAAACATACAAGAACTAAGGGTTTACTGGGCAAGCTTGACTTTGGCTCTTCGACCGGGCTTGGCTGCAAACGGGAGTGGAAGGTGCAACATTGTACATACAGAGAGTATCACCGGCGGTGACTGGCATACATGCCCGCCAGCACAAATGAATCATTGCACACACTGCGAGACGCATGCACTAGCAAATTCACCATGACATGAAGCTCGCATTGTGTTTGTGCTGTGCTTCGCCTACGGGTCATGATGTTTGGGTGTAGACTTATCCGTCTCATATGAGGCGCTAGTGAAAATTGCCTGCAGCGGAATAAATTCTTGGAACCTCGAATTCGAGAAAATAGTGCCATGCGAACGTTCATATCAACCCATCGACGCCAGGAATTAAATCCAGGACGTGACATGAGTCTGTTGCTTCCAGAACCGTCGTCATGCGCAACTTGAGCGTCGCTGAGATCGATGAAGCCTATTCCGACTCCTTAGAAAGTGCTCTGCCACTGTCAGCCACGACTTTTGATGCCTCCACCAATGACTTGATATGTGCTTTCGGTCCTAGTGCCTCCAAGCCAGTGATCGAGTTGAGAAGATGCTGTGCAGGTCTGCGGAATGCAGCACAAGGAACACCTATCACTTCCTGGGATGCGCCATGTCCACTGCCCGAGCTGGAGTGTGATAAAATTCTCTCTTTGCACTACTTCCACGAGACCTCCTCAATATGTGTTGTGTTAGCTGGTGGCGACCTCATATTCGTGCGCGAGAAGCCACAGCCCGACCAGGAGAGAATTGAGATTGTTGGCAGCATAGATGTCGGCATAGCTGCGGCACAATGGTCTTGGAATGCTTCTTTCCTTGCTGTCATCACACGTGCAGGATCCTTCGTGCTGATGAGTCAACAGCTCGAACCCATCAACGAGGTCACAATGCAACACCATGACCTGAGCCTGTCCAAGCACGTCTCGGTAGGCTGGGGTAAGAAAGAAACACAGTTTCAAGGCAAACGAGCCAAAGCCATGAAGGATCCCACCATGCCAGAATTCGTCCACCAAGGTAAGCCAAGCCCCAACGACGATAGCAAGACCACTATCAGCTGGAGAGGTGATGGCGCTTATGTTGCCGTCAACAGCACTATTGCGAGCTCAAGGCGTGTCATTCGAGTTTATAGTGCTGAAGGTACGCTGGACAGCGTCTCCGAGCCTGTAGATGGGCTGGAGTCCTCGGTGAGCTGGCGACCTTACGGAAACCTGATCGCAGGCGTCAAGCGTACACTCGACTTCACCTCCAAAGTCGAGATCGTTTTCTTCGAACGCAATGGTCTTCGACACGGTCAATTCGATTTGCGGCTCAACGAAGCCGAGATGAGCTCCTTCGGCGCCGCCGTTCGCCTTTCTTGGAATTCAGACTCTTCCATACTTGCAGTCCAAATGCTCGATCGGGTACAGCTATGGACCATGAACAACTACCACCACTACCTCAAGCAGGAGATGAGGTTGAAGAATCTTCAAGAGACGAAATGGCATCCAACAGACCCTCTACAGCTCTCGATATGGAATACCGAGCTCACGCAGTCAATAATGTTGGACTCGAGACCCGACCGAGGCTCAACCTGTCCGCCGTTTGACTATGGCCTGGTGACAGTGGTCGACGGCAAGAAACTCAAGCTGACACCTCTCAAGCATGTTAACATGCCTCCGCCCGCCGCATATATTGAAATTGAGGCCGATGAAAACATCATTGCGTGCGCCATTAGCCGAACTTCACAAAGAGTAGCATTCCTTACTCATTCTCAACTATATCTCTGCCGGCTAGACATGCGCCAAGCTAGCAGTAGAGATGCTTCTATACGCCACGCGGGAACATTCTCCATCGAGAAGAAGGATCTCGCTATGTTCCCTCGTCCGACGCAGCTCGTCATACAACATGACGACCAAGTCCTCATGCTTGCTCCCGCTCGGAACACATCCTCTAAAGGTCAAGCATTTTGTCATCAATATACCTGGGTGACCACGACCCAGTCGAGCTCAGATCTGAGGACGCTTGATGTTCAGGTACCTCGCCATGCACGACAGATACTGGTCGACTCAAACCACGACGCGGTGTGGGTTAGAGTTGATGGTGAGATTGTGCCTATCGACCTGCAATCACACGATCGTTTGAGCTTTGCCGGAACTAGCTTGTCAACTATCGCGAATCTGCACGAGAACACCGTAGACGTCCAGTGTGGGGTATCTCTAACAAAAGCACAAATATTGCAAGTCAACGGGGTACAAAAAGCACACCAGGTTACATCTTTTGCTGTCACGGGTGCTTACTTGGCCTACACGACGTCTAACCACCTTCTCAAGTTCGCTCACCTGGTCGATGAGCCTCACATGAGCTTCCCGGCCGACGAGCCCGAAGTTGACGAACGATGCCGAGCCATCGAGAGAGGCGCAAGGATCGTCACGGTTATACCATCGATATATGCAGTCGTCTTGCAAATGCCACGAGGCAACCTGGAGACAGTTTACCCTCGATTACTGGTAGTGACCGGCATCAGAACTCACATCAGGAACCTAGATTATCGGAAGGCTTTCATTGCTTGCCAAGCACATCAAGTCGACCTCACCATCCTGTACGATCTCGATCCGCAGTCATGGACTGACAACATTGAAAGATTCATCGACCAGCTGAAAAAGCCAGGTCGCGTCGACGAGTTCATTCAAAAGCTCAAAGAAGAAGATGTGACCCAGACACTATACCGAGATACAAGCAAACAGGCAGAGATGGCAGTCAATGGCACAAGCACACCAGCAACAGCGTCTACATCCAATCGCAACAAGGTCAATGATATCTGTGACAGTCTCATCTCTGCTCTAGCGAAGAAAGACGCAGTGTACCTGCCAAACATCATAACCGCTCATGTATGCAAACGTCCACCGGATGTCAATGCAGCTCTTACGCTCGTTTCTTCACTTCGCCAGACCTCGAGCGAAGAAGCCGACCTCGCAGTCGCTCATTTGTGCTTCCTGACCGACACCAATCGTCTGTTCGATGCAGCTCTTGCGCTCTACGACCTTGAGCTTACCTTGCTTGTAGCTCAGAATGCTCAGCGAGATCCACGAGAATATATGCCGTTTCTGCAGAACCTTCAGTCACTGCCCGAGTTACGCCGAAAGTACACGATTGACAACCATCTCAAGAAGTACGCCAGAGCTCTGGATTCGCTACATGCCCTCGGCGAGCACGAAGAAGTAGAAGCATACACAACCAAGCACAATTTGTACGCTCATGCCATCAGTCTCTATTCTCACGATGCACCACATCTGCAGCGCATCACCCGGTTACACGCTGACTACCTCTCCTCCCAATCCCAACATGCAGCAGCAGCAACGCTCTATGAGTCCCTTCTCGATCACGAATCTGCATATCCGCTATACGCACTGGCTCACCAATGGCGCGAAGCTCTAACCTGCGCCTGCCTCGTTCCTTTGACCTCCGAAAAGATCTTAGCATTGGCACGAAGCCTCGCAACCACTCTTGCTGAAGAGACCCGAGACTATCGCTCCGCAGCCACCATTCACCTTGAATACCTGTCCGATCCCCTGACTGCAGCCGAACTCCTTTGCAAATCCTCCTACTTTGCAGAAGCCACCCGCATCCTCTCAATGCCCGGCCACAGCCTGTCTACTCAGATTCCTAGCATAATAGACCCAAACCTTACGCGCAAGTTCGGCGAAATCCTCGAACTCGTCGCCGACTGCCAGACCCAGCTTACTGCGCAAGTCCCACGGATCGAAGAACTCCGTGTCAAGAAAGCGGAGGATCCGCTGGCCTTTTTCGGCGGCGATGCTGAAGGCGTAGGCGCGGGCGCCGACATCCCTGATAACGTGTCGCTTGCGGCCACAGACACGAGCACATTGGGTGGCCAAAGCATGTTTACACGCTATGGTGGAGGGGCTGGTGGGAGCCAGGTGAGTACGAAATTCGGTGGGACGGTAGCGAGCAACATGTCGCGCAAGACGAGTAAGACAAAGCGCCGGGAAGAGAGAAAGAGGGCGAGGGGGAAGAAGGGGAGCGTATATGAGGAGGAGTATCTTGTTGCGAGTGTTGGGCGGTTGATTGAGCGGGTGAATGGGGTGCATGAGGAGGTCAGACGGTTGGTTCTGGGGCTGCGGAGGCGTGGTTTACGGGAGCAGGCGGGGAAGGTGGAGGAGGTCATGAGTGGTATACAGGGTGCGTGTGAGGATGCGAGGAAGCGGACATGGGTGGAAACGGCGAAGGAGGGTGTTGATGGCGGTCTGCCGAGGAGCACATATGATCTTGATGGTCAGGGCAGGCCGAGCGGCGCTGATGGGGTGTTTTACGATAGTCAGGTGGAGGCAGAGGCGATGGTGAAAGCGGCGCCAGAGATAAAGATATGGAAGGGCAATATGTAGAAGAACCGTCGACGAAAACAGGACGGATAGAATAAGACTATTGTCTCGGAAGTGTATGCTTTTGACTACTACGTTCCTTCCTCTGAGCGAAATTCTTTCCTGGTTGCCATCTAGCAATGGACCAAGAACTTAGGACCCAACTAAGACTCGACAACAATTCTTCGCGCACCTTGTGTTGCTTCCCGGATCGCTGGCTGAACAGAGTCTGTGCGCCTTCCGTTCATGGCAGGTAGGTGGGGGCATGCCTAGCACGTGCCATTGTGGGCACTGGTTAGGATTTTGGGGGAGGAACAACCCCGGATAATTAGGCGGGAACAGCCCGCACATCTCAGCGCCACCTAAATCATGTTGTTGCAAGGTCAGCGATCTGCTCGACTCAACCAATCGAATAGTGTAGGGGAGTTGCACGGAGCCGACACACGTGAGCGAAGATGCGCAAGCAAAGAAAGTAGGCCTCGCAGAACGGCAAAGGGCCGATAAAGGCCATCGATGTCGCCTAGCTCTATCACAGATCTGTGCCAATCACTCGGTACAGTACCCGGACGGGCAGCGGGGCAGTCGTCGGCACAATTAACCTAGCTCAATGGCGACTCGCTCGATGACTTGTGCGATTGGCGAAGTTCGACTCGCGGGGCCAACAAGCTGCGCTGTTAGCGGGAAACTCTGTCCACCACTTGGTATCATCGAATTCTGGTTGCCAGTGGTCTGTGTAGGTTATGGGGTCAGGACTTCTCAGAACTATGTGCGTCTGAAGCATCCAAGGTCTATCATAGTCGCCATCCTCGACATCCTCCGGCCTACATCGACTGTGCACATACCGACGACAGCACCCGGACATCTTCTTCAATACCGCGCGATCCTGCTGACCACGCTGCCCAACCTGGTTACTGGCTACTGCCTACCATGACGCATCGCATCCTCGAGCTTCAACTTCAAACAATACAGTGACAGTGACACGGGGCGCGAAAGAGCAAGAGACTCAGCCCGACATGGTCGTGGACAGAGGACACAATACTTCGGCTGTCACCATAGCTGTGTTCGTTATTGCCACAATCTTTGTCGCTGCTCGCTTCTACAGCAGAGGAGTACTGGTCAAGTCAATCAAGCAGGACGACTGGTGGATATTAGCAGCATGGTTGTGTGCCTTCGGCTTCTCGACAGCCGTCTGCTTCGGCGTCCGCGATGGCCTGGGTATGCACTGGTCCGACATCCCCGATTCGAAGCGAGATGATTTTCGGCGCTCGCAATACGTCTACTCCATTCTCTACAACCCGTGTTTGATGCTCACCAAAACATCCATCATCGTCTTCTACCTGTCTGTCATGAGCAAAGATGTTGACCCCGTCTTCCGCTGGTGCAACTGGATCACCCTGGCAATAGTCGACATAACAGGAACGGCCCTGACCTTCCTCAATATCTTCCAGTGTCGTCCGATATATGCAGCATACACCTGGCCAGGTCCCACCATCTCGCATTGCACCGATATCGTTACCCTTTACTTGTCCTCGGCCCCCGTCAACATCATCACCGACATAGCCCTGCTTCTTCTGCCAATGCCGATTTTGACCGGTCTAAGATTGCCGCGGAAGCAGAAAATAATATTGGTCATCACATTCAGTGCTGGTATATTTGTCGCTATTGTCGATGTCGTGCGGATAGCCTACCTACAGAATGCTGCCTTGGACAGGCTCAGCCTCGGAGACGCTGGCGAAAACGACAAGCCAACCATCATCGAAACCTCCGATTTCTCCTGGTTCGCAGCCTTGAGCTTCATGTGGAGTGGTATAGAGATCAATGTGGGTATCATATGTGCGTGCGTACCAAGCTTAAAACCAATCTTCCTCAAATTCGCACCCAATTTCATCAGGGACATGGACGACGGCAGCCCCACGAGCAGTATCGATGTTGGAATCGAGAACAAGAACGAGCCATTATCTACCATGAACACAGATGCCAACGTGCTGACCCACCCTGCCGCGTTCCGGAAGCCTACAATCCAGGAATACGATGGAGATGATGATGGAGATTATATGGGCTTTTTGAATATGCTTGCAGGTCCGGATAGAGACGCGCCACAATCTGGCATTACTCGGACCGCGACGAATAGGTCTGCTGCACAACAGTCTTTCTCTGCTTCCACACACTCGGAGTTTGGTTTCGTGAAGATGGACAAGAACAGGAATATGCTAAAGATCTCCAACCGACAAAGCATATGGCCCGTAGCCGTTGTGACGGTCATCTTCTTCCTCTGGGGCTTTGCATACGGACTGCTCGACGTTCTCAATGCTCAGTTCCAGACGGTTGCCGGACTGCCAGGAAACGAAGTGCTTGGCTTACATGGCGCTTACTACACGGGCTACTTCATCGGGCCCTTGACGCTCGGACGGTTCATGCTGAAACGTTATGGGTTCAAGGCATCGATGATCGCTGGTCTTTGTGTTTATGGCTGTGGCACTCTCGTCTTCTGGCCTTCGGCCGTGCTCACTTCATATCCCGCCTTTATCGTTTCCAACTTCATAGTCGGCTATGGTCTTTCATGCCTCGAGATCGCGGCAAACCCGTATATCGCCTTATGCGGGCCCCTTGAATATGCCGAGGTACGACTCAACTTCTCACAAGCCTTCCAAGCAGTAGGGACGGTCGTGTCGCCTATCCTTGCAGAACGCGTACTCTTCAGCAATGTCCTCAACGCTCCGTCTCTCATCAACGTGCAATGGGCGTATTTGGGTATCAGCCTTTTCGACTTCGCCTTGGCGATAGCATTCTATTACATTCCTCTACCGGAGGCCACCGACGAACAGCTTGAAGAACAAGCTGACAAACGGTCAGCTGTCTACCGAACAAGGCTTGCTGGCTACCGTGTTGTCTGGATCACACTCGCTTTTGGTGTCTTCTCCCAGTTCTGCTACGTAGGCGCTCAAGAAGGAAACGGCGGCTATACTGGAACCCTCCTGGCGCCCTTCGTCTCTGAAGGCAGTGGCCTCGACACCTTTGACTTTGAAACCCTCGGTCATACCACTTTTGCTGTTGGCCGCTTTCTGGGTGCTTTCCTCAATTATTTCGTCAAACCGCGCTGGATACTCATGGGCTGTTTTCTGGGTGTCATCATCACGTCCGCGGTACAGATGTCAGCCACGGGTGCGGCTGCCATTGCAACCAACAGCCTGATCTATTTCTTCGAAGGTAGCATATTCCCGATCATCTACGCAATCAGCATGCGCGGCATGGGTGATCAGACTTTCAATGCCGCTGCGTTCATGACGTCTGCAATCTCCTCCGGTGCGGCCATTCCACCTATCATGTGGGCTGTCAACAAGAGCCACAATGTCCGGTACAGCTATAGTGTTGTCCTAGGTGTGTTCGTATTCGGCGCCATCTTCCCAATATACCTTAACCTCGTACCTGCTGCCAAAAAGCAAGTCGATCCGATCCATGAAAGTCGAGACCGAAGGCGAGAGACGAAACGAGCGCGCAGGACAGACAGTGTAGTCTCGGGACGAACAGATACTACCGAGAGGCAGTTCGGCATAGCAGGGATCATTGCTCGCCGGAAGAAGGACCACGCGAAGACTCAGAGTACAGCGAGCAACAATGTGCCATACGGCACATCTGAACACCTTGAGCGACAGGATCACCACGACTTCGCGAGATCATCGGTCAGCCCGAGAAACACTAAGAGCATGAGCAGCGGCATATGGGACGACGAGCGCTCAGACAGCTTGCACAGCCTACCCGCTAGCCCAGCTCGCACGCGAACGAGATCGAGATCCAGATCAAGGAGAAAGAGTGTGGTCATCGCGGAGCCTGGACAAGAGCACGACAAGGCTGGAGACTCAGCGCCTTGGACACTTCAGAGTGCGCTGGAAGAAGGTCGAAGCAGTGGCGATCCAGATGCGAGGAACATGTATGGGTATGATGAGGATGATCTCATGGCGAGCGGTGCTAGTGGCGAGGGCGAAAGCAGTAGCAGTAGAGAAGGTGATGGATCGAGCCCTGTACAAGGGCAGGAGACGCGGAGATGGACGGAGGAAGATGATGTTAGGATGGATTATCATGAGGCTTTACGGGGCTTATGATTGTGGAAAAATCATGCCGAGCATGTACATCCTTTACATGAGAGGTTGTTCGTATGTTTTGTTTGGATTCTTTCTTTGCAGCGTTCAAGCGACTTTTGGGGGGTTCTGATTGGGAAAAAGAACACTACATCACGAATCGAGAGCAGTGAGCAATATTCAGCTATTTCTCACAGTGCTGCTATTGCACATCTGCTTGCGCTCCGCTGCAGTCACGTATACTGCGCGAGCGGACGACTTTAATGATGAGGACGACCGCGATTACGGTTGTGCTTGTGTTCGTGAATGTGGAGTTTTTGTCCTGGGCAAACACGGGTTGTCTACTTTGAGTGACCCGGCCATTCGTGTTTTGTGTCTCTCGCCATCATGAGAGTATCGTACCTAGATTGCCAGAGGTGCTGTCCAACTTCTACCGGCTGGCACTGCTTTCTCGCCTGTTCCAATGACGCATGTGTTTTCATGCTTGCTTTGCAGCGCATAGTCTCAAGGTGAGTAATGATCACGTGCTTGTCATGGCGGCAGCGGACCCGCAGCGGTGCTACGCTAAAGCTAATTTCGAGCTAGTTGCACGTGCACAGCCCGCGTACTATAGTGCCCCAGTCCGTACCTACTGTAGGTACGCTGTAAAGCACTTGTACAGGACTTCTCGGCGCAGCGGCAGACATAACAGTACAGCGCGAGACTGGCTGGCATGCTTCACGTTCTTCAGAGGCATGATGCTAAGCATTGACTGAGTCGGTCCCGCCCATGGGCCATGCCACACCATGGAAGCATATCCATCCGATTATGTCGTTCATAACCTGCCACTGATACTGCTCGCTGGGCTGGAGCCGAGCAAAGTCGAGACACCTATTGGAGAGACGACGCAGGAGTTTCTAGGAGATGGCGGCTTTCGACTACGTGCTGACCTTGCACCCCTCCACCACCCACTGACCAAAAACCTGCGTGCTACCTTGCTCTCCTACGACCGATCCGACGCCCCATGGCGTTCACTATCGGCAGACAAGACAGAGCAGCCTCAGGCTTTCAAGATTCGTAGTGTTGGCCGGGTAGGTCAGGCTTCCCGGTGCCGTCTCGCGTCGAGCTGTTACTTATCTCCTACAGGCATATACCCTTCCGCCGCGTAAAGCACCACCACCTCCCCACTCGCCTCGATTGAGACCGACCAACGATTATGGCCTTACACCGCCGCCGCTCACACTTCACTCCACCCTCTCTCCTCTTTCCCCGAATTCTCCTCTCTATCCCGACGGCATCATCACCCCTCTTTGGATCACGAAGCATCAGCACCGCTTGCCATCGGTGCTGGTTTCCTTCTACAACCTGATAGCTGACCAGAACTCGAGCTCACTGGAAGACAACAGGCTCAAGGCCGAGGTGAATAACATTCGCAGTCTGATCAGCTCGACGAATTACAAGACCAAATTCGTGGTCGTGCTTGTTGCCGATGGCCCCATCAATCACACCGAGCTTGAGGAGCGTCTTGTGAATATCAGAAGAGGTACGAATATCGAGAGCAAGGCTCTATATTACCTGCCTAGCGAATCGTCCCATATCGAGCTCGATAACTTTGCCAAAGTCTTATTTTCCACGATTCAGCCGACGAGTATAGAGTATTATCGCGACCTGTCAAAACATGCAAGGCGGAAAAGGAGTCGAAACGTCGTTCCTCAACCGACCGTGCCTCCGACTCAAGCAACCTCATCCGTTCTGTCTCTTCAGGGTTGGAACGTGCGATACGAGTTCAAGTTGGGGATATTCGCAGAGACCAGGCAGGAGCTTGACGCAGCATCACGAAATTATGAGCAGGCCTATGAGGGTCTGTTTCACTCGGAGCTGCTCGGTGATGCCATATCAGCATACAGCCCCAGATTCGACGAAGCTCGGATGCTGGCTGATGTCATCGCCATACGCCTAATTAGATGTGCACTCTGGTCCTCGCAGGTTGTGGTGGCTGTTAAGTGGTGGACGAAGCATCAGGACCGTATTCGAGAACTGGTCGACAGACGTGGCAAGGGCACCAAGAACTATGGCTGGGAAGCTTGGCAAACTACTTGGTCGAAGGCCATGGCGGAATTGGTCGAGCGGTCAGAAGTCTTCGAGGCAGCCGCTTCACGGCTCCCGCCAGGTACTACGCCCCCAGTGCAGATCTTCCCACTCAATGCAGCTGCGAACATTGAACGTCAACTGCCCTGGGAGTTCCTACATCATGAAGGTTACTGGCTCAACATTGCCCGTAAACACGTCGACGCTCGAAGAAAGCATGCACTGTCAATTGCGGACGAAGACATATCGAAGTTCGATCAATTGACCAAGCAAACCAGAAGGAGTGCATTTCCATATGATACATACCTCGCTCCAGAACCGGCTCTCGAGCGTCGTCTCCTCGACAGAAGTGGAGACAATTATGTGAGACGGATATGCACGATCATCGATGATTCTCTTCAAGCGTTCCAGGTAAGGGACCAATCACGCATGATTGAGAGTCTGAGGTTCTATCAAGCTAGGGAGGACCACACCATCCAGAAATGGGCGGAAACAATGTTGCCACTGAAGACGCTATGGGACCAATGTTCGTGGCGAAGCCAAGGTTGGATGCCGCTACTTCTCGACGTCGGCGAGATGATGCTGAAGGTCGCCGTCGAAACCGAAGACTACGAGCTGTGCCTACGGCTGGTCTGGGAACTAGCCACACTCAAGCAGCGGCCCGATGACTCGTCGTCCTTGCGTCAGGCAACAGAACCTCTATCTACTACACTCGACCTTAACACCGCTATAACGCCCCTTGCAATGTCATTTGCATTTGCCAGCGCCAGCGGTCATGTTGGTGAACCTATCGCTGTGCAATTGTCGTTGAGCAGTTTTAAACAAGTCCTGCCCATGGGTTTGGAGGTTGTCGAAGTCAAGGTCGCGTTCGATGGTGGCATCAATGCTATACTTCTCACAGGAGTGACAAACGAGGAACTCACCGGCCAGTCAGGTGAAACGGTGATCACTCACGTTGAATTACAAGACGCCGGTGCCGTTCCTGGGAAGCAATCAAAACGACTGTCCATGGCGGATTCGTCATATTCTACAGGTACTGTAGGGTTCACTTCCTCGGCTGGGATGACTAATGTGTTGAACTTCGAGATCGTGCCGAGAGAAGCAGGCCCTGTCTCGGTCGCATCGATCATCGTTCTCCTGCGCAACGAGTCACGTGAGTTGACACTCAATGCCGGTGAGCTGACCGGCAGTGATGCGGTTTGGTGGGAAAGTCGTAACGGGCGGCCGGTGTGTCGTCCGTTTGGCAAGCACAGAGATGTTACTGCCATGACTGTGCTCCCAAAGCCACCAAAGTTAGACATCAAGCTTCCGAACTTCAAGTCTACCTACTACACCAACGAAAAGTTAGCGCTCCAGGTCGAAATTTTCAACGGGGAAGAAGCAGAAATCAATGGTCACATCGAAGCTCGCCTGATCAGTCCTGTCAATGGCATGTTGGACCTGCGCTGGAAGCACAACGATGCAATGGCCACTGTCAAGGATGGAGCCATCAAAGAAGCCGCGTTGCCTCCGGCTGCTGTCGAAGGACTGGCGGTTGGTACTTCCAACACCTACACAATCTTAGTTTCGGGTCTCACAGATTCAGTCGACCACGAGCTGGAGATAAAGGTAGCTTATGCGCTTAGCTCCGACCCTGCGAGTGCTTTGATAAAACAGACAATGGCCGATCTACGAGTAATCCGTCCTCTCGAAGTCAGTACTCTGTTCATGCCTCGAATACACGAGGAAGCATGGCCGGACTTCTTCGCACCGCCTGCCACGTCTGTGGACAGACCCTGTGGACTAAAGCAGAAGTTTTTGGTACGAGCAGACGTTGGATGCTTCGCTCAAGAAGAACTCGAGATACATAGCTTGGACTTGGAAGCTCGTCGGATTGTTGGAGGCGCAATATGCACGACAAGCACGGGCCGTATGGCATCTCCAAGCAGCGACTCCCAGAACATCCCACCGAAAGACGATGTTCGCATCCTGCCCGAAAAGACTGAACAGTTCGTCTTCGACATGGAACTGCAGAAGCTGGTTCTTGGGGACAGGTCACCAGTTGCGACAGATTTTGCTATCAACATTATGTGGTCCAGGTCAGCGAGCGAAGAAAGAAACACTTCGACCCTGGTCCTGCCCAGATTTCTAACACCAATGTCTGAACCACGAGTATTGGTACGAGCCTCGAAGACCGATGCGCCCTCTGGAATGTACCTCTTGACTTACACCATTGAGAACCCGAGCATGCATTTCCTTACCTTCAGCATTACAATGGAAGGAGGTGAGAGCCTCGCTTTCAGTGGGCCAAAGTCGAGGAGCGTAAGCCTTGTACCGATGAGCAGATACGACATTCGCTATCACATCTACACGCCAAAAAGCAAGGCATGGGCCAGAATACAGCTGGAAGTTCTCGATGCATTCTTTGGCCAGAGACTCAAGGTCCAGCCAGCCTCCGAAGGCGTACGACTCGACAAGCAGGGCGGTGTTGAGGTTTGGTGCGAAGGATGACAGGCGATGTCCAGTGCGACTATCAAACATATGTGTGGCCTTAAGCTGCAACTTGTAGCACAGCACGACCAGGCAGCTGTCCCTTGGACATCTTCTCCATGAAAGAGTCAAGGTCCTCGAGCTTGCCTTTCGAGAGGATAGGCTGCAGAGTGATCAGCATCATCGCTCGCTCACATTTGACAGGTTGACTTACGTGTACCAGGTCTCGGGCTGTGAAGTCTAATGCTTCCTCTACGTCCTTGAGGCTACCTACAACACTGCCGACGAAATTGAGTCTCTTCAATGCCATCATGATTGGAGGGGCACCAGCAATGATGGTCGGGTCCTTTGGCAAGCCCACGACCACAACAGTGCCATTTGGCCGGAGCAGACTAGCGGCTGTGGCGTATGCCTCTTTTGTCGCAGCCGTCACCAGCACACCTGGAAGTAGATGTCAGTCACAAAGTCGCGCACGGACATTGTTCGCTTACCATGGGCGCCATGCTGCGTGATCTTCATCACCTCAGCTTGAATGTCCTCGGTCGTGGTAAAATCGATATAATGCTCGGCACCAAGCTGCTTCACACACAGGTCTCGTTTTGCGTCCCCACCATCGATTGCAATTACCCGCATGCCCATCGCTTTAGCATATTGGACCCCGAAGTGGCCAAGGCCACCCCCCGCACCGGGAAGCACGATCCATTGCCCTGGCTTGACATTAGAGCGTTTGCACGCTGTGTAAGCAGTCACCTGTATCGTCGTCAGCATTCGCCATCATCCTCAATACTGCCCTCCTAGCACTTACACCACCGCACATGATAGGTCCGGCTTCTTCATCAAGCACACCATCCGGTATCTTACTGGCATAGTTGCTTGGTGCAAGCACATACTCCTGAAACGTTCCTGGGGCAGAGAATCCTGAATTCTTCTGAGCGACACAGTGGACTTCATCCGCTCCGTTGAGACAAAACTCGCATTCTCCACAGACAGACGCGATCCATTTGATACCTGCTCGGTCACCGACTTTCCAGCGACTGTCACTGCCTTCGCCAACGGCTACTACGGTTCCTGCACCTTCATGCCCTGCGATACCTCGAGTTACGTCCATCATGGCAACGCCAAAGTCTGTCCGGCGAATTAGTGGTTGCGGACATATCTTCAATGTTGAAGTATACCTTTCCATTCATCGTGGATCAATGATTTGTCCTAGGGACGTTAGCCAGACAAGAGAAGTACGCTTTTCGCGGTTACAAACGCTAGCACAGAGACCAGTCCAATTGACCTTGACCAGGATCTGTCCTGGGCCTGGCATCTGTACGTCAACCTCCTCGACTGGGGCGGTAGCGGACTCGCCGGTTCCCTTCCTGACGGCGGCGCGTTGCTTGTTGGGGATGTCGAAGGAACTCATGATTGGGGCGGAAAGTGCCGAATGCAATTATGGTGCTGAGATCAATAAAGATACCTTGATGAAGCGTCTTGATATACAAATGTATGCAGCATACCGAGGTATATGTACTTGATTGCTAGATTTCCTGTAAACCCCTACATCTGTGCTTGCAAACATCCCAGTAATACCAAACCAATCCATTAACCCGAGACTACTTAACCTCATTCCTATCCAATTGTACCACGTTCCCCTCAAGCTGTGATGCCTATCCATGCAGCTTACTGTAATCATGTACTTCTGGCAATTCGCGGGGTCACAAACCATGCCGTATTTGGTAAGCTAAACCTCAAAAAGCATCCAAGGCGTCCCCACCACCTGATCTAGTCCTCTAATCCAGTCAGTGTTCAGCTCACCAGCCTGTATACTTGTGGGAGCAGACAGATACTACAAGTATGAAGAACGTTCTTCGGGTTAAAAAAGAGTCGTTGCTGCAGACAAGCCGGTCTACCACTCTCCATAACCTCTTATGATAATCCTCCAATCCTGCTCAATATTTCCCTCCCCTCTGCAGCACTGTCCTTCATCTGCTGCCTGCTCACTTCGACACTCGCAGAGTTGGCTTCTTACACATGAGGACGTAGTTTCTCGCTTGTGCTTCTCAACGCACATACACGTTTCGATTGTGCTATTCCAGCTATCTCTCAGCGGACCTGTATTCTTGATCGACGGCTTGAAGAGTGCTCCGGCATACCTTCCTTTACATAGGCGTCAGGCTAAAATTGGACCACTCATTGCCACTAGCGAAACCTTGGTGTGGAAAATGTTTCACACTTGGTAATCTCAGCGGCGCTACTGGGGGCTTATCAGACCAAAAAGCAGAACGAAAACAAATCGCGTATAAACAAATACAGTAGCCCTTCACTAGAACATCGGAGTGGCGCGACACAACCACTACCATGGCGACCTGGAATTTTAGGCTGGCCGAGAGTCCCTAATCCATGGAGGTTACGTGTCGACAATAAACTTCGAACAGCTTGAAAGTTCCATGTTGTGATGGTGAGCGCTTTTCAACTGTTATCTGCCTTGGCCAAAATGCTTGTGCTTACGCCATCTTGGTCTGCCAGATGGTGGTGACAAGGCCAAGAATGATGGACGTTGCCGTTGAGGACTTCCTATGATCTTCATGATCGACCAGCTTCTTCATCTGCCTTCTGGACCAGGTCGTGCGTTTCGTGTGTTTGTTTGAAGATGTTGGCGGCTCGTAGTCTGAAGTCTACACGTTGTACATTACTAATTGTCGTCGTCGCCAGTTTTGTCTTCTCTTGCCTCACAGTCGTTCTTCAAACGAGGTCCGATTGGAGCCTCACTTATCTGCCTTCGTTCGGCCGCAATACTTACGGAAGCAAACATGCATATACCAGGTTCGGAAATGCGCTCTTTGAGGCACTCGAGAGCCACGCGCCAGGAACACCTCAGTTGGAAAAGCCAGCATACAGTTCTGGCCTGATATTCTGGAAAACCACCAAAGACACTCCTAGATCCGATGTCATCCATATGGACACCAGTTCGGTGGCGACCATGCGTCAAGCACACAAAGACTACCTCCGAGCCACACAACAGCTAACGGTCCCCTTCCGTCCAGGCACAAGCGGCATCGTATCAACAGCAGGCGGTAACTACCTCCCCGTCTTCATCATCTCCCTCCGTATGCTCCGCCGCACAGGCTGCCAGCTCCCCGTAGAGCTGTTCCTCCAGTCCCATGACGAGCACGGCTCCTACCTCTGCGACACGCTCCTCCCCTCCCTCAACGCCCGCTGCGTCCACCTCGACGACATCCTCGGCCAACGCGCCAGCACAATCGCGAAATTCCAACTCAAAGTCTTCTCCATGCTCTTCTCCTCCTTTGAGAACGTCCTCTTCCTCGACGCCGACAACTTCCTCCTCCATGACCCCCAACCCCTCTTCACCCAAGACCCCTTCCAATCCACCGGCCTCGTCACCTGGCCCGATTTCTGGGCGTCCTCAGCCTCCCCGCACTTCTACTCGATCATCAACCACCCAGTGCCACCCATGACGGCCATGCCCTCATCCGAGTCCGGCCAGCTCCTCGTCTCGAAAGCCAGCCACGGCGCCGCGCTCATGGCCGCCGCGTACTACAACTTCTACGGGCCAGACTACTTCTTCGCGCTGATGACGCAGGACGGGCCCGGCGGCGGCGACAAGGAGACGTTCGTCGCCGGCGCCCAGGCCGTCGGCGCGCCCTTCTACCAGGTCCGCGACCACGTCGACACCATCGGCTACTACGAGGACACGCGGTACCACGGCGTCGCCATGCTGCAGTATACCCCCGACCCGAACATGACGCAGCGCGTGGCGTCGGGCCCGGCGTACGTCCGTGTCAAACAGGGATCCGAGAAGCCCGTCCCGTTCGCCGTGCATCACAACTACCCCAAGTTCGACCCGGTCGAGCTGTTCGGCGACGAGGGCGCCGCCGTCAACCACGCCACGGGCAAAGGCCACAGGTTGCTGGGCGACAAGGAACTCACTGTGCAGCGCTTCGGCAGGGACGTCGAGCACGAGCTCTGGGCGGAGATCGAGCATGTGGCGTGCGTCCTGGGCGACAAGTTCCGACACTGGAGGGCGGTTGTGGAGGGCGCGGTGGGTCGGCGGAACGGCACGTGTGAGCGGGTGAGAGAGTATCGTGCGACTGTTTTGGGGGACGACGCGCCTTGACCGAACGTCTGGTTCTGGGAGATGATAAGCGGGCTTTTTGTGTCCGGGTCGTGTGTGTTCCTAGCGATTGGCTGCCTTTCGGCGTCGGTCCGAGATACACACATATATATATACACTGTGGTGTGGCCAGCTGCGAGAAGCCAGGCGCGCTCGGCACGCAACTTTTTTTGATGGACAGTCCAGTATCCGGGCGCGAAGGAGTTCATGGTGAGCGTTAGATTGGGAATGATAGAGAGAACGAGACTCACGACTAGACGTAATGACTGTGTTGGACATGTGGGGTTTGGGATTTATTTAGAGACTACATGAAGGTAAAATAATCTATGTGTCGGACTCGAGTCATCATGAGTACCTTGCATTAGACACTGTACAGTGCCGTTCCATTCAAGAAGGTGGAACAAGAACAAGTCTTGCTCGGCTAGTCATGACATTCATCTGTTTTCCACTCGGGTTCTTCTACGCTTTGTGACAAAATAGTTCGATAACTCCACAAGCAACAAAGTGGAAATTACTCAAATGAGCAAATTTATTCACTGTTCTCAATTTCTATTTGACGGGTGCCATGTTTATAAACCACCCTAGAGATGTTTTCTGCAATATGTCATGTACAGATGCCAGTTCCTCAAAGATATGCAATGCTTCAGAACACAGAAGCTAGATATGCTGGGTATCATAAGAAAGAGAAAATATCAAAACGTCTCTCATAGTGTGACGTTTCCCCAAACTCCAATCCAGACCTGGTACTAAGCAAGTTCCTTTCGATGCAATTCGTATCGTCATGGAAAGCTCACACAAGCTCCCACTACTGCTGCTGGGGCTCCCTCAAAAATGCCGTATTGGTCCGTTTGACCAGTTTCCAAAGCTTAGTTAAGCAGCCGCACCAGGTCCTTGGGAACGTTGCCCTTCGGACTGACTGTTTCTCTTCGGTCGTACATCTCGGGCCTTCCGCTTGCATCAGAGTACGAGCTGCAGGGTGGCGTCTGTGGATCAGGCGTATCTTGTGGTGTGGTACCGGAGCTTGTCATACCAGGCGTTGCAACCTGCTTCGGTTCGCAAATATTCTGTCCCAGAATCGGCAATTTGCCAGCGCTCATACTCATAGTTGGGAAGCTAGGCACTTTGGTTTCAGAGGTCACCGAGCGATAGTCAGAGCCTGTTGCCGCGTCCTCGTTAGACCAGAGAGATTCTTTCTTTGGTGGAACCATCACTTGTACACTTGCGGCTTTTGTGATCTTTGCTGCAAGCTTCACTTGCTGCGGCTGACCCTGCGCGTCTGCCACTTTTATTTGGTTCTTCTTCCTCTTGTGAGATGTCTTCGGCTTTCTATTCCTCTCAACATTTTCCTTACCTAGCACATCGGCCAGTTTTCTACTGTTGCTTGCCGGATTCTTCGTCTTAGGGGCTGGCGGAATATTCACCAGGACTTGCGCCTGCTGTTTCTTCGCCGCCTGTTCTGCTTCTTCAGATTTGGCGCCCACCTTCAGCTTAATTCGGATGGGGCTATTTTCTTTAGGTTTCGGTCTTGGTGCTTTCTGTGACTGTGAACCTCCACTCTGACTTCCTGGTGGTGTCAGGACTGCCGTTGCTGCAGGATTGTCTGTCTTCTTCAAGGACGATGGCGGCACGTTAATTTTGAGCTGTCCCTGCCGTGCGTTGATTCGTTCCACATCGCTATCAGTGTATTCTGTTGGTAACTCTGCGTCATCCACACTTGGATCATCCCACTGGCGCAGCTTGACAAGATCCGCAATCTCATCGCTTCCACCCTTCACGATCAAATCCCAGCAGTTATCGAAAAGTGATCCTGTCGGCTCTGGGTCTGGATTAATCCATATCGTCGTTCCCTCGCGCCTGTCTCGAACAATCTTGCACATTTCGGAAACGATTCGTCGCACACCTGGGATCTTCATGCTGGTTCCCACAACAACGATTGCGTCTGGTCGAGTTCTCATGTCCGCAGCACTCACGGCTCCAATTGCTTCCTCATCGGGGTTTTGCTCATTATAGAGTACAATCCTAGGTCTTAGTCTTCCAATGCCGTGGCTTCGTCTGCCGAGATCATTGGTGCGTATTTCGTCGGTTTCTCGACATCTGGGGCATGTTGGAGTTTCTGCGCCATCAAACAGAACCGGATCAAAATCCATGACTTCCCTGCACTTTTGACACATCATTTTCTCAAGTCCACCGTGAAGCTGGACAGTCTGCGGCCAGGGCCCTTTGTGCGGGAGGGGCACTTCTGTCTGTAATGGCGGCATCTGCGTCTCCAAACCATCTACGTTTTGTGTGTACAGACGCAATAGTCGTCCTTCTGTTGCGAGACGCGCAAGCATATGGTGAAATGGTGTAGGCTTGGCGCGCTTGCTCATTTTCGAAAGCTTGCGCACCATATCATGGAACTGAGACGTAGAAGTCGCATCTTTATAGACCGATGCGTCGAATAACTGCTTGCCTGAACCACCTTTCAGCTTGTGCTCCTTCTGCAGGCCCGCGAAAAGACCATTCGAGGAGCGAAAATCGGGGATACCCGCCGTTACGGAGATGCCGGCACCTGCAACAACCACGATTTTTCTCCTGTTTCGGAGAGCATGCCTGAGTGTGTTTATTGAATCATTGCGATCGTAGATCGACTGCGCAGTATCTTCTGTGAGATCGAGATATCTTGTAGTCCTGTCAGGTCGCTCTATTTTCCGTCGCTTCCGTGGGCGAGGCATGATTTCTCCTGCATCTTGCGAAGGCGGTGGAGTAAACAGCTGAAAAGCTGGCGGCGGTGAGGGGCTTCGAGACAGATCACTCAATGGCGAGCTCGGCACATCGAGAAGAGACGATGAAGGGCTCGATAGAGGCGATGAGAGTCCGGAGCTCTCACTGGACGTCATGTTGGCGGTGGATGAGTTATTGAAGGAAGGCGCGACTCATGACGAGGTGGAAAGAATGATTAGGCAAGGTTGTGGCAGCTGCGACCCGAGACAACATTCAAGATCTGAGCGACAGCTCAATGATCCTTGGCGCTAGATACCGAAATCTGTAGAGACAAAGGGAACCGTCGTTGTCAGGTTGCTGGTAACACGCAGCCAGAAGCGACAAGAAGGTGAGCTGTCATCAATCACAGCTGAACGAACGAGTGCGGCAAGGACTCGACCTCGAGTGACAACAAGCCTTGACCTGCACGGGCGACGCTAACGGCGAGCACCCCAGTCAGTGCCAATCGATGATTGTGGGTCAAGCTTGCCGCTGCGGGAAACCAAAAGTGCGCAAGGAGCATGACACAATCGTTTCGATGAAACGTCCGCTTTAGGCCGTCTCGCATGGGCTGAGATGCGCCTGGAAAGCCTCAACCTCATGCCCCTGGCAGATGGTGCCTGTGGTTTTGGGCATCCTCGCTTGAACCGAAACATTCACTTTCTATCTCTACAGCAGCACTACCTAGCTTAGACAGACATGTCGCCCCCGTAGTACTCTTCATTGTTTCCGCGTCGACGTCCGAGCTTCCAACAATTTCACAGTGTGGCTTGATCATTCGTCCCTCGCTTCACTTTGTTACCCTGGTGATCATCCCAAGCGGTGGGTGGATCTATGCTTTGTACGACACGTGACCTGTCTTACTGTTCGCTACCAACGGCTAGAAATCATGAGACATCCAGTATGAGCAAATATCACTGAGCTGTAGGTCATAGTTGTTCCAAAAACATGCTTCTGCATGTCGAGTGCCTTAGACAGAAGCTGGAAGCATCTACGTAGGCAAATTTGAGCCCTAGAGAGACTTGGGAGAAATTTGAGCATGGACTCCCAGGTGCAGCAAGCGGGTGACATTGATGTTGACAACCTGTTCAACGAAGAGAATCTCAACAATGCTGCCCTCGGAGGCGGCATCCTTTCGGAAAATGCAATCTTGCATGAAGGTGTCTTCGGCTCTGCTCCTGCTCAGATCAAACAGTTGGCGGATTATGCTGTCGACGGCTCGCTCAGCAGATTGACCTGGTCCCGGCCAGGAGTCATTGCGAACATCACAGACGATGGCACCGTCGAAACCAGTTTACAGAGGCTAGACACTAGTACTGGGAAGTGGCTGATCTCGAAACCACGATTACTGGACCCTGCGCTGGAGGACATTATAGGGCTGGCGTGGAGCACAACCGGAGGCGAACTAGCAGTGTTGGACAAGAAAGGCAGGGTGAATGTTTTCAATCTGCTTCCAACTGCAGCGAACCGCTTCGCACACACTAGAGATGGTACCGCGGACCAAATTGATGAGTCAAACCAGCCCATCGGGCTGTTGTGGTTGTCTTTATCTAGGAATGCTCAGGACAAGAAGAAGACTGTTCTAGAAAACGTCAAGGAGGATGGCAAATGGAAGCATGAGCATGTCGAGGGTGGCTACCATCCACCTCATGCCTTGCGGGCTTTCTGCTTCGTCGGCAGGAGAGGCAGGTTCAATATGCTCTGGACTAAGGACGGAGGTGCCTTCAAGTTTGCTGCTATCAGTCTTCCCACCTCCGAAGCTTCAGTGTATACACATGCAGCGATGTCACAAACACCAGAGGGTAGACTGCTGGTTGCTTTGCATGAGTCCACCGGCGACATCAGCATGTACGCTGTCAACATAATATTCATGACGAATGATGCTCAAACTCCTCCCTCCTTGAACGTTGAAGTCATCGATCACCGGATACCTGCTACGCCTCCGTACTTCGACACTAGCATCCAGCCTGCCACAGTGGTAGACGGATGTGTGCTGACCCATTTCCATATCCACCCAGAGTCCGAATATTCCTGGGACCATGTGCACAAACCGCATCTACCACCAAAACAGCCTGCGACCTTACTGGCAGCATACTCAGCTTGCAACAACCGAATGGACGCTGTTGGTAGCGGCTTCTTCGGCACGACGGTCATCAAACGATGGCAGTTGCAGCCGTCGCAGTTTCAACTTCACCCACGATTTGGAGCTAAAGGCAATAGCAATTCTGAGCCTATAGAGACAAACGTGCAGCCACTTTCAGACATCAACATAAGCGCACCGGTTACGAATTTGCAAGTGATAGAACCAGGCAATGCCATTGCAATTACAACACTGGATGGGACAACGGCATTCTATGGCCCAGACTCGATGAAGGTGATATCATCCCACCCGAATCACAGCATAGTCTCTTCGATCGGACAAGTCAGCTTCCAATACCCACTCTTGATGAGTTCGCCGACCCAATGCCTCTCGCCGCATGCCATGATGCTGGCCCACACTTCGCCTGACGGCAAGGTCGAATTGATGGCACCTAAACACCGCGACTACAACAACACAGCTGTCACTCCACGAGACACTCCACGAGACCTCGACACTTCCAAACCTCAAGACGAAGCGCTTATAGCCTGCTGTATCCTCTCCTTTTCCCGTTCTTGCTGGCATCCAAATTCAGCATTTGATGATATCCTCGCCTCAATTCATAGCATCGTCACCACCACATCCCTAGTCCACATCCGCCGGCAGCTCTTCACCACACTTTTCCAACCCAAGAACCTAGTCCCTGGCCCTCAGAATATGAGCGAGCTCGACAAAGTACCTCACAGCTTGATCGTGTACAAAGCACTAGCTTTTCACTTCGGCCTCTTCAACACGCACCATCACCCCAGCAATGAAGAGAAACTAGCCCACCTCTGGACCTGGATCGTGCTCAACCTCCGCTGGAGCATTGCCATAATTGGCGACACCTACAAATCCCTCCACCAGCCGCAGCAACCAAACCCACAAAACCCCCAGGGACGGCCACAATCCCAACACTCGGCACAATTCCTCGACCTTGTAACACACAACATTCGCTGGGTCTTCGCCCTCTACAATTTCATCATCCAATCCATTCTCCTCACCGGCGACCGCCGCACGCACCCTTCCTTCTTCGAGCCTGCTGCCTCCCTCCCCTTCAGCTCGACCCTCGGCGACGACAACGGCGACGGAACACAAGGCCTTATTGCCCTTATCATGAACTGCAACTGGTCCAGATCCTTCTTGCTGATCATGTCGCGCCTAATGAAAGCTATCGCGACAAAAGGCGCCGTGAACATCAACTTTGCCAACGGCAAGTCGAATCAGGCGGGCATCAGCAGCTCGCTCTCAGGCACGACGTTGGGACGTGTAGCGCATACGATCCAGCAGTGCTGCCTTCAGCATGGGATCACGGTCAACGCGCTCGAAGCGCTGTTTGACCAGAAGTACCACCCGGATAAATGGGGCGATGAGGGTGAGAATGCGGCGACGTTGGAGCGCCAGGTTGATATGATGGTCTCTGGACATGTGTCTGAGACCTACCAGGACACAATCAGGAACGTTCTGGATAATTGTATCAATGGGCCCGAGGGGTTAAGGGTGACGGGAGAGCTTGACAGGTTGAAGCTCATGGACGAGATGCCGGAGAAGAGCTATGTGTTTCTAAACATGGACGATATTGCGTTCGGAGAGCATAGACCGATGTTTACGTTCGATGAGCGGTCGGTGATAACAGGAGGAGATGGGGTCCTCGATGCGTTTACGGATGGCGACAGTATGGACGAGAGCCCGAAGGGCAAGACACGGCCGGCAAGAGTCCTCTACGACGCTCACAAGAAGTTGCCGCTGTTCAGTCAGCAGAGTCAAGCGTTGAATCCGGCTGTGCCGACGTCTGCGGCGCAAATGGCAAGTGGGATGAGTATGGGGCTGCCACGGATCATGTCTACGGAGGAGCTGTTGGCCGCACAGGTGAGAAGGTGTGTGAGGTGTGGCAGTCTGAGCGATAGTAATGTGGAAGGGGTGAACAAGAGCTGGCCGAGACAGTTGTTGCAGTTGATGAATCGGTGCGTTTGTGATGGCAGTTGGATTGTGGAAGATGTGAGGGCAGGGTTAGATCTGGGTTAGTGAAATGTGAGCAGTGGAAACAATTGGTGGCCTACCTGCTGGTCGATGCAACGCAGAGGCCGTTTTGTTCCTGCAAGCCCATGTACTTGTGTGCCGGACAGTGTGTTGTAGATCATTGTTTTCCATGTTAGCCATGTCCAGGAAGACGTCTACAAGCCAAATGTATGAAAAGTCCGTGGTTTCATCTGCAATCGTTGTGAACGCGATACGTAGGTTGGTATTCGATTCATTTTTGGCCATGGTATATTCAACCACATCTTGTCTTTGCCGATCGAGGCGTGCCGAATCTTGAAGCACATCTCGCAGCCTTCACAAACATAGCGTACAACTTCATGAGCCCTGATGCGGACAGTCGTGACCACCCATGCGCTCGTGCTCCATAGCCACAACTCGCTATAAACGTCCTCTTCAGTTAACCGAACACGTCCCCTTGTGTTTCGCAACGAGAAATCTATTCGGCCTTGACAGCGTACTTCCTCTGGGGGAAGTGAGTCTGTCTCTTCTTCTGCTTCTGAGTGACTCTGGCGGCATCCTTGGGAGATAGTCGTCTTCGGATGGCTCGAGTCTGCTTGGGTCGAAGGTCGAGCGGGAGGTACTTCTTGCCCTCGTAGAACTTTCGAAGCTGGTGTCTCTGGTTGGCGTTGATGACTGTGAGGGTTCTGGCAATCGACTTTCGGAGATCGTGTCTACAAGCACACTGTTAGCATCCCGCTCTTTGCATTGTGCTTCGTGCGCCGCGATATTCCTATGGATATTCTGCGAGAAGATGGGGTGTCCGTACATTCTGGTCAACTTGCTCGAGCCACCACCAGCAATCTTCTGCACTCTCAAAGAGCCCAACTCGGTCTTGAGGTCATCGAGCTGCCTCTTCAAGTCGTCCTTGTTCTTTCCCCAAAGGTCCTTGGTCTTGACTCGGGCGGTGTTCGACTGTCACGTTCGTCAGCATTCGTCCAGAGAGAGGCGCTTTCGGTCGTACCATCTTAACGGTAGTTGTTGGGTGAAGATATCGGAAAGTCGTCTACGGGAAGTTGTCAATTCGTCGGTTTGCGAAAGCAAGACGGCTGATTTTCCTGCGCACACACCGAATCTTGGCGGCGGCGGTGATTCTAGGCCTAATATAGTTTAGCTCGTGCGAGCGGTTACTACTCACGTGCGCGACGTTCTTGCTTGTAGGGCTTGCCATAGTACGGTGGCACTTGCGGCACGCTCGTGAAGCCACCTCGAACCCCGAGACATGAATGGGACGGCCTTGCTTCGCGACTTAGTTATCGTAGCGTGCTAGAGGTGAACCTCGGTGCAAACAAATCAACAAGACCAATCTTGCCAGCCAGTCCACGAAATCATGACTACTCCCGGCTGGGCACAACTCCGCCAACAGATCCGCACTCTCGAATCCCAAACCGAATCACACTTCCACACCCTTTCGCAATACCTCTCGAGCAGCAATCTGTCCGAGAAACCATCGCCCGAGGAGGAGAGAACACAGTCGGAACTCGTCGATCTTTTTGGCAAACGAGAAAACCTGATATCTCAGCTCTCCCGCCTCCTCGATTCCGAATCAGCCCTCTCCACAAGCGCCCTCAAACAGAACAATCTCATCCGGCACAGAGAACTCCTCACAGACCACCGCTCCGAGTTACGTCGCTTGAAGTCTCAAATAGCAGAGCAAAGGTCGCGGCAGCATTTACTGAGCAATGTACGCCAGGATATCGCCGATTCAAGAAGTGCCGAAGAGCAGGAAGCAGAGTATATGCTCCAGGAGAGGAACCACTTGGACCACAGCCATAGCGTCATTGACAGTGTCATAAGTCAAGCCTATCAGATCAATGAAAACTTTGGCATACAGAGGGACACGCTGGCAAATGTGAACAGGAGGATCACGCTGGCTGCATCACAACTGCCTGGTGTGAACGATCTGATGAGCAGGATAGGAAGCAAGAAAAGAAGAGACGGCATTATTCTCGGCAGCTTCATTGCTCTGTGTTTCTTGATGTTTCTATGGTTCAGCTGAGCTGCCTGGTCGAGGCCGCAAAAATGGAAAGGCTATACTGCGACTCTCAAGTGAGGGTTACACCAGAAGTCTGGAAGTCATGTCCGATAGCATGACAAACTTGAGAGACAGAGAGCACACCCTCAACATGTTCAACGCTGAAGGCGCTGAGTGTAAGGCCCCAAGGCCGACATTTCGAGTTGTGGGAGCTTTTCGCGAGATGCAAGGATCAGAACAGGGTATAACCTGGCAGTTGCAATCGTTATTGGTGCTTTTCTATGCGAACACTTTCGCTAGTCCAAAGTGCCATCTGCCCGCTTCAGTGATCTCATGCCGGAAGACAGCTCTGGGTGAACGTCGTTGCGACGATGCTGTCGTCGAGATACAGGTTCAGTACGATATCATGCTTGCTGCACGTTTCTAGGCATTGCACAGACTGTCACAAGAGTGAAGACTTCCGAGCCTGGCAATAGCCGCGCAAACGCCATCAGAAGTTTCGAACACCTGTCCGCTCACCATTACTCACCATGGGTCTTCCGTATTCTAAACAGATAAATGCCGCATTCGATCAAGTCACACCTCTTGTCGCGGAAGGGTTCGAAGTTCTTCAAACGACAAAGAACATCTCTGTCTTCCTCGCTGTCTGCCAAGTCCTCACAGCCGTCTTCTTGGCGCTCATACTGGTGGCAATGCTAGGGCTGCTCATCACCATGAATCCAGAACTCGAGTACGAACGCCAGGAGATTGTCACTCCAGCTATGAAATGGATGGCGGGATGGATTATTGCGCTGGGCAAGTGGAAGAAGAGCATCGTGGTCATGGTGCTAGTGGTAGCCGTCGGGTGTGCGTTGGGGAGCTTGGCTGGGCTTTGGTACACAGCGAGGGATCCGACATTGAGCGAGGACTTGGGCGAGGAGACGGAAGGTGGAGATTCGGAGGGTTTGACTGGGGAGGATATTGATGCTATCAAGAAGGGGGAGTCTAAGCAGTGAGGGGAGTTGAAAGCAGAGACGTGAACGTTCATTGTCAGCAGCCATAGGCCGTCGTTGCGACTATGCGTTTGTGCAAACGATGAGCCGGCGTACTCCAGCCTCTTACTTGAATGCTGCAGAATGCTTAGAATATCAGTAGGCTTTGCCAGAGGCTAACTTTGTCGACGTGTCTTCCATGCGTTTGATCGTATTGGCAGCATCAATTGATGCGTGCGCATGCACACTCGAAAGGCTCGATGAACTGGAGCGCTTACACTACGCTCTAGAGTAGAGACTGCATGGAGGCATCTCTAGGTGTGATATGGGGCTCAAGAGCCCGAAGCGAGAGCTTGCCGGCCTAGATTAGTCCCTTAGCCCAAACATCTCAATCCAAAAGCGCAGGTCAAAGGCTATTTAGTAAGCATGCATCAACCTGGAGTTGACCTGGGGTTCAGCGTGCATGGGTGGTGGGTGCGGTGGGTTCCTCTCTCGTCCTGGTGAAAAGCCTCTTTTGCTACGGTAGGCAATTTCGTGAGTAAGTGTTCGTAACTTCATGCCTGCCTTCACTCTCACACTGTACTTCTGGACTATACACTTCATTTGGTGCCGGAACTTCATCATCTTGCATAAGCGGATCACACGTCTGGTAGGATTACATTACTAGTAGCGTGTCGATACGAATTCGACACGCTAACCATTTGCCTTACTGTCTTCAGTGGCAGGTGGCTAGGAACTATCAGTCTGAAGAACAATCGCGACCAACGAATGAGCTTGTTCAAGATAAACATCCTGACCGAGACTGCTGTGGGTATACCGGTAGCTTGGACCGCATAGTGCGATGATCACGCTTTCTGACATGTCATATCCTGCAGACGAAGCTAGCTGGCATCGGCAGATCATCTTGTGATTGATGTGGAACCCTACTAGCCAGCTGCCTCTTGAGAACCTCCAGACAAACATTAGTTTGTTCTCTAACCACGCAGTGTATTCAAGTGTGACTTTCAACGTTCATGGAGCTCGGAGAACCTTTGGTCTCGAGGGTCACCATGTCTGTGTGCGCCGCATCGCGCGCCTTCCTGTCCCTCCTCTCCGCCCAATACCAAGTTGACGAGAGTCTCCGGACGGTGCGTCAATAGCAATGCGGTCCTTCTATTGGCTGGAGTCAAGAAGAAGTGCCTTCCAAGTTATGAAGCGTCTACTCTACAAACAGATGTTTGTCAGTGCGAAGCATGTTGCAACCCATGTTCGCACGATGTCGGTGCGAAGGACCACGCGATAGTAAGTCTCGTTTGGTTGGAGCTCACGAGTATATAGATATGCTACACTCTCTCTTACTCTATGAAGTTCATCCAAATCACAATTCCCCTCACTCAACGTCTGTTGGAATTCGGCGCTCGCTTGAGGAATATAGTATCGTCTGTAATCTATATTCCTCATTTCACCTTACCTGGAGCTGGCCATTCAAGCACGACCGTCATATCACTCCTCGATTGACAGCAACCATCTCGACTTGTTGGTCAGTACGAGATGCAGCATAGGCCTAGCATTATCAAGCCCACAGGAAGGAATCTCCTCTCAGTCATGGAGGCTGATTGGACCTTGCCCGACTCCGGCACCGATACAGACTCTCCATTCTTTGGAAGCTTCCGCAGCGTTGATAGTCAAGAGGACGCCAGGAATCTCATCTTCTCGCTCAACCAAGTGGCGCAGACTAGCGACCTTGGTCTCATCAATCACCAAGGCATGACAAGCACCTCGCCGGGCTTGGATTCATCATACAGCGGCGTCTCTTTCCAGGCAAAGAAGCTCCACGTCTGTACGTTGTGTGCCGCCGAGCCTCCAAAGTGCTTCAAGACCGTCAACGACCTTGACAGGCACATGAGGTCCGTCCACAAGATATACGAGGATGGTGTCCGATACTGGAAGTGCGGCGTAGGGGGCTGTTCTTCTGCTGAGGAATGCTGGCCTCGGCTCGACAACTTCAAAGCTCACGTTACAAGGATGCATGGAATGCAATACGAGCCCCTGGTTGGCAGTTTCTGTCATATCTTCGAATCAAAGAGTGACCATAGTTCACCTGCGTTGCGGTTGAAGCCTTATCGCAGTGAACCTACCAAGAATGGGGAAGAAACTCAGACTGGATACTCAGCCGGTGTTACATATCTTGCTGAGCCTATCCAGTCCACAACTTACTACACTCCGCCACTTCATGGACAGACGAGCAGCATACCTGATGGGCTGCACGATCCAGCCCTGCCAGCGCACATGTTGCAATTTGACGGTCAAGTCTACTACCACCAGCTGTGTCTTGACCAATGTCTTGACCAACGTGGTTCACATGTTGACCCACAGCCATTCTCAGCAGTAAATGACTACAGTAACTGGACTACGTTGCCCCCGGACGAGCATGAATACATCTGTCAACAAGCTTACGACCACACCCTTTGGGGCGGTTGACAACCTCCAAGAACAATGAATGGCGTCAGCACATTATTTAATTTATGAGCTCAAGAGCATTGCAGGATCGTGATCGAACGTTGCGTAAGAACTTGTATCGTCATTGCACTGACAGAGAGCCAGAGTTGTACTGCAGGCAGCTGTTCGTATGAGACTCGGATTTGTCGCTGATATGTCATATGCTTGAGATGTACTTGAAGATTCAAGTTGCATTCGAACATGGGAAGCTGGTTCTATATAGACAAGCCACTATCTTGAAGTCGCAATGCAAACATCACCCTTTGTACTCACGATGCTCAACTGTCTAGCCTTCAAACTTCCCGAGTCGCTCCTGGTAGATAGCATGAGAGTGGCAAGCACACCACCCACCAAGTAACAAGCAATCTTGTCATGTGTTGTAGAGAGACTAATTAATTGGCCTTTCCCACTGGCAGTCAACTCGACCGGGTGAGCCCGGTATAAAGTCTGTAGCTGAGAAGCATGCTTTGATGCAAAAGGAGAAGCTTCCACAGATCTTCAAGACGTTGCTCGGTACCAGATAAATAGGTAGGTGGGCTAGAGGTTGGACACCATTCGTCTACACCCGACGATCTAACCGTATCAGGAACCGGTCAGCATGGTCAGCCGTTGAGAGTCCCGGTTCGATAACAATCACCAGTCTCCCCCCCTTTCCACGACAGCGAAGGAATCTTGAAACTTTGGCTGCGTATCATCCAATCTCAGCAGATCACGAGCACATGTATAGATAGACTGAGATGTAAGGTCAGGTGTACATTGTTCACGAAGCAATCTCCAGTCTTTGCCTGATAGTGACGTAACTCATTTTGAGCATTCCTCTTCCGCCAGGGTGAGACGTGGCTTGAAGTAAGATTCTTACTCGAGACGCAGTGCCCTAGGTACTGCCCCGTGTAACGACTGGCGCAGAACATGCAGTGGCTGAGGTACGTGTACGCCATGGATTGGAACCTGCGCGACACCGTGCGGAGTAGTGATGGTGTCCGCAGCTTGGTAGCTTGGCTCATGCACGCTGCGACTGGCTACTTCGCGCTGTGACACTGCAGCTGGACAGAAAGCGGGTTCACCGATGCGGGTTGCAGCATGCGATGCTGTCCCACAGATGTTGGGCAGACGACATGTTTGGCTTATTATGATACTGCACTTATGCAGGAGCGTTGAAGCTTGTTCAGGGTAGAACATGAATAGGTATATTGCAGCAAGATTCTCAACTGTTAAAGGCGCGATCAAGGTGAAAGATGTTCTTACACAGCCGTGTGTTGTAACGGCAGGCGTCTCGGATGAAGCATCAACTTGTTAGAGCTCCAAGTAGTCCCTCGCAACTTCGAAAGCTCAACTAGCAGGCCAACCATATCACATCCAGCCCGAGACAAGAAATGGACGCTGGCTATCCGCGTGACGCCCGGACGTCTTTTCCGACGCGATCGCAAATTACCAGAATCCCAGAAGATTATTCGACGAAGGATTCGGCGGGTGAGGATGTAACGAGACCGAGATCCGTTGAGCACTGGATACCAAGAACCGTACCGGGTGACAGTGTGCCAAACTCCCCTGGACTGCATTCAACTCCCCGCTTTGCGCTGGGACGGAGTCATCAATATTATAGTTTCACCAGCTCCCGTCATACGGACGGACTTGAGGCCCGACCGACAGACCTGACTGGGATTGGAGCGAAAGATCTGATTGGAAATGGGAAACAATTCATCCTGCCCTCTGAGCCTGAGCCTACTCTACCTTGTGAAGCTGCACCTGGTAGAGAGGATGTGTCGCGTTCGTTGTGGTCGAATAAGACGTCGCCATCGGCTTTACCCGTAATCGAGATACCCGACGAAATCGAGACAGTACTTCGCGACATCGCAGTGCATCGGGCAAAGCGAGGAGCTCGGAGCGGTGGAGCCGCAGGTCGGAAAACCCATGAACATGCTGTATCTGAGACGCAAGCTTTCACGAGTTTGTTCAAGCGGCTTACGCTGAACGAGGAACATGGCTCGTCTGTTTCCGTCGAGATAGGACCACACGGACCGGACCTCGACGATGATGCGGCAAAACAGGACGAATCTGATGAGGCGTCTCCGTATCCCCATATAGGGCAGACTTTTCAAGCGCGGAACCCACCTGACGTGGCTGGTCCCTCGGACGGTGACTCGACAACCAGGAAGAAGAGGAAACGCGACCATAATGAAGATGGTCAGAAGGAGACGCAGAATGATGGAGAAAGACGCCAGGAAGAACACAACCATCCGAGGGGGAGTGACGCTCAAGATGATGAAGAATCAGCTGGTCGCGGCGAGCGGTCCAACGACGAGCAGATTCAGCAAGACGACGCCGACGTAGGGAAAAGGCAACAACTCCTACCGTGTCCTTACTGGATGCACGATCCACATGCGCATCATGATTGCTCCACCATAAAGTTACGAGACATTGCATATGTTAGGCAACACATAAAACGCAATCACAAAAGACCCAACTATTATTGTGCCAGATGTTACGAGAGTTTCACGTGCAACCGGGATAGAGAGGCTCACGACCAGGAAGGACAATGCTCTCGGTCCAACGAACATCCTTTTGGCGACAGATGCGATCTGGACCAATGGAATGACATTCAGAAGCCATACAGGGGTCAGCACCCACGCGATGTATGGATAGCAATATACGCGACTCTCTTTCCCGAGGAGCCAGTTCCGGGCATACAAATTATTGGGAACATGCGTGATCTTGGATCAGTGGCACAATTTCTTGACCTTTTCGAAGCTTTCCCTGGCATTAAAGAAATCGTGCTATACGACCGGTTCGCACAGGGGCGCTCTTGGTCGAAATTGCTTGGTCATACACAGGTCGCTGTGGACAGAGCACTTGGGATGTTGTCGTCGTCGGCAGAGCACACAAGTCCATTGTGCCTAATGCCTCAGTCCTCACCTATTGACCGTACACGAGATCGCGCGTCGTCATTGACTCGACCTGAGACTGACTGCCTTGGTGTCAGCCGGGGTGAGAAAGAGCGACAAGTCCAGTTCACATCGCCACTCTTCTCAGCCGTTGCCCAGGGTAAGCAACCCGAGCGAAGTGAACTGCACCCCTGCCGCTTACCTGAGAATCAATCTGCAGGTTTCGGATATCACCAGCAGCTCGATCTCCAGAAGGGGCACAAACCAGGCGCTTATACTGGGAATGCTTCACAGGATTTTCTCACTACAGAAAACCTTCCTCATTCTGAGAGTGGCACGGCCTATGTTCCTTCTGGGCCATGTTTTCCAGGAGAGACTGCTCTGTTTCAGAACCAAGGCAGCTCGATCGCCCCTTGTGACACATTTTACGTACAGCATGTCCCACAAGCGTTGAGAGAGATTACACATCTTCAACGGCAACAACTATCCAACCCCTCCATCCGAACTCGGTACAATGATGCACCAGAGGGACAGAACCGACTCTCCATGTCGCAGGAGAACCAGGTCAAGCGGGCTGCGCTAGACAAGTTCCATGAAACGGCGGCCGAAGAGCAGAATTCCTACCCGAGTCAATCACTCCGTCATCGACCTACTGGTGAACGGAAGTTGACAGCACAGGACAATTACGCCTATCATCCTGTAGGAGCAAACGCGCTTTACAACGCAGCAGCAGCCCCACAGCACTCGTGGCCAGATGCGGCACAGACCGATAAGGACGTAGAGAACGCTCAGTTGAACAGTGCGCATCAGTTTGCAGATGAGTCAACTTTCATGGGCGAATGGTACAATTTCGGCGAGGATTTCACCACATAAAACTTGGGAAAGATACAAAACTCTGTTGTTTATCTCTATTCAGAACGCAATCTGCCCATTTTCCTTCCTTTATGCCTAGTATTACTGTCTAGACTCCATCGAATGCAGCCCCTAATACTCCAACTTCCATACGCCCCTCTGCCTCCCGACGTGGCCCCCCAACGCTCTTTGTCAGCACTGCGATACTACACCTATTCAGCAGCGTCTCTCCTCAGGCGGCCTCCAAGGCACACCCAAAATCTGAAAGATCTTCTTCTCACTCCGACCTTCAACAAGTGCACCGTCTGTTTCCTTGACTCTGCCTGGTCCGCGCATTACGTTCTTATACAGGCCGTGCTGGTTGAGCCTCATGCCCTTCCTGGATGCTAGCAGACGCATCGACCGGTTGAATATGTCGTTGCCAGTGAAATAAATTAGGTTGGCACCTAGTGAGCAGGCAGGCACAAGTAGGAGGTCGATGCGTCGCCATGGTGGGTTGGGATTGTCTGACGTAGTTGGGAGCTGTGAGGCGCCGAGGAGTTTGGTGCCGCTGCTGTTGCTGCTTGGGAACGTTGGGTCGAACGGTGGCACGTTCAGACCTGTGTTCGTGGTTCTTTGTCTGGCAGACTTCTTACTCTTGAAGGGGGTGCTCTGCTCTCTGGCCTTGGCTCGCGAAGTGGCGAGTGCACATTTCAAAAAACCTGTCTCGAAGAGGTAGGGCACGGTCTTATCGAAAACCCATTCTCGTAACTGGGGTAGATCGGCATCGGGATGAGTGATCATCACATCAATGTCTCCAGAATCTGGCATGCCGCGTCTGTAACTTCCACCGATGATTGCTTGGAGCTTTCTATCGGTACGGGTGAGGGCTTTCTGCACCACCGCTCCATGTCTTTCGACCTCTGCTCTGGGAATACGTTGCTGGAAGTCATCATAATGGTCGACACCAATTTTTTGGTTCGTAGACAGTGTCGCATGAGCCTTGAGGTCATCGAGCGTGCGATGGCCCTGGTCCATCCACAATTTTGCTTGCATATAGCCTACGTCGTAGATACCCATAAATAGTTGAAGTGTTGCATCGGTGGGATCCGTTTGGATGGATTCGAGGCGCTGGAGCCGGTCTGTAGCAGCAATTTCTTCGATTTTGTCTGCAAGACGAGGGCCAATACCAAATACAGCCTGAGCCTGCTGTCTTGTACTGATGAGGATATCCTGTTTACGCAGAGCTGATATTGCTTTTCGATACGCTGTAGTGCGCCAATTGTCGCCAGTGCGATCATAGTAGGTCGCCATCTGCTGAAGGATTTCGATTGTTCTGTTGTTTGGGTTATCTGATTTGCCTGTATGTGCTTCCATGCAAGCGAAGCCACGATTCTCCTTTGGTACTAATGCGCCTGATTCGGAGACGGACGATTCAACGACCTCATCTTCTGTTCGCTCGTCTCCACTAGAGAAGGATACAAACTTGTCAAGATCAAGCTCTTCGTCGAACGGAAGACGTGCTGCGTCCTTCATTTGCCTCATTATTTGCGACAGCTCATCTGTAGCTCCTGGTTCCGTTCTCGCATTGTCATCGTCATTAGTAGCCTTGAGCTCCGTACCTTCAGCTTCAACAGTCTTCGTATGCTTCAACAGGGTCGCCCCTGCCACCGAAGACTTCGTCTTGCCAAAGATTGTGGCTGCCCCTTTAAGCTGGAATCGACCCTGAGACGGATCCCTCACGCTCTTGTGACTCATGCTCTCGATCAGCCAGGTGTCCTTGACAATCGCAACCTGGCTGACATCGACATAATCCTTGATCACTCGACTAGCGCTAGCAGCATCGATTTTAGCATCCACAACAATGTGAGTTATGCTCGAATCGAGCTTTCGAGCCCACGTCGCACCTTGTGCAATAGCGCTTTGTATGCGTAGCTTTCTGACCTTCACTACATCATCGTTGGGTATGAAGACTCGACCAAGATCAGTATAATGGCATTTCAGAATTGTTGGATCACTCACAGAAAGTAAGACCATTGAACAAACTGCCGATGCCCTTAGTCGAGTTGGTCTTTCGAGGTTTGCCTAGTGGTTCGGGGTCTGAGTTTGTTCTCCGAACTGGTGGTACATTTCGAGTAGCGAAATTGGCCTGACCAGCAACTGGCTGAACTTCTGTGAAAGCTTTGTTCAACGGAGGCACGACGGTCTTTGTGAGCTCTGCAACACCATTCTTCTTGTCTGATTTGTTATGCTCCACGGGTACCAGCTCACCGTCTGGCTTTGCGTGATCTTCGACTTTCCTGCGTTTGGGTGCTTGCAGTTGCGGAGATCCATCCTCACTTTCAGTACTTTCGTCCAAGCCGTCCAAATCATCTAATCGCGCAAAGAACCTTTCCTTCTCGTCCTGATGCGTAGACATGATGCAGGGCAACGGTAGCCAACATCGTAGTGCGAGAGATTGACACCCATAATGTCGAAGTTTCCAGGTTACACAGAGACTCGCATTTGTGAGAACACCTCAACAGGAGTGTGAGTGGGGTGATATCATGTGGAACAAAGAACGAGAAGCAAGTGAGGGCCAACGGTTGACCGCGGTTGATATCATCGACGCGTATTAGCCCTGGCATCAATGCGCGTCATCACGTGCAGCATGTGGTCTTCTGTCAATATTGGAGTAAGCAGTTTGCTTCGCGTACCGAAAAGGTATTCCAACATGGCGAAGGGCACATTAGTTGACCTGTTGCTTGCGGCTGCCAGTCGACCGCATGCACGATGTTCACGGCATGCACAGCGACAGATAGGCCAAATACGGAGTTATGCATTGGCACACCGCAAGAAGGATAGTCCATCGACTCCAACACCACCGAAGGGAGCAGACCCCTTGCTTGCGCCGAGAAAGCCCGCACAGGTGCCCCTTGCTGTCGGCATTGACAGAAACCCGGAGAATAAGTCAGCCATTTCACGAATCCCCATACCGAAAGGAGTGAAGGGCGAGAAGTTCGTGCCTTCACCTTTAGCCAGACCGCTTGGACTGAAATCACCCCCACAGCCAGGGCAGAACAGTTCTGTAGATCGACGATCATGGGAGCAAAAGAAAGCAGACTTCACCGACTACGATCGAGCTGTCGAGCGAAGACAGATATACCTACGCACTTTTTTGCGACCTTATTTTCAAGAATGGCATCGGCTTGACAAGGAATTCAAGGGAAAGAGCTTCGTTGCTAATGAGAGGCTTTTCCGGAAGGACAAGGCTCTCTATTTCCCCAACATGTGGGGCCAGACGTTATCGAAGAAGGGCCAAGGTCCAGATGGTGGCTACGACACCACCCCTGCGCTCAGAGGCAAGATCTCCATCGTGGGGATACAGTCTGGCGTCTGGGCCCAAGAACAGGCCGATACATTCTTAAGTGAAGAATCGAATCCAGAACTGCAGACACTGCTTAAGGACCGTTCCGACGTATTCCAACGCGCAGACATCAACATTCAAGATAACATCGCGAAAGCATTCCTCGTCAAGCTGTTCTCAGGCCGTCTGCGAGCCACGATTTCGGAAGACCGGTGGGATCGATACTTCATGGTCAAGCTTCCTCGAGACGTACGACTCGGCCTGTCGGATGATGTGCGAGACGCTATGGGGTTCCTGAACACGGCAGTCGGATACGTCTACCTGTTGGACGCAGATTGCAAGATAAGATGGGCTGGGAGTGGACACGCCTGGAAAGAAGAGCTTGAAAGTCTGAGTGCTGGCATTAAGAGGCTGCTTGAAGAGGCCGACGCAGAACGCAAACTGAACAATATTCCTGCAAATGGACTGCGCAATATCCTCGCCGAAGACGTACAAGTATCCAATCCTCCCATGGCAGCCGCAGCTTGACCAACATTATTCCTGAACGCCAGCGCTAAAAGAGCATATCGCATACCATAGTCCACCGTACCGTATCCAATCCCCAGAGGGCATTAGGCTGCGGTGCAGCCCATACTCCTCGCCATTACATAGGCTTCGCAACCGCTCAGGCCAGATCTCCATGTTCTGAGTTAGAGCCACCGTTAAAGCCCGGTCCTTGCTCTTTCACTAGTTCTTTCGTGCTGGAAGGTTTCAAGGTAGCAAAGTCTTGCTCAACGGCTTCTCTCGTGTCAACAACTATCTCAGTCGTGGGTTCGTCAACGGGATCAGAGGCAAGCTGTCTGCGCGAGGTCAGCATGTCTTGATGAAACATCGGTCTCCCTAACTGACCCGCACTCCGGACATGCTTGCTCATGATCGGCGCCATCCAAGATCCTGTGCACAATCCTGCATTTCCCTTGCGCCTTGAACCTTGACTTTTTGGGTGCGGAAGCGGTTTCGCATTTCGAGTTCATGTAATATGGTGCAGGTCGAGCCGTTCCTGGACAACACGACCAGTGGTATGTATGATAGAGGCACATCTTCGATCTTTGACTGCTTGTGGAGGACTTGGTCGCTTTGCAATACCACCAGCTCTGAGCTGGTCGCAAACGTTGACGTCCACAGCGATGATGCGCGAGATCGTAAGTGAGCGAACGAAGCGACAAGGAACCTTGACAACCTGACTATGCAATTGTTAAATGGTAAGCTGTACACTGCAGCTATTCCGGACAATTTATCCTCAATGTACGGTTGGATATTGACAATGAAAGGATCATGAACAAAGCAAGTTAAGAGCGGCGATGTGAAATTTGCAGCAAACCAAGACCCAAGAAGCCAAGCAGAAATTCCCGTCAGTAAGACTGGTTACAATCAAGCAGCCAAGCAGTCTGTCATGAAAAATGGAATAGAAACAACTTGCGCTTGATGCCTCGAGGAACAACAAGCATTTGACGCATTTTAGAGTTAATTCTGTTAATGTAGGGAGATAAGAGGCCTAGAAAGCACGACCGAACCGGCAGAGTCATGCGCATGACCGACCATTCAAAAGAACAAGAATTCCTCCTGTGACACAAACTCTGAGTTATGGTTGGCGGAAGCGTAGTTGTCCGGTGTAGCATGTCGAGCGAGAGTCTTATTACGTATAAGAGCCCAGGCATCGTTTGTTTCGTAGCGTGCCCGGCGGGGCTGATACGAACGTATCAATTGGTGGCCATCCCCTGGCGGCGGATGGTAGTGCCAAGCATTATCTTCTCCTTGCCCTTTCCCGACTAACGTCCTCGGCAAATGACAGGGCCTCGACTACATCGGCCATTTCCCGGAGTCTTGGTATAAAGCTACGAATGCTTGGTATTCTCATCAGATTCACCTGCAGCGATGCTCGTACTCTTATCCATTCTCTGGCCTGAGATACTTGAGTAGAATGGTGATAGATGGACAGTGACATGAATTTGCTGTCCGCATACGACTAATCTTTCAAAGTACCAGCACACTGTCGCTTGTAGCTTGCTGGGAAACCCCCAGAATCGACATTCAACGCTGTATGCGCGCATGGTCTAGGCTCTTCTTAAAAACCCTCTACTCAGCAGCAGCTCGATACACGGACGTTTACGCCACCGTTCCACATCGAGCAGAACGCGTCAGCATATCAGGTCTCGCTCTGGTATGCGATGCGACATTCGTCGAGGCCCGAGCTTTGTGGCCTATCACCTGTACAGCAGCCATGACACAAGGTTCAAGTTATGTTTATTATCTCGTTGCGAGCAAATCATACAAATGGCTCATCGGCATTATGAGGCACCAAGATACTCAGGCATCAAGCTGTATTCTGGTCAACACTCCGGCATGCAGGGCAATCACCAGAAATCCCCACCGCAGCACGCTACGCAGACATCCGCCGGCCTCCGTGGTGACGTTGCCGCCGTGGGCTTTGTTGATGCTCTGACAAGCTCTCAAGGTTGCTGATGATATGCAAAGCAGGACTAGCGCCTCATTTCGCCTCCCACGTCGCCGGCACAACCAGAACTCTTCACGCTGCATAGTAGCTAGCGATAATGCCAGGCTCAACGCAGATGAGAGTTTGATAACTTCATAGTACAGACACAGATTGCAGACATCGCAGCTCCACCCTCGTAATTTGACGTAGCATACCAGAATTATACAGGCAACGATACTATGAGCCGCCATCATTTGATGTGCACGTCACTTCTCATGCATCTTCCTTCTTGCCTGGAAGCTGACCTTGAGCCTTCAATTTACACAAGAACGCAACCCCCAACCTCGACCATCCACTGCACCCGCCTCGTTAAGTTAATTCTGCTCCTCCTTGTAATTACCGTCCCTGCAGCCAGCCGATTGGTCGCTGCCGCTCTCATTGCATACTGCGTTTACTCTTACTATCGCTCAGGCGTGAGTGCTTTAACAGCGCTGCCTTATGTACTGCCGAAATGCAGCATCGGCTTGTATTTCGCGCGAGCGGATGGTAGGATCAAAATCCGACCGCGAAGAATTTAGGTGTAAGCAGACCCCGAGACACAACATTTAGGGCGGAAGAAGTGCCCCCAACTGTAAGGACCACTCGCCGGAACCGGGCCCCAGGTCAGCTAGCTTACAGCATTTATCTTGCGGTCGGCTTTTACTATCATCGGCTCGGCGAATGGCACGGCGCGCATACCATAGTAGCTGATGCCTTAACGCCTAATACATTGACCTCTCAGGCCACAGCTTCACACCTTCGCATCATCACGCGCAGCGATCTTTTCGAATCAATAATGAAACCACCGGGTTCAGCTCGTTGAGTTACGCATATAGGAGGTTGCACACGAAATTGTTTGGCAGTACATCGACGATGCGGGCGTGTGAAGTTTGCGCGCAAGATGACTGCGTCAAGCTTAGAAGCCTCCAGTACGTAAAGTTGGATTTGGAAGTACATAGCAAGGAGAAGGATGTCTATTTACCATCACCACCTGGAATTCTAGGCTGCTCGAATCCTATCCTCGCACGTAGCCTCATTTGATCTCGCCGTCTGGACCGTTAGCCAGCGGGACCCCGTAGTTGCGGCTAGCAGATGAAGCCAGAGTGGGCCTGCTCATGTTGATGCTCTTAGCATGCACGGATAAGGCGGAGACGGGAGCAGTGACGAACGTCATGGAGCAAGACTAGCGAATCTACAAGTACACTCAGGTACAGGTAGCACAGTGCGGTGATGTCGCCTCAGTACCATTGAAACCCGCTCCGCCGCGGCGGTGGTCGCTTATGCAGCCTGAGCTCTTGCGGGCTCATTGGGTACCCGCTACAGATCCCTGCAGTTACTACGGTACCTACGTCAGCGCTTCAACATAGGGCTCAGGTACAGGTTCCAACTATTTTCAAGCCTCTTGAGCCTTGGTCGACAAGAGCTGTACGGGCAATTAAGCTCTGGAACAATGTCCCGGGTCATAAGTAGGTCTACTTGCAGCATTCCGACAACGCCTCTTTTTCTTCACTCCCCTTCTCTGGAATTGCGACTTATACAACCACGTAGGCCGCAGCTCGAGCTCTTGTCTCTACGTCAGGGCGCTAACTGTCCTAGAAAATTTATATCGATTTTAGTACCAATTCAGAACCGGCGAGGTTCAATTCAACCATCATCATGGCGTACGAACATTTCGATCTGCTGTCATCGCAAACGCTGACATTCACGACCTAGAGACGCGCAGAACAGCGGCAACAACAGTACGAAGCCCGATGAGAAGCAAACAAACTCCGCCCCAACTAACACTGCTCCAGACAACAGTACCCCAAAGAAATCTGGTTCTGACCAAAACAAATCTGGCCAAGGCCAAGGTCAGAATCAGAGCTCAGATCTAGCTAAGAGTGCCCCGGATGCCGGTAAAGCTGCCACTCCCGCTAGTGGAGGTCTGCTAGACCAGCCGGGATCCATAGGGATGACCAAACAAGAGGCCGAAGATACTGCCGGCAGTCTGAAAGTCCACGTCAAGCTCGCTCTCGAAGTTGACATCCGGATCACTGCAAGAATCAAGGGCGATATCGCGATAGGTGAGTCGTCAGCGCCGGCTATGCGAGTGGGCTCGAACTGACCATTGTCTAGGTATCCTATAGGCAGCACGGGTTACACTCCCGAACAACAATTGGGTGCTCAGGGGATAGTATGAATGTTGTTGAGGTGGTGCATATACGGCATAACGCTAATGCGTCGCTTTATGTCAAACACTGCCGCTAAGGTTTTGCGTATCTATGAGCTGTAGATAGGCTAAACCATATATAAACACATACAGTAGCTCGGTGTTCAACACGGCGCCGTGGATACGAATGAACTCATAGTACATGCCAACCGAGCGCAACAGACCTCCGGTACATCCCGTTCGCAGTAATAGCTCTCGAAATGGAGAAATGGTCTCTGGAATTATTCAGATGGAAACTCTTAATACTCAAGATTAACTTCAATGCAGGATATAGGTCCATGCCTATCTGATACTACACTAAGATCTTGCATCGTCCTCGACAGGCAATGCCTGCTTTACTAGGACGCATCTACCAAGTCAGCAGCCGATCGCCAATGACTGAGAAGAACCGTTACCATGCAAGTCTGTGGCTTCATCATCATTGACCCCAGCCTCATCTTACCAACCTTGCCTGTGAATTTCGAAGAGCTTAGGGAATACAGCGATGCGGCATGACCAAACACCGTGCCCTACCATGAGGATAAAGATGCAGAGTCGAGGGGTCAGACGAAGTCGGAAAGTCTGACTAGGTCCGGTTGTGGCTGATTGGACCTTGAGGATCCTTCTGATGGATGCATGCACGATCGATGCGAAGAGCAACACTTTTTGGCGATACAATCCCCGTAGCTTACCCAATTTGGCACCTTCGTACCCGCAACTGATCTTGCAAGGTCTACGTAAGGCGGGTTCATAGAACGAAAAGGTAGTATCTTTCTCCCCTACAATGCTTTAGTAGCGTCCGAGTATTTGATTTGGTCTAGCGTATAGGAACTGTGGATCTAAGCTAAAATCCTTGCTCATCGGGTTTCCTCGAACGCTTCGTCTTTCTCGTACTTACCTACCCAGCAACGTCCGAAAGCGTTTGCAGCGACACAACATGAGAAGTGCTGAACGTGCCTGCAGAGGCCCCATAGCTTCACCATCCACTACTGGACACACGGCTGCTATCGGTATGTCTCCAAAGGACGATATTTCGATTGAGCTGTTAAGATCTTCACCCTTGACATAAAGCCCTGCAGGATCTCTTCTGCATCTCCTCCATTTACACTCCACACTTCTGCTTCTGGTATCCGGCATGTTGCAGCATCCGCATGATCTAGTAATGCAGATTTGGGTCCACAGCAACCACCACAGTGGCAGTGTGCTGACCACTCGAACCACATCATACAGCGTCCCTAGCAGAGATCCCCAACGACACTTACGACATTCGATGCCTTTGCAATATCCAACCGGAAGCTTGTTTCTTCGGCGGATGTCAAGTCCTCTCGGGTGTATCGAAATTACTGAAATTTGTGCATGACAAAGTGCCACCGAAGCTAGATGCCGTACGGCTCTCACCAATCACTTCACGCAACATGACCCGTCCGCTGGCACCGCCATTCGTGTATCTTCCCTCAATAACGAGATTGGAAGCGATGACACAGGTAGAAGAGGACCGAGACTAAGCTCACTCCGCCATCTGTCCGTGTTTGGCATGCAACCGATCGCAGAAAGGCTATACGTGCGTGATAAGGCGTACTACCACCATACAGTGTTGTTGCAGTGCACTGCAGGAAGACATGCCCCGCTGCTACTCTCATGCACCTCGCCGACAAGGGCAATGAACGCCTCGTTCATTTGTCAATCATGAGTTCCTCTGATCTCCAGATAAAGCATTAGGTGATGGTCTTGAGGACGATCGTGATCTACTTCAGCCGCTACTCCGTCCGAGCTCGACATGGTTTTCGACACATCGTTGAGCGGTAGCACATGCTTCAAGGCGGAGTTTACGTCTCCAGTTTGATGTCAATCTACATGACGTTCCTCAGCTTGACGCAGGGCTGTTGAAGAAGTGATCCACCGGAGCTGCTGAGCTGCTCATGAGCTTTGTAAACATACAAGAAGTTGCGTGAGTCGTCTCTCGAGAGCTTGTATGTCTGTTCTAACACAAAACCTATAGCCTAATCATTTCAAAACATTCCAAGAGATACTGCTATTCTTTGCAGCATCCAGAACTTCTTACGTTTTCATCGTACCACTTGTATATTACCTATCGACCGGCGATTCTATAGCTTCACTCATTCAATATGGCCATCGCCATCACATCCAGAAGCGTGATAACGCAAAAAAGCAGTGTTCTCAGAGAAAGCATTGAGAACGTCTCTTCGTCTTGTAGGAGGGATCTCGATGCTTCTTCTCAGAAAGTGGTACTTGGCACCACTGACGTTGGCATGGTTCTGGATTACATTGCCGCCGAACGTTTACGGTGCATGCCTCATTCAGGCAGTCGCTACGACAAAGTACTTAGATGGGCAGAAATATATGCACTGCACATTGCAGCGTTCGCGCAAAATGCCTCAGAAGCTATCGCATGCTCACATGAAGCCACACAGCAGATATGGGGCAGCGTCCTTCTTTTGCTACAGGTAAGTCGCCATGGGATTGTCTAAAGAGAAAGACAGGCTAACATCTACCCAGCTGGGCGAAGGACACCTTGAGCTACTCGAGAAACTGGTCGGTGTCTACTATAGTCTCGGACTCTCGTTAGACACATTCGCGGCTCACTCCCATTACATCGTTGAAGGCAGCGAGGCGCAGGCCTTTTGTACTCGCGCTATCGCTGCATTACTTCAGATCACAACCGAATCTACACTTTACTACCACAAAAAGGCATCCAATACCGCTGTCAGAATGAAAAGTGGCGAGTTTGAGCGCCGCTTTGGCCGGTACATTGAGCACTTCTACGATGCCCGTGCAAAAGCCTCGAACGCTATGTGGACAATCAGCATCGAGTCAGTCGAAGCAGCACAGCGACCCTATGAGACAACTGTGATGAGGCGATTCCTTGCGCCACAAGATACCGTTGTTCAGGCGCTGATGTCAGGTCGCATCTCCTCCCGTCACCGGAGGGCCGAGTTCACTTGTGAATGGGCAACGAAGCGAGTGAATGACTTTGCGCGCAGCCAAGATAGTCTGCTGGTGCTCAGTGGGAAGGAGTACTCTGGCAAGAGTGTGCTTGCTGGCTGGATTGCTGAGCGCATCGCCAACACACGAGGTCGTCTCGGCCACGATGTTATGTTCTTCGACATTGACCCGGCACTCAAGGAGCAAGTCCAACCACTATCAGTTGTCAAAGGTCTTGCTCTACAGGCCTTCGATCGTCTAGTCGGTGACGAGCAATTCTACAGAGCTTTGTGCTCCGTGATCCGCGCGGACACCGAAGGTAAACGACCTAATGAGCTCGCCGAACTCTTGTGGGTCGCTCTTGACAAGGCGCTCTCCAAAATGGACAAAACCATGCTGATAATTGATGGGTGTGAGCTTTTGGGCAAAAATGAGCAGTATACGTTGCTCAACCGGCTTGCTGAGCTCGCTGCAAAGCACACCAATCTCAAAATCATCGCCGTGTCTCGTCCTCTGATGAAAGCTCCTCCCAAGAATACCAAGGTCTGGAGCATCGAGAAAGAAGATACGACCAGAGACATTCAGTCCTTCGCTCATGAAAGATTGTCGCAATACCCGTCACTGCAAGCGTTGCCACACAGTCAGATTCACGAATTTGCCGAGCGGATCGCGACCTCTAGTAACGGTTCTTTCGCCTGGGCAGATGTTGCTATCGAGGTCGTGGCCCAAGAAAAGACTTTGACCAATATCTCAAAGACCATAGATGGATTGCCAAAGAACCTCAAAGAAATTATCAACCGCCTGGTCACAACTGTTGATCTGAGTGATAAGGATACGCGCGCAATTCTTGCATGGATGCTCGCTGCTCAGCGTCCTCTCCTACTGGACGAAGTTAAGATCCTGCTCCAAATCGATTGTTCGGCGCTACAAATCACGGAACGGTTCAATGACACTGAAGAAGACGTCCGCCGAGCTTGTGGTGGCCTTATCAGCGTCACAGACGGTATCCTGCGGTTCCGGTCTCTTGCTATCCGACATCATCTGTTGGAGCTAGCAGCGAGCGTGAAGGATTTCTCAAATTCGTCAAAGAACGCGTTCCCGTTCCATATTGCCGAGGCGTCCTATGACCTTTGCCTCCGATCGCTTGCTTACATCAAGCTTGTTCTGGATCGAAACTACCCCGTCGCAGTCGAGTTCCTGACACAGGAGCAGCTCATCGAGGTGTTCAGCGAACACAGTTTCCTGCAGTATTCCACAAGATACTGGAGTCAGCACTTTAGGTCCAGCCCTATGCACCAATATCCCAAAGAACACAAACTCACTGGCACATTCAAGGCCTGTCTACCAGATCTTGTCAGCTTCGCCAGGATTGAGGGAACATGTCTTCGAGCACAATATGATCTACACGAGTCTTGTGATCTGCTCCTTCTAGGCGTCAAGCTGCGAAAGATGGTGTTCGGCGAAGAGACGCAATCTGTGCTCCAGACCACTATCAATCTTGCCATGACCCGTCAGCGGCTGTTGAACCAGGAGACTAACATCTACTATTACGAGGCGTTCAGGTTGTCCCACAAGCTTCTGTCTGAGGAGAGCGAAATCAGCTTGGTCTGCGCCCGTCAATACATTGACTCTGTCAAGACAATGACCAAGACCACCGAGATCGAAGAGACTCTGACGTACATTACTGAGGTGCAACGCAGACAATACGGTGTTTCACATGAGACTACCATCTCCTACATGCAAAGACTGGCTGAATACTGCCTTGCCATCAAGGAAACCACCAAAGCATCCAACCTATACATAGAGCTTTACGAGATTATGGCATCAAAGTACGGATACCACCATACCAAGACCGAGTCGGTCTACCAGAAATTAACCACTGTTGCAACCAAGGAGCAGCTTGCCCAAATCAGCAAGAAGCAGCAGACTTCAGCCGAGAAGACGCTCGAGGTAAATGACACCCGTCGCGTAACCTCCACCAAGGACGTGGTCAACCAGTATGAGCAGGAAAAGGATGTGGAGAAAGCTGAGGAAGTGATGGTAAATTACTGGCGCGAGATCAGCGAGAAGAGCAGAACTTCCCGAGACGTCAAGGTTCAGGAGCAGCAAGTTGACGTTACGATGGAGTATGTCAAGTTCCTGCAACGACAGAACAGAAAGGAAGAAGCCACCACCATTCTCAATGGACTCTATCTAGAACTTGAGAAGAGCACAAGCTACAGCGACAGCAAAATCTCGTGGATTCAGCGCATTGGCAATGAACTCTGGTCAATGGGGTCCACTTCGGCTGCCCGTGGCGTCTTCAGTTATCTTTGGAGCTACTACCGAAGCACTGGCCAGCAAACCACCAAGGAAGCCCAAACAGTGGCCAAGTCTTTGTCCGAATCGGCTTCCTCAACGGTCTCAACCACCAATTCTACAGAAGAGCAAGTCGACGTCCTACGCGAGATCTTGGAAACAAGCACTCTCACCTCTCAAACTGTCGACCAGACTACTGTCAACACCACTCAACAGCTCATCTCGGCCTACAGCAGTCAAGAACGCCACGAAGAGATCATCGAAGTCACACGAGATGTGCTCCAGCGTGCATGGCCCAGCGTCCTCACGGGCCAGAAGGATACTCGCCTCACCCAGAGCTACTCGTCTGAAATGGTGTCCATCGCCCAACAACTGGCTACCAGCTACATGAAACTCAGTTACGTCGAAGAGGCATCCACCGTGATGTACGGTATCTTTGCTGCATACCGGGGGCAAGCTAAGCAACACACCGAGAAATTCGTTTCGTTCTCACGCGAGCTCATCAGTCACTACCAGACTGTATACCGGCACAGCGATGCTTTGAACATCTACCAGTCTCTTTATGAAACACTAGTATCTGTCTATGGCCCGACCCACCAGCAGACCATTAGTGTCGCCTACGAAAAAGCCGATTATGAACTCAAGCAGAATCGTCGCAAGCAGGCTTTAGCATCCTATGAGAAGATCTACTCCTCGTTCAAAGATAGCAAGTCTGAGACATGCTCGAAAGAGGCTATCCATGCGGCCCAGTCCATGTGCACTATCTACGAAAAGGAGCAGAACTGGCAGGCGGCGCAGTCGGTCTACCATGTCCTGTGGCAGACCTTCTTGCAAAAAGGACAAGAGTACAACCTGGGAGTTGAATTTGTCGACAAGGTCTTTGACCGCTACTTGTACATTCTTGAGAACAAGACTAGCGTCGAATTCGCTACTCGTCGTCAGTTGGCGGTGGATTACCGCCAGACCTGCATCAAATACTTCGGCCAAGAGAACGAGCGAACCATCAGCGCAACTCTCAAGTTGGCTCAGCTGAACGAGAAGGATGAGAAGTACAAGGCTGACGCCATCTCCATGTACGAGACCATTCTAGACTCCAACAAGAGCACAGGGGCATCAATGTTCTCCGTTGCCGCTACCGCTCGGAGACGACTTGCTCACTTGTACTCCGATATGTCTGTCACTCATGAACGAGCTCAAAACCTCTACATCGACGAGTTCGAGGTTGTCCGCAACAAGAGCGGTGTTTCACATCCTGACGCCCTGTTCTGGCTTGGTCTCTTTATCACCTGCTTCAAGAAACGGAATACTCAACAGGACAACAAAACCGCGTCTCAACGTCTCCAGACCGTGTCTACCGAGATACTGCTGCAAGAGACTGACACTTCGAGACTGTACGAGGCAAGTAAGACTATTGCGAAGATCTACAAGCAGCAGAGCATAACCGAGCCCAACGCCAACGAGTTCCTGACGCAACTTCGACAGCATGCCATCATCGGCGAAAGCAACATCGCTTCGCTCAAGGGCAAGACCTTGACTAGACGATCTTTCACCTTCGTCGTCGGCTTCGAAGAGGGCATCAGCGGCGGCCAGTTCTCCGTCATCATGTCTGAGCTCATGACAGAGTCGATTCTCGTCACCACCTTCAACAAGCAGAAGAAGTCCAACGCCTCTTTTGATGTCATTCTCAGCACGGGCAATCGTCTGAGAGTGTTCCTCAAGAACAAGGGCCGCCAGGACTACACTGTGGTGGAGAAGGAGCTCTTCGAGATCTTCATGGAGAAGGTTGTGGGCAAGAGCAGTCAGATTGACAACTCTGCTGCTCGTCAGTTCTTCGACATTGTCCTCGCAGAGCTCGACAAGGACTCTCATGACCTGAGCGTCCTCCGTGTCACACTTGAGGCGGTCACTCGAGCCTTCACCGAGAATCAGTTCAGCAGAGGCTACTCTCTGGCCTTCATTGCAGACAGGTATATGCACCACTTCGACGGCTTCCGCAGCCAGAGCAAGATCGAGCTTGCGTTCCAGATCTGTCTGCGGCTTAGTGGGCGTGGAACTCGCAAGACCGGCGACAAGGACATTGAACAGAAGATGAGCCAACTCTCGGGTGCTCTCCTCCAGGAAGTCCTTCAGGCTGCGAAAGCCATCCGGTTCAGTCTCATCACTCTACCACTCTCAGATCTCAATTTACTCGTTGGCATCCTTGGCCAGGCCAAGAATTACTCAGATCTCGAGGTAAGTCCACACCTACTATCAACACCACCGCAGGCATATATAAACCCCCAATCTATTTGCCTCCGTTATTCCTCCATGCCTTCCTCTCCCCTAATACGATCCAATGCTAACTCCTCACAGTGGATCCTTCACGACCTCTGGTCCGCCCGCCACTCCCAAACCTCCTGGCCCGCTACGACCGTCGTGTCTATCGGCCGCCGCCTCGTTGAATGCCGCTTCAGCATGGGCGAGCGATCCTCCGCCCTCTCCCTGCTCGAAGACATCTGCTACAATTTGCGAAGAGTATGGGGACCCCTAGACAAGACCACACTCGAGATGGAGCAGCTGCGCAGCCAGATGTACACCAGTCTTGGCCAGCACACGCGCGCCATGGGCGTGCACGAGGACATCCTGGCGCACCTCAGCAGCGATGAGCTGGACATGGACCAGGTCACGGGCAAAGAGGAGGCGGATATCGCGGTAAGACACGTGCAGGCGCTGAGGCTCGCGTTCTTGCGGAACGGCGCCAAGTGGCCGAAGGACAAGGACGAGGGCGTGTATGATGAGTTGTACCACATCGTCGCCAAACAGGTGGCTGATCAAGATGCATGGAAGAATGCGAAGGTCGAGGACGTAAACAAGTGGAGTGGCGCAGCCAAGTCGTTCAAGGACGACGGGAGCGGTGCGTGGAGGGATGTGCCGGACGGTCAGTGGGAGTTCATGGCTGGCAACGAGAAGTACAAGCACGTCAATGCCATGAAGCGACGGAGTGCGAGGTACTCCTCCGGGTACTTCGTGAACGGCATCAACGGAAAGAACAATGGTGTCGCTGTCTCCAGGGACGATGTCATCACGGCGCCAACTGGCAACAACAACTCGGATGGTGGTGCCGTCACGAAAGAAGACTTTGTCAAGGTCCACGGGACCAGGCCTGTGCAAGTCAATGGCGCATGAAGTCCATTGTGGATCGCTGCTGATGTCAAGATTCAAAGGCAGATCACAGTGGTGAGAAGATAACAAGTTGGCGACGGTACGGCCTATGAGTCCCGACAGAGAGCACACATGGAAGGACAGCAAATGCTGGGTTGTCGGTTATGATTTGGTGTTCGCAAGGGGCCCAGTGTTTAGACATCAGTTCATAATAATATAATGCCGTGTATGCGTTATTCGACCGCTTGGAACTAGTTGGGCTTAAGAGTCCGGGCAGTCAGAGCTTCGATAGTGATCATGACTCGGTCGTCGTATCTATTTGTCTAGCCGGTGGAGCAGATCTAATGCAGCATCAATTTAGGACTATGACCAATGGCTTACCATCTATCATCCACTAGCAGGCATACACTTACAGAACGAAGCCCGTAGGTCACCTACAGCTCCTCCCCCTCCCATCTTCTCACCAGATACCCCTGCCCCGCAAGCTCCTCCTTCACCTGATTCACCTCATACTCACCGCGATGAAACATACCCGCCCCAAGCGCCGCATCAACCCCGGTCTCCCTGAACACCTCGACGAAATGGCCTGGATTTCCCGCACCCGAGCTCGCAATGACCGGAATTTCAACCGCGCTCTTCACATCGTTGATCAGCTCTAGATCATACCCGGAGTTGCTCCCGTCGCGATCGATAGCATTGAGCAAGATCTCACCCGCACCCAGCGCCTCCACGGCCGTGACCAGCGCCCGGACAGTCAGGTTCGTCGTCGTGCGGCCCCCGTGGATCGTGCACGCGTAGTAGACGTATTCCAAGCCCTCCGCACTCGGCAGGCTCGTCTTCAGCACGTGACTAGCGTCGACGCCCTCAGGCGCATCCTCGGGGCTGCGCACGAACAGCCGCTTTGGATCCACAGAGACAACCACGGCCTGCCGCCCATACGCCGCAGAAATCGTCTCGATGCCCGTCTTCCCATCTCCCTGCCCTCCCCGCTTCCAATACTCCTGCGCCGCAACCACCGCGTCGGACCCAATCGACACCTTGTCAGCTCCGCTCTCGAAATACAGCTTCGCGACATCCAGCGCGCTGATCGTCTTCCCCGTGCCCGGGTCGACCATGTCCCTGATCCCGCCACCGATCGTCAGCGGCACGAACACAGACTTGCTCGTCTGCCGCAGGATCTCAAGCATGGGCAGATCCGTCACGGGACAGTCCCTGAAACTCGTGATGTTCAGAAACGTCACCTCGTCCGCGGACTGCGTGTAGTACTTCTTGGCCATCTCGACGGGCTTGCCTAGGTTTCGGACGCCCTTGGAGTCTGTCTTCTCGCGGACGTCATATTGGTCGCCTTTTGTCACGACTAGGTCGCCGGCGTCGTTGGTGCGGACGTCGAGGCAGGCTATGATACGGCGGGTGAGGCCGTTGAGACTGCTTGCGGAAGCGGCATGGGTGGGTGCGCCTGTGGCCGCGGTGAGGCCGTCCGATGGCGATGGGGACTGAGTGGACCATTGTTTGCCGTCAAGGAAGGCTTTGATGGCGCGGAGGCCGGCGGCGCCACTCTTCTCGGGGTGAAATTGCGTTGCGAAAACATTCTCGCGTCCTATCGCGCCTATGTAGGTCTCGTCACCGTACTTAGCCGTGGCAACCGACCAGCCTTGGGCCTCAAGTTCGCCGGGCACGTAGGGTGCGAAGTAGGAGTGGACATAGTAATACTTGCTTTCTGGGGTCAAGCCGTAGAAGGATTTGTTGCTGAACTCGGTGACTGGTCCTTTGGGAACGAAGTCGTGGACTGTGGTGGCGGAGTTCCAACCTATGCAGGGAATCGACTTCTTCGAACCATCCGCGTTCTTGGGGTTGAAGCGCTGGAGTGTCTGTGGGAGAAGCGCTAGACCTGCGACATCAGGTGCTTCGACTGACCCGGCGAAAAGAGCTTGTAGACCAACACAGATTCCGAAGAATGGCTTGCCGGCTTTGATGTGCTCGTGGATGGCTGGGAGATAGTTCGCTTTTGCTAGCGAGCTTAGGCAGTGACCGAAGTGGCCGACGCCTGGAAGAATAATCTTATCGGCGTTGGCGACTTCTTCGGGCGATCTGATCCATTCTACCTCGTACCCACACTTCTCAATAGCATTGACGAGAGAACGGATGTTGCCTGCTACGTAGTCGAGGAGGTGGACTTTTGGCATTTTGACGGTGAACTTGATATCTGATTTGAGGCAACCCCAGTCGTGACGCTTGATCTCAGCAAGTATATCGAACGTGACGATCGCAACTTACCGTGCGTCCTGGAGAACAATATCCTCAAACACGCAATTCTCCTAACGTAGGGATGGGGGGAAGGTTATGGGACAGTGCGAGAACGAGTCGAAGGATACTGAATTGCTCACGGACTAACGCAGTGGGAAAAGATGTGACTGCGAAAACTTTTCTCACCTATAGCACGGTGTCGGCGATCTCATTCTAAGCTACGTTCATGCAAATTGGGACTCGGGATGCGAGCATGGGCTTCATGATGACTCACACACAACAGCCGACGAAGAGATGAAGTACAACGCAGGGCGGGATGTATAAGAGCAATGCCTTTACTCTACGAGGTCGTTCACTAGCGCGCCCTGCCCGGGACCCGAAGTGGGGCGCCGGCGGAACGGTCGCCGCAGCAGCTCTACTTGTGACCAGGCGAGCCAGGCCCTACGTAGTACTACAGCATGGCTAGCATAAGCAGGTTGCGCCACGACAAAGGCAAAATGAGGAATGAGCACAGTATGCTCTTATGGCTTCAAAAGCACGCTGCTGCTCTCCTAACACGTTCCGTTCGATGAACTTATCCATTTTCTCGAGCCGACATGGATATGGCTACCAAACCCGACCCAACATGCTGTATGAATTTTATTGGGCCTGAGCCTCCATCTTTGAACTTAAAAGCCGTCTTCGAGTTGAATGCAGACCTCTCACGGCCAGGGATGACACAGATGACCTTACCAGGAACAGGTACGTGGACAGCCGCTTGCACTGGTATGAGCAGCACATTGAGCACTTCAATGTGGTCGAAGACAGGGTGCTTGTCAGCCCCGACAGCGTGGCAAAGCTGCTGACTCCAGGAGGTTTTCTTCAACGACGCGAGAAGTCCGGAATCCACGAATTCATGAGGGCCGATCGCGACAGGGCGGCTAGTGACAAGAGTCTGGAGGGATTGTGACTGGAGAACGTGGCAATCCCGACGACGAAGTGAAGCATATGTTGTCCAGATGTGTCTTCCGCACGTTGGGAGATGCTGAGAAAGCTTTGGAAAGGCTGGACGTCTTTGCAGGCGCTTTGTGTGGCTGCGTACTCGAATGATTTGGTTCACGTGGTGTCTGGACGACTTTCATGGACACCGACGGCTGCATTGCACACTGCTATGCGGGATGGGGAAGGCATACTGGACCCGAAACCGTGGCAAAAGCAATGCACTCCGAAAGAGCTAAGATCTGTCGCAAGGAGTCTGCAGGGTCGAAAGACGTCAAAAGCTGAACGATCAACCTGGAGACCACGAACATCTAGCGTCGATTCGACGTGGTTGCCCTGATCCTCGGTTGTGATCGGCTACTGACAACTTTGCTCTCTTTGCCGCGACGATCTGCAGTCGTTAAAGTGTAGGATTATTCGAAAGACGCCCACATAGGGTTCTCTGCTCATGTATTCTTCTTGGATAAAACGTTGCTTTCCTTCATCGATTGAGAGTCTTCCGCCATTTCATGTAAGGCTTTCAGCATGGCTTCTCGTGTCTCTTGAACTAAAGCATCCACATCAGCAGCAGTTTTGCCCTTCGTCGAAATGGGCGGAAGCACTGTAAGCGCGTCAGCTGGGTGTCATTGTCAGTGAAAGCCCACCTTACCTCGTATTCGAATCTTGCCAGAATTGAACCTCTTCTTCTTGACATTCAAGACGTAGCTGTAATTCTCCGTAACCGTAGGAACGATAGGCACCTGACCTTGAACAGCCATGTGAAACGCACCCTTCTTGAAGGGCAATAACATAGGTTCTTCAGAGTAGCTTCTTGTGCCTTCGGGAAACATAAAGACGCATTGTTTCTTCTCCCTCATGACTTTGGCTGCGGCCTCGAAGGCTTTCATGGCTTGTGCTCTGTCGGCCCTGTCAATGAAGACGGTGCCAGACAACAGCATGAACCAGCCGAGGATTGGTGTCTTTGCCAGGCTCTTCTTGGCTGTAACGGAGCACCCGGTAGGGAATATGCTTCCTAGCATGAGGATGTCGAGCTCGGTCTGATGGTTGCCCACAATAACAGCTGGTCTGGTGTTCTCGAGAACCTCACTACCATCTCCTTCTATCGTGAAGTCAACCCCGACCATGGTCTGGGCGAGATACTTGAACGCTCGGCCCGTTGTCCATTGACCATACTTGTAATGTAGACCCAGCGGCTTAAGGATGGCAGAGGCAACGGTTCCGTAGGCTGCGCATATGAGGAGGGCAAGGTACGCGCTCATCGACCGAGCAATGAAGCCTAGAATCAGCGGCGCAGAAGGATTGAAAGTGTAGCCAACGAAAGCAGCGAGCATGATGCCAATGTAGGCCAGCAGGCCATACAGAGGGTATGCGAAGATGGCGTACATTGTGCGAAGACACCTCGGTTTGTCTGGATGAATATCAAGGAAATCTACCTCTAGCAGTCGTGACAGTGTTGCTACAACTTACGAAGTATGCGAAGCTCATATTCTCCTCTGTGAGAAACAGTTGTTGTGCATTTGGAGGCGGCAGGTGGCAGGTGGCATGCGTGGGGAACAAGAAGCTGGTGCGATTTCATCACTGCACATGATCCACATCAACGTGCTTCACGTGTCGTCCAGGGCGGGCCGAGGGACCTTGTCGTGTGCAAGCAAGATCAGCACTAGGCACTAAGCAGGCACAAGGTGTAAAGGACTTGTGACAAAGTGGATGAGTACTGTAAGACCTTTCGAAGGCTCCTATAAGTCTTAGTTCAAAGCTGCCTTTCTACTGTTCTATCTAGCTCGGCTCTTCTACCAAACCTTTGCTGTGCAAGCACCATATCTTTGAGGCCCACCTACGTGGTATCGTGTCTCGTTAATGTCGTCGGAAGAAATAAACGTAAGCAAACTTCTTCATCTCGTCAATATCAGCCGCCTTAACCACCTTCTCGTCGTTGAACAACACCCACTGCCTGCCCTTTTCTCCAGGAACCTCCTTGCGAACGAATGCAACGTAATGTCCAGCATGAATACTTGCCCCCTTGTGGCAAGCGATACTTTCTAACTCGAACACTGCCGGCTTCTCGGGGCTTCCGGGCAACGCTTTAGGTGCCGGTGCTTCTGATGACGTTTCTTCGCCAAAATCTCCTTGGTCGTCCGGATGACTGAAGACCCAATCTAGTGCTCGGTTGACGTCTCCATTGCATTCTTTCAACGCCTTCCGGGCTTGTGGTGCACCTATGCCCATGGCACCTAGCTGTTCGATCTTTTCTGCATCGTCTGTGCCTCCGCCTGAAGCACCACCACCACCCAGGTCGAGCGGCTCATCGATATCTGGGTCGTCCATGTGAGAAAACAGCCAGTTCATTGCCGCCTCAGCGTCCGAGTTACCAGTCGCGTGTAGAGCCTTTTCACACCTGGGCCGGGGGAAACCCATTGACTCTAGCTGACCCAGCGCCGCTTCGTTTGGAACAAATGTGTTTGTACCTGCACCTGAACCAGCCGCTTCTGCATCTTCAGGTAACTCTTCTTCGTCTGGTTGTTTTCCAGAAGACATATAGATACCCATGTCGAAGGGCTCGTCAGTGACCTGAACCGGGATATCTAGCTTGGTTGGAACCCAATTCACGAGCTCGAACCGTCTAGCATTGACCGCAAGATTTTGAGGGAAAGTCTTGAACTTGCTCGACTTCGTGAAGCCTTCTTTCGAGCCACATGCTGTGCAAGTGAGCTCGACTGTATCACTGGCTGTGAAGATGTCTAAACACTCCTTTAATGAGACGACTTCGAACTCGTCCTTCTTGTCTGCGGACGCATCATTCGTGGTGGGTATCCGTCGAGCAGGTACCGGGACCGAGATATTGTCTTGTTCATCTGTTCGGTACCGGACTCTTTTACAAGAAACACATTGTAAGCGTTGCTCTATGGCGAAGCGGAAGGATTGTACGGGGTCTTGTGCAGGACTTGAGCTGTTCGAGACATTGATAAGCTTGAACAGATGCAGCAGGAATTCGAAGGCGTCCTGCTGCCGCATTGTGGAGAATTCCTCGTGGCCTCGACCGACCAAGTGCTTGAACATGGCAGGGTTGAGACCTTTTGGATGTTGTACCTCTGATTCTTCTGACTGAGAAGGGACGATGTTTTGGTCGGGCTTCGAATATCTGCCTGAGAGAATGCCATCTGCGAGTTTCCGTAGCTGTGTTTCGAGATCTTCGGCCGGTAAAGCAGCTGGTGGAGGAGGGTCATTTGGATGATAGTATCGCTGTTGGAACTCTGGCAGATCGAACAGGCATTGGACAGTACTTGCCAGATAACAGGTGTTGCCGATGTTCTTAAGACCCGTGAAGCCTTGGCCGAATATAGGCTTCAACTCCTTCCCGTCTTCAGTGAGCATAGAAAAGTCCCACTTGAGGTTCTGTTCGACTTGCATTTCCATCAGACTTTTCTCAGTCTTTTGGCGACCTGCAATGTCGATGCCCCAGTGAGCCAAGTGGGCAGTCAGTTCTGTATCGACTCTTTCCTCGTTGCATTTGTAGCAATATACATCAGCAGAACCCTCGGCTGTTATAGAGCCCAGTTTCACCGCGACACCATGACCACTCTGTTCGACGTGGACAAGGCCATGTCCATTACCGCCACTGCCACCCCATTGTTTTCTGCCGCAGCCCAGATTCCCACACTCCAAACAAAGCCAAAGGTTCTCTTTCAGATCGCACATTGAACAGTGGCCAAGGTCTTGCGAGGCGATCTGCCTGCTAGGCTGCTGCTCCAGACACAACGTATGCTCGCAGGGAGTCATCTCCAGCTCCCACGCTTTGACCTCCTCCTGCTTTGCGAAAGTGCTGGCTTTAAGGACACCATCGACGACCTGCTGCAGTCTTCCCAAGCTCTGATCTATGCTCTCGATGCGGCATTCTAAGCACTTGACTTGAGCACTCGTGTCGTACTTATCTTCTTCTCTTTCTGCCTCTATGGCAACCTTAGTAAGCTTTTGGGGCGGTTCGTCTCGCTGCACTTGCTTCCTCGTTTGCTTGATATTCAGAACCAGAGGGTGGCCAGTGTTTTGAAAGTGTACAAGGTCATGTTTCCTGTCCCCTGCGCAGCCTCCATTGAAGCAGGACAAGCACACATCCAGACCGGCTGGATCGTCGATTGAGTCAAAGCATTGCGTACAGTCCTCTCGATAGACGGATTGACTAGGCCGGGGAGGATTCAGGTCAGCGGATTGGACGTGAGGACAACTCATGATAGATGTAGACGATGGTGCTCGGTGTATAGAGATGACTATTGGGCAGGACCGTTGAAGACTAGAAGTAGGTAGATGTTGATGCCTTGCGCTTTCCCACTTATACCGTGCTTGCCCACTTGTGCCACCATGCAGCGTGCCTACCGTGCAGCCGGTGGACTGGCACTTGCCGCAAATAGAGCGTTCTGATTGTACCTTCTTGCGTCGCTGGGGTACTCCGTCGATCACCTAGACTGCATAAGGCTAGTCTATCTTTGTCTGATAAGGCAGGTAAGCCGCGTGCTTCGTACCGGTGCTTTGAGTGAGCGCCATCAATATACACATATTTGTACACTGGAACGTCGTATTTCCGGCCATGCGTATACAGAAAGCCTCTTGATCGTAGAATGTGCCGCGGGACGTCGCTATGGCGCTCTCACAGCAAGAAGAGTAGGTTCTATCATAAGCCATCTTCGTGTGATGCTAACAACCACAGTTTCGCGATATGGTACTTAAGGACTACCTATTTAAGCAGCTGTAAAGACGGCATTGCTGACCGCTTGATCAATGTGAATTCTTCCATACTGAAAACGCCTGGCTTCAGAGCTGCTGGCTGGACCACAGACGCTGTACAACCGACTCATTCACCACCCATCCCTACAGCAATCAATGCAGACTACTTTCGGGCAGGAGGTGGTGGCGTGCTTCTGAGAGAAGAGTCTCGAGATGACGATGACGATGAAGGTGGCATGGTTACTGGCGGCAAGTCAAATGACACTACGGTCGGTCCGAGTATCAACGTCAAACGACGACGTCGACGAGAACAGATAGAGGATGACGACAGTAGCGACCTTAGCGATGAAAGTGATGATGACGAGAACACAAGCCAACGAGCAGCACAACAGATCAAATTTGCGAAGATGCCGGCACGCGACCAAACAGGATCTTCTCCAAGCAAGGCGAGCGAGGCACAAGCCAGGCCAGATGTTATGGTCACTTCTCCATCCAAGGTCGAGGGACGGAAACGGGGAAGCTCCCTGGGAGCCGTCGAAGCGGTTAAAGCACGCGCCAGAGCAGACACCACAACGAGCAGTGAAATGTCATCCGAGAACGAGATTGATCCGAGTTACTTCCAAAGGCGACAGATCAGTGCGCCCAAAGTCCCCAAATCTGTTTCTCTGGCAATTGCTCCGAACGGGGATGCCGCCGAAAAGAACAACGAAGTCGTTGATGCGGGAGAGGCGTACGACTCTGATGGTGATTCTGTTGATTCTGCTGCCTCTTCTGAACTTGGTCAGACGGTTGACTCAGCCGACCTCCTTGACCCTATGCAAGGACCCAACTTCCAGACATCATCACCTATTCTGGCTGGCGCCAGGCATGCTGAAGTGCGGCCACTTTCTAGATCACCCAAGAAAATGCGAAGTTTCCCGGCACTTCAAGCACTACCACCCTCACGGCCAGTCAGTATGATCAATATCAAACCTGTCAGCCTGTTGTCTCAGGCATTGAGAGCACAAACCTCCAACGACAACCCTATTCAAAGGTACGCCGGACTCTCAGGCAAAGGTTCTCCAAATCCTTTGTGGATCAAAGTGTATGCGCCGTTTTCAGAAGATCCAGAGGATCCTTTCGAAATGCCATTGATGAAAACGTCAAAGGATGGTGAACCTGTAATTGTAGCAGAAGCTATCGGTTTATCACTCTGGCGCTATTGCGAGGAGAAGCTCAAGCCAGAGCTAAAGCCGGAGCAGTTGAACGTCAACAAATGGGTACTGCGCCTAGTGGAGGACGGCGAAGTCGAGTATGACTTTCCCCCGTTGTCTCGCACAGGCCCTATGTCAGATTTCACCATGAATAACAATCGAGGTGCAAGAGGGCGTTCTCGAGGCAGAGCATTCGATGAGTTCGCCCTCGTGGAAGCTTCGGCTCGAGAATTCGAGGCAAATGAGAGAGAAACTCCTATGTTTTCGCCAACAAAGGCTGAAGTGTTGTCGAGTGAACCTCAGACACACCAACAGTCCTCGACAAATGCTGCGCTCGCTCCACCACCACTAGCAACAAGAGCTTCCAGCAGATCTAATCCATTGCTTGCAGGGCAACCTTTCGCTTCAGCGCTAGCGAATGCAGGTATGACCCCGGCTGATAAACCTGCGCCAATGGTGATGACCTCTACCCCACGATTAGGCTCGACCAAAACTCTTCGAGTCAAGTATTTTGATCTCGATACAATTGGCCAGACCACAAAAGTCGAAATCTCTACTGACAGCTATATCGCCGAGATACTCGATCTGGTGTGCCGGAGATGGAACCTGGACAAAGCTGGATTCATACTGAAAGTTGCAGGCACCAATACTGTTGCTGCGCTCGACCGGACGGTAGAAGCACTCGGGACCCGATCAGACCTCGACCTCGTTCGGAAGAGGTTCGGCGCCGGTCCATCCAACCTTACGGGTTCACCAGGAAGTGGTTCACCGAACGCACCGTTGTTGCTCGACATTCAGGGTCCGACAGGTAAAGACAAGAAAGGCAAGAAAGGTCAGAAGATTCTGCATCCACTTGCGCAGAAGCAAGACATGATGGCAAGCGCCAGCAATTTCAAGAAATATTATGTGACTAGAAGGCGAGTCACATCCTTTTCTCAGAGCAGCGCCAGAGTACTAGTCTTCGATGGAGACATGTTGCATAACATGCCAGCAGATACTGGCAAGACTATGATCGACTCGAATGCTAAGACGAATTCATTCGCGTTTGCAGACGTTATGCGCTGCAAAGTCAGCAGCAAGCATTCAAAGCTCATTAGGCTCTTCATCCGCAGAGGCACCGAGACGAAGAGATACGATTTTGAGGCCCGCACAGCAGGAGAAGCCCAGGAGATTGTCGACGAGATCACAAAAGAGATGAAGCTTGCACGAGGATGATATGATACCCATTGGAGCTCATGGCCCTCGGAATATACGTTTAATCGCTTGACCTTAAGCTGCAGCTCACCAAGCTCATCAAGATCACCAGGTGCCCTTTCGCTACCAGCGGGTAAGTTATGCCGCCGTGATTCCGCCCGAGCCCAAGCGTGATCGTGCTGCATCTGGTAACCTTGAACCCGCACGCCAGCTTCTGTCTTCGTCGACGACTACGTATTTGTCCAAGCCGTCTTTTCGCTCTATCCTGTTATCTGGCCCACGAGTTTCGCAGTCATTACGGTCATCTGACCTGCGGATGAGAACAAACGTCGAATTCTTCCCCGCTTTGAAGACGCCACATGCATCAAATCACGCCAATTATGCCTGCCGCGAACCGTCATGCTTCCCCTCCACAAAAGCATGTCATAGCTGGTGCCCACACCTCTGCCCACACATACTAACGAGTCGCTAAGGACGTTCGGCAGCTTGACAGCTTGTTCGCTGCAACCTCGATCAACTCGTCGTGATCGTGAACTCCCGTATCTGCCCCTCGAGTTGGCTCGCATCAGTCGCAGCTCCATCTGCCTCGTGGGCAGCTCGTATAGTGTTGTCTTACTGGTCGATTCATGGTCTGCGTTGCAGCTCGCCCCAACTGCCTCCATCATTGCTCCCCCTCTCTGAGCTTCTCAGTCTATAGTTTGGTACGCTGCCTTTAGACGCGCTGCCGCTCTCCTCGCCGTCGACCATCGAAGATTACATGTATTTTATCGCCAAATTGTAGTGACGAATAATCGTTACGACGAGTGTGAGTAATACAGAGACGACGACTGCCTGAGGAAAGAGCGTTGGTTGATCTGGCGTCATTTCGTTTGGAGCCGGCCAGTGCACCTGTCAACGCAAGCGACATCGCCTTCCTCGCAACAAACAACCGATCATGCCTACTTTTGGGAAGCTCCTGGGGAGGAGCAAGACAAAAGAGGACAAAAATCCAGTGCAGTCCAAGCCAGCCGGCACAGGCTCGTCCTCCTCGAAACCTGGCACCGCTGACCGCGCAAGCCCCAATGCCCAACAAGCTCCTGTGACTACGAACCCGGATCCTGCCACAAAGGCCTCCGCCAACGGTGACGTTCCAAAGTCCGACATGAACGTCGCAAACTTGGTGAACCCCGCTGGGGGCGCCGTGGACAGCAAGAACCAGCCTCGACAGACCAAAGGCAAATACACCCTGACAGACTTCAAGCTTGAGCGAACGCTCGGAACCGGCTCGTTTGGTCGAGTACACCTCGTCCAATCCAAGCACAACCAAAGATACTATGCTATCAAGGTGTTAAAAAAGGCCCAAGTGGTCAAGATGAAGCAGATCGAGCACACAAATGACGAGAGGAAGATGCTGCAAAGAGTCAAACACCCGTTCCTCATCACCCTTTGGGGCACCTTCCAGGACAGCAAGAACCTGTACATGGTGATGGACTTCATCGAAGGCGGTGAGCTGTTCAGCTTGCTCAGGAAGTCACAGGCAAGCAACATGTACACGCAAAAGTGAGGACAACATGAAGCTAATGTTCTGAGCAGAGGTTTCCCAATCCGGTCGCCAAGTTCTATGCAGCAGAAGTGACACTGGCGATAGAGTATCTGCACGCGCAGAACATTATCTACCGAGACCTCAAACCCGAAAATCTCCTCCTCGACAGACATGGCCATGTCAAGATCACCGATTTCGGGTTCGCGAAAGACGTGCCAGATATTACCTGGACGCTCTGCGGTACCCCCGACTATCTTGCGCCGGAAGTAGTAGCCTCGAAAGGTTACAACAAGTCTGTGGACTGGTGAGCTGGCCGACACATCACATCCTCAAAGACACTAACGTCCTACTAGGTGGTCCCTCGGAATCCTGATCTTCGAAATGCTCTGCGGCTTCACGCCCTTCTGGGACGGCGGGTCACCCGTCAAGATCTACGAGAACATCCTCAAAGGCCGCGTCAAATACCCTCCCTACATCCACCACGATGCGCAGGACCTTCTGGTTCAACTGATCACGAGTGACCTGACCAAGAGACTGGGCAATCTCCATGGGGGATCCAGCGACATCAAGAATCACCCTTGGTTCGCGGAGGTTACGTGGGAAAGATTGGTGAAGAAGGACATCGATGCTCCTTACGTGCCGCCTGTAAAAGGCGGTGCGGGCGATGCATCCCAGTTTGACAAGTACCCAGAAGAGACGGAGGAATATGGAAAGAAGGGAGATGATCCGTGAGTATAGCCCGATCTGGTGTCTGCGTGATTGCTAACAACAGCATAGATATGGCCACTTCTTTGTGGATTTCTAGACCAACAACGGTCGGATAAAGGCTGTTACGTACGACACACGACGAAGCGATAGCACAGGCAGCCTGAGTCGTCGTGGCTGAAAGCTACGTGTGATGCAGCGATGGAGACTATCGCAGGAGGATGGACGTGTCTCACAAGGATGACGTACGGAATTGCAACAACGGGAGCAACGCGGACTAGCAGCGATACAATTATACACGGACCATATCATATTTCTGTTTGATGACCATTGAGTCTGTCAAGCCAGGACAAATTCTGAATGTGGTATTGGACGATTTATGGCATGAAGATGTATGGAATTACCTCGAGCACGGCAGAGCCAGCAAGCAGCAGAAGACTTCAGCAAGAGCTGAGCAGCTGCAATGATAGCTTGCAATACTTTGATCTATTTTTGGATACCACAAGCACGAAGCCCATCCTTGCAGGCAAAGGACATGGGATCCTAAAATGCCTGTTACCAGCTTACTAACAACCTCATTCGCACGCGGGACTGACAAAAGGGGGGCTTCTTGCCATAGTAGCCCACGCCACGCAGCGTCCCCAGAGCTCACAACATAAAAGATAAACATCCTTCTGACTTGCTGTCTGACCGATGTCTAGAGGACCTTGCTCCTATAGAGGTCACCCCAAGAAGAATCGTGCATCTAGCCACTATATCACAATAATTGCGGAGAGTAAAGGCCGAGTGAGCCAAATCGGACTTCCAGCGAATTGGTGCCTTAGGCATTAGATCCGGGCGTGAGAAACGTCGAAGCTCTACGAGGAACCGTAGCGCATCCCAGCATCTGCGGAATCCATCGTGCTCGCAGCTCTGAAGTATCCCAGGAACATTTTGACCAGCTACATATCGTCTGCTCCCACAACTACCATCTCAGAGTGTCAACAACTTGCGACAAAGACATCCGAATCCGTTGTCAAGTCCAAGCCCGACTTACTGTACGACCACTGTTTGAAGGTTGCACCTGCTTTCACCAACCCCATCCACTCGACTTACCTAGACGTCGGAACCTGGACGCAGCTTGAGCTTTATCACATCTCGGCCTCCTCCCCATCCCTTCAAAATGCTCGGCGGTTTCTTCGGAGGCGGCTCCAACAGCAACGATGACTCCAGCTCCTCCACATCCTCCTCCAGCACACCTCTGAGTTCGCCCTCCCCATTCTCAGGTCTCGGCCAGTCAGGTGGCGACACAAAGTCAAGGCTCCAGAATGCCATCAACACGCAAGTGAACTTGATGAACGGCAAGTTCTTGATCCAGAAAATCAATGAAAACTGCTTCGAGCACTGCGTGACTGACCCAGGCACGAGTTTGAGTGGGAAAGAGCAGACATGTCTAAGTAATTGTATGGAGAAGTACATTGATGGGTGGAACACGGTCAGCAAGGCATACTACAAGAGGGCGCAGACGGAGCTGGGGCCCATGGCTGGACAGGCGGGGTTGGGCGGTTTGCCTGGAGGAAGCTTGTAAGGGGTCTGCGACGGGGCCTACGCTCGCGAGGGCGTGTGGTGCTGTGTCCCCGTTGTCGATAGGGGTCTGTACGCTGCTCAAGATCCGATGGCCTAGTCGGAGCGATTGCGTGGCAGCGTAACAGAGGGCTGTGCGCTGCCATTGTGGCTTGTCAACAAGGCACAGTGCCGCACGACGGAGACTATCAGCAATCGATGTTCGCCTCCTCGGACTTCGTTCTGCAAGCAGGCATACAGCAGCCATGGGCATACTCTGTACGACTTCTGCGTACCGAAGACTCTCCAGCGACGCCAGGTTAGACCCTGAACAGAATGTACAATACAGTCCGATGCAAACCATGCAGATTCAAACAGAGCCCATATGTAATAGGCATGCCTATGGTAGCTAACCACATACAATTTCCAAGGTCAATTCCCCTTCTTCACCAACACCCCCGAAATGTACGTAAACACCGCGCCCCCAAAATACCTCTCAATATCCACACTCTCCCACCTCCCCCTCGCCTCCCTCCTTAACTCATCCTCGATGTCTCGCGTCAACTCACAGTCTCCCACGAAATACGCCCATCCCAGCATCATATACATGCTCTGCATCGCGCGCGCGACCACGCTGCCCTTGCGCGTCCGCCAGGGGTTAGCTGTGTGCTCGCAGACCAGCAGCTTGCCGCCAGGCTTCAGGAGGCCGTGGAGATCGGAGATCGTGGCGCGGAGCGAGGGAACGGAGCAGAGCACACGTACGCAGATCACGGTGTCGAAGAGGCCCTGTGCTTTGCCTGGCGTGGGGATTGCGCCTGTGCGGACCAGGGCGGACACGATCGAGGCGGCTGTGGCGTCTGCGGAGAGGATGGTGTACTTGTTGCCGAGGGCTGTCGCGTCGGCGTTGCTGCGGAGCGTTTTATGCAGCGCCGTTGCGGGCTCGGCGCCGTAGATGTGCGTTATGTTGCGGTTGGCGGAGTTGAAGCGCGCGATGAGGCTGCCGGAGCCCGGACCCACGTCGAGGACTGTGCCGAGGGCTTGGGAGAGGAGCGGTGGGACGAGGGTGGCGGAGCCGGAGAGGGGCGCAGATGGGTCAGGGACTGGAGAGACTTGTTCCCAGAATTTGCCGAAGGCTTTGCTCCGGAGGTCAGGGGGCGGGCGGCCCGTTTGGAGGAGGCCGTTGAGGAGCAGGGTGGCGTAAGTGTGGATGGCGTGGTAAAGGAGGATGCCGGGTTCGATGAGCCCGAGGATGAAGGGGGGAAGGTGGTTTAGGAGGGACATCTTAGCGGTTCTTGGTGTGGGACAAGGATCCTCTAGGGTCTGCTTGCGAGCTGAGCGAACAGTCTTACTGTACAGGCTGAGTGCTGCCGGCTTAGAAGAGGCTCTTGAGCCCTGGAGTGTGGCCTGCTGGTGGATTGAAAGGTGCGGGGGGTATCACAGATAAAATTGGTTGATGTTAGCACCCTCTTTTGGATCTATAAGCAGGCACTTTGGCTACAAAGTCTCAACAGCCTCTAGTAGAAACATCCAACTTCATACACGAGACTCATTTGCAAGAGCACAGAGGCTGATACAATATTTTGGCTTGATGCTGCATCTCTGTTACGTCTCCCATGGTGTTCTCTCCATACCAAGACCCGCAGCGAAGTGCCCTCCAGCTGTCGGCCGAACGCTACCTTCGTAAAGCAGCTCAGCCGAACGCCGATGGTACCTTTGCGAAAGCTTGGCCTGCGTCGTTGTTTCAGGAAGTGTCGCATGTGAACACGATTCAGTTGGAGATTCTGAACCGAGACTTTTGCCATTGAGCAATACTCCTTTAATAGTATATACAGCCTTGAAGATACATCTGCGTGGGAGAGCACCTGTGGCTCACATCACCTTTTCGCCTTCTTCTCTCTCATTCTTTCTCTTCTGATTTACGTTTCTGCAGTTATAGTACAGCTCGGTCAAGATGTTTGGCCTAAACACAATAACAAGCCTGCTGTGCCTTGCGACATGGTTTACAAGCTCAGGTGTGGCTGCACAAGCCGACAAGGACAAGGAAATGAAAGCTATACCAGTATGCTCGATTGCGGTATCAATGACAGCAGTATGAGCTGACAGCACGCAGCTACGAACGCATTCCCTCCAGCCACCTTACCTAGATTCCGACATGGCCAGCAGGTGGTGGGACTTTGGCGGCGACACCATCATTCGAGCAGACCAGTACGTTCGTCTTGCAGCCGACACGCCCTCCCAGTCGGGATGGATCTTCTCCAAGATCCCACTCACGGCGACGAATTGGGAGATCGAATTCGAGTTCTCGATAGCGGGCAAAGGCAACCTACATGGTGATGGGTTTGCGCTGTGGGTCACGAAAGAGCGAGCGCGGCCTGGACCAGTATTTGGACATGCGGATCGATTCGAGGGGTTGGGATTGTTCTTTGACACGTACAAGAATAACAGACCGGGTGTGGTGTTCCCGTATGTCATGGCTATGCTGGGCGACGGGAAGACGACTTATGATGCAGCGAGCGATGGGAAGGCGAATGAGATTGGAGGCTGTTCGGTGGGTTATGACCGATCTACACAACGCAACCACAGGATGGAAATGCTAACTTAGGGTGTAGGCACGAGGATTACGGGGATCAGCAGTGCCCAGCAAAGCGAAGCTGACATATTTCCAAGACCAATCTCTCGAGCTGCAGCTGCAGTACAAGACAGCCGATCAGTGGACGCAGTGTTTCAAAGTCACAGCCGACGATGGCAAGGGACCGATCAAAATGCCGAACACGGCGTATTTGGGCTTCAGCGCGCATACAGGAGAACTGAGCGACAACTTCGACATTGTGAGCGTTGATACGAAGAATTTGTACAGTCCGATGGCTAGTAGTGGAAGGGGATCGCAGGGTGGTCCGCCGAACATGAAAGGAGGGGCGGCTGGGAACTTCAAGAGTACTAGCAACCAGAGCAGTGGTGGATGGGGCTGGTTCCTGTTCAAAGTAGTCATGTTCTTCTTGGTGGTCGGTGGTGCTTATATGGGGTACACAGCTTACAGGACGAAGCAGAGAAAGCAGTACCGAGGGTTTTAAGTAGGCGGTCGGATGACATTTACATCCACCTATCCAGGAAACAACATACAAAGCCCGCAAGCATTCACGTTCATGCTAAACAGAACATTCAGGCGGAGGGTATCGACCGCTACATCACGTGTTGGTCATGATTCTGCCAGACACTGGAATGCGTCTGCTAACCGGACCTGAGTCAAGCTCGGGCGATCAGAATGTCGTGTAGGACATGCTCGGGAACTTTCTGTTTATTGAATGATTCGTTTGCTGGTACATGTTCTTGCCTGACTCACTTCGGCTTGAGCCATGCCTGATCAAGTAAGGCCAAATGTATCGACACGCTCCAGATGATACGCTAACCTTGAACAGCATAACCCGCATGACAGCTCTTTGCCTGTTCAAACTGTTTGATCACAGCCAATCAGCGTCCGAGTCTATTCCGTCCGTTTGATGCTCTGCTTTCCAGACGCTTTTTGGATCAGTTATTATTGCCCCAATTTCAGTTGCACCTGGTCTTTTTGCCAAGCCCTGATCTTTTGGCAGTGACTCTCGGACTGATCTTTTGCCCCTGCCTGCAGCGCATATAATCGCGCTTTCCCCTCCATCCATTTCCACCTTTCCCTCTTCTTCTTTTAGCATATTCTAAGCTACAACATCGCATACTACAGTTCAACCAATACCATCCGATTCCAACTCTCACAACTTTGATTCATCCAATTCTATCAAATTCATACATCTACCAACATGACTGGACGTAAGTACACATTGTTCCACTCTCACCGTCATCTACCTCATTGCCGTCGGTGCATCTCATCGCGACGCGTCAAGCAACGCGTTAGATGCATCACCGTGATCACAATATCAACAACGACAACAACAACAACATCAATCAATTATCTGGTGACAACATTGCTAACACTTCTTACAGGTGGTAAAGGTGGCAAGGGCCTCGGCAAGGGTGGTGCTAAGCGACACAGAAAGGTGAGCAAGACAACCACATCTTCGACACCACGAACAGTAAACTAACATGTCGCCCAGATTCTTCGAGACAACATCCAGGGTATTACCAAGCCAGCCATCCGACGTCTTGCTCGTCGAGGTGGTGTGAAGCGTATCTCAGCCATGATCTACGAAGAGACACGTGGTGTCCTCAAGTCCTTCCTCGAGTCAGTCATTCGTGATGCTGTCACATACACTGAGCACGCCAAGAGAAAGACAGTCACATCTCTTGACGTTGTTTATGCTCTGAAGAGACAGGGCCGAACACTGTACGGTTTCGGTGGTTAAAAGATTCTTCGACAAACACAAATGTACTTCTGAATACCCAACAACTTTTGAGTCTTTGCAATTGGTCGGGCAAAGATATTCTTATGGAGCTTATGATCATTACGACAATGCTGGCGTTTAGAAATGGTTGCTGCAACGGATTGCATGGGTTGTATTCTGCTGAGATGGAAGATCGGCATGAGCAACGTGCTCAGTCGTCAATGATATGCGACAACTGCATATTTGTGACAGCAACCTCCCAGAGGTAGCACATCTACAATCAATAATATTTGCTACCATTCTCTTCTGTCCGTCCTGTTCTCATTGTCTGATTCGTGCACCATAAGTGTGTTTAGTCGCATTCGTGTTGCCAACCGCGGTTAAATGAAACGAGCCTATAAGAAACTGGGCTGCCTGTGAGTGGCGGAAATCAGGTGGCTTCCGACGCGGGCAGGCAGCACCGTTTCTCTCACCTTGAATTCCCCTGTGCCTAGCACAGAACGCGCTTCTAGGCGTACGGTTCCCCAAATGGCTCGCATAATTGATGTTGACGAGTTCGACATCACTGTGCACTAGCTGAAGATCTGCAATATCTGCAAAGCTGGAAATGGTGGTGAAGGTCCCCCTCAGTTCATAAAACAGTATTCGGCTGGGTCTTGGCGGGTGAACGGCAGCAGTGTCGCACGGCATGTGGCCACATCAGCGAGGGTCATTCGGCCACACCGCTCACCTTCGAAGACGGGACTTGACACAGCTATACAACGATGCAAAAGTCTCATACGAGAACACGATCTCAAGCAGAACAAGGTCGGACAATACAGACTACGACAATGACCCCGAGGTACTGGGATTGAGGAAAGAGTTTCAGGAGCAGCAGGATCGTTTATTAGCATGGGGTATCCATTGGGCCGACAAACAGGCGGGTGGAAGCACGGGAAGTGCAAAAGGCAAGGAAGCTGGCTTCGAAGTCGAGATTGACGAGAAAATCGGTGAGGCAGGATTGGGCGAGGTGGTGGCGGCAATCATGGAGAACATCCGCACTACGCTTGCACAAAGCGGACAGCTTCAGCATCCAGATAGATGGAGGGAGCATCTGGGACCACCTGGCGGCGCGGGAGGCGCCTGGGCGGCTTTCAAAAGCGGCATGGCCAGGGAGAAGATGGGCATGGGCGGTGCCAGTCCACGTTTTGAGAAGCCAAAAGAATGGAAGGACTACGAGCTGACAACTGGAAGAGAGCTTCTCGGGAAACTCAAGGAGAGTATCGACCTGCTCTACGCGCTCGACTCGAGTCAAGAGGACGTTGTCACCACGGACAAGCTGGCGAAGGAGAAAGTCGCTGCCAGTCACTCCCTACCATCGTTACCCGCGACCCTACCACGGCACGTCAGTGCGGATGAAGCTCTGAATACGAGCCAGCAGGCACAACTGGCTCGTCACCTCCTTGATCACCATCTTTTCATCGACTTCACACGACTCGAAGCCATGCACGACCCAAACGCTGCGGCAGAACCGCCTTCTTACGAAGAGGCGAAGGAGAATACTCAGTCAATACAGGCAAAATCAATTTATTACTATCCTGCTATGCAGACGCATGTGCTTGTGGACCTTGCTCGTGCCAGGAGTTATCCCATGACCGCACCCCAGGACGACCCGCTGCAGCAAGCACACGAGATATCGCAACTTGTGTCTGGCAAAGGCTTGCTGACTTGGGATGGACATCTCAAACTGCTTGGCTTCACTCTCGCGCACGCAAATTCGCGCTTTGGCCTTGTCTACGCCCTCCCTGCGCCGCACGACCCCACTGCGCTCCAGACGTGTCAGACGTTGACCACGAGTATCCATGCTACTCTAGAGCACGAGTCATCTTTTCCGCCTCTAGAAAACAAGTTCAGGCTTGCATACAACGTTGCGTTGAATGTCACAAGCTACTTGGCTCATGGGCATTGTCACGGACACATCAAGAGCTCGAACATCATATTCTTGAGAGAGAACGACAATCCAAGATTAGGTAAGACTCTAAGATGTCCTTACATTCTGCAGCCTGTACAGAAGCTCGTCGGCGAACCAAACACTGTCCAACCCTTAAGAGAAACTGTCTATCACCACACAAATGCGGACGAGATTGGCTATGGTGTCGTTCCGGCGTACGACATCTTTAGTGTCGGTCTGATACTACTTGAGATCGGCTTGTGGCGGCCATTACCCACGTTCTGGAAGCCCAAATACGATCGAGCTCTCTTTCACGATCGATTGCAAAAATACTACGTGCCTAAACTGGCGTCAAAGTGTGGCACTCGGTACATGAATCTTGTGAAGAGATGTCTGGAAGCTCCGGAAGAATTGCAGGACAGATCCTCACCGATTGACGCTGCCGAATACCTTGTTGACACCGTCGAAGACCTTTGCCGCTGCTGTACTCTCGACGTAGAGGGACCACCCTCTGAGCTGGACATTGAAATTTACGAGGCCCTCATTGCGTCGCAGCGACTTGATGACGTAGAGCCTTCCAAGTCGACAGCACCTCCACCAGTAATGCTTACTCAAGCTCAGCAGTCACGGCCAATGCCAACCAAGAAGCCAAGCACGACTAGCAAGAGTAAGAGCAAACAGAAGTCCGCAGATGCACTCAAGAAATGGCCGAACCTGGATATACCACAAGACCATCTTGAGACCTGGGAGACAATGCTTATGCCACGACTCAGCAAAATGCTCAAGAACGCTTTGAAAGACTCTATGGAGTCATGCAGCGTCAATCTTATGATGATTGGTAGCACGCCAGAGAAAGCTAAAACAACGATTTGCGTCCAGTGCCGTGACACTGCTAAGGTCAGAGATTTTCTTTGCCAGCGTTTCAAGCCAAAGAGTGGTTGGGGTTTGGTGGTATGTGGCGGCGATGTGCGACGCAGTGGCCAGATTACGCGGCGAAGGACAAAACCTGAAACGGATGTCCGGAGGTCAGGCGCCGATACCGAGATGCCTCATACCAGCGATGAGAGGCCCAGGGAGCAGCTCTATCAACCTTGGCCCGGCTGTGGCGCTAGCATTGGTGCGTGGACAAATGAGACACACCTCCCGCCTGTCTCATTTGGTGGCACTATAGTAGTGGACGGCCAGCCATATGGCATGACCGTCCATCACATGCTCGATGACTCCGAAGAATCCGAACACCTGGATGAGGCTGCGGGCACCGAAGCACCGACTCGTTCCACAGCACCACGCTCATCACAACGCATACCCACCATCCAAGCCAGCAACCCCTTTACGGCCTCCGACCAGGACCTTCATATGACGGATGCTATGGACGAACTCAATCTCTATGACGACAACGAAATGGCAGAAACAAGCGACGAAGACGATCTCTCTGATGCGGAAAGCGATGCAAGTACGATCCGGCCTGATTTTGTCGTCATGGGCGACGATGGCGACGACTTTTTCATCATGGCAGATGACTCTGATGAAGATGAGCCACCAGATCTTGACGACGATGAACTGGGTCACTCATCCGATGAGTCAGATGGCGAGGAAGCGGAGACAGGGTCAATTGGAGATACACCAGGTGTGAGCGCTGATCGTTGGGACGATGAAGATTACTGCATTACGCAGCCTGCGTGGGAGGATGTGCCTGAGAATTTCTTCAGCGATGATCCTGAGTACCGCGACGAGGAGCATCTACTGTCACATTCTTTCGGCCTGGTCCATGCTAGTAGTGGGCTGAAGCGAGTGACAAAACTGAACATGAAGCATGAAGTTGATTGGGCGTTGATAAGGATCAACGAGCGGCGACTGAACTTGGCGGTCAACCCGGAAGCTGCTGGAGCCGCATCTCGACAGTCTTCGAGGAGCAGTAAAATGCGCAAGAGGAAAGATTCTTCGATGGCCGGCTCAGCCTTTACGGAGCCAGCACTTACAGCGATCACACCTATGACATCTATGCCCAAGCTGCCAGTCTGCTGCGTGGGCCGCACATCAGGGCGTAAGACTGGACGTATCAGCCCAGCGATGTCACTCCTCAAGCTGCCCGGTCGTACCTCCTTCAGCGCCTCCTTCACTGTCGAAGGTGGAATGGGTATCCCGGGCGATAGTGGCGCATGGGTCTACAGCGAGGAACGGAAAGAGCTGTGTGGGCACATTCTTGCTTGGTCAGACTCAATGAACCTCGCCTACATTGTGCCCATGGAGATTCTGTTTGATGACCTGAGGCATCGTCTCGGTGCGAAGGAGATACGGTTGCCCGCACAGATACCGGCAGAGTCTGCTCAGATGAAACGGCCAGCTCCGAAGACAATCACAGCCACTATCAATGAGGTCGTCAAGAACAACACGGACATCAGCAGCGATAGCAACAAAGAGAATATCCCTGCAGCTGCTCTACAGGCGAAGCTTCAGCAGCTCCAGCTGAACACCAAGGCCAACACGAACGCTGTCGAAACTACGCGCGATCGAGCTCACACGACCAGCCGACCTTCTTCCAAAGCAAGCCATCGTGAAGATGATTCACCCATCAGCGCCAGCTCGGCGAATGGTAGACGTTCGCGCGCAGAGACTGTTCCAAAAATGCAAAATCCCGCGCAGTTGCCAACGCCGCCCGGGAATGGCGGTGTGGACGCGAAGTGCATGAGGAAGGATATCTACGAATATGATGCTGCGAAGAAGTGTATGCCTGTCACGAGAGCCGTGCCGAGTTTGTGACTGGCATGCCAAATTGTCCTCATCGCGGCGAGGGCCGAACACTGGTGAGAGATCAGGTTGCGAATACCGAGCGAGTGCATTTCCTGGAAAGTGATCCCAAACTATAGCCATGGCATCTCTGCATAGTGTATATGGTTTTAGAGGTTAGACATGGTACGAGAACCCAGGACTTTTTGCGTCTTCTTCTGCTTCTTTGCCGCAGCATCCAGCGCCTGCAGGCGAACGTAAGATGGCCGTCTTGTACTGTATACCGTCGAGCTCTTGTAGGAGTGCATGTCGTTGGAAGCGATACCACCTCTCGTCTGCCAGCCGGAACAGATCAACCGATTGCAGGCCTGCACATCTGCTGCAAGAACGCAGATTGAGCAGCAGTTGGTGATTCTGGAATGCATGAATAGCTGCCGTGTGCTTGGAATACATCAATCTTTCCTCTTTGGGACATGAACAGGATCGCTCGGGAAAGGCAACGTCTGGTGGAGGATTTGACGGTGGCAGTCAGCCATCAGACTGGGTTCAGAAATTTGTAGCTTGAGATGGTCGAACTACATGAATTTTAGTCTTGATGGTTTCTGAGCTCTGTGGCATATACGGCCGGCATGCTCGTCTCCGGCCCGAAAGCTCCAATTGTGTATTGCTGTGCAGCGTTGATGAGGTTGACCCTGTGCCAGGTTCTGCTCTCACATCACGGTACAACTCGATTGCCCTGGTCCACTACCATACCCGTACCTATACTTCTCAACAGCAGGATAATACCGCCTACTTGCGACTAGCGCAGCCTGTTGGTTCGCGACAAACTGCTGCTGGTACGGCGTCAAAGCCTGCCCGTTCACACCCGTCTGCAGATACGGCACTGCTGCCTGCTGATAGCTACCAACTCCAGGGCATCCATACCCGATCGTGCCACCACCCATCATCGCCTCGCCTCTTGCACTCCTCCACAAGTTTCTCTGCATTTCCCTTTCGCCACTTCCTAGGACCATGCGTGTGGTGTTGCCGTCGTATTGTCCTTTCAGGTCGCAGTTTGGACATGATCCTGCCGGGGCTTTCTGGCAATTGGGTTTGCCCCAGACGAAGGAGCCGTCGGAGCGGAATTCGTGGATGGGTGTGGATGTGAAGCCCATGGATGGTGCGCAGCGGGTTGTGATGGTCAGCCATCTGTGGCCGCAGGTTGTCGATTTGTAGGCTGTAGTGCGACACATTTTATCGTTCAGTATTGTCGTGTTGAACCGTTCGCAGATCACTGGGCTGTGTACCGATTGGAGCAGATGTGAATTGCATTGCTGTAGAGTTGTCGTCGAGCGTGGCTGGCTTTATATGTGCTACGAACCAACCGTGCAGTGTCGCTGACTGTGCCACCAGTTGTGACAGGATACAAGATGGCGTGCATGTTTGGTGTTCGTCGTGTTATGTGTTTGGTGACTTGCGTTAGGTCCAGGTCGGTTGGACGCGGTCGTCATGACTGTGCAGCAGTTTCACTTCTTTCCAGGGTCGTATAATTCATCCACCGTCTCTTCATTCACACTGTCCCTGCCCCTTTTCTGGATGGCCTGCATAAGCTCATACATTTGACCGATCTGCTGGTCGCTCATCTTGTCCAGCAGCTCCTTGTCCATCTTCTGGCCTTTCCAGTCATCACCCTCCAGCATCTGCCCGTACTCCTGCCACTGAGAGAGGAAGGCGATGATCTGCAAGGGGTTGTCGATGTCTTTGGTGCGTCTGAACTCGGCTTTCACGTACAGATCGCCCATGATTCTCTCCTCGGGGCCAAGCTTTTTACGGTGGGTGCGCAGGAGACGGCGGTAGAGTGGGATAGGTGGGAGAACGGCAAGTTTGGGGGGCTTCTGGCCAGGAACGAGCCTTGACGTGACTGGCTGAGCCAGCAATCTTGGTGTCAATCTCATTGTGAACGACGCTATGGTGCTGATGTGTTTGGATGGAAGCTTAGCAAGAGACGGTAGAAATAGATGAAGCTGTCCTCGACTGACTTGACATCATCGACCACTTAGGAAGTTAGTGGAAATGCACGACCTCAGTCGGAGATCTGATCTATCGCCGACGTCGAGCACCCGCTAGAGGTAGGGTTCTTCCCACTGCATCGTGGACAAACCAGTGTCTCAAAGCCTACCTGTGCATCTGCTTCTGTTAGTCGGTGACCTACAGGGACACTGCTAGCCAGTGAGGTCTATATGGTCCAAACAGCACCTACAAGATGGAATAGGTAGGTAAAGATAGATGACTAGCTGGTGGTAATAAATTATAGTTATCTACTGTCTTGCTTTCTTCCTATCCAATAACTCATAGCAACTATAGTTACCCATACGTTGTGACAATTCTTGGTTCGGTCTCTCCGGTGGGCTCGTGGTCCCTTTGATGAAAATCTGTAAACATGCTGCCGACGCCGGACACGTCCCACGTATCCTTCAACACCATTTATGAGCCATCTGAAGACTCTTTTTTGCTCCTTGATACACTGTCCAGCACGACCGAAGTGACATGGCTGCAGGAGCGCTTTGCCAACAAGACCCCATACCTGGTGGAGGTCGGTACAGGATCAGGTATCGTCATCGCCTTCCTCACAGCCAATGCTGAGCAGATCTTTGGAAAGCCGGTCTTGAGTCTGGGCGTCGATGTGAACATCAACGCCTGTCATGCTGCAAAAGAGACAGTAAGAAAGGCCGCTGCGGAAACAGCTGCAGGATCGATCTATCTTGGAAGTATCAATGGTGACTTGTGCACGTCCCTATTGTCTGGCAGTGTTGATGTTCTGGTCTTCAACCCACCGTACGTGCCAAGCGAAGAACTGCCCGCTCTACCAGGTCTCGAGCGAAAGTACCGGGACAAGTTCGAGCACGATTCGCATTTGCTGGCTCTGACAACCGATGGCGGCGAGCAAGGCATGGAGACAACAAATCGGTTGTTCGCACAGATCCCGAGCTTGCTGAGTCCTGATGGCGTGGCGTACATCCTGCTCTGTGCGCAGAACAAGCCTGAAGAAGTTAAGTCATGGATCGCAGAAGAGTTGTCTAACGGCCCTTGGCTTGCGGAAACAGTTGGGAGCAGTGGTAAGAAAGGAGGATGGGAGAAGTTGCAGATCGTGAGGATATGGAAGAAAAAAGTTCTGGGAAACGGCTGATGTGCCATCTTGAGGTTTAATACTGCTACTGAACATCGAGCGCTGGCCTGAATGCTTAAAAGACGGAAAAATCAGGACGAGATACGCTGCCTGACTCCGCGCTCAACGAAACGGAGTGACTTCAGTACCCAAGACCATAACTCTTCACTCTTGAGAACCAGAAAGCCTTGTCATTACGAAGCTGGAACTCAGCCCAGTCGTGACTTATGCTGTTATAGCTCCAGAATCCTTTCCAAACAAGCTTGTTGTTCCTGGAAGCAAATTTGTTTCTGACGTTGCCATGCTTCAGGCTCAAGTGCATTGTGTACAAGTACCGTGGGCCGGCACCTCCCTCCGTCTCAATGTGCAGGTCGCCTGGTACGATACTGTTCGATGCAACGTCAACCGAATCAAGTGATGGGTGACACAGGCGCCACCTGCCTCGAAGTGCATGCTTGAGGATGTTTTGAGCGCTTGGCGGCGGCGGCATGTTTGGCTGTTGAGAGAGCGATTGGCCAGCTCCGGTGAATTTCATCGGGTCAATTACCTTGCCAGACCGGACTAGGGAAATGTTCTCCTTAGTAAGAAGATGGACGACTTCGATTGGCTCGTGGGTTGTCAGCAGAGAGACAAGAGTGCCATCACGGAAGAAGCGAAGATAACGGTAGTACGTTACGATGTGAACTTGAGAGCCCCAGGTCGATGGGGTCACGGAGGTGCCGCCTGAGCGGGTGTAGTTGACCGTCGAGATGTACACGCCCGAGAACCTTATGCGGGGATAAGAGTGGAAGAAATCCCGCCAGTCTTGACTAGCAGGAAACAACGCATCTGTGACAGGGGGCATGGGCCGTTCATCATCATCCTGCTCTTCTTCATCGACAGCCGACCAGACTATCGGTCGTCCTTGAATGTCGGTCTCGAAATGGTATCTCTGGGAGGCTAGGCCGAATTCAGGACCAAGAGAAACACGCTTCCATATGCCGGATTCGGTGTAAACGTGGTAAGCTAGCTTTTTGCAGACGCTGGCTAGACGGGCATATATTGAAATGTCTATCCGAGCAATATGGCCAAGGAGTTCGAGGAGAACTTCGGTCGGCAGCTTCTTGATTGGACAAGGCGGTGGAGCATCGCCCTCGATGGCTGGGGGAACGCCCTCGATCTCGCAATCCGTGAAGCTGGCAATGAGCTGAGGCGTTGCCTGAGGGACAGCTCCAGCGCCAGCACCAGTGGATTGCGAGTGGTGGGCTGTTGACGGCACTGTTGCAGCAGCGTTAGACGGGTTAGGTTTTGTAGCTTTCCATTTGTGGGCGAAGTGTTTCTCTTTGTATTTCTGATCGACGTTCTCATCTAACCTGAAGGCTGTGCGGTAGTGGGACAAGCTGTCTCCGAGCTTCCCCTGTCCTTCCTTCTCTACAGCCCGCTCATAGTGCTCGAGAGCATTCGTCGGCTCGGCTCTGCCAAGTTTCGAGAATTCGTCTGCATCAGCATCGCCTACGTTGAGATTCTCAAAACTTTCGACCGGCACTGCTTGTTCTGCAGAGTCTGGGATGATCTCCTTATCATGTTCATCTGCGAGCGGGTGTCGTCCTGGGGGCCTGTTGACTGGTCTCTCCGCTCTTTGTCTTTGCTCGGTTGATGACCTGGTGCGAGCGTGAGTGGTACTGTCGTCTCTACTTGGTCTCTGCTGTGCCCTAGCACTAACCTCCTGTTGCCACTGCTGACGGAACCGCTCTAGATCTGATGACGTCGGTTGCGGCTCCATAGCTTGGGAACAGCGATTGGCGCTGGATTAGGAGACGGTGGGATTTCGAGAGGATCTCAGATACTTCTAGGTCGCGTCCGAGTCATCTTGTATAGTGAGACAGGGATACGGCGGGGAGTCATTGTCCTTGATAAGACCCTGGACCCCATGGTGCAAAAGCCGAGTCTTTGTCTTATCACCGGGACTAGTCTCTACGCGTGATTAGTTGCTGCCTTAGCGCGATCGCGAATATTTCTTGAGGCGGAATGGAAGGTTCCGATCGCGCAGTTGCAGCTTAATAAAATGACATGACGACGTTCTCCCGTCATCGCCGCGCAGAATGAATCCAGCACCTCTCTACCGATTGACCACGCCTCTCACCTTGATTGCGCACCAGTCTGCGAGCCTTGTCGCTTTGGCATTCGGCACGCACCCATACTGCCGGATGAATGTCCTATAACACGGGCTCCGAGAAAGCATTCGATTTCGACGGCGAAGACCATCACGATGCAAACAGCGGCCAACGGCATGACAGAATATTCCAGCAGGCACAGAACACGGACAACATGTCTGCCTCAGGGTCGGACGAAATCACGGTGACGCAGCGTATGGTCTCTGCCTCTGTTGGGAGCGTCCTTACATCATTGCTTGTAACGCCATTAGACGTTGTCCGAGTACGACTGCAATCCCAGAGTCCTCAACCTCAACCCCCGCCTATCAACCTCTCTCGCTTCTCTGCATACGGTGCCGACTTTGCAAAGCTTCCGAAGGACTTGGGTGTCAAAGCATGTTGCAAAGAGGTTTTCTTCGTGGGCGACAATGGTCAATTCTGTCTCGCCAACAACGGGGCTGCTTCCACAGATGCTGCCGCAGTCGCGGCGTCAGATTGTGCTGTCCAAGAAACTCAGCGCAAGACAATCAATTCGACATTCGACGGCTTGAGGAAGATCGCTAGGAACGAGGGTCTACTCACACTATGGCGTGGCCTGTCGCCGACCCTTGTCATGGCAATACCTGCTAACGTCATTTACTTCACCGGCTATGATTGGCTAAGATACAACCCGATGAGCCCGATAAGGGCGATGTCCAACGACACTTACAACCCTCTCATCTCAGGTTCGATTGCGCGGATCCTTGCAGCACTGGCCGTTTCACCTATCGAGATGTTCCGCACGAGGATGCAATCCGCGCAGGGCGGTGCGACCGGCGTTTTCAAAGAGACGCTACTAGGAATGCGCAAGATGACAAGAACACAAGGTTACACATCCCTTTGGCGAGGTCTGACCCTGACCATGTGGAGAGATGTGCCTTTTTCAGCACTCTACTGGTGGGGCTATGAAGATTTGCGCAACAGATTACGCTCCGTGAGGAACGACGGATGGGCAGACATTACAAGCGCAGCCCAAGGAAGGTTCCAAACTCGCCATGACCAAGGAAGCCATATGGAGATATTTGTGGACAGCTTTGTCGCAGGTTCAACCGCCGGGGCAGCGGCAGCGTTCGTCACTACGCCGTTTGACGTTGGCAAAACCCGTCAACAAGTCTACAGACATGCAGGTGATGATGCCCCCCTGACAGTTCAAGCGGCCAAGGAAGCTGCAAAGGCAGGGAAGCTAGTTCCAGAGGAGCTCAGTATGCCCAGGTTTCTATACCACATTTTGAAGGAGGAAGGGCCAAGCGGGCTGTTCAGAGGATGGATACCAAGGACCCTGAAGGTTGCACCTGCTTGCGCCATCATGATCTCGTCCTATGAGATGGGCAAACGATGGGCACACACGGTCAACGTCAAGAAGGAAGAAGAAGTTCAACAGCAGGAGCTGTAACCCAGGACTAGGTTTTGAGAGACCTGTTGTATACTATATTCATGTTTACGCCGCATGGGATCAGCGTAATGCATCGCACATGGGATCAGGGAGTTGGTTTCAATAGATAGGCTGCCCAAGCTGTTGTATATAGCTGCCTCTAGAGTTGTCGATGAGAGACTTCACCATTTCATATTCGCAAGCTGTTGAGCTAGTGGGAAAACCCATAACGCGCTTACCATGATGACACCGTACAAGAGGGTGATTGAGTATGTTGATATCTCCCGAGAGGCTCCATAGCTGCTCATGACCTCGAGCTTTCATCTTTCTTCGCTTAGTAATACAAACGTGGGCAGGTAAGGGATGTCTGCACGACTCCCGCAAATCAACGCAACGTCGTGTTGCTTGACCCGAGGTTTGAGGTGGATTTTCCCCTTATCATAGCAAGAGCGCTCGAACTCTCGCAGATATAGACCGACGCTCCACAGCCGCTGTCTGTGAGAGCAGAAGTCGCTGTTTCTCTCGCCCAAACCTTGCCTCTACCAAAGCTTGATTGAGGAGAGTAAGTGCGCAAAGATCACCAATGCTACATCAGCTACATCATCGGGAGCATTCATCCCCTCGGTGTATTGCTTGGGGAAGCACTGTACGCTGATCAAGATTGCGGCTCAAATTTTGGAGGTCCCTTTTCACTGTTATATATGTGTCTGATCTCGTTGAAATCAAGACATATCACTTGTTGATTTCCCTTTTGTGTGTCTTGAACATATCCCATTTTCAATTGCACAGACGAAGTTCCGACATAGACTGTAAAGTAGCTGCAAGATGAGTCCTCCACAGCCAAACTGGTGGAAGACCGGCACCACATACCAGATCTGGCCAGCGTCATACAAAGACAGTAACGGTGATGGTATCGGCGACATCCCAGGTATCATTAGCACTCTTGACTACCTCAAGGACCTGGGTGTCGAGATAATATGGCTCTCACCAATGTATGACTCGCCACAGAAGGACTATGGCTACGACATCTCCAACTATCAAGATGTCTGGGCACCATTCGGTACATTGAAAGACATGGACAACTTAATAGAACAGTGCCACAACCGGGGGATGCGGCTCATTCTAGACCTAGTCGTCAACCACACATCGGACCAGCATGCTTGGTTCCAGGAGTCGAAAAAGGACAAGACCAATCCGAAAGCAGATTGGTACATGTGGAAAGACCCGAAGATTGTCAACGGCGAACGACATCCACCTAACAATTGGAAAGCTATTTTCGGTGGAAGTGCATGGGAATGGGTCGAGGAACGTCAACAGTACTATCTACACCTGTTCGTCACGGAGCAGCCAGACCTGAACTGGGAGCTGGAAGAAGTGAGGCAGGCCATCTACAAGGAAGCCATCGAGTTCTGGCTCGACAAGGGCGTTGATGGCTTCAGAGTCGACACGTGTAACCTCTACAGCAAAGACACCAACTTCCCGGATGCAGATGTTGTCCTTCCGGAGGAACCTTATCAGCCAGCATTCAAGCACTTTGAGAACGGCCCTCGAATGCATGAGTTTCTGCAAGAGCAACGCACAAAATGCCTGGACAAATATGGCGACATTCTCATCGTTGGAGAATGCCCAGGTTCGAGCGAGGAGACGATTCTATCTTACCTCGAGGCGAACGAGTTCTCGTGTGTATTCGACTTCAATACCGTTGATCTTGGCACCAACCGAACGGTGGGCGGCAAGAAACACCACACCTACAAGCATCAACTGCCAGATTTCAAGAAATCGTTCGAGAGGACTCAGAGACTGATTCAGGATCATGACGTCTGGGGCACTGTGTTCCTTGAGAACCACGACCAAGCACGCTGTGTGTCGAGGTTTGCAACAGACAGGCCAGAGTATCGTGAAGCCGCGGCCAAAATGCTGGCGTTATGCATCAGTGCTCTGACTGGCACACTTTTCCTCTACCAAGGACAAGAGATCGGAACGTACAACCACTCCTCGGAGTGGTCAGTTGATGACCTCCGGGACATCGATAGTATCAATGCATACAACGACGTTAAGGATCGGTACAATGACGACCCTGTGTGGAACAAGAAGTCGATGAAGGGTCTTGCTACGGTAGGCCGAGATAATGCTCGACTGCCAGTGCAATGGTCCGGAGAAGCAAACGCCGGGTTCACCGACGCGAACGCTAAGCCCTGGATCCGGTGCCACGACGACTACAAGAATGTTAACATCGCTGAACAATTACAACGAGCCGACTCACCGCTCAAGTTTTACCAGAGGATGCTCAAGTTACGCCACGAATACCGCGATCTGATGATCTTAGGTGATTTCGAGATGCACGATCTGTATGAGCAGAAAACGTGGACTTTCGTAAAGAAGCCCAAGAGCACTGGTGACGAGAGCGCTAGCAAGCAGGAATTGCTGGTGGTCTGCAGTTTCTCTGACGATGAGGAACCAGTAGATATGCCCAGCAGGTTAAAAGGCAGAGATTCTGAGCTGCTTGTCAGCACGCTTGGTGAAGAGGGTGCTGGGAAGTATCTAAGACCGTGGGAGGGCAGAGTATACCTCATCAAATAGATCCCACATGAAATGGGGGGATGTCAACGAAGCAAGACATACCTGAGATGTGACATGGAGGTCCGTCCGCAGGGACAGCTCGGCTCTTCGTTACCTTTCGGTAGAAGTATTGACGTTCTCAGAATACTCAATTTCAGCTCACTACCCAACTGCCCTTTCCCTGTCTGTTTGACGCGACTTCCACTGTTCGACGTGAAGCACTTAAGTACACACAGACCCCGAAACACGTTACTTAGGATCAAAGCAGTGTCCTATCTATGTTTCAAGTACCACACGGCGAAATCGAGCTGTTGATTATCTGTAGTAGACATTTTGCCTTTCGCGTTCCTTTCGCCATCGGCTCGTCAGCCAGGCCCTTAGACTATGCCGTCACGTGATCTCGGGACTTGGGAGTTGAGTTCCGTTGGTGAGACTCTTTTCGCGATATGGATGGCCGATTCCAGACACGTCGTCACGCGCATTGACTCAACGCCGGAGTATTCTTGTGATTGTAAGTGGCTTGTCTCTGGTATTGATGTGTATGATGACCTCCCTATATGGTTGTTGCGCGCATATTACTAAACATCAACCCGCATTCTCCTGCTCCCCTCGACCACTGCAATGGCTGACCTCGAATCCGTAGACTATCCTCTACCAGCATCAACCAACGCGCCAGCATATTCTTCTTTAGTGACATGACGATAACATGAGCGAAACACTCGACGAAAGGAGGCCTACGACTCCTCCACCTACATCGGATACCGTATTACCTTCCCCATCGGACACTATTGCTGCTCAGAAGGAACGCGCCAAAGCAGTGCTGGAAGCCGCGACTATCAACCGGGACGCAGACGAGGATGACCACGGCAGAGGCAATGCGCGAGACGGAGTAGGGCAACGCCCACCTAGCAGGAAAAGGAAACGCGAAACGACCGCCGAGCGCATCCAGACCGAGCAGTATGTGACCAGAGAGTATCTCTACAAGGCCGAGCTCGCTGAGCAGAAGCACCGCCCTCTATTACTCCAACAGAAGCAGCAGGAGGTTCAATACTACCAGAAACTAGCGCCATTAAGGCAGCAGAAGCCAGGCCTGGTCTTCGGTGTCGGATATGAGGGCTATGGCAACCCAAGGACGGACGATCGTACGGTACGCGAGACCTTGATCTATCCGCGCATGCGCAGGCCAGGTAAGAAGCAAAGTAGACCACCACGAGTGCCGCGCAAAGACCATGCAATCCAAGCCGAGCAAGATGAAGAACTCGTTCCTATTCGACTCGACATTGAATGGGGAAAGATCAAACTCCGGGATACTTTTACCTGGAACCTGTATGATCACACTACGAACATCGAATACTATGCAGAGAAATTAGTCGAGGACTTTGGCCTGGACCTCAAAGCGTGCGAACCTCTGATCAGAAAGATCGCGGCGGATATCCGAGAACAGCTACAGGATTACACACCCCATATATTCACTATGCCGGAACCGCTCGATCCTCATCTGCCATATACTGCGTACAAGAACGATGAGATGCGCATCCTCGTCAAGCTCAATATAACGATTGGCCAGAATACTTTGATCGACCAATTCGAGTGGGAGGTCAACAATCCCTGCAATTCACCAGAGGAGTTCGCACGCCAGATGACGCATGACCTGAGCCTGGCAGGCGAATTCACGACGGCTATCGCTCATTGTATTCGCGAACAATGTCAGCTCTACTCGAGGTCTCTCCACCTGACCGGCTTTCCCTTCGACGGCAGAGTTATCGATGATCCAGACCTTAAAGAGAACTTTTTGCAATCTCCTCTGCCAACGCTCTTCAGGCCCTACCAGATGGCAAAGGAGTATTCGCCGTACATCTACGAGCTCAACGAGGCGGACCTAGAAAGGACGGAACTATCAATTTCCCGGGCGCAACGCCATCAGAAGAGGTCGACTAACCGGCGTGGCGGCCCTGCCCTGCCTGATCTCAAAGAGAGGCCGAAAACTATAAGGTCGCTTGTAGTATCGTCTGTCATACCTGGCGGTGCTTTGAGCATGGAGGACAGCCGCATATTCAGAGCAGCACGGCAAAGCCGAAGAGTGGCACGAGGCGCGCGAGATGAATTTGAAGAAAGTGAAGACTCAGCTAGCGGTGACGAGTCTGGCCCAGATTCACCGGCCATCCCTGCCCACCTACTGCCGCCGGGATCATCACGGACAAGAGGGACCATGCGAAGTGCTGCTCTCACCGCTTCTGCTGGCATCCGAAGTAATCTTACCGTAGGGCGTTCAGCAACTCCCGAAGCGAGTAACGCTCTGGAGCCACGAAGTGCCGCAAGAAGGAGGGACTACAAAGAAGCTGAGAGTGACGATGAAGGCGAAAAGCTGGTTGTCGTTCTGAAGATCGCCAAGCATAAATTGAGAGCATGGTCTCGTGCTCAAGGGCTGAAGGATCGAGTAAGACACAATTCAGAAACAGGCAGCCCGATGCCTGCGCAAAGACAAAAAGCGGCACCGTTGAACCTGGCTGCTCAGCCCCCTCCACCACCGAATACTAGGCCGCTAGAGAACATGTTCGGTGCGGTCGACGCGTCGTGGCATCCCCCAAGCGCAGAACATCCAGCCGTAAGTACCCATGCAATCGAATCATTCGCAACGAGTATGCTGATTTTTGCTTAGCCCTTGCCGCCAGATTGGCTCCTCGAAGGCCTCGAAAAGCTGCGATCACAGTACCGCGATGATAGGTTTCAAGCAACTATGAAGCACACGGCGATCGACCCAGCGACAGGCGGACCAGTAGCGGCAGACGAGAAGAACAAGCACTTTGACCACAAGTACGTGCCAAGGATTAGGTGTCTAGATTGCCCTGGCAAGCTTTACGTGACGGGTCCCGGCATGACTGCGGAAAGATTCGAAGCGCATCTCAAGAACAGGAAACATCGCGAATCCGTTGAAACGAGGTTGGATCAGGATGGTTAGTCGCCTACTTCTGACACTTCTCAGCATTCTCTATTTGAGGATGTAGCCAGCGAGGCTTAGCTGTGGTTGCTTTTGAAGGTTTACAGACATCTGATTGAGTACATACACCTCATACGTTAATCCAAAGACCGCGCAATGTGTGACTAGCTGAAGTGCCTGACGCTTTCGCCTAGCCTACCTTTGCCGGGTCGTGTGCCTGCTCCTCCAAATTCTGCTGACATCAAACTCCAAATGTTGATAGACTAGCCTCAAGAAGTGCAAGCAGCGTCCAGAAGCGTACCGTGGTCGTGTCTGGCATCCAGGAACTTTCCAAGGTGTGCATCAGGAGGCTGAGGGTGGAACTTTCACTTGATGTCATTTGCGGGGAATGTTTGTATTCAAGTCTTCGAGGCACACATTGTTTTCGCGCCAGTACCCCCACTACAGAAGACTGGCATAAGACCTTGCGCTTTCCTCAACAACCACACCTGCCATTGTGATCTGAAACATTCGACCTATACAATTCACGATGGCCGAATCAACAGAGGTTGGTAAGTTGTCCATGCAATTCATTCCTAGCCAAACTTCCAAGCATTCCCTTGCACACGTGCTCCTTCGTGCCCAAAATGGTTCTCGAAATTGTCGATATCGGTGCAGCCGATGTTGCTCGCCTCGAAGAACAAGTCTCTGAAGCGCTCGCAAAGCTAACACCTGAGGGTCTTGTAGACTACAGTCTCGCCAACCCAGACACTCTCACAAAGTAAGATGCCCGACTCATATCCATGAAGACAGAATACACAAGCTAACACTACACAGATACAAGACCGCAGCCCAGATATCCCACAAGGTCTACGAGACAGTCACAGGTCAGTCGTAGACTCCGGGCTCAACCCTGCGCCCTCAGGCGCCTCTCTAACGACTCCACAGGCTGGTTGACCGAAGGCGCCAAAATCGTCGAATTATGCGAAAAGGGTGATTCGCTTCTCGACGAGGAGATTCAGAAAGTCTACAAGGGCAAGAAGATACAAAAAGGTGTCGGCTCGCCATGCACTATCTCACCCAGCTCCCATGTCACACCCTTCACGCCATTGTTGTCCGACCCCGAAGATTCACAGCTTGAACTCAAGGCAGGAGAGGTTGTCAAGATCCAGCTCGGTGCACAGATCGATGGCTTCGGCGCCATAGTTGGTGGCAATGTGGTCGTGCCCAAGAAGGGCGAAAAGGCCGCTGATGTCAAGATTGAAGGACGAGAGGCTGACCTATTGCTTGCTACACACTACGCCAACGAGCTGTTGCTGCGACTGATGGTGCCTCCTGGTCTCCTAGCGAGTGGAACTGAAGAGGAGAAGAAGAAGGCCACGAGCGAGAAAGCGCCGAGTCAGACCAAGATAATACAGCTTGTTGAGAAGGTTGCTGCTGCATACGATGTCAAGGTTGTGCAGCACACGACTTCGTGGTTGTTCGAGAGGAACGAGATCGAGGGCAAGAAGAAGATCATCCTTTCGCCTGCTGCGGACAGCACCAAGGGCGAAGGATCGGCCGAGGTTGGTGAAGTATGGGGTGTGGAAGTGGGAATGAGTTTGGGAAGTGGCAAGGTGAAGGATCTAGACAAGAGATCTACGCTCATGCGAAGAACAGCTATCACGTATGGCTTGAAGCGACCAAGTTCGAGACAGGTGTTGAGCGAGATTGTGAAGAAGTTCGGCACATTCCCGTTCTCCCTGCGACAACTGGAGGACGAAAAGGCTGGAAAGGTAGGTGTCATCGAGTGCGTCAGGAATGGCGTGTTGCGAGAGTATAAGCCGGCGGCGGACTCAGAAGGCGCCGCTGTCTCGAGGACTTTCACGACCGTGGCGATCACGAAGAACGGACTCACGAAGTTGGCAGCACCACCAGCACTGGACCTGGAGAAAGTCAAGTCGGACAAGAAGATCGAGGACGAAGAGGTTCTAAAAATCTTGGAGCGACCTTTGGCCAAATCGACCGGTACGAAGAGCAAGAACAAGAAGAAGAAGAAGAAGCCTGCCAAGAAGGCTGCTGTTGCAGCCGATGAGGGTGAGGACAGCGAGGAGGAGGACTCTGACGACGAGTAAGCGCTCTCGATTAGCAGTGGTGATGGACTTCAACAGGCGAAGGCCGACGAGAGATGCAACAACTATCGTTGAAGGCTTGAGGAGCGCGAGCCCTGAAGATGCTGGTCAGTGAAGCATCTGCGGTCTTAGGGAGCCGAAGCCAGTGTTCTTTCTATGGTTTCAACTTCGAGAGGAGAACCCCTCTGCGGAAACAGCGGCCACATCTTCTGGTAGAAAAGACTGCCGAAGCACGACTGCAGGCCTTTTCCATCATTGCGCAGGAGACAGATCATGGAACATGAAAAGCATCAAGCATCACGGCTGAGCACTCAGCAACAAGAAGTAGGCCATAGACATTAGCAGTCATCAAATAACCTTATCACCGTGCATAGACTCGTCGATACACGCTGCATGACACGTGAGATGTTTCCGGTAAGGAGGTCATAGGACTAATCGTGACTCCTGGCAGGGCATTGTGATACACCGGGCGTGAATGATACTTCTTTCCATCTCTTCTGCTGTCTTAGCATCTTCGCAGCTGATCTCTCAACCATGAACAACACGATCTGGGGCAAGAAGGTTGTCAGCGTGCTGTCGTAAGCAGAAGCAAGAGCGAAGAGTACCCCTGGACCAAGGCGCGCTAGGGCTTCGGACGGATCCCTCGCAAGTCGCTTGCCGCAACATCTTGACTTTCTATCACGCTGTTCATCTCGCAACCAGTCAACGATCACGCCTGTCTAGGCTTCTGGAACCTCCTATAGAGGTGCGGTAGGTTATTTGGAACTGGTCTCGGGCGTGTCCCTGAATTAATGGGTGCGGGTGGACGTGCGCAGGACGGTCATGTCAAACACCAGAAGTCTACGGAACCGCTCGAGTCGCTATTCCAGTCCCGCGACTTTTGCATCCGTCAACCCGGAGGCTGTTCCTTCCGTGCAGGAGACTATCGAGGTGCGGCAGTCTGAAAATGGGCGACAGGCGCCGTCGCAGCAGGCTGGCTGGGTCGAGCCTACGCCGCGCCATGGCGTGGCCAGCTTCGAGGATACCAAAGGGCTAGAAAGAGTTGGTGTGCTGGAACACATGCAACCGTTGGGAGTCGCGCCGAACTCGAAACTCTTGCAGCGACTGAAAGTCAGCAACTATCGCCCGTCGCCGAGTGCAAGAGCAACGCCCGTTTACAGTGAAGGAGTGGGAAGCCCCAGTGTCGAACCAACGAGGGAAGAGGTCGCGTATCCTCCCATGATAGATCCCGAATTACTTCTCGATGTGCCACCTTCGCCGCACCCACAACAACCACAACCACAACCACAACCACACTCACAGCCAGAACCAGAGCTGGAGCCACCGCATTACAGAGCGCAGCCTGAACCTCAGTCACACCCACCTCCCTACTCCCAGCCTCTACCTCACTACCAGCCTCAGTTGTATCCTCCACACCACGCACAGCCGCTGTTGCAGCCTCACGAGCAACAGCCACCGCCTCCGGTCATCATGAGTCCACCGCGCGGGAGGCCCGCAAAGAAAGAGGTTGAGGAGATGAGAGTATACCCTGGCCCGGATGATAGCTTCCTGTCACCTGTCGCGAACGGTACCCCACGCTCCTCGCGCGCTTCTCCCAAGTATCCTCCTTCCGTGTCGGAACATTCAAAGGACGCCCGCATCAGAGCCTATCTGCAGAGCGCCATCGACAAAGCCTATACCGAGAACAAGCCTGACGTGGCAGCAGGCTTGATGAGAGTCATGGACGAGAGCTGGAAAGATGAAGTATTCACTGCTCTCGACAACATCTCCAAGTTCAAAGCCAGCGTCAGGATCGAGCAATTCAAGGTCTTCAAGAAATATATCAAGAAAGGCATCCGTAAGCACCGACGAGATTCTACCCGACAACCACAGTTCCATGACGATCGACCCCCGCCTCCGTCACAACCGCAACCTGTCGCATACTACTCAAGCTTCCACATGAACAACAAAAGACCTCTTGTGGACATGACAATGGCTGACGACAACGCCGTGCGGCCTTCTCCTGATCAAAACAGCACCTTTTCTGAAACCTCAAACAATGCTCCTGCGATGAAGCTTTCAGCACATTCCCCTTCTGTGCTCGATACCAGCATGGCAGACTTACCGGCGGATCTGCCCTCAGACCTGCCATCGAAGCCATTAACACACAGCCGACGTTCGAGCAGTGGATCGACCCTGAGTTCTGCTGAGTCGCTTCCGTCAGACTACATAGCGACAGGAGTAGGGGAGCTAGCGAATCAGGATCAGACTTCTCATGTCCGACCTGCCACGGCCGGCGCACAGCGCCAAGCCCCGGCCCGGGCAGCGTCTAGCAGAGCGACACGTCTGTCAGGCATCACTCAGCATTTCAGACAACCATCTGCTGTCGGCGCTAATCCTTTGGGGCACCAAGACCTCGGCTCTGAGCTCACTCCTTACACCGGAGAGAACGCTCGCGCAAGGAAACAGAAGTTGACTCTTGCAAACCAACCCAGTCAGAACGACGCCGAAATCGAGGAAGAAAGACGCAAACTGGAAAGTCAGTTGATTCGTTCTCGAAACGACTGGAAAGCTGCGCGGGTTGGTGATGATATCCGCAGTAACGTCGACGACCACAAACGCATAAATCCTCCAAAAGCAATGGAACTATACACTGGACCCCCGCCTCCAGTAATACATCCTAATGCTCTGCTACCATCAGCTGCCGAAGTATCCTCACCTGCAAGCTACAACGGCGTCACAATCACTGTCAACGGCACGACTCGCAAAAGACCTTACGATGATTATCTTAGTGACCAGTCTGAACTGTCCTCTATGGAATCGCTATCTCCACCACCTCCTCCAGCACATATACGACTGAGTGCTGGTGCATCGAGCACACGCGCTTCAACACCTCGAGCAGCGAAGGCCAATCCTATGCCACTTTCCAGGAAGAGGCCTAGGACTATGGGGTCGTAAGTACAAATGTTTTTTCTCTTGTGTTCTCTCAGCCCCATGCGCTTGGCATATCGTGTTTTGAGAAATGTCACATCGCTGACGACAGCGTACAACACTTTGTCTGATGCCTCAGTCTCTTATGTCGGTGTCATCAAGCAGTTGCTGACCATATCATATATAGGCCGCGAAAGTTTAAAGTTGGTGCCAATTATTTTGCCGCAGCACGTGCGGGGGTTGGCAAAGAATCAGCAGTCGCCAACGGCGCTGATGCTTCTGAACAGGTAAGATAAACCCGCCCCATTTTGCAGTTGCCCCTTCACTCGTCTTGTCTTTCAATTTCTATCGACGACGTACTTGCTTCAATTTTTACAACACCTGCCCATGCACTTTGGAGCATCAACATGTTTTTGGTTCAAGGACAGGCAGATTGACGACCCTCGAACTGTTTTGGTGTCATGCTTCATATGTATGCATTCTTAACTCGATCTGACAAGACTCTCCAGAAAGCAGACAACGATGACTCATGTCGCGCTTGCGGTGGTCCGCACGAGCCCGACTCCCCTCTTGTATGCTGCGATGGCTGCACCAATTCCTTTCATCCAGACTGCCTTGAGCCACCAGTAGCCAGTCCAAAGGACTTGCCAGATATATGGTATTGTCCAGAATGCGAATCTAAGCAACGAGGGCCAGCCGCGCTGTCGAGCAGTCTAGTGAGTAGTCTGATCGATCATGTTAATGACATGTATCCACGAGCCTACAACCTGCCGCACGACATACGGAACTATTTCGAAAACGTCAAGACAGGCGAGGAGGGCGAGTATATCGAAGATCAGCCACCAGCAACCAACAAAAAAGGTCAGCCGCGACCCGACAATAATGGCGCGCTCAAACGTCCTGATTACAAGGCCTTGTACGACTCTAAAGGCAAAGCACGGCTCTGCTATAAATGTGGTCAAGGTACAGAAGGAAAACGGGAGATGATACCATGTGATTACTGCAACAACGAGTGGCACATTGACTGCCTCGACCCACCTGCTGCGACTATTCCAAAACACTTCAACCCAGAGGGCAAAGCTCCGAACTGGCGCTGCCCTCATCATATTGAAGATGATCTCAAACGTTATGGTCGCCCGATGGGTGCCAAGACGGGTGAACTTGGCCGCCGACCACGAATTCGACGACCCAAGAATGCCATCCCGAAAGAGCATTTTGTTCCGGCCCGCATACCGAACAACGGTGTCATTGATGTTCAACTCGACCCAGAGGAGCCAGATCTTGGCATCAAGACCATCGAGATGGGCGGTGTTGTTTTCAAAGTTGCTGAGAAACAAATCAAACTCGACTTCCTGGCTGCAGCAAAGAATCACTTCTATGATGACATCACTGTGCCTCAATCTCTAGGTGTAAAACCCACCAAATTCCATTCAAAACACTACTTACCGACTAATCCTCGGTTTCGAGATGCTCCAGCCTCTCCTTCAGGGAGTGAGGTCAATGACTTCGACTTCGCAGAATCAGACGTACCTGCCGGAACCCAACCCACACCCGCTATCATTGCTGACGAGGAAACTCGGATACGAGCGCAGGCCATAGCGAACGCCCAACTGCGCAACAAGACTTTGATAGAGCAGCGTGTTGTCATTGGACTGACTGAGCTAGCGAGGAAGGATGCGGCTGAGAATGGCAGCACGGATGATACCTTCGGCGATCACATTGCAGGTCTCACCAACCGGCTCATTGCCGACGCACCTGAGGAAATCTTTGACATGATCAACACGTCGGAGGCAGATGAATTCGAGAGAATTGCGCGGATCGCACAGCGAAAGGCAAATGAACTACGTGGCTATAGCAAGCAGCTCCATAAGGATAACTATTCACAGCTACGAAATAGCAAAACGAAGGAAACTCAAAGTGCCAAAGTCAATGGCACGTTGGGACATGATCATAGGACGTCATAGAATGACCAGAAGGAAATGCTTCGGCAAACTCAGTCGGTGTCGGCTCGAGGGAGAGCTTGCTCAGAACCACGATATCTTTGATCTCAGCCAAGGTCAAGGTTCAATGCACGGCGCAGACACGCAGAAGCACGCACGGGAGGGGGTGAAAGGGAATGGCGATAATGCAGGACAAAGGCAAGTCTTGCAGCAACATAATACACTGGCAACGCGCTAGTAATACTGCAACCATCAGAGGTGTTAGGATCTTGGATAGAGTATCTCTATGCACAGGATGGTATGCGCACGGCTTTCTCTTCCAGGCCATGGCGCAAGGAGCATCAGTTCGCGACCTTAGCGTGCTTCGCGTGTGCTCGTGAAAGCACTGTGAACGATTGTGAGGCTGTGAGAGATATAGGAGATCGTGGTCTAGATGGGTGCCATGCATCAGGCACCCATGTAATGGTAATGTACATCCGCCAGAAGCAATGTAGCATCAAGCTTGACACATTTGAACATTTGATCCTGAATGGCTTCGCTTCTACATTCAACACTCCTTTAAATTCACTGTTCCTGGTGGTATGCTTCGGCTCACCTGCCTCGGCACATGCAGTGCAAGGTTGTCGCCGCTGCCTGGACTGGGAGACCGCAAGCGTACTTTCTCGTCGTGCTTGCATCGTCAACCGGCTTCAGCGCTCAGCTGAACGACTGTGACAATTTATCGAGTTTCAGTGAATGTTTGGAGACAGCAAAGGATCAACACTAGCAGCGATCAACGGCAGCGATGTGAGCAGTGAACAGTGAGCAGGAGCTATGTGCTCCAACGTCATCACAGTTCTCAATCTCACGGGCGTGGACGCACCCTTTCCAGCCAGTGGTAGCATGATCTTCAGGCAAGGTAGGTAGGCACAACTCACTGAGTCCTTCAAAGGTAGTTCTTGTAATACATGTTTGCCTTAGTGATGACCAAGGGGGTACGCCCTGCACAAAGTACACGGTGGGATCCCAGTCTATATTACGCACGGTGTGGAAGGTACGATACGCAAGAGGACTAACAGTTGCTTCTGGCTGAATCACTTTGTTAACACCCACTATATGCTGCAGTGAATTTGACATGGTCAAATTTTGAAAACATGGCTTAGCAGATACTTCCATCAAATATAGATCTTCACCATCAGTCATTCAGCATATTTGTGGCAGTGTTCGAAACCTTCTCTGAGAACAACTTCCTAAACACAGTCGACCAGCAGCGAGCGCCTACAGCCATCGATAGTGGCGCAGGATGACTGTTCAAAGAGTTGTATCGGTCGTGCCTGGCACAAGACACGAGGACACTCACTTCGGCTTCCTTATGAACAAAAGTATGTTCTACTCAGCGCGATACGCAGGGCAAACATCCTTGATCCCACGTTCTTCTTTCTCCGCACCGTCGTCCTCAGAGCGAACAGCTAGTTTCTTACGCTGGCCTAAGCTGCCGCCGGAGATTCAGGATGCGATACTTGACTCTGCTTTCTCTGTGCCTTCGGACAAAGAGCTACGACGGATATCGTTGTACAAATACTACTATAATCCCATGAAGCCAGACATACTCTGCCAGGAAGCACCTTTACTAAACAATCTTGCGGCTGGTGCAGTGCTTCTCGGTCTATCAGTGGAACTGGTGCAACTGTTTGTTAGCAAAGAGTTTCTTCGCGCTGCACTTCCATGTCTGGCTAGGCATACGGCTATTACAATCAATGGGTGCTCTTAGGACGAGGTGGCTCTGTGCCTGTATGCAAGGCCTAGCAGAAATCTATCTCAATTTATTGTGCGCGGACTGTGTTCGGGCACACCGAAGCTCAGTATTGAGCCCTATATCGACAGAATCATCACGCGTTATCCAGGATACTTAATGTCCCACTGCCGCTCCTTGCGATGTCTGCATATCAGCCTGCCAAATGGTATGCCTACATGGGTCTCATCAGCGACAATTGTTGGAGGTGACATTGTTCCCGAAGATCTTAGCCTCCCAGGTCCGCCTATCTGCTTGTCAAAGCGCGATGTTCTGGATATGACGGAGCGGTTGGACTGGCCCGTCGAGCGAGAACGTCGATTTCGAAGATACCTCTGCAAGACGCCCACTTACCAGAATGCGAAAGGTCTCAGACAGGATCTTTTGTTAGGTGGATATCGCGGTTCGGTTCTGGTGACTGCATCTGTCAGGTGTGTTCAGAGCGATGACGTTGATGCCCAACGGAGCCGAAGTCGTGGCACTGAGGGCGAGTATCCCATTCAGTTATCCCTGGAATTTGACCTGTGCAACCACGACAGACTGTCTAGAGTTAAAGCAGAACCTTGGTTCAGGGACGCCAAAGATGGGAGGCGCATATATAGTCCATCACTATGAAGCGGCTCGTTGTTGGAAGTGTAGGGATGCTCGACATCTTTACTCCCGGGTGACATATCACGTTTCTACCCAACTCCTTCACTCGTTCGTCAGCCCCATGGGGTCAAGCAACTGGGCTCGGGCTGCACAAAAAGTATGCTCGAACGTGGGGCCAGACGTTGAAGAGATAGCTAAAACTCCTACTACACCACGAACAATTTTCTGAAGAAGACAAAAGGGGGCCCTATATCACAAGAGTTGGGGATTGCCAGGAGCTGTACAGCTATGCATTTGCGGCATGCTCTGGTACTATTAGTGTTGCACTGCAAAGAGAAAGTTCGAGGCTATCGGCTCATGAGAGAGGATGATCCTAAGCGCTTGATCTCACGGACTTCTCATTGACCAGCGTGCATGGGGGACAGTGAGGACTGACGGACCATCTCACTTCCCATTAAACATTCATTTCTATGCTAATACAGAGCTGCATGAGACGCCTGCAGAGTTCACCACACCTATCGCGCCTCATAGATACGTTGTATCTTTGTCCTCACACGTGTGTCTACGTATGCATAGTACCCGAATCAACAACCGACCCAAATACCAAAAGGCAGGAAACCCGACTCGCAGCTAGTAACCATCGTACACCAGAAGCCAAAGAACAGAACTCCGAGGCCGCGCGAGCACGATCACATCCTACAGTAGCAACTCACTCGCCTCAAGATCGTGACCTGTCCAAGAGCACAGCAATGGCACGGCACGGCACAGTAACCTTGCATCTCCTCCCGGCCCTATCTGTACTGCGCGCGCACAACACCATTAGTACACTACATACACACCACACAGTCGTCGTCGTCGTCGTCGCTATGGCCTGTTGACTGCTGCCAACTCAGTAACAGTCGCCGTAGGTCCATCTGCAGGCCGGCACAACTCTAGGTACAGTCAGCACTCGCCTGTCTGCTGCCGATAGCTCAACATCAACACTAACCACGCGACGAAAATGCAATACAATCCATCCGCCCCTATCTACCTACCTACCTGTCCTGTTTACGGATGCACTATTGTCCTTCGCTTCTTAGCTTTTGGCCCGAGTCTATCCGTGTTCGTCTGACGGGGGAATTAATGTCACGCCACACTTCATTGCGACCATGGCTACAAACAAGTGCAGGGGATCCCGGCCCGGGGAGATAAAAGCTGCAACGGCATCACGTGGTGGCGGTAAAATTAGCCTCGCTCCGGCTCTGCGAACGGCCCCTGCATACCTACTCTATCGGTAGTTACCTACGCGTCAGCAGAGATTGAGCCTGGTGTCAAGATTCGGCATTTATCAGCCTGAGCACAGAAGCGCTGGACTTGCTGCAAGGTGACGTGGCGAGCTCACGTGCTATCGTCGTGCTATCGGTCACCGGGTGAGAGGCGATCCCTGGTGCTTCGAGCTGCTGTTAACCATACAAGAGAAGCTGGTAAACTGCGGCGCGGAATATAGTTCTAAGAGAGATCGAAGTCCCAATGTGCCTGCCAATGCAAGATCTTCAGGCCAGGCTTTTTCTCGTGGTCAAATCTATGCACCTGCTGACACGTCCCAACCATGCTTCCAGATGTGGCCCGAGAAACCTCCTACTCCAAAAGCGCCAGACACATGAACGCTGCGTGAGCTCAGTTGAGCGCTAAAGCCATGTCTTCGTAGCCGTGCATTCTAGCCTTTTCCAAAGCCTGTACCTAGATTTCCAGACACAAAAACCTGTGCTTGAAATAAGCAGGCGCCTCAACAAGGTAGTTTCTAGCACTTACCATGATAACTCGTCTACAGTATCAGACATTTCGACTTCTTGTGTTTGACAGGCGGCTCAAGGGCAGCCACGATTGCCTCGTCAAATACATCCTTGAGTTTGTACTGTGTCAGCGCACTGCACTCGACGTATTTGACTGCTCCAAGCTCTTTGGCCATTCTCTCGCCGTCCTCTTTCCGCACGGGGGACATCTTCTGCCTAGATAGCTTTTCTCTGACTTGCGGATCATCCCTCAAATCTGTTTGTGTTCCCACAATCAGGCATGGAACGCCAGGGCAATGGTGGTGCACCTCGGGGAACCACTTCTCCCGTACGTTCTCGAAGGATGCGGGTGATGTGACGGAGAAGCAGACAAGAAAAACGTCGGTTTGTGGATATGAGAGTGGCCGCAGACGGTCGTAATCTTCCTGTCCAGCAGTATCGAAAAGTCCTAACGTGTATGGCTCATCCCCGATCCTGTATCATGGCATGGATTAGCACGTTATGGCCCAGGAGACGGCGTGAACAATTCACTAGGGCGGATGGACTTACATAACAGTGACAGCATAGTTGTCAAAGACTGTTGGGACGTATTCAGAGGGAAACTTGTTCGTTGTATACGAGATAAGCAGACATGTTTTACCGACAGCACCGTCCCCGACCACAACACACCTAGTAGCATGTCAGTCAGCACTATGCTCTGCTTCACGCCCATCTTCTAAAATGATCAGAGCCTCGATGTGCGTACTTTATTGTTGCGACAACCATATTGCCTTTGTGTTGTGGTGATTGGAATACGTCGTCTTCTCAGATGGGCCGTGAGGTGGGGCTAAACAGTTGCCTGCCATAGTTAATATTGCTTTTGCTGCAGAGATACATCGAGTCGATCGTACCCGTAGCCGATCACGTGGCGAGTATAGACGGTCTCTCTTGCAGTCGTGCTTAACAAGAAGGATGGACTCGGAGTTTGGCTTAGGCTGCGAGTGATCTCTTCGAAGAAGATTGACGTTATGATGTTGAAGGTCGCCCTTTCTCGGCACGTGTCGATCGCGTGAGGGTACAAATCTTGAACCACTTCTGAGTCGAGGAGGCTGAGATGTGGCTAAGGGACGAACCAGGGCAAGGGATGGCGATCGCGGGCGGTCAGACAGAGAACGGCGTGTAAGATAGGCTCTTATGAGGTGCACTGCGGCGGGAGAACTGGGCGAAAATAAACGGTCGTGAGGCGAAGCAGAGAAAGCAGTGGTCAGAGAGCTGTTCGAGAGCGAGGGGAGTGGAAAGAATGGAGAGAAATGAATGTTATGAAACGAGGAGCGAGGCCGTTGAAGGAGCACAATCTGCTTCTAAGAAGGAAAGCGCGACCGCGGAAGCACGCCCAAGGTGCGGGCGTCCACTTCAAGTGCATCTGCTGGATCCTTGGCCGTCGGGCTGATTTTCTCAGGCATCAAGCATCAAGCATCAAGCACGAGTCTGGATAAGTGGACACGCTCAGAAGCTTCATCCTCGCCTTACTGCACCACTGTACATTACTCTAACTCGTTTTTACCACTCCTTGTGTAGATTCCTGATTGATTAGGACAATGGCTTCAGATAAGGTTGCTATATCCGTCAACGATTGCCGGCGTAGAAACGCTCGGTCTGGTCGTTCTCGAGGCCCTCGGGGAACACGCCTTGCACCCAGACCGTCATCTAGATGGGCACCGGTCGCAGCTATAGTCCTCCGCCACATCACTAACGAGCGTTCTATCTCCTGGTCCCCCGACGCCGCCCTGCAATCTATCTGCCGCGTCGCGGGACGCTCGTCGTACTTGCTGAAGGTTGGCACATGTGGTGGTACGCACGAGAGCCCCGTTTTAGTTGAGTTTTCAATTGCTCGTCTCATGAGACTGTCTATGCTAATGCTACCTCCTTGCGCCATCACTCCTCCTCTTCGACTTGCCTTACAAATTATGGAGTGATACTGCCACAGCTGCATCATCTAGGAGATGATGACCCTATATACATTGACAGCAGATAGTGACTGGGGCAAGTCGGGTATCGTGCCAAATATCCTCTGACCAAAATGCCCTCATATTAAGACAGTCTGCAGCCTTTGTGCAGATGAAATGGCAATATGCCGCCGCGAGATGATATGACGAATTAGAAAAGCCAAGCTAGTCCAACATTGCGTTGCCAGTCCCCAAAGATAACAGTCCATCGATTACAGTAACCAGAAATTAAAACATTTATTTTGCCCCAACCTCTTCTTCTGCCCATCCTGTTAGTCCTCCCCTATCGTTCGTCAATCCAAGACCGCTGAAGCCTGATGTGCCATAACCCGTGCCAAAGGCTGAGCCAAAACCACCTCCTAGGCTAGCCTGAGGAGCATGGTTAGCGAAAGGTCGAGCTGTGCCCGAGCTTTGACTGTTGGCTTGTTGGCCGCTGAAGATGTCTTGGCCAAAGGCTGGTAAAGACACTGCACGAGAGTGTGCACTTCGACTGGCACCGATACCGGTGTTGGTAGGTGCGAGGAGGCCTCCGACCGTTGTGGAAGCAGCATTGTTGGTCGTTGGTCCATTGCCGTAGCCACTGCTGATACTGCTCTGTCTAGGTATGTGCGATGCCGACCGAACATGATCGAACCCACCGTGTCCGTTGGGTGCATCACTGTACGAAGCAGCTTGCTGACTCGAGAAAGCTTGATTCTGGTGCTGATGGAGCGTGGCAAATGAAAGATCTTCCTCGTGTGTCTCAAGTACCGCTTGTGCCTGCTGCTGGGACATTTGAGACAAGAACATGGTTAGAGGATTGCTTCCACCCTGATTGAGTACCGCAGAGGGTGTTGGTCCTGAAATGTTTTGCTGCTGTCTTGGTTGCTGCATGCCGTTCGCTCGAGGTCCTGTCGGGAGCATCGACCTTGTTGGACTAGAGTCAGCCTGCGACACCTGCGCCTCTAGACCGTTGAGAGGTGGCGATGTGCCGTCGAGACTACCAAGACGGCCTTGCTGACCACCGCTGTTGTTGAGGTTCTGTCTCGGTGGATTACCGCACCTGTCTTTGCCGAAGTTGATCTTGAACCTCTTGTACTCTTCTCGGCCTCTCACTGCTTCGATGGCCTTGATGGCGTTTGCTATGTTTGTGAAGTTGACAAACGCACAGCTCTTCTCCCGGAGAGTATTCACCAGCTCTATCTCCCCGTACTCCGAAAAGTCTTGACGCAAGCGTTCTTCAGTCCAGCTCTCGTCGAGGTTCCCTATGTACACGTTCCTCGAAGCACCACCACTAACAGCGAGAGCGATAGCCGGGGGGAGCGCGCCAGAGTGCTTTCCCCAGCCAATTTTCAAGCGCCTGTTGTGGATCATTAGACCCTGCAAGTTGCTCAAAGCGTAGAATGATGCAGCCGAGGTAGGGTCGATGAATGTTACAAAGCAAATGTGCTTGTCAGGTATGTAGCGGATATGGTGCAGCAGACCACCTCGTACAACATTGCAAATTTCTTCGATCGTAGTTTCAGGGTGAATGTTACCCAGGTATACAGTTCGATTGCCGAGATTGTTGACGCCTCCGGCTGTGGTGGCCACTGCTGCTGCCGCTACAGACTGCTGTGCAAGAGCATTTGAGATCAAATCACGATCAGCACCGTTCAGTACATGTGCATATCCGGGTGCAATCCCCAGGAACTGAGCGGCGTTCTGCTGTTGAGTCTTGGACACATAGGCACAACGATCTTTGCCATAGAACACTCTTCGAGGAGGTTGCCACTTGGGGTCCTGAGGCAGCTGAGCCACAGCCTTGACAGCATTTCCAATGGATAGAAAGTGTATGAAGGCGATGGCTTTCTCTGGAACCATCTTGACCGTGTCGATTTGGCCAAATTTGCCCAGGTCTGCCCGAAGCTGTTCTTCCGTGATATCCTCCGGAAGATTCCCCAGGTAGACATTGCGAGACGCGCCGGACTGTTGAGTGGCTAATGCAACAGAAGTTGGGACTTGTGATGGCTTTCCCCATCCGACTTTGATGTCATGGCCCTTGATGTTAAGCTTCTTGAGGATGGCATCCGAATGAAAGTGGGTAGCCGAACTACTGTCCAAGAAGGAAATGAAAGCACAGTTCTTATCCGGCAGCAACCTCACCGACTCGATTTGGCCACTCCGAACATGGTTGAGAATTTCTTCGGCAGAGGTGTCAGCCGGAATGTTACCCAGGTAGACAGTTCTGCTCGTCGAAGCTACCCAGGCATTATTCATGGGCATCGGCTGGTACTGACCATATGTTGCACCGCCCATGGCGTTGAAAGTAGTCGGAGACTGTGGTGTAAAACTCTCGGCGGAGAGCATGTTCTGGAACAAGGTAGGCGACATAGGGTTGGCATTGCTTTGTGTAGGACTTCCCATTTGAACTTGGCGATTGTGCTGGTACTGCTGGTACTGCTGGTACTGAGGAGTTTGCTGATGGAATGCATTTGAAGCTTGGGGGAACCGGCCCATGTTTGAGAACTGGGGAGAGCCAAAGGTGCCGGGCGAAGCGGAATATGGGCTTCCCAGAAGCAAACCCGATGGCAAGAGTGGCGTGTAGTTCGTCTCAAACGCTGTCCCGGGCGTTTCTCCAGTAGGACTAAAATGGCTATGCTGAAACTTGGGATTGGTGTCTATAGATGAGATAGTATTCTTCCTGGCGCCGTTGAAGGTTTGGTAGGATGCATTGTTCGACGCGTAAGCCCCGTGTGAGAAGCCCGTGTTATCTTGCCCATACTTTACTCCAAACCTATCCCCGAATCCGTTCTGCTGGTTCTGCATTGCGAGCATGTGGGAAGAGCTCAGGACGTCGAGGTCCTCGCGTACTGTTCTCAACGTCTTCGTGTTTGGGAAGGGTGTCGTCTAGAACCAAGAGACAACAGAACACAGACCGTGTGGAAAAGCAGGATCAGCTCAATGGCCAGAACGAGGTGTGGTGTCCGTGTCTTCCTCGACTCTTGAGTGACTTTGGTCCCTTTGGTCCCTTTTGTCTATAGAATACGCGGTCTCGGCTCGAATTAGAGGTGAAAAGGTAAGAACGTGTCAGCGGTGACCTAGATCTAGCAGTATCAATGTTCGAGATAGTGGACTAGGAAGAATGCTCAATGAAATTGGATTGGGTGAAACGAAGGGAAACGTCGAAACGTGGAACGATGGACAACGGTACAACGGTAAAGATAACGAAGGGCAGCCGTTGCAGGGCAAGGCACGTCAATAGGAATGAGAACTGAAGTGATGACAACGAGGGTGAGTGATGAAAGAATCGACGGAAGAGTTAGTCGAAAGACACGAGGCAAGGCAGGATGATGGTACTCGTAGAGATGGAGATGCAAGTACTAGCCTACCCAAAGGAGCACTTGGTTGCAGGGTGTCCTGCTAGAAAACGGTCATTAACCTCAATAGGGGCGGACTCGTCGCTGCCACTATCCGCCTAATGAATCCACATACTATCATCTCTCGCGTGGCTACTCTCCACAACCACATTCTTCTTTGAACAGTCGAAACAGAAATGATTCAACGGCCTGCACCATATGATGGGCGACAGACCAGAGCCATCTGAGACAGCGGAAGGTACCAGGAGGACTTTTGATGCTCGAAACGAATCAAAAGCTCGAGGCATCTGCAAGACCAACGGTGTCGGTCACTGCATGGAGATGGAGCATAGGTTGCCCGTGGACATGGTCGCTAAGATTGCTGTGTGGGTCTCACAGAAGCACAAAGTGAGGTAGTTTGATTGGCATCACGCAAGCTAGTTCCCGACGCTTGTCCGGGGATTCGACCGCCCTGTCGAAGGTACCTGCCAAGCCTGTTTCTGCGTCGGCTGCGGGCCCGAAGCCTTGCCTTATCTGTCTGTTATCAATAATCCGATGAGGCTGGCTCGGCGGGCATGCAGTGCGGGCAGTCCGATATCGTGGTGTTTACAAAACTCGGTGAGAACGTCCTAGATTCCCGCAGCTCAAAAAGGGGCGAATGCACGCCGTGGAAGACAAGCACGATTAGGGTCTATTTGGCAGTAAGATATCTGCACTCCAGCTCCAGCTTGTTCACGTTCGCCGTCTTCTCTTCCCCACACACAAATTTATTTGCTCGTTGACGGTGCTCCGCGCATGAGTCACGCAGAGTGTATAGTAAGGTAACAGACACTCAGAGAGCAAGAGACAAACGTCTGCAATCATGGCCGAACCATACTACATCGACGAAGACACAGGCAAGGACGATGATTCCGCTGTCGGCACGCCCACCGCTCCTTACAAGACGCTCCTGCATGCTATGAAATGCCATCCACCACAGTCATCCAAGTACATGACACGCAAGAGTGGTCCAGATGGCCCGGGAGAGTTCAAGGCAGCCAGTGACTCCGCAATGAAGAAGGCAACCAAACTTTACCAACAACACCTGCGGAAACAAGAGAAAAATGCAGACGCCGAGGTCAAGGCACGCGAAGAAGAAATGCGAAGACTGAAGATCCTTGAAGATGCAAAGTCGGTGGTCATTGAGGAAGACAAGTCCCTGCCAGAGGCGAAGAGGATACGCCTGGACGACACCGAGGGCATCACGCTAGGTACAGCAGACAAGCAAGGAACAAGAGTCAAGGTTATGGGTCGGGTGCACAGATTCCGCTCGCAGAAGGATGTCATCTTCATTACCCTCAAGGACGGCTATGGCCAAATGCAGGTTGTCTTTGGCGGCGATTTGATCAAGACATACGCAGCTCTCACACTCACCTTGGAGACCTCTATCGAGATCAAGGGACAAATGCGGGAACTGCCTCCTAAAGCCAACGCTCCTCTCAACCGTGAGCTCCATGCTGATTTCTTCCGCGTCATCGGTGCAGCAGCGGGCGACAAAGAGGCTATCACCAACAAGGTCCAAGCAGGCGGCGACCCCCAAACACTCCTGGATCAGCGCCATCTTGTCCTGCGCGGTGATGTCCTCTCTAGCGTCATGAAAGTCCGTGCCGCAGTCCTTCGAGCCTTCCGTCAAGCTTACGTCGAGACACGCTGCCTCGAAGTCGCCCCACCATCCATGGTGCAGACCCAGGTCGAAGGCGGTGCCACCCTGTTTGGCTTTAAATACTACGACGAGGAAGCATACCTCACGCAGTCGTCCCAGCTCTACCTCGAGACATGTCTCGCATCCATGGGCGATGTCTTCTGCATCTGCCCATCCTTCCGTGCCGAAAAATCCCTCACACGCCGTCATCTGTCGGAATACATGCACATCGAAGCAGAATTAGATTTCATTGAGTTCGACGACCTCCTCGACCACATAGAGACCGTCATCTGCCGCGTGATCGAGCTTGTCCTTCAAGACCCCATAATCGCCGGCTACATCAAAGAGCTCAACCCAGACTTCAAACGGCCATCCACACCCTTTAAGCGTATGAAGTACGCCGACGCGATTGGATGGCTCAACGAACACAAAATCGACTTCGATGACGAGGATGTCCCAGAAGACCATCCCGAGCGCAAGCGACCTCACAAATTCGGAGACGACATTGCTGAGGCCGCCGAGCGACAAATGACTGACATCCTCAATGTGCCAATATTCCTCACACACTTCCCGCTAGAGATCAAGGCATTCTACATGCCCAAAGACACGTCGGATCCACGAGTCGCCCAGGCTGTGGACCTGCTGATGCCTGGTGTCGGTGAGATCGTGGGTGGAAGCATGAGGATTTGGGATTATGAGGAGCTCATCGCCGCCTACCACAGGGTTGGAATTGATCCGACACCGTACTACTGGTACACTGATCAGAGAAAGTAAGTTCCTCACCTACCACTACTGTTTTCTTGAAACAATTTGCTGACTCATCCCGCAGATACGGTACCTCGCCACACGGCGGCTACGGTCTTGGTCTCGAGCGTTTCCTAGCCTGGCTCTGCGGTCGATTCACGGTCCGAGAATGCGTGCTGTACCCCAGATTCACCAACAGGTGCACACCTTAGATTGGCCTACGTGTAGTTTGGGGGCATCAACACGAAACACGTTCGTACATAGACAAACTCGACAAAAGTGGCAAATGCAAATACAGATGAAATCTACAGAGCCGCTTCAAGCGTCCCGCCAGCTGTCTCATTGAGATAGAATTAGACTTGTGCGGCGTCAGTATCGTATCCAACTTACCGCCTCCCTTCACGGACGCATCGCCCCTTGTAGCTCCACGCACGCCCTCGATCCAGACTATTTTACGCAGTATCTAGCACATGTCGCTTCCAGCAAGAAGCCATCCCAGTCAGTTAGTCAGTCAGTCAAGCGTGGCGCCGAACCATACCTAGTCCACATTACCCGCATGCATGGCATCTGCCGCCCTCGCGTCCCTGAACACCGAACGCGCCCAAGGGGTCCACGCACATGAATTAATCTCGAACGCTCGCTTCGAAGGGTAGCGTGCGTCCAGGCCAAGCCAGGCTTCCCAGCACGACTGATCAGTCACAATCACCGTGAAAATCCCCGTCAATAAACGAGTAGTGTGCGTGTCCCGGAAAACTCACCTTAGCTTTAGTGTGCGAGCTATCTATCTACGTGGGCTTCCTTGTTGTTGGGGCCAGCACGGTCCTCGACGGGGGGCACCGTACGGACAGAGATGGTCTTTGAAGGACGTTTTGCAAACGCAATTGCACGTGCGTGCGCTTCGCGCTGGCTCCAGGACACTCACTCACAGGCATCTCTGGGTCGATGACCACGTGATCGTATCCCGCGCTTAGAATAGCTGTCGGCCGATTGAGGTGGCCAGCATCCTGACATAGTCCCGACGCTGGGCCTGTTGAGCGTCTGGAGCGCGTATCGGTCTGTGGCCTGGTGACGGTCTGGCTGTTTTTGCTGAGAGGAGCGGGCTTGTACTCTGACAGCACGGGGAAAGGTGGAACGAAAGGCGGTGGATGTCGCTTTCGAGTCGGCTGGAGGCATGTGTTCTCTGATGATCCAGGAGGGTCTGGGGTATGAGTATCGAGCGGTGCGAGGGCTCGTAAACACGCGAATCCACAATGTTACGTAAGTTGAAAGACGACAAAGGGCGTCAGTGTAGAGACGAAGACTCTTTGCTCGTGTCGGATTGACGGCCTGCTGATTCAGGTGTTGCAACCCCTGGTTCGCTTAGCATACAGTCGGTTAGGTGCAGATGTTTCTCTTCTTTTCGAGCATGAAGGTGGTAAAGGGCACGGCCACAAATGGCTGGTGTAAGAATCTTTTAGGAGTGACATAGACCTGGCTTATATGATTTTCGATGTCATTTTTTACGGAACGGGCAGGTCTTATCGACCTAACCTCGCTGTCGGGATTGATGTGTACGCCAAGTCTTTTGGATATCGTCTTGCTACTTCGTGAGTGCGTTTGTGGTTCGTGGGCGTAAGCGGTCGATAAAGTGGACGTTGGTTCGATTTCTGGGCTTGAGTTTACATGTAGGCACATACTAGGTACAGCACGGCTTGGAGCTCAGACGTAAGTAGGTCCGCTTTTCCTCGTTTATGCAAGCCATTGGAGCCTGGAAGCATCCGAGCTATGCGGCTGGCAGACCTCCGGCGACGTACCTCTCTATATACAAGCTCGCTCGTACACCTGAGACGATCTCGCCCAGCTAGGTCACACCGCTCGTTCTGGGACGTTTCGCAGGATTGGGAAGGCTGGCACTGGTGAAGCAACACCAGTTCAGTGTTTAACATCTAACAGACAGGAGGAGAAGATCCGAGGTTGGCCGAGCAGGCGCTGATGATTTCACTAAATAAAGTTTCGACGTGCGCCAGCTACAGATCTGTCATGCAGGTAATGTTGATCGATCGAACCAACACGTGTGATAAGGTGGACTTTTCGATGACGGTCATGGAAGCAATCTACTCTTACAAACAACCTGCAGGGGGAGAAGCTTTTCATGGCTGGTTCCGATGCCATAACACGTCCTTAACCCCTCCTGGTGTAGACTTGCTGAATACAGATCGAAATTGAGTCGTGCCAGCTTCTGCGATCGCGCCGAGATTATTCCATTTCACAGAGTACGTTACTCAGAGGCTATAGCTTTGCAAAGGGTGTGAACCCTGCTTACACGATCCACGCCGTTGGCGCACGACTCCAAGACGATCGCAGTATCAGACTCTGCTCGTTCCTACCGGGGCACATCGCCCACATCGCTTCGTGAATATATCGTGAGCTAAGGAGTAGAAGCTACGAGCCGTCCACTTCCAAAACCGTATCAGCGAGATTGGTCTCGTTAATTGGTACCGGCGCGATGGACGGACTCCAGTCAGCGATCATTCGCATGTGGTCCAGCCCCAGTCTTGCATAGCGCCATGCCCATCGCGGACGCGCATGCATCTTTGATTCTCATCAGAATAAAGTTCCAGCTGTTATCACCGGCGCCGAGGGTGTGAAAATACTCGCCACTCCACGAAAGAACTTCACCGTCGGCGCATGCTGTCTAGGCATCCTGCAGACGTGTTCGTCTAGTCAAAGCATTTCAAGCTCTTGTCTTTGTCATCCAAGATCCATGGCGTCATGATCTCGGGGCGAAGTCTGGCCTGACTCGTTGTGTTCTAGCCTACCCCAGACGTTGGTTGTCATATAGAAGACAACATTCTAGCATGTGGTAACTGGCGGAAAAAGAATCCAAGCCATCTGAACATCTGTTGCAGTTCACCTCGATCACATTGTGCACGTGTCTTGGTGGACATTTTACCAATACGTATAGTGCTATAAGCAGGCGGCAGCGACCTTTTGATTGCCATCATGGCGACCTTCAACAACGGCTACCTACTCACGCCTTTGACACCATCTATGCCTATATGTCCCCCAATAGTTGACCAAATCGAAAGGCTACCGGCGACGCCGCCAGAGAGTGCAGAACTCGGAGCAATCGAAGAATCATGTCATGTCGACGTTCAGTCCGTGAAGAAAGCACTGCATGTGGTCTCGACGGAGCGAGATGCATTGACAAATCTTGAGAACCTCTACGCCACATCTGCGTCGGCACAGTCATCTCTTTCAGCAGCCGTTTCGACCATTGTTTCTTCGCAATCACAGCATGGAAAAGTGGTGTTTACTGGAGTAGGGAAGTCAGGGTGGATAGCTCAGAAACTGGTTGCTACCTTCAACTCGATTGGTGTCGTCGCGACCTTTCTCCATCCAACGGAAGCGCTGCATGGCGACCTGGGATTAATTCGGCCAAACGACGTGGTTGTCATGATCACGTTTTCTGGCAAGACGCAGGAATTACTCACGCTCTTACCTCATATCCCTTCGTACATCCCTATCATGGTGATGACATCGCACATGAGGCTGGAGACCTGTCCTCTTCTAACGCATACCCGGCGGAAAGGGGCGCCGAACATCCTGCTGCCTGCGCCTGTCCACGTATCAGAGCAAACCAGTTTTGGACTGTCTGCACCAACGTCTTCAACCACAGTAGCTTTGGCCTTGGGTGACGGCCTGGCCCTGGCAATAGCAGACAAAATGCACGTAGCACCAAAGCGCTGTCCAACTGAGGTGTTTGCCACGAACCATCCGGGGGGAGCGATTGGCGCAGCAAATCTGGGCTCTACCCGCCCCGAGACGCGGATGGGCGATCTAGCAGTGAAGGTCGATGAGCTTCACACTGTTTCGTCACACTCGGGCACAGAAATCAAGTGCTTCGATGTGCTGCTTGCAGCAGTCAGGTCCCCACGCGGTTTTGTTCGAATCTCTGCAGACCACGTCATTGGACCGCGCAGGTGCCAGAGATTGGCTGACCCAACTATCAACGCCAGAAACTTTTCAGACGACCGTGGTTCGCTTGCGGTGGAGCGCACAGACTGGATAAGTGTGCCTGATGATTGGACAGTCGAGGAATGCAAACGATGGATTGTGCAAATGCGCACAGAAGGCGCGGCAAGAGGCAAATACTTTCTTCGGCCGGGTACGATATTAGGTATCGTCGACGGCGAGAGCCAAAAGAGCGGCGTTGTGGAGATTGAGGATGTTGTTGGCGAAGATTTCTGCGGGACATTATAACAAAAATACGAGTACGGCTAAGCCAGGAAAGTATATGGCGGTGATAAGCGTTGAACATTTTCGACAGGGGGGCGTTGAGAAGCCAGGAGATGCTGTAGACTGGGTAGAATAGATGGTATCAAGCGTACCAGTCGTCTTCGTCATCTCCGGAAGAATCTTCGGTGGCAGCTTGCTCGGCGGGGTGCGAGTTTCCTCGTGGCACCTCGTTCTTTGCATCAACGGTGCCTGGTCGTGCAGGTTCGGGATCAGGATCTGGGATCCTCAGAGCCTCACGCCGAGCACGGAGTTTCTTGACGCGATCTTCCATCTCTTCCATGACATCAAACTCCTCTTCCATTCTTCTGCTTTCGTCTTCTTTTTCTGCTTCTGCCTCGTCCTCTCTCTGCTGAACCGTGTTGGTTCTCTGCTGCTCGGCCAGCTGAGCGGCAGACACTGGGGCAGCCTCGATTGTGGCAGTCGCAAAGTCGGGCTCGGCAACGTCAGCGACGTCTCGCTCGAATGCTGCCCATTCGTCTTCGTCGACATCGGCTGCAGGAGGGACCTGAGGAGGCATAGAATGCTGTTGTTGGCTTGGCGCTTGGTCTGAATGAAAAGGCTGCGGTTCCTGCTCAGATGGGACCGGCAGCGGAGGCGGATCTCTTTCAGTATCAGGAGCTGGCGAAGTATGCCGCTGGCTTTCGGGCGCGGATTTTGGTTTCTTTCGCGAGTCGACTTCGTAGTTGCGCTCTTGCTCTTCGTCCTTCTCTATGCTATCGATCTTGCGCTTAGCAGGCCGAACGGGGGTCTCGGTTTTTTTCTGGACATTCTTTCGGTGGTTTAAGCTCTTCAAGTGCCCCGGCCATAATTGCTCAGACTTGATATTCAGGTCGCAAACAGTGCAGGTTAAAGCACCCGTCTTGGAATAGGTCAAATGTGGATGAGAAATGCGTCGTGAGTGTCGTTCGGCTGCCAGCAGCGCCCGCACGTCTGCCATCTGAAGTGCGTTATCTTCGTTAAGATTTGGTTTTGTCGATGAAGCTGTTACGATCTGCCCTGCCAGCGCCGTCAACGTGACGAGTTGGAGAAGTCGCGCCTGCCGTGTTTCAGAATGCCCACCACAGCAGGATCGATTACTAAGGGGCACGTGACAGCCGCAGCTCCGCACCGATCGCGAGCGGTAGTGCTTGCGATGAGGCCGCAGCCACTTCGCCCTCAGCTTCGACCAGCTTCTGCGACATCCAACACTTTCGAGAGAGACTTCGTTCGCGCATAGATTGCGTTTTCGAACATCTGCGACGCGTTTCTCGGTCTGATCGTGGAGGAAATCAGTCACATCCCCGCGCGTTGGACTGCGCCACAGCAGAGGAGCAGAGGTCGCGCTGAGCTTCAGAGCTGCACTCATAGTACACTGTAGCTTGCTCTGCCTATGCGACTGTGTTCGCGAGGACATTGTTTGTAAATTGTTCAGCGCGTGGTAGTTCTGCTAGACGATAGTCACGATGGCGGGTAAGTACAGCACCCAGTCGACCATGGGCAGTCCATTCTGACAGACACAGACGAGACGCGACGCTCCGGCCGAGCGACGAAAGGGCAGCACAAGAAAGACCGCGAGGAGGTTGACAGTGCGCCCAAGCAGAAAGGCAAAGCCAAGGGCAAGAAAGCCAAAGCCGAGCCGGAACCCGAGGAGGAAGAGGAAGAAGATGAACTCATCCGTTGTGTTTGCGGCACGTACGAAGAGGAAGAAGACAACCCGCGCTCCATGATATGCTGTGACAAGTGTTCAGCGTGGCAACACAACGATTGTATGGGTCTGCCGGAAGACTACTCCCCAGCAAAGTACTTCTGCGAGAAATGCAAGCCTTCGGACCATAAAGAGCTGCTCGCTGCCATGAAACGAGGCGAGAAGCCCTGGGAGGAGCGAGCAGTGGAACGAGAGAGGCTGAAGGCCGAGAAAGAAGCCAAAAAGAAGGGCAAGAAGGCTGGTCGCAAGTCTACGGCGCGTGCAAGTGACGCCCAACGTACGCCAACCCTGGAGCCCGAGGAGTCGGTCTCGTCAAGGAAGAGGAAGCATGACGAGTCTCCCGCCCTGGAAAGCCGAGTAAGTGAAAGCCCACCTTCCTGCCGCGCGCCCCACGACCTAACATGCCAGCAGTCCAAGAAGGCTCGATCCAGCCTACGCGTTGAGGCTGATGGCCAAGCTGAGGCGGAAGAACAAGGAGAAGAGGACAAAGAAGAGAAAGAAGAACCAGAGCCAGAGCCAGAGCCAAAGCCAGAGCCAGAGCAAGAGCAGGTGCCGGAGCCAGCGCCAGAAGCAGAAGAAGCTGTGGACGACTCCGAAGAGCAGAATCCCATACTCGCCGGCGTCGCAAAAGATGCAAAGGACATCGCCAACCCTGTGCGCAGCAAGATAGCTAGTAACATTGTCAAGTCGTTCATAGAACAGGCCAACGGACTGGTTCAGAGTGGTGCCGTCAACCCCTCCAAAGGCGAGACCCCTGCGAGTCTGGGCACCCGAGTCGCCCTCCAAGTCGAGCACGCCGTATACCACGTTCGATCTGGTGGCCAAGGCGAGCCGAGCGATGCCTATCGAGATCAGATTCGCACCATCCTCAACAACATCAAGAGTAACGCCGATCTAGCGGCGCGCTTGATGAACAACAACCTCACCGCCGACAAGCTCGCAGCCATGGAGCCCAAGGACATGGCCACCGACGCCCAGAAGCAGAAGGACGCCGAAGAGAAGATGAAGATGGACAAACAGCATGTGCTAGTCGAAGAGCAAGGTCCCAGAATCCGAAAGACGCACAAAGGCGAAGAGTACGTCGACGACTCACACCAGGTTGCCGAGCCTGCCACTCTGAAGCCGCCTCCTAAGCGACAAAGTACCGTGGGCCAGGACGCCGAGATTAAGAGTCCCACCTCAGCGGGCCCAGGGGAGAAGGCCCCGAGTATGCGCAAGCCATCTGCAGCTGGCAAGGGCAAGCCGTTTGGCGACCCAAGGCGGAAATCTTCCTCCAACTTCGATATTGACAGAGTCTGGTCCGGAGTACAAGGCTCGCCAACCGAGGGAGATGCTCCGAGGTTGCCCGATGGGCCGTCGCGAGGCTCGCCTCCACCTCCCACAGGCGCTGCTGCCGATGCAGATCCCGAGGTGGACCGGCTGCTGAAAGATGAAGACAACGAATCCGCGCCCTATTCGCCTAAGGAGTTCATGGAGGAAGGGGTCGTCTGGCGAGGCAAGGTCAACGGTGGCAGTCTCGGCACGTTCAACACTGTCGCTCGCTTTGCGGCTGGCTGTCAACCTCAAGTCGAAAACCTCAGTATGACGTGGAGTGAGGTGATACCTAGTGAGATTAAGCTCCACGGCAGAATTCAACCCAGCAAGGCTGATGAATACCTGTGCGGACTTGAATACTCAAATACGACCGAGCTGGTGATCGTGAGCCTTGCCGAGCCAAAGGATCCCGAAGATCAAGCTCAGTTCAGCAAGTTCTTCAACTATCTGAAAACAAAAGGCAGGTACGGTGTTGGAAGCCAGCATTCGGTCCCAGCCATCAAGGACATTTACCTGCTTCCGATGGAGGTCGGACAGCCACTGCCAACCGTCATGAGGGCGCTGGAACACGCGTTCGCGGATCCTGTGACAGAGCGATCTTTCCTCGTTCCCATCGTCATCAAATGGACCGAATTGCCTCACAACGCAGAGCGAGCAAGACTGCAGCAGCGCGAGCAGGCTGCTCATAGCCCTAGCGTCGGTCCACCAGTGGCACAAACACCAATCACGCCACGCGAGAACCAGATACAGTTCGATGCCCACCACTCACAACCACCTCAGCAAGCACAAGCAATGAACGGCGGCTCCCACTCAACCCCGACTCCAGCACAATACTCGACGCCCCCACAGCAGCAATCGCAACCACCCGTGGCCCATGCGCCGGTCCAAGCGCCGATCCCATCCAACCAATCACCAGCCGCAACCAACGCTCAGCGCATCCTCGGACCAGAGATGGCCGCATGCCCAGCCGTCGTCGATCTGATCGCGCAGGCGCCGAACGCCGGCGAGAACGAATTCAACATCATCAAGGAGTGCATCGAGGAGAACGCCGAGGCCGGCAAGTCGCTGGGCGTGCTCACCGTCATGCTGCAGCAGAAGTACCAGTCGCAGCGGTCGTCGCGCGAGCAGCAGGCTGCGAACAACCAGGGCGGCCAGGCCCCTGTTGTGACGCCAACGTAGGTACAGTACGGTAGATTTATAGTCCTGTGTGTTACATACATCGTATCAAGAGATTCCCTCACTCCTTTGCAGCATGCATCCGATGATCTATCTGAGACCCGGGTCGTGATCGTGCACACGGTTATTTGCTTTCGTAGACGGCACCGTCCCCGACCTGGTTGGCTGGTACCACCTCGCTTCCCACGTGACTGTATCCTAGGGATTGATATGAATAGCATACCAGCCGAATCTAAAACACCTAGTTGCAACAGACGTAACATTGAACCAGGGTCCACCCACGGCACTCGAGGATCTTTTATACACAGAGTCCTCCGAACAGAATCGCATTTAGATCACTTGAATGATATACCGTTGTGGCAATACCACTGCATTCAGTATGCACTGCATCTGATAGCGATAACAGCTTTCCCGTTTATCTAATGCACTCGTTGGAACCAGTAGTTCTCGACAACAGCCTGCCTGTCTACCCAGGTTCTAAAGCCGGTTATCCTGCCTCGTGCACTGAACCTCACAGCTTACCATACCTTTACCGTCTCCGATGCACATTGTTACTTCCATGAAAGTGTGTTTGCACAGAGTGATACGCAACGCCAAGTTCTCGTCAAAGGTAGACTTGTTCTTTGTGAGGTAGGGTTGTACATATCACATCGTTGGTACAGAAATGTAAAGGCACATATCTACAAAACCCAAGGTTTACACATTACCTCGCGGCAGACACGACCACGCCGCGCTGCTGCCGCCTCAGGAACTCTATCTGCTCGTCCCGTAGTATCGAGCGTCCGTGCCTCTTCTGCTCGTCCCGCTGCTCCTGCATCTTGCCCGCCAAAAGCACACTGCCCAGCGCAGTCGCCGCGGCGGTGCCGACGCTCGCTTGCATGACTGGCACGGCCTGACCCTGGCCGTAGTTTGGCCGGACCTTGTCAATGGCCGGGAAGCTGTGCGCTGCTTTGCCTTTCTGTCCCATGGCCCGCTTCTTCAGCACCTCAGCCGCGACTCTTGGGAACCAGACGCGCGAGCCGAGAATCGTCGTCCACGTGAGCAGCGCCAGTGCACCTGCCTGATGTGCCGATGCAAGCGGTACAGGCACCATGTAGATGAGCGTGCTGATGCCCAGTATGACCTGTAGCCAGACGAAGCCAACAACGCCGTGGACACCCTTCTTGGCGGCCTTGGGCAAGTACTCTTGGAGCGTCGCCGAGTACTTGGTCCAGGCGAAAAGCGCGTGCACGGCTACAAACGTCGTCGTCGCCAGTATCCTGTGGTCGAGCTGCACCAAGCTCGGGTTCTCGAGGAAGTTCCGCCAGATCAGATCCTTGTTCTGCCCGGTGGGATCGTGGCTGTAGAAGGGGTCGAACAGCTCTTTGACCGGCGGCGTCAGTCCCAGCCCCATATAAGGAAACTCGTTGTAAATCAATCCCGCGTCCAGCCCAGCCACCAGCGCGCCAGACATAGCAGTCGTGAAGGTCAATCCCAGCAATGCCGCAACCGCGATCTTGAAGGGCCGCAACGCCGGGTTGCGCAGCATGTACAGCGCGCCCGCAGTTGCATCCGCTGAGCCGTGCGCAATCTTGTTGGTGCGCAAAACATCCAGCCCACACCACAACATGCTCAGGTAGGCCACGAAGGCGGTGCCCAGGTGCGCGGCAAGCCGGTACTGGCTCACGCGCGGCACATCGCGGCCGGGCTTGCGGTCTGCGCTCAAGAAATCGTCCTTCAGCCCGCTCTTGACCATCCACCAGCCCAAGAATCCCTGGAACCCGATCAGCGCTGCTATCCCACCCAGCTTGGGTATCATGTTCTTCGAGACGCGCTTCGTCGCGATGAAGTAGGCCGCTGGAAGGACGAAGGAGAGGCCTACGAACCGGCCCCATATGCGGTGGATCCACTCCATCCAGTATATGCTCTTGAACTCGTCGAGTGTCATTTTCGAGTTGAGGATGAGGAATTCGGGCGAGGCGCGGTACTTGGCGAACTCACGCTCCCAGTCGGATTGGGACATGGGCGGGAGAGAGCCGGTGACTGGTTTCCATTCTGTGATCGAGAGGCTGTGGAGAGAGTCAGTGGGCTGTAGGCGTAGGATGCGGGCTGTAGAGGGCAAGGGGCAACGGTACTCACCCTGACTCGGTGAGACGTGTAAGGCCGCCGAAAACGACTATGCCGAAGACGCTGGCTGCGCTGGCGAGAAGCCAGTACGCGACTGCATTCGAGGATGTGTCCGGGAAGCTTGATCGCTTGACAGCACTTTCTGCTTGTGCTATTGCTTCCCGCAGTCGTGCGGATGTTCGGAAGCCTCGCTGGCAAGGCAAAGATGCCAGACGCAGCTGTGTTCGTGCATGCTTGAAGTCCTTTGCGAATGACCTGATATTCGAGTGTGGTGAGTGGCGTGAGGATCGAGGCAGAGGGCGTGCTTGACACGAGAAGAATCGTTTCGACAGATTCGGTGCTGCTTCTCGCAGAGCATGTCTGAAGCCTGCACCAGCAAACATTCTATCTGGCTGGCACTTCAGATCAGTGGGTTGTGCTGCATCAAGATGTACAAGGGACAAATGGACGACTGCACGTGGTGAAGTCTACGATCGATGCTCGGGTTGTTTTCCTCCGAAGGCCGGTTCACCATGAGCTTACGTCTTTTTACTGTCACACCACAATTGGACCATGAGAACAGGTCAGGTTATTTTCCAGAATTATCATTCGATTCGCAATAATATTCACAAGGGTATCATAGTCATCACCACCGCGAACGCAACCAATGCCATCAGTAATGGTCTAATATGTAGTCAAAGCTGCCGGCCCTCACTGGAGAGTATGGTCTTGGGGGATATAATTCACTTTCATCGTGATGTGTCTGGTTCACGGGCTCGTCCGGCAGAGGTTGGCTGAAACTACGGTAGCCGTTGGTGGCGCCGCCGGGAGACTCCGTCCGCTCCACGTTAGGCATGGGCGTCGTGAAGCTTCTGTATTGTCCTGCTGGCGCGGGCGACGCTGTGCGCTCCATGCCGGGGTTGAAGGCAACGTAGCCTCTGTTGTTGTCTGTTGCTGGCACAGGCGTGCGCAATCGTGGAAGTGGCAGTGCATGCCCTGGAGTCATCACCCGAGATGGCGGGCCCATTGGTGTGTGCGATCTCCACCCTGGTTCTGCGGTGAACGCTGGAGACTCTCTACCACCGTATTCAGGAATGGGTGAGTGGGGTGGGAAGTATGGGTTGTGATTCGGAGCTGGCGTGCGCATTCGTTGAGGATCGGGCCCCATGGCGCTATGAGTCGAGGCAGCAGATATTGGCGTCATCCCCCGAGGCGGCGGTATTGTATCGGAATCACTGGACTGTCGCATCATTCGTGCTCTGTTGCTCATGCTTGTTCCAGGCCTTGCGAGTGGCTCCATCGGGTAACTACCGGATGGACCACGGCTGCTCTGCGCTGTTCCAGGCCGAGAAGGTCCGGGGGAGTAAGCCCGATCCATCTGTTGCGAGACGTCAGTGAAGCTCCTGGCCGGACCTGGTCTTGCGGACCAAGGCGTAGGTGCGTTCGAGCCCGGAGTGTGAATTCGATCAGCAGGCGAATAACCCATATCACCAGCTGAATTCATAAGCGGTGCGTTGGAGTTGTAGCTCGACCACGAGGCGTCCGAGGCGTTGGTCATGTGCCTTCGAGGAGTAGGCCTAGGATTCGTGTCAAACGGCGTAGTGCTTGGCATCGGCGGGAATGCTTCTTCGCTGGCCCTTGCAGTCCCGGGCCTGGATGCGTACTCTGGGAAGGTTGTCATTGTTGTCTGCCTCGAAGGTGTTGGCAAAGTAGGTGCGCTGCTGTTTGCGACATCGGGTATTGTAGGCTGTCTCTTGAAGTCTCCGGTTCCTGTTCGGAACGCCTGAGCTTCCTGCCGAGCTCGGAGCTCGTTCTCTTTCTTGAGCGCCTTCTCGGTCTTGGTTCTGACGATTCTCTCCATTCTTCGATTAATCTTTGTCCGGCAGTATCCTGAGAGTCCACCAGCATCACTCGGAATGTGGTGCCAAAGGAAGATCAAGTAGAGCACGACTGAGACCATCAAGCTGATAGCTGATATGAGCCAGATCAAGCATGTCCAAAGCATACCAATGATGATGGCCATCTGTAGCTTGTCCTCCTCCGCAAGGACGCCGAAATTCTTCCAGAATTGCACGAATGGGGATTCTCCTGGTGGCGCATTGTGGTCTCCTTTGGGAATAATATTGGCTTGCGCATAGGCGTACAGAGTGATGCCGTTGATGACTTGTCGCGGACCTTCTGCAATGAGGATTCTGAGCCAGGCTTCGAATGAGTAATATGCGAAAAGAGCCACATAGTCAGCACCTTTCCGACTCCTGGTCAATTCAGCAAAGACGAGAAATCGTCTCCAACCTCTTCCTTCTTTGCCCATCCTGATGCACTCGACTCGAACAGCAAGTGGATCGAGATAGGCCTTTGCGACCTTGGCTCCTCGCATGACCTTGAGTGCCCTTAACCAGCGATAGATAAGCAGCAGAAAGGAAAATATGATACACCCAGCAAAGATCCACCGAGAGTATTTCAACGGGACCGCAGGTTGAATCTGACCAGCCCATCTGTTGAAGGCGAGGAGGTTGATAGCGGTGAATGTGTCGACGGCGTAGACGGAGATGGAGACGACCAGCATAGTCCAGAGATAGGCATATGCGAGTGGAGTGAAACATGACGAAGACTTGAAGTCGTCGAGGTTCTGTCGCAGTGTCAGAATCCGCAGGTCATTTATCCCGACTTGAACCTCGAGCGTTACTTACGACGTATTCCCACTTGACATCATTCTTGATGGTGATGTCCTTCTCTCTATCCCCTCCACAGCACCCCATTTTCGAGTCTCGAGTATTAAGTTGTGTATGTTGAGGTCTGCAACCTGGCAGACTAGGTTTGACTGGTAGTAATGATCGTGTCTTTGTTTGGTTGAAAACAGTAAGTCGATGCGGCACAGCCGATCGACGAGTCCAGCTCTGGGCGTAAAGAGTGTAGTTTTCAACTTATTGCATGGCTTCAATGAGGGTGTAGACTGTGCTTAACGGTATAGTTCGCTCAGCTGTCGCCTAATGGTCGAATTTGCAGTTTGCGTATCTGCCCGTAGATCTGTCTTCGATTGAAAGAGTTTCAGCGCATGAGCGGGCAATGACTGTAGAGAGGTCCGAGCGGGCCACGAGTACACGAGTACAAAGAGCGACTATTTCGAGCTTGTTTCGGTCGATAATGAATGTGTGGTGTAGGTGAAGGCTGCCGCAACGTGTGTGGCAACCACAATGTAGTACAGTGAGAGTCGGCGAAGAGTCGAGCTCTACTCATTCGCGAAAGGTGAGAGATCCAAGGTGTCGCTGTCCGAAGAGAAGACCACGCTAGTCTATTACAGTCCCGCGTCTCTCACGATTTGCAAGCTAGACGCGCCGATCTATCCTAAATTCTTCTTGCGGCCAAGGGTACCTGCATTGGCTGACCCCTCGCCGGAAGAACCCCTGGATCTGAAACGGAACCTCAGCTTCCGAGGCTCATTTGATTGGACCCAAAGAGATCTGCGACGATGCCCAGTCTTCGTCGCTACCAGCCGGCCTACGTCCGTCCTCAGCGAACCTGTTTCATCGTAGCAGAGCAGCTGACATCGCGCTTCTCTATGAACGCTCCCAGATATTTGCCCAAACCCTGTAAACTGAGTGCTCGTCTGCTTGCAATTGACGGCCGCACATTCTCGCATGACCGTCGTCCTACTGCCTTCGTCAGAAGCTGACGACGCTCGTACAAGTAATAACGGCACCAAGTGCCGAAGAAAGAAGTTTAGCGCTCGCGTTGGGCTGGCGTTGAAGGCTATCGAAATGGGCTTGACACCTCAATGAGGCAATCGGGACACACTTCATGAAGTTATGACCCAGACCCTAGTGTCGAAGCTCTAGACCAGCTTTCCTTTCTTTGATCTGTTGGTGCCTTTCGTTGCGTAATCACCATGGTCTATGCGCTGTACCTACGCGGCTGTGTCGTAGAGAAGCAGTGGCAGATATGATTGAGCTGCGGAGCCTAGAACAATAGCGCTTCTTATGCGTAGGCATACGTAGCACGGACAACATCTCTCCAAAGCCGACCAAACATTGGGCAGTCGTCCGCCAAACAACAACTTCGAGCTAAACAGTGCAATTTACAATGTCGCGTTCAGAAGTTCTACAGAGCCTTAAACCGTGTCGGAGGTCTAGCATTCTTTTCAGCCTCCTGAAGGCTGTCGCCAACCAGCTCCGCCTTTGAACCCTCCTTCTCATAGTGATGAGTAATACGCTCATCGGATAGCCCAGCCCTGCCCACTGATGCACCGTATTCAGACTGCTTTTGCCGCTGTCGGTGACGGCGGCGTCAGATAATGAAGACAACAAGAGAGACACCTATACCAATGCCAGCTTTGGCACCAGTGGGGAGACCCTTGAAGGCGTTCTCTGGCGATGGAGGCGTGGAGAATGCGGCTGATGTTTCTGACGTACAGTGGTGGTCTGCGTGGCGAAATCCTGGGTGGCCGAGGTCGTCATTGTCGTCGTCGCGAAAAGGCTCATGTCTACTAAATGGTGCTCGACATACAAAGGTTGCGGCCACCCAGTAAATTCGCCAGGCACGCTCGTAGTTTTAGGCTGCCGTCAATATCGTGTCCTAGTAAGGTAGTGGTGGCGTCGAAGCTCGATACGCAGCCTACAAAGGTCGACGTCACAGTACTCACACCGAAATCCTCCGTGAATGTATAGCAGTAGGTGAACCCACGCCAACGCCGGTCGAAGAGGTGTACTCGTGCTGTACTAGCACTAACGCTTACTCGTAGCAGCAGGTGGCAATGGTGGTTGTCCCAGTCGAGACGAGAATATTCTCTACGGTAGCCGCGTAGCCAGAAGGACGTACATCGGTACCATAGACATTGAGTACACCTTTTGGTGCAAGACCTTCCGAGTTGAAGTCAGGCGGGAAGCATGCATGCGGTACGTCGTCCGAGAGCATGTTCTGCACTATCAGGCCATCAGGTATAGAGTTGAAGTGCCAGGCCTTGCATGTCCACGGGTTCAAGCATCCTTGTGGTGATGTGAAATCGTTGTTTGTGGAATTGTAGCAGTCAAGGTGTGGATAATGTGTAATAGGCATAGGTTACGTTCGCAGCCATGTTTGAAGTGTGAAAGGCTAAACGTTCTTCTAGTCTCTAGACGGTCAGTTGCGAGGAAAGAACGGCACAGAGAGGCCGCGCAATTGTTTTGAACCAAAGACAGCCTCAAACCTTTCCGCTATGCGGGCGACCTCTGCAAGAACCATGCCGAAGTTTGGAAGACCCAACGGCGAGTTCAAGCGACGGCGCTGACCCATGCAGTGGGTGATCGTCAACATCAGCGACTAGGCCATGATTTAAGATTGAGGCTTCAACCCAGGGCCATGGAAGCTGGTAAATTATCTGATGACCGATTGGACAGCAGAAGCGAGGAAGATAACTCGGGACTCATTCTGCGCCGGGCAGCAGTCAGCTATCGGGATGCGTACGCAGGGTTCGGGAAGCAGCAAAGATTACTTGTAGTCGCGCTGCAGAGACAGAGACCTTTAGAACACGACTAGCTGGGTCATAGCTTGATCACTGAGGTTAGGTGCACCTCAGTAACACAGATTGCGTCTGGGGCGAATGTTCTCTTACTTCGCAACCACTACCGGCCTGCTTTTAATTCAAGGGCGTTGCTAGAACCGCAAGATTCGGTGTGTCTGGAGAACTCGAGATTTTGCTTGCATACCACTTTCTTATTGTAAAAATATCGCATCTGGGCCTCGGGGAGAGGGGACATGCAGGAGGACTCGTTCCATGGTTGTTATCTGACGATGCTTTTCTTAAGATTGCTTTTGACGCGTCTTCGGAAACGCTCCTCAAAGTGACAGTCAGCGACGTTGGTTGAGGTAGTTAACGCCTCAATGATCCCGGCAAGTCATGTCGCAGTGGACCAAAAAGAGTTCCGGTTCTTCACATTGGCGGGCATGGCGCCTTTTGTTTCAGGGTGTTTGTCGGCATGTCATTGGTCTAAAAAAGGAAATCAAGCTCATGGACGAGACGCCGCCCGACGTTAGCGTGTAACAGATCGGCGTGGCATCCTTAATCGTGGCCCGGCCCAAGATCTATCTCCCCTTTCCAGCGCCGAAAAACCGTCCACCCCGGTGAAGGCCACGTACATCTGCCTCCACTGTTCGCTGTCCAAGGGATGCCAATTCAGTATACCCAGCCTTGTGGTTCACTTGGCCGGTTTCAGTGGCAGTTTGGGCTGAGTGGTGGAGCTGGAGGCGTCTGCCGTAGATCGCCGAACGTACAGGAGACTTTGTATCTTACAGCTGCTTTCAACCCACACTCTGCTGTTCCACAAAGAACTAGCATGAAATGACCACTCTGAAACAGCTCCCAAGCTTTGCCTCTAGACCTTTCTCGACATGCGTACTATTGGAATGACGAGCAACACCGTGAAACACGCCCACCTTGCTTCCCCTTAGCCTGCAAGGCGGTAGACTGAGATATATGCTTCTCAAGCCCGTCCTGATACTCTTCCATTCTTGTTCCAGCAGCTCACCTCCCCATTCCATTCCTTTGACACGTTCTGTGCAACACACCGCACAACTCCATTCTTTCCAACATCCTCTCAGGCTAGTCCTCGAGAATCACACTCACTTGAGCCTAAGCTCGTGGCAGACCTTCGATATCGCTTCTCTGGTAGAACGAATCGAACATCCGAAGTAGAACTTGCAACAACACCAGCAAATCCTTTGACCAATAACAACACCACCATCATCATCAAAAAACCAAGAACACCATACAAGATGCAGTCCAAAACTCTTGCTCTCTTTGCTCTGTCAGCATCAGCGGCCATCGCTTCTCCATTCAACAAGCGAGCCGAACTGCAGCACCACCGATTCCATCAAACCCGTAGTGGCTTCCTACCAACAGGAACCGGCCAGGTTTTCCCAGCTGGCAATGACACCAACGGCGTCTTCGCTCCGACAGGCAGCTCTGTGCCAGCCGACTTCGGCAACGTCGCTACGGACGCTGCATCTTCTTCGTGTACCGATTCCGACATTGCGACTGTAACTTCAACCAATTTGGTCACAGTCACAGCCCGTGATGCAAACTATGGCTACAACAGAGCTTACGATCCAGGTAATGGCCGAGGAAGCGGAAACCGAGGTCAGAACAACGGTTGGGGCCAGAGCTCTGCTGCTTCCGCCACGCCAGCCTACTCTGTGCCCGCCAGCTCTGCCTCGTCTGCAGCAGCAGATGGATACACTGTGCCAGCCAGCAATGCTGCATCAGCCGCCAGCCCATCTACCACCTTCGCAAGCGTGTACAGCGCTTCCGTGTCATCTGATGCATGGGGGTCCGTCGCTACTTCCGCTGCTGCATCCGCTAGCACCGCTGCTGCGTCCGCCAGTATCTCTGCCAGCGTAGTAGCCTCAGGCTCCGCTAACGGCAAGCGAGGTATCTCTTTCAACGATGCCAGCTTGCTCTCTGCCTTTGGCAGCTCCATCTCGTGGGCCTACAACTGGGCTGCGACTGAGTCAGGTACTATGAACGTCGAATATGTACCCATGATGTGGGGTCGCAACGATGTCTCTAGCTTTGCCGACAGCGTTGGCAGCGCTACCCACGTCTTGAGCTTCAACGAGCCTGATCTTGGTACACAAGCCAACATTGACGCTGCGACCGCTGCCCAACTGCATCAGGAAGGCATGGCTAGCTTAGTCGGCAAGGTACAAATTGGATCTCCAGCTGTCACTAACGGTGGCGGAAGCATGGGAGTCACCTGGCTCGACAACTTCTTCAAGGCTTGTGGCGGAAGCTGCAACTGCGACTTCGTTGCATACCACTGGTATGACTCTGCGGAGAACTTCGCGTACTTCAAGCAACAAACTGAGGCTGTCATTGCTGTAGCCAACAACTACGGCATCAGCAAGGTTTGGCTGACCGAATTCGAGCCGTCTGGCAGTGCAGATGCGCAAGCATCGTTCATGAAGCAAGCGCTCGAGTACCTCGATGGCAACTCTGCTGTGGAAAGATACGCAGCTTTCATGGCAGCAGATGGCGTTATGATGACGGGAGATAGTTTGAACTCTCTTGGGTCGGCGTACGCATCGTAAGCGCTCGACAGTAACAGCGTTTCTTTATCAAACTCTTGTATGTACTTTAGTGAAAGTTTCCTGGTGGTTCGGTTACCGGCTTGGTCGGATCTGCTCCCAAAGCATTAGGGAAAGGAATTGAATTGGTGTTCGCAAGATGTACAGTTGATATGACGAGTACGAGTCACGTAAGCATCACATTCCTTGATAGATAAGCACACTGGCCGCTCTGCTTCAACCACAGCGTCTCCAGCGAGATGCAAAACAGATGAAAACCTCGCAAAAGTGCAAATGACAGAAAAAAGCTTCCTTGAGACAAGTTCTCAGCTAGAGTTCCTCAAATCCGCGCATGCTCCCCAATCTCTGATCCGTACAGACGCTTGTGGGCTAAGAAAGAGATTTGATACTGATGTACATATAAGTTCTAGCATCTAAGCTTCGATCAATCGACGTTATATGCCGTAATTGAGTGCCTAGGGTGGTGATATTGTTGAGCGGCGTGAGGGATGTATGAAGGCAGGAATCGCCTCGCGGCGTAGTCCCAACAAAGAAGCCATCCATCTCGGATTTGCAGCTGCTGCTCCGCAGAACGTGGACTAAGGACGCGGACGTAGGTTCTTGTAGCAGGTTGGTAAAGTTAGCTGATCCAGTAAGACGGCTTCTTCGAGGTTGGCTAATGCTCAGATGCAGATGCAGCTATGGCTGGTCGCCATATACCATCGACAACATCGATGCCGTACCTCCTGGTCCCATCTTGCATGTACCACCATCCGAGCCTGAAACGTAGCGTCTGTGTCGTTTCATTGACGTTCGATGATACCACCGATTGACTACCAAGGTGCTGTTGCGATGGCCAATACCTGACTGGTCCTTGCTCACTACAACAGCGGCTCCCAGCCCACAAGCTCATTTGTCCCCAAATCGTGCAAGGGTTAGAACATGCTGGCAGCAACCTGCGCATCTTTATGGTCGATATGGCGACCACACCACAAACGAACATGAATGCCAGCATCAGCTGAAGCACGAGCTTTGAAGTGTTGTTCTGCACAATCCTTCGATTGAGCAATGCGGTTGTAGCGTTCGCCTCGAAGGCCTGCGGTTGTGCTGATGAGCTGTTGTCGAGTGCAACTCTCATATTCAGACTAATGGCCTGGGCCATATACCTGCGGTAGAACGCCAAGATACCATGTCTGATTTGGCCACGCTGGCTGTCGTCTTGGAGCTGAAGTGATGCTAACGGGATCGGCGTTTTGCCGAATAACACACCCTGAAAGAATGGGTCGACTGCAGGCCGTAAGCCTGCCAACCTACTGAAAGGGTTTCCGTTCGTTGTATTGAAAACGACAAACGTGTCATCAAAATGACTTTGAGGTCGGAATTGGAGAGCCGTAGCATTGGCAGTGCCTGCAGTATAGGTATAATTTTGTTTATCCACATTTGCAGATCGCACCGAAGACTCGTTCACACGTGGAGGATTAAGTTCGTCCACAGCGAAGCTTGAGTCCTTGAAGAACAGCGTTGCCTGGACTTCCTGAAGCTGCTGATAGCAGACCTCCACAGCCACATTATCTGCTAAATCTCGGGATGTTTTTTGTAGCTGCAAATCGGCGAAGCCGTAGATGAGACCTATTGAAGGACAGCCAACCGGATTGTCGCTTGTTAGTATTGGGTTCAGCTCGTTCTCATCGCCTCCGAATATAGGATCGAATGGCCCAACGTGCAGGTCCAGCAATTTTCCAAGATACGTTGAATTTTGACCTGTTGGGAATGTAAAGGTGTTGACGAATTCGATGGTAGATCCAGTTCCATTGGGACCACCCAAGAGACAACCGGGCGGTAAGGCATAGGTAGCGTTGACAGTGACCGTGTTCTGTATGATAGACTGGCTGGAGACCACTGTGACGTTTGCGGATGGCATGACTGTGCAGAGAAGATGTGCTCGCAGCGCAGTGATATCCGACGTTAGCGAGGAATTGCCCAGTGAAGGAGCGACGCCCGGTATTTGCAATGCTGGAAACGCTATTTCGGCAAACGTGCCAGATGGGTATGGAAAGTTCAGGTTCTCTGTCAGACTGCTCAGTAATGCCGCTCCCCTATCGTTGAGGACACTATTGGGCCAAAACGGCTGCATACTGTCTCTCGCCAGGAGTCGAAGTGGTAGAGGGTTGCGAAATCTTTGGACTTCGTACAGGCCGGAGACAACGATTGTCATGACAGAGCCAACGAGTGCAGCGCAAGTACATGCCGCTGCCGCCCAGTGTCTGTTGCTAAGAGATCTTCCTAGGGCCAAGGGTGGCGCCTGACTTATCAGCGGCCTAGTTCGCATCTCTTTCTCTGGTACCGCAGTCCTCATCTTGTGATAGGGTGTCAAAAGCAGAACATTGAATTCCAGGCAGTTGAATAGTGTAGCCACAAGCAATGCTACCAAAGCTGGGATGAAGCGAGTGTAGAGGGTTTCCCACCAAGACATGTGCAACGATAATTCCGCGAATCCACGCTGCTCGTCAGACAGCTGTTGTATTACCTCAAGAGCAGCGATACCTCCTACAGTTAAGAAAAACGTTGTTGCCACCGCTGCCCAGCTTACCGTGATTGGCTGCCACCAAGGGACTTGAGATGCTTCATGCTCCGTTTGTGGGATCGGCTTATCCAGTGATATCTCGAAAGGTCCTTTGTCTCGACGGGTGGAATACACCTCAAAGCTTCGCATTGAAGTTGTGAGTTGGCTTTCTGTGTAATGTTGTGAAGCAATGAGATCTGCTTGCAACGATGTGCTCTTCTGACATATCGAAGCAGAACCAGACACAGTGTTAGAGATGTCGTCGATCGGAAAGCCTTGCCGTAAGATCATCAATGCTATGTTGATCCCGATAACACTGCTCAACGTACCAAAAGCGACCCACGCCGACAGCGTTGTCACTTTCAGTCGAACTGCGGAAGTGGTGACTAACATATCCGTCACCTTAGAGGTGTTGTCGCGGAGATATTGGTGCGCTATTTGCGCAGCGAGCTGTCTCGAGAAAACTGAGCCGGCTTTCTTCATTGTGGATGCATTCAGGAGACTTTCGTAGCTTCCGCCTGCTATTGCAGCCATCGACTTGAATGTCGGATCTGGGTACTCAAGAGCGTACTCCTCATCGGTCCTGCTGCCAAGTATGCTGTCGCTAGCAGAGATTGCAGCCCTGAAAAGGCTGTCCAGGTCGGCGTCGCTAAAATTGCCAATTTTTGTAGACTCTGCCTGCTTCAGGGCTCGTATTTGAATGGTGTCGGTAAGGTTGCCTGCGCTGCCAGCTGCCACGACAGTTTTCATTGCATAACTTAAGCGGCACACGATACCGGTCATTGCGGCAACCTTGGTACCCCAGGCTGTAGCCTGCACCGCCTCTGAAAGCTGAGCATCACTCTCACTTGAGTTCAAAACTTGCTCATACCGCATGTCTGCCAACACGAGCAGCTTATATACTCCTTCGGACCCCGTTGCGGCCCCAAAAACAGAAGACATACAGTCGACGGACTCCACCATTCCGCTTAATTGTCGACTCGGGCAGCGGTAGGTCTGAGGGTTGAGTGTGTGCAGTCCCGAACCAGATTCTTTACGAGAGCAAGCAGGAGATCTAATTCCGTAGTCGATCACAGGATAAGTTTCGGTCGAGTTAGCGGGTCCAAGCGTGGTTTCCATGTCTGCAATCTGACAGTCGAAAGATGGAACGAAGGCAGAAAGCTCGGCTGTGATATTGCCAGACATAGCGGAGTTTGATGCAAGCGAAATCACTGGATAGGCGAGGCCATCTCCAAGGCCCAAAGGCTTCTGCAATTTCTGCACGAGCACGCCATATGTTGTGTAGAGCAACGACTGATCAAAGACCGCAGTGCTACTGAGGAAAGACTTCGGTATGAAGTTTGAGCCGATGAACCCCTCGACGTGCTGCTCAACAATAACGGGTCCGAGAACAAAAAGGCCAGTTGAGGCTAAGGTAGCAGTTTTAAGAAGGACAAAGCCAATGATTGTAAGAGCCACAGATATATGCCGGTTCTTAATCGCTGACCAGAATGCTGCTGCTTGGAAGACCGAAAGATAGTCCAATAGTAGGCTCTTTGAAGCAATCGATGTGCCCTGGTGAATTTCTTGCCATGGAGCACAGACCTTCGTATGATGGTCTATCTGTCTCCACGCTGCAACTACCCATACCAACGCGGCCGTAGGGCCGTAAGTCAAGACATAGTGATTTGCATTGCTCAGGTCGAAGCCATTTGAAGCTTTAGAGTAGTGCCACAGCAAGGCTAGGCAGGCGCAGAGTGCAGCCAGCAGAAGGTTGAAGCAGAGGGAGAATGCGAGACCAAGCACTCGTGGGCCGTTGAAAGGTTGACGTTGATCGTGATATGAGCAGTCGTCAGAGTCACTGCGAGCCCGCGATATGACCAAGATTTCCTCAGACTTGTGTTCGGCATAAGTCATGACAGCTCCAGGTGCGTATTCTCGCGTAGGGATTCATTTCACGTCGCACAACGAGGGAGCATCAGCTAGATATGAGCAATGAGGACAGGTACAGCCCGAGATAGGTCGCCCCAGATGGCCAGAAAAGTTCTAATCTGATTCAGCGCGACCTGAAACATAGCTTTTACCACCGCCAGTGTTGTGGCGGGGGTTCTGCTCGCTACCAGCTCCAATAGGCGAGCGAGCGCTTAGCTGGCAAAGCTCCCGTAGGACAGGCATGGAGTGCGGCATTGAAGACATGTCGTATCTGGCGCATCGATCAGGCTAGACGTGATGTTAGCTTAGTGAGGAGCACGCAAGTCAGACCAACGCGTGAATGATACGTTTCTATCTTAAGCAGGTGTTGCGGCAGAGCGTGTAGTCCTAACGCCGGACGAACAAGCTTACCGAGCCACTGAGGGAAGGCATGTACTGTAAGAATCAAGACCATTCTGGCCGTCTGGTTTACCGTATTTTGTGCATACAGAACAAACATTACTCGAGCGGGAGTGGACAACTTGACCGTCACTCCTCCGGCATGTGCTCCAACTGCCTTAATGTGCTGTAGCTGGGCTACTACTGAAGAATCGTTCTATATTCTTTGTTACTTGAGACGATGTTTGGCGCATTGAATCGATTCATCTCGCGCCTAGACGCTGAGCCACTGCCAAACAACCAACCTCAGACCGCGAACGACACCTCGTTTGGCTTCCAGGTCCTACGAAACACGAACCCAGACCTTCAAATAGAGCCATGGTTCGACTTCATAATAGGCCTGAATGGTCACTATATCGTATGCAAGGCGAACTCTAACAGACTAACCCTTTACTGATATGCAAGCAGGACAGCCCTGACCCGAATCTCTTCTTGACTGAGATACGGAATTGTGCAGGAGCCCAGTGCTCATTCGAGCTCTGGAGTGCAAAGGGCCAGCGAACACATACGCTCACAGTCCCTATACCGCATGACATCCAATCCCTTGGCCTCACTCTACAATTAGCACCATTGGAATCATCCCAGAACATCTGGCACGTCTTGACGATACCCTCACCTCTTTCACCTGCGCATCAAGCAGGCCTTCTACCGCACAGTGACTACATATTGGGCTCTCCGAGCGGTGTATTACGAGGAGAGGGAGCTCTAGGAGAACTCGTGGAAGACCACTTGAACAGAAGTCTCACGCTGTGGGTGTACAACTCTGAATTCGATGTGGTCCGCGAGGTTGAGCTGATACCTAGGAGAGGTTGGGGAGGTGAAGGTGCGCTAGGAGCAGTGCTTGGCTATGGCGCGCTGCATAGACTGCCACTTGGGCTTGGTGAAGAAGTGCAGGCTCCTGGCGAGAACATGTTTGAGGCGGACCGCAAAAGCCTGGAGACCTACACCACTTTCTCCGAGAAGCAAGCAACACCCGAGGTCCTCTCTCCACCAGCGGCGACACCGCTTGCGCCTCCTCCGATGATGAACCCCAATGCGCCTCCACCAAGTCGAGCTGCAGGTGCAAAGAACAAGAAACCCCGACATGCTCCTGTGCCAGGATTTGACGACATGTTTGCAGAAGGGGCGAAGAAGAGCGCAGAGCGAGATTTCGTCCCTTCAAGGAAGGGCACTCCATCTGCGCCTCCACCGAGGCAGGGCTCTGTCGCGCCCTCGCAGTCCGACAGTACCGCTGCACAAGACGAAGAAGAGCTGGGAGAACCAGGTGAGGCAGAGGTCACTTGAAAGCGACTTGATCAGGGCAGGCTTCCTGCGAAATCTATCTCTTCCTGCCACCAATCTTTAAACTGTTTCAGCCTCGCAGTGTAGTCCACTGCCAGCTGACGACCAGTCTCGGTCTTCATCATTTTCTCGAGCTTAAGCAGCTTCTCGTCAAAATGCTCCACGGTGTCCGACAGGCCTCGAGAGGTCTTCGCAGCTCCGTACGCAAAGCAGCGGCCGATACCGATGGCGCCAATAGCGTCGAGTCGATCGGCGTCTTGGACGATGGCAAGCTCAGGGATGGCGACGAGCAGGTCACGCACTTTCTGAGGATTCTTCACTTCCGATGTATACGATACGCCATCGATCAGTGCCTGAATCTTCTGAGCTTGATTCGCATCTAGTCCAAGATGAATGAGCTCGCGCTGCGCCTCAGGCACGGCGGCAACCTGGGCAGACCGATATTTCTTATCGTCTATGTCGTGCATAAGGGCGCCGAGGATGACTGTTAGAGCATCATATGGCGACTTCGTGTGCTGCTGCTCCTTATCTAGAATCTTGATCGCGACGGCCGTGACTCTCAACACGTGATCGAAGTCGTGCGAGGCATCGAACTTAGGGTCTTGAAAGTATTTCTCTGTATACCTGGCAACCTGTCGGACCAGGCCAGCCTGCTCCCCTGTCAGAGCATGATATTGTGCTGGGTCGAACATTGTTTATGTAAGTCTTTGTCCAGTGCTAGTCACTTAAGTGGTCATGAGTAGATACTCGTTGCTGGCAGTGGCATTGTAATCTAGCGAACGTCCCAGCACACGGCGCATTCCGGTGGCCCTCCAAGACTTGTCTCAGACAATAAATTTTTACCCTACCGCGTCGACGCGTCAAGCGTTATGCGGACGCGCTGCTGAGCTAAGCAATATCTCACGGCGCGACAATGATACAGCGCAATAACCTTGCACGTTTGGCATTGCCTGCCATGTTTCTTGGTAGAGCTTATTGGGCCAAGCCATCTCGATGCGACTATCTGATCGAGCCTCACTACGTCAATGTCCACTCATCGTCACCTTTGGCCTACTTGATGTGGTTTGATCGAGAGAGCAGTGCGTGGGCGCGTAGCAACACGAGGCTTGCTTCACCATAATCATATCAAACACTCTCCTCATATTCTACAAAAGCGTTCTACTCCTACAACGCGCAGAGCGCCTGTGTATCCTGGGGCCGGGTAGCGAACTTGTACATATCGATCGTACTGTCCGAAAAGTTAATCCGAGAAACATGCACGTGTTGATTCAACAGCTACCATTGGTCGAGCCCGTCCTCACGTCCTTCCCAGTGTCCTCCAGTGCCATCATAGAGCTACAGTCACGACAGATGCCAAAGCCCAGAACCGTCTATGCGCGAGCATTCCCCGCCTTCGTCACGTAGGGGTTCAAAGCCAAGAGGCACCGCTCATGGAATACTCTAGCTATGCGTCAAGGGCCTGGATATGCTCCTTGTACGTGCCAAGAATAGATTTGCCTCAGGACCTTGACCTTGACCTCATCCAACACTTGCAATTCCTGAGAACTCTCCTTCCGCTGTGATATCTTCAGCAGTGTTAAGTACGAGTTCTCACCTTGACAAGCCCTAACATCTGGGTTGACAAAGTGCTTCCTCAGCGCCAAAGTCTCCGAACCCACAACCAGCAGCGCAATATTATCTGTCAAGCAACGGTCATCAATCAGTATAAACAAGTTGCCTTGACCGCGAACAAGATCCACAGACTGTACCAAGCACATCCAATTGGCATCCATCACTGTCACTGTCACTGTCGGCTGGACGTCTAGGCTGTTACCCTCAATTCCCGTCAAGTACCACAAATCTCAGCCAAGATGGACACAACAACTTCTGAACAGCATTCATCGACAAATTCAACAGCCAATCTTCTCACCTCGCCCACGACAAATCCAACGTCCCACCCATCAAGACCAGCTTCTATAGCACCAAGCTTCACTTCAGTGCTCTCCGACGCAACCACAATCACAGCGCCCCAGCACATTCAGCGCGGCTTCAAGTCGCGCGAGCAGTATCTGGCGGCCCTCAACGAGTTCGCGGAAAGTAAGTCGTACATGGAGGTGCACGATCACACAGTGATCGGCTGGTATGGATCGAAGACCGCAGAGGATTACAAGCAACGGCTTGGCCTGAGGGAGGAGAGGAGGATGCGGAAGGAGAATGAGAGGAGGGTAGAGGACAGGGAGCGACGGAGGACGTTGGGGGCGGTAGAGGAAGTGGACGATGGTGCGGGTGGAGCGAGTCCGGATAATGTTGGGGAAGAAAGGAGTAATGACTTATCAAGGGTTGAGACGAAGAAGAGCCAGAAGAGCCAGAAAGAGGGGCGAATGAAGAGGTTGAGTCGGGTTCTCATGGGTGCCAGGAGAGCAACACTTGCTTGACCTGGTTTGCAGTTAATGGTCTCTGCTTAGATGAGCACTCCGAACAATGGAGGGTCGTGCTGACAGCGAGAAGCCATCTCATCGCAAGTTTCGTGGTAAAGGATACCTTGGTACATCTATTACCTGGAGTCCGCGGGGACCCGGTTGAATGAACAGGGTGGCTAGATATTGAGTAACGGAAATGATCCAAGTTCTGGGCGGCGCTCAAGCTGCAAGGCAGGCATGTGCCGAGCCAGGTCTTTTCAGTCGCCGGCGGCCTCTGTATGGAGCAGACAAGGATCCAACTGAAGATGCAGAGCTGTAGCAACACTACCTGCGGCGGTATCAGTGCAGAGGCTATATTGGTCGTGGCCATCTGCTCACGGCGGCACGATATCGCACCCGACCTTTGATGAATTAGCTGGCATCCCCAAAGGTGTGGCCCCTGCCCCAAAGGGACCGCTTGTACATACTTTGGTAAAACCAGTCGACACAATGGACAGGGTTTGTCGTGGATGACTTGTCCATAAATCTGCCGCCCTATATCTCGAGGTACTCTGAACAGAGAGAAAGCATGTTTTTCGAAGCATTTTGCACACGATACTCCTTGTCATACCCGAGTAAACCATTAAGCCAACAGATAACACAACCGCGTCGTGAAGTCCACACAACGCGTCAATTAACATTGCGGACATCAACACAGTAGTTATCAATAAGCTCACTAAATGTCATAGTAGGACGCGCTGAAGAGCAGGGTGTGACCGAATATGTCTGCTTACCAGAGCGGAAAAGGTGAGTCGCAAGAAGCTGCCTCACAAAATGATCATAGTTTCCTGGCCTTTGCGCACCTGACGATTCAAAACGTTGCTGCCCCGGAACGAGTGCAGTACCACAAACAGATTTCGATGTTGATACCGATCTGATCTGAGGAACCCTATGTGTATGACGACTACGTAGCTTAGCACGAGGTTGACTATCGTGAACATGTGGCTGTTTTCCACGGTCGCAATCATTCGATCCGAGTCGTCGAAAATAAATCAACAACCTGCTTTTCTCCACGGCGTCTTTCAGATTTGACCCCGCAAACATTCCACTCTGGATGTCGCGAGAGCAGGCCAACGACATCATCTGAGCAGTCGCGACAATGCCCACTACTGACCAGAACAATGGCTTCAAGAAGCCCATGTCCCTCGGCTCGAAAGCCCAATCTTTCATCCCCATGACACCTCGCTCGATCAAGTCTAACCATGACAGTCGCAACGACTTTGCGAAACAAGTTGCTGATCAAACAGGCCAACGGGGACAAGATGGACAGCCCGCGCGGAAAAAGTTCAGGTCGAGCGCTGCACCGAAGGGGACGAGACTTGCGACGGGCTACGTCGACCGGGCGAAGGAAAGGCTGCTAGAGCAGGAAGACGAAGGCGAGGACAAGCAGACGCGGCTCAAGAGGCTGGAGGAAATGTTGAAGGAAGAGAAGATAGACCAAGACACGTTTGAGAAGCTACGCGAAGAGCTGGGGGTAGGAGGTGATATATCGAGCACCCATCTCGTCAAGGGTCTGGACTTCAAGCTGCTGGAGCGTGTAAGGAGAGGAGAGGACGTCAACAAAGCTGCAGATGCAGACGCAGATACGACGGAGGCGTCTCCCGTCGCAGAGGACGATGCAGATGTCGAAGGCGAGCTCGAGAGAGCACTCGAGAAAGATGTAGCGGCCTCAGCTCGGAGCACATCTCAGGGCCTGGTAGACGACGAGGATGTCGCGAGCAGTCAGACGTTAGATCCGGCAGGGGAAACCGCTACACTTAGCAGAGACGAGATCCTCCGCAGACTGAGGGAGAACCGTAAGAACCCAGGTATATCGACTACGGCAGAGCCTTTACCAGAAGCACCCCAAGTAGCACTCGACCACTCCAAGTTCCGCAAGCTGGAGTCTGCCAAGAAGCCGAACAAGCACAAGTACACGGAGACAGTGAACGGACGAAGAAGGGAAGTCCTAGTAATCACGGCCAAAGATGGGACAACGAAACGCAAGACGCGATGGCTCGACCCTGAACCAGATCCGTCCTCAGCGAAGAAGCATGAAGAGGAACGTTGGGGCGGCGATTTGCCTGCCGAACTTCTAGCGAGACAGCAGGCTTCGATAGAAGAAGCCGCCAAGCACGATAAAGACGAAGACGACGACGACATCTTTGGAGGCGTCACAGACTACGACCCATTAGCGGGCCTGAACAGCGATGAAGAAGAGGAGCAGGAAGCGGGAGAAATCATGAAGCACGACCAAGAACCTGCGAAAGCCACGGTAGAGGAAGAGGCTACCGCGCGTTCCGCCAAGCCCCTGAAATCAACATCACAGCCTCGCAATTACTTCACCACAGGCACAGCCGACGTCACAGAGGAAACGTCCAAAGCTCCAGCGCACGACCCAACGATAATAGCAGCCATCAAACGCGCTGCTCAGATCCGGAAACAAGAAGAAGAAGGCGCAGAAGGCGCAGACTCTACTCCACAAGAAGGCTCGGGCACTGCAGCGAAACCAGCATCCGAGGAATCAGAGCGAAGCCGGGCGTTGCTGAAGAAGCTCCAACAACAGTCTCGGCAGGACGATATCGACCTGGACATGGGCTTTGGCGGGGACACGCGCTACGACGACGACGAAGGAGGCGACGGCAAGCAGAAATTGAGCGAGTGGAAAGGCGCCGATGCCTACGGTGAGGACGATGACGAGGACGGTGGGAACAAGGGAGAAGCAGCGAAGAGAAAACGGGGTGGGAAGAAGAAAAAGGGCGACAAGAACAGCTATGCTGATCTGATGAGTGTGATAGAGGGGAGAAAGAAGGGCTGAGATGCTGAGCTGTATTGCGGATGCAGGACTTGCGGAAGGATCTTTGCAATGATACACCGACATACAAATATGTGGCGGCATGGCGAAGGGATACATATGAGCGGATGTTGCCTTGGGGCAGGTGAGAAGAGAAATTTGCGTGCGTCAGGCTGCGAGTCCGAACGGAACGTCGATCAGTGAGCTCCTAGCCATGTCAGGGCACGGAAGACACCGAGTTGGCTTCTTAGAGTATCATGTATATGGCTGTGAGGTATTGTTGTATTTCGGAGTGGACGAAACCAAATGAGCTCAATTGGTCCTGGCCTAGAAGCTGATGCTCTACCCGCAGTAGTATGAAATCTGATCCGATCCAAGCAGCCCAGGGGAATCCCTTTGTACTGTGACTTGGGACTGCTTGCGAATGATTACCGCGCCTGTACCCTTGTCTGTGATCGCTCTCTGCCCCATATGTTTGATCTGATCTAATGAGTTGCTTCGTACTGGATACGTTGGTTGTATCGCTTGCAAAATTCCATTATGATATCTCGTGCCTTTGCCGTTTGACACGATGTAGATCGAGCTGCACGCAGATCTATGAATCAACGAGGTCGTTCGAGGAGGTCGGAAGATTCGAGTCGAGCAACCACTGTGTTTCATTTGTCGCATCGAACTTCCAGCGCTATTACTCTGTTAACCCTCGACCTTACACACTGCCATGGGATACGCCACTTACCATGTGCCTAGTACTACCTTCTCTGAGGTACTCCACCGCACAATGGACAACCATCGAGCATTCACGTCTGCACGCCTTGAAATCTCGACTTAGCTTTGCGGCCTGTGTACATGTCTGGTCTGTCGAGCAATACTCATCTGTGCACTTAGCACAGGCGGTTGGGCTAGTGGCGTGGTCCAGGTGCTGATTAACGTCCAGCATTTCGTAAATGAATCCCAGACACTCCCGGTTCACGATGCGACCATTAGGGTGAGCCTTGACCCATATCGCGCGTCTAGTGGGATTGATAGTTATCTTGCGTAAATGCTGGAAATACTCGCCGTGTGGCAGAAGGTCGACAGAGACTGAAAAGTTATCTACTCTGAGGTACACCTCATGAACGTATCGAAGCATTTTCAAAACTACCCATTCCAGACATTGAGATTTCTGCAACCCAGGCAGCACCTCCTGGAGTGTACATCCTTGGAAATGGATGATGCGGCGCTCCATGAAGAACGGTAGAGCCTCAGCGAAGAACTGCTTGGAGACCAGGATGACACCGACCCAACTTGGTAGCTGGATGACGATGCCATTGTCCACTAAGAAGTCTTCCCCACGTCGCTGAATGAGCAGAGGATCTTCATATTTCCGTATAACAAGATCGTTGTCGTTATCAACGGTCTCTGTTGTAGCGTGCAATGATGTTCTATTCACCACTTCTGCGTTGTACACGTATCTCATGATCTTGTCTCTGATCTCCCGTGGCAGTCTGCTATAGGGTGAGGAATTCTTGGCGTGGAATTCATTGGTAGCTTCGATAGGACGTGGATCGCAGCCGTGTTCCTCATGTGTTGCCTGCTTCCAGAAGTCTTCCGCAGGCTGTAGCCGGCCATTTCCTAACTTGAAGAATGGTGTTTCGATGTAGTAGGGTGCTGATCGAGCGTAAAGGCCGTACATTAAAGTGATAATCAAGATTCCGTCGACAAGCAGGTATCGATGTGTAGTTGAAGTAGGAGCTGTTTAGAATGTCCGAGTAGAAGGCAGCAGTGGTTCACTGGCAGTCAATGACGTGTTGAACGGAAGGTAGTAATGCCTTCGCTACCTAAGTACAAAGAGAATACTGTCGCGCACCTGCTGATCATGACGCGGTTGGAAAAGACACTTGAAGAGAAGGTGCTGCGTGCGCTCAAGCACTGCTTGCCTCTTGCCTCTTGCCTCTTGCCCACGCGGCATAAGTTGATTAGTTTATTTTCCCGTGATTGCATTCTAGCAGATAAACCATAACCAATAGCATAATCAAATGCCGTATCGTGCGTCGCTCAAATCGATTTGGTTGCACTGAGGCATCTGTGCCATGCCTCGATACCGCTATTGAAACACACCAGTGCCCGCAACCAATTTTTCAAGTCTCTCTAAGCAACTGTATTCGTGTTTTGTCCTTCGTATGTTAGTCCTATTGACTGCACCACAAAGGGAGGGTTCGCATGCGCCCTTTGTATCAAATGTCGCTCTGCATGCACTTTGATCCCTTTCAATGCTGGTCTCTCACCGATCAGTGACGCAAGGCGTCAGCCTTCACGTACACAGCCTGGTCCTCCTTACACCCAAAAATGTGGAAAACCTGGAACGTCAGCGACGAGCAAAGGGTTATAGAGCATGAACTTACCATCCGATGTCCTCGAGTTACGCCTCGAGTACGGAAATTGCATCTTACCCCAATCTCAAAGCACATGTTGTGGGCGAGAAGGGGTTTACTCTGTGCAATTTGCGCGTGGCACCTCTTGAGCTCTTGATAAACCTCGTGCGTAGACAAATACTGCTTAAAGCTATGTTTGAACTCTTCAACGGGACAGTTTCCAGCTGGCGTGTCGCGAAAACTCCGCTCGTCATGCTTGCGCATCGCATGATTAATTGTGACCATTTCATGGCTGTCACGCAAATTCGAGCCGCAGATTATTCTTGCCTGTGCACCATGTTTTTCTTGCAACCAGAGAAGGTCGTAGGTACAGTCGACTTCGACCGTGCAGAGCTTGTTCAAGAGGAGCATATTGGGTGCGAGTTGTTTCCGAAGTTCGAATCCGCTGCCGACTACGGCGGTATAGGCTTTAGTATGACGCAAAATGCTCATACATACGAACCTCAGCAGAGGTGCTCGGGTAAGTGACCTAAATAACGGGTCTAACGAGCGCAGACGAATGCGGACCGGTATGGAATCCGAGAAACCGGGAAGTGCATGCTTCAGGAAGGTCTTCGACACGAAAAGTTGATCAAGGTTTCGGGGCAGTGTGACGAGAGTTGCGTGATGGTCAGGGAATGGGGGTCGTCCTCCGTCCGAGTGATTGTTGGACACCCAAGCGTCATTCTCAACAGATAGCTCAGACCAAAAATAAGGGCGGCAAGCTCGTCGATATGCGTATTGAAAGATAAGGTCGAGTACCTCGCCAGGTAGACTGCCGAATGTGACACTCTGGGACTTGCGGAATGGACGAGCTCTGCCCGGTCGCCCCTTGGTACATCCGCGTATATCGTATGTTGAGAGCTTCCACAAGTCCGCTGCCGGCATAATCGGATGCGAGTGCTGATCGCGGTGGTAGTATGTGAAGTATACGTTCGGGTCCGATGCCATATTGAATAAGGTTGTAGCTCTGATTATGCGATACGGAGGGACATTAACAGGGCAATCGAGTGTTGTATATGAACGTGGGAGGTCGAGAGCATTCGTATGTTGCCAGGAAGCATGCTCAATCCAAAACATGCTCAGGAAGTAGCAACCCTTCCATTATCTCGTCACTTCCCAAACACCAACCTCAGAATCCACCCACCCACAACCCAAACAAATAGCACGACGCCACTGATCATGGCTGCAAGTTTCAACACCGCGACTTTATCTCCACTCTTCGCCATGCGTGTCAACCGTCCCATGCTACTCTTCAGGTTGGTCCCCATACTACTGAACGCCTCATTCGTGTTGTCAAGCGTGGTCTGGTCGCGGGCATTGTCGTATATGTTCAGCGTTATGTGTTTGAGTTGTGAAGACTTTGCCTGGAGAGAGGAGAGAAGGGCGTTGTTTTGTCTGTTGATGGATTAGTGTCAGTGGGTATTGAGGTGCACCTCTGGGACAGGGCGGTTCTAGACGGTAGTTGCTACGTGTGGTGAAGGGATGGGCTTACTCTTCTCTTGCGTATGCGTCCGTCATCTTGACCAGCTCAGCGCGAACGGCGGTCGGTCCAATTGTCGTTGTTTCCCAGTAGTGATCGATTGGTTATGATGAAAAGCTGATCTGGTATAGACGGGTCTGGAGTCGATATTCGACTGCTACGTAGAACGTGCTCGAAATCCTCTTTGTTGAGTGCTGGGGGCTAACGGAGGCTAGTATTGGCTTCCAGATGAACAAAGATCAATCTGCTCTGCGACTTAGACCAGGTGTAGTAACACTCGTAACGTGCAATGGATGCTGCAATAGAAGAAGAGGCATGAGGTCAGACAGCCAAGCGCTGGGTACAATTCCACGTGTCTTTGAAGCCGCCTCCGCAAGCAGCGTTCCGGTCAACGCCGGCACTAGTCTCTCTTACGAACCCCCTGTAGGTGGAGCATACATATCCACAGCATGCCTCGCGGAGTGTCAAAGCTTGTAAGATCGAGAGAACTTGTTATTAAGCATTAAGCATATAAGCGACTGCAGCTCAGGTTGAGCTTCGGGTGTGAGACTAGGTCCTGATGATTACTAATCCATATCTACATCCGACGCACCAGTGCGTAGCCCGTCCCTCCTCCAACCACCTAGGGTGTTGCCAATGTTCCAAAAGCTGCGACATCCACAGCATCACACACTCGCCTACTCGAAAAGGTGAGACGGAGGCATTTGGCTCGAAGTCGATGTTGCTAAAGAAAATCAAGAGAAGGCGGTTGTATCTCCAAACTCGACCCGTGTCGTAGTATCAAACAATAACATGTCGCCGTCCATTGCAAGTCACGGCCGCCTTTGTGCTTTGAAAATGAAGTGCTAGTAATCAGACATTACATCGTATCGCATCATGGTGGCAGTGCTGAAGAGCATTTTGTATCCATGCGAGAAGGGTGAAAGTGCTGGTGGTTTGTATCGAAGAAAGGGTTATCGTCACCACATCTCCTGTTCCCGGTCTGTCTCGTATTGCTGAACTGGTTGCTGGTGCTGTGCCCTGTAAGAGTAGGAGTTGTGGTTCGTGTACGCTCCACTACTATGTCCCGTTTCCGCGCTTCGGCTACTGCCTCTTGTGCTTGGTCGAGAGCTGCTTTGTTCATACCCATTAGATGTATATTGGCCATCGTATGTGACTGGCTGCTGCTGCTGTGCATGTTGAGAGCTTTGTGACATTTGAGGTTGCTGTTCTTGCTGCTGTAGGATGTCAGTAGAAATTCAAGACAGCGCTCGAGATAACACATACCTGCTGGTACCGCTGATAAGTGCTGAACTCATCAGACTGTTCTTCTTGCTGCTGCGATTGCGCTTGTGGCTGTGGCTGCTCTTTCTGCTTCTTCTGCTGCTTTGCGCTGGTTGGTAGATTCATCTGAGGATGCATCTGCTGCACCTTCGCGAGATAGCTGTACATGAAGTTGCTGAGCAGGACTTGGGAGTATAACGCCCGTCTCGGATTCGCCAATTTGATATGAGCCATGCGGTAGATAGCACGCTCTTCCAAGATGGAAAATCGTGTCCAGCTGTAATCAATATCTGCCTTGAGTTCTCGGTGTCGTGGTTCGGGTGACAGTCCTCCAGTGCTCTTCTTTGCCTCCTTCTCAGCCTTCGACTTCTTGCCGCCAAATAGAGAAGAGAAGATGCTGTCTTTCTCCTTCTTCTCGCCCGAGGGCGCTTTTCTTTGACTTTCTTTCTTACGTTCCTCTTCCAGTCGAAGGCTATCGCGGTCAATCTCAATCGTTTCGCGCCGTCTCGAACTGCCGTCAATAGAGCTTTGTAGGACGTCCAGCCGCGTGTTGTCGTGGCCTTGCGCATTCTTGCCAGGTCTCCCTTTTCCTTTCTCCTTGTCCTCATCCTTTCCCAGAAGCCAGCCCCAGCCCGACTTCTTCGATTCTTTCTTCTCTTGGGATTGCTTGTCTACGGTCAACGTAGGTATGAAAGATAGATTGGCCGTGTTCGTATCATTACCAGGCAGTGGCGACGGCTGGTCAAGACTCTGCTTGGGGCTTGTAAGGGGAGGCACGTCTGTACGAGGATTCTTGCTTGGTACCACAGATGCACTTGAATGTGTTCGAGGCATTGGTGGGCGACCTTGAGGTTTCGGACTCTCACGTGAAGATGTCCGTGCGGGATGTTGCTGGTGCACTGGCGGCACTTGTGGACGTGGCTGCTCAGCAGGTTGAACCACCCCTGTCGAAGGTTTGGACACAGGTTGCTCTTCAATGGGTGGTGTCTCGACGATCTGTGGAACAGACTGTCGACCCGATTGTATGATGCGCTTGCTGTGCGATCGATTTTCAGGCGCATTTGGTGTATTGACGCGATCTACACCTGGGCCATTGTTCAAGATGGAGTCGAATGTAGTAGGATGACTCGTCGTTTGCGCAGCGTCTTGCGGCGACGACGGGCTCTGTGCAGGTCGCGAGAAGTTCTGAGCATTTTGTCCAGCCTTGGGAGCTGAGAAGCTCAAGGTATCTGCCAATCTACCGGATTCCGCGGACACGAATGAAGGGAACTGTATCGGAGTATCTGGCGCCGGCGATGAGTTCCCGGCATTCGGCTCCAGCTCCGGCGTTTGTGTCCTTTTTGAGCCACGTTGAGACCGATCGCTTCTCCCCCTTGTACCACTACCAGTCCTCTGGTAGCGAGTCTTCGTCGATCGTTTCAGGCTTGACGATGGTACAGATGGTAGAATGAAGTCCACGTTCTCATCTGGACTATCAGGCCTTTGTATCTGCAAATTATTGGCCACTAGTGTTTCCAATTCCGCAAGATTGGGATCCGATGGTTGGCGTCGCTGCGACATCGACCGCTTCCTTTGCAGGATGTCCGCACCGTCACGGTATCCAGAGGAGTTGTTGACTTCTCTCGAGAGCATTGATTTCTTCCTAGCCAGAGCACTGCTGTTAGAGCTTATAGATGTACTCCTTTGGGATATGGGAGACGAGCCTAGGGTCGAAAGATCGCCAGATCTTCTCTTTATTTGTTCTGCTTTGCTTTCGAGGAAAGTCTTGAATTCCGTTGGCGCCAGCTCTGGGTGTAACCTTGCTGGGACCCAAAAGAGTCTCGCAGAGTCGTCATCGGAGGCTGTCGGTGATGGTTGATTGGGTATATCGGCCGGATTGAGAGATGGTAGGTCTGGGTCTCCAGCGGCATGTACGTCCATAGACATTCTTCGTAGGGCCTGCAAATTGCTCAGCTCTTGAGCCACCGCAGCCGGGCTCGACTCGTAGTCTATGTCATTGAGTGGAAAGTGCGCTTGAGCGGTATCTGAGGGGGATTGGTCCCGGGCAGCCACGACTGGTGATGGAGGTTGGCCGTTGAGATTCTCAAAAGAATAAGCCCTGACGGGATGAGGCCGCTGCTGACCATTGCTGGGCTCAAAATGCCGAGGGGCAGGTGCGGGCGCATTGTTCTCCGCCATGAGCTTTCGAGAGAAGGAGGTTCTTTGTGGATCTGACATCTCTTCATCTGCAGACCTTTCGCTGTATAGGGAGCTTCGAGCGACTGAGGGAGCGTTGGAGGTCCTTCGTCGGTCTTTCTCGTCGTCATCACCGTACAAGAAGCCGATGGTCTCCGTCACATGGTGGCTGTCATCGCTTATCGACAGGTGCGGTACGTGTCCGCGTGTCCTCGCAGCAAAGCTCGCGCCACGGGTGGTGTCACGATTTCTCGTGGAGGTCTGTGTTAAAGTAGGAGCGTTAGTAATCGTGTAAGTCCGAGGCATGGTCTTCCTGGGTTCCAAGCGGGCTTTATGTCCTTGTCCGAAGGGCTAGTTCCACGTAAGGGTTCCTTTGTCGACAGGGTAATGAGGAGGCATAAGGAAGGGGCTCAATGGCCTACCTGCATCGGGCAGCCTCAGCCTCAGGCTGGACAAGCAAACTGACTCCAGTGTCGCAGTCGAGTAGTGTGTGCTATCTGGTATTAACAAGTTCTAGTTCTGTAGGCCACCATCCATGCCTCGTCTGTGCGTTTTACGGAAGCAGCAATCGAGCCGGATCGACCATGCAGTAGGTACCAGTATGTACAGGAATGTTGAGCCGTCGTGTTTCCAATTTGTCCTTTTCGTCCTTTATCGACCTGTTGTCCCGCAATCGAGCGTGTGCTTCGTAGATGTCGAGAAAGCTGTGTGTTCAAGCGACCAGATAGCCGTGAGTTTCAGACAATGTGCAGGCGGCAGAGAATGTCACAATGCAAGCACGAAGGACGACGTGGTAGACGGATCTACAAGTGCGTTGACGATAGCAAGGACCAGACAGCCATACAGAACAAGCGCAGTCCCTGGTGGTTCAATCAAATGCGCATGGCTATTGGCCACTGAAACGAGCCGAACCAAGCACCAGCACCAGGAAAGCACCACTCATGCATCACATGGAGTGCTACCGATGCGATGGCGATCCCGGCCACGGCGCCTGCCAGAAAGCCTACGCCGAACTCAGACAGGGGCTACTGGATCGTGGCTCACCCCACACCTCGCCCACAGCATCGTTTAAACTGTAAATAGCGTCGGCGTCTTAAATCACAACACAATGGAAAGTCTTCGTGCTGATCTTGGTTCGCGAGGAATGTGCATTCACGTGTCTGATACGGAGAAGGCCACAAAGGCAAGGTTGTGAGTACTACAGAGATGAACAACGTAAACGTGACTTGGTAGTAATTCTAGACGTATTCTTCCTCCACGCCAAGTCCAGCGATATCTGGTGTGGCTTGCATATCCTGAATTCCGACACGATAAGATCATCAACCCCAGGGATTGTCGAACGGGTCGGATGCCCCAAATCCGCCGCTCGGCTTCGTTGCGGCTGGCGTTGCGGCTGATGTCCATCCTCCAAAGTCCTCATCGGCAGCAACCGTTGGCTGCGTGGTGGGCTTGTGCGACGATGAGATAGGTGCTCCCCAACCTCCCGAAATATCGTTTGGTGTGATACGAGAAGGGACATTGCCGAGCTCTACCTTCGGAGCTGCAGGCTTTGCAGGCTCAGGCGCTCCCCATGCATTCGTGTCTGCGCCTCCCCAAGGATCGAACATGCTCGCGCTCGACTGTGAGGTCATCGATGGCCGGACTGCCTGAGGTGCTGGCGCTGGCTTCGACGCTGTCGTGGTCGGCGAGGACAAGTTGAATGCCGAATTGACAGCTGGTGGGCTTTGCAGTGGTGGGGACGGGACCTTTGCCGCAGGTGCTGCAGACGGCTGCGAAGGTGCCGATGTGAAGTCACTGAAGCCGTCATCTGCAAACAGATCTGCAGGCACGGACATCGGCTGAGGCTTTGCAGTGGGAGGAGATGATGTGGACTGTGTGAATGAGAAGTTGAGCGCGTTGGACGGCTGTGGTGAAGGTGCTGGTTTTGCTGCCGGAGGTTTACTGGAGGTTGAAGAAAAAAAGTCACCGCCGCTCAAAGGGGGAGGCGAGGTAACTTGAGCTGCTGACGGGGCAGCCTTTGGAGCCATCGTGGTTTGAAAGCTGAGCCCAGCTAAAGAAGAAGACTGTGGAGGAGGTGATGCCGCTGCCGATGGAAAGCCAAAGGCAGAGGCTGATGACTGCACGGATGGCGGTGATCTCATAGTGGAAGGGCCGCTGGAAAAATTCATTCCACCAAAAGCGTCTGAGAGACCACCGAATGCGTCCTGCTTCGGTGCTGCTTGGGACCCCATTCCACCGAAAGATGATTGTCGATCTTGCGACGGTTGTGGTGCAGGCTGTGGTTTAGGTGCGCTGGCGTAGAGCGACAAAATAGAGCTCTTGAGGTCACTTCTTGCACTTGTGCCCTGTATCGGGTTCGATGCTGCGCTGGATGGCCTGCCCACACCAGCTGGCTGAGAGGCGCCGAAGAAGTCTAGACCCATCAGATTACTGGACTGACTGGCTGGCTTCGTTGCTGATTGAGGCGGTGGTGCAGGCTTGCTAGAAATAATGTCTGTTGTACTTGGGCGAGCTGGAGGTTCGAAATCATCGAACAAGTTGATGTTCGCTTGTTGTGGAGGGTGCCTCATCGCTGCTTGGGATTGTTGTGGTTGTTGCCTTGTGTTGGTAGCCTGTCTCTGCGACGCACTCCTTTCGATCTTTGCCTTCTCTTGCACAACATTCAGTGGGACATCGTCGTCGTCTCCGAGTGTCGAAGGATCCGGCATGGGCCCGTCCATGACCCAGCGCTTCGATTCGTACTTTGTGCGGATAAAGTTCTCGATCTTAGACTCCGATGGCACATGGCCGGATTGTAGCTTTGCTTCCCAGTACTTGTTTGCCCTCGAGTTACCCCATTTCAGCACGCTCTGTAGTTGCTCGTCGGTCCAGGCATCGAGGTCAACAGACTTGACTCTGCTGATATGCGTGCCCATGCCACGGTGTATGCCCGAGCATCTTATGCAGACAAATACCCCCAAATTCCAACTAGCCCATCGAGGGTGTTTGTTCCTCTTGCAGTCCGCACATACCTTGTTGCTTTCTAGCTTGACAAGTGCTTTGAGTGTTTGAGCATTCTGTGCTGCACGGTCGTTGGCCGCAGCTGGGCGACCTCGATTCATCTTCCGAGTTCAAGATTGCTAGCTTCTGGATCTGAGCACTCGAACCGTATGCAGAGAGACTACACAGATGTATGTCGAGTTCGGGCTTTGCCAAGGCAGCAACAATAACAATGGCTGGTGCACTGGGTGTCAACGCGGGACTGCCATTTGATGCGGTAATCTGGCTTACAACTCGCTACGGTCAATCACAAGCCTAGTAAGCAATACGGCCGCGTTCAGCACAACACACGCAACTAAGTCTCTCTGCCCTCCTTACCAGCGATATGAAGCTGAACATGATCACTTACGCCTCGATACTGTGCTCGTGAACAGGTCAAGTCAAAGAGTTTGAGTCTCAATCCTACACTGCGACATAGTTTTCAACATTTCTTGTGCATGTTCTAGGCACAGTTGCTGTGATTGAAACAAGACGGTACAGAGACTCCCCATCGGCGCAACATCTATTCTAATCTTCAACCTCATGACTGACTCTTGCTTTGCGAAACGGTATCCTGCAAGGTCAATATCGCCTCGTCGGTCCTTTACTTGTACACACTGCGGGAAAGTAATGTTATGGTTCCTAGTTATACCAGAAAGTTGAATCTATTCTACTTAGATCCGGCATTGCCCGTCTGGGGATCTCCAGAGTTGAATTTCAACGAAACACTGTTCACACAATGCCTCTCATCAGTAGGTGTCGGATATCCCTCACCCTTGAAAACATGTCCCAAGTGTCCACCACAGTTGCTGCACACTATCTCTGTCCTCTCCATGCCAAAGGTGCTGTCCGTGTGGCGAGTGACCGCACCGGGCAGCGCATCGAAGTATGCTGGCCATCCGCAGCCACTCTTGAACTTGTGTTCCGCCTTGTACAGGGGTGCGCTGCATCCTGCGCAGGTATAGACTCCGTCTTTTGGAGCATGCTTATCATATTCGCCGCTGAATGGTGCCTCTGTGCCCTTCTCTCGCAGAACTCTGAACTGTTCCTTGTTAAGAACGGCTTGCCACTCTTGTGGAGATCTCTCGTCGGGGTAAGACATCTTTTCTGAAGCTGATGATCCGAAAAGCGAGCCTAGAAATGGAATAGTTGGCATAGACCGGAGGGTGGCACGGTTGAGCGGAAGGCCGAGTGATCGAGGCGCTGTTGTTGGATGTCGAAGTGTTGTATTCGAAAATGCGTACAGTGTTCGAATGAGGTTAGGGAATGATGGGAGGCGCATTACATATACTTGGCGTTACAGATCTGAGACGATTTCGAAGATGGAAGAAAGGAATGGTTTGGAGGAGCTTTCTCGTAGGATACTTGTACCATCAGTATGCACTCGTTCTGTCGCCCGCTGACGCTAAGATCTTGCATGATCCGACGTCATCGACCCATGCTTCCCCGGCCAAAGGAGGCTTAGCTCGATCTAGGCGATAGGTCTATGGAATCGCTTCCATCGCCATCAGCCTTGCGCTGGCCTAATTCAAATCATTGTCACTACAACGAAAGGGTGCCCTTGAACACGTGAGCGCATGCTGCATCTGCTTGCGCATAAGTCTTCGAGGCAACAAGCTATATACTCGTTGATGCCCATATCCTACATACATCTAGCTCTACTATGCAATGTTGAAGCTTCGCTGGAAAGGTTCCAGCCCTGAAACTGTAAGCCATGTGCCATGAAGGCAGTATGACCTACGGGCAAGATCAGTCAATTGTCTCGACCAACTTGTAACACTCAATTAATGTGTTCTTTGAACCAAGCCACCGCCTGCAAGAAGGCGGACTCTTTTGCGAAGTTCACTTCTCGCTTTTTTGGATCACCTCGAACAGCGAAGCCGTGCTCGACGCCAGAATAGAGGTTGATCTGGTATGGTTGGCCGACCTCCTTTAAGAGCTCCTCTGATCGGTGTCTTTTCTCGGTCGGGAAGATTTGGTCAGTTTCGGCGGCGCTGATAGCGAGAGGGCCCTTGATGGCCTTGAGCTCATCATCCTCGACGAAAGACGGATGTGCACAGTAACCGACATCTACCTGACCAGGCTTCAAGAAACGAACTACATATTTAGCTCCGAAGCAGTAGCCGACAGCGCCAATTTTCTGGGTGAGAGTCAGGAATGAGACCGCACGGAGGGCCATTCAACTTGCCTTGACGCCATATTTTTCCTTCATGGCTTTGAGACTCTTCTCGATGATTGGGTCTACTACAGGTGGAAGATGCGCAATCTTCTTCTCGTTGTACTCGCCGTGCATCCATTTCATGATGTCAAAGTCGCCTGGCCTATTCATCGGGATCGGGTCTTCGTAGAATAGATCTGGCATGAACACGAAGTATCTGCACAACAATACACCATCAGCGACTTGTCGTGATCAATGGGCCAAGTATTGTTGCATACCCATTCGCAGCGAATTGGTCAGCTATCAGCTGAGCGTTGTTCATTCGATGTCCTATGACATCAGTAATGCTAATGTTGTTAGCATCAACAGCACAGTCGAGGTTCTTGGTTGACTTGCATTAAGATGCCCCTCTCTGTTGATTTATCTGGGGCCTCGGATATGTAGGTTTCGAAATCGTCGGTTTGTTCATATCGCCCTACAGCCTTGCCTTCATGCTTGACACCTTGGTAGCAGCATTGCGCGGGCGGGTTGGAAGACATTGTGAATTATGTATTCTTTTCGTGGGTGATTATACAAATGATTCAAAATGGTTGACGCAGAAGACAAGCTTTGTAAACTCCCAGATCTAATGGCTTAATCGTCCTAAATGCTGTCAGAGCCCCGCGGCCCCGGTCGTGTCTCCAAAAATCGAGTCCGTGATGCAAGTGGGGTCTCTGTACGAGGCAAGCATTACTAGTGCTGCCGACAAAGGAGCGACAAAGGAGCAACATACAGTGTCCTTCGCCGCTTTCCACGTAATTGGTTGACTTGGAACGTCCCACTGCCCGGTAGCCGACGTGCTTACGATGCAAACCGCGAACAGGCAGATGTAACTCCTTGGTTATACTGAGTACCGAATGAGGCACCACGTAGTACTCCACACGCACATCATGCGGCTGTCAGCTGCTGGTCGGTTCCACGTAGCTGATCATGCGGGAACAGCTCAAGCTCAACGCATAATATGACTGAGCAAGAAGCGGGTAAGCCCTTTATGCCCTTGAGCAGCTGCTTCTCACAAAAATCCAGGCCTGGCAAGATCGAACCACAACTCCGCTCGACCAAGATTCCGTGGCAACTGGACGGGGAGCTTGATCGTCACCTGATGATTGTCGCAGAGATAGATGATCGTTCTGCTTCGCTACATGCTGACACTAAATTCAGACCCCATCCTTGAACTCGGATGGATGACAAACCTCAGAGGCGTTCTGGATGGCAATGGCACCTTGCTAGATCGAAGGTATGCATGCCTTTCTTGCTGGATGATGCAAGACGATCAATGAGACAGATCAGGCGGAGAGACAATAATTTCTGGTGGTGATAGCATGACATCCCCTCCTTGTGGCTGGTGGCTTCTGCAGAACATACCTGGGCATGGCGAGATTCGAAGATCAAACATCCACGCTACCTTGCCCTTATATGGCTCTCTGGCCAAGCGGACGCTGACCTGGCGCTTTGCGAAGCAATGTTCAAGCGCGGCCTGGCCAACAATTTCAGGCGGGCCAAGAAGCACTGAGAGTCCTAGGAGCAGGTCGCCTTTGAGTTTCCAATATCCTTCGTTGGACAGCGGAATCACATGATCGTGGCCCAGACCAAGCCAGTCATGCTCCTTGCGTAGATCGACGGCCGCAAGAACTTTCTCCGAGTCCGTACTGTGCACTGAGTGCTTGCATCGACGCGTGTTTAGAGCACGACCACCCTGAACAACACCTACCATGCAGCACGGGTGAAAGTCAAAATCAAACCCTAGCTTTATGGCGTGCATACCTGCGGGGATCAAAGGATCTTGCGGCAAGCTGATTATGACTGCGTCGCCGGAGGTGCCTGCTACCATTTCGAGAACCCGATCTCCTGGATTCCACTCATGTCTGGTCGATATGGTGCACTGAGGTACGATGTCGTTCACGCCACGTTCGTGATGAACTTCAATCGACCGAAGAACAAAGCCATAAAGCTCTTCATCGCCCACAGGTGCGCCGTTATAGGTGGATGAAATGCAATCTAGTGGCCTCCGTTCATCATGCACCTTGGCTGATCCAAGAATAAAATTGTGGTGCTCTTCGCCCACGTTTGCATCATGATAGATCGACGACATGGGACCGACCGGCCTGGTGCAATGTCTCTCCATTGCCCTTGCATCTATTGCTATGTGTATGTCTTTGGTCCTTGACCAACTCGTATCGAGTGTCTGAAGGAAGCCATAATCGCGTGCGGAAAAGTTGACCTTCTCAAAAAGATCACTGTCGCGAGTTCTTCGCAAATACAGACCAGGTTGATGCCATCCATCCCTGGTTCCCATACTCGTCACTTCACAATCAAGGAGTGCCAAGTATGTGTTTGAATGCCAAGGTATGAGAGGCAGAGAGATTGATAAACCCAAGTTTGTGACCGCAAAGGGTCTCTTGCCCTTGCGCGAGGGCTGGAACTGAAAGACCCTACTGGGATCGAAGCCGTCTGGCGATGGAGCGAGCAACTTGCCTACATCTTCTGCTTTGGCGGCCCAGAGAAAGATGGTTTGGTCATTGTTCTGCTTGATGATCTCTTCTTGTAGACGGCGGAAAGCTTTCCTACCTTCACCATAAAGCAGAGGCATGTTCACGTCGAACAGCCCAAGCAAAGAGTAAGCTATGTCCTCGACCCGGCGAGCTTTTCTTCGTCTTGCCCAAGACATTCTTTGTGCGACGGGAAGACTGTAGATATTGATTGTGTTCGTGAGAACACCGTGCGGTATCCCGGTTGTTTCTGAAATCCTGTCGGCCCAGTCAGCTTTTGAGCCCAGCGGCTGCCAGCTCTTGGTGTAAAAGCGCACGTTTCGAGGTGCAATCAGTTCTTGCAGCGTCCAAGCTCTGGAGAACCACAAACTCAGATCAAGGGTATCGTCAGCATCAATGTCGTCAAGATATACAAAGCATGTATGTGCATACTGATACCACCTGAACATCGAATTAATAGCCTCTGACAGCTCCGCGCTGCTCGACTTGTCAATGCAGCATGTGTCAACCCAGGCATAGTGAAGACCCCACTGCTGAGCCAGCCTGCACACTGCTCTAATCTTCTCGATGCCTTTCTTTTGGACATGCTGCAAGCCTATGAGGGTGGCATCTTGATATGTTACCTCTTCCGCTCCCCATCGATGCGACAAAACCCCATATATTGGGTTAGTCGTAATATCATCCTCGACTTCCTCAAAAGTCAAGGTTCGAACATTAATCAGACGCATGACGCATTACTGAAAAAGCAGTGGCTACTGGGCGAAACATGGCGAGCAACACGTCCTGGCCTCCAGGAGGCAACATTGAACAGCTCTGTCTAGCCAACAATGATAAGCAAGGTCGAGCTGGCACTCGGATTAAGCTACACCGAGGCTTGTGAAGCTTCACCGGTTGGGCGGGCTGCCTGAAACGCGCTCAACGACCTATGTCGTCATGAAACGCGTCTACCTCGAAATGTTAGAAATCGCCTGACAGCTGCTTTCAGTGTTGAGCAGAACTGTATCTGTAGGAAGAACATTTACACCGTTGCTCTGGCTTCACGCTCCTGTATCTCAATCTTGGTTCGAAGCAGGAAGAACGTCTCTCCTGTGCTCAGACAAACTCCCAAATATCTACGTCCTCGAACATTCAGCTCAATGTCAACACTCAAGAGAAAGGCGGAGCTCACAGCTGCCGCAAACGACCCGAAGAAGCCCAAGAAAGACTCAAGTCTTACATCATTCTTCGGCGCTCCGAAGGTCGTATCTTCATCCGCCAACGGCAGCGCGTCTGCACCTCCCGAGGCTCAAGGCGCAGCACCAAAGTTCGACAAGGAGAAATGGGTGTCAACATTGACCGCCGAACAGAAAGACCTTCTCAAGCTCGAAATCGACACTTTAGATCCAACATGGCTAGCACATCTCAAAGACGAAATCGTAACGTCAGGTTTCCTCAACCTCAAGCGATTCCTCAAACGCGAAATTGAGGCGGGCAAAACAATCTTTCCCCCATTAGAAGAAGTATATAGCTGGTAAGATCCCCTCCCTCTGCCCACCTACTATCGTACTTACACCAGTCCCATCAGGTCTCGCCACACTCCCCTCAACACAGTCAAAGTCGTAATCCTCGGCCAAGACCCCTACCACAACCACAACCAAGCCCACGGCCTCTGCTTCTCGGTCCGCCCCCCTACGCCCGCCCCCCCTTCTCTAAAGAACATGTTCAAAGAGCTCAAAACCAGCTATCCGTCTTTCAACCCCCCACCGAAAAACGGCGGCCTCCTCACCCCCTGGGCCGACCAAGGCATCCTGCTGCTCAACACCTGCCTCACCGTCCAAGCCCACGAAGCAAACAGCCACGCCAACAAAGGCTGGGAACCCTTCACGCAAAAAGTCATCGACCTCGTCGCGAAAGTGCGTACGCGCGGCGTCGTGTTCCTGGCGTGGGGCGCGCCGGCCCAGAAACGGTGCGCGAAGATATCAGGCGGGAAGCATATCGTGCTCAAGGCTGTGCACCCTAGTCCGTTGAGTGCGGCGAGGGGATGGTTCGGCTGTGGGCATTTTAAGAAGACGAACGAGTGGTTGGAGACGCGGTATGGGAAGGAGGGAGTCATCAATTGGGATTTGAACGTGCAGAAGCCTATCAAGGCGCCTGGAGTGAAAGACGAGCCTGTCAAGGTTGCGGGGAGTCAGGCGACAGGTAAACTGGCTGAGGACGGGCCAGTGACCGAGTTGCCCGAGGTTAAAGAGGGCAAGCCTGCGGCGAAGAAAGAGGATTTCGACGATGAGGACGATGAGGATGCTATCGAGGCGTTGGAGGAGTTGGCGAAGAGTGATGCTGTTGAGCCTCCAGAGAAGGAAGCTGCCAAGGAGGCTGTAGATGGTAAGGCACAAGAAGCAGACGAGGACGAGGACAAAGATGAAGACAAAGAGAACCACGGCGACTGATCACATCACTGTGTAGACTATCTGAGTGTGAAAACTGCTGTGTCACATGTTTGGGAGCTGTAACACCCCCGATGGATAGGTAAGCAAAGCAAGGCGCTGGTCGGCGTTTTACTTCGGAATATACATGGTCATAAGAGACACAGCAAGCGTCGATTAATCTCCGCAACGCAGCTGCTTGCACTGATGCTCGTTTGTAACCATGAAATACCTTCACGGCAAGCTGTTTTCAACGATCTAACGCTTCGACAGTCTATAATTGCCTGGCCCTCTCAAACTCCTGGCTCCTCAAGACGGCATCGTACTGCTCCAAGCGTGGTTGGAATCTCGACGTTCGCTCACCCGGGTCCCCTTGAGCTCGCACGGAAAGTACCTCCAACCAGACATTGGTTTACTGTGGGCCGATAATTTGGTCGTGAAAAGGAGTACAAGACTTCGTTATGGTAAAGAAGCGATGAGTGTCTGTGGGTATTGACAAGCACGAAAAGTGGCTCCTTCCGTAATGGTCGACCACTGACTCGCGTCGAGGCTCCTCACGTGATGACGGCCAGTGGCGCTAGACATGATACCAACAAGCAGCCCTCGACATAGAGTCACATTTGGAGATGGTAGAACATGCTTGTGAGACCTGATGCCTGAGCTGATGGCCATACCATGAGTTCTATCACGGCGTAAGCATCTACGCCATCCAGAACCCCCACGAATTATCAACAGCCCATTCCAGCTGCCTTTTCAAAACCTCTCTCGAGCTATACTCGGGCAGCAGCAACCTTCCATAACACGTCTGGCTTGTCGGCAGACGCACCATGTCCTTGTCGTCTCCATTCCGCTGAATGATAAATATCACGCCATCCCAGCCGCCTACTGGGATCCGATCACTAGCTGTCACAAACGCGAGCAGGGCTCGAAGTTGTGATTGGTTAAAGTCGTTAGCGAGAACGTCCCAGAACCAGGCAATCAAGGGATCGGTAGATATGTAGCCGTCAAGCTCTGTCGTCGCTCTCCACTCATCAATACTTAGAGGCTGAGATGTTGGCAGGCCCTCGATAAGTTCTTTGAGGATTTGGGGTGGAAACAGGTTGAGCGAGCAAGGTGACAGAAGAGTATGGAAGCCGCGAAGGAATGCGGTAAATTGTGGTGCAATTGTAATGTCGGTGAGGTGCTTGATGTAGTCTTTGACATAGTTCTCGCGGTTGTTGTTGTCGACAAGCGGTGCTTCTTGCGCAGGTCCCGAAGAAACCGAGCTGTCAGTGCTCGAACGTTCACTTTCATCTGCGGTTCCGTTAACCTCCAAGCTGGCGAATTTGCCCAAGTACTTGACTCCATGAGTGAGATCGGCCTCTGCCTCACACGATTGAGAGGATGTCGTTGATGGCCGTGTTTTGATGCCCTGGCTGTATCTTTCAGCCGACTTCTTAGATATATCGATGTTCACATGCGAGCCGTATGCTTCGTATGCAAACTCGTAGGTTCGCCCAATGACGTCGGCGACATCACCCTCGTCCCATTTCAGCAGTTGTTCGAAGCTGTTAGCGATCTCTGGCCAGCCGTCCCTGATATGCTCGATCCTCTTAACCTTCAGGCCAAGAATCTTCCTGTAGAAAGCGAGCGGCATTGTTATCGGGATGGTCACACCGTTGAAGACAGCCAACGACATGAGAACACCAAGAGCCTCATACTTGTACAGTGGCTCCAACGATCCAGGCTGGAACCACGTCATGCGCGTCGTATCATCCGTGGTGAACATGCCATACCGGGCGTCTAACACTTCAGAAAACACAAGACGGAAGAACTCCTGCTGCACGCCGCCATGATCGAGGCCCTCTTCACCATCGTCTTGGCCAAGCCGTACTCGCAAAGGCCGCATGAGCTCCTGGCGTTCCCGCCGCCATATCTGCCCGATCGCGTCCTCGAGTATGTGTTCACGCCTAATAGTCATGACGAAGTATAGAGCCATATGCGGTCTGGCTTTCGCGAGCACCTCCTCCATACCTCTTGGCTGTGGCCAACGCGCATGCATCATTTGACTTCGAGCATTCGTGGATATTTCCATAGCCTTCTCATGCGACAGCTTCATGATCTTGAAGTTGAGCGATCTAAAGTATCTGACCAATATGATATGAGGAAATAGGAAGGCGAACTGGAGAACATGCATGTGTATAGCATCTGGCTTGAATCCAAGCCACTCGTAGGGCATTTCGAACTCATCAAAGGCGTCAAAGAGGAGGTCCAGCTTGAACTGTGAATCGTCAATGTCAAGTTCTTCCCGTGCTTGGTACAAGCCTTTCAGCATTTCCAAAGCACCACCGATAGGACCAGCTCGTTGAATAACGGGCCTGCGGTCCCATTTCACATAAAGGACAGCCAACATGAATTGAAGTAGCTGGGCGGGGGCGTTCGGGAAATCTGTGCGCGAATTCTGCAGGTACCCACTAATCGACTTGACGATATCTGTATCAGGGGCACTGTTGCGAGGCTTCACTCTTTGTGCTTTCCTTCCAGCATCGACGCTAATGCGGAAGCTGATGAGGTTGGCGATCGCAGTGAACAATCTTGAAAAGTCGTGGTCATATGGCCAGTACTTGATTGTAGGGTCAGGGGCCAGATATCCAGGAGACAAGGGGGAGGATCTGGAGTTGAAAAGGAAGCTGCTTGGGATCCCGCAAGGTTGCTTTGCAACGTGGTGGTATTCTTGAGCTATGTGACCCTCGGCAGATCTCGTAGTTGGAGTATCAGCGAGGTCCGCCTCTGGCATGACACAGAGTGAAGTGCAAGCTACGCCGAGCACTAACACGATCAACTGGGCGAGCTCACGGTTGGTTAGGGGAGACGTGCTATTTCGTGTTATGGGTGTCATAATTTTCAGCTGCTGCATCCAGAGTGGCATTGCAAAGCCTTGCTCAATGGCTTGTAACATATGATGCATAAGTCGTGACTGTCCTTGGCCTCGTGGTACGAGTTGAGCAAGGTCCATGCTGACCTTGAGGACTGATTTCCAGTTGGCATGAGTTGGGCCAGATACGCCATCGGTATCATCAACAGTGGACTGCCGACTCGGTGCAACTTGCATGGCTCGGACGGCCCTGTCATTTTGTGGGGTGTTTTGAGCTGTGACTAGTCCTGCTGTCGAGTGCACACTCATTGCGTTCTGAATACTTCGAGACTTGACATAGTCGTCCCACGTGTTGGCGGAAGACATCAGTCGGCGAGCATCAGAGAAGACGAAGTATAGGGACTGCTCCACAAATTGATCGAACTCGGTTGGCGTGCGCATTGCATGAGCCTCTCTCTCAGCATGTTCGGCTTCCACGATAAGCATGTTCCTCAGCCATAAGATAGCGCTTGCAGGTAGTAGCCTGAACGTGTATGCAGAACGAATGGTGTTTGAGACTGTACGTTGGGTTCGCCCAGCTGTTAAAGATTCTGGAGATTGTTCTTGGGCTGGATCGTGCCCTGCTGGCTTGCTTGGCTGGGAACGTAGTCTACTGGGGGACCTTGATTGACCCTCAGGCGCCATTACGCCATTTCTGTTCGCGGTAGAGGCCTCTAGATGGGTAGAAGCCTCTGCTGAGTGCCCGTCGGGCGGCCGATCGAGTGCTTGTAGCCCAGGCTTGGAGAAAAGCGATTGAACGAAAGATGCATGGTCTGTTCGTATACTTGGCGATTGCGTGGCATGGCCTCCAGAAGCCGCATCGGGTAAATGTACGGTCTCACTGTCAGGTGCCACGACGATGGTCCTTTGAGACGGTAACTCCCTTCCCGGCTTCATAACCGTGTCTACTGAAGTCCTCCGCTGGGGGCTGTGGCCGCCTTCAGACTCCGGGCATTGGTCCAGTTGGTCAGCGCCGTTGCCTCTAAGGGCTACCGGTAATGGAATGTGGCCATTACTATTGCCATCGGGCTTTCCTTGCATCACAAGCTGCCTTCTAGATGCACTGTGACTCCTGGATTTGCCATTCCTCGCGGCTGCAGCTCGAAGTTTGGGCAGGTATTCATCCGGGTCGGCATACCAAGGAATGACTGGCTCATTGCGACACAGTCCATCATCTTCGATATGTCCGACGGCACCGCCTAGAATAGCTTTCGTCTTGCCGTGTTCTCTCTTAGAGGAGCGACCTAGATCTCTTCCATGACTCGCGTACTGCTCGACACATTTGGTGGCCAGCGCTCTTGCACTCACATCGGTGTATGAACGTATGGCAGCTCCTGAGACACGCTTGCGGTAGCTGAAGCAGGTGAGCACCTCGCAGTATGGATTCCTGCAGCCATACGTGATCTGGTTGAGGAAGCGGCGGTACAGTAGCCGGAGCCGTCGTTCAGAGGCATGTACTCGATCAGAATAGATGTCTCGAGTGTTGTCTACAGTGGTGAGATACTGCCGCAAGCTGTCAGGGACGTCTCTTGCTGGATCGAAGGTGCGGGGGTTGGCGTTGTCGAATGTGATTGTTGTTGGACGCATAGCTCGTTCACTGTGGTGTTGACAAGTCCCGGCGCATGCACGAGGTCAAATGGCTACGACGAAGTCCCAACTCAAAAGCACCAGAAGCTTTTAATCGCGCAATCACGTTGAAAAAGAATGCACAATCAATTACGTCTTGTGTACTAGACTCACGGCGCGTATTTACCGAAGCGCTTGAGGTTCAACCAACTTCATGAATACATGGGTTGGGATGAGTTTTGTTTGACAAGTGCTACTTGGTGGACTACCAAGCTAGAAGGCGCACCTGGTAGGTCCAACGCAGCAAACAAGGTACTGGTGATATGTTCATTGCACAGCGACACTGCTGTGAGCGACAATACATTATGATATACAAAGCCTAGACAGCAAACACTCCCAAGTGCAGGACTGGCATGGCGATTTTTCTCTTTGTGGCTTGAGAGATGGATGACACGTAAACGCGACGCTCCTTCGAAACCACTCTCGATCATTGACAATACTGTCAACAGTATGGATCCTCTCTTTCATGTATTGCACGCTCGTGATGCTCATCCAAAATCTAAGAGCAGCAGTCCCCGCCCAGCGCCTCGTAATGCTGAAAGTAAGACATGTAAGAAGAGGAGAGGAGAGAAGTGGCGTGGCTACATCGGTGTAGTTGTAGAAACGCGTAAGCCCAGACTCCGATCAGATGAAATGCGGCACAGTGCAGAGCTCGAGTCACGCTGCCGATGCTATGGGTTTCGGTGGTTCGGCGCCTGGTGGTGGCATCTGCAGTTCTCGTTAGAATGTCCCTTGCGCAGCGATATTGAGTCAACTCACATCAAATCCCTGCCTGTCAGCCATTAATCTGCCCAACCCGATACCGACACCCTCGATAACAGCCAGGAAGATACCACACATGATCGCACCGTTCCTCGCCGCTTTCCACCCTCCTCTTATCGCTAGACAACCTCCAGTGAAGAAGCCAGCAATGATAGAGTTGTATGGATCCTCCTTCTGCCGTATGCCTTTGACTGCGCAGTCGAATGTGCTGAACATGCCTCCCCACACGCCGAAGTTGCCGCCCGTCACTGGCGCTCGTGCTTTTATCGCCGTGATCATGCCTATCCTTCTCTCCCCATAGGGTGAGTTGCGGAAGCCTTTTACGCCGTGCCACAAGCTGCCGCCAATTGCTCCCATGGAGAAGGCGCCACCGAAATCTGAGAGTGCCACCCATGGGCACGGGTCGCGTGAGTGGTCCATGGTGAATGTGGTTTATATGTAGTGTGAGAAATAAAGTGATGGCCTTGACGGAGGAACAACCAAATAGTTGATGATCGTGTTCACACCAATGCGACGTAGGAGAACTGATGTATTTGTGGTTGCCCGCTAATTCTCGAAAGCAGGCTTAGCGGTGAAGGTTCCTTGTAGTCCTAGGACGCGATGAATAACGAATTAATGGCTATATTGATGACGCTGATCTTGCTACGCAGGCGAACTCCAGCTCCGAGATGTTTCTCTCGACGCAACGAAATCTACACTTTCGACATCTTGTCACGTGAGTGACTATCGCCGCAAAGCTTAAATCTCCACCTCGCCTCTCCTTTTCGTCCACGATTTCTTAGTATCCTCACGTGCTTTGCCTCACGACGCTCCAAGGATCAGGCCCATTGTCGCGCCAATAGAGGGAAAATATACACCGCATTCACTACCAACGTTCGTCCTGTCGAGACTTTCTTCTTCTTCCCCGTCGCCATGACCTTGCCCTGTCGCTAACGTGCCTGAGCTCAACAAACTAGCCCGCGTGCCCGGAAACTCGATCCTTGACACTCGATTGGTACCCGAGTGAGCGCGCCCTTCGACTCAACGTACGCCGCTGCACCGCCTCTAAGCCCATCGGCTGCACATCGTTCTTTGCATTTGCCTCGACTCTGTGATGCTCTATGTGCAGTTCTCCTGGATTGTGGTTCTCATAAATGCCTAGCGCATAAGCTGCGTCACCGATCACGTTTTCTCGACTGTGGCATTTCTGATGTGCGAGAGATCGAGATTAAGAAGTCTATGTAAAGCTTTTGAAGGGATTCGCAGTCATCCAGCTGAGGCTGTTTTGTGCTGAAAACTTCTCCTTATCCATGAAGATACGGCTCAATAATGCTTTTCCCAGCTTGTTGTACATCCGCGCCCATAGCTCCGTTGCTTTTCCCATAACCATATGTCCGACTTGAATGCTATGACCTGACATGAACCCTCGAGTCCTTGCGCTCGTAACGCCTTCAGGGATGCCACCCTACAGAAGTGATCGACCACCTTGACCTAATTACTTTGATAACCACATGACGTCTTTCAGTCCAGACTCATTGGAGAAGTTGGGCCTTCCTCAAGGTCAGGTAAACTTTCATCGTCAGTACTGTCGCCCTTGAGTTCTTCGTCGCTATCGACATGGATAGGCCCGTACTCGAGTGTAAGTTCTTCTTCATCCGCAAAGTCATCAGCATAGCGATACATAGGGTTGCAGCAAGTATCGAAGTCTTCCTCATCATCGAACCCGGACTCGGCATAGTCACACATCATATCGGTGATATGGAGGTCCAGTGCCATTGACAGCGTCCATACGTCCTTCTGACTCGCCCACACGTCTCGATCGCACAGATCGGTCGAATACAGGCCGGATGGATCCTCCAACATGCCTTCCAACCAGCAGGATCCAAGCGCCAGCTCATTCCGGAGCCTTCGAACCATCGATGCCCAAGAGCCTTCAGTGAGGATGGTGAATGCCAAAGTGACAGTGAAGAGCTTCGGCTGCGCCTTCAGTAGTTGGAGTAGTTCGTCCTCCGACGACTCGAAGAAGTTGAGGTCCAGAGTGGTTAATTGTGGAAACGTCTGGGGCACACCAGGCATGATCTCTGTAAGTTTGCAAGCTACACGCTCAGCACCCGAGAAGTTGATCGTCAAGTTTTCCAGGTGGATGCTTGATCTCAGTACCTCGCTGAGCTGAGTGTTCTTGAGCATGCGACTGCCGATTGGCACAGAGGCATCATCGTCAGCTTCATCATTTTCATAGTCTTGCTTGAAACAGAGGCGTAAGAGCTCAAGATCCTTGAAGCTGTTCTGAAGTTGCTCCAGACTTCTGCTGTCCTTGCAATCGAAGAAGTTTGGAGACAGATGGCGCGCTGTGAGACGTTTGAGAGCACCGCCAAGGCGTAATATCCTTTCTAGCTGCCACACGGTATGTGAGGATTGTCTATCCAGAGGAACAGCACAGTCGGCGAGGTATTTGTCACGAAAGCGGCGAGTCATCATGTGTGAGCAACCGCCGGTCTGCAGGATAATCTCTTCAAGGTTCGAAAGTCCTTCCACGCAATTGAAGAGATGATCCTTGGGCCCCTCGACAAGCAACTGTTGTGCTTCGAAAACTTTTCGATAAGCTAGGTATTTCTCCTCAAGTGTCTTCTCGAACTTAGCCACGTTCCTGGAGTGAAGACGTTTCGCTCGCTCTGACTCGTCGTTGGGGGACGGAGGTCGAGGTTTGGAGTCCGCGTGATGCTGTAAATCAAAGTGCCTGTCCTGTTTCAACGACTACCCTACAATCAGTACTTGGCCCTTACGTACCTGGAATAGTTGTGGATACAGCCTAGGTCGCCAAGTAAATCAGCTTCGTAGATGAGTTTCTTGACACCCTTCCGCAATAGTGGGTGACCCGCGACCTGCTGCAGTCTTGCAAAGGATTCGAAGCTAGTATCGAGGTGGATCGTGCCGATGAGGTATTCAGCTGCGATGTCGGCAAGCCCTCGATTTGTTTGTCGCAGTGACTCTAGATTAATATGCTCGAGCTTGCCACAGACAAGGTGCCAAATTTCTGCAGGGAATACACCTGTTTGCGTGCTTGCCGTGGTGGGCTCGGCTTCAAGAACTCTCTGCGATACGGCCATGTGGGTGCTATCCGACCGTAATCGAGCAGCTGCAGCTTCGAAGTCAAAGTTCTCGTGAGCATACCAGTAGTAACATGATTGTAGATCATGGTCGTGATCCTTGGCCTGCTTCAGGCGAAGCACGGCCTTTCTGGTTGCGATGTCATGAATGTGTTGGGCTTCGGTGGGTACTGAGGTGTTCATGATCGTTGATTTGGCCATCATCAACGATCGAACAAGTAATGGTACAAATGAGTGTTCGATCAGTCGCAACGCAGCGAGATATATCAGAAAGAGGCAAGTGAGCGTGGTGCAGATTGCGGTTTGACACAAAGATTTCCAGGCGTGGAGAAGTTGGTTCAGCACCTCACCGTGCTTGCCATCATTGCTCGGAGTCATTGGCAATCATGTTCTTGAGAATAGCACAAGCGATGTGCACTGCGCTATGAACAATGCTTCGACCGAAATGGTATGGAATGATATGTATTGAGAGAAGGTACAAACGGCCTACAAAAGTACAGTAGGTATGCACTGCCAGTGAGGTACAGTGAAGAGCCTCCGAGGGCCACCAGGAACACTAGAGTTCACTTGGCGCGGGGAAGGAACGCGCTTTCGTCAGTGAGTCGCGCTTGCCGTGGCCGGTCGGGCTAGTCGCAAGCGCTAAAGAGTAGAGCCAGCCCTCTGAATTGTGATTTGCCAGCCGCTGCTGCACATCACGTAGCCTGTACACTACACACCTTGAGTGTTATTTGTTTCTGCCGACCATATGATAACCCTCCTCGCTCGAAAGACTGCCTCGCAATCCAACGTGAGGAAAGTACCGTAACCACCGCCGATTCCACGCGTGCCTGACACTGAACACAGTGATATGAGAACAGTGTGATACAGGGAAGCTTGGCTCAGAGCACATGCGCTCTGAGCCGGAAACGACTCTCCTATCGCTTTACTACCATTACCTGGCAAGACCCTAGACCTGTCGCTTGAGAATTGGCGCAGCGATGGCCGCAACCTCGAAGCCCATGGAGAGGCCGCCGCCGACAGAGCAACAGTCCAATCGAACACAGACACTGCTGAGCAGACTGCTGCAAGAGAGAGCGAGCGAATGGTCCGATGTGGCCGAGAAGACTAGACCCTTACAATTACTGGACTTGCCTCTCGACATTCTGCAATGTGTGGTGAGCCACGTATCTCACACCAACGATCTCACATCTCTGGCACTGGTCCACTCGTCCCTGCACACTCTCGTCACACCGCATATTTACTCGAGGTTCGATATCGTGTGGCCTGAAGCAAATCCAACGGTCGAGAGTAGAGTCGGCGTCGATGCCCTGACGTACGGTTTGGCTACCCTGGTAATGGCTCACGATGTGTTTGGAGAAGCGACATATCAGCAGCAGAATTGTCAATCATGCCAACATTGTCGGCCTCAGCCCGCGCACCCTGCCCTACAGTCTCGAACCATACCTACCAGAATAAGGAGAGGCAATTACTTCGCCCAACATACGCGAAAATTCAGCCTTGGGAATGGCCCATCCGACTGGGTCGCAGAATACTTGATTACCAAAGAAGGTGGGAAAATGCTTGGGACGCTCGTTGCTCTGGCATTGGGACGCATGCGCAACCTCGAAGCTTTCACTTGGGACATGCCGACGGGCGTGCTGCGCGATGTTTGGCTAGCTCTAGCTTCACTAGGCAACCGCAGTGACGGTCATGACTGCCGGCTGGAAAAGGTCTGGGTACGCTGGCACGATAACAGAGACGCAGCACCACCGCCTGGCTCCTCTATGCATCATGCAAATCTGCCTTCTCTGTTGCACGGCAGCGCCTCCTCTCCTTTCCACATACCACCCTACCCCAGCGTTGAGTTTCCGACCTTTTCGATTCTGCCGCCCCTCAAAAGCATAAGTGTGCTAGATATAGATGAAGTGCCTTATGCTGAAGAGCTGAGTATGCTGCTTGAGAGATCACTTGACAGGCTGCAAGAGCTGCGCGTCGGCGTTGCATTGCACGCCCAGCGAGATCTACCTTTCCGACCAATAGAAGACAGATCAGCTGTGCCACCACCGTTCCTAATGAACGACGAACACGCAAGACCGGGTGGAATCCTTGGAATACTCGTTAGCCGCTTCTGCTCGGCATTTGGTGCAAACCGCGTTATGAGCACTCCTGCTCAGATGACTGTGCCTGCACCTGGGTTACACTCAAATCACGGGGACGATCTGAGATCGGCTGCTCCCATAAAAAACACGAGTCAAAATGAAGAAGCTATGGGTTCAGAAATCAACCAGCTTGGTATGCTGCTGTCGACGCAGACTTTGCATAATGACGCAGACGCTCAACCGCTTGTCCCGCCAGGGCTTGACACAATGCCGGCTACATCTCCCGCTGTACCTATGAGAGTCTCCGAACGCCCCTTCACTCCCTTCGACCAAGCTGCTCGAGAAACGCAAAGCCGCAAGTTAAAACTGACTATACTTGAGTTAGAGCGGATATACTTGTCCATCCCCGTCCTATCACGGTCAATCGACTGGTCGAGGCTGGAGTCTCTAACTCTCCTTGGTTGTATGAATCATGAGCAACTCTGGAAGGCGTTGCGTCGGACGTTCACACCCGCTCCACTACGCAACAGGACACCTGTATCCAAGCTCGGTTCTACGCTCACACGACAAAGAAGCAGTAGTACTTCGTTCAATCGTATTGAGCCATCAGAATACAAGCTTAACATTCGAAGGATACACACAGACACTGTATCGAAAGCCCTACTGAGCTTTATCAAGGATACCATACCACCCGACACTCTCGAATGGCTTTTCCTCCAAGAGACCAATGCATACAAGTCAACTGTCACCATAGATGAGATATATCGATCGGCCGTGCGCAGGCACAGGGGCAGTCTCAGGAAACTCCTTATAGATAGTGAACTGAAAGACAAGCCAATCCTTCGTGATCGTGATCGAGATCGAGATACGGTTGATACGAGTTGGAGAAGATGGGTCTGTCACCAGGACCTGATCACATGCATCACAAGTGGCAAGATGCAGCTCCGAGAACTCAGTCTAAGCATCGATTACAAGAACTGGCATTACTTCCTTCAACGACTTCCAAACGCGACAGGTCTCAGGAGCCTGCACATCTCGCATATTGCGGACCACCCATATGGACGACCATTCGATCCACGAGACGTAGCACTGCAAGTCCTGGACATCATTGCCCTTCGACCAGAAATCGAGCTTTGCTATCTCGGTGTCGAGAAGAAGTGCTTCGAAATCCTCGAATATAAATCTAGCTATCTAAGGCGCGCATCGCCATCACCAAACAGCTTCAACCATGATACCATTGGCATGACGACGCACACGATGGTCGAGGATGATGACGACGAAGATCACGACGGAGGTGCAGCACAGCACATCGATCATTTTGTTGCTCCAGACATGTCCGATGACGAGGGTGAGAATTGGGACGCAGGCAGTCATGCCTCGAGCGGCCTAGAGGAAACGGACGACGAACATGACGATGACGAAGGTGGTGACGGACAGGATCAAGGACAAAAGGCGTTCAGGTTACGGGAAATTCTCTTCTACGACGATAAGATATCCATCTTCAAGGCTAGGCATGGGAAGCTCTAGTTGAGCCAGGTAACAACACCGGGGAAGGCCAAGGGACGAAAGACATGAATTCTTCAGTAGGCGGAGCGCGGTGCAGGACGATAATGGTCAAACGGCAAGGAGTACGAGAGACCGCATATAGTCCCAAACTTTGAATCTCGAATCTTTAGGTAGCTGTAGGTACCCAGTATTTCACCCACATCAATTGTTCAATAATGCCGAGCCTGTACCGCACCCCCTGGCACTACAATCCAACAAACCAGAATAAACTGCTGATCAGGCGCTCGACCTGGCCACCAGGGCTGTCTGAAGCGGCCACGTAGCGTGAGTAGCTATCCTCGTACGCCTATGAGTACAGGTATTCCAGTTGAATATCGCCTCCTAACTCCAGTAGAGTTGTACAAGCACCTTCCATACCGGATGCTCCCCCGACCCAGCGCCTAATATTTTACATACATATGTATATACATGAACCCAATAATTCGTGTCATCGTCAAAATACAAGCTCATCGCAATCACTCAGCACACGATCAGATCACCTGCATCCTCCCACCCGCGCTCACTAATTCCGTCCTGCCGTACTTGTTCATCCGCGCAGACTCCGACTCAGCCATAGTAAGCCACACGCCCCTACTCTCATCAATCTCAGTATTCACGCCGCCCTCGCCCCTCCACTGGTCCTCCATCTCCTCCCTCTTCTTCGACTTCTTCTTACCCGGCTTGACCCGCAGTTTCTCGAAGTACACGTAGGCCGCGTAGAACGCTTTGCTCGTGTTGCCGCCCATGGGCCCCTTCTTCTTCAGAAACGTGCTCAGCTGCGTGGACGTGACGGGCGTGGCGTTGGCGCCCTGACATTGCGAGATTTGCCTGCAGAACGCGGCTTGCGTTGTGTTCTCGGTGCGCAGATGCGCCTTGATCTTGGTGCGGATGTCGGACGGCGTGTCGAATACGGGCACCTTGCCTTCGTCCTCGCCTTCGAGCTTAACGCCTGAGACGTCGTTCTTCTCGTTTCCGTTGGGTTCGACGCATTTCTTCCCCGTCGTCGCCGTGTTCGCCTTCGGCATCCCTAGCCCACTGTCTTCCAGCGTAGAGAAGAACTGGTGCGCCGCGGCGAACGTCGCGCTGTCAGTTCCGCCGTGGGGCCCGGTTTGGCGCATGAAGCTGTTGTAGGAGCTTGGGGAGACGCCGAGTTTCTTCTGGAATTCGCCGACTTTCATGCCGCCGTTGTTGATAAATGCGTTGATCTTGTTGCGGAGCTGGGTGCAGTTGTAGCGGACTGTGAAGCCGTCGACGAAGCCGATATCCGGGATAGCTTGATATCGGTTGTTCGGTGGTGATGTTGTCATGGTAGGCGAGGGTGGAACAGCAGCGGGAAACACATCCTTCTTATCGAGCAGATTCTCCGTGCCGTCTAACTTGGAGACGTTGGCGACGGTTTTCTGCCACACGTTAGACGTGCTACCGCTCTGTCGGGCTTGCAGTTGCTCACGTACACGTGCCAGTCGGCTAGCGAGCCGACGAAGCCGTCAGGCGCATCGTGTGGTACCTGTATAAGATCCATGTTGACTTACGAGAGCTGCTACAGTTGCCCCGAAAGTCTAAGTGAAAGCCTGGAGGCGCACGAGGAGGTGAAGCATCTGCTGTATATTGATGTTTTCAGAGCGCTCTTGGACAAACAGAGACTGACATTAGAATCTCTCGAGGGACGTTAAATCGACGTTACTGACGCGAGGGCAGGTGATTGACTCCACCATTCGAGGTACTACTACCTCAGGCTTGCTAATAAGAGTCTCTAAGTATTATGCTTGTATTCAAGGTTCATAACATGACCGTGGTAGATTTGTTATTAGCTACTATATACCTATCACGGAAGATCGTCCTTATCTCGCTAGCATGATAATAGTGTGTAGGAGAGACTCTTGAGCTAGCGTGGTATGATCGGTGCCTGCGTAGCGTAGCTTGATATTTAATCAATAATGAAGGCTGTCTTAGCACATTCACAATGATATTTGCTTCCGCGAAGCTCACCACCACGTTGGCATCTTGGTTCTTAGCCAAGACTTCGTATCCAAAGACACTGACTAGAGCGTCATGCCATACTGCAGACTCCAAGAGTAAGGCAAATGCCGAACTCGAGGGTTGAAACGAATGTAGACATGGAGACCGCTTGAGGGTAGAGGCTCTCCGGCTAAAAGAGTACGCGCTTCAATGAGGTTTTTATAGCAGAGCAAAGAGCGAAGGGATACAGTCTATCAGATTACATATGGTCATAGCACATATACCTGTTGGTAATAATTGTACGATAGCGAGCGTACTGAATGCATTCCAATGCACTTAGGGTGCGAGCTGCAGTATCTATGATCGTATTTTTGCCCGCTGGCTTCTTCCAGGGTTGTGCCCAGCACGGAAATCGAGTCAAGTTTCCGGTTAACGTAACAGACAAGAATGCGTCTCACGCAACGCCGATCGGGGTATCAGAACAATGGTGGCGTAGAGACCACTTGAGAAAAACCGTTCATAAGACGTAAATTGTTAAAAGCGCCGAAGCAATAGGTAGAGAGAATCTGGATGGTTACGCAGGACGTCTAGTCCAGGTTGATCACGTCGTTGGGATTGGGTATTTGCGGGCGCTGATGATTGTTTCGATTTTGGTTATTTTGATTGCCTCGCCGCTGTGTGTTAGATGGTGGCTGTCGGACCTGTTGTGGTGGAGCGGTCATGACACGACTTGCACCGTTAGGGATTTGCTGCAGATTCGATGGACGACTTTGCTGGAAGCTGTTACTTTGCTGCTTGATCTGTGGTCTGGACTGCGACTGGTTTTCCGTGGCGGTCGGCGCCCCAGTGTCCTGTTTGTTGGATATTGGCTGCTGAGGCGCTTCTGCCTGCTTCGCTATATCCTCCTTCAACCACTGCAAGATCGTGTCATGGACAGCAATGATAAGTCGATAAGGATCGGCAATCAGACATGACGCCGAGGTGTCCATGCCCAGCCATCCCCGATCGTCTGAGATGGAGAAGATTCGTTCTTCCAGCCGCTGTTTCAGGTCCTGATTCGTAAAGGAAGGTCGATGGTAGGTTTTGAACTCCTCGATCGCCGGCCTCAAGATCCAGCGAAGTTTGCTGCCACTCTCACCAGCTTCTGGCAAGATTTCGAGTCGAACAAGCATATTGCCAGGTGTCTCCTGCTGTTGAATATCTTTCCTGAATGCTGGGTTGACAGCAGAGAAGTGTATTCCAAAGCGTACCATGTCTCTGACGACAACATGCATCCGAAGCCAATTACGAGACTCTTCCACATTCAGCGGTGCCATCGCAGGAACAGCCTGCAAATCGACCTTTCCCTGCAAATATTGTAGAGAGTTGACGAGAGGCAATGTCATCTGCAGAGTTGCTAAGAGCTTTCGCAGGCGTTGCGACAGCGGTACACGATCGTCGCCGAATGACGGTCGAATGTGCTCTGACACTAGATGATGGGGATTGCTCTCTTTAGGAAGAAGTTCCAGCCTTGACGCGTTCTGTGCTCCTTCGAGAGGTAGTGAGAGGCTAAGGTTTGTGGTTTCCCCAACGTGATAGCTGATGACTATATCCTGCAGAGTGAGTCTATCCAACTTCAAATACTTTGTCCCATGCACGAGCTTGATGCAGGAGATCAGGTCGTCAACCGAGCGTAGACGTGTCAAGATTGCGGGCATCTTGTTTTCACCGACAGCGCAAGCCAGTCTCAACGTCAACAGCCGCTTCTTGGGTTGAACCTCTATCGAAGAATCGAGCCCTGCTGAAGCGAGCGCCTCCTGAGTGTCGTGGGACGCTTTCAAATGTGCTAATATGACTAGGTTGTATGTCGATGAAGCCCTCTTAGAGCTGTGTGACGCCACGATGATATCCTGGCCAATAGACTGTAAACGTTCGTCGTTGCTCAACTGCACCTTCATTGCCAGTGTTTCCTTGTTGCTGTCAGGCAGCAGAGTCCTTATGCCCATTTGATCGCAAGCCTGTTGCGTGGTCTGAAGAGCAATGGTAGTTTGTGCATCGGTCGCCAAAGCATCGAAGTAGTCAAGGTGGAGAGAACGCTGAAGATGAATTGGTCCACGTCGAAGCTTCTGCACAGTATGTTTTCCGACGGAAGATTCAGACACGAGCCACCAGAAGTCACCATCAACGCCGAAAGAGGCTGCTAATAGCCAGTTTTCAGACCACTCAGGTCGCCTGAAGAAAGAGGCTCGTAATGCGGACGGCCCAAAGAGCTCTTTGACTTGATTGTAGGTTGGTTTTCGACCAGGCAAGGATTGCAACAGTGTATTTTGAACAGACTTTGCTAACGTTTTTTGCGTCAGACCGCATCGCAGGGCCGGGTACCGTTGCACAAAATCTTCGACAATGTTTGTTGACCGCGCCAACTCCTGTTGGAACCTGTTTGCTCGGTCACTGGCTGGCGACAGGACAATGTTACCGCCCACTGCATCGCAAGTGACGTGAATGCTGTCCATGTTCGACAGACCAACGGTCAGGCTGCAGTCAAATGCATCATTTGAAGACGAGAATTGTTCCAGTTCCAGCTCGGTATCAGCAAAGATCTTGCTCGACGCCAGTCTGTCGTAGATGCCATCAAAAATGAAGGCCGCATGCTGCGCGATAACTTGATTGAGGAGGCTCTCGAACGACAGATGCACAAGGTCTAGTTCAATGTCATGATCAGTCACAAGCTTCTTATGTCTCAGCCACCGTAGACCGATGAAGGGCGTAGGAAAGCCGTCAGAGTTCGAACGACCACTGTTGAGGACAATTTCGATCCAGCTTGGGCTTGACGACCTTCGTGTCCAGTATTTGACAACGAGCGTCCGCTTGATCAACTCGACACTAAGGTGGCCTGCCCACAGGCCTTGAGTCATCTTCAGAGCCTGTACGTGCAGCTCCTCGATCTTTTGCGATAGCGCAAGCTCATGCAGAAAGCGGTACGCGCCCAACAAACCTTTGGCCGCTAACTCTGCGTTGACGATGTTTGTGATTTGGTCTAGTTGATCTTGAGAAACCGATGGTGCCGGCCAGAAGTTGAACTTTACATCTACCATAAGGAACCTGGCATTGCTCTCCTCGTCCATGACGGAGACAGCGAGATCAAATTCGTCAGATACTTTGAAGGTTACTCGTCCATCTCGAATGTGCCAGTCGCTGAACGGAGGCGGTATGTTCTCTTCGGACATCATGCGTACATGAAGAATAGTATTCAGGCGTCGAATTGTAGAGAGAATCTGTTTGTCGGTGAGCTCCTTCTGCTGCGCATAGCCAAGATCTGGGAGGTTTTCTATTCTGCCTGCCGACAGGATAGTTGTCGCTGTGTCTAGGTCAGGAGCAGCGTCGTGGCGTGTCACAATATATTTGATCCATTCGAAAAGTTGGTCGTTAGCCGCAATGAATGAACGTCGCAACTCATGAAGATAGAAATTCAGAGCAATTGTTACCCTGTTCTCAAAGGATTGCGGACTCCACTGGAGAATGACCAGGAGCTTGATCAGAACCTTTTTGTGGTTTTCCGCGAAATCGAACAATTTCTGCTTCTTGAGCCTCTCTTGCAACATTCTCTTTTCTGGACTACGCATGTCGTCGCTGTTCTGGATCTGCGCCAGATCCCTCAGCAGAGCAACCAGGTCCGTCCAGCATTCTTGCGCAGCCCTCTCGACCAAGCGCGATGTTGCTACGTAAGCGTCGTCGGGTATTTTTTGAAGCATTTCCAGGATTTCATCTGGTAATTGATCCATTTCGAGGGAGAAATGTTGCGAACTCGAAGAGATGCTCTGAACAGTTTGGCTCACACCGTTGGCCATAGCAGAAGGTTGGACCAATGCTTTTGCAGATGGAAGCGGCGTAGACGAGCTTTCACTGGGTGTGACATAGCCGTTTGCTTGTGGCTTAGGAGTCCTGCCTTGTGACACTCCATTAGTGCTGTTATGGCCGTTCATTCCTCGGTTGCTACTGCTCATCTCGTTGTGACTACCTTGTCCCAGGCTTCCACCATGTCGCTATGCGCAGGCGGCGCAACAGGCGGTAGTCGCGAGAGAGCCTTCCTAGCCCTACAACTGCTTGGCGATCGCTAAGGGAGGATATCACGGACTTCCTTGCACGAACACTCGTGTAGCGCGACACCGCTAGCTCTTGCAAAGACCAGAAAACCCGATGGACAATGAACTTGTGGATATGAAGTGACCCTATGACCTTATGGCTGGCTTTCGAGTAGGCGTGATGTCGCGCAGCAGACCATCGGCTGTGAATCGCTTGAGCAGTTTTCGACTGGTGGATGCGCGGGAATCGGGAGGCTTTCGTCGCAGGATACTACCCACACCAGGACTGGACAAGCGACAGCGATGTTTGGTAGGGCGTCACGTTATGATTGGTAGTCTGTGAGGAAGCAATGAAGCGCAGCACAACGAAATACAAAGAGTGACGGAGACTCGGCGATCAATCCCGGGAGGCGGAATGCACTAATCGTGGAAAAGCGGCATACCGCTTGCTGACTCAGCAAACCTATGTGAATATCGAGACCAGCCGCAGAGGTGTTGTTTACTTCATTTGCTAGGTTCTTCTTCACATGGCAGGCGACAACACTACTCCCCTGCCAAATACGAGGCAAGGGCAACGTGGCCGGCGATGTCGGTTAGCAGCCATGCAAGTTCTGTATTGCCTGCCTATCGAGTGCTTGCATCCTACGCTCAATAGGTTTTCTCTCACAATGTACTTTAGCATTGCCGCCATCGGAAGCTGCTCATTGGATCATGTCTTCTAGCTCTGGTCGCACAAGTCATGCTTTTCCATTAGACGCATCCTGACATCTGGCTATGCAGATGATCTGCTCCAGCAAGAGCTCTTGCGCGGCTAGCTCTGTGGAGTGCCCGCAGCCTGTGGGTCAGCTTGTTGTCATTGTTGAAATACGGACTTCTCGACTAAGACCACTCTGCTCCATTTGACGAAAAGCGAGCCTAGTCGTACAGAAGACAGTACAAGTACTCTGACCCAGTCTGACGCTTCAATGCAGACCGCGATGTACGTGTCGGAGCGTGACCCAGAAAGCTCTTATGCAGGCGATAGTGTTGACAGATCTGTCTAGAGCAGTACAGACGAGCTGTTGGGGCAGCAAAAACTAGACCTTGAGCTCGGGGTGTCGCATGATTGCAAGCGAAGCGTGATGGAGGCATGTCCTCAGAAAGGCTGCACGCATGCCTGGCACTTGACAGTGCTGCGAGCTATCCACGAGAGCTAAACTATCTCGGTGCAGGTCATGCATCTTTCTCGCAATGACTCTGCTTTCCTATTTGCTATCGGCCAACACAGTGTGATCGTGTCAATAGATTCTGCCAGCTAGAGGCCGCACTCCATATGCTTCATCGACGGCGTCTGCCAGTAAATACTTCGCGTGCCTTCAGGATGAGGATAGACTTACTTCGCTCTACACAATCATGCTTCCATGCAGCGTCTCGCCTTCACGATGCATGTCGTAAACGAATTGCACATCTCAACAAGCTGAAGTGACACGACAAGAATTAGGCGCCGCTGTGGGCATGACATCTGACTTTCGGAGGCAGCTACTCCGTCATCCGGGGGCTGCTAACACGCCCAAGAGTCTGTGCAATGGTTCGTCGCGACCTCGACAGCTCACGCGCACCCTGCCCAAGATGATATTCTGATTGCGCAACATTACATTTCTAGGTTCCTCGCAACGACCCATCTCGATTCCACTATGCACGTCCGACTCTGCCACGAACGAACTCGAAGAACTCCCATCGGAGCCTGATCTCTCCTACACCATCTGTTGAGGGGGATGATGAGCATGAATCAGACGACGGCACTGATGAATCATTAACAAACTACACAGACACAGAGATGGGCCCCCAGGTATACGAAGATGAAGACACAAGGCCAACTTCGCAGAAGGAGTTGGCAGGTTGGTATGCCTATGGTTGGGCCGCCGAGGTGTTCGCGATCTGTGGAATGGGCTCCTTCTTGCCGGTCACTCTTGAACAACTTGCTCGAGATCGAGGGGTACTGCTCAGTGATGGGACGACACCTTGCAAGGTGAGCTGGCCTTCGACGGATACCGGGTTGTCCAGTCTACTTCTAAGCACCCCGAAGCACCGCGAGTTACCTGCCTGCATCATCCGCATAGGCACCTTGGAGATCAATACTGCGAGCTTCGCGATGTACACATTCTCCATCAGTGTGCTCGTCCAGTCACTACTCATAGTGTCCATGTCGGGTGCAGCAGACCACGGTCGATTTCGGAAACAATTCCTTCTTGGTTTCGCGTTCACAGGCGCTATTGCATTGGTCGGCTTCTTGGGTGTTCTACCCAAGCTATATCTTCTTGGCGCATTGTTTGCGATCATCTCGAATACTTGCTTCGGGGCCTCGTTTGTGCTCTTGAACAGTTATATTCCACTGCTCGTCCGAAATCATTCGACGGTTCGAGAAGCACACAACGAGTATCAAGAGACCGACCCACTTCTGAATAACCAAACTCGACGCTTTGACAACCATGAAGACCGCTTGAATGAACCGATCACGTCGCTGTTACCCAGCGATGAGCTGGACAATACTCAGCCACTCAGCCGTATCCCTGCCGCTGTGTCGGAAGAGATGAAGCTGGCTACTCGAATATCCTCCAATGGCATTGGCATCGGCTACATAGCTGGTCTTTTAGTTCAAATGGGTTCAATCCTTGTGATCGCGGCTACTGGATCCACAACGTTCTCGTTGCGACTTGTCCTTTGTATCATTGGCTTGTGGTGGGGGTTGTTCTCGATTCCGACAGCCTTGTGGCTTCGTCCTCGACCTGGCCCACCCCTACCTCCCCATCTCACAGGCTGGACTGGGTATGTGAAATACTCCTGGGGCGCATTATTCAAGACAGTACGACAAGCAAGGAAACTTCGAGATATCGTCACTTTTCTTGCTGCGTGGTTTTTGCTAAGCGACGCTGTTGCCTCAATAAGCGGAACAGCTATACTGTTCGCAAAGACCAACCTAGGCATGAAACCGACACAGCTGGCGCTGATCAGCGTCCTGGGAACAATTTCAGGCTGCTTTGGGGCATTTTACTGGGCCACTTTCTCGAGGTACTTCAATCTCCGGGCTTCCCAAACGATTATTGCATGCGTCCTGCTTCTCGAGATCATACCACTTTACGGCATTCTAGGCTTCGTGCCCGCCATCAAGAATGCCGGCTTCGGATTGCAGCAGCCTGCGGAGATCTACTGCCTTGGCGTCGTCTACGGATTGGTGCTGGGAGGCCTTTCAAGCTATTGCAGAGCATTCTTCGGCGAGCTAATCCCGCCTGGGTTTGAAGCATCTTTTTACAGTCTCTACGCCATCACAGATAAAGGTTCGAGTGTGTTTGGACCTGCAATCATCGGGGCTATCACGGATCGTTACGGAGACATCCGGCCTGCTTTCGTCTTCTTAGTGATTCTGGTCGCCATGCCATTGCCACTTCTGCTGCTTGTAAATGTGGACAGGGGCAAGGCAGACGCCGCAGCGATGGCACTTGCGTTGCAGGGGAAGGACAACTTGGACGAAGGGCGAAACCAGCGCATACCCACCATCAGGCTTACGGAAGACGATGATTGACGAAGCGGGCGTTTCTTACAAGCGGGCCGCACCGGGGCTCTTATCGATGATGGTGAAAGTTAGGGTGACTGCAAAGTTACGTTAATATCGATGGTCCAAGGACGTTTTGTTTTGCCATTAAGCTGCATCGTGACAGGCGTTGGACCTCATCGCGAGGATTATAGGTTGCATCTTCAGCGTTCACTGGGGGTTTCTTGCATTTGCGGGCTAGATGTGACTGTGCTAAGTACGTACCTAATCTATGATGGCGACCATGAATGAATAGAGCTTGCTTTGTCTACAGTCTGACCTTTGCTTGCTTTTGCCGCGTAAACGACCTGCTCAGAAGTTCGTGACAGGTGACAATGCGAGTTCTGCTTGTTGCACAGACCCCTTATATGTGCTGCTTGTGAATCGCTGACCAATCCAAATTGAATAGCACCCCCTCACAACCCTTGGACCCTGTCCTTGCGAGCCGAAACTGGGGCCAAGCTGCCACATATTTGGCTTAGTGCCTTTGTGAACCGCTTTGGCAACGCTCGATTGTTTCAGCGTGTGAACGCAGGCAGAGCCGCCAACTGGAAAGGACACCTGTTTCGTGGAGCGTCACTGCTCTGGTTGAAGTGCGGACCCTTTTAACCCAGCGCACTCCTGTCCCATTCCCTTATATTTGGCAATCAATATCTTGAGGGTTTTGACAATACACATTTCCTTCTAAACGGACTCCTGGTGAACACCCGTTCCACAATGCGCACATTCAAGTCGCTGGCCGCTTTGGCTCTTGCCAGCTGTGCTCTGGCTTCAGACGTCCATGACCTCAAAACAGACACATTCAAGGACTTCGTCTCGACGAACGATCTAGCACTCATCGAGTTCTTCGCACCATGGTATGTGGGCCACAGATACGTTGCCGAAGACTATACTCATATCCTACAGGTGTGGCCACTGCAAAGCCCTTGCGCCAGAATACGAGGAGGCTGCCACGCAGTTGAAAGAGAAAAACGTCGCCCTAGCAAAAGTAGACTGCACGGTTGAGGCAGACCTATGCAGGGAATATGGTGTCGAGGGATACCCCACTGTCAAGGTCTTCCGTGGCCTCGACAACATTAAGCCATACCAGGGTGCCAGGAAAGCTCCTCAGTATGTCGATCCACCAGGCTCAGCGAGGAAATACTGACTCTTTGCAGGATCATATCGTACATGACCAAGCAGCAATTACCCGCCGTCTCCCTCCTCACTAAAGACACTCTTGAAGAGTTCAAGACCACTGACAAAGTCGTCCTGGTCGCCTACATCGCCGCCGACGACAAGGCCTCGAACCAGACCTACTCTGCCCTCGCCGAGAATGCCCGGGACGAATACATCTTCGGAGCCACGAACGATGCCGCCCTTGCAAAAGCCGAAGGTGTCACACAGCCAGCTGTTGTCCTCTACAAGGACTTTGATGAGGGCAAATCCACATTCAGTGACGAATTCACCGAGGACGCTCTGAAGACTTTCGCCAAGACTGCATCTACACCATTGGTCGGTGAGGTCGGCCCAGAGACGTACCAGGGATACATGGCCGCTGGCATTCCCCTAGCCTATATCTTCAGCGAGACACCAGAAGAGCGAGCTGAGCTTGCAAAGACACTCAAGTCTGTCGCGGAGAAATACAAGGGCAAGATCAACTTCGCTACCATCGACGCCAAGTCTTTCGGCGCTCACGCTGGCAACCTCAACCTGCCCACCGACAAGTGGCCTTCATTCGCCATCCAGGACACTCTGACGGACGAGAAATACCCCTTCGACGGCCACAAGCTGACCGAGAAGAAGATCGGTGCATTCGTCAAAGACTACGCCGATGGCAAACTGGAACCGTCTGTTAAGTCCGAGCCTGTTCCAGACAAGAACGACGGCCCTGTCACAGTCATCGTTGCGACTGAATTCAAGAAGATCGTCATTGAGCAAGCCGACAAGGACGTTCTGGTTGAGTTCTATGCTCCATGGTGTGGTCACTGCAAGGCTCTTGCACCAACATACGAGAAGTTGGGCGAGCTTTACCAGGGCAAGGACTTTGCCAACAAGGTCGTCATTGCCAAGGTTGATGCTACAGCCAACGACGTGCCAGAGAAGGTTCAGGGTTTCCCAACCATCAAGCTCTACCCAGCAAACAACAAGGATTCACCAGTCGACTACTCCGGCAGCCGAACCCTCGAGGACTTGGCCAACTTTATCAAGGACAACGGTAGCCACAAGATCGATGGTCTTGCTGCAGCTAATGAAGACGCTAAGGATGCCGACGACGACACAGTCATGACCGATATTCCGGATACCATGGCCAAGGCTGCCCCTGCCGCCACTGAGAGCCCCGAGGGCGCAGCTCAGAAAGTGATGCATGTGGCCAAGGAAGCTGTTGAGATTGTTGACACATTCGTGAGCGACAATGAAGTTCCTCAGGATCATCACGATGAGTTGTAGGGGTCTTGAAAGATGAAAACAAGTATATGCAGGTCTGAATTTGGATCAGGCTGGGGTGGTTAAGGCTGGTGTCCTGCCCCCAATGCCAAAATATGATTGAACGCAGACGATACGGACGATATGAATGGAACATTTACCAAAGTGCCTTCGCTACCTGCTTCGCTAATGATGTGACATTTGTTGATTGCTATGATATCCTCGCCGGTATCCTGACTGCACGCTGCATACTTGGCTCAGAGACCACCGAGTTATCACATCATTCCATGATCGATGCACATTCGCTGTAGGCTCATATCGGGCTCGCAGCAATAAGTGCAAGGAACCCAGACCTCAGAGGGATGTTTCATGCTCTAGATGGTGTTCATGCTGGGAAAAAGTAGAGTCCCGCTGATTCGTACGTCTTATACTCAGTCGACCGAATCTACTCAAATATCAATCCTACGGAACGTCGAACCTTGTCTCCCACAATCCATGGCCTGCACTTGATTCAAGCGTACAAGCCACATCTAATTCCACCCCTCCTCAATCACATCCCCAGCCAACTTCCCAGCCTCACTATAATCAATTCTAACATCGACAACACTCACGCCCTCAAATCCCAGCGCCTCATCCATGACTTCCCTCAATGCCTCCGCACTCTCGACTCTATACCCCCTGGCTCCAAAACTCTCAGCATACTTCTTGAAATCAATGCCGCCCAACTTCACTCCCGAGGAGCGTCCGTACTTCATCTCCTCCTGGAACTCAACCATGTTATAGCTACTGTCATTCCACACGAAATGCGTGAGATTGCACTTCTGCTGCACCGCCGTGACGAGCTCGTTGCTGCTGAACATGAAGCCACCGTCGCCCGACATGCTCACGACCTTGGCGCTGCAGGGCGGATCCTGCGTTAGACTGGCGGAGATGGCAAAGGGGAGGCCGACGCCGAGCGTCTGTTGGCCGTCGGAGCAGAGGAGGCGCCGCGGCTCGTAAGCGAAGAAGTACCGCATCATGTAGATGTAGACTGTGCCGACGTCGACGCAGACAGTGGTGTCTTTGCTGACGCGCTTTTGGAGCTCCGTGATGAAGGTGAGGGGGTGCACTGGGAGGTTGGCGTCGAAGCGGGACGTTGTGGGGAGGGACTTCCAGGCGTGATATTCCTTGTCCATTGATTTGAGGAAATCTGACTGAGTGTTGTCGGTGATAGACTTAATGTTGTCTGTGAGGAAGTTCAGATTCTCGGCCACGCTTCCTAGAAGTTCGGCGACGGGGTGGTAGTATACACCGTAGTCACTCGGTTGGTAGTCAATGTGCACAATGGGGCGGGCGCCTTCGGGATTCCAGGTGAATGCGTCGTACTCGACAGGGTCGTAGCCTACTGCGAGGACCAGGTCGGACTTGGTGAGAATTTTATCACCTGATTGGTTGCGGAAAAGGCCAACACGACCGTAGAAGAGATGGACCAGCTCTTTTGACACCGCGCCGGCGGCTTGAAAGGTTTCGACTGTGGGGAGAGGGAACTTGGAAAGGAGTTTGCGGACTGCTGCGACCACTATTGGCGAGGATGCGCGTGCTCCAAGGAAGAGAACCGGCATCTTCGCGGACTGAAGCATCTCAAGAACTTTTTGAGATTGAGAGGGTGCTGCGACGCCAAACTTTGGTGCTGGGTAGGCTTCTGGTTCGAAGGCACCGAATTTACTGTTGCCCTTCTGAACATCCTGAGGGATATTGATGACTGATACACCTTTGGGTGGGGTTGCTGCTTGTCGGAAGGCAGAGAGGATTACTTCGGCTGCCTGATCTTCAACATCTATGCCGACCGCTAGATTGCTAGCTGGGCCAAGGATGTCGAGAGCCTTCATTGACTGATGGGTGCGATGAGTGTTCATAGCTCGTGGGACAGAACCAACCAAGGCAACAACGGGATCCCCTTCAGTGTTCGCAGTAAGAAGACCAGTGACAAGGTTCGATGCACCCGGCCCCGACGTCGCTATGCATACACCTGGAATGCCCGTGATGCGTCCGTGTGCAGCGGCCATCTACAGAGGCGTTAGCTGGGAGACCAAGCTTAATGGTTTTGGAGTCATACCATGGCTGCGTTCTGCTCGTGACGACATACGATCAGCCTGATCTCTGGATGATCTGACAGCGTATCAAAGACCGAATCGATCTTTGCACCAGGTATGCCGAAGACGACCCTGACGCCGGCATTATAAATGCTTTGAACTGCACTGCTGTCAGTATACTCCGTACCAGATTCACTCTTGTTAAGCACCAGTCAACTCACCAATAACATTGGACACCTTGTGTTCACCCATGCTGCCGACGTGGAAGTCTAGAACACTTTCGATCAAGAACACTGGTGTGAGACTGAGTAAAACGAAGTTCGTTGCCTGAGGTGCGCTTCTATAGCACTAGAGTATTCTCCTTCCGTAGTATCACGACGGTCGAAGATTGTGTACTTGATAAGGCACTGACGTGCTTCCGAAGGACAAGACAAAGTATCGCAGAGACGCGTGGCAGGCTACTGAATCTGGCCCGTTCCTGGTACAGTTATGCTTCTTGTCGTGTTCTCTCGGAGGTACTTGTATGCTCCCAATATCAAGACGACGGATAGCTTGATATTCCGTCAGGGTGTATCCTTACCACTGGTGTGAACTCGTACCAGGACGATGCTCAGTCAGCCCACGATTTATGCTCCACCGTGTGTAAACGTGCGGGACAAGAAAGGTTCTCTTTGGTTTGGGTAAGTTTAAGCATTGCTTGGATAGTAGTTTCCACGCTGGTGGCATGATGATATGCATGCAAGTCCAAACAGTAGCTCTCGGAACGTTGCGTCATGGTACCTTATGCGGGAAAAACGCTGACAAGCAGGTGCGACATATACAAGCACGACTGGAAGTCTATTCCGGGCTGTGTTTTGATGAGCCTACGCTAACGTGGACATAGTTGTTGCCTCTGTACAGAAAGCACACTCGAGCAAAGAAAATAGATCGCGAGGAGTTCCCTTTCTACCGGACTCGCTGCGCCGCCTCCTAGATTCCTTAACACGTGATCTGTTGCCAACATGGTCGAGCCGAACCATATCTACCAATACTCCATCATCAATGCCCTGATGGCTGGTGTGGCCGACTCTGGCATCCAAGTGTCTGAGTTCTCATCGAAAGGAAATCAGGGCATTGGCACCTTTACTAAGATCCAAGGGGAATTGGTCCTGCTCGATGACAAGGTCTACCAACTTCAAGCCTCAGGCGCCATACGCACAGCGGGACCGGAGGAACAACTACCTTACGCTGTTGCGACACAATTTGAATCACAGAAAACCATACACACCCAGCTAAAGGACAAGGATGACATCGACAAGGTATTAGAGGACTTCAACGACCATGCTGGAAATTTGTTTATGAGTTACCGCGTTGATGGAAGGTTTAAGCAGTTGAAAGCACGGACGGTTCGAGGACAGGAGTATGAGGACCAGCCGTTGAGTGAGTTGGGTGATAAACAGGCCGTGCAGGAATATGAAGATATCGAAGGGACGATTGTGGGATTCCGAGCACCGGCTGCGTGGCAAGGTTTTATGGTTGCAGGTGAGCACATGCATTTTATCGACAAGGAGAGAAACGTGGGCGGGCATTTGCTGGAGTTAGTGTCAGATGGAGAGGTGTCCTTTGGCGTGGCGGTGGTCAACAATGTTCATATTGAGTTGCCGACGAGTGAGAAATTCAATGCTGCGAAGATGACCACAGAGGATGCCGGAATCAAAGGTATCGAAGGATGAAAATGGACAGCATGCAGCACTAAATAGAACTGCGTATCTATCAACAGGTGAGAGGTTTGGTCCGTACATTCATTAGATTATTAGTCGAGCATACAACTTGATACCGGATGGTCGTGTTGCTTTGGTTTATTCGAACCAGTATAGCTCGCCATATATAATCGCGCAAGCGACAGTCGTCTGTACAAGCAGAGGCAATATGTTCACCATCGCAAATCTTAACTGGCGAATGTGGATATCTTTGTCTGCCAGCAGCCCCTTCCATAACAACCCGGCCAAACTTCCTGCAAAAGTATAGCTGAAGGCGCCCAAATTGCTTCCCATGGCCGTCGCATAGACCGCAGCAGACAAGATCTTCGGATCAGCAACAGTGGTTGGAGCACCCGCGAACGCAGGATCTCGCATGATCTCAACGAGGATGATGGTGGCGCCGATGTTTGTGCCAGCGAGTGGGCAGAGGAAGGCGGCAGAAACGAAGCCGAAGAAGAAGACGGTGGCAAGAGGCGTAGTGCAGGCTTTGCTGAAGCCATGTGCAAAGACAGTGATCCAGCCTCGCCGAGCAAGGCCACGTACGAGAATAAATTCGCAGATGGCGAAGGGAAGTAGGAGTATTGGCAGTCGAGAGACAGTCAGAGTTGTGCCGGGAAAGCGTTGCCGGAACGATTGGAGCAGGGAGAACAGAGTCTTCCTCTCAGTATCCGCCGACGCCGAGAAATTCGGATCCCCGGGAGCAGTTGTTGAAGTTGAACTATCAGTTGCCGTCGTTTGGCCGGGGGAGTCGTCATGAGATTTGTGTTGTACAAGAGCGCCAGCAGATTGTCGGTCCATCTTTGAAGCATCCGTTCCTACATGGTCCATACTTCGCATATCTACCGCTTTGTCGCCCACAGCCTGCTCTTTCACCTTCCTCCGGTGTTTGTGATGCCACCAGTCACTGCCAAGATCAAAGACAAATGCTAGGATACCTGCGGGGGCAGTCACCATCCAAACTTCGACGATGGTCCCACGCACAAAGCTCGTCCCGACAAGGGTGGCGATAGTTGCAACCATAAGTACACTGAAGAATACCGCTCCTGCCGGGTCTCGTACTTTTGACCAGGGGTTATCTTGAAGGGGCACGATTGTCGTCGGGATTTTGTTCCAGAACATCGAGAGGAGAATTGGATAGTTAAGTAAAGCTGGAACGATCGATGGCAGCACAGTCCACTTGGTAAAGCCGGTCAGATAATTTAGGTTGAAGCTGCTGGCTATGAGAACGTTGGTCGGATTGGAGGAAACAAGGACGGCTGAAGCGGTGTTGGCTGCCATGAACTCGCTGAACACCCATGCTGTAGGCTCGATTTTGGTGTGGTGTGTCAGGTATGCAAGAAACGGGGTACAAGAGAGAATCAGTGGGTCATTGCCGACTACACAACCAGCACCCAACAGGAATGCGTAGAGATAAGTGAAGAGGCGCATGCCGGAGTTGCCACCTCGCTTAGATATCCAGAAAGCGACGGCCTCAATCACGCCGGTGCCATCGAGTGCAATCGAGATGTAGGCGAGAGAGATGAACAATACCAGGACATCGTATGGTTTCACATCACCAGCGCCCTCGACTCCAAGTCGTATGGTGGTTCCATCGATGGTTGTGGTCGCTAGTGCGAGGAAGACGCCAATGACTGGTGCCGTCCCAAGCGATATGGGGACTCGCAGTACTCGGGGCGACAAGCGTTCGTAGTCATTGCGCCCAACAATCCTGCAGGCTAGGAGGAACCTCAGATAGGGTCGCTGGACGGCTGGTGGAAGTGGTATGTATACCGGCCAGATCACGAATGCTGACACGATAGTGAAGACCGCAAGAATGATACCGCTGTGGCCGTTGAGGTAATTCTGGGTGATGTCACTGTCGGACATTGGACGAATACTCGAGGCAGGAAGTGTCGGTCTTACATGGCGGAGGACAGAAGACTTGCGGTTTCAACAGGTTGGTTAGAGATCTAGCCGACAAAACGAGCGACGAGGACAGGGTGACATGCTGCAGGTATTATGCTGTTTGGGTTAAAGGCGTTGCTAGCATTTTACGATGCCTGGAGAAGATGTCTCGAAGTCTGACACGTTGCGGAACGAAGAAGCCTTACTGGAAAAAGGCTTGCATCTCGAGAACGGGGTAGAAATTCAGGAAAATGCATGTGCCGGAGGTCTCTGAGCTTCACGCTAAACCTTACGCAGCTTAGGAGGAACTTTGGATGCCAAGAGGGTACACTGGCATCGTCGAGTATGCGGGTGGAATACCTCCCTTGGAACGACCAAAATGACCGAAAATCAGCGCAGACTACATGTGGAGGGGCGGATTGGGTGATCCAGAGAAAGATCCGCACGACCATGTTGTGTAACTACGGAAATTTCGTTCAGCTTGCGACCGAGCCTTTGTATCCCGAGAAGCTACCGCGGTCCTCTTTAATGATCTCTGGTAGCTCATCATCGATGTAACTCTTCTTCCAGTCTTTCTCGACGGGCTCCCATCCCAAAGCGCGAAGCCTATTGGCTCGACTGCGACTATTGAGACCAATAACGGCGTTCGTGTATTCTCCGAAAACATCACTATAGAGGTCTTCAGGTAGAGTCCGCGGGTCCGGGTTCTTGATGATGCCAGCTTCGTGCAGACCAGACCCAATAACTGTAGCAATCTCGTGCCACGATGGTTCATTGTCCCCTGTGCATTCACAGAAGTAGTAAGGGTTCTCCAGCAAAGAAGCTGCTGACGTGTGTTCCATGTTATGCAGAAGAACGATATATGCTCGAGCCAAGTCGACGACGTGAACATTTGATTCAACAGGCGCACCTGTACCAACGTAAGGAGCAAAGCCGTGCTTCATGGCAAACCTGGTGAGTGTTGGAATCTGTATAGTGAGTCTTTGGTGCTTGGGATTGACTTCAGAGTCCATGTCAGCATGCTACGGGAAAGGATGTCGAGTGCACGCCCACTTACAGCCATAAATCAATGGTGGGATCATAATGGCAATTTTTGCTTTGTCCCCAATCTCCTTCTGAGCTTTGACGATTTCCAAATCGATTTCTCGGTGCGGTGCACTGTCAGGCACAGAATCAATTTCTTCGCGCTTCTCATCGTGATAGACTTTATCCGACTTCTGGCCACCTTTTGCGTTGTCGTTCAAGACTGACGTTCCTGAAGTGTGTATGTAGATCGTGCTCAAGCCCTGGCTTGCCCTCTGCTTGATGCCATCAAGTATTGCAACGGCACTCGGCATGTGGTCGGCAGTGGCTGTATGGAAGATAATATCGTGGTCAATTGTATGTTTAGTGATCATTTCCTTGTCATCCAGCGAGCCCATAACAGCGGTCGCGCCCGATTTCCTGATGCCTTCTGCATGCTCGTCTCGTCGTACCAGCCCAGTAACAGTGTATCCATGTTCTATCAGAATATCAAGGACGTTCCAGCCAATGAAGCCCGGTCCGACTATGAATACTTTCTGGCCTGACGGCATAGCGGGCTGTGTCATTAACAAGCTCGCGACAGTAGTGTTCTCAGCAGGAACTAGAGGTCTGAATTCTTACTTCTGACGGTGTCTGGTACCTGTGCTATTACAACTGCTAGTGGTTCTTCATGTTTGGTGGTGTAGCGTGACATCATGGGTCATTCGAGGGGAACCTGGAAGAACTGGCGGATCGGCATGATCGTGACACGCCTTGCAAGCATTACGGGAACACGTATCTTCACTGGAAACTAGCGCGGGGAACACAGGGTTCGATACAATGTTTTCACTGTGGACCACCCCTCAACGCGGACATTATTGACATGAAGGAGTCAAAGGAGGAAAGTGTTAAGATTAATGAGCACTCCAGCGTTCTTCGGCTGTGGTTTCACCGTAGCACTTGTGGAACATGTAGTACCACGGCTTACTAGGAGGCCTCCTAAGCCGCGACAACCCACCAAGTACGTATATGGCTGTGAACCAAATAGCGCAGATCGTCTTACCAGTTCAGACGCCGAAGGCATCACTACCTGTTGACGGAAAGTGCAGATGCCTGTTGAGAACCATTGATGTGACCGCGTGAAAACCATCCAAAGTTGTCAGTCTATGTCTTTATCCACTCTGATAGTCCACAACAATCTATAAGTATTCTATGGGGTATATTGACACTCTTCAGCAGCATGCTCTCTCTATCATTATTCTGGTGTGATTTCTCCCTTGCTAGACAGATGGACCAGCAATCGTCTAGGCCTTTGCATAGATGTCGGCGTCACTATCAAATGGTTAGCATAGTCTGGGCGTGTTAGAGGATATTCTCACAATTTGCCAAACCTCTTACGACCGGGCGCGTCCTTCTTTACCCAGATGGAAACAGAAGTGCAGGCACAGGGAAAGGTACCATATCCATCATCGCCAATCTTGACTTCCCTAGTCTCCCAGCCGAGTACGTCGGTCCAGGTCTCGCCCTTGTGCTCATCACCTACGGCCATCTTGATCTCATTGTTTTCTGCGTTGCTCATGACACAAGCGAGACCTTGTGGACGTTCTTTCGTTCCACGTCGCACAAAGCCAATGCAGTTCGGGTCATCCCAGTAATCTTCCTGGTCTCCATACGCATACAGCTTGCGAGCTAATACGATATCAGGTAACTTACCACCGCAGGCTGGAGGTTCAGCCTGTTCACCCTTCGTGCCGTACAGGTCACCATAAAAGATGCTCGGGTATCCTTGGTTACGCAGAAGGATCAACGAGTACGCGAGCGGCTTGAAGAAGCCCTCGATCTTCGTTTCGACGGTTTGTCCCGGTTGTGTGTCATGGTTCATGACAACTGTGACAGCATTCTGTGGCTGTTTCTGGACCAAAGTGTCGTCGAAGACTTTACGCAGGTCGGCCTCTTTGGTCGTCGAAATTTGGGAGAAGTTGTACACCAATGGCGAGTCGTACAGGGAAAATTTGTGGTGCATGCCTTCCAGATATTCGAGCATCTCCTTGACATCCCCAGTCCAGAATTCGCCAACAAGAAACAGCTTGCCAAATTCCTTCTCAAGAGCCGCGATGAATTCGTTCGTGAAGCGCTCCGAGAAATGCTGGCAAGCATCGAACCGGAAGCCTTTGAGTTTCAGCTCCTTGACGACCCATAAGCCCCAGTTGATAACATCTTTGACGACTTCCGGATGTGAGTAGTCTATGTCAGCAAACATGAGGAAGTCCGCGTTACCAGACTCGTCTCCGACAGAAGAGCTCCAGTACTTGTTTTCGCCAAGGATTCGATAGATTCCAGTCTTGTCATTTCCAGCATCGTAGTCAGTACCGGAGAAGTGCTCCCAGTGCCACTCCTGATCACTGTATTTCTTGCCACGACCTGGAAAGTTAAAGCCAAGCCAAGCCTCGATTTCTCGGGGCTCTCCAACATCTTTGGTGCGGTCTGTCAAGCATCAGTACTGTGTATATATCTGACCCGCGCGAAGCCTACCGTCTTGGTCAACCTCCTGTATCTTGACCTTCTCCTTGTAATCCGCGCCGGCTTTGTGGTTGAGCACAGCATCGAAGTAGAGGCCCATGCCCAGCTCCTCTGCCTTCTTGCTCAACTCAACCAAGTCCTCTTTCGGTCCCCACTTCGTGGGTTTTCCGCCTTTCGAATCGAACTCTCCGAGATCATACAGGTCGTAGACATCGTACCCATTCGCCTTTGGTCCCGCTGAGCCTTTGCATGCCGGTGGAAGCCAGACATTATCGATGCCAACGTCTTTTAGGTCCTGCAGCGCATTCTTCAGACGAAGCCAATGTTTCTGATCGGCAGGGACATTCCACTCGAAGCCCTGCAGTAAGCAGTAATTCTCATCGGACATCTCTACGGCTATCGCTGCTCTTGGACTAATGGAAGGAGTTTGAGAATTACAATAATATTGATTGGGATTCTTATCTCTTCAGAGGCTACGAACTAGCATATATCCTTTTCTTGATAGTCCCGGGAATTATGTCCTGGTTCCCGCTTCGTGTTGGAAAATTTATCCAAAACTCATTAGATAAGAACCTATGTTGTGGTTCCGGCCGCGCCTACCATATGCCTTTGCCGGTACCGCCCATGCTTCAGACGTAAGCATGACTATTTGTTGGAGCGGCCAAGCCAGGATCCTAGAAGCAGGTTTTCCAAAGTTGCAAAAAGATAGCCGAGCAGATTTCGACGCCGGCCTCGCAAGGGTCAAATCAGATAGTGAGGATTCGGGATGAAACCTGCTACCAAAGCCCGGTCTAGAGCGGTCAAAGATTGTGTTGCCATGTGGCATGTGACAATGTGGCGCAGTACCAAGCAAAAACCTCGATAGATACGAGGCAAACGCACGCAGAGGTGAAGTTCGTTGAGAACTCGTTGAAATTCGGATCTTTGTTCCTGCACTTCAGGATGTGTTTGCTTTGAACAGTGCTGCTGACGTAAAGGTGAACAAAGCACGCAATTTGATCAGGAGGAGCAAGAGTGACGTTGCGTAGCACACTTGGTCTTTCTGCTTGCCCAAGTCATGTTACTTTGCAACCTTGGAATGTATCACATGTCCATCTTACTGCTAGTCCTGAATTTCTGTAAGTCGCGCCGATAGCACCTGGCAGCTCTCGAACCCTTCTCCGATAAACATGCAAAACGAAGAAGGTGGTCAATAATCAAGTGTCCTCACTCTCATTATCAGGTCCGTACAACGATTTGATTCACATCGCCCACGTTACACAGAGTGGGGTTGCAGCGTGTCAACGTCAACCCCAAAGGGGACACGGCCCTGGCACTAGTAGAAGTACAAGATTTGATTGATCTCAACCTCGGGCCCCCTGGAGTCCGCATTAGAAAGTCAGGCCTTGTATGTTCATCTATTACCCGATACTTATATCTTTCCATTGGGCGAAATTGCCCGAGTACCTTATTCAACCTGACTATCGATCATGCTGGCAAGCTCCATTTGCCATTCGCGGGCTGTGGCGTCTTCCATAAGCTCGTCTCATTCGACGTCCAATGTATTTGACTATATCCACCGTCACCTCTTTGGGTGGCTGGTCTCACAGCTTCTAACCTCGATTTGTCTGAGGATCAGCGAATTCACTGCCACATGGTCGGTGCGTAGCGATCCAAGCGGGTTGAGTAAGGTAGGTAGGCACCGCCCTTGAGAACCTGCAGACCAGTGTGACGGAATGGCTTCCAGGATGGGAGAGTGCTCTCAGTCACAGCATTCGCTGATGGATCTATGAATCTATGACCTAAGCGCGGCCCGCATCTCGCATCTTGAGGCTACTAACAGGTCGACTTTGTGTTGCTGTTGTCGTTGCATATACTACGAAAACGTCGTACTTCTGTAACAGGCATGACATCCCATCCAGATTTTGATCCATCTTGCCCCTCAGGTGGAAGTTGGGTACGTCTCAACGCGTTGAGAGGGGATTTGTATCGCTAATCGTTGACAGTATGCTTGCGGAAATGGTACTACCTCTCTTCAAGCCTGAGGAAAAGGTGCTGAACATATCCAAGGTACACAGTTTGCGGGCTGCTGTGGCGAGTACCCTTGTATAGATGGTTGCTCCGCGGGGCAGCTCTATTCAGCAAGCTTCAGTGAGTCGGAGTACGCCACCTTCTCAGATCAGCAATGCAGTGGGGGAAAGGTAAGCATGGCCCAAAGTTGAGTCGCGTTGCACTTACCATAAGATTCGGCAGTTCTATACCTGCACATGGTACCAGCCAGCATTTCTCGGCTGTTGCAAAGTGGACGCCTGTGCGACTTCGGACGGCTGCCCGTCTGATTCACTGGCTGCAATGTATCTCTCAGCCAACCCCAGCGAAGCTAACGCGTTCGATCCACAACCTCCTCTAGCTGGTTCTACCAGTACTAGGTCGTCCTCGTCGGACATAGCAGTAGCCACTGCTGCAATCTCTTCGAATTCCATCCCGTCATCCACAACCACGAGTAGTACGGCCGTAGCGAGTACAACGGCAGCCTCGAAGGACGAGGACTACTCGACATCTGTGGGTGCAATAGCAGGTGGCGCAATAGGAGGCTTTGCTCTTGTATGCGCAATCATTTTCACTGTCTGGCGGGTCAAGTACCACTCGAAGCGGTCAAGCAGGAATCATAGTGAAATGCCCGGACTTCCCAATTATTCCCCACAGGACGTGAACAACGTGCGCGACAGCAACGGGCAAGAGAAGTGGGTGATGGCTGCCGTTGTACCCGTACACTCATCCTATCAAGGTAAAAGACATTCCATCGATCCGAATGATATAGCGGGGGAGTGCTAATCCCGATTAGACTTGCCGCCTACCGCACCCCCATATTCTCCTCAACGTTCCTACCAGGCCTGGAGTTCACAGATGCACCAAAGAGGAAGTCAGCATCCCTACCCTGATGAAATTGAGAATCGCTCCGCCTATCGAGCGTATTCTCCACAAACGGGCACTCACACATCTTATGGTCCTCCATCACAATTCAGTCCATCGATCTCCCATCCAAGCAACCGGGCGCATTCGGGTGTCTGGGGCACAAACAGTGCTTCGGATGCATCTCAATCACAGTACGACCGTCTTCAGTTTGCGCACTCGTACCAGGGACCTCCGCAGGAGATGGCAGGAAGCAGCATCATGCCTTGGACCGGCCCAGGAGTGCACCGTGTTAGTGAAAACAACAGGCCGAGGGCGGAACTGAGCGGCGTTTAAACAGCTTGATGCGCGGGTCTGTGTCATTATTTTGAAGGGCTTCTCCAAAGGAAAAGCCAGTGTGGAGGGAGCACGGCATGGTCCCCCTTTGAGATCTGTCTTTGTACGATCATGAGAGCACAGCGTCCTTTCTAATGCGCGGGGCTCATTTGACCACCGTGCTTGTTTTGCAGCCATTTTCACCAATCTTTAATGCTCTGAGGCACGCCATGCACTCTAGTCAGTGAGTTCTGTGATTGTCTTAAAATCAAAAGAGCTAGACTGGACCCAGAACGACCCAGGAAGTCAATAGATACTACACATCTACTAGACATGAAAGAAGCCGCTTTACCAGTGTAGAGAGATTAATCATTTCGACTATCGCAGTGATCTGCTTCATGCCATGCAGTACTCATTGCTCAGAAAAAGGCGCTGTGGAATACGAACTAGTCCCAAAGAGGTAATCCAAAGGCAGTCATTTTATGCGTCGTCGTGTCCCCCTCGGCGCTCAGACTTGAGCTTTTGCTACCTCTTTGGGAAAACGGAGCAGCCTAAAGAGGCTAATCTACTCAACGCATCAAATGTATCAGCACCTCAAACAAGGTCATTGCGACTTAATACGAGCGTCGCCACGATGTGATTATGCCGCGCATGGACGCTATTACTGTTCCGAAATACGACAGATAACGACAGCTATAACACCTAGCCCTTGATCTCAAACTTCTCCTGCCAGGTTTCGCAAGAAATGTGCTAGATCAAGATGAACGGGTTCATGTTGAATTGGCGCGTCCAGCCAAAATCGTCTGACAAATCCTTAATGAGTCTGGTACTATTGACTGAAGTCATGGACCAGGTCCGGTAGTAAGACCGACAACAGATGTTTGATTGTCCTGGTAAACGTCACATTATCGGAATAAGGGAATCGTTAGGAGCATGAGGATATAAACATACTGGAAAACGGTGTATACCTGGCTACGGTGTGAAGATACTGAAAACAATCTGACCTGCTAAGCTGATACGCCACTAATCGACAGGGCGACTAGCGGACTTCTGACATCGCAGTCATGATCACCTCAAGCGTTCCCATTGTCCTGGTGTATATGTAGCGACAGAAGATCTCCTCAGTAGTCTGTAGCCAAGCCAATGACCAGAACCCATGTGGCCGGAACCAGAGCATGATCTGAGGGACTGCTTTACAACATACAAACGTCAAAATATATGGAGTTTGTATCGCCTTGTAAAGTGGCAGCCCCCCTGATACCTGCCGACATCTTAGCGAATTGTCCTGTCCGAGGATTAGCAAAATTATGCAACCGACAGGGCAGACTGAGCATACTCCCACTGGTGGTAATGACAGTAAGCTGTGAGTATTATAAAGAGCCCAGTAAAGGCCACCGCGGTCCATCCGACATATTTACTAAATGCAGTGACCGCCAACGAGGCAAACAGGAATCCAGCAAGCACAAGACCCTGGACTAGAGACGACACCAGTATCAACTGCTGGTGCGTCCGTGCATCTGGCTTGTCGTATCTCGGAATGATCTTCTCTCCAGCAAAGAAGTGGAAAACCTGCGCTAGAGCGCTGGCCACAGCCAGGTCTAGCACAAAACACAGCCAGCTTACAGCGACGAAGGTGCTGACAGTACTGCGTGAGAAGTTGTCTTCGTTCTGTAGAGTCTCTGGAGGAGCGAGTATGACTGTGAACGTGAAACCGGCTCCTAGTGATGCCATAACACCGATACTGCTAAACAGTTTGTCGAACCATTCCACGACCCTGGCACCACCGTTGTCCTTGGGCTCAGCCAGGTCGCTTCGGGTGCCTTGATTTAAGATAGGATCAATCGTGGCGGATGAAGGTCGAGGAGAGTGCTGGCTTATGGCGCTCATATTTCTGACGAGTTAAGAGAAGCAAAACATTCGTGGTCGACACTCATGAATTCATTAGCGCATTCCGTGGTATAAAAACAATACAGTGACATTTGACGGTAAAACGTCAACGTGTTCGCATCTAGCGGTGTCTGCAAGAGTAAGCTGCAGGTCCCTACATTGTGGCTGCAGAATTTCGGCTACCGCACGCTCTGATTTGCCTGCCAAGCCCAGTTCGCGAAGGTAGAGCACATCATATGGTACCAAGCCATAGTCAGGATCCGAGTGTCGATAGGCGTGGAAAGCTCGAAGGAGCAGTGCTCGGTAGGAGCAGATCGAGTCAGGAAGGAGCTGTTTCCGATGAGCACTAGCGTCGATCTCTTTGGGTAGTGTACCTCACACGTGTCTCTCCTTTAGACGCGGCTCGAGTATGCTTGATGTCTGCTTCGATCTGCGTAACCTCATCTGTGAATGGGAATGGCTCCGTGTGTCAGGCTTGGACTATTGGCAAAGAACGGTCTCTCGTACAAGCTGAAATCGTCAGTTCTGGAAAGCCAAATAGTCAGAATGTTTTCCGTCTGCCATTGCATCGCACCTGTCCGGTCACGGAACAAGTCTGTACCCCTCTCTTCCTACCAGACTCGAGCCACTCGACAAATCAATACTACTGCTCCTCACAAGATCTTTCCGGCTCTCAGATGCCTGACCCACAGGGCCCATCGCAATGACCCCATATGCATCCCTAGTATGCGCCCTGCAAGCCATAGCCTCCGTATCATGCCGCTTCACGATCGTACTGGCAACCACATTCAGCAAAGTCCAAAGTGCCGACAGAAAGACCAGGTCTGCGACTAAGACCGCCAAGAAAAGTGATCCGGTATCCTTCCGCACGGGGACACTGCATGCATACTGACTGAAGATTGTCGTGCTGTTCGTGCCCAACGGTCCCATGAGTGCCTTGTATGTATCGTAGCTTTGATTCATTGGCATCTGTGTCCGCCCGCCTGCTGTAGGCGCATCAAGTGGCGAAGCGATCCCTCCGTAATTCATCCAGTCGTAATCGCAGTTTTGGTCAACGTAGTAATCGCAACTGGCATCGTCCATTTGCTTCCGGAAAACATCGTCTGGGTATTGAAGGGCCCATTGCAGGAGTCTTTCGTTTTGGAGGAGGTTCTGCAAGTGCGACTGTCCCAGATCTGTGAGGATAGTGGAGTACATCACCTTTGCCCAAGTAAGACCTTCAGTTAGTGGACCAGAGACGTCTAAGCCGCTGTTGGGGTTGTTGTACATCACGTCGTATGGTACATTCCCATTCTCGATATTTGCATCCGCAGCAAGGAAGTAGTACTCGAGGCTGAAGAAATCGTAGGTTTTGATATCGTCCGTAACATTCGGTGTGAACTTCATCTGCCCTTTCATCCATATGGGTGTCGTAGTGAGGTTTCCGTAGGCGTCCTCATAATATGCCAATGCCGTTTGCTTGAGGGTAGAAGACCAGTAGAGGTTAAGTAGGCGTGTGCCCCACCACATGCTGGCTAAGTCGATGTAATTGTTCTGGATGACATACTTGTATTCCTTTGGTGCGCTACTATACGCGGTGCTAAAGGTTGCGTTGACCAGGCCAACGGCTGTATTGAGTGTGCAGTGCGCTGTCGCTGCTCCTGTGCTGTCATCCCAGGACCACCATGCGCCGACGCCGTTTTCGCTTTGGTCTGCTTTCTTCATGTATAGTATGACTTCATCGACTCCACAGTCCTCAAGCGTCTGGTTGAGGTAAGGAAGTGAGGGAAACCTAGTTGTCTGGTTTGTAGCTTCATCAAATCGGGACACACTTTCTAGGGTGTATGATAAGCCTTGATTCGTGGTGAAGAACTCGTAGCCGATAGGAATGTTCTGTGCTTCACAAGTTGGCTTCAGCTTGGAACCCCATGACCACGGTGATTTTGTGAACCAGTATTGTTGGTGGAGCGTGGCGTTAGGACTGGTGGTGTATATCGTTGCCAGATAGTAACCGTTAGTTGCAACGTTGACAAAGCTGAAAAGGACAGTGAATAGAATCCCGCCGATAAATACCACGGGTGTGAACCTGTTCCAGGTTAGCTACCTCCGCCTAGCTGGATCAGGGATCTAGTACCAGACGAAAGGATAGGGTCTCTCGATGCTATAAGAGAACCATGAGGCGTGCATCGGGACTTCAGCGCGATTGCGTGAACTGGACAAGATATTGTTTTAAGGCACTCGAGGTAGCTTAAAGCTGGACTTGCTGATATGTCTTGCTGCCAAGTGAAGGTTGCGAGCGAGCGGTACGATATCAGTAAGCAATTTCTGCCACTGTGTAAGTTGAGAGTGAAAGTCGCAACATACGAAGTTGCCTTTCACAGATACGGTGATAGGCATGATTGTATCTTTGCCATTCTCCAAGAAGTGTTTAAAGGCGCGCCTTGCAGTAGCTTACTGTTCAGACGCTGCCGTCCTTTAGTATGTCTTAGGTAGGATGGGGGCCGAGGCTTGGGGTCGATACACAAGAACTTACAACCCCACGCCATAATTGTGGATTCCACCCTTCAGCTATCCGAAGAACGACGATTGGCATAAGTAGCTGTGTCTTTGGTGTCACTGATAGGCTTGATTACCTAGGTGTAACAGATACGAGCAAACAGATAAGGCGGTCAAGTTACTCTCGTGGACGGGAGTGGGGAGACGAAGAAGACATTTTTTGATACCGGTTTGCTATGCTGTGATTTTCTGCTACGGTGTGGAGAGTTTACGCTTGCTGCTAGGGCTGATGCCTGACTCCACTTCATGCCCGACAGTTAGAGGAAACCGCTGAACCTACTCTTGTTTGAGCGGTCGATTCAAGGCTCGAGAACGAAGCTCTGCGCGAACTCCGAAAGCCGCGAGGCCGCTGTATTGTGACACAAGCATGCTTCCGCTTCGTTTCAAAGAGCGGTTTCAACTCTCTATCGTGGCTCTGACCTTCAGAGCGAGGGCCACCGAGGGTTCGTTCCGGCCCTCACGCGCTGGATTATCAAATTTGACTGCCAGCTTAACGCGACTTGTGAGGCTCGCCCTCCCCCAACAAGGATGGACACGGTTGTCCTACCCACGTGCCCAGCGTTGTTGGAGCCAGCTCTACCTGGGCAATTGAACAATTGCCAGCGGCTTCACCAAGCATTTTTAGGCTAATAACTAGGGCATGACCTGGTCGCATATGACTGTCATCAATTCCTCTTATGCCCTAGGTTTCTCAAAGTAACGTGTCCATCTTCATCCCAAGGCTTCACATCAGCAATCTGTACCCTCACATGTCTGAGCACTCTAGCTCTCTGTAACCCATCCAGCTTATCTCCGCCAGGGATCTGCTCGAAATTCGGGTTATCCCTGGTCATGCTGCTCACGAATCCTAGAATGTCGGGCGACCGAGTCCCGTATTTGAAAACCATAGACGCAATCCCACAGAAGAGAAGGACGAATGCAACGATGACCGTGACTGTGATCCAGGTTTTGTCCGCGACGAAGATGTCTTCTGTGGAAACTGTTGTTCCAGTTGTCGCTGTTGTGGTGTACCCGACGCCTCCCTCAGAGAGAGAGGTCGTAGATATATTCGTGCTCAGTGCGAGTGCCGTCTGGTTGTCCGGAGGGGTTTGAGCTGTGAACTGATTCTGGAAGGAGAGTTGCCAACCTGTATTGATCAGGCTCTGGAGACGCTTAGCAAGCTGCTCTCCAGTCACATTGTCGTAGCTAATAGTTGCGCCACCGGGAACCGTGGCCATGAAGGGCGTGTCGTATCCAGCCACGTAGAAGTCAATTGGAGATATTACCGCGGACTGAGCTTGAGTCGTCGCCTCGCCAAGCCAAAAAAGCATGTTGTATGGGAGCGTTATCGAGGGACTAGGAAAAGGCCACCCGCTGTCTGACCATGTTGCATTCTGTGAAGGGCGAACTCGTCGCACATGGCAGTTGCTACCGGAGCATAGAATATCGGACTCGATATGGTAAAGACCAACTGTACAATTGTATGCGGCGATCCACCCTTCGCTATCACCCATAGAAGCGTAGATGATGTTATACCTGGCGTCTGGATTGGATTTCGAGTTGGAAGCATAATTCGAATCGACCATATATGAGTTCCAGACAACGTCTCCCTGGCCATCGTAGTATAGGCCGGTGAAGAGCTTCGACGAATTGTCTCCACGCAGATCCAACGGCCCAGTCCAGTTTGCAAACCTCCCGAATGGATCTTCGTCGTCGGTCATGTTGAAGAAAGTCGGATCCGTACAGCTGAGATTGAAGTAGTTTGTCTCCATAGTGAAGTTCGTGTCAAGGCCATCTTTCAGACCACTGACAACTATCCCGTTCAATGCAGAGTATGGAGAGTGGTAGTCGTTTGCGTTAAATTCATACCAGCCGTCTTTGCTTTCTCCTGCAGTGTAGGTAGGCATGTAATGCAACACTGGTACTTTAACATTGCCCCAGATGTCACTACCCTTCACCCGCTGCAATGAGCTCAAAGTAGCTTGAAACACTGCATTCAGTGAGGCACCATAGGACCCCAAGGCAGAAGATCCAGCAAAAGCTCCATTGTTGGCATCGCCCGTGTTGTTGAAGTAATATATTGTGGTCGTATCTAGTGATGATGACTGTCCTCGTCTTAGTACACGCAGTGCGCTCTGACCCCCCACGGGCGAGAGTGCCCACAGGAGCACCACACCGATGCTCAGAATGCCAAGACCAGGTAACAGAATTGCTCTTTCGAAAGCTGCCAGCAGATTCTGTGAGCCATTAAGCTGTTCTAGGATACCAAGACTGGCTCCTCGCTCCGCACGCCATAGTGCGCACGTTCTCATAAGTCGACCGACTACGGCCGCAAAAATGATCGGAAACAATGTCGGTCCTAGCTTAGCCGCCTGCTCGATGAACTGACCTCGACTAGAAGAGACTGGTCGTCCGTCAACCGACAATGCTTGGAACGAAAGGATCAGAAACAGACATGGCGCGAACGTCAGCAGTACGTCGCCCAGAAAGACGACAGTCCCAAGGCCGCAAGGGTTGCGCCAAAAGTGATGAGCTGGCGCATGGCGTGGTCTTGAGATTGGGTGATAGGATTCGTTGTCGGCTCGATCATCTGGGTCGAGGGAGGTGGCTCCTACATACGCAGTTGTGGCGTGAGACTGCGCTTTGGTAGGTCGCAAAGGAATGTCGTCTGTTGAGTGCTCGATGCTTTGAGAATCAAATTGTGGTACCTCAACGAAGCGGCTCTGCTTCGGTGCATACATTGTGCCTGGCTGGATGTCGGCAATAAACCAACGGGCTCAAGTGTTTCTACGTTACTGCTGTGTACCGGCGTTTGGGGTGGTCTGCGTGACCACGGTGACGAAAAGCATTTTCCTGACCATGACTTGGGTAGATAAGAAGAGTCAGACATGCGAGCGAGAGCAAGTCCTGGAGAAGCCCGAATGTTACAGAGCTGAGACGGCCTTCAATCTCCACATTGGGGGCCAGACTATGCATCTCGGAAAAGCATCAAGCGGAGCTTGAGCGGTCTCATCCGAGTGCTCTGCGGCCTGCAGTATTGTAACAAGCACAGCCAAACGATCCTTGCGGAGCCTGCAATTTCTATCGTTTACCGAGCTTCCGGCGCATGGGTTTCTGGTACGAGATCGGTATCGGCAGAGCAGGTTACATGGTAGGGCGTTGGGCGCCTTATCAGGGCTCGGAAAAAACTAGGTAAAGGGCTAAGGCTACTAAGTTAGAAATGGAAGTCTAAACTTAGGAGTTAACCACGTTGGAGAATAAGCTTTCGTCAGCCTGAAGTTTCCAGGTTGTGAAGCTTAGCACGAACCATAAGTGGGGTCCAATACCGTGCTGCGTGCTGCACAACGACGTGCTTGCGATGTAGGACCTCTTCGTTGACAGCGTTAAGAGTTGACGAATGACAGCTGACTGAGTCAATACTGGATTCTCCTTATCTACATAGTCGTACTCAATACGGTGGCGCATGCCCACGAACCGCTTTGGCAACGAAAGATGCTCTCTCGCAATGCCTTTGTCACGAACAGATACTCCATCCATGCCACCGAACGCCACCACGCAATCAGCACTGAGCTCTGGTTCTGCAGCCGCAACATCTTGATGAACTTCAATGCTACCCACCAAGCAAACAAACGATCGCCTCGGCAACGTCGCCGCCACATTGAGTCAACGCCGCGTTAGCAACCTCTTCGCTGAAGCCCATCGCTACAATCTTCTCAACTTCAGCCCTCATATGGTGCAGTTTCAGGGCCTTAGGTGACATGTCAGGTTCTTGCCCTTCAGTGTGTTTGGTCTGCTGGATCTGTTGTGAAGCATCATATTTTTGAGCTTCCGATTGAATCAGTCTTTCAGCTTCTTCCACCGATCTAAAGCCCACCATGTCCAAGGCGTCTGCGGCGTCGTGTCGAGGGAAGCCGAACTCAGTTAGCTGTTGTATCATGGCTTCCTGCGTCGGTGTTCGTTCAATGCCACTCATCGAGGTTTGTGACGACGCAGGGCTTGGCGACCTTCCTTCCAGAGTAGGCAACCACACTAGAGGGATGTCTCGTGTAACCTCCTGTGGAGGTGGGGTATTCCTCTGAGTTATCTGCTGGCCACTCTATGACTTTTCGTCGATCCGCAGATCCTGGACCTCATAACATTCATCGTCCTCCGTCGCCAGGGGCACGAACGGGATTTCAATGACGTTCTGAGGTTGGACACTGGCAGTCTCAGGGGGTGGGGCTGATTCCCGCTCGGTTTGTCGCAAAATAGGCTCATTCTCGTCATCCGCGAACATGTCATCCCCACCCTCGGAGGGTGCTCGGGTACTGCCGCCTAGCCCACCAGTGCTACTAGCGACATCGCTGTTCTGAGGTGCATTGGGGTTCTGGAAACCCCAGTTACCTCCCGCTGTCACCCACGGTGGATGCTGATCGTCCATATCAATTGCCTCATCAACATCGTTGCTGAGCAACATATCGTTGTTGGAGTCGCCGTAAGAAGGAAGAGCATCGCTACTGCTCAAATCCGTCCCCAGCTGTTGCTCCGGGTAGTGGGGACCGTGATAGATCACATGACCTTCTTCCTCTTGTTCTTGATCCTGAGACAGATCTTTCACCTTCTGCTGACTGTTTACTACCCCACCACCTCCCACGTGGTGAGGCTGACCTGAAGCGCTCGACGACCCATTGTGGGAGAAGCCACCGACGCGCTTGCCTTCCCCCGAAGGCGAAGCGTCTCTTGAGTTGTTCTGCTCGTCAGAGTCTGCTTGTGAAAGTATCTGCTCGAGCTTTTCCCCGCCTAAAGGGACAGGTTCTCGTCGGCGGTAGAACAGCAGGTATGCGTTCTTCTGAACGACATGCTCAGGGTCCTTAACCTGTGAGACGTGCGAATCGTTGTAATCATACCAATTGCCTGTCACTGGGCTCTTGGCGTATGCTGTATAATGACCACCACCAAGTCCTCCGTAATGGTTATCAACGGCGATGAGATCGTAAATCAAACTCTTTCCATCGCTCTTGTCTCGGACCATGTCCGACAGATCGAGGCCTTCGACAGGGTATTCAACTTTCAGTTCAAGCTTGTCACGAAAGTTTCGTGCAGAGCTGAATCGTTTGAGGTGCATGACTAGAACATCTGGAACCTTCCAAAGCTCAAATTGCTTTTCAGCTCTTCGGTGTTCTTTGCAGCGAGGACAATACCAGGCATTCTGCTCTGACAGCGTTTCAGTTTTGCCGAACTCATTCAGACAATCCTCGAGCGTGACACCGTTCTTTTTGCGCGTAAGTCTCGACGCACGCTTAGCCGTCAGTTCTTCGTCCGGGTGAAGTTCAATATTTCTGTGGGTAAGCAGGCCTTGCATGCCATCCTCCTCAGCCTCATTTCCCCCGAACAACGAATCGTAGCATTCTGGGTTCCACTCAAGCACGATGGCATCGCCAGGCACAATGAGCTCACTGGTGTTGGCGACGGTGACCTTCGGTTGCGGTGCTACAGGAGGCATCCTGCGAGGCCCTTTACCTGTAATAATCCTCCCTTTGCGTCTGTAGGTCTTCTTGGCATGCTTGTGAGCTCCTCTCGTGTCCTTCCCAGAGAACATTTCTGATGGCTCAGGTAAATCTAGCGAATCGTCGTCGGTCTCCTGTTTAGGGCTACCTCCAGATTCTGAACCCGAATCTTGCGATTTGCGTCTCGACGTGTGTTCAATATCTGCCAACTCGTCTGCACTGCTGGTATCCTCTCCGTCGTCTACACTTCGCTTTGGCCGATGTGCCAATGGCTTCGCAAGCTCAGCAGCTTTCTCTTTGACAGACTCAAAATCCGTGTTTTCTGAAAACTGGTTCCACCCAGTAGGTATCCCGTTGTCAGTGTGTGCAACCTTGATTTCGAAAGCTTGTAGCAATTGTTTGCGCACCGGTCCTGGTTGCTGTAATTTTTTCATGGCGGCCTTACGCGGATCGGATGGCACGTCTTCTGGTGCCTGGCTTGCATCCCGCATTGAGACATCAAGCATACCGTCTTCGTCTTGTACGGAAGTGGCGCTAGCACTTGGCGATCCCGAACCATTCGAACCCTCCGAGATCACCATCGTATCCGAGTCTTCGGGTGTAGCATCGGTCGACTCTACGACGCCGTCTCCCAGCATGTCTATCGTGGTCATTCCTACAACTTGCGTCATGACTTTCTTGAACAAAGCATCATAAGAAGTTCGATCATCTCTCGATAGCACAACATAGCTAGGATGACCGAAAAATGCTCGGCTGGTGCGGTTATGACCGTTAGACGTCGTCACGTAGTGATAGATTGGCGTAAGCAATCGGTCGGCAGCCGGGGTATCGGCATCAACTTTTGGATCTTCGTCCTTGCTGTACGATATGAACTTCTTCTTCTTGTTCGGGTCGTAGTTCGTAGGTACGTCGGACAATTCGTACATGCAGATGATGTCGTTAGCACTGATATTGGTCTCCGCAATAGTCTCCTTGTTATCGAAGATCTTGAAGAACTTGTTCTTGTAAGACTCGGCACAGATCACCTTCTCTGCGTCACAACCCACGCGCTGACTAACAAATCTCTTCATGTCGAAAATGGTAGCATTCTTGTCAATGTCAACATCGACCCTTACAGGTCTGCCATAGAGGGGAAAATAGACAATCTCTTTGGCCCAATTGTTTTCGATCGGTAGCTGCAGTGTCAGGTTGCTGAATGGATCGAACACGATGCTGACTTTGTCGCAAACCGGGCACGTCAGTGTCGATTTGTACATGCCTGCGAAGAGGTCTATTACGACAGAGTCGTTTCTTGCCTTGTAAATATCCCAGTTACGGTCGGCAAGCTCCTTCAGCAGCTGCTCATTGCCGACCATGTCGTCTGTAGAATCCGGCTTCTCAATGTATGGCTTCTTCATGATCCGATTCAAATCTTCTGAGAGACCGTCTAGCAAGAAAGCCAGAAATTCCTGCGAATCCTGTTGCCCATATCCCGCGAAGCTTGGACCATATTTACCAACAGTCCGCTTCAGCTGTGTAGGATTAAAAGCGCCCGAATTGGTAGAGTAGACGCCATCGATGAAATTGCCGTAGCTCTTGGCAACTTCACCGTGGTGACCCAACGGGTTGTCGAAGTTAAGTTCCTTTTTGAAGTAACCGAAGCGGAAGTAGTCGGTCAGCTCGTCGACACTCCGGATGCACTGAAGGGCCGAATTCATGTAACAGGTATTTCCTAGATTTTGCAGGCCAACAATACCTTTTGACCTGCCCTCTCGCTGTGTTCGACCTCTTGTCATCATGCTGGGGGTAGGAGATGATCGACCGCTGACGGTCAGGTTCTTGGCTTTAGCGGCACCTTTCATGGAGAACTTGGGGTTATCACTGGGGTATTCGTCGGCCTTGCTGGTCTGCTCCTCTAGGACGATGACATCGTTTCTGCCAAGTCCTATGGTCCTTAGGTCAACTTTGCCGTTGTACTTCGGATCCATGGTCTGGTCTTTGTGGTCGATCAGCTCTCTTTGGTCGCCCAAGCTGAGCAGTCCAAAAGTATTGACATCGATGATCATCTTTGAGCCAGCACTGGCTATGATCTCGGCGCCAGGAGCGGGCGAAGCACTTCTACTAGCAGCAGGAGTCAGGATGCCTGAAGCTGAGGTACTTTTGATTCCTCCTAGCACCTTCCAGACTCTTACTTTCGTGTTGATGTCTGTATGTACCAACTCTTTTGCATCTCTCAGCCATCTCATGTAAGGTGTGTGGACACTGGCGACCATTCGTGCTGGTGGGAGGTCGACGTCTTTTTGAGCTTGTGCAGTCTGCGTGCCGACGACCTTCAAGAAGGAGAAGACCGGGGGATGGAGCTCGTACTGAACCTCGAGAGGATTCTCTTCACTGAGAGCATGTGCATATCTCGTGATGGTAGGAGATTCTTTGGCTATGCCGTACCATTGAACCACCATAAGCCAAGCGGCTTCGGGTAGTATTTGCATGTCGTCTCCCACGGTCAGGCCGGGCCGGAGGAAGGTAAATAGCTCTCCCGCTTCATCCTTGAGAATGCCGGAATCTTCAGCGACCATGGCAATATCAGCGTTGTTAATGGGTCCAATCTCTCCTTCCAAGGCCTCTTTTTCTATGCCAGAAGGTGGCTCAGAACTGTGAGCCAACACCCTTCTCAACCACTTTCCCGACACTACGAAGCCTTTAGAGCCGTCTTGGGGAGTCTCTGCTATAAGTGCTTGAACCTTAGCCACCTGCTCGTCTATGCTCGGTCGAGGTTCACTCGTCTCCACTATCGAGGTGGGTGCCGTGGAGGGCAACACGCCATCGGAGGTGCTGCTGTCTTCTGAGGCAGGTGCCATTTGTGACACGGAGCCTGGATTGCTTGCGTGTATGGAATTGCCATTCTTTTGTCGTTTGCCCGACTGCGACTGCGATTGCGACTGGGTATTTGACGGCGAGCCACCATTGTCGGGCATATCAACGCCCTCCCTACTGTCATCCCCCATGTCCGGTGCTGGCCTCTTTATGGCTGGGGAAGAAGATCGTAGTGTTCGAATTCCTAGATCATCCTTGAGTGGTGAAGATTTGTCGTGATTGTGTTGCATATCCCAAGGGCGAGGAAGACGCCAGCGAAGGCTAGGAATGCTGTAGACAGATGTTAGGCATCGGGTGTGCACGCGGCGAATGAGTGTGTTCAGTATGCTGGAATATGCGACGGTGTGTGCCTTGTCGCGTTGGCTGTTGCTAAATTGTGCTTGGAACGTTGGAGGCCGCAGTTTGCACGTAATTACTGGCTAGCGGCTATGCGGGCTCGATTGCGGGTGACAGACGCACTGCAGGTGCGTAAGGATGACGTCCCAGGGCAACCTATCAAACTTACTTTTCTAGGTAGTTATGCCTTGTAGCTTCAATCATCAAGCTTTCGTACAGATACATACTGTACACAACAAAACATACATCGGGAGTTCGAAGCTACATTGGTAAGTTTCGACATTCACCGCATTCAGTGTGGGGAAGGCTTCAGGATGCCGTGATGCCGCCGTTGCTGTTGCTTGCTCCTATCGGTCAATGGATCTTAGTGAGCAACGATATAGGCAGTCACGGAGCACCTTCCGTCGACGAGCTGTTGACAGGCGGGCTGTATATGGGTTAACATTGCTACTGAATGGGTAGCAATCAAGTAGATATTCCCTATGACTCAAAAAAGGCCCTCCTGCTACTGAATACAACTTCCGATGATCAACGGTATCAACGTGGTTTTCACTATAGTGTATGAAGATATCCCTTTCAGCTTTGACAAGTCGCTGTTGGAGTGGTTTAGAAGCCATTCGCACTTTTCGCGCCAATGAGCTTTGTTGTGTTGATGTTCGGTAGGCTCTTCGTTGAGCAGACAGAGTAACGAAGCGTCACTAGACCAGCCATTTGTCGTTCTGTAGTTCTGTAGAACTCTTGGTGCCCATCATGCTATGTTGCCGCTGTGTAACAGCCTCTCGCCTACACGGCTTAGTCTCCCTTCACGATCCTTTCTTTGCCACGATCTTGTCAACCTCATCCCGAGCTTCACCCCATGTCCGGAGGTTCTTCCTCGCCCACTCGATGTGACACCTTGCATACGCAACCTGTTCACATTGTTAGCACTGCCTCAATTTCACGGAAAGTATTGGTATAACCCACCATATACCTGGTCAAATCCTCCTCCTTCTCCTTCTGAAATCTCTTCAAATCTTTCATGACACCCTGTGTGGCATCTTTGACGTCTTTCTCAGAAACTTCCAGTGCCTGCTCTAATTGTGTCAGACTATCCTTCGTCTTGCCCATCTGGTCTCTGCGTGTTCGCTCTGGGTCAGAATCTACGAAGCCGTTCACAGCGTGCCTGAAGCTACCGAAGATCTTGTTCGTCACGAAGTTGCCACTCTGAGTCTTCCTGTGGTGAGCGGTAGGTGACGTGGGTGTCTCCGAGGGTTGCGGTTGGCCTTGAGCGGCTGACGGCGGAGCTGAGGGTGCCTCGCTGTGGGTGGGCGGAAAGTCCGAGTCTATAGACTGCGTTTCTTCTGTTTGAGGATTGGTTGGAGGTGAGTATACTCTGGCGGAGGATCGTGCTGATGCCGACGAGGCAGACCTCTGTGGCAGGTTCGCCGTACTTTGAGTCAAATATGCATCTATCCGTTTTGACTCTTCCTCGCTTCTTTCTAGCGCGCTGAGCAGGCCTTTTTTCTGATCTAGCTGGTCTCGGGTCATTTCTTGTTGCACCCTCTTTAATACACGGTATCTCAGGACACTGCGTACAACACCTGCGAACTGAGCGCTCTCACGCATCGGCTCGGTGAAGAAAGCGCCAAGACCGTCAGAAAGATCTTCTGTCGACAGGTAGGTGGTATCGACAGCTTGTCCCATCCGCTCAATAGCTGCTGCAACGGATGGCAACTGTTCAGACAGAGAGAAGCCATTATACCGTGCACCGAGTTCTGCAAGATCTGCCGAAAGCTTGGCCAGGTGCTCCAAGGTCCTTCGATTTACCTTGTCAATGCTTCCTTGCAACAGTAATTCGAGCTCCTTGGTGGAGGCTTCAAAGTTAATGAAGTATGGATCGAGCTCGGCTTCCGACAACTTGTCCGCATGCACAGGAAATCTGCCGAATATTTGTGGGCCTGGAGTAGTGTGGGCGGCCGCTGAAGGCAGAGTCGAGTATTCGGTGGGCGATACAGGCGTACCTGTACTGGAAGTTGTGTTTGAAGATTTCAGCTTGGCCGAGGTGGACGGCACGGGGAGCCAGTTGTGTGCCGGTGTTGGATGAGCAGGATCGAGGGGAGGGGCTTTCAGGTTGTTCTTAGGTACAGAGGCGACAGGATGAGCATTGAGCACCTCGTTCTACAAAATGTTAGCAAAATTCGCAGATCCTTGGGCATACTTACCCAGCTCGAGTTTGGATCAAGAAAGCGCCAGAAGACGCCATCATCCATGACTTCTTTCATGCGGCGGCATCTGTTAAGGAAAACAGCAAGCATACGTTTCCGCTGCTCGATGACATGTCGATCTTCTTTCGCTTTGGTTGGCTTGGCAGCATAGTCGGCTATGGTATGTTTCTCGGGTATGGGGGGCACGACCAGGGTCGGATGTAGGTTCACCAGAGCGTTTCGCAAGGACGCAAACTCGGAGTATCGACGAAAGACTTCCATTTCCTGTAGCCTGTTCAGCATTCTGACATCCCCTTCAATCTAAGGTAGAGTGCCCTACCCCTGTCCGTATCCTGTACGCGATAAAATTGCCGTCTGGACTCTTTGAAGCCTCCAGAATCAGAATCTCGAGCTCTGGGATCTCGTAGAGGATCTGCTGTATGCGCCCGTCGTAGCCGCCCTTCCTTGGGGCGGTCTGTGAGTGGCTCTGCTCGTCTTCATCTTCACTGAGATCTTGGTGGCGTGAGTAGAAAGCTGGGTTGTTGTGAGGAGAGGACTGCGACGAGGGTGGTGTCCCTGCTTGCTCTGTGTCTGCGACGGTGTTAGTCCCCATTCCTGGCGTTGCAGTGCTTCCTTCCTCACATGATGAACTCAACGCGGGGTTTTCCTGGCCGTTGGGAGCATCTTGGTTGAATGCACCGTAAGGGTTGTTGTCCTCCTCGTCCCACATGTCGCTGTCGGCGCCAACAAAGGCAGCGCTTGCAAACCAAGATCGGACACCCAGCTTGATGTTTGCGCTCGCAGGACGAGACTACCGACTACCCTCAGCTTCGATCGCGGTCGGTTAGCTCGGAGTGTCCTATCGGGAAGTGGGTTAGGCTACCAGTGGTCTGTGTTCACTGTTGAGCTACTGGAGAGCAGCAGAGAGCCTACTGCCTGCTAACATGTTCGTGGATATGCACCATGGAGCGGCTGCGAATGCGCTCCACAGGAGACGTCAGCTTCACTAATTAGCCCGCAGCCCGTGCCGCCCAGATCTGCCCGCTCATGCGCCTGATTGCCAGCCTTAGGGCCTCGTCTTGGCAAGCGCCGCCGCTACGATCACCGCCAACTCTGTTCGAAGATAGGTAAGATTCATGTACATTGCTGTTTACCACATCTATCAGCCTTCTGACGGACAAGCCATTAGCATTCCTATAGCATTCGTGTCTTGTTAATGATCAGAGAGCCCCTGATATCCGGTCCTCTTTGCCCTGTCCGCGACAGATTGCAGACTGTCCAAGGAATAAAATTGCTTAGGTGATCACACTGATAGCAGTCGCTGGCTGCCTGCCCGATCCGTGGGTCTACCTTTGTGTGTGTCCCTATGGCGTACTCTCGGCAGAGAAACTGCGCTCTACAGTGAGTCAACACCACCTAGGTCGGCATCACACTAGCTCCTGATACCCCATCCCGCAGGACCCCAGCCCCATTGCCCGTTTTGCTGCTGATACGGCACCACCGGCCCCGCCATCTGCGGCTGCACCATTACGGGCGCTGGCGCCCCCATCCACTCGTTAGCCAACCAGATACTCCTCCTTCTCAGTAGACAGAAAGCCAGAACTCCCAAGATGAGCAGGAACAGGAGCACCACGCCCGCTATCAGTCCGCCTTTCTGCGCATTGCTCCAACTGTCCCATTCATCCCCTTGACCATCGCCTGCTACGAAAACAATGGGTCCTGTTTGGCTTGCTCGGGGTGGCAGGGCCGTAGTGGTAGTGCTGTAGACTTGGCCTGAGGGGTCCTCGAGCAAGAAGATGATTTCTGTGAGTGTCTCTGTTGAGGTTGGTTCAACCACAGTATATGTCGGTGGAGGAGTCAATACAACGGTATGGGTGGGTGGGTAGTAGGTTACCGTTTGGCCTGCTTGTACGAGTATGGAAGTGATTGTAGATGTTGAGGTGACGGTTTCTGGGCTTGCGGCTGAAGGCGGTTCCGTGCTTGCTGCAGGCGCACCAGGTGCATAGCTTGTGAAGATGCTCGATATTGTTTGCGTGATGGTAGTTGGGATGGCCAGTGTGGACGCCATCACGGTTTCGGGTAATGTAAGAGTGGTAAGGTGCGTTGCTGCAGATGTGAGGGTCGATATAGCGACTGGGGTTGAGGTGTGGTAGATCGTGCTAAAAGAAGTTGACAGAGAAACGAGAAGCGACACGCTTGTTGAAAGCAGAATAGAAGGCGAAGCCATCGTCGCAAAGTCTGACGAGCAGCGAGTTCACAAGGAGAAGCGTAGAGGAGTGTGGTAAGTGAAAGCCCGATTGACCGTGTAGGTGGCTGCCTGCGAAAAGTGAAAACATGCACGACTTTGATCCAACATGATCGTTCCAAGAAGTTGAGTCTATGCTAGGAGTGCTTGCTGCCAAGTTATAGGCGAGCACGAGGTAGCTGATGCTTCCCAGACTGTTGATTGACCTTCCCTTGTGACTTGATAGGTTCCAATATTCTAATTCTCCTTGGCCTTCCACTGCTGGCATGATACCACAGTTCTTTTACGCTCCAAGTGCATCAACAGCGTTGTCACTCTCTATATACTCGAATCCAGACTTTTCTTTGTTTCTCCCGGTGTCCTCAAGGCGGAGGTGGCGGGGGAGGTGCGGCCTCGGCGACACGTGGACCAACAGCAGCAGGTACACCAGCTTGCTGTCGTCGCATACCCTCTTCGATTTCCTCCAAATCATGTCGTAGGATGTACCAGACCCAGAATTTCCATGAGATGAATACCACAAGAGGGATGACAAATAGGATGCACAAGAATAGTTTGACATTGAACTTCGCCATCGGTATTCGTCTTGGGGTGCTTGGGATCGATGTGGACAGATTAGACAGTGCTGTCTGCAAAGCGTCAGCTGCCAGTTAGGAGGGTTACATAAAGATCGTACACAGTCCGAGTGGTGAGTTGAAAAGTTGAAGGGCGCGGTGTGGTAACACAACAGCTCGTGTATCGCATATGTAGTATGATACCGAAAGACCGACGATATTGGTTAGCGATGCGATGCCCCCGTGTTGGTTTGCAGTCACTTCAGTGGCCAAGTGAAGGCTAAGAGCACTGTTTCACTCACATTGGCGGAAATACACAATTCTTGCAGGTCGTGCAATTCCGCCTTGAACTCATCAACGACTCTTGCAACGATGATCACTCGAATCATCAGCCTCTCGAAATCAGCACTGTAGTGCAGGCTGGAACCAAGCTCACGATTGAGCAGAGCATTAGTAAGGTCTCGTAGACCGTCAGCCACCCAGGATTTGGCAGATGGCACAGCGTCTGAGACCTCGAGGCCGGCTTTGATCAGCATCTCCGCCCAAGCTCTCAGCTCATTGATGTCGTCGACATAGAGATTCGGCTTCTCTTCTGCAAAGAGATCATTGGCAGCTGCCAGAACGTCGTTGAGCTGTTGGACTACGCCGTGTCGTTCAAGGTGAAACGCGATGGCCGCTCTAAGTTGAGATCGTGCAATAGTCATCTTGATGCCCAATACTCGTCGCCAGCATTCGAGACGAGACGTCTCCGTCTCGCCAAACTGGCGGAGAATTTCGCCGCGGAGCCTCTGACGTGAGGCGGCAGCGCATAGCACGTCGGTGGCGCGAGTCTGGCTCAGCAAACTTGCTGTCACGCTTGCTGCCGCAGATCGAATCTCGTCGTCGTCGTCATTAAGCAAGTCGTAGAGTACAGACATGACCTCAAGTTTGCCAGACTGACCCAATAGGCAGTCTAACATCTCCAGTACACCTCGAATATCTTTCCACTCTTCCAAAGCTTCGACAGCCGCTCCTCTTGTCGTGTCTTCTAGCTCATCATCAGCTGCCGCTCGCAGATGTATGCAGAAGTAATTTCCCGAAGCTCTGAGCCTAGACAGGTCATCCTTGGACTGCTTTAGCCAGATCTGACCGGCAAGACACGCATAGTGTCTCAATTGAGCGTTTCTGAGGTCCCTTGATATCAGCGGGTTGAAGTCCATCAGCTGTAAAGCCTCGCTTGGTGCAAGGTTGCTTGACGCTAGCAACGAGCTCGACACGTTCAGTGCAGCGGCTCGAACGTCGTATGATGTCTGATTGGAAATGGTGGAAGAACTGAGCGCCCCAGTAAGAGCTGACGGCCGCGCGTGACCCAACACGTGCATCGTAACGTCCTCATCGTTCATCAGCTCCGAGGACAGGTTCTTCACGTGCGATGGCTCATTCGTACTCTGAGCTGAGACAACGAAGAGCGCAATTGCTCGATCTAGTAAGGCGCTGCCTTGCTCGCTTGACCGTGTCGTGGACAGGATGTGTTGTTCGAAAGCTCGATATAGCTTTTTCTGCTCATCTGGAGAGTTGGAAGCATGCGCAGATAATATGGTAGCTAGCTCTAGCCACATCGCTGCTATCATGCTGCTTTTGTTGACAGGAATCCTTGCAGCGACACTAACGAGTACTTCAACTGTTTTGGCAAGACACTCTTGAGTTTGCAAGTCACCGTGTATTCTTGGTAGCAGATTTCGCACAACGAGAAATCTGCCATGGCCTTCGTTGACGTGTGTATTAGCATCGAAATCATCCAGCACCTCATACAGGGTCGTCAGTTCCTGTCCTTGTAGCGTGATGTCAGCAAGAAGTCTAGCCGCTTGAGCTCGTATATGCCAGAGTTCGTGGCCTAGCTTCTGCATGACAGCCATCTTCGCCATTGTGCGCTCGTACTCTCTAAGTAAGAGTCTTCCCAACAGATCTAGCCCTGCAAACTCAGCTTCAGCGCTGCCTTGAACAGGCTCCGTTAAGCCGACAGCTCTTTGACCCAGTCCCGACTCCAGTCTAATATGATGAACATTGTTTTGCAGGAGTGCAAGAGCTATGTCAAATGGTCTTGGCATTGCAGACGATGTCTCGCGTTGATTCAGACCAGCTTCAGAAGCTCCGAGAGTGGTGTCGCGATCGAGACGATTGATACTGGCTCGAAGCAGCATTAGGCCACAGTTTTTAATGGCCCAGATTGAAGACCCCATACACTTGGTAGCTATATTGACGGTAGAGACGACAAGTGGTTCGGTCATTGTGCGGAAGCGTGAAGCAGTCATGATGTCCTTGATGCAGTTCAGTGCATGAACTTGAGGCAACCGTAGTCTATCCTGTGACAACACTTTACCAGCCTCCGGTGGAGGTTGTATGGCAATCTTCGTGAGTGCCTCAAACGACGTGGAAAACTGCTCACGATCATGAGGATGAAGTAGAGCAGTGAACATCGCCGGCAGACCAGCAGAGCGTCGGGTCAGCTTGTCAGCCTGCCATTCAAGCTCATCAAGAGCTTTGCCGAACCAGTGGCCGATCAATGCTTGCGATTGAGGATCTTCCGAAGTACGAGCCTTGTGCGAGCAGAGGACAAACGTTTGCGCAACGGTAGAAAAAGCTCCTCTATGCCTAAGAAGCGCTAATTGTTCGAAACACATGCTACCGATGCTTTCCAGGAGGCGCATGTCTGGCACAAAGCTTTCCAACATAGCCTGCATCAGCAAGCTCGAGTCTCGTAGCGCACGCCACGCGTATGCAAGTGCGTCCTTGGGTCCCGTGGTCGCGGCTTCGTCGGTAGACTCCATCTCCATCTCAGGCGAGTCCACACAAAGATGAGTTTGCGAAAGCTTCCAGACACGCTGACACGCCGTCAAAAGATCCTCTTGCAAGACAGCTGCCAACGGTGATGCGGTCCCGAACTTCGCGTCTCGAAGAACATATGAAATGCCAAGGATGCTACCGTGTAGTGGGTAAGCAGCTGACGCATCGAATGCCTCGACTGACTTTACGTATGCGCAGCATTGCTCAGCGAGGGATCGGAGAGTCTGTCCTGAGCCATACGATTCATCTGAGCCATTGGCTAATTCCGAAGATTCGAACGGTTCTGCAGGGTGCATCAGGCCAATGATCCTACCCAGTGCATCTGCATGATCTCCACGGTTGGTAGCGGCTGCCAGTGTGGACGCACCAGCTATTGGCCTCAAAGAACCGACGATATCCTTGAATGTGATAGCGACGGCAGGCTGTGTAGCGCCTAATACTTTCGCATGTGACAGTGCCTGCGCTGCTGTGGCACGGACATCGTCATATGGATCTAGCACTAGACGAAACAGAGATCGCAGCATGGTTGGATCTGCCATGAGTGGACGGGGCAACGCATGGTCACCAGAAACGGAAGCTTCTGCAATGAAGCATATGACATCGAGAGCTAATATGTGTCGCCCATAAGATAGCTGAGGAGCGAGTTCTGCCCGCAGGAACGCAGTGTAGTTATGCAGGAATTTGTCGATGTTCGACAGTTGGCCGGATTGTGATGTTTTACCAAGAACAGCTCGGCTCAGCCGTAATCTCTTTAGGAAGCGTCGAAAGATACTCAACAGCTCCCCACGATGGAAAGCATCAGTATCATCGTGTAGAAAATGCAGGGAACCCGCCAAGCACGACAAAGCCGCCTCCGGTACTGGTACCTTGGGGGAGACGGACGATGTTAGGAGCTCACAGGTTTGGAGGCGGATCGCTGGTGACGCGTTCGAAAGGAGCTGCTTGAAACCAGAATAGCTTCTGTCGCTCGACTTGAACAGTATTGTATTCACCAAAGGTGGTAGTTCTGCTTCCGTTAGCACTTCCCAATACCGGATCAAAGATTGTCAGCGTACCGTCTTGGGAAACGAAATTTTGTCTTTTGCCAAATTCCAGTAGAGCAAGCGCGACATGTACCCCAGCTTCGTCAGAGGCTGCTTTATCAGTCTGCTTTGCAAGAAAGTTGTGGTATTGCTCTGAGCTTGTTATGATCGAGGGCAGGACATCTCTGCTCACATCCTCTAGAGCCGTCTCGTCGACTGCACTGTACACTTCGATCGCTTCATTCATGAGACCTACCAGGTCAGTCTTACGCCCGGACACCGACAGGGTGCTGAGCAGAGAGAGGAGCTTCAGTGTAGCTGATCTGGACTCCGCGACCCGTACAGCCATGAGGAGTGACAGAACGAATGCAAACCATTCTGGATCTGTCTGACGGTCAATAGTCCGTTTTCTAATGCCGTGAGCATGACATAGGCGTGAGAAGTTCAACTTGATCTCCTGGAAGGCTTGCTGGAGAACATCTGAAAAACACATGAAATCAGAAAGCTTCTTAAGGAAGAAGTACAGCACAATACATGCCTCTTTTAGCGATTTCTTGGGCCGCTGGTTGAACACAATTTTGGCCATCTCAGTGGCGGACTTGCCGACATCCTTGGTCACAAGTTCCTTCTCTGGGTTTGCCCCTGCTAGATATGCTAGAGTGTCGAGTACCTGTAGTGCCGGTTTGTTCTTGCCAGTGGCGAAGGCGCAGCGCGCGGCATCGAAGGCTTGTTGCCAGGTAGTACTTGATACAGAGAATGATCTCACCTCATCTGATGCACTGCGCGAGCATTTGCGCGAAACGAAGCAGATGGCATTGCAGGCTGCAGTCATGTGCCTCTCGGACCCAGATGGATCATGGACGGTTGCAAGTAGATCGGACCACAACTGCTGTGCACGTTCAATTGTCTCATAGTAGCGGCCCTCAGTTGTTTCGCCCCCAGTATTGCGGGTGAGCTTATTGAGCTTTTCAATAGAAAGCACTCTTCCTGCAGAACCCATCTTCAAGCCGTGACTCTCTCATCCAGCCCACACTATGTCGGGTGATGCTACCAGACTCAATGCTAACACGAAAGCAGCAGCACACTACGCCAGTGAGGCAGAGCATGTGCATGCGTCAAGATCACAACCTGATACGAGGCTTCAAGAGTTCGACCTCACAAAGCTAACTTGTCTGAAACTCAAATTCATCGACGGCCCAAAAAGGAGAGATGATCACGTGAGAATTAACCGGGACGGCGAAACTGCGGCGCCCTCGAAAATGTTCGCCGGCGATGATCAAAGGACGATTCCTCTGGCATCAGACTGCGCCATCAGCTGTATCTCCAGGAGTATCTCGTATATCACCATTATCTCGCGCCGGATCTTAACCCCTTCTACAACCTACGGTTGATTCAGCATGTCGTTCTGGGATAAAGTTACAGGCAACAAAAGGCAGCAGACCTCGGGCGACACGTTACCACCCCCATCTTCATCATCGACTGGCACAGGCTACGCAGAATCACCAGCTTACAGCGCGCCTCTCCAAGCACCGGATGTGTCCCAATTCCTCGGAGGTGCCTCGATACCCGATGCATCACAGTTGCACCCGTTGGCAGGGTTGAACCAGCAGACCCTCGACTATCTCTCCTTAGACGAATCCGCTCTATCAGATCTACCCGGCGCAAAGTCATTCTTACCATCGCGAGGCTGGTCGGACGATCTATGTTATGGCACAGGCACTACATATCTCAGTGCCCTGACGGTAGGAGGAGCCTGGGGTATGATCGAGGGATTGAACAAAGTACCTCCATCTGCGCCACCCAAGCTGCGATTGAACGGTGTTTTAAACAGCATCACGAGGAGGGGGCCCTTCCTTGGCAATTCAGCAGGTGTAGTGGCGATGGTTTATAACGGCATCAACTCAACGATAGGATACTACAGAGGCAAGCACGATACCGCGAACAGCATCGTGGCGGGCGCTCTGAGCGGCATGGTGTTCAAGAGCACGCGAGGAGTACGACCGATGATGATTTCTGGCGGTGTTGTGGCCTCGATAGCAGGCGCGTGGGCGGTAAGTTTGAAGAACATCGACATGACCGGGCCATTCAAGCTAACAATCGACAGATCACGCGCAAAGTTGTCCTAGAAGGAGAATGATTTCTCGGCTCTCTGCTCTCTGATCTCACCTACCTTCTCCTCGCACCAGTGGCATTATGCGCCTTTCTCGACTGTATCCTTATCTCTGCGATGCCCTAGAACGACATTTCCGAGTCTGGGTGGACACGAATGCATCTTCACTCCTGCTTCAACACGTTTGCAGCATTTAGCGACGTGGTTCGGGAATAATAGGCGTTGGCGCAGACATGACTGTGTCTTGTACAATCATCTAGAATTTGCCGTGCCTTTCCGAGGCGGGCAAAGTAATGAATATACAGGGTTCGAACACCTTCAATGCTGTTGCACGAAAATCTGTTTGATGAATAGCGTCGGCCGGTTCGTTTGTGCCTCGGACTCCTCTATATAGCGTTCTTACAGTCTTCTACATGCCAGGATTTGCGCAGGTTATGTACTACTATTACAGCATCCCTCTCCGCCAGGCTTTTGCGGCCAAAGTCTCGATGTCCCTAGTTTGCTGAACACCCTTGACGTCCTCCTCCGAAATGCCTTCCACCACGGCCTCGGCAACGAGATCAGCCTTCAGAGGTTTCTCAACGCTCGCGCCGAAGACTCGCGTCAAACCACCTTTGAACAGCCACTCGTTCACGGTGTTCCCTACCATACCAGCGGCCATGATCGGAATAGTGAATGCTCTCGAACTGTCGTACAGAAAACCCGGCCTGAAGAACAGACTGCGTAACTGTGGAAAGTTGCTACTTAACATGCTCTCGGCCTCTCTCTTTGTGGTGATGTACCTTGCAGGTAATACGGGTGCGCCAGCAGCCGCAGAGATGTATGCGAATGTCGACACGTCCCTGGCTGCTGCCTCCGTCGCCAGACTCACAGCGGAGTCACGGTTCATAAGTTCGTATGTGATCTGGCCATCTGTTTCACCAATACCGATCCCGTCATCGCTCCCCTGCTCTTCGCCTTTCTCCAGCGGATTCCGCACGCTCCCCTGTTTCGTGCTTGAGAATGCCCGTTGCAGGCCTGATATTGGAGACTCTTTTCCAGAGACGACACCTTTGTAGTCTGCTTCGAGGAGGATACCCATGGTATGCACAACGGCGTATGTGCCTTCAAGGTGTTTCGTATATGTGGAGGGCTTGAGGATGTCGGCTTTGACCCACGACACGTCTTTGGCCCATGGCGGTGGTTGGGGTGAGGACGTAACAGAGGACCAAGACGGTTCACCAGAGCGGCTGCGCAGTGCTTAGTACAGCGAGACACAGATGGGTTGGGGGAACTACCTCAAAGAAACAACATTCCACCCTCTTGCGGCTGCATATTTGCAGATCCTCGTGCCTAGAAAACCATTCCCACCAGCTACCACAATCTTCTTGGCTGCTCCTGAAGCCGCGCTGGCAGGCGAAGCCATGATGGTCTCTTGGAGCTTGTCACCGTGAATCTGGATCAATAACAGACCTAGAAGCTCCAAGCGATTACAGGTCGTCAGGCGCTGGTATAACCTGGTATGTCAAGCTGCGGGATCTGTTCGAGGCAAGCACAGATTCGTTCACGTAGCTCCTTCAGCATGCAGTACAACCCATCGGATATTTCGACGATGATCTGCAGATCTCCATTTCGTCATGAGATCTGGCTGGAGATCTCCGGTCTCAGCTTGAGAGGCAGGTTCGGCGAGCGCGGTAGCGGAAATAAGTGCTCGACTAAGTTGCTGTCCCAGTTGCGGTACGCCTCTATATGCTAATTACACGACTCTGAGCTATCGAGCAGGACTCCATCAAGCAAGGTAGCAAGCCATAATGTGCACTGAGCTAGATGAGGTGTCCCGCATTCATTTATCCAATTCTTAGTGGCCGTACTGTAGCATGCTTCTTGGTGTCGAACGGACGTTATGCCCAGTGGTCTCGAGAAGTCGAAGCACATCCCAGACAGACCGACATCAAATCGTCACCATCTGAGCACCTTCATGCACCTCAGGCCGAGGCTTAGGATGAAGAAAGAATGGTGAGCGCTCGAGGCTGACTTCTGTGGCTACCCTGTGCTCAACACACGAGTATCATGTGGACGCTACAGGGTGTTCAGGATAGGCACTGGTGTGTCCATCGGTCGCTGTTGTACGCTTCAGCGCTGATCGACGAAAACGCGTGCATTTCACTCTCGCTTACCGTCCTCAATAAAGGGCGCAACGTTTCTCCAAGAAGCCCAAATCGCTTCCGAAAGTTGTTCCCCATAATCAGACAGACCTGTCTTGACCGGAGATTTGCATGTCTAGAAAGGTAAAGCTCGTGAACCCCTCTCCTACAAGGTCGCATTGGAGGAGGAAACGCTTGGCCCGCTTGGCCATGAGCACGCCTAAGTATCGTCGATCACTTCACAGCCTCCATCCAGCTCTTCGGCATCTAGCCAAACAGCAGTTGTCTCTGTTGACGAAGGTCAAGAACGAACCTATCAGCTCTTGTGCCTGCTCAGACCGTCTTTCTTGGTATTCTTTTACTGGTGACAAGCTGACACTTGACCGCAAGCGAGCATGGTGGTAACTTTACTCCGAACAGACGTTCTTACGGTCAATGATGCATAGATACTTTTCCGTCCCTCCTACGTGAGCCAAGTATCCTACTGATCGAATGTATAGAGACGAGACATTCTCCAACGCTCACAGTCCGTGGAACAACTTCTTAAACAAGGCTAAGACTTGGTCGATAACACTCCCACGCCCATTACTTGTGCCGTATCAACATTGTTATCGATCTCGTTACTCTGTCATCGATCCTAACCGCAAACACATCACCGAGGTCTAGCACAATGGACTCCTTCGCCAGACAGACCTCAAGAGCCAGCACAGGCACAATAGCAAGCAAATCTAGTAAATCAAGCACAAGCAGCACCTCTCCAACAGTATTGGAGACGGCCCCAGAATCGATCAGAAGGCAGTCGTCTAGCAATACTGAGGATCTGAAGCATCGGTACGCCTACCTCAAGCAGTCGGTCAAATCGGGCACCTACTCAAAGCTCGGTACGCTTCATGCACGATTACTTGGCTACAAGTAAGACATACGCCTCACTGATGGCACAAATAATTCCCTATCAGCTTTTTTCCCTTCTCGACAACTCAGCCAAGGATGCAAATGTTAATACGTCTCGGTCAGCACATCCTACCATCGATCAACAAGGCTGCCATTTTTCATCAAGGATATCAGAGCCAGGGACACCGATAGACTCGGATACTGTGAGGGCAATCACTGCAGTAGCGTGAAGGGACGAATATTCCACGCGCCGAGGATATATGCGTCAGACTCATTGTGTTTAACTAAGAGAACTCTACAATTATCCTTTCAATTTTGGTTGCGTACAATATGTTAGTGTGAACAGGGTGTCGTCCTCAAGAAGCTAATTCTCACCGAGCCGCAATAGCGTTGACAATGGCTGAACCTGTTCAATAGCATCTTAGTGTCATCCTTGCCGATATCATATTCATTCAAGGCCTCTTCCCATATCCGTTGCACGTAATAGCTGCTTTACCACAAGACATGGCTGGTGCCTGACAATTTCTTTCTGCCTGAAGTGTTAGACGATCCTCCACAACGCCTGCCAAGCAAGCTTGAATCTGATCGCTCTGGTCATGGGTATCCCTCAATATGCCTTCCGGACGATCCAGACAGAAAACGTCGCGTGTGCCTCACAGCACCGATCTAGCTGCCCAGGCTACTCACAATCGCCATGACCGTCCGCCATCTCGAAGCAACGAAGACGCAAGAAGACCGCTACCCACACTAGAACCACCAATCAACTGGCCACCGAGCGTCAAATACCTTAGCCACCCAATCCAGTCCCCCTATCTGACTGAACAGCAAACGCGATGGTTACATACTAGACCGCAACCTGCAGTAGGCGCCAATGAGGCCGCAACACCCGTTATCAAGCTACCGTTGAGCAGAACGCAGATCGACAGCACGATCGAAATCAGACTCATCAACGATGAGAACCACCCCGCCTATAGGCAACACGGCCTGTTTGCTGCCTGCAGTCTGGCACCCGGAGACCTAATCGTGCCGTATATTGGTTACGTGCATAGTAGTACAGCGTCGGAGAATGCTGTCAGGGACACCCTGGAGACAACTCAGGAGCAGCGACGGCAAGAACATACGGCAGCCGATCAGCCACAAGATCAGGGTCCAACATCGACTCAGAGTGACCAGTCTGAGGAACATTACGAGACGAGGATCATCACAGCGCCACCCGTCACCATCGATATAGGCTCTTGGGACACCTCCTCCTACGACCTAAATCTGCATCGTGACGGCGCAATCGAGCTCGCAATCGATGCCGCGCGCTTGGGTAACGAAGCCAGGTTTTGCAATGACTACCGCGGTGTACCCGTACAGAGCATCACGAACACCACAGACACTAAATGGGATAGGCGTCAGAAAAGGTCTGCGAAGTCCTGGAACACGAACGACTACAGCGCTGGGATAGAAGGGGACTTCGTGAAGCCAGAGGTGCCAATGGCGATACCGAATGCTGAGTTCCGCGATGTCTGGTTTGAGTGGGCGGGCGAAGACGACGTAGTAGATGGAAATGACGCCACGATAGATGCTCAGAATGGCTTGAAGGGGTTGAGCATGAACGAGAACAAACCTGAAACGAAGCAGTCTCGCCGCAAGCGCCGGCGGAAGAACGTGGGTATGCGGGGGGTGGCTATCTTCGTCATGCCTGCGGGCAGAGCGGGGAAGAGGAAGGAGGGCGTCAAAGCCAGACAGGAGATTCTCGTGAGCTATGGGAAGGGGTTCTGGGCGCATCATGGCGTCGAAAGCTCGGATGTCTCGCAGACAGAGTCTCATCAGGCAGAAGCAAGTATTTAGTACTGCGACCGGTTGGTAGCTTTGATGATCGAGATTCAAATATTGCTAATGTGCTAGGAAGATTTTGTACTTGGGTTGTTGCGACGCTCCGAACAGAAATTGCAGTGACACAAGAGCCTGTTGCCATTTCTAGCTTGCCTATCAGCATTTCCTGTTCGCTTCTCGTTCCAGATCTTGAGTTGTGGCCGCGAGGATGAATCTCCACATCGCTTCGTCGACTTCACTCATTGTGCCAGAACATGGAAAGGAGAAAGAGCCGTGGGGACCAGTTATATCCATGTAGTATAGAGTGGCACATTAGCAAGACAGGTCAGCCATACTGGCTGGGCACAACAGCAGCTTTTAGTCAAGCTAACTCCCATGAGAAAGGAATGCTCCACAGCGACAGAGAAGAAAGGATTACTCAAGTACTCATATCAGTAATATCGCGTGTTATGTTTGTAGTGTTTGCGGTTTTGCCTGCTTACCTAATTCGCGAGCCAAAATCTGCGCGGCACTGGGTGGAACTCCATGCAGAAAAATGGGCAATAACGAAGCACTTGCATAATATTTGGGCATCACTCGCCACGACAGACATGCACTTTGCGCTAAGGTGAGTCACTCTGAACGGTATAAAGACTTTAGCTCATCCACGTCGTTGGTGTCCCTCTCGTTCCCCAAGAACAGCACCGCTGTACTTGCAGAAGAAAATGACAAGCAATTCCGTGAACGTGGCTGACGGACTGGCTCCGAGCCACACTTTCGATCCAAGACATGGCTATGAAGCAAACGGCAACACGTTGCTAACAGACTCACAACACGGCCAGGACAGTACAGTGGGAGAGGAACAAGATGCTTCCGATGACTTCGAGGACATTCTCAATGAGAGTGCAGAGGAATCGGATCTCGACACCGAGGATCTGGCTGCCTCGAATCCCGCTGATCTTACTAAGTCGTATAACAGACAGAGGAAGCTGAATCAGGCGATATCAGACCCGAGTGTGCCTGCGTCGCAGTACCCGAGATCGAATCCTCAGAGCAAAGCGTCTGGAACACTTGGCTCGGTGGATGACCAGGTAGCCTCGTTAAGTCGTCATGCTGCAAAGCTGAAGCTCGAAGACAAGTACATGGGCACCACTCATGGCAAAGGAGCTGACAAATCTGAACGAGCGACATCAGAACAAGTGCTCGACCCTCGAACACGCATGCTTTTGTTACAGATGATCAACCGCAACATAGTTTCCGAGATCAATGGTGTAATATCGACCGGGAAAGAGGCCAATGTCTATCACGCGCTTTCTATCGACGAAGATGGCAACGAGCGACATAGAGCGATCAAGGTCTACAAAACAAGTATACTAGTGTTCAAGGACAGAGAGAAATATGTGGCGGGTGAACATAGATTCACATCCGGATACAACAAGTCAAGTAACCGTGCTATGGTGAAAGTATGGGCAGAGAAGGAGATGAGGAACTTGAAACGGATATATGCAGCAGGTATTCCGTCACCTGAACCCCTGTACCTACGCCTCCATGTCTTGGCGATGGATTTTGTGGGTGACAGTAAAGGAACTGCTGCACCACGACTCAAAGATGTCGAGTTCGTGGACCAGGATCCTGTAGCCAAATGGCGCTCGGTCTATATTGAGGTCATTGCGTACATGCGGATAATGTACCAGGTGTGCAAGTTGGTGCACGCTGATCTCAGCGAGTACAACATCCTCTTCCACAAGGACAAACCATACATCATTGACGTCAGTCAGAGTGTCGAGCACGATCACCCACGTAGCTTAGACTTCCTGCGGATGGACATCAAGAACATCAATGACTTCTTCCGACGGAAAGAGACCGCGGTATTGACCGATAGAACGACATACGACTACTTAATGAAACCGAGCGGCAGTCTTGAGCTTACAGATCTCAGTGTTGAGATAGATGAGCTGATGGCCAATCGGTCTGAAGAGGTCGATGACGAGGTCGACAACGAGGTGTTCAGAAAGCAGTACATACCGCAGACGTTGAACGATGTTTATGATGCTGAGCGAGATGCGAGCCAAATCGGAAAAGGGGGCCGAGACGCACTGGTCTACAAAGACCTGTTAGCGGATCAAACCAATGGCGGCGCGCCGTTGGCAGATGTTGATGACAACGTTACCGACAGCGACGAATCGGAAGATAGCGATGCAGATTCTGAAAATTTCTCGGAGGATGAAGAACCTGGTAAACCGCGGGGCAAGCGGTTCCAAGACAAAGATGAGAAGAAAGCGCATAAGCAGGCCGTCAAGGAAGAAAGACGTGAGAAGAGAAAGACGAAGATGCCGAAGTCGATGAAAAAGAAGCTTGTCAGCCAGGGCAGTCGCAAGAAGCACTAGGTAGCATCTCAAAGCGATATCGTGCCTGACGGATCACCCTCTGCTCAATCGCTCAAAGAGAAATTCAGGTAAGCACAATCTTCTCTTGAGATCAACCACAACATGAAGAAATGTATTCGTTACACTTGATATGAGGTGCCAGCCCAGTCTCGGGCGCGATAGCATGCTCATGATGGTTCCTGCAAAGAAGCCTCTGCGCTTGCTGCCAATGACATACAAAGAGAGCACAGATTGTGTGGACGTGCGCATTAGCCAAAACCATCGTTTTGGTCGCAATGCTGACTTAATCACGCGGTGTAGGGCCGGCAGTTTCGACAAAATATTCTACCGCTGATCAGCATCGTTGATACCATGAGCAGCTTTCAGTCTCCTCAAAGCACCTGCTACGATCTCTTTTGGCAGCTCGGGAACGCTATTCAACCCTTCGCCATCTAGTCTCTGGAATCCGTACTGCGCCGGCAACACGTTCAATCCGTGCCAGATGTCGCTGGGCAGATGCTCGCCCTGTTCTGATCGGAAGTGTTCCCTCTCGTTCATGTCGTCTTCGTACAGCTGGTCAAGCTGATTTTGTGCCTCTTGCACGATCTTCTCCATGCGTTTTCTGACAGCTCTTCGACGCGCAGCCTCGACGATCATGCCATCATAAGCGGTCAGGAAGTTGTCATAGACTTCGCATAGCTCGTTCATTCCGGCGACGCAGTCTTCTATCTTGGCCTTCTCCTCCTGCCAATGCGATGAGAAGTCGGTCACTTCCTGGACGTGGGATGGCAGGCGACGTCCGATTTTCTCCAGGAGACTGAAGGCCAAGGCAACATCGCGGTAGGACGTCTCGCATGCTTCACGCCAATCGAGGATGCGGTCAAGCTGTGCCTCCATCTCAGCGCCTCTTTCTTGAATATCACTGACGACTTCATCAACCTGGTCGGCATCTGACTTCAGTATTCTTAGCATGTCAACGCGCTCCTCCTCAGACATGGATTCGGCAGGACCTTGGAGAGCTTCGACATCAACACCCTCTGGGAGATCTTCGGCGCTGAAGTTCCTGGCTACAGCGGCCCCTCCACCTTCGGTGTGCTTGATGGCGTTTACGCAGGAATCGAAGTGCTGGACTAAGCTCTCCAAGCCTTGGGCCATGTCGTGGGCGTTACGCTCGAGCAATCTTAGTCGTCGAGGCACAGTTGGAGGTTGCAGATCTGATCTTGTGGAAGAAGAGGTCGCAGTCTTGTCGGCAAGCACTTGATTTATCTTTTGCACATCGTCCTCGAGGGTACGAATCGAGGTATCTATGTCGGAGCGAACGGCTTGTACACTAACATGGGCAGCGGTTGCATGCTGTCTTAGCGCCTCGACTGGCTGGTCATCCACGAAATCATGTAAAGTGTCCTTTTGCTGCGAGCCAGAGTCCACGTATCGCTCTTCTGTAGGGTGCGATGCCCTGAACCCATCCTCAATCCTTGTCTGTCTGAGCAGCTCGATGTCATCTTGCAACTTCCTGTCTGCCTGCTCCAATTCCTTGATGGTAGCATTTATTTCCTGCTTGACGCTGAGAGCGGCACCTTCTAGTTCGCCCTGCACTGCACGTAGCACTTTCAATTGTGAAGCCAGAGATCGCCTCAAGTACTTTGTCCGGGCGACAAGGGCAGCCGTGGTCTCGATGGTTGAGCGGGCTTCAGTGAGTATGGTCGTTGCACGATGGACATTATGAATGCTTGAAAGCGATCGCTTCGCCGCTACCAGCCAGGATATGAGCGTCTCAATAGAGGCGTCGGCGCCATCGCTGGTCACCGAGGCTGCTGGGGAAGGTCTGCGTGAAGAGTGCCTCGAGTGGTCTGGTGAGAGGGTAGCCGTTGATCGTAACATTAAGCTCAGCTCAGTCGGACCGCGTCCGGTACGAGACGTTCTTGATACCGACAAGAGAGCTTGTAAGCACAAGGACTGCTGAGATCACCAGATACCCTACGCATTACATACAAGGCGCGACGATCTAGGGTAGTAGTCCCCAGCAGCAGGAAGGCAACCTAAGACACATAGGCACAGAGCCACGGCGTCAATTCACCCGAAACTCGAATTGTGCAAGGGCAGGCCTGCATGACGTGCTGGGGCTCAATCGTCCCTATCGAAGCTAATGTTCTGGGGCCTACCTAAGTCATGTCGACATGGCCAATCAAAAACGGCCTGAAGTGTTCTTACTGTCCACTCTCCCTCGCCTCTTGTCGCATCTTGCAGTCGTGCTGGCTCGCTTCTTGCCGACGGATCCAGGTGGTTGCAAGCCGCTCCAACAATTCTCTCAATCACGAGTCTGGGGCCACTCTGGGCCCATTGTCCTTCAAAGTTGTCGTGCTTTGGAATGCTGTGGACGGCGACAGTTGAACGCTGATATCGCCATTTATCGCTTCACGTCACTTCAGCAACAAGAAATACTACACTTCAAATTGTGGTCTGCCTCATCAAGATCCCGACCTCAACCGCGACCGGTACTCCTGCTGAAAGACTCGGCCTTACGAAGCTGTTCGTATCCTCCGACCACATCCACTTTCTTGTGTTTCTTTAGATCGCCCCAGATAAGGACAGTAAGCGACTCACCTAATTTACCTGTCCGACGACGAGTTCGACATTCGAGGTACCACCTAGAACAACCAGGCTTATCCAGCAACTGCGCATCCCACGCGTGCCATGATCTCAGACTGTTAATCTCGAGCCATGCCTTTCGAACTATTAGTGGAGAGACAAGAGAAGTACGATACGTTAGCCTCGGGAAGCAAGGCGAATGGCCACAGCCATGCCTTACACGACTGGGAGATGCCTCCAAGAAAGCGCGTGCGGGCCAGCACCGAAGAAGACACGGAAGAGGAGGTAGATACGAGTACTTCGCTGAAGCATCGCAAGTACCATGAGCCGTTATCAGAAAAGAATAGCCACACGAAGAGCACATCCACCACCAAGCTAGATCCAGGAGTCACAGGTCCCTTCATGACCAAGCACGTCCCGACCCAGTACAACCCTCAGGGCAATCCTGCGCTTGCCCTGACCGAGCGACCCTCTGACCCAAATACTAAATTCTGCTATCGCCATAGACCTGACATGCTATGCCGCAGACAAGCTGACGAGCCGACCATGGACAAACTTCAGAAGAATCTCGAGAGGCTATCCGAGAGCGATAGGCAAGCGGTAGTCCAAGTCTGGTCGCTCTTTTCTGCAGCTCCTTCGAAGCACCGCAACCTCATGCTACAGGGCATTCTGACACAGTGTTGTTTCCCTCAACTATCTTTTCTTTCGGCCAACGTACAGAAACTGATCAAGATCGACTTCCTCTCTGCCCTTCCACCAGAGATTTCCTTCCGCATCTTAAGCTCGCTTGACACCATCTCACTGTGCAAAGCCGCACAAGTTTCAAGACGATGGCGCCAGCTTGCTGATGATGACGTAGTTTGGCACAGAATGTGTGAGCAGCACATTGATCGAAAGTGTACGAAATGTGGTTGGGGTTTGCCATTGCTCGACAGGAAGAGGCTGCGAGCGTCGAAGAGACAGATGCAATTGCGAGCTGCCGGAAGAGGTCTGAACGTGTGGTCACCTGCCGGCACACCCGTTGCCGAAGTCGAGCAGAATCCCTTAGCTCGTGATGTCTCCGTTGGCAGCAATGCAGCGTTAACCCCTGCTTCTGCGACGTCTGCCGTGGTAAGACAGCCGTCGCTTGAACCTCCCTTCCCTGATTGGGAGAAGATGAAGAGACCGTGGAAGCACGTCTACCGTGACAGATGGCGGGTTGGAAAGAACTGGAAGCATGGCGTGTGCAGTACCAAAGTACTTAAAGGTCATGAAAATGGCATTATGGCTGTACAGATGCTGGACAATATCCTTGCGACGGGATCGTACGACAAGACCATCAAGATCTGGGACTTAGACACAGGCAAGGAACTGAAGACTTTGACTGGTCATATGGCTGGCATCCGCTGTCTACAGTTTGACGACTCGAAATTGATCAGCGGGAGCATGGATGGCACGATGAAACTCTGGGACTGGCGTACGGGGGTCTGCTGTGCAACCTACTCCGGCCATTCTGGTTTTGTACTTGGCTTGCACTTCGACTCGAATATTCTAGTTTCTGGTTCGGCCGACAACACTGCCAAAGTTTGGAACTTCCGGGACAAGTCTACCTTCACGCTCAAGGGTCATGAAGATTGGGTTAACTCTGTGCGAATTGACTCTGAGTCACGGACAGTCTTTACTGCTTCAGACGATTTTACTGTCAAATTGTGGGATCTGGATACAAAACAGTGTATCCACACGTACAAAGGACATGGAGCACACGTGCAGCAAGTGGTACTGCTTCCTCGAGAATTTGACGTGGAGGACGATCTAGCCATGTTCGGTGATCAACTTTCTGACGCAGGGAGCCAGACGGCAGATTCGGCATCCTTCTCTGGTCACGACCAGTCACCCGTTATGACACACAGAGTTCTTCACAGCGAGGATCAACGCGCTGGTGCCTATCGATACACTTTCACTAATGGTCGGCCTGAACCTCCAAGGTACATGGTCACTTCTGCACTGGACAACACCATTCGGTTGTGGGAGGTCTCAACTGGTAGGGAAATACGTAAATTCTTTGGACATGTCGAAGGCGTTTGGGGTCTTGCTGCTGATTCATTACGCATTGTTTCGGGCGCAAATGATCGGATGGTTAAAATATGGGATCCGCGGACTGGGAAATGTGAAAGGACTTTCACTGGACACACGGGACCTGTTACTTGTATTGGGCTCAGTGATTCGCGAATGTGTTCTGCGGGTGAGGACAACGAAGTTAGGGTCTACTGTTTCAGCGAGAAGGACTGTTTTTGATATTGACATGTGATTTAGCGAGGCGTTTAGGATAGCAATCTGTGGTGCTGGATGAGACATATCTAGGTGTACGTGTGCTTGAACCTCGATTGAATATCTGGATGATGGATCATTAGGCAGTCTATAAAACCAGTTAACAGCGATACTGCCATAATCAGCTCCATGGCTTTGTCAGTCCACAAACGTGACGTCCATGGCGGAAGCTCGCGCTGACTGCACCAGTAATTCCTGATCTCCGCGTCTAAAGTAAAACGAAAAACTCTGGAAACGAGCTCGGAATTCAACATCTGTTACACACGAGGTCAACCTCGACCTGGAATAAGTTCCTTGACGCCGCAAAGATGTGGTTGTTGTTGTTGTTGTTGTCCATTAGAAACCCTTGGAGACTCCATTCATGTGCCCGCCAACCCGAAGCTTGCGGTCTCCCTGAGCTCCATCTGCTTTCTGGGATCCTCGTTTCCTGATGTGAATGGAGGCCTCTTCTTGTACTTCGTGATGTCTTCCGTGCGGCTCAATATGCAGTCGCTGCCGGGCTCCTCGGTGCCGATGTACCGGCCGTCATCGTCCTTGGCGTAGTGCTTCAGGTATTCGGCGCGAGTCATGTCTTTCATGACGAAAGCCGGCTGTTTGGTGTCTTTCTTCGAACCGCGTCTGTGGCGGAAGGAGGAGAGGCTGAACCTGGTTTTGCTTTTGCTTTTGGGTTTCGGTTCCCAATCGAGACCTTTGATTGGGTTGTCGTCTGAATCTGAGGTTGAGTCGGGAGGGGCTGGCCTGTCGTCTGCTAGATCTGGAGATGGGAATGGCAGTACGGGGACACTGATGATGGATTGGTCTGTGAAGCGGACGGGCAGGAGATTTGGTGCACCGGCGCCGTAAGCTTCGGCGGAGGTCAAGCCGTCGAGGCCGCTGCCCTTGGTGGATTCTGAGGTTTTTGATATGGGGCGACCCGTTGCCGTGAACGATTGCAGTGCTGGATCGTCGTGTAAGCTTTTCGAAGTGGACATGGCTTGTGTTGGCGAGGTGGATGTGAAGATGGCGTTCTCGAAGTCGTTACGGTAGCTTAGCGTGTCGTGAGTCAATGGGCCTGTGGTCATGTTTGCGCTTTTGTACTTCGAGGATTGTTCTGCTAATAGATATCTTTCGTTGCAAGATAGAAGGAGTCCTTGAGCTAGCCTCGATCTGCTTTTGTCGTATTCCTACCTCTATAGGTGTTGTTTGCCTTGACCAGGTGACTTCCTCGTCTGTCGCCAAGCAGAAATGCGTGATTATTGTCAGACAGGTACTATTTTCGACCCAGTGGTCAAGGGTCGCTTGATTCGCTGGTATCTGAGCCAGGCTCAGAGCGTGCGGAGAGATGCGTTACTTAGCCACGAAATGCAACGCCCAACGATTTAGCGGCAGTCGATTGGTTATTTTCCGTTATATTAGACCAGTATGATACTTCTGCCGTGAGGTAGTGTACAGATGCAATCTATTTGTAAGCCTTGTGACCCCTGCTTGGCATCAATCAGTCTGCCTATATTTAGCAAGAGCTGCCGCAACACTTGCAGTCAGTTCCGCGTCTTTCTTCGCTTGCGGCTGGACCGATCTTTGCTGGTCATTGGCTGACAATGGTTGCTTTAGTCGGGCTTCCGCTGCCTGTTCGGCTTCCAGCATTGCGGCCTCGTCAAAAGCAGCGTCGTCATTGTCGTCGAAATCCATATGATCTGGCAGAAGCTCTTGCAGTCTTTGTCGCTTGTGACTACTCGCCGGTCTCGAGCTGTCGCTCGTGTTCGGCCTCATACTTTCGCCGCTGATTGGTGCTGGAACTTTGCTGATAGGTACGGCATTGAGGCCAGGGCTAGCCAGATGAGCAGACTCAGTCTCTTCGTCATCAGCCACGTTGCTCTCTTGCCTCAGCAGCTGAGCATTGGCTCTTGCAGTCCTCTTGACACGGAAAGGTTCTCTGAGGGTGGTATACCAACTCTTGACCTTCTTCTCACCCCATCCTTGGATTAAGGCCAGTTCTTCTGGCTCTGCATTGATAGCTGCCCGTAGTGTCCCGAAGTTGGTAATCAAGCTTGCCGCATCGGTTTTGTTGATGTTTCGCGGAGTCGTGACGAATTCAGTAAGACTTTCTTGCCATGACTCGGCCTGACGAGCACGAATAGAAGAAGGAGAAGCATGCTCGTAGGACTTGAACAGCTCGATGTAGCGACCTGCTTCCTGAGCTGACCAGGCAAGGATGAGAGTCAGATCGTTGATCATGGATGTTTTCGAAAGCTCTTGCAGTGCTTGTTCGTGGTTCTCGATGTCGACCATGGTGAGCAATATACGCAGGTTGTATAGTTTGCCCAACTGACGTATGCGACCATAGACGTACTCGGGGTGTAGGCGGTGGTATTTCAGGGACAAGAAGAGCGCGCATGTTGTCGCACCAAGCACGTAGTCACAGGGAATGTCCGAGTACTCCCAGGGCAGACTCTTGACATGATTGAGGATGGGATTGCCTTTCTGTCTGGTCGATACTAAGATGGCTGAGGGACCTTGTCTCTGCGGCAGTGCCTGTGGCTTTGGCTGCACCACCTTTGGTCGGCTGGCTTCGCTGGCAGCTGGCTGTCGACCTGCCGGCCGGTCGAGACTTGATGCTGCGGCCAAAAAGTCGGCGTCGTCGAATTCGGCATCCATTGTCGATAACTGGTTAAGACGACACCACAGGCACTTCTGCCTACATTAGCCTCTCAGCCAGGGTGCGTTGTTGACCTTGCCGTCGGCCTTAATCAATTTTTATCCACGTGTTGACGCGTAGAGGCTAGGAGCTATATTGTTATGTGGACGCGCTCTCCAAAATATCATGCATGACGGTGTTGATGCAGTACAAGGGACTTCTTATTGTATTTATTACATCCATGTCAGTACAGTGGCAAACAGACTTATTGTTATAGCTGTAGGATAGCACTGAGTATGTAGATCGCCTCATTGAATCGAAGGACCCTTCATTTACTTTCAAAAATGTTGTAGGCCTGCGCCCAACGATTCAATGTGATCAATCTCTCAGACCGCTGGCAAATCATCTCATTATTGAGTTCGATTGAAGGTTAACAGAGCTCAGTCTGCCCAAGCGTTGCGCAAGAGGCTGCGTGTCGACCCTGAATGTATCTGTGTCTACTCCCACGTCTAGTGTGAGTCTTGCCTACTACTCTGATCTTCAACTTTACCTTCTTCTTCTCCGCCCACTCCTTGCATTCCCGCACCACCTGCGGCGTTTGCGCAGCGTTAGTCGTTACTTCTTCCACTGCGATTTTGTCGTCCATCAACCACTTCCTCACATCACCTATAAACCAGCTACAGATGAAACAGGCACCACCGAAAGCAATGCTCATGCAGTATGGCCATCTGTAAGCGAGAGCGAATGCTTTCTGCACTGCACTTACAATCAGCTCCTGGGCGACGTTCTTCTTCATCACTCATGGATCGCTTTGAATAAGCTGTCCCAGCTCTGAGGATCTAGCGGTGGACACCGGGTACGTCAAAATCTGAACGAGCTCCAGGTTCTGTGGGTCTGTCGTGACATCGACAATGCCGCCGTAGACGATCATTTGTGTAGCTATGATCTCGGTTGCATACTGCTCGACTTCTATGGTCCTAGGCCGCAATCAGATTTCTGCCACATGAGTTTCATGGTTCAGACGATGTTGGGAGAGCGCCACACATCGCGCGAAGGGGGCGGAGGGACTGAACCAATTTGCTAGACACACTATGTGTAACTCATCTGACAAGGATTATTTTCGGTCTCATCTGCACTGTGAACAAGTAACTCGGGCTGCGCTCGCTATCTGACGCCTGGAACTTTTAAGTCTCGTAGAAACAGGCGGTTGCTGCTTGCAAGGCTACTACGCAGCTGTCTCGCGTGCGTCGACCCATGCTTGCACCGCTGTGTCATCAAGCAACCGTGCGTCGAGCTAGGGCGCGACTTGGTTTGACTTTGTCACTCACCCTCGACGAGGCCAAGATCCTGGAACGCTGTGCTAGTACCGTGCATCCGGTCCGCAAATTGAGCGCCGCACCAGACACATGGATTTTTGAGCTGTAACAGCTGTTCGCATTTCAGGTGTAGCACGAACATGGTGTTGGTGTGAATATGGAGGCAGAGGCGTAGCTACATCATATAGTAACAATCACTGGCGCTGTGGGGCGCGTCTTGGAGAACTGACACGTAAACACGTGCCCTAGTCTGGAGATAATCGTAGCCCGGAGATAACCAAAATTTCAGACTCCCATATCATTCAAGTGTAGACTCGAGATTATGCTGCTGCAAAAGACACTCGCAGTCATGGAGCCGGCTACTAAGCGCCGTAAGCTTTCTCAGGAAAGCCATGAAGCAGTTGCAGAGCAGGGACAAGCTGCTCCTGAACAAGACAAGCGGCAGTCCCTCTTCGTCCGATCACTACCTGCCTCAATCACCAAAGAGAGGCTCATCGAGCACTTCTCCCAGTCCTACCCTTTGAAACATGCGACGGTTGTACTAGATCCCCAAACAAAGCTACCCCGTGGCTTCGGCTTCGTTACATTCACGGATGCCGCGGACGCTCAAGCTGCGCTCGCCGAGTTCAACAATTCTCTTCTCGATGGGCGAAAGATCAAAGTTGAGCCTGCCGAAGCACGACACAGAGAGGTAGACGACAACATTGGAGGAAAGGCGCACTCGAAGAATACCAAGGGCGAAGAATTGCGAGCCGCGAGAGAGCAACAGCAGCAGGATAACCAGCCGCCCAAGCTGATCATTCGCAATCTACCATGGAGCATCAAGACACCCGAGGACCTGACCAAGCTGTTCTTGAGCTATGGAAAGGTCAAGCATGCCGTGGTGCCCAAATTACCTGGGGACAAAGGTCAGGCTGGGTTTGGTATTGTCATGTTACGAGGCAAGAAGAATGCTGAGAGGGCACTCGAGGGCGTGAATGGCAAGCTAGTCGATGGGAGGACCTTGGCTGTAGACTGGGCTGTCGACAAAGAGACATGGCAGAAGGTGCAGCAACAAGGAGGTGAACAGGGGGATGTGGCTAGTGAAGAGCCGCAAGTTAATGGTACAGTTGTGGACGCAGTAAAAGAGGTGGATGGATCCTCCGAAGACGAGGCAGATGAGAGCGGCGTTCTCTTAGATGGTGAGCAGACTGTACTTGAGGTTGCCGATGGCACTACTTCCGAGGGCGGCGAGCTCGAGGATGGTGATGATGCAGAGGCCGAAGACGATGACGATGACGACTTAGACGCATCCGACATCTCTTCCCTTGCAGCTTCCAACGCCCCAGCGTCAACATCTCAATTCAACACGGAAAATACAACAGTCTTCATCCGCAACATCCCCTACGACACCAATGACGAGTCTCTCAGTGCACATTTCCAAGATCATTTCGGCCCAACCCGCTACGCAAGAGTGGTCTACGACCACGAGACTGAACGACCGCGTGGCACGGCATTCGTGTGTTTCCGACACGAAACTGACGCAAAGGAATGTGTCAAAGGATGCCCCAAGCAAGACTCGACACTTGACTCTCGCAACCACAAAAGCCAAGCACCTAGTCTCTTGCAGAACACGAACCTTGACCCCAGCGGAAAATACACATTGAATGGCAGACTACTGCACGTCACACGTGCACTTCCGAAACCCGAAGCAGACAAACGAGCCACTGATTCAGCAAACACAAGATTCGCGAAGTCACAAAGCGACAAGCGGAGGTTATATTTGCTTTCCGAGGGTACTGTATCGGCCGGCACGACGCTCTACAACCAACTGTCCAAGACCGAGCTAGACATTCGAGAGAGCAGCGCGAAACAGCGCCAGAAACTGGTCAAGACCAATCCTAACCTCGGGTTGAGCTTGACACGTCTCAGTATCCGCAACCTGCCGCGCTGGATCGATGCTCGTGCGCTGAAGGCACTAGCTCGCGAGGCAATCGTTGGCTTTGCGTCCGATGTCAAATCGGGTCACCGGAGCCCAGTCAGCAAGGAGGAGCTAGCGCGTGACGGCGAGGCTGGAAGACAGGCCGAAGCACAGCGAAAAGCAGCCGGCAAAGGCGTGGTCAAGCAGGCGAAGATCGTGTATGAAAGCGAGATGACTGGTGGGAAAGTTGGGGAGGGTAAAGGTGGGAGAAGCAGAGGGTACGGATTCATCGAATATTGGGGGCACCGAAGTGCATTGATGGGGTTGAGGTGGTTGAATGGGCACTTGGTTCAGAGACCGAAGGGCGAAGATGCAAAGGGCAAGGATCTTGACGGTGATGAGAAGGGCAAGAGGTTGATTGTCGAGTTTGCGATTGAGAATGCGCAGGTAGTGCAGAGGCGGGAGGAGAGAGAGCGGAGGGACAAGCAGCGCAGGGTCCAAGACAAGGACAATGATGGTCAGGATGATGGTCAGAAGAATGATGCGAGGACTGATGGCAAATTTGAGAGGAGGAACACTGACTCGAAGACTGGTGGCAGATTCGACAGGAGAAACACAGATTCAAAGACTGGTGGTAGGTTCAACAGGAGGGACACAGATGCGAAGCCCGATGGCAAATTCAACAAGAGGAAGAGAGACGTTAAAGACGAAGGTGGGAGGTTCAATGGCACAGCCAAGAAGCAGCAGAAGACTGGGCCTGCAAAGGCCGAGAGTGCTCCGGCGCAAGAGCATGACCAGGACGCGAAGAACAAGGTTGCAGCTAGGAACAGGATCATCGCACAGAAGAGACAGAAGAGGAGGACAAGGAAGGGATAGGCATACGCTTGCGACGAGGCGAGAGACCATGGCGATTGGTGAAGTAGTCGTGGCCATACATGTTGTGCACCGTCTAGCACACCCCATGCGTTGAGCTTAATACCATTAGAAAACCTCTCTTCGTTTCAGTGACGTCGACCGGTAGTAATTGCCCTGACTCAGTCGCACATAATCTGCTATGCGCTTCGGTAGGCCTGCGTTCTGCCAAGTCATTCATGTTCTGCCCTACTAGCTCACGTTGATCGTAGCATCTCGTGCCTTCTAGCGATCCATATTGTTCGCACCCTCGACCTTGCCGACGATGTTATACCGTTTGCTGAAGAACTTGAACCAGTCGTTCAGCACGGTCTTCTTCTCTTCCGACAGATCGGACCATTCGGGCACGCATTCCTCCTTCTTCAGCGACGAAGAGGCTAGGGCTCGGGAGGGGTCTTTGCCCGCGAAAACTGTACAGTGCGAGCGTTAGCGGTTGGACTTGTAAGCGCAGAAACAGCCGCAGCATCGTAGCTTAGTGTATACGGTTGGGGGGTAGAGTTGATATGCGGAAGCATTTGGAGGAGCATTGATTGGGTCAGGTTGGGGTCTGTTTGCTGGGGCGTGGTTTGTGCGTACCACTGTAGCTTCCTCCGGGCTGATATGCCTTGTTCCTGCTCACATCGAAGACGATGCCCTTGATCGCGACGTAGGTCGGCTTGTCGGGGTTGGTGCCGTCGGCGGCGGCGAGGTCTTCCTGGCTGATTACGTTGTCCAGGTTGGGCTTGTCCAGCTGGACGGGCTGTTTGGGCGCAAATTGCTTGTCCATCGGGTCTTCGTTGTGTGGCATGGGCGAGAGCAGAGGGTCGGCGGGTGGGTTGTTGACTGGGTCCATTGTGGTTGGCGGATAAATGTGTTGCGTGGGTTGGGTACTGTCGGTGCAGCGGCGAACTTGAAGTCAAGACTTTAATTCAATGTTCACGAATGGCAAGTAGGATTGGGGTCACGGTTCAGGCTGTCTTTCTACGGTAGGACAAGTGTGCGATTACTCATGACACTTTAGTTTCGCGACGCTGCTGCATGGCTGGCGATCTTGACGACACAAGCTTCGAGGTCTGTTTGGACGCACATGGTCGGTAGTGGGGTGCTTTGAGCGGACATGACCTCGTACTACTAGCACAAGTACCCGGCCATGGAGCTGTATCTCTCCAATGACGGATGTGGTAATCAAGCGAGCGCAGGAAAACCACGTCGCTGAGCCGATCAATGAACAGGTGTGGACACATAGGAAAGCTTCTCCAGCCATGTGCATTTACCTAAGCACTGGCCAGGGCCCAGGTATTGGCGTCGCAGCTTCTTCCCGCCTGTGTCCGTGCCCTTGCCCCTGCCTGTTGCTGAAGCCAGGTAAAGTAGCTACGAAGGATACCGGAGCTATCGGTAGGTCAGGTCCGGTTGACGCTGAACCCTGGCAGGCACATGCTTCAGGCCGTCTAATACTGTCAATGATTCGACGATCTTCACCGGACTCCTATTCCCGAAGGTGCATGGGATGCGCAGCCAATGCGGCCAATTACTAGATAACCCTGTGTCACGGACCAGGCGCGCAGCTTGACATCTGACCCTTGACATCTCTGGCGTGGGAACATATTGTCTCCTCTTCTCTTCTCTTCACTTGACTTGCCACTACACAATCTCCTTCGCTACAACCCTGCGCAAGCAGCATACATCAAAGCGCGTCTTATCCCAAGCTTCATCGTGGTTAACTCAGAAGACAGGTCGCTCATACCTCACCACCTCACCATCTCACAGTCCTCGACGAGCATAGCATACGGCATTCACGTCCCCTGACCCTTGCGTGATCGGAAAAACATGGATTCAAGCCTGGGAGACACCATCTACCATATGCTTCCTAAACTTGTCGCCTGGGACGAAGATGCGCTCGAGCAGATCCAGCTATCTGTCTACAACGGCCTGGAGCTGTTCACCGTCTTCATGGCCGCCTTCTTCTGCCTCTTCATGTACTACTTTGTCTTCGGCTTCGTGATTGAGTCACTTGCCGAATCGAACATGAAAGATATGGACATCAAAGTCGATGAGACGCCTGCGACTAAGACGAACGGCGAGAACAGGACAATGAACAGCAAAGAGTCTGGGCGAACGGTCAAGCTGGAAGACGGGCCCGTGGAAGGAAAACGCAAATGAATCAGTCGGGTCGAGGCTGGTCCGTTCGAGCGGCGAGTGGTGCAGGCGTTATGTGTCTTGACAGACTTGGATCTGGGGCTCGATTACCGCTCAGCTGAACGTGCGGCATGAATATTCAATGGGTACAGGACCGGCTGAGCAGGTGCTAGAAGGTTGGGGTGTTAGGTTTTGAAGTTGTTTTTTTTTATTTAATTCTATTCCTTCGGGGGCATCATGTTGTTACTGAGTCTTTAAAAGACATCTTTTTATCCTCTGAGCATCTACGTATCTGTTCGTTTCCTACAGCATGCGTGCATACCCACTAAGCATTGTACAGGACGCGTAAGTATAATGAGTGGGTACGAGGGCCGCGAGACGCGTCAAAAATAAGGTTTCAACCTGCCCGTACTGGACCCTCACACAGCGACTCAAAATCAGCCTGCCTCGGCGGCACATCAACAACACAAAGGTCCTTTCAACAAGTTCTATGAGTGACCATAGCTAAGTCAGGGAGCGTCTTCTCGAGATCGTACTTTCGGCAGCATACGCAGCCCCAATCTCGCACCACTCAACCACTAGCGCCCCGCAAAGCTCTCCAAATTGATCCTGGGCCCCTGAAACCTCGTCTTCGCATGCACAACCCAGTTGGCCAACCCCAAGACCGCGAAGACGCCCAGCACTGCAACCGCGTAGTTCATCGTGCTGCCCGTGACCGCCGTTGTCACTGGGAAGCAGTAAAAGATAGTGATCAGTGCCGTGAAGGCAATGGTCACAGCATTGACCAGCCAGCCGGCCGCACCCATGTGCCATTTGTTCTCCCGTCTCCCTGCCCCGATGACACTGCTATCCCGTCCGCTGAGCATGAGGAAGAACACCGGGATCGCAATGCTTATCTGCATAGCAATCAGACATGTTCCGATGACGGAGTTGAATGCCGTTGTGCTCCCTAGGTAGATACACCCCATAACGAAGACGACCGTCGCATTGAACAAGAGAGCCCAGATAGGAACACCGAGTTTGCTGTCGACCGTGCCGATCTTCCGCGAGAACACCAGGCCGTTGTCGCGGGCAAACGACCACGTGAGACGACTGGCCGTTTGCTGCGTCGCGTTGAGCGCGAAGTAACCTATGAGTAGAAGGAGGATGGTCATTACTGTTGCGCCGGGACCGGATTGCGTCGCTTGTTCCCAGATCGTAAAGATAGGCAAGGGGCTCGTGACCACGCCCGCGGCGTCGGAGATGCAGTAGAACATGGCGATCACGAATGGGAAGGTTGTCACAAACCCGATCACAAGCGTTGCGATCAGCGCTTTCGGCACCGCGGACGCAGCGTTCAATGCGTCCTCGGCCAGATGCACGGCACCGTCAATGCCGATATACATGAAGTGTGGATTTACCAGCCCTATGAGGAAGACCACGCCATCCGGCCAGCCACTACCTTCGTTGATGAAAGTGGCCCAGACAGTTTCGCTTGCGGCTTTCGGGGCTGCGCAGGCTAGACAGGCAATGAAGAAAGTGAAGAAACATGCTAGGCTAAAGAACATGCCGATGTCATGGGTCACAGGGACCTTTCTGAGAACCAGGAGATTGTAGCCCAGCACCAGGATGTTAGACGCTTGGTAAACGAGGAAAGACTGCCACTTCTGCGGTACGTACGTCGGATGCCAGTACGCTGCCATGCCGAGTACGATCTGTGGAATGATTACGCACACGCTTGCACTCGTAGCAAGCCACGCGAAAATATTCACGATGCCGGTGGTGTATGACGCCCCACAACGCACACTCTTGGGTGCAAGCAGGTACGTCCAGTGGTACTGTCCGCCAGCTGTTGGGTAGCGGGCTGCGAGCTCGCACATGCTCAGAGTGCAACAGCCGACCGTGAAGAAGCTGATAATCACGCCGTAAATGATTGTTACGGGTCCACCAGCAACGAAGCCAAGGAACATGGTGGCGGCGACGCCGCACCAGCTGTTGCAGACATTGAAGCCAGCGGAGAGGATCTCGAGAGTTTTGAGCGTGCGAGGGGGTGCGTTGCTGCCGAAGATGGCTGCAGAGGCTGGTTAGCTGGCGATGCGAGTTGGACGTTGGAACGATGATACCGAACAGGGACAGAAGTTGGAGAGGCCGGACGTACTGTTCTCATGGTTGGACGATCCATCTGAAACATGATCGCGGTCGCCGCTGCTGATGTGTGATTCGTTCTTGTCTCCCATCGTTGATGGCGAGCTGGAGCAGGAGACTGCAACTCAAGACAGGAGGACGTTCGAGAGAGCAACCTCAAGAGAAGGCAACATGCCCAAGGTCCAGTGTACCGAAACGGAGAGTCCTAAGATCATGGTTGACATGTGCTCTGCACGTTGCACGTGCTGTCACTGTTAGAGGAACACAGGTGGATCCTGACCAGGTCTGATAGGCAGACTGTGATTCTCCGTCGTTACAGTACTTTCGTGGTGATGCTCCACATACAAGATTAGCTTTCTGCCTGTGTTATCAACATGTTCCAAGCGAAGGATTAAGCTCGAGAGCATTGCCGTAACTGAAACATCTTACCTTACGATACAAGGTCGGAAGAGACCGCGGAAGAATGCTACAAGCCATTCAACGTTCCTTCCTTGCAGTAGAAGCTCGAGCTACAGGCGAAACACTACTAAGTCTAAAGCTAGACCGGATATGTTCGTGCTCCTCGCTCCAAAAAAGCCCTGTGGATACAGGGCGTTGATCGTCCCTTGACAGGCCACAAAAAATCTGGAGAATATGCGGGACAAGAACGTCCTAAAGCCTAGCGAGGGAATCAGCCAGCCAATGGAACAATTCTTGGCCCAAGCGTAGTTTCATGCAATTCGCGGTACGACCTGAGGCGCAAGACAAAGCTTCATCCTTGTCTCCAGCAACTGCCGTTGCTGCAAGATTAACTGCAACGATATGCGGTGTACATCAGTTTGTAATATGCCGCCGAAGTAAGTGCCGTTGTATAATGCGCTCATCAAGCGAAACCTAATGGATATGTTCGTGAATTAGGTGCATGGGAAGGTCGCATCTTCTGCTTGAGAGAATGGCTGCGAGGTTCTTCGACAAATACTTCACAAAAGGTAAGGGCATGCGTGCACTCGGCGTGAAAGCGAACTCGAGGATCTGGCGTCTCTTACACGTGAATGTGTTCTGTGTTCTTCCTGTAGATATCGTGCTCGCATGTCGTGACCATGTACTTCTCTAGTCACCATAATCTCTTCTTCTGGAGGACTGGCATTCAAGTCGGGACTTTACTGTCTCGGGTGTGTTGTGGACTCGGCAGTGGAGCCTACCCTATATGTAGGGTCCACGAACGTACTTTTGTGTCCATCACGGGAGTTCATGTTGTGTTCAGCCTTCTTCGTCAGCGATGCTAAGGCAGATGAGCTGCCGGTGAAATATTTGTTTTGACAGATTCCCAAAGATTGTCGGCGGAATCTTGACCTGTGACCAATACAAAGATGCGGATAGGGCTGCATATGCCGACAGAAAAGCGGCTCTCGAAAACACCAATCAGGTTTTGTCTGCGACGAGCTGCCATTTGAAGAACTTATAGCATGATAGTTGGGACGACGATACAGGCAATTTCGATGGAAATGTCAAACTACGAACGATCAAATGAGCGCAGCCTCATCCACTGAGCATTGATAGGTCTCTGTTCTTTGTTAGTCCCAGGGTTGCGGTATCGACATGGAAAACTAGGACTGAAAGTTGAGCTTAGAGCCCAAAGAGCAAATTCTGCCCAGTAGCCTGACGTATCCGAACGGTATTATGCTTAGGGGTAAGCCTCATTGGAAGGAATCCTGTAGGCATCTTGCTCAGGAGAAGTGTAGCGAGGGATGGGATATTCCTGTAGTAGATGTTTCTTATGTAGGTTCCACATCCTACTTCGGAGAGAGAGTCTTGGTGCTGGCCAGATACATTCGAAGCTGAGTGATATATGACAGCGGCCTTGATTTCAATACAGGAGGCCTTGACAGCATTGTTCGGAAGCGAATCGATCAACTGCTGCCGGTCTTTGTACTGTATAACTTCATTGCAGGTCTATGCGGTACGCTTGTAAGTGCAATAGCTCTGGAAGGGCTTGCATTCGTGGCACCTACCTCTGCGGGGCAGTCATATGTGGTCAGTAAATTCGTGCCTCCGAGATGGTCGATCAAAGCTTCAAGGCTGACAAGCTAGATGATCGTTCTGGCTCGGGTTGTGGCCATTACGACTCCGGCATTTCTCGTAGCGGCTCTGTTATAAGGACTTTTTGTCCTGAACAGCCCGATCTATGTTCTTGAGCGTTGGCATGGAACGACGCTGTGTCTTGCCACTGTATTCATTGCCATGTTCGTGAACACATGTTTGATAAAACACAGAACTCGAATGGACGGTGGCACTTTGCTTCAGCTCAGTACTGACAAGCGTCCTTAGCTGGTCCAAGCACGATAAACAAATTCATCGTGGTCCGCTGAAGGAGACATATGTCTGGAAGCGGTAAGCCAGATAGTGGCCAGATTGAGTGGAAATCGGAGCCAGACCCACAGATGCGGCGGAACCAGTATCTTAATTCATCACTCGACTGTAGACTGTCTCCGAGTACACGCTATAGGCCGTTACATCGCGTGCTATGTTGGACTGTTCATCAGTTGCCTCGGGAGAGCATAGCTACAATTCGTCCAAGGACAAGACAACGTATCGCTACAGAAGTAGGCAGAACTGGGAAAAAAGACTGAGGCTAGAGAAGGACTGACTTCAGGATGGAGTTTAATGAAAGGATAACAGGTAACTTTTGCGACACACGTAGATCTTCCCAGCACGTGACTTGAGACACATGGACATAAAACTCAATCGCACGTGCGAACCACAGTTCGTGTGCAGGTGGAGGCGACATCGACACGGGCGGAATGGCAAGCATGGGTAAGCCTTGTTTTGTGATCCATAACGGTTCAGTGGCTGACTAATTCAATTGTTTCGAGCTATCTTGGATCTGCTCAAGCGAAATCGTCAGACACACGACCTTAAACGACCTTCGTATGAGGCAAGAAGAACGGTACAAGTCATACAATGATACACACATGCCTTCTTTCGTATGATGACCGAGGACGTCCTAGCACTTACACCCGCTGCAATCGGTCCTGCCGAAAGCCTTCGACCAACCCTCGAATTCTACTGTTCATTCGTCACAGATACAGATCATAAACCAGATGTATGCCAGTTGAACGCGCAAAAACGCTGAAACAAAGTCGTATGGCTCTTCAGAAGTGGCTATGATGTGAGCCCCGCTTCTTACCCCCATGAGTTGCCTTCTGCACGATCCCTACAATGACCGCAGCTCCGAGCACGACAATCATGCCCATGCCCAAGCAAAGACTCAGGATCTCGATAGTCGCAAGCTTCTCTTTTCTCATGTACACAAGCACTAAACTCACAGTGGTACACGCTAAGGCAACCACAACGCCAACAGTGGCACCCACATCAACCTCCAGCACCTCTTTCCTGCGCCCAGTGTTGAGCAGAATTGCAGACATAAGTAGAAAAATGTAGCTGAGGACCAGGAGACCACTGTAGAACTGGACCAAGGTTCGCTCGAAGGCGCGTTGGCGGCGAGACAAGCGTATCCTATATCGCTCTGCTGGGCGTACGTGGCCCTGCAGTCCTTTGTATCGGGGCCGGGCGGTGCTGGTCAGATCCGACTCTGATTCGGAAGACAGGTTGTCTTGACTGCGAATACTACCGTTGAGAAGTGAGGTCCGCTCATCAGAATCGATAGCTCGTCTGTTCCTAGACTGAACCCAAGCGAACGGAGCCGCCATTATAGAACCAATCTTTCGTATCGTTGCCATTCCTGGAGCTTCTTGGTTTGGATCGACGTAAATGGTGTATGTATCTTGCTGGTTGAACTCCGAGTCGGGGTCGTCATATTCGCTGTAGTATCTTCGTCTGTTAGGGCTTTCCGCCAAAATCCTAGCCCGCTTCTTCTTGTGGGACACAGGCTTTCCGTCTGTTTGACCCAGAGACGTTTCCCGTGGTGATGCAACATTGCTTGTTTCTGAGCCGGTTGTGGAATGCACCAACGGTGTGGAGAAGACGCTGTCCATTGGACCATCAACTGATGAAGGCCCCGAAGTTAGACCGTCGGATAGGTCTTTTCGCCTTGAGGCCCGCATATGCATGGGAACTTTCCTGATGTCCTTCTCCAGCAGCGTCGTCCATGAAGGTTTCTCCAGAGCAGAGACTTGGCTATAAATGGCAGCGCTCTCCAACGTAAAGTCTGCTACTCTTTCAGCCAGATGCGTGCTGTCGAAGGCTCGGACCACTTCCGGTTTCCTACCAAATTCCCATCGGATCTCAAGGACAGCATGAGGAAAGTCATGCTTCTGAGATTGGGGTTCATCCTGAGATGTTATACTTTCTTTACTGAATGGTCCAAAGGTGATGTTGTCGTCGAAGGTGGCGAATGTGCCAACCTCTGAGGAGTTTGTTAAACCGGCATACCTCGTACGATCAGAATCGAGTTGAGCCAGAGGCTTGACGTCGCGATGCTGTGACAAGAAGTCTTTTATGACGCGTGTGTTAGCAGCGCTAGCAGACCTATCGTTTGGGGCGGAAGCAGTCCGATCTAGAGCTGAGGTGAGGTCTTTCCGTTTGATGCTTATGGTAGAGCTGCCATCGGATCGCGGTGACAGGTCAGACATGGTAACAAGGGCTTCTTTCGTGGTAGACCATCGTGCAGTCACGGCAGCCCTGGAAGGGGTACGAGCTGTGGAGTCTTGGACAAATCTATGTGCGTTGTCAAGATAGCAGGCATGTACCTGAACTCTGTCATCCAAGGGTACAGGACATAACGAATCAGTAGAATTCTCTCTGGACATAGGAAAGCGGAGGCCAAGATCGCGCATGTAGCGAAGAAGCAAGACGCGGGCTTCGTCGAGGTTGTCCTTGTGTACCCAATATGTGGCGGTTCCGGCAGCTTCTCCAAAGGGAATTGAAGCCATTGCTGCATCATAATGGAGTGGACCAGATTGGGCGGCTTTGACGATTTGGGAGACGGGAGATTCGGGCTTGAGCGATGGTTTCCGGTTGTCCTGATCTTGCATGCCAGAGCGTAGGAGACTGGCTTGGAGGTCTTCTATTGTGGCAGTATGGGTAGCAAGATGTTGCATCTGGCCGGACAGATTCAGATCGAGCTGCCTGTCGGAGAAGACCTCGGTCTCTAAGCGGGCGCGTAGGGCGTCTGAGTTTGTCCATTTGCGGTATTTCTTCAGTATCTTGCGGAAGGCGGTCTTTTGCGTAGCAGCAAACCTTGACAGGGCTTGTATGTCTTCGCCTATGTTCTCAGCTTCATAGGCTAGCCGCTGGTATTTCCTGGCCTGCAGAGACGGTCGGCCGGAGTAGAGGTTGGCGGAGCGCTTACTCGATCTCACCGACTTGTCGAGATGTGCCAGGCGGCGCTCAATCTCGCCATATTTGCTCCGAGTGAACAAGACAATGTGTTCGTACTGCTCTTTCAATATGCCATAGAGCTCGTCTTCGAGAAGCGACCAGCGGTGGTCTGACTGGCCTGGGATGGGTACGGGGGTAGGGGCACCGTTGGTCGTCCGTTGCTTGATCAGATGCTTGAGCTCGTTGTAGTTGAGATTGTAAGCGGCCCATTTCGGAACTGATCTTTGATAGAGCGTTTCACCGAACTTCATGATCGGCAGCAGTCTTGGAACGCGCGAGACACCCAAGCCAATATGGTCGACTCAGAACATTGGAAGAACAGCCTCTCTATGGTGCACGGGGGAATGCGCTGGAATGGGCGAGGTTGCTGGTACTGGTTGAGTCGAGGACACGCAGTGGGCAGTGAGCAGTAGGCAGTGAACAGCGAACAGTCCAAGTCAAATACACGACATTGGCGGACGTGAAAAAAGATGAGCTAGAGAGGGATAGGCCGTTGATGGTTCCAGACCGGTGGATGCGGCGATGTTGGTTACAAGTGCTGCAAGTACGAGATGCGCAAGTCTCTGGTGTAAGAAGAATGTTGATAACTTGTGTCGAGTCGTGTCGAGGAGCCCCGTGGAGACGGGGGCACTGCACTCGTCCAACAAGTTCAAGGTTCCAACGGGCGCGGGCTGGTGTTAGTGTAGCGAAGCGCAACTTCCCTGCGCTGTGACGTGCGCCAGTGTCACTGAGCTCCACCCCGGCCTGCCCGTCCAATCGTCCGATGCACATGCGCCAGCCACAGTTGCACCTGCACCCAGATGCTTGGATAGATGCTGCTTCTGTGCCATGTGTCGAGATGGTGTCGCATCAGTAATGGCAGAAAGCCTTCTCTGAGACCTAGCCGAAGGGTTCAAGTAGCTACGAGCACACTGACACTGCCGAGTCTATGCTTCTTCCACAGTCGAGCAAAGCCCGGCAATAGTTCTGCGCCTGACAGAACTCTAACCAAGTAGTAAGGGTGCTAGACCTGAAGAACGATGCTTGGTGTTCTTGGGAGATTGCCAGATTGGCCGCCCAACATTACTTGTATACCCCTCGACCTGTTTTCGGCAACAGGTCATGCGAGCAGGGTTATTCTCCTTCTCGCATCCTATTCTCCTTGCGCCGCGATTGTCGGTTGTCGGCTGGGATTCGCAGCACCACAACACGTCTGTTGTGCAAGCGGCCGGCCTCTCGTTGTCGGTAATGCCCTTAGACCAAGAACCTACACCATGATGCCGATCAACCTAATTTCGGATCACACATGCGATCTTCCCCTACATGCTATCATACTCCCAGCCTACCATGTTGCCAATTGACTCGGTACGATCCTTATACCATGGCATGTACGAGCGACTCACACATGGCAGGCTGTCGGACGATTCTCAGCATCCACATCGAATGCCGATGGCCTAGTAGCAGCTGCCCGAGCCCGCCCATACGAGCTGCGCGCCACCATGGACATTACCCTAAACACTAGCGTACTCCATCCATGTGGCTTCCGCAAAGAAAAAATAATTATTGGTGAACGTTTTGCATGTGCACCGCGAAATCTGTACAGCATTCGTAATCGCAGATTGTGTGGTTGGACATGCTTGATGAGAGATTCAACGGCAGACCCAAGATAGCATTCCGGCACTGACGGTCTCCAACGCAATGGCAATGGTCATGCCCATGGCGAATGGTACGGGCCAGCATCACCCTCTCGCTGAGCTGAGCTCTTCCCTACGAGATGCGCCGCAGCAATTCCTGCAACCAACCCTCACCCACCAACAATCTGCACTGGCAGCCGCCAAAGCCATCCTTGACCCGCTTGCGAACGACGTGGCACAGGCCCAGATAGCGAGGAGGAACGACACCAGGCGCAAGCGAAAGAGAGGAAGCGATGAGGTGGAGGATCCTGTACTACAGCTGCGCCAGATATACACCAAAGGGCTTGGTGTAAAGCAGGTCTGGGAACAGGCTCGAAGGGTCTTGGACGCTGCCTACGATGAGGTCGAAAGGGGGATAGAGGATTACCTGCAAACACAGGGCCTCACGCAAGACATCTCTGAAGATGCCAGTATCGAGGAAGACCTGGAGGATGAAGACCAGGATGAAGACCAGGATGAAGACCAGGATGAAGACGCAGAGATGCTAGAAGAGGACGAGCTTAGCTCCGACGACAATCTGGACCAAGTGTCGGGTGACTTGGAGGCTGAGGAAGACATCGCAGCTGATTCCGATGTTATGTCTGAGAATGATGGCAGTATCGATGACAAACCGCAGTCTACCTACCAGCCAGATCCGAACAACCTCAACGATGGCTTCTTCTCCATAGACGACTTCAACAAACAATCACAGTTTCTCGAGCAAATGGATGCAAATGGCGACGACGACAACCCAGCCGACGAAGACGAGATCGACTGGGACGCTGATCCCTTAGCACAACCTCTCCCCATAGCCACATCAAGCCGACAGTCATCAAAGCACAAAGCCCAAGATATGGGAGACCGAGACTCGGAAAGCGAGGAGGGCGGCCCAACCTTCGGTAACGCCGACCTCAATGCCGATGATTCCGACCAGGATATGGCCGATATTGACCAAGGCGACCTGGACGGCATGATGCCGGGTTTGGCCAACACAAACGAGGTCCGATACGCCGACTTCTTTGAGCCGCCCCTAAAGAAGCCGTCCAAGTCGAAACGGACACGAGCGCTGCCCAAGACACAGCCACCTGCAGAGCTGGCACGTGCCAATGCCGAAGACGTCGAGGAAGCAGACCTGGAAAGGGCAATTGCAGACGTGAGAAGAGACCTTCTAGACTCGGAAGACGAGGCCGAAGACGAAGAAGACAACGAAGATGAAGACGATCTGTCCGACGACGACGACTCAGACGCTTTACCCCGACCGCCAGCCTCCAAGATCCGAGGCAAGAACCTCTCGACGCACGAGAAGCAGCAAATCCAAATCGCCGAGGAGATCCGTCGTCTCGAGTCCCTCAACGTCTCGAAGAAGCCATGGACCCTATCCGGTGAGGCCTCGGCCGGTGCGCGACCAATGAACAGCTTGATCGAAGAAGACCTCGACTTTGAGCGCACTGGCAAGCCAGTCCCCGTGATTACTGCAGAAGTCAGCAACGACATCGAAGCCCTCATCAAGCGCCGTATTCTCGCGCGAGACTTCGACGAAGTGGTCCGCCGCCTGCCTACTACAGCAGGCTCTGCATCCGACGCTCGTCGTGGTCGAGCAGACACCGTAGTCGACGACACCAAACCCGCGACTGGGCTAGGCGAGCTCTACGAATCAGAGTACCAACGCAACGCCGACCCTGCTTCATACGTCGACAAACGCTCGGCCGCCACAAAGAAGCAGCACGATGAGATCGACAAACTGTGGAAAGAAGTCCGCGACCAGCTCGACGTGCTCGGCAACCTGCATGTCAAGCCCAAGCGGGCCGAGATCGAGGTCAAGACAGTGGAGGACAAACCGAGGATTGCAATGGAGGATGCACGTCCCGCCGTATCGGGGCTCGACGCAGATGGCGCTATGCTAGCACCGCAGGAAATTTACAAACCCGGCACCGACTCGCGCGTCGAGACCGGAGAAGTCCTCAACGCGAAGACCGGTGCGAGCCGCAGCAAAGAGGAAATGACGCGGGAAGAGAAGACGAGAAAGCGACGGCGAGAGAAAGAACGGCAGAAGAAAGCCGGTCTAGGCAAAAACGCCGACGGGCTGTCCGCTGGTGGCAAGAAGACGAAGAAAGCCGAGCAGGAGGGCATCTTGAAGGATCTGCAGAAAGGTGGTGTGAGAGTCATTGGCAAGGGTGGTGAGAAGCAGGATCTGTCTGACAAGAAGAGAAAGGGTGGGGATCCCGATGTTGCCAGGCCATCTACGAGTGGAGGTGCTCTGAAGTTGTGAGAGATGGGCTCATATCCGGTCGTAGTAACCTCCAATGCACTTCTTCGTTTTAGTATGCACAACAACACATCTCTTTGCGCAATGCCAAGTACGCTCCCAAAGAAGATGTAGTCCTATAACAAAAAATAGATCAGATGAGAGCCAAAACCACAACACACCTTCGTGAAGCTAGAAAAAGCAAACCAGGCTCCCTGGTCGCATGCATGCACCCTCGCGAGCTAGAACCGACTGCAAGCGTCTCGCTAGACAAAAGTCATGCCGCCAGCGAAGAATGGACAAAGTTGAGAAGTACGTGCTCTACTACTAGGATCAGAGGAGTTCCCGAATCGGAATCCAAGCATGCCATGACGGCTTATCTCAACTAAATTCGCGATACAGACACATGCCGACGACAGAGCCTCGGGGCTGAAAGGACGTTCAGCGAAGCAGATGGTATCCAGTATGATGGCTGTGCGCCCGTCTGCAAGGACCCGCTCAGGATTCTCGATTTGCTTCCTTTGTGAACGCTGTGTGACACACAGGCAGAGCAATCATCATGCACACGTTGGATACGTTGCCGTCAACCTACTGCCCTATCTCTGGCGGCCGTCAGCTAAGAGGGCTGGTGCAGAAGCATGCTACATACTGTAGACTACCACAGCACCACGGCCGCGGTCGGTGTTGACAGCATGGCACGGACCGTTCCACGTTACCGTGCTTGCGCAGTACGTTGAACCCTTCACAGCTCTTAGCATGAAATGACGGTATTCAATAAAACGACAGGGCAAGAGAGTGCGCATCATAGTTGTGCAGTGCTATGCTGCGCCTGCTCTCGTAGGGACATTCCATTCCGACTCCGACTGCTCATTACGCCCCTCATGCGGCTCAAAGGCGGGCCCTGGCTTTGCGAGATAGGACGTCAGATGCAAGTGACCGTTTGCTGCCTGCTCCTCGCTCGGGCTGTCCGGTTCCTGCGAGCGGACGAAGCCACAAGCAATACCGCTGCTGTCGCCGGTATATCTCGCTTGCCTGACGACGCCACCACCAACGCGTCGTCCATATTTGTCTTTGCGAAGGCGTGAGAGGCTGGACTGGACTTTGGTGTAAGAGCCGAAGAACGGGTGAGCGCGCACATCAAGCTCTGGCGCTTCACTCATAGAGGCTGAGCCGGTGGCCGCATCGGAACCCATTTTGGCGCGCATCGCAGGGTGAGGTGGGGTCAGTCCATGGCCTAGCGTGGCGCAAAGGATGCCGCCGACTTCGATCGTGTGTGCGTCAACTTGCTCGTCGATCTCGAGGAGGATAGAGTATACAGCATCCGACTCCATGGTTCGATCTCGGATACCTACATCTTTCGGGAACACCCATCTTGCAGTAGATGGGTTGTAGATGGGATGATAAGGCGTGATCCATAGCCCGGGCCTGTCCTCGCCGTTTCCTTCGCCGCCGTCTTTGATATAATATAGGTCCTGGGCACCGGATCGCGCAGAGTCAATCGGTGTCATGAGCACTTCTTTGATCGCCCGTGCGCCTCGTGCCGTCGAAACTCTGTCACCGACCCTCAGTTCCTCGACCTTTCGAGTCGACATACCATCGCCCGTCTTGACTTGGCAGTGCCCAGCGAAGCAAGGATTACTGCAGCTGTTATAACGACTCATCTTCACTGGTGTGCGATGGTCCTTACCCCGCCTCAGAGATCCTTTGGGTGCTGGAAGTCTGTCGAATGCGTCATCGAGCTCATCGCGCATTTTGACGAAGAGCGGAGAGTTGATACCATAGCGAAGAGGACCAGGATCTTTAAATGTCAGACAGGTTTGCCGCATGTGTGCGTGGAGCATGGATGGGATGTAGTGTATACCCCAGCGTTCGTAGTTGGATGGTTTTTGGACGATGTAGCTGTAAGGCTGGGACACACTACTGACGGAAGGAGGTGATAATGATGGTGAAGGTCTGTCGAGCTGTACCGCCAAAGCAATCTGGCCAGAGCCGTGAGGATTGATGAGATCAGGAGGCTGCAGATCTGCTAAGAGGGCGGCGAGGTCTGCGGTGTCCGCTCCTTGGTCCATGGTTGAGGTCAACCTCGTCTGAATGTTCTCAACAAGGGCGTCGATGGCATGAGACTTCGGGGACAAAGAGCTTGCGGATAGAGAGACATGCTCATTGTTTTGGTTCTTAGCTGACAGGCTTGCGAGATAGGCACAAACCTCATGACGTGAGATGTGATAGTCAAGGACCGTCGTTGATATAGTCCGCCTATTATAGAAGTCGCAGGTCGTTGTGGCCGTCTTCATCGCTTGGTTGGGGACGCTACAGCGAACTGTGGCTTTTATGATATCTTTTCGAGATGCACCATTCAACTTGACAATGATGTCCCGCGACTGTCCGTACCGAATGTTGCCCAGATTAAGCACTCTCGTGCCTGTAGTCTGCGGTACTGTATCAAACTCAAGCCAAGCAGGCAGGTCAAATTGGACCTTTGCATTTGAGCATGATAGAACGACTTCTGTATTGGTCGCGAAAGTCGAGAACAGGTTGGCAACGGCATGAATGAACACCGTACCGATCATGCCAGCATCAGGAATAAATGCATACTGCCCTCTACCGACCTCTGCAATGGACCTTAGAAGAGCAGAACGCAGGTGATATGCGAAGCCAAAGCAGGAGATAGAAGGTGCGTCGCCTACATTGCGTCGCATCTTTTGCATCATCGGATGGAGTTTTCTGACATAGCCCTGCGAGGGACACATATGGTTTGGCACACCATCTGTAAGCACGAACATCTGTTGCACACTGCCCAATCTGTCGTGATTTTCGAACACGTTCAGACCTTCTCTTATGCCAGACCAGAGATTAGTACTACCCTCGACTGTCAAGTCTTCGATTCGCTGCCATGTTTTGCTTTTCTCAAGCTGTGTCATAGGGACTAATCCCTGGATCACTGTTGCGTTATTCGAGAACGTAACGACCGCTAGTCGGTCGCTTTCATTCAGATTCTCGAGGATCGTTCTGGCGGCATGTTTGACAAGATCAAGTATACTGAGCCCGGATGACTCCTTCTGATCATTCGCAGCTTGATCCGGAAGCTCCGCATCGGCATTCATGCTTCCTGAGACGTCAATAACGAGGACGATGTCGCAGGATGTGTGTTGCAGCCCGTCCTCAGGCTGTTCCGGAGGGACGACTGAGAGCAGAACCTCGGGTGAGGCTTGGCCTAGGGGCTGAAGCATGATCTCGATCTCGACTGGGTCAATTTTAGGCGCGAATGATGGCATTGCCTTTGCTGGGGAGTCCATCTCAAGAAGGACAAATTCGTCCTCCATCTTTTCGAGAAACTCTCGCCCAGTCATTGTAGCACGACGGTGCGGTTGCGAAAGAAAAAACGAACGAGCTGAGGCGCGAACTTCTGTTATGGCAGTAAGCTAGACTTTGATGGGATTCAGGAATGTTGCTGCCGATGCAGGCGACCTGAACTCGAGTGACATTCAACTGCTTTAATATTGTGACATACATGTGAGGTAGACATTGCATGGTTCCGCTCTCCGCCGTCCAGCTCCCACATACCATGAGGCTAAAACGTACGATCTTTTGCATAGCGTGTAATGGACTGAGATCTAACTTTGCGTCACAACGCCAACACTATAGGAGTAGGTAAGTAGAACTCTCGATATGAACAGACTCACCGGCTCCGGAATGGGTTTCTAAGGTTTTAAAAACACTAATGCATGCCAAAACTGAACATGCAAAATGGATCAGTGGTCCTTCTTTGCTGCGCAGAATGCTCTAGCTCCCGTCCCATCGCCGGACACATACTAACTCTCCTAGCAAACCGGTTTGCTTCTTCTGAGCGGATAGTGTCGCATATGGTGCGTCTTGAGACTATAGTTTCGCTTCAGAACTAATTGTTTGAGCACACACGAGCTTATGTTCTGTGGGTACACAGGCACAAACGTACAGACTAACCCCACTTGTACTGCCCTGCTCATATCAGATGTTCGATTGCAGGGGACCACTAAGCTTGACAGAAGATCCGCGCTTGACAGGCGGGGAATAATCATCTAAACTCTCGTCTTTGCAGGATGGACGAGATGGAGGTAGTATGAGAGCATGGCATTTTTGTAGCGCATCGTGATAGTGTCAAGACTAGTCCGATTTCGTACTAGACCCAGCTCGAAGTGAGCGCCGAGCTACATCTTTTTCGAGAAGCCTTAAAGGTAGTGTTCATCGTCCATGCATGATCTCAACAGGGTCATCTATCCAGTTATTCGGCTCGTGGAGGGACAAATCGCGAGACGAACTGGAAAGGTCCTCTGGTTCAGCTGCCATTCGGGTGTATCGGTTCTGGGAGGCAATCCTCAACGCCCCATACTCCGATAGGTATAAACTAAGGCTGACCACGATGTGTGCATCTCCCACATAGATCTTCTGTATTTGCGATCCATCTGTATATCCAGTCTAACCCATGGCACGCTCTCGCATTGCCTCATAAGTCTTGTCGCTCACAACTTTCCCATCACATGGCTTGATCTGAGAAGACACCACCGTGTGGCTAGTGCGAATCGTATGATTCCTGGTGGTGTGAATGTGAAATCCTGGCCTTGGCGACATACTCGAGGCGATGACTCGAAGCGTGCCATGTTGCTCGGATGTTGCCTGACGTGGGCACGTCATCTTGTCCTATTAACGGACGGTATGTTGAGAAGATGAAGACAAGGACTTGGACCTTGCCCATGTGGCAGAAGACCTTCCCTGATCAAGGTTTACCAGCTGCCAATTCGATCGCTCGTGCAGCAGCTTCCTCGAACGAATCTAATAGTTGTCAGTACCGCTCGCATAATCGTCGATGTCAAGACTCACCAAATGCATCAATTTTTAACCCGCTATCACGAATCAATTGCTGACCCTCGGCCTCGTTGGTTCCACGTATCCTTACCACTACTGGTACTTGCACTGCAAGATCCTTGAAGGCCAACAAGATGCCATTGGCAATCATGTCTCCAAGTGTGAGACCACCAAAGATATTAACAAAGATAGCCTTCACTCTCGGGTCGGATGTTACGATCTTGAAGCTTGCCTTGATCGTTTCTTTCGTTGCTTTCCCACCAGTGTCCAAGAAGTTCGCTGGATGCCCACCTCTTGCGATGAGAGCATCCACGGTATTCATTGCGAGACCAGCACCATTGACTATCGTCCCTAGAGTGCCCTCGCCTGGCATCTTGACGTAAACCATTCCTTCCTCCTCAGCTGCAAGTTCTTCTGGTATTTCGGTGGTGAAATCTCGCAGGGCATGGACGTCTTGTTGCCGTTTCGAACTCCGGAAGGCCGCGTCGTCGAAACGGAATTGGGCGTCCGTTACGGAAACATCACCTGCGTCCGAGACAGCTATATTAGTTCGGAGCACTGCAGCTTCCTTCTTCATGTAAATATCCACAAGCTGTTCGATGAGCTTCCTGAGCTCGGGCTTGGCTGAGTCTGGAATCTGTAACCTCTCTGCGACTTGGCTGATCATGGCCTCGGAGGTAGCATCATTGCTACCATACTCGAATGGGTATCTTCGAGACCGTTGGAAGACCTGGACGGGGTCTGACGTTGGTGAGGCGACTACACATGGCATACGCCGCGATCGATCGACCGATACAGCAAGCATCTTACCTTGACCGTTTGCATCGGAGACCTTGATTCCGCGCTCTTTCAGCATAGCAAATGCCTGCTCGGGCTTGATGATGAGCGACCTCTTTTGCGTTAACGGATTGACTCCACTGGAGGATGTTCGTGGTCTTCGCCTCATTGTGTGATATCCTCTTTTTTGCGTTGCACCCAGCCCAGAGGCAGGTCTACCACCGGTGCCACTTCCCCGTTCGCTCAACAGCTTCTTCATACCTTCTCCGAGCTTCTCAGGGTGGTCAACAACCACGACGCCTTCCTTCTCTAGGATGGCAATCTTCTCGTGCGCTGTTGCTTCGCCGGGTGACCTCCACGCGCCAGCATGGCCCATAACTCGACCCATGGGTGACTCGATACCGCCGATGACAGCCATAATAGGCTTAGGGTCCGGTGTCCGCTTCTTATACTCTCGTATCCACTCCGCTGCATCTATCTCAGCTCGGCCGCCGATTTCTCCAATAACCACCACGCCTTCCGTCTTCTCGTCGTGCTCGAAGATCTCGAGTGCTTCGACAAAGTTAGTGCCCGCAAGTACATCGCCCCCCACGCTGATGCCGTACGACTGACCGAGCCCAGCTCGGGTGGTCGACGCAACAGCTTCGTAGCTCAAAGTGCCAGACTTTGCGACTATGCCAATGTTACCCTCCTTGAAGAATGGTAGAGGTTGGAAGCCGAGCCTACATCGGCCCCAGGTGTTAATGATGCCGGGACAGTTTGCACCAACTAAGCGTGTCTTGGACTGCGTCCTCAGCATTTGCTGTACTCTCATGATATCATGCAATGGAATATGCTCGGCGACTGCCACAATCAATCCTATCTCGTTCTCGATGGCCTCCTCCATGGCCGCCACCGTGCCATTGCCAGGCACATAGATGGCGCTAGCATCTGGCTTCAGCTCCTTCACAGCTGTCCGAACATCCGGCAGTACTGGCAGTCCTAAGTGCTCGCCCGTTGTGCCAGGCTTGACGCCTCCCACGACATTCGTGCCGTACGCAATTGACTCTCTCGCATTTGCTGTAGCCTGTCTGCCGGTAAAACCTTGATATAATACGCGAGTGTGCTTTCCAATTTTCAAGTTCTGGATGGTGTCCTGGTAGGGCCCCAGCTGGGCTGTTGTGGAGAACGACGATCTTGAAGAATGTACAAGTCGGACCGCGGACATAGAAGCTCGACAGCTCCTCAGAAAAGCTGTTGAGATCATGCTGATGGCACAAAGAGCGTTATGGGCACTAGCTATACATTGACAGAGCTCTGTATACACAGATTGCACTTGTCACCAGTAAATGGCGTGGGCACAAAGTACATTTTGCGAACGTTATGAGGGGACACGAGTTCCGAGGTAGTAGCTTGGAACTCGACGACTACGCGAAGCCAATCTGCGAGCTCGGTAGATCGTGGATGGATGCAAGTCGCCAGATGCGAGACGCTAGGCATCTCGCGAGTTCGGCTCAGGGCAAAGAAGGTGCGCGGAACGTGCGCCCGATGCATGCCGTAGAGCTTAAAAAGGGCCGAATTCGTGAAGATCTGTCGTAAGACGAAGCGTCACGGCCTACGATGGTCTGCAGAACGTCGCTGACTGCTAAGCAGTGTGGACGACGTTGGCGTCAGTGGTGAGTTGGAGCACACGGCTGTGTTTCTGTTTGTTGGAACGCAGAGCGGAGGGTGATCGGGACTTCCGAACACGAGCATGGTCGAGTTGTGCTGGTGATCCATCACATGGTAGAAAAGCTTGCTCTTCAGGCCCCGTTGTGGTTTCCCCAGGCACACGACACTTGAACGTGTCCCTGGAGCCCACAAAGAAGAAGGAAAATGACTCCAGCGCGCCTGCATTTCTGCCCTGGTCGTAACAGCACAAATCAGGTGAAAGTCAGGATGGGTCGGCTAATTTGCCTAAGTTGCATGCTCGTCACTGGGTGCGACCTGGTTCCGACCTTTTCAACCCCACGTCTTGCGCGTGCCAGACCCGCCCTGTTTCATCCCGTTGGAGAAGAGGCGTCATTCGGTGACATTGGTTCGCATTGTTTGACAGTGCGAGCTCAACAGCCTGTTCGATCGATTGACTTGACGAGGTTGTCAGACTATCTGCTATAGTTCATGTGAGGATCGCGTAATTATGCACCAAGCCGACTTCTAACCCTGTATCGGTCTTCTATCTGCTGTGAATAATCCTCCCTCATAGGACGATCCAGTCTTTTATGATCGACAAGCCGCATCCAAGCCAAACTATAGAGTAACGATGTCTGTCGAAGCTAGGCTTTCGAAGTTGTCTATGAACTTGAAGAACACAAACTCACCGCGAGGCTCAAGCACGAATCTGAATGGTCTCGCAGGTGGAGCACCAGACTCATGGGAAGACGAAGCCACTGAAGAAGCGCCTGTCGAGGCACCAGGACCGTCCTTGAAGCAGATCACTTCGATCGACGACGGCCCTGGGCCCCCACCGCCTACTCCCATCTCTCCTCAGACCAGCGACCCAATATCACGTAGCTGGGAAGCAAGTCAGGTCACTGAAGGTGCGAAGCCAACCCCTCGAAATCCCGGTGCAGGTCGAGACAGCAGCGAGAGACGACCAGAGAAGACAGCCTCGACAGCAAACAGAATGATCGCGGGTGCTCTAGGTATCAAGGCGCCCAAGAAGACAGAAGAACAGAAACAGTATGATAATGCTCTGAGACAGGCAGAGATCAAGCGAAAGAACAGAGAGAGGGAGCAACGGGAGCTTGAGAAGCTAGAGGACGAGAAGGCAAAGGCCGCAGTGTGGACAGACTGAAGGAGTGTCTATCGGAGCCACGATGAGAGTTCGATGTCATATGAGACTGTAAAGTCTACCTGTTGATGGTGAGCTCCTTTGGAGACGTGGGCCCAAAAGTGAACTCTGCCAGTTCATGCCGTTGACAGGCTTAGGGTGAGGGCTGGTAAGCAAATCTGTACAATAGCAGATGAGGGCTGGCGAGAGAGTCTGGCTTCGTGTACTATCAAATCTCCATGATTGTCTTCAGACCAATCGTGCTAATCTGCTCAGTTCTGTCGTTGTCTAGCATGAAGAATCGTGACTGTCCGCCAGGACTCCTGCAAGATATGCACCGTAAGAGACCACACCACCGTTGCAATGGCATTTGTCCGAGCTCTGTGTGTTTTTCGTCACATTCGTGGTTACCTCTTTCATGATGTCGTCGATTCGTGTAAAAAATGTCATTGAAAGAGTCTCTCACGAGCCTCCAATCTGCTCCTGATGGACCTCTAGCGTATCACCGTCGTTCATATCAAGCTGAGGACTGTCAGTATGACAGCAAATTTGTGCCGCTCCAGGTAATACTCACAGAATCAGGCGTGTCTTGACCCGTCACCCTCTGGCCATCGAACAGAAATCTGACTGTTTTTGCATCCTTGCCCTGCCTGTCGCAGAAAGCATTCATCAACTTCTCGAGTTTCGTACTCCTCTTGATCTTGAAGAAAACCTCGTTATTGTTGTCGGTGACCTTGATGTTCAGATGCTCGGTGGCTTGTGGTGCCTCACCACCATTGGGCGACTGGTCCTGGTCGGCCATTTGCGCAAGTTTGGAAGAGATTCGTTAATGACCGAAAGGAGAAGTCGATCAAGCGAAGTAGGAGAATCTGGTTTGCGGCGATCAGTCTCAAGTGGTCGTCGTCGGAGTGGGAAGAAGATTTCTGCGACTCCGTGCGCAATGGGGTGTTATATACCTTTTTGAAAAGAATCAAGTGTGTTAGCGCGTGGCAAGAAGCGAGACAGGTGCTGGCCGAAGGTGACAATCCCGGAAGGTGCAATCTGAGAAGGATGTCCTGTTGATGTAGATACGGCCTTCTAGAAAGATGGGTGTGCAACAATGCATGAGTTGCCTGCGATCGACCAGTGACGACAATCGGAGAGCCTACCGCGCTTCACTTTGACTTCTACATTGAGCTACAATAACGCTTCTTCACTAGCATTTCACAAGCAGGTACATCACACATCGTTTGCTCCAGCTGGAAATCAAGGAAACTGTGCTAAAGGTCAAGCAAACCCAGGGTCAAGAATAGATTGACAACGAAGCTGGACGTTGCTATCATGGTGAGATAGACGCAGATGCCCTGGTACGGCCTAGCTTACAGGCTCGTAGGGCACGATAGAGCAAGACCTAAAACAAGATCCTCCTTGTCATTCACGCGCTGTCAGTATGGGCCAGATCTTCGATGCCCAATCGTTCTGCTGACTCTGAAGTAGTGCGAGATCCAAAGTAAGGCAAATCTTCGCAAGCAGTAGCAAGAGTGACCCGCTCACGACCTTCAGATTGCTTGCAAAAACACAATTATCAACAGAAAAAGTGTGAGCACCTTATCGACGCGCTATATGAATGCTGCAACGCCTTCTACAAGAAGGAGGGTCCCGAAGCTCAGAACGTGGGATGTCCGAAATACGACCTGCTGCAATTAAAGATGAAGCAACGGGCGCAAGGAATCAGTTGAAGTTCCTCTGGACTGTCCTCCATTAACGAAGCATTTTCGATAGGTTCTGCTAAGGGTGGCCGGGTCAAAGACCAATGTGCCTGCTGTAAATACCTACTGATGAACTGAAGCAATTTTTGTTTTTTGTAGCATATCTCTTTTTCTACCTGAACCATCGTTTCCTCGAGAGATCTGGCCAGCTGAACAGCGAATGCCAACTTGCTCTTAGGCAATCGTGAGCACGCAAGGAGACCTTATAGGCCTGAACAAACACTGATCGTTCGTTCCGAGACTCTAATGACTACCTGTATGACATTGGAGGAAAGAAAAGAATGTCAAGATGCATGTTGGAGAATTGTGAACTTTGTAGCGGCGAGGCCCGCCAAGCGAAGCGCGTCTGCGTCTGGCGCGTCTGGCACCTGCCGAACTAGTCGAGAAGTGCATCGAGTGCAACAGCACAGGCCATTTCACGCCAGTTACAAACGAGTGCCAGCTCCTCGGTTGGCCACAGTGCTGCTAACATGCCGCCCACTCTTCGCTCCTCGGTGCACGGTCGCAAAGCCGTTCAACAGCCAGAATCTGTGAGACATACCATTTACTGAGGGTTGCGATGTCCACGAAAACTGACCTTCTGCAGCCTGAACAGATAGACAACAACGACGAAGACATGCAATCAGACCACGAGATGGTATCGTCCGAGATGGAAGATGATATGATCGAAGACGACTACGACGACGCGCCTGTGCAGTCCTCGGCGCAAGAACTACTCCGCCCATTGCAAGAGACGGCCGATCGGGTCAGTAGGCAGGTCGAGGAGTTCTCCCAGGCCTTCGACAGATTCAAGGAGCAGTCGAAGAAGCTCTCTGGTCAGCAACTGTGGGAAGAGACTTGGAAGCTCATGGATACCTACGCAAAAATTGCGAGCAAATGCGCTGGACGAGTACAAGCAAAAGGCGCAAACAGCAAGCATGCACAGAAGAACCGTAAGAGTCTAGGGGACACGAATGTGCAGAAGGAGAACCTCATGCTCGAGTCGGACTTGTGGAGCTTGACCTTGGAGCTGCTGCCTTGTAAAAGCCCCGACCTCATCGAAGACGCACGCCATGCTCAGAACACCGCGCTGGTCCAGCTTCATCGCTACTCGACAGACGATGAGATATGGAAGGCTTTCATGGAGGTCGACCCGGTCGCCAATGAGTACGAGGCGCTTTTGGATTGGCTGCAAGAACGGAAGAAGAAGACATCGCCTGAACTGATGGACATCGACCTCGACCTGTACGACAAGTCAGGCAGAGGAGATGGCCTGTGGGAAGGTGGGAACATTTACACACAAGCGCCCATCAAGCGACAGAAAGTTACCAGAGCTCATCCTGGTCCTCTAGATCCTGCCGAAGACATGCGTACCATACACTTCCGGAAGGCCGATTCAGAGCCGCTCGTTACCCAGATGGACCCAGATGCTGCTTTGCGTCAAGACGCTATGCTTGAGGTTGAAGACGAACTCTTCGAGACCTCAGCTTGGCATGCCTCCTGGGAGCTACTGCGGCGGGGAAGCTCGCCCGAGCAGTGTCGAACCTGGTGGCAAGACCGAAACGAGCTCTGGAGAGCTCTCATACTGCGGAATTCGAGCGTGCAAAACGACCCAGCTATCAACAAGGCGTGGCTACGCATGGTTAACCTCGCATCGAATAGAGAACTGGCCAGTCTATGCAGAGAGCTTGCCGACAGTCGAGAATTAGCCACAGACTATGAGAACGCCGTGTATGGCATCCTCAGTGGAAGCTATTCCGCGACTGCGCCTGTCTGCAAGTCAATTGATGATCATCTATATTCTCTTGTCAACTCGTTGTTGATTGAGCGTTATAACCACTTCATCTCTGCCTACCAAAATAGACTGGGGACACCAACCTTGCAAGAATATACACCGCCCCCTTCAGCGAACCAGGAAATTTCGAATTACATCAAATCATCTCAGACTGACAAAAAGACAAAGGCGGAGGCTCATCAGCCGCACAAACATTTCCAGTCCGCTCTCATGAGCGGCAACCTAGCCCAATTTTTCCTGGAGATGGGGCATGCTGCAGCGCAGACGGCACATCTGACTGGCCAATCAAAAACCCTGTTCGACAACGATGAGACCCAAGTCAGCGAATGCGCGCAGGTCGCTGCTCAAGATGAAGATGTGATTCGAATGGCAGCACACCTTCAGCTTGCCCTGCAGCCACTCGGCCTACTCGATCAAGCCTACGAAGAGAATGCTTCTGTGATGGAGAATAACATTATCAATTACCTCGGTCTCCTCGAGCAACACGCTAAATACTCTCTATTGCCTCTATATGCTTCAAGAATATCTGCCGAACGTCAGCCCAGGGTGCTAGGACGGATTCTGTCGAAAGTGACGGTGCCCAAAGAACGGGACACCCAGATGCGGTTGATGAAGTCCTATGGCATCCCTGTCTACCGAGTCATCTACACCATCTGTGACTACACACGACGAAGTTGGGCGATGAAGCTTGACGGCAGAGGAGAAGCGCCCAAGGCAGCCAAGGTCATCGAGTATAAGGACAAGATCGTCCGCGTACGCGCAGGCTTCATTGGTGAAATGCACGACGACGGAGAGGCTCTCGTGGTTCAAGCTCATGAGTGGGTCAACTATATTGACATGAAAAATTGGGGTATGGCTTGTTGGCTTATGACTGCGCTGTACAAAACACTTTTGTTGTCAGGCAAGTTGGCAGCTGCTAAATCGCTGAGCACTCGGGTCGAGCTTGCTCAGACCTCGTTGAAAGTGACTGGCATGAATCTGAGTCTTGCGGCTATGGTAGCGGAGACTCGTGATGAGGAGGGCGACGTCGATATGGGAGGCGATGCGACAGGGCCCGAGCATAACAGATTGGCTGGATCGAACAAACGACGGAAAGAATCAAAGCCAAGTCATCCCTTGGCGAAGGAAACCACTAACCGTTCGGCGCTCGCGGAACAGTCCCTCGTGTGGGCACATCTCGAACTCCTGGTCCAAGCTATGGACACTCTTGAATACTGGCAAGACTTAGCCGACTCGATTGATACACTGCCACGTAACGATCCCAAGACGATCAAAAGTGCCAAAAAGGAGCTGGGTCAAACACTACAAGCCGTGCAGTTGGCCATGCAACCTTTGCTTGACTACGGCTTTCTGAGCTCCGCTATGGACGAACAGGAGGATCACGACTTGAGACAGATTCGGGAGCACTACCTACCGGAGTGCGTCTTAGGGTACAACAGCGCGCTTTACTTCGGTGGACATGCCATCACCCGTCAACATCTGGTCCAATGCATGGACCTGGCTCAGCAGGTTGCGCAGAATGAGACGTTGACGGGAGCATTTGTTGCTAGCAAGCGAATGCAGGAGCTAGTAACTGCCTTCGCGCATGACAGTCAGGCTCTATTGAGAGCAAATGAGCATGGAAATGCCAGCGCGCGAGGAGGAAGTGGAAAACGATCATCGCTGGGCAGTGAGCGCGGAGGAAGAGCTGATATCTGGCAGGTACAGTGGACGACGGACGAGAACAAATAGTACCAGAACTATGCAGCATTTGAACTGTAAGGCGTAGTAGAAAAAGCCGCGCTTCGAGATGCATAGTGCAGGCAGGCATGGCCTTCACCGAGTTGGAAGGGCAGGCGAAGAACACGCTTGCACCTTCTGAGAAATGATCAAGTGCTTGAACGCAATTCGATGTTGACGCACTCAACTTGTTTGGACCTTCACTCTTGCTGAGAATTCTCCAACTATGGCAAAAGATGACCGACGCAAGACTTTTGCTGCCAAAGAGTCTAAGAACAGTGACACTAATCACGATGATGATCGGCCAGGCAGAAGACAGACGACCGGTCTTCCCATTCACAAACGAACCAACAACAACGCATCACGGCAATCTCTAAGAGTCGAGGGTATTAGAGACGAGCTAAAGCCAAAGCTGCCGAAGCTAAGAGGTCATCATGAAGCCATTCAAGGTACATTCAGTACTTACGATAACCTCAGTGCTAACCTGTTCCAGCCCAACTACATGCTTACAAGAGGAAGTTGGCTTCCGACCTCGAACACGACCTGTCCCAGGCCGATACCGAGCTACACGAGAAGATGAATGACTTAGCGGATACCTTTGACAAGAAATGCAGCGTTATTCGTGATGCCGGACAAGTCTTTCGAGACCACCTCGCTGGTGAGGTACTTGAAGTCGACGATGAGAAGATCATGCTCGATGAGCACATGGAAGCATTCAAGGTACTCTGTGAGCAGAAAGAGACAAAGCTGCGAGGCTTGTGGAAGGAGTACGTGGAGGTGCAGAAGCAGATCATGGAGCTTGCGCTCGTAGTCCTGGATGAAGACAACGTGCTGGTTGCGGCTTCGATAGCAGATGAAGATGGAAAGTTGGGAGAAGGACAAAGAGAAGCAAAAGATCCTGAGCTCGACGAAAGCTCTGTCCATGAACGAAGAGGCGAGTTCGAGCAACACCAGATTGATGCGGTCAACGCTCTAGATGGCTTCAAGCAAACACTGGACAACGTGACATCCAAGGCTCTGGAGAAGAACAAAGACATATTTGACGCAAGTCTTCCTGCCAGATGGACTTTGAATACGCTGACAGAACCCTTAGACCTTCGAAACAGGGCAGAAGCGAATGAGGGACACGATCGTCAATTTTCTCGACAGCGTGCAAGAGTTGTAAAGATGACACACAGGCTACAGGCATGTTGGTCCCTCAAGGCAGCCACACGGGAAAGCCGACATAAGTCAAGAAGTGTCAAACAACCACACAAGCAGTTGGATTTGCACCGTCTCAGAGGACGACGAGACACTGGGTTTAGCAGTCTACTCTTCCTCAATGATATGACCCCACTCATGCTCGAACCTCCCAAACATAATACCCTCCAAATAGCTCTTCACTTCTGTTGCAAAGGGACCGCCACCCTCTTTAGCCAGTGGTAATATCATCTCCTTCCCTCGAAAGTCAATCTCGCTGATGCTCGCCACAAACACCGCTGTTCCCACCGCGAAAGCCTCCAGCATCCTTCCCTCGTCATACGCACTCACAATCTCATCCATTCTCACCTTCCGCTCGCTCACCATGACTTCGCCCACCTTCCCACCCCTACAGACATCAAGCACACTTCGCCTCGTCACGCCTTCAAGAATGACTCCCAGCTCCAAGGGCGGCGTCACCAGCTCTTTCTTCCCATCCTTGGTGGTCCACAGCACGAAGAAATTAGCTAGCCCCGCCTCGGTGACGTAGTCCTCGGGCCCAAAGAGCCAAAGCACCTGGTCATACCCTCTCCTCCTGGCCTCGCTCTGCGCGACGATCGTGGGCCCATAGTTTGCGCCGACCTTGGACGAGCCGAAGCCGCCGGGCCACGCGCGGACCATGTCCTGGCTCGAGGCGAGCAGCTTCATCCTCGTCGGCGGGCTAGCTTTCTTCGCCACGGACGGGCCGGCGGAGTCTGGGTCTGGCGCTGACTCGCCGGGCCCGTTGACGTCCGCCGGCACGAACACCGCGACCACAAACATCATCGCCTCGTCGGGCCGCTGCAGGCCGAGCTTGATGCTGGTGCCGATCATCGTGGGCCGCAAGTACAGGAACCGGCCGCGCCAGGCGGGCGTGTCGGGCAGCCACTTGGGGCCCTCGTGCGCGACGAACTTAGCCATCAGCTTCAGGAACTCGTCGGGCGGGAATGCCGGTAGCGCGATCCGCGTCGTGCTCTTCAGGAACCGCGCCGCGTTGAGATGCGGCCGGAACAGGCGCAGCCGCCCGTCGTGGCCCCGGTAGCATTTCATGCCTTCGAAGCATTCGGTTGCGTACTGCAGGCAGGACGCGGCGGGGCGGATGGACAGCGGGCCGTATGGGACGATGGACGGGGCCGACCAGCCCGAGGTCTGGCTCCATGTGGCCGTGAGCATGTGGTCTGTTGTCAGGGTTTGGCTGGGGATCAGCGGGTCGTTGGGGGCGATGGGCGGCTTGGGGGAGGGCGTCTTGGTGATTGTCAGTCTTGAGGCGTCGAGGTTGGGGAGGTCTGAGGCTGGACTGCTGGTGGTGGGGGCGGGTGTGCCGTTGGGGACGAGGTCGGTGTCTGTGTCGGCGATGGGCATGTTTGTCCCTGCTTTGTGCAGGGCTTCTGCTGTTGTTGTTGTGGGCGGTGTGGCCGACATGGTGACGGTGGTTTGGGATGGGTGGGTGTCCCGTACACTCTATTGCAAATGTGGGCCAGCAGTAGAAGATACTATAAGCCTTTTAGGTCAATTGCGAGTTGAGGGTGCTTGATGCACAGTACAAGCTCAACTTGACCATGTATACCTGTTTTTCTTGTGTGTGTGAACGAGCGTGGTAGCCAATATACCGTATCCTCCGTAGAACAAATTCCCTCGCACGGTAAAAACTTGACTCACCACTTCGCGCAGCGCGTCCGTGGGCGTGGGCCCGGATAGATAACTTACTAGCACAGAACAAAGGCGGAGCGGAGCCGCGCGGGCCTCCGATGTCGCTCGTGACCTCACCTGCTACATACAGTAGCTTGGCATCTTCGCGTGAGCAATCCGGATGAGGACGCGTCATGCGTGTGAACGAGCGAGCACGTCTCGGGATCGTGCTGGGCCGGACTGAGGACCAGCATACTGTAGGGCTCGGAATAGTCACGTGGGGCGCGACATGGGTGCGGTACTGTATTCACGAGACTTGCAGCGTGAGAGCCGGTGCATGGAGGCTTGGTCTGTGGCACGCCAAGATCCGCTTTGGAAGACTTGTCCGGCGATCTGATAAGATGGCGATCTCGAGATTATAGTTGTGGTTCAAATATGGATCTAGCAAACGCTCTGCTAAGCACGTTGCGCCAAGCAAGCTTCTTGGCTTTTCGGGGGGTTCGTTGGTTTCGCTGCCTGCCTGCCTGCCTGCCAGACACAGCATGCTGTGAACACTACGAGGAAATATGATGGCACAGAGAGTTGTTTGTTTGTTTCTTGGAACACAGTCATATTTGTCTACAGTCAGCCAGCGAAGTATCTGGATGTTTAAGGATCTACCCGGTCTATCTGTCTCTTCCGATCTGGCTTGCGTTTTGGATTTCGGCATGCAGTGCGTGTCGAGGGTTTGAGCTTCTACCTCCGTCTGCTGCACGGCATGGATATTCTCGATCGATTCATGACAGGATTTCGGCTGCGTCCTCCTCGGGACAACCTCTTGGAATACGCGGATTTGCAGTCGCACGATATCGTTCATGATGGCCTCATACGTATGCATCGAACCAAGTTCCTCCCCGCTCTCCTAACACTATCAATTCAGCCCTATTACTCACTTGAAAGACAGCGGCATGGGCTGGTCCATCTTCTTATAGTCCTGCCATCCCTGCTCCTCCAACCGCGCGGCCTTGGCCATGTTCTCGTCGTCCATTTGCTGCAGATGCGCGGCCAACCACTCCTGTACGGCGGGCTCGCTCGTCCCGATGATACGCGCCGCAAGCAACACGGCGTTGGTGCTGTTGGCGATGCCGACGGTAGCGACAGGAATGCCGCGCGGCATCTGCACGATGGCAAACAAGCTGTCGAGGCCGTCCATGCTAGAAGCCTTGACGGGGCAGCCGATGACGGGCACGGTGGTCTCGGACGCCATCATGCCGGGGAGGTGGGCGGCACCCCCGGCGGCGGCAACAATGGCCTTGAAGCCGCGTGAGGCGGCGGCTTTGCCGAAGTTGAGCATGTGTTGCGGGGTGCGGTGGGCTGAGGTGATGGTGACCAGGTAGGGGATAGGCATCTTGTCGAGGAGTTCGAGGCCTGGGCGTAGGGTCGCGAGATCGGTATCACTGCCCATGACGATGGCGAGGAGAGGCTTTTGCGGGGGGACGGGGTTCCGCTTGAGGAGCTCCGACCAGGTGCGAGTGATGTCGTCGTTGGTGGTCTTGGAGGACGTCTTGTGGGCACGGAGTGAGTCGACCAGGAGGATGAGAGGGTGAATCTTCTGTTCGAGCTCGGACATGCTCTTGCCTACGATTGTTATGTGGCCCATTTTGCGGCCTGGTCGGCCCTCGCCTTTGCCGTACAGGTGGATCCGTGCACCTGGGATGTCTTCGGCGGCTCTGGCCACGAGCATGTGCGAGTCGGGCTGCGGACCGCCGAGGATGTTGAGCATTACTGCAGCGTTGACTACTAGGTCTGTGGCGCCTGGCTGTATTTTGCGATCAGGAGTGATCGCTCGGAGATGTGCTTCGTATTGCGATATGCCGCATGCTTCGATTGTGTAGTGGCCTGAGTTGTGTGGTCGTGGAGCGATCTCGTTGACGAGCAGAGAATCGTCTTCGAGGAGGAAGAGTTCGACGCCGAAGACGCCGGTGCCGAGGAAGGTTGAAACTGCACGGCGAGCTAGATGCTGTGCTTGCCTTTGGATCTCGGCCGAGACTTCGCGGGGTGGGGTGTAGGTAAGCTTACAGATGCTGTCTTCGTGGACTGTCTCAGTGGTGGGGAAGGCAAGGGTGGATTGCTCGAAGTCGTCGACATTGGCCTCCTGCTTGGTCTTGACAACCATGACAGCGAGCTCCTTCTTGAAAGGTGCCCAGCGTTCAGCGTAGAGGGGTCTGTCACTCAGTGTTTGGAGAGCTGGTTCGATGTCTTCAACGGCCATGACAGGGTAATTGCCTCTGCCGTCATATGCTTGGGTTCGGGCTTTGAGCATGATAGGAAGCCAGCCTAGCTCTTGTGCTATCTCCTTGAGGCCTTGCGGACTAGAAGTGCCTACGCCTCTGGAATCTGGAGTCGGGATACCATGCTTGGCGAGGTGCTGTTTTTGGGCATACTTGTCTTGGATAGTTCGGACGGTCTGCCACGAAGGTTGTATTCTGTGCCAAGATTGACTGTTTGCAATGAAAGGAGATTCACTTTCGAGCTCTTCGAGGACTTTGGTGTCGACATGTTCAATTTCGTAGGTCAAGATGTCTGCATTGGAGGCCAGCTGGCGGACATGTGCAGCATTTGCAAAGGAACCCGTGACGTGATTGTCGTTCAGATTGTTCTGTTTTGCCGGTGCCTTTTCCGAGTCGAGAATGGCGACTTTGACGTTCAGCTTGTTAGCAGCGTCGACCAGCATGCGACCTAGCTGGCCGCCGCCAAGAACGCCAATAGTATGAGAGTCCATGGCCGAGGATGTGGTGAAGGGAAGAGACTGGAGGCACAGACGGCACTACGGGGGTATTCCGGGGTAATTCAACTCCTCGTCGAACTCAACTCAAGGCTTAGGCAGTACACAATTGCTCCCAGATTAGAAGGCCGAGGGATAAGGCGTTGTACAGAAAAGTTACTACAGGTAGTTACAAGGTCGGTCTGTGAGCCAAAAGTAGGGTGGAACTTTGGACCAGTTGGGCAGTTTTATAAAAATTTCTCTTGGCATAGCCATACTATAGAGGTATCGACTAGATGATTTGTTGAGTGGCTTGAGTACTAGGTAAATAGTTTGTTCAGTGGCTTATACCTGCCAATGGCAAGACGACACGATGTGAGGGTTCGTCCAACGCAGTCTTTGTGAGAACGTGCTGGTGTCAGTCGACAAGTGTCTTCGACTCACTCGTAGCTATTCTGGGGTGCAACGAGTGGCTGCGCATGCGAGCCTTAGCATTGTAGCTCTGTAGCTTTGACGCAACTTGGCACAACGGGACATTCTGGCCTGTGGAAGGGACTGTGCAGGGCGTCTCTCACGGCCTCGGTGGTTGTGTCGCGTCGGGGTCTCGTGAGGGAGATTCAACGGGTCGCATGCCAACGATTCTGGTTGTTGGGGACATTGCGTTGCTCCTTGATGACTCTGCCTCGTCGTGTGCGATATGTGACGTTTGACCACCGACTCTCTCTGCCTGATCAATCTCTGCTCGTGCCTGGGTGGATGGCGTGGTTGGCTCAGTCGATGCCATGCTCTTGCTTTACTTTCTCGAGGTTCTCTTGTCTCGCAGCAATGTCTTCGGAAGCCGAGGTCAGCTTCATCTTCTCGGGCTGATGGTAGAGGACGACGAGGTATCTGTTCATGAAGTTAAAGCCGTTCAGTCTGTCGCAGGCATTTTTGGCGTCCATGACGTCCTCGTAGACGACGTAGGCGGTGCCCTTTGTTGTGTTGGACGCGCCGGCTCTGATCTGCCTGATGGGACCATGCTTGCCGAACAGGTCGAAGAGAGTGGGGGTGTCGACGTTGTAGGGCAGGTTCTTGACGAAGAGGATGCGATTAGCTTCAGGAGCCAACTTGTTGCTCCGAGACATGTTTGGCTGCCAAGTGGACGAGGTCGGCGGCCAGTGGTGAGATCTGGCAGGCTGTAGGACGGAGGCTGTAGGCGGGAGGGAGGAGGGTGGAGGGTGGAGGGTGGAGGGCAGTTCTGCGTTGCGGCGAAAAACGACGAGGCTGCGGCCCTGCGATCGACCGAGGAGCAAGAAGATCGAGTCGTTGCTGGGGGACTGGAAGCAGGGTGGCGAGTAGCTATGAAGACAGTCTCTCTAACACGGACTGCATAGAGATCCAACAGAGGTAGAGTCAGTGTGATGGCCGAGTGTCGCAGAGTCTGGGTGGTGGTGAAATCCAGTCGGCGCTAGTCGTGCAGCAGCAGGAGGGCTCGAAATTGGTCGCAGCGGCCGGGCGACTTCAGCGGCAGCACGTTGAACTTCGACTCTCTTCCCGCCCACACCACACCTCTCCCTCGACCCTGTCGCCTCGACTTGGCCTGCCCTCGTTTTCCACCGCTGCCGACCACTGTGTGCAATGTCGTCTAAGCACGACCCAACGTGACACTTGCCTCTGGAAGCGCCTTGCACGAGCTCCTCGTCGCCGAACCCCGCCTGCCTGCGCTGCCCTGCGCTGCCCTGCGCTGCCCTGCGCGGCGCCAGTCACCACCCGTCAAGCCTGAACAGTCAGCACCCTCTCACGCCCAGCATGCCGACTGCCACAGCTTGGCGACGTCGCTACGAGACGGCCCCACGCCGTGCCAGCAGCCCTGAGCGCCCTCGGGCCGACTCGATCGAGCGACTGTCGCCAGAGCCCGTCCCTACAACCCCCATACGCTCCCATCCTCACCCGCTGAATTCCTCAGGGCGCAAGAAGAAAGAAGCCAATGGCCATGTCTTGCAAGGCCTCGGCTTGTCGCATCCTTTTCTACAAGACAAATCACGCCCCGACCCCGACCATTTGTACCTCGACTCCGAAGGACGAGCTCACCTCGGCGCCAAACCACGCTCGCCCAAGCACTCTCGAGACCGAGACCGAGACCGAGACGCCGACCATGCCACCCACCAACCCCGCCGCTCCCTGCCCAAGTCGTCGACCGCTCACTACCGTGGACCCCCCAAGAGAGGCCACACCCGTGCTGGCTCCACCATCGACGACCTTGCCAACATAGCCATTGCCACCAGCCCTCAGTTCACCACCGCTCACCCTGCTTTCCACTTTGCCGGGAGTCCCGTCTTCCAGCAGCCTTCGCGTCCCAACACCTCCTACATCAATGGCTACTCGCAAGATTCCTTCGACAGACCCGCCAAACGCATCAAATCCGAGCGCCTCTATCAGATGGAATGGGCTGACCCCGACGAGAGGCCGAGGAGCAGCGGAACCTATCAGTCCGAAGTCAGGAAAGAGGATGCCGAGCTGCTGTTGAGTCTGCAGAACGGCTTCAGTTTCAAATCACCCCTGCGCCCGACCTTTGCCGTCCCCAAGCCTGAGCCAGATCAACCCTCACAACAGTCCCTCCATCTCGACCCTCAGTCCGACTCGAAGCCGGATGAAAGAGGAGAAAACACACTGTCAGACGCGGCACCACCTCTGGGGCTAGGTGCTGAGCCCCCCGCGCCGTCTGCGGCCCACTCATCTCCTGCAGTCAACCACAAAACACTTGCAGACCACGATCACCCCATGATAGACGTGAAAGAGTTGGAACAATCTCAACCAGAACAAGACGACGACCAAAGGACGGAAGGCGTCGCCGAACTGGACAACGACGACGACGAGGTGCAGAGACCACCGCCTATTCAAGCTTCCACCGGGACGGCCGAGCACGAGATCGAAGACGAGTCCGACGACAAAGATGCTCTCCAGCTAGAGCCAGCGCCACAGTCGGAAGGCGACCCGGCGGACAAGAAGTCACGACGCGTCCCCATCCAGACACAACCAGTCTGCCCCATCTGCAACCAAATGCAGTACAATGGAAGAGAAGGCGAAGCTACAATCGACTGGATAAAGTGCGAAGGCTCGTGCAATCGATGGTTTCATATTCCGTGTGCTGGTTTCTCCGACCACGAAGTCAAGAAAGTCGCCAAGTTCATCTGCAAAGATTGCGAACCACAGCATGGTCCAACAACCTACGCCCGAACTTCCACCAGAGCCAGAGCTGCCCCGGACTATGCTGCGCTGAACGAGGGCGTCTTGAAGAGCTCCCACGATACCACAATGCATCATTTTGTGCCCAAATTCAAGGATGGCTCCATCAAATACCTCCAGGACGACTTTGCAAGGATCCGACCCGAGCTCTTGACGACCGATCTCTGGGAGAATATGGATGGCATGAAGAGGCCTTTTGTCGTTCCTGCCTGTTGGAACCCTCGCTTTGGCCGCAAAGCAGTTCGTCCATCGCCATCAGACGATCAGGAAAGCATAACTCACCAAGACAAGGCCTACGTGACATTCACGACCGACGGCGACATCCTACATGAATCCACCGAGGCCACCGAGCACATCCCCGCAGCCTCAGCCTTGCAGACGGATACGGAAGAGGTAGTGGACCTCGACCAGGACTACCTCGATATGATCATGCCTAGGGATCTGACAGTACGTAAAGTCGCTGAACTATACGGCCCGGACGAGCCTGTACCGGTCATCGAGGTCAAAACACAAGAGACAAAGGGAAAGTTCACCCTGCGCCAGTGGGCAAACTACTACGAGGAGACCGGTAGCAAGCCCATAAGAAATGTCATTAGTCTAGAGGTCTCCCATAGTCGACTTGGACGACTCATTCGCCGGCCAAAGGTCGTGCGCGACATCGACCTCGAAGCACAGGTCTGGGATCCACAATCCCGAGCTGACGGCAAAAAGCGCCCGATTGCCTTCTACTGCTTGATGTCGGTCGGTGACAGCTACACCGACTTCCACATTGACTTTGGCGGTTCGTCCGTCTACTACCACATCCTCCAAGGCATGAAAACCTTCTTTTTCATCCCCCCGACAGACAAGTACCTCAAGAGGTACGAAGAGTGGAGCAACTCGCCGGAGCAGAACGACACCTGGTTACCCGACCTTTGCGACGGCAATGTCACTAGGGTCGATCTGCGACCGGGCGACACTGCTTTCATTCCCGCCGGCTGGATACACTCGGTGTGGACCCCCGAAGACAGTCTGGTCATAGGGGGCAATTTCTTGACAAGGTACGATCTCGACAGCCAGATCAAGGTCACTCAGATAGAGAAGTCCACCAATGTTTCTCCTAAATTCCGCTACCCCTTCTTCCAGATGGTCATGTGGTACACCTTGATCAAATACCTCGAAGACGATCCAGTGCCCGAGGGCGTCATTCATGATTTTCAAGACGATCCTGAGCATCGCTACCTACGCGCAAAACCCGTATGGGCGGATCGATACGTCGAGTATACAGCCGACAATGAACCAGATGAGGGCGACTACAACGCTCGCAACTATTCGAGGTCCGAGATTAAAGGCTTACCGGCCTTGAGAGACTATCTCTACCGAACTGCCCGGATTTATGCAGATCTGCCGGTGGAGAATATCAACAAGAAACAAATCGACGCGGTCAAAGCATCAGTGCCCAAGAATCACGGAGATCCGCTACAGCTGATTTGTCTGTTCGCAGTCTGGGTGGCATGGAAAACTGGAAATGTCACTGTGCCAGACTGGGTGCATTCTGATTCTGCGCTCCAACACGAGTCCGACAAGAAAGACAAGGAAAAAGCGAAGAAGCCAGAAGTGTTCAGGATACCACCAGAACGGGCGTCGACGCGTCGCAAAAACCAAGCGTCGCCGGCTCCACTCGCATCAGAGCGCCAAGAGAGCCCTGAAACTCGTGATTCAAAATCTCCATCCGACGCGTCCAACCTTCCTTATCCACGCATAGCTTGTATCAACTGTCGCAAGAAGAGGCAAAAGTGTCAGCATTTCCCAGGAACCAAGCTCGAAGAAACTGCCAAAGAGACTCTCGAGAAAGATCGACGCTATCCCAACGTGACGATTGATATCGCGAAGCTCGCCAGAGCATCACCTGTCGTTCCATCCGTCGAAGCATCCGCACCACAACCGCAAACTGCGCAAACTGTACAACCCGCACCGCCGGTGCAAGCGCCAGTCCCAGCGCCAGCACCAGCACCAGCACCAGTCACCGCATCAACGCCTGTCGTCGAGGATAGCACATCGAACACCGTCGAGTTGTCGCCTAGTATGGATTTAGCTCAAGCAGCTCTAGCACGGCTGAATTCGCAGCCACCTGAACCCAATGGCATAGTTGTCAACGGCGCCACTCCCGGCCCGGGTAGCGCCAAGAAAGGAAGAAGTAAAGCTTGCGACGAGTGTCGGAAGAGCAAGGTAAGTCCGCCATCATGGCGATCATGCAAAGTCACGAGCTGATTGTATGCAGCGGCGTTGTGTCCACGATGAGCATGGTCGGGTTGACCCTGCCAAAGCTGCAGAACCGTCCAAGCCACGAGGTTCGAATAGTGGCAAGCGACCAGCTCGCATCAGTGACGAACATCAAGCGAAACGGGTCAAGTCAGAGAACAGCATGGATCATTATCCTGTCTTTGCGCAACAGCCTGACATCGATGCCATGATTGATCCTGCTTTGATGGGACCTGTTGACCCGATGTTGGGAATGCAATACCCTGACCCATCCATGCCCATCTCCGATGTCAACACAATCAGTACACCGCCACAACATCTGTCTGCCCAAACCAGCTTTACGACTCAGAATGGATCCGTGCAACCAGCAATTGATCCCAACCTGGACCCGGCATTGATCAACCAAGATGTACTAGATCCTAGCCTGGATCCAACAGCAAGCACAAATCATCAGCAACAGGAGCTCCTGCCGTCGGCACTTCCACAGCTGGAAACAGCCGTAATGGGTACACCAGATGTAGACAAGAGCTACTCACCTATATCAGCTGAGTCGGCCGGAGTGGATGCGAAGCACGAATCGGACCAAGACCAGCCAGCTCAGGTGCAGAGTACGACAGCGACCGTCGTGGTTGATGGTGGGGCTGCTGACTCGCAAGCCAATGACGTTGCCAACGCCGCGCCATTGCCAGTCTCGCAGGCCAAGCAGGAACCAGAAGTCGAACAGCGGAGGCCGTCGAGTGCGGCAACCGGCATCTCCCCGAAGCTTGAGGCCACGAGCCCACTCAGTCATCGGTCGAGCAGTCAGACATCTGACACGCTGCACCAAGCTGTGGCGGTACCGTCGTCGACGGACACCATCAACGTACATCAGAATGCCAAGCCGGAGATGAGTCTGTTGGACAAACAGGAAACTCTGGCAACGTCGCCTGCTGGGGAATTCACCAGGGCGGGGACGGTGGTAAGCAGCACCAGTGAAGCAGATGATCCTAGTGAGAGGCTTGCAAAAGAACTACAGGCGCAAGAACATGGTCTGAGAAGGAGACCTAGTGTCCGCATTTCTTAGAAGGGAGTTTAGGACACGGCTCAAGACGAAGAGTGATAGCACAGTGATTACGTGGCGTAAGCAGTGAGGGAACGGAAGGGCTTTGTCAACAGGGTTGTCTATAGGGTTTTGGTTCTGCAGGGGGAATTTGTTCATAGCACGGTAGATGGACCTGGTTGAGGCATAAGTGCTCCAGCACGTCCATCTGCTATAGTTTTAGGAATTGCACATATTGGTACTTTCTGAACGAAAGGGCTGTAGTATGAAATTGCTAGCCCGTTTTCTCAGGCTTCTCTTGGAAAGCTTACTGGCTTGGTAATGCACTACTGGAATGGTCCGTCACGAGGAGAGACATGGACTGGTTGTGTCGTTCTGAAGAGCAAGCTAGCACGTAACGACCAATGCCTCTTCGGAAACAATAAAGACTGGCTGACATGACTGGGCCTAAGACTCGCGGCAGTAGGAGTTGCTGCCTAAGGCTCAAGCTGCGGGATACCCAATTGCGTCATCTTGCGGGCAGAAGACATACTGGAGGAACACTGCTTGTAGTACGTACCCGTAGCCGCTCGAGCAGCACATATTATTGTCCACGACTTATACACGAGTACTTGTGACCTCTACGAAGACCTGCGGCTTTCAAACACAACCCCTCACTGCGCCAGCACTGTATCCTCCGCTACACAACAAAAAGCACATCACAACTGCCCATCCTGCCCCGCTACCAGCGACGATGCAGTCAGGCATAACAGGTCCGTCCACAGCCCACACACATCCAAACGAGATCCCCAAGCAAGACCACGCACTAACCTGTCCCCAGCCTCGGACGAACTCCACGATGCGTTCAACAGCTACACCTCGGACCCGTCGCTGTTCGCGCTGCCCATAACCATCGCCTCGGAAGCGCTGCACCCGCAGCCCGCGATCCCCTTCGCCTCGTCCTCATCCACCTTCGAGTCCTCTCTCCCCTCGCTCGCAGACCACCTCCACCCCAAGACACCCATCTACCTCGTGCTGCGGCGCTCGCCGACGCAGAACACCGGCCTCGTCGCGCTCACCTATGTGCCCGCCACGGCGCCCGTGCGCGCCAAGATGCTGTTCGCCAGCACGCGCAGCACGCTCGTGCGCGACCTGGGCCTGGAGAAGTTCGGCGAGAGCGTGTTCGTGACGGACGCGAGCGAGGTGCTGGATCCGCAGGCGTGGGCGGCGCGGTCTGGCGGTCCAGACGCGGGGTCTGCGGCGGGCCGAGACGAGGAGATGCTGAGTCGCGAGGAGAGGGAGCTGCAGGGCGTCAAGAGGGCGGAGGAGGAGGAGAGACATGGCACGCAGGGCAGGGATCTGATGGGCGCAGGCGGCAGTGGGGGCGGCGGCAGATTGGCCATGAAGATCACGGACGAGGCCCGGGCGGCGCTGGCCAAGGTGGCTGGGCGCGATGATGGCAGTGTGGCGGTGCAGTTGGGCATCGAGCTTGCCAGCGAGACGCTGACGTTGCTCCGCTGCGACGAGAGCGCGGTGGAGCCCGCGGCCTTCTTGGACGCCATCCCGCGCGACTCGCCCAGCTACAGCTTCTTGCGGCACCCCGCGAAGGCCGAGGGTGGGGCGCACGTGGTCGTGTTTGTGTATACGTGTCCGACTGGCAGCAAGGTCAAAGAGCGCATGGTGTACGCGAGTGCGCGGGCGAGCGTGCTGCAGGCGGCCAAGGGCGAAGGCGTGGATGTGACGAGGCGGCTGGAGCAGGGGGATGCGGGCGAGGTGACGGAGGACCGGTTGAGGGAGGAGATGGGGCTGAAAGGGGACGAGGAGGGGGCTGCGGCTGCGAGTAGTGGGGCGGCGAGGCAGGGGTTTGCGAGGCCGAAGAGGCCGGGCAGGAGGTGAGTGGGAGGGCACTTGTTTAGCTTTTGTGAGGGTTGGCTTGGACTTGGATTAGAGATAGATACATGCTTGCGTGCATGCGGGCACGGATGGACTGTTCGCTGGCTGGCTGGCTGGCTGGCTGATGGTGTTAGACTCGGCGAGCTGAGAGATTACCTACGGTGCATAACTGGCCGACGGCTGAGCTCGACTCGGTGAGTCTAGCGTGGGCATGCATGTAGATCCTTCCATTCATACAGACATACAGCCAAGTGTGCGGTTCTACGTTATGTAATCTAGTCCGATCTGACCTGGCCTGATCTGATCTGATCGCATGCTGCGACGTCCATGTCAGCCCCCGTTGCTGTCCTGACCGAAGCGCTAGAGGAAGAGGAAGCGCAGCAGGTCGTGTCGTTCGAGCATTCAACCAACAAAAGCTGTACGGCAGTACTGCCCTGCCGGACCGACCCCTTCTTTCCTCCATGCCAGAACGCCGTGGTTCGTTGTCGCTGGCTCTGCTTGCTCGGTGGCTTGATACGTGCTGTGGCGAGTGCAGATACGAGGCTGGGAATGTACACTGGCGTCTGGCCTCATGTCTCTCGATTGTGTGCATGTCTGGCGGACGTCTCGAGGGTGGGTTGTGTTGCGTCGCACTTGGCAAGTTGTGGTTGTTGAGTTTGTGGTAGTGGGCGGTGGGTGGTCTGGTCTATGTAGTGTCGAGTTGTGTCGAGTCATGTATGGCCAGCCTATGTGTGTTCGATGACCACGGTATCATGGCCGCTTTGCGTGTATCATTCGCCGTTCGCCGTTCGTTGTTCACCACCCGTCGCATCATGTTGTTCGGCTGCGAGACCGTAAAGGATGGGACCGAGACTCGCACACGAACAGCAGCATCAACTGACACCACGACCCAACCCAGCCCAGGCCCATGCTTGTTTCCTTCCTCATTCTCATCAATAATTCTGCCGCTGCCCCCCCTTCTTCTGGTAAAACAAATCCGTCCTCGAACTGCCCAGATTCACAATCTTGGGACAGCCGTCGCGATCCTTCTCGAGCCGGGTGCACTCGGCACAGTAGAAGGCGTCGCTGATGCCCTCGCCGCCGCAGACGATGCATTTATTGGCGTAGTTGCCGAAACTGCATTCGTCGCAGATGCGGGCCAGAGTGGTGGGGCGGACGTAGCTGTCGCAGATGGGGCATTTGCCGTCGCATTTGTCGCAGAGGCGCGCGAGCGAGATGCCGGGGGCTTTGCGGCAGGGCAAGAGGTCGGGGTGGTGGCGCGACATGGTTGGCTAGGCTAGATGTGGTGAGGCGAGGTGAGGTGGGAGAGAGGGAGGATGTTGAGCGTTTGTTGCGAGTTGGCGACGGCTGAGGTTGCACCAGAACTTTCGCCGCAATAATGTGACGACAAGGACAACCACCACTGCGGCGCCTGCTTAGTAAGGCTGTGAGCTCAAGCGCGAGGCTGCGATGCCGATCTGCCGTCGCTAGGCTAAACTCAAAATTCTCGTTTGCTGGAGCAGGCATCTCAACCGGCGAATCACGAGCCAGCCGCAAAGCAGTAGCCCAGTACTACTTGTAGCTACAATGCAACCTGGCAGGAGCACCATACAAGACCAACACAACAATGATCCCCTCAGCCGTAGTCATCCCACAGCCCGAAGAGCCACGTCCAAGAAATGGCTCGGCCTCGCCTCCCCCCGATCTCAAGCGCAAGCTGTCGCACTCGTTCGACCACGATCGCAAGAGGCCGAGGATAGACACCACTACCAACACCGACAGTCTCAACTACGACGAAGCAAAGCATTCGCCTCCCGCGCCAGTACCGACCCGCGATCAAACCCGATCCAGGACCGCAACTTCGCCAACCACTCGTCGCTCCTCCACCCTCGACACCGGCACCGCAGTCGAAGAAAAGAAGCGCTCCCGCCGCCTCTTCGGTGGCCTCCTCGGCGTCGTCTCCGGTGCAACAGCCCGCTCCAACCCAGCACACAAGAAGCGCGACGAGATCGAAGCTCGTGCGCGCGAGAGGCTGAAGAAGGAGACCAAGGAACAGGAATCCGAGCGGAGACGCCGCAGGTCCGAGATCGAGGCTAGACGGGAGCGGGAGCAGAGACGCTGGGACCGGGAGGGCAAAGAGCTGAGATGGAGGAATATGAGATGTACGGCGGGGTTTTTGAGGACCCGGGCTGAGCCGAGCATTTATTACAAGCCGTGGGAACTGACGCCTGACGAGGAGAAGGCTGTTGAACGGCAGAAGAAGGAGGTGGAGGAGGTAATACGACGCGAGGGGGGGCTAGCTGAGGACGTGAGCCAGGGTGGTCAGACTGTTCAGGCTGGCTCAAGTAGAGAGAATGGCGATCAGGACGGCCGACAGGATGAAACGGCTAAAGACAACGTGCTCCAGCCTAGTCCTGCTCCTCGACAAGCACATGCCAACGGACAACTTCAAGACGAAGGACACGATGAGAAGCAGGACATTGAGCAGCCACCACCGACCGACAATGGCGCCGTGGATATGCAGGACGCGAAGCTTGATGGCAACGCGGATCAATCAGCATCTACGAGTGGACCTGAAGACGTTGTCCGCGACGACGATCATCACGATGGCGAGCTCGTCGAAGGCCAGGAGGACGACGTGATCTACTAGTCCGACTACTGCTTTCAGTGGACAACACTGCGCACGGAGAGACACAGATGGGATGTTATATACTCTGAAGATACCCAATCACATATGTTCTGGCCACATGAGCGACAGACTCGTAGTAGTACTGGTCGTTAGTTAGTGCTTCAGAAGAACCCTCCATTTGGCGCTCAACGTGAGAGTGCAGAGCTCAGCATCATTTGCTGCGCATCATGCATGAATTGCCCATCGCACAAACACTGCCCTACCAGGCTGCCCATGTTTACTCTTGACATGCAGCCTTCTTTTGCACGACAGGCATCATGAGCCTGCCTTGCCGTCACGGAACTTCGTCAGCCATACACCGTCTTCTCCATATGCAAGCAAAAAATCCCAGCCGTTCCCTACGTACTCGTTCTCCTGCGCGTGAACACGTCAAGTTCGAAAGTGTCAGTCGTCGATCTTCCGTCACCGCGCAGCTTCCCCAGGTCTCAGAGACCTCGGCATCTTCACGGATCGGAATGGCCAACTTTTATCACGAGCGTCGGACGTGGTGCTGTGCTGTGCTTGAGCTTTGGACCAGACCCTGTCGAATTTGCCAGTCGTGCCTTGCGTAGTTGAAGACCTGCGATAGCCAGCCTATGCCACGTCAGGAAGTGCCCGTTCCAACCTAGATATACACTGCTGCTTGCCCGGCCAAGCTACCTTACTCACGTGGTCATAAACCGAGATCAGACCTCAGATCGACGACTTTGGTTTCTCTACTACACGCCAGAGTATCACAGGGCTTACTGCTAGGCACATTGACGAACAAACACTACACCAACTCATTCCATCCCATCACGTCCCAATCATCACAATGTCTACCGACGACCCCTCAAAGCAAGACACCCTCTCTCAAACCCGCTACCTCGACACCAAGACCCACAAGCTGCGACCTAATGATCCCGCCGTCGCCCACAAAACAGCAGTCCTCAACGGCTACACCTACGGCTACCTGCACGCCCTCCCGCCCTCCACCAAACGCGGCACAATCGTCCTGATCCACGGCTTCCCAGACCTCTCTTTCGGCTGGCGCTATCAGATCCCCCACCTGTCGTCTCTCGGCTTCGAAGTCATAGCGCCCGACTGCCTGGGCTACGGCCGCAGCGACAGCCCGCCCACCGCGAACATCTCGGCATACACCTACCGGCGCATCGCAGACGACATTGAAGCGCTGTGCTCACAGCTCGGGATCAGCAGCGGCATCATCCTCGGCGGCCACGACTGGGGCGGCGCCATCGTCTACCGCGTGAGCCAGTTCAAGCGCCGCCTCGTCGCGGCCGTCTTCGTCATCTGCACGCCCTACGAGATGCCGCGCCCGCAGTACACGCCCTTGAGGCAGCTGGTCGCCAAGCAGATCCCCAATTTCGCGTACCAGCTGCACTTCACCAGCGGCGAGATCGAGGAGCACGTGCGCAGCGAGCGCGAGATCCGCGCGTTTCTGAACAGTCTCTACGGCGCGCGCGCCGTCAACGCCGACGGGTCGAGGGGCGAGTCCGCGTTCGATGCCAACGGACGCGTGAACCTGGACTTACTCCCGCGCATGGGCAAGAGCAAGCTGCTCAGCGACGACGAGATGGACTACTACGTCGCAGAGTATGCGCGCCACGGCATCAATGGCCCGCTGAACTGGTACCGCAGCCGCGAGGCCATGTATCTGGACGACCTGGATTTCTTCTTCGATGGGCCCAAGACCGACGCGGACAAGTACAGGGATAGCGTTGTTGGCGTGGAGCAGCCTTGCTTGTACGTTTTTGCGACGCGGGATATGGCGTTGCAGGACTGGATGACCAAGTCGATGGCCAAGAGAATTCCGCGGCTGACCAGGCGCGATGTGCAGGCTAGTCATTGGGCGTTGTGGGAGAGGCCGGCCGAGGTTAATCGGCATATTGCGGAGTGGCTGGAGAAGGTAGTGGCGGTGGGGGAGAAGAGTAAATTGTGAGAGGTTGGGGGCGAGCGTGATTGTGGGAGTGTTTGGGAAGGGTCATGCACGGTTTTCTGACGAATTATTCTCATTCCAAGAACCTCGAGACTTGCTGCTGTCTACTAGTGCACGTGCGCCGCATCAGTCTGCTGGGGTCAAGCTCAAACAAAGGCCCTGTCGCAGAGACGGTGCCAGCATATGCAGCAGAAGCACGCGCAATTCTCGAACCACGTGCCTTCGTAGCCGCCTCGTAGTCGTGGCGGTGGTTGTGACCGTGTTTTTCGCGGCAGTGGTTGCGCTACCATTGGTGCGATCCGCTGAGTGGGCTCGTCGGTTCCGATCGAGTTGAAAGCACTAGTATTGCTACTTGCGCGGTCGCCGGGCTGTCGCTGCATTCCTAGAGGGTCATTCGCTGGAGAAGTAGACGGAGGTACTCGCTCGTCCTGCATGTTGTGCTTGGCTGGAGCTGGGGCGGTGCGGTGATGGGGAGAACCTAAGTATAGGGACGTGGATTGTGTGCTTGAGAAGATAGTTTAGGTTGATTTGAAAGACGGTGTAGCAGAATAAATTGGGCATTGCTTGACGCACAGGCCTTATGGGAAGCTGGGAGTGTGTAAATACGTCTTCCACCCGGTTCAGGCTCGTGGCGGCTGTGGACTGCGCCGTTGATTCAGGAGCGTGCCGGATGCTGCGCCTTAGTTGCTGGCAGCCATCAGATGGTGAACACCTAGAAACTCGATTCTTGGGTCGAACGAGTCCGGTCACCGCATCCCTGTTTCTCGCTCGCAGGTCGGTGATATCTAATACCAGGCTGGTGAGCTCGCAGTAGAGACGCAGGCAACCCGGGTCTAGTATCGTGTCTGCGTCAAGCCGACCTACCCTACTTCATCGTAGCACATGCACGTTCAAAGATAGGCGGGTCCAAGCTTCGTGTGCCGTCTCAGTACCATAATCCTAGCAGAGTGGAATAGACAAAGGTAACACCACTTCTGGGGGTAATATCATTTCTCTGCCAGGTCCGGCGAATGCGTACCCACGTGTACAAGGATCTTCCGTGGCTACTGACTCTCTCTTGAGATCTGTTGGCAGAGCACTGTGTATGTTGGGAATCGTTGGAAAACCTAGCTTTCAATTGATATGTTGTGCCTGAGCCATCGCTGCGTGTGGTCGCATCCATAAAAGGTGCTCTGCTGTTGCGCTGTGTCGCGCTTCGAGCGGGCGATCACTGTTCACACTAGGGACTGTGATTGCGTGGTCTTATAACATCGACACTCAGTGAACTTGAGTCGATAGATGCGGCCCAATCGATACCTCATAGCCGTGTCATGCTTGCTCGATCATGTCTCGTTTCACACGCATTGCAAAAATAGGGGCACGGTTTGGTCAATGACGAGGACACTGCCAGCGAGCTCACTTGAGATCGGTTCATGTCAGAAGGCAACGTGCTAACGTCGTGAAGGGTATCGGGATGTTGATACTCTAGTCCAGTTGAGCTTACGAAGAGTTCACGTAGCTTACATAAGTAGACAGCTCTAGATCAGGCCTCCCGCTTATGTAAAGAAGGTGAAAACAGCCAATAGGATGGTATCTTCCCAGCTGCCAAGCAAACTATCCTGAAGCCTGCTCCCCTGTTGAGTCAGACACTCCTGTGTTCATTCTGCCATGTAGGCCATGCAAAAGATATCACCGACTTCGATCCACGATCCTTGACGAATTGCGAAGAGCTAAAGACCATCGCGATCTCGCTTCGCATGTGAGCAACGATGGTACTAAAAGACACAGCAAGATGACCGACCCCATGAGAGAAGCAAATGGCACCCCGACAAAAGCTGCCAAAGCTTACTCGTGCATCCGATGCTTCGAGCGGAAGGTTAAGTGTGACCGCGAATCACCATGTTCAAATTGCAGCAAGTCGGGCATGGAATGTGTCTTTCGGGTTCCCCCAGCACCGAGGAGACGCAAGAAGCGGATGAAGGAAGACATCCTCAAGGCTCGGATAAGCCAATACGAGGAAATCTTGAAGTCTAAAGGGATTGATATCCACGAGGATGGTGTAAGACCGGAAGACTTACCAGAGGCTACTCCACCTGTCGGCAGCACTCCTGCTGATGAGGCTTCATCGATGGCTGTTGTGCGAGCGAACGATAAAACGATGCCTCAACAGGCATTCTTTGAAAGTCCTAAGCTCATTATCGATCAGGGTCGAACGCGCTTTGTCGAAAACTATTTGTGGACTAGCATGGCTGAGGGATTTCAAAAGCCCAGCGAGACGATCGTTGAATCATCCGACGAGGATGATGCGGATACAGCCTTCGATGATGGTACTGACTACGTTCTCGGCACGACTCCAAGCTCGGCGAGCGTGCGAGACCTCCATCCACTGCCTGAACAAGTCTCAACCCTGTGGCATATCTTTTTAGACAATGTCAACCCTTTGTCGAAGGTGATTCATGTGCCCTCTTTGGAACCTGCCATCACCAAGGCGAGTGTACATCTCGACAAGCTTCCCAAAAGTCTTGAGGCTTTGCTCTTCGCTATCTACAGCCTGGCAGTACTTTCACTGCAACCAGACGAATGCCAGGCGATGCTGGGAGAAAGCAAAACAGTCCTTGTTGGCAGATACACCACTGGCACGAAATGCGCATTGTCGAGGGCCAAGTTCTTGGGGACCTCAGACTTGATGGTCCTGCAAGCTTTTGTGCTCCACCTCCTCTGCATGCGCGATGTGTACGATTCAAAAACACTATGGACTCTGTGCGGGGTGGCCAATCGGATAGCTGAAGGCATGGGCTGCCATCGTGATGGTACTGCACTTGGCCTTGGTCCCTTTGAAACAGAGTTACGGAGGCGTATCTGGTGGCAGTTGATGTATCTAGATTTCAGAAGTGCCGAGCTGACAGGATCCGGGCACACCGGCAACATCGCTCAATCGAATACTCGTATACCCTCGAACATCAACGATGCCGATATTTGGCCTGGCATGCAAGAAGCCCCAGAATCTCAAGAACGAAACACGGAGATGATCTTCTGCCTGACGCGGTACGAGCTCGGTCAGTACTGGAAACGGAAGCTACTCACTAAAGAGCCCACTGGTGACTTCGGCGCAATGTGGTATAAGTATAGACAAAGTGCGTCGATCGAAGAAAAAGAGAAAAACATTGAGGAATTGGAGCAGACACTGGAGCACAAGTTCGTGCGCTTCTGCGATCCATCCGTGCCCGTGGAGTTCCTGGCAATACTCGTGACTCGCGCAGCCACGAATGGCATGCGGTTCATGACCCATCACCCGCGACGGTACGCCAAAGACGAGGATGTACCTGAGAGTGAACGAAAGATCCTCTGGTCGCTTGCTTCAAAGCTCCTCGAGATCGACATCCTTCCACATGCATCGAAGCCAATGAACCGTTTCAGGTGGCATTACGACTATCACTTTCAGTGGGCGGCTCTCATCTACATAATCACAGAGCTCAAAAGGGAGCCGCTTCACGACCAAGCCGATCGTGGCTGGCAATTGGTTAGCGAAGTGTTCGCGTACCACCCTTCCATCATTACGCAGATCAAGAAAAGGATACATTTCGCTGTTGGCAACTTGTGCCTGGGGGCTTGGGCTGCTAGGGAGGAAACATGGTCGCAAAGGCCTTTTCCACTGCCACTGCATACTCCAGAATTTGTGCACCAGCTTCGTAGAGACCGAGAACAGAAGCGTGCACCACCAGCGCCGATGCCGCGTTACGAAGATAGCTACTCCGGCCAATGCAGTGATGTGTCAAGGACGCAGGCAGACTTGCCGATAGTCTCAGCTACAAACCACTTGGCGATCGACGACGCTCAGCATCAGGTCAATGCATCTTTCGAAGTACATGGAATGCAAGGCCAGCAGTCAGTCTATGAGCAGCAAGTGCAGCGAGATGGATTACCGCCTCAGCTGCAATTTCAACAGCAGAATCTGCATCAAACTCAAGTGTTCTGGTGGGATCCTACCAGAGAGAATGCTCAATCGAATCAGGACTTTGATTTCAATTCTCTCTGGTCAGACTTAGGTTCAGGAGCCAATGCGATGGACTGGACACAGTGGGATCTGCTGTTGAAAGATGATCGACCATCGTGAGACAGCCAGACCAAGCATAAGAACTCCACTCACTCCATCTCAAAACGGCTACAGCATCTCACCTCAACCATGCTCTACTTCGCTACTCAACAAACACCAGGAGACTTGTTGAACAAAAGTGACCTTCACGAACGGCGGCGTTGGGAGACTGTCAGTCGTGGTCCGAGATACACTCCGCGAATGGCCCAGACCGGCCGCTTAATGACCGCCTGGGAAGAGCCGTCTGCAGGCTGACTGGTGATGCCGAACCAATATTGCCGCGCACCGATTGCCTCAGCGTACCGTTGTCTGCTATGCCGGTATAGAAGAGCGCTCGTACGTCAACGTCTACTCAGCAACGTCTACTCAGAGGATGAACGACAAAGAAAAGCGAGCTCGACACAGAAAACGGTGGTGGCCAAGCAGCACTCTCAATCAAGATTCCATTTCTCACTCATTGCCTTTTTGCTTGCTGCACATGTTCAAAGGAGCAACCACTATCATCTCGCTCGCCGATGGCTGATCTCAGGGACTAGACTGGGCGAAGTAAGCTCACTCTGAGAGTGACGATGGCGTAGCTTGAGTTATAGGTGAGAAGGCTCTCTTCCAACTGAAGCTGACAGCATTGAAGGCGACATGCGCACTGTCCTTTCTATCGGTACTGCAAAACCTCGTACACCAAAGTACATCTTGGATCCAACCACGCCCTCCACTCCCTTCTACAAACCCCAGTCATCAGATCGCAGACGTCTGCACCCGTCTTCTATACACACACTGCATTCATATATACTACGGGAAATATCGCTAATGGACCCGAACTCCGACACGCAAGCCACCGACGTCCACGACCGCGATCTCTCCATCGACGGTCATCCGCCGCCAGTGAGGTCGAAGCCACCTCGACCACGGAACGATCCAGTGCCGGCAGTACAAAGCGCTGTACAGCCACCAGGTGAGTCCGACCGACAAATCGATAGAGCTGTTGTTGAAACTGAACAGCCGGGACCAATTCCGCAAATGTCAAATCAGGCGCCACCATCGTTACCCGGAATGTCACCCTGTCTCCGTGGTGGGGATGAGAATGTCTGTCACTGTCTTTGCGCCCTGTTCGTCTACTGCAACGAGTGATGTATGGGCGGGATTTGCTGTGATGGCTTGTACTAGTTGGAGCGGCGCGGATTGCACCGTGTGAGAAGCAGCAGTGCGAAGACAACATCAGTGGAGGAGCTGGAGTGGTCGTGAGCGTGACATTTTTGTGCCGAGCTGGAGGGTACCATGGACTCGCCGTCTTCAGCAGCGACTGAGACGGCTTTGTGCGCGGAGAGATGAGCCAATGTATTATAGCTAACAGCATCTGAAACAAACCGATGTACTGTACTATTGTTTTGGGACAACACATCAAGAATGCCTTCAAGCCATGACTTTCATCCAATATGCGCAAGGCGACCAAATGCTCGGCTCCAGCGCTCGCAACGCCGACCCAATCACCCGGTAACCCTTTCCCTCGCAGGTCTCCATCCAATACCCAAGCCCTCCATCAGCCTCCTCTCCCTATCCTCCCAACCATCACCATCATCCAATACTTCGCCCTCGTTCTGCTTTCCGTTTATCTTGATGGTTCTCGGACTTTCAAAGTCCAGCACAGCGCCATTCGCTCTATCCCTTACCCCGCTGCTGTCATATTTCCACCCCTTCTCCTTGCGACACCACCTCCGAATGTCGCGCTCGTTCGTTGTGGCTCCACTCCATCCAAGCACAGCGGCGCCGACCGTTCGCCAAGGACTCACGATAATGTCGACTCGTCTGTGTATGTTTGGGTTCCTTTCGTGTTTGTCCCTATCAAATGCTGGATCCTGCCAAACGCAAAGTGCTTTGTCTAGCGTGTCGAACCCATGTCCGGTATGCTCACCCTTGTACGGCAACGTCTGCTGGTCGCGGTCGCTGTTCGTGGTATGTAGAGTCAGAGTATGTGTGATGTACTCTTCCTCCTCGAGACTCTTGACCACGTCGACAACCAGATCTTTGGTGTACTCCTCATCACGATGGGAGAGAATGACATCTACGTCGCCGCACTCAGTCTTGCCGCGCCTGTACCCACCGACGATAACACAGACCATGTCCCGAGGGTCCCAGCTTGCGTCCCCGTGGCCGTCATCGGGCTTGGTCCAGTTGCCCCTGTAACCGTTCTCCTTGTTACTCCACCACTCCTCCGGTATCTTCCTGCTCAACCTCGCATGTCGAAGTATGACATCCGATATCTCCTCCACCTCCTTCCGCGGTATCTTAACCAGAAACTCGTCGTAGAACTTCACGCCAATCTGCTGTACACGGTTCAGCGCACCGCTATGCCAACCATATTCGATAACATCATCGAGATCCCTCCATCCTCGCTCGAAGTAGAACTTCCGTGCTGTATCTGCGCCGACGCCCCAGATATTCCAGAATAGCTTCAGAACCTTCAGGTCTTCGTCCCTCTCGAGTGCATCTGTGACTCTGAGATGACGTTCGGAATCCGGTGCGTCTGGATCCGCGGACGTGAACCACTCGATCCACAGCTTTGCGATCTTCTCGCTGCACCCTGGGAGCCGGGTGATTTCGGATGGAACTGTGACCTTGTGCGGGTACGCGGAGAGAGCAGCGATCGAGGTGGAATATGCGCGCACCCCGATTTCGTCGAGCGTCAGGAGGCGCGCTTCTTTGATTCTGTCCAGGTGTGCAATGAAGGCTCGGTTGGGTGGATGTGCGAAGGTGGATCTTGTGCACGCGTAATTAGCGCGTGGCGGTCCCTGGAGCATCCAGTCTGGGGGAGGTGGAAGGGAGCCTGGCTTGCTTGGGTCTAGAAAGTCGTGCTCGGAGGTCGTTGTTCGATGAAGAGTGGGATGACTTATTGAGAGTGTCGTTCTGTGGCTGTATTTCTTGTCGCGGAAGCGTCGAGGAGACTGGTCGACGATGGGTAAAGGCTGACTGTCGCCGTTCAGCTTTGTCCCGTCGAGGATCGATGTGAGGGACGATTCGCCTCGTCTCGGCGATGAGGAGGCTTGTGGGGACGATGATGGACCCAGGTCATCAGGAATGGCTTTGATATAAGTAATTGTCTGCGTCGGAGCGGAAGGTTGTGTCGGCTCTTGAGGTGTCTCAACGATCCGCCCTGAATAGACGAGATATGGCTCTGGCGGTAAGAATACTCCAGCTTCGAGACTCTTAGTCAACCATTGGAGCTTGAGTACCACCACATGGTCCTCCAAGCCGAGGAGCGCGTCAGGTTTAGTTCGTGCTTGCTCTGTTCCATCACGGTTGTCATTGTCCTGTTCGCTTTCCGTCTCGGAGCCAGACAATGGCTGTCTTCTTGCGTGCGGATCCAGCTTCCGCTTCTTCCTCGGTGGCTGCTGCGGCAGTGAGCTTTCCTCGGTCCATAAGCCGCGACTCCTCAACTCGAAAGCCGCACGCTTCTTTTGAGTGAGTCGACCAACGAAGATGCGCGCTTCACGTGGAGAGTATGTCAGTCGCCCTCCAGCCTCGTAGATAGCATCTTCAGCTTCATGCATGTCATCGGCCGGAAGGTTTGCCTGTAAGATGAATATTGGCGGTAAGGATGAGAAATCAAGTCGGGTTGCTACATCCATAGTCAAAAGCTTAGCAGTGACAATTCCAATGCTAGAGTGTCCCAAGGTCGAAGGTACCTGCTAAGGCAGGTTCTCGGTAGTCCTGAATAACATATACGTCAACTTCGATTGCAGTCATGGCAGTGCGCTTCATCCGACTCCATCTACATCAAGACCTTTGTCGACCAAAAGACTCTCCAGCTCGTAAACACGCATCGTCGACTCAGAGCAGGGTAGCCATCAGCGCAGGATACTAAGAAGCCAAAACACAGTGACGACAGACGAAGAGACGAGTGCAAACGAATACGGTTGCGGCGGAATATTTATCCGATATACACTCTGAAGTGATGGGCTGAATCTGTTTAGTGCCTGACGAGTGACAAGAAGGCTGAAATCTATAGCATGAGAACAAAACGGTGTCATACGAAGCGTTGAGGTGAACTGGACCATTCCCACAGCTTTCAAAGACCGCGGTCCTCAAAGCCCACGAAAGCATTATCAATACTCAAAGGTATCCATTACTGGTGGTAATTGCTTCGTCCGTCAACAGAGAGGCAAAGCGATCAGGCAGGAGAGATATCACTCTTTCAAGTCTCGCAATGACTCGGGTCTTGGGATCCGGACGCCTGAAATATGTGATGTGCAGTGCCGCTAGAGAATCATTCATTTAGTGCTCGCATGAGCACACGAACTTTAGGCGCTGTGATCTAGATATGCTGCTACCTAGGACCGTTGCTTGCAGGTTCGGACCTTGAAGCAAAGTTCCGTTGGAACACCACACCAAGCCTACACGGCCACGTATGTCGCGTTGACGCAGTATCCATTCTTGTCAACCTCAAGTCCCAATTGCGGATTGAGTTTGGCAGTCGCATTGAGGCAGATGACGCTCGCTTCGAGTCTGTTCTGCGGTGAGAGCTGAATATTTTCAAAACTGAAGTCCGAGCAAGACGTGTTTGTGTTGCACTCAACAATGATCGCTTCGTTGTGCTTGAGGTTTGGAAGGCCGGCATCGTACCAGCATGGCTGCGACACGGTTAGCACACGATCCATAGACTGGAAAAGCTCGCAAGGCTGGTCAACAAGACTCACATCGGTAACGCAAGACCCGTCACCTGGCATGTAAGAGTTGATCGTGCCAGTGAAATTCATCCAGTTGAAATTCTCCATAATCACACTGGAGTTGTTCGGTCTGACCGTCGTGCTTCCGGTCTCGATCTGCGTCTGCGCGGAGCCCTGATTGAAGTACGATTGTGTCACGAAAATGGGAAAAGTCACGTTGTAAGTACGAATGTTCTTCCATGTGATGTTCCTGGCGAGTCCCTGCCCGCCAATCCAAGACTTGAAGCGTGCGGCATATACCGCATCAATGACCGTGACATCGTCAAAGGTAATGTTCTCTACCGCCGCAAACTTGGACTGATCCTGGCCAAGACTGCCGATACTTAGACCGTGAGTGGCATAGCCAATGGTGCCGCCCTTGAACAGGATATTGTAAGAGCCTGACTGGATTGCTATAGCGTCATCACCGTTGAAGATTGTGCTGTCGAGGATGGAGATGTTGTTGCCTTTCACGTCGAAGCCATCGGTGTTGAAAGGAAAGGCAGAAGAATTACTGAAGACGTCGATGAAAGTATTGGTGATGGTAATATTGTCGCCGTTCACCACGACGCCCCATGCGATGGTATTGTGTATCTTCATGTTTTGCATGACTGCATTGTTGGTATTGTAATTCATGAGATGAGGCCGGGCGGCAGCTCCTGTGCCATTGGGAGGGTTGGTATCCCACCAGGCCTGGCCGTAGCATTCGATCCAGCCACTTGAGATGTTGTTGCTACCTATCCAGTTGATGCTCTCTCCTTCCAGGTCAAACCAGTAAAGTGCCGTGGCGTTCGTGTTCGCTGATACATTAACGATGGATCTGAACCAGATGATCAGCAAGCGAACATGTCTTGTGTGCTGAACCTACTGCATGTGCGTAATGTTCTGAGACAGATGAAGATTGCCTTGCATGTTGATGGTCACATTTGACAGGTTGCTGGCGTTGACAGGGTTGAAAACGTTGTAATCGATACCTTCCGAGAAGGTGATCACTGAGTCCTCTGCACATTCCGCTAAAGCCTTCACGATGGCTGGGGAGTCATCCGATTGGCCATTCGACGACTGCACAGTGCATGTTTTGGCACCCACTGCACCTCGTACCGCCAACAGAGTGGCAATAGTCAAGCAAGTTCTCATGGTAAACCGTCACTTGGACCTGAACGAGCAGTCCGGTGGGAACGGAAAGAACATGTCCAGAGGTGCTGACAATATTTTATATCCAAGTGAAGCTCCATCCCCAACGACTTGAGACCATGTTGATCAGCGACAACGAACTTTTGGGTCATGTCCGGGATGAACGCCGTCGTCCTCAAGAGGCTGAGGGACCGTTTCTCCACAACTCAAGCTTATGGATCGTTGCCAAGTGAGCTTGGATGGTTACTTGTGCATGAGAAACTTGCTATCCCACCGGAAACACCTGGATGCACGGGAGTCGGGGGGTCGGTGCGTATGTGCCTGCAGATCGATGGTGGAAACGCAGTGCAGAGTCTGGGGTAAGTCCAAGCTGACTCCCCGCATTTCGGACTGAGGTCGTCAGGCGGAGAAAAGGCACGCTTGTTACCTAATGGCCACCCATATGGGCTTGGAGATGCAGCATCGCCATCAATTGTCCTGCGCTTCGGGGTGACAAGTAGTTTTGTCGCGTGCATCCTGGTTCGTTAGAGCTCTTTCGTGCTTGCAGCCCCAACCCCGCTCTGATGTTAATCTGGATGGAAGACCTATACAATACAAATGCTTACTGTGACGACATTGCCGCTAGCTTGGCCTGCTTGAAGCTGGAAGTTAGACAGATATAGGCAGTAGCTCAGACTTTATCTCGTAGGGTGTCTCGACACCAGTTTCGAAGCGTTACGGCCAGTATCGATTCTCAATCTTTGCCTTCGATCCGGTTCACTGCTTGGGAAACAGCCAAAAAATCTCAATCGAGGCAATGACGTTCCTTGCGTTGTGAAGCGACTGGCGGACAGCTGGAAGAACGCGGTTCGTGTTGAGAATCTCGTGTTAGCGTTACCCAACACCATGGCTGCAAGTCCCGCAGAAGCAATATGCGCCCCTGTGTCAAGCAAGCCTTTAAGATTGACTGCTGTATGGGCGTCTCAAATCGGATTTCAGTGGCGGCGTAGGTCACAGACACCTCGGATGTGCAGCATACAGAAGCAAACATGAGCGGAACCGTCCAGTCAATGGAGCAATCGATCAAGTTAGCCATGCCCAACAAAGACTTGTGGAAAGACCTCGAAGGCAGGATATTGTATGATTGTTGACGGCAGATCGCGGGGGGAAGTTGTGAGGCTGCGATCTATGCCTGTGTAATGTTGGGTCGCTTGGCTGTGCCTCACAAGCCTCGCTCGGATGTACATAGGCGCTGAATTCCTCAAATCGAGCACAACCTGATCTGCAGTGCATCTGAAATGATGGGGACGCCTCAGGTGCTGTGTTAGCTGGTATCACACAAGTCTTCACAGCTAACCTTCGCCTTGAAAGCCCCTATTGTCCTTTGTTGTCTTCATCTGGAATGCGAGGACTAGGAACCCCAGAATGCGTCCCTCGGGGCACGGAGTCGACTCGGAACTCGGTCGTGCTCAAGATTGCGTCAGTGCTCATCAAGCTCGTACCATCGGGCATGGATTTCGGTGCCAGACTGTCATCTCTGCTATGCCGGATCCTATCTTGTGACATGTAATGGAGACCGATATCTCTCCGTGCTTTGTGGCCAGGCTGCTTGGGGTTACTTCCGTCAGTGTATCCATCTCCCGTGGGTGAATTGCCGGACTTTCGTAGGTATTTATCGAAAATCAGCTTGCAGCCAGGAATTGACAAGGAGATCAACGTGAAGCTTATCTCAGCAACCTCGATCGCCAGTAACGGATTGTACTGCCAGGATTGATCCGCGAGCCATTGACCTTGTATGACTAGTATGAGTCGAGCAATGGAGATACCGATGACCCTGTCAGGAATGAGCACTGAGTTCGCAAAATTGACAAATAGCAACATACAAGACTCCGGGACACAAGATGCACGCTAGCTGAATTTTTCGCTTTCGTGGCAATCGAAGTCGCCAGACCATGACTGCTGGTATTCCATAGAGTAGCAAGTCGTTGCAGAGCGAGATGGCCGAGTTCACGCTGTACACAACTCCCCATGGAAGGCATTCATATTCATTGGCGGCTGGTAACTGCCAACTGTACGGCCAGAGCCCCGTGACTGGAAGACAATGGAAGACCAACAGAAACAGTTGTGGTAGGTAGCTTAGGATAATGAATATTGCAATAGTTCTGAGAGCAAGGATGTAACTGTGATGCATTTTCACCAGGGCAGCATAGAGTGCGAGCCCAGATAATCGGCAGACTAGGAGTGAAGCGGTGTAAATGATATGCGCGGCAAAATCGTATATCTCGCTAGCCTCGACGACGTCGCGTGGCATGACATACTGAATGTATGCATAATGTCGCCCGGATCCTATGAGGATGAGCTCATAGCACAAACCGACGAAGGCAACGAGAAGAGCCTGCAGATAAACGTGAGCGTGTGCTTTCGAACTCGAACGATAGCGCTGACCCATGCCAATACCGCCAGAGCATCATCCAGGCCGAAGCGTTTGAGAATAGTGATTCGAGCCCAGCAACGACAACCTAGCACCGCGGTAGCTAGAGCGAAGATGATACTGATCGCCACTATAGTTTGGGGGTTCCGACTCTGATTTAGATACGCTGCTGATATGTCGGGGGGGACACGTCCGTCGATGATGGCGGCCTCGACGTCTGCACTGGACATCCTCTCAAAACCATGGAATGGTGCGTGCGAGTACGTTCCACTGGCGTGTATCTTTCCAACTTCGGGCCTTCAGCGTTGACTAAGTACGGCGGCAGCGAGCAGACCTGAAGACATGGGCGCAATTAATGGAAACATCCTGGTTGGAATGCAAGCAGGATCTACCCACCAAGACCTCGAACTTTACGCTAGAGTTCTATTTTCGCCCAATAGCATTTTATACATCATTTTAACTTTGTGCTGGTTCCTTATTGAGAACTTTGTTCTTCTGAGATAGCATGACTTCACTTATGTCATTTTGTAACAGATCAGGCATGGTGAAGGCTTGAAGTTGCAGAAAGGGCATGCCTCGGCCATGTACAATTTATCAGATACTAATTGATGCGCACGATCAGGTAATCCAAGGTAGGTGGCGTGACGATCCAGATACGCGAGATCGACCCGAGCTTGTCACGGATCATCGCCCATCAAAGATCTCTACGCTCCTTGGCGAGGGTGACAACGGCAGACCCTCAATCGCACCATCTCGTCATGCACGTCGAAGATCCTGCGGCACGCATCCTTGAACATTATACCTGAAACGATTAGATATGGCTAGCTTTTATTTTGCTTGCATGAACAAAATGTTATTCCTTACGCGTAGATAGCTAGAATTTCGTCCATACATTTAGCAGCTTCGAGCGCTGTTAATCCATGAGAAATCGTCCACTTAGCTAGCATGTTCATCTTAGCCTTTCTGGCTTGCCTGTCGAGCTTCATACTGAGCTCTTGTGCTCAGCAAATATTTACAGCGAACACCAATGAGTCGATCTACCCTCTGCTGCAAAATGCTGGCACGCCCGAGCTCTTCGCCATGCCGAAGTGCGGCGCATTCAAGCTCGAAGAGGCTACCATTGATGATATGCAACATGCAATGTCAAATGGGACACTGACCTCGGTACAGTTGTGTCTATGCTATCTACAGAGGACCTTCCAAACACAAAGCTATATCAAGTAAGCATGCTCGCTTAACGTGTCTTGGTGTAGTATAGCGCTAACGTCCACAGCTCGGTCTTGGAGCTCAACCCTGAGGTACTCTCCATCGCCGCTCAGCTTGATGCCGAGCGCTATGCGGGCAAGGTACGCTCGCCTCTACACGGCATACCCTTCACGATGAAGGACAATATTGGCATCAAAGATAACATGGAGACCACTGCTGGCAGCTGGGCAATCATCGGTAGCATCATCCCACGTGATGCTCACGTCGTCTCACAGCTCAAAGCTGCTGGCGCTGTACCCTTCGGTAAAGCCGCCCTCAGCGAGTGGGCTGATATGCGCAGCAACAACTATTCAGAAGGGTATTCGGCGCGTGGTGGGCAAGTGAGAAGCGCTTACAACTTCACCGTAAATCCAGGCGGAAGCAGTTCTGGGAGCGCCGTCGGTGTTGCCGCAAACGCGATTGCTGTGAGCATTGGCACAGAGACGGACGGTAGTGGTAAGGCGCAATCATACTGCTTGGTGTACGGGGCTGACTTTGGCGTTGTAGTGATCAATCCTGCAGAGAGAAACGCTCTCGTTGGTTTCAAGCCTAGCGTGGGCTTGACTTCTCGGGCAGGGTAAGTTCGTCTTCGTACCTGCTAGGGATCAATCTTCAAGCTAATACACTATGCAGAGTCATCCCCGAATCGGAACACCAAGACTCGGTCGGTTCATTTGGTCGGACAGTCCGAGACGCTGTCTACGTGCTAGACGGTATGTACGGCATAGATCCTCGAGACAACTACACGCTCGCTCAGCAGGGGCACACGCCAGCTCCTGGCAACTACACACAATACATTACCGACAAATCCGCACTGCAAAACGCAACGTTTGGCCTGCCCTGGCTCTCCTTTTGGCAGTATGCCGACGAGGAACAACTAGTGGTCCTAACCTCAATCATCCATTTAATCCAATCCGTCGGTGCAACGGTGATCAACGGCACCGAAATCCTCGATTACCAAACCATTGTCAGCCCAGACTACTGGAACTGGGATCTCGGGACAACCCGCGGCTACCCGAACGAGTCAGAATACACCGTAGTCAAAGTTGACTTCTACAACAACATCGCCACGTACCTCTCGGAAGTCACCAACACGAACATCAAGGATCTGCAAGACATCGTCAATTACAACTACGACAACGACGGCACAGAAGGCGGCCACCCATACCCAAACGGCGGACCCCCGCAGTTCTGGTCAGGCCAAGACGGTTTCCTCGCATCGCTCGCGACCGGCGGAATCCGCAACGAGACGTACTATCAAGCCCTCAATTTCACACAGAGCAAATGCAAAAACGGCATCGACTACGCCCTGACGCACTACAGCGGCGGCAAGCAACTCTCGGGCCTGCTCGTGCCGCCTGATGTCGGGCAGTCTTATCAAATTGCCGCCCAGGCGCAGTACCCTGTAATCACACTGCCTGCTGGCAACAGGGAGAACGGCATGGGCTTTGGTCTTGCTATCATGCAGACGATGTGGGGTGAGGCTGAACTCGTCAGATGGGGCAGCGCAATCGAGGATTTGATGAAGAGTCCTGAGGGTGTGAAGCTTGGTGTTGGACGGCAGCTGCCGAAGTGGAATGACTATCTGGTTAGGAATCTGGTGCCGCTGGCTTCGTAGGTCAGGTGCTCTTTTGAGCTTTCTAGTTCAGCGTCGCGTCGCGTCTTTGATTTTACTTATTGGACTGCGGTGCGAGGTTGACCTGAGACTCGGTATCCAATGTTCGAGCCAGCAAGGGACCTCTTATCCAACTTGGCGTATTACTATCTTACGCGTTATGTACGCGTGATCGAGAGGTGCTTCCCCTGCACTATCTGCACGTTGAAACAGATTTTTCGACCGTGCTTGAAACAAGACATGACCGATGTCGAATTGACCAAAGTCAGGACCACTAGCCCACTGAGTTTGGTCAAGAAGAGACTAGCGTGTAAGTGACCCTGACCAGAACTCCCCACAGCATGCAGAGATGACCCAGGTGGAGGTCTATTCCAGTCTGGCCGTAGCAGTGGTCCATGCGCTGTCGAGACCGCAATAGCAGAATGGTGCAGCAAGCTCTAGCGACGCTCTGGGTAGGACAACGAATGCACCTACTGCTGCATCATGATTACAGGGCACAGCCATACATCGGACTTAAGGATCGGCCGTTCGCCCAATCTCCATTGGACAGCTGAAGAGTAGATACATCAGACCAGGCGATGACGAGGAAGCATATACTCAATCCCTAAGACCACAAGCACAAAGTGAACACCAGGGTCAACCGGAGCAAGTAACAGAATGTCTTCAAGGGTCGTTCTTATAACCGGCGAGTCCTCTGTATCACCTAGTGAGAATGTCGCACTTCTCTAATAGCTTTGCCAGGCGCAAATTCGGGAGTGGGACATACTACCGCGAAAGTCATTGCAAACTCGTCAGAAGACTTTCACGTCATCATGACTGGTCGCTCTCTCGATAAAGTCAAGGAAGCAATGTCAAAAATCGAGCGTACCGGACCACAAGGAACGCTCTCAGCGATGCAACTCGATGTCACAGATGAAGCCTCAATCAAAGCCGCAGTCCGACATGTCGAGCTAAACCACGGAAAAGTCGATGCCTTGGTCAACAATGCTGGTACCGGGTGTAGAGATCCAGACCTCAAGACACGTCTGACAGAGTGTCTTGCCGTAAACGCTGTGGGGTCAGCTCTTGTCGCCGAAGCATTCAGGCCACTGTTGCTGCAGAGCAATAATCCGTACTCAGTATACGTGAGCAGTGGCGCCGGATCAATCCACAGGAACCTGAATCCCTCTTCAGGTAGATTCGAGTTCGATGAAGCATATCGAGTAAGTAAGGCTGCGCAAAATATGATCGCTGTTCGAGAGCACATTGAGTATGGACCGCAAGGCTTGAAGGTCTTCGTTATGTCCCCGGGGTGTGTGGTGTCGAATATTCGTGGGACCAGTGAAGACGAGAGGAACGCCTGGGGAGCTGCGAGTGATTCAGACATTGCTGGAAACACAATCTTGGCAATCATCCTAGGCGAACGAGACAGCGATGTCGGGAAGTTTGTGGTTAGGGACGGCCTTTATCCTTGGTAAATCATTTCCGACACGTGCGCGGGGCTTGGTCCTGTATAGCTGATAGAATGTTAACATTAACAACCTGAGATGTGCTTGATGGTCGTGTCAAGAGTGTAGCGATGTCGGTCCTTGTCCCAAGGTCAATCAAGTCAACGAAGTATGAAAGACCCGTGTGGCCGTTTGGAATGCGATGAGAATTCCGAGGTAGTTCCCACTTGATACAATCCATCTCCGATCGGCGTACATGCTTAGGCATTGGCATGTATCGGATCTCATGCTCCTTGAACTTTCGTTCGATGCCTCCTGCCTCGATTTTCCTCCTGATCAGCACTGACCAGATTTTCTGCCTGTCGTCGGCGGTCAGCGGATATTAGAAATGGATCTTGCTAGCACAGGAAGGGCGCTCCTGTCTTGCTCTGTGTCGAGCAGCCATCGCAACGCGCCACTACTTGAAGCGATGTGCAACGTCCTTTATCGAACAGATGCTAGAAAGAATTTGCTAAGCGAGATTCTCGCTAAAGTCATCGTAAAACTCTTTGAATATTCTGGGTAATGCATGAGTAGTGAACGTACTCTGTCAGCAACCACGAAGCCTCTGGACTTGGCTCCAATCTGATGCGTCAGATGTCCAAAACACCTCGCCTCGCATTAGCGCGGCCACGATCAACCATGGCGCCCGCCTGGTCATGTTGGTTCTAACGAAGAGCCCTTGCAGGCTTCTGTGCCTTGAGGAATGAGGTAGTGGAAACATCCCAGCCTGTCGCTGTCAGCACACTTTGGAGGAAAAGAAGATGGGAAGGAAGTTGCTCATGCAAGGTCAATTTGAAGATGATAATGAGGCGTCGGGATGCGCGCCCAGCACCCACATGCTAGTTCCTATGAGGTAATCATGGTTCTATGTTGACAGTTGCTTTTCGCGAAGCTCTCCTTGCGCTGCTGTCTGCCGGAAGACGCGAGCTCGGCTCGATAAGCACGCCTCTATCCTTTGCAGGACTTTCGATCCACATCTGGAGAAACGAGTGCGTCAGTATCGGCACGGTACGACTTTGGGAATGAAGAAGACATCGACATAGTGTACGGGGACAATATCTGATTGGAAGGGTGTCTCCTGCAACTATCTCACCTTAGACGAACGGGAATGCAGTTTCCAAGAATCAAACGCCTTGACCCCCGTCCCGTGCTCTTGTCGCGAGGGCAGCGATCACTGAAATGTGGTCACGACATCAGTCAAATAGCCTGAGTTCATGTGGAGGGCAGCTAAGTTGTAAGTCACTTGGGTCAGGACTGCTCTGCTGTAAGCGAGCTCGATATCAACATGGTCTCCGTTCTTGATAAACCAGACTCCAGGGATCTAGGTGGCTGCATATGCAGGTAGTTGTAATGATTGTGAATTTGGATCTTATGTCCATCCGAAACCTAGCAGCGGCATCTGCTGAGAAGGCTACAACCAGTGGCAAGCTAACTTCTAATCATCTAGAAAGTTCCTTTTGTAGGCTCGCTCCATTCATCACTCCTCATCGTATATACTGCCGTTGCTCACGAACCTTGGTTCGACAACTGGATCATATTCCTGACAAACAGCCTTTGGAAAGACAGGGCAACTAGGCTATTGCGATGTCAGTATTCGAACTATAACTTACTAGTGCCCATACTGACCTCAGTACACATAGCTTGGAGGGCAGGCGGTGCCCACTTGGGCACACTCATTGCCGGTGAGCAACGGTGACTGAACAACCACTCAAGCACTCCCGCAATATATCTCTGAGCCTGTTCGTCGAAACCAAGAGATGCACCGGAAGCAACGAATTGTGCATTGGTATACTGTTGCTCGAGATCGGAAATGGTCATGTACTTGTGGACGTGGTACATATTAGTGCTGCCGCTATAGCGGTCGACTGAATTGCCGTATATCGAGCATCCCAGTAGATAGGCGAAGTATTCGTGCAGGTGAGTAATGAAGCGACTATGGAATCGTAAGTGTTTGCAGCTAAAGAGTTGGGTGGTGTGAGGGTAAGATTGCCTACAATTGGTTGCTTGACTGATCGAAAGCTGCCAGATTTTGCCGTAAGGCTTCTGGACCTCCGCCGTCCAGCCAGTTGACTGCAACACCATGGCCAAGATCGACTTCGAGATTCGAGCTGGCCAATTCACCATTGAAGTAGGGCATTTGATTGATCGGCTTTCTCTGCCAGACACTGGGCCAGATGACACCCGGAACAGAGATGCCTATGTTCGGGGTAGTGTAGTTGCCGACCATGCCTGTGTTCACGAATATAGTCATAAGGAGAGCTTGGTTAGCGAGAGTGTTTTCTCCCAGGAGGCTGATGGTGTACTTGTCGCAGATGGATTGACCGGCCCATTCGTGCGATCCTTGGTCTGTCTGATACTCTGGTTGTCCGGGCGATTGTCCATCTGTATCGGGATGCCCTGATTCCCCAGCGAAAGCGATCTTCGACAAGGCAAACGCCGCTAGGAGTGCGAACCTCAAGCTCCCTCTAACCTGCAACATGTTGTATGATCTACATCTCATCTCTTGATGTCTAGGCGCGACATATTAATATATGCTTACACCTCGACCTTCTTTCTGGATGCTACGGATAAGCATGGCCAGCTCACGACTGTAAAATTGAGCCGTTTGGTGGGTCATTTCAGCTTTTGGTTCACAATATCCCTGTCACCCAGGGTTTGTACCTGTAAATAGTAGAGATTGTTAGGAGTCGATTCCCATGAGGCCAATACAGATCACTACATTCGTCAGCAGAGCAAGCTGACCTGCATTCGCGGATACTGTATCCGCAAACCTTTTCCTTCCTCCCGCAATATGCGAGGGGTTGTTAGGTAAGTTTACGGAGCTCCGACCGATTTGACTGCAGCCATCCGTGGAGGGCGCGAGAGGTTCGGGAAGCTTGAACAGCTCTTAGACTGGCAGCTCGTGATGCATTTCATGTCACAACATAAACAATGACGGCAGTCCACGCGCCTGTCACAATCTCTCCCCTGCCAAATTGTTATGCACTCTTTTAAGCTTGATGTAGCTTATAACCCCTTATCGATAGGCCGCCGCGACTATCACGTGCGGAGTAGATCGGCAGTGCGCTCAGACGAGGCAGATCCCCATAGCCTCCGTTCAGCTAGTATTACAGTAACTATATTTCTTTCGTGTTCCGGTGTTGTCTAATGTTGTGGTGCGACCGTGGACGAAACAGCAATGACTCTATGGTACTGACAGTTTCCGTCTCAAAGCTTGAACCTGGAGATGCTCTGGACACTATTCAGCCAACAAAAACCAACTCGCCATCCTCGTTCCTGATCCGCTCATCCAATTCAAGTCTGTTGCTACTCCATCCTCCTCTGCCATTTCCCAATTCTGCCTCAAGCACCCTCCCGTTCGCGCTAAGTCTTACATTCCGCGCACTGGCAAATGCGTTTCCACCTCTCGCCCACTTCAGCTGTCCCCACTCATTGGCCAGGTAATCATTAAGCTTGATGGACGACAGCTTCTCCTTCCCGCGACTGTCACGACACAGCGCGATCAGATCATAGTCCCTGTCGAGTGTTATGTTCGATGCAGTAGCCGAAAAGTTTCCAGCATAGCTACCTCCGCGCCCATGACTTGAGTGCCGGTCATGACCCGCCGCATAGGCGCCAGCAGCCCCGGCAACAGCGTACTTGTCCCTCCGGTGCCTTCTGTGCTTCTTGTCCTTGCCACTGTCAGAGTCGGAACTTGAGGAGCTCGAGCTCGAGCTGGAACTCGAACTATGCGAGCCCTGCCTTCGTCGGCCGTGTCCGTCGCTGTGTCCGTCCCCATGGTGCTTTCTGTGCTCCCTATGTTTCTTCTTCTTCTTCTTGTCCTTCATGGCGTCTTCAAGCTTGTGGCCTGCGTAAGCGCCACCTACTGCACCGATAAACCCGTGGCCGATCTGGTGGCCGCCGTATGCGCCTACCGCACCGCCCGCGAGCGCACCGAGAAGTCCACGTTCACCTTCCGCGGGTAGCGTCTCGCCTGAGAAGGGGCCTGTTGACGGGAGGCTTGGGTCTGCGTTGATCTCCTGGGCCGGAATAGCAAGAGGTGCTTGACCGTATTGGCCTTGATGCTGGCTGTATTGGTCATAGCCCTGCTGGCGCGAGCTGTCGTAGGCAGTTGCATATTGCTCGTGTGAAGCAGGCTGCTGGTAATTGTCATATCCTTGTTGAGGGGGAGGGTACGAGGTATCATGGGTGGGCGGTGGATAATGCTGCTGTTGGCAACCGTTATAAGATTGACTGTCGTATTGGTTATATTGCTGGTTCTGATAGCTGTACGACTGGTATTGTTGCGAGTCGTACGTTGGTTGCTGAGCACTACCACTGTGGCCGTAATATGGTTGCGGTATACCACTTTCAGCATAACCATATGGATTTGATCTCTCTTGTGCTTGGTATGGGTCGCCAGCAGGAGTTCCGTAGTACTGTTCCGGCTGCCCCTTTTGGTAATTGTCTTGCGGTGAATAGTTGTACTGCTGACCACCTTGGTGGGGCTGGTCGCTGTTGTAGTAACCTTGCGCAGACATGGTGCGCCGAGAATAGGTGGGTGCTAATGGTACTGAAATTCGACAAGACTGGTTTGTGAACTTGAGGCGTTCATGTAGTCCTTAGAGAAGTCAAGTCCTTATATGATTTGTAAGAATGGTAGATGCCTAGGTGATAAGTGGGGGCATTTAGGGCTGATCTAGCACGAAAGCTTAGCGCTTCCTTATTACACATGTCAATTACGCATGTCACCCCTGGTTGGCTCAAACACGAAGACACAGCCCTGATCGGCCTTGGTAACTAAACCCGCGAAGCGAATTGAATGTGTCAGGTCGCATGTGGGTTCGAGCTGAAACTATACAGATAGCAGAAGTACAAGTAAGATTGAGGTGGAGACAGTCCTGTCACCATGGCTGTTCTTGAGCCAATCGGTCAAGGCACTGGGCGGTCAGAGGGTGAAGCCTTCGCTCGCTAGGCAGAAAACAAGGCAGACACTGGTAGAAGCTTGTCGACGATAGAGACGAAGAGCTAAGAATTACTTTAAACAGGATTTCACACTGTACTTGAGTACACACTGTCATCATGTCTATGTGATTTATGACTGGATGTGTATGCACACATTATGATATTCTAAATGTTTTACCATGACAATGCCCACATCCTAATGCCTGTACACAAGATGGATTCTTTACAAAACGAATAACATAGCAGCTACAATCGAAATTGCCAGAACAGTACTGGTAGTTAGCCGGCCTCCAGCATTATCTTTGTCGTTCCCTTCGTTGTCGTCGTTGCCGCCGTCTCCTTCGGTGTCACTATCGTTGTCGTTGTCACTGCCGCTGCCCCCACCAGAGCTAGCGTCCTGTTCAGGTTGGAAATCGGTAACATTGGTCGGGACGCCGTCGTTGAACAGGGCAGCATTGCCGCTTAGACTGCTAGGTGCGTTCGTACTGCCATCGACACAGAGCGAGAACACATCGGTGTCGTTCAAACCGAAAGCTTGTGCAGCGACCGTAGCCCAGAGATTGCTAACATCATTGATATGCTGCGGTTGATACCACAGTCGGCAATCAGCTGCCTCATAAACGAATTGAAGTGGTGTGTACGTCGAGTCACCTTCAGCAATGTTGTTCTGCCAGTTGATGGTAAAATCGCTCAATCCTCCTAGACCGAGACCAGCGTTGGCACCTCTGAAAAAGATGTATGTGCTGTCGTTCAAGGTGGGTCCGAGAATGCTCGATTCTTCGATGGAGCTAGCAATATCTTGTCGTCCGGTAAAGGAGGCTCCTTGCCAGGCGTAGTAGATGTCCGATGCAAGTAAAGCATACTGGTAGAGTTGGCTGCCTTTGACACCACCAATTGCCTGCATCGCACCTTTCTGGGGACGTCCACCCATCGCAACAGATTTGACCTTGCCTTGCCACTTCAAGAAATGCGCTAGAGCCGCGCAGGTCGAAGAACATCTACCATCAGAAAGGAGGATGATGTTTTCTGACGCGAACGGTGATGGCTGCACGACAGTGTTGTTGCCACAACCAGATATAACTATATCCCCACTTGCCAGGTTGAAATCAGTGTCGTTGATGTCCCATCTGATCAGGTTGGTGAAGCTGTCCTGTGGTGTCTTGACCGGCCCGTATAATTGATCCCAACTATTAAAGAGCTGACTACTGCTGTTCGCATAGGACTCGGCCGAATATTGTGTATAGTAGTCATTGGCTTGAAGCAAAGTCAGGTTATTAGGGTATAGCTCTGCAAGCTCTGAAGTGAAATTTGTATAATAGCTGCCTAGGATGTCAAGACCTATAATGACGAGTCAGCTATTGCTTGCACATCCAAAGTGTATTTTCACATACCGCGTTGAGCTCGCAGATTCCCTGCGCCGTAAGGAAAAATGTCTGGAAACAGCTGCTTGAAAACCTCGTAGCCAAGACTGATGGTACCTCCAGGGTTACCTTGAACGTCAAGGACGAGGTGTTTCTTGCCTTCTTGACGACACTGGTTCATGAAAGTTGTCAATGTAGACTGAAATTCCTCAGGATCCGTCTCAGACATTTGCTGGAGCACCAGAACAGCAGTATCCTCGAACCCCTGGCCTTCGAGAAAATAGCCAGAGAGCGTCAAATCGTCAGAAATGGCGACTGGCATTGGGTAACCAGGGATCTGCGTACCCTCTGGCCCACCAGGTGATGCTCTAGTTGCAGTTGGGCTCAGGGATCTGGTCCGTGTTATCTGTCGTTTTTCCTGTCGTTTCTGCTCTTTCTTCTGATGGAGCATCTCCTTCTTCTTGACTGGGTCTATTCGTACCCCATCCAACGTGCCCGGATCATTGAGATTGTAGCCTTGAGCAGCTGCTTTGGAAGTAGCATTGCAGTACAAGTTGTAGAAAGATCTGCCGTCTTTCAATCCTGCGTAGCCAAGAGGAGAGTTGTAGACAGCAACGTTCGGCGCCGACGCTGACGATCCATTGGCGAAAGAGATGGTGGTTTCCGCACCAGGATAGTATCGGTCGAACCCGAAGGCACCGATACTGGAGCTGCCGCCTGAGCCATCATTCAATACATAGAACATTTGGTTGTATAGAGCGTCAGGGTCTTGAAACCCTCCGTAAGAGACATTCTGACCTTGCGTCTCTAAGAAGTCAGCAATATCCTGCCCGTTGACCTGAGTAATAGCAGAAGGAGCTTCACCTAGCTCTCCCGCCTGGAACGCAGCAAATTCCTGATACAGGTAGATCTCTGGTTCAGATATGCCGTCATTGGATACGGATATCAATGATCCGATAAGTCTTTGATATACGAAGACTGAAAGACCATCGAACTGGAATGCCAAATGGCCGTCTTGTGCCTTGCCAAGAATTGCCGTAAAATTGCTCTCGAAATCGATCTCGCGTCTGATATCACCAGAATCAACTTGCTGTCTCAATTGTGATATTTCATCGAAGAGGTCAACGCCTGCTAATGGGTACTCCGCTGGCGGACTAGCCAGATGGCCTACATCACTCTGAAATTCGAGAGCAGCGATGACGCCATCGATCAACCTCAGAGCATCTGCTTTATCGATGGGTGCGGACCTGGCACATTCGTGTGCGAGGCTGGCAGCAACGATCAAGGGTGCTAGAGAAGTCAGAACAGGCGTCAGTGGAATGATCGTGGATACGTACATCGATACTGCTCGGCCAAAATACCGCTCACAGCGGCGCAAGCCTCACCAGTAGGCGCCGTGGAAGCTGTGAGCAAACTTGATATCGTCTGCGTGGCAGTACCAGTCACCTCGAGGCTGGTCGTTGCAGTCCTGATCTGCGCAGCGACCAGTGCTACAGCCGCAAGACCGACAGTTATCGAGACCAGTTTCATCTTGATGGCTATGAGGGAACCCTGATCAACATGATTCTATACAAACAACAAGGACGATGATGTGTTGACGAAGCGGAAGTGTCCGGCCAGGCTAGGCAATGGCACTGACACCTCCCAAGACTATGGCTCATCGTGACCCATGAACAGGAGTAGAGTCCCACCCTGCCCAGACCCCGGGCTCCAGCCAGATGCGAGAATGAATGCCATTGGCGCGATTCGCATTGGCAGCGCCCAACCGAACGAATGAGAAACATCCTTGGCATGCAGCGGCCCCAAAAGCATTAAACGGGAGAAGCCAAGCGGCTAGCAGCCGTCCCGACAAAGGCAGCTGGAACCATAGGAACTCCCCACTCTCAACGCACGGGAACGATCAAGCTCGAAAAGGCCGAGGAGGACTGCTTCGCCGGCTCACTCCTTAGGTAGTTGTAAAAAGGTACGTCAGCCGACTCAAATTAGCATGCATGATTATGCTTGTTCTCAATTAAGCACGGCTTTGGCGATAGTGGGAAACGAAGAGACGTCCTTTTTGGAGAGCTTGTCTTGATGCCAAGATAAGTACGGAGATGGATTACGTGTCATTGCTGATTGACGGGTGTTACGGAGAACTACAACTCTGCCGCCGAGTGGCGAGCACCTTCGTAAAGCCCATTCCACACTGCTTCAGGTGCATCGAAGAGCAGATCCTGTTACGATGGTCTTTGAGGATGGAGAAGTGGCCTTGTTGCATTTGGAGCCGGACGACATACTTCATATCCCAGACGCAGCATGGCGGAAAGAGAGGCAATCGGTACTCTATAAGGGATGATTGCTGGTCCTGCCCGTCTGGCGGCATAAGTCTGGCGATGCAGTAGCGTTCGTCACCGTTCGGCCGGCTAGAGTGCTTCTGAGACTGGTATGATGTCTTATCTCGTGCTGCATCATCACACTGCGAGCTCGAATAGCCCACCAACACTTGACCATCCAAACATGCTGCAGGACAGATAGCGTGTTTGTTGACCAGAGAAGCAGGCGAGCTCGTGGGTCTGGAACCATCCATTACGGGACTGGGTGTTGTATCAGAGGAAAGTATTCAGTTGCTTCATCTCTTGTCGTCCTTGGACAATGATCGCATCCAGCTGACGCCTCTTTTTATGTTGCCAGCAACGAGAATGAAGATGCCCAGCATGCCAGGCACCACACTTTCGACAATGTCTCTACCCCACAAGGGCATAGTAAGCAAGACAGACCACAACAGCAGCCTGCGCTGCGTTCTGGTCATCCTCTGATGTGTGGGTGTCTCACCGCCATCATCCTGCCGCTGCGACTGTTCAAGTTCTTTTCTGGCATCTGCCTCGAATGCTGAAGTGTGGTCTAGGGCTAAAGTGGAGATCTTTTTCCGAGTACTTCGCGCTCGTCGCCTTTTAGCGAACCAGGATTCTCTGCCGTTGTTGGGCGACTTGCGGGAGGAGGAAGGCATGGAGTCCTCTTGGAGAAACGAGGAGTGTCGGAGCTGCTGACATTGTGCCAGCACCGGAAGTCTTGTTTGCTGAGAGATGCTGAGAGTTACCGTTCTGGCATTGGCAGATAGGCCTCGTGGGGCCACTGCTCTTGCAGACTGCATCATGGTGGGAAGATATAGCATCTACGTCTCGGTGACCCGGGGTTGTTCGTGTTTGTGACTGTAATTACGAGGGTTGTGCCGATGCGATCATGAGCTGTACGTGATGTTGTGCAGAACAATTTGCGCAGGAACGTCTTGCTGGTGCTGGTTGATAGCGACTGCCCGTGTCGCCTAAGTGTACTCAACACTGAGGGTGGTTTGGTTTCGCCGTATGGTAGTGACAGATACTGCCGTTGCGTGAGTAGTAGCGGTCTCAACAAAGGAACTTGGAGTCAGAAACCAAAGGAGGGTATGATCTTTGGCCTTTGTTCTCTGTTCTTTGTTCTGGGTAGTATGGTTCGTGCAAGCTCCATGCCGAACAGTCAGGATGCAACTCCAGCAACTCCGTGAAATGCTCCAGACTCCAGCCCTGCCCACCCTTACGAGGGCAGCCACGCATACGAAGCTGAGGCTCTTCGCAACGAGCTGCAAATCATCTTCTCCTTGTCGCGATCGGCATCAAGCAGATCATTGAAGAGCCACACACGGCATGTGCTCTGAGATCCACCGACGTCACACCGTGGGCTGCTGCGCACATGGCAACGAATCAACGTCCGAGTTCGGTGTCAAAATGGCGAAAAAGAGGCGAGCTGATTTCCGGACAAAAGTCGACTTTATATCCGGGACTTGGGAAGCAGCACGCGTAGGCCATGTGCTCGCCGATTCGTTCCCGAGCGGTGTTTGGAAGGTTGTGGTCAGCTTGTAGGCTTCGAAACAGTGCAAGCCCATTTGTTGCGGTCGGCCAATTCTTCTTGGTCCTACACGTCCAATCTTCCCATCGATTTAGCCGTCCAATCAAGCGACGCCTGTTCGAGCGAAGTCAATCGACCACTTTGACATTCCTGCTTAGGTTAGGTATGATAGGTTGCTAGAGGCACGTTTTCTTAGTGTCATTTGGAGATCCCACGAACAAGACCAGTTCTTCGAGCAGATCATAGCGGAACTACTAGTACACGACTTGGTCAAAGACAATCGAACGTGCGTTATGCGGGACAGGCTGCGGCAGCGTGTTGTTCTGCAGAGACAGATGCTCGGTGTTTGGCACGGTAGTATGCTAACATGAGAATGTAGGTAATCTGGAGAATAACTGGGCCCGACATCGTTCCAGGCTTTCTACTCCTAGGCCCACTCACGAATCACCTTCAGAGTCATTGTGTGGTGCCCCTCCCAAAGACTTGTTGATACATTGTAGCCAAAACGCCTTGCTGCGGCAGGTTCTTCAAAACAGCGAAGTGTCCTCCTCATCCTGTTTTGCAGTCTTCTTTTCCGAAGCTTCGCCCTTCTCGATGAAACGTATAACGTCAATGATAAGCCCTGCAATCGTGCGCTGCTTACTGAAGATATTCCATAGATTCTCCCTTACCTGAACACTAAAGAGTCGGCCCATCAAATCTTTTCTCTCTTGCTCATTTCCACCATATCTTCCGACATATCGTGCCAGATTGAACAACAGAAGCGCACTCATGAAGGGTATGCCGTTTGGGATTCCGCGCTCATCAGTACTGGTCAGATAGAAAGTGTGCTTGACCACCGTATCTTCTGTTGGCTTGGTTTGCTCCCCTGCCAGCTTGTAGATCAGCTCCTTGTTTTGCTCGGAGTTCTCGGGCACATGCAATCGGAAATGCCGAGCCAATGAGCTGGGGGTATCAATAGTGTTGTTCTTTCGGCAATTGACCCATTTACACTTGAACCCTCCTTCAGGCACTGCGATGTCCTTCGACTGGAACTTGCCGTCCGGGGTCTTAGGGATCTGTGCGTGCGTCTCTAAAAGATGTCGCCAGAGCATCTCCGGTGAGGCATGCCACGAACTGCAAGCACCATACCTGGCCGGCTGACCATTAGCTGGTTGTTGCAGTAACATCTCCCAATGACACTTGTAAAATGACTGTCCGTGAAGTCCAATGAGTACACGTCGAGGTCGTATGCCCTTGATTATGAACCGAGACTGGCCCTGTGGCCCTTGCACAACCTGAGCTTGCGCGCCGTTGACCGTCGCCGATACCTGCTTGATGAATTCAGCTGCGGGTATGTGTTGATTGTGCAAGAATCGATTCTGGTATGCCTGCCAGATTGAGATCTGAGTAACATCGGCCTGGGGTGCTTCTTCGAAGCAGCACCTCAACCATTTCGCTGACCGTTCAGGTTCGTTGAATTGCAGCATCTGGCTAAAGAGATCAGATGGGACGAGTGGTATACTTGCAGGTGTCGAAGCTGGTGCCGCGGATGCTCTGGCCATTATGACATTCTCTTCTTGAGCCGTAGCCCCATGCAGAAGCAGATTCGTAAGTCTTGCAGTGAGATTGATAAAGAGATTTGGTAACTTGTCAAGGGCCAGTGCAAGGTTCTCCGGCGAAGCTGTCCAAGCGTACAACATGTTAATCACAGCCTCAACTAACTCGTCATCGTCAAGAACACAATACTGGACCAATTTCTCAAGAGTCTCTAATGGAATGTCTGAGAGGGAATGGACACGGTCTGCGTCGGCGTCATAGCGAAATATGGCTCTCAAAGCTGCCAACGTTTTTCCTCGGTCAGTCGAAGCGAGTTCTCGCACAAGCGAAGCATAGAGTTCATCTGCAGACTCCATCACAAAGAATCTGGAAGTCATCTCTGCCATGTCTAGGGCATATTGTTTGATTTCGTCGAATCGTGACTGCCGCGGCAGATTCAGCGCAAGAATGAGTAGGTCCCGAAAGAAAGCCATCCTTGAGAGGAAGATAGCATTGTCCTCCAATGTAACCATGTTCCGTAGCACCAAAGTCGCTTCATTCACTCTCTCAAGTTGCAGACTGTAGGCTTCAGGTTCGATGTCATCTTCGGCTAGTCGTGGTGGTAAGCTGGCCAAGCGCTGAGCGAGATTCTCTGTGCCGTGAACTGCGTTGATGGTGTTATCGGCGTTTTTACCTCGTGAATCCATGTATGAGACTTGAAATGGCACACCAAAAGCCAGGTCGGTGACTTCAACGATTTTCTCCATCAGCGACTCGGCTAACGTTGGGAACCCTTCGAACTTGAATTTGTCGCCTCGTTCGTGCGAGACCTTGACCAGATGATGTAAGGCAAACTCCTGTTCTCTTTGTATGCCTGACTTCAAGCCTTGCACACACCGGACGTAAATGTTAGGCCCGTCGAACGCAGCTTTCGGCAGAGCAAATCTCAACAGATCTTGCGGTTGCGGGGTGCGCTGTATCGTTGCAAGCTTCGACATTGCTTTGCGTTGGTAGAACACATCAGGATTACTGCCTGGTGTCACTAATGGCCGTAATGTAAGTGGCATAGACGGTCGTGGTTCATAGTTCTCGATCTTGAAGTGGGGATCTCGTGGGTTGCTAGATGCGTTGGTAAAGGATTGTGTCAGTAGCGGTGCAGGCTGTGGCGAGTTAGTGGTCCGCATGCGTGCTGTACGTGATGGCGTCGGGTCCGGCTGATAGAGCTGTACTGGTTTTGGCTGTTGTCTTAGACGACTTGGGTATCGGGTTGCACTTCCCTGGTCGTCAGGCTCAGTCTTCTCCTGCTTTGGCGTTTGCTGTGGAGAGTTGACGGCCATGCGCTCAAGATCTTGGTTGTTCGACGTGTCGTTGCCCATCATAGTCTCATGCGTCCTCTTTCTCACATCGCCACCTTTGGCGGTCAAGTGTTCTAGGATACTTGGTGCGGGCGGTATCTCGCCCCAGTACTTCTCGATCTCGTAGGCGGCCAGGTTCTTGTAGTACAGCTGCTTCAGCTGATAGCTCATCGCACCATCGTGCTGTTTCGGCAAGTTGAAGGTAGCTGCAATCTCTCGCCATAGCATGCGAGTGGCCGTGACGGCATCGTAGCCTCCTCTTGCAATAACGTCTGTGTATAACCTGTGTAGAGGCACGGGGCGACCAGCGACCTTCCCATCACGATCGAATGGCACGCCGCGCTGCTTCATGTACTCTTCCACGTCATCCAGAAACTCTTCCTCGTCGTCGATGATAGCGCGCGGAGGCGCACCGTTTGTCTGCATCCTAGCAGTGCTCTTCCATCAGAAGGCCAGGTCTAAGGCACTAATCCTGATACCAGCGCGACAGCGCTCGATCAACAAGTGCGCGACATCCACTGCCAGCGTGCGACTTGTGATCGACGTTCGAGCCTGAATTGGTAACGCGCAAGGTTGTCGCAATCTTATCTGGTCTCGTGGTTCACGGTAAAGTAGTTGTTTTGGTAGTGATCATGCCGTGTCCGGGAAGCAAATCAGTCGATGCCAGTGGATGAAGGAGACGCGTTAGAGAAGTGGTTCTTGAAGGCACGGTTCGTGTTGCGGTGGCTGTTGAAAGGGTAGAACCTTAACTCGGTAGTCACTCTTGTCCAGTTGCTATTGTTTTCTGGGATGGTGTATCGTCTCTAACGTTCACTACTTGCCTTCTGTGCATGCGATGACGAGAGCTCCGGTCGCAAGAAGACACTCCTGCGATTGCTCTTTCCCTTGCTGTACAAGTTTCTGGCCAAACGGCAGTATCCGCGCTCTAGCGGCTTGGCTATAATTCGCTCCAAGGATCAGCACCTACTATTCATCCCACCTTTCTCTTTCAACACGATTGACTCATGCTTCCTCACTGAGCTCACGTGCTTGTATCGCGATTACTCATGCACAGTCATGGTTGTTTCTAAATCATCTGCCTGATATGATGTCTCAATAGCACATAAGCTACCATTGACGGCACTAGCACAAATGCAAGGGCACAAACTCCCACTATCTGACCATTAAGCTCCTACATCTTCAGCATTTACCTTGTTTCTAGCTTTTCCATTCTTCTCTAGCTCAGTCTTCTGTTTCGACCGCTTTTCATCATGGAGTCACAGATGCTACAGATGCTTCCTCCGACTCGACTAACTATGGCTTTGACAAAATTCTCCTCTGCAACTACTTCGCAAGGCTATCCAGGACCAATTCCCTGGACCCATATCATTAGCGAAACGGGTCTCTTCGCAGTTTTCGAGTTTCCCGCGTCCCAAACGATGTCTCAAGGCTCGGGGAGTGCACGATTCAAAATTGTCAGCGAACCAGAAATTCTGGTAGGGTGCATGCGCGGAAGTCAAGGGCTTAACTAATCTTGATAGGAGGACATAAATCTAGACGCACTAGGCGACGAAGCTCGGCGAGCAGCTTAGGATGCTGCAGCTAGAGGTTTGACAAAGATAACGCCCGAAGTCTGCATTGTCATCAAATGTCCTTGCATCGCTGTGAGGTATCCCACAAATGAGGACCAAGTATTCGATCGCTATAGCCACGGCAACAGCTATTACTGACATGTGCCAGGTGCGAAGGTTTCAGATTCGTCTAGCTCAAAAGGATCAGTTCTATGAAGTTGTAAAGGTCTTGTCCAGGGCCAATGTGCCAACCACAGATGCAGGGCATGGCAATGGTCAGCGATCACTGGGTTCGCAGAACTCCATTTCTCAGATCGCACACAGGACTGCTCCCCAACTTATGTCATCTACTTCAAGAGCAGCACCACCACCGTCGAGGAACGTCAATACGTAAGTCTTATACCCAGCGAGATGTGACAGTTGCCAATGATTTTCAGGGATGTCTCTGGTCAAGCGTTGGCTCCGACGGTGTCAGCCTTCGCGAGTCAATCGAGGGTTCCGGACATAAGACCTACATCCTCGACCCTAAGACAGCAAGGCATCGCATTAGGTTCACGCAGTTACCACAACGCGACGGCAAAAGCAGGTGGACCGCACATTCAGCCTCAGACTTCACTCGTAACCCATAGCAGACTAAATGACCCGCCCAGCTCAGCTCCCGTGCCTGGCGGCGTGCGAGGCAATGGGCATGTCAATCTACCCGATCCTAGGCCCTCAACAGCCCCAATTCTTGTGCCAAGAAGCCCTGTTGCAGACATCCCCCCTCCGAGGAAACTCCCGTTCGGTCCCACCAGGAGCCTCACAAATGGGGGTCTTTCTCCTCCACCAGTTGCATCCGCCACGAGCATTAGCCTGGCCAATCTCAAGCAGGGCGTATTCCAGGACAGCCAAGCTGAAGTCCAGAAAATTCGGCAGACAACTACACCTCAAAGCATGACCGTACAGCCTGCTCAAAGCGCGACCAGCACCGTTGGCGACGTCACAAAGCCCCCAGCAGCAGATCCGGTCAGGGCAGAAGACATTGATACTCAACAACTGCTTGAAAAGGTTGCTGTAAGACGGACCGAACCTGCAAAGACGGGGCAAAACTCCGAGACAACTGCCAAAACATCTTCTGCTACGCACTCTCACACCGAAGCAGCTTCTCAGAAGAGGAGAAAGAATGCGAGCTGCACTCAGTGTCGCTCCAAGAGAATTAAATGCAGATCTAACGAGGATAATCTAGATGGGGCTTGCCAGACTTGCCTCGATACAGGAAGGCACTGCTCATTCATCGCGAACGCAGAAGAAACCGTCGCTGGTAAAGCTGTTACGCTAGTCCAGCCGAAACAAAAAGTGCAGGACTCCCAAGAGACTGCCCTTAAGGTTTTGCGGTCACGAGAGATTCATCCCGTCGACGCCACGGCTGCCCTTGTGTCACAAGACATACCGATCCAAGAGGTCAAGCAGACAGAGATATGTGATCAGAATCTACCAGTGAAGAGACTCAGCCAGCTGGCTATGCCAGCGCCGAAACGTGTCAAGGCACAGAAGAGAGAGGTCAAACCCAAACCACAGACTACAGGCGGCAATACTCGATCCAAAGAACAAAGCCAGCGTAGTCTTAGCTTCCGAGCTTCCAATCCAGAGCATGCCATTCAAGGACTCTCGAACTCTCCGACCCATCTGCGATCCGACGCCACAACAGCGACCGTTGACACATTCGACCTCGACCCTGTCGAAGAGCCTCAGAAACCTCTCCGCAAGCTGAGCCCTCCAAGACCTTTATACTCAGAGCTATCAGCAATCACAGACCATTCCGAGCCTGCAGACCACGCAAACGCAACCTCTCAGTCTCCACAGCAGCCTGAAGCCACAGCCGACTTCGCACCCCTATCCAAACCCTCGAATACCCAGTCAGCCTCGTCCTTCGCACCCCCCTTAGCTGAGCTCATGCACCTCAGTCCAAACGAACAAAACACCTGGCTTGACCAAGCTTTCGCCGAGGCCCTACAGGATGACAGCTTCATTCCCTTCTGCGAGATGGTCAATGCCAGATGGGAGCGTCATTTGTTCGGTTTCAAAAACAACGAACTAAACTAAGCCAAACTCTGACCTGCGGAAGCGTTTGCATTTATCTGCTTCTTTGTCAGAGATACAAAAGATGGTTTCACAAGACACGTGGGCGGACATCTGCTTTACACGTTGAAGTGAATGAGACGTGGTAGATATGTGACAATCGGAAATGGCGCAGTGTATAATTTACAAGTTATATATTTATTAGATAGTACACATCGTCGGTAACAGGTTGCCAGAGCATTTGCGGGCAGACTACATGCACGTTATATGATAAAATGCCTATAATTGGAAGAGTATGCTCTGTGCTTTTGTATCGACGAGCTGCAACTGTGCTGTTGGCTTGGTGAGCTAGGTCGACAGATTTGTTCATGTTTTCCCAGCTAAAGCCTGATTTAACTTACGCAAGCTCAACATGCAAGACACGAAGCACGAATACGATTAGTAGGAGTAGTAGGAGCAGTGCATAATTTGAATCTTGTTTCATTATTGCGTGCTTCTCAAGTTGTCGTTCACTGCTCGCTCGCACTGTCGTGCACGAGCAGCAGGAAAAGACCTTCGCACATACCATATCAACCATGAAAACTACCGCCTCCCTGCTTTTGCTAGAACGCTCAGCAACGGCACGCTGTGCATGACTATTTCTACCTATGTACACTAGGGTATAGAATAGACAATGCGAATGCAAGACAATTATCTGCAAGCCAAACCAGTATGCAAGCAAGAAACGATGAATCCGCCGCCCTGGTCATGTCCGACAAAAGCTCCTGGTCAAGATGGTTTGCATAGAAGCGAAAGTGATTTGCTGAAGTTGAATGATTGGACATGGTTGACACACAAGTTGCTTTCGTCCGTAGAATCGAAAAGATGTCGTAGTGATTGGGTTGCTGAACAGAAAGGAAAGAGAACGCGACGCCGTCTACCATGCGACGGTAGGTGCGGAAATAAGGTGTGCTTTGCTTCAGACACCACTGGGGTATAACATATCAAATGAGCAGCTTCGTCCCAGGAAGCCGCGTCTGAATCCTGCACATGACTAGAATAGCGCCCGCTAAGTCATGGACAAGAAGGTGCGCCCAAAATGACAACCGTGAACATGTCCACCGGAACACCAAGCTGATATCGAGTCATAATAGTAAAGCAAGTCGCTAGTAAGAAAACATTCGTTGGCTGCGTCCAATTTGCAAGGCATTGAAGGACGGCCGTGCCGGTACTGGAGTGAAGTCCAAATCCATGTCGACATCGTCTGCACGTGTCCGATACATGGCTGTTGGGCTTGAGTCCATGGAAGGAGAGTGTTGGCCAAAAGCAAAGGTCTGAGCGCGAACCAGCTTGGCTCGTTGCTGCTGCTTGACTTTGCCCATGCCAAGTTCACATGCATCAGCATGCTCTTTGGCGTCCATCTCCACATAGTTCTGAGGAAAGCAGCGCTGGCTGTACTGCTCATAGAACCCGCTGTAGCCGCCATCCAAGATGTAAGCCTCCGGGTAGGTCAGGCTAGGGTAGCATTCCGCATTGACTGTGCGATCCTTATTTCGGATGTGCTTCGCCATTAATGGAGCCCGGTGGGCCGAGTATTCGCAATGGAATATGAGGAGTGCTTTGCCCGGCTGTTCGTGTTCGAAAAGCTGTGCAGCAAGTTGTTCCTTGTCATTGAAATTCACAGCACCATCTATGTGGCCCCCATCGTATTCGTACTCGAAACGACAGTCAATGACTACACGCTTCTCGTAGATGTCGTCGAATTTACCGTCAAGGATATCGATCATGGTTTCTTTCGAGATCCGTGGCAGATCACATGTCTGGTTACCCGAGTAGAAATGTGGCAAGTATGGCTGGTGTGGTGCTTCGACATCCGCGATCGACGGTAGGCAGTCTGTGCTGGCGGCCTTCTCCTGCCTCATGACCTCGTCGGGATGCTCAAACATGCTCAGCGAACGCCGAAATTGCTTTCTTGGCCGCACCAACGGATTGGACATCTTGCGAGAGTGCTGACAGAAGGGGGAGGCATTGCGAGAATTGCTACCCAGATTGAATGGCTGGCGTGGTCGAGCAGCAGGCAATACTGGTCGTGCTACGGGAGAAGCAGTTCTGTCTGAGACAGGAGATGAGGCTTCGAAAATCTCTGACAAGGCCAGTGACGATGGGGGGTTTGACCTTGGAGCAGCGGCACCAAATTTGAAGGGTGGTAGTTGTGCCTCGGGATTGGATCTTTGTGGGATGGAGGTTGTGCTATAACCCTTCATCTTTGTCAAGCCAGGTCTCAGGGGGTTGCTCCTCCTCCTCTCTTGTGGGATTTGAAGTGAAAAGTCATGTATAGGCGGGGTACTCGAGGGCCGTGAAGTCAGACAGTCGTCAGAGAACATGGACTCCGTAGTGGTGTACTCAGGAGTAGGAGACTGCAAGCCCCTATCAAAGGCAGGTCGAGCAGGCTTGTGTGGGAGCGGGGACATCTCCATGCTATCCAGAGCGGGAGCAGGCGAGGACGAGGGGACGGGAGGTGTAGTCGATGGTACTGCGATACGGGTTAGTATGCGAGTGGGAAAACAAGGGGGGCTCGACGAACCATTGCCTGTGGTGAACATGTTGCCGCTGAACAGTGATCGCCTTGGCGTGGGATACTGCGGACTGCTGCTCTCGTCTTAGTATACCCGTCATGCTCTAGATCAGTGCAGCACATACCTTCTGTCAATGTTCATGTTTTGTGAAAGATCGGCTGCGAGGCTCGCCGTCGGCGATGAGCCCCGTACTGGGGGAGGCATGTTGAAGTAGTCTGGCTCTCTCCTTCTCATCATCGACAGATCCTTGAAATTGAAGCTTTCTGGTCCAAAGCTGGCACGGGCAAATGAGGCGTATGAGAGCGATTGCTGACCGAAGCCGCATCTGCTCACGAACATTTGTGGCTGCATCGAGGCCAGAGGTGAGGATGCCTCGATCATCATGGTTGTAGTCATGCTGTGTCTGTTTGTCTGGTCCCTCCTCTTTGACAGAGTATCGGCACGGTTGGTGTAGGGTCGATAGTTGCTACTGGGTCAGGATAGTGGTCCCGGCAACGGTAACGGCCTCGTCCAAAATGATTTCGATTTGGAGATCTGCAACTGGTTCCTCCTGGTGTTGTCACCTTGAGTTGATCCACGATTTGGCCTCAGGCTGCATCTACTCATACAAGGTGTGTAGTCGTGATGTTCGTACTTCCAAAATATGTGCAACACCCTTGGTATCCGGTTCTACAGTCCCGTGTCCTGCCAGGTGTACAAGGTCAAGAATTCGGAGTGAAGGAAGGACTAAGTCGTGGTGAGGTTGACCTGACGAATGTCCCTTTACTGGTCGACGACGAAGACGAGAAGGTCAGTCGGAAGGAGTTTTAGCCTTGACCTCTGGAGGAGAAAAGAGGCTGTGAAGAAGCAGGTACGGAGGTTAAAGTCGATAAGAGGGGAAGGAAATGAAGACTTGCACCACTTGGGTTGCTCTGGGATACTGCTAACGCCGGCAGGCCAGACCAAAGCGGTTGAGTCGCTCCTGCAACTGCTGAAGTGGGTTGGCGAACAGGCTTGGCCCCGGCTGCAACTTCAGAGCTGGGCTCCCACATGTGCCTACCCGTCCTAGTTCTTTTACCTAAAACTGGGACGCTTTCAGGCTCCACTTCCACGCTTCACAGCACCGTCAAGCACGCTCAGTGTCCGAGTGACGAGAGCTCAGACGCTGCAATCTGAGAGCGACATTCGACCCGGCCTCTACTCAACAACCGATATTGTGAGCTATGTTCATAATCAATCAACGCCATTGCCTTCTCCAGCGCCTACGATGCTCCATGCTTCTCCATCTCAGGCAAATCCTTCCAGCCACTCAGAAGCTGAGACCCGCTGCCTGGGTACTCTGCCGGGCATACTCGCTACTGTAAACGAAAGCTTCGGAGCTACACAGCTTTCGTGTTTAGGCGACTCCTTCAAGCTCTGAAAGCTCAAACCGGAGCTTTTCGTCATGACGGAGGAGGCATGATCCTGGCGGCCCACGGTGATCCTGTCGCTATGCCATGCATGTTGCTCTAGCTGCATGCAGGACATGTGCAATCGGTCGATTGCATTAAAGCACAGCCATGCTTGTGAGGCATAACCAACTTTCCTCTCAGATTCAAAACCTGGTTGCAATCTACGTGCCCGATCTGCCCGTCCTTCTCACAAGTATCAGATAACGTATACATCTCGTGACATTCTGGACTCGACAGCTGGGGCATGCTTTCTCATAATTTCCTGTACGCCCTCAAAAGGCGTTGTAGTGGAGACCTGGCCTTGCAGCGTTTGGTTCTGTAAGGCAAACTAGAGACTTTCTGTCACCTCGCACCTGCAGCCAACCGGCGCTTGACCAGAGTCAACCTCCACGTTGCCTGGGACGATACATGGACCATACACCTTACTTGTTCCTCGTAGCCGCAACAGCACATGCACACGGAACGACTGACTCGTAATTATCGTTGTTACAGCTAAAGGTTTACACTCTTTGCGTAACGTCACGCTTGCTTGGAAGCTGTCGACAGTGTCAACAATGTTCATATTATCCGCGAATTCTCCAATCTCAGAGACTCAATGCCAGAGGTGGCTGTAGCTGCATCCAGGTCCCTGGAGATGATGCACGCCCGATTCGAGAGCTGTGTAATTTTCCCTGGGGATCTGGACCTCAGAAGAAGGTTCCATGAACGAGTCTATGTTTGCTACTTTATGAAGCGGCCCATGCTCTGCGGGACATGGCGGAGCTCGTGTGCCATTCCAGCACACGGCTCAACTGCTCTTGCCCACGGTTTTTGCTGGCATGAAGGGTGCAAAGACGCAATTTGCGAATCCCCAGTTAGCATTGAGACTAGACATAATTACGCCACTAGCTCGATGGCGTAAACCCACGAACACCAAGAAGCACACATCAAACCATGAATTATGCTTCTGACCCTTTGGTACATTGTCAAATCGTCCCCAGCGGACAACAATATCACTGTCATGATAGTCCCCTCGTTTCGCGAGACATTCAAGCAGGTTGCCGTGGCCGACAAAGGATGTGTTTCAGCCTGAGTTTTCCCGCGGAACCCAGCTCGGGGGGTCTGGTCATTGTGGCTTTTCAGTGATGGTCTCTCATACCCGACTGACAAGGTGATCAACCTAGCTTGACAGAAATATTTGTTGATCAATGCATACCCCGCTCCTGAACTCAGGAACTGCTCGGCTTCTCCGACCGTTCCTGCTTTTCGTTATGCTTCCACATTGCTTCTCTATGTGCAGGCACAATGCAACCTCCGTCTGCACGTTCAAGCTGATCATTGTACCCGTTCATGCATCTAGGAAACGCCAACTCACCAACCTGTGGCTCCGAGTTCAGAAACGGCTTCGCGATACTTTTCCGAGACGCAGAATGCAGACGTCAGAAAGTGGGACGCAGCAGAAAGATGGGCTTGTTAGTTCTCCCAAGCTCGTCAACAGACTGGGGTAGCTACGCGCTTCGGACAGCTTGACAGTGCAGCGTTCTCACTGCAGTAGCCAATCGGAAGCTGGAGATACCTTCTCTTGTCGCGGGAAGATACTATAATCAGGTCTCACTCGGCTCCGGCTTGTGTTAGACTTTTCCAGAGCTACCAGGGTTTGAATACTATCCCATAACGACGGGTTGCATGCCAACAGAGCTCGCGTTGTCGAGCGACACGTCAACAAACACCTAAACTTAAATCACGTCGGCACGTGCCAGGTACGAACCGGTCTCTGGACACTGCCTCGGCTACTGTACGTTCAACATCCGATTTCTGCTAACCGACGGAAATTAAGCTCCCTTTGCACATCGGCGATCTGCCTCTGTGCATTCGATCACAATCGTCATTTCTGTTTCCCTGCTGTCCTTGTCCTTGGTTTCTCTTTGAAACCTGTGGACCAGCCAACGACGACGATCCAAGTTTGATGAAATTTGAGCCTCAAGTTCATCGTCGATGCTGTCCTGTCGACTTGCGGTGAGGCACTTTTCCGCGCCGGTCCAGCGCCAACGAAAATGATACCAAAAGCAAGGACAATATGCTCTGGTGTTGCACTTTGGTGGAATCGTATTTCCTCAGGCCTTCAGACCCACTAACCGACCACGACCAGATTCGCTTCCGAACTACATACATTATTCAACCACATCAACGGCGACCTCATGGTTCCCGAATGCAGCTCCAGCGTTCGCCTTGCTTCTGATAGCATTTCCTCTTATGGCCAGAACTGAGATCATGCTTGTCGCTGACCATGGCCGTTTTGATCGACCATGACGAAAGACCCAGCTGATGTGCTTTACGTGAAGAAGGATTGTAAGACACCAAGCATCAGACAATTTGGGCCAAGCAGTCGGTACGCGCGCTTCATACCCCAGCAGAACTTCTGATGGTCCTCGACAGCCTCTTACGTTGTTGCTCCTGTCTCCCTATTACATCTTGACATCAGATCGATCTGCGTCCTGGCTGCAGATGTGGCCGCATATGCGAAAGAGGTTGCAGCTGAGCAACTTGTAGCGACTCAACCCCACTAAGATCTGAATCGTGCTGATATCGGGCGTGTCCAACCTTCGCCTCCTTGATCAGGTGCATTCACTTTATTTGTTTACTTCGAAGACAGAATTAATGAAGAGTGCCAACTGGTGCAACTCACGACGATAAGTGGACGGCCTGCGCAAGCCATACTATGTCTTTGCTTGATGTGCATGAACCCCATATGTTCTGTGATTACCTGTCTAGTCCTGCCATGTCTGCAAATGTTGCTGCAGTCAGTCAGCGCTTTCTGCCTCGAGGACATATTCTACCAGCTTTTAGTCATTACAGGCTAAGTATGAGGGCAAGTTTCGACGCACAGCGCGTTCAAGGGTGGTCTTTCGTGCAACGTTATCAGGGACTGGAAGATAGCATCTAAAAGCCATCAGTCTTTTCACCGTCATCCCCTCCTCTACCACTCTAACTTACAAGTACACTTCAAGCTCCCGCTGCATCAGGCTCGAGGTGAGTCAACACACGTGACAATGCAAAGATACCACCGGTCAACCCGAACATCTTTCGCTGTGTGTTAGACTGTGTCTGCCACCGTTGTGATGTCTCTCAGTCTTTCAATAACGTGTCGATTCTGTCGATACCAACGACCATTGGTGTAGACATGCTGTACGTTGTCTGACTCGAATGTTTAGCCAACATAAACTCAATGACAGGGCGACCGAGCGCTTCCAGCAACACTTATGGCAACATAAACAGCCGACGATCCAGTCATACAATCAAGTGATCAAACGGTCAACGTACAGCAGCCTATTCTTGTTGTGGTCAGGACCAAGCCCATACCATACTCTCCTCACTGTTGAACGCTCAGTACATGTAGACCAGTCCTATCGCGCTGGCCCGGAGAGCGCTCCACGTCATGACCAACTTCGAGAAAGCTTGGGAAGCAACCGTGACGGCAATGTTTTGACTGACACAAGAGAAGTGGCAGGGTGAAACCATACGGAACCTCCTACAGTCGACCCGAGCAGAAGTCGACAGCACCCAAAGCTGAGCTCAGCGTCGCGCAGGTACACATCTCGGAGTGTATCTCGGCCAAACCTGGCCTCATGGATAGCGGGTCTGCCCGCTTCGGTGCGGGCGCTGTCACGGAAGTTACGACATGAGTCCCTCATCAACAGGGCATAAAGACGTCTACCCCCCTGGAGACATGTCAGAAGACGCTCTATGTTGCCCCGTCGCTGGCTGTTCCTGGCGTAACAAGGACTTCCACCAATCGTTAGACTATACGCACCAAATGAACGATGAAGTCATCCCAGTACACCGATGTGTCGGTCCCTGTCACGGTGCAAAGCGAATGGTCGATGGCCGCTGCGCGTCGATTGTACAATTTGAACGTGTTCGCAAAAGATGTTGCCAGCTGGCTCTATCCTCGCATTTAGTACCTACTGTCCTGGCTCGTGTCCATCAGATGTTACAGATAGTTGGGGGCACCGTTTGAAAACAGCGCTGGTCAGCAACATCATTTTCAGTTCCTCCTTGCAAATGCAAACGTCGTTCGGATGAGACACAAGCCTTGGTTTCGACGTAAGTCTCCAAGGCATGTGTACAGGGGGTACAGCTCGGTCTCTACAAACAGGCGAATGAAGTTCGGTTGCATAAGTATCGCCTGCCTGCAGCGGGATACTTAGCATGGGCACTGGCCGTATGCTTCGAGGAAGTAAATACTCAAAACAAAAGAGAGCACGATTGTTCAGCCTCACCTGCTGTCAATGTACAACGCTCGACATAGACCATCGTAACTCTCGTAATGTCGTATCTGCCACTGCACGTTCTTCGCTATCGAGGAACCAAAGAAAAAGAAGCTCGGCTTCTCAATATATACACTTCCATGCTGTCCTCTAGATCACCTGCCCGCACAGAATAGTCAAGAACTAAAGGCCATCACGCCACCATCTCGTCTGTCTATTGCATCAAACCAACCCACGCACAGCTCACAGAACCTCCAAGTCCCCGCTCTCCACACCCCTCCTAACATCCCTCCACCTCGCAACAAGCACACCCCCCCTCTCCACCCTAAGCTCGACCGTTGGCCCCTCGCCGTCCCCTTCCTCCTCAAACACATCCGCCTCATTACTCCACTCCGCGCCCAAACACCTCACCAACACGCCCTCCGCACCCTCGGGACCCTCATCCATCCGATTCCCGCCCGTATTATCATCCAACCGTCTCAGATTCCGCGGCAGCGACATCAGAAACGACGAGTCATACAGATTCGACAGCAATGTGGCGTGGTGTCGGAGGAACGCGGTCTCCTCCGCACTCAGCAGGGACGACGACGAAGACGACGTCTTGTCGTGAGCACCACCACTCCCATCGTCGCTGGCTTGGCGCTGGACGTCGTGGACGTGGTACTTGAGGTAATACGTCGTGTGCTTCTCCACCTTGGCCAGCCGCTGCCGCAGGTAGCTCCGCACCAGGAACTGCGTGCGGCTGAGGTCGGTCTGCAGGATACTCAGCACGAGGTTGCGGTTCGTGCCGCTTGCGCCCCCGGCGCCATCGTAGACGCCGCTCGTCAGGTCCTCGATGCGCGCGATCTGGGACCGGACGCGGTCTGTGACGCGCGCGATGAGCGCTGCGGGGTACGGCTGCAGGACGGGTGTGCAGCGCTCGCAGGTCCAGGCGCGGGTTAGGAGGACGTGGTCTGTTTGGGTTGTTGAGGGGTCGTAGTCGTAGTCGTAGGCGCTGGAGGGCTGATGCGCAAAGGAGGATGAGGAGGAGTTTTGGTTTGCGGGGCCTGTGGGGCGGGAGATGTCGGCTAGGATGTCGGAGATGTCGATGTCCATGGTGTGGTGGGGTGTGGTATGATAGGTGGAGGGTGGTGAAAGCCCTGAGGGCGGAGACAGCGGGAGGTTGAAGTCAGCGTTGGAAGATGTGGCAGTCGATAGGTCGTAGACAGATGGTCGGCTGATATCTGGTGAATCAAAGAATTGTCGCGCTCTGCCAGGCTATATCTCCATGCCGTGTAGCAAATGGCAACCTGGCGATTGAAGCCGATGGATCTTTTCACTTTTCCTGGTACGGCAGTAGCCGTTGTCGTGTCGATATGATATCTTGGAGTAGCTTGCAGACTGCTGTGGAGATTCGACGCGTGATAAGACGTGATTCTATGCTCTTTTGCCCTGCTAGCGATTGTCGTGAAGTTTCTTGATATTGTGTCGTCGGTCGCGTAAAGTGGTCAACAAAAGTCTGCATATGTGGCGTGCCTGACCTCACCAAATCAACCAAGATCAGATACGGAGCAGCTACCTACTCAGTCTTGACATGCTACGACGGATCAACCCAACTACAGGGGAAAGAGGTTCGGAGAGATGTTACCCGGAATATCTTCGAGGTACACTTTGTGTTGGATAACTTGAAAACCCAATGATTCTTGAACCAGATCTGTAGGCCTTTACCATCTATGACCAACATGGCCGACAATGGTCTCGCCGAACACCTTGCTAAATCCCAAGCGTACATACGTCAATTCATCTCTCGTTCTGATTGCGCCCCATCCCGATATGCATCACTGCATGTGCTGGCTTATTTATGCTAAGTAGTTGTAAGACGGGGTGGCGTCATCAGACCCCCTCTCCAAGTACTCCCGCTCTATAAGGGACTCGATCTTTCTCTTTATCATAGCTACATCGGGAAGAAACCTGCTCTTCATGATATCGATCGTTTCCGTCATAAGCTGCTGGTGAGTTAATGTCTTTCGTGCTTTCATGATGCGGACAACAGCAGCATCGATGGCCAAACCACGCTCGTCATCGGCTTTCTTCTGTGTCTCCTTTCGCTGCTCTGCGGTTTCAATCCTGTTGGACTGCTCCGACACGAGAGCGACCTTGAACTTTCGGAAAGAGTGCTCGAATTTGTCGTTGTATGAAAAGACGTCCGCAGGGTTAATATCTCGGCTCATTGGCTCTTTCTTCAAGAGTCGAGTCTTCGGGGCGACGGCGATCGAAAGCAAGGTCTGAGTGACCTTGTCGGCGGGGATATTGGTAAGCTGTTGTATCTCACTGAAAGTGAGTCGATCATGCTCGTTGAACAGCATTAGTATGACCATGCAATATGTCGGCCCAGATATCTCGTAAGTGATAGGCTTGCCGGCTTTTTCATAGGTTACCCTCATCGTAACGTCACCCATATGCGGCAGCCAAGTAAGCTTACGCCCTGTGTGCTTGCTGAGGTAGTACTTTTCGAAAGACTCCTTGACCTGCTCAACTTCCTTAGGAAATATGCATGCGCGGTCAGAGTCTGGAATGGTGATGGGCCACACCGTGGTGGTGAGAATACTCGGTTCGAAATCGATCTTGTGGGTGGCTCCCTGGCCGAGTTTCTGCATGTGCTCCTTGTAACCGTTGGTCAGGTTCTCTGACAACTCAACGTCCCGTAATAGACCTTCCATCTTGGAAGTGAACTGGTTGCCAAGTCGCATCTTCATCTTGACGAGCATTTGCCGTTCGACATCTCGGCTGATAGACTTGCCCATGAGCAATCGCTTGGCCATATGCTTGTGGTAATATGTCTCTAGAACATCCTTGTCTGCCAGGTACTGGACCAGAGTCACACCGTTGTCCAGCAGGGTATCAACTTCAGCCTCGGACTTGTCTTTGCCGCTGGACTTCAGATACTGGTCGAGGAAAAGCGACAAAAACTCAGGACTCCGGCCGTTCTCGTTGATGAAGTCTTGGAAGCTCACCTCCAACGCCTTCTCCATGACGTTGTCCGACTTGAAAGCCAGCTCAGATATCTTGTCGTATTTCGCCTTGAGCTTCAATACTTCTTCAACCCAGTTGATAGCTGCGACGGTTTGTTGACTGAGCTGTTTTGCTGGGGCAGCTTTGTCTTTGCCTTTGCCTTCGGCGTCCTTCTTCTCTTGCCTTGCTCTCGAGGGAGCTTCCATGGCGATCTGTATTGCGGAAGCATTGATCTCGCCACCGAGCTCCAGAATGCGCTTGTGGACCGCATCTCTCAAAGGCTTCAACCTCGAATCTACTCTCTTGACCAGTTCGTACATGTTCTGCAAGTCTTCCATCTTATCGTTATCCAGCATGTTCTTGACGCCAGTACCTGGCAGGTTGATGACATCGGTGATATGTGCCGAGACCAGTTCTTGTTCGACGACCGATTTGATCTTGGGTTCGGTGTTCGCGGACAGACTTTGCTGACAGCGGTCCTCCTCCTCCTTGAGCCTTCTTCTGGCGGTGCTGCAGAAGGTAGTAGCATCTGCGTCCTGTACCAGCATCCTACCCTCGTTGCGATAATACTCTCGGCTCGCGTCGAGGAACTTTGGCTCGAAAGAGGTCAGGTAGAGCCTGGTGCTCTCTTGTTCGTTCAAGCTCTCGTACAGGCTCTCCAGCATGCGACAACTAGCCTTGATGAGCGGCCTGTCGACCATCTCGCCGCTTCTCTCGTGAGCGATGGTTTCGAGTATGATGTGCTCCAACAACTCCAAGATGGTGACTGCCAGCTCGTCATTGGCGGTCGCTTGTAGCACGCGCTCCCTAAACAAGCCCAAGGCGACAGTATACACGGAGGTCTTACGTCCTTCACTGGTGGAGATTCTGTCCATATACATGAGCACGTCGGTTATCATCCCAGCCTCGGTGGCGTGCTCCTGGAAGGATTTAGTGAGCTGAAACATGAATTTCTCGCCTGCTGCGCGCCTCTCGATGGAGGAAGAATCATTGGCGTCGGATATGAGGATGGTCGGTGTGGCCAGCCTCCGCACTTGGCTTCGGACATTATTGTCGAGGACATCGATCTCTAGTTGCTTGACTTTCTCGAACAAGAAGTCGCCTTTCTTCTTCAGGACCAACTTATAGGCGTTCCGGAACAGTTCCTCGAATGATAGGTTGGAGGCATTCCGGGCGTGGATCTCGCGAAAGGCTTTGTGCAGAACGTCCCACGTCTGCTCGAAGTCGACCTCGTCTTTGGTAAACGCCTGGTGAAGTAGAAGATTCATGGTTAGCTATGTCTGAACAGTAAGAACGGGGTGGAGTAGCACTGTTCGTGACATGCTTCCATGGCTACATCTTTACAGGGAATGATAGTGAAAGTCTCTCACTTGTCTGGGGATCTTACTCTTCTGGGTGCTCGTATCCTCCCTCTTCCACGACCGGCACCAATCATGTTGGGCGACAGCACTGGCGCGCTCAATGCTCAGTGCTCTTGCAACTCGTGCTGCTCGAAGACGGTTAAAATGGTCTCAAGGTATTGAAGGTGGCGCCGACAGTTTAAGTCACTGAATGTGGGTTGGTGGAGGCTAGACGTTTGGCCAAGTGCTGAATGGAAGACGTTGTAGTTGTCTAGAAGGCGCAAGAGTATACCAAGGCGAGTAGCATCAGTTGGTTTGGAAGAAGTCAAGAGTAATTAGTGGTTTGGAAGTGAAGCATTCGAAGACATGTGCCCCATGCACCTGCGCCTGCCCGCCGATCCCTCGGGCTAAAAGAGGCCTCTCCGTCGTCATTCTTGGCAGGCTCTCGTCGGTTCCGACTCGCTCTTGCCTCTTTGAGCAGAAAATCAATGTTAGCGCTCTTGCCTCGTCGCATTATTGACATTAACTCTTTCCAAGGCTGTTCCTCTCCTGCCTTCGATCTCCATTACTTGCACTGTACAGCATCTCAGAAAGTCATCATGCAACCGATAACGTTATTACGAGCCTCCGCGGCCAAGCCATCCTTTGCTGCCGCTCTCAGACCATCGTCACGATCATTCTCGAGGCTGTCGTATCGACCTACACAACGACTCCCAACCCTCTTAACACAATGGCCAAAGGCTTCGTTACGGCGCCACAACTCGTCTCTGACGGTGCCAGACTCTGAGGCCGCAAAAATGGCACCGCGCCCGCAAGAGCCGTCGTACCAAATCACCTTCACTTGTAAACCATGTGGCGACCGGTCAGCCCATATCATCACAAAACACGGCTATCACAAGGGCACCATCCTGATAAAATGCCCTACCTGCGCCAACCGACATGTCATATCCGATCACCTCAAAATATTCATGGATGAGAAGTCTACACTAGAAGATATCCTAAAGAGGACAGCCGGGACCGATAAAGATCTGTCGAAACTGCTGAAGAAAGGGAAGCTCGGCATGAGGCAGGGCGAGATGATTGGAAGAGAAGGTGATGAAGACATTGAGTTCTGGGACGACGGCTCCGAGTCTCAACATGCTCCAGCTCACTCAACTCCATAAACTTACTTGCAGCCTGCTGGACCACTGTATCACCATTGCCACACATAACAATGTATCACTACACTCTATACTCGTCTTGTCGCATCATCTGATCGAGAGTCCATCATGTCACATCTAGTCGCGTCGCGTCACCGCAGCTTGTGGACGCCATCGCTCTCGCAAATGTCCCTACGAAACTTGCCATAGATATTGAATGCTCGATTTCAGCCTTTTCTTTCTACACCAAGTCAACAACTGTTGCAAACTAACTGCTTACCGAAATGATCCCGCATATCCTTCCTAGCGAGTTGGCGCCTTCCCAAGAGGAGCGCCCTTCCCACGCTGTCCTTAGTTTGCACCGACTGAGACCTGAGCCTATCGCGCAACCAGATCCAGTGCCAACTCCAAGCACTATCAGGGAGCGCAAATCGTCAGATACGATTCGGCCTCTTCCGAGCTCAGCAGCGTCTGCTCAAAGCCACACCACGGGACCAGGCAGCCCTCAAATTCGAGGTGGATGCGGAAGGAACTATGAAGATTGCTGGGATTGTGCATGCTGGTTCTGCTTCTTCTGCTGCCGCTGCTGTGGAAGATAGACACGAATGGCAAACGTCGTGTGGCTAGGCAGCCATGGTTGATCTGAGCACTCGGCGAACGATTGGGTTAGCTACCTTCGAGCATGTTCTTCGCAAGAACGCTCAATAGTCGCTGCACTTCTGGTCGATCACTGCGCACGAGAAGCAGACCATGCCCAACCGCCAAACGTGCATTACTTGCGGTTTGTTGACAACGACCATCATCCTCACAGCGGATCTTCGCTGCTTACTCAGCAGCTCCGAGCGCCGTGTCAGCGCCCCTTGATGGGGCCTCGGTGCTACTACTTATACGCTCACGTGATCTGTGCATGACTCAAATATTCATCGTTGGATCATTCACGTACAACATGACAACCTGCCTCAAGCCATTCATCAAGAACTGATCTGTGTCAAAGACCGAAGAAATAGCTACAACACAAAAATGGCTCATGATCATAGTTTTCAACTTTACAAAGTGCGTGTTCGTAGCAGTACCGCTTGCATCATAACTGATACGTCTTGCAGTACTTGACATCAAATGGGTCGAACGCAGCTGCCATGCTGGGTGGCAGTGCTACACCATATCTCTCGTTGAAGGAGATCATCTCGCTCTCGACTGATCAGGAGGCCACCAAAGATGCTTTCAACTTCGCTGATATGGCTCTATCACTGGCACCAGCTCAAGGAGGCCTGGCGTTGCGAGAGACCATAGCGGGTACCTACGATCATGCAAGGTCAAATGTTGAAGCAGACAACATCATAACGGCTAACGCGACGACTGGTGCCAATCACATCGTCCAACGCTCTCTTCTGAAGCCAGGCGATCACGTCATCTGCCAGTATCCCGTCTATGGCCCTTTGCTAGAAGAGCCGGAGGAAATTGGCTGCGAGGTGTCGTACTTGCGGCTCAACCCCGCCGACAACTGGTCCGTGGACCTCGATCAGCTCAAGAGCCTCATCAAGCCTGGAACGACGAAAATGCTCATCCTAAATAATCCCGTCAACCCAACCGGTACACACCTCTCGACCGACGTGCAAAGGGAGATCATCAAAATCGCAAAGCAGCACGACCTCATTGTCCACTCTGATGAGATTTTTCGCCCACTCTTCTACACAAATGCTGACACCCCCACCTCCCTGATTGAGCACGCAGATCTCGCCTACGACAAAATTGTCACCACAGCCTCGCTGTCCAAAGTCTATGGCCTCTCCGGCGTGCGAGTAGGCTGGATCACCACACGCTCGCAGGCCTTGCGCGACGAGTTCATGCACTATCGCCTGTGGTCATGCCAGTCTCTCTCGCTGATTGACGAAACTATCGCCGCTGAAGTCCTCAGCCCGCGGTGCAGGCCGGGCATTCTGCAGAAGCACTTCGACCTGGCAAAGGCCAATCTCGATTTGATACAATCATTCATCGACACGCATGGCGAGCAGTGCGAGTGGGCCCGGCCCACATCCGGCGCTGTTGCCTTTGTAAAATTCAAAGATCACAAGTCTGGAGAGGCTGTCGATGACGTCGCGTTCTGTCAGAGACTTGCGGAGAGTAAAGGTGTGGTATTGGCTCCTGCTAGTTCGTGCTTTGACACAGGGGACCATAAAGGTGAGTTTAAGGGGCGGACAAGGGTGCATTTCACGACGAAGAAGGAAACCGTAGTGAAGGGGTTGGATCTACTGGGGGAGTTCCTGGATGAAGAGAGAGCACGGTGACAAACAAATCTAATTCGAGAACCTAGCCTCACAACACCGTATGCGTTACTTCGTTATTTGCGTCTGAAACGTGTAAGACTCCAAGTCTCCGAGCTAATCCGTGTGGCTATGCTCAACCGTCCGCGCCATACTACTTACTCAACTTGTGCTCCACGAAATTGCATACACACGATGCGTGAAAGTGGATTTCCACGCTCCAGCTCTAAGTGAACGAGCAGCCACTCTGGTCAATTCTCTCGACGTTGCTGATATCGTTGCCAAGTCGTCCAGCTCGTTGGATCCAAGTCTGTAGCCGCGTTAGCTCACATGGGTCAGTCGTCATCGGCGCTGAACTCACATTGATGCTGGATGCAGATGGGTTCTGGGTACGGCTGAGAACGTAGAACGAGGTGAAGTTTGACGATCCAACAATTGCCCAGTTGCTGTCGTTGTCCTCGTTGTCCTCGTTGTCCCCTTCCTCCTCGTCGTTATCGTCGTCGTCGTCATCGTCGCCGTCGCCGTCGTCGCCGTTGCTGTCACCGTCATATCCTACAGGCGACTATATTAGCACTTGGTCCATTCCAGAGGGTGCAGGTGGGGGAGTAGTCTTTACGCATCACGATGTAATTTGGCCCTGGGCACTCGGGCTCTGGTAGGCCGGAGAATTGCACGCTAGAAACAATACGTTAACATGGGTTCCACTTGAGTTACTTTGCTCGCAGTTGAGTACACTTACCGGTAGACTCCCTCGTCACCGTAGTCGTCGTCCTCATCGACTTCGGTTGCTGTACCCTCGATGGTGACTTGTTGGCCGTTACGCTCACAGCTGTTTACGACACGAACTGTACCATCGTCCTGAAAGGGCTGGTTAGCCTCTATTGAGATTCGCACAGATCCGGCAAGGTCTTACATTCTCGGAGTACTCTGCATAAACACACTTGCAGTTCGAGGTGAAGGACTCTGGGCTACCAGCCACCTGGTACCATCTACCGGCGTAGTCGTCCAGGTCGAAGTCATCATCTGCTTCTGGGTAGAAGCACTGGCCGTCCCAGTGAGCATCGACCACGTTTGGCTGGCTGCTTGATTGTCTGCGGTACAGAGGGGACGCAGAGATGCTGCCTGCTAGAGCACTTGCGAGGAGAAGGCTTGAAATGAGCATTGTGGATAGGAGGTCAATTTGTTTCGTAGTATTGGACTTCTGAATATTCTACTGCGCGCTTTTTGCTCTCACAGAGGTCTGGAGCTGGGGCCTACTTATATAGATGTGATCATGCAGGTACGTACCTCTTCAACCTCTGGCATTGGCCGCGCCACAAGAGCGGCACGAAATGTTCACGCGGCCATCCATAATTCTGGGAATAAGTTCGCTCGCCAAGTCGTCGTGCCTGCGTGCATCGACATCTTGCGTAGCACAGCATCCGATTGAAACTCTTGACTCTCGAACAACCTTGGAAGCCAAGTTCGTACTTGCGGCTATGAACAGCAACTGTCCAGTCGCAGACACAGAGAAGACACAAACAAGCGTTTTGCTGTCGTGAGAATGACGCCTGCCAAGCTTGTACGTCGCAATGATGTCCTGGCATCGGCAAATACGGGGTCCCGCGGGGGGCTAGCGTAAGCTTTTTCCCGAAACGCATGCTACGTCCCTGTGCTTGAGCAGACGGTGATTGGAGGAGCAAGGGTATGAGCCTCATTCGTGTGGACATCGCAGGTTTGTAGGCGGATACTCGCGCAGAAGCGTGAGACTGGCAAGCTCGACATCTTGTCATCCAGAGATCTTTGGACCGTACAAAGCTCCCCATAAGCCAAGGCACTATCAAATTTGTAAATTTAGTAAACCGAACAGGCAAGTTTATCTATACGAGAGGTGGCCCGCTCTTCCAAGCTTTTGACATCGAGCCGTCCATGGGTTTGCAATATCTGGGTCGGCCAGCTGACATCGTACTGTACTCCTCTCACATCATTTGCTCCGATGCCGGTACGCATTGTTGACGTCTTGCGCAACAATAAAAGCTTGGTAGATGGTTTGAACACACTGGGCTGCACAAGACTAGTTGTGGGCTCACACTCACCGTGTTACTCAACTGCTTAAGAGGTGCACGAGGCTCAATTTCCAGGAACAGTACTAGAGAGGTCGTTGATTAGCTTCAGATATCAGCCACTCTGGATCCAACGTCTCACTCCTACGAAGGAACGCCCCTGTTTTGACTATTCAGCGCAAGAAATGTTTATCTAGCAGGCATATAGCTGCAGGAGCGTTTTATGTTCAACTCCTTTCTGCCTTACGAGCCGTACTGAGCTACGACGGTCCCTATACACTTCCCGTGGTCCGATGGATTCTGGTATGGACGTCATTTTCTTTGAGTAGGTCTGCTTGACTATCCGTTCTGGACGTCGGCGCAACGTAGACTGCTGCTATCTACGTCCAAGAGACTTGTGAAGAAGGAAAGAGTAATCTCTGCGCCTGCTAGTTCGTGCTTTAATCTGGTGGATCACAACGACGAGACCGAGGGGCGGACGAAGGTGTATTCCACGATGAAGGTGAAGATTATAGTGAAGGGTTTACCTTTGCTTAGAAAGTTCTTGCATAAGGAGAGGGCACTATAATAGACCATTCTAGCTACCTGTATCAATTGTTTCTTACACCTTGTACATTGTCTAGTCGGTACAGCAGGTGATATAACGCAATTCAGTCATAAGCTACCGCCATTGCCCACGTCTAGAATGAAACGATGCTTGAGCCGAGCGACAGCCAGCGAAGGCCTCAGCATCTCCTCATTTACTCGCGATTCGTCACTACTAGATCCACGGCGAGCACCGAACCTGCGAATCAGAGGTTGCCAAATGCCATTTTCGTAAGGCTGAGAGCTGTAGATTGCAGCGAGGGTAGCTACTCGCTGGGTAAGACTCTGAGCTACCTCAGATCTGCTTAGCTTGCTAATGGACAAGCTGTTCACGCCCGCCCCACACACAGAATGTATTCAAGCAAGGCGACCACTAGGCAACGAGGAACATGTCGTTACGCCTACGACCGTCACATGCACATCGACGCAACCAATCGCCCGCATCTACATCTGCGTCAGTGGTTGGTAGTATAATTGTTGATGTGGCGTGGCATTGCTGAGTGTGTATGCCGGGCAAAAGGCACTAGGCACCCGCTCTGAAGGTGACCAAACAGAGCACAAGATAGTCCGTTCGCAGTGCGTGGTCTGAAGATATGCCTCATAGCCATGTAGCCAGGTGGGAGAACAGCATGTGATCATATGTTACGAGACCTTGCAAAGTAAAGTATATAACGGGCCGCCTGAAGTCTCATGGTTCACACTCAGCTACTCAACTTCACTTCACAAGCCGGTATCACTGAGCAACGACTTCTCTCTCTTCCTAGCCCAACAATCCCCGCACCGCAGTGCAACAAGTCTGCTAGTGCCATCACTCAACACCAACGCTCTTGAACCATTATTTGAGAAAGTTTCGGCAGTCTCTCATCTCCAGCCTCAGAGATGCCGGAAGACAACAAGACCTCAGCCGAAACCTACAACAAGAAGACTGGTACCCATTCCAACCTTAAGACCGATGGGCTCGTGGCAGATCTGAAGTTTAAGGCTGCGCAAGCCACTGGTCAAGCCACGAAAGATACACAGCGTGTTCGTGGGAAGAAGGGAGAAAGAATGACGATCGAGTGAAGTGACGATGACAATAACGACGATGTTAGAGTTAGTGTGTCGCTCATACTATAGTACAGCAGCGTGAAGGACATTGAGCTTGGACTTAGTCATTCACAGCTTCAGTGAAGACAAACATCTCTAATCAGTACACACTTTGCAGGAGACGTCGAATATGTCTGCTATCAAGAGTAAGTAGACGAGCAGTAGCCGAATAGTATAAGAGGTAGTTCAATTTCGTCCTTGTTGTCTGTTCGTTCTTGTCGTCCCAACTCTAGGTCCTGCCCATCTTGTAATTTTCTTGTCTGGGGTACAAACTTTGTCGTTGTATTGACTGAGTATTCGATGGGGTAGCATCCTCGTCGTATCAGGTATAATGAAGAGGTACGTCTTCGAGACGGACCGGCTATGTGTATAAGGCCCGAGCAGCTTGTTTACCCTCGCCTCCTGTTTAGACAGTGACCTGCTGTACGGTGCTGGTTGGCGGAGCCTGTTGTACCAAAGTGTTCTTTCTTTGATCAGCATATTGACCAAGTGCCGCAGTTTCCGACCGGTAAGGTCCTTTGATCGGTGGTTAAAGTCATCAACCAGCTCTTTGTTGCATGTCTGAACCCCACTGCATGCCCACCGTAAGACTTCTATCATGTGGGAGAAGCCATTGAGCTGCTTAAACAGCTCTGGCTCCGGCAAGCCGTGCGTTAGCAGAGAAGCCCTGATCTGCTGCTCCACAACGAGCGCCTGCAGACAAATTATTCGAGACTCGCGTGCTCATTGGAGTTCGAACCGGTGCCAGCTGTGAGGTGATTGATACAATCCCTGACAACTTCCATGGAAAACGTAGTTGCAGCCCGTCTTCGCTGAGGTGAGATTGACTTCTCCTATTCAATAACATGCCCATCGTAGCGGCGGGCTCACGATCAAGCCAGTTGAAAAGGTATGTGGTGATTTGTTCAGTGGTTGGATCGGCGACGTTGACCATCGTTGTCGTGGATGGGATTGTGCCTGGGTGTCGATAAGAAGGAGTGCTGAACCTGAAGCGGCTTGTGTGCACTTGAAGTAGCAACAGGCATAGCTAGGAAAGCCGTGTCAGTATCGACATATTAAATTCAGCCACACCCAGAGACAGAAAGACGCATTCAGATGTTGCCACGTCTTGGTGCGCGTAGTGAGTCGTCGGCTGGATAGTACGTATCTTGTGTCTCACGGAGTTTGCAGTTTATTCATTGCGCATCGAAAATAGATGATGTCTTCGGCTTGATTCGTGCTCGGACGTGCAGCTTTGAACGTTTGTCTCGCAGAGTGGAAGACAGTATTTCTAACACGAGCTCTGCTTTTCATCGATGTCCGTCCAAAGACCACAGTGAAAGCTCGACAGGCATGGTGTTGCAATAGTTCGGGGCAACAACTGTGAATTGTACCAGGCTGAGGTCGTTTACCAGGTGTCATCACGTGCTTGACTGTCTGGAGGCTGAGCAGCGCGGTCCCTGAGGAATGCAATGTCGGCATTGGAGAACTTGGTTGATCTGCGACCTCATCTGTCTATCCGGTGTCACACATTCTGATGTCTGTATGGCCATTTACGGAGGAGAGGAGAGGTTGTGTTCCGCCCTGTCCCCTAGCGCGACTGCTGGTGGGGTAGATCCACGTGCGGCAGTAAATCTGCGATGCTCCAGCAGCATGTCGAGTCGTTTATCGGTCCTGACCAGCCCCAGAAAAGCGCTGGACATACTCATCAGTTGGCATGTCTTTGGCAAGATTGTCTGATTGGTGACCGCAACAGGTATCCTTGGTCCCGATCTTCCCTCATGCCGTGTTGGAGTCTGGGATCAGTTGGTGCAGAGTTGGCCTATGGCCTTGGGAACCATACAGAAGCTTGAATATCATTGAAGGGGTGGTCGAGGGTGTCACAGATCCGGTACTGCAGTGTCTAGTCCCGTGACCACACCATTATCCGGCCAGTCGCGGGAACAAGAGCCGTAGTGTGATTTCGGTCGTGTATTCGCGGTACCACAAGAGACTAGACAGGTCTAACAAGCAGAGCTTGTGCAGCTGGCAGCACCTGACCGATGAGCATATGTGCTTGGAAAACGTCTTAGGACATGAGACTCGCCATCAGTCCCGAGGACTGAGAGCTCGTACATGATGTGTCTGTTGAGGGTCGAATGAAGTTGACTTCGTGGGCAGAAGCTTCCATTGTGATGCACCTTACAGATTGTACAGCCATAAAGTGCACGGAAACGGTTCAGACCGAGCTGATGATGCGCGTTTTCCTTTGATTGAGGAGACTTGTCGTGCATGTCTCTCACCAGCTCCAGCGGCCGGAGCCTAGAGATGATGTGATACTGTCGGATCGTAGACCAGTGATACTTGACTGTTGTCCGAAGAACGAGAGAAAGACAAGATAGCTGGCCGAAGAAGTGGTCAGGCTACACGTGTACCAGAAGGAAGATTGGAGAGTCTGCTCCACTTTGCACCACGAGCATTCAAGTTCTGCTCTGCTGCAGAGGACAACCTAAGCAATTGAATGCACGGCCGACCAATCAGACGCTTAGTGCACTTCGTACAGCACCACAGTTCTTGCTTCCTCAGCATCTGCAGTGCGCAGTTAACCTCATGACAAACACGAAAACATGCTACTGGACTTGTAATCGAGCTTCAGAATAGCCGATGCTCTCAGCAATCTGCCTGACCTCTCGCATCGGCCCCTGTCTTTGGACGCCGTTGTCCAATGATCTGCGGGGTCGATGTGCAGGGCTGCGTCGCAATGCTTGCTTGCCTCGGCACAACGCATAGGCAACAAAGAGAGCAGAGCCAGGACTGTGTCAATATCCGAAGCAAGCTGCCACGCTCTGTACTCTTGCAGGTCCGTGCAACAAAATGGCGAATCAAATACGCTACGACGATCAGGTCATCGTCATTACCGGTGCTGGCAACGGCCTGGGTAGACAATACGCCAAGTTCTTCGCTTCCCGGGGTGCCAAGGTTGTCGTAAACGACTTGGGCGGCAACGCTTTTGGCAAAGACAAAGACGGCAAAGGCGAGTCGAAGGTTGCTGATCAAGTTGTCAAAGAGATTACGGACGCAGGTGGCGCTGCTGTACCCAATTATGACGCGGTTCAGAATGGCGAGAAGATTATCAAGACTGCGATCGACAATTTCGGGCGCATCGACGTCCTCATCAATAACGCTGGTATCCTCCGAGATGTGACCCTACGTAACATGACTGATGCCGACTGGGATATCATCATGGATGTCCACGTCTACGGCGCCATGAAGACGACCCGCGCAGCTTGGCCCTTCTTCAAGAAGCAAAAGCATGGAAAGGTCATCAACACATCCAGTAGCTCTGGTCTCTTCGGCAATTTTGGCCAGGCAAACTACGCCGCGGCGAAGATGGCGCTGGTGGGTTTCACTGAGACGTTGGCGAAAGAGGGTGCTAAGTATAACATTCATTGCAACGTGCTTGCCCCTGGTGCGGCCTCTCGATTGACGCAAACGGTCTGGGCACCCGAGATGATGGAGGTCATGAAACCAGACTGGGTTGTGCCCCTTGTGGGTGTACTTGTCCATTCCTCCTGCAACGAGACTGGGAGTATCTTCGAAGCAGCAGCAGGACATTTCTCGAAGATCAGATGGGAGCGATCCAAGGGTTTCCTGGCACGGCCGGACGAAAACCTCACAGCGGACTTGATACTCCGGAACCATGACAAGATCATGGACTTCAGCGAGGCTGAGCATCCAAAAGGTACGGCAGATATGATGACTTTGCTTGAAAAGGGTCTGGCTTTGCCAAGTAACCCCGTGAGCGGTGAGACGGACTTCAAAGGGAAAGTGGCACTCGTGACGGGAGGTGGTGTGGGTCTCGGGAGGGCTTATGCAATGAATCTTGCTAAGCTGGGCGCGAAGGTTGTCGTCAACGACGTCAAACATGCTGAAGAGGTCGTCGAAGAGATTAAATCGGCAGGCGGCGAAGCAACTGCCGCAGTCATGTCCGTGGAGGCTGGTGAAACTCTGGTGCGAGCTGTGGTGGACCAACACGGCCGTATCGATATCGTGGTCAACAACGCTGGCGTTCTGAGAGACAAAGCCTTCCAGAACATGACAGAGGAACAGTGGCACACAGTGATGAATGTACATCTGCGATCAACTTATCTCATCACCAAAGCAGCATGGCCTTTCATGTTAAAGCAGAAGTATGGACGTGTGGTGAACATCACGTCGACCAGCGGTATCTATGGCAACTTCGGCCAAGCAAACTATGCAGCAGCAGTAAGTCCTTCTCATCGTCATCGCTTAACCCTATAACTAACCGTGATGCCTAGAAATGCGGCATGGTCGGATTTACCAAAACAATCGCTCGCGAAGGTGCAAAATACAATATTGTGGTGAATGCACTTGCACCCACTGCTGGCACTAATATGACTCGTACGGTTTGGACGGAGGAGGCGGTCCAAGCGGTCAAGCCAGACTATGTTGCGCCGCTGGTGTCCGCATTATGCAGCGGGACCCCACCAGCCACAGGTCAGCTGTATGAAGCAGGCTGTGGTGTTTTCAAAGCAACGAGGTGGCAGCGGGCTAGAGGTGTTGACTTCGATCATGCAAGGGGTGTGCCAAGTGTGGAAGAAGTCGCAAAGGCATTCAACAAGATCTGCGACTTTGACAATGGGCAAGCAGATAACCCTGATACGCCGGCTGAGGGCAGCAAGTACACTATGGGGAATGTCTTAAACAACCCGCAGTATGGCAACATGAAGCAGGAGGATCGGTCGAAGCGCAACCGCAAGTTCCATTCGAAGATCTAGGAACAAACACAATTTGGATCTTGTCACAGAAGACTGGAAGATTACAAGCTGCCGTTACAACGTCGTGAAGCAGCTCTGCGATGAACGAGGAAGAAAAACGCTCTCACACATGCACTGTCACTCACAGTACTCCCCTGGACCCGATAGCACCAGCCGGCTTTTTTACTCGAGCTCATCGTATATGGTCTGGTACTGCTCGTTTGATAGTTCATAAGCAGCATCCTACTAGCATCAAATGATAACGTTGCATCACAGAAGTAGGCATAGAATGCTTGGTCAAGCCTGATATGATCGAGCACTGGAACACGTGCTAGTGGCAACGCTGTGCAAGAAAGGTTTGGTAAACCGCGAGTTCCGAATCGTGGAGGCGAGCCGAGGCCCAAAGCTGAATGTTAACTCGTGTAAGAGATCGTGTGCCAGAGCAATTGCTTTGACACGTCTCTAATTCATCGAGCGAGTTAGATCGTGCGATAGCAGGTCCTCAAACCTGAACTTCGCTGCGAGGGAATGTTCTGGTGCTCGAATCCCAGGAGAAAGAAGAGCGAGACTGCAAACACGCCACATCAAGCAAGTTCCCAGGCGGAGCGTTGAGATTATCCAGGATTGGTCAGCAGCTGCTTGTGTCGGCTAGATTGTCCCCTCCCGCGCCGTTTCTTTTTTTGTAGTGGCAGATCGCCTCCTTCCCACCATCAGCCACGTCAGCTCTCTGCTCACCATCGAATCTCCAACACAACACTTTAGACGACCGCTTCACACTAGTCTAGGCTTCCAGATACTCGTCTCTACACACCTCGTCGACACGTCACTCAGGAGTGTCAAAAGTACTCGGAATATCTGCCGTGCCACTTAGCGCCCGATCGGCAAGCCTTAGCCGGGCCCGTAAGCGAGGTCCAAAGCCGTACAGACACCGTGCTTACTCATTGCTTACTTCTTGTTTGCGATTTCGCATCGCACGAAGTAGAGATTGCGACAGCAAGAAAGGAAAGCTCGTATCAACACTTCTATGCTGGCGCTTGCGCCTTCAAGTCCTGCCATATGAGGGTCCATCCTGATGAACGAAAGAAGAAGCATCATGCGAAAAGTCGACTGGGCTGTCTCAGCTGCAAGCGGCGACATCTAAAATGTGATGAAGCTCGGCCCTCATGCACTAGGTGCCTCCATGACTTTGGTAGATGCGAAGGTTACGACACACCCAAAGTATGGATCTTCGAACCCGCAGCCCAAGAGTCTGGGACATTAGAGATTGATCCCAGCTCTAGTTCGTCACCCAACTCCAGTAGCGGACTTTCGAGCTCGCGACAACAAGGCAGCTCAAGCGACTCACAACGATCATCAAGTCCGAGCGATCGGCACTCAAGACCTTTATTGGAACTCGAACATCGACGACAGAAGCGATGGGCTCCGAAGTCGAAAAGTGGTTGCACCACGTGCAAGAAACGTCGTATCAAATGTGATCAAGCACGTCCAGCCTGTCTACGCTGCACAAGCTCGAATCGCGAGTGCGAATATGCTGCGCCACCTAGCGAAGGACCGTTGAATCCGACCGCCCAGTCACAGATTACCCAAACAAGGTCTGGCATGCCTGAATCGCCCTACTACCCTCCTACTATTGTGTACATCAACCATACGCCGTACAAGACTCAGACAGAATACCAGACCTTTGTGCACTGGCAGAGCAGGACCGAGAGCTGCATGGTGATCTCCCGCAGCTTTGGCAATTTCAACATCCTTGGTGATACAATGCCGAAAGCAGCTTGGTCTTTCGACTGCCTTAAGCATGGTTTACTCTCCGCAGCATCAGTTACAGCATCCATTGAGAAGTTCTCCCTCGGTGACTACAACGAACGGCAGGCTATTGTGGAAGCTTTCAAGCAGAGCAGCCTTGCTATCAGTAGTATCTTCGACGAGAAGCCGCCGCCTGAAGTCACGGTGCTAGTCGCATTTGTCTTCTGGTTCATGGAGGCATGGTTAGGCTCTTGGAGCCGTGCGGTCATGCATCTTGCCAGTGCCGCGCGTATATGTGAGCAGGGCTATCCGAAAGGAGAAGTCAGCGAAGCTGTCGCGTGGTACGTCGGAATCTGTGATGAGGGCGTTCCCCAGGCCCTTCGGACTCCGCAGATCTTAAAGCTAGTCCAGAACAGGCATGACGGATTCGACGAAAACTTCCACATACGGCTGATATGGGGTCTCCGAGAAGCGGTTGCTGGCATATCTCTACTGCAAGGGGCGAGACTGAAAGCGAGGCAAGTTCGGCCTGATGATTTTGGACAATTTGACGGGATTCTTGCCACTCACCAAGCGCAGATGGAATTTTTGTCAGGAAGATGGAAGCGACACGCTCGGATCCAACTTACAAGCGTTCAGCTTGAGCGAGACGTGCCTCCGCCGCCCGCTACTCCGATGTATTCTGCGGTCATGGTGATGGTGACCTACTTTCTAACTAATGATCGGAGATATGATCCAATGGTCATGGCAGTATACCTGAAGATGATACAGCGCTCGCTTCCGCTGTTTGTCGCTGGAAAGAACATGGAGATCAGAAGGGATGCAGCATTGAGCATTCCAATCAAGGCTAAACCTCTCGAGCCAGAACCTGAGCGACCACAGATCGAACCACAGTCCGCGCTGATAACTGTGAGCTGAGTGAAGGTACAATCTAGCGCGTCATCGGTGTTGTATTCGTCCGCGCGCCACGATAGGCTCGAGTTCGTCACAGAGCCATAGTCGGACTACATGCTCTCAAGGCTCGTCGCATGAGCTGGTCTGCTTGAGTACAGTTACCCACGGTCTAAAGACCGACTGGGTACATGCAGACCCAGTAGTCTTGCAGTCGAACATCACACTCGATAGTCTTTCGTGATCACGATCACTTCTACGCTGTGACCAAGCACCCCTCGCTAGCTCTTGCCATTTTGGGGAGATCCGTACCAGAAAAGTTTCAGAAGTGGAGTGCTCGGATCACACAAGCGCGGGGATACCTCGACACTACTAGTACATACAAGAACTCCTGTGGTATGCTCTCATTCTTGCTTGCTACGCACCAAAATCCTGCAAACAGCACCGAAACAATTGGTCCGGTGTCCAAAATTCGACTTGCGACAGTGATTATTACCGTTATCATCACCAGCAACATCCACGGCAAATGATATCAACGATGCATACCCTTGTTTGTCATCTGCTCGCCAAAGACGACGAGTCAATCGAAAAGATTCGCCGCAAACTCATTGAGGCAGCACGAGTTTACAGACAAGACAAGGAGACGGTCGACTGGCTCGTGATGCAGGACGTGCACAATCCGCGAAAATTCACGATCGTGGAAAGATTTGAGAAGGAAAGCAGTCAAAAGTACCATCTTGAGAACCCGTACTGGAAGACATTTGATCCCTATGTTGTACCGTGAGTACCTCTGCCCGGCAAAAATGCTTCCCCTTTCAATCACTCCTTCGCCGTCAGGCACTCGGCACAGCTAGGACCTACAGGACCAAGAACGGATCCCAAGTGTGGCGTTTGATCAGTGAAACCTGTCAATTTGCGATCGTTGATGCACAGGCTCCCTTCAGTTCAGGGCGATGTCGGAACGCAAGCTGTGTCTCTATTCCAAATGCACCAGGGACTCCCTCACCTGCCCGTCCTAGACCTTCCAAATCCATACAGCTCCCCGATTCTCTCGATCGCTCGATCATACTACAGGATATGCACTAACTCTTCACCTGTTCAGGTTACTGGAGAAACCGATTGAGCTGCTGCGTCACGAAGAATTGGATACAAGCAAGGATGTAGACTTGCTGTGATCACGCTGTCCGTGCTGAGGGGAAAAGTTTGCTTGCTAGGTGTCCAGAAGCAGCGATCACGAGTCTCTTAGACCTGGAGCCTTAGTATGGCATAGATTGAATCGTACATAGTGACTACCCGAGCTAGCTCAGTCTCTTGCATTGCAAGCTAGCGTCGGCTGGTTCTCAGATCCTCCGGTATAGTCACGTGATAAGGCGCCGCACGTGTCAACCTGTATCGCGAAGTCACAATCTCTCCAGCAACGCCATCGCTTTCATTATCACCAGTACTGTTGATCTACGTGCGGTCGTGTACACGAGCAAGACTCAGTCCTACAATGCGGCCTGAACAGGTCGGAGATGTAGCTAGCTAGAGACGAAGAATGCTCTGAAACCCAATCTGCTTGTGGTAGACCTCAAACACCATCTGAAAGAAGCCATAGTTCGAGACCTATCGATGTGTTTGTATCCCGATACCTCAAGTCAGTGAACTTAGTGTGCTTCGCTCTGGGGCCAAATTCATCGGAACTCATTACTGAACGACACTTCAAGACGAGATACTACCGAATGACTTCAGCACAATGTCCATGGAAAGTCGTTATTGAAGAGAAGAAATGCAACACTTCTCGACCACTATTTGATACTGTATAGAGTGAAAGACAGCGATTGATATCCAAGATTTGGCATGGACTAAACGTCGCCTTTCGGCCAGGCAGCGAAATCATGGACAAAGTGCATATTGTCTCTCTTGGTCTGCTTCCGAGTCTGAGCAGGAGCAGGCCGCAGCTTTTCGTCTAGCATATGTGGGCAGAGCTAACATATCGACGACTAACATCGCGAAAGATGTGCCCATTGCCTCAGAGCGCCGACCGCAAGATCGAATAGCTTCAACGGGAGCAGTAGCGATGCACAGGCAAGCGTCTGGAAATGAGCTACGCAACGCTTCAACCAGATCCAGCTCGAGAATCATGCACAGTCGGCAAGCCATAGTCAACCATGGAGTGTCATCTTCATCTTCACCCACTGAGCGAGGGAAAGAGCTTTCGAGCTACGGCTCCGGGTTCCAGGCTCTGTGCGTGCGTTCTTACACCCGTCGCTTCCATCCAATCTTTCCCATGCTCCATCTCGAATCAATTGAGTCAAGCAAAGGCTCTCTGTTGTACTTCGCAATTGCCGCCGTCGGAAACCACTTTACCAGCTCGGCCAAGATGCTTGAGATAGGAGAGCAGCTCTTTGACCAAGTATGGAACGTCGTCTCTGCAAGCCTGGGAGAAGCATCCGATCAGAGTTTTGAAAAACAAGACATCGTTGATTCAAGCAGCGCTACTTTTACAGAACTGCGCTCTGCTATCCGGTGCAGACAGCTACCTGTCAGATGCAGGTCAGATGCAAAATCGGGCTGTAAAGTGCGCTGCGAGCATCAAGCTCCACGAAACACAGCATCGAACTAAGCATCTTGGTTTGTCAAAGGCATTCGACTGCTATTCGAGCTGGCAGTCATGGCTTAGCACCGAAGAGAAGATTCGAACGGTGCTAGCGTTGTATTATCAAGATGCAGAACTTGCAACTGTCTATCATCGCCCACCGTTGCTGGATCATGGTCCATCCAAAGTCTCTCAGGCCGCGCCTGATCATGTTTTTACAGCACCGTTCTCGGGTTACGGTTCAACTTCATCCAATTTCACCCACATGAGCAATGGTTCTTCGTGGTCACTCTGCACGGAATTGACGAGCATCATCGCCTCCATCACAGAAGCTCGTCTGCAGAAGAAGCTCAGTCTTCAACGAGTCGAGCGGTTCGAGAACGCCCTTCAAGTGTTGTACCACGAGCTGTTGCGAGTGATCGCGAACGATTGCGACGACTTGCTTGCTTTGAGGGTGCTCTGGCATTCGGCCTTCTTACCGCTCTACACGTCTTTCAGTGTCATTAGAAAGTGTCTGTCTCAGGACATGAGCAAACTTGACGAAGCCGATCGAGACTACATCACAGAGTGGGCGACATCCTCCGCCGGTCAACGCTGCGTCTTGCATGCGGTGGCCATCAAGCAATTCATAGAAGATATGCCCGCAAGCAACGTACAGCCACTTCATGTTCCACGAACGGTGTTGTTCGCGGCTGTCAGCCTCATTTGCTTTATCAGATACGGCTCGTTCGATGTCAAGCGACTAGAGGAATCCGTTCCAGGAGAGCCTCTTCTGCAGCATCTCGGGCAGGTCAGAACTTCCCCAAATTTGCTTTTAGCTGACTTAGATCCCTGCGCCAAGACTGGCCGGCCCGCACCCATCAAGGTCAATGCGGCGCTTCATGGCCTGATTGAAGTTTTGGAACGTAATGGTCATTGGAAGGTTTGTGATATCTTCGCCGCCGGCCTGCGAGAGGTCGTCGAGCGCGAGCCAGAGCAAAAACTGCCGCAGGAAATCTTTCGAACAGCGCCTCGACTCCTTCGAGCAAACCATAACAGCAAGCAGGGAGAGTTGCACAAGCACTCGATCCCTACCAGAAGTGTGACAGACCTTGTCAGCACTGAGGCAGATGCTGTACCTTCACACGAGCACGACGACCGTCATGTTAACCTACGTGCATGCCGACATTGCTAGCAACAGAATAGGCCATTCTCTTGCACTTTCAAGCCTGGTCGTCAAAGATGTGACGGTTGCGTAAGAGACAAGAAAAACTGCGACATGGTCATCGTAGGTGTACCTCACACATCGCAACGAAGAAGCGTCAGGCAATTCTGGAAAACGATGCAACGACCGACCAGGGGAACCGCCCCATGCGAAGATCGAAACACGTCGAGCGCGTAACGCATAGCAAGTTTGACGTAATCTATGATCATCAGTATTTCGACCAAGCGTACACGAAAGCATTCAACAAAAAGTTCCCTTCATGCATGTCGTGCTATGTTGCTTCCGTCAACTGCAGGAAGCTACCGCCCACGAAAGTCTGCGAACGGTGCCTGGAGCATGGACTTCCTTGCATAAAGCGAGACCGTCCGTACACGGAAGCATCAGTCGCGACTTCTCAAATGAGATCTCCACACGTCCAGGGAGGACCTTCCTGTCGCAGGTGTGCGCAACGAGGTCAGCGGTGCCACAAAAGCCATGGTGAGGGCTTACCTTGCGACAAGTGCTGTAGCGACAACAGATACTGTTATTACGACGCACCGGATACTCGCCAACTGTCGAATGCGAATACAGACATAACTTTTGCCGGAGAGCCGCTTCATTGCGATCGCGAACATGTTCCATTGTCCAAGGTGGTGTGGCCTCCTAATAAGGGAGAACATGAAGACGATACAGTCGTCGTGGACGCGACGAGGGGCCCCTCCCGAAGACCTGGCCGTGTCGAGATGCAGCGTCCTTGTCGAAAATGCTATTATGATGACCGTCGTTGCTACAAACCTACAGATTCGATGAACGACAAATGCGACAGGTGCAAGGGACAGGGTATACACTGTCGCGATGATCTGACTGGCGTCATACCATACAAGAAGCGGAAGAAGCAAACCGAAGGATACAAGCGTGGTGGTGCAAGTGTTGAACGTACCGGGAGCGCCATGCGTGGTTCCGGGTTCCGGTCCTCTCGGAACGGTGATGAGGCAATGGTCTTCCATACTTACGGTGGTGAGAGCAATAGGGTGGCCGTATGTAATGCACAAAGCGATTCAGGCAACGACCATACTTTAGATGGTATCCATCCGCTAATTGATGCACTCGATGCTCGGAACGAAAGAGAGCAGGTCACAAAGATCCCACCGGCTGATCAGAAACTGCTCGCCCTGTATGAAAGGACCTTTCCACCCCAGAAGTCTTTTCGCACAGAACGAACATGTAGGTTTCCTCCATGCAGAAAATGCGTGTATGACTGGCAACGCTGTTTCAAGTCGAGCGCCGAGAGTCCTACTTGTGACCGATGCCAATTATCGAACAGGATATGCTCGACCAATCTGGGCGGACTGAAAGTGTACAGCAAGCAGAAAGTCACGATCGACCAGTCTCCATCCGAAGCAGACGACGAGGAGACAGAGGACTCGGTGTATGAAGAGGAAAAGAGTAACGCTGACGCCAAGCCTGACGCCGACTTCACCCCTGCGCAACCTGTGTTCCGAAATGGAGTGCTCAGTGAGGTCAAACGCTGCAGGCGTTGTTACTATGACGGCCGTCACTGCTACAAGTCCCGTGGGCCCAATGAAGGCTGTGACAAATGCTTTGCACTCAAGGCCAGATGCAACCCTGACCTGACCGGTATCGTGCCGTACGATCGAAAACGTGCACAGCGTGCAAGGGGGAATCTGCCGCTATCACAAAAGTCCAAGGCGCCCATAAAGACTGCTCAACGAGAAACCTCGAAGCAGCAAAGGCCCGCTCAACGACCAGTCCCGACTCATGCTAGCTTGTATACCACAAAGAACAGGAACGTTGATATTGGTCTAGCTGCTGATCAAAGTGTTATCAATGTTGATGCGCTCTCCATTGTGAACGAAGTCGACCCTCTCGTAAAATGGCAGAAGTGGCTGCCTAAGAAGAAAATAGACCTGGAAACTCCCATACGGGGCCGACCCTGGCGAAGGTGCTTCTACGAAGGTCATTGGTGCTATATCCCAGATGGTCCTGATCGCTCATGCAAAAGTTGCGCCAACAGAAACTATTGCAATCAAGACCTCACTGGAGTTAAGCCATGGCGATATACCGAAGCCTTGAGAAAACGAAAAGCTGCGGATCGCGAAGAACCGGATGCTCGAGTGCAGACCTCGTCGGCGCGCCTGAGAGAGAAAGCGAACTCCTTGAGTCAGAGTCTCGTGGGTAATCAACTGCAATACCCCAGTATCAATGCTGTAGACGATGATGCAGATAGCAACGCTGCTATGAGCGATTCGGAGAAAGACCGCACGGGAGCAACAAGTCAAGCTAGGGAAGAGGGGTGGTCGTCGTCCACTAGTGAAGAGAGCTTTGATAGCGAGACACAGCCTTCCGGCCTGGATCTGCTCGTTACGTATATCGCTAATCCGCCGAAAAGTGCAACTACAGAAGGCATTCAGCGGGTTCCTTGCAGGCGATGCTTGCAGCACAGGCTATTATGCATCAAGGTCGATGGCCTTAGCTCGAGGTGTAGGGCCTGTGCTCAAGCTGGGTCACGGCTCTGCAATCCCGAACTGAAGGACGTCAAGCCATGTCTTCCGCCGTGGAGGAATGTACCCGAATTCCGTGCACTGTCTGAGAAAAAGGCGGGCGCCGCTATCAGGGCTGGACCGGACTTTGAAGTCAGTAGCAGGGAAGTACGCGAGCTCAACGATAGTGACCTGCTGCCGCTCTTCGATGGCGACAAGGACGACAGTGGCTATACGACTTTGAGGATTTATTTGAGGCACCCACCCAAAACCAGGTACCGTGAAAAGCCAGCAACTGTGCCATGCCGCCGTTGCTTGACGCAGAGAATAACGTGCATCAGAGAGAACGGACCGAACCACAGTTGTAGGTCCTGCTTAGGCTCCGTGGGTGGTTCTTGCAGCAGCAATCTCAAAGGAGTCAAGCCATATGCCCCGAGGTACTGCATGCTGCCGGAATTCGATGCCATTCCCGACCAGGGACTGGAGGCCGAGGCCCTCACAGACTCCGAGCTTGATCAGAGTGATGATGGAGCTGACGAATTCACCATCGGCAGAAACGGACTGATAGCAGCAAACGACATACCCAAGCTGTTCGACGGTGACCTCAACGACGTCGGCTTCAAAACACTGCAACTGTATATGGCGAACTTGCCAACGTCGCGTAACCTCGAAGGCCTTCACTTCTGTCCTACGCTTTGCAGGCGATGCCTAGGACAAAGATTGTGGTGTGTCAAGTTTAACAAATCTGGCTCTAACTGCCGGTCGTGTAAGAGGTTTCCCTGCTTCCACGACATCAAAGACGTAAGACCGGATAGAAAAAGATATCGCCAGGCGCCAGGCTTCGACCCCAGTTTATGCGGTGGACAGCGGAAAGGGCGAGATACTTTCTCGTCTGCACCTGTGGCAGGACAGTTTAACGAGATCGGGGAAAGCGAGGTCGAGCCAGTCGATCTCGACGCTGACTCGGGGGAGTCTGTCGCGCAGGCGACCACCTCCAGGCGTTACGAGATGAAGGTCGTGGACATCGAGAGCTATTCTCCTTCATCGGAAGGGTATGCCAGAGCATACGGGCTGATTAACGACGAGCGGCAGCCGGTTGTCTATGTTTCGGACGACGATGATTCACAGATGATGGACGCGACGGGAGACCTTTCAGCCTGGTTCAAGACGAATAACAATGATAGATCGGAAGTCGAAACTACGGGACCATCGGCGTAACGAGGTTGAGATAGTACGTTTCAAACTCGTTTGGCCAGTACATAAGCATGACGGTGGGAGAATCGAAATGACGAGGGTACCTGCGTGTAGTGTCTCCTGCAGCGGATGGCGTACTCTAGACGCAGTGACAACGACTGCTGCAGGTGCTTGAACATAGCATGTAGAACTCCATACAAGACACGCACGGTATGAAGAATATGAAGAGGCGGTCGTCGCAGGAGTTTTGCTCACGTGAGCTTGTACGACAGCATGTACACATGTACCTGCCTTGAAAGAGTAATACGATCCTGAGGGACAGATAAGGTATCTGTAGACTCCCTCAACATTCTCACGTCGCTCGAGGATGCAGAGGTGATGGGTCAAACTTGGGATTCTGCGTGCTTGCTTCGGATCGTATTCATTCCATGACTTGGCTGTACCACAATCTATTCTCGCCATGTGCGACCAGGACACAGAAAATTGCTCGATGGTAAACAACGGCCGGTCGATATGATAAGCATGTGGTTTCTCTTTCACTCTTCAAGCCAGAGCACCAGAGTCCTTTACATTCTTTCTTGTGTTGTTATCGTTCTTCTCGTATGAGACTACACTTGAGAAAGGAAATACCACAAGTTTGCTCTGACGCCGCTTGAATATTGTTTCTCCAAAACACTCGCGTCCTAGTCGAGCCCGTTGCCCAACATGACTTCCGCCAGATCGCCTAGCGTGTGCGCAATCCCGCACAAAGATCCCCAGCCACCGAATCCTCCGCCCAATACACCTATTGGCTCACCTCCCAAAAGGCAATAGATAGGCGGTTCCAACGGCATCACCATACGCCATGCCGCCAGGATCCAGTAACACATTCAAAGGCGTTGAATGCAGCTTTATGGATATCTCGGTGAAGTTACAATCATTGCGGAGAAGGGGGAACGAGAGCTAGAGTTGGATTGTACCAACAAAGCAAAGCAAAGCGTAGCAAGGCAGACAAGGTCCGGGTGTGCAGAGTTGGGATATCTAGTGGCTGCCCGGTGTCTGGTATGCGTGTAGCAAGACTGGAAAGAGGCTGGCACGGCGGTGTTCAAAGCGTGAACAATACGATATGCCTGATGCGGTCGCCGCACAGCACACCCGACTCCTTCCTCTTTTTTCTCCCTCCACGCCACTTAATTCTTCCGGACAGTCCGCTTCGAGATTCTCTCTCTCTTGACTTCTCTTCGCTACTGTTCGCTCGTTGTGTTCATTCACATCTCGTGTCTTCTACTCTTCTGCTGGACTCGTGTTCTCACCCATACTGGGTGTGGGGGCTCGGCTGCGTAGAATCGTAAATTGCTTGTAGCTCGACTTACGGGTCGCAAGACTGTATCTGTCTGGAACTGTGACCGGTCTTACTTTGGTATTTCCGAGGAAGGAGAGTTTGGGTCGGTCGGAACGCTTTCGCAGTAGGGCGGACCCGGACGTTTCGCTGATGATGGACATGTCTGTTTCGATTAGCTGGAACACGATAGTTCTTTATTGGAATAGTTCAGCTTTAGAGAGAATAGACTGGAAGAGATAGAGCTTTATGATGGTTCAAGGCATATATGAGTGCATTCAGCTGCCAGACAGTGCCTGTGGCCAAGCATAGACGAGTTGCTGAGCTGAAGTTACGGACTGGGCGCCTGTTAGCTGGCGGTGCTGTCGTTCAACATCGGCACGATAGACCTGTACACCAGCAGCGTCGGCAGTACCGGACACTGTCAGTGGCCCAACAGCAGACGTGGACATTGTCCGACAGGATAGCAGCGTAGGTATCCTCGCTCTTCATCCGTGTCGACGCGACGAGTGTCGAGAACATCACTTAAAAGCTCGCTGGATTCATCATTTTGCACATTGCAGCTTCTTTGCACAAGACACAGTACTCCTCGACAATGGAGCGACACTTGGGTTGACGGTTTTGCGCCATTGAAGGCCTCCACCAGTGTTGACATAATCCTCCTCGAACATCAGCAGGTAGCCAATATACTCGGTCGAATGATTCTCGTTAGAAAATCAAGCTCGCTAAGCTTTATGACGCGGTGGCTCATGGCAAAGCTTGATTCTGAAAAGCTTTCTTCTCCTCCATGGTTGGAGCTTACGCGGCAGCCAAAAGTTTCCCACCTTCAAAGTGTAAGTACTACCACAGCCTAGCTTCATGAGCTGGCGTGCTTGTTTGACATGGCGTCTGGCCAATAACGCCGTGACCCGGCTCATCTCGATCCATAGGATGGCCCAGATTCAGCTGCACACCAGCAGTTCTTCCCAGGTCCAGATGTTGCATCCTGCTAGCTTGTAGCCGCGTCATTCGATCCGTGCAGCATGGCCGAAAGTCGTGCAGTAGGATCGACTTATGTCTCGCGGCGCCCTTTGCGTTGCGATGTCAAAAATGCCGTCTGTCAGAGTGATCTTTGCTTAGCATTGGTATCGCATCAAGATGATATCCGATTTCGTCCATGACCTCTGCCACGTGCCGGAGACAGTGTCCTCGCGGCTGGCAGCAAATCCAAAGGAGGTCCCAGGCGATGTTGCAAAGCAGCTCTTTGGCAAGAGAAGGTCGCTCCCAGAATCAGACACGGAGATCCAACCAAAGTACGAGCCCCAACGCGCACTTGATTGTGGGAACTGGGGTGAGTCTCGTCCGAGCGAGCTGTTTCTGAAGGTAAACGGGGATGAACGCTCGAAGACCTAGCTGACGCCAAGCAGATATACGACGATGTATTATGCACGCTCGATAAGAGCAATCCGCTTGCCGGCGTGTGCTCACCGCCTTTATTGGGCTCAAGCGGCGTTTGCCCTCTGGCAATCATCGCTACGATTCCTGAGATTTGTCGTCACATGTCGAATATGATTGCGAGAGCTCAACATGAGGTTTTCCTTGCCACAAACTTCTGGAAGGATTCCGAGGGGTCCAGGTTGATCTGCAACTCGCTCAGGGAACTATCAAAACGCGCCCTTGGTGAAAGCAGAAGAGTGGTCGTCAAGGTTATGTATGATCGAGGAGACCCGAAACAGGTCTTCACCCCTCATCAATTCGTCCCAGCCAAGGTGTTTGCCGATCCGAATGGAGCTATCAGGTTGCCACATCCTGACGACCTTCCCAACGTCGATTTGGAAGTCGTCAACTACCACAGGCCGCCACTTGGCACTTTCCATGCCAAGTTCATGATCGTTGATCGCAGGATTGGTCTTCTGCAAAGTAACAACATCCAGGATAACGACAATCTAGAAATGATGACTCAATTCGAAGGTCCAATAGTTGACTCTCTCTACGACATGGCACTGATTACATGGCACAATCCTCTGCAACCTCCACTTCCGATGCTGAACTCTCCAGCCGCTAGCGTCCCGGGCCCTACTTTCAGCGGCAAGGGTCATGAGTCCATGTTTGATGATCAGGGTCAATTGCGCAGTCAGTACAGTTTCGGCTCCGCTATACCTGATGCGGAGGACTCGACTAGTAATGGGGCTGGAGAGCCATGCATACGGACCGACATGCCTTTGCATACTTCACAGGACCCCCACTACGATGAGGATGTTGCACACGAGATTCTGAGAACGACCGCAGCATACGTGCCTCAGAATGGAGCACCACTAATGCAAGGTGTCAGCAACTTGCTGAACGTGCCTGCGGAAGGAGCGAAGGCAACTGCGCCCGACTTACAACCTTCCCAGATGATGACACCGATCGTTCCAATCCCTCGACATGACGCTTTTCCAATCGCAATGGTATGCCGTGAACCTTTCCCGTCACCGACTGCTGCATCTGTGCATACTCCTCAGAACGCAGCTTTCCAATCAGCGCTTCGTAATGCAACAAGCTCGGTCTTCATCCAAACACCCAACCTCAATGCAGCCGCGCTTTTGCCCGAGATTGTGGCGGCATGTACCAGAGGTGTGCATGTGAGTTATTTCTATTGTCTAGGCTACAATGACGCAGGTAAGTGTACCATCGCTCTGGACGCACTGTTACTCAATGCTGCAGGTGAACTATTACCTATGCAAGGTGGCCATAATGAGTCTGTAGCCAACAAGCTCTACTCCCAGTTATCCCCAGAATGCCGACAGAATCTCAGCATCTATTGCTACGTAGCTAAGGACCAGATCAGACCCATCCACAATAAATTCAAGAAGCGGTCATGTCATATCAAATTGATGATCGTTGATGACCATATCGGAATTCAAGGCTCTGGAAATCAAGACACACAAACCTGGTACCATTCTCAAGAAGTCAATGTAATGATCGATAGCCCACTTGTCTGTCGGAAGTGGCTTGAGGGTATCCGACAGAACCAGAACACCCATATCTATGGAAAAGTTGAGACGGAAGGCGCAAATGCTGGCTGTTGGGTAGATCCGAGTACTGGAAAACAGGCCGATGGTGCTATCGGTGTCAGTGCTGGCAGATTCTCTTGGGCTACGGGCATCAAGGGTGCCATTGCCCGCGTTCAGGGGACAGGCGGATTCTGATGCGGCCACCCAAGCGTACATCTTCCAGGTGAATATTCAAACTTGACGGGACAATCCTACGACAGTCTAAGTGGTGATACTTGGGCAACTCGTTCTGAGGATGCGATATCAATCTTGCCGACCGAAGCCAAGACTGGCTCGATTCGCTTTACCATTTTCCAGTCCGGGCCACCGTAGGAAAGACCGGCGATTAGTCACTCAACTTGCAGTCTGCAGCGCTAAATATATCACGGGGACGACACCGCAGGATGTCGCATCCGATCGACTAACAGTCAAGTCACTGAGGGGCTCCTTTGCGAAAGCGCAGCTTGCAAACACGGGCGAGAAAGCACTTTGTTCATGTGGAGTCATACCCTGCACTTAGGCGAACGCCACGACCTATCACATGCGACCCTTGAACTTTGATCACAGCGCCTGTCCTCTCTGACCCTGCGATTGGCTGATAACTCGGTTGGCGTAAATAGCTCACCTTCCGGCGTTCCGGGGTTGATGCTTATTGACAAGCTCAAGCAGTTGGCGCGAGTATCCGATGATTAATCTCAGTCCATCAATCCGAGGCAGTGGACAGAGTCAACTCGAGAAACGTCTTTTAGCGAGCATTGAATGCGCTCATTGCTCAGCAGATGTTCCCGCGAATCACGATCTGCGCAACACGTCGTCGAGAAGCCGAGTCAGACATGGCAGCTTACCAAAATGGCATACCTGGACACTAAGCTTCTCGTGCAATCTCTCAATGGTAGTAAATTAAATACTCATACTATGCTACTCACACTTATCAGATGGGCAGCGCGCCACAACTCAAACTGGTCCTGTAAGGACAATCACTTCAAGGTGGATCCTCACAGCTGATAACCTTGAGGACCGACACGGAGCCCACCGAGCACGACGGCCCGCCCTTGCGATGAAAGCTAGAAATAGCTAGTGCGGCCAAATGATGTGTCATCTGACGCCAACCGGACCCCATATCCATCCTTCGCTTTTGACATATAGCTGATAAAGGTACGATATATGCTCGATTCATCAGTGCTGTGGTCAACCTCACGTCTCAGCAATGCCTTTCATCAATGAATCTCAGGTCTCCAACCACGATAAGAACAGTCAGACTCCTGTGCCAGCGCCTACAACCACGATCAGGTACGATGTACTGTCCGTCCTAGGTCCCACCCGAGAACCGCCGCTCAGCTACGGCGGTAGCTTAGAGCCACCGAAGGAGATGATTTTATCTGGCGAGAAGGTTGAGATCATCTACAGACAATGACCAGGCTCAACAGTCTGGCGCTTACAAAGTCACGCACCTGAAGGGGCATGCATACCGGTACATCTATCATCACTCGATATCTGTTGAAGCCACTACAACAAGAAGGAAGCGATCTGGTCACGAACAATCTACATTCGTCTACGCGTTAGGACCTTGTCGAGTTTGTATGCAGAAATCGACGTTCTCATCGGTCAGCCGAGCACAGGAGCCAAGCAATCGGCCATAGGGAGTGGAAGAGCATTGGAACGAGCTAGCTTCAAGAGCTCCATTGTGCATATATGCCGTAGGAGATTCCGGCACTCCTTCGGGCAGGTGACTCACCACCAAGACTGGCACGCCTGCAAATCTATGCTGGTTGGCCCTTGTTCGGCTGGAAGCTTTCCATCGATCACGTCACGACGTTGTTCACATGTCTTCAAGCCCATTCACTATTGCGGCCGACACTCACCCGAGTGTTGTTCTTGTCCGAGCAACGGTTCATGATCATAAAGCCATGGTCAGGCCTGTACATTCTATGCAACCTAGCAAATGATGTCGAGAGCATGATCGCCCTCACTCTACCTCGTTTAGAAGGGCATTTCGCCTCCACCTTTTCGAGCCAGTCATGTTCTCCGGAGGGCCGAGAACAAGCACTACTTGCAGGACGGAGGAGCGATGCTTTGCATCGGTGCAAGATTTGAGTTCGGACTGCATCTCGGTCACCCCCGCGTATCTAGTCAGCGGAGTCATTTTCCACTTCCACTGGCGAGTAACGTTTTCTGCTTTCTGATCGGCAATCTGACTTTGTCGAAGCCGAGTCTGATGCGAGATTGACAGGGGTAAGAACAAGGGGTCCCTGGAGAGAATCCATGCCTTGGCGTTCAATCCTGGTACATCCAGGTCGCACAGGCGTCTATCCTGGATGGCAACATGATGCGCAAATATGCTAGCTAGTCACTTACCAATGCAACTCATCATGGAGGACAGCGTAGTGTGTATGATACGAAGAAGAGCTCAACACGAAAGACAGTGCTTACAACTCGCATCTCTTGCCGCATGATCACCTGCATGTCGCAGCAAAGACTTTGCGAGCAGCGTCATAACTCGATATCCGATGCCTGCATCCCATCACCCGAACCGAGAAGTATTACATGCATACGTTGCAGTGCAGATGTAAGGTCTGAATGTAAGCACCACACTAGTTGAACATCGGATCAAGGTCTCAGCCAACCTCGCTGCCGCTACAGGCCTCAATCGCCGACAACAATAAATTGTGGAACAATGGGTCGCATAAATAACTGTTTTACGAGGTAGTTATGATCTGGCTCTAGTCGGCCGCTGCTACCTGAATCCTACGAATGCTACTGTCTTCGGCTTACAGACAACGAACGATACTGGACCCACCATCAATACAACTCACAATGTTCGTCTTCAGTCATGCACTGGCTATCGATGTGCTAGTTTCCATCTCGTGACAAGCTATGCATTGCATCGCTGTGCACGTAATGGTGAAGGGATCGCCTCGTAGTCGATCAGTGAAGATCCTGACAATGCCTTCATCGAGCCTCTCAAGCATTGCATGGAAACGATGAGATGAGAGATCGCGGCAGGTACGCGTGTTTCGACGCGCCTTGGGTTGCAACTTCCGCCGTTTTGAAGGTTGCCCGCCTAAACAGGCAGCGCTTTCACTCTGATCACCTTCCACATATGGTTGTCAACTTCAACCACCGGCCTCTCCTCATCACTTCATTCACAACGCCGCCTTTCGAACTTGCACTCTGGTACCCAGCCCAACAAGAAACGTACAGTCGAAAGTCAACATGGGTCGATGGGGTCACAGTGAGTCAAAGCCACTTCCACTGTCATCAACAAAGCTAATGACTACCCAGCCATGTTTCAGGGTGACCGAGACCTTGATATCGTGTCTGAATTCGAGCATGAAGTTGGTATCTCTATTCACGAGAAGCCTGAGAAGCTTAAGGAAGCACGAGACAAACTCGACGCCGGTCTTGGTGCGGAGTTGATGAAGAAATGCCGAGAGCAGGAGAAGAGCTGGCAGCTATTCAGTTTTGAAGACTCAAGATACTCGACGATTATCTTTGCAGCATATGTGATGCAAGTCGGGGCCAAAATCTCACCTGACGACCGAGCTCACTTGGCAGAGATTTTGCCAAAGATCTCCAGTCGAGCAGGTTATGCTTTGCCCATCGGCGACTCAGGCTTTAGAGATCCAGGTAAAGCTCAGTTCAAAGCAGCTTTGGATCTCTACGTTGACGGTCAGCCACGCGACTTCTTCGAAGCCAGGTCAGAACTAGCACCCACATACCCAGTGATATTGCTGACAATAGCACAGTTGCTATAACTGCGGCAAGACCAACACCGACCTTGATAAGGATCCTCAGAAACCGAAGTCTCGACTCAAAACCTGCGCAAGATGCTCCCAGAACGATCATACCAGTCACTACTGCAATCGAGAATGTCAGAAGGAGAATTGGCCAAGCCACAAGGCGATCTGCAAGCCTCCTATGCAAGGACGGGGCTTTGTGTTCATGAATGTCTAATTGAGGAACAAAGGTGGTCTAGAAGGTGTTGCTGGAGATCATGCTGCTTTGAGCAAGACTCACTGATGAGTTGACGTTGTGCTATGGCGTGTAGGTCCTCACAGGGATCATCGGTGGCTGCGACTGGGATGGAAGGCACGAGCTGGAACATCACACTGTTGTCTCAACTTCGAGCACGTTTGAGCTGACAGCTTGACACAACCTGTAGGCGGAGGTGTTCAGCAAGCACAGAGGTCGAAATACCCTCGTGGAAAAGTATGCTTGTACAGCCTTTTCTGTCCTCACCACGAACATTCGATGGTGCACTCTTCTGCAAGCTTGCCACAAGCGCTCTGACATGCTTGCCAATACTGCCATTACACTTCCTCAATCCATTGTCATATCCTGCCATTACCTGGCAGTACCCCCGGTGCCTCTTCGTCGACCACGATACAAGCCTTACCTCTATACTGTCCATTCTTCAACATCTCCACCGCCTTCGGTATCTCTTTGATGCCATGGAAGATGTTGTTCTCGAGCTTTATCTTATGCTCAACAACAGCATATAGCATTTCTTGTATCTCAGCTTGAGATGCCATAAAGGAGCCTTTCAGGCGTATGTCGCGGAAGATGACATCGTTGAAAGGCAATGCGACATCATCGATCTAGCAACACGTCAGCCAACCGAAGTTCCTCAAGTTTACCAACCGCTGCAACCTACCAACGCAACCTGCACGACCGTCCCATGGTTCCTCGTGATGGCAGCAGCCGTCGGCGCCGCACTCTTCGCATCGCTAACATTCAAACACGCATGCACACCCTTTCCATTCGTCACACTCCTCACCCTCTCCACTATTTTCTCCTTGCCCTCCCTCGCATCAAGCACCAAGTCCGCGCCCGCCTCTCGCGTCAGCGCCAACCCCTCATCCCTAGCATCCACACCCACAACCTTCAACCCAAACGCCTTCTGCGCCATCTGCACCGCCAAGTGGCCCAGCCCCCCACCACTCCCGACGATCCCAATCCACTCCCCGCGCTTCAGCTCGCACTGCTTCACGCCGCGCCAGCTCGTCATCCCCGCACACGCCAGCGGCGCCGCCGTCGCAAACGACATGTCCTCGGGTATCTTGGCGGCCTCGCGCCCGTCGACAACCAGGTACTCCTGGAACGCGCCGTTGCGGTGCACGCTCATCATCGTCTCGCGGTTCGGGCAGTAGTGCCGGTAGTTCTCGGGGCCGCGGCAGATGTCGCAGTCGCCGCAGCGGCCAAACGTTTGGCCTGCGAGGATGCGGTCGCCGAGCGCGAAGGCCGTGACGGCGGAGCCCTTGGCGATGAGCACGCCGGTGCCTTCGTGCGACCCCGTGATGGGCAGCGTGATGTGCGGGAAGGTGCCTTTTAGGTACTCGAGGTCGCTGTGGCAGAGGCCCGAGACGGTGACCTTGAGGTACAGGTCGTGGGGGCCGAGGTTGATGGTGTCCGGGACGGGAATTGTGTTGATGGAGTGCGGTTTGTTGAATTCTGTGATTTGGGCGGCGAGCATGTGAGACGGGAGGCTCTCGGTGGCGGTTGCCATGGCTGGCAAACGTGGCTTGGCGGTGTTGAACTGCGTTTGGAACCTGCTGTTGTTGCTTGCTAATGCTTAAGTGAGTTCGAGGTGTTTCTTACCGTACTATGGTCTCCGGTAGGGATATTTGATTGTGCTTGATAATAGTGCATTAAGCTTGTTTGTACTTCTCAGCAAGCTTCATTAAGCACGATTCATCGTTCCCTACAGTCTAGTGATCTGGTCCTCGTAGATAGATAGTCTTGCTGCCCATGTGCATACGCTCACAGCTCCAGGGGTGTGACGACATGGCACGCGTATCCTCCGCTACTCCGCACCTCGTCTTTGGAAGACGTGCGGAGAGGAAGATACAACAAAGTGCTGCGCTTTATGGTGGACATAACATCTGTGTCTGTTCCCATAACAACTGATTGTGATACTTCGTCTATAAACTGCATCCACCGAAAAGTCCATGCAGTCCTGCGTCGTCTTTGTCTGTAATTCGCAGGTTTTCGTGCCGAGAAATACTCGCCCATCGAGCCTTCCCGCTGACCACCCACAGGTCAGGAGGAAGCCAGCTGGTTCGACATCATTTGGTGGGAGTAGACCATGTCCTTTGATGACAATATCGTGTCCAGCAAGAAGACAATCGCCATCGACCCCAAGTTTTGCTGTCAGAATATACTTTCCGTACTTCATAAATCATGGTCCGCATATGCCACCCTTTCCCGAACGCTTTATGGCCATATTCTGGTTCCATAGACTCACAAGCTTGTTGGAATGGATAAGAGGAAAGCTTAGGCTATTCCATAGTATCACCAACTTGAGGAAGTCTAGCACGGGTAAGTCTGCGATACTTGCGTGATGCTAGACTATCCTCGACGTCAGTCACTTTTTACTTCCCCGTTCCGCTCTTGCACTTCGGCCCTAAGCTTTGCTTGTTCTTGTCCTGCTGTCCATTCAATGCCTCGTTCAGCTTCTCGGTGGCGTCATCGTACTCAATCTCAGCTGCATCGGTGATGACATCCAGTAACGGCATGATGCTACGTGCAGCGGTGCTAAAACTGCGTAAGGACTCGATCACGGTGTCCAAGCGAGCCTCAACATCTCTTCTAGCTCGTCCAGCTTCTTTCTCGTGGGCTTGCTGCATTTTCTTAGTTTTCTCTTTCTCGGTATTGAGCTCTCCCTGTAGGTCTTCTACACGTTTCTCCTATTTTCGTGCATCGAAGGACACCTCTTGGATCTCGAGCTGCAGGCGTCCAATCTCATCTTGACTTTCTTTCAGCTTCTGGTACAACCCGTTAACAGCCTCTAGGGCCTCAAAACCTGGAACGGACGATGTCTTAATATCAATCGAAGCGCCACGCGCCACCTGATCAGGCTTTGGCTGAGTGGGTGTAGCGTCATCGTCCTCAGTGAGGGCAATAGAACTAGCAGTTCGACTCCTGCATCGACTACCTGCGTGAGAAGTAAAGGAGCTGGTTGCATCCACACTGCTCTCGACCGATTGTCGTGTCTCTTCTGAATCCCACGACCCGGCTCTGGACTCGACTGGTGCGGTCGGTGACTCTGGAATTTCGTACACTTTAGCCTGGACTGTACTTTTCTTGCTGGTTCGTTTCTTCGCAGCTGGTGCGTTTGATGGTGCTCTCGTGCTTCTAGGCATCGTAATGTCAGGTACAGAGAGGGTGGGGAAAGGTGCCCTGCTGTGCCTACTCGCGGATAACAAAAACAGCAGAAAACCTTTTGGCGCTTCACAAACAGCAGTACTTGACCCCGGCGATGGGAGCTCCTATTGAACTGCTTCGAATGACTATACCAGTAAGAGGAGAGGACTCTGTACGCCAATTAGGTCCAACACTGTCATTCGTCAAGGAGTACGAATAGGTAGCGCAACAAGCGTCACAACAGGAAGGCATGCCTGCTGAAGTCATGTCAGCCGGCGCGGTAGGCGCGATCAACAGACTACAACAATATCGGGAACTTCGACAAGGACCGTTGACAGTGTCTGGGGCGTTCATCAAGAGCACAGACCAAGCCAAAATCGGGACTGTGTCGTCGCAGACCTTTGATGTAGTACATTTCGTGGTCGGACACTTTGTAGCAGGAATGTATTTGTGCTTGAACATCGCGCTGCGCGTTGTTTGTCTTTCTGAGAGTACAGATAGATAATGTTAAGATCTAAGATGGAACGTCGGGATTGAATATAATGCTTGATCCAACCAGTGTGTTGGATCCTTTACTGTGAGACACTACGAAATCGAGTATGATATCAAAACAGTACGGACGCGAAGATAAATTAATTATAAGGCTTCGATTTGTGATCCGAGGTCGGCAAGCCACTGCCAAAGGAAAGGCCGACTGCAAAATTGCTGCAGATAAGTTTAGGCTCGATCTAGGCTAGCGAGCTTTACAGTTAGGCGTACCTTATCTGCCCGAAGTGGCGTGTCTGGAGTCCTCCTACACCTATTTTTTTCTAACTTGCGGTCGGCTTGTTTTTGGGCAGCAATTTGCGGCTTCAGGTCAACTTGTTTGGCTCCAGTTCGCTTTCAAAATCAAGGAGCTACTTACTTGAGTCTTCAGTACTGGTCAAAGTATTATATCGCCATAGTGTGTCTGTATCTCTCTACTATGAAAGCTCGAGCTACAGGTTTCGATCAATAGATCCGGGCCTTGCAGTACGTTTGGGACATTCATAGTTTAGATACCGCAGAGCAGTCACACGCCGTAAAAGCCAATGCATTAATCCTCGCCACAACTACTCTTCCGATGCCTCTTCGTGACCGAGGTAAAGTCTCGCGCGCAGAATACGCACAGCTCGTGGAATTATCACATCGTAGTGGACTGCTACTTCCACGGAGTGTACTTGGACGACGAATGCAGCGATATGCCGTGTATTGATACTGCGTAGCACACCTACCTAGGATGCAGCTGCCGCCCCTTCAACGTTGACCTTAGCAAGCTTGTAGCCTCTCGGAGCCTCACGAAAGTTGACGTTTGCTATGCTCTAGCTGCTGGTAAGTTATCGTCAGTGGTCGGAGAATCATCGCCTCATCGTAACGAACATAGCCATGACCTTGTACCCTCCCTGTTGAATGCGCGGATCTGCTTGAGAACTTATCCATCGGAGCCCACGTCACAGGTGGAAGAGTTTGTGTGCTTTCCAGGGACCAGTGGTCGACGCTGTAGTCAATCTCGGGTGCGGATGTCGCTGTGTGTTGCTGTTCTATCAATACAACATGAGCGTTTAGCTCGACTTGAAGTTGAAGGCTATCACTTGGTTGCCCTATGCATACGAGATGAGCATCGAGCTCCGCTTGAAGCTGAAGAGTGTCACTTGGATATCGAGGCTTGCTTGCCCGAAGGCAATTGTAGATATCCATGTCGTGGGAGTATGAGTGTTATCACGGAGTTAGCGATATAAGTGCCAAGGTTATAGTTTCGAACTGTGATGGTTATGAAGGCAGCTGCTCGGTGGTAGTGCTTTAACATATACTGGGGATACACAGTACTGCATTGTCACGGGAGACAATGCTTGAGCACAGATGCCTACCTACGGGTTGTCTTCCAAGCATGAAATAGCAATCACAAAGAAAACTGAGCTATGCTTAGAACAAGCATCACCACTTTGTTCCTTATCGCTGCATATCGCACATCCTCACACTGAGGACGCAAACATTGTCGCAAACAGGCGACAGAGTCCAATAGAGCGACATTTCGCTCGTGAATTGTCGTGAGACGAAGATTGCACAAGCGCGGTATCCCAGCAGGAAGGCCATCATCTGAATGGTATTACGGTTATCCAGGAAAGGCCAAGATGCAAATGCGTCCGTCACGAAGCAGTCCTCAAGTTGTGAATTTGTGCTTTTCCTTCTTCTGTCTCGACTGCTTGCATGGTGGAAGGCCGCTGTGAACTACCGTCGACTTGCACTACGATGGGACAGGAGGTGCTACTATGTAGACCCAATTCCGCGTCGGTGAAGCGAGATCGTATCGATGGACCAGAATCAAACTTCGCTTTAAGATACTTGGAAGTTGGAAGCACAACTGTCAAGGAGCCAACACAAAGACCATGTATTGAACGTGTATTTCATCGCTCCCACGGCAAGCTGTTCTTTTCGTTCTATACCTGAATGAGTGTGCCAGACGGTACTACCATGCTGATTCAGGTTCACCTCAAACCGTCCAACACAATATTGCGCTTCCTGAATCGATCATGGTCTCCCTGGTTGAGATTTCTCTCGGCCATAGACAGACCCGTGATTGTACTGTGTATCGAAAAGTCTTATCCATACGAGACAATGTCTTGGAGCTCGAAATATAACAAGCACTTTATTGTGATTTTATTGTGCGTTGAAGCATTTCACAAAGAGTCGAGGATGGTAGGTACAAAAACTTCCCGTTTCCATTCACTGACTTGATGCGCGAATTTCAAACCCTACAACTTCGACAACCAACCAAGCGGCGCGCCTCACGCACAGGTGATTGGAGTTAATTGCAGCTAGCATAGCACAGATGCCTCTAGCTCCGCCAGCATACGAGCAACGAGAACGGTGGATGACAGCAATATCAGCTTCATACGGTAATGCAATCATATGGCGATACGTCAGAGACCGACTAGCTGAAAACGACCAGCTGAGAATACAGCTCGAGCTCGGCATCCAAAAATTGACACACACCATTGATGAGTTCTGGCTCGGACCACGAGTTATAGCCACCTGGGAGCGCATATTGCAAAATATCAGCAGACTCTATTTCGGATGGCGGAGTATCTTCGACTGGCTCGAGGACCGTAAATGGAAGAATCAGAATTTTCGCCTCGAAAAGGAGCAGATCATCAAGGTACTAGCTGTGTTGAACTACTGCACATCAGCGTTTCAGCGATTGTACCAAGATTGCTTCGATGTAGTGTTCGAATGCTTTAGACGACATCGCCGGGTCACTGCCCGCAAACCACCGAAGCGGAGGTGGTCGACCGGAAACCAACACCTCTGCAAACCACGAGTCTTTGAGAACAGATACTACTATGAACGCATGCTTCACCTCTACGCTCGACGGGTGGAAGAAAACCGGTTGGCTGTCGAACGACAGACGCAAGTGCTCTACGACAGTAGCGAGCTTTTTGAACATCTAGTGACAGACATTCAAGAGAGTAACAAGAAACAGAAAGAATGGTGGGCTGCTTGGGGCAAGAAGTACCCCTGGCCTTCTTGTGAATTGAAAGAAATTGGCGACAAGAACTCCGAGGTTTGGCGCTATTATGTACCAGAGGATGGCGTTCCGGGCTGGGAGGAAGATAAAGATTTGAAAGTGGTATTTGCGTGATGTCAAACTCATCTCATCAGGCAACTTTACAGCCCTTGCTCGCTTGTCATCAGTAATTGTCATTATGCACGCTGTACATGACTGCTCAATCGGTAGTACTTCATTCACAGGGTTTTTGGGGCTTGCTGGTACCACTTGTAGTTGTGCTGCATCATATTCACGTTGGTGTTGCTGTCGTAGAATTTTCTACGGCAGGTGCCCTTGACGATAGATCCCGGGCAAAGAAGGGCTCGCGGCCTGTGCGGTCGAGGGCAAGGCTTGACACAGTTTTCACCTTGCAAGCAGTCGTTGGTTGCAGCATAGGATTGCCAGCAGAATATGCAGTAGACACGAATCTTCGACCACGGTCCCAACAGCACAGGAGACTGGGCACAAGAGCAACCAGTGAACATGATAAGCATATCTAGACAGATTCAGCTCCAACCAGTGTGGTTCTGCGTCAGTCACTGCGGCTATATGACGCAAAAGAAGGACATTATCATCAATATCTATGTTCCCGCTTTGGCGGATACCCCCAGGAGAAAACCGTTACAAGCGACGAATCCAGTCGTGGACTACGTTCGTGGTCTAGTCGTACGCGTGGTTCGGCCGTTGTGCTGACAAGCCGCGAATACAGCTACTAACATATCTTCCTTCGGACGCTTGCATCGTCAATCTCACCATATACCGACGTCGGGGTTGAAACCCGGTTGGAATCTTTGCATATATGCAGTGTCGTCCCGCTTTTGCAAACCACAGTCAAGATACTGCTTGTGAAGCCGTGCCAACCTCTCTCTGTCGAGTTCGACCCCTAGTCCGGGTGCAGTGGGCACGACCACCCCACCATCGACCCACTTCAGGGCCCCATCAACAACGACATCCTCATCACGACGCTTCCATGGCCAGTGAGTGTCACAAGCATAGTCGAGGTTCTGGGTTGCAGCCGCCAGATGCGTCATGGCGGCGAGCGAGATACCCAGGTGGCTATTGGAATGCATCGAAAGCCGCATGCCCCAAGTTGCGCAAATACCGGCCAGTATCTGAGACCTGCGTAAGCCACCCCAAAAGTGGTGATCGGATAGAACAACTTGGACAGCATTTTGCAATATGGAGCTAGGTAGCTGGGCAAAGGCAACGACGGCCATATTCGTAGCCAAGGGCATTGATGCCTCCTTGCCCACAGCAGCCATACCTTCGATTCCTGGAGCTGGATCCTCCAAGTATTCGATCATGCCCTGCAACTCCTTTGCGACCCATATTGAGGTCTCAACAGTCCACTTGGCATTAGGATCAATCCTGAGTGGCACGCCAGGAAAGGCGGCGCTCAATGCTTTGACAGCTTCGATCTCCTGAGACGGTGGGAAGACCCCACCTTTAAGCTTGATCGCCTTGAAGCCATACTCGCCTATAATCTTCTTAGCTTGTTCCACTAGACTAGCTGGATCCATTGCTGGGCCATATTCATCATCTGGCTCGCCGGGATGCCCTCCCCATTTATAAAAGAGGTATGCTGAGAATTGGACATTATTTCTCACACGACCGCCAAGCAAATCGCTCACAGGTAAACCTGCCAGCTTACCTTGTATATCCAGGCATGCGACCTCAAAGGGCGAGAAGACTTTGTCAGCGACAGAGGCGGTGGTGACCATGCCGGCCATGCCACCGTCATCACCTGTGCGGTTGTCACTTACGAGGGACTCGACGCATATCTTGTAAATGGAATTTGTGTCGTGCACCGAAAGTCCTTTGATCTTTTCCGCTGCTGTTTGCAGGCGTCTCAGTTGGGTTGAGTCCCCGTACGACTCGCCCAGCCCGTAAGTACCATCATTTGCAATAATCTCAATTATGCTGCGTAATGCGAATGGTTCGTGCACGCCAACGCTATTCAGCAGGGGCATATCATGGAATGCCACTGGCGTGATGGTAACGTTTCTTATAGTGACACGTTGAGACATGGTTTCTAGCTTTAAGCTTCCAGCTGGCTCACTCGGCGGAGCTAGAGGTAATTGACGGGCTTGACTGATATGCTTCTTGACCCTGAACCGTCATCAACACAGAGCGCGGTAGATATGGTCTCGAGTACCAGCTGGCGACGAGCTTGGCTGATGAAGACTCAGCCTTGCATGGGTATTGAAACGAATCTCACGTCGTCTGTCCGTTGGCATGAAAGCTTCGAAGGCGCACGCCTGGTGCCGTCGGAGATGAGTGGATGCATCAAACCCAGACAGGCATAACGCCCTTTCCTTTTCGACAAATGCGAAGATTCGTGTCTGCTGGAAAGGGTTTCTAGTCAGTTCCGGCGGCACATGCTGCACTGCTTTTTGCCAAGCGCCCCAAGGTTCAGCGGATCACGATGCCACCATTGATTTGCTAAGAGCAAAGCCCGGGCCGGACCAAGCGAATCGGATAAAGTGTCAGGCAGGCGCCGCTGAAGCGGAAAATGCATTGCCAAGCCACTTATCCGTGCCGTCGGTTTACTTCGCGACTCGGAAGTGCATTCAAGCACCTATCCTTCATGGGTCTACATGTTGGAACTGGAGCTATCCCCTCATTTTGCGACCACACTCTGGAGAAAGATGACTAGGGTATGATTTCACGCGGGGTATTATGAATAGAATAGTCACACTGTACATGGGTGTTTCCGAGTATGCCCGGAACATGATTTATATGCATCAGCCCTCAGGCTTCCGTGAAGGACTTGTCACAAAACAGCACACCTTCCAAGCTTGTCGGATCCGAAGGCAGTCAGCAACATTCGATTCCACCGATGGCTTTTAGAACTTCCATTGAAAAGGGTGACATCGAGGTCGTTGAGCAGGTGTCTTCCCATCTGGAGAGTGCATCTCGAGTCGTCGAAATTGGCGAGTATCGTGTCTTGGGCTTGTCAAATGAAGATGCAGATTTCTTCCAAAACTTTCCAGAGAAGAAACGAAAACATGTCTTCCACAAGGTGAGCATCCTCAGGCCGTCACATTCACGAAGGCATCAATTAACATGCTATCAAGGTTGATCGTCGACTCATCCCTATGCTGGCATTCCTGTACCTGATGTGCCACATCGATCGCGCCAACATTGGAAATGCAAAGATAGAGGGTATGGTCACAGACTTGGGAATGACTGGTGTGCAGTACAACACAGTACTATCTATCTGTGAGTACTCCTACCCGGAGCATTCGCTCCCATCGACCAACGACTTGGTTATGAATGTGCTGACACACTACACTAGTCTTTGTTCCATACGTTCTCTTCGAGATCCCCAGTAACATATTACTCAAGATGTTCAAGCGTCCCTCCATGTACCTCGGCACCCTCACTATCTGCTGGGGCATTGTGATCACATGCACGGGTCTTACACAAAATTTCGCTGGTCTGATGACTACACGAGTACTGCTCGGCATCTTTGAGTGGGTTCCATGAAAGATCGCTGACTGTCATCGCTGATCATGTAAAACAGGGCTGGATTCTTCCCAGGCGCCATCTATCTGGCCTCTTACTGGTACATGCCAAAAGACTTGGCGGTCCGAATTTCATACTTCTATTGCGCAAGCGCACTTTCCGGTGCTTTCTCCGGCCTACTCGCTGCAGGTATCGCCCAAATGGACGGTGTTGGTGGGTATCAGGGATGGAGATGGATCTTCATCTTGGAAGGTCTACTCACCGTGTGTCTCGGTGTTGCGTGCTTTTTCCTTCTTATCGACACCCCCGCTCTTTCCACACGTTGGCTGGAGCCGGAAGAGATCAGATACCTGGAGCTCTCGATGTTCATCAAGCAAGGAGGCAAATTCCGTGAGGAGTCTGGCTTCAAACTGCGGGACCTGAAGATAGTCCTCACGAACTGGAGAGTTTGGGTGCAGGCCTATTTCTTGGTGTGCCAGTCTGCCCTTTCCTATGGTAGGGCTACCCTTGGGCGGATCATTCTGGGACGTAGAGCTAACAGATGTGTCTACAGGTACTAAGTTCACCCTTCCGACCCTTACCAAAGCCATGGGTTTCAGCAACACCAACGCCCAGCTTACTTCTGCTCCACCATACGTCTTCGCCGCGATATCAGCTATCTGTTTTGCGAAACTCTCGGATCGCTTTTACTGGCGAATGCCTTTCGTGATTATACCCATGACGATTATCATGATCGCTTATGCTATCCTCATGTCATTGAATGGGCAGCTGGCAACACACAAAGGAGTAGCCTACTTCTCCATCGTCTTGGCTGTCATAGGTATCTATCCTATTCAAGCAGCAGCCGCCTCTTGGAACGCAAACAACCTTGCCCCGTCCTCCCGCCGAGCTATCGGTATTGCACTTATGAACGCAGCTGGCAATGTCGGTGGCATCGCTGGAAGCTTCATGTACCTTGCGTCAGAAGCGCCCAAGTACTACACTGGGTTTGGTCTCAGTATGGCATTCGGTGCGACTGGGGTTCTTGTTGCCCTCTGTCTTGAATGGAGTTACAAGCACGCAAATGCGAGGAAGGCGAAGATTGTGGAGGAAGCGAAATTGAAGTACACTGAGGAGGAGTTGTTTGACATGGGAGACAAATCTCCACTGTTTAAACATGTACTGTGAATGATCTAGTTGTGGAAGAGCGTGTGGCTCGGGAATGGAACCCTTACAATATTGCTCTACGACGTCACTGGCATTGGTCGAAACAAAGATCCAGCTGCACTTTTCTACATGTACTCACAAGGTTCTAGAAGTGTTCGGTGCAGTCCTTCGCCGGGATACATCTACATGTTAATGGACTCATTGTCAATCTTCCATACGACTCCGCCTTTTGCCTCTGTTGTAACGTTGTGCGATTTCATCAGTCAGAGCAGTCCAACCATACGTCTCATGAGAAGAGTGCAATGTTGTCACCAGCCCGGGGTCTCCAAGCTCGATCACATAGTCTATCTGACGAACAGTAACGTAGAAAGGAACTTCACCCTGGTGGACGGGCAGTATCTTCGTATCGTGGGTACTAGTAGTATGTTGTGAGGTACAGGCCACTATCAGGCCATTACCAGTGGCACGAAACTATCTTCATTAGCAGCGAATTCGAAGGTCCGCTGGAAGCGGTCAGTTGAAGTGCCTATGCGAAACGAAGGCATGAATTGATCAACAGCGTGACGGAAATTGGGAATGTATATGTCAGATGACCCCCAGCGAATAGTTATCTCTGGGGGAGGCAGCTGAATTGAATTTCTGATACTCGCAGCATGGTTCATCCTGGACCTGAACCTAGCCCTATCCTAAGAAGTATCGACGAAGGTTGATTGAAACTTGGATCCTCTGACAACTCAGCTACAAGCTTGCCTCGATGCTCACCAGACCTGCAATCTGCGACTCGATGGACTTCTTCTCGGCGTCAGAGGGCTCAGCGTACGGCCGTCTGGGCTTCAACTTTTCCAGAGCACCCTCAATCCCTGCAGCCTTCGCGGTGTTGAGTGCCGCTGCGTACTTCACGGACGCAATGCCAGCCCTACAAGGTTGCTCCGCAAGTGCGGCCTTCCTGTGTAGGTCCAACGCCTCTTGAAACTTCCCATCCATGTATAAATTGTAAATGTGAACGATGGTCTTGGGGAACACGTTCGCAAACCCCGCGATGGTTCCCGCCGAGCCGGCGGCAAGGCCGCCGATGAGAAAGTCCGACTGTCCGCCAAATGTCGCGAACTGGTCCGTGGGGAGCTCGGCTGATAGACGTGTAATCTTGGCCACGGCGCCGCAGGTCAACTTTACGCCGACGATGTTGTTATGCGCTTTGGCGTACCGAGTGATGGTTGCCGAGTCCAGGTCAATGCCATTGCAGACGGCCGGAAAGTTGTAGATAACGATTGGGAGCGGGCTCTCTTTAGCGATATCATTGAAGAAGCTGTCGATCACGGCCGGTGTCGTCTGCTTACCGAAATATGCTGGGGGCAGCAGCAGGGCATAGTTCGCGCCCGCATCGGCAGCATCTCTGATGAACTCTAAGACCTGCTTCGTTGAGTGGCCGCCTACACCGGCCATTATGGGGTATGATGGTCCGCATGCTCTCCGAGCGGTCTCGAGAAGTGTCTTTCGCTCGTCGCGCGTCAGCAGAAAGGTCTCGGAATTGGTGCCAAGCACAACGAGACCTGCGAGGCCACACTTCGAAAGGTATGAGTAGTATGTCGCCTGGGACTCGGTGTCTATCGTTTCAGTGCTGTGATCAAAGAAGGTGATTGCTGGAGCCCAGACTCCGCTCGGAGGCACTCTTGGGATGGACATGGAAGCTACTCCTGCGGTTGACATCACTTCGGGATGAAAGGTGGAGATTTGGCTCTTGGGAGATTTCACTGGATCCAAAAGCCTCTTGACGGCGACCGGCTGGCATTCATTCCAACTTGGAGGCAATGTCCCTGGGTAGTCTGTGTGGGGTTCCGCCCTAATCGTTGTGGGTTCCACAATACTGCCCATCTTGCTCGATTCTCATACGAAAGTTATATGGTAAGATCTTGCTGTAGACGCAGAAGTTGGTGGCCAGGTCGAATAGTATTAGAGTGGTACCTGCTCCGAAGATTTCTTATCTGTTTGTAGTCGGGACTTCTTGTGTCCTCAAATGCGCTAACGCTAGGACTGTAACCCGTCCAAGGAGAGGGACCATGTTGTATTGAGCCACGCATATTGCGTAGCCAAGGAGCATAACTTGTACTCATCCCTATCCCCATCCCCATCCCGCGTCCACCCCAACTTACTAGTCTCCTGGACTGTTGTGGCCATTAGCAAAGACATCGGAAAAGCATTGGTCTCGGATCTGCAGAACCCATTTCCGTCGGATAAAGATGGCCTGTCCTGATCCGACCCGACTCAAGATGCGAGACGATAACCACCCACCAACGTTCGCTTTGAGGAGATACACGCTAGAGCTAGCATTGCGAGTCCGATTCGAGGAGGGATAAATGGATCCGAGGGTGGTGCCAATATTGCTCTTGGCGGCGCCCCAGCTGCCGACGGAGCGGTATCCCAGCTGCCGACGGAGCGGTATCCCAGCTGCCGACGGAACGGAGTAGACGCCCAGGACCGACTCAATTTTGATAATTTCGCCACTATCATCGCCATTGTTACGCTCCAGGATAATAGGCAAGACCGCTTGTGTCATGATGATCAACCGCGTAACAACGGTCAAGGATACCACGTTCACATTGTCTTCGATCTCCGACGCTTTGTTCACGCGTTAGGCCAATGCACTGTATTTTTCTGGCTCGTGAGCTGATTGTTCCTCGTCGTGTTCTTCGTACATCCAATCAATCATGTTCAGGCTTGTACAAGACAATCGTACATAGCATCGGCGATGCGGAAGGGCAAGCTCGCCTCACAATTCATGGATGAAGAGCCAATAAATAAAGCTGGCCGCGATCTGTACCAAGCCCTGCTCCAATGTGAATGGTCTGTAAAGCCAACCACAGACCTCACAATCCTTTGTATTCTGCGGTGCTTGTCCCGCCATGTTTTTGCCGTTGGAGTGACAACGGAACCTCCAGGACCAGAGAACCAATGTTAAATCCATTATGGCTTCTTTCAGATGAACCAAGCTCAGCGTTGATGCCCGCACTCAGAGCTTGAACAAGCTATCATCGAGGGACGTATCGAAATTGCCCAACCCTGATGAGACCATCGAGGCGAATTGATCCCAGCCTAAGTAATCAGCAAATGCAGAATCCGACACACTATCCAGATCAATCGTGGTCTCCCCTATCACATCATTGTAACTAGTAGCAACAATAGGATTTCCGTCTGTTGGCACTGATGTCGTCAGAAATTCATTCTCTTGTAGATGACCACCGTTCTGTCCAGAACCCGTCATGGTTGGCTGTGTAGGTCTTGTCTGGCGGAGGGCTTCATTGCGTAATTCCTCCAGTACAAGGCAATAACGCTCTGATAGCGATCCTTTCTCAGCGACGGCGGCGATGTGTGACTGGCATCTTGTAGCAGCGAGAAAATGGCTGCTATAGACCTCTGGTGGGGATGCTCGCTCCTGAATCACATAGATGTAAAGGACGATGGCCGCGGTGAAGCCAAAGTAAGTTGTGATCTGTAACTGGTCAGCTTTTCCTCGACATCGATAGCCTGTTTGACGCTAACCCAGAACGAGCCCAGGATAAGCCGATTCTTCGTCATGTCGTCGATTGTTCTCGCGGTTTCCATCGCTGCTGTAAGGCACTGCCACACACTGTCCTTAGTCTGTGGGTCGTCATTTCCTACACTCCTGCTCTGTTGTGAAAGCCGCGTAAAGTTGTTCAGTAGGAACGGTCGATGAGTAAGGATAAGAGCATGCCAGTAAGTGAAGTTGAGAACATTGCGTTGCCGCTGAAAGAGGGGGATGATCAGTGATGTACTGAAACAGTCCGCGTCCAAAAATCGAGCTAACGCGGCTCTCCAGTCACTTAGGTCTTTCGAGACGATCTTAGTTAGCAACACCCTCTGACTAGTGGATGTAGGCTTAATGGAGTAGAGATCGCGCAGTATCCTGCAAATTATGCGAGCAAGTCTATCGAGTCAGTCATAAGCCACGAATTGAGCGAGTGTACTCACTTGATATGTGCGACTGAAGCAAGCATGATTGGTTGGCCTCTAGTGATGATAGACGGTGGCATATGGTCCCTCGTCAGATCGTCATCATCGACGCATGCCGGCAATTCCGCATCGATGTCCTCGTCGTGGAATGAGCGTGGTCTTCCCAAAGCGACGCTGAGATAGGCATCTAGGGCGTAGGCACACCAAAAGGTTCGGCGGCGGCATTCGGCCTCAATCTGATCTGATACGATTGCTGCATCTGGGCGCCTCTTTCTGTTGAGACCAATAGCCAGCATCAGACGCGACACTGTCCCAAACAAGTTCCAGCAATGGTTGATGCGGGATTGGGTGAGAAGGTAAAAGCATTGAGTGAGGCGTGCTTGGATGCTCGTCAAGCGTATAGAACCCCGCTCTTTGGTGAGCTGGTGCTCGGCTGCTTGATAGTATCGGGAACTACATATGTTCATCTCGGTAAGCTCTCAAACATCTAGAGAGATTTACTGACCTTAAGTCTGGCGGCCCCAGCCTTTCGCTGCCAGGCATATACACCCTTCCATGAGCAAATATCATAAAGAGCAGAGCGACCTTAGCCGGAGCGCTCTGCGCATCGCGCATGATGCCAAGAGTCTCGTACAACTCCACGAACCATTTCTGAATCGTGGGTCGGTGAAGGAAACGGTAGGTTGGCATTCCAAAATCGAAGTATCGGTCTACCAAACGCTGCGCATCATCCCTAGGGAGCATCATGCAGAAGGACGAGTCGGATTCAGGAGGATCCAGAGGAGCATCGCCAAAAGTAAAGACACTACTGGAGTGAGAAAATGAGATGGCGCGGTCTAAGCGCTTCTGAACTCTGAGCAGGAAAGAGACTCCAGATGCGGGCCCGATATAATGTCCTTGTAAGTCGGTCTGAGACGGCTCTGGCGAATTCTGCGTTGTCATTGTCCTGTATACTGTGGTCGAGGAGGGCAGGTAGCTCGACGAAGGATCTTGGCTCTGTAATTGTGCAGGGTGCTGTGGTGCCTCGGTAGTGGGTATCGTCGAATTCGGTTGGCCTGACACTGGAGGACTGGGCAATATAGCTTCGGCTGGGATAGGAATGCTTCTATTCCCAGAACCAGACGCCGGCGGAATAGAAGGCGTTCTGCCTCTTGCATAGGCAGAATCAAATGTACAACTGGCATTGGCACCAGAGCAGAACTCACACGGCTGTCTGCCATTGCATTTGATCTTCCTCCTGGATAGATACCATTTGTCAGCACATTCCCACGATGATCACAAAGGTTTCAAAGGTATGATCACTTCTTGCACCGATCACAGGCCCGAGTTACCCTAGCTCTTTCTCCGTTTCCTTTCCGCCGCTTTGACTCCTGTGGCCTTCTACCCTCCATTGACGCTGAGGATATTGGCGACCTAGAGCCACTTTTCGTCCACAATCGATTGCTCGATCACTTAGGAGATGTGCATATCAATACCAACATCGAAGGCACAGCTTATGGTAGTCATAGAGTTCTAGCTGCCAGCCATCAACGAAAAGCACCCGAAACAGTGGGGGATGTCATCGCTCTGGAGTGGTCGAGGCGGGTTTGGGACCAATCCAGTTCAATTGTGAAGAGGAAACTTTACCGACTGCCCAAATTGAGGAAGCTAGCACAGCACAGCTTTACCAGTTTCCCAAATCCAGAAACTGCACTTCATTCAGACTTGGCTACATGACGATTTGCAGAAGCCCAAAATTATCTGTTTGTGTTCGTAGGCAGTCAGGTCCAGGAACAATGAGGTATGGTCTTACTAGAAATGTTATGTTTTGGTCAGCGCTGGCCAGAACAGGAGACGCTGGTGGCCGAACGACCGGCGTCAGCCTAGGTAAGCTTCGCCAAGAAAAGCAAGAGCCACTTCCTTGGAAGTCACCGGGTGCATGCAGACTTGGCAGCTGCTCAGTGGCAGTGACGCGTTTCATTCGGCACCCTCTCGATGCGACCGCATTCAACAACTTACCTTAGACAGAAACCTCATGTCTTCAAGGGCCGAGCTGTTGATATATTCAAATTCTTGCGTGCTCAAGTGTTGTCGATTGAAGCACGATCTCTCAAGTCATCAAATGGCAGCACTATCGCTCGCTCCGAACACATACTCAATGAATGACCTGCCAGATGAAGTGCTTCTACAAATTCTGTCGTACCTCGCCGTTGATGACTTGCTCCAATGCAGCCGCACAAGCCACTTGTTGAGGTGTCTCGCAGCAGATCCTGTTCTCCATCACAATCGATTGCTATGCGCATCAGCGAATCTACAGCTTGCATTGTCTAGGCGCAGGACGAAAGCCTCGATATCTCCGCCGCGTGCATGGATAATGCTGAGCAAAACGAACGCAATGTCGAGGTCGATTAGTAGGAGCTTGATCAGAATACGGCTTTGCCATAGTCTGGAACGTAGGCCTTCGACCAACGATCTGGTAGCTCGCGCAATCATCCCAGCATACCTCCCGCACGTCTCGCCGCTGATTGTGCAATCACAGCAAGCTATCCATAAGAATCGCCTGAAGGATGGTTTGTGTCGAAAACTGGAACGCAGGCCAAGCGTGCATAGCCTCGTATCGATGAACATATTGCCAGAGGAGTGCGTCAAAATCTCTGCAGGTCTTGTGGCCACGAGAAGAAGGGTAATCAAAGAGAGCTTGAAGGACGGACTTCGAGCCTGGGTTGAGACTCGGGGTCTGAAAGCACAACACCGGAGGGCGCTCGAGCTCGACGGTACGGAGAGGCAGACCGTCAAAGCACTCGTACGTCGGCTCACTGCACGTAAGCTAGCCGAGGAGCTGGAGACACAGTCAGATGCAATCTCAATGGAGAAGAAGCGAGCACAAGCAAGATGGGGCCAGGCGTTAGAAAAACAGAGACTCAAGGACCAGGCGAGAGCTTTCAGCCAAGGCACCTGCACGCATCCAACCAGGGCTCATGTATCTGGGCTAAAGCGGTTTTGGGAGGGTGTGATTAGGGCTACTTCAGCATGAACGCTAAGCAGCACGTTCTGATCACTATGGCTTGAACAATGTCGCCTCATGCAAACATGCTGTACCTTGAATGAACAAGGGCCGCCTACTTTAAATTGGATTATGATACAATTCACGTTTTGAGCTTTCCATCCACGCACAAGGGCTTCGCCTAAGCATGAATACTGGTTATGGTCCATCCATGTAGCCCGCGCGATGAAAGTAGACGTGCTGCCCATCATTTAAGTTCGACGCTCAATATGCTCCAAGTGGCTGGTGGGTGGGATACCAAGCTGAATAGTTGTATCCCATCGAAAGTCCTAAAGTCTTTATTAAAATCCACAGCGAAAAGCAGGATTATCTCATCCTCAGCTTGGTTGAAGGACCTCCAGATGTTGGAATGGACATCTCCTCTTTGGTGAGCACGTCTTCTAGCGGCCGTGCATCCCCTACGTCTGCTCATACATACGTGTACTACCGGCGGCATTTGTTGTGAGTTGGATGACCACGTGTTAAGTGGAACGCGTGAATCCTTATCGCTTATCAACGCGTCGTTGCCATAGGCGATCAGATCATGCCTGACTTCAGTGCGGGCCAATTGGCGATGCCCACCATTACTCTCTGAACAACAGTCGCATCCGCAGTCGTCGCCATATTCAGCGTCGCGGACATGGTTAGAGAACGAGAAGCGGCGCGAGACCCTCTGATGCCATCTCAAGCGAGAATGGATGTCCCCAAGGCGGGCGACGAGAAGTCACCCATCGAGATCCCCTCAAGTCCACCGGCAAAACAGCACAGTCTGTCACAAGTCTTGTCGCCGCAGCCAGAATTCGGTAGACCTACTGCGCTCAACATCTCTGCATCTCCTCTGGCGAAGTCGTCAGCCAGAACATCCGATCCAAAGGTCATACAACGGCGCGCCAACCTCGATCGCGTCTTTTCGTCGAAATATTCTAATCACAAACCTCCCACGAACGCGGGAAACCCGCTCGCTAACATAGGGCGAGGTGCTCCAAAACACTCGGAACAGCCATCAAGAAACTCCAGCAACAGTACAAACGCCTACAATTCCACAGCCGGCGATCCTTTTTCAATGCCTGCTACGAAACCACAATATCCTCAGAGTGCTACGGCTGTACCCATCCCCAGAAATCAAGCTCCGACATGGCGACCGGCACCTCCTCCGACTTTCTCTTCAAACTCGAGTACCAATCCCTACATCAGACCCGCAAGTGATTTCGTGGATCTAACACAGCCTACACCAAGACCCGCAGCAGAGGATGGCTTCAACGATGCCCAAGTCTTTGGGCGCGATCGCTTCGGCACAGCAGATCCTATGATGTATCTTGACTCAAAGCAGGCAGATGAGAATATCAAGGCTCTGCTCGAGGGCGCTATGGAAGAAGAAGAAGACAAGCCAAGAACAAGACGAAAGAAGAAAGAACTGGAGAAGAAGGTGGATGATCTGACTAAGAAGATGCAAGGCATGGAGGTTAAGGAAGAGTACAATGAGGCAGAAGAGGAAGATGAGGATGAGGATGACGGCACAAGGGAAGGCCTGAAGGTCAAGCTTCTCCCTCATCAAATCGATGGTGTAGAATGGATGACGAACAAAGAGACCGGCACCAAGAAGGTCAAAGGCATCTTGCCCTATGGAGGCATATTGGCCGACGACATGGGTCTTGGCAAGACTATACAATCCATTGCGCTGATACTTGGAAACCCCTGTCCTCCTAAAGAAGAACTCAAGGACTCGAAGCGCAAGTTAAGGACACAATGCGATAGGGCGACGCTGGTCGTCGCGCCGCTAGCCCTTATCAAGCAGTGGGAAGCTGAAATCAAAGACCGTGTCGAAGAGTCTCATGCATTGAAGGTCAAGGTGCATCATGGCCCGCAAAGAACGAAGTCGTTCCGAGATCTTCGCAACTATGATGTGGTTATCACAACATATCAGACACTCTCATCCGAACATGTCGAGAATAGCGGGAGCGAGAAGACTGCCCTATTCGGCGTCAACTGGTACCGCATTGTTCTCGACGAGGCACATTCGATCAAGAACCGGAACGCCAAGTCTACGAAAGCAGTTTGTGCTCTGGAAGCAGAATACCGATGGTGTCTGACGGGCACACCAATGCAGAACAATCTCGACGAGCTACAGAGCTTGATCCACTTCCTGAGGATAAAGCCATACAACCAGTTGGATGTTTGGCGAGCCCAAATCACGCAGCCAATGAACAGTGGTCGTGGGGGGCTCGCGATCAGAAGACTGAGAGCATTCTTGAGTGCTTTCATGAAAAGAAGGACGAAAGATGTGCTCAAGCAGGACGGCGCCCTCAAGAACGGTGCCAATGGAGCGGTTAAGTCTAACACTGGCTTCAAAATTGTGAAGAGAACTGTTGAGAACGTTGAAGCAGAATTCAACGAGCGTGAAAAGGCGTTCTATAGCCGTCTTGAAGCTCGGACTGACAAGAGCCTCAGTCTCATGATGGCAGGGAGTCAGATGAGTTACGCTAGTGCTCTCGTGCTCCTCATGAGACTGAGACAAGCCTGCAACCACCCTCAGCTGCTCGGTGCTGATCTTTCAAAAGAGCAAGATGCAATGGCTGGTAGCCAGACCCCCAGCAGAAAGGCTAGCAAGGCGGACGATGTGGACGACGTTGTGGCTATGCTTGGTGGCCTTAGCGTCGAGACTAAGCGTTGTGATGTTTGTCAGATCGAGCTCAGTAAGCGCGTCGTTGATGAGGGTCAAGTTCGCTGCGAAGAGTGCGAAGAAGATCTTAAGATGGCCGAGAAAGCGGTAAAGAAGCCAAGACCGAAGGAAAAGAAAATAGTCAAGAAAGAACGAAAGGTCAATCGCCGAGTGATAGTCGACAGCGATGATGAAGATGACTCAGTGGTCATCAGTCACCAGTCCGAGTCCGAGAGCGAAGAAGAGCACGATGATTCAGCCGAGGAAGAAAGTGCTAGCGATGAAGACTTCTCTGCACAAGCCCTGCGGCCAACACCTGCTTCGAGCACTAAGATACGACATCTTCTGAAGATCCTTAAAAACGACGCGCATACTCACAAGTACATCGTCTTCTCCTTCTTCACGTCCATGCTCGATCTCATCGAACCCTTCCTCAGAAGACATAACCTCAAGTACGTGCGGTACGATGGTGCGATGCGCAACGATCATCGAGAAGCGTCCCTCGAGCAATTGCGGAACAATTCAGATGTCCGGGTCTTGCTGTGCTCGTTACGAGCTGGCTCTCTTGGTTTGAACCTTACAGCAGCATCGCGCGTCGTCATTCTTGAACCCTTCTGGAATCCCTTTGTCGAAGAACAAGCCATCGACCGAGTACATCGTCTCAACCAGACACAAGATGTTATTGTGCATAAGTTGACTATCAAAGATAGTGTTGAAGCAAGAATTTTGGAGCTACAAGATAAGAAACGCGAGCTCGCAAAAGCGACGATCGAAGGACAGAAGGGCACAGGTGCAGGCAAGCTGTCTATGCAAGAAATTCTCAAGCTCTTCAAGCATGACGCTGAGCGTGATGCCAAGCTCGACATGATTGGTATGAAGGACGGCAGAAGTCTGTTGGATAGAGATAGCCAGAGCACACAGTCGCAGACACCGCAGGAATATGCCAAGGAGGAGGCGAGAAAGCCCGACTCAAGGGTGGGCAAACCAGCAAAGAGAGCGGACCACGCTGTTTATGGTAGACGGTGGCAGCCATGACGGTGCTCGATACGGGGCGGTTTGCTTGTCGCGTTTAGGTTAGCTTCAAGCACAAAGCGTCAATCTGTTACGGGTTATATTGAGCTGTCCTCACGTCCAAACGATAATCATGGGATTTACTAGGCACAACTTCCGAGCTCCCTCCCATACGATGGTGCTTCCAGTATCTGTGGCTGGTGTTGTCTAGGAAGGTGTAGGCTCATGTTGGGTTCTTGAGGGCGAGTGCAATGAAAACCGTGAGAACAGCCAATTGGGCAGGATCTGCGACTGACCCGGTCTGCATCTGTACCATGGCCTAGATACTAACGACCACTCGCAGTGACTGCGCCCTCATGTAACAGATATCATCGGCATGGCTTTGGTTTCACTTATTCATCAGATGCAGCTTTCCAATTTTGTTTCACCTCAGGTGACGGATTACGCTTCTACCCACGCCTCAGCCTTGTAACGCAGCTTTCAATGTCACGATGCTTCCCATAACCTGTACAGGTCAGCTTGTCAGTCAACATCGTCGTCTGGTCTTCCTCCATGTCCCACCGCGAACGAGACTCAAGGCTAGTATTTTGGATGTCTTCGAGACTATTTGATTCCTTGTTAACATTCTGAACCACCGGACTTATCTAAGACCAGAACAAAACGCCGACATGTCTTCTCCTCCGGTTCCGGCTTCTACTGCAACGTCGTCTCTTTCTCGAGGCACTTATGGTACAGCTCGAAGCACAGAGTCCGACGCGACCTGTCGCTCCTCTTCATCATCACCAAACCTTCGACATGCAGAGGACGCCACATCCACAGAAGTCGAACATGTGACCAGCACACCTTCCGTTTCCTACAGCGCCGACACCACCGAGACAGGTTATCCGCCACCACAGGCCATCCTACTCTCACAGGATGACAGCGAGCACGCGGAGGAGCTACTCGAAGATACTTCTACAACGATCACCCCATACGAAGAACTGCTCACCTCCAGAGGATTCGTGTCCGCCAAACCATGGATCGACGCTATTCTACTCGCGGTCTATGGGCCAGCTATCACACGTCTTGAGCGTACACCACAGAGAGATCGAGCTCTGGTCAGTATCTACATGGACCATCTATTAGAGCAGTACAGCCAGCCTACCGAAGACGGTCGGGAGAAGCTTCTTGAATTCCTCAGTTTCCACGACCCCAAAGTCGATGATACTGTGGTCGCTCACACAGTACTCACACTGACATCGACCTACAACACTGGGCACGCCTGCTCAACATCTGTAAACGACGAAGACACCATTAGTCGCCTAAGTAGGCTCAACATCGATAGGAGCAACAGTGCCAGTACTCATCAGCCCAGGACCACTAACGAACGGAGAACTACCTGCACTCCTCGTTAGGTTCATCTCCCACATCACTAAGTTCCGACAATAACGTGACGACAAGACCTCCGATAAGGCCTAGAACGCCCACTTCCGGCCCCTGCTGTTCGGTGGCAAGTTTGGTGACATTAGGAATGGATAGATATGGTCATTTGTCGTAACCCATGTCTCACGAACCTCATCTGGAACTCAGATCTGAACGGGTTGGAAGAGAAAAGAGAGGATGAAGAAGCATGGACGGGGTTCAGGAGAAGCAAATACCTCCTGTACCAATATTTGTGGCTCGTGCTCGACAAATATCGATACGATGAGAATGGAATACCGCATATCACCACAGGCAAGAAGAGTAGCAGAGGGCGCGTTTGGGGTGGGGCGGCAGTTGAGGATACGGAGGCGTGCCCCATCCAACATAGGTGATGGTCTGTTGGTAACTCGATGGAGACACTGTGTACTACCTGGGCACCTGAGTCTTGAGTGCTTAGTACTGTAGCAGATCGATGGTTCGCCAGGGATTGAGGACTGGCTACTAGCTATTAGCTACTTAAACAAAAGCTGTTTGCCAGCATGTACGCGTCGTAAGCAGTGGCACAGGAAATATCTGACGAGCTGGTTTACGACGTATTCAGCAGTGCTTGAGCGGCTCCAACACCAACAGCACAACAACAGACCTTTTTGGATACTTCACTTGTTGAATCAATCATTACCCTTGTCTGATCATCTAGCAGCGGGCCCCCGATTCTCGTAGTGATCCGAAGGTCGTCAATGCTGCTGGGCATGAGACATGTTCCTGCCACTGTAGAAAAGACCTTCGATCGTCAATCTTGACCATCGAAGCATTCTTCGATGTCTCTTTTTTTCCAGCATTTACCAAGCTTTCGCTCACGACTCAAAACGGCTCTTTATCTATTAACGGACATCGAGATCGGCGTTGTGCTGTAACCTCTACAGCTGAGCAACGAGCCTGGCTTGATGTTCGAACAGTAGCTGTTATTGGTCTACACCGTACTCGCGTTGATGAATGTCTGGTAATAGTCACTCTACTGCTTGATCTGACTGCTGGTTAGAAGCGTGGCATAGGGTGCGGAACCAAAGTGTCTGGTATTACGATGGAAGTAAGAGCCATAAGGTGCTTGATTGGAGGGCTGAATGAAAGCTAAGTTCGTGAACGCGGCTGATGTAATCACGCCTCGATGTTTGAGGCCTGGAACATCAGGCTTCAACAAATTGCGGAGAAACGTCTCACGTTAAGAAAATTCCCTGCTACCAGTCAGTGTAACTTTGCGACAATCCACACGGCCAAGTGCTTTGCGTGAGTCAATCAGAGTATCCCAGTCAACAACAATGCCTCATGGTCGTCCTGCGAAGCGGCGCAGAATAACTCCGCCCATCGATGACAGTAAGCCGGACGAGACTATTCAATCCAAGGACCTCTTTCATCGGGCGGCAGACTGGGACTTGGAGCAAGAGTACGAGACTAGGTCGAGGCAGAAAAAGGTCAAAGAGACTAACAGGCTTCCTACCAAGGATGTTGAAGGCCGTCTCGAAGAAGCGGCACATACAGCAGACCAAGACTCTCCAGACGATTCCGATAGCTTCCTCGGATCTGGCAGTGAAGATGCTGGGGATGACAATGAGACACCACCGACCGATGCAGCAGAATCTGCGCCTGCCATTCCCCTGAAGCAGCAGCTAATTCAGGCGCAGGAAGATATCGCGCGCCTGGCTGGCTTGATCAATGAAGACCCTGAGGAGCACGCAGGCTCGTTCAAGAAGCTGGCGCAGCTGGCGGGGGGAAACGCCCATCCCAGCATCAAGAAACTGGTCCTAGCATCGCAAGCGGCAGTATACAAAGACACCGTGCCCGGGTATCGTATTCGAGCCTACAAGGATGAAGAGTTAGGCACAAAAGTGTCGAAAGATGTCAGGAGAACGAGACAATACGAGCACTCGTTAGTTACAAACTACCAGAGCTATGTTCGACAGCTGGTTGGTATCTGCAAAGGCCGGAACAAGGAAGATGAACAGCTCAAGCCAACTGCGCTGAACTGTGTTTGCTCTCTGCTTCTGGCAATACCTCATTTCAATTTCAGGACCGAGCTTTTAGGCGTGGTTGTCCAAGAGCTGAGCAGGAAGGATTCGACAGTACATTTCCAGAAGTGCATACAGGCCGTGGAGAAGTTCTTTGACGAAGATGAAGACGGAGGTCCCGCGCTGGAGGCCGTCACCCTACTTACCAAGATGATGAAGGGGAAGGACTACGATGTTCGGGAGGAAGTACTCAACACCTTCTTCCACTTACGGTTACTATCTGAGCTGTCTGTCAAGTCGTCCACGAACAGGACAGATAAGCCCGAGGATGTGTCAAAACTGCATGGCAAGAGAGCTAAAAAGGAGAAATTCGAGCACAGATCAAAGAAGGACCGGAAACTGGCCAAGGAGAGGAGAGTAATTGCTAAAGAAATGAGAGAGGCGGACGCTGCCGTGGACTTCGAAGCCCGTGAAAAGATGCAATCAGAGACACTGAAGATCGTGTTCGTGACCTATTTTCGCATTCTGAAGGCGCGGGTACCAACTTTGAGCGGCGCAGTGCTGGAGGGACTCGCCAAGTTTGCTCATCTGATCAATCAAGACTTCTTCGGAGACATCCTCGAAGCTCTGAAGGACATTATAAACCAAGCAGAAGCAGTCGAACTCGATGGTGAGGATAGCATGGACGCCAATGGTGAAAGAGACCGCATGCGCGAAAGTCTGCTCGCTACACAGACAGCCTTCACGTTGCTGTCACAGCAGGATGCTGCGAAGTCTGCCTCCGCTCTGCATCTCGACCTCTCATTCTTCACTTCCCATGTGTACAAGACACTGTATATTGGAAGCACCGATGCGGACGTTGAGCTAGGGCCGAAGTCAATGCATTTACCAGATCCTCATGCCGCACAGCTCAGTAAGAGGGACAACAAAGTCAATGTGTCAACACCGGTGCTGCTGCTAACTCGAGCGCTGAGTGCGATTCTGTTGACACCATCCTCACCACCTACTACGCAAGTTGTGGCAGCATTCTACAAGAGGTTACTCACAGCCACTCTACACACGCCAGAAAAGTCGACCAAGGCACTTCTGGCACTGATGGGCAGAATTGTAGACAGACATGGACGCAGGCTGGAGGCTTTGTGGTACAGCGATGAAAGGAAAGGTGACGGCGTGTTCAAGGCCGAAGCTGAGACTGTAGAAGGCACAAATGTCTTCGCTGTTGGTAGTGGTATCTGGGAGGAGGAACTGTTGAGGCGTCATTACGTTCCTGAGGTCAGTGAGCACGTCAGAGCGCTCGACAAAGTGATAATTGGCCTGGGCAAATAGTCGCAATCACAAGCAACACCAATCTTATGCCTCATTTCTTATGTTCTTGCGGCCTCGTCTCTTCGTTCCTTTTGCTTCAGTTATCACGTGCTTTCAAACTTTTCGTTGGGAAGCTACAAGGGTGGCACAACAGCGCTTTTCAACTTTTTGTGCTCAGCGAGAGCCTATTCTCACACTTTCCGCAAACTATGTTCAAGTCAACTAGAATCTCAAATTTCAAAACTGAAACAAACTTACCATTCTAATAACATTCCTGCTAAGTGGTCCGTTGCCAGCCTTAAAATGGTTTCAACAACAATCAGGCTGAACAGGGACGACCTGTCGCCTCCAATTTTCTTGGCCGGAACATTCACAGAATGGCAACCTAGTTTGGAGATGGAGCATGAGATCGTGGACGACCAGTCGGGCGGTCGGAGCCACTTTTACAAACTGGTCGAGTTGAGCGCTGGAACGCACCAATACAAATTCAGACTTGGACATGGTGATTGGTGGATCGTCGATGACTCCACTCCAACAGGTATGCAGCAAGACACAATATACAAGCGGACGTTATCTGAAACCATGCAGAAACCGACGGCCTCGGAAACGTCAACAACGTAGTCCATATCGAGGAGCCGGCGAAAGCAGAAATCGCCTCCGAGGAGCTACAGACCAGCGCAACCACTGTGGAAGAGGCAAAGAAGGATCAAACGAGCAGCATACCTGAATCGATCACTGAGCCATCTCTGGCGTCCCCTTCAATCGACACCACGCCAGCAGAAAGACAGTCATTCGGCAGCACAAACCCGATTCTTGACGACAGCCCTGCAGACCCAGGGATGAAGATACCACGACAGCATGGCCTGGCTGATCAAACGAAACCTCAGCCTCCTGTATCTCATGAGCCTCAGGCACCGCAGAATAGCGCTACAGCCGACACAGCCAAGGATGACAACTCTGACGACCACCGACCGCGGGGCCTCCTGGGCATGCTGTTGAGCTGCTGCTCGAGACAGTAAGAATCACTTGTCGCACGCCATAGAAAAGGGCTAATGCTCGATAGAACGACCATCGGCCTCGCCGTAGTAGCGGTTGGGATGGCCTTCTACCATATACAGTATCGTCAGTAGGAGGGGGCGTCACGGTTGGGATGTGCATCTATTTCGATTATAAGTAATTCTTCCATGTTGCAATTCTTTTCAAATTCTTCTCAGTGTCTGTTACAGAGTACAGTCTTTAAGTGTTGGATGGCGAAGGCTGGCTTTGAAGCTGCGTATGCAGAATCAAGTGCAGAATCCCGCAAGGCGATATATGCCAGATCTCATAATTCATTGTGTTGCTCCGCTCGTTGCGTGATACCTACAAGTGAGAAAGGGGAGTCTATGTGGTTACAAACCCGACTGGAAACGGCCAGCGGGATGATGTGGAATAGTGTACGGTTGCGTGCTTCATGATTTGACGCACTTTCTTCCAGCTTGTCAACCACTTCGTCGTTGATCAAAATCGTGCAACTGTGCCGAACAATTCGCAACACCTTCCTCCAAAGACAGTGCATCGAAAGCATTGCCGTCTAATCGAGCATGTCTACGCCTGCAAGACGAACTCGAACAGGTTGCAAGACTTGTCGGCAACGAAAGCTGAAATGTGACGAGGTTTGTCGCCCATGGTGGCTACCGGGCCTGGACTAAGTACTGATGAGCCATAGACCAAACCAGTTTGCGGCCAATGTCGCAAGTCGAATCGAGAATGCCAACCCAGCGAGGGTAGGGCTTTGCTGATGGTCACCGATGCCATGTCATACTGATCTCGAGCAGGCATCGCTTTCCGCCATGCCCAGAACGCCGCCTTTACTGGTGAAGGAGGCGGCAGTGAACTCTCCAGTTTCTACAAGTACCGCCAGAAGTTCAACAATACCTACTTTCTTCCAGTACCCAAGGAGCGTAAGCATTCTCCGGCACGATCGACTAACAGGATGCTAAGACGAGACAGTAAGCTTCGTTCACATCTCCGACCCGTATGCAGACGAGCCTCACCCGCAACCGCCTTCGCAACCACAGCCACAGCAACAGCAGCAACGGTCACATCTCCCTCCACCTCCGACCAGCCCTCAGTATGTCGATGTCGCTGCGACATCGCTCAAGGCTATGATAGACCCGAATCTTGAACAGAGCACAGGTGTGCCTGATGAAGAGGCGGTCCATCCGGGTCTGCGGGAAGAGGCAGCACCGATTCCAGACAGTGACGCGGCAGACACCGAACACCTCAACGAAGCTATCAGACAGGCACTACAGAACGTTGGGGAACCGGTCAAAGATGATTTCGGGACGGCAGGCTAGGGATCTGCCACAATCGAGGATTTGGGCATCTGGTATACTAGTGCCAATGAGGACAAGCCGCAACACAGTCACGACGGACCAAAATACCCTTCATGAACGGCGTTGGTCAATTTTGCATGTTTCTTTGCTTACCAGGAGTGAGCATGCTAGGATGGCATTAATATGGATGACTAGGCGTATAGGTAGATGGTCTCGTACGTTCTATCACGGGCTCGATACACAATGAGTAAGGAAGACAAAAGAGAAGTGCTGTCAGGCTTCTAGAGCATACTCTTCCGTTCATACCTTGGTCGAGCAAAATCCACCAATACAATCGACCTGTTTGTTTGCGCAGTGCCTATCAGAGTTGGGGGCATGAGTCGCACGTGCGATAGACTCCAAGAGCTGATCGAAGCAATGGAGCACGGTATCACCCACCCGCGTGTGAACCTGCGCAAGGGACCCAAGGAGGCGGATCGACGGCACGGACACTGGTCCTCAGCATGCCATGACTGGTCACTACTGCTGATCGACCGCATGGGCAGCAGCCACACAGCCTCAGCGACACCTCAGCCAACCTTAGACAATGGGGAACGATGCTGGCAGTGACATCCCAAGCCCCTTGTGTACTCTCCGAGGGATTTTGAGTTGAGAATTTCGGCCAAAACGGCTTCGTGTAAAATTACCTAAGGAGCCACAGCGTCATTCCCGCAATCAAGCCATTGCAGTGGGCAAACACACGTCAACGGCTACATGCGTTCGAATCCGAGGGCAGTAAACAACAGGACGTTGAACTGCACGACAAGGGAAATTGAATGAAGACAATTGCAGAGAATATATGCAAACAGATGCTCCAGCCACATCTGATGATTGGCCTTGCAAGCACGATGCGGCAAGGACCCGCGCAGGGCATCTTGGAAAGCGAGGTGTATGATGCACTATGACACGCTAAAATGCCCGAAGCAGAAGAACGGGCTAGCAGTAGCCGGGCCTAAACCGTCGAGAGTAAGTGATCGGCCAAGGATCTCGGCGTGATCCGCCGCATAGCCAGCCTCTGCAGTGGCGGTCGATAGATATCTAGATCGGTTCGCTGCTTGTATACGCTGGACGCGCAGAAAAGGCACAGGAAGATGCAGCATGCAGCTCCAACCACACCGATGTGTCCTGCCTCAGTCTTGTGCACGCTTGGCTCGATGCCAACGAGCAAGCGAACAGCTCTTAGATTTGTACCTATCAACGTCACCTAGCTGCGTAATTGTATCCATTTTGGTCAACGCCATTCATTGAAGTCTGCCCTAACAGCCGGCTTGGTACCCCAGCACGCCCAGTGTTGTGGGCATTGGAAGGAAGAAACAACGGATGTCATCGCGCGAGTTAATCTTCCCTTCCCTACCAGTCAAGATATCTGGGCTTGGACAAAGGCTAACCCAACGGCTCGTGATGAAAGATTTAATCCACAGCCTCATTTGTAGAAGAAGTTGACATGCGCCCCTAATCCCACCTCTGCTTTGCTTGAAGTTGTCGCACATATTGCCTCTCACCACCCAGGTCCTTCTGCCTAGACGCTCGTCAGCAGTCGTGCAATCTCAAGTTTCAGTAGATTGGAATCCATCTGCTGCTGCGCCACCCAACCGTCACTGTACATGGTGACTTAGACTAGTGTGCAGATTTGCCCGCGCCGATCCGAATCCTGCTCGACACGACTGACATTTCGAGTTGCGACCAGCTTCAGTCGTGTAAGAGGCACCGTATCAAAGATCTCGTCACAGTCGGGACACAGCAGGCACCTCCACGTTCGTTCCTTACTCTAACCCAATATGGGTCGCCTTCGAAACTTGTCCCAAAGTTTCAAGTCAGCAGCGTTCCCTACCGCCAGTTCAACTTCGGTCAGTCGCTACAGCCTCGATTCTCCAGATGCTTCGGCCGACAGAACGCCTGAGATCAAGGAAGGGACAGTGATAGCCCGAGAAGCATCATCCAATTCTACACCTGCCACTTCCACCGTCTACACTGCCCCCACAATTGGTCTCCCAGCGAATGAAGAAATTGAAGAGTTGAAGCCTGTCTTCAGGTATGAGTGACCGATCTCACAGTCTGGGATCCAACACTGACGGATGGCCAGCTACCTCTCAAGCCACTCGAATAAACTATACCAAGAGGGTGCGGACCAATACATGCGTCGGTAGTGGACTCTGCTGACTTTCCAAGGATATTTCCTCAAACTCGATGACCTGGACACAAGTCAGCTCCTCAGCAACAACCGCAGGAGAAAAAGCACTAACAAAGAGTAGATGGAAAGCCCAATCCCACCCGCATATGGACTGAATGCTTCGCCCAGCTAGTCGGCACAGTCCTGTCCTTCTGGGACGCTGAGGCTCTGGACGCGGCCGGTCAAGATGGAGAAGTGGCGCCCTCCTTCATCAACCTTGCAGATGCGTCAATCAAGATGGTGCGTTCCTCATCGACACAGCAGTACTGTTCTAACCTGTTCCAGATCGAAACGTTGCCCACCCGAAATCAAGATGTACAACCTCTCCAAAATGTTCTGTCCGTATCGACTGCGGGCAAGAACCGATACCTCCTCCACTTCAACTCGTTGCACTCGCTCACGCAATGGACCGCGGGGATCCGACTGGCCATGTTTGAAAACGCTTCGCTCCATGAACTCTACACCGGCTCCCTCATAGCGGGCAAAGGAAGACAGCTGAACAGCATCAACCAGATCATGACCAAGAACAAGTTCAGGGTTGAAGATTGGGCCAGAGTCAGGTTCGGCGCTGGCACGCCCTGGCGCCGCTGTTGGTGTGTTATCGAGCCTGCGGACGAAAAGGAGTGGCAAAAATCCCAGAAGAAACTGGGCAAGCGATCGGCGTACGAGAAGACCATCCACCCCAAAGGCGACATCAAATTCTACGATACCAAGAAGATCAAGAAAGCCCAGCCAATCGCCACGATCACCGATGCTTATGCAGCCTATGCCATCTACCCTCAATCGAAACCACTGATCAACGAATCGACCCTGGTCAAGCTCGAAGGGAAGATCACAATTCACTCTCACCCCGAGTCCAAGACCGAAGGCTTCGTATTCGTCATGCCCGAAGTGCACCCGGCCGTGTCTGGCTTCGAGATGATGCTGAGATGGCTGCTTCCCGTCTACGACACCTTTGCCCTCTACGGCCGCCCGAACAGACTCCTTCCAGACACGAGTGATCCGAAGTCTCTGATGTTCGCCATGCCGAAAGAGAGACGTTACGGATACCTCGATATCATGGACATCACATCCCTGATCCATACCGAAGGCAGCGAGAAATGGTCAGAGCGAGAGTGGCGTAAGACGATGAAAGAGGCCGTCTCGCGAAGAATAGCCATGCAGTCACAGGGTCGTTCGAGCAACATCGAGCGGGTCAGAAACGTCTCGAATCCCAGGCAAAGCATCCAGTTCTACGATGACGCCTCCATGCACTCAACTCAGTCATCGCACCGACGTAACATGTCCACTGATGTTGTCTTTGAGTCGCCCAAGAAGACATACACTGCTCCGCCGCAGGTTGCCAGTAGCAACCATCACGCCAGATCTGTCTCGGAGAACTTCAGTCATACACCTCAGAAGATGCGTGAACCTGCAACGAGGGAGTACAAGCCATCGATGCTGTCTGAAGAGCGGAACGAGGAAGACGAGTTCTACCCGCCCCAGCAGGGCCAGCTGCTTGTACCACACGAGCCACGCAAACCATTGAAGCCTCGCATCAACGAGGCAGGCTACACGGACAGCGGCAACAGTTCAGACAGCGAGATCCAAGGGCACATCGACCCTGACGAAGTAGAGCACGACATGATTGAGCAGAAGCCAGTCCAACCAGTGGTGGCACCACCCGAGTTCCAGCATCAGCCAAATGACCAGCCAAAGAAAAGACCAGCTGATAGGCCAGAAATGAGGAGAGAGAAGAGCCGGATGTCTGACGCAACTCTGGCTCAATTGAACCCGAGAGTGCTAGAAGAGCTTAGACGGGAGGAGGCAGCCCGCAATTCGGGAATGCAGGGTGGGGCCGCTGCTTCGGCGGCGGCGGCTCATGCATGGAGCCATAATCGACAGGATTCGCGTTCTAGCCAAAACATGGGCCAGACACACAACCGTGGGGTAGGACAAACTGAAACCCCTGCAGATGCGAGTGGAACCTTGACTAACCCTCAACGACCAGCAGTGGTAACGAATCCTTTTCCCACACCACAGACGACACATCGCTCAATCAAGAGAAAGCCTGTAGCAACCGCCGATGCCAACACCCTTGCAAGGCCTAGCCCGAATCGAGATATTTCCTCTACGTCGAACTACTCCCTGCCCCCGCGCGATCGAGACTCTTCACCTGATTACGCGAGCCGTCCTTCCCAGGACCAGCCTAGGGGCATGGCCATGGACAGGGTAAGAGGTGGTACAAGAAAGGTGGTCGGTGACCCGAATGTCCAGCCGGCGCCAGAAGTAGACAACATTCACATTGACTTCGGTCAAACCCTGCGCTTGACTCCAGACAGCAGCAGGCCCAGCACCGCTGGTGGCAGAAGGTCGCCTTTCGACTCGCTTGGGAGGTCCGAGTCAGCTAGCGGGCGCAGATCCCCCTTCGATTCACTGGCGCTACCTTCCACGGGGCAAAAGTCCCCTCTCAATCCATCCTCTCCATCACCGGCTCGGACTCCAGAAAACGAGAGTCCCACGCCTCCACGTCCGTCCCATTCTCGATCACAATCCTATGCATGGCAACCAGGCTCGCAACCAAGAGATGGGCATGACGCCCTTACGCCAGAAGAGTTTGTACAACAGCGCGCTACAATGGCAATGAGACCACAAGGCTACGTGGCGCACAGGACTATGTCATCTGGAAGGGTTGAGCAGATGAAGACTGACCAAAATGCTCGACCAGCAAGTCCGACTTCTCCTTCCGCCACCCGCCGCAAGCTTCAGAAACGAAACACCTCGTCGCGCAATACCTCCGGTGCCTCAATCGATTACTCGTCGCATCTCTCTGCTCGCGAGCAAGAACACGTCGCCAAATTAACTGGTGGCCCCCTCATCAGTGGCGTCAATAATCGCAGTCGAACACCAGACCCCAACGTCGGACTGATCGGTGCCATAGGAGCACGCGAGCAAGAGAAGAAGGACATCAAAGAGGGTCTTCAGGGTCGCATGGTGCAAGCCGCCATAGATCAAAGGCAGAGGGACGCAAGGACCCAGGCCCAAGCAGAACAGAGGAGGCAGAGTCAGTATATGGTGCAGCAGCAGCAGAACCCCCAGGCGTATCCGATAGCATCCGATTACGCAGCACAAAACATGCCGTTTGCCCGTCAGGCGTATTGGCAGGCTGTGCAGGGATCGCAGCCACAGCCGCAGGTACAGGGATACAACCAGTCGGTATACCAGCAGCAGGCCCAACAAGCTCCTCAACCGTCGTATGGCATGCAGCAGAGCCAGCAACCCACATACGAGCTCCAGCAAAGGCAATCGACGTATGGAGCGCCACAGCAGGATCAACGACCGGTAACAGGCAGAATTCCCTCGCAGCTGCAGCAAGGGCTCCCTGCTCAGGCCATGCCGACGCATCAGAGAGCACAAAGTTCCTACAGCAATTATGGAGGGTTCTACGCGCCACAGGGGCGATGACGACCTGTAAGAAGGGTATTGTATAACATTTGTTTGGGAATTAGATGGTGCATAGCGAGCGGGATCAATGGTTACACCGGAGAGTATTACATAGAGTAAGACAATTAATGACCGACATGTCACATGATGAGCAATGAACTGTGTCCATTGTCCAGCCAAGAATGCTCAAATCAACGTGACATGCAATGCCAGTGCTTAATTGTAGCTTCGACTGTCAGTGCTTCAGCCTGCTACGTGGCCGAAGAATCGATGTAGAGCAAATCAGACAGTTCCCCGAGAAGGTGTGGTATGCTGGCTCGTCCAGGAGTACGCGCGCTGGGGGGGGGGGGGGGGGGGGGGGGGGGGGGGGGGGGGGGCAGGTGAATGAGCGTCGAGCGCGGTACCTACTCGTAGGTCGTGTCGTGGACGTGTACGGCTGAGCTATGTGCGTTGTTGAGTTGAGTTGAGTATGCCTTTTTTTGACGTGTCGTACGGACCTTGGGGGTTGTCCTGTATGCATGCATCCTTTTGACGATCTTTGCGTTCTTGTCTTGCTTGCTTGGTCTAGGAGGGAGAGAGAGAGAGAGAGGGCGCTACGAAGCTTGAGATTAGGGCTTGCTTGGCCTGAGTTTGGCTTTCTGGCGCCGTGCGTGTGGTGGCGATAGTAGCAGATTGTCCTCTCGACAGCAATGACATTCTGTGTGGTGACGAGGTATTTGATATTCTAAAACATTCGTTAGCTTTTCCTCCCGGGCACAGAAGCGTACAGGAGTGAATACATACCTGCCAATGATACACTCCGCGACCCTTTGCATTCCACACGCAGCAATGGTCGAGGTAGGTTCGCAGATGACCCTTGTTCCTCTCTGCTAGCGCAGCAGCGAGATCTGCTACGTGAAGAATTCGAACGGGGTACATTAATTCTGCATCGTATCCACCTTCTCTGTGTTTCATGAAATCAAGTGCCTCCCACTCAGAGGTCAGGGAGAAGTTATCGTAGCACTGGTAGACCTGTCGAAGCGATCGGTAGTGGACGGTGGCTTCTTCCAGGTTTGGGAACTTCGCTGCGATGAGCTTGTATGCGTGCTTCAACGAGGATGATGTAAACCTGGTCCTTCCATCGAGATGGCCGAGCAAGATCCTGGTGACTTTGGCACGGAATATGTTGTACTCTACTCCGTTGGACGAGATGACTTGAAGTGCTGTCAAGCCTTTTTTGTAGTCGTGGGGTACACTAAGGCTGTAAGGTACAAGATTGTAAGCTCTTTGAGAGCTGGCGAAGAATTTCTTATTCCAGCTCCAATTTAGAGGCTTGTCGTAGTCCAATGTGGTCTCTCGGATCTTCGTTCTGAATTCGTGTCGTTTACCCCGGTCAGTATATTCTTTCTCGTGAACGAGGCTGAAGTGGCGCTGCTCGTGGTAGAATTCGAAGACCAGGTCTATCACCTCTTGTGGTAGGTCGTTCAAACAGCACAGACGTCCAGAGCGAGAGTGGGCAGACGCTGTTCGGACAACGGCCGTAGCGTTGTTCGACTCCGCCGATGTCCTAGGCGACGACAAAACCGTGTTCGAAGCCATTCTGCTAGGCGGTCGCAAAGTAATGGAAGATGCTGTGCGGCAGTACTTACGTACAGAATTCCAAGATCAGGGAGACGGGGGAGTGGTAGATCTGATGACCGGCCTAGTGGTAACCTGGAGATTCGCTGCAGGAGCAAGAGTGGTGGGTGGTACGGTGTTATTTTTATAAGTTGTATGTTGATCGTGACTCGTGTTGAGCCTGCATCGCCACATCCTTAGAGTGATGAACAAACACACTGACCATGTTGGCATGGTGGCGGGCGAAACATCATCCGTCGTAGAGTGAAATTCGTGTCCACACTTTCATGTAGACATTCGATCAGTCACACGTGTATCACTGCCAGTGTGCAGCAAGTGTAGCATTCTTCCGTCTTCATAGCTTGTGGACCACAACGTCGGCCTGTCGCGGTTAGATCAGATTTCTACGACCACAGCCCGACACAGCGTCTGTGGAGACGATGTACAGAAGAAGAGATGGGAAGAAGCGTACTTGCCCTTAAACATCGATTTGTGTTTGCGACTGCCAAGATGGCAATCAACAATGCTCCTGAACCTCACACCAGCCAGCAAATACACAGATTTGGGAGGCCAGGGTCACCGTTCGGAGAAGACTTTGGGAGGGGAGGTACATCACTTTCTGCCGTGGGTTCGAAACCATCCACCCCTTACCTCGGAGGTTGAGGTCATGGTCAATATAATCTTAGCCGCGGTACGTTGTGGCGTCCTCGATCCGAGGTGTGAGCAGGCCTCTGATCTCCTTCGTCTTGGTCTGGATGCCTTTCAGAATGCCATACATAGTGGTCAGGGTGGAGCAGGGCACACCAAGCCTTTCAGCTTCTCGCATAGGCTCGCCAACAATGTTCTCGAATTCGACGAAATTGCCCTTTTCCACATCCTGACCCATACTGGGAGTGAACCAGGAGTCAAGCTTGTCAATCGTAATTGACTTCATGACTAAGTCATCTGATAGATGGATACCGTCGGCAGCGGCGATAGCCTTTATCTCCAGCATGATTGGCATTACCAGATCATCAATGATATGCTTATACACACGCATCCGGGTCACATCCATGCGCAGCACTGCAGAAACGGAATTGAAGGACGAATTGTATAGCAGCTTTTCCCACCTGGTGTAGCCCACATTATCGTCGTATTGACAGTTCACGTTACCACCAGCATTGTATGCTTCGACAAACCTTCGAGCACGTTGCTCATCACGCAATTTGAGCTCGTCTTGCTTACCCACGGTTTCAAAGACGCCAAACTTGCAGATATCGGGTCCGCTGTGCAGGACAACACCTGGAGCTATTTCACTCGCGCTTATCATCTGAACGCCGGAGATAATCGTATTGTTGGGATATGCTTTCAAAAGAGGCTTCTCGATGTTCAAGCCATTTTGCACCAGGACAATGGTCGATAGATCGGACGTGACGGCAGGTTCTATAAGCGTGCACGTTGTAGGAGGAACGTCCGGGATGTTCTTTGTGGTGACAACAATAAAGTCATATGGTGGTACGTCGGCTCCGGCAGCGTCTGCAATGGTTGAGCGAATTCTGCTCGGCCGCCAGCCATGGATATGTTGGCCATGGTCGACTGAGTCGATCGAAAAGCCTGAGTTCATTACTGCTTCATAATTCGAGCGTAGAACCATGGTGACGGTAGCACGTCCACCAGCTTCCAGAGCGTAAGCGGTCATGGTTCCCACTGCTCCACCACCAATCACCAGGACATTGGCCTTGTTTTCAACCGCTGCAGTAGCCATGCTCATTTAGGTCAGCTGTTGGCTCTCGCGCGTCATGTAACCACAAAAGCCAAGTGTAGCTCCGAGCATATGGTGGGATATTACCCACGTGACCCTGCCACCGTGCTCAACACTGACCGTCACGCCCGGGACAAAAAATCGAAAGCTACAAAGACGACGAGAAGATGAGGCTGTCCTTATGGTGGAACAATATCTGCCAACCGTGAATGTACTGCGAATCTTGTGGGATGGGCATCCCAGCTTAGCAGACAGCCCAAGCCAGACGCGACAGTGAGGATGATAGCTGCCTCAGGCGATCAAGTTAGGGTCTGCGGGCGGACAAGTGCGCTCGGATAAACTGCGGCTCTTTCGCCGCTGGCCCTCAAAAAAAGTTGTTGCTTGAGTGTCGCATACGGCTGCAGATGACCGTACGACCAGCACCTACCCAACCTTCCCCAATATCTCTTGCCTATCGCAATCGCTAGCATGAGGGCTCTTACGGAAACAGAGACCCAGACCCTTTTCAAGAAACTCGCAAACTACACGGGCCGCTCCTTGACCCAACTCATCGCCCCAGACACCTCCGACGACAACGAGGCCAACGACAGATATGTCTTTCGTCTCCACGAATCACGCGTCTACTACGTCCGTCTGTCTCTCGCTAATCTCGCCACGTCTGTAGCCCGCGACAACCTCCTCAGTCTAGGCACCTGCATCGGCAAATTCACCAAGACAGGAAAGTTCCGCCTCCACATCACATCCCTCGACATCATCGCGCCCCATGCAAGGTACAAGCTTTGGGTCAAGCAGAATGGCGAGATGCCGTTTCTCTACGGTGGCAATGTCGTCAAGGCGCACGTGGGACGCTGGAGCGAGGACTGTCCGGAGCACAGCGGGGTTGTGGTCCTGAGTATGGATGACACGCCCTTAGGGTTTGGCGTCACGGCAAGGAGCACGGCCGAGGCGAGAAAATTGGATCCTACGGCTGTGGTGTGTTTTCGGCAGGGCGATGTTGGAGAGTATCTCAGAGAGGAGGATACCTTGTTCACGACTTGAAAGAATGGTGCGTACAATGTGCGGCGCGATGGACGACTGTGCACGACCATCGTTTAATCGCGGTGTCTCGACCTGACCAGTGGTCTTTTCGCAGCGCACGAGGAATCGAACATCGAAGAAGACACATCCGACCTGCGACCTGTGCCGCTCCATATTCTGTTATGCGCTTGTGCATTATCAAGAAGAAGCCACGAGAAAGCAAACAATCATGCATTTCGACAGAGGCGCGCCAACAATTCTCGGAACGGTCGCGAAGAGTGGTAATAGCAGTTTGCCTACCTTGGCAATCACTGAGGGTTGCCGCTCAGTCTTGCGAAGAGCGTGTGACGACAAGTTTTCAGGCAATCACTCTGGGTCAAACGCCGCAAAAAAAAACGAGGAACATCATGATTGCCGTAGTGGAATCTGCACAAGCACACTGGGACGCACAGACGACAGAGAGGCCACCAACGCGAAGTCCCAGGCCCTTCATGTTCTTCCCGAGCACCACAGTGCACGACTGCCACTGCTTAGCAAAGCTCGCCTTTCTATCATCTTGCCGAAGCAAAGGCTGAGGACGTTGGGCGGTTGGTGTGAATAGTGCGGTCGGTGCTTGAGGTCTATAAGACTGGTATCTCGAGGACGGTTAGGAAGAAGACAAGGAGTTGTGTAATGATCGCTAGAACATGGGAGAGTTTCATGCTGATTTCTGGAGGCTTTTAACTCTGTGTCGTCGTGCTTTCGTACTTGTGCTTTCCTTGCCCTTTCGCGCAACCTACCGACGCCGTCGCAGCAAAGGTACGACGATTGTTGGCTAACAGATACGACATGAAGGACAGACCGACACGCTCAGGGGCATAAACGGAGGAGTGATGAGCAACATGACGCCAACATTCGAATCAGCAAGATGCTTACCGTACTAGGGGTAGATGTAATAATGACCGGTGAGGCTCGGACGTCGTTAGTCCGAGACGCGGCCGACGCGTAAAGTGGTTGCAGAATGGGACTTGCCACACTGCGACTGCCCATCTCTCTCCATGTGAAATGTACTCATGGTGCTCACGCCATAGAACTCTGTGCGTGTCGATGTCTCAACATCGTCCTTCGACACGATGCCACTCAATACCCTGCGGCTGAACCATCAAGCCAGCAGCCACCCCAACGAGCGCATCGTCTTCATCAAGCCAATCCCACGACCACCCTCCGACAAAGACGACTACGACCGCGCCGAGCTCATGCTCAAAGCCATCGCAGCACAATGCCTCCCCATAATGAAGGATCACTACCTCTCCGTCACCACGCTAGAGGAACACGAACCAAACCCTGAGTTCATCGGCCGCAACTTCAACAACGGCGAGATCATCCAGCTCGTCATCAGGTCCAAGTCTGGCGCCTGGTTGCCTCTGAACATGATACAGATGGTGATGATGCACGAGTTGGCACACAATACGCACATGAATCATGGCAAGGGCTTCTGGCAGGCGAGGAATCTGTATGCGGGTGAGATGCGGCAGTTGTGGTCGAAGGGGTACACTGGTGAGGGGCTGTGGGGTCAAGGCCGGGCGCTGGGCACCCTTGAGCAAGTTATAGGCAATAACTTGATCAAGAGCGACGAGCTTGCTGACCTGCCTCTTTGTGGTGGCACATTCAGGAGTAGGAGGAAGAAGAGGAAAGCCAAGGGTCCTGATCTGACCTGGAAGGAGAAGAGGGACAAGAGGATCGAGAGGAAGTTTGGCAAGAACGGGACGGCGCTTGGCGAGGACGAGGACCAGCGTTTGAGGCTCGAGATCAACAAGAAAGGTGGCGGTGGCTCGCTTGGCTCGAAGCCCCGCGTGGCGCAGAGCAAGCGAGGGAGGGAGCTCAGGGCTGCTGCCGCTCTGGCAAGGTTTGGCACGAACAAGAAGGAAGTGGAGCAATTAGAAACTGCTGTCAAGAAGGAAGAAGAGGACAACGAGACAGAGAGTGAGAGCGGAGAAGAGTACGAAGAGCTTGATGCTGGTCAACAAGACGCCAAGGACGTCAACGGCCGGAAACTGCTCGATGCAAGAGGCCAAGGCATGATCCGAGTGTGCGAAGAGGAAGACACCAACGACGTCCAAGTGAAGAACGAAATGGACGAGCTGGCCAACCTTGACTCGATACCAATCCCAAACTCCACCTCCGACCCTCCTACGAAGCCTGCCGCTCAACTCGAGCCTGTGAAACAAAAGGCCCGTAAACAAAGCATCGCGGGACAGCAGGCCTCATCCCCTCGATCTCATACCACTAGTCCCATGCAACCCACCCACGAAGCACCCAACTCGCGACACGCCCCTCTTCCGACCACACAGCCACCAGAAGCTCCTACTCCCGCTTCAGCGCTCGAGGACGCCAACCCAACCCCCGCCACTCTCGAGACCAACTGTCCAATCTGCTCCATGACTAACGACGCTCTCCGCACAACATGCACAGCCTGTGCCCACGTCATCGACACGCGCAAAGACCCGCGGCACTGGCAATGCCAGAGCGCGTCCTGCAGGGACAGCGGCAGCCTGTACATCAATGCCGGCGACTGCGGCATCTGCGGCATCTGCGGCGCGAGGAGGACGAGCGAGCAGTCACACTCGCAGCCCGGCAACTCGCTGCGTGGGAGTATGACTGAGGTACGATCTTCGCATATTGCGTATTTGTGACGTGGAGGCTTAGTCTAGTTGCGCGTGGGACATGCGGATTGTAGAGTTATGCGATTGTGCGAGGGAACCCGGTGTGATGTGGTCTGATTGTGCTTGCGATGACGATGATTTATGAATGATACCCCTGTACTAAGATGGCACCAAAATGTATTATGGCACTCGGCTTGTCTTCGATCGTCTGGTTGACTAGTATTGCCTGCCTGTTCTACTTCTAGGGATCTTGCTTACATTGACCTGTTTGTTCTACTTTGAGGAAACCTACTCACACTGACCTGACAACGTTGGAATGACATGCTGGCGGAAAAGGAGCAGCACCGCATATGCATCGCGACGCTAGAGCGGGACTCACGGGAACGGCCAGACTATTACGGGAAGATTCAGTGGAAGTATACTTCTATAGTGCGACGCTTCAGCACCCGCCCGACTCCTCTAAGTTGCTCTGCTTCGTACAAACCAACCAACGTCAAGTAAAGAAGTCTGTTTTCAAGTGCTATGCCGATATCTGCGCTACGCCACACCACCTCCGTCATTAAACACATCCGCCAGCAAGTCAAGTCTACAAGCCTCCTCATCCAACAGCTGCAGACTGTACAGGTCCTCGAAAGCCCGGATGCTCAACTGCCCGAAGAAGCCCGCGAGTAATGCATCGATGTCCTTGTCGCTCCTGTTCCTGGACCCATCGCCTGATAGCCACGGTCTGCGCGTCTTGGATGCAACATCGGCTTGTATGCTGGTGCTGGTATCGATCTGCCCGCCCATTGCACTCAGAACTGGCGCGATTTTGATGGCGTAGGGTTCTGGCTCGATTATAGATGTGGATATGGATGTGGATGCGCTGGGGGGGTAGATCGCGTCAATGGTGTCGGTCACGAACAGCCATTCGTGGAGCTGGAACTCGTCGGGCCGCATGAGGAGGAGCAAGTCGAGCAGTTTGGCCCCTTGTAGCTTCGAGGATGAGGTGTACTTTGAATCAGGCCCGGCGAGAAGGTCTTTGCAGAGACTTTGAAGTTCTGTGTCGAGTATTGGCCATAATTGGGCGAGGTTGTTGTGTGTTACTTTCAAGAGCAAGGCCCGCAGCAGTAGGTATACGTCACCTCTGGTAGCGAGTGACGGTGACGACTCCGCTGTTGCACTGAACAGCTCCTCAATCTTCTGCAGGATCAGCGGTAGATACGGTAGAGCCGTGTCGGTATCTGTTGCCATGATGAGAATGGTCACTTTGAGGAGTTCCAGCTGCGTCTTTCTGTCTGCTTCGGTACGTGCTGCTGTGGCACCTATGCCCAGCATAATGCCCGCTGCTGCAGGTGGCGCAATACGATTGAGACATTCTGCTAAAATCGTCTTGTCGCTTGTTTGCAACTGTTTGATCAACGGTAGCCATCCGTCGTCGATGACATCCATTGCACTTTGAAAAAATTTTGCGCTGTTGAAGGCGTCGAGGAGATCCTTCCTCCAAGTCTTCACGGATGTGGGAATGAGCCTCATGAGCTCTAGATGCTCGACGGATAGGTTCTGTGGGTAAGCACGACCATGGAAAGTTGGTGAGATTATGTTGGACATGAGGTTTGTGAAGACTGCGTTGGAACGATCATACTGTTTCAACAAGGGGCCGAGGTGAGGCAAGGCTTCCACCAGCACGCTCAGCATATTCTCATTTCCGTGCGGCTGGGACATGGTCTTCTTAACACCTTCCACCTTGCTCACGATGCCGTTTAGCGAAGCTGCACCATCGAATCCCGCAGGCTTGATTGTGAAGATTGCAGTAAAAAGTCTCGTGCAGATGTCAGATAGTTCTCGCTGCATACGTGATTCTTCGCTAAAATTGGTGTTCTCCATCTTCCGCGAGAGGATGGAGCAGAAGCGAATAAGCGCTATCAGTATCTGCCGATGAGGCATGGGATTCGCCAGAACTTCTCGCATGAAGGCAGCGCAATCGGTCCATATTTCTTCAAGCATATCATCTTCAAGCGCGGAGGTATACTCGTTTAGAAATGTTATAAGCTCTATTGATCCAAGCTGTATTGACAAGCTCGACTTTTGTGGGGAGGTCAATGCGCCTGGATTGGTGCGTCCGTAGATGGCATTGAAGACTGCCGGCAGCATGGACCTGGGTCGAGCGCCATTGAGGGTCTGCAGCAGGTCGAGCATTGATCTTTTTTCAACGCTTACCCACAAACCTATTAATGTCTCCAGACATTCCTGTGGTTCCGCCTCAATGAGATTCTCGAGGATCTTCCGGCTTCGAGTCCTGATCTTGATAGCTGTGTACTGAAAAGATTTGGTGTCGCTAGCGCTTGTCGTCCGTGTAGACCTCCACGACCATAACCTGGCACATATTCTGACAGCATCTTGCATGCACAGTATCACTGTGAGGCGGTCGTTCGCACGTGACCTACTTGAGATCGGATCTTGTCGAGCCTCATTGACCGCTGCGGCGGATGGTGGTACGTTGAGGAAGACCTGTTGATGAGCGCGAGCTAGCACATATTCCAGGCCTGAGAGAAGGTTTGCAATAGACTTTTCAGGACTCTTCGCCGTCGTTGAGTCTGTCTTCTGGCTGAAAACTGCTTGCAGATCTTGGAAAGTTTGCTCTACCCGCTTGCAGAAGCCGTTGGTAACCTTCAACAGGCTCGGCAGCAGAGCCGCGTGGTTGGGCAGGAAGTTGCAAAGCAGTGTAATCCACTTGTCCAGACGCTCATCGACTGGGATACTCGTCAGGCCTTTCAATAGCACCTGCACTAGCGATGGCGGTAGAAGACTCTTGTCGTTAAGCATTGCCAGAAGTGTATCAAGCACTTGCTCCTGGTACGCTGCGTCCGCAGTAGTCTGATCGAGCTTGTCAACAAGAAGTGACACAAGCTCATCTGGTGGTGTATTGCCTGATCTGGTACCATACAGCATCTTCAGCAGTGCAAAGGCGTCGTGTCGTAACGTCGATTCTCCGTATTCATTAAGCTCAATCAAGGTCAAACAGAATCTGTGTACCATTCGAATATCCGGCGACGTACTGAATAAGCGCCAGTGATCTTCAGACAAGCACAGGATCTTGACAAGCTTTTGGACCCGAGCTAATGTCAACAACACGTCTTGCATATCATCGTACTGGTCGTTGAAGACAGTTCTTAGGGTGGGCGAGACACTGCTCAAACTCATCAGCCATCGTACACCTGGCTCATCTCGGTCTTCGCCACGACACTGGTCAAGGATGCGCAAGGCTGGACCGCGTAACATAGGCGGAGTTGTGTCATCTGGGTGCCGCTTTACGGTCTTACTGTGATGGTACAATGTACTAAAGCGCTCTATTTGAGCTTCTGTCAGTGACATAGTATGCGCTTCAGAATGACATAAGAGGCCTAGTATGGTGCTTTCTACTATCTCTTGCTTAGCAGAAAGGTCACGAAGACGCCACAGGTCTTCAACGACCGCAACATGATACTGAGGCGTATCGTTGCCTAAGTAGAACCATAGATGAGTGACCAGCAAAGGCAAGCAATCTAAGAGCTGTCGTTGAGTCTCTCTTGTCTCCTCGTCGAGGCGTGGCAGTAAACTTGCAATGATACGTGAGTAGACATCCAGTGCCGTGAAGCTGTCCCAGCTAGCTGCTGGAACTGTGCTGACAGCTTGACTGACTTCCTGCAATAGGTCTTTGCCAACTATTGGTGGTAGGTTCTGACTCATCATCATGACTCGTTCGAACGAGACGCAGATGCTTGGAAGCAATGAAGCCCTTCCAGGCCTATTGAGAATCGCAATGAATGTTTTCGTAATCGCCGTCAGCAGGTGCGTTAGTAGCTTGTATGGAGTATCGTCTGCCGGTGAGAGCCCCGTCGAACTGATGATGGCAGTGAGATCGTTCAATAAAGATGTCAGCGATGTAGCCTGTTCTTCATTGTCCAGTATTGCCTCCGCTACCTGCTTGCTGAATTCAATAACATGAACATGAACAGGGTCTGCTTGATCGACGTTGAAATCGGCCACGATGAAAGCTAGAAGTTCGATCTCGCTTGATTGCAGGAGCTCGGTCATACATGCAAACAGGGTTGCAGTCTCGACGCCATCAAAGAAAACGTTTGCACTGCGAAAGACCTCATCGAATGCACCCTGGCTTGGTGCTGTAGCCTGGTATAGCATAAGGCTCTTCAAGGTGAGCCCGAAGCTTGCCTTTACGACCGGTCCACCAATCTCCCATCTATCCATCAAGGAGAGCATCACTCGAAATGGGAGTGTACGAGGTCCAGGAAGTGCGACAGCATCCTCAGTCATGACCTTGATGCATTGAATGATGGGGCCCAGTCCGAACGATTGGAAGTAGTCCTCTCCCAGCTTTATTTCCTTGCCCACTGCTTCCGTAGGCGAAGTGATCTGAGTGTCCGCAGACTTGCTATCTGTGCCGGTGAACCAGGCCCACAAACGTCGGTTAAGGCTCATGTCTCTCCGCAGAACGACCACTAAAGCCGCGGAGACCAACACATCAAGATCCTTTCGGTACCTTTCGGCTTGGAGGATCTCAGCACCGAGCGGAAGGTGAGTGACTAGCATATCTAAGAAACCTCGTTGAATTAGAGGTTGCTCATCGCGAAGACCAGTAGCAAAGCATCTGACAAGCAAACCTGGCTCGGGTGTAACGACCACATCAGAGGCAGTATGCATGCCATCACTGCGGTGTTGTCCTTTTGCAGCGAGCTTCGGCAGGTGGCGGTCGAGGTAGACCAACACACCGGCTCTCCTGAGGGGATTCGATATAGAAGCCACGAAAAGTGTCTGCCAGAAAAAATATTCCTGACCGTCCTTTGCGAAGCAATCTCTTAACCTATCGAAAGTGTGCAAACAACGGTCGAAGTCCTCACTGGTTTCTTCTTCGATGACTGGCAACAACGACAAGATGAGGGCTTTCAGTGCAGGTCTGAGAATTGAGACAGGAAGCTGAAGGAGATAGGTCTCGTAGAGGTCGAGGACCATAGGCCTGGTCGACAGATTCGCAAAAGCTAGTGTATGTGACAGGCCTGGGAGCAGCAATGAAAGGTCACGGGACAGCTCTTTCGCTCCGATGATGGAAAAAATCTCATTGTAAACGTCCAATGCCTTTTGGTGTACGCCTGATGGAAGGGACGCCTGGAGACACCTGGATAGACATGATGCTATTCTCGCTTTGCAGGGAACATCGGAGAGTCCCTCTGGCTTGCCACCGTCCAAAGACTTGAGTAGGCGACTCAGAAAGGCGATGTAGTCAGCCCAGTCGCTGTTGGCATCGAACAATGCCAAAGCCCGTTCGATTGTGGCATGGTACCGGCGGTAGGCTTTTTGATCTGCAGCCATGTAGCAGATGGGATCCTTACAATTGTATCATTTGAAGGTTCAGGACGGGCGCGAATCGTGGTTGGTAGACATCCATATAGGAGCAGGCTTGGGACTTTCAGACGAGCTGCGAATTTCGCCGCTTCTGCTGTCGTCGGCGCAAACTCTCGGTCCCGACAATTTGCTTGGGACAGGAAGCCTTAAAGGAGGTATTACTACACAAGTGCTGGAGATTGTGAGAGTCTTTGAGATATTGTGACCACGTAGAGAGGTGAGATATGTTCTCAGAAGTAAGGACGTTGCTGCCATTGCCGTCAGCGACATGTCCTTATATTGTAATGACGATGCCTAAGACCAAATGACATCGACCTCACGTCGGTTGCCATGTATTAACGACAAGTTGGTCGAAATGACGTCCGATTTTCTCGACGACTACGTCAAACTCATGAGGACAGAAACATGTAAGACCCTTATCTAGCAGATTGCACGGGCTTAGATGCTCGAATGAAGCAAGAATATCATTGATCGAAGTCGCGATGGACGCCAGTCCAGAACGGAAAGAGCCTCCGCCGCCGTATCTGATATAGAACGCCCATGCCATGTTCATACGACGGACGACTGGCCTTGTATTCGTCCTCCCGTCACTATGAGTCACAATGGAGACTCGCGCAGCGAAGACGAGAGTCACATCGGTTCGAGACCAGCAAGACCGCCACTGCCTCCACGACCTACCAACCTGAGCTTCTTCCAAGACAGCAACAGCAACAGACAACCGACCAGCTCGCGGCCTCCCATACGTGCAGGCCTGGTATCCAGCGCGACTACCGCGCTATCAACGAACGATGTCAACGCTTATACCCGGGTTGGAGGCATACGCAATCTGCGCACCGTGTCAAGCCAGCTTACCTTGACCACCTCGATGAGCAAGACCGCCAGCAGGGCTGCGAGCGATACGGCTGATGATAGCTCGATAAGGAGCTACGGGCTGGCTTCAGAGCAAGCGCAAGACGAAAGTATATTCGGAGATGGGCTGGCAAATAGGAGGACCGATACTTTCGGCATGGACAGTGGCTTTGTCTCGACTCATGACATGTTGGAAGACGCAGACGTCCACCTGGAGATCGACTTTGAGAAGGAGTTCGAGCCTGTCTCGGATGACATCGACCAAGAGGAAATTGCGCATGAAGCATGGAAGGCCAAGAAGAAACACTTTCTCATCCTGTCAGCGGCTGGCAAGCCAATATACACGAGACACGGTTCGGACGCTATTATCTCGAGCTATGTCGGCATTATTCAGACTATCATATCGGCATACGACTCGTGGAATAATCACCTTCGATCCTTTCAGGCGCAAGAGACGCGCTTCGTGATCCTTTCACAAACAAATCTATTCCTCGTCGCCATCAGCAACCTCTCAGAGTCGGATACACAGCTACGATCACAGCTCGATGCTCTTTATACGCAGATCCTATCCACTCTCACTCTACCTACCTTAACACATATCTTCTCGGTTCGACCGTCAACCGACCTACGGCGGCCCTTGCAGGGTACTGAAGTTCTGCTCTCCACTCTAGCTGATAGCTTTACTCGTGGTTCGCCGTCCACCCTCTTGGGTGCGCTAGAGAGTCTGAGGCTACGTAAATCCCACCGCAGTGTTATCAATAACACAATGGTCAAATCCCGCGTCGACAGACTGCTCTACGGTCTTGTTGTGGCTGGTGGTAGACTTGTCAGTGTCATCCGTCCCAAAAAGCATTCTCTCCATCCTGGAGACTTGCATCTCATCTTCAATATGCTATTCGAGGCAGAAGGCATCAAAGCTGGTGGTGGTGAGTCATTCATACCAATATGCTTGCCAGGCTTCAACAAAACTGGCTATCTTTACATGCACGTCAGCTTTCTTGACGTCGGTTCAGAAAGCGTTCGAGAACTAAGCGTCGACGAAAAGATCGCAAAAGAGGACGCAGTCGCGATCATTCTGTTGAGCGCCGACAAAGAAAGCTTCGAGGACTTGCAAAGCATGAAAAATTATCTCGTTCACGAATTGCGCAAGAATGGCAGCATGAAGGTTATACACAGAGCAGTACAGAATGGGCGCCCACTGCCCACCGACATTGTGCCTGGCACAGCGCTCCGGCACTTCCTGTACAAGTCCAAAGGCAACGTACAGTTCTTCATGCCAGCCTTCGAATCGCAAATCAGCAACTTGCAGTCTAAGAGGCAGCTCTTCTCGATTTACCATGCACTTCACGCGTCGGTCCACGCCAAATACGCTGCCGTCAAAGTACAACACATAGTCAACTCCACTTGCTCAGCATTAGCATGGGTCACCCCAATGTTCGAGCTGTACTGCATCGCAAGTGCTGGAACATCAAGGAATGCGCTTGCCCAGAACGCCAACAAAGTTGTGCAATACATCCAACGAGAAGAAGAACGCATCTTCTTGATCGGAGGAGCAGTCTTCTGAACATTCATACCACACAGTTCGTTCGTTCTCAGGACTTCTCTTTTTCGTCTTTGGCAAACCCAACCTTGACACCTGGATGTGGCGCCAACGTGATCGTGATACCAAGCTGCACGTCGTCGTTTCCATAGTCGATAATTCTGTCATACTCGGTGAGCAATCGAATTATAACATACGCCATCTCAACCATAGCAACTAAGGTCATGTCAGTACCGTCAGATTTCTCATCGAATAACAGGCTACACTCACATTGTTGCCCGATACAGATCCTTGGACCTCCATTGAACGGAATGAATGTCCACCCACCATGCTGTCTCGGCTGCCAAGTTGCCCATCTTTCAGGCACCCACTCGAGGGGATCATACGGGAAATCTTCCGAAATAGCTGGATACAGATCTCTCCTGCGCTGCATAATCAACGTACTGTATCCAATCGCTGTGTCCTTCGGGATCCCGATCGGCTGAGTACCATCCGGCCCTCCACCCCTTGGCAACGTCGTGTCTGTCAAACTCGTCCGGACATTGAACGGCACCACAGGATACAGCCGCAGTGTCTCGTTAATGATCCAAGTGAGATACTTCATGTCCTTGATGTTCTCGTAAGTCGGTCTCTCACCTCTAGAACCAACAACGTCCGCAATCTCCCTCCGCAGCTTGGCCACAACAGCCGGCTTCCTCGCCAACTCGAGAATCATCCAAGACATGGTCGTACTCGTCGTGTCACGACCAGCTAAAAGTAGTGCAACAAGCTGGTCTCGAATCACTTTCCTATCCCTCGTCCGCCTCGCAAGCGCATGCAAGAACGTGTCTTTCTTGCTCAACTTTGAGTCCAGCTCCTCCCGACTCGTATTCAATGCCTCCGAGATCCACGGCTCGATGAACCGATCCATAGTTTTCAGCCCAGCATAGAAGCTCTTCTTCGAAAAGAAATGCCTCAGCGGCCCCGCCCGACCATCCAAAGCCTGAATCCGCTGGACCTCGTCAAACGCTTGCGCGAATTCAGTCCGCTCATTCATCAAGCTCCCCGCGCTGTGTCCGAAGAGAAAATGCGTACTCGCATCAAGCGCAAACCGGAAGAACAGGTTCCGTGCATCGATCGGTCGCCCGTCGCCGGGTCCCATCAGGTTGAACAACTCCTGAACATGCTGTTCGATGAGATCGAGGTCCGCAACGCGCTCACGCTGAAACATAGGACGGATGAGCGCCCGTGAATCAGACCATTGTCGTCCATCCGTGGTAAAGATTGAATCGCCCAGAAATTCCTGCCACTCCTCGTGGAACCGCGCCCCTTTCCCGTAATCGCTGAACTGCTGCGTCAGGATGGCCTTGATGTTCTCCGGGTCAGCCGTCATGATCACGCGGACATTCGCCAGGATCCGCAATTCCATGTTGTAGTTGAGGGTCTTGGGTGCCCCGAGCTTCTTAAACTCGTCGAGCCAGGCGTCCATCGCGCGGTTGGCGACGAAGTAGCGGACTGCTTTGATCGGCATATCGAGGCCGAACGGAAGATAGGTGCGGATTATGGGGGCTGTGAGGCCCAGGCGACGGATCCTGTGGTAGCGGATGAGGCGTCGGGTGTAGACTGAGGCGATGAAGAGGATGAAGAGGAGGAGGGCGAGGTGTGGGTAGGTGAGAGGCATGCTTTTGATGTACTGGGGGTTGAGGATGGCCATTGTGACCTGTGACCGGTAGGCTTGCAATGTACGAATTGAGTGCTTAGACCAGCACCAGCCCTTGAGGAGATGGACCCGTGCAATTGAGTTCTTCGAAGTTGTTGTTACTGTTCTGTCTCAGCTCACCTCCCCAGAAAAGAAGTGTCTGTACCTGGACGAGTGTGCGAGTGCACCTCCTTGGGTAAAGAAGCTGCTAGTACGTGAATGTCTAGACAAGTAAGTGGGTTTGCCAGTGTTATAGTGTCCTCAGTGATATACAGTCAGCACAGTTCGGTGATCATACCACCTTCCATGTGCAACTACCACAAAGATACCTGCCCAGACATCAAAGTTGAGAGCTATGCAGAAATAGAGAAGCTACCTTCCAAGCGGAGCAATATCCTGCCGCGACCGCGCAAGCCGCGGCATGCGAGTCATTGGTGTTGCCACCCTTTCGAGCGGAAACGTGGATACGTGATATGAGCCAAGCCGTGGCATTAATAATGCTTCTGCTCGTGAAGAGTTGCCTCATTGTGCCGGTAACTGGTGGTGGATGTTGGAAGTTCGTGAAAGGTGGAGCGAACGACTGGAGAAGATCTTCGGCACCGTTGCGTCAGATGACCCTGTTAAGTCCTCGGTTATGCTAAGCGAACCCTGACTGCACAGACAAGCGCTCGCTTCGCCTGCAAAGCCCTGATGATCAGTCTTGGTGCAGAGGACTGCTTCTGCAACGCGGGGCAAAACGATGCGATGGTACAAGTATTCAAGCTTAGCAAGCTATGTACTAGCTATACTATTGATTAATCGCCCTTTTGTTGCTGCTGCTGTCGTGGATCTTCCCTCACAATCAGCAGTTCTCCTTTCACCACCTTCATCAACGCAAAAGCAACATTGATCAGGTACAATATCACCAGTATTATCAGTAACGCAGTATTGATTCCCCTCCATGCAGGCGAGTCCATGGCGATACTGAACAACGTGCAAGCCGACGTGAAAGTCCCGACTGGGAAGATAATGCTGTTCCACGACAGGGTCCAGCTCAACTGCTTTTGGAAAGCTCGCTCAACCATCACGTAGAGTGCGAGCAGAATGTACACCGCCGACATCCCAGCTAACATAAGTGCGATCAAGACACATGCCACATATAGTGGCTGCGCGGCGTTCGCAGAGATGAAGGGACCGCCATTCTTGTAGTTCGCAAACCGATGGTAGGTGTTCGCCGCGCTGCTTAAAAGTTGTAACGCAGCTGCTGATTGGCCGTAAGCACCGGCTGTTGTGAACATTGCAGGAGATGTCCCTGGCGCTGGCCAGCCACTGGAGAAAAGCTTGAACAATACCAGGGTGCTGAGGAAAACCGCGACGAACAGTGAGAGACCGACCAGCATGAAGGAGACAATGATAATCGGGACAGCCAAGTGGGCAGAAAGCCCGACGGAGTAACTGGCGATCAACCCTCCTGTAGTCGCAATGGTGGCAATTCCCATCGAAGGGATCAAGACCAATGGGGGCAGGCGTCCACCGGCGTCAGGAGATGCTTTCTGCGTCCGAACCATGACAATCAGGATGAAGAAAAAGATTACCAGCATGAATGCTAGCCCGATCCACCACATCACATATGCCACGATGCTGAATGCGTGGCCACCCCATCCCGCTGTGCTCACAATCAATGCGACCAGAGAGCTGAGCGTAAGCCAGGAGATGGGCCAGCACGCAAGGAAGCTTAGGTCTTGGATATCACCCGTGATCTCGTGAAATGCTTGCTTGCCGAACATAGCGAACCTGGCGAGGAAGATGAGAGAGAAGATGACGAAGAAGACGAGTTCTACCACAAAGGCGATCACCGAGAGGATGCCTAAGCCATCGAATTGGTAGGGCAACTGATGAAGCAAAATTGCGATGATACCGGCGTTCATGCAATAGAGGAACCTGCCAAAGTCGTTAGCCTGTGGTTCAAGTACGAAGAGCGACATGATTGCATTACCATACTGGCGAGAAGTCCTGTATCAGAGCTCGAATGGCACTCCTTTTATGTGGCTGTTTCTGGCTTTCGGACTTCTCGTGGTTGTGAAACCCATCACTTGTCGCTGTCTGATCAGCCATGACGCGCCAGTTGTCTCTGCAACGACTCTCGACTTCCGATTTCGCTGCGATGACGAGTACGCAATTTCTGCCGGTAGCTGAAAGGTGTACTTTTTTGCCGCGTTGTCGTAGATTGGTAGCTGACTGCTAGGTTCAAATATGGCGGTCCGAACTGGGACTTGCCGCAGAACGCGATGTTGCTCTCATGAAATATATATTGGCAGTCGAATGTGGTTGCATCAAGGTCTATTCAGACTGCTAGCTCCTACTGCAGGGGCGACCACAGAAGAGAGAATACTTTGAAGTCTGTCTAGAACTGTGGATAGGCGGTTCCAGTCGCCTTGCAGAGGATCGAGTGGAAGAATGCTACAACCGTAGTTTCTATGCTCTCGCATCACGTTTCGCCATGGAATAAATGGGCGAAATGTCCACTGGCATATTGATTTAGTCGCCTTACAAATGTCACTTGATGAGGTGGTTGATATCGTCATCATTTTAAAGCACGCCGTGTTTACTAATTGGCGGCTTTGGTGTCATGGTGTTGCACATCATGAGGCAGAAACAGTGCTAGATCGTTCCCATTTAAGCTGCGGAGAGTTTGATTGGTCGGACAATTGTGGCCGGTGAGGCAGACGTTAGTTTTGGGGTGCTGGTACCCGTAAGAGCGGGTGGAAGTGCAAAGTCAACGGGGCGGCGGAGTTGTACTCGTAATCGATTCGAATTCTGGTTGACATCATGAGGACATCACGTAGCTGCCTCTCGATACTACCTAATGCAGGTGGCATCTCCACGGCATTGTCAACTCTGAAAGGTGTTGCCGTCATGCACGTGTAAGTGCTTCATCCTTGCGACATCAAGTTCGGAGAAGCTCATGCGCCGTCGTCACGCAACATCTGAACTCATGCGGTTTCTGGCTGTTCATTGTGGTCATCTGTGTTCGGATTAGGCTGTTGGTTCCTGTATCTGAATGTGGTGCGCACTTTGAGGACGCGCAATGCGTATTGCAAGTCCAGAAGAGTTTGGTGAGATCTTGAGGTCCTGGCTAGCATACTGAGTGGGTACGTACCCTTAAGTGTAACACGTCAGTCTACGAATATGGTTGCCCTTCTGGTAACTCTACACACAATCTGGCTGCAAGTATGGATTTAGGGCTCGGAATACCCGTGACTCTATAGGCGTATCAATCGTTCTGGTATCAACTAATCTTGTGCGTGGGAACATCACGCAGAGTCGAAATTTGTCACAAACAGCGCGAGAGGAGAGGCATGGCTCAATATGTGTGGCACAGAAGCTCGACCACTTTCCACGTGCCGAAAACGTGTTCAAGAATATCCGATGTGTCGGTTGACACGTATATCTAGAAGGCGCAAGTTGTTCAGCCTTGCTGCCATAGTTTCGTGGTCTGCCCCTCGAAACCGTGCTTATCCAGTTCAGATATCTCCTCTTTTGTCAGTCTCCAACCCAGTGCACCCATATTCTCGACAGCTTGACTCTCTTTCCTTATTCCAACCACAGGTACGGCACCTTTACATATGTTCCAGTTGATGGCCACTGCCGCCACACTCACGTTATACTTGGTCGCCAACTTCCTCTGAACCTCCAATACAGGCTCAATATACTCCATGTTGTAGGAGCTGAATTTGTACTCCTTTGGCGGTGGGTTGTCTTTGGTGTATTTGCCGCTAAGCCTGCCCTGAGCAATGCTCGAGTACGACTGAAAGACGATACTGTTTGCCTTGCAGGCCTCCAGCATCCCCTCTGTTTCCGGCAGACGCCGTAAGATCGAATACTCGCACTGGTTAGTCGCAAGCGGTATCCCATGTTCCGCCAGTGCGTCCTTCATTTTTAACATATCGTCAACGGAGTAGTTCGCCACACCAACCGCTCTTGTCATACCTGAGTCTACACATTTCGCCAAACCTTCCGCGACCTGCTTAATACTGCTGATGTGGACCGGTCCATGGACAAGGTAGCAATCAATGTAATCCAAATTCATCCGCTTCAAAGTATTCTCGAGTTCCTTGAATGGCGCGTCAACAGGATGTAATACGTTCGTCCCAACATCAGTGACATGAGGAAGCCATTTGGTCTGGACGACGATTTGCTCTCTAGGGACACCAGAACTGTGGTTGTTGATAAGATCGCCAAGGATCTCTTCAGATCGGCCTGTGCCATAAACCTGTGCTGTATCGACAAATGTCTGGCCCTTTTCCAGGCACTTGGTCCACGCGGCCCGGAGCGCAGGCAATTCATCATCCGACCAGTGGAAGGTGCTCTTGTCACCCCAGGACCAGGCACCCCAAGATATCAGAGGGATTTGGACGTCTTTGCCGTTCTTGCCTCGGAGAATATACCTTGTATCAAGCTGCGGTGTGAAGGACCACATGCTTGAGGCCATCATAGGATGCCTCTACATGTTTAGGTTTCGAAGAATGAAAGCCCGAGACGGCGGACATGCCGGAGGAGAGACCAGCCTGAAGTATTTTCTGAGCCATGGCGATAGATTGTGGTGGTTGTCTTGTTTAGTCTGATATCCAAAGTACGTGCTTTTGTAGATCGAACGAGTTGTTGCGACATGGCGTGGGCTCATCCTTATACTGCCACTGCTCCTGAATCAAGAGGCAATCCCTGGCTCCAAAGTTGGAAGACTCCTTTGGCGGGATATGACGCGAGCATCTTGAGAGTATGATATTCGCTGTGTCATGATAGGTTGTGCGGCCTAGGAGATTTATCATGTAAGATCTGCACCAAGGGTATCGCCGTTGCTGCTGGTGTGGCTATTCGTTCTGTCGTGCACGGTACCCTGGCAAGCAACGGATCCTGATGTCAGATGGATAGTCCGGTACAGTGGTGGGAATCTGCGGAAATGTAATCCGGACTCCGTGTGATGATTCAGCTTAAAGTAGTCACATGGAATGTCGTGGTACAGGCAAACAATGCGGCGGTGCACAGGAGAGACTGCAGAGATCAGTTTCTCCGCCGTTGGCTACGTAGACATGGTCAATAGACTGTGGCGGCTGGCAAGCGGAAAAAGTATTACCTGACTACTGTTCGAAGGGCTTCGCTCGAGAGATAGACGCATTAGCCTTTGTTGTCCAACATCGAAAAGCTCATTTGACTCTTACGCAACCGCAAACAGAATGTTCAATTGTGCTCTTACTCAGTCGCATCTAGAGACAGCTTACCAAGGTAGTCTTTGCAGCGAACTCATGTACAATGAGAGCGTCAACGAATGAAGGAGCTAAGCTTTCGGGTAGTCCCTCGAGCGTCTGTAGAGTTTGTAATGCCGTGGTGACCAATGTCGTCAACGAATAGGTATGAGAAAACTTTATCCGGAGAGCATCATTATTCCGAGTACCCCGACCGGAAACGTTGAGCATTTTGCTAGCGCTACTGAGTCAGCGCCCAGTGTACCAAGTAGCGAGATAATACCGTTCTTACGAGTGGCGTTGCTTGCTGACTGTTGTGGTCAGAAACCAGTGCGATGGTCTTGAAGGACGACCCTATGGAATGCGTTCGACATCCCAGCAACAGCGCAATCGTGAGGACTAATGGTTTTCAGTCATTTGTGAATTCTTACAGCAAGGTATATCACAGGCAGCAAAAGAGGATCCAACCCTAAATCCATTCTCTATTCCTACAGACGCTCAGTGTCGCCAATTAGACCAACGCAAACTCCTCTTTGTTGTTCAAATCCTGCTCGAATTCTGCGATTGTCTCAAGTACACTTTGCACATGTTCCTCGTTCAAGGCAACTCCTTCGTCTCTTGCCAGCGCGCTCGCTGTTCTCACGGCGTTCTTGATCTGCCTGCCGTTGATATCTATCGCAGCCAATCTGTTGAGAGTCTCGTCATCAAACACTGGGGGATCCTTCGATGTCCTGCTAATGAAGTTCACAAATAATTCTTTCCTCGACGTTGCAGTGAGCGCGTTGTACTTAAGCGCCAGGTGGACCCTTGACTTGAAAGCTGGATCGAATGTGGTGATGCGATTTGTGGTAAGGAACAGGATCCCCTCGTAGTACTCCAATGTTCGGAGGAAGAGGGAAACGAGGCAATTTCGTTGCAAGTCTTGTGTAGACCTCTGTTCGAGGAAGACATCTGCTTCGTCAATAAGGAGGATGGCGTTCCATGCTACCGCGAGCATGAGTGCCTTGTTCAGATTATCTTCGACCTCCTTCGGCTGAATACCCAACTCACCCGAGTTCAGAATATAAAGTGGCCTCTCGATATGATCGGCAACCGACTCAGCTGTGAAGGTTTTCCCCACGCCGGGACAACCGTGAAGAACGAAGACAAGACCTTTGCCCTTGCCAGCGATCATGTCGTCGAAATCATCGTTGCCGCCGACATGCGATTTGACCAGACTGTGGACTAGTGACTTTTGTCGAGTGGGAATCAACAACGAGTTGAATGCTTCCGTGTTGAATTTCACGGGCTTTATGAGGTCGATATTGAACCAGCACCATCTTTTGACTTCTAAAGCGTACCCTGGTAGTTTGAAATCTGCCAGTAACAGATCTCGCTCGGTGATGTATTCCTTCTCTTCCTCAAGCGTACAGTCTTTTGGCATAGGCTTGTAGTCGTTTAGTCGGATACGGTTTGGGCTTTTCATGATAGAAAACCATTTGGCATCGACCATGATCCTTGACGAGATGATCATTGGCTCTTCCTTGTATTGACCCCACTGGTTCCAGTCTCTGATGTTGGCAAGGGCAGAAACTGTTCCGGAATATGTTTTATAGTGACTACCCTTCAAGTCGACAAACTTCCGTCCCCGCGCAACCAAGGCCTTCTTGGTTGCCTCTCTTTCCTCGTAGTAGTCGTATGGAATGCATCGAAGTTTGCTCAACTCTTTCATACCTTTGTACGGACTTTGTCCGACTTCAAGTTCCTCATAGCCAAAGCGTGTCCCATCATGTGTAAACACCTTTGTCAGAACGACCCAGGCAGGGCATTGGCCGCCTCTTTCCCAGGAATCGACAACCTCCCTGCATTGAAGGCTCGGGCCACCGCCAGTAACTAATAGTTCGCCAGGCTTGTATACCATCCAGAGGTTTGACCATCTGATTGACGGCTTATCGATGGCGTTCTTTACGTTCGCTTCGTATTCTGCGATGGCCCTTCGGTTCTCCTTCTCGCAAAAGCTGAGCAGTAAGTTGACATGTGCTGCTGCTTCCTCGTCGACCAGACTTTTCGAGTAGGCCGCAAGCTCTTCCCGGTAGTGGAAAACTGGTTTATAAGGACTGTCCATGGTAATCACGTCGGACCAGAAGTGTTCGTCTGGATATTCATTGATGATTTTCTGCAGAGCAAGAATGATATGTGGTGACATGATCTCCACCGAGGCCGATTCAATTTCGCCATTCCTTCCATACCACTTTTGCGAACAGAGAGCATACTTACGCTTCTCGTCTTCTGAGTCGGCATCCTTCTTGTTCGCTTTCTCAGCGTCGAGAGCCTTGAGCTCCCGTTCGCCTCTTGCATCGTATCGAGCTTCGTAGAATTGGACCTCACATTTCTGCCTCTCTGGCTCTTGGTCTGTAGATTCCGTCTTTGAAGTGTTCTGCTGGTCAGAAGAATTCTCAGTGCCACAACCGCTGTCATTCAACTCCAATTTCTTATTCTTATGGGCAGTATGCGTGCCGTTAGAACCGTTGGTGTGCTTGGTCACGGCCACGGTCTCACAGTCCGAGGTTTCCTCTGGACTGAGTGCACCTGGCATGCTTGCTACTTTATTTGGTTGAGTTGAGAGATTTGAGATGTTCGAGGTCGAGTCGGTCAGTGAAGGCTCCTTGAGATCGAGATCAGACCGCCTGGGACTCTAGGAGCATATATAGCTTCGAACATGAGTCAACAGAGACAGTGAGCCTTGTGTGTACCTATAGCACTAGTCGACTAGTCCTTTTGAGTAATAGTCCTGGCAGGCAGCCGTGAAGTCACTACACTATTCGGGGTTCAGCCTGAGCCATTGCGCTTGCCATACAAAGGCAGAACGTGTGCTTGCAAATGCTTGTACTGCTCTTGGGCATGATGGACAATTGGTTCGACAAGGGCTGCTATAGCGCCATGCCTTTCAAGCGGACTGGTCCATGCAATCCACAAAAAGGCCCTAGAAAGATACCTATTTGCACTCTAGCACAACATATTCCTTTCGAAAAGGCGGTCGAGCTTCAAGTGGAGTCGGGCGATCTCCTTTTAACTTACACTGCAGGCACTGCCTAGGCCTCTAGTGGAGTAACGATGAGCTGGCCTTAATGGTGGCTGGTGCCTGACCACTAAGTCCTGCTGTGCGGAAAGCCGCTAGCCTGCCGCCTGCGAACGAGCTATCGACCGGGTGACATTATGAGAAGTACCATGAGGTGCTGGAATTTTAGCCTGGTCTGCATAAGCGTCTTAGCCTTGCATATAGAACGAGGCTTCCATACAATTCTGAGAAGACGGCGTCAAAGAGTTCCCAGTTTAGTCCTTCGGATTCGCTGTTCACCCACGCTTTACTTTTTCCATACAGCTCCAAAACATGAGTGTTAAGCAACATCATTGGATAGATAAACTTTGACCAGCCTGAAATTCCAGCACCTGATGGTATGGTGATGAGTCCTCTACGGCATTGAGAATCGCACAGCGTGGGTTGGATAACAGGCCTACCACTCCACGCAGGATGTCAGCCTGGTGAGTCTCTGCAGCTGCACAGATTTGGACAAAATGATTAGGCGGCTTCATTCGCCACGATTTTGGGCTCATCACCGCCTGGGCCGCACAAAAGGCAGAGAGACAGAGAATTATACTGGTTCTTATCGTTCGAAGACGTATACGTTACGGACTCAGGATTGTAATCTTCGGCAATGGGAAATAACGAGACAGTGCTGCTTTGTTGCGTGAAGCACCATGTGCGGTACGGATGGCGGCCCAGACATCCTTGACGGTGTCACGGCGGAGTCGGAGTACATATCCCCTTCAACACTCATTATCTTCCGACTTGTCGACCAGGCAACATGCAGCTCAAGCTGCCAACCGATGTAATCCAACACGGGACAAATGGCGCTCAACTCATGTACCCAGCACGTCGACCCTAGATGCGATAGCTGCACCGACGATACACCGTTGCCGTCTGGACCACCCTGACTCCGCCCGAACGACCAACGTGGTCGCTCAACTTTTCCAGAATCATGCTTTCAAGGGTTCAGCTTCGTCAACTGGACAAAGGCTGGATGACGGTGAATGTGACTGTAATTACGGTTAGATGCGCCGCAGTAGAGGCTGATGCTAGAATTCCTCAGCGAGCCTAATGTAGATAGAGAACACCGAAGCCGGCCGGATTGCACCACCTGCACGTTTGTGGTAGGCTCATAGACGGCGAAGCTGGCTCTATATCATTCGTCGTCGGATCAGGAAAAAGGGAAGGGTCGCCCGGTTACCCAGTGGAGCGACTCCAGAGGATTCGGGTTAGGTTTGAAACCTGATATGCAGGCGGGCGCCACATGCGCAGGGCTGAAATGTGGCGCCTCCTTTCGCAACTGGGGATGCTTCCCTTACCAATCTTCAGTAGAGAAAGTGAAAGCGCATAGAGCATATGAGGGTGACATAAAGCCGTCTGGGATTCTGTGAGAACAATGTGCTTGCTTCACGACACGTGAGTGTATTTCTAACAAGTCGGATGGTCCGGAGTGTAGCTAGTAAGTGGTGTCCCGATCTCTCGGCGAACCTGCCTTGTCGCTGCCGCGGAAGATCGACAGGAGCGCAAGGCTCCAAACTGTCTTAGAATCAACACTTCCCAACAATTTAAGCTCGTCGATTGGCTTGCAATCAACTCCGGCTGCTGGCTTGGTGGACCATGGCACTCGAGTTTGTTTCGCAGCATGCAAGGTATGTCTCGTAAGCAAACCTCGGACGGCGTCCGGAGAGCCGGTGCGAACAACTCACGAACGATCACAAGCTAGTCCGTTGCACATGTAAACATGGAGGGATCTCAGCACAGATTGTGCTCGGTGAGCCTCGATTCTCTCCAGTTTTTCCCATCTCAAGGTCACCGCTTTCACTCTCTATAGTCTCGATCTTCTGTGAAGCCCCCTGCGTGTTTACTGCTCGTTTTGACGCACATGTCAATATTTGTGGGAGAAGCAATACTCGGTGAACCCTTCGACCCTGTGTTTGCTTTCCTCCACCACTGTTGCACGAGCCCACAGTGTCACTAAACAGGCGGTTGCTGGTTGAATCATACGTCCTTATCTAACACAGCGAAGACGCAAATCCTCGTCCTGGCGGCGACCCATTTTCACTCCGATATCAACATATCTTATATGACGGTCATCGGCCACTTTGACCGTCAATCATGAACTCTTGCAGCGGGCCTGTGAGAAACCTTCACATTGAAAATGAAATCCTACCAACAAACAAAACTATGCCGACAAACGAAAATGTGGACGACCACGACTTCGACTCTAGGAGCGAGAACGGTTCGAGTTGCAGCGAAGCATGGTCTTATCAACAGCGAAAATCAAGTCCGAGAGACTATATGGCTATACCGTACTTGATGATACGGTTGATGCACAGCACGATTCGCCTGATGTACGCAACATTACCAACATTCTTACAAAGCTCTTACAAGAAGGAGAACTGTGGCAAGCAAGGAGCGCCGCACCCAACGGCATACTTGGACGGTATGAGGGGTCTAGCCGCCTTTGCAGTCTTCCTGTGTCATCTAAGTTATGGCACCTTCGACCTCACACATACTTGGGGCGCCGGTGAACCTGGTCAACCCAACGAGAACCGATCCTTACTCCAGCTACCAGTGGTACGGCTGCTGTATGCAGGTCCACCCATGGTTGCAATTTTCTTTGTTATATCGGGGTATGCACTGAGCTACAAACCAGTCAAGCAGATGCGCAGCCGTGACTTCGAAGGGCTCATGACAACACTCACATCCTCCGTCTTTCGGAGACCGTTACGCCTTATCCTACCATGTTTTGCATCCACGTTTATTGTGCTTTGCTTGACACGACTGGGATTATATAAACTCACCGAGGACTTTGCGAACAACTTGAGAATGGTGCACGAAGACCACTATTGGACTGCGCCAAACTTGCTCGCTCAGACGTGCGACTGGATGCAGCAGATGGTTGACTTCGTGAATGTCTTCGATTGGTCTTTGTACTCGGGCTCCACTGACCTTGATCGACACTTATGGACGATACCAGTCGAGCTTCGGTGTAGTATGGCGTTGTTTCTCACCCATATTCTGGTCGCACGAATGACCACTAGGCTGCGCATAGCAAGCCTCGTCTTCCTCATCGGCTGGGGCACATACTGGACTAGGTGGGAAATGGTGCCGTTCTGGGCTGGCATGGTCATTGCAGAACTAGACATAGTCAAAACCACGAAAAACGAGCTGTCATTATCCGAGAAGACCAACAGTGAGGATCATTTGGCCAATCATCAACCGTTGTGGCGCACATTGATTGACTCAGCGACGCTCGTTGTTGGACTCTTCCTGGCCAGCTATCCGGACGCAGATGGGCATGCCTCCCCAGGCTATGTCCGGCTCACAAATTTGATACCAGATCGCTACACCGAGAAGCATCGATTCTGGCCGACTATCGGCGCTGTCATGATTGTCTACAGCATAAGCAATCTCGATTACATGAAGAAGATTTTCAGAACCAGACTGCTGTCATATCTAGGCCAGATATCTTTTCCGCTGTATGTGTGCCACGGGTTCGTCATTCACACATTTACATATTTTGCATTGGACTGGACCTGGAAGGAAACAGATGCATATACCGATAGAGCCCGGTTCGAAAGAGGTTTCGCTGTAGTTGCGCTTTGCACAATAGCTGTTACGGTTTGGATATCGGACATCTTCCTTCGTGTCGTCGACATACGGTGCGTCAGATTTGCACGGTGGCTTGAGACCAAAACCTTTGAGCCTTGATCTATGGGTGATCGGGAAGTGTCATGCGATTGAGGAGACTCGACGCGACAACACGACATCTGCAGCAGGAATGGCTTCTCTGACTGTTGGGTCACATTCGTGCTGGACCTAACAATGAAGTGACCATGGGTACGCTTGCCTACAAATCCAAGTTGAGCTAAGTGATACGCAAGTTCTTCCTACAGTGAGAAGACGCAATGCAGCATAGTTCGTTGCGCTTACGAACTCTGACTACGCTACCTGAGACTCGAGAATCAGGCCCTCCACCAACTCGAAGAGCAATCAGACAACAATGAAGCACTGCACAACGCAGACGAAGTTTTCGGCGATTGAATCTATCCAGTTGAATGAACTTGCTATGGTGATGCAAGACGTGGAACTTTGGATGTCGAGCCGGCCACAACTACGACGTCTTGATCACTACGTCATCTTCCATACGTTTGTAGTACTATTTTGCCGCGCTCGCTACCTAGGTCGCCATAGTTTGTGAAGAGCCTTGTGGCGAAACAATATATGAACTTGACTATCCACCCTTGAGAAAGGCCACAAAATACTAAATACGATACGCGTTGCGATCACATCATGTCGTCTTCCAACCCGTCCGAGCGAGGACATGGTGCAAGAGCACAAATGTCGATTCCTCAATTTGAGCCACTACCACCGACATCTTTAATCAACAGAATCATCAACAAGATGCTTGCCCCTCTCTTCTACCTCCTCTTCACAATAATCACCGCCATCGTAGTCGTTCCAATCTACACTATCATCGAAAACATCAAAAACGGAAGGAACTCACGTGGTGGGAGGAGAGTGGCTAAGCGTAAACACCCGGACCAAGCGCAGCACCGAAATCCGGCGAAGGAGTTCTTGAGCAGCTATTCTAGCAGTTATGGCGATAGGCAGTCGTCACACTCGGGACTGAATGCCAGATGATGACCGTCCTCGATATCGCCACTGGGTCTTGAGGCAGTTGCTGTCTATTTTTACGATGATCCGATAGCTACAGCATTACGTTGCCTGCAAGTCAACACTTTGCTGCAAGCTACGCGTTAAAAAATCGGAGATTGTTTTCTAATAAAGCGATCATCTCGCGGTGTTCATTGCAGGTGTGGCTGGCCTCTGGAGCTTGGCGGTCTCCGATAGTCGGTTATCGATCTGTCTCTAAGTAGACTGTTCCTATTCGCTCAGGCTGTCACTTCAGCATGCTGTTGTAGAAATCAACCAGAAATCTTGAAACACACGCTTAGTGCACGTAGTCTCTTGTGTGATCCACTTGGACTCGATCCCAGTCTAAAAGTCCAGAAATCGTGACGGCCCCATCTGCTGCATGCATCCCTCGGCGACTGTACCTAGTACTTGGTACCTTGGGTAAACTCAATCCTGACGTGCAGGCTAAGTCCCGCCCCTTTCCATCACGGCGGTAGCGGCATCTAAGGTTGATCCACAGGTCTCAATAGGACAAGCTTAAGCTCTAATTTCCCGTGCCTGGATCTCACCACAGCTTGTTCACCCTCGTGATTCAGCTCGCTAAACAATGATGGCTTTTGTGCTGCAGTCATCCTACGGGTGTCACCCAATGGAGCATGTCAGTGAGAAGCTGATCCCTAACTCGGCTGGGTTTGAAATGGCCTCCTTCGATTCAGCCACGCCCACAAAGTCATGCCATGCTCTCTCACTTGATGAGCAGCTACGTTCTGAATGCTTCTGGTGAACAATGCCGTGCTTCCTCGTCCTCTAGGCTACTAGTAGCGAAGAAATGTCGCCGGTACAAAGCCTACTGCTGAACTCTCGCGTTCTTCTCAGCGGCGGCGTTATCACCTTCATCATCCTTCTCCTGTCCCTGGGACGCTCACCGGGGACAGGATCCCAAGCAGTAGCATGGGTCAAGGGCACGTCCGAAAACCACGAAAGTAGTAGTCCTCTGCAAAAGAAGATCTCAGAGGTCTACAACTCGACGTTAGGGGTTGGTAATCTTTAGCCGAGAGGCAAGCAGACAAGCACCAAGGCTGACGTTCACAGTTCGAGAAGATCTTCGCCCTTTCCCTGCCCGAGCGTCTCGACCACCGAGACTCACTCACTCTTACCAGTGTCCTGACCTCCTTCCACCTTGACTTCATCGACGGGGTCAAGTACCAAGACGTCCTGAACAAAACTCTTCCCGCGCATGATGGCATTCCGTACGACGGGGCCCGCGGTGCATGGCGAGGGCACATCAACGCCATGCGCGAGATTGTGGACAAAGGCTACGGCAGCGCGTTGATCTTCGAAGACGACGCAGATTGGGACGTCAGACTGAAAGAGCAACTGCGCGACTTTGCCATCGCAAGCAACGGGCTGCTAAGTCAGTACCCCGGCACGCATGTCCCGCATTTTGCAGACCGGCTGGGCGATTATATCGACTACTTCGACCTTGCGGCGTGGCTGCGGACGCAGGACTCGAGGATTCAGACGCCACTCAGTCCTTATGGTGACGGCTGGGACGTCCTGTGGCTCGGCAGCTGCGGCATGCGAATGGCTGCGCGCGCAGATGAGTGGCAGACCCTGCCCATCATCCGACAGGGTGATCCCACAGTACTACCCGTAGAACATTACGCGCACTGGGACTGGGAAGAGCCGCATCCTTATGATAACTACCCAAACCACACGCGTCTGTACCTTTCCCAGCCGTCTGATGGTGTCTGTAGTATGGCTTACGCCGTCAGCCAGCAGGGCGCGCGTCGTATACTTCTTGAGCTTGGCATGGAGAGAGCTGATAAGGCCATGGACTTGATGCTGCAGGATTTCTGCCAGGGGGGCTGGGATGGTGGTGTACCGCATCCGTGCTGGGGTGTTCTGCCGCCGCTTTTCGAGCAGTATAGGCCTGCGGGCCTGGAGAGCAAGGACTCTGATATCCAGACCGGGGACGATGTGGACAGGGTCAGATCGACTGGGTTCACGGCTAACATACAGCAAAGCGTTAGGATGAATGCAAGGAAGCTGTTGGCTGAACCGGCTGGGGAGATAGAAGACCAGTACCAGTATGACTCAGGGACGTGAATTTACCTACAGGGAACACAATGCATATTTCTGGTTAAGCTTGTTCGGTGTTAGAGTCCAGCGGAGGATTATTTGTTCATCCGTGAGTTCCAGCCAGACATGATGTCTGTCATGATCATGGATGGTCGAGTTGACGTAAAAGCTATCACGGGTGGCAGTAAAACATTGCTTCCGGCTACCACACGTCGCATCTGAGACAGGAAGGGAACGGAAACTGGCTAAGGTGCATTAAATAGTGCGTGACTGAACATCAGTCACAGGTTAATGTCATCTCAAGACAGGTTCTATGTGTTACAGAATATGCTTCAAGCATCACAGAACTCAATCCAGCTGTCCAAGTTCACGTTCTTCATGATGGTGGAGAAAGTCTCCGATGCTGGATTATTGCAGATGGCCTTCTTGGTAGATGCCTTGACTGGCTTGTTGTTGTTCACATCTGAACCCTTCGGATACTCGACTTGGAACACTGCTTTCCCAGAAGCCACGAAGTCCTCATAAGTGTCGCACTCGTCGTATTGGTTACACTGCTCGTTCACCGCAAAGTCGACATCGTCGGTCAAAGTATCGATGATCCCGAGGCTGTTCTTCAGCCCGATGGCGAGGTTGCGCGCGTGTGCTTCCCCAGCTAGCAATCGAACGTAGTCAACGCTGTCCTCTGAAGTCAGGCCTAGGCCGTTATCGTTGTTGTATCCGTCGATATTGTCCGGATCGACCGCTTGACAGCCCTTTTCCTGGGCAAGAGCGATGCGATCAGCCATGACTTGTCGCACAGTGGGCGAGCGAATGTTCGCCCACTTCTCGCCTGGCCAGCCGTCCAGATCGTTCCCCACATCGCCTGCCGCAGGGTTGGTCCAGTCTTCGCGCCAGTCTTCCCAGGAGCCGGCGGAGAAGTAGCAGATGACTTTCGTGCCGGCGGCTTGTAGCGCGGAGATGGTTGTGGCGTCATTGTCGAAGAGATCGATGGACATGACCTGGGCTGTTGGGTTGGTTGAGGCGGGCTTGAGGAGGTGGTAGTCCCAGGTCAGACCTTGGGGCGGTTGCCATATTGAAGTTGCAGATTGGCGAGTGGTTAGGGCTGGGAAGGCTGAGACTGTGCATGCTAGAGTGAGAGCTGTGAGAAGTGCTTTGATTGGCATTGTTTGTGAGCACATGTTGATGAATCAAGGATGAAGGTATAAGTGTGGAATGTTGATGATAATGATGGTCTCACTGCCGGAGGTGAAAGGGGAATACTGAACAAAACAGTGAACTCAGGCACGAAGCGATGGCCAATGGAGCAGGAAGAACTCGTTCGAAGCATAGATCAGTGATATACACACTTGTAGACAGTGAGGAAGATAGTGCTGGACATATGTATATGTATGGGAGGCAGGAGCAGGATCTGCTGGCAATGCGACATGCTACCGTGCTTCCTTGTTTGCCCCCACACGATTTCGAGTATCTTTCGTTAGCTAGCCAAATTCGAACAGGAAGATATTAACAGTGAGAAGGATTATCTCGCTAAATTCATCGGTGGTTTCAGTGTGCCTTGGTCACTTCAAGTTGGAATAAAGTGGAAGATGGAGTCATGCCATCATAGCAGTACTACTAGCATGTGAGAAGCATGCGAAGGTCTCTGCACAGAATGTGGGCGTTCTATCGCATGAGCACATTTGTCCAGTCACAAGGACCATCTTCTGGAGTGGCCGGGATACCGGGGAGGTAGGTCTGCTCAAGGATGCCGTTACCGACCAGGTGTGCTTTGTCCTGCAATTTCTCTGCTGGCTATAGTTAGCAAAATCCCTTGGCAGACCTTCAGGAGCGGATCTGGACCTGGAATGACCGGCAGGGAGAACACACCGCTAGCATCAGCGTAGCATACCTGCCCAGGGTGAGAGGACAAGTTGGCGCTGGAACGTTGCATCCAGCTACTTCTAGGCAATTACATATAGTTATTTGCACATTGTATCACCGAGGGCCGCCTGGAAGCTGGAAGTTGAGGCAAGGATACGTGCGGATTCGAGATGTACTTTCGCTAGATAAGGAAAGATGTCGTTTTCACGTGACAAGGCATGATTCGTGTAAACTCATACACCCTAATGTGAAAAAGACCATAGGCAATGAAGACATCGTCAATGTCGGTATTGAAACATGACCGCTAACGCATATATACAGAATCCCTTCTGGGAGCGAGTACTGTCGATCATTTCTTCTGCTCCTCCTTCTTCTCCTCGGGCGGTGGGGTTGGGAGCTTGAACTGCGGCGGCTTGTGGTCGACACCAGTACCAACCTGCTCCCACGCCGATGATCCTCCCGCGAAGTTGCTGTTGCCGGTTAGTTCAATCGGGACAAGTCACTGAGGGACAGAAACTTACCGGAAAGCCTGAGTCAGCTCGAGTGGCTCGACGACTATCCTCTTCTTTTCCTCATCGTATCTGATCTCGGTGTATCCAGTCAAGGGGAAGTCCTTTCTCAATGGATGCCCATCGAAGCCGTAGTCGGTCATGATTCTCCTCAAGTCTGGGTGACCTGTGAAGAAGACACCGAAAAGATCATACACCTCTCTTTCGTACCAGTTCGCGCCGTCGTAGAGAGGCGTGATGGATGGTACTGGTGAAGCCTCGTCTGCGTATGTCTTGACCCGAATCCTCGAGTTGTGTCTCACAGATAGCATGTTGTAGACAATCTCGAATCGGTTCGCCTTGGTAGGGTAGTCAACACAAGTCAAGTCCGCCACCATAGTGTACTCTGCTGCAGTGTGATATTTGAGGAAAGTGAATACGGGGATGACGCCCTGGGGTGCAATGTGGATCATGAGCTCGTCCTTCCACACGCTGAATTGTTGTACGTATTTCGGTAAACAGGACATGATGTATTGGCCATACTGGTGCAAGGGAACCGACTTCTCGGCATATCTCTCTGCGTCGTTCACGATCGGCGCGGACAGTTTGCCCATACTAGCTGCAGGTCATTAGTCCCGGCTGTCGTCGATGGTTGGATTGACATACGAGATCGAGGTGCCTTCCTCAGCTCTCCAAGTAGGTCATCGCCAGGCTGTCGCAACTTCTGGTCGCCTGTGACCTCTGTCTTGATCGGATTGCCTGTTCCCTTCTCCGCCGAGTTGATATTGAGACTCCTGGTGGTGGCCACAATGCCATTAGAGCTGCGCGGAACTGCCAAAGCAGCTCTCCTGCTCACGCGCAGCAGGTGGTTTGAGACGGACATGGTGTGGATTGTGAGAGTTGTGCCGCGACTGCGGGTTATGCTGCTGTAGATGCTCCAGGATCATTGACGAAATGGAAGCTGCGATCGATGGCGACACGTGACTAGCTCGGTCGCGCGCTTTCCTTGTTTGGGCTTGGCACAATGCAGCATGACTTCCGTCGCGGCAAAGTCGACTTTAGTCTTTAGCACCGGGTTCCAATGCTGGCCACACTTGTACACTGATTGTACCATCACCTTCTATTGCCTTCACTAGTCCATACCACATCAAACAATCACATATTCCCCCCTGCTGATTGACTTGCTCGCGTCAGCATAGTCTCACATCAACCGCAACTGCACCAATCGACCTTCCACATCGTATCCCGCCTCCCTGTGCATGGAGGACAAGTTGTCTTTACTATCAACGGAGAAGGAGGTGCAGGTCGTGTCAACCTGTAGTCACACACGATGAGTCGATATCAAGATACCGTCATCGACGACGATGAAGAAAGCTGTCCTCTGTGCATTGAAGAGTTCGACTTGTCCGATAAAAACTTCCGCCCATGTCCGTGTGGATATCAGATATGTCAATTCTGCTTCAACAGCCTGAAGACCACCTACGAGAAGTCAACATGTCCCAACTGCAGGAGACCCTACGATGAGTCCACAATAGAATGGAAGGTTCCGACAGCCGAAGAAATGAAGGCCGACCTATTGAATAAAACCAAGAGAGCTGCCTTAGCGAAACGAAAAGAGACTGAAAAGCGAGAAGTTGAGACTTCATCTCGGCGCAACCTCGCCGGCGTTCGCGTCAAGCAGCAGAACCTTGTCTACGTGATCGGCCTTGAGCCCTCGAAGAAAGATGAAGCCCTATTGATGGAATTACTGCGGGGCAAGGACTACTTCGGTCAATATGGTCCCATCGAAAAGGTCGTTGTCAGCAAGCCTAAGCCCGGTGCTGTCAACCAGGGCGTCGGCGTCTACGTGACCTTCAAGAACAAAGAGGACGCTGCGACCTGTATCAATTGTGTCGATGGCTCATCAAATCAAGACAGAGTATTGAGGTATGTTTGTCACACCCCTGTCCTATGTATACATGCTAATTTTCCTCAAAGAGCACAGTATGGAACAACGAAATACTGCTCCACCTACCTTCGAGGCGACGTATGCCAGAACAAGAATTGTTCATTCCTGCACGAAAATGGAGAAGAGGGCCAACACACATCCTTACAGAACGAACCGATAGAGTCCAAGTCGAAACCTGTACCTGCGCTTCGCGGAGCCACCGCCACTCCTCAACCACCGCACGCCGCGTCCCAAGCAATGGCTCGCGAGGGAAGCCGAGAGGGTGCTACCAGCCAACAAGGTAGCACAGACGGTTCGGCTCTTCCGCCAACTGCGGGCTGGGCGAATGCTCCCGTTCAAAGAGCGAGGAGAGCAAGCCAAGCAGCATCGGCGTCCACAGCCAGTCCACAGCTGACCCACGCTGTCCTCTCCAACAAGAAGCTGGAAACTACAAGGCAGCCAGAGGCTGCACCACAAACCCGCCCTACCGTTGTTTCTACCACGTCTAGCAGCGCGAAAGCCTCTCAGCTGCCGTCTCCCGTTTCAGCTGCCGAGTCCGAACCAGAATTTCTCGACGCTACCCAAGTCTTCATTGGACAAATCAGGAAACGGATGGAACAGGCAATGTCCGATAATCAATACAGTTTCCGCTTTGACGATTCGTCGCTCTCCCCCGAGATCAGAGCAATTGTTGCTTCACTCCCCCCACTGATCGATCCATATGGGGGTGTGAAGAGACGAATAACACTAGAAAAGGAAGCTGAACACCGTGCGAAGCTTGAAGCCGAAGACAAACAGAGATTGGAGGAACAAGCGAGATCTGCCGCTGAAGATGCTATGGATGAAGAAAACATGGCTGCTGGTAGTCTTGCTCTAGGCGGCGAGCCAGAGGAGAATCCTAGAAGTGCCTCAGCTCGCGGCGCCATTGGTCGTCCTTCTCAGCCCACTCCGTCGGTGCCCGTCGATCAGCTGTCGAATCTCAACCTCGACCGAAGCTTCACTCCTCAGCAACGACAACAACTTGCAATGCTCAACGTCGGCAACGCTCGAATGAGTCAGCCTTCGTCTGCAAATACCGCTTTCGAGATGTCAGATTTTGATCGACGCGGGCCACAGTATAGTCAGGCGCAATATGACCAGATCAGTGGCCATGCAAGACACGGGTCCCGGTACTTCAACAACGAGTCGAAGGCGAACAACGGTCGCTTTTCGTCTCAACAGCAGCCTTACTTCCCTAGTGGCGTTCAAGGGCCACCACCAGGGCTACCGAGCGCCGGCACACCACCAGTCAGTGGCGGTGGTATGTTTGCGCATGGGCAGGGCTTTACATCTAGCGGCTTCGGTGCAGCCAAAGACAACGATTCACTAAGAACACGCAGTGGGACGAATGCTGGTCATGACGTGAAGCGTGAGTTACTCCTTTCCTTACAAAATACTGGTATCAATCCTTTGCGTTCGCCTCCCGCCCAAGCCTCTGCCCCTGGTCTTCTCAATGGAATGTATGGTCAATATCCAGGTGCATATCAAGACCCTAGTCTTGTCAAGCAAAGGAAGAAGGGCAAGAAACAGAGACACGCTAACACCTCTTCTTCAGGAGGAGGTGTCGATCATCTGTCTGACCCGAGCATACTATCAGCGAGAATCCATCAAGGTGCAGGCGGCCAGGGAATGTTCGCGGGCAACCAGGGTGGGTACAATCAGTCCAACATGGCTGGATACAGCGGAAACTTCAATCGTTGGTGATTGCAGATAAGTCGATTTTTGCTTTTTTTTTTAAGTATGGCGTTGGTGGTTGTTGCGTCAAAGCAGCATGAAGTGAGTAGCTACGGCGAAAACTCAGGGAGTCAACATGGCGGGTTATACGATCACGAACGATGGACAGCCGCCTCTCTTGAGGAGTCGCGCTTCTGGCGCCGGCTTTCTCGTGGCGCCAGACCATCCGAGAAACATGGCACGTTGTCTTTCACAAACCACGGCATTCGGAGAGATTTTATGTATGTTAGGTACGCAAATTCCTGACTTCGGTCAGCTGAAATCGAGACAAAGTTCTTACTTCTAGCTATAGGTCTTGTTTCCTATCTACACTAGATGCTCGACTTCGTGATTGTGAAAGACAACGTGCCATAAGAGCCTGGTACTTGCGTACATAGATGCTTTTGCTTCGGCGTTGCTGCTTTCATTCGTACATTACTTTTGATTCTTGTCAAAACGACCGATGGCTGACGGTGTCTCTTCCAGATGACGAATCGAACTTCCCGCCGCTTCCAACACGCGGAGACTCTGCAATACATTCGCGAGTCGTATCAATTCAGAGTGGCTACGAAGCGCGGGCCACCACACCGAAAGTGCCACCTGGGTTTGAACGCTCAACCACGCCAAAAGTCCCTCCAGGCTTTGAAGAGCGCTTACCCACACGGCCACCTCCGGGGCTAGAAGAGCTGCATGCGCACCCGAGTCGAATCGAGCAGTCCATTGGAAAGCCTTCGCCTAAGAAAGAAGGTGTGACAGTGCCAGTCGTGCCTGTAGTGCCAGCTGTACCAGCCATTCCGAGGTCGAGGAAGTCAAGTCTGAAAGTGGAGTCGAAGCAAGATGAACCAAGGAGTTTGGAAAACCCTGTCACGGCTATCGCCGAAAAGGACGAGAAAATAACTGACGAGGCAGACAATGCAACAACTGTGCCGGGTGGGCTGGAACAGGTGGCCAACCAAGTGGCTCAGAAGATCGGAGAAGGGCCAATGGTTCCGACTGCAGCTGCTTCGCAACCAGAGGCCAAAACCGTTCAAGGACCCACCGTGAAGAAAGAGGCACCTGTCAGCGTAATGCCAGACGTGCACGGTCATGTTACGAAAGCTGAGAACATTGAGCCAAGCAACACGGCAACTGCCGATATTGAGCTGCAGAAGCAAGAAGTGTCTTACCCTCCGACTCCAGCTGAGGAGAAGAGAGACGATGATGTGCTCGACGATCCAGTAGTTGACACTCCTGATGTCTTGAGCCGAGCAGCTACACCGCCAAACAAACGGCCAGTGCCGGTCACGCGGCCAACTCTGCGTACCCTGAACATTACCTCGGAAATGGTAGCACAAAGTGGATCGCAAGCACCACCCTCAACCACAACAGACAGATCTAGTGCGTTTCCAACCTTGTCTCAGATCCGCCAAAGCTCGCGTCAGCCATCGGTCTCGGTCACGACTAGTCGTCCCTCGACGCCTGCTGTTTCAGAGCGTTTGATGTCTCAAAGCGTGTCACGAGCTGGTTCTCCTCCCCCCAGCGTGGTTGGGTCTGCACCCGGGAGAGCCAAGACCAAAGCGCAAGCGAAGAAGGAAAGAAAAGATCGAGCTATGAAGGCTAGCGAGATGTCCGAGACTGGTAGTATTGCCGCTGCTCCCACGCCTCCTGCACAGGAAGAGGTTGGCCCAATCGTTGCCAGGCAGAAGAAGCAGAAGAAGTCGAAGCCTTCTGCGCCTGCTGCCGAGTCATCGTCGAAGGCCATCAAGTCTGCTGATTTGAAGGACAAAGGCCTAGTAGAAACGGCAAAACCTGCTGAGCCAGCGCCGCCAACCAAGAAGGCCTCCGTAGATAAGAAAAAACCACAGCCGAAGCGAGAACCCTCGCCGCCACCCAGATCTCCAAGCCCGCCACCACCGGAACCCGAGCTACCTCCACAATCCTACACTCTCCGTGACTTCTATACTGATGTCTCCGATATCAATTTCAATGCCAACACTGGCGAGGAGGCCACGGATGAATACAAGCGTCAAAGATTACAAGAAATTCTAGCATCTCGAATATCGCCATTGCAAAGGCTTCTTGCTGAGATGGTACAGGATGGCGACTTGACGAAGGACCATCCGCTGTTCAATCCACCAGCGTTCAACAGTAGCAGCTACAAGCTGCCGTCGGATAGCAGAAAAGGTCAAGCCTATCTCGATGGCAACAACTACAACTCCTCAGACGTGTTTGGTATGGTGTATCTGCCCAACAAGGAGAAGAAGGCACTCTACCAAGGACATGCGGTTTCAGTCGCTGATTCAGGCGAGCGTGCTGACGATCTCCTGCGTCGGTGCTTGATCACTCCGGGAGGTTGGATTTTGCGCCACCTCAGTCGCGAAGAAGGTGAACGTGTACTTGATCTAGAAGAACGACGGCAAGTTTACTTAGAGGATCTTGGTGACATTGGACGAATGGATGGCCTCGGGAAGCTCGAAGATAATGACTACAGCAACCTGGAAGGAGGCTTCGACGAGCTCAGCAGGTTTGGCGAACGGCATGGCGTCTGCTGGGTTGTTGGGGAGAACGACGCTGCCGAGCGTGGCTTTAGAAGAGCTAGGTATGGCCATAGAAGTAGTAGCAACGGGCTCGACGATGACTACGGGCTTGGAGAAGCGCCGATAGGCTCGGCCGACTTTGACGACGAAGATGACCAATTTGACGATCCCGAGGACGAAGACGATGAAGAAGAATTGGACGGCGAAGAAATGGTTCTCGAGGCAGACGGCGACCTCGATGAAGATGGCTACGAAGTTGACGATCAGGACATGGCGTTCACAGATATGGGTCAGAGAGTAGCACTGCCGCCGCTACCAGAAATGATGTCCATGCCTGGTTCTTGGGATCCGACATTCAATGGCCCACCCTACCCTAGCAGAGTCAGTCAGCACGGAATGTATGCCTCCCTAGACCCACTCGACAATTCGGGATATCATTACACCTCCGACAATATGGATCTACCGCCTCCACCACCGTTGCCTCCGGCTAGCCAACTTCCCCAGCTGGGAAGTGTAGCGAGAGGGAATACGTTACCACCAATGAGGCATCCTCAAACGCAAGGGAACAGAATAGTCAATTTGAGGGCAATGGACACCGAACAGTTGGAGAAGAGAGTTAAAGAAAAGGCAAGGGAAATCGAAGCCGCAAGAAAGGACGCTGACAAGGCTGAGAAGCTGCTTGCGAAGAAGAGTAAGGACGCGGGACGGTGGAGGGACGGTGTACTCCGGACCGCGCAGGAACTGGCGAGCTAGACCGTTGCGCGGCAGGTCGCTAGGTGGACGACAACAGAGGGCTGGGTATCAGTAATCGAGAGGTTGGACACATCCATCTGTACTTCACAGAGTCATCATACAGATAGATCATAATGCTAGTGTAATCATAATCGTCCAAAGCACTACAAGTTCCACAGCGGCGTGATGCTTTTTCAACTTGATCAGGTGATAGCACCGCAGATCTTCTACACAACCTCAAGTATGGCCGGCGTTACATGTCTGCTGATCTTCCCGCTCTGACCACTCTCTACGATGGCAACGAGCGGATGCTCGCCATGTCCAACCAGGCAACCTATGGAAGTGCGTTCTAAGATTCGCGAGTCGTCGGTACCATTATACGTTTGCCCATTGGAACATTGATCGACAACGTTTAAATTCCATTTTCCTGGTTAACGGGGTCGTGATACGCGTGTGTCGGTCGCTTACCGCACTCGACAGTCGTCCCGATGCATCTGTCCAACTCCATAGAGCGAGAGCTGCGTCTGGCTCATGAGGGCGAATGTAACGTGGAATTACCACTTGACTCGCAGACTCGCCATGCAATACCGACACCCAAGCTCGACATGCTATTCCTCGTTCCGCAAGCGCCAAAGTGACTGGTCGGTCACACGTGTAATGACATAAACCACTCCCGCCCCTTGCCGCCTCATATATGATTCGATGTCGCTTGTGCGCACACGCATGGGCGAACTGTAGCCATGATATCTTGTGCCACAATATGAAAGGTAAAGGGCTCCAGAAAGGCACAAAAGGTGTCAATACCCCATCGAACGACCAAAGGCACTACAATTATCCCACCGTGGTCGACTTGTAACGGACTCGGAGGAAGAGCATCAAGGAGGCAAGCTTCGACTATTCTTCGACCTACTGTGGACGGTTCTTTAGGCACGTGTCAACTTGCCTCGGCGATCAGCTGATGTTTCGCGAGATCTCATTCTAGTCGCCCACTTTAGCCAGAGCCTTACGGACAACCCAGACGGCGAGCACTCAGCGAAGTACATCTTGATATTTGTGCCAGTGTATCATCTATAGAGCAACTTTCACCAGATCGTCAACTCTTACTATATCGATGACAACCTTCAACGACTGGCGATTCTCTGGGCAACGGTTCTAACGATCCTCCATGCAGGCAATGCGGACTCAGCCTACGAAGACCTCGACACCATGCGAACCGCAGTTGGGCTATATGTCTGTGCGAGGCTCACAACCGGTGGTATATTTTGCCAGCTGTCGCCACCATGCACAAGCAAGAATCCCGGCGAAGTCCATATTCGCTGGACTTTCGATCGCTATACCTCTGTCCATGGACTCTGTTAGCATTGAAGCCAAAGCTCAGGTTGCAGCAGTCATGTTTTGTTATTCTGAGACAACTCCGACACTGAGCCAAAGTCCGTGGACTAATGAGAAGCTTGGTTTGATCAACAGCTCAGCAGCGGGCATTGCTCATGAAGCTGATCTAACAGTGGGTTTCTTCTTCATCGTTCTCCTCGAATTCATCTACCGCGTCATCATAGACGATCCTACGAGTATCTATCTCACCCTAAGATATGCGAAGGCAGCCGCGACGCTGGTCATTACGTTCCTTACTTATTCGGTCTATGCTACTGGGGATGGCTATTTTTAAGCAACTCATCCTATCCGGTGTTCTGCGTGGATGGCTTTCGCTCTCTCCGTGTTGCACTTACCACTGTCGATGTCAAGCTTAATCGGAAGTCATCTCTCTGCTGTCAGTGTCAAACCGAAAGAATTCGATGATGATCAACGGTGGCTCCTCAGTGGTGGATTGGGCACTGGCACATTCTACTTGTGGGCGTTTAGCGTGCTTTCCAGAACCGACAATGACGAAGATCTGATCATGCCGAGATGGTTGAGGATCGGTGTGCGCTTGATCGTAGCGATCATACTGGTTGTGCTGACGGAAACCCATGAGCATTTGGAAACGGCGCAGTTTGTGGACACTGTGAAGAACCTGTTTGTAGTGATGACACTATGGGAAACGGAGGACGTCTTGCGAGAGGCGCCCGTATTTTCGAAAGCTGGAAGGATCTACAATCGCCGAAGGAGGGCGGTGTCGACAGCGAGAGCCCCTGGTATGAATAACAGTCTGATAGAGAAGACTCCGCTGAAGAGCAGCCATGCAATATTCAGGCCTGGTGAAGCTCTTAACAGCTACCACAATTTACTAGTGTTCGATACCGCCACTTCGCAATCAGCATCTACGCAAGGCACGCGAAGAAGGACGCCATACTTCTCTTGTAGAGCTTCTCTCTTAGGGCTTGGGGAAGACTCTTCTGACCGACATATCTGCACTACAGATGTAGGTACTCGGTCGCATATGTCCGAGGGAAGAACAGACAATTATTGGAAGGATATGCGCGCCTGGTCCCCTCCTCTCCGAGCGCTGGTTGGCGATTGCTTACGATGACAAGATAATTGTGGAGCAAGATATGCACGAGGTCAATCCCACCCCTGTAACACGGCCACAACCCCTACCAAAGCCGGACTTGTATGGTAGGTACTGCAGATAAGAAGATGGGCAACGCTGATACGGGCCTCGCAGCAACTGAGACCTAAATATCTACTACTCCATTCGAGGCGAAAAAAGACTGAGCTCTCAAGCTCGACCAGCTCGCTTTACAATCGAGCGTCAAAATCAGAGTCCTTTTTCGGCATGGCCAACATTGAGGAGAAAGCCGAGGCAGTGACCAGCACCTCCTCTATGCCTCCAGATGTCGGCGGTAGTACAACCAGAAGGAAGAACAAACTTATCAATGCCCTCAAAGGCCGTGTCACTGACCCTAACGAGTACGGGAAGGAGCTCTTCGAGCAAGCGCTACAGTATGATGAAGCACAACTCGAACGCGATGCAGTCAAGGTCAAGCGCAAGATTGACTTCCTGATCCTCCCACTCATGTGTGGTACCTACATGATGTCTTTCCTCGACAAACAAACTCTCAACTACAGTAACACCTATGGGCTCCAAGCCGACACGAACATGAAAGGCGACGACTACAGCTGGGTCGCATCCGCCCTCAACTTTGGTTGGCTCTTGGCCGCGTATCCTTGGAACTTCGCGCTCCAACGATATCCCATCGGTCGACTTATAGGGTGCATGCTTTTTGTCTGGTAGGCTTGTCGTTTGTTATGCAGTGTTTTAGGCGTCGACTGATCTCGGTACAGGGGCACAGTCTGCATGCTACAAGCAGCGGTATTCAACTTCTCCGGCTTCTTCGCGATTCGATTCTTTCTCGGCGCTCTCGAAGCATGTATCTCTCCCGCCTTCATCCTCCTCACGTCCATGTTCTGGACGCACCAGGAACAGTCGCTCCGCTCCTCCTTCTGGCTTGCCTGCAACGGATTCTCCAGTATTATTGGTGCTCTGCTTGCATACGGCAGTGGACACGTCACCAATCTGGCGATCCCGAACTGGAAGTTAATCTACATCATCGTTGGCTGCATGACGATAGCCTGGGGCTTCGTAATCCTTGTGTACCTGCCAGACGGGCCCCACAACGCGAAACAGCTGAGCGAGTATGAGCGGCAAGTGGCGGTCTGGCGGGTAAGCAGCAATCGAATAGGATTGAAGAATAAGGAGATCAAAGTGTACCAGATCAGGGAGGCGTGCAGAGACCCAAAGGTCTACCTCGTCCTGTTGATGGGCGCAGCAGTCGGCATACTCAACGGTGGGGTTGTGAACTTCACATCGGCGCTCATCAAAGGTTTTGGGTTCGCACCACTGCAGGCATCCTTGATGCAGACTCCAGGCGGTGCATTCGAGATTATCGGGTGCATCTTGTTCGGATATATCTCTGTATGCAGGAAGAACATGCTTGGCATCACGATAATCCTTTCTTGTCTGCCTGGGTTGGCGGGATTGATTGGTATACTGACAATTCCGGAGTCGCAGCGGTACGCGCTTGTTGGCATGGCGTGGATGCAGAATGTGCTCGGGAGTCCTATCATCTTGAACTGGACGCAGCCCGGCCTTAACGTTGCAGGCCATACTAAGCGATCGGCGACGATAGGCATGTACTTCGTGTTCTATTGCGCTGGCAACATTGCTGGACCGCATCTGTTCTTGCCGGAGGAGGTGCCGAGGTGTGTTCTTCGTTCCTGGTCTTTCCGAGAGTCTTGCTGATGAGAAGTGCAGATACCCAACCGCCATCAAAGGCCTTATTGGTGCCTATTGTGCTCTGATAGTGTTTCAGGTGATTTACACGACTCTTTGCAGGCTTGAAAACAGGAGACGCGACAAAGCTGGACTACACGTTGACGAGAAGGAAGAGGAACGGGAGGGGTTTGATGATTTGACGGACTGGGAGAACAAGCACTTTAGATATGTGGTTTGAAGCATTCCGGGCGGCTGCCACTGGGGGTATTGCATCTTCTCATACGTGGTGTGAGGTCTAGTGAAGGCCGTGGACCAGCGCAGTGATGGGGCAGTATACATATGCAAACGTCGCAGGGCATCGAATCGCATGCTTGCAGGAATAGGCTCGGTCTTGCCCTGTCAAGACTCCGCCAGGGCCTCTGGCGGGTTTGAAGATTGTGGAGTTGAGATAATAATCGTGATTGAGAGCGACATTCTGAGCCCCAGTTTGCCTGGGTAGCATTGATGTATCGCTGCTTGGAAGTCTGCTGCCTCTACCTGATACACCTGGCGATGCTGTGGAAGTTGTCGAACAGCCCAGTAGAGCAGACAAAGATCGTGATCGCACAGGCTGTCTGCCTTAAGCTTAGTATATTATCTGCTGTCTTGAGCTTCGCTTGACCTGCCGTCTATTGGAGACACGTGATACCGGAGGCGCGTCTCAGCGTCTACCAGATTCGCGCAGTCGCGAACTTAAACATGGCCCATCGGCGCTGCAGGTGTCAACTTGTGATTCCAGGATTGACTGCTACACGGTTGCTTCGCACGAAATACTAGTCAACGCCCAGCATGGATCCGCGACAACTCAAAGACCCTGCGGCAGGGGTGCCGATGCAGCTGGTAAGTCCTGTCCTCACGCTGGCCATGGGGTATAGTCTAACGCGAGCAGTTACCGCATTTCCACCTCATATCCAAGCACAAATACCCCATGCTGACGAACCCATCGCCCGACACACTGGTCAATTACCTGCTGGAAGCGCCAAAGATCATGCGCGAAATGTCTCCCGTACAGTGGCAGTTTCTGGATGCACCCCCCGACGGCTCGATCTTCCTGGCATGGCAACCGACCGAGTACCTCCAGATGAACTTTGCGAGCGATGGCTATGTGTGGTCGGATGCTGAGCAGCCTTTCAATAGCGACGTTCGTGGTTATGTATGTGGAGCAAGCCTGCTGCAAGGCCGGGGACTGGGCTAATGTGAACAGACCCTACAGATGCTGTGGCTTCGCGCAGGCTACAGACCAGGCACCGAAGCCATGACTGTGCACAGTCGCAGACGTTACCGACTGATACCAAACACCAACAACCAACAAATGGGTATGCCTTCTCCAGACCCAAGTCTGTGGCTTGTTCACTACTCGAAAGCATCAGCACGCGACCAACATCCAGCTGCCTCGCTTCAGATGCTGCCTCATATTACACAACAGTTTCAACAGCGGCAGATGATCCAGAGAAGTGGACAGTTGCCAAGGAAAGAGTTCATGTTCGCTGATCGCTCGTCCTGGCCTGTCATCCAGCTTCCAGCAGGACTTGGTAGGTCGGCTTCCTCAGGGCAGCTGGCTGGCGCTCAAGGTCACAGAAGAGGCCAGAGCCTAGCTCATGAAGCCACCATCGAAGAAGAAGAGGATGTGTCAAGAGGAGATGTCCTTGATTTCATGACTCCTCGAGAAATAAGTCGGATGCGATATGAACAGCACCATGAGTGGATGGAAGAGATCCTCGAGTCGCCCTATGCCACCAAGCAGATCATACCATCCGAACTAGGCCTGGGTCGGAAAGGTGCACTAGAGTCCTTCACCAACGGTTTCTTCACCGCTCCTACCTCTACTACTCACGATCCCGTTGACGGCAAGGTCGGCAAGCTGGATCCTGCCAAGACAGAAGACTTCACCAGACATGCAAATGCGAAGCTTGAAGAGATGCAAGCCGATCTAGAGAAGATGAAGCAGCTGCATATACGAAGAATGCAGAAGCTGCGGAGGACCACCGACCTTGGTGCTGCAGAGCGAAAGTTGCGTAACATGAATGTGGCCGATGATTCCTACAAGGACATTGCTGCTCAAGTCCAGAGCTTGGTCGGCAGAAAGATCGAGCCAGTCTCGAAAGTGGCTTGCGTCTCAAGAGGCGGTCTGCAAGACATAAAGCCAGTCGCGCCTGAGCCTCAACCTCAGCATCATGAGCAGAATACAAATCCTCTAGCTCAGCAACAAATTTCGCCACAAACACAAAACAGCCAGCAGGAGCCACAGCAACAATCCCAACAACGGCAAGCTCAGCCTCAACCACCACATCAGTATCCGCAACAGCAACAGCAGCAGGCGCAAGCGCAACCCGCCCAACAACAACAGCATCCCCAATCGACACAGCAAGCTCAATCGCAAGCACCGAACAATGCAGATTCCACACGCCAGGATCCGGCCCCACTCACGACTGACCTGGCACCCGTCGTACCTAGGCCTCCTGAGATTCCTGACCAAGAAGATGCAAACATCGAGAACAACGATGCAGTAGACAACAACGATGACATTGACATGGGCGACCTTGGAGATCAAGACCTTCCGACTGGCAATAGCGGTGGCGACAACGGCGACTGGGACATGGTGAACGATCAACAAACTGGCCAGGAAAACCAGGAATACATCGATGATCAGCAGGACTTGGATGACGTGGGAGACCGCCAACCACAAGCATCTGACCAAGGCCAGATGCAGCCGTCGAATCCAAGCCGAAACGATACGCCCGGCAACGACTTCGACATGGTGAACGACTTTGATACGAACATGGACACAGCAGGAGATGCGTTGGCTGATTACAATCCTGACGATGACTTGAACTTGGATGACTCAGCTTTCGGCGATGCTTTCCATCATACAGAACAGGGAATGTCCTAGGAGGTACTTTTCCCAGAATTCATTGCGTTTCCGTCTGATATATAGAGGAGGGAGTTGACAGTCTATTCTCACATCCACACGACCAAATTGCGACTGCCTTTCAATTGTTTCATCGTGCCTGCCATATTATCGTTCGAACCATTCTCGTGGTGCGGAGGTAAGCACGTGCGCAAACAGCCTTTCTGCAGTGGAGCCGATTGATTATACGACCTACAAAACCTAAAGTTTCATGCGTATGATTAACAGGGTCTGGGAGATTTGTCAACCCTATATATTTCGCATCGCATGTACAGGGCTACGCGATTGCAGTACGACTCTCTCGTAGATCCGACCGCACACCAAGTGATTGGTGTCCGAAACCTCAACATGGACAGCCAGCAAACTGACCAATTATATGCTTTGGTGGATATGGGTAGGTACGGTCTCTTCGATATCCTTTCTTTGGCTGTGCACCCCGAACATTCAGTTGTTCGCAACATGATGCATCACGCACACGACGCCGCGATGACTGACTTCTGGTTTCAGCAACGGCATTCGCTTCTCGATATCTTCCTTAGCCGCTCCAACTAGCCGTACACTACCAACAATCTATCAATCCCGCCTGGGTGTGTCACTGTATGATGCTCAATACGTCAACGATCAGAAGGTGCCGATACCCACCGATGTCATCTCGCAGATATTGTCTGAGTTGAAACGCTTCAAACAAACGTCGCTCGACTTTGGTGTCCCGCAGAAACCTGGGCATCTTCGAATCCTGGCAACTGAAGCCACAAGAAGTGCGATCAACTCGGCAGACTTCATTAATGATGTTGAGAAAGCTCTTGGCGAACCCTGGAAGGTCAATCTACTCCCGAAGGAGGGTGAAGGACGGATTGGGGCGTTGGGTGTTGTAAGTAGCGTCGGGGGTAGTAGTGGGCTACAGGGCCTCACGATGGACCTTGGAGGTTAGTCGATCATTCAACAATGATCTAGCTACGCTTGAGGTTTCGACACTGACCAGTTATCATGCAGGCGGCTCAACACAAATTACGTGGCTTGTCGCCCGCCCTGGCGAAGAAGTCAAATCCTCACCTCTAGGCAGCATCTCCTTCCCTTACGGGGCAGCAGCTATGACACGACTCCTCTCCAACACCACCGCTGACTCTGCACGTTCCTCTCTCCGCATGAAGATCATCGAACAGTTCAAAGACGCCTATCAGCAGCTCTCCCTGCCCGACGAACTCCTCAGCAAGGCCAAGTCCCCTGGCCTAACACTCTACCTTTCTGGAGGCGGCTTCCGTGGCTGGGGCTATCTCCTCATGTCAGCTCACCGCGTTCGTCCTTACCCTATACCCATCATCAACGGCTTCAGTGTATCAGTCAAAGATTTCAAGAATACCCCTCACGTATCTGATCTTGCAGCACAATCAATCATCGATCGCGAGAATGAAGGCCTGGGGGTGTTTCGTGTCTCAAAGCGTCGAGCAGCCCAAGTTCCCGCTGTGAGCTTCCTCATCGACGCATTAGTCGAAGCCATACCCGATATATGCGAGGTTCGATTCTGCCAAGGTGGCGTCCGTGAAGGCTGGTTGTTCGACAAGCTACCTTCTGAAGTCAGAGCAACGGATCCGCTCGTGGCGGCAAGCGCACAATATGCCCACGACTCAGCTTCAGCCGAACACTTTGCAGATCTTCTTGCTAGCGCCCTGCCACCCGATTGCCCCATCCTCGATCGACGTGTCCCCACCGCAACAAGCGATTCGCTTCTTCTCAGAGCATTCGCAAATCTTCTGTTCCTTCAACAAGGTCATGGCAAAGAAAGCGCAGCGGTCGCGGCGATGCACATCCCCATCACCGGCCAGCTTGCCGGTACACATGGCCTCGGCCACACTGAACGGGCATTGCTGTCTTTGATGCTCAGCCAGCGCTGGGGCGAAGCTAAAGATCTGCCGGCGCCGGACAACGAGATCAGAGCGCGTCTGGAGGCGCTGCTGACGCAACAGCAGGTCTGGTGGGCGCGGTATCTAGGCGTTATAGGGTCGTGTATCGGCGAGATCTATCCTGCCGGTCGAATGCGGGACGGTGTGCAACGGATTAGTCTCTCAGCGAAGTGGGCTGAGGGACTGGGCAAGAAAGGCAATATGCAGGGCGTGGTTATAAAACTCAGAGTCGGTCGCGGTGCGATGGGGATGGTGACGGAAGATTGTGTCAGCGACATTGTCAACAAGATCGAGGCCATAGGTAAGAAAAAGAACAGAGTCGGTGGGAAGGAATATGGTTATGGTGTGCCGCTGAGGGTCGAGGCGCAGCAATAATGGAGACTCATGGTTCTGCGTAGACTGACACAGAGAAGCGATTGCGTTTTGATGACCCGGGCAGTCGACACAACTCTGCATGTCAAAGTTCGATGCTGTATGAGACGTCGACTAGCAGGACTCTGTCACGTCACATCACGCGGGAAGTGGTCTTGAGACAGAAGCCTGGTTGGCCATTGAATTCTTGACTCGCAGGCAATGCCCGAGTCTGTCTATGTCAAGACGCAGGACAGCTTACTTGCCGTCTAGATGTCTGCTCTGGGGTCGTCGGACATTGCTCATCAGCGCAGATTTGGCGGACATTGGCCGCGTAGGAGAAATTGAGGCACGATCCGCTGTGAATAGTCATTAACGTAAAGGACCCACAGCCGGGACATTACAAGTGTTTACACCGCGGTGGTACATAACGATACATTCTCGTGGTCGATCAATCAAACGATGTGTGCTGATGACCACCGAAAACCCCCCACAAGACTCCCCACCCGATTACCGCCGGACGTGTTCGATCCTCTTTCCCCTCGGCTTCACCATCCCCGTCTCCATAGCCCACGTCAATGGAAACCACACATATGAGCCCACAATACTGAACAAGGTCGCGAAGAACATCCACGCCACCACCAGCGGATGCGCAATGCCCAGGAAAGAGATGAACTTGATCCACTCGTTCGTCTGGTACAGGTCGTCCTGGGAGGTGATGTAGTAGAGCCGCTTGCGTTGGGGCTTCTCGTCGCCGTCCCCGTCCCCATCTCCATTGACCAGTGCACTAGCACCATCATCGCTGACATGAGTCGGCTTCTTCGGATCTGCAACAGCAGCGTAACTCGGGTGTTGCGCCTCTCCCTGACTCTGCGACCCCACCACCGCCCGCGTACCGTGCTTCCGGCCATATCTGCCCGCCCCTTCCATCAGCACTGCACTCTCCGGGCCCGTCTCGTCCCCCACCGCAAGCGTCAACACGGTCGTGAACCACACCTGCTTGTCGTAGAACGGCAGCGGCCAGGCCCGGAAATGCTGATGCACATCAACGTACATTTTCAGCCTGTCTTCGTTGAACGTCACGGACAAGACCTCGAGGCTGATGTGCGGCGACATGATCTTGTACCACTGGTAGATCTTCAGCAGCGCCCAGCGGCTGTTGAGTGTGGGACTCAGCGACCAGGACGAGGTGGCGCAGAAGGGATGGGTGAATGAGGCATCTGGAGTGAAATGGGCGTAGAGCGCGGCCTTTTGTTGCGAGGGGCTGGTTTCGCAAAGGGCGTGGATTATGCCTGGGATCTCGCGGACAGGGTCTTCCATGGTGGAGGTCAGGTGTATCGAGGTTGTTAACAATCTGAAAGGTGGTGGAGCGGACGGGAGTGATCAAGCCTGCTATATGTGTGCGGGTGGTAGACGAGACAGACCACTAGGCTACACGAAGAGACACAGAAGTGGGTTGGGACGAGGAGATCAAAGATTCGAGAATGGTATTAGTTTTCTCAAGTAGTAATGTTCTGGGACTGTCCGGCAAGAGTTGCTGCTGCTGCTTGCTTTGCAACAAAGTTCCGGCAGACTTGAAACCGCACCGTCAATCATTACATCATCCTAGCAAAAGAACGTGATGCAGTCTCCGGTCGGAAACACAACGCGGCTCGCCTAAAAGCATAAATTTGAGTTCCAGGACAGCTTGTTTTTCCGCCTGGGGCGAAACAGCATGTGAAAGTAAGCTTTTTCAGCCTCAACGAACTTACTACGGCGTTAGATCGCCGTGTGATAATGATCGTGCATGTTAACTCAAAACAGGACACTCAGTACGGAGTAGTGGTTTAACGTGTCCGGTACTGCGACGAAGATTACAGCCAAAGCATTGTTTGAATCCCGGCAATGCCGGCCACGTCGTTTGTCCAGGCCGTCCTCTAATAACAGCCCGGTAACTACCTGGATAACCTTGCGTGTCATCCTACCAAACCCCTGCCTTGCGTTGCGAAAGACTTGAATCGTCGTCATCGCCAGACATCGAGGTCAGCCAGCACTGTCTCTGCGATGCGCTGCTTACCCGTCACTTCAGTCGAGATAGCTCTTCTGGTAGCCGAGCCCATTGCGTATCGTGTCTTCTTCCTCGACGATTCTTGCAGGCAAGTCGGTACCAATGCCGAAGAATACGAAGAGTGCCCACTTCCAGCGAAAAGGGTTGATCAGCACCACAAAGCAGAACCAGTAGACGAGTTCCGAGTATGTAAAGAAGTCGAATGCTCGTGTCGGTGCCAGCGACTTCAGTGTTGAGGTCATGTCAATCCATCTCTTCATCCACCATGTCTTGGGTGTGGTCAGGGGATCAACCAGAAACATGAGCAACAGTCGAGTATAGATACCAATGTGGTAGTTTCCAACGGTACCAATGGCGTTGACGTATGTACAATTGTTTGCGCAGATCGAGGGATATTCAGGAGGGAAAACCTGAAGGTACCATCTTGGGGGACCGTATGGCTCCTCGAAAACTTCTTCAGGCAGAAACGAGAGGGTGGGCCTCTTGTAGCCGGTCGCCATAATGATGACATCTCCTTCAACCAACTTTGTGTGACCAGGACCACCCTTAGGTACACCTTGCGCTCTGTGGTTGAACGAGATGCCATTTTCTTCGATTTCCTGTATATCCCCCCTGAGCCATTTGGCTTTTCCCGCACGGATTTGATTGAAGATCTCCGAGTTGACCATGGGTGTTTCAGTGAAAAGTCCCTGATCTGCGGGCGCAATGTCCTTGAGGTCGCGGTAGAAGAAAAGTCGTAGGAGTTGTTCTGGTATCCAGGAGAATAGTGTCTCTTGGCCGAAGATGTTGAAAGCTAAGAGACCATCCACAAAAGCATTTCGAGGGATGATCCATTTGTCTGATCGTGCAAGGACCTTGATCTCGCTGGCGCCAGTATTAACAGCCCATTCAAGAGCCTCGACGGCGGAAGCGCCGCCTCCGATAATGAGAACCCTCTTTCCCTTGGCCTCGACATTGTCTAGTTGCGACGAATGGTGTCTTTCGCCTTTGAACTTCTCTTGACCAGGCAGGTGTGGCATTTTCGGGTCACCACAAGTGCCAATTGCTGCGATGACACCGTCGAAACGCCCCTCAGATGGATTGTTGATGATCCATCTCCCTTGCGGATCTTTGTAGACTTTCTCTACTGGAGTGTTGAATCTAGTCTTGTCCTCGAGATTGTACCTCTTCCAGAGCTTTCTAATCTGGCCCACTATCTGATTCTGCTTTGGGTATCCTCCTTCATACTTGACCGATGGATGAAAGCGGTACATGATACTGTGGATCTGGAGACCAGAAGTAGTGTTCACTTGCTAGCATCTATTAGCATAAGCTTGATAGCGATTCCAGATGGCTTACACTCCAAATTCCGCCGAGATGGTCTTTGCCCCCAGCCTCAAACAGCACAACATCGAAACCATGGCCAACGCAATGGCTGGCAGCAGAGACACCAGTCAGGCCGGCACCGATGACAGCAACCTTGGGACGACGTAGGCGGGTTCCTGGGGGAGGAGGCTCAGGTGAGAAGATCTTAGCCAATATCCATTGCAGGATCGAGTACAGCCAGTATACTGGACTGAACGCCATAATGTGTATGGTGGTAGATGAGGTACAAGACTACAGCTCGAGGATAAGTAGAGGACCACATCTTCACATGGCGGACTTGCCAAATTTAAAAATCCTATTGATCTTCATGTCGCGACAGAAGCCGGAGTGACATAATATGCAGGAACGTTGCGGGTACGTCGATCCGAAACATGTGCTTCGGAGACTTACGGAAGCTTTAGCCGGACAGACCCCACCACAGTAGCGAGGGAAAGCCCCACCATCAACCGCTGGTCTGGAGGTGAGATAGCCAGGTACACATCAGAAGTCCGCTAACACATCAATCGATCGAGAGCGAATAACCCTTGTATTGATCAGTGGTTCATTTCTCTGTGTATACAGTCCAGTAGTGTTTCTTACCTAGCGGTCGACAGTCGACCAGGACAACTCATACAATAAGTCGTGAAAGAATACCTAATCATGTCAGATCCAAGATTGGCAACCAGAGCGCCTGAGTCAGATCTTCAGGAGGATCTGGAAGGCCTAGAAGAAGAGCCTCTGACCGACGACAAACAACAACCATCCACCAGCCCGAACTCATCAGCTCAGGAACCACAACCCTCCCTCTCGGACCACTGCACAACAGACCGCCCCCTTCCCGCATCCTTCCAATCAGCCCCTTCGGGCACAGTCTCGAAATGGCCCCTCCATGTCCACGGCATCCAAAACGACACCGAAGTCTACGTCTCAAAACCAACAGACTACCCCTCCACCCCCGCTCGCCTGCTCCTCCTCCTGACAAATGGCACAGGCATCCATTCGCCTAACAACCAGCATCAGGCCGATCTGTTCGCCCGCAATGGCTACCTAGTCTTCATGCCCGATATGTTCAGCGGTGACCCGGCACCAAATTTGAAGCCCGAAGAGAATGCCCCGGACCCGAATGCCAGCTGGCTAGATACCGTGAAGCTCAAGGCTGCAGAGACGGCAAAGAGTTTCATGCTTGACATGTGGCTAGCGAGGCATACGGCGGAGAAGGTGGTCCCTGTTGTTCGGGCGGTGTTGGAGCAAGCAAGGGAGGAGTTTGCTGATGCGGTGGCACACGGGGATGGGGTTTATGCGGTCGGGTACTGTTTTGGTGGGAAGTATGTATTAACTTTGGCCGGCGATGGAGAAGAGGGTGAAGTGATGGGACAGGCAGCGCAGGAGAGGGTAGAGAACGGCACGATCAGGAGGGGACCAGAGATCAAAGCTGGGGTATGTGCACACGGGACGTTAGTAAGCAGGGAGGATGTTAAGGGGGTAAAGAGTCCGATGCAGCTTGTCTGTGTGGACGAGGACCCATTGTTCCCAGGCGATGTGCTTGAAGAGGGCAAGAAATCAATGGACGAGAACGAAATCGACTACGAGGTCGAGGTCTATCAAGGAGTGCCGCACGGCTTCGCCGTTGCGGGTGAGTACGAGTCGAAGTCTATCATGGATGCACAATCCAAGGCATTTGATGGTATGGTTAGATGGCTGAATGCTCACTGACGAGGTTTGTTTGTAACAATCAAGGTTGGCTTGGCGTAAAGAGGGAATAGAAGTACTATGGAATGGATTATGCACCGAGATCCAAGAATCACCTTGTCAGAGGCAAGACGTTCCATATCTACGAATCGACGTGATAGGCAGGTCGTCTGAAATCGAAGATAGTGACTCAAGCACTACTTATCATTGGCGATGCTTATCAAAGAGGCTTCAGCCAACTCAATCGCTCAGTCTCAAGTCCTCTAGCACAAGCGGTAATCATCATCGTCAGTCGTACCGCCGCTGACAGATGCACAGAAGAGAGTTCAGAGAGGTATAGAGTTGATTTGTAGAAGATGAATCTACTTCTGCATCATGAGCTGGACGAATTCGTTGTCTGGCAGTTGTTAGCAAACACGTCCTCGGTCTCTTACCCTATGACCTACAATCGATTCGCCCATCACCGTCCTGATCGGCCTCCCGAATCATCTCGTCAACCTCATCGTCAGTCAATTTCTCACCGATACTCGTCATGACATGTCTCAGCTCAGCAGCAGAGATGAAGCCGTTGTTGTCACGATCGAACACTTTGAACGCTTCGCGGATCTCCTCTTCCGAGTCTGTGTCCTTCATCTTTCGAGCCATCATCGTGAGAAACTCTGTCCTTGATCAGCAAAGACTCTTGCGCCTGCCTTGTAGTGGGAGAGCATACCTGGAAAGTCAATTGTGCCATTGTTGTCTGCATCAACTTCGTTGATCATGTCCTGCAGTTCTGATTCGGAAGGGTTCTGGCCAAGGGAGCGCATGACGGTTCCTAGCTCTTTGGTTGTGATTTGTCCTGCAAGGGGTCAGTCGTGCTCGTTCGTGCTGGTCGGACAGGTTTCGAGGGCATTGTTGCGATCGTAGAGGAAGGGGTACTGACCATCGCCATCTTTGTCCTGGTTGTATATTAGCGCAGGCTCGACGATAGAGTGGGAATTGCACTCACGAACAGGGAGAATGCCTCCTTGAACTCAGACACCTGCTCTTCAGTAAGGGAGTCGGCCTGTAGTCAATCATTGTCAGCGCCTCTGTAGCACATGCCGATGCCCCACCCTGAGTTTACTCCCCTCAGCCCGGCGTTGACTGACCATATTGTATGATGTTCACGTGTGTATGGATGTGTGGAACAATTGCTTGGAAGCGCGAGCGTTATAGAGGGGTGAAAGATACGGTGTGACGACTGGTGGTTTGTTTGGCGAGACCAGTGAGAGCAATTCAATCGCCCGTCGTTTCAAGGGAAACAAACCATCAGGTAAGCGGGCAACAGTCTTGGCGAAATGCAAGTGTTAGGGCTGCGAGGGCCAAAAGAACGCTTACGAGGCTTGCTCCAGGAGCTGAACGAGCCCGAATTATTGCGGAGGACGTCAGCAGTCGATGCGGCCGCTGCAGCCGGTCACGTGCTCAATCAGCAGCTCTTCTTCATCATCTTCACCTTCACCTTCATCCTCATCTTGGTTTATAGCAGAAAGGACACAAATCATCAAGCCGTCTACTACTTGTAGGCTTGCACTCGATTTCGTGAGCAGCCGAAGGGTATGCGGCTAGCTCAATAGCAAGAAGATTTTCAACATGCTTCAGCAGCTACGTGTTTGCAGCAATGGTGTGTTGATGGACAAGAAAGATGTCGGTCAGCTTTCGCAGATTTTTGAGGAGCACGGACTTCGAGTTGCTGGATCGTGACCGTGTATTCCAAGTGCTAGGTTGGTGCAATCATGGAGATGCCACTCCGGGTGTTCTGCTACTTCCCTACCCTTGCCTTTTTCACTCGGTCTCTACTTAGATGTCAAAATGCTTAGTTGTGTCTTCTCATCACACTACACTATCTCTTCACTAACAGTAGACGTCACGTGCTGTGTGTCATTCTTCAAGATAAGAACATCTCGCTGCACTGACGCCCACTGGGTGTCAACAACAATGTTCCTCTGAACTCAGGTTCTTTACCAGCCAGAAGATGCCAAGGTCAGACACGGCCGTCCTTCTCGACAAACTCAAAGATGACGCAGCAGCTCACCTGGCGAAGACTACGTCGAGATTGCCGGCTAAAGAACGAGAAGCCTTTGAAGCCTTGTTCAACGAGAAGATCCTGCTAGGGAAGCAGCAACACCCACCAGCCGGTCCACGAAAGCTTACCGCGGCCGACTTGAGGGTAACACCGGTGGATTTCAAGTATGACGACAACACAGCTGGTTATAAGTTCATTGGCAGGGCAAAGTGTGCTTTGGACGGACTATCAGGAGCCTGTCATCACCACATCTGCGTCCAGGCTAAGGGAGACGGCCTTTCCTACTTGGAGTACGACACTATCATACATTATAAGCGACGCATCACAGCTGCTAAGACATCTCGCATGAAGGACGCCTTGCGCAAGCAGCGAGACATCCAATTACTGAAAGACCAGGAGGCAGGCACGGAATGGAGGGAAAAGACAATAAAGAAGCTCGGTCTTGGTAACTTTGGGCCAGGAAGCACGACTCTGGACGCTGTCCCTGTGCTCCAAGAGAACTCAAGTCCCGACAATGCAGTTGAGCAAGTCGGCCGAGCACTCAGCGCTTTGCGGATGGGCGCGCTCCCCTATGTCAAACGGGAGTTCGCGAATATTGTACAGGCCCGCATCACTGCAGGTCACGGTGGTAGTGGTGGCACTCTGGCATATCACTGGCGCAATCCCGCAAGATTTGTCGAATTTTTTGCTACTGTACAAATGACTCACATGGATGCTGCGATCATGAACGTTCGAGACATCCTCGAACTCAATGCGAAGTTGCCTTACGAGGTCGAGTATTGCTTGCGAGGCCTGATTGGACAATGCAGAGAACTAACAACACACGTTGCGCCCGACCGTAAATCTGTGCTCGGATACACGCTTGCAGAGGCCCTGCATGATGTCAAAGAAATGATACAACATAGAACTGCAACTCAGGAAGGTGCCACTACTGACGGAGCTGAAACCTGTAAGTCCGGAACCAGCGAGGTCCTGACTAGTGATGGGGAAGATCCTAATGAGTCAGACTGCGATGAAACCACTGATGGCAGATCTGGGGTCATGCCGAAGAACGACCTCTATCATATCCTGGTGAAGTGTAAGACTGTTGAAGACTCTTACAGAAAAGAGATGATGCGTGCCGCAAGCAGGTCTGTGGCTGATCAAGTCGTGCCAGACGAAATGCTGAAGCAGATCAAGGAAGCAGGACTTGTCGACTCGCCTCTTCCATTGATATCAGCCATTCGTTTTCACTTCGATTGCGAGCATGCTAAGAAGCTGGCCGCTATTCATCGCATGCTCGACATGGCAGAGAGGAAGAAAAGTATAGCTCAAATTCAAAAGACTGTTGTCGAAAGAATTCTGAGTATTACATGCAACAATCCCCACCAATACCTAAAGGTATGGAAGGATATATCGGTCGTGGAAGATCAGCTCAGTCAGCTAGAGAACGAGAAGCGCTACTCGGCTGAGCACGATGCTGTCAGGATCGCCCTAGACCAGGCTAAGGTGACACTCTCATCACTGGTCATTGAGACTGGCAAGAGCCCGGAAGAAGGAGAAGGGAAGTTCAAGAAACTGAACACTGACCAAATGTGGGAACTACATTCTTTAGAAGAGACAGTACCTTCTCCAAGTCCGGAGATCGACTTCCTATTTCTGCAAACTCCGGAGCAGCATGGACTTCGATTTGTACATTCACAGTACACAATTGTCGATTTTCTGTGTGAACGGCGTCTCGAAGGGTGGTGTCTTCCTGGCGCAATCGTTCGGTTGATGACTATCGTCCGCTGGGTATGCTCGCGGAACCCACTTCGAGCCAAAAGCATATTCAGACAGCTCTCGATTCTGGTTGACGGTGAGCTTCTGGGAAACAGCACTGTGCCTGCAGAATGGGCTGAGCCACTCCGCACTATAGGAGAAGCCCTGCTACATGCTTACGGCTACCTCACAATGGAATGCACCCATGTCTATGGCCGATCTGACGTGGAGCAAGTTGTCTTCACTCTCCTGTGGCGGCTGGTGTTTGATGCTCTGATCGCGATGAGTCGCGCAGACGCCACCAGGAGTTCTGCGAATACTTCAGAATTTGTGGAACATAATCTGAGAACGACGGAGACAGCTGCAAGGACCTGGTTTTTGAAGATATCAGAGATGTTTCGGCATATCATTGAGAAGGATGAAATGCGTTGTGTGACGCCTGAGTTGTGCACAACATCAACATCCAAAGACACCTGTGGAGACTTGGTTCGACAATCTTGGAGGGCATCAATAGCTCAAGATGATGCTGGGAAGCGATACTTGGAGCGCCACAGATTCACAATTCTGGAAAGCACTAATGGTGCGAAAGCGCCCTTCTTGGCGCATGATGACATTTTACTCCAAGTTCTAGAAGAGCAAAGCCCCAACCCACTAGAGGCATCACGAATACTGAGATATCTAGCTTGTCGTCTGCAGATCGACAGTCTAAGTGTCCAGGCTACCTCAGGCAACAAAGCTTCCCTAGGCGTCAACCACTCTACTCTCGACATCCTATGGCTGGCCTTCCTCAGAGCAGAGACCCTGCTTAGACGTACCCCAGATGCATCGTACTTCGTCCCAAAACGCAGGGTGCTCATTAGGGAACATTGGGAAGGCCGGACTGTCATGTCGAACGCATCCAGCATGTGTTTTAATATGCACAATCACTGCAACATCTCAGAGCTCTGTGATCCAGCTTCCAGGGGCAAAGCAGTGGGTTTCTTCGAAGGCTATAGACTTGGATTCCGTGGTAGACGTGACATCGATGTACTGCTGGAATCGATGGAACTTTACGAATCGCAACATGGACCTCCTAGCAAAGTGGCAAAGTGGAACGAACTCATACAGACCTTGGCAGATTCTGGATACCGATGCACTCCTGAGACGGCGAAAGTCTTCAGACGAGTCACCCGCTGCATCTGGGAGCAGCTCGGGGATGCACGGGATGTGGCTCGCCAGTGCAGTGAGGCACCACTACCTCCCGACGATGATTCGTTAGACACATCGGATGCGGAATATGATGAAACAGACGAAAACAGCATCGACGTCAAGGAGTTTCGACTTAACATCAAGGTATCAACGCCTATACCCTCCGAGAAGCAGTCTGTGCCCAATGTCGAAACAACAGCGAGCACAGCGTATCCGAAAGTGCATCTAAAGCGCGAGACAGAAAGCGTCAAGGAGTACGCATCGAGGAGCATATCTCCAGGCAAGAAAGACAGAATTACGCAGGGTCCAGCTATTTCGGACAGCATCGCCAAGCAAGTGACTTGGCATCCAGACGCTGAGTGTCGCGTCCGCGGCAGAGACACAAACGCTGCGCAGAAGCTGAGAGATAGAAGCGTTACGTCCCATCCGAGGATTCAGCACGATAGTTCAGGAGAATCCCCTGCCTCGCTTCCTTCTACACTCGATGATGTGCCATTCATCCTGTCTGATGACCTTCAGGACAAGATGGTCGCGGTCAAAGAGTCACTTAACAGGACTAGAACAAGCCTAGCGCCAGGTACAGAACTACGAGCGTTCTTAGCAGCCACTACGGATGGTACGGCGACGCTCACGTCGATGGAGCAGCAGTTGGAGCGTTATGAGGCTACGTGCGACGAGCTTATACAAGCAATGGGTTGATGCTAGCTTGCATGCTAATAGGAGAAACATGGAGAGTTGTCAATTGGCTTTGGATCTGTTATTGGTCTGTAATTAGTTTGGTAAGAAGTGCAGTGGGTCGGATATCTGCTCCGGCCACATCAAACATGCTAGTCTGACGTACGTACATAATCACGCGTTCACACACCACTGCAACCACATAGCAACATAGCTCGCTACTAGTATGATCATAGGTACTTATCTCTATTTCACTCGACGGAAAGAACTAAACCAACAGCCGGACCAGATCAATCACAGTAACAGGGAACTCACGAATAGTCAAGCCCCCACCCAGGGAAATACCATCATGGCCTCTCTCTCCGGCCAACATGACGCTGGCTCCGACATGTCTGCTCCCGCCCCCGGCGCCAACCAGACAGGCGAGTCACTCGGTGACCACGGAAAGACAGCAGAGACCCAGTCGAGCATGGTAAGCCTACCGACGTCCGTCGTCTAGAGAGTGACACTGAACTAGAGGCAAGGACAGTGGCCCGGAGTCTGGAACCGGCGGTGGCTCGCAGGGATCAGAGAAGATCGGTGGGGGCGATGCAGTTAAGGATCTGAGTGGTGAGGGGGGTGGGATTGGTGGAAAGATGGATAAGAACTTCGTGGAGGGTGTGAAGGGCAGCGTCGAAGGTGATGAGGACGGGAAGGAGGCGTCGAGGTTGAAGTGAAGGTGGATCGCGGTGGCTGGTCTTGATCGTCTTGGTGTATCTACCTGTCATGGGCGGCTGTTGTGGTGCTCCGGACGGTGAAGTCGAAGATTATCGTGTGTCCTAGCTGAAATCTCTCCATGTGTAGCGTACGTCCTATTACCTTCGTCTGTGAAAGACCACAAATTTCGAAACGTATAACGAGAGCGCGCCATACCTATCACCAGAGGAGTGTACCACCATATATTTTTGGCGTGTCTCTGCTCCTGTTGTCTCTTGAACTTATCCACGGTTGATGTTCTCGGAAAACGTTAGCCATGGCCCCAGAGCTTCGACGTTCTGGTCTTACCTCTTACAACATCCCAACACTAGCATAGACTGAAATCCATCTCAGCCTATGTTGAGCGGTCCTCTCACAAATGACAATGGCCCACACATCTCGCGACGACAACGTCGCTCCTCCGCCAGGAATAGTATTTGTCGACTCCAAAGTCCTTAACACAAATGCGCTGTCACCTTTCGATTTTGCTGAATGGTATGAAACCACGCACATACAAGAAGTGCAGGCCACTGGAGGTAAGAGTCCCAAAACATAACCATTGTTTTGCATATCCATGACCACTCCCAAGGCATATTCAACACCCAACGCTACGAGTCGATACCCTTCACGAGCAAGCACAGAGGCCAGAAGCTCTGCGCAGAGATACTAGGGAACAAGAACATCGATTACGATTTCTTGACGATTTACAACATGCCCGATCTCGCGTTTCGGGAGACGCAAACGTTCAAGTGCGTATAGCGGCATCGATCATGAAGGACTCACAACGTGGATAAGTATAAAGCCTGACCAGTACACAGAAGCCTCGGCGGCCAAAGCAAGCCGTCTGACGAGATCCTAGAGGGAATTTTCAAGCACGCGGAATTCTGCACACGTTTCTGCGAGGAGTTGCCTTCCGTATCTCCTCCGTCTGTAGATCCTGGTCAGCATACAGCACCGTTCGTTGTCACAGTACTCGGATCAACCTCGACTGCTGGATCTAGTCTCTCAGGTCTCACAGGGGTCAGAGGGAAGCGAGAGTTTCAGGTACGGGAAGCCAGTAGGCTTAGCGGCTTTGAACGAAAGATGTTGGAGGACGGGAGTAATTTGATGGTGTTCGAGTTTGAGAGGGTGGAATGTCTTGAACAGGTCGCGAGACTGATCGAGGAGGATGGTACCGATGGGCTCGAGGTAGGCTTTTGGGCTTTGAGGAGAGCTTATGACGGAAGCGAGAGGAGTCCAAAAGAGTGGAAACCTCCACAGAGGTGATTTCGAGCCCGAATTTCTGTGGTGTCAATTCCAATTCGCGAGCTGGTATTTGCCATCTGTCAGGACATCACTACGCTTGCAACAATTTGGTCTGAGAGAAATGTCTTCTGCGTTGGTCTTGGCAGATTGCCCATTTTATGTCTCAAATTTTAAAGACAGAAGCTGTAGAGAAATTGGATCGACCAATGCTCAGTGGTCGAGTAGCTAGCAGCGCATACCCTAGCATGAGTCGTCATCCACCAGCTTCATAATCTGCTGCGTCCTATTCCAGAGTGTCCAGAATGGCAGATGCGAGATCAAACCAGTAGAGTGATTGCAAGCCTCATCAGCTCCCATAAGCTATATGCCATCATCGCGAGTCTTGAAACGATGACGAGTGGTTGAATAGAGCGAACGTGAAAGGAGCCTGTGTAACGAGACTGTATCCGTGGTTACAAAGAAATTGTCGTACCTACCAGTACACATGTTAGAACTAGGTTCCTATCAACCAGCACACGAACCAGAGTTCAGGAAAGCTTGAAGCGTTAGATCGAGAACAAGCTTGACTGGCGAGCAGATGGGGAGTAAGCACCTCAGTTCTGCTCGACCGTGCAGCTTAACGAGCCCTAGGTGACTGTTAATTAGTCGCCCTTGGTGTGAGCATTGAAAACATTGTTTTGGTACTTGTCGCGACCAGTATGTGATAATCATGACAGCCTCCACCCACGCACGGGTTCTTGTATTGAATGTACACGACCAGTCTAACGCGGTCTGGACATTTCCCGTCAACCTCTTTAGTGCGCCTTGACGCCCCCAGAGATGTTACACATAGGTCCTTCTAAATCCAGTGTTGTTCAGTACCAAGATGTTAGGCCCATTCAGGGTCGAATTGCTCAGGAAGCAGTCGCGCCCGGGGCGTTAGGATCCTTAGCAAGTTCCAACATCATCTCCCTCATCTTCTGCTTGCTGCTGCCCGCACCACCACTAGCATGTCCCTTTCCACTCAGGTCAGCAAGTTTAGCGATGCGTTCCCAGGATGTGCCACCACTCGTGGTGTCCTCTCTCTTTGCCAAGAACTCCTCGGCTTCTTTGGCGGTCTGAGTCTTCTGGCGGTCAACTTTCCTGTTGTAGGACTCGTAGAAGGAGTCAATGTCTTTTCTGGCGGTTGAGACCGTCTCTTCTTTCTTTCGTGCAGAGGCTTCGTCTCGTCGGGTGATGTCATCGTCACGCTTCTCTCGCCAGGCTCGGATGGGCTCGGAGTCCTCGTCTTGTTGCTGCTGCCCATAGCCAGAGGTGTATGATGTGGTAGGGGGATAATGAGGGGCTGTTGAGCCTGTGATGGTGTCACCAGGTCCAATGTTCTACCAGCTAGTGTCAGTATCGGTGTTGAAGGGATGGTTCTCCTAGCTTACATCGTTGGTGGTATTGACAGCAGGGAACGAGGATTCGAAAGTGTCAAAGTCGTCTTGTGCCACAGATGCTTGCTGCGCGCCTCCTGAGAAATCACCGCCTAGCAGATCATCATCGCCATCTTCGACAGTGGTCTGTCTTGCGTCGTTGCCAGACGAGAACAAGTCGGCATCTTCACCTAGCGCTGCTCGCTCCCTAGCAATGAAATCCCCATCTCCTGACGCATCGCCCTCTCGGACCTCGGTCTGACCTGTGTTGATGTCAGTACAAGTGCAAGTAGCGGCCTCTATCAGTTGTCGCACCTTGGTCGATATCGTCAAGCGAAGGAAAACGGTCTGCCATTGTCGTGGGAGAAACAGACGGTTGTGGTAGAACAAGACCTGAGGGCTATATCACTTGCTGTGTCTTGTTGGAGCTGCACTGTCACTTTGGATCTTGCTACTCGGTGTAAAGACGTCAAGCTGGTTTCTGCCCTGCTCAGAGCTTCCGCTACTGTGATGTCTTGGTGAAGCTGTGACCCGTGTCTTCCGGACAGTGTTGTGAGGGGGTGGCCGTAGACTTGTCAGGCTCAAGGGAACCTGCAGTTGTGACAGAGCTCTGGTTGAAGAACTGAATATCTTGGTCGAATAAGATGCGACAATCAGAAGTGCTGCTTGAGAGGAGAGTCAGCGTGCAATGTCTCCCACAAACAGAAGCACTGAAGCACTCAACACGTAGCCGCAGGCGCGACACATACCTGCACGTGACTCGCTCCTTCTCAAATTACCACTTGACGTAAGTAGCTTCTGCTGCTAGCGATCGTTCTTTCCTTCAGAATCCACGACATCTCAACTTTCGCAATTCATCACAGCCATCCTAGCATATTTGACGTGTCCTTCGGGGTTGCAGATTGTGTAGTCCAAACAGACTACTTCCTAGCTTCGGTCCTGTAGCAATTGTGAACACTTTCTCGTGCCGTTGTAAGCCCTCCGCGGGTGAAGCCAGTTACGAGAACGCGCTCTGTACCGCAAGCTGTAAACATTGAAGCTCAAATCGCTGTAGATCGTCATAGGCATGGCCTACAACGATGAAGCTCTCAAAGCGAAGCTGTCAACCTTGAACGATTCACAGGAAAGCATAGAGTCCACCTCATCATGGATGGCCTTCCATAGACGCCATGCCGACAAAATAGCACAGCTCTGGCTGACGCGCCTGCGAGACACCCCTCCACCAAAGTCTCTCTATTTCTTGTACCTGGTCAATCACATAGTTCAGAACGCAAAACACAGAAAACGAGCAGAGTTCCCGACAGCATTCTCACCTCTTATTCCGGACGCTGTCCAATCAGCATACCGATCATCACCCAAAGATCTACAAGTCAAGATCCAGAGACTAGTCGACGTCTGGAAGACAAGGAATGTCTTCGATCCGAGCGTCCTCCAAGCAACCCAAGCACGCATCGGGGATCTCGATAAATCCAAGACCTCAGGCGGAAAGAAGTTGATGGGCAACTCGCTCTTCTCTTCGGGCTCAGGCGTGCCTAAAGAGCTTGAATCCCTTGTGTCTCTTCAAACAGCAGTCACGAAAGCTGAGTTCTCAAGCCGCCCACTAGTCGGAACTGCAACCGATGAGTACACCAAGGTCAATGATCCAGGCTTGCAACGACCAAGTGCCCCAGTTCATGCAGCAAATCTCTCAAGCTTGATCAAGAAGCTGGCTGCCGCGGAAGCAGGCATCGACGATATTGTCAATGCTCGCAAAGCACTAATCGCGGATCTCAAACGCGTCACAGAAGCAGCCGAGTCTGCATTGTCGAATGACGAGACTCTCGTGCTGGACTTGGCTGCCAAACGCACAACTGCTGAGACCACCAAACGGGATGTAGAGGACAGCATTTTGCGTGGTTTCACGACTACCCCCAACGAATCCGATGAGGTTGTCGTGGACGATAATCGACCCGACGTCGAAGAACTAACACCCGAGCCGGACGAGATGCCAGCCCCTCCACCCGCAGAGACAACACTTTCTCCTCCACCACCAGAAGCACGAAACCCAAATTTGCAAGGTATACTAGCTGGCTTCGGCTCAGCTGGTGATTCCAGTGCCACGATGCCAGCCGACATCCCGGGATCACCACCTCTGAATTACGCAACCACGACAAACGGCACAAGCACAACGCCCGGGCCGTCCTCAAACAAGAAGCGAAAACTTTCCCACGACCCCTACGCCAGCGTTGAAGCTGCAGTCCCAGATCTCGGCGGCATGGGTGTCACTGGCTTTAATGGCACAGCCGACCCCTCTGCGCCTCCTGGCTCGGCATACGCTGATCCCTCCGCAGCAGGTTACTATACTATGCCTGCCGGTGCCAGTGGCTTGACCGCTAATACCAACGTTGATTCTGCCATGCCGTCAGCTAGCGCGATGGAAGCACCATCGCTAGACTTCTTGGAGCAGGATGTCGATGCACTCATCAGGGAGAACAGAGGTCCAGGTGCGGACACGACTGCCGGCGTCGGTGCAGACTCGAACACGGAGACAGCAAGGACAATCAAAGACAATCCACCTGTTTAGTGAATGACGTCCTTGCTCGGTGAGCCATCGCCAGACCATACCTGGAATGTGTGGCTATGTTTTGATAAGCAATGAAGCAATGAGATGCGTGCAGCAAGGAAGCTCGGGGGATCATAGGCTAGTAGGAACCTGCAATACTGCACGATGGACGTCAGTGAATCTAGATGATTCTACGTTAGTGACGAACAACTTTGTACGAATAAAGCAAGCATCAATGAAGAAACGCCTTCCCTAACTCTGCCTTTTGTCTTGTCGTATATCGTGGGTGCGTCAGTCAATCCCGCCACCTTATACGTCAAAGTCCACCTCACCAACTCTTCACCTCATGGAAGAGTACTAGTAGTCAAGTATATGGCCGACTTTCTATCTCGTCGGTAGAGTCCAAGAGGCAGGGTGTGCATAGCGCCGTCCCCATCATCGGCGAAGCAGCCACGACACACCAGTCTCACGGATCATTCCTGCGCTTCCTCGACGTAGCCTTTGGGCGCGAGTCTTGTCCTTGTAGCATCCCACACTGCAGTAGCCAGAGGACTAGAGCTCGTAGTCCTAGGTCGTCCGGTAACAGCTGTGGAAGGGACCCCGTGAAGCACAACGCTGATGTGGCGTCAAAGACGCAACTGTCCTCTGGAAGATTCTTGCACGGCCGCGATAAGACAGGATAGTAGAAACAGAAAGTAGATTTTGAGTTACAACTAGATCATGTGCTTGCGATAACAGTACAAGTACAGCTGGATCCCTAATGGTCCATCAATCATTCATCATCGACATACCCTCCCGTTCACCACTCATTTCAGATCAAGCAGAAGCCTTGACGACATTGAACCCTTCAAACGACGGCAAGACCGCGCGAATGTCCTCGCCGTAATTGTGCAAACCGCCAGCATAATTCGTCTGCTCGAATGCTTTGTCCGGCTTGCTGCCTCCCATGTACCTGTCAAGCAGTTAGCTACTGTGCCAAAGACTACCCTTGGGGATATCTCCAGGCCACTCACGTGCTCTTTGTCGTAGGGAAAAGGGAAATATCGCTCAGATGGTTGATCTTCTTCTTCCACTCCTTGCTCGCCTCGTCCGTCGGGTTGATGTATCGTATTCCGTCGCGCTCGCATCGCTTGATCACGTCCGTGATCCATCGACCCTGCACCTCGACCGTGGTAGGTCCGTTAGAGAGCAGAGTAGGACCCTGCGGCCCGTACAGATGGAACATGTTTGGATACCCAGCGACTGTCGTGCCCAAGTAGGTGTATGCTGCCTTCTTCCACTGGTCCTCCAGAGATTCACCTTTGATGTCGCGGAGACCCATGGCCGTCATGCCTCCCGTGACCACGTCAAACCCGGTAGCGATGCAAATGACGTCGAAGTCGTGGTGCGTGCCATCTTGCATGTTGATGCCTGTTTCATCGAAGTTGACGATGGCGTTGTTCTTGGTGTTGACGATGTCGACGTTGGGTCGGTTGAATTGCTCGAGGTAGGCGTACTCGAGACAAGGTCGTTTGATGCCCCAGTAGTGCGGCATGTCGAGCGGTGCAAGTATGTCTTTCTTCTCCGGGTCGTCAATACGAGCTCGTTGCTTCTTGGCCCAGAAGTTGTATGCCTCCTGGTTGGCCTCCTTGTTGAACAAGTAATCCTTGTAGTTGCCAAGCCAGAACCTGAAGCCGCCATCCTGCCAAAGCTTTTCGTAGAACTGCTCTCGTTCTTCGGGACTGTCGTCGAACGTGTTCTTCTCCGAGAAGGTGTATAGGAAGCCGCCGAAGCAATGCTCACGAAGGCGAAGAAGTTCTGGGTACCACTTCTTGGCAACCTCTTGCTCTTCGACTGTGAGGTCCCTCTGGCGCATTGGTACTGTCAAGTTCGGAGTCCGCTGGAAGACCTTGAGATGGCCTGCCTTTGGTCCCCAGGCCTGCGTCAGCTGAACACCAGTGGCACCTGTGCCGATGATTGCACACTTCTTACCGTCAACTGAGATCTCCTCATCGGGCCAGAAAGAGGAGTGATGAATGACGCCCTTGAAGTTGTCGATCCCGGGCCAGTCAGGGACGTATCGCTTAGCAGCGAAGCCGGCACAGACAACTAGATACTTGGCTTTGGCGGTCCTTCCGTCCGCTGTCCCGACTGACCAGCGTCCTTCTTCGGTATCGAACTGCGCGCCGGTCACGACACTCTCGAAAGCCGTTTGACTTTTGATGTCGAGGACTTTATCGCAAGTATCAAAATAGTCTCGCAGATCGTGGTAGTTTGGATAGTTGTTTGGCCAATTGTGTCTGGTACGTGTCAGCCTTGAAAGTGTCCAACATTCAGGGGAGGGACAAACGCTTGGATGACTTCAGGGATATTCAATTGGTACTCTGGGACTTCTGAATCGACCATGGCCCCAGCTGACATATGTTAGATGGATCTGTAGGGACAATAGACTGACTGACGATAGCAGTTCCACCGCCATGTTCCGCCTAGATCGGTACCTGCTTCGTATCTGCCATGTGCTTAGTGAACGACTCAGGCTTTCAATGTACTCACATCACTGTATTCAGTCCGAGTTGCTTCTTGAGTTGGTAGAACATGAACACGCCAGCAAAGCCGCCACCTACGATCAAGGCATCTATTTCAAGGTCATCTGCATACGGCCCGTCAGTACGGTTGCGGCGACCATATTCATGCAAGTGAGTCCGCAGCTTAGGGTTTGTCAATTCAACCTTGTTTTTGCCATTTGGGGCGCCGATACTGTCATCCATGGCTTCAGTCATGGTGGAGCTGGTGTTAGCTTAAACTGTCGATAATACCCTCAGCAAAGCAGGAGCAGATGGAAACATCTGGGTATCTTGTAGCTGCTGAATGTTTTCAACTTCCCCTCAAGCTAGGGTCGATCGATACCGAGAGGAGGCACTGCGCGGTCCCGCAAGTGATGTTGGGTAGAGATTCGCATCGCAGCTCCTCACACCCCCTCTCGAGAGCGTTGTTTCTGGTCGGGTCAACGCTCTTTCAGTGGACAGAGGTCCGTGGCTCATGATAAGTCCTTGCTGGGATGTCCTAAACGAACATGGATCTGCGTCGCTCAGACAAGGATTCCCCGCAACTCGCGAAAGAAGCGCACAGTAGCATTGCATGCACGATTGCTCGGAATAGACACAGCAGCAGCGAAAACAAGGGTTAGACTCGCGATCCCATACAACCGAGTAGGGTCCCTGCAGAATGGATCAGAGATACTGGAAGACCGAGCAAGGCTAGGCTGGCTGCACCAAATCCACTTTTTTGACACTCATGCACATACGTTCACAGTATGACCCTACCAAGCGATACTGTCGTCAAATTACCAGCGTATGCGACAGTTTGTATGCCGTCCTTAACCGGTGTGTTCTGCGTGTTGTTGACGCTGTAGTCGGCGTCGGTCACAAGGAACTGTTCGTACAGTGAGGCTTGGATTAGGTGTGCCTCTGCCAACAGATGTTATTCCTGGATTTTAACATTCGCAAGATGATCAGCAGTATTTTTTGTATGCAGATTGTGATACATCCGCCCGGCTGGCAGCAGTGGCGGGTCCGTATCGTGTAGAAGCACACTCCGCGGGAAGAATGCATGCTTTCGTGACCGGGCTGATCATATAACATCATACAGCAGAAGATATTCTTCAATCCGGAGTACGGGTTGGCACAGTAGACCACAAATCATACTTTCATATCACCGGCTGGTTCCGATGATAGGATTGTATGGCCGCTGTTGCAATTGCAAGCGGCACCGTTCGGGTAGTGATATATATCCGTCAAGTGAATATCCCGAGCTCGTGTCACAGAATGACGCGTTCGAATCATACCCGCGTCGATGGGTACATTGTTCGCCTCGACGAATTGAGTCGCCTGCACCCGCTTCTGCGAGAGAACACTTCTGCCAGTCAATTGGCTCAACAATTTCTCCGGCAGAGTGCGAAGATCAGGATCTCATCCTCGCTTGTAAAGGTGAACCAGGGTCGATGTGGACGCATCATTCCGTGATTGGCTGTAAGTGCGGCGAATCATGAAATGGGTTTGAGGACATTTCTCCCAAAGCCCTCATTCTCATGGGTCTCGCACCCGCTCATTTAGTGCCCGTGGTCGGCAACGGCTAAAACCATGACCCACACGATCGGAGATTTTGGCCAACGTTTGCACTCAGCTGTGGCCTGGACTGAAATTTGCACACCAAATCTGAATTTGTGCATGCGAGCTGAGGCAAAACGTTGCTAGAGACCGGCAATACCTGCACATCGGCGGGAGCGAGAGAAAAGCTCGTGCGTTGCGGCTGAGCCTGCATCATCATTCTCAGACGATTGGACGCCCGGCCGAATGACTTGTCCTGTTCGAGTAAAATCGTTAGAAGCTTCGACTCCTCAGCAGTAATTGCTCGTCCGGCCTCGCCAGGCATATTCCTGCGTGGTGTTGATATGGAGGCGCTTGGTCTCGCGCCTACAAGCCTCACTTTGGGGCTGTTTACTGGGTGTGCTTCGAAACTTCAGTGCTCTCGCTTTGACTTCGACTTTGGATCACAAGCGTTCGTCGGCGCGAGACTAGAGATTACCTTTCTGGCACTAGCCGTGCTTTCGATTCGGCCCTCGCCATCGACCCTCTGGAGCCGCCAATTCCGTTTTTGTACCAACGGCAACGTCAGCACTGAGCATCGAACACTCATACGCTATGGGTCGACCGCTCATGCGGTCGACACTCTTGCAGAGGTCCTGTTCTAACACAATCGTGTATGGAAACGCGAGCAGAACAGACCTGTTATATGCCGCACGGCTAGGCTTTTCGCCGCATTGGCCTGGTCCAGAGCTCTTTCGAGGCCGACCATTGCAGTTCTGAGTCCTCTCACATCTTGGACCTTGGATTGTCACGGCTTGCAGGGGCTTGAAATAAGTCACATGCGATTACAGTATTCGCAAGCCACGGATATTCGTGCGGGCGTGGCGTTAGCTGCTATCGCAGTGGCACTACACCTAGACATATCAAAATTAGACTTCCGAGAGTCCACCGCATGGATGGTGGAGACCGAATTAGTCTGTGCCGCATTCTGGCATGCCTTGTTCGTCCTCGTGCCTTCTTCAACGATCTTGACTGACACATCTGTTAGTTGGGGATGATTGATGACTTAATGCGTGCCCTTCTGCTCTTTGATCATGTCAACCCTCGACATAACTTAGATTTCACACCGACTGATTGACTAATCCAAGCGATTTTCAGGGCACGCTTCGGCATTTAGGCAATACCGAATGTGCTGAAATTCGAGTTTGACTTACTATTTTTGGAGACAAGTGCTCCCAGAGTCGAAGCGTAACGCATAGAAGGTCTGCCTGCTTCAAATCGAGCCCAACTTCAGCAGCAGCAAAACCACATCGATTGCTCCGGTGTCAGCCGCCTATACAGTCTTTAAGCTCGAGAGGCGCTTTGAGGTTATCGGCGTCTATAATTACCCCGTCACACAGCATATCATAGCCTTCGGATTGCCTTTCCTCATTGGAATGGTTTGGTGATAGGACCGCCGGCATGCAATCGTTGAACAATACCAACGGACTGAGGATAAACTGCTCGCCTGGGACTTTGATGGTAATACAGTACTTATGGCGTCGCACAAGACTCGAACAGCCGAGACTCCTGGATTCAACTTCCGAACCACCACCAATGATCCACGTTTGCCTCCGATAAGGAGAGACTTTCGTAGTAATGGCGGCTCGAATGTCGCTGTTGCTTCGAGAAGATCCAGCATACCATTGATCGTTTCTACAATTAGTAACTCGAATGCTTCCGGAGAACTGGTCTCGGGCTCACAACAACCGAGACCTTCTGCCTTGCCACGGTTCAGCTCTTCGTCTTCTCAGGCTCGTTTGAACCATATTGCCTCGAACCGACCTATGCCAACACACGCAGGGAGATCGCCACCATTGCAGGTCCTGAGCATGGCAACATCGAAGACGAAGATTCCAAGGCTGGAAACTTCTCGAGCTCCATTGAGATCCAATCTTTGCCGGTATGGGCCTTCAGAGAGTATCTCGTCCACAGCCATGGACGACGACACGGTTTTAGGAGTTGTCATACCTCCAAAGCCACCAATGCATCCCGTTGCAGCACTGCCACCTCGGCTTGTACCAGAACTACAAGCACTTGCTGCAAGTACCAACTATCCGAACGATCCTGCTTCATCATCGATAAGCTCAATAAGTAGCCCCTCAACACAGTTCACAGCATCTTCCAGCCCCTGGAGCGCTTCCACTGCTACCACGACTCCAGTCTCTTGGTCTTCAGCGTCTCCGAGCATTGCACAAACGGCTAACGCCCCGAGTAAAAGATCCTACACAGTTCCTGTTCCCTTGAACGTCAAGACCAGAGCGCCGAAACTACCTGTTGTCAAGGAGAGCCGAACCTCGGCGTCTTCTTCTAAGGTCACGTTGTCATCCCAGATCGAGCGAAAGGAGCGGAACAAGCAGGCTAATATCGTGGATCCTGCGCTCCCACCTCGCTCCTCGTCCCTAAAGAGTACAAGATCGTGCAGTAACAGTGTTTTGACGGGCAGAACCGAGAAGGATACTGCGTCGGAGCCAAGCATACAACACTTCGCTGCACCACCACCCATTTCAAGTGCTCTGGAAGTACCTACTGTTGGGCGTAAGGATTCTTCGTCTAACATGATGTCTAATCTGACAAAGGGACATTCAAGACTCCAAGAGGCTATTAATGCTGCAAATCAGCCAATGACGACAACCAGATCGCTGCAAGAGGCGGAGTACGACAGCCAATCCACTTCTTCACAGCTACAGTCAAGACACCTGCTTGGGCCGCTCCCTCTGGGACAAAGCCAGCATCGCAGATTTCCTAGTCTTTCACGGAAGAGTGTGCGACAACCATCCAGTTCTGAACCGGAAGTTGAGAAACATTCTGCTCGTAGCAGACTAGCCAAATTTTCCAAACGAGCTCTCTTCGGCCGCAGTAAATCCAGGGAGGAGCCAGAAGGAAGTTCGCAGCAGATAGGACCTCGGAAGGGTCCTGCAGCTGGTACTGGTCATGAGGGATATGGCAAATTCGGACGGAGAGGTCGCAAACAATCGGTCGGTAGCAGCATTGGAACGAGTGATAGTGAGACCTCGATCGCAAGTGAGTCCCGCAAGCCCATTCGGAGGCAGAGCAGATCTAGCAGCACGAGTCAGGATCAATCCGACCTTGATGGGTTTGCCTCATCACGTCTGAAGCCAGCCGTCATGATCGGAGGATCCCAGAGGGGCCGGGCTAGCCCATTCCCACTGACAGCGAAAGGCTCTCAGCTCAGCGACATCAGCCTAAGCACAGTCAGTTCTGCAGAGAGTTATCCTGCAGCAACTCGCGTGCTGTCTCCCCGACGGGAGCGCTTTTTGCACGCGTACGAAGAGGTTCGGCCTACCCTAGCTACTAGACGGTCACAGAAGCTTGCGAGGAGCGACGAACCATTCCCCTCTCCTCAGCCTATCGAGACGCAAGACATTGCTGCGATATCCTGCCTCGACAGTAGAAACACAACACAGTCCTCGGATCTTCCAACCTCTGCGAGCGCAATATGCAGGCTAGATTCAAGCGTCCTCGAGAAGCAAGCAACGAAGAGCAAGAAAGCGAAATGGAACTTCTTCCGCAGGAAAGACAGTATGTCCGGCACGTCCGAGCGACGGACAGAGAGGCAGTACACGCCTCCGGGCATGTCGGTTGACGTTGCCCCAGCCCCGTCCTCACGTTCTGTACCATACTATGCAATGCTTGAGTCAGAATCGGAACTGGCAACCACCGCAACCATTGGACAATTCCTACAGGAAGCTGTAGAGTCACCTGAGAAAGAGAACCAATTCCTCTGTAGTGGTTTAACTGATGACGAGGCGGCAGAGAACTCCTACCATGACCGTGGATCAGTACTCCTGCCCTCGGCGCCTGTTAGACAGTGGCAACAAGCTCCGATACCGACACCAGTGTCTACCGAGCGGAGTGAGCATCCCCGGCCCGCTGAATGGCCTTTAGTCGCCGACTCGGGCACGGGTACCGTGTCTTCGCGGAAACAGCCTCGATTGGCTCAGGTAGGAAGGATTCCGAAGGTCGTTCCCACCAAGAATCAGCCTCAACCAGGCGTTCAGATCGCACACGTCTCAGACATGCCCGTGCTTCGGCGTGTTACGGAACCAATACGTCCAAGAGCAAGCCGGGAGCAGTTGCCACGACTCACCACTCGTCAGTCGCCGCTACTCCAGCGCCCAGGACCAGGTGGCGATAGGTGTCAATATGATACAAGTTTCCAAGCCCCGTTTCATCGCAATCAGGTCGCAGCCCTCGAACCAGAATTTCTGCAGTATGCTGGTGTCAGAAGTTCCGATCTCACAACATCAAGCGAGTCAACAGGCATCATCAGTATCATGGGTCCCCCTGCCTCCGAGGTTCATTATGTACCTTCGCGCCCAGCAAGTCATCTGCCACACGAAGACGACGTCTGGAACGAGTACAACGATTTCATGGACGATATCATGTCACCATCTCAGCAGACCCAATCGCCAAAGAAGGTCAGGAAAGCGGAGTGGAGCGTGGGAAGGCTGCTGGCGACAACACAGGAGCCTAGAGAGACGCAGGGCCTCGCCATCGTACCTGCGCCTGTACCAGCCGTCGACCCTTCCAAGAAACTGCAAGGTATGGCACCGCTCTTACATATGCCTCCTCTAGGGGAGATGGTGTCTTCGGATGAGGAGATACGGCTTCGAAGATCACAAATAGCTGCTGCTTTGCACGGTTCGTATGCACCCTCTTCGCCATTTTCATTGCGTGACCTCATAGGGGAGTACGATAGGCCAGGTAGCGGCAAGTTCTCAGAGCGCCTCAGTGGCTCTTCAGGACAGGTCCTGACACCAACGCACGCTGTGGCGCAGCCACACCAAGAACAAACTCGACCAGGGCAATACGAGAATGCCGTTCAGCTCGAAGTGATGGAAAGAACAAGGAACCCTACCAAGCACTCCGATAGATCGTACGCTTCGCTCATGGTATCTCGGTGGCTGTCGTTTGGCCGTGTACTCTTTTCACCGGCTCATCAGGAGATCGAAGCAAACCTAGAGAGACACGTCCTAGTTATCGATGGGCTTGGTAGCGAAGATTGGTCAATGTACTGCGCCGTCACCTACCAGCAGGAGAGAGTTTACGTACATGACCTGAAGGAGAGACGGCAAAACAGAGTGAGGGTCAAGGCAGCTCAATCTGGTGAGAGCGCTCCGCCCAACCACCGACGGTCAGAAGTTCCCAGCTTCAACGACAAGTTTCCATTTCCCCCTGGATTCTTCAGCGCCATCGTGATCAGATTCCCTCCTGCGATGCCGGATTCGAAGTTGAAGAACATCGTGTCTGAAAGTCGACGAGTCTTGGCTCCTGGCGGATTCCTCGAGCTCACAGTCCTAGACATCGATATAGTCAACATGGGCATGCAGACAAGGAGAGCCATCAAGGAACTGAAAATCAAATTGACAGCTGTGGACCACTCAATTAGTCTCAAGCCGATCATCGACAACGTACAGACTGTGCTTGGGTCCAACGGCTTTTCGAACGTCAACCGCTGCGTTGTTGGCGTTCCAGTGGTGGGCAAGCCTGCCTGCTCCTTTGACTCATCCTCCGAGTCCAGGTCGAGCACAGGGTCAACGGCAGGACCGCGACGAAGATCATTGGCAGGACCAAGACCATATGAAAGCCTTTGTGGATCACACGACTTCTCGCTGAATGACCTGGTTGCGGACCATTCGGAGAATGCGGACGCGAAGATCGGTAAGATGGTGTCGAGGACAGCTCGAAGCTGGTGGCAACACTGCTTCGAGGCCGGAATCATAGCAGAGCGTAATGCGTCGAAGAGCGTCTTCACCAACAAAGAGGTATTGAAGGAGTGCAAGGCACGAGCGAGCAATTTTAAGCTGTTGATTGCATATACGCAGAAGCCACAAGTGGATCAGAAGAGAAGAACAATGAGTGAACCGACGGTGCCTACATTGAGCACTGCCGGTGTTGGCAGGGCCCAGAGGCAGGCGTCATGAAAGGTAACCAGCAACAGAGGATGGGCAGTGATTTAGGAAGGAAAGGTTATGACACCCGCAACGAATAACACGAAAGTCGACGATTTGATTGATGTTAGTGATGTTTTGAAAGATACCCTGATCAGCGAGCAAGACTGGAAGCATTTAGCAAGCAAGCGATTTGGAGCATTTTTTAGAGGCATGAAAAAGAATAGATTGCATGGAGATGGCTGTCTGGACATGGTGATGGAAATGCTGGGCATTGACCATTTCTACCACGGAAGTCGCTGGCGACGAAGAGTCCGCTGTCTGTAATGATATCGACCTTTCGAGGAGGCATGATCAAATGGAGGGTCCTCCGATAGGTGTCTTTACGGCCTGGGCCGTATTAGTTTAATTTGAAGTAGGTGTTCAATATCACCAGATTAGCCATGCATGTGTTGGATTAGTCGGAATGTGCAGCGTCGGTGATATGATGGTGATTGTTGAAAGCACACCTATTTGCTACCTACTACAGTAACTAGCCTGGTCAAGCAGCCAAGCGGCAGACGAAGCTTACCTAAGTTAATTAAGGCAGGAGCGAGGAACGGCGGTCGGGGCGGGAAACGCGCGCCTGCGCACGCTGTTCACGGGTGACTAGCGGCTCTTTTTGGCCAGGCCCGTGGCCCTCTTTTGGCGCCAGGATACAAGTAGAGGCTGAATCTGTCGATCATGTAGAGGGCCGCCAACCGCCCACCGCCAACCGCCAACCGGCAACAGGCTGCCACAAGGGCAACGCTCGCTCTATCTCGCTTTTGACTATGTCGCAGCATCTTCGATCGACCTCCACCTCTTCTCTGCCGCACCGCACATCCAACAGCTCTACTGGGCCATCGACAAGTTCATCTCACAAGACAGCAGGCGCAGGCACAGCCGCTGAGAGCCCCGCCGCAACCGCCGAGCGAGAGCCAGGCCCGTCACAAACTGATTCACAATCTACACCAACGCGTTCGCGGGTGCCTCCTGCCCACGAACACGAAATCGTCCGCCGCATAGTCAGTCCAGGCTCTGTGCTCTTCCAGAACCAGCCTCCGCCAGCTTGCACTCGAGACAGAAAACAAGAGCCACCACAGCCTGCGAATATGGATCGACGCCATCCAAGTTCGTTCCAGCAATTGGAGAAGTTGGGAGAAGGGACATATGCGACGGTATGTCAGAGCTGTTCAGGGATGGACTATTGCTGACTTCATGATCTAGGTGTACAAGGGCCGAAACAGACAGACAGGAGAGCTAGTCGCCCTAAAAGAGATTCACCTCGACAGTGAAGAAGGCACCCCCTCGACCGCCATCCGAGAGATCAGCCTTATGAAGGAACTGAAGCACGAGAACATTGTGACGCTGCACGATGTCATTCACACGGAGAACAAGCTGATGCTCGTCTTCGAATACATGGACAAGGACCTGAAAAAGTACATGGACGCGCGAGGAGATCGGGGACAACTCGACACGCCGACGATCAAGAGATTCATGCAAGACCTGCTCAAAGGCACGGCATTCTGCCACGAGAACCGAGTGCTGCATCGTGACCTGAAGCCACAGAATCTGCTGATCAACACTAAGGGTCAGTTGAAGCTAGCAGACTTCGGCCTGGCAAGGGCATTTGGCATACCCGTCAACACCTTCTCGAACGAGGTGGTCACACTATGGTACCGAGCTCCAGACGTCTTGCTGGGGTCGAGGACGTACAACACCAGCATCGACATCTGGTCGGCCGGCTGCATCATGGCCGAGATGTACACGGGCAGACCGCTGTTCCCTGGCACCACGAATGAAGACCAGCTGCAGAAGATCTTCCGTCTGATGGGGACGCCCAGTGAGCGGACGTGGCCAGGCATATCCCAGCTACCAGAGTACAAGGGCAACTTCCCCAGCTATGCGACACAACAACTGCATATTCTGTTACCGCAGGTCGACAGTCTCGGCTTGGACTTGATCGGAAAACTGTTGCAACTCAGGCCTGAGAACCGGATCAGTGCACCGGAAGCGCTGCGGCATCCGTGGTTCAACGACCTGCCGCCACAGCAAGGTCGTGTGCGAGCACAAGTGGCCGAGCAGGTACAGCAGCAGGTCAATTCAGGTGTCGGGGGCATGAGCAGTGGTGCCTTCGGTACACAGCCTGGCATGGTGCCCGGCGCACGCTACTAGTACCATTAGCATGGCATTATGATTAGAGATGCAGCGAGTGTGAAATGGATTGAGCAGATTGAGCGGACGGCGCAAGAGGTCAGGGTATAGATAGGAAAGTCCTCGAGTAGGGACGTTCGCCATGATTTCTTTGTAGGGGTACAAATCCATAGGATCCTTGAAGGAAGCTTTAGGGTTTACGAGCAGTCTGCAGATTCATGGAATTGTGTACCTTCGCATTGTGGTCCTGGCCCGACAGTATCCAGGGTGAGGCTCAGCGAGCCAGTTGACGAGCTTACTGGCCAGTGCGTTCGCGTGGGTGGATCCCGCAGGCCTAGCTTGCCTCAATTCATCCCGAATCCCAACGCAAGCAAAGCCTCCAAGACTGTGAACGAGCACCTGGCAGCACCTGCTTGTTCTTGCTCCCATTCATCTTGCCTGAGCTCTCCCTCTTCTCCACTCCTCTCTTCTGCGTCGCCAACATGTTGTCCAAGGCGGTGATGCGAGGCTTCGGCCTGCAGGCAGCGTCCAAGCGACAAGCTTACCACATTGCGAAGCGGACAGTGACCACCGATGCCGCCAGCTCGCACGCCGAGAAGGGTGATGTACCAGAGGTATGCAGTAGCGCATTTGACTACCTTGCGCCGGGTCGCTAACACGAGTCTCAGGAAGACGACAAGGACTTCCCAGTCAAGCTCTCGGACGAGAGTTTCGAGACTTACGAGCTCGACCCTCCCCCATACGAACTGCACACCACCAAGAGGGAGTTGAAGCAGATGTACCAAGACATGGTGACTGTTCGGTACGTTGCCCGTTTGACCACCATTCCATTGCTGACCTGGAATCTGCTAGACGTATGGAAATGGCCGCAGACAGACTATACAAGGAAAAGAAGATCCGAGGTTTCTGCCACCTGTCGACCGGTCAGGAAGCTGTTGCTGTCGGTATCGAACACGGCCTCACGCGCGAAGACGCCATCATCACTGCATACAGATGTCACGGTTTCGCCCTGATGCGCGGTGGCACCGTCAAGTCCATCATTGGCGAACTCCTCGGTCGACGCGAGGGTATCGCCTACGGCAAGGGAGGCTCCATGCATATGTTTGCTCCCGGCTTTTACGGCGGCAACGGTATCGTGGGTGCCCAGGTGCCTGTCGGCGCAGGTATCGCCTTTGCCCACCAGTACAACGACAGCAAGACGGCCACGTTCAGCTTGTACGGCGATGGTGCTTCCAACCAGGGTCAAGTGTTCGAGGCCTTCAACATGGCCAAGCTGTGGAATCTGCCTTGCATCTTTGCATGTGAGAACAACAAGTATGGCATGGGTACGTCGGCCGCGCGATCCTCGGCCTTGACCGAGTACTACAAGAGAGGGCAGTACATTCCCGGTCTGAAGATCAATGCCATGGATGTCCTTGCCGTCAAGGCTGCGACCAAGTACGGAAAGGAATACACCGCCAACGGAAACGGCCCGCTCGTGTTTGAGTTCGTTACATACAGATACGGCGGTCACTCCATGTCTGACCCCGGTACGACATACAGAACGAGAGAAGAGATCCAGAGGATGAGAAGCACCAACGACCCTATCGCCGGATTGAAGCAGAAGATCCTCGACTGGGGCGTGTGCTCGGAGGATGAGCTCAAGCAGATTGACAAGCAGGCACGATCGGACGTCGACGCTGAAGTTGCTGAGGCGGAGAAGATGGCCGTTCCTGAAGCAACACCTAAGATCCTGTTCGAGGACATCTACGTAAGAGGCTCCGAGCCGGCATACCTGAGAGGACGCACGACCGATGAGACGCACTACTACTAGTAAAGGCACCTTGTACTCGAGCGATGTATACCTACCTTAGTCTATCAGTGAAGCAGGATGCTCTTTTGGGGTGTTAGTGCCGTACAGCAAGCAGTTGCTTGTGTATTGGGTGGTAAATCGCGAATGGAAGCATGCCTAGAGCCCGTTGTATTCTTCTTGAGTGTCAGAGGGCCATTGTTGCACAAAAACGGGCGCTTGTCCCTGGTAGATGACCGCCAAATGCCACGTGCTTAGTGCCGGGAAGAGAGCTGACTTCATGCCCCAGATTAGCGTGAAATTTAGCCTGGCCGGCATCAAGTATCAAGTCCATGGGCATCCGCTTCTACTGGCAGCTTCGACAACACTGCACGTGAATTCCAGCGACGTTGTCTCGAGGTTCAATCGCATATCCACAGCTGCATTGATAGTAGGATGGCGACGAGAACATCAGAAACGGCGCCACTGCTGAATCGTCGAGACTCGCCAACATCAGGACCAGTATCGACGTCACGTTCGCAGCCAGCCATCCGACCACAACGGACAGTGACCTTCAACCCTCTCACCCAGATAGCGACGCAAGGCTCGTCAAGTTCGGGCGGCGGTCAACTACGTCCCGCTCAAACGGCGGATGGTCTTTCGCGCCGAGAACCCTTCATTCAGTCCTTCAACTCGAAACTACGACGAAGGAACAGCCATGGTGCACCCCTGCCCACCGTCCAGCTAGCCGGCCCAGCACCGCCGCGTGTCGGTGCACAAAGAACTTCGAGGACGGCTGAAAAGCTGAAGATATTACCCAACCCGGATTTTGGTGATCAGGATCCAGACGAAGAAAGTGGTCGCGATGTCTATTCGCAGTTCACCAGGATAAAAGATCCCTCTGCTCGCAGAGATGCCGCCAGACTCGGCAAAGCAGATCGAGAGCGTCTGCCGAGAGTCACCGCGTATTGCACGTCGCAGGGCTATCGCTTAGAAAGCATGCTCAAGTTCATGAAGAGCAGGAACAAGACCCGCGGCGCCAACCCCAAGCTGTTCGACGAATGCTTGTACTCCACCTACGACTACGACAACCCGAAGAAGAGAAAAGCAAAAGAAGACCAGTTCAGCAGGAGTATGGGCCACAGACAAGCTGGTGACAGGAGCACCAGTCAGAGCCCGGTCGAGCACCGCCTCGCGCACTTGCGCAAAAGTCCAAGGAACAGTCCCAGGTTACAGCCTGGCGAAAGACGCTTCTCGGATTCGGCCGTCGAAGTCGAAGAGCAACAGAAGGGCCGGAGGGAAGAGCTGCTAGACCTCCAGAACGACATTGGCCTACCCGCCGCCGGACACGACTCGGTCGACGACGCCATCCTCGATCCAACCGCAGAGGACGTTGTGCCTACCGCTTCAAGATCACAGGAAGACCTGATCCCGCATCGCGAGCAGGATGCTTTGCACTCTGCCTTTGCCTCGAATTCAGACTTCAGCACCGAGGTCGAGATCCCCGAAGTGTTTGTCTTCGACTACGGCACCGTCGTCATCTGGGGCATGAGTCCCGAACAAGAACAGCGCTTCCTGAAAGACATTGCCAAATTTTCGCAGTCGCCGCTTCCCACCGACAGCCTCCAGACCGAAGATTTCAACTTCTACTATACCAAGGAGTACCAAGCCCGCATCTACAACGACTTCATCTCCCTCCGAGACCCCAAACACCACATGACCAAGCTTGCCATTTCCCATGCTCTTTCGCAGTCTGTCAAGACCAGTCTTTTCGAGGACCTTGTCAGTGAAACCATCGAGACGACGAGTCCCTTACCCGCCGTCATTGCTCAGACGGGCTCGATAAATCTGACGAGACGGCAGCTGAATATGCAGATAGGAGAGCTATTCATCTTGAGAATCAACATCCATCTCCAAGGCAGTGTGCTTGACAGCCCCGAGTTGATGTGGGCCGAGCCCCATCTCGAGCCCATCTACTCGGCTGTGAGGAGTTACCTGGAGATTGGGCAGAGGGTGACGCTGTTGACAGAGAGGCTAGATGTCATTTCTGGTAAGCCGAAGCAGAACCTGACGTACTAAATGGTGCTAACCGGATGCAGATCTACTTGCTGTGCTCCGAGAACAGGGCAGTAGAAGGCACGATGAGATACTGGAATGGATTGGTAAGTTGGTATCGATCAATACGGAGTGTGCGCTAACATGGTCATGCAGTCATTGTGCTGATCGCTGCTGAAATCCTCGTCGCTGCTATCAATATTGTGGTCGATGTGCTCGCCGGTAGCGACTGAACCACTCTTGACAAGGTACAAAGCACCACACCTTTGACCTTGACGAGCGAAGACTGTCATGCAGCACGGACAATGTCAATCCAGCAGGTGTGAAGGGCCGATCAAGCCAGGCTTAACTTGGTGGTCGCCCCAACTTCTTCTGTGTCTTTATCTACGTATTTGCAGTGCAGGCTTAGCGGAGCATACAGGTATTGTGACTTTGGGAAGCGGGGGTGGGCGGAATAGATGATCGGGTCTTGTCAAGTGACTTGCAATGCACATAAATAATTCTGCGACCAAGGTTTGGATGAGATATCATCCGTCAGTGACTTTTTATTTCGTGCTTGCCGAGGCAGGGACCTTTGAGTGTAAGTAGTCATTTTTGTTGGAACTAGTTGCGAAACGTAGTTGCGAAACGACCAACGCCTTTCTGTCTGTATCCACAACGGTGCATGTTATGCAAGTGGCCAGGGGAGAGCGAACAAAGAAAGGACGGCGACAATTGCACTGAAACTAAGGATAAGTACACTGTTCGGAAAAGGAGTGTCAGGGGAGGCCGTAAGGCGAAGAACCTGAAAGTAACGGTGCCCCTGAGAGCTCCACTCTGGCAAACACGATTGGGTAAGCTGTCCGTTTTGATACAGAAGTGAACACGGTGGAAGGTACGCTGGCTATCGATAAAGCGTCACCGGCTTGTGCACATGTGGCCACTTATTTTCGATATATTTCGAGGCTCAGGTGTCCATACCATTTTCTATTTCTTGCTCAGCACAAGCCTCTGCGCTCTTTCCTATTCCCATCACCTGTCCTCTAAACGTGTCGAGGTCCTCATCTCCAAACACAAGGGCATACAACTTCTCATCATGGCGGCGCAGCGAGCGTCCAAGGCTTCGGCCTTTCAGTTTACAACCCTCTTTTACCTCCTCCTTATATTCATTGCCCCTCTCGCCCTGATAGGGAGGGTACAGGCACAAGACCAGGCTCCCATGAACGACAGTAATGCTGAATATGGCACTGTCATTGGTATCGATCTGGGTACAACCTACTCCTGCGTTGGTGTGATGCAGAACGGCAAGGTTGAAATCATAGTCAACGACCAAGGAAACCGGATAACACCTTCATACGTGGCATTCACCGACGATGAGAGATTGGTTGGAGACGCAGCAAAGAATCAGTACGCTGCAAACCCGGAACGAACCATTTTCGACATCAAGTAAGCACCACCTGGCTCCTTCGATCTTCGAACTTTTGCTAACACTCCTGCAGGCGAATGATCGGCCGCAAGTTCTCCGACAAGGATGTCCAGAAAGACATGAAGCACTTTCCCTTCCACGTGGTCCAGAAAGATGGCAAGCCGGTCGTTGACGTCGAGGTTGCCGGTAAAGAGAGAACTTTCACTCCTGAGGAGGTTTCCGCCATGGTTCTTGGCAAGATGAAGGAGGTTGCTGAAGCCTACGTTGGCAAGCAGGTCACACACGCCGTCGTTACCGTCCCAGCTTACTTCAACGATGCCCAGCGACAAGCGACGAAAGATGCAGGCACAATTGCTGGTTTGACTGTGCTGCGAGTCGTCAACGAGCCAACTGCTGCCGCGATTGCCTACGGTCTGGACAAGATGTCTGACGGCAAGGAGAGGCAGATCGTCGTCTACGATCTTGGTGGTGGTACTTTCGATGTCTCTCTCCTGTCCGTTGACGAGGGTGTGTTCGAGGTCCTTGCCACCGCAGGTGACACCCATCTTGGTGGTGAGGATTTCGACCAGCGAGTCATGGACCACTTCGTCAAGCTCTACAACAAGAAGAACGATGTTGACATCCGAAAAGACCTCAAGACAATGGGTAAACTCAAGCGCGAGGTAGAAAAGGCCAAGCGTACTCTTTCCTCCCAGATGTCTACTCGCATCGAAATCGAGGCTTTCCATCAAGGCAACGACTTCTCCGAGACCTTGACTCGAGCCAAATTCGAGGAGCTCAACATGGATCTATTCAAGAAGACCCTCAAGCCGGTCGAGCAAGTCCTGAAGGACGCCAAGGTCAAGAAGGGCGACGTCGATGACATCGTCCTTGTCGGTGGTTCTACCCGTATTCCAAAGGTTCAGGCCATGATCGAGGAGTACTTCGGAGGCAAGAAGGCGTCCAAGGGTATCAACCCAGACGAAGCCGTCGCCTATGGTGCAGCCGTCCAGGGTGGTGTGCTTTCCGGCGAGAGTGGAACCGAAGACATTGTCCTCATGGATGTCAACCCACTCACCCTTGGTATCGAGACCACTGGCGGTGTCATGACCAAGCTTATTCCCCGAAACACTGTCGTGCCAACCAAGAAGGCACAAATATTCAGCACAGCGGCCGACAACCAAAACGTCGTCTTGATCCAGGTCTTCGAGGGTGAACGATCCATGACCAAAGACAACAACATTCTCGGCAAATTCGAACTGACTGGTATCCCACCTTCCCCACGAGGTGTTCCGCAAATCGAAGTCTCATTCGAGCTCGACGCAAACGGAATTTTAAAGGTTACAGCTGGCGACAAAGGCACGGGCAAAGCTGAGTCCATTACCATCACCAACGACAAGGGCCGTTTGACACAAGATGAAATTGACCGAATGGTTCAAGAGGCCGAGGAGTTTGCTGAAGAAGACAAAATGCAGCGGGAGAAGATTGAGGCCCGAAACAGCCTCGAGAACTACGCTGTGTCACTCAAGAACCAAGTCAACGACGAGGAAGGTCTTGGCGGCAAGATCGACGAGGATGACAAGGAGACTCTGATTGAAGCTGTCAAGGAGGCCACAGATTGGCTTGACGAAAACGCCGCCACAGCCGAGAAGGAGGACTTTGAAGAGCAGAGGGAGAAGTTGAGCAACGTCGCCTACCCAATCACGAGCAAATTGTACTCTGGTGGTGCGGGTGGCATGCCTGATTATGGCGACGATGACGATGAGATTCCAGGCCACGACGAGTTGTAGAGTGGTGAGCTGTGAAAACGTTGTCTGGGGATGGTAGGAGCAGAGCTGAGAGTTGATGAATGATGAAAAATGCGCATCTGCCTACCTGACAGATGAATCGAATTTGTTATAAACGTTTTAACTTTTATACCGGTGCAGTGGTGCAGGGGTGGTGCGAGCCACGCAGAAGCCAGACGACAGGACAAGACAGTGGGGGTGGGCGTTCTCTTTGCCAGGCTGGAATAGACCTACAGTACAGCATGTGCACTTCAGTAGACACAGTATTTGGGACAAGCCAGACAAGACAAGTCAAGTCGTAGAAAAGAAAAAAAGGTCCCAAAACACGCCTAGCCGCTCGTCATGTCTTGCATCTACTCATACCACAGTCCACAGTCCACGGATCACGACATCACAGGTGTGCTTGTTCCTGCATGGTGCTGGCGGCTGATTGTATGTCATGTTAGTATGTGGTGTGATGCGATGTGGAACTACGCGTCTAGCTGCTAGCAACATCTCTACGGATGGACGTGTACTGACTGACTGATCGATCGGTCGGTCGGTCGGTTGCGTGGCTGAGCTCAGGCTGGATGGGCGGACGAGCAGGGCAACTAAGTCGGTGGGGTAGGGCGGGCCACCGGGCGGGTGAAGACACGCGCAAGCAAACAGGCAAGCGGGCGACCAAGTGCAAGTGCAAGAGCAGAAGCAGAAGCGGCAGGGAGACGACTGAGTCCTCGGTCAGGGTAGTATGTCTTCATCCAGCGAAGTAGCGACAAACGATTGGATTGAATCAAATGGAATGGAATTGTTTTGAAGTGCTAGTACGGCATTCAGCATGGACTGACGAATAAATGGAGTAGATTCGTGAAAAACATGCTTCATGTCTGTCTATCTATCTGCCTGCCTAATCTGCCTAATCTGCCTGTAGTGCCCTGCATTCAGTGCATTGTATCTACCCGGACAAGTTGGCTGTGGCGCTCGTGTCCATCATGACTCTTGGCGTCGAAAGCGAAGAGGAATGCCGCAAGGCAAAACCTCCTCAGACGCAATGGATGCTGCTGTTTTCCATCTTCCCCTGCGAGCTACCCATCCATCCACATGTGATGAACAAGACACAAGGTTCGCTCGGGTCCGGACGCGTCCCCCCGCGCGTGATCAAGCTAAGCTAAACGAGCCCGTCCGAAGGCCATCAGCTCTTCGTATGCGGGTGGGTCTTGGGGCGAGGGTGAAGGTGGTCTGAGACTGCGAGGGTGATACATGTCCACGATGTGTTTATTTTGAACTCGCGTGGGTGTGGGTGTGGTGTGGCATGGTCCGTAGATGAGCTCGCATTCACAGACATGATGATATGTTGGTAAGTGATGTTGAGATGATTGTGGAGGGATATCTCTGTCTCCCGGGTCTTGCGCCCTAGAGGTGTAGTCGTAGAGGTATGCTGGAGGCGGTGTTGCCTGAGTGGATGATTCCTTGGACGCGGTAGTCTTTTCGAGGTCGGGCTCGAGATCGGCTTGCCCTCGCCCGGATATGCTGCAATGGTAGATGCCGAAGCCGAGACCAACGAGTATAGCGAGAAAGGCGCAGAGGATGAACAGTACCGGGATGACGCCTCTTTCGTTGTTCCAAATCGAAGTGAAGTATGCCACTGCTGACGTGGCCATTTCTATCTGGGTTGAGTCTCGATCTGTTGCTAAGACTTTGACTGGTTGCGATATGGTGTGTTCCGATACTGGTTATGATATACTCTTGATATCATTGTTCGAGCGACGACATGCATATATGTGGTACATTGGAGTTGTGGATAGAGGGTCGGTCCTATTGTTGACGGTGGTGCGACCATGTCACAGTCGTACTATTGTTCCCCTCACGAGTCGTTGTAACTTGGACAACAATCGCAAGGCCTTGCCGCTGTCTAAATTGTTTCAAGGTCTGCGTGAACCAGGCACTGCAGAGTCCAGTCGAAATCGTGGGAAGCCACATAGTGTCGAGTGCTTTGCCTTCGGTGGTCGACGCCCCAGTACTGTTCGTTGAGGGCACGCTCAAGCGGTTTGGGGAGTGTTAGAGTGTCCACTTGAGGATGCGGCACTGCAGGCAAGTTCGCGAGGTCCAGTAGTTCAGCTGGGACGAGTGCGCCGCTGTCGAGAGTGACAGAGATTACTGAGGCCTTCCTCTCGGCCTGTGCGTTGGCTCGGCTAGCTTGATTTGGGAGAGATTGTGAGCTATGGTTGTGGTGGTTCGCAGCATGGACATAAATTGTTGTCACCTCTTCAGCAGCAGGCTCTCCGCATACTATACGGTGATGATAGGTGTGTTGGTGCTCGCCATCGACAGTGTCGTCGTTGGTTTTGTTGGAATCGTCCTCAGATGCTAAAGCGTGCTCCTCTCAAGCAGGCATAGCTAAACAATCATCTAGCAACGAGTCAAGCGCTCCTCTGCCACCCCAGTCTGTATCGTCCCAGTCGAAAGCATCTTCGTCAAGGTCCATTTCGTCGTCAGTCTTTGCTCCATTTTCTGTATGTCCATTACCATTCGTCTGGACCGAGTTCAGCTGTGTACGATCGGCCTTCCAGTCATCGTAATCAGTCTCAGTAGCATTGTTCGCAAGCTCGAAGCCCAACAAGGGCACTCTGCTGTACAACTTGGGGCCGACACGATCGGCAAGCTTGAAGTCGCTCACGCCGAGAGGCCTTCGAGTCTTACTGGCGTTGTACTCTGCAGGCACCATATCATCGTCTCGTGTCCTTTGCAGGAGGCCGGCCTTGACCAAGTCCATCTCTTTAGTGACCTGCTTCCTATACTTTGCGGTGAAGATGCCGCCGCCAAAATGGCCGTCGTGACCATTGCCCAGGTACTCGTAGCTCGGACCGTTGGCACGCACTCGCTCGAAGATAGTGTTGAGGATGTCTTTGAGAAAGAACTCGGCACCAGTCACGACAAACTCGGCACAAGCGGCGGAGGAACCTTGGGGTATGGCTTCTTCATAGCAGATAGGTACCATCCTTGCCAACACGTTTGCAGCATCTGGAAACTCGGCGCTCTCCACAAACAAGGGCTGCTGATAGCGCTTCTTAATCTCAGGCTCCCAATTCGTCTTGGTCAGACTCAGGCCAGGCGCGTTGGTATTGGTGGCTTCGGGAAGCTTGTACTTGGAAGCGTTGTATGCGTCCTCGTAGGAATTCCTTTTCTGGGCCGTCTCGTCTTGGTCATTGTTGATGTTTTTCAGGCGGCGTCTGTCTCTCGCATGTATGGCCATGACCTCCTTCTTGAGCCGCTGCTCGCCGGCATCGCTTGTGACTGCGGTCTTGGGTGCTGCATTGGCCGCGCTCTTGTCGGTCTGAGCTGTGACCCAGGCTGCGACACCGGGCTCGGGACTGTCTCGGGTAGAATTGAACGCGATGGCACAGATGAATTTGTTGTGCAGATGGAGGATGGTGTCGGACGAGTAGAGGATGTCGTCGGTGGCATCGCCGAACTCGCTGGCACCCAAGTCGCCGCGAGTGAAGCGAGTGATGGCATCGAAGTAGATTTCCCATTTGTGGCCGATGGCGTCTTTGAGATCAGTGTAGATTGGTTCGAGGTCGATGCGCGGGTAGTTGGAGGACGACTTGGACTGTTTGACGGCCGAGGGAAGGTTCTTGGTGGACAGTGTCGGTGTACTGTCTACGCGAGTCAAGCTCGCAGGGTCAAAGGTGTCGTCCATCGTGCTCGTGGGCGGAGAGGTGTAGCACAGTACCGACAGATGGGGGACGTCTAACGAGAGACGAGCGACGAGAGACGAGCGACGAGAGACGAGCGACAGCCTATCGCGCGTCCGAGACTCGAGGTTGTTGCATCGAGTGAAACCCGCAGGCGCAGATTCGTACTCACTCACCGTCACCGCGAACGACTTCGCCCAAACACCACCGTTGCGAAATGGGCGCCAGAGAAGCGGCGTGAACCAGGAGTTGACATGTACAAGATGCGGTACGCCGGGGTCGGGCCAAGCGCGGAGCACTCGAGCGGTCGCTCCCGCTCCACCCCTACTGAGAACACCAATCAGTCTTAGTGTGCGACGTGCGGAGCCAGAAGCAACTGAAGATGTCGACATTTGCTCAATCATGTCATATGAATACGGAAGCAAGCAGACAGGGAATGTACAGCATGCTACGTGACGCGCCTCTGCGTGAAATGGGCCCTCTCAAGTCTGGCCCTCAGCACAATAACTAGGAGACACAGACACTCTACCCAGACCACCGTCCACTCTACTTGGACCACAGATAATCGCCATGCTTCCTAATTGGGCATTTTCATTCTGCCTCAGACCGAGCCTGTCTTTAAGTCGACATAGGCAATGGCTCGATCTGGCTTTGCATTTGTCTCTGCAACTCTGGTTTCCATTCCCCATCCGCGAACAACGGCGGGTCGTTGATGTCGATGCTCCGGTCGAGCTGGAAGTATCTTACTTCCCATTCTTCATCAATTTCCTCACCATAGCTGACCAATTCCTCCCACAGTGCAGGATACGCCTGCTTGGCCCAGTTCTCCACTGCATCTTTTCTGAACTGCCACGGTATGGCGTTGTAGAAAGTGCCGATGGTGAATGCGTCCGGTGCTTCACCGATGTCCTCTTGCATGTTCTCGATCAGCTCCACTGCATCTTCAAACTCACATTGCCCCGCCATGACTCCGACATAGTTGTCATACATTGGCTTGGTAATCTCCAGGTTCCAGCTCTGCATCACCGCTATAATCTTTCGTGCCTCGAAATTGCCATACGGCGGCCACGTCTCACACGCCCGCATCGCCACTTCGAATGTACTGTAGCTTGGCCCTTCCCTCGAGTCCATGATCTTGTAAAAGTGGTCGATGATCGCCTGCCAGGGCGTTTGGCACGCAATGTGCGCCAGCATGATCCCATTACGGATCTTCGTGCTCAAGTCAACCTGGAGATCGAGCTTCAGCATGTTGTAGATGGTCTGCAATCCATCCACATCGCGACACTGCGCAATGCCTTCAAAACACTTGGCATAAGCATCGCCATCTGGCCGCGCTGGCTCGCCGGGGTCGGCCTGGCGCATGTGGCTGAAGACCTGGGTGGCCATGTCTGGTCGCTTGCGATCGAAGAAGGCTTGCATCAGAGGTAGGCGGTGGGCCACAGAAGTCTCGGGGAATGCATGCCGGAACAACTCGTAAGCATTGAATGCTCGTTGAGAATTGACCGCCGGGTCGACAATGAAGTCTCGGAAAACGACGGCGACTCGAGCTCGGTCAGCTAGAGGGAACAAGTCAATACGGTGGCGCAATAGGCCGACTGCTTCATCGATCTCGCCGCGGTGTAGGAAGACGTGGCAGAGGCCAGCGATGGCCTCGCAGTCAAGATCGGCACCACGTTCCAGAAGTGTATCCGTGGCTCGCATCATAATCCCGTATTCTGCCCGTGCAAAGGCTAGAAGGGCAATGTACCGGTTGAGCACGGTGAGGTCAAAATCATCCTTGGGAACATCTTCCATCAGCATCGCCTCATACATTTGCTTGGCTCGGATAAAATCCCGCCCATCGATGGCAAATTGTAGTTGTAAAGCGTATGTCTTCCCGTCTGGCTGGAAGCCCTCGGACAAGGCTAGCTCTTGCATTGCATGGGCAAGGACTGGATTGTTCCTCTTGAGAGCATATTCGATGACATCGTTGAAGGTAGCCATGGAAACTTCGGTGTTGCTCGACTGCAACAGACCGTGGACAGTCTGGCGCAGGTTTTCAGGGCGCGGATCTCTTGCTGCGTGGTAAAGGATCAAGGAAGCAACGACATCGTCTTCGCGCATTCGACTTGTCAAGGTTCGGGCAAGGGACTCGGCAGCACTCATCTTGCCAGCTCTGATCAACATGTCCAGCATCTTGCTGACAGTTTTCGTTGTCGGCCCGGTCGTAGAATCGACGGGCTGAGCGTAGATGCGCTGAGCGTCGAACACTCTATCCGCGCGTACGAATGCTAGGACAAGTTCCTCGTGGGTAACAGGGTCGAGGTCCCCAAACCTTGCCTGGTAGTCTTTGAGAAGGCGCCAGAAGTCGGTGTCTTTAGCTTCTTGCACCAGACCTTTCAGGACTTGAACCCATACAACAGCCGGGTAGGCATGGTGGGCTGCCAACTCGTCCTTTGCCTTGACCGCCGAGCCAGTGCTGGCGAGGATGGCAAGATATGCTTGTTCGGATTCGGGCGAGGTAGTGGCAGCATGGCGGGTCTGGGAGGAGCGCACCAGCTCAGCCAGTGATCTTGTATCGCTGCGGAAGCGGTCTTTGGGGTTGGGCAGAGCAAGGGTCTCGAGGATGGTCAGGAGGTCGGCGTCGGTCATGGAGCCAGCATGCTCACTGAGGACGAGATCTCTCTCTTGCAGATGGCGGAAGGTTTCAGTGGCGAGGAAGACTTCGTTCCTCGTGAGTGGTTGTTTGGTCTCGTAGCGTGCGCTGAAGAGGAACTTGAGCGCATCGACCAATGCTGCGTGAGAGGGCGTACGTGATCTCGACTTCCTTGCTCGCAGCAGGTCGACCAGCTTTCCAATGGCGGCTTCAAAGTTCTTGGGCGTGGGCCTGGCGCCCTCCAGAGTCTTTGGAGGCCTGTTGGGGTTGAGAATGGCGTCGAGAAATGACCTCGTTTGCTGCTGGTTTACGTGACGCTGCCATGCTGGCACGGTTGCCACCACAGGCCGGCGTAAACACTTGTCCGAGACATAGGGTCGGTTGGCGATGAAAGCGCGAAAGACTGCTCGTGTGAGGTGGGACGACTTGGGCATGCTGGGCGATGTGGCAGCGCCGACCGTTAGCTGCGATCGCTAGCTAGGTATGAAGATGGGCTCAGACGACGTCCATGATGATGGCGAGGAGGATGCTGTCTGGGTAAGTTAACAGACTGAGTGATGCCATTGGGGGGAAGTTGATGCAGCTGCGGAGCACGTTCGCGAGCCAAATGGGACATGCCTCCTAAGCCCGGGGCGCAGGCGCTACTACGGTAGTAAGCTAGCGGCTACAGCCTAGGGCTCCACCCATTGAAGCCCTGTACTGGACAAGCCTGAGAGATGAATCTGTCAACCGTCACTAGCATTGACCACTCAGTCATTTCCCTCACGACTCGCTACTTGCTTCGATGGCGGGTAAACGGGTATTGGGCTTCTTGACGCAGGCTGGCGCCGTGGGTGCCAGCTCGTCGTCGAAGCTCGCCACGCTTGGAGGTAAGCATAGCCAGTCGTGTCACAGCCATCGAGGTGAGCGCCAACTAACTGAGGCCAGGCGTGCGATATGCCAGGTTCATGGCCCGACCTGCAAGCAGACAGGCACAGGAAGAGAGGACTGAGGAGGCTCGAGCAATGGAGAGGAATTTCACGCGAGACTGGAAGCCTGGTGATGTGTACGCTCCTCACGACTTGAGCGCAGCGGAAGCCCGAAAATGGCGAGTCAAGAAGGCTCCCACCACCGACGCCTTCGACGTGCTTTCCTTGAACCCGCTGGATCTCTACAAGGTGAGCCCTGCGCTTGTGTCGCCCCGCGCTGCCACTGACAAGCCTTAGAACTTCTCAGTCATGTCCGAGTACATCACCGACCAGGGTCGCATACGGCCTCGATCGCAAACCGGTCTCCGACCTGTCAACCAAAGACGTCTTGCCAAAGCCATCAGAAGGGCTCAGGCGCTGGGCTTGATGCCTACTGTCCACAAACACCCCGAGATCATGCGCAAGGAGCTGCAGAGGATCGAGGACAACAAGATGGACAGATACTGAGGCACCGCTTCACCTGCATAATATTACACTGGAGCAAGCCATGGCAGCTGCTCTCAGATCGTTGTATCACCTGTGGTTGAGAGTCAGCCTGGGAAGATATCCATGCTCAAGGAGCGATCGCCTATGGTACCGATGGTTCAGTGCCAGAACCGTAGGGGCCGCTGTGCTGACGGACGAGGGCTGTGCAAGGCGGCGGCAAGCTGTGACAGATGGTCGAATGTAGATCTAAGGTCCGGGCATGGGCGTTGACGTCGACCTCGACCTGGATATGGACCCGAACAAAGATATAGAATGGTCCCCCAGAGCTCGGGCCTTGGTCTATTATGCGTAGATCAGGTAGTCGCAGATGCTATGGCTGCTGTAGATCAATGTATCATCAACATCATCAACACCATCAGTATCATCAGCTGTAAGACCCCTGCTGCGAAGCACAATACTCAGTGACTCCCCCAACGCTGCATCGTTTGCACACGCCGCTCCTCATCTCACGTGAATTACATGCTCGGTCTAGCAACTGAACCTGCAACCCTCAACCACACACCAAGATGTCGATTGTGACAGGTACTTCGTCCTACTTGTCAATGTTCGCACAAGACTCTTACTCATTGTGGCAGATGGCATATTCGCAGCGTTGCCCACCACCACCCGCGGTCAGCCCACCCCGCTGTCTGCCGATGCAAAGGGCCAGAGAATCGCCTACGCTTCGAACAAGTCAATCTTCCTGAGGTCCATAGACAACCCAGCAGATTCGACCCAGTACACCCAGCACACTGCCCCGACCACCGTTGCCCGCTTTGCCCCGTCCGGCTTCTACTGCGCCTCCGGTGATGCCTCTGGTGTAGTCCGCGTCTGGGACTGCTCGCCCAACGGTTCAGGGACGACCAAGGGAGAATATTCGATCATAAATGGCCGTATCAACGACATAGCCTGGGACGGGGATAGCCAGAGAATCATTGCTGTCGGAGACGGGAAACAACGATACGGACACTGTGTGACAGCGGACTCGGGCAATACAGTCGGAGAGATCAGCGGCCACTCAGCACAAGTCAACGCAGTGAGCATCCGCCAGCAGAGGCCCCTCAGAGCTGCCACGGCTGGTGATGACAAGAACCTCGTCTTCTATCACGGTGCTCCGTTCAAGTTCAACGGCATCCCTGGTCGAGGAAACCACTCCAATTTCATCTACAGTGTTGCTTTCTCCCCCGATGGCGCTCATTTGGTCAGCGTGGGCGGCGACAAGAAGATCTTCCTCTACGATGGCAAAACAGGGGAGATCAGGGGCGAGATAGCCGACTCTGCAGAGGGTCACACTGGTAGCATCTTCGGTGTGTCATGGTCAAGAAATTCCCGCTCCATTGTGACCTGTTCCGCCGACCGGACTGTCAAGACCTGGGATGTGGAAGCTGGCAAGGTCAACCATACCTGGACATTCGGCGAGTCCATGAACGTGGCAGATCAGCAAGTTGGCGTTGTCTGGCCGAATCGAGCAGATGGCACAATCATCTCCCTCTCCCTCAGCGGTGATCTCAACTACCTCAACCAGTCCTCCTCCAAACCGACCAAAGTCATCTCCGGCCACAGCAAGAACATCACAGCCCTGACAGTTTCCAGCCCAGACTCCGAGCCCACTCTGTGGACCGGCGACTATGAAGGTCGGCTCTGTGCTTGGGACGTCTCCAAAGGAACCGCCGAAACGATCGAAGGCGACGGTCACACTGGTGTCGTCTCCGGCCTGACCGCACCACCAACCTCCAAGTATCCTCAAATCTACTCCGTGGGCTGGGATGACAAGATCCGCACCGTCGACGCAGGTGCCCACACCTTCCATGGCAAGCCTACTGCCCTCGCCTCTCAACCCAAAGGAATAACCTGCACCACTGACGGTTTAGTCGTTGTTGCCCAGCTTGAATCCGTCATCGTCTACCGCGACGGTGAAGAAGACGGCGAACTACCATTGAAGACATCTCCGTCCGCCCTCGCCGCCCACGGGAGCACAGTCGCAATTGGCGGATCCGACTCCTCACTGCGCATTTTCAGCGTCGTGTCCGGTAAAGCTCCCCGCCAGTCCGCCATGATCGAGCAAGTATCCGCAACCGCCATCACCGCTCTCTCCTTCAGCTCTGATGGTGCCCTCCTCACAGCTGGAACCGCAGCGGGCAAGATCTACGTCTACGCACTCAGCAAGGGCGTTGCTGGCCTCCTTACTGGTTCTCAAACCCTTGACCTTGCAACAGACCGTTGGAGCGCACATTCGGGCAAGATCACGAGTATCGCGTTCAACGCCCAAGGCACGCATGCCGTGAGCGGTAGTCTGGACACGAACATCCATCTATGGAGCTTGAAGGAGCCGGGGAAGAGAGTCAAGATCACGAACGCGCACAAAGAGGGCGTGACCCGCGTGGCGTGGTTGGAGGAGGGTGTGTTTAGTACCGGTGCTGATGCTACAGTGAAGAAGTGGAAGGTCACTTTGTAAGACCCCTTGTTGTAGAGGACACGATCGATAGAGTAGGTAAGACAGCGAATTCACTACCGCCGTGTAAGGTGTGAATACGACGGAACTATCCCAGCACATCGTCTTGCTCCGCATTCCCACACGCACGTCTCGCCGACAACCAGTTCCGTGGCACTCCTAGGGTGAGCAGCGCCGTGATTACAGTCGCTACCGACGTACGGTCCTCTAGCCCCTAGCTCGACCTAGAGCACGACACAATAGGCCTAGGTAGCCAATCCTTACGCGACGTTCATGGCTGATCTAGCCTACGATATAGCTGCGGTCAGCTACGGGAACCAGCCCAACCCGTTTCATCTCTAGCCACAAACACGCAATCCACCCCTGTAAACGTGCGTCTAGACCCGTGATCAATAGCACATGCCGTGCCACATTACATCAGAATTACGTTACGCCGCCCGCTCACCCGGCCGGCTTCCACCGCTCCCTCGCCCTCTGCTTCGCGCCCTGCCTCTCGTCGTACGGCTCCACCTCGAACGTCGATCTCGCACGATAACTCCGCCACAGACCGCCGTACCACGCCAACTCCAGCAGCGCAAAACCAGCCACGGCGACCAGCACCGTGACTTTCGATCGGCGCGAGAGACGGGCCAGCGGCCGTTTCCAGCTGAATGCCGGCTGTGCGGGTGGTGTGGGTTGAGGCGCGTCGGGTTGGTGGGGGGCGGACGTCTTGGTCACGGTTGAAGGTGGTGCTGGGGGGCGCGGCCTCGTGCTGGGCGCCGAGGGCTTGGGGGGACCGGGTCTGTTGGGCCTGGGGCTTGAGCGGGTGCTGGTGCTGGTGCTGGTGCCAGTCTCGGTGGTGTGGGATATGGTGCGCTTAAGTAATGTGGGAATTGATGGCCTTGGCCTGCTCGCCGCGTTCCGAGGCAGAGATAGACTGTGCAGACGGGACAAAGACTCGTAGACCAGTCTCCTCGGTTGTAGGGCCGAGTGGAGCACCGACACGTTCATGCTTGTGGTTCGCGATGTCCTGTTCGCTGGCTTCACGGTGTCTGAAGAAAGTGGTGCATGCTAAACGTTGTTGCAGTGAGTTCAGTGTGAGGAACGACACTGACAACGCTGGATTAGGCCTGAGGTGAGCATGTTGGTTGTTTGTAGTAATAGTATCGGCGGTGCGAACGAGGAGCCTTACACACCTGGAGACTCGAGATGAATGACTACGGGTGCCCAGATACTCGAGTGGCGAAGCGCTTCCTGGTGCTTGAGCATACCGTATTGCAGTAGGGGCGACGTGTGAAGCGCTCGAGGCACTGTTCGGGAAGGGAATAGTATCAGGGCAATCGGCCTCCTCTCAAAGATGTGACGAACTTCATAGCCGCGAGCTGAGCCCGGTGGCCTTTGGATCGAGTTGGAAGAGACTTTTGGCAGCCAGAATGTGCAAGAAGGGGTTTCTATCTTGACAGCGAGCCTACGTTCAAGACATTTCACTTGCGCTGTGCCCAAGCTTAATGCAACAATCTGAGGCAACAACACTGCTAAGGAGTGGTAGTAGCCGATTGAATCGAGTAATCGAAACCGCCTATGATGAGTCAGGCGGCACAAGCAATACCTCGTTCACAGCATGGTAACAACGTCCTTCAAGATCTAGCTTTGCCTATTAAAGGAAGCCTCCAGCATTGTGTCAAATATCACAATGTCGTGGTACCACCGGTCCAACTCCTCGACCCGCATCAGAATTACTCCGCTCCCTTTCCCATGATCCGCGAGGTCCTTCTCCATCTGTAACGCGTTGGTTTTGTACGAACGGTGGACCAGCAAACCAAACCCAGCGTAAGACCGTAACCGGGCTTAGTGTTGGGGTATGCAGTGCCAGAGCACACACTCTATGATTGGGGTCCCAACCCAGGATCCCATTTTTCCTTACAGTCAAGACTTAACCTGGGATCGATGGTCGCGCGCTTGCGCCGCTGGAGGAGACATGCATCACGCACACTTGTTGATCCTCAGGCACCAGTGATAGACAGTCTCTATATCGTCCCGTATTCCAATGTGTGGGTCTTCCTCCACAGCGCTTAACGTAGACTTCCGATCGGTCTGCGAAGAAAGTGACAAACGTCCGGAGAGATCTTGCTCTCTCATCTCCTCGATCCCACATGGTCCTCGTTTATTGTCGTCTGCTGATCTACTGCGGGCCCATCGGTACCGGCGGTGGTCCCCTTTTTAACCCCTCGGTTTCACTAGTAGCAGCACAAAAAGGCCGAATATGATCAATATCAGCAGTAGTATGATCTTCCTTTTCGTGGTCTTCTTCTGGTAGCCTGTGGCAACAACAAGCTCTTTCTCTGCACCTTTCACATCTGTTGCCATTCGTTCCACGTTGTAATCTATCCGATCTAACATTGTCCCCTGATCAATGACCATCCCCTGCAGGTCCCTGAAGATATCCGCGAGCTCGATAATACCTTTGGCGATGTCATTGATCTCCTGCTCACGCTGGGCTATCGCCGTGTCGTTACTCCTGTGCTGCTTCTGAGCTGTTTGTTGCAGGGTCGTGCGCGAGAAACTAGCGTCGGTGTCCGCGTCCATCAGCGCTGGATCTGTGTACGGATTCTGTACAGGCGTGCCAGATCGCCCTGGGCCGGCTGGCGCCTCGAAACCGCCTAGCTGACGAAGCTTGTTGAGGTAGGTGCTCTGTTTCTTCCTAAAGGCCGTGCTGACTTCCTGCACCCTCGACGCGAGCGCAGTCTGAATGTTTCCTGCCATCACTTCGTCTCCCTTCTGCAGGGATTTGCTTTGCCTGGCGTCCTTGACCATGCGCTCGATTCGCTGGATTGCTTTCCGGCAGTCTTGGAACCCTCTCGTGATCTCTTGTGTAAGGCCCTCAATTTCCAACTCTTCCCGAGCTTTCACATCTTCATCATTGAAGCCAGGCAACACGTGTTTTGAATGGAGCTTGTCGAGCTTTGCCGCCTTCAGGTTGATGTCCTTGAGGATGTCGGTGACTTCATCCTGAACATCTATCCAGCGTGGAGGTAGCAGATCCATTTCGATCACAGCATCTCCATCATCCTCGAATGCGCCTCTAGACATGAGACCTCTGGTCTCCTCCGACTCAGGAGCCGCAAAGCCATTGGATGAGTCGCCATATCGACGTCGCTTGGACGGGTGATGTGTATATGATTGTCGGAAAGATAGGTAGCTGCGCTGATCAGTCTTCGTCCCGGTATCCTTCTGCTCGTCAATCTCTTACAGGTTTGTCCTATCCCTCCACATCCTGGATCGCCGTTCGTTACGTGGTGTTGCGACACGCGCTCTGCTTCGACGTTGTGTCCGCTAGTAGAGTCCTTTGAGCTCTTGATATCATTGTGAGACCAGATTCAGGACCATAGGCCGGCATGTAGACTCAAGACACTGTAAGGCTTATGAATATTTCTCCCGACAGCATGGCTTAGCTGAACAACCGCTATCTACTACTGTACATCAACGGGGGTGCGTCACTGGCTTCCAAGCACATGGCGGAGACGCCTAAAACAGCGCTAGCTTGCAGTTCCACGGGCGCAACCAATTGCAGGGCAGCCGCACCCGCATTTCAGCCTCAAGCACCAATTTTCTTCAATACCCCCCGTCTACACGAAATTTCTAGCCAGGCGCATACTCTGGATGTCAAAGCGACGGAAGCTCAACGGTGAGATGTCTGTATCAAGTGGTCTAGCGGCAGAAGCTAGAACGGACGAGATCCTCCAAGCCGCTGGCGAGCATGACAACGCAAAACTCGAACGTCTCCTGAAGGAGTACAAATTCAAAGACGTTGATGCTGTAGATGTGCAAAACTCTGAAGGCACTACTCCGTTGCATGCTGCGGTTGCCTCAAGTGCTAGCAAGCCAGTCAATGGCGACGGTGAGTCTGCTCCTGACGAGTCTACAGGTTGCAATACTGTAAGGCTATTACTCGAGAGTGGTGCTATCTGGAATCAGCTAGACAAGAACGACGAGACGCCGGGGTGTGTTGCCTTCAGACTAGGCCTTTTGGTTCTGTATGAGCTCATGGTGGATGCTGGCGTGCGCGCTGAGGTCCTCTTGAACAGGCTGGAAGGCTACGAGAGGTTGGAGGAAGACGAGGAGCCTGAGGGCGACTCCAAGGACCTGGCAGTAGAAGCAGCTCCTGAGGCAATGTCGGCCAATGAGGACGAAGCACCAGAACTGATCGATACTGCAGCCACGACCACTGGTGACACTACTGTCCAAGCACAAGCTGAAGTCAACAGCGCAGACTATCTTTCTTCAGACCTCGTCTTGACCAGGGACAAGCTGCTCGATGGTGCGCAAAACGGCGTGATGATGGCGTGGGAAGCCAATATCATGAAGAGGTCGGTGGACTTTCTGCTTTGGAAACCAGGCATGAAGGTGCTCAACATTGGTGCTGGGATGATGATCTTCGACACTTTCGTGCAAGACCATGCCAATAAGCCCGAGGTGCATCACATCGTCGAAGCGCATCCCGACGTACTTACCAACATGGAAAACCAAGGGTGGGATAAGAAGGCAGGTGTGACGCTTCATCCGGGTCGGTGGCAAGACGTTCTGCCGCAGCTGGTTGCCGAAAATCAGACCTTTGATGCCATTTATTACGATACCTTTGCAGAATCATACTCTGACTTCAGGGAGTTCTTCACGGAGTATGTCCTTGGGCTACTGGAGCCCGATGGCAAATGGTCTTTCTTCAATGGCATGGGTGCCGATCGTCAGATCAGCTACGATGTGTATCAGAAGGTTGTCGAGATGGATCTCTTCGAAGCCGGTTTCGATGTGGAATGGCATGACATGGATATCCCGGAGCTCGATACAGAGTGGGAGGGTGTCAAGAGAAAATACTGGAACGTCAAGAAGTATCGTCTTCCGGTCTGCAAATTTATGGACTAGAGAGTGGCAGACGTACAGGCCATGCATGCACCAGCTGTCAAGCTTAGCTTCGACGTGGTCAGTTCCTGCGGCGTACCACCAATCTCGGCACTGGCACCAGCCCAGTGGGTCACAATAAGCGCGAGCACGCCAGCAGCTATTATACATCGAGAATTCTATCGAGCAGGCGACATCGCAATCGCAACAGCTTGACATCGCGTCTACAGAGGTGCAGCAGACAGGAATCCATCATCTGTCAAGCGGAGGATTCTGTTCGGCCTCAACAACACCGAGCTTTCCATCGTCATGTACGGAACTGTACTGAGGGGACACTAAGCTTTCCCGAAACGGGTCAATGAACAGACATCGCGGTGCACAACGTGCCGAATATTACCCTGGTCACCCCCGAGGTATTCGTTCAAGTCGTGACTTCGCGGTACATGGTTGCTTGGACGCGTTCCCCCGCACATTTCTCCCCTCCAAGCCACCACGTACTGGACACGCCAACTCCACTATCATCCGAGCAAAGCGAGCAAGAGCCACAGTTCGTAAAGCAAGCCGTGAGTCCGATGAGGAGGATGGATTGGAGGTAGTTCGTATAAGATGGCGGAATTCGCTGCCGCAGGCGTAGTCGTGTTATAAGCCCTAATAACAATCGAGAATCCTTTTCGAAGTAGCAGCGAATCCTCACATCAGCAGTTGCAACATCGTATTAAAGAACAAGATGCCTGAGAAACGTACAGCAATCGTGACTGGCTCCAGCCGTGGAATGTGAGTTTCGTCCGCAGTGCCTGTACCAGCTCGTATCTTGACGAATGCTACAGTGGTGAGGCCATTGTCCGGCGTCTAGCGAAGGACGGCTACCACGTCTGTGTCAACGATGTATCCGCGAACCAAGAAGGCATCGACAAGCTCGTTAAGGAGCTCAACTCTACCCATGGTGAGGGCTCGGCGATAGGAGTTGCCGCAGATGTCACGAAGTCATCCGAGGTCGAGAAAATGATTGAAGAGTCGGTACAGAAGCTTGGTCCTCTGACCATCATGATTGCCAACGCTGGCATAGCCAAGGTCAAACCTATCCTCGAGGTCAGCGACGAAGAGGCTCGCCAGATCTTCGATGTTAACTACTTTGGAGTGTGGAACTGCTATACCAGAGCTGCAAAGCAAATGATCAAGCAAGGGCCTGTGGCCGAGGGCACTACTGGTTACAAGATCATAGGATGTGCTTCAATTGTCGCCTTCAAGCCGTTCCCTATCCTCACTGACTACTCGGCATCGAAGTGGGCTGTAAGAGGTCTCACGCAGGGCTTCGCTATGGAGATGTCGAAACACAAAATTCAAGTCAACGCTTATGCTCCGGGCATCGTTGGGACTGCGATGTGGGAGCTGATCGATGAGAAGTTGGGTCAGATCGAAGGCAGACCACTTGGGGAGACCGTGAAGAAATACTCTCAAGAGCTGACAGCTATGGGCCGTGTGAGCACTCCCGACGACGTTGCGCGCGTCGTAGGTGGGTTTCTCTGTGGGAGCGATAGCGATTTCGTGACAGGTCAGACGATTGTGGTAAGTCCAAAAGCACTATTCAAGTATAGGCTCCCTGGTCTAACATTGTCATCAGGTCGATGGCGGTATAATTTACACGTAGGCGTCTTGTCGGGCGGACGCAGGGGGATGTAAGAAAAAAAACCATCTTTACTAGAAAGATCGATTTATGTATCCCCCGCCTTGCGTGAGTCGCCGACCAAAAACGGTCGGACAGGAAAATAGTAGTGCCGCTCGGGGACTTTCAGACCTCAAGCTCCAAGGTAGACTATGGCATCCCTCTGTATAAATTGAACAACTCTCAACAGGAAAGGCATGGCGACTTCATTGTAATAGACCAGTGTGAACAAGCATAACTCACGTCATCTGAACACCGTATCGCGTCACAACAGATCCGATCACGAAAGGTGTGGAACAGAGCAACACCACCTGTGCCGCCAATATTCCAGTCATACGCGCTGTCTAGGTATATCCAGATTATTCAAGCAAAGATGTGCATGCGACGCCAATGCCCAACTTGTGGTACGTCTTCACAAGTCCCTTGATAATGTCGTGCTACACGTCGCTACTGTACTGCTCACTAACTATCATCATAGACAAAGCCACGTGGGTCGGCTGTGGTCAACACATTCCCATGGTTATGGACTCGATATCAGAAAGTGATTGGTGTACATGCAGTCCAAAGACTGTGGTTGATGGGAAGGAGTATCCACCAAAGATGGGACAGGGCAAGCGAAGTGAGGCTGCAAAGGTCGGGATAGGGTATGAGGACTAAAGTGAGCAATACTACTGTGATGATGTGGACGACGAGGCTTTGTATGAGGTTTGGCACACGAAAGTTAGTACTGCGGACATGGAGCTTCTGAGATATTATGCCTTCAAGTTTTATATGGCACCGACTGTCCGAACCCACATAGTCAGTATCACCTGTGAGAAGGTTCGACGGGCTACAAACTTTACCTACTTGTGTCCGAATATCTGATGCTGGTGCTGGCAGTTATGCCGGTTCTACAAAGGGAAAGCGCGATAGGCCCACGCGTACCTTCCTTCTTTGTCCCCTCCGGCATATGCCTAGCAGTCACGATATCCCAAACGTCGAGCTGAATATGTGACTTCACTGCTACACTCTACGACGATGCTGGCCACCTCGATCCTGCCAGCAAGCTTGAAATATCTTCTGCTAGGCTCGGGCCGTGAAGACTGACTGAGCTATACTTCATCATGCCCTGGAAGACTGTCAATGTCACAGCCTGTGGCCTACGGAAGGTGCAGAACATTCAAGATGCCGAACCCACTTCAGTCGAACTAGTCAATGCTGCTGCTAGCAAATACAGAGTCAACATCCTTCTCAATGCTGAGAAAATAGTCGGCAGCTGCTCCAAAAGAAAGCGCCGAGCATCTAAGCTGGCCGCAACTGAGTCCTCTTCGAAAAAGCCTAAGCGAGCCCCGATCCATAAGAAGGAGACCGATTCTCTAGAAGTGTGTCAGGGTGGCTTTGATGCAAAATCGACGTCCTACAAGCGTCGCAGCACCCACCTGCAATCCCCCAGCACCGAAGACTTTCATGGGTTATCGACTGCTGACCGACTGTCTATAGAGGCTTGTGCTTCGGATTTACGACGCCCAGAATTGCTCGACCAATCTATTACCGAGGACAGTCCAACGCATGTCGTAATTGAGCAGGGAAGTGTGGAGCTCCCATCAGTACTTGAATGTTCCGATTCAGTGGATGCGTTGGATCCTCTTTTGGAAGTGAAGACTTCATCAGCCCCAACTCGTCAAGATGAGCCTGTCAATGGAACCTTTTCAGACACTAGCAGCACAAACTTTGACGAATTTGACGACAGCGTGTTTGACGAGACTTTTCAGGCTTGGCTGGGATTTGACTCCTCTCAACCGACCATCTGTTCGCCAACGACTCCAATTCTAGCAGCAAGTATTGGGTCTGAGAAGCCGGATGTTATCAAGCCAGAACAATTCGGGATATCCCCTATTGCGGCAAAGCAGCCCAACGGATCACCCTTCTTACCGTTCATGCACCCTTGCCTTCTCGACTCTCTGGCTGCCGAAGCCTTAGCATTGAACAAGAAAGACGCCTCTACCCCGTCTCTAGAACATACCTGCTTCCGCGCTGCAGAGTTGTTGCGTCTGTCCAAGAACTTCATGTCGAAATCTAGTGCTCAACACAACGATCTGATTGCAAAGCTCTTTGCCATGGTTAAGGAGGTCCAGTATGCCAATGGTCAAGGTCAAGGACAGGGCTTGATACTGGCGGACGTGTTCTTCCCAGACAAGCAGCCATTCATCACTGCAAGCTCAAGAATACCATATAACGCGAGAAGTGTGGTACCAGGAAGTCAAGCAAAAGGAGAGATAAAAGGTGTTGTGAAGGCTACAATCAGAGTTTCTGGCCCAAGCGCTTCGTTTGTAAGCCGACCGACGCAATCGGCGTTGACTCCTATCGAACACTCTCCCACGGCGCCGCATACACGCTTTTCAGTTGCCAGCAGCCCCGAATTCGAGGTCACAGATGTGCGTACGAGCTCCTAGGAAGAGCTGCGTCAAGCGAAGGAGATGATTGAGCAGGATCTGAGAGCAAGGAATAAGAGCACAAGGAACATCAAAGACTATGCTGCGGTTGTCCACCGGCATTGGCCGAAAGAGGCGAAAAAGCAGAATGCTCAGGTCCAGAAGACGAGGATAGCTAGTGAGCAGAAGCAAGCTGCACAAGAACAGCTGCGAGGAATGGACGAGTTTTCGGATGAAGATATTGATTTGCCAGAGCTGGAGGAGATCTTCAAGAGAGTTTCGTCCGGAGCTTGACAGGGAAAACAGTTCAATATAGTGTTGTTCCACTTGTGATACAATTTGCAGGATGGGGCTCGAGGAAGCAGATGTTGTGTCATAGCATCTAAAAGATGTTCCTACAAAATAGATGCGGAGCAATTGCGACGCCATTCCCCAGAATTCGTCCATACGCTGTTCGGTCGGCAATTGTCACTTCCTAGTTAAGCAGCTAGCGAGCAGGTAGTTGCTTCACGAGAGACGTCCTTCATCTCGTGAGGACAATCACGCCGCGTTTGTAGCACTTCATAGCTTGCTCACCCTCATTTCTGTTCCTTCAGTTCCCTTGGGTCCGTCTCAGTCTTTCGTGCAAGTTCAGAAACCATTGTTGATCTCGGCGGTTGTCCGTACAGGACACGTGGGCGGTGTCGAGGTGGGCTGGTCTCTGCCTAGCGAGGCAGTGAGGGAACACAAAGTATCGGCCGTCGCATTATCTCCGTCAACAACGATAATTGATCAAGGCCCCTGGAGTGGCGCTGTCACAGGCACCTCTCGTCGAGGTAGATATCGAGCAGGCGTCGCGAGTCCTGGTGATCAATTGTACTGTACACTTCCTTGCGAGATATCAGTAGAATCAACAGCAAGACTCAGCATGCAGTGCTATCATATTGCCGCCAGTCACGTAGGGGCCTGCCGTGACTCGAAAAGTCGCTGCTGCCAGCAAAGGTATCATCAATTTGCTAACGTCAGTACTCAACTGTGGCAACTGAGCAATCAAAAGCACCATCGAGTCGTAAAATTTCGGTGAAGGGTAGAGGTCTAGTTGAATGCTACAGAGTCCTAGGCGGCTACATTGCCTGCCTACGCACAATACCGGCTCTTCAATCATCATCAGAGTAGTCCTCCTCATCCCTCAACAGACTGTGATACCTTCTACTCGCTAGATCCTCCTCAAGCCCACCGTCACCCTCGGGATCAATGTATCCATCCCCACCAAACCACGACAACGCGACAGGTAAAAATACAAGCGCATGCGAGCTGGCAAGTATGACCAAACCCAGCCAGATTCTGAAGTAGTATACTTCGAACACTTTGCTCCTCGTGAATGCAAGCACGAACACCCCAAGGAACTTCGTGATCGTGATGCCTGAGAAGACCGAGCCACCAACATTGACCATCGCTGTCCAAGCCCGCATGTCCCGGCCGCGGAAGCGAGATCGCGCTCGCTCCATGATGCTTTTGGACGGGAACATGAATGCTCGGCTGATGTGTGCGCAGAATTCGACAGAGATACCGACACATATGACGAGGTTGACTAACGACAGCGCATTGAGGGAAACGTTAAAGAGAGCCATGACGCCCATGATGTCAACCAGGATCATGATGGTTGTAATGCTGACGACAAGCCCAGTCATGATTGATCCGAGAAGGAGTGAAGTGAGAATGAAGATCACCACGACCGCGACTGACAGAAGCGTGGCAGTGAGATGGACTATGGATCGGTACTGGTCGAAAAAGACGTAATGTTTGCTGTAGGGGAAGACGTCAATGCCATGCCGATCAGATATATCCTTAGAGATGCGTCGGGCCGCAGCATATGAATCAATGAGATCGTCTTGTGACTGCAGCGGGGTATGAAAGCTGCGCCAGTGACTCGCTGGCACGTTTGTGTTGTTCACGTCAAGGACAACTGCGGTCGAGAATGCACCGGCACCTGCTGTCGGACAATCCGCGTCCGGCTTTGCTTCCAGCCATTTCTGCATGAGTTCGACGAAACGTTCGCCCTCTGGAAGTCTTTTCATGGACAGAGACCATTCGTCTGCTGCGAGGCAGGGTTCGTAGTCATCGGTAATGCAGCACCCGGTGGTCGGGTTTAGCCACAAGAAGTAATTGTCAATCCAACTTGCTGCACCAGCGTTGAGGTAGCTAACAGCCGGCCGTTTGGCCTCCTGCTCTAGGATTGCAGAAAGCGAGTAGATTTCACATGCCGAGAAACGTCCACATGTCTGTTCTTGAGGTACGCGTTGCGTCATATTCAGATCTCTTGCAATGAAATAGACTGGTGGGCCAGAGCCAAAGTATTCGTAAAGATCGTCGAAATATTGGATCATGTAGCTGTCCGAGGGTAAGGCGATTCTTTGATCAAGACCGAGCTGAATACGCGGGATTAGGGCGAGAGCAGTGGCAAAGATCGTGACGAAGACTGCCGCGACTATTGTTTTGACCTTTTTATCGAGGAGTGCTGGAGCGTAGGTCTTCCGAATGTAACGTTGCAATGCGCCTTCTTCTTCGCTACCGAAGAAATGACCTCCAGGCATGCTGACAGTGTTCGCTCGCTTGACCACAACGCAGGGCATGCAATCTGCTCGGAGACTCTCGACTCGTCGTTGATTCAGTGCAAGCACCGAAACAAACATGGTGACCTGCAGAATAGCATTGATGAGAACAGCTCCAGCAGCATAAGCGGCGAAGTTCTTCACGGCTGGCATGCCAACGAAAGCACCCATAGCAAAAGCAATGGTCTCTGTCGATGCAGAGAGAAGGATACTTGGCCCTATTCTGCCGAGCGCCTTTGCAATGCGATCATCAATCTCTTCGTCGGGATGGCTGACGTTAACTCGCTCAAATTCGTGGACGATCAAAAAGATGTTGTCTACCCCGACCGCCAGCACCAGGAATGGTATCACCTCTGCGATGATCAGGGTGACCTTGACACCCGCAGCTGAGAACAGGCCAACAGATCCAGAAACCGACATTAGCACGATGACAATGCCTAGCATGCCAAGCGTGAACTTTGATTGTACCAACGCGTTGGCTGGATTGTTGAACAAAGAGCGCAGACTCATGCTAGTGGACCCAAGCGCTAGCGACGCGTACAAGAACATCACAATGTAGCTGATGACCACGATTTTAGCGTCAGTGTTTGTAGACTTGTTGAGCTCGTCTTCCAGACTTCTTTCTGTATTGAACGAGAGTCGAAGTCCTCGATCGCTAGCTTCGCGTTGCAATTTCAGCAGGCGGTTCTTGAGTGTCTCTTCCCATTCCTCAGCTTTAGCCTCAGCGGGGCTTCCTGGCTGGCCATTCTTCACGACCCAAGTGGTAACCATAGCCTTCGCATCAGTGATGGTGGAGATATCTTCGAACCCACCGAGCACACGGCCCGGTTCTAGAGGGTCACTAAAAGCTGGCAGACACTCGGTGTCACCGTTGTGTTCAGCACAATAACTGATGGCACGTTCCCAATCGCTCACATCGGAGTTGCCAAACCATCCACTGACAGATTGAACGACGCAGGCATCGCCGGTGGGGTTGAAACAAACATCCTCCAAGGATAGCCTGTTTGGGCTGGACAGCATTCTCGAGATTTCATCCTCGACACCAAACCACCAAGCCAGAGTCTCTCGGCTCAGAACAGAAGCGTGTGGGGCACTGTCATTGACCAAGAAAGCCTGCTCTGCTCGGTAGAAAGGTCCAAAATTGTCGTCGAAGTAAGCCTTCTCTTGCGCGGCATCTGAACCGGGACTGACCCAGAGCTTTACCGGATCCCGCTCGACTTCAAAGTTCAGCCAGCCTAAGCTTAATAGTCCGATGATGATGATGTTGGTACCGATCGTGATGCCAGGATACCTTGCGCAGAAGCGTCCTAGCTTGCTGAAAGCGCGGTCGAAGATCTGGTTCAGGTAGTAATATCGTTGTGGTCTGTCCAGCAGGCCGGCATTGTGCACGAGATCACCCTCATCTTCGTCGTCGCTGGGTGCCACATCTTGCAAGAGTTGTAGTCTTTCGCTCTTTCTCTGCTTGTGCTTGGCATAGACGACGTGGCCTGAGATGGCGACGATGAGCAAGACCAAGGCGATAGAGTATACTATGATCACGGCAAAGCTCAAACACGGGACTCTTCCCACGTAGCAGTGCTCTTCAGCCCTCACAACCGGCAACTCTGGACAGGCATCAGGACAATCAACGCACCGGCATCTAAACTGCGGGTCCTCGTCGTTGCAGTTCTTTGCCTTCTCATCGTGAGGCTTCATACCCTGGCCAGCGTGTTTTGGCTCTTCAGGGAAGTTGATCTGAAACGGGCTGCCCAATGCAGACTTATGACCCAAGAAAGCCAAAAACTGTGTGTAGTTCTTCGCGCCACCGCCGATAAAAGTCATAGCCTTCCCGCCTGTAGCACCAAACTTCACGTCTTTGCAAGAGTCATAGAACCCACTCTGGTAATCCGCACTCCAGATATTGTCAAGCTCGACCACAGTATCGTTCCCCTTCCTACTCTTCTCAGTCTCAGTCACATTGATGAACAGACTCTGGTCTGGGGAACAGGTGAACGTGCAAAACAAGTTGAAGAAGTTCTCTTTGCAAGCGGGACATGACTCGATGATTCCCTGCGCTCGGGCGAGATTCTTCTTCAAGGCATCGACTTGGTCTTGGTCACAACAGACATCTGTGTCCTGCCATTTCGGGCCACACAGCTGGACTAGGTCTTCGCGGACGCTATCGGTTGGAGGAGCAGCAAGGCCGTTGTCGGCGCAGGGTCGTCCAGGGCTAAAGAAGCCATTAGGTTCGCATTGGCCTCTGACTGCGCAGCGGCCCGCCTCGTGCTTGAAAGTGCCCTTATCAGCAGAGGCTATTGATGATAGGAAGAGGGTGGAAAGGATCGATATCGAAGAGCGTAGAAAATGCATCGTTGAAAGAGAATCAACGTTGATATGGGACAAGATGCGAAGGAAGGTCGATTCTAACCAGTGCTATGCTCGTGGTTTAGAGCATCGCTGTCCATGTGACGGTAAGTGAAATCGAAGCAGGCGTTGCCGGCAGTAGCACACCTTGGAAAGCAGCGAAAACGATCGTGACAGTAAGCTTAGAAAGTGAGGCACCTGCGGTATGGTGCAAGGTCAGGCGTGTCGTTGTGACGTGGAAGCGTCATATGCTCACCCCGACGAGACTGCGTGGCGCCGCAGCCACTGATCTTCCCGAGGTGGCTGGCTTTTAACGCTTCAAGCCCTGTTTCTACTTGTCCAAGTAGGGCCTAGGCCTGCCATACAGCCAGTGTGGTGCCCCAGGCATCCAAGCTACCCGCTTCCCAGGAACAGCAGCATGATGTCACAGCAAACAATACCTGGTCCACATGCTGGTCACAACCTTGGAAGCTCGCAGTGTCAGGTATCTTACGATCCAGATAGAGGATACTGGTACTGCCATATCCGTAAGTCTTCCTTCTTACCTAACATTGCAATGGCTTCCGGACTGCCTTTGACAGCTGCGACAACAAGGATGCGGTAGTGGAGCAACCCGAAACACACGCGAGACGGCGCCATGGCACCCAACCCGATTATGCTTCCGCGAAAGCGCTCTTCCAACGGTCGCGATGAGCGCCTGCAGCGAGAGGGCGAAGTTGTTGGGACCACTGGCCCGGTGTTTGCTGCCTCTCTGACCCTCGTCCTCGTCCTCACTACCCGGTGGGCACGACGCTGGTTGTTTTCTGGCTGCGCAGTTGAATCTCTGCTTATCCTTTTTGGTTCAACCACCAAGTCGCGCACCTTCCCGGCCATACCCTTGTGGACACTGCTGTCATCTTTCAACCTCATCTACGCAGTCGCCTCGACTTCATGGCTGCTCTACGGCCTGTTCACTGCGGCATGCTGGCCCTGTGTCCTCTTGACGTGTCTGTTCCAATTCAAGTGGGCAGCGGATGTTGCACGCAAGAATTTGAGGACACTACTGCGTGAATTACACTTCACACGCGATAGAATCGCCTTCTTTAACCTGCCCGCACTGGAGATAGATACCGAAGTCGCCGGTCTGATGGTTATCCGGGGTATGACCCTTTCCTTGTCAGATTTGACCTTGGTAGCACATGGCATCGAAGTCGGCATCAAGCTAACCGATGACATCGAACTTGCTTTGCATGTTGATCAAGTACGAGTACCCTTCTTCCGGAGTATCGAAATTGGTGATGTGTACGCCAACATCAAGGGTGGAAAGGCTGAGATGACTTTCGCCGATGTTGCAGAGGATGTCCATGACGAGGATCACTTCTTCAACGAGACGCCCTTACTACGAGCCGCAACAGTCGGTTCAGTGGGCACCAAGGAGAGGCCGAAGCTCAAAGAGAATCTTGGGGGCGGGACCTACATCAAAGATTCTCCAGCAGAGACACTGCTAGATGATATCCAGACTCTGTCTCCAGATAGCCAAGTCGCCGAGAAACAATATGTCGAGCTACTAACAAAGATTCGCACAAGCAGTTCGATCTATCAGGGCAGGGCCAAAGCCAGACAGACCCGCAAAGCTGCCGGCTTGACCGATGAGGACGAGAAGGAAATGCGAGCTGCCATCTGCACCGAGCTCCACAACATGCCCTCAGTCCCCCATCCACCTCAACGCTCTGTTAAAGTCACCACTCTCCAGAAGCTTAGTGCGCCAGCTGTGAGGCGCTTCATGCACAGACTTCCGTTCCTGCTGCGGCTCCTTATTGGCCCGCTCGGCTATTTCCATCCCATTACGATCAACTCAATCAATGCCGCAGGCTCCGGCCAATGGCTTAAAGAATTGCTGCAGCAAGAAATCTTCAAGAGCTACGGCGACAACAACGCCGAAATTAGACGACTGCAGCGCCGTATCTCGACCTGGCTGGCAGATGCCAATTTCTGCCTGCAATTGACAGATATAGATGGTTTGGCCCAAGTGCCGATTACCACAAGCTTTGACGTCGTAGCGTATCTGCACTTTGCGGACATCATGGCATACCGGACGCTGCCACAAACCGGAGAGATGAACCAGGTTGTCAGGCTTGGAGGTGCCGACGCAACCTTTACAATCCCAGTTTACTTGCTTCCACATCACGAGCACCTACTGCCACCTCGGCCCACAGCTGACGACGAACAGCAGCTGGAAGAAGAGGTGGAAGAAGCCGATGGGATACCGAAAGCTGTACAAGCAGAGCGCGAACTTGAACTCCTATTGAAAGACGAAACTACCATCAAGATGAGCGTACATGCGAGTCTGCCCGCAACTTTCGACCAAAGCCTGCTCATCTTCGTTGCAGCCCTCGTAAAGGCCACTAAGATCATCGAAATTGATCGGGAAGTGGAGAAATTCAATTCTGACAGACCAGTGGATACACCAGATTCGCGCTCTCGTACACCAAGATCGATGTCTATCACATCTGTTGACACTGCTGATTCCATCGAGGGCCTGTCGAACCGAGTGCAAACTGATATCACCCCCACGGGTAAGGGCAACCGCTTCAAGGCTTTTACTAAAAACCTGCAGCAGAATCTGAGAGATGCAAGCATCCAGATGGCAGATACGTACTCGAAAGAAAACATGCGAGAGATGATCAGGGATGTACACCAGCATACAAAAGACGGCATGAAGAAGACCGTCGTGGCGAGCATGGTCAATGACCGATGGATCGCGAAGATGGTGGGCAAGATTGCTTCCAATCTAGCAAGAGCACAGGGTGACCTGGGTTATTCTGGGGCGATCCCAGTCCCGCTGGAACCGTATCGGCCGGGACCGCGTGACGACGGAATGCTCAGCAAGCTGCTGCCCTAGTCCTACTTTCAAATCGGATGCTTTACAAAGTATCAATGTCATGCAGCACAACCCATCGGTCTGTAGTTGTGCTGGAGATTTCACACTGTCCAGCCTTGGTTCCGTCGACTGAAAGAGCACGTGCTTGTTCTTGCCTCGGTAAAAAGCCAAAAGCTTCTGCGTATGCTTGACTGTAAGCACAAGGGTATTAGTCCAGGTACGCGTACGGGTGATGTTGCCCTGTCGATCACAATATTCCTTACTTGTAAGACCTCGGAAGTCTTCCTACGCATTAGCGTACTGCCCAATGGATATGATCTGTGACCTAATTGCATAGTCTGCCTGGCCAGAACATATATTCACAACGATAAGGCTTGCTCTGTTCAGTTTACGTGCACTTTGATCAATTGGTTGAAAGATCGATGCCAATCATAGGGTACGCCAATGCGTAGAAAGCCACCGGCGCGATTTTCCACGTCCATGGTACTCTCAGGATTACTCCGTTACAGCTAAGTCTGCTTGTACTCATTTAATCGATTGACCCAACTATCAATACTTATCGTAGATACGCTAATGCGTACGAAGACTACCGTAAGAGTACCCACGTACCCGAAGGTTCAAGATGTACCGGAGAAATGTCCAAATCGGTCCACCCCAGATCTTCTCCGCAGTTGCGGCCTCGCAGCAAGAAACCGAATTTGATAGGCTAAGGGTAGATCTGCTCCTCTCCTACCAATCACCGTAAGTTGGTCGGTCACTGCGCTTGATATACCTAGGTACCAGATTATGGGAATTCACATGCTGACTTTAATCGCTCGTCGTCGCCGAGCTCGACTGACACTTTCTGCGGTTCGCACTAATATGAGGATTTTATCGTTCAAGAATAGCCTGGCTCCCATGTCCACTTCCACAGTTTTGGTTAGCTATCGATAGATGGAACCATATCATCTTTCCCCGTTCTTCTAGCCTCGGGATATGACTACGCTCGCGTTTCTTAGTAACCTTGTCAATGGCGACTTGCAAACCCCAGCTGTGCCAACCGTACTCGAACAGATCCAGCCCATTGGAGACCGTGAGGTGGGAAGTTGATCGACTCGCCAGAGCTTCATGGGATGGACTGCCAGGCATAGTAGCACATCCAGAGTCACCATTCTAGTGTCGAGGTGCAGAATGCTACAAATCCATAAACTAGTGGCAGCTCTGGCAGAGGAGCTGAGTGCTGATATGCACAAGCGGACAAGGGTGCCGGACCCGACTTGTGATGCTCGAGATCCCCTCGCAGCCGGCCAATCGATCTACGTAAAATCTTAGCAGGGCCTCGGTCGAAGAGACTTGCAAGCGGCGCATGCATTACCATCACACACCTAGATCGGACCATGCCACTTCGCTCGCTAGCTGTGCCTGCGCTCACAGCTGCTTCAGCTAAAGTGCGGCCGCTTCGCCATCATTGTGGCTAGACCTTCAGCTCTGACATCCCTCCTCTCACTCCCTCACCATGCTGCTCACCACGATCCTCGCCGCCTTATTCGCAACAGCACTTTCTGTCCCCTTACCCGGTGGTCGCAGCCCAACACCTGATGAGATCCGCCAAGCCGCCACGACTCGCAACGAGCTTCTCAACGGCCCATGCAGGAACGTGACAGTGATCTTTGCCCGTGGCACGACAGAGAGCGGCAACATCGGCTCCCTTGTCGGTCCAGCCCTCGAGTCAGCGCTTGATGCTCGTCTCGGCTCGACCACGGTCGCATTCCAGGGCGTTGACTACGAAGCCAACGTCGCCGGGTACTACGCCGGAGGCAGTGATACCGGCGCAAGCACAATGGCAAGCTTAGTCAATGTCGCCTCGTCGAAGTGTCCCAGCACACAGATCGTGCTGAGCGGATACAGGTTAGCCATCTCTCTCCTCATTCCGTCCTAGCATCAGCTGCTAACGAATAAACTCTACCAGCCAAGGAGCACAGGTCGTGTACAAAGCAGCTGCACAGCTCACTCCCGCCCTCGCCGCTCAGGTCAAGGCCGCGGTCCTGTTTGGAAACCCGTACAACGGCCTCCCAGTGCCAAACATCGACAACGCCACCACCTGGACGTTCTGCCACGCTGGAGACCTGATTTGCCAGGGCCAAGCTGTTGTGACACCAGCGCATTTAGACTATGCGGCAGACACGCCGGCAGCGGCTGCTTATATTGCTAGTCGAGTCACGCTTAATATGTCTTAGCGCTTCACGTGCGTATCATCGTGGATCACGTGTCAAGCTGTGGGGGCAGCTAGGTCAGGGCTGTTGGAAACATGATTGGTGGAGACTGGATCGTCGGAGAGCATTTAATTCTGCAGAAAGTAATCCATATCTGCTTATGTTAGGACAATTCTGTTTGGTCAAATGAAGAGCCTGCTATACAGACAATAATGTCCTCAGTAAATGCCACTCGACTGAAACGTATCGACAAATTCGGAGATCCTCGTAACACCTTAATATTCTACTAGTCTCAATTGATAAACTGCGCATCAGACATGGCGAATGTACTGGCCAGGAACGCTTTGTGATCGAATCGCCGCTTTATTGGGAATGAGCTATCGACTCATTGTCTGTTTGTTCTACTTCGCTTTGTTAAGCCATCTAGGCAGTATTCGCGCAAGCACCGGTCCCATTTTGCCCTTGATGGTGAATCGTGACCTAACCTGGCGTGTTCCAGGGCAGATCTCTCCAATTCATATTAGCCCAGGAATCGACGCACTCCAACAACGTTGTCCGCCCTTCCTTCTCAATTCCGATGTCCTTAAAGCTCTGGTCCTGTTCGATGGTCCCTTCTCGCGCCCATTGCTTCATGTCGGTCTCGACATCCTTGCCAAGGGAACGTGCTGCCTGCGGCTCATCTTCAGTATAATTATCAAAATAGTCTGTTAGCCACTCGCCCTGCCAGTCGCCTCTCTGTGCCGGTATGATGTAGTCATCCCTGAGCAGGAATTGCAGTCCACGGTACATCTCCAGCAGAAACTCCGGACCCTTCGTCATGAATGTTGTTTGCAATAGGCTCGATCGTGGTACTTCCACGAGGTCGCCCATCGACGATAGAAAGACTTCTGCGAATAGTACTGCACTGTACAGCAGCACCAATTTCTCGACTGGAACGAGATCGCGGATTGTCTTGGAGTCGTGCGAAGTCAGCTGATACCGTCCTATCATTTTTTCGTTGAGTAGTAGGCCAACTTGGATGATGTTCTGCCAGCCTCCCAAAGGGACGTACAGCCGCCAACGAGATGGATCGTGAATACCTCGGTGCATAAAGCCATCGACGAGTTGACGTGATGATCGTTGAAACTTGTTGAACGTCGCTGCTTGTCGAAGCGTGCTCCAGTCGTATTGGGGTAGGAGTTTGACCACTTTTGGAAGTTCCGCTCGAACAGCCATCTGCAAACGCATCTCATCAAAGACGATGTCTGACAGCTTGCGACATGTGAGGCCAAGTGATCGAAGAGAAGTAAGATCTTCACTATCCGTGACTGACAGCTGATTAACGATTGCTACAAGGGCTTCGTCCGGAAGTTCTGCTAGCGTACCCATTGCTGGAGTCTCTCGTTCGTTGATACTAGACGAGCCATCAGGAACTACGGCTGGGGAATGTGCGGGAAGAGTTGGTGCTCGTTTCTGGAGCCGCTGTGCCGCGACTGGCTTGCTGTTCATGGTTGGTCCTATGGTTGCGAGGCAAGCAGTTGAGATGGGGTCTACTGTGACGAAACGAGTCGAGTCGATTGATTAGGGGGTCAGACGGGTATCGTTCAGTCCGGTCAAAGGTACTTACCGACATAAAAGGAACATATTTACTGGGAGAGGCATCGGACCATGAAGGCAGTTGTGCGGTGCTGCGTCAAGTGCTTGAAGTGACCGAGCGATTGCCTGCTGCAGTCAATACGTTTGACTGCGAGTGTGACGACCATCGTAGAGCGTAGTGAAGTCGAGAATGGCTCTTGTGCTTCTTGTGCAAGTGAATTCAGGCAGGGTATCAGTTTGCACAGCCTTATGAGCCTTACCGACGTCCGTATCTCACTCGGTGTTGAGAACAGCCCTCGACGAATAAACTGAGGCAGAAGGCTTTCCCAGGCCATGCCAAATGGCTTCCTTAGCTGCGGGAGCAAGATAGTAAATCTGGCCACTTTGCTTGTCTGAGTGGAGGCAGAGACAGTAAGTGCCAGAGATATGTAACGTTAGCAGGGTGGTCAGCGAATATGCAGTCCTTCAACGCCAATTTCGAGGCGGGTGGAAAACCAACGTTGTTCCTTGGTCGAGGTGCACGCATGATGCTTCGTCTGTGACATCTTGATGCAGCAGATATGGAAGATAGATACTGCACGCTACCCGCGGCAAGCGCGCGTGATCGGCGTGTAGCAAGTGGGAAGTCTCGAAGATGTTGTCAGTAACAAGACCAATTCGTGGTCAGGAACCACGTGTTGTTGAATGATATATACTAGCTTGACCTCCACGCGTGCCAAGGACCGAGCCTCTTCGATCCACTTTCGTAATGAGTCAGCATTACTTTTGAGCCTCACTCGGACCTACTGGTTCTGTCACGGCGTAAGTAGCTGGAAAACCATTTACACACAAAGAGGCTTTGTTTTATTGCACAGCTGGACAAAGAAGTGCGGGATCACTCGACTCTCTTGCAAGAATTGACTGCCTAATTCGCAAAATATCATGCTGATTTCCACCGAGGCCACCCGGGTCCCCAATCTGCTGCGGGGATCCAATGGAAAATGAATTCCCTATAACACGACTAGACGTGCAAATGCCTTGCTACTGAGCCAAAAAAGCCATTCAAACGACTTCGAACCCTGTACGAAACTCGTTTATTCACCCAGCATGACACCATCACGCTACCTCCTCCACGTTAACTCCCAGCCCACCATCGTCTCACACGACCTCTGGTGCGAATGGTACCGCGAAGAACATCTCCCAGACCTAGTCAACAATGGTGCCTCCCCCCGCGCAACATTCTACGAAGAAGTAGACCCGCCAGTTCCGACTGGTCTGCCAAACCCCAGGAAATTCCTAGCGCTCTACCAGACAGAGATCGAGGAATTTCTGAAATCAGAAAAGTACAGCAGTGGCCGAAAGACTAGCTCCCTCTTCCCCAAGGAGGGTGGCAGTGAAAGTATCATTGAGAATGGGGACTTTGACACACGAAACTACGAATTGATCCAGGAGTTCGACCCGAACGAGACAGGCGAGAAGCCAGCACCCGTCATCGTGACAGTGGAGATGAACCCTGCCGACGAGGGGGACTTCCAGAAGTGGTACCGCGAGGAACATCTCGACATGTTGTCGAAGATGCCGGGGTATCGAAGGTCACTGCGATACAAGCTAGGCCCCAAGACGGTCTTGACGAAGGGAGAGACGCAGCCGGCTTTTCTTGCCATTCATGAGGTAGATTCGATGGATGCCTTTGCAAGTGAAGAAGGTCAGGCGGCGAGCACGACGGAATGGAGCGTGAAGCAGATACAGCAGAGTAAACCGTTCATTGCGAGGGCGTGGAAACTCGTGCATGCTCAAGGTTATGAGGGAAGGTGAGAAGCTAGGAATGTTCATTGCTCTCAGTATCGCCAAAAAGGGGACCAGATGACGCTGAAGCTTGCGGCTGTGCACGCACCAAGGGCGGCTGAAGGGAAAGGAAATTGGGCAATGTGGGAACAATTTCGTTGGAGGGCTGCGTTGTGCATAAACACGATATGTACCTAGCACTGTGGCAGAACAGGTCGACTTGGCTCAGCAAAGTGCCACTCAAAGGACAAAGAGAATTCAGTGTCATTGCCTCGTTGTTTCCTTTGTTGACGCGCTTGGTCGAGAGTATCATTGTCTTGTGTTAATCTCATCCGTAAGTCGCCTTTACAACTCGCAACCAATTCTTGATCGAATTACGAGGTTGCAAAGACAAGAAAAACGGCAGACGAGCCAGTATCAACGAAGATGTATCATTGAGCAATCCAAGACCCATACACCAGCTAAATAAAATATCCGACCCAATCGAGCTAAATACCACTACACCATCAACAACCGATCGACACTCGACATCTTGTTGTGTGGTAAGTTCTTCAACCAAACATCATAACTCGCACATTTGGTAAAGGCCGTCGGCGCCACCACGCCCCTCACAACTTCGGCCCCCTCTTCAAACGTCTTGAGCGTGTTCATGCGGCAATGCATCACGTGGTCATAGTCGACCAACTTCTCAACGAGCGGTCTTTGTGTCCTCATCGCACGCACGAGTCGCTCCCACGTAAAGATGCAGTGGTGGCGGTGGTAGCTCTGCTCGACATATACGACGTCGTGGTTGCCCAGGGCGATTTCGGTCGCGTTGTAAATCTTTGTGGCGGCGGCGTCTGCGTACCAGGTCCAGTTTCCAGCTTTGAGGAATTTCTCGGATAGAGCCCAGTCGATGCACGCGGGTGGTGTCCATTCTTGCATCATCACGTCGTACTCGCAGCCATTGGCGCGGGCTTCGTCGGCGTTGGAGCCGCAGTCGTGGATCTCGAAGGTTTTGCCGGCGTAGGGGTTAGATGGGTCGACTCCAGTTGAGTTGGAGGCAGCGAGTTTCGTCGAGAGAGCCTCATCGGCATCGTCGGAGCCCATCATTGATGGTACAACGGCTGTGGTCGTGTTTTGCTTTTGGGCCAGGGCTTCCTGTACGGCGGCAGCGACACGGCGCTCGAGCATGACGGATGAGGTATAGCCGACGGCAGGGATGAGCAGGGCCAGGAAGACTGCGGCTGCTGCAACGTATTTCCAAACAGGCGTCTTCTTCGATTGTGGTGGCTCGCTCCAATTAAGACGGCCTGTGCTCTTGTCGGTCATCATGCCGGCATCTTCGGCGTCGTCGTCGGACACACGTGCATATCGTGAGGCCTGCGACATTGTGGGAGGCAGTCGTCCGTATCTAGTGTTGTGCTGAGATGTCGTGGGCGTACAGATCGATGGATTGGCTCGCTTGCAAGAGGTGTGAAGGACGACAACGCAGACTTTAAAAAGAATGACCTGGATTGGTTGTGTCGAAAGGAGATGTTGAGCAGAAGAAAAGAGACAAGGTTGCTGGCGACGCTGACTTAGCCTGCAGTTTCTAAGTTTTCAGGGGTCAAGCTAAGCCCCGCTCTAGTGCTTGTTCAACTTCCACCAAAGGTATCACTGGCCGAGACCATGCCAAGCAGATGAACGTTCAGCTCTAAAAATCCAGCCGCAATCCACCAATATACATGAGGCGTACGGTCTACAGAATCACACACCTCCCATGTATGCCGCAAACTACTGAGGCGATGTCAGTGCTCCGGACGGACTAGCAACGCTCCTTTGCTGAACGAAGTACTTATGTAAAGTCCTCTTCGTTCACAACGAGGCGTTATTGTCCCAACCAAGCATCGCCCTTGCTCTTCGTAACAGGATTCCGCCAACGCGAGACTGGACTAAGAATTGATTGAACGGGCTTACAATGCATCCATTCTTCGTTCATGCAAAAGCTGTTATTGCTCTCATCTTACAGGGTTACTTTCGCTTGGATGCTTGCTTGCTTCGATGCTGAACCTACATCTGAGCCCAGGCCACTATCACGCCTCGAGTACACCGTAACGACCGCTGAGAGAATCATCAGGGCAATCATGCAGGAGAATAGTGCCGCTAGCCAGCGGGTATAAGGCGTAGGTAGAAGCCTATGGATGAATCTGCGTTGAGACAGCTTGTGAATGCGCATCTCGATGTTAGAGCGCCGTAAGGAGCGACCAGCGACAGCCGGCGATCGATCCACAGAAGAAGCTGAACTTGATCACGCGGTGTCGCAACGCCTAGTATAGTCTTGATTAGTTGGCACATCGCTGCCTGTAGTGGTTGCCGTTGTCTCAAACCTATGGAGGAGCCTCGAGCTTCCCAGCACTCCGGGATCGTAGTACGAGCCTTGCTCACATGAAGTTCCAATACATTCCCCAGTCTCGAGGAAGAGGATTGCACGCCGTGCAGCGTTCCTCCCGCCGAGCCTCAAGGCTCGCAGACTGCGACCGAGACGACATCTCAACGCTATTGCAGTGAGAACGATCCGCGATCAGCCTTTGTCGATACCAACCAAAACGTAAATTCTGCATAGTAGCAGCAACATGTTGAGCTTTGCGGCATAGTCTGGAAACTGTGACTAGACAGTATCGACACGAGGAATTGGTGCGCTTGAGAGCGCCCCTGAGTACGAGACGACTCTTGTGGTCCTAGTTGGAGTTGATAGATGCAGAAGCTCGCAAAATAATCAGTCAAAAGGAGTAAAGTTCAGCTGACTACTACAGTAGACGGACGGCAGAGACGCCTCGGCACACCGTCGTCAAGCACTCCTTACCACTAAAAGGTTAATCTTAAGGGGCTTAATCCAGACCGCCACGCTGATTCTGTCAAGTATCTCTCATCGTGAAATATGCTGTGCAGTGTCTGTGTCTATATCTGTAAGTGTTCGTACGGCGACGCGGTCAAAGAGATGTCCTGTACGAGTCTGTCGATGTGTCCATGTCTGTGTCTTGGAGGCTGACGGTATTCCAGACCTGTCGTAGACTGCTAGGCCGACTGAAGTTCGTGCGGATCCCCGCGAATGCCCGGCTTGCATTGAAGGGATATAATCTCAAACATGCAAATTCTGTTCAACAATTAACGCACATTTACTCCGGAATGGTGTAATGGTCAACATCAGCCGCTCTCACTTCAGCAATGAATAGATCCGGCTAGCTCGGGGTTCGATTCCCCGTTCCGGAATTTGATATTTTTGGGCCGCAAGTAGCTCAATTCTTTTTTGTCTATAATCTATAGACTACTTCATCTGCATGAATTGTGCTCACCGGATTTTTGCGTCGAAACCTGGTCGTCACCTGGTCGTCGCAACTTGAGGGAAGAACATAGCTAGCAGTCCGATTCAAGTCCTCTCGTAACATATCTTTGCGACAACGGAAATTTGAGATTCTGTCCTTACAGCTTGTTCGTCTCTACTTTCAGATCTAGCACGACATTTTTGCAGTCCTACAAGGCGGATCATGCTGTCCGCCGTGGCTGACGCAGGCCGGCGACAAGAATTTATGGGGCAATACACTTCATTTCTCTTCTATGAACAGGTAATTCTGGTAGCTGTCTATCTCCAGCCCAGGTCTTATCTGTAGCGAACCTTTTGCTGGCCACCTCTAGCCTCCATCTTCTGCTGTCTCTTACTCTGGGCCTGTGCGCTCTGGTCACCCTCACCTCCAGCACCAGCCATACCTCCAAACATACTCGTTACACCTCTGGCTGTGGAGAAAGCAGCATAACCAGCGTAAGCAGGTACCACAAGATAGCACCACCAGGCTCGGTTGCCAATAATCAATACGGCAGCCAGGTTGATCCATGACCAGTAGATGATATCCCAGAAGAACTCGGTCAACCCAGGTGCATCCAAATCTTCTCCTGCTCTTCGTAGATTTCCTTGAGCATCGTATTGAGGTCTTGCGATGGACTCAAGCCAGTACTCCAGCCCGAGGGCAGGAGCAGAGAGCAGAAGATAGGGCGTGAGTCGTAGAGATCTGCGCAAGGTGAATGCGAACAGTAGGAAGACGGAGTGGAAGGCGAGTGTTATGAGGTGCGTCTGCTGGAGGCGCGAACTGTTCTTGACGGCCAAGAGCTTTGCGGATTTCTAGACGATCGCGCTGTCAGCGACCATCTAGCACATTGGCATCACTATGAGAGGTGTTTGTGGTGACGTACTTGTGCCATGGTTGGTGAGCTCGAGCTTGACACAGCAGAACTCTTACGTGATCAGAAAGCGTAGCAGAGGATCAGTACCATGTAATCATGAACACTTGTGTATACGACCACTTCTGCGACCAGCTGGTTGTTAAAGAATCAACTTGCAAGTGAGGAGTGAACGATCTGTGCACCCCGCCGTGCGATTGGCCGCAATTGGCGCCGCCGATCACAGCGCAGGTGCAGGTGCAGGTGCGAATAATGTTCTCTCCAGCCTCGCTCCTTCCGCTTTCGTCACAATAACTTGGTCACGACAACAACCGCCCACGACTGCCCTTTGCCCACCATATTGTTACACACCCATGACTCAGGCATTGGTGTTGGACTTCTGCGAACGTCGCGAATCGAAATAATGGAACAGGACTGCTGACCTGGTCAATGTCTTCTAATTGTGTTGCATGAGCTGTATTGGGGACTTGCACGCATCACGCGCCTCTCGATCTAAGTGCCTCATACCACCACCACACGACAAACATCGATCGATCTCAATGCTGTCGGAACGTGATCCTATACTTACAGATCGGTATCTAATATGGCGCCAACTTCAGCACCTGCCAATCCTAGCGCGCAGCTGAGACAACTTGTTTACTACCATCTCGACCACAACCTGCTGAAGAACGCCCTCTTCCTCGCACAGCGCCTGGTCGCATACGAACCACGTAGTGTCGAATCAATATTCCTCCTCGCACACTGCCAGTTCCAATGCGGCTACACCAAGGCATCCTGGGATACGAGTCGTCTATCCGCTGTCAAGGGTTCGCACTTGGGCTGCGCCTACGTCTTTGCACAAGCCTGTTTGGAGCTAGGGAGGTACATCGACGGTGTTCAGGCGCTGGACAAGAGTCGCCCGTTATGGCAGACCAGGAATACCCTCAACCAGCACAGTGAATCGCGGCGCCAACATCTACCTGACGCAGCCGCTGTCCTGTGTTTGAAGGGGAAACTATGGAAGGGCCACAAGAACATGGACCTTGCGGTCGATTGCTGGGTCAACAGTCTCAAGCTGAATCCCTTCATGTGGGATGCCTATACCCTACTTGTCGAGTCGGGCGCAAAGGTCAATGTACCTGCCATTTATAGGCTCAATCCTGAAATGGTCAATATGGTGCACGCCCAGTATGCTGCAAATGAGAAGGTACAAGAGAGGCCAATACAAAATATGTCCATACCGCCGCCGCCGACGACTCAGCAGTCTATGCCCGATCCCTTTGTGTCGACTCAGAAGACCAATGGCCATCCTAATGCGCTATTTGAGAAGCTTAACAATAGCAAAATCAACACTAGCACGGCCAACAACATCCATGACGACGACCTGGCGCCTACGCCATCCACAGTGGTCGATGAGGACAGCATGATGCAGAACGTGAACGGCAATGCAAGATACGAAGCACCTCCTGCGCCCTTGCGAAAGACCAAAAGTACCTTAGACGCGCAACAAGATCCATCAAGATTGAAACCTCCCTCGTCCCGACTGAAGTCGAGGTTAAAGCAACCAAGTGACGATTTGCAACATGAGCCCCCACCTCCTGGTCCGCCTTCTAAGCGAACGGTTTCCGGCGCGGTCGCTCCTTCACAATTGTCAGAGCCAGTACGCCGGACAACGCGATCCCAAACATCTCGACCGCCAAGCGCGACCTCTACAAACAAGATGTCATCATTAGCGAACTCGTTAGGCTTGAGGCAAGAAAGAGATATCAAAAAAGCGAAAGCACCCGCAGTCAAGCCAAGGACAGCCACAGCGGCGACTGTTGGTAGAGCCGTCAGTGGCAATAGGATGAAGACTGCGCCAAGTGCAGAGCCGCCCGATCTCGAGAGCAGGGAGAACCGAGCACCATCAGCCCCAGCCTTACCAGCAATGCTTGAACACCCACCACCACAGCAAGACAGCCGCGTAGAGAAGGACATCGATGCCCTGCGCACTCTCCTTGATCTGTTTCATCGCTTAGCGTCAGCCCACTATTCACTTTCCCACTTCGACTGCCAATCAGCCATCCAGATCTACAATTCTCTGCCCTCCACGCAGCGTGACACACCCTACATCTTCTCGCAGATTGCCCGAGCCTACAATGAGATGTCTCAGCATGCCGAAGCAGAAAAGTACTTCATTCGTGTTCGTCAAGCTGCGCCGTCCAGGCTGGAAGATATGGAAATTTACAGCACGGTTCTCTACCAACTGAAATCCGAAATCGAACTCGCATATCTAGCGCATGAGCTTGTCGAAGTAGAGCGAAACAGCCCACAAACTTGGATTGCTATTGGCAATTCCTTCTCTTTGCAGCGAGAACACGAACAAGCTCTGAAGTGCTTCCGACGTGCGACACAGCTTGATCCCAGTTTCGCCTATGGGTTCACGTTGCAAGGGCACGAGTATATCGAGAACGAGGAGTTTGCCAAAGCTCTCGAAGCGTACAGATGCGCCATAGCGGCCGATAACAGACATTATAACGCATGGTACGGGCTAGGCAAGGTCTATACTAAGCTGGGCAAGTACAGTGTCGCCGAGTCGCATTACCGAACGGCAGCCACCATCAACCCGTCAAACGCGGTGCTGACATGCGCGATCGGAACTGTGGTCGAGAAGACAAAACCCCTCGACCAGGCGCTGAAATTCTACGACAAGGCATGCAGGTTGGCACCAAAGAACGCTCTGAGCAGATTCAAGAAGGCAAGATGTTTGATGGGTCTTGGACGCCCGGAAGAAGCACTCTCGGAGCTAGATGTCCTGAAGGAGATAGCACCTGATGAGGCAAACGTGTGGTTCTTGAGTGGGAGATTGTGTAAGATGCTTGGCAGGAAGGGCGAGGCTGTGAGAGCATTCACAGTCGCGCTCAATCTAGATCCTAAGGTGAGAAATTCTGCGATGTGATTTCTGAGTTGCATGCTAACATTAATTCCAGGCTGCCCAATTCATCAAAGACGCCATGGAGAGTCTTGACGACGACGAAGATATCCCAGACGCTGACGGAGATGAAGACATGGATTAAGAACACGATGATTACCAGCAGCAACAACATTCATATATCTCATTCCGGTGGTGCACGTGGCTTCTCCTTCTCTGCGCGAGCGCCACTACGAATCTTTTCATGACTGAATAAGTGCGCGAAACGGACTCCATCGCTCCGAAAGCTCGATACAACTCGACGACGATGATTGCGAAGGAGAAAAGAGATAGTTGGTATTGGCATGGGCAGTTGGTTGAGGCCCATTAGAACACAATGCCGGTCTGAGCCGATGACCTTGAATTTGCTCACTTGTCTTGAGCATATTCCTCTGTGATTATAGCATAGCGCGGTTATTGGATATTTTGCATGGCGTTCATAGGATCGTTACCTCTGGCAACTGGCGACCAGGGAACGAAAGACAGCTCATGATGAGAGAGTGAGACATGAGTTGGTGACGAGATGATGATGGTGGTACGCATCATGAATACAATTGCATTTCGTCTTCTTTCAAAGATCAACTATCGAGGCTCTTGTGGGGCTTGTGAGACATGTTCATCGAGTAGTAACTCCGTGGTTACGGCCAAGCCAATTCGAGACGTGCCGACTCGTGCCCGCTTAGTTTCACATGAGGTTGTAGATGTACCGACCGACCACACAGCGCGGTACTGCTAGAGATCCAAGTCCGCCCACCCGCTGCACATGTAGCATACGCATTCGAGTCGGCCAACCCTTGCGCCAGTCTGAATCTGAGACACAACGCGATCTGTGCGGTCCTGTAGAATATAAAATAGGGGTCCGCCACGCATTGAAGCACGACATTCAAATGTTAATCGTGGATCCATGGTTCCGGGACCGAGATGGCGATCTTCGATCGCGTTCCTCAACGGAAGCGGCAATGTAGTCGCGATACCGCCTGGATGTGGTCCGTTCAGCCACCGCTTTCGGGCCATTAGGATAGGTGGTCGAATATGCGGACCCTGGTGAGGGACGCGAGCGCGGAAGCGAGATGTGGATGGGGGAGGTGTGAGCGTCAGGGACGATGTCAGATCCAGAGGATTTGAGGATTCGGAATGAGGGTCGGAAGTATTTGGTTCTGGTTGAGAACGGGGGATGAGAGCGCAGGATGCTTCGTGGTTTGTGGGGTTTCGAGACCCCTCGAGTGAGAGATTGATGTCACGATTTGTAGTTGCAAGCAGCTGCCAGGTCGTCGTCCGGTGCTGCTGCTTCGACCTCGCTCAACCATATGTCTTCGATCTCACGCTTCCTCTCAGCATAGCTTGCTAAACTTTCCGGGATTACTAAGTCCGCGAACTGCTCAACGTCTCCCAACAACAGATACTCTTCTCCGAGGGGCCCTCGGTACAGAGTGAGCCATCCAAGCAGTCTCTCAAGAATCCAAAGTGCCTCCCGTCGAGCACCTCCTAACATGTATACCTCCGCTATAAACCGCGCCTTGTCCCAACCAAGTCTCGTCTCTCGCAACATGAGACCACGAGATGGGTCGTACTTCAGATGCTCCGGACTTAGGTAGTCCAAGGTGTCTTGAACGGCTGGTATTTCGAGTGATTCTCGGTCGTGACACAGCATCTGATACAGCAACTGTAAAGACCTCCGATGCAGAGGCCCGAACAGTTGCAAAGACTGGTCTAGAAACTTGTGCATAGAGAATGACTCGACATGAAGACGCAATCTCACGCATATCCAAAAGTAACCACATTTTACATCGAGATGGAACTTTGCATCGTTGGGTCTCAACTCGACATGGACATCGATATTGAGGGTGTACAGCGCTATTAGCGCATCAGAAAGTTGTGTTGGACGAAGATTGGCCATCTGTTCAAGGAAGCGAAGCTGTGGACAAGGGCCACGTAGCTTGATGTTGATCAAACGACGCAGATGATGGAGTATTGATTGTGCGATTATGCCGTAGCCAGCTCTCGCGATCTGTGCCACCATCTCAAGGGTATACCTAAGCGTGGGTATGTTGTAGATTTCAGTCGCCTTTTCTAGAAGCAACGCAAGCCTGCGGACAAGAGTGAGATCAAGTTTGTTCTTCATTTGAATGGAAGTTGTTGTCGCTAGATCGCATACCTCCAAGTCGGTTTCTGTCACATCCATCTCTATGCCGTACTCGCACGCTCTGCACAAGCCCGCGTCCAGCAAGCCGAGCTGCAGATCTTTGGCTTCGCGGAGAAAATGCTCGAGACTGTCTGGTAGAGCAGGTGGCGCCAAGCAAGGTTGGACAGATTTGGGAGAGAATACTTGCAGACCTGGACAATCTTTGCTTTGCCCGTTCATGAATCTCTCTTCGAGTTGACTAATGCTCATTCCTTTCCGACGCACATAGCGGTAGATCTCTTGCATACCGACCAGCCTGCCTCGAAGGATGAACACGCTGTGTTTACCTTGAGCTCTTCGTTGGCGAGAGATGCCAAGAATGTGTTCCACTTCTTGTTGCTTAAGATTGCGGCCTAGACCCCAGGCAGTGATGCGCTTCTTGCACATGCTGAGTGTCGCTCGGAAGCCATGCTTCTGTTTTAGTTCTAGAATGATCTCCTTGAGCTTTTTCTCATCGTCTTGGTAGAGACGCGTGAAGATGCTTTTGATCTTGCGCCAATCCTCCTCGGTTGGTGGGTTGTTGTAATTGTTGCTTCGCGTCGTCAGGGCTGATGAAGCCACCGTTGGGTAGAGTGCTTGGTACGCTAGTGTTGTGGTCATTGCTTGAGCCATTGTTGAACTCTAGGGTTGTTGGATACTCAATGGTCGTTGCGTTGGTGATTGGGCTTGTGCTTGTAGATGCATTATGGTTTGAGTCACAGAACACATAGCCGACGAAACTTAAGATGTCCGAAGCCGCACACAATTTGGACTCATGCGTGGTAGGCTTGGATGACATGGGAACAAATGCTGGTGGTACCAACAGGAAGGCGATCTGTGAAATGTTGCGTTGCGAGCACTGAGCTGAACAGTATGTGACCTGACATCTTGAAAAGGGGGAAATTGTACAAGATTAAATAGTTCGTGGTGATATAATCGAGGTATAGAACTTGATAGCTTCCCAATGCCTTTTGATGTCGGGTAGTGAGTCGCAGGGCAACGATTGGTGGATTTTCCCAAGTTCTTTGCATGTGCCTGGGGGCGTCGGCGGACCCATCACGAAGGACAATCGCCTCACGATTGGTCAGTTTTCATAAGTTCCTGTGACCCATGTGGCTTTATAGCACACCTGACCACAGTTCGGATTGGCTGATGTTCAGAAGTTCTTGCTTCCCCATGTGCCTCTTTACCGCACTGACCGCAGGTCGAGTGTTGAAACTCAATTCATCATTCAACGTCCGACCTAATTGACCAGGGAGCAGCGAAGGTGCATTTCAGGAGTGAGATGACGTTTCATGCTACCTTAGAGACGTGCCTTGTGAAGATGTTTCCCAGGCACGAGCTCCAACTTCCGTCTGCTTGGTACTAATAAATGCCCGGCTACTAGCACCAGGCAGAACTTGTGGAGACAAGAAAGCTCTTAGCGCTGTTCTGTCCACCCTGCGTCCAATGAACATTCACCAGAAGCCAAAGGTTCTGCCTGATGAACTTCCGCAATATCTGAAACAAAGTTTTTGCAGCAGGACCCGGACTTGACAGAAGAGTCTCAAGCGGCGCCTGAATGCATGGAGACACAAGCTTGATCCCCGGGTCTCGGGCCGCCTTTGGTCAACTCTACTAATCCATCTGAGCAGGGCTTACACCAGTCTACACAAACTGTAAAACACTTGTGAACGAGTTCATTTACCTGTTATTAATCTGACATCAATTGCGTCATTCCTGGCTCCGACACGTGGAGAATACTCTTTGCGCCAGACTTCGGTTCTGAAGCAGCGACAGTGATTGGCGACGCCTGCCGCGACACGAACGGTCATTGGTGATGGTGGCGATGTCGCTGAGCGCAGAGCTCGAGGTTGCGGATAAGTGAAGCTAGGCACTTTAGCGACGTATCTTTGAAGGAGGCTGAATGCGTCAACACAAGCATAGGCAGGTGTAGTATCGTGGTTCTTGAGAATACCCACACTAGTACACTAGTGAGCCGGTCTAAGAGAGCTATATTGCAACTAGTAAACCTCCAACACATACCGCCCCTCATCCTTCAGCTTCATAATCTCCTTGCTTGTGTCGCCCTTCTTGACCTTCTGCCCGCTCGCCTGCCATTCCTTCGCAATGGCCTCTTCCAGCACGTTCGTCACATCCGGCACCGGCCATGTGGGTCCACACAGATAGAATGCACCCTCCTGCTTCCTGTACGCCTCAACAATGTCGCTTATTGTCTCCCTCATGCGATCCTGGATATAAATCTTCTGAGGTTGGTCACGAGAAAACGCTCTTCCTAGCAGCGTGATAACGCCCGCAGCCTGGTAGGCTTCCCACTCCTCTCCGTAACAGTACTCCTCGCGCTGGTGGCGGGAACCCATGTACAGCAGCACAGATCCGATCTCCTTGCCCTGGGCCTTCTCCATCGCACGATGCTGGACGAAAGCACGGAAGGGTGCGAGACCGGTTCCTAGACCAGCCATGATGATGGGTTGTGTTGACGAAGGCGGTAGTTTCATGACAGACGGCTTGACGGACACTGTTACTGCTTGTCCCGGGCGAAGTCGGTACATGTAGCGCGTGGCCTGGCCAAACCTGTCCCGACCACGTGGATCAGTCCAGTTCACTACCACAACCATGAGAGCGACCGAGGTCGGGGTGACGGCTTGGCAAGATGCAATCGAGTATTCCCTTCGTTTCATTGGAGCAACGATGCGTGCAATCTCGTGGAAAGACGGATGCGCAGAGGAGAACTCAAGGAGAACATCGGCGTACGTAACTGTATCGACTTCTGCACGTCGTTGGAACTCTTTGTAGCCTTCTGGACCCGCGAGGGTGAGTAGGGTCTTCCTTTCCTCTTCGTCGGATGCGTATTCCGAAAGTGCTTCGTAGAACTTCTTGGGTGGTCGGCCAAAGATGTCAATGTTTTGGATGAGCGCTTGGTAGACGGTTCGGTTCTCGAATTTATTAGCGCTAGTGAGGGCTGCAACTTCGACAACTTCTTCTGGCTCGAGACCATACCATTTGATGAAGTCCATCACCTGTTCGTGATCATTCTCGGCGTGGATGCCCAAAGCCTCACCAATGTTGTAGGTCAAGCCAGAAGTGCCTAGGTCGAATTCGATGTGGAAGATGTTTCGGTCGTATGTCAACGGAGTCAGACGACGATTCTCCTTGACGTGAACCGTGAAGGTCTTGTTGGGCAGATCTGGTCGAAGTCTGTCTTCAGTGCCGTAGGCCTCCTTGAAAAGTAGCCCCTTGGCGGCCTTTTGCCAAGTCCGGAGAAGGGAGGGCGACTCCTCTTCTGACTTATCCCACGATTCGAAGCTGTTCGTGGTAATGTTCGCCAGTGGTTCGGGTTTCGATGCATCGATCTCGACCTCTGCCCACTCTTTTGGTACTTCCACTTGACGAAGAGTCTTCTCGAGATCTGCGGCAACCTTTTCGAGAGTTTCGGCGTCGCTGCTGAACTGAGCAAGCTTCTGGATACCGGTCTCTTCGGATCGCGCAAGGGCGACTCGAAGGAAAGCGGTCTGCACGATGAGAGAAGTAAGTCCTTCATCTTCAATCTGAAGCTCAGTGGCATCGGGGTTGATCAAGAACAGACTGATGTTCTTCTTAGCAATCTGCTTTCGTGCAACGGCTGGAACCTTCTTCTCAACATCCTCGTCCTTGACACCAGGCAAGACAAGGATGAGCTTGCCACCATCTTCGATGCCCGAAAAGACGTCGATCTTTTCTAGTAAAGCGGCGTCATTGACAATAACTGCGCCGGCTTCGGTGATGGCATATGTAGCGTCCAAGCTCTTGGGCGACTTGCGAATGTCGATCCGGTGTACACCACCTTGCACAAGGTTGTCGTGAGCAGTGCCGATTGTAACATTCTGCGAAGAGTCCTTCGCAAGAGCCTGTGCAAGATAAGAAGCGGCCGATGCTGAAGGCGCGTCATCAACGTTCCAGAAGGTGTACTGTTGCACCTCATTGTCGAGCAGAATTGATGTGAGCTCTGACTGGGCCGTGCTATCGAGTTGCTTGCCAGCAAGCATGTGGTAGACGCCAGCTACGCTCTGGGGGGACCATGATTCTGATCTGGCAAATTTGATGTCCTGAACTTCTGGAGTTTGGTTCAAGACAGTGTTGAAAGACACAGCCGCAAGAACGTCTTCGTAAAGTCGCGACCGAATGCCGCCTTCCGAGACTTCTTGAGCGGTTGCGACCTGACCCAGCACACCAATGGTCTTAACTGTGCTCGGCAAGGTTTTCAGGAAAGACTCATCGATGAATGGCCTGTAGACACGCACGTTGACCACACCAACTTTGCTTCCTGCCTGCGCCAGCTTCTCGGCGACCTGGGCGGCCAAGGAAGACTCGACGGAGCCAAATGTCACCAGGATCTGCTCAGCATCCGAGTGGCCATAGTACTCGAAAGGCTTGTAGTCTGTCCCCAGCTCCTCGTTGAAAGCCTTCATAGTCTTCAGAACCTTCCCTTCGACGGTGGAGTGCTTGTGGCCATCATCCCCGATCGCTTTGAGGACGTTCTGGTACGCTTTCTGCAAGTTTGCCTGGTCGAGTATGTCAACCACTCTCGTTGTGTCACGACTCATCTTGACACCGTCGTAAGTGTGGATCACAGGTACGTCTTGCGAGAGGAGGGTAGCTAGCAGGGAGATGTGCTGAGCCTCGTGTGCAGACCGGCTGGAAATCAGGTTGAAACCCAGATCTTCTGCCAACCACATGGATGAGATATAGTCTGAGGCCAGAGTGCCGTTCTTGCTGCCATCATATGCTGAGGCTGCAACGTGCGCCACGAACGGATTGCTGACGCCGTACAGCAGGGACAACTGGTCGAGAGCCTGACGCAGGAAGTTGAGGGCAGAGGACGATGCCAGCACAGCCTGTGGGATGTGCCTCCTCTTTACGTCAAAGTCCTTGGAGAAGAGGTAGCCCAAGGCTGCAGTGCCTGCACCAGACCTGATGTCCATTGACTGAACCTTTGGAGAGTAGCCATGGACATTCTGTTCCTGCTCTTGCGCCCATTGCCGCGCGGAGACATCGAGGTCAAAGGAATCGGGACTGTAAGACCATAGCTTGTCTGAGAGCAGATATGAGACTTGTTGAACCAGTGTCTGAGCAGTGACATACGTAGGCCCTGCGATGGTAGGCAGTCCGATGTGTTTGCCGAACGGCAGGGCGCCCGAAGTGAGCTGCTGCTCTTTGGTCGCCATTACTATGATGGTGAAGGTAGTCAGTGAAGGACAAACGCGACTTGAGACAGTCTGGGGAACATGGAGAGTAAGTAGATTGCTTGAAAAACATTCGGCCAGGCCAAAGGCCAGACCCACCCCTTGCTCTTCACATTTTTCGACTGCGCGACACTCGTCCGGCGTTGTCTCCAGCCGCGTGTTGGAATTGACGCTGACTTCACCAGAAATTCACGATCACGCAATTTGCACTAAAAATTTGTTCGGCCGCAGAAGTGCCGATTGCGAGATTCTGCTTCAGTTGCAGCCCTTGGCCAATCATGCCATTTCTGCACTACTGGTCTGCATCTCACACCGCGCTACGGGTAAATTTATGCGATGGCCACATCAACCTGTCCGCAGTGTTATCTCCTTTGGTCTATCGACTACCTTCTCTCTTCTCTAAGAGGTGCGAATGGTAGCCAGTAACAGAGCATGCATGGAGCAACCGACGCTACTGATCATCGTCAAGAGAAAGGAATCCGTATTATGTCGCCAGCATGCTTAACGGTCGGCTGATATACAACTATGTCGTTGATTCTTATAAGCCTGGCTCTGCGCTTTGACGGAATCTCCGAAACAAGTTGAGCTCCGTCTTCTCGACATTGAGCTTCAAGGTATTCAGTTGCCCGTACCCACCTGCTAACCGCAGGGAGTCGTTCTCCTTGATGAAGCTTTGCCAATATTCGCCCGGTGATATCGGTAACGCTTTAGTCATTGTGCCCGTGGTGATGAGCTCTCCAGGCTGGACATGTGGATGCAGGGCTTGTTTCTCAAGAATCCCGCAGAGATGCCGCAATGCATTCAGAGGGTGTCCAAGTACGTTCTTTGAGCTGCCTCGATCCATGAGCTCGTGGTCACGGAAAATATCGACTTCAATACGGCCCAGGGCGGCAACGATCTGCTCCTTCGGCATCTCTGGCGTTAGACGAAGCCAATTACCAATGAATAAATATCGATGTAGCGCACCTTGAGCTGTTGTTTCTGCCGAGTTGAATTTCCAGTCATGGTAGATGGACTGCACGATCTCCAGACCGTGGGCGAACGAATATATGCAGTCCAGCAACTCAGCATCGCTCATTGATGAGGAAGGAGCAGATTTCATACGGAACACGATTTCCGGCTCAATCTTCGGCTGGAGAGCTTCTGCCCGTGGATTCAACGGCAAGGTTGCCACGCCGGTCGCCTTCGACGTCTTCTGAGTATTTGCATAGATGTAGCCCCAATTTGACGCATCGATATTATATTCCGGCCAAATGTTCGTGTTGGTGAACCCAATCTTTCGTCCTACGGGCCTTGCATTCCTTCGACTCATCTGATCTGCGCAATGTGCGGCGGCCACTTGATACGCCTCATCTTGATTAAGTCCTTCCCTTCGCCATGCGGTCGATGGAGGTATTTGATGCCCTAGTGCAACAGCTTGCGCGACGTCTTGTGCAATATTACTGATCCGAGCTGGAAATATCTGGGAGCCGAAACTTTGTTTGCAAATGGCATGCAGTAAACAGGAGGGATACTGTGCCATGACTTCGAACGAAAAGCAGGACAACGCTGGTGCACACGCGGATCTCAAGATCTCAATCTGTCTCAGAGCTGACGGATAGTGTTTTCAGCGTCATTGCGTCGATTCAGTAGTTACCATTGCCATTGTTCAGTACCGTCAGTATAGGTCTATTGGCGCTCTCTTTTGCTTGTTAGACGTAGCGTGGCAACCGTCTGATCAAACGGCAGCATTCGACCAGGTACAAAGGCTCTCCATGGAAACTGGGACGCTAGGCGAGAGGTCACTGTACCAAATGTTCCCGCGACTCGCTATGTACTCCAACACAAATCAAGCGAGCGGCCAGTTGCGTGCTTGTTTAGGCAAGTTAAGCGTACTGCAAGCGCTCACGAAGAAGAACAACGCCATCACTCAGCCTGTTCTACCTACACCTCTCCAGGGGTAGACTAGTCTTACGTTGTTCTTCTAGAGAGCCGCCATGACAGATCTTTCCAAACAGAAGCCCTGATCTCGGAGAAAGTATCACATCCCCTCTCTCCAGTAGCGGGAGGTGACGTTCTTGCTTGTGTGGTGAGATTCTCCTCACCTGGTCATTTCTAAAATGTTCTGTAGTCGACCTCGAAGGTTGAGGCTGATTTCCAATAGTCAAAGTCTCGAGCAAGCAAACAATGTTCTAGCCCGAGCTGCAATAACTGTTATGATCGATAATCGCATTCTCTCTCGGGGCCACTACACGCTCAAACCTGAGGGTACAGAACTTTAGATAGGTTGAATGGTATTAGCTGATAACAACATACGAGTCATACACTATTCGAGACAGCAGCAAAGAGAGTGATGAAAGTGTTGATTCACGATATTGGTTGTAGTTGATGTCACTTATCATATCTTGAGATTTCTAGTATTTAGCATTAGTTTCAGGGACAGAACAATCGTGGCTTCAGCTTCCTGTGACTCGGTGGGCAACTTATCTCTTCCACCGGAGTCTTTACATAGCGGCCTCGGGCGGCTACCTTTTGTACCGCACTCTAGAAGCGAACAAAGTCCCGTACGTGATCTTTTTCAAGATACGGTTCACAAGCCTTCTACAAAGTTCACGAGCGGCGCGTTGCTACTATTCCTCACTACAGTCCATTGCGACAGCGCCCGGTTCTTCAAGCTCAAAGCTGGTTGTCTAATCACCAACAGTACTAGAAGTCCCTCAGCAGAATCTACGAAACCGGCATACCACGACTCAGACAGCTTGAGTTTGGCAGAATTTGTTGTAACATGTCGGACTAACACGCAGAGGCAGCGAGACTTTCCCATCACGTATCACGTTTTTGCAGAGCTTGAACGGAGTACTGATGCCAATTTCATCGTCTATCATCTGTCTCGTCTGAGACCGCCAACTATCTCCGGTTCAATGCGTTCTAGTCTGGCCCACACCCATCAACCGCGCCCACTGTGTATGGCATTATCAGCAGACCAGGTGTGAGACCGCCTGGCGAGCGGCTATGCACTTCGGAATGGTGCACATGGGTAGGCCGATGGCGGCGTTACATCGTGTAGCTGAACTTAACAAGCCTTCCTGGAAGAAGACGGCGATACAGGTATTGTTTTGATAAGCGCTATGATACGGGTGACTTCGTGAGTGATCTCACCCTTGTTCCTTCATACTTAGCTTAGCGAGCTTATTACTGTACATAGCTTGCCACTCTACCCAATATTATTTTTTCTCTCGGTGATCTGTTCGTCTATCAGATTCCGCTTGACGAGATCTGATACAGTGCTGTCCGAATTTTGAGGGTAGATGCACTATTTGCTTGTGCCTTACTATTGTCCCAGCAATAGCGCGTACTGCAACTCAGTGCAATCGCTGCCGTATGAGCCGGTCAAAAAGATGGGCTTAAGCATGTTGCTTAGACTTTTGGTCTCTCCCCCAAACCGTCTCGTATTGCGCTTCAACTATTTCTCGTCTTTCTGGACGGACAACGAGGTCAAATTCAAAGGGCTTGGGTTGGACCTGATTCATGTCAGCACGAGTACGGGTAAGATGACACACGACGATCTTATGGGAGTATGGTTTGGCAGGGCGTGAAGCACTTACATTGAACCCAGTAGTGTAGTCGTAGGAAGGCGGCACGACTGTTTCACCGGTGGACGATCGTCGCTGGGATATGTCACAGCACCAAGCGATCCTTGCGATAAGGATGTAGAGCGACCGCTCCGCAATGTTCAACCCAGGGCAGATCCTTCTGCCAAAGCCGAACGCACTAAAGTTTTGAAGGTTCGGATACTGCGTAAGAGGCTCTCGATATGTTGGCCATTCTTTTTCGAGCCACCTCTCGGGACGAAAGCCATCAGGGTCAGGGTAGCGCTTCGGCTCTCGGTGAATGGTCCATTGCACCGGGTGTACATTCGAGCCTGCCGGAAGGAACACTGACCGACCACTATCGAGTTTGTAGATGTCGTCTTTGGTAAGCATATGAGGCAGGCCGCCAGCAGTCACTGGTCGCCATCTCAAGACCTCTTTAGCGACGGCTCGTACACGAGGCAAATTTGGCATATCCGAGAACGAAGGAAGACGAGCATTTCCCACCACTGTATCAACCTCGCGCCGCAGCTTCGAGAATTCGTCGGAATGCAAGGTCATGGCAAGCAGGAAGCTCATCATTGCTGATGCAGTTGTCCCCGCACCAGCTTCAAAAAGTGTGCCGATAGCGTACGCAGCATGGTCGTCGCTGATACGGTAGGAATCTTTGTTGTCAAACCATCTACTGCAGAAATTGTTGTCACACTGGGGGCCATCTCGAGAGCTCTCGATTCCTTCTTTCATGAGACTTCTAAAAAGATCGAGCTCCTCAGCATGCAATTGTGCAGCTTCTCGCTTGAACGGCGCCAAGAAGGATGGCAAGCGTAGAAGTGCAGGGATCGAGTCGACGAGGTATGCCCCAGGACTTGCGACTCTCTCGACATTGTGGAGAACAGCGAGAATCCTCTGGATGAGTGGCTCTTTGCCAGTAGAGACCGACTTTGAATACGCAAGTCGCAGTATCAGCCCGCCCGAGTATCGTTCGAACCAGGTCTCATAATTATCAGGCTCCTTGGCAAGATCGCGTACGGCTCGAAGGCTCTCTTCCTCTTGTAAGGATTCGTACGAAGCTGCGACACTGACATTAGCTAGATTGTGCATCAGCTTCCGTACGTTCCGCCAGGTTTCTCCATACGGCAAGAACAACGGCCTTAGATTGCCGCTTACAAGCTGCGCTGCCATAGGTAGCTGCTCACGATCGCTGTAGATGGTGCCTCGCTCTCGCAACAAGTCATTGGCTATCTCCTCTGTCGATACAATGACGTGGTTGCGACCCGCGATATTCAGACAGAAGAGAGGCCCATATCGATTGCTCCATTCCTGAAACTTGAACCAGCTGTGGTATGGTGGAATGTCGAGTAGATTGCCGATTATGGGTTTCCCTCGCGGGCCGTTGGGGAACTGTGAGCCGGTGGGAAGTTGTTTACGAGATGGTAACAGGAGGAAGGCACAGGCTGCGAGGATACCGCTGACGATGACAATTGTCGCGAGCATGGCCTTGTGGTTTTGAGGATAGACGGTCAGCGTCGGGTCTGCAAGCACAGGACGAGAAGGTCTAGGGGCTCGCGGTTTGGCACTGTGAACTCTTGCAGTCTTGGTGGCCAGGCAGGTGGTGTGGGGTCGCAGAGGTGCTAGTCCGATATGCAAGAAACGAAGCACCTTGTGTCAGTCTCGGGACATTCGTTCAACAGTTGGTTCACGTCAGCAATCGTTGGCATTACTTAGGACTTTTGAAAGTGCGCTCTGACTGTCCTGTCACGAATGCTAAGGAGGCCTGACCAATGCTTTAACCCTATGTCAAGGCTCCCCAAAGTGTTAGGTTTCGGGTATCTTGATTCATCACCCCGCAGCAACTGGCTGGAATGTCCAGACCAACGGAGCCCACCTGGCACAACGCAAGCGCTGATCTGGGAGTAGGGCCACTCATACTGTCTCTGGGGGAAGCGCAACTACGTCGTTGCAGCGGTGTTCGCAAGCCAGTCCATGGGCAACAGCAATCAGACGCCACAGTGAAACCAACGGTCGTTTCGTCAAGGTTGGAGCCAGGCATGGCACATGCGATCCTTCGTCCTGTTGCTTGCTGTGAATTCTGGCTGTGCGTAATGAGTGCAGTAGAAAAGCCGAGGCTAAGGCCAAGCACGTGGCGCTGGGGTAGCTCCTGCTGCAACTCCACCTTTCAATATTCCGCAGTGCGGGATCAACCGGGCGACAACACCCGACAGGCTCAGACCACTACACCTGCCCGTGTTACGGCGAATACAGTTTGTGTTTGCTGGTTGCTGAAGCTCATATTCGTCTTCTCTGAACCAGTCCTTTGCGCCATCCCTTGGTCCTAGCGAGAGTAAGCCATTGTCGCAGCCTTGACAAGCTATGGCCTCAAGAGTGTTCGCTTCGCGAGCGACGACCTGCACCAAAGCTCTTCCATTCACCAGACTCCCCATCCGATCCTTTCAGACGACACGGTCACAGCTGCAAGAACTTGCTGCGACACCAGTGAAGAAGCCTGTCGGAGCATTCAGAGGAGGGTGAGCTGCCCCACAGCATTTTTGACACCCACGTAGTTCCGGCAAGTGCTAACCTGGACCTATCTAGACTGTTCGGCTTCCTCTTTGGTGTCACGCTTGCCGGAGCCTCAGCGTACTACTATGTCATCGACGAGTACAAGCTATCCAACGACATGTTGACAGAGGACATCTATGTACGCCAGCCTTTCCCTCTTGTCCCCTCGATCCAGGAGCTCTCCCCGTCGCTTGTCGCAGGACTGGCGACAAGCCTGCATCGCGCATGCCCTTCCAGATCGCGAGCTAACGTCGTAACAGTCACTACAAGCAGCAGTCCAGAGATTGCACGATCACATCACAGTGCTCGAGAACAAGTCGGCGCAAGACGTGGGACGAAAATGAGCGCCTGACCCGTGAGAATATAAGCTTGATTAGCTATGAGCATGAGCAAAGAAATGTGCATGGGCGTTCTAGCGATGGGATTTCACGCAACTTGCCTCACAACAGATTGTATACTACACCGAAACTTCTGAGAGATAGGGGATGGGTTTTCCAAAAGCAACAGCAACATTGAACCAGCTCAAGAGTATGGGACAACGGCGAGGCAGAACTTTTGCACCGCGTCGTATGTCACGTTAAGAACGTATGAAAGCTATAGCAGCTCGCTCGTCGTCGAGCTGTCCACTTGCTGCTGTTACACGACCATGCGATTACACGATCACATGCTAGCGCGTGTCGCACTTCGCTCAAATGCACCATTGGCTCCCGATCTTGACCGTATGTTTGGTACTTCTTGCCTTTAATGCGCCTGTCTAGCCGTCCACTTCGCAATGCCTCTCATAGAAGAACTCCCCGTCTCTCAGACTGTCAAAGCCTCCCACGGCTGGGCCTACGTTCCTGACACCGGTCCCATAGCGGCTCAACAACCCGGAACTCGGGACCGCAAGCGTGTCGCAGCTAGCTCAGCACGATCCGCTGCCACGTCCTCTGCCAAACGTGAGAAGGCCACATCACAACGACTTGAGTCACTCAACAAGGAGAACTACAGAGATGGCGTCTCAATTCCTATACCAGCGAGTAATAGGGAGAGAGCAAAAGGCCGCAAAGAGACGAGTAATGTGAAGAGAATACTAGGCTATCAGAGGAATTTTGCCCATTATCTGGCAGATGTCGAGTCCAACAATCCGGGCGAACTGCACTACAGACTGCCTAATGCTCCAACGGCAATGGGTCCACCGCGTACACCGGCACTGGCAAGAGGGGAATCGAGCCAGAGGAAGGCAAGCATCGACACAAGTGCGAGCAGAAAGAGAAGCACTGCTAGAAGATCGATAGCCGAGAACACCACTAGGCCGACCACGCCAACTGACACACCAACACGAGGCACGAAGCGAGGGCGACAAAACTCCCAGTCGCAGTCTGTCTCGAACTTCGGGGCCGAGGCCAGTCCAGCCGGCGCATCCGTCAAGAATGAAGACCAAGATGGGGCATCCGAGGTCAAGGACACAGCCATGACAGACGCTCCCAGCGCCCCCATCGATAACGCTGCTCCACCTCATGCACAATCCGCACCAGGCGCGCTGAACGAGAGCAACAGCCAGCCCTCGTACCCATCTGAATGGGACGATGACCCACTTCTCACCTCCCACCCCTCGGAAGTCCCACCCATGCCAAGCGACCGCATCATGCAGATACTCATCTCGGAACCGCCCTTGACCTATACCGCTGCCAGAGCCACGCCCCTAGATGAAGACAAACGACCTCCACCGCGCCGCTTCTGTGGTATATGCGGCTACTGGGGTAAAGTGAAGTGCAAGAAATGCGAGGAATGGACCTGTGGACTCATGGAATGCTGGCGTACTCACGAGGGCACTTGCCCCATGGCGAATGTGTACTGATGTTTATGAGAGTTGGCTGGACATCGCAAGATTAATTCACATCTGCATTTTCGACTTCTCGGCTGGTCCGGTCTTCCAGCTGTCTTTGTGTGCTTCGTTCGGTGTGTCGGGCGTCATCGACCGTCGTGTTCATATATTGGGCATGACATACAGAGGATGATGTCGGTAGTGTAACAGAGCAAGTCCAAGCTTCGGTGTGGTATAGCATCGTCACGTCCGACAGTGATAGCGAAAGTGCAATTAATCTGACAAACGGCTTGTAACGAAGATCATGCCCTTTATCTTCACGCCTCGGTGTGTGAAGGGCTCTTTCATTATCGAAACGCTGGGGAGTGATAGCACGTCAAGATAGGACATCTGGTTTCAAACGTGCTTGTTGTATATCAGTCTGGTGGGCGAGTCAATTTGTGGGTGACACAGTCACTAAACGATGATTCTAGTCAGATCTATATCTAGCATTGACACCCCTGCATTGTTCCATGCACGGCTGCGTTGCTGGCCGCGTACCCTGACAGTCGCTAGCCTCAAGCGCGTGAATCAGCCAGCAGCAATTCCGCAAAGGGCCCAGTGACAGCCTCATCTAGCCCGCTAGTCAGCAAGTTGCTCAACCTGACATTCGCCGGGTTCTTCTTGTCGGTCAAGACGCTCCATAGTTCGTCCTTCTTGTGGAAGGCGATTTGGAAGTCGAGCACGTAGTCCTTCATCCGCTCTGTCTGGTCGATAATGCTCAATTGCGGGTTCTTGCCTAGGTCGATCTTGATTTCTGCTTTGCTTTCCATGGGCTGAGGGATTTTGACGATAAGACTCGGGACGCCTGGGTATTTCTCGATGGAAACTGTGGCGTCTTTTGTAATGTCCTTGCCATCAACGGTGACCTTGAGATCCTGCGGTATCTCTGTGACGGCAACGAACCGGAAGGACCACGTTCGTCCTGTGACATTTGCGGTCAAGGTACCTTCTTCCTGGTTGTATTGAATCAAGGCACCGCGCTCTTTGCCTTCGATCTGCTTCTTGGCTTCCTCGGAATCGTCTTCTGGTGTTTCAAGGACGCTTGCCTGTCCGTTGCGGCCAATACAAACATATACTTCGAATGCTTCAGGGTTTAGGCACCCATTTACTGGGGCAGCGGCTGCATCCAGTACCACAATGGATCCCTCGTGCATAAGAACAGGGTACTCGTGCAGCTGTCTGTACATCACTGTCTCTCTGTCGCCATCGTACACAGTTCCGGTGTAGATGTCCACGAACCTACCCAGAGGCGGCAACCAAGCCTTCACAGCAGCCATGTTGCTCTGCTTGTTCCTCGGCTCAACAATGGGAGCGACTACCAACTCGAATCCGAAAAAGTACTCGTTCTTGTAGGCGTACGCCTGACCCCGCTCAGGGAAGTGCCAGTACATGGGCTGACATATCGGCTCACCATGGCTTGAACCTGACACGTTCAGTGTGTGCAGGTAGGGCACAAGTCGGTGTCGGAAGCGCAAGAAGTTGCTGATGGCTTTCTCCATTTCAGGTCTGTACGACCATGGTTCCTTGCTGCCCCAAGGGGAGTTGCTCGAGTGGAGACGCATGATCGGACTGAATACGCCGTACTGGATCCATCGGGTGACGAGTTCGTCGTCTCGCGCGCCGCCCATGTGTCCGCCTATGTCGTGAGACCACCAGCCATACCCAATGTTCGAGGCGGTGTTGGTGAACTCGGGCTGGAAAGCAAGAGAAGCCCAGCTGACAATACTGTCGCCGGAGAAACCGACAGGGTATCTGTGGCTGCCCGGGCCAGCAAAACGACTGAATATGATTGGGCGTTTCTCTGACTCGCCTGAAGTGGCCGAGGTGGTGGCGCCAGCTTCTGGTGTTGCATTGTCGAGGAAATGAAAGTGGTTCAACATCCATAATGGGTCCACGTTCGGGATTTTGGAGAACGTTCCTTGTTGCCAGTCGATCCACCAAAAGTCACAGGCTTGCTTCTCGATGTTGCGGTGAAGTATGCTCAAGTATGCTTCCATGAATTTCTTGCTGGTGGGATCAAAGGGGATAGGGTCTTTCTTGGAGGTATCATGACCGAGGAATTCCGCCATCTCTTCGTACGAGCTCTCGTGGTGGTGCACACCCCACGCCGGGTGGTCGTTGAGAGTGATCTTAAGATTACGACTGTGCAATTCTCGTCCAAATGTCTCTGGGTCAGGGAAGAACTTGTCGTCCCAGGTGTATCCGGTCCAGCCAGCGTGTGGCACGCGCGGGTCATCGACAAGATGCCATCCCATGTCTATCACTGCTACTGAGAGTGGAACGTCCTCTTTGCGAAACTTATCCATGAGCCCAATGTACTCTTCCTGCGTGTAATCGTAATATCTGCTCCACCAGTTGCCCAATGCCCATCTTGGAAGTACTGGCTGGTTTCCGGATAGCTGAAAGAGTGCTTTGACTGAGGCACGATAATCATGGCCGTAGCCGAAGAGGTAGCCATCTATCCTGTCGCCAGGCATGCGTTGAGCAACCCAGCCTGAGCCATCGAAAAGCATGGTGTCTGAGTCGTCGACGGCAGAGTAGCCTTCTGTGGAGTTTACACCTCGGCCCATATCACAACGTCCATCAACCCCGTCCAGAGTTCTGGCTGTGCCTCCGAGGTTTCCTGACCTTGTCTCAAAGCCGTACCGCCATTGGGCACCCCAATTCGTGACTTTGGCGCTGAAGCTGACTAGTAGTCCAGACGCAGAGAACCTCTGCTTGTCATAGCTGAGTTGGAAGTGGTCAGTGATGATCTCAAGGCCCTCGCCTTTCTCGGAGACATGGAACTTGGGTACAGGAAACTCCCGGGTGACGGCAAAAGTGGACGCTCGGTCCTCGAACTTGCCATCTGCTGCCCACTCATATCGAATCAGGCGATCTGTCAAAATAGTGAAGCGGTAGTTTGATCCCTGGACTATGGCAGCCTCGTTGGCCAGAGGCTTAGTCTCAAATTTGTAGTCTTTCATGCTGTAAGTCTTGATGCTAGCATCTGACGGTGCTGTTCTTCTGCTATGGTCAGTAGTGCTGAGCCTTCGAAGGAATGTGTGAATCCAACCACTGGGGTACTCCTTGATGTGAAATCGGCTACAGGTCAAAGTACGGCTCACTGTTAATCCAGTCCTGAACATCGGAATCGCTCTGTACGTACGCTCCAATATTCGCTGAAACTCGCCGATGGCCACGAACGAGCTCGATACATGACCCCAGTGTGGGAGCTGGTGAAAGCTCCGTGACGACCTTGAATATTTCTCATTGGTTAGACTACCTAGACTATCGAACGACCCGTCATATCTCTAGGCTAGATATGCGTGCTGATGTCAGTTTAGTCGCTCGAGGTCAGTCAGCGGCAGAGAAGCTTCGGCCGAAACTCTAATTCCTGATATGGAACTATAGCCGTGCTGCGTCAGAATAATTGCAAGCACGGGTATTTTGGCAGTGATGGCTGGAAAAGAAGATGCAGGCAATTAGTATTAACTTCATTAACTAAGGTAGAGCATGTTCTATGCAGCTCGGCCTTGTTTGATTGGCCTACTTGATGGTCACAGCATGATGATGCTTGCGACGCTTATCAGCACAGCTGAGCTATTTTTATGAAGTTGTGAAGCCACCACCATTGGCGTGAATTGTCTGACCCGAGACCATGCTGCTGTCCGAGCTTGCTAAGAACACAACACATGTTGCCATTTCACTTGGCTGGCCTGGTCGACCCATTGGTGATGTGAATGACTCTTGAGCATCTTTGTCCATGGTAGATGGGATCAATGGTGTCCAGACAGGTCCCGGTGCGATAGCATTGACTCGAATGCCAGTTGCAATCTTCTGGTTGGCCAGACCACGAGTGAAAGAGACAATAGCACCCTTCGTGGAAGTGTAGTCGAGCAAATCCGGTCGGCCAATGTAGGCATTGATAGAAGCGTTGTTGATGATGGTGTCGCCGGCCTCCATCTGAGGGATCAGCAGCTTGGATAGGTAGAAGAACGGGTGGATGTTGGTGTCGAATGTCTTGTGCCACTGCTCGATGGGCAACTCCTCTATGCTCTTCTGCACCATCTGGAAGGCAGCATTGTTGAATAGAATGTTGACCTTACCCATCTTCTCTTTCGCGAAGTTGGCAACTTCCTTGCACTTCTCGAGCTTCCTGAGATCGGTAGCAATTGTATAACATTTGCCGCCTTTCTCTTCAACCTTCTTCTTGGTGTCTTGAGCATCCTCCTCCTCTTCTTCCAAGTAGGCGATAGTCACATCTGCGCCCTCCATAGCAAAAAGAATAGCCGTGGCTCTGCCAATGCCGGAGTCGCCACCCGTAATCAACGCCTTCTTGCCTTCGAGTTTACCGGCCGGCTTGTACATCTTGTAGCCGCCCTTACCATCCGGAATTTCGGCATCAGCGGGCGCGATGGGCATTTTTGATTGATGACCAGGCGTGTCTTGAAATGTGACGGGTACGGTGTGGCCTTCGTGGATTGTCAGTGAGCGACTCGCCAAACATCTGCACACAAGTCTTACCTGACTGGAATTGCGTTTCAGTGCCAGACTGTTCTTTCATGTTCTTCTGGTCGTTATCCATCTTGAATGGTTTGATATGGTTGTGTGGGTGTGTTTTGGGTGAGTTGGCGTTTCAATGGTAGATTGGGTGAATGGTTTACAACAGTGGTTCTTGCCTAATATCTAGAGAATGAGGGCAGGTCCGATCTGTTCGCCAATATCAACAATCACGAGCATGATGTCACCCATTCAGTCTGACGTCGCGCATGAGTCTCTGTGGAAATTTTCGCGGAGAAGGTGTCCGTGTGTACGTTGGGTGAGCTCATAGGCTCATGCTTGCAATCAGGTACCTGCACGAGGTTCGTCTCCGGAAGCTGAGCTGTGCTCATGATGCTGATTCAACGCGAGAAGGGCTGCACGGGTACGTCGGCAGCCTCAGATATCGCTGGGGTCAATACAGCTTGGTATTGATCTTGATTCGTCTAGATCGAACGATGCACGTTGTTGAGCCCATCCAGGTCGATGTAGTAGAGGTCTGGTGACCGCCCGAGTTTCAAGTGGTGCAATGAAGCGCGATGACAAGTGGTCGACAAAAGTCTGGTCCGGGGCCCCAGGCTGTAAGGCTACCTGCGGTAGTACAACTATCGACCGCACTAAGTCAGTTAGGCTGCTTCCGCTTGGGTATTTGCTTAAATTTATTCGAATGCCTGCGATGCCAGCATCGGGGTTCAGTCGCAGCGCTGCCTTAAGATAGTCGAGCCGCTTCCGTGACCAGTGCCAGTTCAAATCAAGACCTGTTTATCAACAAGGTTTTACGAACGAGATGCTCGACAACAACCTCGGCATCGAGCTCGCAAATGGCTCGCACTTCGCGATGGGAGTGTGAAATGGGTCCTTGCGAAAACGACTTTGCTTGAAGTCAAGCGCATACATCCCCAGCTATCTGAATAGCACTTGCCTGGTTATCTGTTCCATGCCATCAAGTTCTACGTGCCTGAATCGTCCATTTTTGCTATTCTGATGCTTGTAGGCGTCGCTTTCATAGCCACCTTTGCCGCCACGAGCGGCCCGGCTGTTTGAAAGGGCAGTCACTTCTGGGATGAATTCCGTCTGGCATTGACGTGTACCATGCTCATGCTCTCCGTTAACGCTGTCAAATCTCGAGATTCCCCTCCTGACGCCATTACACCTATGAACCAAGCATCTGGTGGACACCATGATCACATAGGACTAATTCATATCGGCTTACCAATACTTCGTACGTCTGGTGCCCTCTAGAAGGTGCCCGGAAGCTCGATACCCGCGAGACCTGGCACCGTGAGTAAGGAATCGTCGAAAAGCAGAGAGAGATGCTCCAGGGCGACGCTCGATCCACGACCCGAAGTTTTGAGCTTCGTTCTCCTCGTGGAGCGATGGCTACTTCAAAGGTCACGAGCAAAGACAGCATACTTGTATAGTCGCTGGCAAATTATGAGACCTAGAGGGAGGTGTCATCTCTTCGGGCACGGGTCGAAGCAGTTCTGAACCAAGATGAATGATAGCCACATGGGACTACTCCCTGTGTACCACCATGACTTGCTGTTGCATGAATGTGCACGTTGTAAATTGTGGGGAAGGTCAAGCCCTTCGAGACACGGGACGATCGAGTTGTGTACGTTTTTATTCAGTTCCGCCTCGCTTACGTATGTCCAGTATGCCATTGCCTTCGTAGCTTCTTTGATGATGTGCAATCGACGAACGCAACATCTTGAGGCTGTGATGCTTGGGTTAACACCACAGTCTCCTCTGCAATGCTCGATTTGCGGGACTGACAAGCCGGGCGTTATTCGACATTCTAGCGTCATCTACGTTTCAGAGTATACCAACACGTGGGATGGGTCGGGGAATGATCTCGCGTTCAATCGTGAAACCTATGCACTCGGGCTCGCCCTATTACCAGCCGAAGGAGAAAGACACGTTGATTGGAAAAGTGTCTTACCAGGTAGGGCGAAGACGAAGAACACCTAGCCCTGATGGCTTCGGATGCGACTGTCCTAGCAGATTATCGACTTTCACGAGACGGAGATTTGCGCTGATCCTCACCTGGCTAGTCGTGCGACGGTGATGTTTCGACCGATGCGGTGAAGCTGGGTGAGCAGAAAGCACTAATCTGAGACAAAATGTTAGCGCAGACTATAGCAACCAATGCGGGCGGGGACAGAGAGCGCAGGGCGCCGGCAAACGTGGGAAAACCACGTGGAAGCCATGTCGAAGGACGTCCCACAAGCGGGTTTGTGAAACGCCTTCCAGGGGTGGAACGTGGAAAGCCTATCAAGAAGGCCTTCAAGGTTTTGAGGCGCACTTATTCCCATCTGGCATTCTGGAAGCTTACCGTGCATGCAGTAGTCCTATGTGTAACCTCGTGACATTTCTACACCTCGGAAGACGTAGTGCGGAAGAACAGATGTCGACTTGTAGCTTATACCGTCTTTCAGATAAGACACGCGATGCAAATCGGCTCGCCTACTCACCAATCGAGCAGCCCGTTGAAGTATTCTACAATAAAGAATATCACTTCCGTCACGGACGTGACAGCAGTAGCGTAACTGTCTTTACGCCACCAGATGCGGTGACCCGAATGGTACTAGTGTAACAGGGAAGTTTTGCTTTTGTCCAAGATTTGTCCAAACCAGGTCAAGCCAGAGTGCAGGGCTCCGAGGCAAGCTCCTGTGAAGTGTTTAAGAAGTCCATCGGCGTTGTTTTGACTTGCAATACTGGAGTTCCACGATGTATATCTGGCACGAAGTGGTGTAGTAACCAACAAGACTTACTATACGTTGTTACCAGAGCATGATCGACCTCCTAAAGAAGTTGAGACGGAGCAAACTTCGCCTGTCTACCTAGACAGAGCAGGGTATGGTAGCAAGCCATAGCTCAAAATTGGCCAGTTTTAAGGTCAAGCTAGCCAAAGCCACGCTATGGACCACACCCCATTTTGTGCGGGTCATGCTGAACATCACTTCAATCATCGTGTCATGACCCACCTTTACGAGTCTTTCAACATCTGCTTGCTCCTCAAATTCGAATGTCCTGCTCGTAGTCATGTGCTTTGCATCTAGCACAGTCGTGTCCGTCGATAGATCTTAGTTTTGCATTATTCACCTTGTTACCAACGCCCTTGGATTATACTAGGGAACTTGTCGCCCGCAAGCTCGTGGACCCACGTTCAGCTGGACATTGCCTGCTCATCTTCTAGAAGGAAAATTCACGTTTCGTCGGCCTTCTACGCTGCTGCCTCACTACGCCTCGACCCCCAACATCTCGACAATTCTTGGCAACCTTGTAGACGCCATACACAACAGTTAGCAGATAAGGAGCAATCACTAACTGAGACCTTTCGTCGTCTCGCAAGGAGTGCCGCTCCAGATAACAATCGAAAATCAGCCCAGTTCTGAAGCCAATACTCACAAGGACAATTTTCGACATAGTACTCACGACATTCGTAGAGAGACCGCGAGTGTGTTTGCGCCAGAAATCGAGGCTTTGACCCAAACACTAAAGTCGCGCGCGTTCGAAAAAGTTCATCGAAGCCGCATGTCGCACCAACTATACCCATCAACCACCGCAACCACGTGAGGTAGGGAGGGCAAGGCCGCAAATGGGCAATTCACAGGGCAAGCCTGTGGTGTACACCGACGAAGTCAACCTCAACCATTTTCGGCTGCTAAGAGTAGTTGGCAAAGGTGCTTTCGGTAAAGTACGAATTGTCGAACGAAAAGATTCTGGCCTCACCTTCGCGCTCAAGTACATCCGCAAAGATGAAGGTTTGTAACACTTGAAGTTCACCTTGACGATGCTAACGCGGAGATAGTTGTCCGATCAGAAAGCGTGCGGAACATCATTCGAGAAAGGCGTATGATGGAACATTTGAATCATCCTTTCCTATGTAACCTCCGATACAGCTTTCAGGATGTCGAATACCTGTACTTGGTGATAGATTTGATGAATGGCGGCGACTTACGGTTCCATATCTCACGCAAAACGTTTACCGAAGAGACTGTACGTTTCTGGATGGGCGAGCTGGCGTGTGCTTTGCGGTATATCCACCAACAGGGCATTGTGCACCGAGACGTAAAGCCTGATAACGTGCTTCTGGACTCTGAAGGACATGTTCACTTGGCGGACTTCAACGTCGCATCAGACTTCAGGCCGCCGAAATTACTAACAAGCAAATCGGGCACACTAGCATATCTTGCACCAGAGTCGTTCCGAGGGCCTGGGTATCTAGATGAAGTGGACTGGTGGTCGCTTGGTGTGACATTCTACGAGTGTATATATGGCAAGCGACCGTTCGAAGGCAAGACGCATGATGAACTGGTCGACAACATATGCGCTGCGAACCCCAAATTCCACGTCACACGGCCTCCAGTTTCGATGCCATGCTTACACGCAATGGCAGCGTTACTGGAGAAGGACAAGCGTAAACGGATAGGAGCAGCAGGCTGGGAGACATTTACGAGTCACCACTTTTTCGATCCGCTAAACTTCGAGTCGCTGGAAAAGAAGTTAATACCACCAACATTCGTCCCTTCGAGCGAGAAAACCAACTTCGATGCAACATACGACCTCGAGGAACTATTACTGGAGGAAGCACCACTAGAAGCACGAGCGAGGAAGCAAAAGCCACGAGCAGAACTTCGGCAGGATGCCACGACTAAGGAGATCCGAGAGGATGAGCTCCATAGGATAATAGAAACAATGTTCGAGCCGTTTGATTACACCATGGCGTCGTACGAAGCGACGGCCGCAGCAGCGTTAGCGCATGATGGCACGGCGGAGGCGCTGAATACAACAGGCTCGAGTCAGTCGCAACCCGCATCAAAAGCTCACTCCGAGGCAACATCGCCCGAAGGTACACCGCCTATATCACCGAGTCAGGCACCCACCCACGGAGAACAGAAAGGGTTTCCCGGCATGGAGGAGCTGGCGGCCCGATTGCCACCAGCCGCCCATTCTGCTAAAGCACAATCAGGAGTCAACTCGCAGTCCTTCAGCAGACCCCGACCGCAGCCGGCAGCGCGACAGGCCAGCAAAGCTGGCGGAGTCCAGATGGTTCTTGATGAGCATGGCAGCTGGTCGAACCTTGCTGACCACACCGCAACGCTGCCAGCGGATGCAGTGACGGGCAGAGAGAGCAAAGATGGCGGCAGTGTGCTGGGCTTCCTCAGAGGCAAAAAGTCTCGAGATCGAAGTCCCAAGCCTAAGGAGGCGGGTGTACTGGGAAAAGCAGGAGCTCGTCACATTATCAATTGAGGAAGCCATAGCCGACAGTCCCAGGAGTTCGGGGTGTATGTCGGTTCTTTGGGTCATTTCGCATGGTAGCAAAGCGGGTACATAAACAGCGTATGAATAGCATTTGGGTTCGAGCATCTACAAGTTCAGTCTGACACAAAGTCAGGTAATCGTGCGGAGACGAGGGCGCAACAGCACCATGGATGCCTATATAGGAGATAGTTGTCGAATGTGCTCCTCTGTGCGAGAGACAAGCTGCGAGGTGGCACGGCACGCTCCCACTGCTGCATCAAGGTTCAGGATGAGGCTCACGTGGGCGCGTCATGGTCGCGACACCTTGACGGGTGTAGACGTCTGTAACGATATCTGAACAGAGCAAAGGCACGTCAAGCAGTTGGGTGACTTCAATAGCAATACATTTATACATTGAATCTCTTGTACACCTCGACGAACATGCATAGCTACGTGGCAAGCGCAAGAGCAATTCACTGCATGTTATGATGTAGTGGATACCCTGGGTGATTATGTTTGTGGCAGCAGAGGTTGGTTGCTGGAGTGTCATGGTGCACTAGACATCATAGCGGCAAAGCACCTTGGGCCTGCACCTCCAACTGTCTGTCAACACACTAAAAGTCGAGCTCTACCGTGCCACTACCTTCGTCTTATTGCTTGCTTATATCCCGTCAAGCTGCAAGGTACCCTGTCGTTACTTTCGAACCTTCCTTCTTGCATTGCTGCTTGCAATTATCTGTACGGAGAAATCATCGAATAATCATGGCTCACTATTAGCCCCAAATCAGCCTCCACCAGAAAAGTCGCGCGTCGCGTTTCTGACTTCAGTATTTGCTGGTTGGAGCCCCTCGCAGTATCTCGTCCTCACGCGGCCGCAACAACCACAGCAGCATATTCACGGCCATATGTATGGCAACTGCTGTGTTCGTCCCTCCCTCACCGCATGACACATTTGGCAGCATGGCCACGACGACCCGTAGACAGCCTCTCATGAGCATTCCAAATGCCACCAACTCCCCCCATAGAAACCTGAACAACTCGGGCTCGAAACGATCCCGCGCTGTCGCCAATGTCTCGCAACAGGAGAACGAGCCGCCGACCAAGAGACAGGCATTAGACAAATCCTTGCACGAGCCGGCACCCGTCACGCCTCGTCGTCAAGCCCATCAAGATACCGCCGAAGGAAGAGTCTTTGAACGTGGAACAGCAGATCCCTCCAACAATTTTCAGAAGAAGCTCGTCGCTGCCCGGGACAGGACGCATGCCCCAACAAAGTCTACAAGGCAAACTGCTGCCGCGTCGAGGGAGGTCGAATCGATCCGACAATGGCAGAAGCACTACCGAAAGCTGTTCCCCCATTTTCACATTTACTTCGACTCAGTCCCCAGTGATATGCAGACGCGGTTCGTTCGACAGATAACTCATCTAGGCGCGGTATGTTGTTCATACCATGTTCACGCGTACCACATTCTAACGATGGCTAGACCGAGGAGAAGTTCTTCTCCAACAAAGTCACCCACATCATTACCACGAGATCGGTTCCTAGTGCCGACGCTGTAGCCAAAGCTACTGAAAATGCCCAGGGGACAGTCAACCCTGCTGTGCTGGAGATCAAGAATGGCAGATCAACCGTCCGACGTGAGACTGTCAACGTCAACGACATCCTCGTTCGTGGCCAGCAGATGGACATGAAGATATGGACTGCCGAGAAGCTGAACAAGATACTACTGACGCTATTCGACGAGAAGCCTGGCCAAGAAAATACCACGCGAGCTAACAGCACCACACGCGCCACCAACGATCTTGTCCAGGCTCTGAAGAATGAAAAGCTTGCCTCCGTGGCTGAGAAAGACTCAGGCGGCATGCCAAGAGAATTACTGCCATTCCGCGGCCCTTTCATATATGTTCATGACATGGATGAGAAGGTCAAGCCAATCATGATTAGAGAATATCCAAAGGTCGCTCGGCGGCAGGATGGTGAGTGGCCTCAGTTCAGGTCCGCTAGTATCGGGAAGTGCCCGTTTGTGGAGGATCCTGTCATGAGAAAAGAGCTTGAACGTGAGCGAGCACAACAGAAAGCCCAACACTTACAGCAACAGAGAGATGCCCAAAAGGCAGCACGTACAAAGTCAGTCCCAACCTCGCAGCCTTTGGTCGAGTCGGCCAAGATGGAGCCACCCAGACGAGCGAGTCCAAGGAAAGTGTTGAGGGAAGCCAGGCAGAACACGACAGCAACCCAGCCGGCGAGCATACAGCCTCCTCCGCCGCAGCCTCTCGAAAGGCAGTCATCCTTCCCCCCTATGCCAGAACAACCGCCGGTCGGGTTTGTCAAGCCATCCCAAATGCAGCTGGCGCGCGAACCGAGTGCATCTGGTATTCAGCGCTCGGCAATGACATCGGCGATTCAATCGCAAATGATTTCTTCTGCTGCAGCCACAGGGCTGAAGGCAACAACAAGCAAAGAAGTCAACGAGCTCAAGAGGAAAGTGCTCGAACGAACACACACCGGCAGCCTTTCTATCGGCTCTGTTTCTTCATCACACCAAGTCAACGCCCTTGCTGGGGCGTTGAAAAGTGCAAGAGCACCGGCCCCGCAACGAGCTGCAAAGAGTAGAGCTCAAGAGAAACTCGGTGGAATACAAGAAGAGGTGGATCCTTATGCAGATGACCTGGAGGCTCAACGGCAAACACAAGCTGTGGTCAAGAGGAGGAAGCCAGCTAGACGAGAGCCGAAGCCGGGTTACTGTGAGAATTGTCATGACAAATATGATGACTTCGAAGATGTAAGTGCACGTTTATCCGAGGCCCTGGGGACAAGCCACTAACATGAGGTGTAGCACATTGTTTCTCGGAAACACAGGAAGTTCGCTATGACCCAGTCCAACTGGGTGGACCTCGACGCCCTTCTTGCGAAGCTGCAAGCTCCATAAGCATAATACTTCTGAATCGGAATTCCAGCATTAATAGACACCAAGGTCCACCAATACCCACTCGTTGCAACAATCATGATTTACGGTTCAACGACAGCATTGAATTTGCATATTACGCGTTATTCTATCTTTTGCATACACATATGAGTTGGCATTGCCGGTGAAAAGCGCACACGGTGTATGGGCATAAACGGGTGGACTGCAGTACGGGCATAACAGAGAGCGTGCTATTGCATCGATCTGAAGCTCAGCGATGTTTCGTACTGTTTGATGGCATTTGAGCAAGCGTTCTGTAACAGCAAGCATGGCGCAACGAAAAGGACAAGGGCAAGAACAGAACAAGAAGCATAATTTGAGACTTTATAGTCCACATAGTGAATGTTGAACGTATTTGACGCTGACGAGAGAGATATCGTGTCTCGCAGACCTCACACTGTGCCTGTTTGCGTCACCGTGTTCGAGGGTCATCGAAGTACAGTAAATGAAGATGCCTGAGGTTCGAGGGCGGTTTTTGGATGCCTGAAATCGATTAGGGCTGCAGGCTGCAAAGCGGATTTGCGACAAACCTTGAACGTTCGCAGACAACAGTTCCACTCTTCCTAGAGTTAGATCTTAGTAATGTGAGCACATTTAGTCCCAGGTCGTTCATTCGTTACTCGATAACATCAGTCCTTGCGCACGTCGACTTCTACGGCTTGACTGCTTGTTGGAAGATGATGGCGTTTATCGCAGCAATTCGGTGACCAAGAACACTTGTCGCCAGCGACCACCTTGCGCCGACCTCGTGACGACTGCCACGGGCAATCCTCTCGCGCACTCCCTTTCCTCCTTTGAATACAGCCTTACCACTGCAGCAGTCACCATGTCGGCCAATACAACGTCCGCCTTCGAAGCCGCGAAGTCGCTGCTTCGAACCACAGTTCGCACTTTCTTCCCCAATCCCAAACAGATCATCATCCTCGATGCGCTTCTCACCTACAATGTTCTCCATCCTGAAGAATTCACCCGCTTCTTCCCACCAAACACCACACAGCCGAAGGAGATACGCTCGCTGCTGAATCCGCTTTATCATGCTCGACTGGTGTCCAAGGGCACACGCGCAGAAGTCAAGGTCCAGGCCGCTGGCATCGCCAATGCGCGAACACAACAGCGCGAATACTGCTTCGTTGATTGGCATGCAGCCATCGATGCCATCAAATTCAAACTGGTCAGATTGCAGGACAGGGTCGCGGATATGTACAAGGAGACAGATGCGAAGAGGAAAGACTGGAGTTGCCCAAGGTGCAAAGCTGAGTACGACGAGATGTCCATTCTCGACAAGGTGGACATGGACAGTGGCGGGTTCTACTGTGAGAAGTGTGGCACGACTCTGGTCCAGAACGAGGCTGCGGTGAGGGAGAGAGGAGAGCATGCGAAGATTAGAAAGATCAATCAGCAGTTGACGCCCTTTAACAAGCTCATTGCCATTATCGACAATGGTGAGGTGCCCGATCAGAAGTTTGAGGATGCTTGGGAGACGAGACGGGAGCCGCCTGCCGTTGAAGGCCAAGGTGGCGCCAGGTTCATGGATGTCAAGCAGCGTGATCAAGAAGTGAGGAAGGTTCAAGCGACCGTCGATGCGGCTGCCGTTGAGACCACCATTGCAGATGAGAAGGACAGGATTAAGATGGAAGAGGAAGCGAAGAGAATCAAGATGGAGAACGATGCAAGGAGAAACTTGTTGCCAACTTGGCATACCCAGAGTGCCATTCGCGAGACTGCCGTCAAATCCGAAGATGGGGATTTCTCATTGCCTGGTATGAAAAAGGAAGAAGAGGAAGATAAGAAAGTGCTTGAGGGGAATGCAGAGGAGAGAAAGGCAGAAGAGGAACTGGACGCTGTCATGGCCGAGCTAGAAAGAGAGAAGCTGGAGAGGGAGAGGAAAGAGGCCGAGGAGGAGGACAGTGACGACGAAGACGAGGACGATTTTGAGGACATTCCAGGTAGCAGTGCCGTTGGCACGCCAGCGAGCAGTCAGCAACCGCTAGCCAAGCAGGAAGCCGCTGCAACACCACTGAGGACAAATGGTCTGAAGAGGGAGCTGGATGAGGATGGGGATAGCATCAGTGGCACAGACACTGGCGCGAACACTCCACTCTACGCTGCATCGACTTCGCAACCTGATCCAAAGAGGATGAAGATGGAGAATGGTGATCTTGCCAATGTGAGGGTCAAGGTCGAAGATGCAGAGCTGACAGCACAAGTCAATGATGCTGCAGCTGCAGAGTCTGACGAGGACGAGGACTTCGAGGATGTCGTGGAGAGGTAGCGCCGAACCAAACATATGGCTCGTGGTCTACCAAGCATATTCGCTACCAGAGTCGACTTGATGTTCAAGCTGGGTCGTTTCTCAATTATGCACAACCTCAGATAAAATGCTTAGGTGATGCCTCATACCTACCCTACTCGCAATGCTTGTATCACGGGGTCGATCTTGTGAAAAAGCAGTAGCGCGCGAGTGCACAATCATTCGGTGTAGTGGTCGCTGAACAACATTGCATAGCCACCGACGTGTTCTTAGTCACCTTCCAACCTTCGGGTGCGAAACAGGCACGTCAATGGTGAGCCTCCAAAATTACGGTGTTGACCTTCACCACACAGGTGCGAAACATCTTCTGAGGCACCTCCATCCTGCGCTTTCCACCGCACAGACAAGGATTCTCACTAACATTTTGGCTCTTGTGAACTCTTCGTTGCACTACACTTCTTCGACATGGAAGAGTCCGCGCAAAAATCAAGCGACACCCAGGTGCACGACCTGCAACATGGATGCAATGCGAACAAGCTAGCCAGATTATTGAATTTGAGCTACGTGAAGGCCAGAGGCTCCGGAAATTTACGACGGGACATGAGAAGCCATTGCCATTTCATGAAGCATGAGCGGTGGAGAAGCCGCCGATCGAAAACAACGTTGGTTCACGAACATCCGGATATGGCAGATTGTCTCACTGGATATGCAGTCTCATCCTAGTGAAGAGTGGACAGTCAGCAGCAAAGTTGGCCTGATCTGACTGTTGTGCTCAGATTGGGTACTTGAATTGCTCGCACCAGACTCCGACATATCCTTTACCAATGAAACCGTTATGCTTCATCACAGAAGGCCTACGGATCGCCTTATGCTGAGCTCACCTACCGCCAACGAAACACATACATCAATCAGCTTTGCGAGCACGACTTGAAAACCAGGGGAAAAGTTCTCTAGCCGAGCGCCTGTTTCGGATATGCCAAATGATACGCAATAATAAAAACCATCTTGGGATGGATGTGCTCCGTGCTTTGAAACATGGGCTTTCAGAACGAGGCCTCTGGCGGTGTTGTCTAAAAGGCAGAGGCAGGTAAACCAAGAGGTACAGGTGCTGACGAAGTACAAATATTTGTCCTCAGCTCCTCTTTGGCTCAACCACAACTATCCGTCAGTCTTCCCGCACACCTTCTACACACAAACGGAAAACTCAAATCGATCTGTCTGCTTTCCTTTCACAAACAGTGCTCCGACAACTGTCCACCACCATCCATCTTCATCTGCTTCCATCAACGACCCAAAAACAACACCATGGCCTCCACACCAGCCGGCGCTCCCAACAGCAGGAGACGCGAGGCCTCCCCTTTGCCTCCGAATGGGCGCAGCCCATGGTCCTGGAACCCGTTCCGCGTTGCCCAAAATGACACATCGACATCTACCGACCCTTCACAATCTGGGGATGTTCCTCGTGACCGCATTCTATCGGTCAGCGAAGAGGAAGCCAGAAGCGGCGTGGAGCTCCTTCAACACTTTGTTGGCCGGAAAGGCTATTATAAGGGGCGCCTAGAGGAGCTGGAGCTCACATTCGAAAACGCGATGGCGGAGCATGAGAGGGTCGTGAGGAAGCTGCGAGTCGAGCACGAGATATTGCGGGCGGAGCATGAGAAGCTCCGACGGGTCGTAGTCGGGCAGGAGAAGAAACTGTGGAGAATGGGCCAGTTCAAGGTGATCATCGAGAATGCTATGGCTGGGCTTGCGAGGGAGATGGCGGAGAACGATGAATGTGCAGAGGAGGAGGATGAGCAGGGGGTCGGCGATATCTAGTCCTGAACAAATCGGCATAACATAGATCAGCGGCGATGTCATTCGTTTGTTTGAAGCTCAGACACAAAATCAGAGCCTGTTCTTGTGGCAAGGAGCACAGCTATCCGTGCCAACTACTTAACCATATAGTCCTTCAAGGACTGCATAATAGCCAGTCAATAGATGACTTTCGAGCGGTCCTGAAATTCACTCTTCTCATTGATACGTGGGAAGCTCTTCACACTTTGCTTGCCTGTCTCAGGGTCCGCTTCGATCGGCACACCAGAGCGGTACTCGAAGTAACCGTCGTACTTGCGCTGGACGTTGTCGTACTGACCCGCTTCGGGGCCCAAGGAAGGTGTGCAGTAGGTCTAGAGCCATGTGGATTGTTTGTCCTGCTTCGCTGTGATCGAGCCACAGGATGAGCCTCCCGAACAGGTGTCTGCCTTCAGCTTTTTCAAAACTGTCTGCGACATCGATCTGTCCCACCTGTCAAAGTCACGTTGCATAAGCACTATTTTGGCATCTGGGTAGGCGGCGATCAATTCGTCAGGGAAGAGGCTGCTGGGCCATTAACTGTGCCTTGGCGATCCTATAGTATACGGCCCCAGTCGCCTTTGTGAAGGGTGGTTGAGCTCAAACGGTGTTGTCTCGCATTGTTGGCGCGTATGAACCATTGTGCATCGTCTGGGTTGTGGAAGACGTCGACCATGTGATAAATCCGGGAGATTTCCAGGCTGGCGGGTACTACCCGCATGGCTGGGGAAAGCGAGTTAGGGATCGTGTAGTAAGACACAAGGTATAGATACAAGCTGTGCCTGTGCGAGGAAACCCGAAGCATAGCACTTTCATAGGAGCAGTGCGTTCACATCTGCTTCGACCGACACAAGGCCTTTCACGGCGTGTAAAATGTGTCAAAAGGCCCGCCGGAACGTTTGCACCCTTTTGAAGGAGGCTTTGCAACGGCTCTTCACGAAGCGGTAGCTCTTCGTCCGGTGCGAGCAGCACGAGATCGACCTTGTCCGATAATGCGCTCAGAGACTTGCAGTCATTCGCCAGAGCTGTGACTCTGTGTGCACATGATGCGCGTGTTTGACATGAGTCGGAATCTAAATAGCCGAGTCTCGAGACTATGGTCATGCGATCGCCACTCACCCAAGGCCGGCGATCACACAACTTTGCAAGTGGTTGTGTGGAAGCTCCTTTCAAGAGCAGGAGTTGTAGTCGTCTCAGATTCATCGTCCAGAGGCAGGCTGACGACATGTATAGATAAATGCTGTTCATGTGGTAAATGTTCATCAGATTCGCGAAGCTACGTATATCCAAAACGTGTCAAATCTCAGCTCAAATCGGGTGTCTACCTTATTGCGCAATGTCTGAATCCCAGCTCCAAAATAGAACTATCAGCCGAGACCCTTTCCCCTTGTGCGATGTTCAAGGTAGTTCGTGTATGAGCATAGCAATGTCGCGTTGAATAGCAGAGACCATGACCTTGCGCCGTGAGGAAAATCGCTGGGACCTCATAGAAAAAGATGTCGAGAACGAGAGTCGATGAGCAATGTGTAGTAAGAAGATGAGCCGTACATGGTATGCTGGGAAGCGCGAAGTGTCCGGAACTGTGTTCTATGGTAGGTCGAACGGGACAGATTTGGCGCGAGTATATCGATCTGTTGATGTGATTAGTAATGCTGTTGCAGGGCAAGACATCGACTTCAGCTCACCGATATCCTTCAAGTTCTGCTTCGGCGGTCTTTGCGGCAGGCTAGCAAACACCTCGAACCGAGTCAACTTCCCTCGTTGTTGTTTATTTGTGCCGGTGTGAAGACCTGGGGATGCCTCAAGATCCTTTGTTCTCGACTTGCTGCGGGTAAGTAGGCGTAAAAAGTTGCTGAGGCTGTACGCGAGGGAGGCGGCGGCGCATGCCGTAGCGAAAAGGCAGAACGCAAGAACCTTGAGCTCTTCGATAGAAACGACAAAGTTGGATACCGGAAAGTCGATAGATCTGCAAAATGACAAGATAGATCGGATGAAGACTGCGGTGATGTTAGCTGGAGCAACAACAGCCTGGAGTCATATCTCACCATAGCTCAAAACGGTCACCGCGGCTGCTCGTGACCGACCCAAAAGCAGAAGGAGGAATGATGGCACGATAAGAGTCGCAGCGTATTTGACTTCAATCCTGATCTGGTTGAGTCGCTTCTGGACATTGTGCAGCGTATCGAACCAAGACGTTGGGAGCATGTCGACGGCTTTCTGGATCTCGTCAAGCCTACCATGGGTGTGATCAATTGTATTGAGAACTTTCTGACTGAGCGACAGCTGTGCTTGAGCCGTTTCGGCTTGCGCCATTTGAACAGTTGCAAACTCGGTCGCTGCGTCGCGGCCGAGCATAATACTCTCTTGAATGATTTGCAAGTGTCCGCTTGTGGCCAGATCGACCGCCTGCTCGGCCACGGCGTTCGTCTGCTGCATCATGTGTTCGAAGCTTGACTTGACATCGATGGATATACTTGAGACAGCCTCGGCAGCAGCAGCATAGATTTCAGCCAAATTGTCACTGACTGCACCAGCCTGATTCTGCATGGTGGTCAAGCCGGTAGAGGCACTCTGAATGCCGTCGGCGACTGCAGCTCTGAACGACGTCTCTGACTCATCCATGTGGCGCATGTGTGCCCTCGTGAAAGCAGATAACTGCTCCATCTGTTGTTTCGACTGTTGAGCTTGATCTTGTATAACTGAGGACGCTTCTTGATGGGAGGCCAACACCTTGGCTGCGCTGTCTCGTACATTGACCATGAGAAGCTGTGTCTCGTATTGCTGACCTTTAAGAGCGTCGATGATGTCTGGAAGGACATTTGTAGCCTGTCGAAAGTGCTCAAGCAATTCTTCTCGTTGGTAGTCGATGCGCGACGAGTCACAAAGATCCTTCGATTGAGCTTTGTACGCCATCAAGCTGGTCCAAGACGGATTCTGATACAGCTGGTTAGAGCAAGACTGGACTTCTTCTGTGCGGATGATCTCGACCGAAGATTCTGTTGCTGGACGGTCCAGGATTGTCTCGAAGATACGGCAAGCGGGTGGAATGGCAGCGCGCGCTTGTCGAGTCTCGCACAGCGCCATTGAAATGCCATAGGCTGCCTGAGCATTTTCCTTCTGCAGCTCAGATTCTGGCGACTCAAAGTCCGGCTTGATGAGCTTGCATTGCCTCAAAAGCCTCGCTGTTGCAGCGTGGGCGCAAGTTGTGGACGACGTGAGAGCTTGGATGATGCGCTTGGCATTGACTAGTGACGTCGCTTCTATGCCGGCTGGAGCTGTCAAGAGGTTGGAAATGCTGTCCAAGCGATGGACGGACTCCGAGTCGTGCGAGTCCCAAGCTACATGCCTTTGTCAGCGGGTATCTGGGTATTCGAGCTGGTAGACATACCTAAGGCTGAGCTGAAAGCACAGACCTGAATATTGATAGACGAGCAGATCAGAATCACGCCTAGGGTTGCAGAAGACATGGCAGAAGCCATTGATCCGAGCTTGCTCCCGATCATAGTGTAGTGAGGCTTAGGGGGTATAGATCAGGTGGTTGATCCGGAGGTCGATTGAGGATGATTGGTTGATGCTTGGAGTGGACTAAGTATTAGGCTGCGACCATGCTTTTGCCTGTACTCGATCACCTGTCGGCAGTGCTGTCAAAGTCAACTGTCACCTACCTTTGTGTCTTAAACATGTAGCAATCAACTTGTGAGTAGACACAGCGAAGTTGAACGGTAGACTCGCTGCAGCCGCAGTTTGAGTAGACATTCTGGAAGCTAAATCAGAGGACATGACTGCTTGTGTGGACTTTGAAAGACAGGTAGTGTTCTTCAGGAAGGCGCGCGTAAAGAGTTGCTAGTCGCTCCTTCCCTAAGAAGTTGTGTGTCGAAGCCGCCATACCGGATTTGGCTAAGCGTGCAGTTGGAATGGCCGCATGTTCGGAGTCAGCTCATCTCGGGTCGCTGCTGAATGAATGTTAATACAAGCTCATCGACCTTACGATCGAACCTGAGCTTCAACAGCATTGTCAGCGCCCTTCATATCGGCACTCATCAACACGGTACCTTCATCAGCGGCACCGAACATCCTGCGACAATGGCCTGCACTGGCTTTCGACATCCCCTGCGATGCCTCTTGCGAGAAGCACAATCAACACACGATGTTCCTAGCTTTCTTGCTCCATCTGTCGCGCAAAGTGTTGCGCGCCGATCCTTCTCGACGTCCCAAACATGTTCATCGCGGATTGGCATGGCCCCTATAACAATTCCTGCCGACGTCAAGCTGAGATTTCATGGCCTGCCAAAATCGCAAGCTCGAAGTAGAAACGTTGATGCTCCAACGTCTGTGATGGAGGTGACCGGTCCGCAAGGTACAAATGCTGCCTTTTTCGAGGGTCAAAACCGTGACTGATTTACTCCCCAGGTCAATTGTCAATCAACCTGCCGCCCTACCTGTTCGCCAATTATGACGAAGCGAACAAAAAAGTGACAGTAACTGTCGGTGATCCTGAGATTAAGCATCAAAAGGCCATGTGGGGTGAGTCGAGTGACATGTCATCCTGTAGACAAAGCTGACAGTGTTGATAGGGACGATGAGAGCACTCATACAGAACTCGGTTGCTGGCGTATCTGAGGGTCATATCTGCATCTTGAGGCTGGTCGGAGTCGGATACCGTGCGACGATCGAGGAGACTGCGATCACGAAGAAGCCTGAATATGAAGGACAGAAATTTGTGTCGCTGAAGCTGGGATATGCGCATCCGGTCGAGCTCCCCGTGCCGAGAGGTGTCAAAGCAACTGTACCGCAGCCTACCAGAATATTGTTGGAAGGACCAGACAAGCACGACATCACACAGTTTGCGGCCGATATTCGAGCGTGGAGGAAGCCTGAGCCGTATAAAGGAAAGGGAATATTCGTGAACGACGAGACGATAAGGCTGAAGGCGAAGAAGATCAAATGAGCTGGCACAAGACCCATTGTATTGTGGCAATGTGTACAACTACGCTGTACAATTATTGTGTACCCCTACGGTCTTCTGTTCCCACGCCCTCAGCGGATCACTCACATCTTCGCTTGGAGAACTTCGCCAACCGCTTTGAGAACCTGAGCATGAATGTTGGCAGGTGTAGCGATAACGCCCTTGTTATCTCGAAGCGTTCGGCCAATCGAAAAGTCGAGTCGGTTGCCATGGATGTCTGTAACTTGGCCACCAGCTTCACGCACGATCAGATCTCCCGCGGCATGATCCCAGATCTTCTCCTGGTAGTCCTTTCTGACCGGCAGGCGAAGGTAGATGTCACCGGCACCTCTGGCGACCGATCCATACTTCGCTTGAGAGTCCATCTGCACAGGCTTGCCAGTCACACCAAGTTTTTGTGCGATCTCCGCATTGTCACCCTTGCTTGAGTGGCCTGCTTCGACACTCTCACACATGACTGCCTGAGCAACATCTGTGATCTTCTTGACTGAGATGGAGTGGCCCTCGGAGATGGCTCCCCTGGTCAAGGCCTGGCTGCGAGCACCTTCACCCTGGACAGCAGAGAAAAGCACACCATACCCTTCCTTGTCAGTGGCAGCAGTACCCATGTCTTCCTTCAGTGGCTCGGAGTCGTCGATAGGAAGGTTGGGGCAGCCAAGCACACCGACTTCGACATCTCCATCGACCATCAAGGCGAGGCAGACAGCGTACTGGCCGCCTCTCAAGAAGCCTTTCGTGCCGTCGATAGGGTCAAGTGCCCAGATTCGTCCTTTGGCACCTCCAGCACTGTTACCTGCATCAATAGCTTTGAGCATATCGTCCTCGGATCTGATAGGACCCCCGAGCAGGGCATCACTGTCTGCATCAGACAACTTTGCATCCTTGACCAAATCCCATATCTTCGAACTTAGACCTTGTTGTTCCCGTAGAGACGATGCCTCTTCCTCACCAACCACCTCATCCTGTGGAAAGTTGTGCTTGATGGCAGCAATGATCAATGCCTGAGCACCATAATCACCAATCGTAACAGGGGACTTGTCCTCCTTTGAAATCGTGCCTTTGGCCTTCTCGGCGAAAACCGACTTAGTGAGGATGCTAGCTCGAGCCACAGCAAGCTGAGCAACCTTGAGTTCTTTGTCGAAAGCCATAGTCGTTGTCCTTCTGTAGCTGTGTTGTCCGATGTCCCGATATAGCGACGTGGGAGCCGAAGTATAAAACTGTGAGGATTTATTCACCGTTCTACTGCCAAGAAGTGGGACGTGTGCTAGTATCGACACGAATCTGGAGACGAATTGTGCGCGTGGGATGGGGGCCAGAGCGAGTGCTATTGCTATCACGATGATAGCACAAGACACAAATAAGACGTGCTTTGAAAACCTTCCGACCGGCGTTCTCATTCGGATAGAAGAGGAAGTTACACGGTCATCACGGACTTACTGACGTACAGGATGTGCAGATGTCAGATTGTTTGATGTTGGAGTCGGGATCTGCAACATCCCATGCCCGTTCATGCAGGTGCTCAAGTCTCGTCACGCTCCTGCAACTACACGTCCTAGATCCGTGCACATCAGTACTGCTCACGCCTACCACAACAGGGTAGCTCATATAGCTTCGGCTCAACAGCGGTTTTGTGTAAAGTGAGCCATGTTTGACGGCGGCTCAGCTGTCCCTCAAGATGTCGGAGGGCTGACCAACCTTGCGCAAGCTCATACTCGTGCTTCAATCAACAGTAAGCAACAATAGGCTGCATACCACTCTCAAGTACCATGTACAAGGACGTGGCAGGACACTGACTATTGCCCTGTCGGCAGCGTATCGATAGGAGAATTGGTGGCGATCAGGCCGGGAGTACGCGCTGGCGGCGTACCCTAGCCCCGCCACGCCTCTTTAATCATCGCTTGCATTGCTGGAATAAAAGACTCAAGGAAGACACAAGTCACGAGCCTGGTGTGCTCCTATATACGAAAATGGTGCTTCAGGGGCGGTCCCAATGTATTAGATCTGTAGTACCATGAACACAAACACCTCACAGCACAGGCAACTGAAGCCCGACACGTCGACACCGAACCATTCCTTTGCACGCGATATCATGCTCGCTTCACCGGCACTCTGACTAGTCCTCATATATGATGTTACCAAAATTGTTGCCTGGACTGCATCTGGGCGTCCCACGTGGTTAGGTGTTCTCAGGGTGCTAGTTCCAATTCATGCTTCATATCACCACCCGGCCTGGATTTGTATGCGGCTGCCGTGGTATCACGGTCGGGAGTTCGTGACAACAATGCATTGACTCGCCTGCAAAAGCACCGGTGTGCTCTGGCAGAATCAAGAGCTCGCCCACACTGCTTGAGCCCTTGCGGAGGACATAAGTGCTCTGTGGCGTAGATCAGTGAACATCAAAGACTTTCGCACTCAGACATGGCTCACAGTGCGAGAGAGGACGCGTATGTGCAAGAAGCAGGCTGCCTCACCTTGGGTACTCAACATCTGGCCGGGAACGAGTCTAATGTTCTTGCAAAACGTGAAGCAGCGTGCGCGGTAGCCTACAACCTATTGATGAGCTTGTGTACAAGGTATCACAACCATTCGATAAAAAGACTGTTAGATATCTCATTCATCAGCACTAAGAGCATAAGCGTCAGTGTGCCCAGATCATTCCTCTGTGCTCTGTGAGTTGGCGTTACCCGAGATCAAGATTACGCACACGTCTCACTCTAATTCAAACCTGACATTTTACCCCGTACTTTGACAATTTATAGACCTCGGGAGGGTGCTTTGGAGAACTGGAAAGGATTGGGCCAATTTAAGATTCGATGGGTGGCAAGTAAGGCTTGCAAACCAGGGGAGGATCCCCTTAACATTGCGAAACAACACCCATCAGGTCTGAAGCAGGGTTTTGATATTACAAGGGGTCGACTTGCTTGCGTGGCTTTCTTTCACACAGCAGCCAGTGCGGCGTCAACTGGGCCTTAGAAGCCCAGGCAAAACAGCTAACTTGGACGTTCTCCACTCAGATCGCCTGAGTTGCTGTCAAGCCACGGCAGATGCCTTCTAACTAGACTTTAGGCGCTTGGTGGGCTGCGCCAGGCTTTCGCATGGCAAGCTTGTATCCCACTCTGCCTGATGCACAACCGGCAACTACTGCTTGCTCCGCCCACGACTCCCCTCCCCGTCCCCTTTGCATCCGCCAGTGCACCACCCTGTGTACACCTTCTTGAGCAAGTTGAGCCTTCATTCGAGACCTAGTACCGAGATCCACAATGTTCTCCTCGAGTTCGGTAAGTGCTTTCCATATATCGTTCTGCTCTCCTCCACCGGACCTGTATGTCTGGCTTTGCTCGTCACTTCCCCAGACCACACCCTTGCCGGACTGAGCATCATGTCGAAAAGCCCTCTCGCCTGGTTGCTGGTGTCTACGCCGGCTTGCGTACCTGATGTCCAAATCACTGAGCTCCCGTTCGAAATTCTATCAACTAGCTACCCCCACGAAGCGACGGCCAGACATCGACACACCGAATACGGGCCCCTTCTCGGAGACGATCCCAAGGCCTGCCACCAATGTTCAAGAAAGAGGCCTAGACTCTCCTTCGACGCAGATCCAACCCCAACCCCACTGCCAACCCTGCCTGAATATGTACTACAGCCACGAACACGTCGACGTGGAAGAGGCTGCAAGCGCCTTTTGATTGAATTGAAACATGCTGCTATTTGTTATTGCACGTCGAAGAGAAGATATCAGCTATTGACAAGATACCGTTATTCTAAACAGAGAAAGCCCTACACTGCCATATCTGTCCACGTTGATCAGCTCACGTCGGAAATCTACGATGAAGATGATCTTGCGGGCATCCCAGACCTACTCGAAGTTGTAAAACTGCAAGCTACGGGCAGTTCGGAAGTAGCAAGATCGCTGCGAAAGAAGTTAAAGTACGGAAGTGTGCACAGACAGTTGAGAGCACTCACCATCCTCGATGGTTTGTTGCAGAATGGTGGACAGCGTCTTCAGAGAGCCATCCTGCAGGACCCGCCTTTACAAGAACGTCTGCGGATCGCTGCCATAGACCCTATGTCCGACCAGGAGGTTCAAAAGAAATGTCGATCACTATTCGGCCAGTGGGTCGCAAGTGCTGCCGAGCAACCTGGTCTTGAAGGTGCGAAACAGTTATACAACCAGCTGCCAAAGAAGAAGCAACAGAGCGTTCAACAACGCCGCGACCAGAGCAGAGTTCTTCGGGAGACAGAAGAGGCAGCCAGACACGACGAGGAGGAAGAGACGAGCAGAGCTCGCAGTGGTAGCATAGCTGAGGCTGCACCGTCTCACTCACGACACAAGATGAACCCAATATCCCTGTCGTCCTCATCAACATTCGGCACGAATAAGGTGAAGAAGGATAAGAAGGGCAAGACTAAGGCCTTCAATCTCGAAAGAGAAAAACCTGCCATCTTACAAGCCATTGCTGGATCGTCAGTAGCCTCGTCAAACCTCAACAACGCCATGAAACTCGTCAATCGCGAATCGCAACGAGTCAGTGAAAATGCAGAGTGCATGAAGCGATTCGAGACCTGCAAGAGCCTACGCCGGCAAATCCTTCGATACATCCAGTTTGTGGAGACAGAAGAACTACTTGGTGGCCTAATCGATGCCAATGAGCGCTTGATTGGCAGCTTGATGGCGTTTGAGGTCATGGATAAGACTGTCGATGACGATTCTGATTCAGAATTGGAAGAAGCAGCTCATTTATCACGGCAAGAGAAGCAACGTGAGGACGCAGCAGTACGGGCTGCGGAGAAGAGGTTCGCGGCAATGGATGTGAACCCTGCTAAGCCGCCGCGACCAACCAACATCTCGATACCACCCCCAGCGCCCGCCGTCACGAAAACGAGGCCGGCCGAGAGCGAGGAGAGTGATACGGATTATGATTCAGACGATGATGACCCATTTGCCGACAAGAACGCTGCCAAAACGCCTGACCCAAGCACAAGGGCGGGCTACACGTGGAAAGAGGTTTGAGCAAGGCTTGCGAACAAACGATGATGTGGATTCCAGGTCGTACGAGCAACTGCAGGACGGCGGGTTCGAGCTGGCGGCCTGACCATGTTCCTCAATCGGCTATGAGCAATGATAGTGCTATGATATGATGATATTCCCTGCATATTATTGCTAGAAATGATGATGATTTAGACGCGATCTGACAAGTTCGCCTAATGCTCAGGCCGTCCACGTGCCGATGACGTTAGGATCTGTCATCCTGGTCGACCCTTGCATAAGATCGATCTTGCATGGCACTTGATGAACCGCATCATTACTTTCCCCACATGCACCAAGACTTCGATTTGCAAGCAGTGTACATGTCGCATTCATCACACCCAACTCACAGCACCTACCCGAAACCACACAGAAAATGTATTCCGAGATCTTTGCGCTATTTCTCATTGCCGGCCTACTAGAATCGTGGAGAGACCAGCAGAAAACCTGAGACCAAGTCAGACTGCAGTGTTTATCAGCGCCTTCGTCGCAAAGGCGTGATAGCAGCAATACGCAGCAATGATTGAGCAGGAGGTATGCCGAACATCAGCAGCCAGATGAGCTAGTTACTTCGCTCACTAATCACAGACCAGCAAATACGGCAGAAATATTGTCCGCCTCTCGATGAAGCACTGTTCTTTGCTCTTGTGGGCGACTTCGACCTTCAAGATGATGCGCAACGGCAGCAGCTCGAGCAGATGCTGGACGGGTTGAAAGAAGGAGCTGTCGTTGAACAAGAGCTGGAGCTGGCTGCCCCCGTACAAGCACAAGCAGGAGACGACAGCCAACAGAGCGGCATCACACCAACGAGTCGACAGACTCCCGAAGATAATATTGCTAGTATAACGACAGGAATCTCAGACCTGGCCACATCTGAGACGACTGACACTAATACCGACTACCACGACTTCAATACACTACCAGAAGGCTTGGAGAAAGCTTCTACATCGGATAAGGAACGATGGCTGAAGACTCTATTTCCCTCGATCGAGCCAGTCCAGATCTCAGAAACTGTCGCTAGATGCGATGGCGACCTGCAACGATCAGTCGATGAGCTCCTCAACCTCTCTTTCATCCATGACGATATCGACCAGAACTACGAACTTCCGCCGGTACTGAAGGGTGTAGATGCTTTTATGTCAGACGGCAGGGCGAAGAAGGCCAAGGGAAAGAAGGTTCGGCGAAAGCAAGAGAAGGACGACCATTACCTCTCAGACGGTTATAGCTCATCAGGCGCGGCAACCCCGAGTCGTAACGTATGGAGCAACGCAATAGACGACGTCGAATTCATTGCCTCGAGAACACAGATTCCCACGCAATCTATTCACTCAACGTACAACCAGAACGGTGGAAATTTAGCGTTGACGATAAAGTCGCTGGTGACGAAGGAAGCCGAGCTACAAGCGGCCAAGATCAGGTCGGATGATATATTGCAGATCCAGGCGGCTGAGCTCAAACTAGATTGCGAGAGTCTGTCCAACGTCTACATCTACGGAGCACTCCTCATCGCGCAGACGCATCCATCAGCAGCGAAAGACCTGCTCGATGTCATGGTCGCACGACCACAAGACCTCGTCGAGCCAGGAAAGTTAATACCACAATACGCCCCCGTCAACCTCTCCGACGAAGAAGCACCGAAGAAGAAACCCGGCATTCGTACGCCGACAGCACCACTTGATCCTGCACTCCTCATGAGCACAGCTGGAGTTCACTCGATAAGAGCGAATAGCGCATTCCAGCAAGCATCAAGTGCCTTCCGCCGCGGAAAGTCAGACAAGCTCATGGGAGGTGCAGCAGCGTATTACGCTTCAGTTGGACACGAACAAAGGAAAAGACAGAAAGAGCTTACGGCTTCGGCTGCTGAAGCATATGTGGGACAGCAATCGACAGCGAACAGCCTCGATTTGCATGGCGTCAGTGTCGAACATGCTGTCAGAATAGCAAAGTCCAATGTTGAGATCTGGTGGGAAGGGCTGGGTGATCGAAAATATATTGTTGGTGGAATCGGTACGGGGTATAAGATCATTGTTGGAGTAGGCACGCATAGTGCGCAAGGCATAGGTAGGATAGGACCTGCTGTTAGTAGGATGCTGATGAGGGAGGGTTGGAAAGTGAACATCCAGAGAGGGGAGGTTATAGTAGAGGGAAGAGCTAGACGGTGATGCATAGTGTACAAGATAAGCAGGAACTAATCAGGACAAGCTGTTCAAGTGAAATTGTCATTGGATCTCCTCCGCTGGCACCGGCGGTAGCCTGACACCACCCCTGCTGTCCACATTGCATAAAACGATCATTGTCGAGCACCCGCACCAGAGACATCGAATGCTGACCACATAGCATTGCGGCAAACGACGACTTTCAGCACACGCCAACTTTCCTGATTCTGCCCAAATCGACAACATTTGCTTGGTTCTAGCTGTGATCATTCAGGATCATCCCAGAATCGGCGGAGAACGGTCGCCATGCGTGAAACCCCCAACTCCATCTCCTCTTTCGTGGTCATTGAAAACGAGAGCCTGAAATGAATTATATCTTTCTGAGCTCCTCGCTCTTCTGTCGTGACTTTGTCCTTCCCTTCCCAAGGCGTGTAGTATGAACCAGGTGTTAGCAGTACACGAGCATCAGCCATCGCAAGCCATAATTCATCTTGAAATGCTTTCTCGGGGTCGGTGCAGGAGTTCAAGCTTAACATTTCCTGGTATTTCGATGAGCATGCGATGTAGAAGCGAGCCCAGACGAACATGCCACCTGTGGGAGGTACAAAACTGAAGATTGGAACCTTCCTGGTGGTTGAATGGAATGCTACTAGGCCTTCAGCATCCGCAGGGCTTTCGCGGGATGACTTGGCCGACTCGAGGAGGAAACTATCTGCAATGGAATTACAGAGCCAGTCTCTTCTCGCCCGGTATTGGTTCCTCAACTGTGCTAGCCATTGCAGATAGCCTGACGTGCCCCAAGAATGCAACACGTTGGAGAGAATGACAGATGACCAGCCGCTCGGCGCTTGTGTCTCGACTTCTGTCGTACGCAGCAAACGTTCGATGAAGATTGGATTCGCAACGAAGTAGCCAAGCCTGTTGCCCGGAGCAATTGTCTTGCTGAAACTGTCCAGTCGTATCACACGTCCCTGATCATCGTATCGAAGAAATGATGGCGCCAGCGACTCCAAGAATTCCGCAGTCGAAGCTTCGCTTGGTAATAATGGGTCGAAGGCTGCCGTGTCCGGTTCGAATGCGGGAAACTGGAGAAACGAATAGGGGTCGTCTTCAACGATGACTACGTCATACCGCACGCATACTTCGTAGATTTGTTTCCTCCTCTCCCCGTTCATCGTGACTCCTGTAGGGTTCGAGCCAACTGGCACAACATATAGCAGTCGCGGCCGACGTCCTTTACTCTTGCTCAATTGCGATAGATTCTGCTCGAGAGCATCCGCACGTAAACCACCAGCGTCCATGGCAATTGGCACCGCCTTACATCCCATCGGCGCCCATACTGCTTGCGCCGATGGATACGTGTGCTGCTCACAGAGGATATAGTCGCCGGGCTCACACAGCGTACGAACCACCTTACCCCATCCATCAGTGTTGCCTCCATTGAGAATGATCTCCCAGTCATCGTAGGCTGGTTGGAAAACCTCCCGAGTGAAGTTGGCCGCCCAGTTGCGCAACGTGATGTCTCCCGGCCCAGAATTGTATTGCAAGGCGTCCGTCAAGCTCATACGACCTGTTCCTTTTGGGATCACTGATACAGAAACGTCTTGAATCACGGCTGGCTTGCCGCCTGAGCATGTATCAAGGGTTACAGAGGGGTCGTAAGTCGAGACTGTTAGATTGGTGAATGGAAATAGCGATGGATGCGGTAACCCTCCCGCAAGACTGACCATGTCATCAAGTGCCATGTATTTGACTATGTCCTTCAGTGGACTCGGATGTCGTGACCTCGATACCGCATTGAGATGGTGGCTCAAGTCGATTGAGGCGCGAGGCTCTTTTGATATCATCTCGACGCTTGCGTTCGGTCAAAGTGGGATAATAGAGGTGAGCAGTCGACAGCGAGCTTGGATGATGTTGGCTGACAGGCGTCGACTCGAAGTGTACATTTTCTACCTTGTCATCGGCATCGAGTCAGCTGGGGAAGGATGATCGGACCAGTTCCGCCCGCGGTGCGGAGCACGAACGCCGGCTTATCAGTGGATGAAACCACTTTGAACCCGGCCGACCACACAACCCCATACCAAGGTATCTCGTCTTATCTCGAGGTAATGCAGGTTCTGGGAAAGCTTCGCACTAATGCTTCGACCATAGTCGCGCGTAGCTCCACAATCGGATCTCAGCCTATCGGAAGTGGTAATAGACTTGTCTCGGTCTCCAGAATATCGTTGGTCAGCTTGGCACAGCTCCGCCGCATGCTTGCTAGAGCTTGTTTAAGCTTCCACGATTTACACTGATACCCCGACTTCTGCTTTGGGACCGAGATAGGCGAACCAGATAGGCAGAGACACGGGAAGGATGAGCAAGATAGGCAGAGTACGCTACGAGCGTTGGAGCGGAAGGGTACACTCATATATCTAACGAACCGAGGCTTCCTATCCCTCCAGGTGTTCTAACATTCACTCCTCCTTTGTACCACCCATACTGAGTTTGGCACTGCCAGCCAGATCGCTGAAATGCCTTCCCATATACATGTCGCAGACGACCATGCGGCACCCACAACTGTACAAATGACTGACATGGACAAGAAAGAACCCGAAGACCACGTCACTGAGCACTCAAAGCATGCAGACGACCTCGCAGAAGATACAGTAACCGCAATCGACGACTACTCCCCAGAGTACTTCAAAAAGCTCCGATGGAAGATCGATTTGTGGCTCTTGCCGGTCATGTGGGTCTGCTATGGTACTCAGCAAGCAGACAAGACCTCCCTCAGTGTTCAAGCTGTCTTCGGGATCAGAGAAGACACTAACTTGGTCGGAGAGCAGTTCAACTGGTTGAGCACAATCTTCTACCTGTCGTACATGATCTTCGAATTCCCTGGAAACTGGCTGCTACAGAAATGCAACACTGCCAAATTCCTGGCTACTGTCATGTTCCTATGGGGTGTCGTCGTCATGTGCATCGCCTTCGCAAAGAACTGGACCGATCTGATGATTTTGCGTACCCTGCAGGGTGCTCTGGAATGTACCATCTCACCAACCTTCATGCTAATCACGGGAGCCTGGTATACCTCAAGAGAACATACCCTGCGGTCTGTGATCTGGGGAACCTCCAATGCTGGCATGAACATCATCACTGGATTGATCAACTACGGCATCGGGGCTCACGCGCAAAGACACCCAGGAGGGCTGGCTCCTTGGAAAGGTATCTCTTTTTTCCTCGGTGCTTTGACCATTGTCGACGCGATCCTGGTCTATTTCATACTTGGCACTCCACGTGAAGTACGATGGTTGTCGAAAGACGAGAAGAGGGCCGCCACTGCCCGAGTTGTTGCCAACCAGACTGGATCGGATCGTGAAAAAAGGTCAGAATGGAAATGGGCACAGGTCTGGGATGCCTTCAAGGATCCGCAGACGTACTTTTTCTTCTTTGTGCAAATCGTCAACGCCTTGCCAAATGGAGCCAACACAACCTTTTCCAAGCTCATCTGGAAGTCATTCGGGTTTTCGAGTCTGGACACTTTGCTCAAGGGCTCGACACCATACTATTGTATCAGCATTGTATGGTTCCTGCTTGTGGGCTACATTACCTACAAGAAGCCCAACTACCGATGTAAGCTTCCTGGCTCAAGTTTCTTTTAGTCGCTGACAACCTCTAGTCATATGCATGATTGTATCATTGATTCCGGGCTTCACTGGTATGCTTGCTCTTTCGCAGCTTCCCACAGATTCAATGAAATGGACAAGATGGGGAATGTACATGATGCAGGTAGTCGCAGTCCTGCCAGGTCTTCGTAAGTGGTATTTTCACGGGGTGGGAAAGTGGCTAACATAAGCAGTGATTTGGACGTTTCTTCCTTCAAATGTCGCTGGTAGAACGAAGAAAACTGTTACTGCCACGGTCCTCTTCGTTGCTTACTGCGTTGGGAATTCAATCGGTGCGCAGATAATGAGAGCATCCGATGCACCGAAGTACACCAGAGGTATCACCGCATGTGGCGCTTTGTACGTCATAGAGTTTCTGTCTCTATGCGCCTGGCGCTACTATTGTAAGTCTCAACCTGTTCAAGGGAATTTCATCGGGGACTAACAGCATCGCAGACGTTTGGCAGAACAAAAGGCGTGCAAGAATCATCGCAGAGATGGGTATTTCGCGGGAGGAAAGCGAAAGACTGGGGCGTCTGAACGCTGAAAGTGACATGACTGATCGAGAGAATATTCATTTCAGGTATCAGTACTGATGATCTGGCCGACTCGTAGCCAGATTGTGTCTCGGGACCAAATATGCGCGTTCATGTGGACGGCGAGTGATATTGCTATAAGGATGACTTTGCTTGAATGACCCGACCGTGTTCTTGCTGTTATTGCAGAGTTTAGTAGCCAATGTTCGTCTGATTGGAACATAAGCGTTTCCATCTTCATTGTGTCTTCGCACTGACAGTTGTCGTTATCAGAGCAGACTTCTGCGCTGATGCGGCGATTGTTGTGACATGTCGCCGGCCTCGGCCCGTCGGGCAGAGTCGCCTATGCTTTATCCGCTGTGAAGAAAAAGAACAGCGTATTGTAGTCTACTGTTGTATTGGCGTGTTGTAAAGAGTCTCACAACTATCGTCAGAGCTAGAAATGACAGTTGATACTAAAGTCTACTCCAAGAGAGGAAAGCGCGTTTCACACCGGAAGGTCCTTATCAGTGGAGGAGGCTTAGTACGCTGGGCGAACCTCGATATCGGCACGCTTGGTGCACTCTTATCGATCCTTTACCACCACGACGGCTCCGTCGCTCCTCTGGGCTCCCAGCTCGTCGTATCATGTCGAAGCGTAGATCGCATTGATAGCTCTGATACTGACTATGTGGTGTCTTGCCAGGAGATATCTGTAGAAACAAAGACTCGGTTCCTTCGTTCAAGCTTGAAGCATTAGGTCGAGTATCCCTAAACTGATACCAATGCTACTGAGCAACGCATCGCAACCAAAATGAGCACCAACGCCAAAGAAAGTGATCCGACCAGACTGAAAGAAACAGGTCCCGGCCTACGAGTATGGCGTGCGTGCTTGCTCTGTCGAGCGAAGAAGGTAGGCTCCATAGCTCTTGCTGAGACTTAACTGATGTTTGGGAGCGCAAATGTGACGGCAAAGACGTTTGTGCTGCATGTAGCAGCCGTGGAAGTAGTTGTATATACCCAGAGTCGAATGACAACGCTTCTCAGAATCGACAGTAAGCCAATCTTCTATGCACACAACGCTAGGTCTCATGTTTCTCTTGACTGGCAGAATTGATGGATACCAAGCTCCAGCAACTAGATGATATCTGCAAGCAAATGGCAGAGGTAAGGGACAATCTTGCGACCTCTGCCAAAGCCATCCAAAGCAGCATATCTAATCGACAGCCTCTGACCGTATATGAAGGATCCAGTGTCCTCAGCCCTGCGGCAGGAAGTCCACAGCCAAATCGATGTGATGTCGTTGTGGATCAGGAGCTGCCGGACAAGCAAGGACAAAACGATGACGACGAGTTGGAGCTAGAAGCATTCGCAATGGCAGGCACAACGCTCATTGACCACGTCATGGCTGTTGATTCGTCAGGCAGGCACAGATTCATTGGTGGTGCCGGCAACATGGTCCTGGTTGAAGCTCTAACTGATATCACACCGACGTCCACACCATCAATTGCTCCAGCAATATCATCTCGGGCGCAGATCCAATCGCCCATCGATCCTGTCCCGTCTATCGAGCTGCCGTGGTTCGCGAGAAACGGTCAGTGGCCACGAGTTCCATGCCTTCCCACTGCTGCAAGCTTACCCCGACCGCCACGCTACGTTTCTGACCTGCTTGTCAGCGTCTACTTCGATCGCATCAACAGCAACTTCCCTATATGTTTCAAGCCTGACTTCATGCGCAAATATACAGCTCTGGTCAGCAACCCATCGGATGCCAGCTCAGACCAAGGCTTCCTGTCCGTCTTCTTTGCGGTTTGCGCCTGTGCATCAGGGCTGATGCCACGAGACCCAGGAACTTCCTCCACTTTTACAGGCCTCAAGTATTACGAATCTGCCTTCGTTCTTAACATGGCATCTACAGGTCATGGAACCATTGAACAAGTACAATGTCTTGCACTTCTGTCATTGTGTACAGCCGGATGGAATACACTCGCGCAGAGCTGGAAGTTCGCTGGCTCAGCCATCCGTGCAGCACAGGATCTAGGATTGCATGTAAGTCAGACAAGCTGCTACTGTTAATGTAGATTGACAGTTCTAGCGGTCACTTTCGGGCCACTACAAATGTTCTGCACAATTGGAGACGACCAGAAGAGTTTGGTGGAGTGTCTACAGTCTTGATAGGTAAGCATCCTTGTCGCGAACCGTAGGGAGTGGGCTGACATGCTAGGATTCTCTCTATGTGTCTAGGTAGACCAACAGCGGTCGACGACTCTGATTGCGACTGCGACCTTCCTCTTGATATCGAAGATGATTATTTGGAGAGATCTACACACCCAATAAGCATTTCTCATGCTGCAACGGATTCCACTCTTTCGAGCTTCATGGCATTTGCTCGTCTCTGCAGTCTTGCAGGGAGGGTACTGCGAGCTGTCAGCCCGCTCAAGACTCGTCATATGGCCAAGACCCAGGGTGCGAAGATAGCTAGCAAGTCTCTGCTCGCGACAGTCTCTACCTTGGACAGGGAACTGGGTGAATGGGTTGAAGGCTTGCCGAGATCAATGGCTTTCCTAGGACCGGCGCCAGAGACGAGATCAAGCATTTCGACATTGCAAACGGTATGCTATGTACTGCATGCAAGCTGTGTGATTAACCTGTACCGACCTCTTGTGTTCAGCGGCACGAGTCGGTTGGTGCGCAGCACAAGCGCTATACTTCAGTGCATGAACGCAGCAAGAAGTTGTATACATGTGGCTGCAGGTATGAGCGACCATGTGCCAGCATCTCATTACCTCGCTTTCTGCTCGCATTACCTGACACTGAGTGGAATCATCTTGCTACGCTTCTCGAAGTTGGTAGAGTCAGACGTGACTCAGGATGTACAAGCATGCCTTCGACAGTTAGCAGAGATTGAAGCGGTATGGACCGGTGCCCAACGAAGCAGAGCGATACTGGAAGATATATACCAGAACTTCACGCTGTCACAACAAGAGTCTTTCTGCTCGAAAAGAAAGTTCGATCAGGTTGAGAACGATAGGTTGAATAACGGCAATGACTTGTTCGAAGCTTTCAGCGGAGGAAACTTCAACGACTTTCTAGACACGAGCTTCTATCATTACTGAGATGATGTGCCAGCGAAGACATGGGCAAGCTCGACCAACTCCTGATATCTCTGGTCTTCCCGTATCTCAATCTTGCCCTCTGGTGTCACTACCTTGAACTGCCCAGCAGCGTTAGTGCCGTAGTTGTAATGCCGGTCATCCTGCACAAATGCGCTCAAATCTTCAATCCAATCCTTCATCAGCTTGGCCTCATCCTCAGACGGCCCATGCATAACAGAGAAATTCCAGAATGGCTTATCCATGGCGTGGGATACACCAAAGTCCTTCGGTGCAACTTTCTCATTGATGAACGACAGACGATAGGCGACCTGATATCTCCAGACATCTTTGATGTCGACCCCGTTGGATAGAAGTGAGTCTACGACTAGTCGCGTTGGAGCTCGAACCTGGCCATCCGCGATGATATTTCCGAAAAGTGAGCACCAAGATTTCAGGTCTTGTGATTGAGGTAACGAGTAATGACTCATGACTCTGTCGGTGGTAGGTTTGGCGTAGTAGTTCTGAATCTGGATCTTGAGGGCATCAATGGTCGGCTCTTTCGGTGCGTTGTATGTAGCATACAGCGTCTCCTCGTTCAGAACTTCTCCAATCAGAAGTCGATAATTTCGTTCTCGAAACTCGGCAGCGAACTGCCCGCTGGTATGGTAGTCAATCAAATTGTCGTGGATGAAGACATTGTCTGTCACTGGTCTGAAAGTATGGTGTTTCATGCTGCTGATGGTTTCTACGAGAGACGCGGCTGGAACATCTCGAAGTCGTGAAAGCTTCTCGGCATCTCCGAGATCAAGACCGATATCAAATTTGTGGCAGAGTTCGTCGAATTGTTCCTGTGTCTCGGCTACTGATTTGGGCTGAGCAGGGATGGCATTTGAGCACATGAAAAATCGATCGAACAGCCGGCGAGACTCTGCACCGGGAGCACGACAACTGTGTAGGACTTGAGCATGTACTCCATATGCTCCAGCACTTCTCCCCGCAAGAGTGACATTGTTCACATCGCCACCGAACGCCGGTATGTTATTCTGTATCCATTCCAACGCCAGCTTCTGGTCCCACAATCCGTAGTTGCCAGCGGCTGCTCCGTCTGACTCTTCCCGCAGGATCTCGCTTGCCAGAAAGCCAAAAACATTGAGCCTGTAGCCGACTGCGATGACAATGGCTTTTAGACCGCCTCCCGATATGAGCTCCGTTGGATCCATGCCAGGCTCCTGAGATGGGTCGCCCAATTGGAACCAGCCTCCGTGTAGCCAAACGTAAACTGGCCATTTGGGAGCGGTTTCATCAGGGCCTTCGTGCACTGGCGTCCATATATTCAGCCGCAAGCAGTCTTCACTGTAGTGGACTTCGTTGCCAGAGCCTTGTTCGGCTACCGAGATGAAGCCTTTCTGCCAGCAAGGAGGATGAAATGTTGTGGCATCGAACGCTTCATCCTTCGAAAGTGAATAGGAGTAGCCTTGGGGTAATGGCCGAGGTTTTTGCCACCGATGCTGTCCAAGTGGTGGCAAGGCGTAAGGTACACCTGCAAAGCGGCAGGCTTTGTTGTCATACTGGAGGCCTCTAAGCTTACCCAAGGTATCTAAATTGACCTCGCAGTGCTTCTGCTCGTAAGAGATATTGTTGCCCATTATGGCTGGTTGGATACGACTGGCCGTGACCACAGATCCGAAACGGACGAGTTAGGGACTTGGCAGAGGGATGCTTACACCTCTTCCGAGAAAAGAACGGTCTCTCCACAGTCTCTGGTGGTAGGCTGTTAATTGTTCCACTTGCCAAGGGTGTGTATCGCATGAACTGGTCTATTGTCAAGGTGCTTTATCTGGCCCAGCCTGCGACTCGAACCTTGTGTCGTTGGCAACATGCACATTCGGCTGATGAACGGAGCGATTCTTTTTTACGGCATTGGGTTGTTCGGTACGTTGATAAGCGAGATTGTTGATATCCCACATAGTACACTGGCACAGCAACCCGTTCTCCAACGTTCAGGGCCAGGATCTCGAATTTGCGGAGGGTGGACCGGTGAGTTGTGTGAGCACAGGATTAGGTTGACATGATTGACCGACGGCCGGATCTCATCCGTCGGACGTTGAACAATCGCCGCGGCCCGCACATGATAAGCGGTTAAGCGGCTTGATAGTAAGATCTCTTGCCGTGATAGCACGGCTATTTACCCTGCAACGCTCGGGAAACACACTGGGTGCAGGACTTAGCCGTTCCCTTGGATTCCGGAGTCTACACGATCAGATCGTTCTTGGTAGAATCCCTTCTTCGAAAGAGACAAGACGGAAGCTCAGGCACAAACGGATCCGAGGAGCGGATCGTCGTGTGAGATGTTTTGGAGGCTGGGGGCACGCAGTAGCTGACAACGGAGGTCGCAACATTACAGATGCTGTGAATAGCAAATCTAATAGCAGTTGTGGACAATTTATGCATAATTTCGCTCGGCGAAGCTTGGGTTCAGGACCTTGGGCTTGACAGTTACGTCAATTCTTCACAAGTCGGCGCAAATTCGCCATCTCATCCGCCATCCATGTGGTGATAGCCACAATATCCGCTCCACAGTTGACGAAATCAAAGCCTTCTCGATACTTCTGCGCCGCTGTCGGGAGACAGCGTTAGCTCACAATCAAACAAAGCCCGCACACGAACTTACCAGCACTCGCCGACAAGGCGAAATGGCCAGCATGTTTCCCAGCGGCCTTACAGGCACGCAGGACACGTTGTGTCGCTTCTTGAACCTCAGGTATTGTCTGATGATCGAACGCAAAGTGACCCATGGACTGGGCAAGATCATTTGGTCCGATGAAGAGCATGTCTAGGTGTATGTTAGCATTAGCTTGCCTGCTTACACTTGCATACCAATTCCATCGACGCTTGCAATCTCTTCACAATTCTCAACCGCTTTCCGTGACTCGATCTGGACAATGATTGTGATCTTGTCGTTAGCCATCTCCAAATACTGCCGTCCATTGAGACCAAAGGCCGAGGGTGCGAACATTGCTCCAGCGCCTCTGGTTCCCTGGGGCCACTTGGCCGAGCGATATTTGCAGGCTGACACAATCAGCTCGGCTTGTTCCTAGTATAGCCGTTTAATAAACAACGATGAGGTGCTTAGCTAGTGCCACATTACCTTGGTCTCGCACATGGGCACCATGATTCCGTGTGCACCACAGTCAAGTGCACGTTTGATCCACCATGGTTCAATCGCAGGGACACGGACAATTGGGGAGACGCCTGCAGAAGAAGTCGCTCCGACTTGGAGGTACATCTCATTGTCGTCGATGTTGCCATGTTCACAGTCGATGAGAACCCACTGTCACCGTTAGCAGCCATTCTGAGATTCTCTCATTCACGGACGTCTTCGCCGAGGCTAGCAATCGTTCTTGCCAGAGAGTATCCCGGAAACTCTAGCCATTGGCCCATAGAGGGACCATCTCGTGCTGCTGCATGGCGCAGAGAGGCTTGTAGCCTCGTATCCTCGCCCTTTAAGCTCGTGCTACCATTTGACATGGCGCCGCACACTGGAGCGTTGTAACCGGTATTGCAGCGGTGTGGTAGTCGTAATGCCCTTCTCGATCTGCCGATGACTGCACGTCCATAAGGTCTGTGTTCTTATCAATTGGAATCACGCTCCGAATTCGCTTCGACCGGCATTCGGTGCGAACTCGCTGGTTCGAACAGATAGTTGCCTTGTGCCGGGCCGGAGCTGGGCCGCGACGTCGCACATGGCGCTTGGAACTCAGGCACGCTGATCATGATGCTCGCGTTGATCGTGATACAAAACGCTCAGTTTGGAGGATATCATGCTGTGAGGAATCAGGAGTAAGGGAGCTCAAGGCATTGCAACGCGTCTCGAACACGAGTAGCCAAAAGCGGATGCTTGGCGCTCAGACCGTCAAGCTCGTTCGCGTTTGTACTACGAGTTCCGTGTCCTTCAACAATGAAACAGACCATCGGCACCCAATCACTTTTGTCACTACTCAGCACAACTCTGGCTCGATCGAACAGTCGTAACGTGTTTTGCAGGGCCTGAGGTCGTACGAGTATAATGGCAACACTTGTTTATACTTCTGTCAACAAGTCCCTCACGGGTCGCGTGCTCACTTCGTCCGCGATGACCTCCAGCTGTATCCGTGCTGGTCGTGTAGCTTGAGCCATGCTAACGGATACACGATGGGCTGACTGATAGAGAACATAAATTATCGCGGTATACCCGTCCGACATCTCACGAGTGACAGGCAGCCTGGCATCATCCCAACCGGACCTCATGGCCTGCTAGGCCTGACGTCAGATCTTGTACTGCGACTCCCAACGTAAGGTAGTCAGTAACCGCCACAGGGTTCTGCCATGCTTGGTTCTCGTCCACCCGAATTCTTTCAGCATTAAAGCCACCGCATCAAAACCACGAAATCTGATGCACCAGCTACCAACCTCAAGGACATTCTCTAGGCCACGCAATACTATTCTCCGATTGCTTGGAGTCATTCTCTGCACTGTTTAGCGCTCCCGAAGCTGCAAGTCACGATATTACCTGGAACAGAGCCTCGTTCTATCTCTGCACCTTACCAGGAGCAGGCTTGCCCATACTGTCGACGCCTCTTCCAAAATGCCACGCCAGCACAAGATTGCTCGGTCAGTCACGAATGCGATCGTGGTACCGGAAGCCGAAGCAGCGCAACGATCCGTCGCCCAGACCATCAATGCCCTCTTCACTCTTTACGCAATACATCTCCACCAGCATGAACCTGCTCTTTTTGCCAGACTGCGAGACCGGTGGGAGATAGACATGCAGTCATATCGTGCCAGTTTCACTCCCAACGAGAACGATAGACAGAGCTCCTTACAATCGAAAGGCGATATGGGGTACAGTGGTAGTACTTTCTTCACCACATCCGATGCGAAATACCTCGTCAAATCTGTTCCCCGGCACTTCGAGCACACCTTCTTCAGGGATGACCTACTAAAACCCTACGTGAATTACGTAAGCAACAACCTGTCCTCGCTCCTCATAAGGATCACCGACTTCCTAGCTGTAAATGATGCGTACAAGGTCAGCCCGGGTTTCCTACTTGGTCTCGCACCCAGCCATCATATCATCATGGAAAACCTGCTCATTGGCAAAGAGGAGGGGGAGCGGCGAGCGAAGAAGTTGTTCTCCAAGCACCGCACGAAGCGTCGAGGACCTCTAGATGAGGACGTAGAGCCGTGGAAGTGGGGAAGCTGGGATCTCAAGCCAACGAGTTACTTCTTCCCAGAACGTGACATCGCACAAGGCAAGCTCACGTCCGAAGCCACGAAGAGCGCATTGGCCGACAAGCTCAACGACAGACTGGTATTGACTGAATCGCAAGCTGAAACCTTCATCACCCAACTGAAGCGCGATACTGAGCTGTTGGCAAGCACTAACGCAGTAGATTACAGCCTATTTCTTGTGCGCATTCCCATCCCACCATCTCAGCGGTCGCCAATAGGAGCAAACGAGAACCCGTTCTCTGACGATGCCGTCGAGACTGAACAGGATGACTCGACCTCAGCCGAAGTCCAAAGTCCGCCTGACGCTATCCCGACTCCAGAAACTCCTCCTTTCACTCCACCTAGCCCTCCTTCTTGGAAAACCGGTGTCAAGAGCGCAGACGGTAAATACGTGTATCGAGCTGCGATCCTTGATTTCTTCTGGGCAAAGCACAAGATACATGCGAAAATGATGACGCATCTAGTGAATTTTTGGAACAAGGTCGATATGGGAGGGGACAACGGACCAATGAGCATAACGACAAGCAGCGATGAGTACAGGGACAGGTTCATCGAGATGTGTCAGAGCTACATTGAGACAAAAGGAAGCGGAAAAGAGGATGATGATGAGTGAGCCAGGGATGCCCATGATTGACTGCGTGCTCCAGCATCACGTTCACGAACATTTCTTCGAATATCGTCGGATGAGGGTATGTCAAATTCGACTAGCGTTCTCATATAGTTCCTTCGCAAGAAGTGACAAAGAGACTCTGTGCTTTGTCGTTCCGGCCTTCCCACGTGCAACGATACAAGCCCAAAACAGTCGAGCCATACTCGTACACAAAGACTATGCGCACAAAGGATGATATACAGATAATCTATGGGAGTTGAGCCAAATATCCGCCAGAGTGTCATTTCCCCCGCAGGACCTTGTATCTACTGCAATAGCTGCGTCCAATTATGCACATTGAATACCACCTCCTCGCCATTGCGGCATGCTTCGTTGGTGTGCTTGCGCACCCCACCTTCAACGGAGATTCAGAACACCCGCACTTACGTCCTTACATCACTCATGCTCCGAGCAAGCGAGGAAACTACCCTCCTTGTCGCAACCAGGCTGGAGAGGTAATTCCGCCAAAAACAAATTGTCCTCCTATGGTCGACGTGAATCACTTTAACGGCTGCGAGGTTTGCAAGTAGTGACACAAGCTCAAGTGCAGGGTATGTCATCGTACATGGTCCATATGCCCGGTGCACAGCTGATCATCTTTAGTAGGCAAAGAGTCGGCTGTTAAGGATCGTGGGTATCATCGGATGAAGCAGGCTAACCTCGATGGCAACAGGCGGCTAGCAGGGCAACAGAAACGACATTACCCGACTTGCTGTCCAGCTCGCTATCGAGATGTCTTAGGGACGGTCCTTCATGCAAGTGCGAACGTGTTCTACGATGGGGGCGCGGTGTCCTGGAGCGCCTTCAAGCCAGCAGTTGCGCTTTACGCTCCGGCCACGGAAGGCGAGAGTGGTGATACCGCTTATGACCGAGACTGCCCTTCACAGTCCCAGTGACGATTATTGTTGGTGGGAAGCTGGTATTCAAGAAGCTTGGTGTTGTCACTCACGGCACGCATGTATCGCAAAAGTGCGAATACTCGAAGCATAGAAGGTGCCCTATTACTCGGTTACTTGTTGGGCAGTTTCGTTCTGCAAAACACTATAATTTGGAGTCTGTACAATAAGCACATTAGTTTCTGCTCTGAAGCACAAGATTGTTGCCAGATAACACATACGGTTAACCTTGCGACCTGGTCGACCATGAAGTTCAGTATTGTTCTGGCCGTGGCAGCTTGCCTTATTGGCATGCTAGTCACTGCTACTCCCGTGAAGACCATTATTAACGATGAGAATTACGCCACGATTAAGCAGACTGAGAAGATAGGACAGATAAAGAAGATGGACGTGTCGAGAAAGTGCTGCACCACGTACGGAACGGTTTCTGTCTGCGAGGAATGCCCAGGCTGGAAAGAAGAGGGCAAGCAATCCATCAAGACGGGCAAGGACGAACGATGCTGCCTCACGTCCGAGACAGTCTTGATCTGCCACGACTGCTCCTTCAAGGATGATGTTGAACGGTAAGTTGGACCGCGTTGTTGATTGTGGCACCTCAGAGATCTAACAAGACTACAGCGCGCTCAATACAGATGCGTCAGTAGATGAACGATCTATCAATCCAGCCAATATTCTCTCACGAGGCAGAGGAGGAGCCGCTGACGGTTGGTTCGTGTTCTGTGTCGACAAGGAGGACACAGAACTCTGCCAAGAACAAGGGAGATACTACTGCGATAGTCGTGGCAAGGTCAAACAGCAGGCTCCGAATAGCGGGAAGATTGCATACTGCGAGAGGCATTGCAGATGTGGGAATCTCAATCCGAAGCCGGTTTGGACTTGCCTGGATTTTGGAGTTGGGTATGGCAAGACGTGCTATCGGAAGGGAGGCTGAATGGCGACCGTCGAAGCTTCCATTTCGACATGCCGGAGTGCAGGAGCGATGAGTGTCGAGGAGATGAAGCGACTGGAATGGGGTAAGAAAGACGTTTTTACACAATAGAGATGGCTGAGATTTGCCGTTGAATCACTGAAGACAGTTGTCGACTTCGACATTGTCACGATCGACGATGGCTTACTATTAGTAGCATTGCAGCAATGGCGTCGACATGCAACTGTGTGACGACGAAGTCCTGTGCGTGCTCTTCCCGTCGTGACCCGGACATACACAACCGCGAAGCTCGTATAAGATCGGCGGACAGCGGAACACAGCCTCTTGTTTGCGCGTCCTCTTGGCAGCACTTTGCCATTTGTAGCCAAGGTCAGACGCCTAATTCGGCTTAGATGATCGCCGAATTTTGCCTGAAGATGACGAAAGGCATGACCAGCTACATGGTGACAGCGCGAAACAATTATTCATCTTTGGCCGTGCCGCTGCGGGCACTCTACCAAGTGCTTTGCTCTTTGCCGTGCAGTCGACCCGCGAAGCCCTTCGACCACGAATGCTGTCTCTGACACTTAGTCGACTTGTGAGCGTTGTTGAGCTGTCGAAGCTGTCACTACCCGCGCTTGCGAGCTGAACATCATAGCTCCACCAAGCAACTACCCGAGCGCCGAGTCGAGCTGTCAGCTTTAGCGACAGGCGCTGCCTTCAGCCACCACACTCTTCGGTTCTTGGGGCACTGTCCGCGCATCTCATCGCCTCCTGCGAACACAGCATACTTAAGAATTGAACAGCTCGTAGAGCAACAAACAAGATGGGACTCAACAACCCGCTGCCCTCATCAATGAGGAGTATGTGACGTCGCACGAGCCTCCAGCTGGGCCGCGCTCAGGCTTGTTCGAGCATAGCACTAACACCGTACAGGCGAATGCAAAAAAGCAGGGAAGATCCTCACATCCTTCGTCGATCCAAGGCAAGCATTTGGACCAGACAAGATCATACCGCCAGCTATTCTAGCGAATTGCAAGGTACGTGGAGTCAACACGTCTGAGCCTCCCGGCGCTGTCGTCGTCTACCCCGGCCGCGAGGGCTAACCAATCCTGTAGGGTCTCGCTGTGATAACGGTCCTCAAAGCCGGCTTCCTTGGCTCTGGTCGTCTGGGTTCAGGCATCATTGTCGCACGTCTGTCCGATGGCTCATGGTCTGCCCCCAGCGCACTGGCTACCGCAGGCGGTGGTTTTGGTGGGCAAATCGGCTTCGAACTCACTGATTTCGTCTTCATCCTCAACGACTATTCAGCAGTACGTACCTTTTCACAAGCTGCAAGTGTGACGCTCGGTGGAAATGTCAGTATCGCTGCCGGGCCCGTTGGCCGAAACGCCGAAGCGTCAGGCGCGGCGAGCTTGAAGGGCGTGGCCGGTGTCTTCTCGTACAGCAAGACGAAGGGGTTGTTCGCAGGTGTGAGTTTGGAGGGAAGTGTACTCATTGAGAGGAGAGACGCAAACGAGAAGATGTACGGGGGCAGGATAACAGCGAGACAACTGTTGGAGGGTGGTGTAAGGCCGCCGCCAGCTGCGGACCCCTTGATGAGAGTGCTGAATACAAGAGTGTTTTCGGGCAATGCGGGCAATGATGCCATGTACAATGATATGCCCATATACGACGAGTCTCACGACAACGTGGTGTGGGAAGGAAGAACAGGCCAAGGCTATGGTGCCAACGTGCGGAACCCCCTATCCAGATCCTCGACCTTTGGCTCGCAAACCGGTGGCAATGATGACTACGAGTACAGAGACAATCCGCGCCGCGCAACGACCTGGAACGACGATGTCTATGACCAACGACCCGGCGCCAGCAGAACGAACACGGGCACTCTCTCCACTCGTGCCGATCCAAATGAGACGTTCGACAATATGGGCAACTACAACAGGAATCGATCCAGCACAGTCGGTTCGCAGGCCAGTGGTCCAGGCAGGCCGACGGCGCCGAAACCTGTCTTCAGACAGCCCAGCAGCCAGAAAATCCTGGGTCCAAATCAAGCGATAGCGCTGTTCACATTCGATGCGGAGGAGGAAGGAGATCTGGGATTCAAGAAGGGGGATGTCATCACCATCACACAGAGAACGGATAACAAGACTGACTGGTGGACTGGAAAGACAGAGGACGGGAAGACCGGCATGTTTCCAAGCAATTATATCGAGACGAGAACGTGATTCGAAGGTATTCGAGTCACGTATTAATGTCAGGAGAGGGGCTCTATGTTGTTTCGTGGCATATGGTGTGCTATGGTTCTGCGTGGCGTGAAGGAGTTTGAGGAGAACTCCTTGTCATTTCCTGTGTAGCCGGGGAATCGAATTCTAGAGTCCCTTATGTGCTGCGGCATGAATATTGATCGCCCTTTCTGCATAGATCAATCTGCTTAGGAGATTTCCATACAGTAATCGTGAATGTTCGGGGCTCCTTAAATGTCCAGCATTTCAACCCAGCAAGCACCACAACCCACCCATGAGCCAGGCTATGCTTCTCATAGCATGGAGGTTCCCAGCCTTCCTCCCAGTTTCGACTGCTTCGTTCCTCGAAGCGCCAACTTTCACGTCATCCTCCGTCCTCTTCTTCGTTCGTGCTTCGGCTGCGTCACGGCTAGCGCTCCAGCACACCCACGCGTCAACCATCGGTACGAGACTGCCAACTAGTATCACGATGCCGAGTGCTCGTTGCACGGCCAGCCGGGCTTCGGGCAGGGCGTGGTGAGATGAGAGGATCAAGTGCCAATAGCTTGTCAGGCTGATGATCCCGAGACCTGTAGTGAGGTTGCGGATGCCGAGAGCATGGATGTACGAGAAGTCGCGCCCTGTCAGTAGTGTAGTTCCGCCCGTACGGCAAGCAGCTGAGGAGGGAGGTGAGTTTGACAGGATGCTGGTCAGTGTGGGGGATGCAGTCGATGTAGGGACGCCGTAGATCCGAGCTGCGGCGATAGGGTCTATGAAGCTGTACAGGCCGACTGTGAAGCCGCCTACGCCGATCAAGGCTGTGAGAAGGGGAAGGACAGTGACGGATTCAAAGATGCTAGTGAGCCACATGGTCGATGGGTCTCTCAGCATCAAGCTGAATGAGTTGGGTCGTCCGAAAAGATTGACTACCCGGCAAAGGAGACCCTCGATTCAGCAATAATATGGACCGCTGGATCATCAGCTTGCAATTTGCCTAATTTGGGTTCGCAGTTGTAAAGACGCGTACGAGCGTCAAGTAGAGTTCAGGCTGAAGACGCTTAGGGCCGTGGGTAACATAGAAGACAGCCTAGCTGTTCCCAGCATGTGAGCAGAAGAGTATTCGATCTGCCTCAAGCTGTGTTGATATTTCTGTCTTTTCCGCATGCAGCAGGATATGCAGTCGACGCCATGTGACACCGCAAATGCGGCTTTTCCTCTTTGGGACGTGCCAGCTACCTTTGGACCTGTGAGCAACAGTTACTGCGACTGGCACTCTGACTCTCACAAGTCGCCCTTCGCGCCTCCTATGGGACAGCAGGCTCCAGCAGGGTGTTTCCCTGCAGCCAAGCGTAAACAAATATGCGAATGGCTCGTTCATAGCGAGTAGTGCCATACCACAGCAGTGCGGCCGTGCATTCTCTCGTTCTAGTACTGCGACGTAGATCCGCCGGGTAGTTTGCAGCGGCGGGCCTCATCTGGAGTACTAGACCTTGTTCACAAGCTCTGAAGTCTGGATGCTGGTGTGCTTGTGGGATATAAGCAAAGAAGTTGTGCTTGGCGCAAGCGAGAGGTGTGGCATCTCCGTACAATGTGCGTGGCATCATCTTCTGAAGACAGCCATGTAGAGCTTTGCAAGGTTCCAGTCTGGCTCCTCGTCGGCACCAGCGGTCCCTTCCAGCGTTCGAGGTCGCGTTCGACTGGTAAAAATCTTAGTATTGAACGTCACATCCGTTTCTCTGAACAAATCCTCCAGGGCACCCCGCATCCAGACTTCGTCTTCTTCCGCCTCTTCTTGAGTGTAGTCATTGCTGCCGTCAGTGATGTCCTCTCTTCTAAAGAGCTCTACTACCGTCCCTCTCAACGTCCCAGCACCTTGCGATCCAGCCGAGGTCCGTGAGTCGCCAATACAGACGACCAGTCCCGCGTCATCAATCGAAACGCAGACCCCGTTCTCCACGCTCAGCATCTGCCGCCCATACCAAGCTGGCTGCAACTTGGTGGTTATCAGAGTCGTGAAGGAGGTGGCCGAGGATGCCGGAATCGTGATGACAGAGCTCTTGTCGGGGTTGCCAGCACTTGTACTGCTGACGAAAGCACGCTGAGGGTCGTGGGAAAAGTTCAGAACGTGAGTAAAGCACCGCTGCTTGACATCTGAGCCAGGAAGCTGAGACGATGTGTCGGAGAAGAGCCGATGGTCAAGGTGAAATGGTTCGTGTTCTTGCGTAGGGTAACGACGAGACAGATGCGTGATGAGCTTCGCAGATAAGGGGACGCCGCCCGGAGCGGGAGGTAGAAGGCAGACACTGTGCTGTGTCAGCAGGATGCAAGCTCGAGTCTGTGCCAGACTGACCCAGCGATTGGCATATTCAGAATAGTGGCAGGTGCTGGAGAAGAAAAAGCGAATTCATCTTGTGACAATCAAAGCTGTTTGCAAAAGAGATCCAAGCATTCGATGGCTCAAACAGAATCACACTCCTCAATCGAGAATTGGTTGTCAGCAAACAAGTACTTGTACTGCGAGTGTCGCATTTGACGCATATCCACACGCTAGAGTTAAGGGTTGTTCTCGAGATGTTTTAAGGTTTGCCGCCGCCGGGAGGTCTAAGCTGTTTCGATGCTGGGCTACTGGTAGGGCGGCTCTGCCGGCTTTGTTCTTGCGACTAGCTACCCCAGATCTCTCGAACCGATGGAGATGCGTTCCTTTTCCATGATGTACTTTCTGCTATCTCCCTAACTGTTGCTTCTGTCATGCTCTTAATCAGAAGACTGTGGCTCCTGCCGGCGTTTGTTGTCCTCCTGACTTTATACTATCTCTATCACTACACATCTCCGACGGTGCGACCAGGTATTGACCGCAACGCTCGCCTGAAGATCCGACCAGAACGATACCCCGTCAAGAGTTATGCTCAACTACCCACCGGACCTGCTCAACAGCTGCCGCAGATCCAACATGATTTCACCGCCGAGACCCAAGAGCAGACGGCAGAGAGGACGAAGCGGCAGGCTGTTGTAAAGGAAGCATTCCTGCATTCATGGAAGGGCTACAAAGAATACGCTTGGAAGCAAGATGAAGTCGCTCCTCTGTCGGGTGCGTCACGGAATCCGTTTGGAGGCTGGGGCGCGTCGCTGGTCGACACAATGGACACGCTCTGGATCATGGGCTTGAAAGAGGAGTTTGCAGAATGCGTGGAAGCTGTGAGAGACATCGATTTTACCACGAACACCGAGGATGTTGTGAACGTCTTCGAAACGACCATCAGGTATCTAGGCGGTCTTCTGAGCGCCTACGACGTATCCGATGGTCAGTACCCTACCTTGTTGAGCAAATCCATCGAGCTCGCCAACATCCTCTACCTCACCTTCGACACCCCGAACCGACTGCCAGTCACGAGATGGCACTGGCGGAAATCTGTGGCAGGATCACCTCTGCATGCTTCGGATACGACTCTTCTCGCTGAGATTGGAAGCATGAGCGTCGAGTTCACAAGACTGGCACAATTGACTGGAGATACAAAATGGTTTGACGCTGTGGACCGCATCACCGATCTGCTGTACAAAGGCCAAGACGAGACGAAAGTGCCAGGCTTGTGGCCAACGCTGGTGGATGCTGAGAAGGGCCTGTTTCCGTACAACCACTTCACCCTAGGTGGTATGGCCGACTCGACTGCCGAGTATCTTCCAAAACAATACATGCTACTTGGTGGTCTCGATGATCGCTACAAAGCCATGTACCACAAGCTGATAACCGCCGCTCAGAAATATCTCTTCTATCGGCCACTTGTGCCAGGCAATCTTAACATCTTGTTCAGCGGCAATGCTGCCATGAATGATGATGGAAAGGTTACCACCGATCTGCAAGGCCAGCACCTGACCTGCTTCGCTAGTGGTATGGTAGGCATCGCATCAAAAATCTTCGATCGTCCCGATGAGATGCGTGTTGCAAAGCAGCTTGTGGACGGCTGTGTCTGGGCATACAACTCGACACCGACTGGACTTATGCCTGAGACATTTCACGTGGCGTCATGTCACGTCGGAACGGATGTGCCATTTGGCGATCTATGCGACTGGACAGACTTGAAGTGGTTCGAAGCCGTCGCGAGACAGCATGGGCCACATGCAGGACTACCTGGAAAAGGCCTTGCGGAAAGCGGTAAAGCCTTGGTCGAACAACATTCACTTCTTCCTGCGTACACGAAGTGGGGTGACAATCGGTATATTCTACGGCCTGAAGCTATCGAATCCGTTTTCATCATGTACCGCTTGACTGGTGAAAGGGCTTACCTGGACACTGCGTGGACCATGTGGGACAGCATCAGCAAAGCTTGCCGAACACCACTCGCATACGGGGGCATTTCTGACGTTCGTGTTCGGCCTCCAGCCCAGAGCGATAGGATGGAGAGCTTTTGGTTAGCCGAGACATTAAAATACTTCTACCTCATCTTCGCCGAACCAACAGAATGGAGTTTGGACTATTGGGTCCTCAATACCGAAGCCCACTTTCTTCGGCGGCCGAAGGCTGGTGAGATGTTGTCAAGACCATCAAGATGAGGGGCGCCCCGCAGACGGAAAGCCTTGCCGTGAGAATGTCAGAAGCACAGGGCGACAAGCAAAGCTGAGCACAAAGCCATTCCTAGTTCCGAATCATTCCTCAAGGTCGTAAACCCGACGTACCGTAATTGCGCTGTGCAGCCATAGCGTGCTGGTGCGGCCTGGCCCAAGCCTGTCGTCCTCTGTGGCTGCCGACACCTCGTCCTTGGCCTAGGCGTGTCCGCACGCCACTGCGCCTCGTATCCCAGAACAGCGGCTGCAGTAGACATGCAGCATGCTATTTCCGCTCTGCGCTAGCTTTGGCACCAGGTCCGCCTTACTGTACTCACAGCGTCATTCTCAGCTGCTTGTGCCGTGCGTGACATGCGGCGAGTTTGCTTAGAATCGTGCAAGAATGCAGTATGGTGAATGGGCCTGCCTTAGTTCCATTGCACAAGATACACGACTTTGACGTTGAGTTGCCTGCACTCCCGCTACAAGGTTCACTACTACTTCCTACCAAGCACATTCAGTCTTGGTGCACATCCATAAAGAGGCTGATTGCCTTGGCTCATCAGACAATGGCTATTCTGTATTTGGAGGCTTTGGCTGATACATTGAGAGACATTCCGGACGAAAAGGTCGCAAGCTGGCTCAAGTGGGGGCTATAACGTGGCTGCTTACGTCGACAACACAGCAACGACCGGTTCTGAGACAATGTGGGGAACCTGGTGAAGGCTGTCAACGAGTGGCCGACCCAAGATCTTTTTTTGAACCTCTTGCGGTGGTGTTCAGCCGAGCCAATCAATAACAAGGGTATCCACAAGTGCTCAAAGGAATGACCAAAAGTCAGTGCAGGGCCAAAACCAACCCCGCTGAATTTCCAAGGTTTGAACCGCGTAGTTGGAGTTTTAGGAAGAGAGACATGCATAAGCACAAGCGAAGCTTTGCACACTAGCCATTGCCGAGGCTTAGGCTGCGGCACTGGGGCCCTGGGCTCCAGCGCCCGCGCTTACTAGAGCTAGCCACTTCAGGCTGTGAACAGCGTCACCCTGGCTCAATGTGGTGCTTCGAAGCACTGCGTGCATACTGCTACCATGGTTTGCTGTTGCTGTTACTCAATTCCAAATGTGGGTCGTACACAAGTTCGCTCTTATAGGAGGTCACCATGACGGTGGCGGGCCTAGCGATAGTCAACGACCAACTTCAGCCGTGGTGGCCGGAGCCGACTGTGAACAAAGAGTGTATATAAACCTCGAGAGTCTGCTCTTCTAACTCATGCCAGTACCAGACATCGCAGGAACTTCCACAGAATATCATTCACTTACAAATTCAATCGCTCCGTCTTTCGCTTCAAGCATCCACCATTCAAGATGAAGTTCCTCTCAATCATCGCCTTGGCTGCTTCGGCCTCTGCTGCTGCTATCGAGGCTCGAGGTGGTAGTAGTGACTGGCAAGGCTGGTCGTCTGGCTGCGCTGCTAGCACTGTCTATTCCACGCAGTACAGCACGGTCTACAGCACAAAAGTTGAGACTCAAGTTCAGACTCAAACGCAATACAACACGGTGACCAACTACCAGACCAAGTACGAGACCAAGTACAACACTGTCACGGCATACCAGACCAAGACCGAGACTCAAACTCAGGTGCAAACACAAGTCAACACTGTCACTCTCCCAGCTGTGACGAAGACCCAAGTCAACGTTGTTACCCAGACTGCACCGGCTATCACGAAGACGCAGGTCAACACCGTGACACAGACAGCCCCAGCAGTCACCAACTATGTTACCAACTATGAGGTATGTTCTCGGAGCATTGAGCATTCCCTTGCTAACCTTGTGAAGACCAACTACCAGACTGTCACCGCACCATGCCAACAGCAAACCAAGACCTCCGGCTGGGGCAAATGGTAGACAGACATCCGAGGAACCAGCAGCATTCCAGAGACGCCTGCAGAGCGTCACAAGATGCGGCTAGCACAAGAAACGATGATGATACACGACCAAACGACTTACGATAATGAAGCTAAGCATAATGCGACAACGAGGAGAAGCTCAACAGCTTGGAGATCTCAACCAACGTTCCTTGCCTGAGTCTATAGACTAGGCCATGCACATAGATAATTCTGATCATCCAGAACGCTCTTCGAGAGCAGTCATTGAATGAACAAGGATTTCCAATTTTCAGCTCTTGCCCTACCCCTACATGCAGCGTGACTTTGCACACACGGCTAGCAAACGACCGTAAGATAGTGTCTACTGATTGTCCTAGGGTGTGAAAACGTGAACTGAGATGCTCGTCTTTTCTGACCAACACCTCAAACGCCAACAACAGCTCGGCAAATGCCTCGAACACTATGTACGCAGATTGGTTCTCTAGCATAGCTTACCGAGGTCACACAGGTACGCTTGATGCTGGGTCGGCAATTTGTGAGGCGGTGTCTACGCCTCGCAAAGCATGCTGGAGAGCTTTTAGATGTCAGAACAGCAGTTGAGACCAATCGTGGTTCGAAGGATCTGCCAAGCTTCAGGCGTGCTCCACTAGAACTTCAGCCCCAAAAGCATGTGGATGAGATGACCAATCAGGTCCAGATCTGGTCTCTTACGGCTTCAAACGGTTGGCCTTCATTGAACGATCTGCCGAAAGTAAGCAGCTGAGCCAAGGAGGGGGCATCGTTTTACTGTGAGAGTGGTCAATGTTCTCTCAGGCGCCTTGACTGGGGCCACCAGCGATAGCGACGAGGCTGGTGAACATTAAGCATATAAATACACATCTCACGAAAGCCGAGGGTAATATAGCTACCGTCACAAAGAACCGTTTCAGCTGAATCCCTTCTCACTCTATTTGTTCAAACAAGCCATCGGAGTCAACGTAGCGAGTATGTCGTATCAAGACCCAAGCCAGCAATACCATCAAGGTGGATATCCACAGCAAGGTCAGTGTAAGCCAAATGATTCGTAGTCGAGTCTAATCAAGCAGGTCAATATGGCCAACACCAGTACCAGCAAAACTATCAACAACAACAACAGTACCCACAAGTGCAACAGCCGGCTGGACAGCCTTCGCATGGCTCAGGCGCATGGCATGCAAGCGACAGCGGCTCTTTCGATGGCGGGTCGTACCAAATCTCACATCGAGACACTAACAGTATTCTATCCCTTACATTGAACAACGGCGGCGCGGTCAAGTCCCGTCAAGGGGCAATGATCGAGATGGCCGGAACAATTGTTCTGCAGGGCAAAAGCAAGTTCAGCATGAAGAAGATGTTCACTGGTGGCTCCATGTATGAGAGTGTATACTCTGGTACTGGTGAACTGACTCTTGCTCCTCCCCTTCTTGGCGATATTGCTACCCTTCACCTTGATGGGACCGCGACATGGAAGATCGGGAAGGACGCCTTTCTGGCAACAACCACAGACGTGCACAAGGAAGCAAAATCACAGGGGATTGGTAAAGCTTTGTTCAGTGGAGAAGATCTGTTCGTGTACAACGTCTCGGGGCGAGGGCTCATGTGGGTTATGTCGTTCGGTGCCATCACTAGAAGAGAAGTGAGTTTATCTCGATTTGCCGCGTAAGGCAATGCTAATCAATGCACAGATTGCAGCAGGTCAAACACATATTGTAGACAATGGGCATCTCGTCGCGTGGAACTGCGACTACAAGATCGAGAAGGCTGGAGGAGGGATGTTCACATCGTTGAAGACAGGAGAAGGCGCTGTTTGTCGGTTCACCGGGCCAGGAACGGTGTACATTCAGACGAGGAATTTGGAGGATTTCGCTCAAGTCATCGTGGAAACAGCTGGCGTCAGCTCAAGCTAGATTGTGCTACCGACTGGAAGACCGTCTGAATATCTAAGCTCTCGAGAGACGTTCTTTTCCAGCTTTCATGGCCTAACCCTTCTCGAACTCCGCAGACGCAGCAAAGTGATTGGTCCAGACGAAGACAGCGCGTCTACGCCAGGCTGGTTGTGACTCTGACATGTTGTACGCTTCGGATGCACGCCGTGGATCAAAAGTTGCTGATGAAACATTGCATAGACTGTTGAATTCAAAATGTTGTCAAACTGTGCAGGAGAAACAAACATTCTTATACCGCTGTCTCCGCGTTGCAATCAGACTTGGACGGTGGTAGTGTCAATAGCAGCCGAGGTTGAGATCCACTCACTACGTCAATCGATGTGCTATTCCTTCGCTCCGTGTTTGCACAAAGCAGAATGATAGGCAAGGGTTACTGAAGCTCAACATGGTCTCTAGCACGTCGCGTCTACAAGCTGTTCAAAGTCAACTGATAGGAGGAGACAGTAGCAAAATGCCGTACGATTCCATCCCATCCAATGCCAACCTCAAACCCGAGAAATTCAAAGCACATGTATCAGACCAAGAACTTGGCGACTTTAAGCAGCTTTTGAAACTGTCTAAGATCGGACCCAAGACATACGAGAACCAGAACAACAATGATGGACGCTACTTGGGTATCAAGCGGGAATGGCTAGCAGATGCCAAATCACACTGGGAGACCAAGTACGATTGGCGCAGAACAGAAGACCGAATCAACTCCTTCCCGAACTTCAAGGTAAAGATCGAGGATGTTGATGTGCATTTCGTAGCTCTGTTCTCGAAGAAGCCTGACGCTGTTCCGCTCACATTGCTTCATGGATGGCCTGGCTCATTCCTAGAGTTTCTGGGAGTCTGCGACGTCTTCAAGAACAAGTACTCGGAAGATGACTTACCTGTTCACATTATCGTGCCAAGTCTACCTGGATATGGGTATAGTAGTGGACCACCTCTTGATCGAGACTATACTACGTACGACATGGCAAGGATTGTTGACCAGTTGATGAAAGGGCTGGGGTTTGGAGATGGATACGTTTCGCAAGGAGGTGACATTGGCAGTTTCGTGAGCAGAATTCTTGGAGGCCAGTACGACAGCTGTAAAGCTGTTCACCGTGAGTTCAGAAGCAACAGTGTATGTTTTGCTGGCTAACCTGAAACAGTCAACTTCTGCACTGGCGCACCAATGCCCAATCGTGATGACCCCATGATGGGTTTGAGTGATGTTGAGAAGAAGGGGCTGCAGAGAGCTAACGACTTCAATGCGTTGGGAAATGCATACGCCAGAATGCATGGAACAAGGCCTGCCACGATTGGGCTTTGCTTGGCTTCCAGTCCACTGGCGTTGCTTGCTTGGTAGGTTTGCTCGCAGGACGGTGAATTTGGCTGACCTCAGACAGGATTGGAGAGAAATTCCAAGTATGGACAGACACAGACCCGACTCTGGATGAGATTCTTGACAGTGTTACCTTGTACTGGTTCACCGAGTCTTTCGCACGAGCAATCTATCCATATAGGCAATTCTTCTCTGCGCAGCCGCAATCCACGCACGGAGACCCGAAGCTCAAGATCGAAAAACCAAAAGCACTGGGGTATTCCTATTTTCCGTTGGAGCTGGCGCCGATACCGAAGGCTTGGGTCAAGCAGACGGGAGATCTAGCCTGGTATCGCGAGCACACTGAAGGCGGACACTTTGCGGCAATGGAGAAGCCAAAGTTGTTCGCGCAGGACATGGAGGATTTCGTAAAGGAGGTCTGGAAGAAGTAGGATCTGGGCAGGGATGAAGGGCGGAGCGTAGGAGGCACGCAGGAGTGTTGAAAGTAAATGGATCAACTGAAGCTGCTCATAGATCGCGGTTGCATTCTCTTCCACCAATGAATAATCATCAGTGTCCTTCTCTACTCTTTACCTTGGGACTGCGTGAGGTCCTCCAGCGCTTCAACAACCACCTGATGATCTTCATGCTGCTTCAATCCACTGACCACCACAACAGCCACCACGCTCTCAACTCCACGTACTCGAACGGGCACTCCGCCTCCGTGGATAGCGTATTCGCCTGCCCTCTCACCTAGCATGTACTTCTCCCTGAAGTTGTCCTCGCGCCCACCCATCTTGTGATGCATATACCAGCTACTGACACCCCATCTTTTCACGGTTGCTCGCTTTCGGGCGACCCAAAGATCGTTGTCCGGCTGTACACCCGGTCCAGTCGTGCAGTGGAAGAGCAAGTTGTCCGAGTTAGTGCTTGCGATGTTGATCACAGCTGCCACTCCAGGATAGAGAGTGCGAATTCGTTGGCGGAGCCCAGTGCCAAGAGCGAAGGCATCGTCGGCCGTGAAATGTGAGAGGATGAGGGCGTCGGTTTGTGCTTGAATGCTTGCTAGCTGGATGGTAGTGAGTACACAGGCTGAGTTAGTAGCATGACTGCAAGGCATACATCTTTTGGCGCTTCACGCAAAGGCGTGGCTGACATGACGACTCTCTTCAACGTCCCAGAGGACTACAGTACAGTCGGGTTTGGTCAAGCAGCATGGACTTTGATGTAGTCGTCAGCAGCACGGAAGGAACAGAAATGTGTTCTTTTAAACCGGCAAACCCGTGCCAGAAGGAATTCGACCGCCAAGTTTCAGGTGCAAGTAGACCCGGACCTTAAAATTCAGAGCGAATATATCGCCTAGCTATGGAGACTGCTCGCTAAGTTTGAGCCCTACTGCAGCTTGTTTTGACGCAATTATTTCGTGGTCCACGCAGTTCTCCATCATTGCCTTGCCGGATTCATGGTCCGCATGGGTCAAGGACACCTGGGCAGGAACGGCCCAGGCCGCTCGCTCAACGTCCTAGTACAACCGTCGGAAGACCAATAAAGTTGAGCGGCGACAAACAATGGACATTGAACCCATCGATGCAGGAACAGGTTTCTCATCAACATCAACTCTATGCAGTGACTGCGATTGTATCTGCTGCCTGGGTGGCTCCTCTTCACAGGACGAGAGTTAGAACCTAGCTCATGTGTCAACATCCTAGACGCCCGCCAAGTCAGTAGATTTGGTCAGCCTAAGCAACAATTTGCAGATTTGCGGCTGAGACATTGCATGAATACGATGCACGATGTATTCTGGCTCATGGTGTTCTTCTTCCAGGGCTCGCTCGTCGCTCTTCGCGAAGCGAGCATATATGGTGCGGCACGCGTTTCAGATGTATCATATCGTATCAGACTGACATAGTCGACATTGAAATGGAGCATCTCTTGCCGAGCGGACTGGGGCACGAGTCCAGCCAACCACACCAGTACTCGACTCTTCCTTCCACCACTGACGAACCTACTTCCTCTCCAAGCACTCGTATCCCATACCGCCGACAAAAGTCTTGGGTCTCTCCGACGTTGCAAGAGGAGCATGTCGCCCCGGAAGATGAGGAGGTTGCTGAGGCTGACAAGAGCCAAGATGATATACAAGGACACGGTCTTGGGCTGAGCAATGTCCCCGAGCAAGATGCGAGCTCATCTACGATACGCAGGGTGCCAGTCGGTTCGAGAACACACCCTTCCGCCAATATAGCGCCTGAGACGAGCCGATCGTTCGAGGTTTTCAGCCAAACTACCACGGCGCAGAACACAGGAGATGCACATGTGGGTGGAGGATGGAGTAGCCCACAGTCATCACGATATTCGTTGAAAGAGCCTGCATTCCAGTACACGCCTTCCAACGTGGACCTTTTACCCCACGATCATGGTGTTGACGGTTGTCCCACAGCAGGCGATCTGCTGAAAAGCCAATGGACGTGGTTTACGACAATGGTTGTCGTGCTTACTGTTTATTCCACCCTCTTCTCGGGCATGTTTCTCGGCCTTGCCATTGCACAGCCACGTTGGGGACATCGTATCGGCACACGAGGAGCGCTCTCTTATGATACCGCAACCCTACTAAGTGCATTGTTCTCCAAGACTGTGGAACTGAGCTTTGTGACTACCGTCGTGGCAACACTTGGCCAGATCTTGAGCAAGAGAGCTTTCCAGCGGGGTGGCAAGGGGAACAGAGGTATCAGCATTGCAGAGATGAACATGAGGCTTTGGATCATGCAGCCGGGCACACTGGTCACTCACTGGGTGGGTGCAAAACACGCGGTAGTCACCCTTCTGGGCATTTCTGCGTTGGTTGCCACATTGGCTAGCACATTCTACACTACCGCATGCGAGTCTCTCGTATCCCCAAAGCTCAAATTTGGAAGGAATGAAACATTCGACATGTATGGCGAAGTTACTGCAAGCTTCGCAAACGGCGACTACCTCGCAGACACCTGTCAAACCCCTATTCTGTCCGCGGAAGACCCTCTTTCCTACGGTACAACATGCCTACAGATTGACTATGCTGGCAATGGTTTTCGCAACCTCGATTCCTGGCTCTCGATGTGGAGCAAAAGACCCTCGTCGAACCAAGCTATGGAGGTACTCAAGGAATTAGCTCGGCCACCTCCCATCGGGATTCTGTTCGAGAATACCACCATACAAGGCCAGTGGATCACTCCATCTGGCGAGAACATGACAGCGGACTCGGCAAGATACGGCAGATTAGTGCAGAACGTCACAATGGTCATGCCACACGCCAACATATTCCACGCCGCCAGAGCTCGAAAAAACCGAATCTTACAGCCAGAAGACCTCCACGGTGCAGGAGAATACTACTTGAAGGCTGCTGTGGCAACGCCTGGCTTGAACGTTCTCTGTGTTGGTGCCTCCGAGGATGAATTACGACCGCTGATATCGGCCGACGCGGCCACGGCGGAGCAACCTGCTGCATGGCCAAACACGAGCGGCAGACTCAACGCCCTCTTTGGGTGGTCCCCAGAGCGTTCAGCAAACCTCGATAGCACTGTCGGTGCCGCTGTGGTGCCCTGGTTTTCGAAGCTGCCGAAGGAGTACAACACTGTCGTCAATACAAGCAGTCCGGGCGTCGGCTGGGGAAGGACATCAGTTTATCTACTGGCAAATCCGCCAAACACAACAGTGACAAGTGATTACCTCCTATGCGGCATGAGGTCTTTCTTGTACAGCAACTGCAGCACCGGGTACCATGTCGCAGAGTCTGGGGGTCAGCTATCTGTTCATTGCGACAACGACCCCGAGAACTGGAAATCCTACGGCAACACTGCCAAGCCGGACGAGGAACCTTATCCGACAGTAGTCGACCAGCCCGACTGGGTCAACGTTGGTGGAGAGTGGATTAGAGCTGTTGCGCTCAGTCAAGGCGCGCTTGATTCTGATGCTTCTGCAGCAAGGTTGGTGACTCAGCTCATACCTCCCTACAGTAATGATACTGGCGCAGAGCTCAGTCCCATTCGGCCAACAATAGCTGAAGCGCTTGCCGTACTTGCTGGCTACACGTTGCTGCTTTCATCAGACGTTGCACCGTTTGTGCATTATTGGGACTACGCTTCTACCGCTTTGGAAAGTCCTGCAACTGCCAACTTTTCTGCGATCCTGTCCTACAAAGATTATGCTTCCGGAGGTGACGCCAGGTGGAAAGGTGTTTTCTTCATCGTCCTCATTGCTGTTTTTGCTCAAAATTGTTTCTGCCTTCTCTATCTTATGTGGCACTTTTGCCACTATGGCGAGGTCACAGATTACACCGAGCCTCAGAATCTCTTTGCCTTGGCCGTCAACTCGCCGCCGAGTGCCATGTTGGCAGGTGCGTGCGGCGGAGGACCAAGCGGCGAGATGCTTAGGAAGAGATGGTGCGTGGACATGTCTCGACCTGGACTCGGAACGTCGCCACACCCGACGAGTGAAAGCCCTTACAACCATAATCTCAGCCACGATAATACGAACAGTGGCACGTCGCATCCACATTTCTACGTGCATTACCCTGACGACGATAAGTTGGAACTGTCAGGATACACGTCGTCCGCGCAACCTTCACCCAGCACTCGTCGCTTCCCTAGATTGACCGGAAGTAGTCCGTTGAAGAAGGTCAGCTGGAGCGCAGATCTCAATTTGACAACTATGAAGAGGAGGAGTAAGATGGCACGATTGAAAAGCATGCAGGATCTTACGGGACAGGGCGGCGAGAGTCCGGCTGTCGATCAGTACCTGATGTTATCAAGGCAGCGATAGTGCTGAGGGCAGCCGAAGTTAGTATGCGCACCTTGGTCAAATTCTGTTCGATGTCGAAGCGTTAATGCGCAATCGGATAATAAGCAGTTCTTATCAAATCTACGTTCTTTCTATTGGTGGAGCGGCATGTCAATGCACGTTGATAGTAGAAGCCATTCGCACGCTTAGGAACGAAACACCGGGTCATGGAAGACTTTCGCCTATGAAGCAATGAAGGACACCACGAAGAATGGCTCAGCCAGGGGTCCTCAAGCATATGCTTTGTCGGTATTTCTACATGTTCGCGAGATGCGCTCTGAATGATTGCCGTTCTCGTTCAGCGCGTTATCTTGCGGGGCTATGTTGTGGCGTGCCTCGTACAGTAGGCCTTTGCATGTCGAACCTGAAACATCACCACAGTTGTGATCTTATCATAAACCAGACCCTTTAGACTTGCAAGCCAGTCCTGTGTGTTCAGCCGGTCGCCTTCCAGCCTACACTTTGTTCCGCTTCGTCGTAGGAGCAAGCCTTTGCGATGCTAGGTCAGGCCGCGGAAAAAGGATATTGCTCTACATTTTCAGTGAGCCTTGCTCTAGCACGCAGCGACGCAACTATGACGATGAAAAAATGTAGAGCATAACGCGCTTGGTCTTAATATAGCATTCGTGCTGGCTACGACTATGATCTGATATCCTGCTTCCATCGTTTCTATCAATGCTCGTGACCAGAGTCTCAAGAGTACTCCTAAAGCGTATAACGGAACTCCTTGTTGTTGAAGTCCGTCAAATCATCCATAACATCCGCGTTGTCTACCTGGGTGGCATCAGCATGCACATCAACGCCTTCTTGTCGATCACGTCGCGCATTTCGCCATACAAGCAAGGCACGGAGACAAAATGCCAGTGCACACTGACCAACCGCGCACGACAGAACAGTCTTGACCCCGGTCTCGTAGATGGGGGCTTCTTCTGCAAGGAATGCATGGGGACCTGGAGGAGATGGATTAGTGCTAGCACAGTAGGGCTTGTATGCTTTACGGCACTCACCAATGATGTTGCCTAAACAATAGGCTAGGAAAACAAAAGCCGTACTTGTAGTACGTTTCGTGTACCCGCCTACATTGGATGCAGGGAATTGAAGTGCGATAACTAGTGATCCGACGTACGCGCCAATCTGCTAGCGATCAGCAACATATTAGACATTGATACGAACAGATTCTTACCATATAGTAGCCCGCTAAGCACCCAGCCACATTGGTGCGTGGAAGTTGCCAGATCAGGGTCGTACCGATGATCGTAGGACAAAGATAGAGGGCCATAATGTAAGTGCGCGCATTCTTGAGTTTGGATGCAAGGTAGGGACCGGTGAAAACCCAGAATACTTGAGCGAAGCCCTGGGGAATGCCGTAAAGGGTAGTCAGGAGAGGGTCGCCCTTTGCCACACTTTTAAGGATAAGCTTCCCAAAATTTGCCACACCTCCATTGATAGTCTCGTTGAGCAAGGTGAAAAGGAATAGTATCCATATCTGAGGGTCGGTCAATGCTTCCCAGACCTGCGTTAGCTTAATTTTCCGATTGTATACACCTGTGTGATTCTTTGCCCCACGGGCAATGAGAAGAGCCTTCTCTTCCAAGGTGAATTTCTTGGCTGTCATAATGTTGTTAGGTAGGTTAAAGAAAAGCACGACAGCCCAAAGGACGGTCATTCCTCCACATATTATGTAAATGATCTTCCAGATCGTAAAGTTCTTTGCGTAACCAACACCGTAGAAGAGAATGCCGCCCGTTGCACTGCCAACTCCGTTGAAGCAGTAAAAGATGCCGGCCCTTGCAGGCTGTTGCTGTCGAAGGTACCACATGCTAACAATCATCATGAATGCAGGCGTGACAACCGATTCGAAGATGCCGAGAAAGAATCTCAAGGTGGCGAAGCCGGCAAAGCTGTTAGTCGCTGTGGTGAGAAGCATGATCGAACCCCAGCAGAAGCAGTAGATCGAGATGACGCGGCCGGTCGGGAAGTGCTGTGCGAGATATGCTGACGGCCACTCGGCTACCAAGTAGGCAAAGTAGAAGATCGATGCTAACCAAGAGTACTGTTCGCCTGTGATGCCCGTTGTTTCGAAGAGATCGAAAACAGCCGAATAACTGATGGCCTGCTTGTCGATGTATTGGAGAAAGTACGTCCCGCACAGAAGAGGTAGAAGCCGCAGGTCAACCTTACGCTCGAGTCGCTTGTTCAATCTTTTGTCCTCGAGAAGCTCGGCTAGATATTCTGCTGTGAAGTTGTGCTGTCTAAGAAATAGACCAGCTTCATCGAGATCTTTGACATTTCTTCCAGTGGTATCGTGGATGTCTTTCAGCGTGTCATCGTCCACATTGCTCTGCTGAAGCTCTATGGGCGCTGAAATGTTAGCCTGAGTCTTCTCGTCAGCGGAGGATAGGTCCTTTGAAGTCTTCATCTTGAAAGGAGAGAGATGGTGAGCAGCTCTAGAGCAAAGTTGTAACAAGATCAGGATTGAAGTATAAGTAATGAAGGCTCAATGCTTCGACCTCTCTCGCGCCTTACCCCGCGTAGGGAACACTCTACTCTCTAAACTCTATGTAGGCCTAGATCAGGTCGTATCTGATAGCCTGATAAGACTTACGAATCATATGATTCAGTCGATAGCTCCGATGGACGCGTCGAAGCTCTAGCTTAAGTGCAGTAGGATCATGCTCATAGACCACCGGTGAATGATCTTGAAGCTCTCGGCGCCAAGACTATTCAGCTAGTACCTTGCTTCTTAGAGATAAGGACCTGGGGTCGGCGGGTAACGTTTGCCGTATTATTTCGACACTAGCTAAAATTTTCGGCGAGAGTGAGCAGTCTACACTGAACCGGTCCTTTTTATATCGCCATTCAACGGAACCCCGCTAGGGTTAGACACCAGGTAAGATGTCGGCACAGACTTCGGCTGACAGCAGGATCACTCCTAGGCCGTATCATTGGCGCTTTGGCGATGATCCGGGCGTGTGCAGATGTCCGTCGATGATAGCTGCTGCAGGTGCCGTTAGTGTCGCATCTGACCTGCAGGAGAACCCCATCCAGAGCTTGTTTGGCTATTAGCTTCCGTTAGCTTGAGTAACCCCTAGTCGCAAGCCGTTGTGAGAAACGTGGCACCTGCCTGACCTGGCAAATCGGGAACGGATAACGGAGATGCTCAAGCCTGCTATGATAACGTGAGCCTGTAAAGATAGAATAATCTTCGGAGGTGCAATACGGCATGGCAGTCGGGGCCCAAGCTTGTTCCCAATATCACTATTCACATCATAGAACGAGTGACACAAGCCGATCCAGAGTTGATCGGTAGCAAGACTGTCGAGCATCTCAATGTTGAATGCCACGACGTCGGGCTACCTACTGCTAGATTCAGAAGGCGGTATCCTGTTTGAGAGGTAGATGATTGCTAGCACTGGAACGTATATTATGGACACGCAGCATGGACTGTTAGGAGTCGTATGGCTGTGGCGAAGAGGTCGTCGCCGGGGGCGCGTGTTCCTGCTTGAAGAGAAGCGATGGTGAACGGGCTAGGGGTAGATGATATCGGTTGCAAGGATCAGAGCTAGTCGTTACCAATGAACCAATGTTCTATGGTCCACTCTCGTTTCTGCCGTTGATCCACAAACCGACTGTCTAGATAGTCAACATCTAGAGCTACTGTTGAGACAACTCAACCTTTGACCACCAGAAGTCGGACTCCTCCTTGGCATACTTGTCCTCGACCATCGAGGCAAGTTCACCAACATTTTGACCTCCGATGAATTCCGTGTTGTCCTTCCCGAATATCATTACCTTCGGGTCGGCTCTCTTGTACATTTCCCACTCTGGCCGAGAACTGTAAGTGCCAGCGAGCTTATTAGGGTCACCAGTACATATGAAGCTTGTGGTGTAGGCGTGGAGAAGACCGGACAGCTCGTCCTGACTCTTGGACTGCGAACAGATCGCCGGATCTCGCACTTCGTACAGCATGTTATCGCCATGTCGAGCTCCGTCTACAACATCTTTCCTCATCGCCCAATGATAGAGGTAGACTGGAGTGTCTGGGCTGGCAAAGAACGCTGTCTGCCGCACTGGGGCCACGTAGGCATAGTGTGCGTAGGCCGCCTCGATGCGCTTATACATAGGACCAACGTCGTGCTCAAGCCTCGTCTCCTTGTAAGTGGAGTTAGGCACGGTTTCCGGATCCGGATACAACTTGTCAATCGTCTGGATGTCCTCGTCATTCATCTGAGGCAAGAGTCTCTTCCAGAAGTCAGAGAATTCGGAAGACTTGGACATTTTCTTGTTGACGTATAGTGAGCCCTCGTTGCCTTGAAATCCTGTCAAGATTGGGACTTTATGCCACTTTCCGTTCCTCCATGCATCAATCGGACGGGCACGGATGATCTCCTTATCAATGACTGGCTGGAAAGCCCACCGTAGACTAGGATTGTACTTCTGGAAAACGGCCGTTTGAGCCTTTGTGATCGAGGATGTCGGAAGCTTGCGAAGGTAGCTGAAGATTTCAGATTCTGGTAGAGACGTTGGACATTCAACCTCTTTGAGAAAGTCTTTGAATTGTGCTTCATGAATCTCTGCATCTGGACTGCGAACTGCTCGAGAAGTTGGAGCACCCGACTGGATGACGACCCGATGAAATTTTGGTTTCTCACCTTCCTCGAAGTTTAGGAGATGATGCCCGATCTTAGACAGTCTTAGTCAGTCGGTTCACAGAGCGCAGGGTTTACTCACTGAATGGGCACCAGCTGAGAGTCCAATGAGGGTTACGTTGTCTTTGTCGCCTCCAAAGTGCTGAATATTCTCCTCGACCCATTCCAGAAGACATATCTGGTCTTTCAGCCCCAGATTGAGAGCTCCTTCAGCGGCGCTAAGTTTCGAAGGAAGAAAACCCAGAGCACCTATGCGGTACCCAAACGACACTCCGATGAACGGAAGCTCAGACCATCCAATCATGGACTCAGTGTTGTGCATAGCTGCATTCCCACGATTGAAAGCGCCTCCGTGCAGATACACGGCCACCGGCAGCGCCGATGAAGTATTGTAGTGGGCTTGTCGGAACACGTTCACGGTTAAGCAGTCCTCGCTTTCCTCGAGTGTTGGACCTACCTTGAGGAACTGCTGCGCAGGCGCTCGTGGGCCAAATTGTGACGCATCTATCGTCCCTTGGCCCGTCCCAACCTTCATCGGAGGCCGGAAGCGAAGTTCGTCTGTAGGGGGCAGGGCATAATGAATGCCTCTGAACGATTCGACGGCATTGGGATAGGGACCGTGCAATGTGATTCCTACAACTGAGCCTTGCGGGAGCTGGACTCGTGGTCTCTGTGTTGAGTCAATGCCTGTGCTGGTAGGTAGCGGCTCGTCAAGCAACATCGTGTCTCGAAGATGCAACTAATGTTTGGACTCTTTCAATTGTAAGCGTTCCGAAAGTATCAGCAAGGGGAGTAATACGAAGAGATGCTAGTCTTCCGCGTTAGGGCGGGTTGTGTCTGCAATAACCGACGAGCGGTAAATTATCAATCTCCGCTACGCACAAGTCCGTAGAAGTCACGACGGAGCACAAAGCGTAGGGTGCTTATGTAAATGCTGCATATTACGTAGTGCTATAGAAAGTCTTTATCTATATGTAAATCGTTCGTCTTAGCTCGCTAATAAGACGAGCTTTACTTAGTTATATAGATACGATTCGTATAAGTATTATAACTACGATTATAAATAGAGTATACTATAAAGGCTATAGATATCGTAAGATATTATTTTTAAAACTAATATATACTCTATTAAGAAGTAGTAATTAATTTACTTTTAAGTAAAAAAGGTAACTTAGAGCTAGCTTATTTCTTTATAGTTTTATCTACTTTTTTATTCTAAATCTAATAGTATTATAAGGTTAAAGAATATAGTACTTTTATTAAATAATAAAAGCGATAGTAGGTATATATTTATAGAATAATATATTTTCTTTATTCTAGGGTAGAAAAACGGGTTCGGTTTAGCTTAAGTCTCGACCTTTTTTCTTACTTTTTTCTTATAGGCGTAATAATATATATATAAATAGCCTAGATTCGAAGTCCGCTTCTTTCTACGTCCTCTTAATAGATATATATATATGTTTAAAAGTTAGGTCCTTTACCCGTTTTAGGCCATCTTAACATGTGAAACCTTACCTCCGCTAAGAGCGTAATAATTATTCTACACTATACCCGATTAGAATTGTTACGCTCGCTTTACCTACCTACCTTTACTTGTTACGCTCGCTTTACCTACCTACCTTCGCTTGTCACGCTCGCTTTCTATAGAATCTATTACGCCCCGATACCTCCGGTATCCCTATCGAATTGTCCTTATCCTTCTATTAAAACTTACGCTTATGTTATATGCGTGCACGCATTATTACGCTCGCCGCACCTTCTATAATCTATCATTTTAACTTAGCGCAGTCTATAGAATCTAGAGCGCCCGTGCATCATGTATCTATCACCTTTATTTAAATAATAACGCTCCTATAACCATCCTAGTTTCCATCGGTGATGTTCTTTCTCTAGTATAATACCGTAGTTCACTAGATAAGCGGAGCAAATTATCACCTAATACCGCGAGGCAACCACCGATCCCTATAGGAGGCTTATTAACAAGAAGTAACACAAGAGGTAATGAAATTACTTACGTTGTCCCTCTAGCTACGCCTAGCGCTTAGAGGCTAGAAAACCTATTACTACGCCTACGCCTAGAGGACGAGATGCCGGAGCACACAGCACGCCTGCGCCTAGAGGACGGGATGCCGGAGCATATAGTTACAAGAGAAGGCAGTCGCTTAACCGTCTCCGCGCCTATAGAACGAGATGCCGGAGCATATAGCACGCCTACGCCTAGAGGACGGGATGCCGGAGCATACAGTTACAAGAGAAGGCAGTCGCTTAACCGTCTCCGCGCCTATAGGACGAGATGTCGAAGCATACACCTACAAGAGGTAAGACAGCCGGTAGATTACCATTATGATTTTTAGATATAGTATTCTTAGCGCGCATAGTACTATAGCCGCCTAAATGTATTGTACCGTTTAGACTAATTCTATAAAATTTTAAAACCATTCTTTTACTCTTTCTCCTCGCCTTATCGGTGCCTAAGACGTTCTTATCTAGTTCACTCGATGTTCAGTTAAGACTCAACGTCCTCTTACTCGACTTCCTGCTATCGCCTCTTGCCGACCTTTCGCCCTAACAATACGAGCTTAGAAGGCGCTCGGTATCCCCTCGCCTAGCTTCGCCATCCGTCTCCAGATTTCCGATGCAAGGGCTAGAGGTATACGCCTATAGCCATCTATTATAATCTCCCCGATGACACCTCTTTTAGTAGGGACGCAGATAAACTCGGATGGCTCTAGTACTATACTTAGTATTATTTTCGACCGTCCGAGATTTATTTAAGCGAAAAGATTAAGGTTAGTGGAATCCTTGTTGTCTAATAAGGCTAGATGCTACTTAAGCAGCTCGAGCAACGAAAGTAGTTAGTGTTCATTAGGCGAGGTTAACGGGGTAGGCGCTATAAAATCGAAACCGTATACCGCGAAGAGATGCACCCTCTAACGTGTGCCTTCTTCCTTGCGCTTCTTCTTATTCTTAACCTTTTTAGGCTTAGCGTAAAACAACCGCCAGATTCTACCCGTAATGTAAAGATCTCTATTTATTAACTAAGCGGAGATCGTACCGTGGATATCTTTAGGCTTAAACGTTCGTCTAAGCTTCGATAGTTAATAGGAAGGATACTCTAGCGCAAAGCTAGGAATATCAAGAACCATCAATTAATTAGCACCAAACTTCCTATAAAAACGACAGCCTATTTCCGTCTCTATGGGATCGAGCTTTAAATCGAACAATTGCTTATCCGAGATTTAAGAGAAATCGAGCCTCGCTATAAGCTGTACCGACCGACCTATTGCTTTATCAATATAAGAATTTTCCTCGTACGTCCATTGCTTAATACTTAAGCGAAGGGGTAACGTAGAATTTTCTTCGTTATAGATGTTAACTACTGCTTTCTAGAAGTAGGGAAAGCTCGGCGTCTCCTTCTAGCACCTCGTTGTAACCTTGTGGAAGACCGCACCGACGTCGCAGCCTAGATATTAGCTAATCCTATAGAGCTCAAAAACATACCAGTACGGCAGGTCTTTTAGCAGCTAGCGTTTAGCGGGTTTAAAAGGGCCCTCCGTTAGGAGCTTTTCCAACTGCTCTTTCACATCCGCCTCTATACTGTCCGCTGCTCGGAACGATCTGCTAACTAAAGGTTCTTAAAGGAAGTCGTGGTCAAGCTGAGTGCCACCTAAGAAGTGCGATTCTCTCCCACCTACGTCGCTGAGAATAGAAGTGTTAGCGGAGCTGGTTGGATTATGATCCTCGGCGTTAGAGAAGATATAGTCGGTATTATCTAACAGCACCGTATTAAAGCTGGTGTTCTGTGGTAGGGACTGCTAGTTGCGTAAGATACGGCTTATAGCGATTCTCGATGGTGACTAGTTGGCAGGTCTAGGGTTGTTATGCTATTGTGCTGAAAGACGTTCGTTTCGCCGCTTAGCGGTCTGCGAGAGTGTGAGCTGGCCTTTTTCAGGGTCCTTCTTCGATCTCTTCGAACTCTACCTACAGGTCAGTTTGCTTCAGACTGTAGGTCGACTATACGTACCGTCTAGACTGGCTGCGGCGCCTCTCTCTTCTTTAGAGGCGTTAGTTTTACTTCGTCCTCTAGGGTAGAAAAACGGGTTCGGTTTAGCTTAAGTCTCGACCTTTTTTCTTACTTTTTTCTTATAGGCGTAATAATATATATATAAATAGCCTAGATTCGAAGTCCGCTTCTTTCTGCGTCCTCTTAATAGATATATATATATGTTTAAAAGTTAGGTCCTTTACCCGTTTTAGGCCATCTTGATATGTGAAACCTTACCTCCGCTAAGAGCGTAATAATTATTCTATACTATACCCGATTAGAATTGTTACGCTCGCTTTACCTACCTACCTTTACTTGTCACGCTCGCTTTACCTACCTACCTTCGCTTGTCACGCTCGCTTTCTATAGAATCTATTACGCCCCGATACCTCCGGTATCCCTATCGAATTGTCCTTATCCTTCTATTAAAACTT